>BNJV01001897.1_pt1 | contig 1153949 bp, 1336 predicted proteins | sample 8540591 | NCBI WGS metagenome assembly BNJV01 (sample SAMD00202457, study PRJDB9452) | human saliva metagenome | host: Homo sapiens | reverse complement strand
GATACGGGGGGTTAAGTGCTGGCGTGGCTATTGCCACACCAGCCAGCAAGATCAGTCCACACCTGCGACTTCCGCTTCGCACGTCGCCTGCGTGGACTGTCTGCTGTTGGATAACTTTTTAATTTCCTCCAAGAAATCATATCCTTTTGGTACAAGGGGAGTATAAAACTCTGATATGACACTTGTTCCTACATCAACATAGCCACGACCTTTGATTCGCTTTAAGAAGAAATCCTTTTGTACGTCACTGCCAAACATCATGCCATAGCCCATTTCAGACATACGACCTAAAGCCACTCTGAAATTAAACTGATCACGGATTCCGTCGCCTAAATATTTTGCGTCTGGACGTTGACAAGCCAGTATTAGAAAGAAGCCAGCTTGACGACCTAACATGACAATCTGTTTCAGCTTATTCATAACTGCGGTGTTTTCTTTTGTTCCCAGCATTTCCATGAAAGCGACGTATTCATCAAAGATTAAGAAGTGTGCCGGGAGACCTAAGTAAGCATAATTTTTGCCAGTCTTATAGTTCTTCATCTGCTTCATTTCCTCACTACGTTTCATCATTTCTTCATAGAATGTTTCAATGCAAGAAAGCAAGTCTTCTTTTCTATAGTAGACATTTGCCATCACAGAACCTAAGTCCGCAAGGTCAGCATTTTTCGGGTCAAGAATATACAGTTTTGAATCTGTATGAAGCAAGGCTTCAATCAGTGTCAGTATAAAGTAAGTTTTACCGCCACCTGTACCACCAGCAATCAACATATGAGGGAGCTTATCATATTCCCACCATACGTTTTTCATTAAGCGAAGTTTACCATCTTTAGCTTCTACTTCATCAATAGAAATACGACTGGCTATGGTGTCATAGAGCAAAGTATATTCCACATAGGAATCCTTTAACTCTTTATCCGTCAGCTCACAGTACAAGCCACTCTCTAATTTCTTTTCCAAGTGTAAGAGTTGGTCTTGATATTTTCCCAGCGTGATTTCCACCCGTATCTGTATCAAGCCATTTTTAAGTCGATAATACATTTTAGGGAAGTAGGTTATCTTTTCCTTTGTACGACCAGCACTATCTTTAAAGAAACCCTCTGTTTTGACCTGTTCAGATTCATACCACTTGTTTTCAAGTATCATCTTTGCCAGTTTTTTTGACGGTGGTAAAGTTGTTTAACCGTATCATAGCGAACCCGTTTGAATACAAACGCTACCAGCAAGCAGATAAGAATTGCGACACTGAAACTGATAATTAAATAGGGAATGTCAATCTTATCTGCTTGTGATAGGTTAAAATCCTGCCAGTTGATCTGCTGGATTGTCTTCACATGAAACAGTCCGACAACCAGCAGGAAAACAGGCAGGAGTGACGCTATCGTAAAATGAAAGACTAAATCTTTACCAGATGGGCGAATCCTTTTTACCACGCTGTTTCATGCGAAAAAGTCTCCTTTCTACCTAGCGACTATTTGTCTTGTGTCGGTTCTTTCTTTGCTTGTGGTTGAGCTTTGAATGAACTAGAATCCTTTGTCAGCACAATATCGTCTGCCTTGATATACCAGTCAACATCTGCTCCTTGATAGGTGGCAGTAGCAACGGTGTCCGCAATGGGATTGATAAGTTCCACCCGTGCGTTATAATCAAACTCTTTCAAAGGCACGCTGGCAGGAATACTTACTTGAATCATGCGTCCTTGTCCTTTGGATTTTTAAGTCATAGGTACGTTCCTTGATTTCATCTGAAACCGACCCGTCTTCATTTTTGGATTCTCACTTCACGACGTAGAGCAGAGAATTTCAATTCTCCAAAAAGTCGTGTCTTTATCTAATACAATGCCATTTGCTAATCTCATCATTTTTTTCCTCTTTCTTTATTCTTTTATCATGTCGTCAGCATGTAAAAGGTAATTTGTAAAACCACGAGTGCCGATTTTGTAGCCCTCTGCGGTAATACGTGGATTGACTAACTTCACACGTTCCTCAAAGCCGAAATGTTTTTCGCCAGCTTCAGCAGGAAGCACCACCACAATATCATCTGCTCTTTGAACATCAGAATAGAGATTATAGCTTCTTGATAAGACAGTTAGCCGTCCGTTGATTCTTCGCTGAACGACTTTATCCTCGCCAGCAAATTCTAAATTGCCGAATGTTTTTTCCATGTTGGGAATCACAAATTTAAGTTCCATATTTTTACCTATCCTTTCTTTTTTATTGGCTGAATGAATGTTTGATGGTCTTAAAGAGTGGGGAACGACCTTTTGATTCTTGATTTTTTGTTTTCATAAGTTCACTTCCTTTCAAAAATCGGGTAAAAAAATAGACACCTCATTTTTTTGAAGTGTCTACCTATTAAATATTCAAATTTTTATTGGAAGTATCTTTTATATCTTCACTTTTCAAGGATAAATCGTCGTATCAAAGCTCATTCATAAGTAGTAAATTAGTAGTAAATTGAGTGGTTTTGACCTTGATAAAGTGTGATAAGTCCAGTTTTTATGCGGATAACTAGATTTTTATGCTATTTTTTCTGGTAAAAATTAGCTTATTTTAGGGAAATGAAATGCTAACGTTATGTAACAATGTTAGTCTTTTATTTCAAAATCTTTGTTTAGTATGAATTTAGCTCTACAGGAAAATAAAAAATGTGATAAAAAAATTTCAACTACTCTTATCTATAATAAAGCTACCTGTTCTTTGAAAAATTGAATTCACTCCGTCTTGATTAGCGTGCCTGTGTAAGTAGGGACTGAGAGTATTTCCCTGTGAAGGGCAACTGGCACAAGACGTGTGTGAGAATTTTCTAACAGACACGGAGTTTATCGTTACCAGACTTAAACGATGCGACAAACTAGATAAAGGAGTTAATCATGAAGGTAGTAAACTTGTATGATTTGAAACAAATGGGAAATAAAGGTGGTTGTACCATCCAATTGATTCATCACTTTCCTTTTGGTATGGGCTTAGGACATCTCAAAAAAGACTACATTGAATTTAAACGTGTTGGTATCTTTGATGGAAAAGCAGTAGAAGTTACTCTTCGAGAACCTTATTCGAGAGATCTACTGCAGGTTGTCAAGTCGATTAAGCAACGTCAGAAATTGATAGCTTATCGTTATAAAGAAGGAAAGCTGCTATTTGTGAAGAAGGAGGCCTCAGATGTCCTCTGAACAACAGGAACGAATGGCAGTTCAATATGCAGAGCGTAGTCTTTTATTTACTGTAAGAAGTCTCTTAAAGATTCTAGAATGGTCTAGACGTCAGGCTTTAGCACAGGATTCCGCCTATAAGATAGGGGTGCAGAAATTAGAAGAATTGCTACAATCTCCTTATTCGATTGACACGATTAATCTGAAAAAAGATTTTTTAGACAAACCAATTGATATAGAGAAATTTAAAGCTTTTTTAGAAAAAGAAGAGATTCCTTTAGCCATCGCTTGGCAAGGGGATTCTCTACATTTCTATACGAAAGACCGTTCGATTCTAGACAATCATTTAGACCATCTGCTAGAAAAAATGGTTAATGATCCGGAGAAATTAGCTGATTTTACTATGGATAAGTCATTAGACGATGCAATTGATGAGGCGAAATCCCAAATTACCTTTAGACAAGAAGGGGCCGTCAAACAGAAAGAGATGGTGAGATGATGTACAGTGGAAAGAAATTCCTACTATTCTCACTGTTAGGCATCTTACTAGGCTATCTTTTTCATCGTTTGACGCTTTTGTATGATTCCTATACTGGAAATAGCTTAAATAAATGGACTCATCTTCTGATGGAGGGTCAAGATGAAGTTCTTCAGTCGCCATGGAATATTTCTTTTACTGGAAAATCAAGTGCTTTTTTTCTACTAGGCTTTGTGATGATGCTGCTGGTTTATCTCTATTTAGAGACTGGAAAAAAACAATACCGAGAAGGGGTAGAATACGGGAGCGCCCGTTTTGGAACTCTAAAAGAAAAGAAGCTCTTTTACGGTAAGGAATTTTCTCATGATACGATCTTAGCACAAGATGTTCGTCTGACATTATTAGATAAAAAACCAGCCCAATATGATAGGAATAAGAATATTGCGGTGATTGGAGGTTCAGGAAGTGGGAAGACATTTCGCTTTGTGAAACCCAATCTGATTCAGATGAATAGTTCTAATATTGTAGTTGATCCTAAAGATCACTTGGCCGAAAAAACAGGCAAACTCTTTTTAGAACATGGCTACCAAGTAAAGGTGTTAGATTTAGTCAATATGAAGAACTCAGATGGCTTCAATCCTTTTCGCTATATAGAGACAGAAAATGATTTGAATCGCATGCTGACGGTTTATTTCAATAACACCAAAGGCTCTGGCTCCCGTAGTGATCCATTTTGGGATGAAGCTTCTATGACTTTGGTACGAGCTTTAGCCTCTTACTTGGTCGATTTCTATAACCCACCTAAAACAAGAGAACAGCTCATAGAAGAAAGTCGTTTAAGTCAAAAGGAATACCAAAACTTGTTGAAACGTCAAAAAAAAGAAGTGGAAGAGCGAAAAAAACGAGGGCGTTATCCAAGTTTTGCTGAAATCTCAAAACTCATTAAACACTTATCCAAGGGTGAAAACCAAGAAAAAAGTGTCTTAGAAATTCTATTTGAAAATTATGCTAAAAAGTATGGAACTGAAAATTTTACCATGCGAAATTGGGCAGATTTTCAAAATTATAAGGATAAGACTCTGGATTCTGTTATAGCTGTAACCACTGCTAAATTTGCCCTCTTCAATATTCAAAGTGTCATGGATTTGACCAAAAGAGATACCCTTGATATGAAGACATGGGGCAAGGAAAAATCAATGGTTTACTTAGTTATCCCAGATAACGATAGTACCTTTCGCTTTCTTTCAGCCCTCTTTTTTTCAACAGTATTTCAAACTCTAACAAGACAAGCAGATATTGATTTTAAGGGGCAATTACCTCTTCATGTGAGAGTCTACTTAGATGAATTCGCAAATATCGGAGAAATCCCAGATTTTGCTGAACAAACCTCAACAGTCCGTTCTCGGAATATGAGTCTCGTTCCTATTCTGCAAAATATTGCTCAACTTCAAGGACTCTATAAAGAAAAAGAAGCTTGGAAAACTATTCTTGGGAACTGTGATAGCTTAGTCTACTTAGGTGGTAATGATGAAGATACTTTTAAATTTATGAGTGGGTTACTCGGTAAACAAACCATTGATGTTCGAAATACTAGTCGTTCCTTTGGCCAAACAGGTTCAGGATCCCTTTCTCATCAAAAGATTGCTCGTGATTTAATGACACCTGATGAAGTCGGAAATATGAAACGGCATGAATGCTTAGTTCGAATTGCCAATATGCCTGTCTTTAAAAGCAAAAAGTACAATTCAACTAAGCATCCAAACTGGAAGTACCTTGCCAATCAAGAAAACGATGAACGGTGGTGGAACTATCAGATCAATCCTTTGAATCAAAGTCAGGAAAATCATCTTGAAGGCCTTAGAATTCGTGATTTAACTTTTGAATCTAGTTTAAAATAAAAATAGAAAAGAGGAAATAGATGATTACGCATTTTAAAGGTTTTGTTTATGGAGTAGACGCAAGTGCTATGTTTGCACAAGCTATGTCTTTGTTACAGAAGGGATTGATTGCGGTTGGTGCCTTTCTCGTTGTTGTTGGGATTGTCAATCTTGCAACCAACATTAAAGACGGTGGACCAGGTGTTCGGAATGCCATTCTTGAAATTGTCGGTGGTGTTATGGTCGGGGCTGCTGGAGCCTTTGTAACCCAGATTTCAATTTAGGAGGATAAACAATGACATGAATCTTAGTTTAGTCTCACCCTTTGTTTACCTTGCATCTGAAAAAATATCAGCTGAAAATTTATTTGAAGGATTTAATGTGGATTTACAATCTACGGTAGATCTGATTAAATCACTATCTAGCTACAATCCAACAGTTTGGACTTATATGTCTAGTATTACTAAAAGTGTCATGCAGCCCCTTGGAGTTGCGATTTTATCAGTTGTTCTCATCTTAGAATTTTCGAAGATGGCAAAGAAAATTGCTAACTCAGGAGGAGCGATGACCTTTGAAGCATTAGCACCGATGTTGATTAGTTATATTATGGTCGCAGTTGTAATTACCAACACTACCGTTATTGTAGAAGCTATCATCGGGATTGCGAGTCACGCCATTGAACAAGTGGCTTCCATTGTGGCTCACGGTGGGTCAAAGTATGATACCATCTCTGGATTAAAAGGGTCAGGATTTATTGGCCGGATGATTGTGGGCTTTTTCGCCCTCCTCATTTGGCTTGTTCGGATAGTAAGTGCAGCCATGGTTAATCTTTTGGTATCTATTCGATTTATTCAACTCTACCTTATGATCCCATTTGCCCCTCTTACGATTCCAACATTTTTAAGTGATGAATGGAAGTCTATTGGTATAGGCTATTTAAAAAATATTATGGTCTATGCGGTACAAGGGGTTCTTATTTTTCTGATTGTTTCTCTTGTTCCTTTGTTTGAATCTGCTGGTAAAATAGCTGTTTCAAATGGTGCAGGAGTCCTGCAATCACTTGCGATTATGTTTGGTAGTTTGGTACAAGCTATCTTACTGATTATTGCCCTCGTTGGTTCTCAACGTACGGCTCGCTCAATCTTAGGTATGTAATTAGATAAAGGCTAGGAAGTGGTTGCTTCTTAGCCTTTTTAGAAAGGAAAGTCATGAATACACGTGTCTTTAAAGACATCTCAAAATACCAACACAGGGCTTGGTTAGGTTTCACCACAAGACAAATCATCTTTGTTATACCAGCCTTTATTGTCACAATTATTGTTTTGGGCTTGAATCTCTTTTTCTGGCAATTTGGAGATTGGTTTGTTTACGGTTTTGTGTTTGCTTTTACCATCCCCCTCTTGCTTTTTGGAGTCTATAAACCCAATGATTTATATTTTGAACATTATTTGAAATACCGTCTTCATTTTGAACTAACGGTTCCCCTACGCACAATTACAGGAAAGAAAGGACTTGAACATGAAAAGAAAATTAAATACATTAAAGAAACAAAAAACTTCAACGACTAATAAAAAGGAAGAAGTTAAAGATAAAAAAGAGGAAGTGTTACCATCAACGGCTAATACTCTTTCCTATCAAGCCTTGTATCAAATGGTCTGATGCAGGTAAAAGAAGATTATTTTTCACAAAGCTATTTACTTGGTGATGTCAATTACCAGACCGTTGGTTTAGAAGATAAGAGCGCAATCATTGAGAAGTATTCTGATTTGATTAACTCTTTAGATGACCAAACCAACTTCCAATTGACCATTTTTAATAAAAGATTGAATTTAGAAAAATTCAGACACAGTGTTTTGTATGAGGAAAAAGAAGATGGGTACGATAGCTATCGTAAAGAATTGAATCGGATGATGAATCAAAATTTAGATAGTGGTGAAAATAACTTTTCGGCTGTGAAACTGATTAGTTTTGGTAGAAAGGATTCTAATCCCAAACAAGCCTATCGTTCCTTGTCTCAAATAGGCGAATATTTCAAGAGTGGTTTCTCAGAAATTGATGCTCGATTTGGATCCTTGACTGGAGAAGAACGGGTGAACTTGTTGGCAGATATGCTTAGAGGAGAACACCATCTTCCTTTTTCTTATCGTGATTTAACGAGATCTGGCCAGACAACTCGTCACTTCATAGCACCTAATCTCTTGGATTTTAAAAACAAGAATTACCTACAAATCAATGACCGCTTATTACAGATTGTCTATGTGAGAGACTACGGTATGGAATTAGGGGATCAGTTTATCCGAGACCTCATGCAAGGAGATCTGGAATTGATTGTAAGCCTTCATGCTCAAAGTTCGACCAAGGCAGATGCCATGAAGAAACTACGAACAAAGAAAACCTTAATGGAATCCCAAAAGATTGGGGAACAACAAAAACTAGCTCGTACAGGTATCTATTTGGAAAAAGTAGGTCATGTATTAGAAAGCAATATCGATGAAGCTGAGGAACTCTTAAAAACCATGACCGAGACAGGAGATAAACTATTTCAAACGGTCTTCTTGATTGGGGTCTTTGGTCAGGATGAAGAAGAACTCAAACAAGCCCTAGACACTATCCAACAAGTGGCCGGCTCAAATGACCTAATGATTGATAAACTTCCATATATGCAAGAAGCAGCCTTTAATAGCTTGCTGCCATTTGGTTGTGATTTTTTAGAGGGCGTATCACGGAGTTTATTAACATCTAATGTAGCAGTGAACTCACCTTGGACTTCAGTAGATTTACAAGACCGTAGTGGGAAATATTACGGTATCAATCAAATATCAAGTAATATTATTACCATTGATCGCAGCCTATTAAATACACCGTCTGGTTTGATTTTAGGAACATCTGGAGCTGGGAAAGGGATGGCAACCAAGCATGAAATTATCACGACTAAAAATCAAGGAATCTGGTGAAAAATACTGAAATTATCATCGTGGATCCAGAAGCAGAATACAGTGTCATTGGACGGGCTTTTGGGGGAGAAATGATTGATATTGCGCCCGATTCCCAGACTTATCTCAATGTACTTGACTTGTCTGAGGAAAAATATGGATGAGGATCCTGTAAAGGTAAAAATCAGAATTTCTTTTTATCCTTTATCGGTAAGTTATTGGATAGAAAAATGGACGGAAGAGAAAAATCGATTATCGACCGAGTCACCAGACTCACCTATCAGTCATTTAAAGAGCCTTCTTTGGAAGAATGGGTCTTTGTCTTGAGCCAACAACCAGAAGAAGAAGCGCAGAATTTGGCACTTGATATGGAACTGTATGTCGAAGGTTCTCTTGATATTTTTTCTCATAAGACCAATATTCAGACAGGATCTAATTTCTTAATCTATAATGTTAAAAAGTTAGGAGATGAGCTGAAACAAATTGCTCTTATGGTTGTTTTTGATCAGATATGGAATCGTGTCGTTCGGAATCAAAAATTAGGGAAGAAGACCTGGATTTATTTTGATGAAATGCAGCTTCTCTTATTAGATAAATATGCCAGTGATTTCTTCTTTAAATTGTGGAGTCGTGTCAGAAAATATGGAGCTAGTCCGACTGGGATAACCCAAAATGTCGAAACCTTATTGTTAGATCCAAATGGTAGACGGATTATTGCAAATAGTGAATTTATGATTCTCCTCAAGCAAGCAAAAAATGACCGAGAAGAACTGGTTCAACTCTTAGGGCTTGTCAAAAAGAACTCGAAAAAAATACCTTGTCAATCCAGAAAAAAAGGGGCAGGACTGATAAAAAGCTGGTTCAGTTGTCGTACCCTTTAAAAAAATAAGATTCCTCAAGGTACTCAATTGTTTGATATCATGAGTACAGATCCTGATAAAATGGCTTCTAATTAAGGGGAAGGTAAATGAAGGATAAAAGAGAAATCATACGTGCCCGAAAGGCATTTAGAAGAAGTCTAAAAGATGAGAAGAAATTCTTGAAACAAGGAAAGAAGGAGGTGAAGAAACAGAAAAAAGATTCTGCTGTGCTGGATGAAAAAGCATGGAAAAAAGAGATAAAAGAAAAGCTAGAGGAGATGAGAGAAGCTTCAAAGGCTAGAGTAAAACAAGCAAATGAAGACTACAATCACATCCTTCAAAATACTTCTCCATCTCTTTTGAATCGGAAAGAATTAAGAGACAGACGATTGCCTCATGCTAGGAAACGATTGAAAATAGCCAAGAAGCAATTTAGAGAAGTCAAGGTACAAACAAAAGAAGAAAGAAAAGAGAGTCGTAAAGAAAGAAAAACCAATCCAAAATTTCTCTACGGTCAGGAAACAAAAGTAAAATCCAATTTTTTCTTTCAAGGGAAGAGTGTAGAAGAATTAAAAGCTAAGAAAGAAGTCAAGGCCGCAAAAGAAAATCTAAAATCTACTAAACAAGCCTATAAGTCCAAAAAAGTCAGTAGGAAAGCCAAAACTTTTCTTTATGTTCTTGGACGTGAAGGAGGAGAGTTAGCTTCAGAAAATGAAAATTTAGAAGGCTATCGCACGCTTCAAGAGACTATCAGAAAAGGGAAACGGTACAGTCGCCTTTCTTATAATCTCGGAAAAAGCTAGTGTCAAAACAGGACAAGCAACAGGTCGTTTTTACCAAGAAAAAGACTGACCAACACAAAAGAGCGATACCATCATTTTAAGGATGGAAAAGGATGGAAACTAGCGAAAGATAACCCAAGTTCCTTTAAAAATCGGTTTCGAAAATTAAAGAAACAAGGTCTTACAAGTGTTCGAAATATCTATCAAAAACTAAAAGCAGCCTTTTCCTTCTTTACATTTGCGACTGGGAATCCTGTAACCTGGATAGTTGGAGGAATAGTCTTTCTTCTTTTACTTATAATGAGCTTCTTTTTAGGATTTTCATCTTCTAGTTTGATTCAACAAGATGAATTTGAATTAACAAAAGCTTATACCCACCTAACTTGGGAAGATGCAGAACATACTCGCACAAATGACAAAGGAATTACCTATTACACAAAAGTTGATGATGTGATGGGGTATATGAACTTTAAATTCCATGACTATGAGTTACACAAACCAGTTCACTTATTTAGTACAGAAACTTACAAGGATTATCTATCTACTTTGTGGCATGATTTAAACGATGGGGAAGATTTGAAATCCATGCAAGACCTCTATGAAACTCCTAAGTATAAACTATCGAAAGACGATCAAGAGGAAATGAAGGAACTAAAAGAAGAAGGTGTGTATGCTTCCATGCAGGAATTGGACAATCCATTTGAGGGGAAAAGCAACGAAGATAGTCTAACCATGACTTATCGTTATGGATACTATGATTTAGACGGAAAACCTACCCTTCAGGAGTACATTCTACTAGAAGCAAAGGCTCACCAAACGATTGTCGCACCAATGGATGGAGTTGTATCTCTAGATGGCGACAATGTTATTCTCACTAACGGAAAAGGAGAGAATGAGAGTAGATTGACCTTGTATTCTATTCATAATGGCCGTGCGATTGAGGGGACAAGAGTCCTAACGGGTGATATTATTGGTGAAACACCAGACGATACAGGTTTGAAAGTTTCCTATCAAAAGTATAAGAACAAGAAAGAAAAATTGGTGTATGTCAATCCGCAATTTTATTTTCCAAAGGTCATTCAACTTCAGACCACTATCTTACCTGCCATTGGTCAGTTTGGTGGGGATGAGTTTGAACGTGCAAAACATATTTATGATTTTTTGAAATCTCAAGGGGCAAGTTCCCAAGCCATTGCGGCTATTTTAGGAAATTGGTCGGTAGAATCTTCTATCAATCCAAAACGAGCTGAGGGAGATTATTTATCTCCTCCTGTTGGCGCTACCGATTCCTCATGGGATGATGAAACCTGGTTAGCAATTGGAGGTCCAGCCATTTATAGTGGTGCTTATCCTAATATACTTCATAGAGGTTTGGGGTTAGGGCAATGGACGGATACCGCAGATGGTTCAACACGTCATACAGCCTTGTTAAATTATGCACGCACCCAAAATAAGAAATGGTATGATTTAGACCTCCAACTTGATTTTATGCTTCACGGTGATAGTCCTTACTATCAAAGTTGGTTAAAGGATTTCTTTGGAAATACGGGCAGTGCAGCCAATCTAGCCCAACTCTTCCTTACCTATTGGGAGGGAAATTCTGGTGACAAACTACTGGAAAGACAAACCAGAGCAACGGAATGGTATTACCAAATTGAAAAAGGCTTTAGCCAAACAAATGGAGGACAGGCAAAAAGTGACCCGCAATCCCTTGAAGGTGTTCGTGGAGACTTGTATGATCATTCTGTTCCTGGTGGTGGAGATGGTATGGCCTATGCCTATGGACAATGTACATGGGGTGTTGCGGCTCGTATGAACCAGTTAGGCTTGAAATTAAAAGGAAGTAATGGAGATAAGATTTCAATCATTAATACTATGGGAAATGGTCAGGACTGGGTTGCGACAGCTTCAAGTCTTGGTGGGGAAACTGGCTCTACACCAAGAGCAGGTGCTATTGTTTCTTTTGTGGGAGGAACACATGGAACACCAGCAGACTATGGTCATGTGGCTTTTGTAGAGAAGGTCTATGATGATGGTTCTTTCCTCGTGTCCGAAACTAACTATGGTGGTAACCCTAACTATACCTTTAGAAAAATCTCGCAAGCAGATAGCGCCATTAGTTTTGCCTATACTACGAAATAGAAGAGTTTACACTTGAAATTTTAGCTATTTTCAGGTAAAATAAATAGTGTAGATGAGTGGTCGGCTCATGGTCAATCTGATAGTAATCTTGGACATAAGGGCCAAGCGGTGGCGGACACCAGAACGAAATCCGATAGCAATCTTGGACGTAAGGGCCAAGCGGTGGCGAGACACCAGAATAAACCGACTGACTAGGGTGGCTTACAGACTCTGTAAACCACCTTTTTTTGTGAGGAAAAATATGGCAAATTCTAGAGATTATCGTAATCCAAATTACACCGAAAAAATTAAAAACTTCAGCGTTTTTTTACTCAGTTACAAATTGCGGCTTCTTTTTTTAAAGAGCACTTCGTTGGCAAAATCATGTATTATGAAACTGAAATAGAAAGTGTTGAACTTCATTTTTCACCTACTAATTTCATGCACCTATGTGGTGTTGATTACCGAAAAGGTGCAGGCAGTTTCTTTGACGATTGTTTAAATAGACATGTCATAATTGATGAGTTGAAGATAAAAAGATGGAACCACGATGCAAAAAGTTACAAGTTTTAGGATCCATTGAGGAGTTATTGGGAAAGCATGTTCATCTAACTGGTTCAGGACGTTATTTGTATTTGGAGTTTGATTATGCTCTACGTACAAGAAAACAGATACTAGCATTAACATTGAAAAGAAACATCAAGGAAAAATTGTTCCTCAATCTTTATTAGATTTGAAGAGAAAGACAGTATTTCCAAAAAGGTCAAAAAAAGTAATTTCAATTTACTCAAAAACATTTACAAACGTCGGAACTTTTTTTATTATTCAAAAGATTAGTTTACATATCTTTTGTGGCATAAAAATATTTTTTTATCATTTTCAGGAGAACGCAGTTTTTGGCTCGTTCTCTTTTTTGTTGTGATACTTCTTTCAAGGAATATTTGGTAGGATTGGAGTGAAAAAAGATTAACTAGGAAAGAAGGAAGTATATGGAAGCCATTTATCAACGTGATTCGGATCAAGATGGACTGACTGATGCTCAAGAATTTGCGCTAGGAACCAATCCTCTTAGCGCAGATTCTGATGGTGATGGTCGTTCAGATTTAGTGGAAGTAGAAGAAGGAACCAATCCCTTAGAAAAGGATTTACAAAACATAGATCAAATAAGTATAACTGAACCGTCTTCAGTATTTATGGAAATGAAACAAAAGATTTCAGATATGATGGAGAGTCACTATAAGGAATTTATACAGGCTCTGATTAGTATTGAAACAGGGATTGAAAACCAACAAGACCTAGAAGACTTATATACTTACTACATGAGAACAGATGCCGTTTCTCTTTTGTCTAGTGATTTAGAAACCAGTCCTCAAGAGGTGGAAATGGAGATAGAGTTGTAGGGGAATCATGTGATTCTCCTATTTTCGTATAGATGAAAGGAGCAAGTATGGAAGTAATGCAATTATTGGCTATGTTTCGTGGAACAATTCCAAAAGATAGAGAGAAAATGGCCCTATTTCTTCGTTATCAAGCGCAACATTTTGATGAGAAATGGCAGGATTTGGTAGAGAGTTTTTTGACTGAAGAGGGGAAGATAGAAGAGATACCTCATGTCTATTCGTTTCATCAAGATATTGTTTCTTTTCTAGAGGCCAGTTCTGAAAATAATGACCAAGATCTAGAAAGTTACACAAGAAATTTTGGACAAGTAGGTTTAGATAAATTATCTCAATTAAGTAATTGGGAGAAAAACTTGGTGCTAGAAGTCGCAACCTATAACCTTTCCACTCGATTTACATCCAATCTGAAAAAGAGAAGCTAACACCATTAAGTGAGCTTGTATTTCATCAGAATCAGGATGTCAATTTAGTCAATGTCTATCGAGTTGCAAATAATCTATCTGACCGCATTAGTAGAGATATAGAGGAGTTTATTCTAATGGTTGATTCCAAAGAACTAAAAAAAGAAGTTCTTGAGATTCATTTTGAAGAAAAAGAAGGAGATGTTCTAGCCTATTTGGGTTCAGAATTGATGGCTACTTTAGATATCGTTACGAATCTTATCCATCATGAAGAAAACTACACACAACTCCCACTGACACAAAAGCTGAAGATTATTACTCATTTTGATGAAGTAAAGGCTATAAGAGAAAAGTCTAAGCAAGTAGAGGAATCCTTATCTCCTTCAAGTGATATTGAACAGGAAACGGAAGAAACTAACTCCTTTTCTAATGTCGATAAAATTGTAGAAGAAGCTTTGAGGGAATATCCAATCGGTTCACAAGTAAGTTATAAAGGACAAGTATTTCAGTTGGTTTCGATTGAAAATGCACAGTTAAATGACTTAGTTCGCCTAGAGCTATTCAATGATTCCAACCAGTTATTTGAAGAGAATCCTATCTTATACTTGAACAGTTTGGAAGAGATTGAACAAGTATTGTCTCATGTAGAACTTGAAAAAGAAGATTCAGATATTGAGATTGAATCACTAAGTGAAAGCCAGGAAATAGATTTGTTTTCCTATCTGGAAGAAGATAATGAAAAGGATAAGGAAACAGAAACGCTTATTGTAGGCATAGAAGAGACGGATGTCCCTGTTCTAGATTTTGTTTTTCCAGATGATTTAGAGGACTTTTATCCTAAGACAAATCGAGAAAAAATTGAAACGAATATCGCCGCAATTGAACTTGTTAAAAGATTAGAAAAAGAGGGACGACAAGCGAATCCAGAAGAACAAGAGCTACTAGCCAAGTATGTCGGCTGGGGCGGTCTTGCCAATGAATTTTTCGATGAACTCAATCCAAAGTATGAAACAGAACGTTTAACTCTTAAGAGTTTAGTAAGTAAATCAGAGTACTCCACTATGAAACAAAGTTCTCTCACAGCCTATTATACAGACCCAATGATTATTCGCCAGATTTGGCAAAAATTACTGGATGATGGTTTTGAGGGAGGAAGGATATTAGATCCTTCTATGGGAACTGGGAACTTCTTTGCGGCGATGCCTAGAAGTATACTAGATAAATCAGAACTCTATGGGGTTGAATTAGACAGTGTGACAGGCGCAATCGCAAAACAACTCCACCCCAATACCCATATTGAAGTGCGAGGATTTGAAGATGTTCCCTATCAAAATAATAGTTTTGATTTAGTCTTAACGAATGTTCCTTTTGGAAATTTTCGCATTGCCGATAAAAACTATGATAAACCTTATATGATTCATGATTACTTTGTCAAACACTCACTTGATTTAGTAAGAGACGGAGGACAAGTGTCGATTATCTCATCTATCGGGACAATGGATAAGCGGACAGATAATGTCTTACAAGAGATTAAAACCAACACTCATTTTTTAGGGGGAGTTCGTTTGCCGGATACGGCTTTTAAAAAGATTGCAGGTACTCGAGTGACCACAGACCTCCTCTTCTTTCAAAAGGATCAAGCAAAGAATCTTAATGAAGATGAGCTTGTCTTTGGTGGCTCTATTCCCTTTGAGGAGGATAAGCGTGTCTGGATCAATCCTTATTTTGATGGGAAATACAATACACAAGTTTTGGGTGAATATGAGATACGTAATTTTAATGGAGGAACTCTCAATGTTAAGGGAGTATCAGAAACATTAGCTACTGAAATAATGAAAGCATTCGAGAATGTGGAAGCACCTAAACAAATTGACAATTCTTTGAAAGCACCTGTTTTTATCAAAGAAGAAGTGGATAATTCTATCCCAAGTCGTATACGTGAGGACTTAGCGCTCTATTCTTTTGGATATGAGGGAAATCAAATTTATTACCGAGATACGCATGGCATTCGGAAAAGTTCAAAAGTAGACGAAATTAGTTATTATGTAGATGAGAAGGGAGATTTTAAAGCTTGGGACAGTTCTTTGTCTGAACATAAAATAGATCGATTCGTGCAACTTCATTTGACAGATGAGGAAGCACTAGATGTATACAAGTCAGAAGAAGCGAGTAAAAGAGGGAAATATAAGGGACTGTTCAAAAAAACTGTCTTTTATGAAAGCCCCTTATCGGATAAGGATATTAGTCGTATTAAGGGCATGGTTGATTTGGGAGAGACCTATCAAGCCTTAATTGAAATTCAACGTCATCCAGATTATAGTCGAACAGATTTTCAGGTATTACTTAGTAAACTCAATCGTGACTATGACCGCTTTGTAAGTCAATTTGGATACTTGAATGCCTCAGTCAATCGAAACTTATTTGATAGTGACGATAAGTATTCTTTACTTGCAAGTTTAGAAGATGAATACATCGATTCTAAAGATCAGAAAGTAAAATATAAAAAATCTTTAGCTTTTGAGAAAGCATTGGTTAGGCCAGAGAGAGTGATTACAAGAGTATCAACGGCTTTAGATGCCTTAAACTCCAGTTTATCGGATGGTAGAGGGGTTGATTTAGACTATATGGTATCAATTTACCCTGAACATAGCCAAGCTGCTATTTTAGATGAGTTAGGTGACCAGGTTTTAATGGATCCAGAAAGCTATTTAAGAGGAGAAAGAAAATATCTTTCTAAGAACCAATTTTTATCAGGAGACATTCTCAACAAGATAGAAGTAGTTCAACTATTAGTGGAGGAAACAACCAAGAATGTGACTGGTCCCATGCTTTAGATTTGTTAGAATCTGTTCGCCCTCCACGGATTCATCTGGCAGATATTGAGTTTAAAATAGGGTCACGTTGGATTCCTCAATCCGTTTATGGTAAATTTGCCTTTGAATGTTTTACTAATCGTAAATTTGAATTGTCTTCGCCAGATGTTAAACAAGTCATTGAAGTGAATCCTGTTGATGGGCAGGTTCATTTAAGGACATCATTTGCTTATCGCTATCCAAGTGCCAAAGATAGTAGTCTTGGAGTCAGTGGGTCACGTTATGATACAGGAAGAAAGATATTTGAGAATTTACTAAATTCAAACCAACCGACGATTACTATGACTGTTACGGAAGGAGAAAAGAAAAAGACCATCACAGATTTGGAAAAAACATCTGTTCTAAGAGCAAAAGAGCAGTATTTACAAGAGCTCTTTCAAGAATTTGTCTCACGGTATCCAGAAGTCCAACAAGTCATCGAAGAAAGTTATAATCGTCTTTATAATCGAACGGTTAGTCGAGAGTATGATGGTAGCCATCTAGTCATTGATGGCTTGGCACAAAACATCAGTCTTCGTCCTCATCAAGAGAATGCCATTCAAAGAATCGTAGAAGAAAAAAGAGCTTTATTAGCTCATGAGGTAGGTTCAGGAAAGACCTTGACCATGCTTGGTGCTGGGTTTAAATTAAAGGAGCTGGGGATGGTTCATAAGCCCTTGTATGTGGTGCCCTCTAGTTTGTCTGCTCAGTTTGGCCAAGAAATCATGAAATTTTTCCCCACTAAAAAAGTCTTTGTGACCACTAAGAAAGATTTTGTTAAGGCGAGAAGAAAACAATTTGTGTCACGTATTATTACAGGAGATTACGATGCCATTGTCATTGGGGATTCTCAATTTGAAAAAATCCCTGTCAGTAAGGAAAGACAGATGAATTATATAGAGGATAAACTCAATGAACTACGAGAGATTAAAACACATTCTGAAAATAAGTATACTGTTAAAGAAGCAGAGCAATCAATAAGTGGTCTAGAGAAACAATTGGAAGAACTCCAACGCTTTAATCGTGATAGTTTTATTGATTTTGAGAACTTAGGAATTGATTTTCTCTTTGTGGATGAAGCACATCACTTTAAAAATATTCGTCCAATTACTGGACTTGGGAATGTAGCAGGAATTACCAATACAACTTCTAAGAAGAACGTGGATATGGAAATGAAGGTTCGACAGATTCAGGAAGAACATGATTTTAAAAATATTGTCTTTGCGACAGGAACACCTGTTTCCAATTCTATTAGTGAGTTGTACACTATGATGAACTACATTCAACCGGATATCTTAAAACGCTATCAAGTTGATTATTTTGACTCTTGGGTAGGTGCTTTTGGAGAAATTCAAAACTCTATGGAATTAGCTCCTACAGGGGATAAGTACCAACCTAAGAAACGATTTAAAAAGTTTGTCAATCTACCTGAGTTGATGAAAATTTATAAGAAACAGCCGACATTCAAACACAAGATATGTTGGATTTACCTGTTCCAGAAGCCCATATTATTCCTATTGAGAGTGAATTAACTGAAAACCAGAAACTCTATCTAGAAGAATTGGTTATGCGTTCAGATGCGGTTAAATGTGGAACAGTTGATCCGAGCCAGGATAACATGTTAAAAATTACGGGTGAGGCACGAAAACTAGCAATTGATATGCGTTTATTGGACTCTAGCTATAGTCTAGCAGACAATCATAAACTACTTCAGGTAGTGGATAATGTTGAAAGAATTTATCGTGAGGGAATGGAAAATAAGGCTACTCAGATGATTTTTTCAGATATTGGAACACCTAAGAAAAAGGACAATGGCTTTGATGTTTATTCTGAGGTTAAGGCTTTATTAGTTGATAGAGGAATCCCTAGTAAGGAAATTGCCTTTGTACATGATGCCAATAGTGATGAAAAGAAGAATAGTTTGTCTCGAAAGGTCAATGCAGGAGAGGTGCGGATTCTCCTTGCCTCAACTGAAAAAGGAGGAACAGGTTTAAATGTTCAGAGCAAGATGAAAGCAGTTCACCACCTGGATGTACCGTGGAGACCAAGTGACATTCAGCAACGCAATGGACGTATTATCCGACAGGGAAATGAAAACAAGGAAGTGGATATTTACCACTATATTACCAAAGGTTCGTTTGATAATTATCTATGGGCAACTCAGGAGAACAAACTCCGTTATATTAAGCAAATTATGACTTCTAAGGAGCCAATTCGTGCTGCAGAAGATATTGATGAACAGACTATGACAGCTTCTGATTTTAAGGCACTAGCAACAGGTAATCCTTATCTCAAACATAAGATGGAATTGGAGAATGATCTAACCCTATTAGAAAACCAAAGACGCGCCTTTCAACGCAGCAAGGATCACTATCGTCATACAATCTCTTACTGTGAAGAAAATATGCCCATTCTTGAAAAACGATTAAGTAAGTATGAATGCGACATTCAACAGTCTGAAATGTCGAAAGACCAGGCATTTTCTATGACAGTAGGTAAGCAGGCTTTTGAGCAACGAGCTGAAGCAGGTGAATCCCTACACCGTCTTATCCGTCATAATCAAGCTGACAGCAAAGAATTTCGTACCCTAGCCAGTTATCGAGGATTTGACATTAAAATGCTTAGTCTTCCAATAAATCAACCTCTTCCTGAAACCTTCTCTGTTAAGATTGTAGGAGAAAATCAGTATTCTGTCAGTTTAGATTTGTATTCTCCTTTGGGGACAATTCAAAGGCTTCAGCATACGATTGATCACATTAAAGATGACCAAGTGAAAACACAGAACTTATTGGATGAATTAAAGGATAAATTGACTACTGCTAAGGTAGAAATTGAGAAAAATTTTCCAAAGGAAGAGGACTATCAAACAAAAAAGGCCGAATACGATGTACTCGCGCCATTGATTGAAACAGAAACGGATTTAGATATTATAGATCAAGCCTTAAGACAATTCCATGAAAAAGGAAACGAAAAGCAGGAACAACTTTCTTTTGAATTGGATTAAAAAATAGATACAAATAGCGGACAAGAAAAGAAAAGCGCGGTAGAATAAAGATAGAAAGAAACGAGGTAATAATTATGATGGAAGATACCTATTATCAATTAGAAGAGGCCTTGGTACAGGGATTTCAAACGCCTGAAGAATACCAAGCCTACAAGGAACTAAAGGAACATTATGAGGAAGTGACGGGGGACTACAGTTTTTCTAAACGAGAACTCACTAGTCAATTGGAAATCGCTCTTCAAAATCATCGAGGTTTGGACTTTGAAGAACATGAAAAAGAGGAGTATTTGGACTTAGTTCAAAAATTAGAAGAGTTTGATTCCTCTCTTGCCACCCATTATTGTCAATTGATTGACTAGAAAGGAGAAAGTCATGAATGATTTACTCCTTATCCCAGTAATTTTTTTTGCAGTAGGAGGAATTCTCATTCTTTTATGGAGACTCTTTCTTATTGCCAGTGGACTTTTCCTTATTGGTTTTATCAGTTTTCTTATTTTCGTGGAGGTCTATGGAATTTATTTGTTCTTTACTGAACCTAGTTTATATTTTGATGATATCAGACAACATGGTTTAGCTAGTTTTACGTCTGTGTACCTTCTCATCAATCTGATGTTGGTTCTAGGATTCAGTTGGCGCTTCATTAACTCCATAAATAAGAAAAAAATGTGAACTTTCTAGATAGTCAAAAGACTTTATCTGAATCTAAATTCGGATAAGGTTTTTTATTTGCCTTGATTCTTTCATATACATCATAGCTAAATTGGAGTAATAATTTATGAAAATCATTATCCTCGCTATTATTACTTGTATTTATGGCTTGTTTATGGCGTTCAATATGAGAAAGAGCTCTTCTCAAATTTTCTTCTTTTAATTTGTTCATATTTATATTATAAACTGAAGACAGCTAATTTTGATATTTTTCTCTGAACTGTACGATTTTGCGCCTGAAATGTAGGAATTACCTTTTGTTGTGATGTGATAAAACTTACAAGTTCTTTTTGTTATTCTTGACCTAGTTTTTATAGAAAGAAGGTCTAAGATGTTAAATAAAGTCAAAACTAAAGCCTTAATTAGTGTTGGAGCAGTGGCTGCAACTAGCTTTATTCTCATGATGGGATATACTGCTGGTCAACATTCTACTGCTAAACAAAGTCGCAAAGAAATCGAATTGGCTGCAGCTAAACTTGTAGAGGACAAACAAGCAGAAGATAAAGCCAGCATTTTGTCATCGGATACTGTAAAAGAATTTTTGACTCAGTACTATACGAAAGAAAAGCTCGGTGAAAATAATACACGTATTCAACCTTATATGACTGAATCGGCTTATTCTCAAGAATTGTCAAGTCAAAATGATGCCATGAACCAAGTGTATAAGGATTATATTTTGGATTATCATTTTGAAAAAGCTGATATCTTTGTCAATCAGACTACGAATCAAGCTATTGCCATGGTCTCTTATAATGTAACCTATGTATCTGATTTAAAGAATGCCAACCAATCAAAGACTAATCAGACAGAAACAAGAACAGTTAAGTTATCCTATTCTAAACTACCTGGTAAGTTATTGGTCAACCAAGTACAGGTTTGGAAATCTGGATTAGATGATTTGGATAAGGCCACTCCCAAAACTTTGGAAGAATCCTCATCTGTTCCATCACTGCCAAATACTACAACAAAATGATGATATTGCATGGAAATAGAAGAATGTAAGCAAATTTCAATTCTTGATGTAGCCAATCGTTTAGGTATCTCCTTTAAACAAGTTTCGAGCAGTGTCTATGAACATCCTGAACACGATTCATTTCGGATTTTTTCAACTACCAATACTTTTAAATGGTTTTCAAGAGATATTCAAGGTGATGTCATTGATTTTGTTCGACTTGTTAAGGGAATTTCTTTTTAAAGAAGCTCTAGCTTTTTCTTTCTGAAGAACCTTTTTCAAAAAAAGAAGCTGTTCAAGAAAAAAGAGAGAGACCATTTTATTATCCTTTAAAGAGAGTAGAAGATTCTAACTGTAGTCTGGCCAGATATTACTTAACAGAATGTAGAGGAATTTCAGAAGAAATCGTACAAAAGATGATTCAACAAGGTTTGATAGCACAAGCCAGTTGGAAAACAAATGAAACTGTTGAACCTGTTATTGTTTTAAAAAGTTTTGATCATCGTCACAAACTGCAGGCAGCAAGCTTACAAGGGATTTATAAGAATCATTCTCTTCCAGAGAGAGGTTGAAAAACGATTCTAAAAAGGAAGCCATGGACATGTTGGAATATCCTTTGATATTGGTCACCCCAATAGACTGGTCTTTTGTGAATCGTTCATCGACTTGATGAGCTATTACGAGCTACATCAACAAAGTCTATCAGATGTTCGTTTGGTATCTATGGAGGGATTAAAAAGGTCTGTTGTCGCTTATCAAACTTTACGACTGATAGCTGAAGAAAATCAGAAATTGGAATTCTTAGATACAGTAATACCTTCAAAGTTATTGCCTTTAATCAATACAATTCGTGATACCACCAGCTATTTTGATAATCATCCTGATTTATTGACACTGGCAGTAGATTGTGATGATGCAGGTAAAGATTTTTCTGATAAGTTATCTCAATCAGGATTGCCTGTTTTACTGGATTTACCTGATAATGAATCTGGGAAAGAAAAACGAGACTGGAACGATATTCTTCGAGAAAAGAAATCAGATTTACAATTTATGCTTGAGACTGTAAAAGAGACATTTGGAAATCCACCAGTAAGACAAACTTCTCAATGTTTAGAATTGTGATAACAAAATCAAGATGTTTTAGCTAATATTAGTATGAAGGAGGATCGTATATGACCATAATCGAACGCTTAGAAGAAAAGGTCACTAGGCAAGAGAGTAAGGTAGCAAGAGAAACAGAAAAACTAGCTGCTTACAAAGAGCAACTAGAGACAGCGATGTTTGCGACGTTCAAAAGGCGTCAAAGCATTAGTCACATGAGTTTTGAAGAAGCTCTTGACCATGCCTTTGGTAAAGAAAGACAATTCGATGATTCTGAATTTAGAAAGGATGAAATGAGTGAATGACAAAAGATTGGAATTTTAATCAACCATTAGAAAGTAAATCAGAAAATCAAGAAGATCCAGATAAAATTGCGGCCTTATTTGGAAATCATCAAGGAGGTAATGATGTAAATTATGAAGCAGCTTTTCAAAAGAGAAAACAAGCCCCTGTGACGGAATCAAATCCTAGTTCTAAACCCAAAGTTACAGAGGTTAGAACAGGAAAAGAGACAGATATCACTACAAGTTATCAGCAACATCTTAAAAGACTGATTGCAGATAACAATAGCGATATTCAAAGTAGTCAAAAGAAAATTGAAGAGCTACATACGTTGATTGACACAAAGAATAAAGACAATAAGAAATTGCAGTCCATTTATGATGCGATTTCCGAATTACACTAAGCAGTCCTGATAGGCTGCTTTTTTTGAGAGGTTATAGATGTTTACAACATTTTTTAAGAAAAATCACGACAATAGTGATATATTTAAAAAGCTGATTCATAGACTATCTGATATGTCTTCCCAAGATCTTGAAAAAATAGACCGACTGCTAGATATCATTTTCACTCCAGATCAAGGATCAGAACAACTAAACAGAATCAACTTACAGAGAAGAAACTTTGGACGACACATTAAAGGAAGCTAAGAATCAACTTCATAAGGAACAATTGGAGAAGAATTTAGAGAGGTTTAGGAAAAAAACAGTCAATAACGCACCAATTTTGGTGCGTTATGCTTTTTATGCTATAATTGAATTATAAAAAAATAAAGGAGTTTGCCATGATTGGAAAGAACATAAAAATCCTTACGTAAAAACACATGAATTAACACAACCCTGAATTTGCCCGAATTATAGGAATTTCTCGAAAATAGCTTGAGTCGTTATGAAAAATGGAACGAGTTCAGTCTCTACCGAATTAATAGACATCATTTGTCAGAAGTTTAATGTATCTTATGTCGATATTGTAGGAGAAGATAAAATGCTCAATCCTGTTGAAGACTATGAATTGACTTTAAAAATTGAAATTGTGAAAGAAAGAGGTGCTAATCTTTTTATCTCGACTCTATCGTTATCAAGATAGTCAGGGAATTAGCATTGATGATGAATCTAATCCTTGGATTTTAATGAGTGATGATCTATCTGACTTGATTCATACGAATATCTATTTAGTAGAAACTTTTGATGAAATAGAGAGATATAGCGGCTATTTGGATGGAATTGAACGTATGTTAGAGATATCTGAAAAACGGATGGTAGCCTAGTGGAAATCCAAGATTATACTGACAGTGAATTCAAACATGCTCTAGCACGGAATCTTCGTTCACTGACAAGAGGAAAAAAGTCCAGTAAGCAACCTATAGCGATTTTTGCTCGGAGGGCAAAAGTGGTGCCAGTAAGACTACAATTCATCGTATTAAACAGAAAGAATTTCAAGGAAATATTGTTATCATAGATGGAGATAGTTTTCGTTCTCAGCATCCACACTATTTAGAACTTCAGCAAGGATATGGCAAAGATAGTGTTGAATACACCAAGGATTTTGCGGGAAAAATGGTGGAGTCTTTAGTAAGAGAATTGAGTCATTTGGGATACAATCTTTTGATTGAGGGAACTTTACGAACGATTGATGTTCCAAAGAAAACAGCACAACTCTTGAAAAGTAGGGGATATGAAATACAATTAGCCTTGATTGCGACAAAGCCTAAGCTGTCCTATCTGAGCACCCTTATCCGATACGAAGAACTGTACGCTATTAACCCAAATCAAGCACGCGCAACTCCAAAAGAACATCATGATTTCATTGTAAATCATCTAGTTGATAATACACGACAATTGGAAGAACTAGCTATCTTTGAAAGAATTCAAATTTACCAACGAGATAGAGGTTGTGTATATGATGCAAAAGAAAATACAACTTCAGCGGCAGATGTTCTTCAAGAGTTACTGTTTGGGGAGTGGAGTCAAGTAGAGAAGGATATGCTTAAATCTGGAGAAGAAAGATTGAAAGATTTAACTAATCGAAATGGTTGTTAGATCATGAGTTTTTAAAAATATAGTCTATTGGATCGTCATTTTAAAAAAATAACGATCCTTTTTTTATTTTTCTATTTTTTTGCTTGTTCTTTATCTTTTTTTCAAAAGTTATAACTTTCTTAAGTGATGGTTTCCTAGCAATATAAGTACAAATTAAGCACAGTTTATGATTATTTTTAAATCTTGGGGGTTATTAAACTCTTGATTTTTTTCAATAAGCTATGGTATCCTTTTGTTAGTTAATAAACTTACAAAAGGAGAACAAATGTTTTCACCTACTAAATTAAAAGAAAAAAGAGAAAGTCAAGGATTATCTCAATCTCAACTTGCATCCAGTTTGGGAATTAGTAGAGCTTCGTACTTTAATTGGGAATCAGGTAAAACAAAACCTAATCAAAATAATCTAAGCAAATTGAGTGAGATTTTGAATGTAGACCCTCGATATTTTGAATCAGAGTATGAAATAGTAGAAACCTATCTCAAACTAACGGAAAGGAATCAAGAAGCAACACTTCATTATGCTACAGAACTATTGAACAAACAGAATGCGAAGGTTGTAGAAATTCCTGAGCGTTTTGCTTATAAAGTTTACGAAAAATTATCAGCTGGTACAGGAACAGCTTATTTTGATGATGGTAATTACGATACAGTTTATTTTAATCATCAATTTGATTATGACTTTGCATCATGGGTGTTTGGAAATTCAATGGAACCGACATATGAAGATGGTTCTGTAGCCCTTATTAAGCAAACGGGATTTGATTATGACGGGGCTATCTATGCCATAGATTGGGATGGTCAAACATATATTAAGAAAGTGTATCGTGAAGAAAATGGGCTTCGTTTAGTTTCACTCAATCGGAACTATTCAGATAAGTTTGCGCCTTATGATGAGAATCCTCGCATTATAGGGAAAATAGTTGGGAACTTTATGCCTTTAGAGGACTAAGTATGAGTTGGTTTGATTATAGTCTCGAACCTCAAAGTGACATTGCCTTTATTGATATGAAATCTTTTTACGCAAGTGTAGAATGTGTAGATAGAGGATTACACCCACTTAAGACTTCGCTTTGTGTTATGAGTCGTGCAGATAATTCTGCGGGTTTAATCCTTGCTTCCTCTCCTATGTTTAAAAAGGTCTTTGGAAAGTCGAACGTTGGACGTTCCTATGATTTACCATTTGATGTAAAGACTCGCAAATTCTCTTATTATAATGCTAAGAAGCAAGGTTTACCGACAACGATAGACTATGTCCGCTATATAGAGGAATGGGCAAAATCAACCGTGATTGTTCCTCCGAGAATGGATACTTACATTGCTGTCAACATGGAGATTCAAAAAATCTTTCAAGATTTTGCAGCACCAGATGATATTTATCCCTACTCAATTGATGAAGGATTTATTGATTTAACAAGTTCATTAAATTATTTTGTACCAGATAAAAGTATTAGTAGGAAAGATAAATTAGATATTATTTCGGCTGCTATTCAAAAAAAGATTTGGAGAAAAACTGGAATCTATTCAACTGTAGGCATGTCTAATGCCAATCCCTTATTAGCTAAGCTGGCACTTGATAATGAAGCTAAAAAGACTCCGACAATGAGAGCCAATTGGTCCTATGAGGATGTCGAAAAGAAAGTATGGACTATTCCTAAAATGACAGATTTCTGGGGAATTGGAAATCGCATGGAGAAAAGATTACATAATTTAGGTATCTTTTCGATTAAAGAATTGGCTCAGGCTAATCCTGACTTGATTAAAAAAGAGCTTGGTATCATGGGTCTAGAGTTATGGTTCCATGCCAATGGGATTGATGAAAGTAATGTTCATAAACCTTATAAGCCAAAGTCAAAAGGGATAGGGAACTCTCAAGTTTTACCAAAAGATTATATTAAACAAAGAGATATTGAGATCATACTTCGTGAGATGGCAGAACAAGTTGCAGTTAGATTGAGAAGATCTGGTAAAAAAGCAACAGTAGTTTCTATACATCTAGGCTACTCTAAAGTGGAACAAAAGCGTTCTATCAATACTCAAATGAAAATTGAACCAACTAATCAAACAGCACTACTGACAAACTACGTTTTAAAGTTATTTCACACTAAATATACTTCAGGAGCTATCAGGAATGTTGCGGTTAACTATTCTGGTTTAGTGGATGAATCCTTTGGATTGATTTCATTATTTGATGATATTGAGAAAATAGAAAAAGAAGAAAGGCTCCAGTCCGCAATCGATGCTATTCGAACAGAATTTGGGTTCACTTCACTATTGAAAGGTAATGCCCTAGATCAAGCTTCTAGAACAATTGCTAGAAGCAAACTCATTGGTGGTCATTCAGCTGGAGGATTAGATGGACTAAATAATGAATCGTTCTTATTTACCTTTTGAGTCTGCCCGAGTATATCAGGATCGTGGCATGGCTAAGTGGATGGGCTTCTTTTTATCAGAACATTCCAGTTCTCTTTGGGCAGAAAAAAATAAAGAAGATATCTCCATTTCCCTATCATTGGAAGAGAAAGTTCTATTTGTTCGTCAACTTTATACGAATGTATTCCCTGCAACTTTTGTTTTTAAGTTTTCTAATCAAAGAAAAGTAGTATCAGGTATTGTTAAAGAGATTGGAAAAGAGTTTATATCTATAAAATCAGACACTGGTTTTCTTCGATTAAAATGGGAAGATATACTCGATATACAGATAGAAGGGGAGGAATTACATGAATCGTAAAGAATTATATGATGATAAATTACAGCTAGATTATTTTTCAGATTCTTATTTACAGTTTGAGTCAGATTTTTACAAGTATTCAGCTTTAGATATACCATTAACATTTATCACAGATGATATTTTACGCACAATGGCTATGTCTCAAAAACATTATTTTAAACTTAACAAAAAGTAAATCTTTAGACGGTCGTGATCATTACTTTGTTTTTTTCTATCAAGATGAACAAAGACAGTAGTGGTATTAGACAGTATGAATATCAGAGACATTGTTTTTAATTTGTAAGAGTCCGACAGGGCTCTTTTTTTCTGTGATAATTTTATCAAAAAAGTATTTGTTATACTTTTTTTAATTTAGATTTATCTTGGGGGTTTGGGGGCGTGCCACCACATTTTCATATCGTTTGTTTTTTTGAACCGTGAGGGTTTGAAATGGCAGGCGATATGATTTTTTTGAGATATTGTGGACACAATATCTGAGCTCACTAAAAGCCATACAAAAATGTTGAATCTATTTTTGTAAAAACGTACTGACAGTGTATGTAAGCTTACATTGTCAGTACAAGTATCTATGAGAGAGGATAAATCATATGAAAAGAAATATACGTAGTATTCGGAAACAATTTCGCTTAACAGAAACGGAAGAAAAACAAATACTAGATTTAATGAGAGAGAAAGGAGATGATAATTTTTCTGATTTTCTCCGTAAAAGCTTACTATTATCTGATGGACAAAAAAACAGATGGAAAAAAATGGTTCAACCTTTGGAAAAAAACAAAAAGTTGGAACAAATTAGTCGTGATGTTCATGAAGTATTCATAATTGCTAAAACAAATCATCAGGTTACTCACGAACATGTTTCTATTTTGTTAACTTGTATTCAGGAATTAATTAAAGAGGTAGAAAAAACAGGTCCTCTTAGTGAAGATTTTTGTAATAAATACATGAGGTAGTAGAGTGGAGCACAGATATAGAACAAATTTAAAAAAGTCTTTCTATCTGATCTAGAATTAGTCAAATTGAATGAAAAATATCTCAAAAAAGTAACTGCTTATCATTCTCAGAATATGCTAGACGAACTCTACTAGATCCTGGTATGAATTTTATCACCATTGATACAAATAGTTATCAAGATTTGATTTTTGAATTAAAACGAATCGGAAATAATATTAATCAAATAGCCAGAAGCATAAATTATTCGAATTTAATAACGGAAGTTGAATTAAATGAGTTGAGAAAAAGGTATAGAAGAGTTAATAGTAGAAGTGGAGAAAGATTTTTCTTATTCGATCTGAAAAAAATTGAGGAAATTTTATGGTCATCACTAAACACTTTGCGATTCATGGAAAAAATTATCGTAGTAAACTAATCAAATATATTTTGAATCCAAGTAAAACAAAAAATCTAACACTAGTTTCAGATTTTGGTATGAGAAATTATTTAGATTTTCCTAGTTATAAAGAACTAGTGAAGATGTACAATGATAATTTTTTTAAGTAATGATACTCTTTATGAATTTCGTCATGATAGGCAAGAAGTAAATCAACGAAAAAAATTCATTCTCATCACATCATTCAGTCCTTTTCTCCAGATGACCATCTCACTCCTGAACAAATCAATCGAATTGGTTATGAGGCAGCTAAAGAGTTGACAGGAGGTAGATTTCGTTTTATTGTAGCAACTCATGTCGATAAAGGTCATATCCACAATCACATCATCCTAAATTCAATTGATCAGAATTCTGATAAAAAAAGTTTCTATGGGATTATAAGGCAGAACATAATCTACGAATGGTTTCTGATCGTCTTTCAAAAAAATTGCAGGGGCAAAAAAATTATAGAAAAATCGTTATTCGCATCGTCAGTATGAAGTTTATCGCAAAAACAAATTACAAATATGAAATAAAACAACGGGTATATTTTTCTAATCGAGAACTCGAAAAAAATTTTTGAAGATCTTAAGAAAAAAAGCTAAAAGCTTTACATTTAAAAATTGATTTTAGACACAAGCATGTTACTTATTTTATGACTGATTCAAATATGAAACAAGTCGTACGTGATAGTAAATTGAGTAGAAAACAACCTTATAATGAAACTTATTTTGAGAAAAAGTTTGTTCAAAGGGAAATCATAAACATATTAGAATTTTTACTTCCGAAAATGAAGAATATGAATGAATTGATTCAACGAGCAGAAGTTTTTGGCTTAAAAAAATAATTCCGAAAAGAAAAAAACATGTTCTATTTGAATTTGATGGGATTAAGCTTGCAGAGCAGGAATTGGTAAAAAAACGAATCTGTATAGTGTTAGTTATTTTCAAGACTATTTTAATAACAAAAAATGAAACTTTTTGTCTTAGATAATAAAAAAATTTAGTTGAACTTTACAATGAAGAAAAAGATAATTAAAGAAAAAGAGTTGCCGTCAGAAGAGATGGTATGGAAATCTTATCAAGATTTCAAGAGAAATAGAGATGCTGTTCATGAGTTTGAAGTAGAGTTGAATCTTAATCAAATAGAAGAAGTAGTAGACGATGGAATTTACATTAAGGTACAGTTTGGTATCCGACAAGAAGGACTTATTTTTTTGTACCAAATATTCAGATCAATATGGAAGAAGAAAAAAAGTTAAAAGTATTTCTCAGAGAAACTAGTTCTTACTATGTATATCATAAAGATTCAGTAGAAAAAAATCGATTTATGAAAGGTAAAAACTTTGATTAGACAATTTAATCTTCAGTATGAACCACAGTATATGTATAGAAGAATTCCTCTTAGCAAAAATTAAAGAAAAAAATAGAACAATTAGATTTTTCTTATATCTGCGGAAAAATAGTTCGAATGATTTTGAAGATATAACAAATGATTTCATTGCCCAAATATCATATCTAGAGAATATGATTGAACAAGTCCAAAAATAAAATTAATGATTTAACTAATTTAGAGGAAGTATTGTTGAAAGATACGACAAATAGTTCTAGCAATTTAGAAAATAGTATTCAAGGTAAAAAGTTCAGTAGATACAATAGAGAAGGATTTATACATATATAAAGGAAAGATTGAAACACTGAAGGAACAACATAGAGAAGCAATAAATTTATTTGAAATGTTTAATAAAACAATAAAGAAATATAAGGAAAAAAACAAAAATATGAAATCTATTAAGGAAAATGAGATACATTTAGAGTAAACAGTTTCCTAAAAGGTATATATAGAATAGTTTCATGTGCCAATTTGTCACATATTTAAAAATAAGAAAATAACTATATTATACTTGTTTTAGGAGACATTGGATGTTGAAAAGGATTAGAGATTTACGCGAGGATGATGATTTGACACAAGAATATGTTGCAAAAACAATCTTAAATTGTACAAGATCAGCGTATTCTAAAATGGAATCAGGTACCAGGTTAATCTCTATAGATGACCTTATCAAACTTGCAGATTTTTATAATGTAAGTTTAGATTACCTTGTAGGTCGAGTGGATAATAAAGAAGACCATTACTCCAAAAAGTATTAGGTTAAGAAAGCACATTGACAATTGAATAGTCCAAAATGGTACTTTCCTCATTTGTGGAGCAGTTTTGAATGGCTCGCCATGATAAGAGCGATATTAAAACCATCAATAAAATAGAGCGATACTTTATATGCCATGATACAAATGATATACAATGATACTTCTGACCGTTCAGGCTGCCACCGTGAAAGAGCAGCAAGTGAAATTCTTATGATGACTTCATCAGTCATGCCATGGAGGAGAAAAAATCTACGAAAGGAAGTAGTAAAATCATGGAAACAGTAAATTATAAAGATTTAGTTGCGATTGGTTTTCCAGAGCACACATCGAGAAATATTATTAGACAAGCAAAAAAGATTGCTGTAAAAAAGTTTGAAGAAGCTAGAAAAAATGATAAGAATGCGGTACAATTAGGATGTTCGCCTTTCGATAATAAAAGGTTAGGTATTGCTCCTAAAAATATTGTAGAAAATTTAATTGGTATTTCTTTTTCAGATATAGAAGGTGAGAAAAAAATGGTTATATCAAAGACAAAGAAATATAAAGGTGTATACAAAGATTCAAATGGAAAAAAATTTATTTTCAAATTGAATTAGGAGTTGATCCAATAACTGGGAAAAAGAATTCAAAAAGAAAGGAAGGAAAAAAATCAACAGGGACTACCGTTTAATTCTTTTTAAGGAAGCATATGAAGAGATACTTCGTTTAAAAACATGAATTTGTGAACTCTACTATTAATAATAGTTTTCTAACTTTTAGAGAGTTTATGGAAGAGATTTATTTAAAAATATTATCAACAAAAAGTTCAATTTGTAACTTATCAGACCGCTTTACCACATCATCAGTTTTTTTATTAAGCAATTTGGTAGTAAAAAAATTATCAGATATTAGTACTATTGACTGTGAAAGATTTCGCTTAGCTATTATAGACAAGTATTCTAGTAACTATGCTAAAAAAATATGTGGTCTAGATTTAAAAGCATGTCTGGGCTATGCAGAAAGATTGGGTTATATTGATAGAGTTCCTTTTTAAAGGATTAGATAATCCTAGAGGAAAGCACCCTGATACAAAAATTTTTGGACATTTGATGAATTTAAGAAGGTAATAAACTCTTTTTGATATTAGTGAGTATGAGGGACTCCATAATTACATGACGATCTGGTTATATTTTTATGACTGGCTTAAGAGTTAGTGAGGGTATTGCTCTTAAATGGGAAGATATTGATTTTTGAACGTAAATGGATTCATGTTCATTCGACAATTGAGAAAGATAAAAAACGGTGTATGGTATGCTAAACAACAAACAAAGACAGTAGCAGGGAATCGTAAAAATTGATTTAGATGATTTTACAATTACAATACTTAAAAAAATGGCGAGAAAATTCAAATCAAGAATGATGATAAAGATTATGTAATATCACGTTTTGGTGCGCCCTTGTGTAAGTCTACAATCTCCAGGATAATTAAAAAGGCATGCTAGGGTTACTGGTGTACCAGAAATTACAGGGAAAAGGATTAAGACATAGTCACGCATCCTACCTTATAAATGTTTTTACATAAGGATACTTTATACGTTTCATATCGATTAGGACATGCTGATAAGTCAACTACGTTGAATACATATAGTCACTGGTACTATTCAGGTGATTCAACAATTTCAGAAGAAATTACAAACAGTTTAGATAATCTTGGATTATCAATTTACCTACCAAATTCCTGCCAAAGTTGAAAAATTGAGGAATTAACCCACTAATACTGGGAGAAAAATAAGATTAGCAAATTGTTACTCTTAAATAATCAATTATCGATTGTTTAAGGCTGAAAGCCGAGTTTTAAAAGCCTTTTGTTATAAAAAAAGGTGAATTAAAAAGGTGAGTTTTTCATTTTAAACTACTACAAACACCCCCACAAAAAGATTGTGGGGGTGTTTATTTTTATAAAAATTGATGTATAATTATATTGTATTATTTACTAATCTATTTAAGAATTTATAGATTATATTTTCTTAATAGAAATTTTGGGTAGGAGTTTATTATGGCGATAAAAGAGTTAAGTTTAAAGGTTCTATGAACCGTTCGGTTCAAGCAATTATGCCTTTAGATGAAGATAAGGAAGCCTTTGGAAAGAAGTTCATTAAATATCTTTCTCATTTATATGATAATCAAAGAGAATCTGAGGAATATCAAAAAGAATTTATTAAAAATCTTTTCTCGAAGAGCTTTTTACCACATAATTTTTATTAATACATCGAATAGAATAGATTTAGCTATTTATAACGGGAGAGATTCAAATTCTACTTTAGGTGTTATTTTTGAACATAAAAAGCTTAACAAATAAATCAGAGATGATGTCTAAAGAGAAAAATTAATTCAAAGGCTTTTTCAGGAGATTGTAGCTTATTATTTAAGAGAAAGGTTATTTGAACATAATCTAGAGATAAAAAAATGTATTGTTACAAACGGTCTATCATGGTTTGTGATTGAAGCAAAAAGAAATCGAAAAACATTTTTACAAAAAAACAAGAAGTTGGTAGATCTTGTAACTAAATTCAAAAAAATAATCAACTATCTAGTAATACGACTGATTTTCTTTATAATGAAGTAATCTCTCCAGCCATAGATTTAGCGATTGATAAAGGGATAGAAATAGCCCATTTTGATTTACGAGATGCACTTGTAAAAAAATAGTAAGTCAATTGAAATAAAGAAAAAAATAATCTGACTCAATTATACCGTTTCTTTTACTGCTGAAAAATCTTTTAAATAAGGAGATATTTACAGATTCAAATAAATTAAATAAGAATTTCTATGATGAACTTTTTATACTTGATGGGACTTGAAGAATCTAAAGTAGGAACTTCAAAAAAATTATTTCTCGATTGAAACCGTCTAAACGCCAACAATACTCATTTGTTGAAAAATATTATTGATAAGTTGGAAGTTAAAGATGTTCCAAAAAGATAGACAAGAAGATATTGCGATTCAATTAACCGTCATTTGGATGAATAGAATTCTATTTTTTTAAAACTTTTAGAATCTCAGCTAATTCTATTTAACAAAGACGAATCATATCGCTTTTTTTAACATATGATAAATTATCGAGTTTCGAAGAAATTTATACATTGTTCTTTGCTGTTCTAGCTAAAAAAATAGCAGATAGAAATGAACGTATTCAAAAAGAAATTCGGTTATATTCCCTATTTAAATTCATCTCTTTTTGAAGAAAAATGAATTAGAAGTTTCTCGTGATGGTATTGGTATTGATCGTTTGCCAGAAGGTGATATTGAGATTTTTTTCGAAAAACATCGCTGAAAGGTTCTAATAATAAAAAGAAAAAGTGGGAAAAATAAATTTCATTCAGTATTTATTTGAATTTTTAGATTCCTATGATTTCTCTACTAGTATTTCTCACCACGAAAAAAATCAAAAAATGACCTTATTAATGCTTCAGTTCTCGGTTTGATTTTTTTGAAAAAAATTAATGGGTATCGAGATGGCTCTTTCTATACACCAGGAAATATTACTATGTATATGTCTCGAAGAGCTATACGAATGGCAGTAGTTGATAAAGTAAATGAAACAATGTCATGGAACTGTGAAAGCATAGAGGATATGAAACTAAAAAGTTCGCTCTATGGAAATCGCTAAAAAGATTAGTGATACAATTGATCAGATTAAAAATATGTGATCCTGCAGTAGGTTCTACTATTTTTTTAGTATCTGTTTTAAATGAAATTATTGCTTTAAAAAGTGATTTAAATGTTCTTTTTGATTCTGAGGGGAATTATATCGGTAATATAATTCAATGTTATGTTATTAATGATGAGCTGATTATTCAAGATATGTCTGGTAATAATTTTTGTGTATCAGGTAGGAAATGATCTAGCGGAAAGAATTCAAAAAAATCTATATTTACTCAAAAAAAGACAAATTTTAGAAAAATACCTTATTTGGTGTAGATATAAACCCAAGCTCAGTAAATATTTGCCGTTTGCGTCTATGGATTGAACTATTAAAAATCTTCGTATTACTATTTAGATGAAGAGATTAATCAACCAGTTTTTAACAACTTTACCTAATATTGATATTAATATTAAGGTTGGAGACAGTCTACTTCATAAATTTGATTTTAATTATGAGTTTGACTTACGTAGAAATGATTTCAAAGAATATCTAGATTTAGTTCGCGAATATAAAGATACAAATAATAAGGCAACAAAGGCAAATATATGGGATAAAAATTGAAAGACTAAAAATATTCTTTTGATGACTTAGCTTCAAGTCCAGAATTAAAAAAACTACATAAACTGATTTCCGAAAAAAATAAAGCAGGTGCAATTAGTCTTTTTGAAGAAGAGAATAATAATAATAAGGAATATTTGTTATTAAGTAAGCAACTTGAAAAAAAGCTAAAAAAAGAATTTGATGAACGTTTGAAAAAAATCCCCTTTATGCAGGTGGCATGGAGTGGCGAATGGAATTCCCTGAGATTTTAGGAGAAAATGGTGAATTTATTGGATTCGACTTAGTTATTGGGAATCCTCCTTATATTTTTTTGCTCGGAATCAATCTTTTTACCGAAGAGATGAAAGCTTACTACTTAAGAACTTACCAAGTAAGCGAATATCAAGCTAATACATACACTATTTTCATGGAATTAGCTTATCAGTTATTGCGAAAAGGTGGATCATTTTCATATATTATTCCGAATAATTTTTTGACCATTCAAAACAATTCAAAAATTCGCAAGTTTATTACAGAACAAACGAGTGATGTTGTTTTGATAAACTCCCTAGATAAAATTTTTACAGATGCTAGCGTTGATAACTGTATAATCTTCTTTAAGAAAAATAGTCCAAACTGGATTGAAGTAGCGGAATTGCATCACGGTGATTTCAATACTGTTGGGCGTGTCGAACCAGAATTTTTTTTGGAGAAATACCAATTTTTTCAATTTCAATGGTAAAAATATAGACAAGCGATTGATATTTACTGGAAGATTAATGAATATCCTGTTCTTGATAGACAAGAAATTGCAAAAGTAAAATCAGGGATTAAAGCATATGAAACAGGAAAAGGAATTCCTAAAATGACTGTGGAAGATAAAAATAATAGAATCTATCATTCCACAAATAGAATCGATTCTTCTTATCGCCCATACATTGATGGTGAAAAATGTATTACGTTATAAATTAACTTGGAATAATGAGTATATAAAGTATGGTGATAACCTTGCTGCTCCAAGAGAAAAAATGATTTTTGAAAATCCAAGGATTCTTGTTCGTCAAATTCCTACAAAATCAGTTTATTCAATAGAGGCAGTTTATACAGATAGTGATGTTATAAATGATCTTAACTCAATGATAATTACTGATATTAAGGTTAATCCATTATATCTTTTTGGGAGTACTGAATTCCCGTTTAATATCTTTATGGTTTTTCATGAGATACGATAAATTCCAAAGAAGATTATTCCCTCAATTTAAAGTTAATGAACTTGGTGAATTCCCAATACCAAATTCGACAAAAGAACAACAAGATCCAATAGCGATACTGGTAGAGCAATTGATAGATGAAATGAAGAAAGAAACACAAGATTCTGAGTTGATTAACAAGCTTAATCTTGATATTGACAATCTAGTCATGGATTTATTTGATTTATACTGGACTAAAAATCAAAAAAACATCTTATAATAGTAGTTATGAAACTGACAAACGAAGAAACACAAAAAATTGAACAACTCTTAAAAGATTCATCGTACGCCAAATATCACAAACGTCTACAGATTATTTATTTTCGCTCAAAAGGAAAGAGTTATAAGGAAATCATGGATCTGCTAGATTGTAATAAAACAACTGTTTGGAGGAATTTGAAAAAATATAAGGAGTTTGGTTTAGAAGCTCTTCTTCAAGAAACCCGTGGTGGACGTCATCGAGAATATATGACTTACGAAGAAGAACAAGCATTCCTAAAAACGTCATATAGAAGCTGCTCAGGCTGGGGAATTTGTAACTGTCAATCAGTTATTTGAAGCCTATCAAAAAGAGATTGGTCGCACTTCCACACGTGATGGTTTCTATTATCTCCTGAAACGCCATGGTTGGCGAACGGTCACTCCTCGACCTGAACATCCCAAGAAGGCAGGCGCTCAGACAATTGAGACGTCTAAAAAAATAAAAATCTACATTCGAGACCTTAAGTAAGCGCTTTAAAGAGGAGGGGACTTATAACAAAGTACGATTGATGTACCAAGATGAAGCTGGTTTCGGGAGGATCAGTAAGATGAGTTCTTGTTGGGCTCCTCAAGGAATTCGACCTAGCATTCCTAGTCATTATATGCGAGAATATCGCTATTGTTATGGGGCAGTAGATGCTCAGACAGGAGATTCCTTCTTCCTTATTGCTGGAGGATGTAATACTGAGTGGACGAATGAATTTCTACGGCAAGTCTCACAAGCTTATCCAGATGACTATATTTTACTTGTTATGGATAATGCTATATGGCATAAATCAAGTACCTTAGAGATTCCAAGTAATATTGAATTGGCTTTTATCCCACCTTATACACCAGAAATGAACCCTATTGAACAAGTCTGGAAAGAAATTCGAAAACGAGGTTTTAAAAATAAGGCTTTCCAAACATTGGAAGCTGTCATTGATAAGCTTCAAGAAATTATTCAAGGACTGGAAAAAAGCGTTTTAAAGTCTACTGTCAGCAGACAATGGACGAGGTTGCTTTTTGAAAATAATTGAGTATTAACAGAAGATGAGAAGAAAATTGTTTTTGAATTTACTATATAAAAATATTGGAGTTGAAATGAGTTTTTTTGAAGATCAATTAATAAAAAAAGGTTTCAGTAAGATTTCGAGAGTTAAGAGGTTCAAGACAAATAGAAACTATTTCGTACGGACAAAAAAATCTACAGTAAAAAAGAATAGAATCAGGGAAGAATATAAAAAGTGGAAATTTTATTCCGGATAGCTTATTGGAAGACTACTCCCGAATATTTAAAAATAAAAAAAGATCGATTAATATTTGGGACAGACAATGAAATAGCCGACCTTCTTGAATCTACTTTTTATAATTACTTTCAAGAAATCTTACTTAATAGGAAAGTTAGTGGTAACTTATGTGAATTTAATAGATCTTATATAGATTATTTATGTATTTTTTTGCCGAATTTTCAACATGGTATAACTTTAATTTTAATAAAAAAATGTAGTTTATTATTTTTTTACACCTTGGATTATTATTAAAAGGAGATTAATAAGTTCCTTTAAACATCATGTGATTGAAGTTATCTTTAATGATGAAGGACAATCATTTAAATTTGTTGAAATAAATAGACAATTTCATAGATGGCTTGAATTTGAACTTGCTAATTTTTTTCTTTCCAGAGATTATTGAATTATTAAAAAAAGATACTATTTTTCAAAAATTGGTTATATGGTTAATACTTTAGCAAAAAGAATTTATAGAGTATGATTTACCAACATTAAATGATGATTCAATACCATTCAATTATTTAAGATTAAAAACACATGTTTCCCCAATTACTGTAAAGGTTAAAATAGATGAAAAAAATATAGATCTATATGGAAACGCATTCGTTCTAATAAAGATAATAAAGATAATAAAGATAATAAAGATAATAAAGTAGGTATGAAAGAATTAGTTCCTGTATATAAAAATTTTAAATAGAAACGAGTTTTTTTGGATCATGTAAAAAAATAATTCTATTAAATTCGGAGGAAAAGTACCTGGAATTTTAAAAAAATAAATAGTAAAGCATCACAATTTGTACAATTGGAATTAAATGATCTATTTTTAAATGAAATTAAAACACTCACTAAATATCAGCGTTATCTTTTTAAGTCTAATCATGTATCAGGAATTAGAAGATTTTTTTATAACCCTTTATATACTTAAAAAAAGAGATATATTTTAAATATATTTCTTTTTTTATTTCTAATTTAATAACTTATATAACGAATTATCAATTTTAATAGTCTAACATTTCGTCTAAAAATTCTTAATTTAAAAAGTATACCAAATTTTATACTAACTATGTATTTTCTAGTTATATAATTATTTTATCAGATCACAGCAATGATTTGATGGCATCTGATAATAGAGTTGCAAATCTATTTTCAAAAAAATAAAGAAGTTGCTGATTCTTTTATTTCAAAATAAAAAAAGAGGTAAAAAAATTATGACACTAAAAAAATTTAAGAAGTTTTTTTAAAAATTCGATAAATCATTCTTCGAAAAAAAGAGTTTGTTTATTTAAATTGTAGACTTACACAAGATAATCATTTAAAAAGTAACGTTACTTATTGTTGAAGATAGTACAGAGTATCAAAACGAACAGAATAACCTTGGTGAACAAGTGGTCATTACTGTTTTTAAACAAAGGGATTGATGATTATTCTTCATTTAAACCACTTCAAACAGTTTGTAAAGTCGTAAATATTAGTAAAGCAACGGTCTATGGCGAATATCAAAATCAATTGTCAATTACTGCCGATGTAATTTTAGACTCACAAGGAAATAAGCAACATGAAAAGAGTTAGTATAAATTGGGTATATCCTTTTTGGGCAAGTCGGATTATATTTTTTTATTCTTTATAGTAGTAGTCCTTTTTATCGATTTATATTTACTGCCATCGATCAATTTGAGATTGAGTATAAATCAATTTTTGATTATATATTCTTTAGAATTACTACTAGTTTCTTTATTTGTTTTTCGGTCAATTTAATAGAAGTAAGTATTTAAAACAGAAAAAAAGTTATATAAATTTATTAAATTAAATCAACTATACATTACACAAATAACTGAAACTAAAGAAAAAAATATATTGAAACTTTGGAAATGGAATGGATTGAAAAATAAAAAAAGATACGAGTACATTTACAATTAGAGTATACAATATAGGTGGACTTCTAAGCCATAAAGTTAATGATCTTGGAAGCAAGCTGGAAGCATATTTAGGGAAAAAATTGATATCTAATACAAAACAGTTAACATACACCGACTATACTTTTGAATTAATAAAAGATGAACGTTTAAAAGTATCGGATTTAAATTTAGAAAAAAAGGCAGAAATTCGACAGTAATTCAACTCACAAAAAAATATCATACGATATTAGCAAAGTTCCTCATGGATTAACAGTTGGTACAACAGGTTCAGGAAAAAGTATGTTCTTAAACTATAAACTTTTGCAATATGCATCGATGGGTGCTGATATTTATATCTGTGATCCGAAAAATGCAGATTTAAGTTTATTGAGGTATGTTAGTGGTTTTCCAGAAGAGAATATCGCTGTTACTTCTAACCAAATCTGTAAAAATACTGAGAGTTGTAAATTTTTCAAATGATGAATAGATACGATAAATATTTTTTTCTAGTCAAGAATCATTTGGTAAAGATTTTACAGATTTTGGATTAAAACCAATCGTAGTATTTATTGATGAAGTTACAGCTTTTGTAAAAAGTATCTGATAAAAAAATTGCTGAAGAAGCCATGTCTTACATCTATAACATAGTAATGATGGGGCGTCAAGTTGGTATATTAGCCGAGATATCCTTGCACCGCCCAGATACGAGTGTTCTAGATGGTGCTATTAGGGATCAATTAGGTTGTCGCGTTGCACTTGGTAATCTATCAGAAGATGGTTACAGAATGGTTTTTGGTTCAAAGTTTAAGGATTATAAATCAATTGAAATAAAAAGGAGGAGGCTATGTACAGATTGACGGAAAAAAATGACTTCACCAAATTATTTTTGAAACACCGTTTTTTTGATAAAAAAATTTTGACTTCCTAAAAGAATTAGAAAAATATTATTAGAGCACTTTCGAAAGTAAAGAATAGGGGTGCTCAGCTCAGAGAGCTAGAGCAAGTGGAACGTCCCTCTTTCTTTACTTTAAGAAATGTGCCCAGCAATAGAAGCTTGCTTCTATTGCTTTTAACTTGATAAACGTCAAACATTAGAACAATAACGAAAGCGAGGAGTAAAAAAATAAATAATCCAAGAGTAAATTCAGAAAGTATCGTAAAAATCTTATAGATATGGTAATACACTTGAATTAACAACTTCGAATGGATTACATAAGCAAACTATAAAAGTACTTCCGAATAGAAAATATGTCGTCTTAGATACTGGAGAAATATTTGATATGAATACAAGCGGTGTTACACGAAGTGATAATATCAAATCTACTCGTATAACGATGAGAAAAATTAAGGAGGCTTATTGCTCATAATTTTTAGGGGAGATAAGAATGAACTTTGGATAACGTTGACCTATGCTAAGTACACTAATGAAATAGAAAAATGTATATAGAGATTTTAAATTATTTATAAGAAATTTAAGAAAAACAATATTCAGATTTAGAGTATATCAATGTTATTGAACCACAAGCTTTAGTGGGAGTTGGCATTGTCATCTGCTTATAAAAGCACCTAAAAGAAGTTCTCTTTATATCCCAAATAAAAATTATTGAAGAGTGCTGGAAAAAAAGGCTTTTACCAAAAACTAAAAAGACTTAAAAAAATAGTGATAAAGTTGGTAATTATGTTATTGCGTATTTAACTAATTTGGAGATAGATGATGATCACAATTCAAAAAAATACATCAAAGGTGCACGACTATATTTATATCCAAAAGGTGTCAGGATTTATAGGTGTTCTAGAGGAATAAAAAAACCAATTGAAATAACAGCTACTAAAGGAGAAGTAATGACTATCAATGGGCTAGATATTGATTTAGATGCTAATTATTCAAAAAAACTAATCATATTATTAGTACAGGAGATGAAATTAGTTATATTACTGAGTTCTACAATATAGGAGAAAAAAATGAAGACAGTTAATCATAGAGATATTATGAAGCTAGGTTTTTTTCAAAAACAGCTTCAAAAAGAAATAATTAAACAAGCTAAAAAGATTGCTATAAATCAATTTGATGAATCTTTGAATTCTTCAAATAATATGGTAAAATTAAGTAAATCGCCTTTCGATAACAAAAAGACTTGATCTTGCACCTAGTTTTATTGTGGAAGAATTACTCGGCTTTCAATTTACTTAATGAAAGGAATTGAAAGCAATGTCAAAAAAATATAAAGGAGTATTTAGAGATAGTAAAGGAAGAATTTACTGTCAGACAGAATTCAAAGCATCAGCTACAGGTAAACGTCAAAGATTTAAAAGATATCGAAATATATGGGGAAAATCTTTTTCAACTGAAAAAGAGGCATATGATGAGTTATGTCGAGCAAGAGTTGAATTTTACGATAAATTTGATTATAGCGACTATAATCTCAATTTTGAACAGTATATGTTAGAGGTGTTTTTACCTTACTACAAACAAACGGTACAAGATAGCACATATAGAACCGCGATCACTCAATTTGATACATTTATTGAGAGATTTGGAAAAATGAAATTACGAGACATTAAACCTCGTGATTGCGAAAAATTTCGTTTAGAACTTATTAATAAGTATTCTGCGAATTATGCAAAATGTGTTTGGATTCGTTTTAAACAATGTTTAGGCTATGCTGAGAGAATGGAATATATCAAAACATTCCTTTGTAAAAGTCTAGATAATCCTAAAGGTAAAAGACCAGATACAAAATTCTGGACTTTGAAGAGTTTAAGAAAGTTATTTCTACTTTTGATTTAACTGATTATGAAGATCTTCACCGTTTTACAACCACCTGGTTGTACTATATGACTGGTGTACGAGTTAGTGAAGGTTTTGCATTACTTTGGTCAGATTTTGATAAAGAGAATAAACGTATCTTCGTTCACTCAACTTTAGAAGCTTTAAAGGGTGGAGTCTATAAACGTAAAGAGCAGACAAAAACCGAAGCAGGTATAAGATATATAGACTTAGATGATGAAACAATAAAAGTACTTGAACGTTGGCGCTCAATTCAGATTTCTAATTCTAATCAGGATTATATTCTATCTAAGTTTGGTGAACCAATGGTAAAAAGTACTTTGACAAGAATGTTGAAGCGTCATGCAAAGTTGGCTGGAGTTCCAGAAATAACTGGCAAGGGATTGCGTCATTCACACGATTCATTTATGATTAATGTTCTGAAAAAGGATGTTTTAGAAGTATCTCAGCGTTCTGGAAGAATTGATAAAGCTACAACATTAAACACCTATAGTCATTACTATAATGCAAACAATGCAACTCTTGGAAATGAAATAACTCAACTTCTTAAACAGGAAGGAGTTGGAGCGACACCCCATATACACCCCTACAAAAATAAAGTAATAAAATAATAAGCTTTACACTTAGTCTTTTGAGTATCACGCTCAAATTACTCTTAAATAATAGAGCAACTACATTCGTAGCTTAAAAACATGATTAAACCGCTAGTCTTAGGATTAGTGGTTTTTCTTTTTATGTTCCATGGGGCACAAATGGGGCAGTTAAATTAATTTGGCTAAGAAATATATAGGACTAGTGATAAAATATTTTTACTTTTTCATTCCTTTTTGTTATAATAGACGACAAGGAAGAATATCTTATCAGTAAATCCCAAGCGAGCCTGTGATAGTGAGAGTCAGGTGATTGAGAGATGAGTGTGGCGCTTTTGGTAAATTTTAAAAAATAATGAAGTAATAAATTAGGGTGGAACCGCGTTTCTGACGCCCCTAGGTCACTTGACTTAGGAGCAAAGACACGGTTCTTTTTGTATTCTAGGTCGCAAGAATTTATAATAAAGGAGTAAATAATGTCTAAAAAACTAACCTTTCAAGAGATTATCTTGACTTTGCAACAATACTGGAATGACCAGGGTTGTATGCTCATGCAGGCTTATGATAATGAAAAGGGTGCGGGAACCATGAGTCCTTACACTTTCCTTCGTGCTATTGGTCCTGAGCCATGGAATGCAGCTTATGTAGAGCCATCACGTCGTCCAGCAGACGGTCGTTACGGGGAAAATCCAAACCGTCTTTACCAACACCATCAATTCCAAGTGGTTATGAAACCATCACCATCAAACATTCAAGAACTCTACCTTGAGTCATTGGAAAAATTGGGTATCAATCCTTTGGAACATGATATTCGCTTCGTTGAAGATAACTGGGAAAACCCATCAACTGGATCAGCAGGTCTTGGATGGGAAGTGTGGCTTGATGGTATGGAAATCACTCAGTTCACTTACTTCCAACAAGTAGGTGGCTTGGCAACTGGTCCTGTTACAGCTGAGGTTACTTACGGATTGGAACGTTTGGCTTCTTATATCCAAGAAGTAGATTCAGTTTACGATATCGAGTGGGCTCCAGGCGTTAAATACGGAGAAATCTTCCTTCAACCAGAATATGAGCACTCAAAATACAGCTTTGAAGTTTCAGATCAAGACATGCTTCTTGAAAACTTCGAAAAATTTGAAAAAGAAGCTGGGCGTGCCTTGGAATTGGGGCTTGTTCACCCGGCCTATGACTACGTTTTGAAATGTTCACATACCTTTAACTTGCTTGATGCTCGTGGAGCAGTATCCGTTACAGAACGTGCAGGTTACATTGCTCGCATCCGTAACTTGGCTCGTGTTGTAGCTAAAACATTCGTAGCTGAACGCAAGAAACTTGGTTACCCACTTCTTGACGAAGCCACACGCACTCAACTCCTAGCAGAAGAGGAAGAATAAAAACAGTTACAAGAATAGAAAAAGGGCGAACAAAGTGAGCCCGTATGGCACCCAGAGGCAAGTCGAAGACTTGCTAAAGGGATAGGCACCGCCGTACTGATATCTGGGGATTTTTGAAACTTTAGGTTCAAAAATCAGTTGCCTAAATCCACTTTGATGAGACTGTTGGAAATCTTTGTCAAGAAGACAGAAGATTTCTCCACAGACTTACAAAGTTAGTTAGCAACGTCCCCAGTACCTAAGGTGCCTATCAAAAAGAAGAAATTTTGTAAAGGAAAAAACATGGCAAAAAACTTATTAGTAGAACTAGGACTCGAAGAGTTACCTGCCTACGTTGTCACACCAAGTGAAAAACAACTAGGTGAAAAAATGGCAGCCTTTTTGGATAATAACCGCCTTTCATACGAAGGAATTCAAACTTTTTCAACTCCACGTCGTTTGGCTGTTCGCGTACTTGGCTTGGCAGACCAACAAACGGATTTGACTGAAGATTTTAAAGGACCTTCTAAAAAAATTGCTTTGGATGCAGAAGGAAATTTCTCTAAAGCAGCGCAAGGGTTTGTCCGTGGTAAAGGCTTGACTGTAGATGATATCGAATTCCGTGAAATCAAAGGTGAAGAATATGTCTACGTAACTAAGCATGAAGCTGGAAAACCAGCTGAGGAAGTTTTGACTGGAATTCCAGAAGTATTGGCTAGCTTAAGCTTCCCGGTAAGTATGCACTGGGCAAACAATACCTTTGAATATATCCGTCCAGTCCATACGTTGACAGTTCTTTTGGATGATGTGTTACTCGATATGGATTTCTTAGATATTCATTCAGGAAGAGTTAGCCGTGGACATCGTTTCCTTGGTCACGAAGTAGAAATTCAGCATGCTGACAGCTATCAAGAAGACCTGCGCAAAGTTTATGTTATTGCAGATAGCATTGAACGCGAAATATGATTCGTGAGCAAATTAAGGCTATCGAAGCTACAGAAGGTGTTCAGGTACAAATTGATGAAGGACTCTTAAATGAAGTTTTGAATTTGGTTGAATATCCAACTGCCTTTATGGGGAATTTTGATCCTAAGTACCTAGAGGTTCCAGAAGAAGTTTTAGTCACTTCAATGGAGACTCATCAACGTTACTTTGTAGTTCGTGACCTTGATGGAAATCTAAAACCAAACTTTATTTCTGTTCGTAACGGAAATGCGGAGTATTTGGATAATGTCATCCGAGGAAATGAGAAAGTCTTGGTGGCACGTCTTGAAGATGGTGAATTCTTCTGGCGTGAAGACCAAAAACTCAAGATTGAAGATCTTGTAGCTAAATTATCACACGTAACCTTCCATGAAAAGATTGGTTCACTTCGTGAGCACATGATTCGTACAGGGCAAATTGCTATTCTTTTGGCAGAAAGCAGGTTTATCAGTTGATGAAACTGTTGACCTTGCTCGTGCTGCAGGCATTTATAAGTTTGACCTCTTGACTGGTATGGTTGGTGAATTTGATGAGCTTCAAGGGATCATGGGTGAGAAATATGCTCTTCTCGCTGGTGAGAATGCAGCAGTAGCACAAGCTATTCGTGAACACTACCTTCCAGATTCTGCAGATGGGGCTCTTCCTGAGTCTAAAGTCGGAGCTATCCTTGCACTAGCTGATAAATTGGATACTCTCTTGTCCTTCTTCTCTGTTGGTTTGATTCCATCTGGTTCAAATGACCCTTATGCTCTTCGTCGTGCAACACAAGGGATTGTCCGTATCTTGGAAGACTTCGGATGGAATATTCCAATGGACGAATTGATTGCTAGCCTTTATGCTTTATCATTTGATAGCCTAACTTACGATAATCAAGAAGAAGTGCTTAACTTCATCAAAGCTCGTGTTGATAAGATGATGGGTTCTACTGCGAAAGATATTAAAGATGGTGTTCTTGCAAGTTCAAACTTTGTTGTTGCAGATATGATTGAAGCAGCAGAAGCACTGAAAGAAGCATCTCTAAATAGTGACTACAAACCAGCTGTTGAATCCTTATCTCGTGCCTTTAACCTAGCGGAAAAAGCAGAAGGTTCAGTCAAAGTTGATACTAGTCTCTTTGAAAATGAACAGGAAAAAGAACTAGCTCAAGCAGTAGAAAATTTAGAATTGAAAGGTTCAGCTAGTGATAAATTAACGCAGTTATTTGCTCTTAGTCCTGTTATTGATGCATTCTTTGACAATACAATGGTTATGGCAGAGGATGTTGATGTTAAGAATAATCGCCTAGCTATTCTAACTGAACTTGTGAATAAAGCAAAAACTGTCGCTGCTTTTTAATCTTCTTAATACAAAAATAGAAATTAAAAAAAGTAGATTGGAGGTTCAAATATGACACCAGAAAAAAATCGCTCGTATTAATGAGCTTGCGAAAAAAGAAAAAAACTGAAGGCTTGACTGCAGAAGAAAAAAAGTAGAACAAGCTAAACTTCGTGAGGAATATATCGAAGGATATCGTCGTTCAGTTCGTCATCACATTGAAGGAATCAAAATCGTAGATGAAGATGGAAATGATGTGACTCCTGAAAAACTTCGTCAGGTACAACGTGAAAAAGGCTTGCATGGTCGTAGTCTTGACGATCCAAATTCATAATTTTGAGATATAGAAAGAGAATGGGCAAAAACTCAATTTTAAAATAAAATTGAGCAAATCTTTCCGCTATAAAACGCATAGTATCAAGCAAGGTTTTGTGAACACCTGATATTGTGCGTTTTTCTTATTTTTAAAGTTTTTTGCCAGCCTCTTTTGGTACGATTTGTCCCGTGAGGTCTCATGAAATCTCCGTAGTAACCATGAATCGTAAGAAGTCAGCCAAGCCCATAGTATAATGAATTGAATCTGGAATAGTACACCAAGGATTCTAAAGCGTTTTTAGAAATTATACTCAATGAAAATCAAAGAGCAAACTAGGAAGCTAGCCAAAGGCTGTACTCGAGTATGGCAAGGCGAAGCTGACGTGGTTTGAATTTGATTTTTGAAGAGTATTAATTTGACTTTCCTAATCTCTTTGTTCATATCTTATTTCAATCCAATATAGTGATGAAACTCCTGTAATGGAAGTGGAACTAAGGGTTGAACAATTGAAAGAGTTTCTCTCGAATTAGAATTATCTATTCTGACTTTTGGACTGATAAGACTGTGGCTTGAAAACTAAAATGATTGCTATTGTGCATAAAAATAGAACATCCCTGATGGAACGATCCTGCAGAATGAGAAATGATAGGGAATAAACTCTCTTTAAAGTTTAGTTGAACCGCCGATGCTGAACGGCACGTGAGGTGGTGTTAGATGGGTTAGAAATTAGCCTCTACTCGATTTATGCTAAATGATGACAATGAGACGGATTTGAATACAAGTATAAAAGAGAAAAATATTCTCGATAATTGCAGATAATGATTTGATTTTTTAGGAAGGAAAGAGTAAAATTTGATTAATATAACAACTTCTTAGGAGTGTAATGATGAATGGTTTAGTTTTAGGCTTAGATATTGGTATTGCCTCAGTTGGAGTGGGGATTCTAAAAAAAGATACTGGTGAGATTATCCATGCGAATTCTCGTCTTTTTCCAGCTGCAACAGCTGATAATAATGTTGTGAGAAGGGGCAGTAGACAAGCTAGACGATTAACTCGTCGAAAAAGACATCGTGCTGTTCGTCTTCATGATTTATTTGAAGACTATGCTTTGTTAACTGATTTTTCAAAGGTTTCTATTAATTTAAATCCTTATAAACTTCGTGTAGAAGGAATGAATATACAACTGACAACCGAAGAGTTATTTATCGCCCTCAAGAATATTATTAAGAGAAGGGGAATTAGCTACTTAGATGATGCTTCTGAGGATGGTGGTACAGTATCGTCTGATTACGGGAAGGCAGTTGAAGAAAATAGAAAATTACTTTCGGAACAGACACCAGGCCAAATTCAACTAGAACGATTCGAAAAATATGGTCAGGTTAGAGGAGATTTCACTGTTGTAGAAAATGGTGAAAAACGTCGTTTGATCAATGTTTTTTCAACATCTGCTTATAGAAAAGAAGCTGAAAGAATTCTTAGAAAACAACAAGAATTCAATAATAAGATTACTGATGACTTTATAGAGGATTATTTGATAATCCTTACAGGTAAAAGAAAATACTACCATGGACCAGGTAATGAAAAGTCACGGACAGATTATGGACGTTTCAGAACAGACGGAACTACCCTCGATAACATTTTTGGTATTTTAATTGGTAAATGTACATTTTATCCTAATGAATATCGTGCTTCAAAAGCTTCCTATACTTCTCAAGAGTTTAACTTATTAAATGATTTAAATAATTTAACTGTTCCAACAGAAACTAAGAAACTAAGTGAGGAACAAAAGAAAACTATTGTTGAGTATGCAAAGTCGGCTAAAACATTAGGAGCTTCAACCTTATTGAAGTATATTGCTAAGCTAATTGATGCCTCGGTAGATCAGATACATGGTTATCGAGTTGACGTAAATAAAAAACCTGAAATGCACACCTTTGATGTTTATCGGAAAATGCAATCTTTAGAGACTTTTAATGTTAATGAAATGCCTAGAGAAGTTCTAGATGAGCTTGCTCATATTCTAACATTAAATACAGAGCGAGAAGGTATAGAAGAAGCTATCAACACGAAGTTAAAGGGTACATTTAATCAAGATCAAGTACTGGAATTGGTTCAATTTAGAAAAAATAATAGCAGTATATTTAGTAAGGGGTGGCATAATTTCTCTCTTAAACTCATGAAGGAATTGATACCAGAACTCTATGAGACTTCAGAAGAACAAATGACAATTCTCACACGACTAGGGAAACAAAAATCTAAAGAGACCTCAAAACGAACCAAGTATATTGATGAAAAAGAAATAACAGAGGAAATTTATAACCCTGTAGTAGCAAAATCTGTCAGACAGGCAATAAAGATAATCAACGAAGCCACTAAAAAATATGGTATCTTTGATAATATCGTTATCGAAATGGCGCGTGAAAATAACGAAGAAGATGCTAAAAAGGATTATATAAAACGTCAAAGGGCAAATCAAGATGAGAAAAACGCTGCTATAGAAAAGGCTGCATTCCAATACAATGGGAAAAAAGAGTTACCAGATAATATTTTTCATGGGCATAAGGAATTGGCTACTAAGATTCGTTTATGGCACCAGCAGGGAGAGAAGTGTCTCTATACTGGGAAGAATATCCCAATTTCAGATTTGATTCAAAATCAATACAAGTATGAAATTGATCATATTCTACCTCTATCTTTATCTTTTGATGATAGTTTATCTAATAAGGTATTAGTACTTGCTACGGCAAACCAAGAAAAGGGACAACGTACACCGTTTCAGGCTTTAGATAGTATGGATGATGCTTGGTCTTACCGTGAGTTTAAATCATATGTAAAAGATTCTAAATTATTAGGTAATAAAAAAAGAAAGATTATCTATTAACGGAAGAAGATATTAGTAAAAATAGAGGTTAAACAGAAGTTTATCGAACGAAATTTAGTAGATACTCGTTATTCTTCTCGCGTTGTTCTAAATGCTCTACAAGATTTTTATAAAAATCATCATTTCGATACAACAATTTCTGTGGTACGTGGGCAATTTACTTCTCAGGTAAGAAGAAAGTGGGGACTTGAAAAATCTCGTGAGACTTACCACCATCATGCTGTAGATGCCTTAATTATTGCTGCTTCTAGCCAATTAAGATTATGGAAAAAACAGAATAATCCTCTGATTTCTTATAAAGCAGGACAATTCGTTGACTCAGAGACTGGAGAAATTCTTTCATTAAGTGACGATGAATATAAAGAATTAGTATTTAAAGCGCCATATGACCATTTCGTTGATACATTGCGTAGCAAGACATTTGAGGATAGTATACTATTTTTCTTATCAAGTAGATTCAAAACTCAATCGAAAAATTTCAGACGCTACCATTTACGCAACAAGAAAAAGCGAAATTAGATAAAGAGAAAAAAAGAATACACCTATACTTTGGGGAAAAATTAAAGATATCTATGCTTTTAGGGACAAAAAAACACCTTCTAAAAACTGGATTCTATAAGTTTTTTTAGATTTATACAATAAGGATAAATCCCAATTCTTAATGTTTCAGAAGGATAGAAAAAAACTTGGGATGAAGTAATCGAGAAGATAATGGAACAATATCGACCATTTAAAGAATACGACAAAAACTGGAAAAATTAGTCGATTTTAATCCATTTGAGAAATATAGACAAGAAAATGTACCAATCCGTAAGTACAGTAAAAAAAGACAATGGTCCAGAAATTAAAAAGTCTGAAATACTACGATAAAAAAATATTCCTGAATCATTTATTAACATAACTCCTTCTAATAGTAAAAAAATAAAGTAATCCTACGTCAATTAAATCCTTGGAGAACAGATGTCTATTTTAATCATCAGACGGAGAAGTATGAGTTGCTTGGATTAAAATATGCAGATTTACAATTTGAAAAAGAAGACTGGGACTTATTCTATAACTATTGATAAATATAATGAAATTAAAGAAAAAAAGAAGGAGTGGGGGAGCAGTCAGAATTCAAATTCACCTTATAAAAAAATGACTTGCTTTTTAATTAAGGATACGAAAAAAATAACGAGAAACAGATTTTTTTAGATTCTTATCTAGAACAATGCCAAATGTGAAACATTATGTAGAACTAAAACCTTATGATAAAGCCAAATTTGATGGTAACCAACCATTGATAACAATCTTTGGAAATGTTGCAAAAAGGAGGACAGTGTTTGAAAAGGATTAAATAAATCAAATATCTCCATTTTTTTAAAGTCAAAAACAGATGTTTTAGGTAATAAACATTTCATCAAAAAAAGAGGGTGACGAACCAAAACTCAATTTTTTTAAAAAAATTTTTAAAAATAGAGTTGCAAACGCTTTTGCAATGTATTATAATAGTAACTGTAAGGGACGCCTTACACAGTTACTTAAATCTTGCAGAAGCTACAAAGATAAGGCTTCATGCCGAATTCAACACCCTGTCAATTATGGCGGGGTGTTTTCGTTTTGTAAAGAGGATAAAATTATGACTTGGAGAATTGTACATGTTTGCCAGAGTGAAAAAATGCAATTAAAGTTGGATAATATTTTAATCAAGAAAATGGGTCAAGACTATGTGATCCCACTGAGTGATATTTCGATAATCGTAGCAGAAGGAGGGGAGACTGTTGTAACTCTGAGGTTATTAAGTGCTTTAAGTAAGTATAATATTGCCTTGATTGTCTGTGATAATGAGCACTTACCTACAGGGATTTACCATTCACAAAATGGTCATTTCAGAGCTTATAAAAAATTACAAGAGCAATTATTGTGGACGCAAGAACAAAAAGACAAATTATGGCAGATAGTAACCTATTTCAAAATAAATAATCAGCAAGATGTTCTCGCAATGTTTGAGAAAAACCTTGATTGTATCCAATTATTAGCGGACTATAAAGAACATATTGAGTATGGAGATAAAACCAATCGTGAGGGACATGCTGCCAAAGTTTATTTTAATGAACTCTTTGGAAAGAAATTTGTTCGCCTTACTCAACAGGAAACTGATGTCATCAATGCAGGACTAAATTACGGCTACGCAATTATGAGAGCGCAGATGGCACGGATTGTTGCGGGTTACGGTTTAAATCCCTTAATCGGGATTTTCCATAAGAATGAATATAATCAATTTAACTTGGTTGATGACTTAATGGAACCTTTTCGGCAGATTGTCGATGTTTGGGTCTATCAAAATTTACGAGATGAAGAATATTTAAAATATGAATTCAGATTAGCCTTAACAGATACACTAAATGCAAAGATTCGTTATGGGAAAGAAACGTGTTCGGTAACAGTAGCAATGGATAAATATGTCAAAGGTTTTCTAAAATGTATTTCTGATAAGGATACGAGTAAATTTTACTGTCCTGTGGTATCGAGCATAGAATGGAGTTAAAGAAATGAGGTACGAAGCATTGAGATTATTGTGTTTTTTTGATCTACCAATGGAAACAAATCAAGAAAAAAGAGTTTATCGCAATTTTCGGAAAGATTTAATTGCCAATGGTTTTGAGATGTTGCAGTTTTCTGTTTATTATAGAACCTGTCCGAATAGAAGTTTTGCTAGTAAATTCTATAAAAAATTAAGTCAGAGTAATTTACCAAGTGGGAATGTCCGTTTACTTGCAGTAACAGAGAAACAATTTTCTGAAATGGTTTTAATTATTGGTGGAAAAACAAAGCAAGAAGAAGTGGTCAGTGATCATAAGTTGGTAGTTATATGAAAATGAACGTCAGTCATCCATACAAGGATAATATTACATTGAGTTTTGGTCAATTTACTCAAATCGTAGGTCAAGATCAGCAAGTAAAGTACTATATTTGGCAGATCCTATTATGGTATTTTGGAGGTAAAAAAATATAGTGAGGAAGATTTAGTCCTATTCGAACAAAATGAACCTAAAATCTTAATAGACGATACGGTGGTTTCACGTTCGGAATTCAGAGTGATTCAACTATCGAACATTAACGATCTAATTGAACAAATGGAATATAAAAAAAGGATCAGTAGCTTATGATTATTTAAAGAAAAAGATTAATTCTACAGAAATAATAGAGCAAATTGAAAAATATCAATGATAATCTCAATAGGATTTCATTGCTATTAAATCAAAAATTTGAATCTTCAACTAGAAGAGATTAATTATCATACAGAAGCGAAATATTTTAATACAGACCAATTGATTCAAAAAAATTTTTTTGCCCTATTTTTGGACAAAAACGATAAAAAAATATCCTTTGAATTTGTGGACAATAAGACAAAGTTTTTATTATTTCTTTCCATGTTAGAAGTTGTAGTTACGAATAGTTCTGAAAAGATCTTACTTGTCTTACGAAATTTAGATGATTATCTATCTTACAAGGAATTTGTCGAGTGTTGCGAGAAGATGGAACTTTTAACAAATCATAGTAACTTGCTTTATATTATTTCGTTTCCTTCAAATGAAGGATATCTTCATGTCACTAAAGAAGTAATGGAGGAGATTAATATCGTTTCTGATTACGTTGATCATTTTTTTATTCTTTAGCATTTATGTACGAACGATTTAGCAATCAATACCCAATAAATCAAATACCTGATGAGAAAGAATTTTTTTAAACTCTTTAAGAAAGATTGGTTCCTATTTATTTAGTGCAGATATTCTTCACATGAGTTTATCCATAGAGGATCAAGTAGCATTAAAGATTTTTAAATAATTTGTATCAGTATGAAATGAAAACTAAATTCCGAATTGGATCAATCAGTCCTATGTTATTGAAATATTTGGAAGAATAGTATTGACGAGTGAGATTTAAGAATTTATAATATCTTTGAGGGTACAAAAATCAAAAATTGACGAATTTGAGGTTTTTGTACTCTCAAGATTTAAGTAACTGTACAACAATTTTCCCGTTAAGAATTATCTTAGTAGAGTTTTTGTACTCTCAAGATTTAAGTAACTGTACAACGCCCAAGCGTCTGCTGTTTGACTGGATATAGTTTTTGTACTCTCAAGATTTAAGTAACTGTACAACAGTTGGTGATACCATTCGAGTTGTTCGTCAGTTTTTGTACTCTCAAGATTTAAGTAACTGTACAACAGCAAAAAAAGAACACTCACACCCCTTTATGTTTTTTTGTACTCTCAAGATTTAAGTAACTGTACAACTTATTCTGACACAAGATATAAACACTTTAGTTTTTGTACTCTCAAGATTTAAGTAACTGTACAACCAATTCGCACAAAAGATATGCAATGTTTTTTTGTTTTTTTGTACTCTCAAGATTTAAGTAACTGTACAACACAATGCCAAAAACCTAAAAACGTATGCATTGTTTTTTTGTACTCTCAAGATTTAAGTAACTGTACAACTTGAGTTTCATTGGATCGTCTACGCCGTAAGTTTTTTTGTACTCTCAAGATTTAAGTAACTGTACAACTTTTGTGCGGTCATCACATACTTGCTCCTTTGTTTTTTTGTACTCTCAAGATTTAAGTAACTGTACAACTAATAAGGATAAATACACATTCAAGAGTCAGTTTTTGTACTCTCAAGATTTAAGTAACTGTACAACCAGTCAAGCAGAGGTTCGTTTGGGTGCTAAGTTTTTGTACTCTCAAGATTTAAGTAACTGTACAACCAAAGGAAGGTACAGAGGGACTATCTAACAGTTTTTTTGTACTCTCAAGATTTAAGTAACTGTACAACAGCCTCTTGGCTTTCCATGTACCGACGGATGTTTTTTTGTACTCTCAAGATTTAAGTAACTGTACAACGGCTGATGTTTATCTTAAAAACATGGGACAAGTTTTTTTGTACTCTCAAGATTTAAGTAACTGTACAACTGATGAAGCGGAAGAGAAAGCAGTAGAAAGTTTTTTTGTACTCTCAAGATTTAAGTAACTGTACAACCTTACTCGCTTTTTTTCTGGATTGAGAACTGGTTTTTTTGTACTCTCAAGATTTAAGTAACTGTACAACAGTATTATCGAACATCGCTCTGCGACATGAGTTTTTGTACTCTCAAGATTTAAGTAACTGTACAATTATCTGCAATAAAAAAACAGTGCCAAAAATCACTGTTTTTCTTGTAGTTTATAGGCATAAATAGTCATGCTGATAGCGTGTTTTAAACGCATATTCATGATATCTGATACACCATTTTTATACTTATCCACTGCCTGAATAGATACGCCACAGTTTTTTTGCTAATAGCATAGGCTGTGGAGTTGTCTAAAAGCCAGCGGATAGCTTCAATATCTACTGACATACATTACCTCATAAAATACCAAATTAGCAAAAAGACCAAAAGCAGTCTTATTAAAAATTCAACTTTTTCACACTTTGTGTTTTTTTATGTTACAACACCCAAGTTCGGATCGCATGGGCTACGCCAGATTCGTCATTAGATTTAGTGATGTATTTGGCAATTTTTTTGAGTTCTGGGTTTCCGTTTTCCATAACAACTGGGTTACCTACGACTTCGAGCATAGCACGGTCATTTTCTTCGTCTCCGATAGCCATGGTTTCATCTTTGGTCAATCCTAGTTTCTCAGCCAAGTGAGTAATAGCTGACCCCTTGTCTACATTCTTTTTAAGGAGCTCAAGGTAGAAAGGAGCAGATTTGTTGATGGAGTAGCGCTCGTAAAATTCTGTAGGAATCTTTTCAATAGCAGCATCGAGAATTTCAGGCTCATCGATAAACATACATTTGACGATTTCCTTGTCAGCCATTTCTTCAGGTGTACGGTAGAAAATCGGCATGCTGACGAGGGTTGATTCGTGAACGGTATATTTTCCGATATTGCGATTAGCAGTATAGATGCCGTCCTTGGTAATGGCATGCATGTGGACACCGAGCTTGCGACTGAGAAATTCCATATCTAGATAATCTTCATAAGTCAAGGATTCGCTGATAATTTCATGTCCTGTAGCAGTTTCTTGGACAAAGGGCACCGTTGAAGGTCACTACATAGTCACCTTCATCTCTTAATTTCAAGTCATCTAGAAGTTTGGCAACGCCAGCGATAGGACGTCCAGTTGCAATCATAACTTTGACACCAGCTTTTTTGGCATCTTGAATAGCGGCAAATACTTCAGGAGTGATTTCCTTTTTACTGTTGACAAGGGTTCCGTCGATATCGACAGCGATTAGTTTAATACTCATATAATTCCTCTTTTAGTTTTTATTTGGTGTAAAATGATCGTTCTCAATTAAGTGTAAAAATTGCTGGGTGATGCTTGCAAAGATGCTGTTTTGATCCAACATTTCTTTTGGGAAATAGAAACGATTATCTCCGTGGCGACTACCAGCAAGGGATTGAACGATAGGAGACAGGCTAGAGAGTTCTGCTAGTTCTCCATTTTTTTGTATAATCTCAATCTGTGTCCGTGGTTTTTCTGATTCGGGGCGATAGATATCATAAGGAAGGTCAAAGTTCTTATGAATAGCTGTGTAGTAGTCGGGATCAAAGCCGATGTCTTCTACTAATTTTCTCATAGATGCAAGCTGTTCTTGATCTTCTTGTGAAAAGGTAATGGATTTAAAGACCTTGCGATTGACAAAGCGTTGTGACAGGTCAGCTAAAATCTTGTCAGAACTGGTCATCCATAGTTGAAAATAGGTATTCATAACTCCGTCATCCAAAGATAGATAGTCAGCCAAGGTCACATTCTTTTCGAAAAATGGAAGTAGATGAGGAGAAGTTCGAGCAAAGAATTCTTTGTTATCTGGATAAAGTTCTTTAGCGCGTTTCAAAGATTTTGAAGAAGAACTTCCATAGCACGTGTTGCTGGATGGAAATAAACCTGCATATACATTTGATAGCGACTAAGAACATAGTCTTCGATGGCATGCATCCCGTTTCGTTGAAAGGCAATTCCGTTCTCGATAGGGCGAATAACTCGTAAGATACGTGTTAGGTCAAATTCCCCATAAGAAGCCCCTGTAAAATAGGAGTCACGTAAGAGATAGTCCATGCGATCTGAATCGATTTGACTCGAAATCAGTTGGACCACCTGCTTATTTGGATAAGTGTGGTCTATAACGCTAGCTACCTTTTTTGGGAAATCTGGAGCTACCTGTAAAAGAACCTGGTGAATCTCTGTTTCGGGGCTTTGGATAATTCCCTGCGTAATAGCCTCATGATCGGTATCAAAGAGATTTTCAAAGCTATGCGAGTAGGCACCATGTCCTAAGTCATGAAGAAGGGCTGCAGTCATGGTTAGAAGGGACTCCGAAGGATCCCATTCTTTAGGATACTTTTCCTCAAAAATCTCGGTGATGCGTCGTGCAATCTCGTAAACACCCAGACAGTGAGAGAAACGACTATGTTCTCCACCATGAAAGGTATAACTGGATGTTCCGAGCTGCTTGATACGACGAAGCCGTTGAAATTCTTTGGTATTGATTAAGTCATAGATAATCTGATTATCAACATGGATATAATTGTGAACAGGGTCACGAAATACTTTTTCATTCATAAAACCATTATAGCAAAAAGCCACAGTTTTTGGTAAAATAGTAGGATAAGAGTGAAGAAAGAGGACTTGAAGTGAAGATTCGAATGAGAAATACCATCCAATTTGATGAACAATTGGAAGTGATCGACCAACTTTATGACGTTGAGTTACGTGAGAAAGGTGATTTTTCCTATCTCCTTTTTTACAATGAGGAGAAGGAAAAAGTGGTACTCAAGTTTAATGATACAGAGTTGGTGATGTCTCGATTTTCCAACCCTAAGACCATCATGCGTTTTCTGAAGGAAGCTGATAGTTTAGCCTATATTCCTACACCAATGGGGATACAGGAGTTTATCATCCAAACAAGCCATTATCAAGTTGATCAGCAAAAGATTGAACTAGCCTATCAACTACAAAACAAAGAAGGAAATCCATTTGCGGACTATCGCTTAGAAGTTACCTGGGGATAAGAAAGTCGGTGGAGGAGAAATCGATAGAGAAAGTCTCGATTTCCTAGTTCCAAATCAACTAGCAGGTCAAAGTTTTTTTGCTAATAAAAAATGAGGTTGGGATTTTCATCCCAGCCTCTATTTGATATAGAGTTCTTGATTTTTCAAGACGATTTCACGTACACTTGCAAATTTCTTCAGCTTTTTGATTTCTTCGGGATGCGTTACAAGTGTGATTACATAGCCCTCTTTGCCCATACGTCCTGTACGGCCAGCGCGGTGAGTGTAAGTTTCCATATCTCTAGGAACGTCAAAGTTAACCACGCATTCCAAGCTATCAATGTCGATACCACGAGCTAGAAGGTCTGTTGCAAGAAGCAGTGTTAGTTGCTTGTCTTTGAATTTTTCGAGAATAACTTTTCTGAACTTAACGTTGACATCGCTAGCTAGAGAAACAGCTAGGACATCACGATATTGTAATTTTTTTCCTCGGCGCTTCCGAGGTCTGACAAACTATTAAAGAATACCAGTCCACGGAAGTCATCGACATGTGCAAGTTTTCTAAGCATATCTACTCTGTGTCGTTGATCTACCTGCATGTAGAAGTGTTGGATGTTGTCCAACTTTTTGATCAGAGAGGTCGATGGTGCGAGTGTTGGGCGCAATCTTATCTTGGTCAAACTTGGTAGTGGCACTCATGTAGATGAACTGGTGGTCACGAGGTGCGTAGTGAGTGATTTTCTCAACAAAGTGAATTTGAGAATCATCTAGCAACTGGTCAAACTCATCAAGTATAATAGTCTCCACATTCATCATCTTGATTTTTTTCAATTTGATCAGTTCAAAGATACGCCCAGGAGTTCCAATCAGAATTTCTGTGCCTTTTTTCAGTCGTTCGATTTGACGTTTCTGACTCGAACCAGAAAGGAAGAGCTGAGCAGTCAAGCCAATAGCTTCACCCCAGGTTTTAGTTACCTCAAAAATCTGACCAGCCAGTTCAGTATTTGGTGCTAAAATCAATAGTTGTTGCGCTTTTTTCTTTTGGAGACGGAGAAGACTTGGTAGGAGATAAGCTAAAGTTTTTCCTGTACCAGTTGGACTGACTCCAAGGAGGGTTTGACCGTCTAAAATCGGATCAAAAAGCTGAGTTTGAATGGGGGTGAATTCTTGAAAGCCGAGTTGTTCGGTTAGCTCTAGCCATTCTGTAGGTAGTTTGGTTTTCATTTTTCTGCCTCAAATCTAATGCCAGCAGTCTGGCGCATAGTGTAAATTAGGTTATGGACGTGTGACGCATCCTCTAACCAAGCTTGGTAAAGTTCTGGGTTTGGCTGCTTGATCATGTTAGCAAAAGCAGCGACCTCCTCAGTCATGGTATGAGGTGCCTGGTGAATAGGTAGATGTGTTTCATTACCTTGATGATCTGTAAAAATAGCTGATCGAACATGTTCAATAGTGTTGAGTGTCAAGGTTCCATCTGTTGTATATATTTCACAAGGCAGATTAGAAGTAATGTTTTTACCAGCCTTGATGTGAACTTGATATTCAGGATAAGATAAGATACCATCTCCATTTAAATCAATGGTGTTGTCAAGTTGCTGAGCTTGATAGGTCGTATCAAGTGCCTTTCCAAACAAGCGAACCGCAGCATAGATCGGATAAATTCCCAAGTCCATGAGAGCCCCACCAGCAAAACGGTCTGAAAATACATTCGGAGTGTTTCCAGAAAGAAGGTCTGGCATCTTAGAAGAATACTTGGCATAGTTGAAATCTGCACCTAAAATTTGCTTGTCTGCTAAGAAGTTTTTAATAATTGTGAAGGCTTCCTCATGATAGTTTCTTGCTGCTTCAAAGATAAAACATTGATTTTCTTGAGCTGTTTCAACTAAATCCTGCCATTCTTGTGGTTGAGTCACCGCTGGTTTTTCAAGGATAACATGTTTGCCAGCAGATAAAGCGGCCTTGGCTTGAGTAAAGTGCAGAGAATTTGGACTTGCGATATAGACAACATCAAATTCAGACTGGAAGAAATCCTCTAAATTATCAAATAGACTAACATCTGTATAGGAACTAGCAAATTGCTGAGCAGTCATAAGCTTTCTTGAATAAACAGCGACCAACTGGAATTCCTGACTAGCATGAGTAGCTTCTATAAAGTGGTGACTGATTGCCCCAGTACCGATAATACCAAGTTTAAGCATGAAATCTCCTTTTCTACAAGTAATGACTGCTTTCATTATATCACAGATAGACTAAACTAGCCAAAGGGAGACAATTCTTTTATTTTGACACTTCGAATTTTCCTCAAAAAATGGTACAATAGATTTAGAAAAATTAGGAGTGTAGTATGAGATTATTACCTATGAGAAAAATTTCTCGTCATTCAAAAAGATTGGCGCTTTTTTTGACTTTTTGTGCGGGTTATGTAGATGCCTATACCTTTATCATACGTGGGAATACTCTAGTTGCAGGCCAAACGGGGAATGTCGTTTTCCTTTCCGTCGGTCTCATTCAGGACAATGTTTCAGATGCTAGTGCCAAGGTAATGACCTTGATTTCCTTCATGGTGGGTGTCTTCCTTTTGACAGTCTATAAAGAAAAGTTGAGGATTGTAAGAAAACCAATTCTGTCTCTTATCCCACTAGCAATTTTATCTTTGATTATAGGATTTGTTCCCTTGACGGTTGATAATATATACATAGTACCACCGTTAGCATTTTGTATGGGACTTGTAACAACAGCATTCGGAGAAGTTTCAGGAATTGCATACAACAATGCTTTTATGACTGGAAATATCAAACGAACCATGTTAGCATTTGGTGAATATGTTCGCACAAAACATACACCTTTTTTAAGAGAAGGTCTCATCTTTGTTAGCTTGCTGTCGAGTTTTGTGCTTGGGGTTGTTGTATCAGCTTATCTGAGTATTTTTTATGAAGAAAAAACAATTTTAGGAATTCCAATCATGATGAGTATTTTGTATCTAAGTATGCTTTTTGCATCTTGGAGGAAAAAAATAAGAGAAAAAGTTTAAATTCGATGATAAATACTTGTCAAAAACTAGGAATCATGCTATACTTGAAGAGTTGACTATGCACAGTCCTGTGCAACCGCACGAACATCGTTGCTTGATTTTCAAGTGTAAGTGGTTCGTCCCACGATGCTAGGCGAGTCTTCACAAAAATACGGGGAAACCCCAAAAAATCATAGGAGGTGCATAATGAGCACATACGCAATTATCAAAACTGGCGGAAAACAAGTTAAAGTTGAAGTTGGTCAAGCAATCTACGTTGAAAAATTGAACGTTGAAGCTGGTCAAGAAGTTACTTTTAACGAAGTTGTTCTTGTTGGTGGTGAAAACACTGTTGTCGGAACTCCACTTGTTGCTGGAGCTACTGTAGTTGGAACTGTTGAAAAACAAGGAAAACAAAAGAAAGTTGTTACTTACAAGTACAAACCTAAAAAAAGGTAGCCACCGTAAACAAGGTCACCGTCAACCATATACAAAAAGTTGTCATCAACGCAATCAACGCTTAATTTTAAGGAGAACACATGATACAAGCAGTCTTTGAGAGAGCCGAAGATGGCGAGCTGAGGAGTGCGGAAATTACTGGACACGCCGAGAGTGGCGAATACGGCTTTGATGTCGTGTGTGCATCGGTTTCTACGCTTGCCATTAACTTTATCAATTCGATTGAGAAATTTGCAGGCTATGAACCAATCTTAGAATTAAACGAAGATGAAGGTGGCTATCTGATGGTTGAAATTCCTAGAGACCTTCCTTCACATCAGAGAGAAATGACTCAGTTATTTTTTGAATCATTTTTCTTGGGTATGGCAACCTTATCGGAGGACTCTTCTGAGTTCGTCCAAACCAGAGTTATCACAGAAAACTAACACGGAGGAAAACATTATGTTAAAAATGACTCTTAACAACTTGCAACTTTTCGCCCACAAAAAAGGTGGAGGTTCTACATCAAACGGACGCGATTCACAAGCTAAACGTCTTGGAGCTAAAGCAGCTGACGGACAAACTGTAACAGGTGGATCAATCCTTTACCGTCAACGTGGTACACACATCTATCCAGGTGTAAACGTTGGACGTGGTGGAGACGATACTTTGTTCGCTAAAGTTGAAGGCGTAGTACGCTTTGAACGTAAAGGTCGCGATAAAAAACAAGTTTCTGTTTACCCAATCGCGAAATAATCGCTAGAAGTAGCATTAAATAAGGCTTTCCGAGTTTTCGGAGAGCCTATTTTTTTGTTTTGATACCCATGCTGATACCCATATTTTAAAAACCAATGTAGGAGGCGAACTTGTCAGCCACTTCATTCTTTGCTTTTTGAGTGACATGAGCGTAGATATCCATAGTGATTTGAATATTCTCATGACCGAGTTTTTCCTGTACCTCCTTGATAGTAGCACCAGCTTCGAATAGTAAAGAAAGATGGTATTTATTTAAATAACCAAAAATTAAAAGGTGTGCAAGCAATCAAAACAAAAAGCACGGTTGAAAGCAACCATGCTACTGTCTACTTAAAATTTATTGCCAAGTTGATTTGAAATGAGGTTGGTAATAACTTGTGATGAAATATCTTTAAGGACATCCAGTGAAAGAGCCGACATTCTTTGCTATATCTTTTGTTCGATTCCAATTGTTATCTTGGCGAATATCATTGATGAACTGATGACCGTAAGGAGATAGATCTTGAATTGAGAAACCGCCGAAATAGTGTTGAACTTGGAGAAATAAACCACTATGTTCACATTGTCGAACATGGTAGAGGATTTCCTCTTGTGAATATTTTGGAATAAGTTTTTTGTATAGTTTATCCTCTGAAACATCATTAGAGTATGTTGAATGCTCTTCAATAACAAAAAAAGGATATCACGAATACAATCAGGATTTAATTTCATCAGAATTACCTCGTTTTATTTTTCATTATACCAAATTTAGAAAGGAATTAGAGAGTGAATGAAATAGTATTATCAAATAATATTAGTTGGATTGATATAGAAATCAAACGATTTCTAACTGTTCCTTTAAAAATTAAAAAAATTTTACGAGAATGTTTGTTGTTTCTGTTTACCCAATTGCAAACTAAAAATGTGCAGTAATTATTTTATTACAAAGCCTTAAAAATTACAGGTGAGGAAGATTTTTTTACTAGCTTTTGATAAGTATGATAATTCTAACTGATATAACCATAGTTATCGTCTTTAATATCAAGAGAGCTCTGTCCTTAATTTTTTTATAGGATTGGCTATTAGTAAGAAATATGGTATAATATAGGGTGAGACCTTCTTAATAAATAGTGAAAGAGTATAAAATGAAAAAAATTGTCATTAACGGTGGGAGACCATTGAAAGGTGAAATTACGATTAGTGGCGCTAAAAATAGTGTCGTTGCCTTGATTCCTGCCATTATTTTATCAGATGATGTTGTGATTTTGGATTGTGTTCCAGACATCTCTGATGTAGCTAGTCTTATTGAGATTATGGAAATCATGGGAGCTAGTGTCAAGCGTTATGACGATGTTCTTGAGATTGATCCTCGTGGTGTTCAAAATAAACCAATGCCTTATGGTAAAATTAATAGCTTGCGTGCGTCTTATTATTTCTACGGTAGTCTTTTAGGACGTTTTGGTGAAGCAACTGTAGGTTTGCCTGGAGGGTGTGACCTAGGACCACGTCCGATTGATTTGCATTTAAAAGCATTTGAAGCTATGGGAGCTAAGACAACCTACGAGGGAGATAATATGAATCTCTCAACCCAAGGATCAAGTCTACATGGTGCACATATCTATATGGATACTGTTAGTGTTGGTGCAACAATCAATACGATGCTAGCAGCAGTAAAAGCTAAAGGTCGAACAGTTATTGAAAATGCTGCTCGCGAACCTGAAATCATTGATGTGGCTACATTATTAAACAATATGGGAGCTCACATTCGTGGCGCAGGTACGGATATGATTACTATTGATGGTGTAGATAGCCTTCATGGAACACGTCACCAAGTCATCCCAGATCGGATTGAAGCAGGTACTTATATTTCAATGGCTGCTGCAGTAGGTCATGGGATTCGAATTAATAATGTACTTTATGAGCATTTAGAAGGATTTATTGCTAAACTTGAAGAAATGGGTGTTCACATGACTGTTTCTGAAGACAGTATTTTCGTCGAAGAGCAAACAAATCTAAAGGCTGTTAATATCAAGACAGCTCCTTATCCAGGTTTCGCAACAGATCTTCAACAGCCTATTACTCCTTTGCTATTAAAAGCAGAAGGTCGTGGCACATTGATTGATACAATCTATGAAAAACGTGTCAACCATGTTTTTGAATTAGCCAAAATGAATGCAGATATTTCAACAACAAACGACCACATCCTTTATAAGGGTGGAAATCCTTTGCAGGGTGCAAAAGTTAAGGCGACAGACCTACGTGCTGGAGCTGCCTTGGTTATTGCTGGCTTGATGGCTGAAGGAAAAACAGAGATTACCAATGTTGAATTCATCCTTCGAGGCTACTCGAATATTATCGAAAAATTGCGTAATCTTGGAGCAGATATTGAGCTAATCGAAGATTAGCACTTTGAGGATTGCAATGAATATCTGGACTAAATTAGCAAAATTTTCTTTCTATGAGACGGAACGTTTATATTTCCGTCCCTTCTTTTTTACAGATGTCGATGATTTTCATCAACTTGCATCAGATCCTGAAAATCTTCAATTTATCTTTCCTGCACAAGCAAGTATTGAAGAAAGTCAGTATGCTCTTGCCAATTATTTTATGAAATCACCTTTGGGGATCTGGGCTATTTGTGATAAAAAAGAGCAAAGAATGATTGGAGCTATCAAGTTTGAAAAACTTGATGAAATTAAGAAAGAAGCTGAAATTGGCTATTTTTTAAAGAAAGACTATTGGTCTCAGGGTTATATGACTGAAGCAGTTACCAAATTACGAGATTTATCCATGAACGAGTTTACATTGAAGCAACTTTCGATTGTGACACATCTAGAAAATGTTGCTAGTCAGAAAGTAGCAGAAAAATCAAATTTTATTCTTTATCGTCGTTTTAAAGGTAGCGATCGTTATACCCGAAAGATGCGGGATTATCTAGAATTCCGTTATACAAAGGAAATCTAAATGAGTAAACACCAAGAAATATTAGCCTACTTGGAAGAATTACCAGTTGGGAAGCGCGTTAGTGTTCGTAGTATTTCAAATCGGCTGGGAGTAAGTGATGGTACCGCGTATCGGGCTATCAAAGAAGCTGAAAATAGGGGACTTGTTGAAACACGTCCTCGAAGTGGAACAGTACGTGTAAAGTCAAAAAAAGTAGCTATTGAGAAATTAACGTTCGCAGAAATTGCAGAAGTTACAGGCTCGGAAGTTTTAGCTGGTCAAGCTGGATTGGACAGAGAATTTAGTAAATTCTCCATTGGAGCGATGACTGAAAAGAATATTCTTTCTTATCTTCATGATGGCGGCTTACTTATCGTAGGAGATCGAACACGAATCCAATTATTGGCACTTGAAAATGAAAATGCAGTTCTAGTAACAGGTGGATTTGAAGTTCATGAAGATGTTTTGAACCATGCTAATAAAAAAAATATTCCAGTATTACGCAGTAAGCATGATACATTTACAATTGCGACTATGATCAACAGAGCTTTGTCCAACGTGCAGATCAAGACAGATATTTTAACAGTTGAAAAATCTATCGTACCAGTCATGAATATGGATTTCTACAGGAAACGGATACTGTCAAAGATTATCTAGACTTGGTTCGTAAGAATAGAACGAGCCGTTTCCCTGTCATCAATCAGCATCAGGTCGTTGTTGGTGTAGTTACTATGCGTGATGCTGGAGATAAATCACCTGGTACAACGATAGATAAGGTCATGACAAGAACAGTCTATATGACTGGTTTAGCGACGAATATCGCTAATGTTAGCCAGAGAATGATTGCTGAAGACTTTGAAATGGTACCTGTTGTGAGAAGTAATCAAACTTTACTTGGTGTTATTACTAGACGGGATGTCATGGAAAAGATGAGCCGCTCTCAAGTTTCAGCATTACCAACATTTTCAGAACAGGTTGGTCAGAAGTTATCTTACCACCATGATGAAGTTGTCATTACGGTTGAACCATTTATGTTGGAAAAAAATGGAGTCCTTGCAAATGGAGTTCTTTCAGAAATTTTGACCCATATGACGCAGGATCTGGTCGTGAATAGCGGACGTAATCTCATCATTGAACAGATGTTGATTTACTTTTTACAGGCTGTTCAGATCGATGATATCTTGCGAATTCAGGCTAGAATTATTCATCATACGAGAAGGTCAGCCATTATTGACTATGACATTTATATCAATCATCAAATCGTATCAAAAGCAAATGTTACTGTAAAAATTAATTAAAACTAGGAGAAAACATGATTACATTAAAATCAGCTAGAGAAATCGAAGCAATGGATAAGGCTGGCGATTTTCTTGCCAGTATTCACATCGGTTTGCGTGATATCATCAAACCAGGTGTAGATATGTGGGAAGTAGAAGAATATGTGCGCCGTCGTTGTAAAGAAGAAAATTTCCTTCCCCTTCAAATCGGTGTTGATGGGGCAATGATGGATTATCCTTATGCCACTTGCTGTTCACTCAATGACGAAGTAGCCCATGCTTTTCCACGCCACTATATTTTGAAGGAAGGCGATTTGCTGAAGGTAGATATGGTTCTTGGTGGGCCAATTGCTAAGTCTGACCTCAATGTTTCTAAACTCAATTTTAACAACGTTGAGCAGATGAAAAAATATACTCAAAACTTTACAGGTGGATTAGCTGATTCTTGTTGGGCATACGCTGTTGGTAAACCGTCAGAAGAAGTTAAACTTGATGGATGTTACCAAAGAAGCTATGTATAAGGGAATTGAGCAGGCTGTTGTAGGAAATCGTATTGGAGATATTGGAGCTGCTATTCAGGAATATGCTGAAAGTCGTGGGTACGGAGTTGTTCGTGATCTTGTAGGACACGGTGTTGGTCCAACTATGCATGAAGAACCAATGGTGCCTAACTACGGTATCGCAGGTCGTGGTCTCCGCCTTCGTGAAGGTATGGTTTTGACAATCGAACCTATGATCAATACAGGTGATTGGGAAATCGATACAGATATGAAAACAGGCTGGGCTCACAAAACTATCGACGGCGGTCTATCATGTCAGTACGAGCATCAGTTTGTTATTACTAAAGATGGGCCTGTAATCTTGACAAGTCAAGGTGAAGAGGGAACTTATTAATCAAAAAAAAGGAGCTGAGCTCCTTTTTTTGATTCTTTCAAGTTGAAAATAAATTTGCGTAGCGGATATCTTACAAACGTTTTCTTTTATAGTATAATAAAAAGATGACTATATGAAAGAAGGTTCTTAATTGGAAAGTATTTTATTTTTTATTTCTGTCTTTATAGCTGGGGTCTTGTCATTCTTTTCTCCCTGTATCTTTCCCTTGTTACCAGTCTACGCAGGTGTTCTGCTAGATGATCAAGAGAAGTCAAAGACATTTCGTTTTTTGGGTAAAGACGTTGCCTGGTCAGGCTTGATTCGTACCCTCTGTTTCATTACTGGTATCTCTCTCATTTTCTTTATTCTTGGATTTGGAGCAGGATTCCTTGGGAATTTACTTTATGCTGACTGGTTCCGTTATGTCATGGGAATCATGATTATCATACTGGGATTGCATCAGATGGAAATTCTTCATCTACAAAAATTAGAGGTACAAAAAACAGTAACATTTAAGCAAAAACAGTCTAGTAAATATTTGTCGGCCTTTTTATTGGGTATCAGCTTCAGCTTTGGCTGGACTCCATGTATAGGCCCAGTTTTAAGTTCTGTTTTAGCACTGGCTGCCTCAGGAGGAAATGGAGCTCTTCAGGGGGCCTTATTAACCCTCATTTACACTCTCGGAATGGCACTTCCATTTTTAGTTCTGGCCTTGGCATCAGGTCTTGTCATGCCTTATTTTAGTAGAATCAAATCCCACATACTTTTATTGAAGAAAATTGGTGGTTTATTGATCGTTCTCATGGGAATTTTATTAATGTTGGGACAGTTAAATGTCTTATCTGGAATATTAGGATAAAAGGAGTTATCTATGAAAAAAATTATCTATTTTGGACTTAGTTTCTTGTCTCTCTTTCTTCTGATTGCTTGTGGCAAGGAAGAAAAAAAATCAAGTCCACAAAATCAATCAAATCAGACACAACAAGCTCCTGTGAAGCAAGTAGCTATTGGAGCAGAAGCACCTGATTTTACCCTCCAATCGATGGATGGAAAAGAAGTCAAATTATCTGATTATAAAGGCAAAAAAGTTTATCTTAAATTTTGGGCATCTTGGTGCGGACCATGTAAGAAGAGTATGCCAGAATTGATGGAACTTGCTGCAAAAGAAGATCGTGATTTCGAAATTTTATCAGTCATTGCGCCAGGCCTTCAAGGTGAAAAAACTGTTGAGCAATTTCCAAAATGGTTTGAAGAACAAGGTTATAAAGACATCCCTGTTTTATATGATACAAAAGGAGCTGTTTTTCAAGATTATCAAATTCGAAGCATCCCTACAGAGTATCTAATTGATTCACAGGGTAAAATTGCTAAGATTCAATTAGGTGCGATTAGTAACGCAGATGCAGAAGCAGCTTTTGCTCAAATGAAATAAAGTAATGAAATATAAAAATGTCTAGACAAATCGTCTAGACATTTTTTCTAACTTAAATTAGTTTTTTGAAGCTGCCTGGAATTCAGGGTTTTTTTCCAAGCTTCATCAATAATAGCTTGTAATTCTTTAGCTGAAGCTTGCATTTTTTGAGTTTCAGCATCGTTCAATGGGATGTTAACTGGACGAACGATACCGTGTGCACCAACGATAGCTGGTTGACCGATAAAGACGTTTTCAACTCCGTATTGACCTTCTTGGAATACTGAAAGTGGAAGAACAGCATTTTCATCATCAAGGATAGCTTTTGTAATACGAGCAAGGGCTACTGCGATACCATAGTATGTTGCACCTTTTTTGTTGATGATTGAGTAAGCAGCATCACGAACTGAGATGAAGAGTTCTACAAGGTCCGCTTCATCCAAGTCACGGTTAGCTTGCAACCATTGTTCCAATTTTACACCGGCAACGTTTGCGTGTGACCAAACTGCAAACTCAGAGTCACCGTGTTCACCCATGATGTAGGCGTGAACTGAACGAGCATCAACGCCGATTTTTTCAGCAAGTGCTTGACGGAAACGAGCTGAGTCAAGTGAAGTACCTGAACCGATAACACGTTCTTTAGGGAAACCTGAGAATTTCCAAGTTGAGTAAGTCAAAACGTCAACTGGGTTAGCAGCAACAAGGAAGATACCGTCGAAACCAGAAGCAACAACTTGTTCAACGATTGATTTGTTGATGGCAAGGTTTTTACCAACAAGGTCAAGACGAGTTTCACCTGGTTTTTGTGGAGCACCAGCAGTGATAACTACAAGGTCAGCGTCCGCACAGTCTTCATACTTAGCTGCATAAATTTTCTTAGGTGAAGTAAAAGCAAGCGCGTGGCTAAGGTCTTCAGCATCACCAACAGCTTTTTCAAACAATTGAGGAATTTCAATAATACCAAGTTCTTGTGCAATTCCTTGGTTAACAAGAGCAAAAGCGTATGATGATCCTACGGCACCGTCACCGACAAGGATAACTTTTTTGTGTTGTTTAGTTAATGTCATTTGTCTAAACATCTCCTTCATTTTTTAAGGGCTTCCCCCGTTTAATTCAATTCTATCACTTTTAAATAGCTTTGTCACGGATATAACATCCACTTAGCCATGTAAACGTTTTAGTCGTATTGTAACACTGAAATAAGAGACAAACTATGGTATAATATATCTAGTTACTAATAGTGAAATGAGGCATTTGTTAATGCAAGATAAAAATTTAGTGAATGTCAATCTGACAAAGGAGATGAAGACCAGCTTTATCGACTACGCCATGAGTGTTATCGTATCGCGGGCCCTTCCTGATGTTCGAGATGGGTTGAAACCAGTTCATCGTCGTATTCTATACGGTATGAACGAATTGGGTGTGACACCAGATAAACCTCATAAGAAATCTGCTCGTATTACAGGGGATGTCATGGGTAAATACCACCCACACGGTGACTCATCTATCTACGAAGCTATGGTTCGTATGGCGCAATGGTGGAGTTATCGATACATGCTTGTAGATGGTCATGGGAACTTTGGTTCTATGGATGGTGATGGTGCCGCAGCCCAGCGTTATACTGAAGCACGTATGAGTAAGATTGCTCTTGAGATGCTTCGCGACATCAATAAAAATACCGTTGATTTTGCAGATAACTATGATGCCAATGAACGTGAACCTTTAGTTTTGCCAGCTCGTTTCCCAAATCTTTTGGTCAATGGAGCTACAGGTATCGCTGTTGGTATGGCGACCAATATTCCACCACATAACTTGGGTGAAACCATTGATGCAGTGAAGTTGGTCATGGATAATCCAGAAGTTACAACCAAGGAATTAATGGAAGTTCTTCCTGGTCCAGATTTCCCAACTGGTGCCCTTGTTATGGGGAAATCAGGTATTCATAAGGCCTACGAAACTGGTAAAGGATCGATTGTGCTTCGTTCTCGTACTGAAATCGAAGAGACTAAGACTGGTCGCGAACGTATCGTTGTAACAGAATTTCCATACATGGTTAATAAGACCAAAGTCCATGAACATATTGTGCGTTTGGTTCAGGAAAAACGTATCGAAGGTATTACAGCTGTTCGTGACGAATCAAACCGTGAGGGAGTTCGATTTGTTATCGAAGTGAAGCGTGATGCATCTGCTAATGTTATTTTGAACAACTTGTTCAAGATGACTCAAATGCAAACTAGCTTTGGATTTAACATGCTGGCTATCCAGAATGGTGTACCAAAGATTCTTTCTCTTCGTCAAATCTTGGATGCTTATATTGAGCACCAAAAAGAAGTGGTGACTCGTCGTACTCAATTTGACAAAGAGAAAGCTGAAGCGCGTGCACACATCTTAGAAGGTTTGTTGATTGCTCTGGACCACATCGACGAAGTTATTCGTATCATCCGTGCCAGTGAAACGGATGCAGAAGCCCAAGCTGAATTGATGAGCAAGTTCAAGTTATCTGAACGTCAAAGTCAAGCAATTCTCGATATGCGTCTTCGTCGTTTGACAGGTTTGGAACGTGACAAGATTCAGTCAGAATATGATGAGCTTATTGCTTTGATTGCTGACCTGGCAGACATTCTTGCAAAAACAGAACGTGTAGCGCAAATCATCAAGGAAGAATTGGATGAGGTCAAACGTAAGTTTGGCGATCCACGTCGTACTGAGTTGATGGTTGGTGAAGTCTTGACTCTTGAAGATGAAGACTTGATTGAAGAGTCTGATGTCCTCATCACTCTATCAAATAAAGGTTATATCAAACGTTTGGACCAAGACGAATTTACAGCTCAAAAACGTGGTGGACGTGGCATTCAAGGAACTGGAGTTAAGGACGATGACTTTGTGCGTGAATTGGTTTCAACCAGCACTCACGATCATTTGCTATTCTTTACTAATAAAGGACGTGTTTATCGTCTTAAGGGATATGAAATTCCAGAATACGGTCGTACAGCCAAAGGTTTGCCAGTTGTCAATCTTTTGAAACTGGATGAAGGTGAAGCATTCAAACCATTATCAATGTTGAATCAGAACGTAGTGATGATGCCTATCTCTTCTTTACAACTCGAGCAGGTATTGTCAAAAGAACCAGTGTCAAAGAATTTGCCAACATTCGTCAAAATGGTCTCAAAGCCTTAAATCTGAAAGATGAGGATGAGTTGATTAATGTCTTACTAACTGAAAAAGACACAGATATCATCATCGGAACCAGATTAGGTTATGCAGTTCGTTTCAATCAGTCTTCAGTTCGTAGCATGAGTCGTATTGCCACTGGTGTTAAAGGGGTAAATCTTCGTGAAGGTGATGCTGTAGTTGGAGCGAGAGTGATTACTGATCAAGATGAAGTCCTTATTATTACTGAAAAAAAGGATACGGTAAGCGCACAGTTGCGACTGAATACCCAACAAAAGGGCGTGCTGGTAAGGGAATGAAAACAGCCAATGTTACTGAAAAAAATGGTCCTCTGGCTGGTCTCTTAACAGTAAAAGGGGACGAAGATCTGATGATTATCACTGACACAGGTGTCATGATTCGAACAAATGTTGCCAATATTTCACAAACGGGACGTTCAACTATGGGAGTAAAAGTGATGCGTCTAGATCAAGATGCTAAGATTGTGACTTTTACAAGTGTCGCAGCAGCAGAAAAAGAAGAAGTTGGGGCAGAACAGGAAACAGAAAGTGAAGCATAATGTCTCAAAAAAAGAATCAAAGTAAAAAAATAAACGTAAGAATCTACTGATTAACATACTGGCAGGATTCCTAATCTTGCTATCTATCGCTTTTAATCTTCAATGCTAATATTCGTGATATGTTCATGATTTGGAATACTAATAAGTATCAGGTCAGTCAAGTGACCAAGGAAGAGATTGAAGAGAACAAAGAAACAGAAGGAAATTTCGATTTTGACTCTGTAAAATCACTTTCCTCGGAGGCAGTCCTATCAGCTCAATGGAATTCCCAGCAACTTCCGGTAATCGGAGGGATTGCCATTCCAGACCTTGAAATGAATCTACCAATATTTAAGGGACTCGATAATGTTAACCTTTTTTATGGTGCTGGGACAATGAAAGCCAATCAGGTAATGGGAGAAGGAAATTATTCTCTAGCAAGTCACCGTATATTTGCAGGTGAAAATGCAGATAAGAAATTATTCTCTCCTCTTGCTCGTGCTGAGAAAGGGATGAAAATTTATCTGACTGATAAAGAAAAAGTCTATACATACGAGATTGAAGAAGTTAAAATTGTAACTCCTGATCGCGTAGATGTAATTGACGAACGAGATGGGATTAAAGAGATTACCTTGGTAACCTGTGAAGATGCTAATGCAGTTGAGAGGATTATCGTTAAAGGGAATTTGACTGAGGTAAAATCTTATGCAGAAACTCCATCAGATATCTTAGAAGCCTTTAATAAACCCTATAAACAATTTTATGAATAGTAGGAGAGGTTGGGACAAAAGAGCCCAACCTCACTTTTTATTAGCAATCAAACTTTGACTCGGTAGCTGATTGAACTTTTTGTTCGTCTTTTAGACTCCAAAAAGCTTCTAATCATCCTCGCGGGGCTGGAACTACGAAATCGAGACTTTGTCTATCGATTTCTTATACGAAAACTCAAAAGAGCGCAAAAAGACTCCCCTTGTGATATAATGAAGGTGAAAAAATTGTATTAGGCTACTGGCTCGTCTCTAGTAGCCTTTTTTGTAGCACAAACTCCTGATAAGTGAGATTTTCTTTCAAAAGGATATAAGCTATTTTAAGAAGTTGATGTGCGAGTGCAATAGTTGCTTTTTGCGGTCCTCTCCTACTTTGAATTTGGTAATAACGCTCTGCTAGTGGACTTCCTTTTTGTCTTTTTGCCGCAAAAACTGCTTGACAGAGACACCTTTTTAAATAGGAATTGCCATGTCTGATTTTTGTGCTCCTCTTTTTACCGGCACTTTCATTATTTCCAGGACACAAACCAGCCCAGGAAGCGAGATGTCCAGCTGTTGGAAACTGGCTCATGTCTACCCCAATTTCCGCTATGATCACAGAGGCTGTAATAAGATCCATACCAGGAATAGAATCTAGGATTTCCACTGGTCTCTCATAGAGATTTAGATAGCCGTTTATACGCTCTTCCAAACAATCGATTTGTTTTTTTGATAAAAAAATCGTAAATCTCTAAGGACTGACCTAACATAAAACGATGATGAGCCGAAAAAGTACCCATCAAGTGCCTCAAGGAGTTGGGGAACTTTTCTTTTCAAACTGGTATAAACAGATTGATGGATCATTCTTGGGGTAAGGGGCGTCTCATCAATAAGCAGCTGCAGTAAGTTTCGACCAGAAGCACCCATGATATCTTCTATGTAGGGTTGTCAGCTTAATACCTCCTGATTGGAGGATTTTATGGATCCGATTGGTCTCACGATTACGGCTCTCTACATAGTGTTTCCGTTGTCGTGTTAGCTCTCTCAATTCTTGAATGGTTTCATCAGGAACGAAACTGCGAGGGAGCAGGCCGATTCGTGTTAATTGGGCAATCCAGTGAGCATCTTTCTTATCTGTTTTTTGACCTGGAATAGCTTTCATATGAGCAGGCTGTGCTAGGATGAGTTCAAAGTCATCACAGAGTTCATGCCAGACAGGTCTCCAGTAAACTCCTGTGCTTTCCATGCCGACGGCTTCTACATGAAATTGAGTGAGAAAATCATGACAGGCTTTTAATCCTTTTGTCGTTGTATCAAACTGAGCCATTTCACGCTTTGGACGAGTAGAAGTGAGCGGCCCATGTAGAATACAAACCACAACAGTAGCTTGATGGACATCAATACCTGCACAAGATTGATAGAGAACATCCATTGTGATTCCCTCCATTTATAAAGTCAGAGAGCTTGTCTACCGATAACGTTGTCGTATTTTTATACTCATGCTCAAGGCGATATTTTGGGGTACTCGTCGGTAGAGTGGATTAGTTTGTCCCGCGAAAGTGATATTCAAGAAATTATCAACCACAAAGCCCTCACTTAGATTATACTTCTAAATGAGGGCTCTTGTCTTTATTTTCGTGTTTCTGTGGGTGACGGCTATGTCGTCATGGCTGTCTGTCCCACCGCCTTTTCTTGTCAATTTCAGAAAATAGATAGGAAAAAGACTTTTCAATTTTGGTAAAAAGTAGTATAATGTTTCTATTATAGAAATTTTTAGAAAATTCCGAAAGAGGTTTGTTATGGGATACACAGTTGCTGTTGTCGGCGCTACAGGTGCCGTTGGTGCTCAAATGATCAAAATGTTGGAAGAATCAACTCTTCCTATCGATAAGATTCGTTACCTTGCGTCTGCACGTTCTGCAGGAAAGGTCTTGCAATTCAAAGGTCAAGATGTGACCATAGAAGAAACAACTGAAGACGCTTTTGAAGGGGTTGATATTGCTCTCTTCTCAGCTGGTGGATCAACTTCTGCAAAATACGCACCTTATGCTGTTAAGGCAGGCGCAGTCGTCGTAGATAACACTTCTTATTTCCGTCAAAATCCAGATGTACCATTGGTCGTTCCTGAAGTGAATGCCCATGCCCTTGATGCTCACAACGGAATTATCTCTTGTCCTAACTGTTCAACAATTCAAATGATGGTTGCTCTTGAGCCTGTTCGTCAAAAATGGGGTTTAGACCGTATCATTGTATCAACTTATCAAGCAGTTTCAGGTGCTGGTATGGGAGCTATTCTTGAAACCCAACGTGAGCTTCGTGAAGTCTTAAATGATGGAGTTAACCCACGTGATGTTAAAGCAGAAATCTTACCTTCAGGTGGAGATAAGAAACACTATCCAATCGCCTTCAACGCTCTTCCGCAAATTGATGTCTTCACAGATAATGACTACACATACGAAGAAATGAAGATGACAAACGAGACTAAGAAAATTATGGAAGACGATAGCATTGCTGTTTCAGCAACTTGTGTGCGGATTCCAGTCTTGTCAGCTCACTCAGAGTCAGTCTACATTGAAACAAAAGAAGTAGCACCAATCGAAGAAGTGAAAGCTGCTATTGCAGAATTCCCAGGTGCCGTCCTTGAAGACGATGTTGCTCACCAAATCTATCCTCAAGCGGTTAATGCGGTAGGTTCACGTGATACCTTCGTTGGACGTATCCGCAAAGACCTGGATGCAGAAAAAGGAATCCATATGTGGGTAGTTTCTGATAACCTCCTTAAAGGTGCAGCTTGGAATTCAGTCCAAATCGCAGAAACACTTCACGAACGTGGATTGGTTCGCCCAACAGCTGAATTAAAATTTGAATTGAAATAATGTGTAGGAGTTCTTTTGAACTCCTTCTTTAAAATAGAAAGGTGTTTTGTATGTCTTATCAAGATTTAAAAGATTGTAAAATTATCACGGCCTTTATTACTCCTTTCATGAAGATGGCTCTATCAATTTCGCTGCCATTCCAAAGTTGATTGAACATTTATTAGCACATCATACAGACGGAATTCTTCTAGCAGGAACAACTGCTGAGAGTCCGACTCTAACTCACGATGAGGAGTTGCAGTTGTTTGCGGCTGTTCAAAAGGTTGTCAATGGCCGTGCTCCTTTAATTGCCGGTGTTGGTACCAATGACACACGTGACTCTATCGAGTTCGTCAAAGAAGTAGCAGAGTTTGGTGGTTTTGCGGCTGGTCTTGCGATTGTTCCTTACTATAATAAACCATCCCAAGAAGGTATGTATCAGCACTTTAAAGCTATCGCAGATGCTTCTGATTTACCCATTATCATCTATAACATACCAGGTCGTGTAGTTGTTGAAATGACTCCAGATACCTTACTTCGTTTGGCAGAACATCCAAATATCATTGGTGTTAAGGAATGTACCAGTCTTGCCAATATGGCTTACTTGATTGAGCATAAACCAGAAGAATTCTTGGTTTATACTGGTGAAGATGGAGATGCCTTCCATGCTATGAACCTTGGTGCAGACGGAGTTATCTCTGTTGCTTCCCATACAAATGGGGATGAAATGCATGAAATGTTCACTGCGATTGAAGAGAGTGATATGAAGAAAGCGGCAGCGATTCAACGTAAATTTATTCCTAAAGTCAATGCTCTCTTCTCTTATCCAAGTCCAGCACCTGTTAAGGCGGTACTCAACTATATGGGATTCGAAGCAGGGCCAACTCGTCTACCTTTGGTTCCTACGCCTGAAGAGGATGCTAAACGCATTATCAAGGTTGTTATTGATGGGGATTACGAAGCAACTAAGGCAACTGTCACTGGAGTCCTTCGTCCTGATTACTAAGATAACTAATATAAAAAAACTTTCTAAATAAGTAAAATTGTTGGGAAGTTTTTTTCTTTTTCTACGAATAAATAGATAGAGAAAAAAACAAGGAGTCTATCATGAAAATTAAGATTGATAATTTTGAGATTTATAAGTTGAAACAAGCAGGTTTAAGTAATCAACAGGTTTTAAAGGTACTTCAATATGGAGAAATCTATGATCAAGAATTAACCCTAGAAACGATAGCAGAAGCATCTGAGTGTAGAAATCCAGTGGTTTTTATGGAACGTTACCATAAACTCACCTTCGAAAGTATGGAGAGATTAAGAAGTGACTTTGAAAAATTTCCCTCATTTTCCATCCTAGACGATGTCTATCCCTTTGCTCTCAGTGAAATCTATGATGCTCCAGTATTGTTATTTTATAAGGGCGATTTAAATCTCTTAAAGTTACCTAAGATTGCAGTTGTGGGCAGTCGCTCTTGTAGTCAGACAGGAACAAAATCAGTTCGTAAGGTTATTGAAGAACTAGAGAATGAGCTGGTGATTGTGAGTGGGCTTGCTAGAGGGATTGATACTGCAGCGCATATGTCAATTCTTCAAGGTGGTGGAAAAACTATTGCAGTCATTGGGACTGGCTTGGATGTTTACTATCCACGTTCTAATAAACGACTGCAGGACTACATCGGTGAATATCATTTGCTCCTGAGTGAGTATGGACCTGGCGAAGAACCCTTGAAATATCATTTTCCAGCGCGAAATCGAATTATTGCTGGCCTATGTATGGGTGTTATCGTTGCTGAGGCAAAGATGAGATCTGGTAGTTTGATTACTTGTGAGCGAGCCATGGAAGAAGGAAGAGATGTTTTTGCTATTCCAGGTAGTATTTTTGGATGGTCGTTCAGATGGTTGTCATCACTTGGTTCAAGAAGGTGCAAAACTTGTTTCAAGTGGTCAGGATGTGCTAGCAGAATTTGAATTTTAAGAACTAGCAAGGTTTTATCGGTTAAACTTTTCTTCTATATATAGGAGTTAAGTCTTGACAGGTTTTTAAAAATGGTTTACACTTTATAAAGTTTATTACTTTGAAAAGGTGTGATACTGTGGCTACGGCAACAAAGAAGAAAAAATCAACAGTTAAAAAAAATCTAGTAATCGTAGAGTCGCCTGCAAAGGCTAAAAACGATTGAAAAAAATACCTGGGTAGAAATTATAAGGTTTTAGCCAGTGTTGGTCATATTCGTGATTTGAAAAAATCCAGTATGTCAGTCGATATAGAAAATAATTATGAACCCCAATATATCAATATTCGTGGGAAAGGTCCTCTGATCAATGACTTGAAAAAAGAAGCTAAAAAAGCCAATAAAGTCTTTCTCGCAAGTGACCCGGACCGCGAAGGAGAAGCAATTTCTTGGCATTTAGCTCATATTCTTAATCTAGATGAAAATGATGCTAACCGTGTTGTTTTCAACGAGATTACCAAGGATGCGGTAAAAAATGCCTTTAAAGAACCTCGTAAGATTGATATGGATTTGGTGGATGCCCAACAAGCCCGTCGTGTCTTGGACCGCTTGGTAGGTTATTCTATTTCACCAATTTTATGGAAAAAGGTCAAAAAGGGCTTGTCAGCTGGCCGTGTTCAGTCTGTTGCTCTCAAGTTAATCATTGACCGTGAAAATGAGATCAATGCTTTTCAACCAGAAGAATATTGGACTATTGATGGAGTCTTCAAAAAGGGGACTAAGCAATTCCAAGCATCCTTCTATGGAATGAATGGCAAGAAGATGAAATTGACAAGCAATGAAGAGGTCAAAGAAGTCTTGTCTCATCTATCCAGCAAAGACTTTACAGTTGATCAGGTAGATAAAAAAGAACGCAAGCGTAACGCTCCACTCCCTTATACTACCTCAACTATGCAGATGGATGCAGCTAATAAAATCAATTTCCGTACTCGAAAGACTATGATGGTTGCCCAGCAACTCTATGAAGGGATTAATATTGGTACGGTTGTCCAAGGTTTGATCACCTATATGCGTACAGACTCGACTCGTATCAGTCCAGTTGCTCAAAATGAAGCTGCAAACTACATTAACGAACGTTTTGGCAGTAAGTATTCTAAGCATGGCAGCAAGGTAAAGAATGCGACTGGTGCACAGGATGCCCATGAGGCTATTCGCCCATCAAGTGTCTTTAACACGCCAGAAAAAATTGCTAAGTATTTGGATAAAGACCAACTTAAGCTTTATACCCTTATCTGGAATCGCTTTGTAGCGAGTCAGATGACGGGTGCTATCTTTGATACCATGGCTGTGAAGCTCTCTCAAAATGGAGTTCAGTTTGCAGCGAATGGTAGTCAGGTCAAATTTGACGGTTACTTGGCCATTTACAATGATTCAGATAAGAATAAGATGTTGCCGTATATGGTAGTTGGTGATGTCGTCAAGCAGGTCAATAGTAAGCCTGAGCAGCACTTCACCCAACCACCAGCCCGATATTCGGAAGCAACACTGATTAAGACTTTGGAAGAAAATGGTGTTGGACGTCCATCAACTTATGCACCTACCATTGAAACTATTCAAAAGCGCTATTATGTGCGTTTGGCAGCCAAGCGTTTTGAACCGACAGAGTTGGGAGAAATTGTTAACAAGCTCATCGTTGAATATTTCCCTGATATCGTCAATGTAACCTTTACAGCAGAAATGGAAGGTAAACTAGATGATGTCGAAGTCGGTAAAGAACAATGGCAACGAGTCATTGATGAATTTTACAAACCCTTCTCTAAAGAGGTTGCCAAAGCCGAAGAGGAAATGGAAAAAATCCAAATCAAGGATGAGCCGGCAGGATTTGATTGTGAAGAGTGTGGCAGTCCGATGGTCATTAAACTTGGTCGTTTTGGTAAGTTCTATGCTTGTAGCAATTTCCCAGATTGCCGTCATACACAGGCTATCGTGAAAGAGATTGGTGTTGAGTGTCCAAGCTGTCATCAAGGTCAAATTATTGAACGAAAAACCAAGCGTAATCGTATCTTCTATGGTTGCAATCGCTATCCAGAGTGTGAATTCACTTCTTGGGATAAGCCTGTTGGACGAGATTGTCCAAAATGTGGCAACTTCCTCATGGAGAAAAAAGTCCGTGGTGGCGGTAAGCAGATCGTTTGTAGCAATGGTGATTACGAAGAAGAAAAAATCAAATAAAATGAGTCCTGAAAGTAAATTTCAGGCTCTTTTTAGTAATGGCTTGACAAAATTCATCATTGTATGCGAAACTAGAAGAAGATTATTTTATACTCAATGAAAATCAAAGAGCAAACTAGGAAACTAGCCGCAGGCTGCTCAAGCACTGCTTTGAGGTTGTAGATAGAACTGACGAAGTCAGTAACTTATATACGGTAAGGCGACGCTGACGTGGTTTGAAGAGATTTTCGAAGAGTATTAACTAGGAGAAGTTATGCGTATTATCTATCTGATTATTGGATTTCTGTCATTAGCTCTGGCTATCGTTGGTGTAGTCTTACCGCTATTACCAACAACTCCCTTTCTCTTATTATCAATTGCCTGTTTTTCTAAATCTTCTAAGCGTTTTGAAGATTGGCTCTATCATACCAAACTTTATCAGACTTACGTGGCAGACTTTCGTGAGACCAAGTCTATCGCGCGTGAACGTAAGAAAAAGATTATTGTATCGATTTATATCTTGATGGGAATTTCCATTTATTTTGCGCCTCTTTTACCAGTCAAAATCGGTCTGGGATGTTTAACCATCTTTATCACCTACTATCTTTTCAAGGTTATTCCTGATAAAGAATAACTTTAATAAGTAACGATTTTCCTTGATAAAAACAAAAACATATTTGAAATAATATGATATAATAAATTTAAAGTAATCTTCAAGGAGAATCAAATGATTTACGAATTTTGTGCTGAAAATGTAACCTTGCTTGAAAAAGCTATGCAGGCAGGAGCTCGCCGCATCGAGCTTTGTGATAATCTAGCAGTTGGTGGAACAACTCCAAGCTACGGAGTAACCAAGGCAGCTGTGAAGCTGGCGGCCGACTACGATACGACCATTATGACTATGATTCGTCCACGTGGTGGTGACTTTGTTTACAATGATCTAGAAATTGCCATCATGCTTGAGGACATCGCTCTAACTGCTCAAGCAGGAAGCCAAGGCGTTGTCTTTGGTGCATTGACTGCTGATAAGAAGTTGGACAAGGCCAATCTTGAAAAATTGATTGCTGCATCTAAAGGTATGGAAATTGTTTTCCATATGGCATTTGATGAATTGAGCGAACAAGATCAGTTAGAAGCTATTGATTGGCTAAGCCAAGCTGGAGTGACACGCATCCTGACTCGTGCTGGTGTATCTGGCGACTCGTTAGAGAAACGCTTTGCTCACTATCACAAAATTTTAGAACACGCTGCAGGAAAGATTGAAATTTTACCTGGTGGAGGCATTGACATGGACAACCGTCAAACCTTTATTGACCAACTGGGCGTGACACAATTACATGGAACTAAGGTTGTCTTTTAATAAATAGAAAGGAACTGCTAGCTTTTGGTAGCAGTTTTCGCTTATGTTTGAAATTTTTAAAGCTTATCAGTTTAATAGTAAAAAGGCTAAAGAGTACGGATTTGTAGAAAATCAAGGCGTATGGAACCATAGTTCGACTATCTTGCACGGAGATTTTCTCATGAGAGTTATAGTTGTGGACGGAGACTTATCTTTTCAAGTTTTTGACAAGGAAACTGGTGATCTTTATCCTCAAGTTCACATGGAAAGTATGAGAGGTACGTTTGTTGGAACTGTTCGAGAGGCTTGTTTAGAAGTTCTTTATGACATTCGAAAGGCCTGTTTTGACGTACAGGAATTTCTCTGTCCACAGACCAAGAGAATCATGGCAGTTGTTCAAGAAAAGTATGAAAATCAATTAGAATACTTATGGGAGAAATCCCCTGATACAGCTGTTTTGCGCCATGAGGGCAATCAAAAGTGGTATGCTGTTTTGATGAAAATCTCTTGGGATAAGTTTGAAAAGGGCAGAGAAGGACTAGTGGAAGCAGTCAATCTCAAACATGATCAAGTATCTGATTTGTTGGTAAAAAAAGGGATTTATCCAGCCTTTCATATGAACAAGCGCTATTGGATAAGTGTGCCACTTGATGATAGTTTATCAGATGAAGAGGTGCTTGAATTGATCGAAAAAAGTTGGAACTTGACCTTGAAAAAAAGCAATTAGATTTACTTGATTTTTTTCAAATACTTTCAATTAGCAAAATATTCTTTACTGAAGAAATTTTCAGAAAATATTGGATTTTTTCTTGACATGTGTTTTTTTCCTATGCTAAAAATACTAAACAAGATATCAAACGAAGGAGAAAGTCAAACATGAAAACAGCTAAGTTTAATCAATTTGCTTTGTTGTTGAGGTACTCGGACTAGTGCAAAAGCATTAGTCCTGTTTGGCTTACCAAGCGGGAGTAAATCAACATCTCGCTTGGAACTCCGAGCGAGATGTTTTTTTCTATATCGAAAATGTGAAGGGAGAATTCTCATGCGTGTAGTTGAGTTTTTAGATACCAGCCTCCGAGATGGTGAGCAGACACCAGGTGTCAATTTTTCAATAAAGGAAAAGGTTGCTATAGCAAAACAGCTAGAGAAATGGGGTATTTCAGCAATCGAAGCTGGTTTTCCGGCAGCTAGTCCAGATTCATTCACAGCTGTCAAAGAAATTGCTAAAGCTATGAAAAAAACAGCAGTGACAGGATTAGCTCGTTCTGTTAAATCTGATATTGACGCTTGTTATGAGGCACTGAAGGATGCCAAGTATCCACAAATCCATGTCTTTATTGCAACTAGTCCTATTCATCGTGAATTTAAGTTGAATAAGAGTAAAGAGGAAATATTGGAAGCTATTAAAGAGCATGTTTCCTATGCAAGGAGCAAGTTTGAAGTAGTAGAGTTCTCTCCTGAGGATGCGACAAGAACTGAGCTCGATTTTCTCCTACAAGTCGTTCAGACAGCAGTTGACGCAGGCGCGTCTTATATCAATATTCCTGATACTGTTGGTTTTACTACTCCTGAGGAATATGGAAGTATCTTTAAATATCTGATTGATAATGTAAAAACGGACCGTCAGATAATCTATTCCCCTCACTGTCATGATGATCTTGGAATGGCAGTAGCAAATAGCCTTGCAGCTATCAAGAATGGGGCAGGACGTGTTGAAGGAACCATTAACGGAATCGGAGAAAGAGCTGGGAATGCTGCTTTAGAAGAAATAGCAGTGGCCCTCAATATTCGCCAAGATTATTACCAAGCAGAGACAAGTATTGTTCTAAACGAAACGATTAATACGTCCGAAATGGTCTCTCGCTTCTCAGGAATTCCAGTTCCAAAAAATAAGGCAGTTGTCGGAGGAAATGCCTTCTCTCACGAATCAGGAATTCACCAAGACGGTGTTCTTAAAAATCCTCTTACCTATGAGATTATCACACCTGAACTGGTGGGTGTTAAGAGTAATAGTCTCCCACTTGGGAAATTATCTGGTCGCCATGCCTTTGTAGAAAAACTGAGAGAACTGGCCTTAGACTTCACAGAAGAGGATATCAAGCCACTCTTTGACAAATTCAAATCACTTGCAGATAAGAAACAAGAAGTCACTGACGCAGATATTCGAGCTCTAGTAGCTGGTACCATGGTTGAAAATCCAGAAGGGTTCCACTTCGATGATCTACAACTTCAAACTCATGCGGGAAATGATATTGAAGCGACTGTTAGCTTGGCTAATTTGGATGGTGAAAAGGTTGAATTTAATGCAATTGGACAAGGTTCGGTTGAGGCTATCTTTAACGCTATCGACAAATTCTTTAATCAATCTGTTCGCTTGGTATCCTACACCATTGATGCGGTAACCGACGGGATTGATGCTCAGGCACGTGTCTTGGTTACTGTTGAAAACAGAGATACTGAAACTATCTTTAACGCAGCAGGTCTTGATTTTGATGTGTTGAAAGCATCAGCTATTGCTTATATCAATGCCAATACTTTTGTTCAAAAAGAGAATACTGGCGAGATCGGCCCAAATCTTTCCTACCGTGACATGCCTAGTGTTTAAAGGAGAATTCTATGACAAAGAAAATAGTTGCCCTAGCAGGTGATGGTATCGGCCCAGAAATCATGGAAGCTGGTTTAGAAGTTCTTGCATCGATAGCCGAAAAAACGGGATTTGACTTTGAGATAGACAGACGACCATTTGGAGGTGCAGGTATTGATGCTACAGGACATCCCTTACCAGATGAAACACTCAAGGCATGTAGAGAAGCAGACGCTATTCTCCTTGCGGCTATCGGTAGTCCCCAGTATGATGGTGCAGCTATTCGGCCTGAACAAGGCTTGCTGGCTCTTCGTAAGGAACTCAATCTCTATGCTAATATTCGTCCGGTTAAAATCTTTGATAGTCTCAAGCATTTATCACCTCTTAAGCCTGAACGAATTGATGGTGTTGACTTTGTAGTAGTGCGTGAGTTGACAGGTGGGATTTACTTTGGAGATCATATCCTTGAAGAGAAATCGGCACGTGATATCAACGATTATAGCTATGAGGAAGTAGAGCGGATTATACGCAAGGCTTTCGAAATTGCAAAAGGTCGAAATAAAGTTGTTACTAGCATTGATAAGCAGAATGTATTAGCAACTTCAAAACTCTGGAGGAAAGTGGCTGAAGATGTTGCAAAAGATTTTCCGGATGTAACCTTGGAGCACCAGCTAGTAGACTCAGCTGCCATGCTCATGATTACTAATCCAGCCAAGTTTGATGTTATTGTGACAGAGAATCTTTTCGGAGATATCTTATCTGATGAGTCTAGCGTTCTATCTGGTACACTTGGAGTTATGCCATCGGCTAGTCACTCTGAAAATGGACCGAGCCTTTATGAACCGATTCATGGTTCAGCACCTGATATAGCAGGTCAAGGCATTGCCAATCCTATTTCTATGATTTTATCAGTTGCGATGATGCTTCGAGATAGTTTTGGACGTTATGAGGATGCGGAGCGTATCGAGCGTGCTGTTGATGCAAGTCTTGCTGCAGGTATTTTAACAAGAGATATAGGAGGACAGGCTTCGACCAAGGAAATGACGGAAGCCATCATTGAAAGATTATGAAGATAAATCAAGGAATTACTTTTGCTATTTTGATTTGGAATCTATTGGTATTTATGATTTATGGTATTGATAAATCTAAAGCAAAAAGAAGTGCTTGGCGAATCCCAGAAAAATATTTATTATCATTTGCATTCTTTTGTGGTGGTTTTGGTGCCTGGTTGGCGGGAATCACTTTTCACCACAAGACCAGAAAATGGTATTTTAAAACAGTTTGGTTCCTAGGCATAGTAACCACACTAGTGGCTTTGTATTTTGTATGGAGGTAATGAATGGCAGGAAAATCGATTTTTGATAAATTATGGGACCTCCATGTAATCACAGGAGAAGAGGGACAACCGCAACTCATGTATGTGGATCAGCACTACATCCATGAAGTGACCAGTCCTCAAGCTTTTCAAGGATTACGAGATGCAGGGCGAAGATTGAGAAGACCAGATTTAACATTTGGCACTTTTGACCACAATGTACCGACAGTAAATATCTACGATATTCGAGATGTAATCTCTAAAGCACAGATTGATAAGTTGGCAGAAAATGTTGAGGAATTTGGGATTGAACATGCGGCCCACGGTTCAGAAAAACAAGGTATCGTTCATATGGTTGGTCCAGAAACAGGACGAACACAACCAGGAAAATTTATCGTCTGTGGAGATAGCCATACGGCGACCCATGGAGCTTTTGGAGCGATTGCCTTTGGGATTGGAACCAGTGAGGTCGAGCACGTATTTGCAACTCAAACCATTTGGCAGGTTAAACCCAAGAAATGTTGGTGGAATTCACAGGAGTTCCTCAAAAAGGAGTCTATTCCAAGGACTTCATTTTAGCCTTGATTGCCAAGTACGGTGTTGCTTGTGGTGTTGGATACGTAGTGGAATATCGTGGCCAAGCGGTTGATGCACTTAGTATGGAAGAGCGAATGACCATCTGCAATATGACTATCGAGTTTGGATCAAAGATGGGAATCATGAATCCAGATCAGATCACCTATGACTATCTAAAGGGACGCGAGTGTGTTCCCAAGGATTTTGATGCAGCAGTTGCTGATTGGAAAAGGCTTGTTAGTGATGACGATGCTGTTTATGACAAGGTTATCCGTATGGATGTTTCAGAATTGGCTCCTATGGTGACCTGGGGCACCAATCCAGCTATGGGTGTTGATTTTGATAGTAGCTTCCCAGAAATAAAGGATATGAATGATGAACGTGCTTATCATTACATGGATTTACAACCAGGTCAGACACCAGCAGATATCGAACTTGGCTATGTTTTTATAGGTTCTTGTACCAATGCTCGACTTAGCGATTTGCAACTGGCAGCGCGATTTGTCGAAGGGAAGAAGATTGCCCCTAACTTAACAGCTATTGTGGTACCTGGTTCTCGACCAGTCAAGCGAGCTGCTGAGAAGTTAGGTTTGGATAAGGTTTTCCAAGATGCAGGCTTTGAGTGGAGAGACCCAGGTTGCTCCATGTGCCTAGGAATGAATCCTGACAAGGTACCAGATGGTGTTCACTGTGCCTCAACTAGCAATCGTAACTTTGAAGATCGCCAGGGATTTGGTGCTAAAACTCATCTTTGCAGTCCAGCCATGGCTGCTGCGGCAGCAATTGCAGGGCGCTTCGTAGATGTTCGGAAAATGCCTGAAGCCCAGTAAGGAGAGGATATGGAAAAATTTACAGTTTATACGGGAACAACGGTTCCTCTTATGAATGACAATATCGATACCGACCAAATCCTACCCAAGCAGTTTCTCAAGTTAATTGATAAGAAAGGATTTGGTAAGTACCTCATGTATGCTTGGCGTTATCTAGATGACAAGTACACTGAGGACCCAGACTTTGTCTTTAACCGACCTGAATATCGCAAAGCCAGTATTCTCATCACAGGAGATAACTTTGGGGCTGGCTCTTCTAGAGAGCATGCAGCTTGGGCACTAGCAGACTATGGCTTTAAGGTCGTGATTGCAGGATCTTTTGGAGATATTCATTACAATAATGAACTCAATAATGGTATGTTACCCATTGTTCAGCCTAGGGAGGTTAGAGAAAAGCTAGCCCAGCTCCAACCAACTGACCAAGTGACGGTTGACTTGGAACAACAAAAAATCATATCACCAGTCGGAGAATTCTCCTTTGAAATCGATAGCGAATGGAAACACAAGCTCTTAAATGGTTTGGATGATATCGGTATTACTTTGCAGTATGAAGACTTGATTGCTGCTTATGAAAAACAACGACCAGCCTACTGGCAAGAATAGAAAAGGAAAAGGAAATAGAACTATGACAAAACACATTCAATGGAACGGAACACTTTCACAAGAAGGCTATGACATTTTAAAAGGTGAGGGCGGATGTATCGTTTGCCCTACAAAAGTTGGTTACATCATCATGACTAGCGATAAGGCAGGCCTTGAACGCAAATTTGAAGCTAAAGAACGTAATCGTAATAAACCAGGAGTAGTCCTCTGTGGTAGTATGGACGAGCTTCGCGCTTTAGCACAGCTCAACCCTGAAATCGAAGCCTTCTATCAAACATTGGGACGAAGATATTCTCCTTGGTTGTATCCTTCCATGGAAACCAGAATCCTTTGAGAAATTGAAAGCATATGGTGATGGTCGCGAAGAACTTATGACTGACATGCGTGGAACTAGCTGTTTCGTTATCAAATTTGGTAAAGCTGGTGAACAATTGGCTGCCAAACTTTGGGAAGAAGGAAAGATGGTCTATGCCTCATCAGCTAACCCATCAGGAAAAGGAAATCGTGGTAAGGTTGAAGGAATCGGAGAGCGTATCGAAGGAGCAGTGGACCTTGTCATTGAGGCAGACGACTACGTTGCTTCAATCCAACCAGACAAAACAGTCGAAACTCGCTACGAGCAAGGTGTGATGGTGTCTATGGTCGATAAGGATGGAAAACTCATCCCAGAACAAGGTGGAGCACGCTCAACTTCACCAGCGCCAGTTGTGATTCGTAAAGGGCTTGACATTGATAAAATCATGATGCATCTATCAGATACCTTTAACTCATGGGATTATCGTCAAGGTGAGTATTACTAAAATAAGAAAGAAGTCTAGTGTTAAGAGGGGAGAAAGCCTCTACGCTGGGATTTTTGGGTCTCTTTTCTACCATTTGTCAAGTATATCAAGGGCCTTAAGTAAAAAAAGAGATAAGACAGTAGCTATTCTGAGGTTACTGTCTTATTTTTACCACTTGTTAATCCATAAAAGGGCATGCTAAAAAACACCTCATCTGGTATTTTTTGCAACGAGGTGTTATAATAATACGGCATAGATGACCTTATCGATTTTGGGTCAAAGAGTAATCGTAAAGTTTGTTATGCGTAATGAGGTAATACATTGTTCGAATGAGACGATGTATAGAGGCAATCGCATGTGGCTTGGTTGAAGCTATTGTCGATTGTCTTTTTCGTTTCTCATAAAAGTCGGCGATATGGCAGGGATTGGTATGACTAGCTGCAGCGATGTTATGAATGCACTTGAACAAGATTTTTCTGGCATAGGGATTACCTTGCTTAGTAATGTGTTCCTTGGCGAGAAAGTTCCCAGATTCATAGTGTCTCAGGTCAATGCCAATAAAAGCGTTGATTTGATTGGTAGACTGAAAGTGACGAATATCTCCCAATTCGCCAATGATAGATGTCGCTGTGGTTCAGCTATTCAAGGAATAGAGAGAAAAATCTCGTATTCTGGTAAAGATTGAGCCAATGTTACCATCTTCTCCAAAACACCTTATCTGTGTTCATAAAGCCTAAGTAACGCCCCTGCATAGTTTTTGACCTCTTCTATCACTGGAGAGGTTTTCTTGAATGCATAATAAGACAAATTATACTCAATTATTTTCAAAAAGCAACCTCGTCCATTGTCTGCTGACAGTTGACTTTAAAACATTTTTTTCCAGTCCTAGAATAACTTCTTGAAGCTTATCAATGACGGCTTCCAATGTTTGGAAAGCCTTATTTTTAAAACCTCGTTTTCGAATTTCTTTCCAGACCTGTTCAATAGGGTTCATTTCTGGTGTATAAGGTGGGATAAAAGCCAATTCAATATTACTTGAAATCTCTAAGGTACCTGATTTATGCCATATAGCATTATCCATAACAAGTAAATATAGTCATCTGGATAAGCTTGTGAGACTTGCCGTAGAAATTCATTCGTCCACTCAGTATTACATCCTCCAGCAATAAGGAAGAAGGAATCTCCTGTCTGAGCATCTACTGCCCCATAACAATAGCGATATTCTCGCATATAATGACTCGGAATGCTAGGTCGGATTCCTTGAGGAGCCCAACAAGAACTCATCCTACTGATCCTCCCGAAACCAGCTTCATCTTGGTACATCAAGCGTACTTTGTTATAAGTCCCCTCCTCTTTAAAGCGCTTACTTAAGGTCTCGAATGTAGATTTTATTTTTAGACGTCTCAATTGTCTGAGCGTCTGCCTTCTTGGGATGTTCAGGTCGAGGAGTGACCGTTCGCCAACCATGGCGTTTCAGGAGATAATAGAAACCATCACGTGTGGAAGTGTGACCAATCTCTTTTTGATAGGCTTCAAATAACTGATTGACAGTTACAAATTCTCCAGCCTGAGCAGCTTCTATATGACGTTTTAGGAATGCTTGTTCCTCTTCGTAAGTCATATATTCTCGATGACGTCCACCACGGGTTTCTTGAAGAAGAGCTTCTAAACCAAACTCCTTATATTTTTTCAAATTCCTCCAAACAGTTGTTTTATTACAATCTAGCAGATCCATGATTTCCTTATAACTCTTTTCTTTTGAGCGAAAAATAAATAATCTGTAGACGTTTGTGATATTTGGCGTACGATGAATCTTTTTAAGAGTTGTTCAATTTTTTTGTGTTTCTTCGTTTGTCAGTTTCATAACTACTATTATAAGATGTTTTTTTGATTTTTAGTCCAGTATTAGCTAGTTTTGTAAAGCTTATCTACTAAGTAAGTCCCACGTTTCTCAGAGATGCGTTTTGCCGTAATCTGAAGGATGATAGCTATTATATTTGATTGAATCTAGAAAAGTATACTAAGAATTCTAAAACGTTTTTAGAAATTAATTTGACTTCCATAATCTTTTTGTTCATATCCTATTTCAATCTGCTATGATGTGTCGTCATCTGACTCCAGTACAAAACTATTACATGGAAAAGTCATGACCAAGTTCCAATATTGTTCCCCAGTTGGTGCCGACAAGATGTTTTCCAATTCAGGAAAAGTTACCTGTAAAACCTTGTGCAGACAGTTTTTAGCGCAGACGATATCCTTAGTAAGATTCTGATAGAAACGGCTGAGATCGCGTAATTCTTGATAAAGTGCTTCTTGGACATAGTTCGGTTTACGATTGAGGATGAACTGAGACTCAGCTAGTTTTTCAGCGACAATCTTATCGAATTTATAGTCACTTAGTTTATAAAATACATGTTATAATAAAGCTATGGCATATAGTACAGATTTTAAACAACGAGCATTAAATTACATCAAAGAGGGACACAGCCATGTCGAGGCATCCAAAGTTTTTGATGTTGGCGTCAGAACTCTCTTCACATGGAAAAAGAAATTACGTGAACAAGGGCACTTAGAGCGGAAAAAGAGAGTCGCCAAAAGCCGAAAGATTCCTTTGGAGGAGTTGAAGGCCTTTGTAGAGGCTCATCCAGATGCTTTTTTACGGGAAATTGCGGCACATTTTGATTGTGCTGTTCCTTCAGTATGGGCAGCTTTAAAGCAGATCAATGTCACTTTAAAAAAAGACGACTAGCTTTAAGGAACAAGATCCAGAAAAAAAGTCGCTGAATTTCTTGATATTTTGGATAATCTAAAAGATTTACCAGTCGTATATATTGACGAAACAGGAATCGACCGCTACCTCTATCGTTCTCATGCACGGGCTCCTAGAGGAGAGAAAGTCTATGAAAAGATTAATGGACGGCGTTTTGAGCGGACTTCAATTGTTGCAGGACAAGTAGATGGAGAGTTTATAGCTCCTATGATTTACAAGGAAAGCATGACGAGCGACTTCTTTGTTAAGTGGTTCAAAACGCAACTCCTGCCTGCTTTGAAGACACCTCATGTCATTGTCATGGACAATGCTAGTTTTCATCCCAAGAAGATTTTGGATGAACTTTGCGTCAAAGATAAACACTTCTTCTTACCTCTACCACCTTATTCACCAGATTTGAATCCCATTGAGCAAGCTTGGGCTGTCTTGAAAAAGAAAGTGACAGATTTATTAAGGGAAGTCCCAAATATCTTTGAATGTTTAGAGTGATTTTTATAACTAAATAACTATAAGAGGCAAGTGACGAGTCAATAGCAATGAGGTTTGAACAACGTGAAAGCCAGCGTCTTTAGGCGCTGGCTGGTAATTTGGGCTTATAGCTCTGGTGCAAATCATCCGTTAGACGGGTGGTTATGATTTTTTGATTTTTTCAAGTCTCGGAACAATAACTAGGGTAAGTATTGCTGAGATTATGAGTTCTGCGATAGAGTTTGTTGAGATAACAGTAGCTAATAGTTTTTGGATATTTCCGTCAAAAACATTTCCAAAGAGGAAGAAGATTCCGCCTAGTACAAATACAGTATTTGTGAGGGAACCGAGTGCTCCCGCGAAGATGAGCCCTGCCTTGTTTTTGAGGAGTTTGTAGACAAAGTATGGAGTTAAACCAATAAGGACACGTGGTACAATCGCAATAACTAGGGAGTAGATGTTACCGTTTGGTACAAATGGAGAGAAAAGGTAGCTGGTTGGGAGAATTGTGATTGTATTGACTGTCAAGCTAATCATCCCCATCAAGAAACCTAAGATGGCTCCAATCCGTGGCCCGTAGATGATACTAGCAATGATGACTGGAATATGGACAATGGTCGGTTTAATTGGAAATGGCAAGACATTAAAGACAATAGAGCTCAGCAAATGAATGACAATCATGCTGGCAAAAAAGATAGCAATAGGAGCAATATTAGAGCGTTTGTTCATGAAGTTTTTCCTTTATCTGTTGTAAAATAGTATCAAGATCAGCAAGAGCACCACGTCCTACATCGCCACAGGCCAGTAGGGATTCTTTAGGAGAAATAATTGTATAACCATAAGTTTCTAAAGTTTTTAGGTTTGTTTGAGTTGCTGGATGGTCATACATTTTGGTATTCATAGCAGGTGCTACTAGTTTTGGAACATAGTGTGGCAAGGCAAGAGCAGTAGCAGTCACCATATTGTCGGCAAAACCGTGCGCGACTTTCGCAATCGTATTAGCGGTCGCAGGGGCAAGGATAAACAAATCTGTTTCTTTGCCAAGCTCGATATGATTGACTTTGTCAGGATAAGGTTCCTGCATAAGATCGAGATGTACGGTATTTTGAGATAAGACTTGAAGGGTTAAAGGTTGGATAAAGGCAGTCGCAGCCTGGGTCATAAGTACAGTAACAGAATGTCCCTGTTTCTTCAAGCTACTAACCAAATCAGCAGCCTTGTAAGAGGAGATAGAGCCTGTCACAGCGAGTGTAATACGAGCCATAATTTTCCTTTCTAACAGTCAAATCCTTGAATTCTTTCCACTAACAAGTCAGCAATTTCTTGTTTGCTAGCAGCAATCTGATAATCATTCTTTTCAACTAGATAAGCAAGGTGTTGATCAGCATTAATCTGAGTGAGGTCATTAGCGACAATCAAATCTGCTTGATTCTTTACAAGACTTTCTCTAGCGATTTGAATCAGATGCTCCTTAGTAACATCGACAAGGAGTTTAAAGCCAATGAGATGGATACTTGGATTCCATTCTTTAACAAGAGAGATGATCTTTGGATTTTTCTTGAGAAATAGGACTTGCACCTCATCCTTAGAGGAGATCTTTGATTCCATATTTTTCTTATGTAAAAATTCATTTAAATCTTGGCTTGCTTGAACTTGGTCAAGACCTGTCATGTAAACTGGGCTGTAGTCAGAAACAGCCATTGAATGAATCAAGACTTGATAATCAGGGACAATCCGTTTCATCTCTTGGAGTAAATCGGAAGTGTTTTTGATTTCAATCATAGTCAAATTCGTGTGTAGTTCTGGTTTTAGTGCTTGTTGTGTAGTAATTAGACAAACTTGGTGACCAGCCTTTAGTAAAGTCTCAGTTATTACTTTACCAAGTCTACCAGTAGAGTGATTGGTAATGGAGCGAACTCGATCTATTGCCTCGCTTGTACCACCAGATGTAACTAAAATTTTCATAGAACTATTATACAAAAAAATGAACAGTAAGTAAAATGAAAGCGATAAAATATTATGTGAAATCTAAGCTTTCAACTATAGTTAAAAACCTATAAAGGCATATAAAAATTTAAAAAGAAGCCAAGAAAGTCTGAAGTGTTGTGATATTTACGAACGTTACCAAGCTTTATGACTGTTAAAAATCTTATTTTATGATATAATGAATTAACACATTAGAGGTTAGAGGAGTTTTGAATGAAAACAGATATTGAAATCGCACAAAGTATTGAATTGAAACCAATAGTTGATGTTGTTGAAAAACTTGGTATTTCATACGATGATTTGGAATTGTACGGAAAGTACAAGGCTAAGCTCAGCTTTGATAAAATTCGTGAGGTTGAAAGTAATCCAGTCGGTAAATTGATTCTAGTTACTGCTATCAATCCAACACCTGCTGGTGAAGGAAAATCAACTATCACTATCGGACTTGCTGATTCTTTGAATAAGATTGGTAAGAAAACCATGATTGCTATCCGCGAACCATCTCTTGGTCCTGTTATGGGGATTAAAGGTGGGGCTGCTGGTGGTGGTTATGCACAAGTTTTACCAATGGAAGACATCAACCTTCACTTTACTGGAGATATGCACGCTATTACAACTGCAAATAATGCTCTCTCTGCCTTGATTGACAATCACTTGCACCAAGGAAATGAGCTAGGAATCGACCAACGTCGAATTCTTTGGAAACGTGTGGTTGACTTGAACGATCGCGCTCTTCGTCACGTAACAGTCGGCCTTGGTGGTCCTCTTAACGGTATTCCACGTGAAGATGGATTTGATATCACTGTTGCTTCAGAGATCATGGCCATCCTTTGCTTGGCAACTGATATTGAAGATTTGAAACGTCGTTTGGGCAATATCGTCATTGGTTACCGTTATGACCGTACACCTGTTTCAGTGGGTGATCTACAGGTTGAAGGTGCCTTGGCATTGATTTTGAAAGATGCTATCAAACCGAACTTGGTTCAAACCATCTATGGAACACCTGCCTTTGTGCATGGTGGTCCATTTGCCAATATTGCTCACGGATGTAACTCAGTTTTGGCTACAACGACAGCCCTTCACTTGGCTGATTACACAGTGACAGAAGCAGGTTTTGGTGCAGATCTTGGTGCTGAGAAATTCCTGGATATCAAAACTCCAAATTTGCCAACTTCACCAGATGCAGTAGTGATTGTTGCAACACTTCGTGCTCTTAAGATGAATGGTGGGGTTGCTAAGGATGCATTGACAGAAGAGAATGTAGAAGCAGTTCGTGCTGGTTTTGCTAATTTGAAACGCCACGTTGAGAATATCCGTAAGTTTGGTATTCCAGCAGTTGTTGCTATTAACGAGTTCGTATCTGATACAGAAGCTGAAATCGCAGCTTTGAAAGAACTTTGTGCTTCAATTGATGTTCCGGTTGAGTTAGCTAGCGTATGGGCTGATGGAGCTGAAGGAGGAGTAGCTTTGGCTGAAACTCTCGTCAAAACAATTGACGAAAATCCAGCTAACTATACACGTTTGTATGACAACGACCTTTCTGTTCAAGAAAAGATTGAAAAGATTGTCACTGAAATCTATCGTGGAAGCAAAGTAAACTTCGAGAAGAAAGCTCAAACTCAAATCGCACAAATCGTACAAAACGGTTGGGACAAATTGCCAATCTGTATGGCAAAAACTCAATACAGTTTCTCAGACAATCCAAATGCACTTGGAGCACCTGAAAACTTTGAGATTACTATCCGCGAATTGGTACCAAAATTGGGTGCAGGCTTTATCGTTGCCCTTACTGGAGATGTGATGACTATGCCAGGACTTCCAAAACGACCAGCAGCTCTCAACATGGATGTTGAAAGTGATGGAACAGTTCTTGGATTATTCTAATAAGAAGATTTAAAGACAAGCTCAACATTGAGTTTGTCTTTTTGTTTTTTTAAAAAAATCTCCTAGAGATAACTAGGAGATTTGAGTTTTTATTTCATAGTTGGGAAGAGCAATACATCACGGATAGTTGTAGTATCTGTGAGGAGCATGCAGAGACGGTCGATACCGATTCCCAAACCACCTGTTGGCGGCATACCGTATTCAAGGGCTTCGATGTAGTCGTAGTCAATGCCTGTTGCTTCGTCGTCACCAAGCTCTTTGGCTTTGGCTTGAGCTTCGAAACGGCTAAGCTGGTCGATTGGGTCGTTGAGCTCAGTAAAGGCATTACCATATTCTTTAGTCATGATGAAGAGCTCGAAACGGTCAGTAAAGCGCTCATCTTCAGGATTTTTCTTAGCAAGTGGTGATACAGCTACTGGGTGACCGTATACAAATGTTGGTTGAATCAATGTTTCTTCAACGTACTCTTCAAAGAAGGCATTGATAATGTGTCCAACTTCAGTATAGTGTTTTTCAACAGGAACATTCTTTTCAGCTGCGATAGCTTTAGCTTCTTCGAAAGTCATATCTTTCCAGAAATCAACACCTGTAATTTCTTTGATTGCATCAACCATGTGTACACGTTTAAATGGTTCGTTAATCTTGATTTCAGTTCCTTGATAGATAACTGGACCATCACCTTTAACAGCTTTAGCTACGTGTTGGATAATGCCTTCAGTCAAGTCCATGATATCGTGGAAGTCTGCATAAGCTTGGTAAACCTCGATAGAAGTAAACTCAGGGTTATGTGTAGCATCCATTCCCTCGTTACGGAAGATACGGCCAATTTCATAAACACGCTCCATACCACCAACGATAAGGCGTTTCAAGTGAAGCTCAGTCGCGATACGAAGAACCATGTCAATGTTTTGAGCATTGTGGTATGTGATAAATGGACGGGCAGCAGCCCCCCCAGCTTCGTTGTGAAGAACTGGTGTTTCAACTTCAAGGAAACCTTGAGCATCGAGGTAGCGACGGATTTCAGAAATGATTTTTGAACGTGTGACGAAACGCTCAAAGCTTTCGCGGTTAGAAATCAAATCAAGGTAACGTTTACGGTAGATTGTTTCAACGTCTGAAAGTCCGTGGAATTTCTCTGGAAGGGGACGAAGGGCTTTAGACAAGTGTGTGATGTGAGTAGCCTTGATAGAGAGTTCTCCCATATCTGTACGCATCACTTCCCCTTCGACACCAAGGAAGTCTCCCAAGTCAGCCTTTAAAGATTTCGTAGTTTTCTTCACCAACAGCGTCTTTACGAACGTAGATTTGAATTTGACCTTCGCGGTCTTGAAGGTGAGCAAATCCAACTTTACCTTTACCACGTTTGGTAACAAGACGACCTGCAATAGTAGCAGTTTCGTTCAATTCATGTAGTTGTTCCTTATCGAGGTCAGCATATTTATCTTTTAATTCTTGTGAGTTAGCAGTGCGTTCAAATCGTTTACCGAATGGATCGATTCCTTGTTCGCGTAGCGCAGCCATTTTTTCACGGCGAACGATCTGCTGGTCATTTAGTTCTTCCATATGTTCTGTTGACATGGTTTCCTCCTAGTTTTTACTCAATTCTTGATACGATGAGTCTTTTTTGCGATACTCCCATTTTATCATAAAAGTCAAATAAATTCACGGATATTCTACAAAATCTAAAAAGAACTTAACAGTGATTGTTAAGTTCAGTTCTAATTTTGATAAGAAGTGTCGTTCCAGACTAAGAGGTTAAAGTTTTTAAAGTCTACCGTTTCGACAATAGTCACACTAGCATTTGCTAAACCGCCATCTTTTCTAAGTAGTGGAGTATCATAGCCTAGAAGAGTTCGAATACTGGCTGTGAGATTGGCACCGTGACCAACAATCATAACATGTTCAAAAGGTTTGGACTCTAATGATTTGATAAAATGAATGGTCCGCTGAGTTGTTTGATAGACAGACTCTGCATCAAACATAGTCGAATCAAACTTCGCTAGATTGGTGCGAAAAGCTTTTAATTGCTCAGGATAGATGGCTTCCAAAGTCGCAAATTTTGCACCTTCAAGTTTTCCAAGTTGCCATTCTCTTAGTAAAGGTATTTCTTCTAATGGACAGTTGTTTTTCAGTTGACTTTGGATAATTTGAGCAGAAGTTTTAGCCCGAGGAAGATCACTAGAATAAATCACATCAAATGGAGTTTCCTGGAGATACTGGCCCAATTGTTTTAAGGTCTCAATGGATTTCTCAAGGAGTGGAGAGTCCCCGCTTGCTCCTTGAAAACGGCCTTCAAGATTCCAAAGTGTTTTACCGTGACGAATAAAATAGAATTTCATGTGTTACTTGCCTCCAAGATATCTGCAAATTCAGCTTTAACAAAGGATGCTAGATCTTGAGGATTGATAATGATACTATGACCAACCTCCCCTGCGGAAACAATCATTTCATTCAGTTGAAGAGCAGTTTGGTCTATAAAGATAGGATAGTTATGTTTTTGACGGATTCCAACTGGATTATTGGCACCGTGGATGTAGCCTGTTGTTTTTTCTAGGTCTTTTTGTGGAATCATGCTGACTTTCTTATTACCAGAAATCTTAGCCAGTTTCTTTTCAGAAAGATGTTCAGTGATAGGAAGGATACCGATAATGGGTCCAGTCTTATCTCCAAGAAGTGCTAGAGTCTTGAAAATCTGACTCTTTCATAACCTTGAGGCATCTCACCTTCCAGGGCATTAATTTGAATACCTGTATGGCTTATTCCTGCCTTGGTTAAAATTTGTTGGACCAAGGTTTTCTTGACTTTTACTTTTTTTGCCATTATTTATACTTATCCTCCAATTGACTCATCCAGATTCCCAACCAAATCCCTAGGGCAAAGAAGAAAGCAATCAGTACATATGAAACTAGTGACAAACCACTGTAACTAATACTTTCAGCATTTCCAGCGTTTGGAATAAGGATCAAGAGTGTACTTGATAATACGATTCCAATGATAAAATGATACACACGTGAGTGATAAAGGCGAAGAGCATAGTCCATGAATTTAGAGAAAATAATCAGAGTGATAAGAAGCCCAATTCCAATTGGTAAGAAGGTTCCAAACAAATCAAAAGTCTTGAACCCTGTTAACATAGGGTCATAAAGGCCAAGAATCAAGAGAAGATTGGAAGGACTAAGCCCAGGAACCAAAATCCCAAGAGCCAATAAACAACCAGCTAGTGTAAAGTTTAGGAAGCTTGCAGATAGAGAACCAACTACAAAATTCAAGGCATAGAGGGCGATACCTGAGATGATGAAGGTTGCCCAAAACCATATGTGGTCAACCTTGTCTCTATCAGAGTCACGAGTTGATTCTTTGACAAGACTTGGGATAGTACCAATGATAGCTCCAGCAAAACTCCACAATACATACACTTGATAATTCTCTAAAAAGATACTCGATTGGATAGGAGAAAAGTCCGATACCTAGAAGCATTCCAATGCCGACAGGAAGGAAAAAGAGCACATCTTCTTTTAAATTCTTAAAAGGATGGGCAAGAAATCGAATCATTCTCTCATAAATTCCCAAGATAGCAGCAAGAACACCACCAGAAATCCCTGGTAGAATGAAACCTAGGGCGATTACAATTCCCTTAATAATTTTTGATAACAATGATAACATAGAGGTCCTCCGAGATTCATATTCTATAAAGATAAAACAGTGATTTAATACTGAAAAATAAAGAAAAGCAAGCAGAAAGCAATGTCTGACTTGCTTATTGTGATAGTGATTAAGGATTTAAAAACAATTTTCTAAAGGTTTCTTCCTTGTTCTTTGATGAAGAAATGAGATTCAAATCGAGGTGATGTTCAAATCCACCAAGATTTCCATGTGAAGTGTATTGGTGAAGGTCATAGCTAAGATCTGTTTTTGGAGCACTCTCATAGTAACCTGAGTTGGTTCCATAGGAAGGTATCCAGATAGCTGAATAATTATCAATGCTGATACTATGTTCCTCCATAAAGTAAACACCAACATAGATACCGATATTTTTTGCACCCAATGAAGCTAATTTAGCACGAAAGGCCTCAACACCCTGGTTCATGTCAGACATAGTCTTTTCTTCAACATCCAACCAATAGTAGCTTGGGTTGTAAGGGGAAGCAGCGTTATAAAAGGCTTCAGCAGCTTTTTCCATTTCTTCGACATTTTTTCCAGCTACATAGGCATAAACAGCGACTGGAACATTTCGTTTTTGGAATTCTGTGATATGCTCTTTATAAGCCTTATCGACACCATTTTTGAATGAAGCGTCATTTTCAACAGAAACTTGAGCTCCACTATGAACCCGAACGATTGCACCTGAAATATTTTGAGTTAAGGTGTCATAATTGATCTCTGATGGTCTTTGCCAGCCAGAAACATCAATAATCGGCTTGTTGATATTATGTAAAGCTTGAGTTTCTACTTGAACTGGATTTTGCTTTGTTCTGACTGGATGGTCTTCAAACTTGGGTCTGTTAATGATTAAAATACCCACGATAGTCGCTAATACAGTAAAAATAAAAACAGGATTTATTTTCTTTCTCATACTTTTTATAGTGTATCGTAAATGGTGAAAAAAATCAAAAAAAAATACTCGAAATCATGTAGAGAATGCGATGTTTTATAGCACTTGCCCTCTTTTGTGTTTGAAAGAGCAAAAATATGATATAATTAAAAGGAATTTCTATAGAAAAGAGAAAAATATGGCAAATTATGCAGTTATTTTAGCAGCGGGTAAAGGTACTCGTATGAAATCAGATCTACCAAAAGTTATGCACAAGGTTGCAGGAATTTCTATGCTGGAGCATGTTTTTCGTAGTGTAGGGGCAATCAAGCCTGAAAAAACAGTAACGGTTGTTGGTCATAAGGCAGAGCTAGTTGAACAAGTTTTAGCTGGTCAAACTGATTTTGTAAGACAGTCTGAGCAATTAGGAACTGGTCATGCGGTTATGATGGCTGAGCCAATTCTTGAAGGACTTTCCGGACAAACATTGGTTATTGCTGGTGATACACCACTAATTACTGGTGAAAGTCTAAAGAACTTGATTGATTTCCACGTTAATCACAAGAACGTAGCTACAATTCTTACTGCAGAAGCTGAAGATCCGTTTGGTTATGGTCGTATTGTTCGTAACGAGAATGCTGAAGTACTTCGTATCGTGGAGCAGAAAGATGCGACTGATTTTGAAAAACAAATCAAAGAGATCAATACAGGAACCTATGTCTTTGATAATGCTCGTCTCTTTGAAGCACTTAAGAATATCAATACCAATAACGCTCAAGGCGAATACTACATCACTGATGTCATCGGCATTTTCCGTGAAGCAGGGGAAAAAGTTGGTGCCTATACTCTAAAAGACTTTGATGAAAGTCTCGGAGTTAATGACCGTGTTGCCCTTGCGACAGCTGAAGGCATTATGCGTCGCCGTATTAATCAAGCGCATATGGTCAATGGGGTTAGTTTTGTGAATCCTGAAGCTACTTACATTGACATTGATGTTGAGATCGCTCCAGAAGTTCAAATCGAAGCAAATGTAACCCTCAAAGGTTCTAGTAAGATTGGTGCAGGAACTGTTTTGACCAACGGAACTTATATCGTTGATAGTAGCATCGGAGCAGGAGCAGTGATTACAAACTCGATGATTGAGGAAAGCTCAGTTGCTGATGGCGTTACAGTTGGTCCTTATGCTCATATCCGTCCGGGATCAAGCCTTGCAAAAGATGTGCACATTGGAAACTTTGTAGAAGTCAAAGGATCTAGCATTGGTGAGAATACAAAAGCTGGTCATTTAACTTATATTGGTAACTGTGAGGTTGGTAGTGATGTCAACTTCGGTGCAGGAACGATTACTGTAAATTACGATGGTCAACACAAATTTAAAACAACCATTGGAAACAATGTTTTCGTTGGATCTAATTCAACTATCATTGCTCCAGTAGAACTTGGAGATAACTCTCTTGTTGGAGCAGGTTCAACCATTACTAAGGATGTCCCAGCTGATGCCATTGCTATTGGACGAGGTCGTCAAGTCAATAAGGATGAATATGCAACTCGTCTCCCTCATCATCCTAACAATAAATAGGAGCTAACGATGGAATTCGAAGAAAAGACTATAAGTCGTAAAGAAATCTATAAAGGACCGATCTTCCAATTGGTTCAAGACCAGGTTGAACTCCCTTCTGGCAAAGGTAGAGCGCAACGTGATTTGATTTTCCACAATGGAGCAGTTTGTGTCCTTGCAGTCACTCCAGAAAATAAGATTGTCCTTGTTAAACAATATCGCAAGGCGATTGAAAAAGTTTCTTATGAAATTCCTGCAGGTAAACTTGAAATCGGGGAGAATGCAGATCCAGAAGCAGCAGCCCTTCGTGAATTAGAGGAAGAGGCAGCCTATACTGGCAAATTAAGCCTTCTCTATGATTTTTACTCAGCGATTGGATTTTGTAACGAGCGCTTAAAACTTTACTTGGCAAACGATTTGAGAAAAGTTGAAAATCCTCGTCCTCAGGATGAAGATGAGACTTTGGAGTTGCTTGAAGTCAATCTAGACCAAGCTAAAGCACTGATTCAGTCAGGAGATATTTGTGATGCCAAGACCATCATGGCTATCCAGTACTGGGAATTACAAAAAAATAGTGGAGGAACCCATGGGTAAACCTTTATTAACAGATGAAATGATTGAACGTGCCAATCGAGGAGAGGACATCTCAGGTCCTCCCTTGCTAGATGATGAGGAAACTAAGATTTTACCGACTTCTTCTCAAAATTTTGGCTATTCACGAACCAGAGATCATGGTTTTAGCCAGGATACACTGACCATCGAAGTTGAACCTTCTATTCACAAAAGTCGTCGGATTGAAAATACTAAGAGAAATGTCTTTAATTCTAAATTAAACAAGATTCTTTTTGCAGTCATTTTTCTTTTGATTTTGTTAATTCTAGCAATGAGATTTATTTAAGGGGTCTATCATGAAAATTGGAATTATAGCAGCTATGCCAGAAGAGCTAGTTTACTTGATTCAACACTTGGACGATGCCAGCGAAGAAAAGGTTCTGGGAAATAGCTATTATACTGGTAAGATTGGGTCTGACGAGCTTGTACTTGTAGAGAGTGGAATCGGAAAAGTCATGTCTGCAATGAGTGTCGCTATCTTAGCGGATCACTTTCAGGTGGATGCAGTGATTAATACTGGATCTGCTGGTGCAGTGGCAAATGGGATTGCAGTAGGCGATGTAGTGATTGCAGACAAGCTTGCCTATCACGATGTTGATGTGACTGCCTTTGGCTATGATTACGGTCAAATGGCTCAACAGCCTCTCTATTTTGAATCAGACAAAAAGTTTATCAGTTTGATTCAAGAGAGTTTGTCTAAACTGGACCAAACTTGGCATTTAGGTTTAATTGCGACAGGAGACAGTTTTGTTGCTGGAGAAGATAAAATCAAAGCGATAAAAGAGCACTTCCCTCAAGTTCTTGCTGTAGAGATGGAAGGGGCAGCTATTGCTCAAGCAGCTCACGCTTTGAACCTACCTTTCTTAGTCGTTCGTGCCATGAGTGACAATGCCAACCATGAAGCATCCGTTTCCTTTGATGAATTTATCGTAGAAGCAGGACGTCGTTCTGCCCAAGCCCTAATGACGCTTTTGCAGTCTATAAAGGATTAATAGAATAATTACTAAGAACACTCATTCAGTGTTCTTTTCTTATATAATCTTCTAAAGTAGTCAGAAGGCTTCTGAGAAAAGTTATTTTCAAACTTTTTTGATATAATAGAAACATTGACTTGAAGAATAAGGAAGAGAAAATGAACGAATTATTAAAGGGAATGAATGACCGTCAAGCCGAGGCCGTTCAAACCACAGAAGGACCCTTGCTGATCATGGCGGGGGCAGGATCTGGTAAGACTCGTGTTTTAACCCACCGTATTGCCTACTTAATTGATGAAAAGATGGTCAACCCATGGAATATCTTGGCCATTACCTTTACCAATAAAGCGGCGCGTGAAATGAAGGAGCGTGCTTATGGACTCAATCCAGCTACTCAGGATTGTTTGATCGCGACCTTCCACTCTATGTGCGTGCGTATCCTACGTCGCGATGCGGACCACATTGGCTATAATCGCAATTTCACGATTGTGGATCCTGGAGAGCAGCGAACGCTCATGAAACGCATTCTCAAGCAGTTGAACTTGGATCCTAAAAAATGGAATGAACGCACCATTTTGGGAACCATTTCCAATGCTAAGAATGATCTGATTGACGATGTTGCTTATGCTGCCCAGGCAGGAGATATGTACACTCAAATTGTAGCAAAGTGTTATACGGCCTATCAGAAAGAACTTCGTCAGTCAGAGTCGGTGGACTTTGATGACTTGATCATGTTGACCTTGCGTCTCTTTGACCAAAATCCTGATGTTTTGACTTATTACCAACAGAAGTTCCAGTACATTCATGTTGATGAGTATCAAGATACCAACCATGCTCAGTATCAACTCGTTAAACTCTTGGCTTCTCGTTTCCAAAATATCTGCGTAGTTGGGGATGCTGACCAGTCTATCTACGGTTGGCGTGGTGCTGATATGCAGAATATCTTAGATTTTGAGAAGGATTATCCTCAAGCCAAGGTTGTTTTATTGGAGGAAAATTACCGCTCAACCAAAACCATTCTCCAAGCGGCTAATGATGTCATCAAAAACAATAAAAATCGTCGTCCTAAGAATCTCTGGACTCAAAATGCGGATGGGGAACAGATTGTCTACTATCGTGCTAATGATGAACAAGACGAGGCTGTCTTTGTCGCCAAGACCATTGATGAACTTGGTCGTAGTCAAAACTTCCTTCACAAGGACTTTGCAGTTCTTTACCGTACCAATGCCCAGTCTCGTACCATTGAAGAAGCTCTGCTCAAGTCCAATATTCCTTATACTATGGTCGGTGGAACTAAGTTCTATAGCCGTAAGGAAATCCGTGATATTATCGCTTATCTGAATCTCATTGCCAATTTGAGTGATAATATTAGTTTTGAACGCATCATTAATGAACCTAAACGTGGAATTGGACCAGGAACAGTAGAGAAAATCCGTGACTTTGCCAACCTACAAATATGTCGATGCTTGATGCTTCAGCCAACATCATGTTATCAGGGATTAAAGGTAAGGCAGCCCAGTCTATCTGGGATTTTGCCAATATGATTCTTGATTTGCGGGAGCAACTGGATCAATTAAGCATTACTGAGTTAGTGGAAGCAGTCTTGGATAAAACAGGCTACGTCGATATTCTTAATGCCCAAGCGACCTTAGAAAGCAAGGCTCGGGTAGAAAATATCGAAGAGTTCCTTTCTGTTACCAAGAACTTTGACGATAATCCGGATAATCAGGAAGAAGAAACTGGCTTGGATAAGCTCAGTCGCTTCCTCAATGACTTGGCCTTGATTGCAGATACAGATTCTGGCAGTCAGGAAACATCAGAAGTAACCTTGATGACGCTCCATGCGGCCAAGGGACTCGAGTTTCCAGTTGTCTTCTTGATTGGAATGGAAGAAAATGTCTTTCCACTTAGTCGTGCAGCAGAGGACGTGGATGAATTGGAAGAAGAACGCCGTCTAGCCTATGTCGGTATCACGCGCGCAGAGAAAATCCTTTATCTAACCAATGCTAACTCACGCTTGCTATTTGGTCGAACGAACTATAATCGCCCAACACGCTTTATCAATGAGATTAGTTCAGATTTGTTAACTTATCAAGGTTTGGCGCGTCCTGCTAATAGTAGCTTCAAAGCATCCTATAGTAGTGGAGGTGTCGCCTTTGGTCAAGGCATGAGCCTAGCTCAAGCTCTACAAGATCGTAAACGCAACGCAGCTCCAAGATCAATTGAATCAAAAGGACTACCTTTTGGACAGTTTTCAGCTGGTTCTACATCGTCTTCTAGTGAGACAAGCTGGTCTATTGGTGATATTGCCCTTCATAAGAAGTGGGGCGAAGGAACTGTGCTGGAGGTCTCAGGCAGTGGATCCACTCAAGAATTGAAAATCAATTTCCCAGAAGTCAGTCTCAAAAAAACTCCTAGCCAGCGTAGCACCGATTGAGAAGAAGTAAGTTTTCTAAACGAATAAGATTCCCTCTTGCAATAACAAGGGGGATTTTTTCTGTTCCTCTTATCACAAGATTGTGATAATTTACATTTTCTTAACAAAAAAGTTTTTTGCTTACACGATTAAAACAAATAGTGTATAATTGAAACTGTTTTTTTGAAAGGAGAAGAAAATGACTGAAAAACAAATGAAAACATTAGGTTGGATTGCAACCTTTATGTCTGTAATGATGTATGTCTCTTATATTCCTCAAATTATGAACAACCTTGCGGGTCAAAAAGGGAATTTTATCCAACCAGCAGTAGCTGCACTTAACTGCAGTCTTTGGGTATACTACGGACTCTTTAAAAAAGAACGTGATATTCCTTTGGCAGCAGCCAATGCACCAGGTATTGTTTTTGGGATTATTACCGCATTGACAGCTTTATTCTAAAACATAAAGTAAACTCTTCTTCGTATCTAGTTATGAGGGAGAGTTTTTCTTTATCCGAAATTCCTAAAAAAACATGATATAATACTATTAGAAAGGTTGGTGTTTATGGCTAGAATACTTATCATTGAAGATAATAATGAGATTCAAGAAATTTTGAAAACTCTTCTTTCTGAGGAACATGAGGTGATTCAAGCTTTTTCTGGTACCGAAGGAATGATTCGATTTGAGCAAGGTGGCATTGATCTAATCTTGCTAGATATTATGCTTCCTGGAAAAAATGGCGATCAGGTTTTAAAAGCCATTAGACAAGATAGTTCAGTTCCTGTCATCATGCTAACTGCTCTAAGCGATAAAAAGCTAATCAGCCAATATCTCTTAGATGGTGCTAATGATTATATCGTAAAGCCTTTTGATTTGGATGAAGTTTTTGCCAGGGTTACGGTTCAATTACGTCAAAATAGTGACAAGCAAGCAGCTGAAATCGAAAATCCTGACAAGTTGATTCAACAGTTAAAAAATATTCAATTTGATGCAGATAGTTTTGAAATCAAAAATAGCCAGGAAACTATTCGCCTAGCTAAGAAAGAATGTTTGATTCTCCAAACCTTACTGGGACATCCTAAGAAAATTTTCACGAAAGAAGAACTCTATGAATTGGTCTGGGAGGATACTTATTTACCAGGCGATAATACTCTCAACACTCATTTAAGTAATCTCCGTAAAAAATTAGGCCAACTGGATCCAGAGCAAGAGTATATTGAAACTATCTGGGGAGTTGGTGTTCGGTTAAAAGGAGATGAGCAATGATCTACATTTTACTATCTTTGCTAGTGCTGGTCATTATCCTATTGACGATATGGTTGATTCGCTATCATCTAGCACTCGTAAACTTGAGCCAACAAATCGAAGACAAGATTCATACTGGGAGTATGAAGAGAATTGGAGTGTCCACTTTCTCAAAGGATTTTTTACATCTTTACCAGCAAATTAATCATCTTTTTCAAGAAGTTGAACAGTCACGCTTGATTATGAAGCGTGAAAAACAGACTTTAGACATGGCTATTAGCAATATTGCCCACGATATTCGGACACCTTTAACGATTGCGTCAGGTTATACTCAGCAATTGCTTAAAACAGAAAATCCTGAGTCTGAGAGTTTGAAAAAAATTTCCCATCATCTCAATCAAGTTTCAAAACGGCTAGAGGCTCTTTTGGATTATCGTCGGTTAATGGAGGGAGCAGTAAAACCTGACTTATCTGAGTTAGAAGTCTCGACATTTATGACGCAAAAACTGCTGACCTATTATGATTCTTTTCAGACGGCAAAGATTAACCTTGATTTGCAAGTAGAACCTGGTTTGTATTTACTGACAGACTCGGATTTATTAGACCGTATGTTGCAAAATCTCATTGGCAATGTTTTAAAACATGGTAAGGATGAAGCAAGATTTTCTCTGAAGGAAATGGACAATCATATCTGTTTGGAAATTGCTAATCTGGTCAAACAACCCATTCGCAAAATTGAAAATCTAAGTCAACGATTTTACTCTGAAAATCTCTCAGATACAGAGGAATCCTCTGGTTTAGGTCTTTATATTACTGAAGAACTATCTCATCTCCTTGGAGCAGAACTACAACTAAGTACAGATGGTGCTTGGTTTACAGTTAAGATTCTCTTTTAAAACAAAAAACCTCCTCTTTTTGAATAGAGGAGGTCATTTTTATAAGCTTTTCTTCTTGAAAACAGCAAGTCCACTAATGGTAAAGAGTAGAATAATGGTTACTGTAACGATAACGGTGTATAGAATGGCCTGACTATAGGCAGTCATGGCATAGGCAACATTTAAGGATAAATAGCGTAAAATCTCGATATCTGGAAAGATAAGCATCGGCGTTGAAAGTAAGATTGAACTGATTAAATAGCCAATGAAAACAGCCAAATAGGAATGAGTCACATAGAGAATGAAAGAAATAATGGAAAGCCAAGCAAGAAGGCAGAGGAATTGAAGGCCGATCGTTAGAAGGAGATTACCAATAAATCCTTCTGGCATCGTTCCTACCCCGTTTAGGATAGTTGCTGGTACGAAAGCAATAACTAGGCTAATAAGAATTTGCATAAGAGCGATACTAGCCAATACTACAGACTTGGCTAGGAAGAATTCTGTACGAGAAACACCCACTGTCAAACTATTTTTATAGAGTTTTCCTATAAGATCAACCCCAAGAACGAGGCAAGCAAGGATAATACAGAGAAAAACGAGGTTTGAACCTTGACTAGATGCGTTAATCAGGGCTTGCACACCATTCCAACCTTGGGTTGGAATTTCTGATTCTGGGGGCGTTGTATCAACTGACATTAGATGTCCTGTAGCCCCAATAGTAGCTCCCATTAACATGAGTGCAAAGAGAACAATCTCTGTAATCCAAAATCCTTTGGAACGGAAAAGACGGTAAAAGTCTGCTTGAATTGTATGAATCATGATCTTCCTCCTATTTTACTAATTGTGTGAAGTATTCTTCAAGATTTTGACGAGCATAGTAAATCTCATCCACGGCGACATCTGCTAGAGTAAGTTCTTTGAGAATTCGTTTGACATCTTGTTCATGACTAAAAATATGAATCTCATTATCTGAATTCACAACTTTAAATTCAAGACGCACTTTGTCTTTTAAGATTTGACTAGCTTTTTCTTTATCACTTGTTTTCAGAACAATATAGTCTTCATTGAGTGTCTCAAATTCGGCCTTACTGATTTCTCGAATGATCTTCCCTTGGTCAAGGATTCCAAATCGATTGGCAACGAGATAGAGTTCTGACAAGATATGACTAGAGATGAGAATGGTCATTCCTAGTTCTTGATTCAGACGTTGAATCATTTGTCGGAATTCTTTGATACCGATTGGGTCGAGACCATTGATGGGTTCATCAAGGATGAGAAAGTCTGGTTTTGATAGGAGAGCAATAGCAATGCCTAGACGTTGTTTCATCCCAAGAGAGAAATCTCGAAAAACTTTTCTACCTGTATCTGATAACCCTACATATTTTAACGTTTCCTGAATGACTTGATTGGCATTTGGGATATGTCGAATAGTACAATAGTATTTAAGATTTTGATAGGCTGTTAAATGATTGTGAGCTACTGGGGACTCAATGACTGAACCTACTCGAGATAGGGCTTTTGTGCACTCCTTATATCCTTGACTGGAAAAGAGGGAAATAGTTCCATGATCAGCAGATAATAACTGGGTAATGATTTAATCAGAGTAGTTTTACCAGCACCATTCTTTCCGATAAGTCCATAGATATCTCCTTCTTTTACTGAGAGATTGAGATCTTGTAGAATGGGTTGTTTGCCAAATTGTTTGGACAAGCCATGGATTTCGAGGACTGTTTTCATAGTTTTCTCCTTTAACCTTTAAGATGTTTTATTTTTATAATTCTAGTATAAAAGCATATATATCAAAGAATCGTCAAGCATTTCTAAAGTGTTTCTAAAGTTTTTTTAAGTTTCTAAAAAAATAAAAAGCCCAGTTGGCTAGAAATGCTAGTTGACTGGGCTTATTTTCTACAAAATATATTTCTCAATAGCGCGTGCAACGCCGTCTTCTTCATTGCTGGTTGTTACATCATCAGCGAGAGATTTGACATAGTCGCTAGCATTTCCCATGGCAATCCCAAGCCCTGCAAATTCTAACATCTCAATATCGTTATTGGCATCACCCATTGCCATGATTTCAGAAGGTTGGATATCCAAAATCTCAGCCAAACGAGAAAGAGCAGAAGCCTTGGTTGTACCGAGTGGCATTGCTTCATAGATAACAGGTTGAGAACGAACACCGCTAAATCTCTGACAAAGTTCATCAGCAAATCGTTGTTCAAAATCATCTGTTTGTTCTTTTGTACCTAAGAACATACCCTGGAACATGCGATATTTACCACTGGTAGCTTCCTCTAATGAAATTTCAGTCAGGTCAGAAAAGACGAGTGTCGCATCGTATTTTACGATAGGATTTGGTTTGCCTCCGAGAACGAAGTAGTGTTCCTCGTCAAAGAGAGTCAACTGAACCTCACTCTTTTCAGCAAGGTCATTCAGGTATTCGATGTCTGATTTGCTAAGTTCTCTCCAGTCAACCAGTCCCCAGTCACTAGTTTGGTGGGTCGAACATCCATTGTTGACAATAACGTATTCATTCTGTAAATCTAGGCCTAGTTTCTTGTAGTAGGGAAGAACCCCAAAGAGAGGACGACCAGTACAGAGAACCAGTTTGACGCCTTTTTCGATAGCCTTATGAATGGCATCAATATGAGCCTGAGGAATTTCTTTGGCTTCGTTGAGCAGAGTTCCGTCCATATCAAGGGCGAGTAGTTTAATCATAGTAGTTCCTTTTCACGTGTTTTGTCTATATTATAGCATAATTTAGTGGAAATAAGGATTACTATGTCAATTTAGGACGTTTCAATTACAATTCATGATTTGAAGAAGCTTTTTGGCAAATATATGCTATACTAAACTTGCAATATACTGATAGTGGATAAAAAAGCAGAGGGTTTATCATGAAAAGAAGAACAGTACAGATTTTACTAGCTTTATTAGTAATTATTTATAGGAAGACATGGTTTTGGTGGATTTTTAATCATTTTGCAGGTAGGCTTGTACCTGCTAGTAGAGAATTTTTTCAAATTCTTGCTTTTTTAGAGTTTAGCGTTACTTTTCTAGCTATTCTTTATTTACTAGTATTCGAAGGTAGGAAAATTCTTGAGTTGAAGTGGAAATGGAGATATCCAGTTTATTTGCTTCTTGCTTATGGTGTCAATTATCTTTTAGATATTGCATTGTCCTTTTTAACCCCAGCAACGTCCAATCAAATCGCTTTAAATGAATTGACTGAGATGACAGGGCGACAAGAGTTACCTTATCTTTTACTTATTGTTTGTCTACTAGGACCAATTACAGAAGAATTGGTTTACCGAGGAGTTCTGATGAATACATTTTTGAAAGATTCACCTTGGTATGGAGATGTTTTACTATCAGCCTGTATCTTTGGCTATGTGCATGTCAGTTCAGGTTTAACACCACTCGCCTTTTTCACCTATGCAAGCGGAGGAGCAATCTCAGCATTACTCTACCGAAAAACTCACTCTCTCTATTATCCCATTTTACTCCATATCATGATTAACATTACAGCATTTTGGGATTTATGGATGCTTGTATTTTCATGAAGTTAGTGCTTATCGATCAATGCCGGAAATTTCTGGCATTTTACTTTTTATCAGTAGTTTAAGAACTCTCTATTTATAGGATTAGCAGTCAAAAAATGGTATAATGAAAGGTAATGAAAAAATCAAACGAGGCAGAGATGAAACTACTTTATACCGATATTCGGACTTCTTTGACAGAAATCCTGACCAAGGAGGCTCAAGGACTGGTTGCCCAAGGCAAACGAATCTTTTACATAGCTCCTAACTCTCTTTCTTTTGAAAAGGAACGTGCCGTGCTGGAGTGCTTGAGTCAGCAGGCTTCTTTTGCGATCACAGTCACGCGCTTCGCTCAGATGGCTCGTTATCTGGTTTTAAACGATATACCCGCGAAGTCAAGTCTCGATGATATCGGTCTTGGTATGGCTTTCTATAAATGTCTGTCTGAGATAGACCCTAAGGATTTACGTGTTTACGGGGCTATTAAGCAAGATCCGCAATTCATCCAACAATTGATTGAGATTTACCATGAAATGACAACTGCTAAGATGAGTTTTTTGGATTTAGAAAGTCTATCTGACGCTGATAAACGTTCTGATTTGCTCATGATTTTTGAAAAGGTAACAGCTTATCTCAACCATGGACAAAATTCACAAGGGAGCCAATTATCGTATCTGATCAATGCTATCGAAGAAAACAAGGTAAGTAGTGATTTTAGTAAGATTGCCCTAGTTATTGATGGTTTTACTCGTTTTTCTGCAGAAGAGGAACACCTGGTTGATCTGCTTCATCGTAAGGGTGTTGAAATTGTTATCGGGGCTTATGCGACTAAAAAAGCTTATACAAGTCCATTTACTGAAGGTAATCTCTATCAAGCCAGTGTTGAGTTTCTAGGTCATTTAGCTTTTAAATATCAGACCAAGGCAGAAAATGCTTGTCAAGACCATGAGAAACTTGATGCCTTTGCTAAAGCCTCAAGACTTCTCGAAAGCGCTTATGATTATTCCGAAATTAATTTAGGCGTGAATGACGAAGATAGAAAAGACTTGCAAATCTGGTCTTGTCTGACACAAAAAGAAGAGCTGGAGTTAGTTGCTCGTAGTATTCGCCAGAAATTGCACCAAGATTCAGAACTTAGTTATAAGAATTTTCGAATTCTACTTGGAGATGTAGAGTCTTATAAACTGTCTTTGCAGACAATCTTTAATCAGTATCAGATTCCATTTTATCTGGGCAAGAGTGAGTCCATGGCTCATCATCCTTTAACGCAATTTGTAGAATCCATCGGGCGTTTGAAACGATACAATTTCCGTCAAGAAGATTTGATTAATCTCTTACGCACTGGCTTGTATACTGACCTTAGTCAAGAGGAAACAGATAGCTTCGAACAATACCTCCGCTATCTGGGGATTGATGGTCTTTCTAGTTTTAAACAAGAATTCACAAAAAATCATCATGGGAAATTTGATTTAGAAATTAAATAAGCTTCGTGTTCGTGTTCTAGATCCATTAGAAACGTTATTAACCAGTCGTAAGCAAAAAGCTGAGAATCTTCTTTCAAAATGGAACAACTTTTTGAAAGATGCTCATTTGACCAAGCAGTTACAAACCTTATCTGCAACGATGGAAGTGGCAGAGCAAGAAAGACAAGAGGAGGTCTGGAAAGCATTTTGCCACGTAATGGAGCAATTTGCGACCGTATTTGAGGGGACTCAGGTTACTTTAGATGATTTCTTGACTTTTCTTCATTCAGGTATGAGCTTGTCAAATTACCGTACAATTCCAGCAACGGTAGATACTGTCCTGGTGCAAAGTTATGATTTGATTGCACCTTTGACAGCTGATTACATTTATGCACTTGGCTTAACTCAAGACCACTTACCTAAAATCGCTCAAAACATTAGTTTGTTGAGCGATGAAGAAAGAGAAGTGCTAAACCGAGCAACCCAAGAAGGTTCTCAATTACTGATTGCAAGTCAAGAAAACCTCAAGAAGAATCGCTATACCATGCTTTCTTTGGTCAACTCTGCTAGGAAGCAATTAGTCTTATCAGCACCAAGTTTACTCAATGAAAATGAGAGTAAAGAGTCGGTATATCTGAAAGAATTACAAGACTTTGGTTTTAGCAAGATTGAAAAGAGAATTGACCGAAAAAATCTAACAAAGGATGATATTGGTTCTTATCACAGCCTTTTGTCTAGTCTGGTTGCCTATCATCAGCAAGGTGAGAGGGAGACAAGTGACCAAGACTTAACTTTTGTAAAAGTTCTGGCTCGTGTGATGGGTAAAAAGTTGGAAGGCAAAGGTTTGGAAAATCCCGTCCTTCCAACAAGTCCGAAAAGCAAGGCTTTAGCTAATGATACACTGGAAGCTTTATATCCGCAGGAACAAGATTTCTATCTATCTACTTCTGGACTAACGGAGTTCTACCGTAATGAATACAGTTATTACCTTCGTTATGTATTAGGCTTGCAAGAAGAATTGCGTCTGAAACCTGATGCTCGAAGCCATGGGAATTTCTTGCATCGTATCTTTGAGCGGGCATTGAAAATGCCGAGCGATGAATCCTTTGATCGTCGTTTAGAACAAGCTATCTCTGAAACCAGTCAAGAACGTGAGTTTCAAGCTATTTATCAGGAGAGTTTGGGAGGCTCAATTTACTAAGGAAGTCCTCTTGGATGTCGCACGCGCTACTGGACATATTCTTCGACATAATGCGGATGTTGAAACGATTCAGGAAGAGGCAGTCTTTGGTGGCAAGGAACAAGCCTTTATTCAGCTAGATAATGGTCGAAATCTCTATGTTCGTGGTAAGGTTGACCGAATTGACCGTCTAAAATCAGATGGAGCTATCGGTGTTGTAGATTATAAGTCTTCTTTGACTCAGTTCAAGTTCCCTATGTTTTATAATGGTCTTAACTCGCAATTACCAACCTATCTAGCTGCCCTCAAGCAAGAAGGGAATAGAGACTTCTTTGGAGCTATGTACCTAGAAATGGCTGAACCAATTCAGTCATTGCAAACTGCAAAAACTCTTTCAAAGGCAGTAGCAGAAACGAATAAGACTATGAAATACCAAGGCCTCTTTCTTGAAAAAGAGATAAAAAACCTTGGAGAGTTTTACAATAAAAATAAGACTTATCAGTTGTCAGATGAGGAATTCCAGTTATTGTTAGACTATAATGCCCTTCTCTACAAAAAAGCGGCAGAGAAGATTTTATCTGGTGAATTTGCGATCAACCCTTATACAGAAAACGGTAGAAGCATTGCACCATATGTTCAACAATATCAAGCTATTACAGGTTTTGAAGCCAATTACCATCTAGGTCAGGCGAGATTTTTAGAGAAAGTTGCCAAGAGCAATGCCAAGGAAGCTTGGTTTAATAAATCAGAGAGGAGTTGGAGCGATGAAATTTTTAACCCAAGAAGAGATTGCAGCCTTACAAGTAGCAGAAGCTCAGTCTAACAAGAAACCTAAGAAAACTGCTGAGCAAATTCAAGCGATCTACAGTTCTGGTCAAAATATTTTGGTCTCAGCATCAGCTGGCTCAGGGAAAACCTTTGTCATGGCTGAACGAATTCTTGACCAACTAGCGCGTGGTGTTGAGATTCGCCAACTCTTTATCTCAACCTTTACGGTAAAGGCAGCAACCGAGTTAAAAGAACGCTTGGAAAAGAAAATCAGTCAACAAATCCAAGAGACTCAAGATTTGGAACTAAAAAAACACCTCGGCAGACAACTAGCTGATTTACCCAATGCTGCGATCGGGACCATGGACTCTTTTACTCAGAAGTTCCTAACTAAACATGGCTATCTTCTCGACCTTGCTCCAAACTTCCGCATTCTTCAGAATGAAAGTGAGCAGCTTCTCTTAAAAAATGAGGTTTTTCGACAAGTTTTTGAACAGCACTACCAAGGCAAGGATAAAGATAATTTTAGTCGATTGGTCAAGAACTTTGCAGGTAGAAGCAAAGATGCGCGTGGTTTGCGTAAACAGGTCTATATGATTTATGACTTTTTGCAATCTACCAGCAATCCTCAGGCTTGGCTAGAAAATTCCTTTCTAAAAGGCTTTGAAAAGGCTGATTTTACAGTTGCTAAAGAAACCCTTGCAGAGGATATAAAAGAAAGACTTTGGGATTTAGAAAGCTTTTTCCGTTATCATTTGGATAATGATGCCAAGGAATTTGGCAAAGCAGCTTATTTAGAATCTGTCCAACAAGTTCTTGATGAGATCGGTTCTTTAAGCCATGAATCTACTTTTGAGCAATATTTAGAAGTTTTAGACCGAGTTGTTAGTATCTCTAAGGATAAGGGAGGTCGTGCTCTTACAAATGCCAGTCGTAAGGCCGAACTGCAAGACTTGAAAGAAACCTACAACCAAGAGAGAAAAGCAAAGTTTGAAAAATTGATTGCACTCAATGACCAAATCACCTTATTGAAATTCCAAGAAGACTACCATCAAGCTTCTTGGGACTTGGCAAAGACTTTCCAAATCTTCATGAGGGATTTTGTTGATGCCTATCGACAACGGAAGCGTGAAGAAAATGCCTTTGAATTTGCTGATATTAGCCACTATACCATTGAGATTTTAGAAAACTTCCCTCAGGTTCGACAAGAATATCAGGAACGCTTCCACGAAGTTATGGTCGATGAATATCAGGATACCAACCACATCCAGGAGAGAATGCTGGAACTCCTCTCAAACGGTCATAATCGTTTTATGGTAGGAGATATTAAGCAGTCTATTTATCGTTTCAGACAGGCAGATCCCCAAATCTTCAACGAAAAATTTCATAGATTTGCTCAAGATGGCAAAGAAGGTCAGTTAATTCTGCTTAAGGAAAATTTTCGTAGTAGTTCAGAGGTTCTAGATGCTACAAACGATGTCTTTAAACACCTCATGGACGAGGAAGTTGGAGAGATATCTTATGACGGTATGCATCAACTTGTTTTTGGAAATACTGATATTCAAGTAAATCCTGAAAACAAGGCAGAAGTTCTCTTGTACGATAAGGATGATGATGGCGATTTTGATGACGACGAAGATCTCACAAGTAATAGACTGACTGGCGAGATGCGCATGGTGCTTAAGGAGATAATTCACCTTCATAATGATAAGGGTGTACCTTTCAAGGACATGGCTCTCTTAACTGCCAGCAGAAGTCGCAATGATCAGGTTCTACTTGCCTTGTCTGAGTATGGTATTCCAGTCAAGACAGACGGCGCCCAATCAAACTATTTGCAATCCCTAGAAGTGCAGGTTATGTTGGATACTCTTCGTGTCATTCACAACCCTCTTCAAGATTTTGCTTTAGTTGCTCTCATGAAGTCTCCTATGTTTAGCTTTGATGAGGATGAATTAGCTCGTCTTGCTCTCCAAAAATCCGAGGATAAGGTCCAAGAAAACTTTTACGAGAAACTAGTCAATGCTCAAGCACAAACTAGCCTCCAAAAGGATTTAATTAAGACTGAATTACACAAAAAGTTAGACTTTTTCATGGAAACTGTCCAGGCTTGGCGTTTGTATTCTAAAACGCACTCACTTTATGATCTCATTTGGAAAATCTATAGCGATCGTTTTTACTATGACTATGTCGGTGCTTTGCCAAATGGTCAAGCTAGACAGGCAAATCTCTATGCCCTTGCTTTAAGAGCAGATCAGTTTGAAAAGAGTAATTTCAAGGGATTATCTCGCTTTATTCGAATGATTGACCAAGTCTTGGAAGCCCAGCATGATCTTGCCAATGTGGCTGTAGCACCACCCAAGGATGCTGTAGAACTTATGAGTATTCATAAAAGTAAGGGCCTTGAGTTTCCTTACGTCTTTATCCTTAACATTGATCAGCAATTTAACAAGCAAGATTCCATGTCTGAGGTCATCCTAAGTCGTAAAAATGGCCTTGGTCTCAAGTATGTTGCTAGAGTTGCTACAGATGCCAAAGAGAAATACGTTCCATCTACTATTAAATTATCTATCCCTAGCTTGACCTATACGCAAAACGAAGAAGAACTTCAGTTAGCCAGTTATTCTGAACTCATGCGTTTGCTTTATGTGGCTATGACGCGAGCTGAGAAAAAATTATATTTAGTCGGAAAAGGTTCTAGAGAAAAGTTGGAGTCTAAAGAATATCCGACAAATGGGAAAGGTCTTTTGACTCGAGAAACTAGACTAGATGCTAGTAATTTCCAAGATTGGATTTGGGCCATTTATCAAGCATTTTCTAAAGAGGATTTACACTTCACTGTGCGCTTTGAGGGTGAAGAAGATTTAACCAAAGAAGCTATCGGAGAATTGGAAAATAAAAGCCAGCTCCAAGACCAATCCCAAGCAGACAACCGACAGTCAGAAACCATCAAAGATGCGTTGGAAATGCTAAAAGAAGTTGAAGTCTATAACCAAACCCACCGTGCAGCAATCAATCTTCCAAGTGTACAAACCCCTAGTCAGCTTAAAAAATTCTATGAACCTGTCATGGATATGGAAGGAGTCGTAGTTGCTGGTCAAAGTCAACTAAAAGAAAGTACGGTTCAATTCAAACTTCCTGATTTCTCTAAAACTAAGAAAGTTACTGGTGCTGAGATTGGTAGTGCTACCCATGAACTCATGCAGAGAATTAATCTAGCTAAGAAACCCACTTTAGAGACTTTAACAGAGGCTTTAGAGCAAGTTCAAGTAAGCTCGGATGTCAAATCCAAAATCAATCTAGGAAAAATTTTGTCCTTCTTTGATACAGCTCTCGGTCAAGAGATTCTTGCAAATCAAGATAAACTCTATCGAGAACAACCTTTCTCAATGTTAAAAAGAGACGAGAAGAGCCAAGAAAATTTTGTTGTCCGTGGAATCTTAGATGGTTATCTCCTCTACGATGATAAGATTGCTCTCTTTGACTACAAGACAGACCGTTATGAGCATGCTAGTCAGCTTATTGAACGTTATCGTGGTCAATTAGACCTCTATGCAGAGGCTCTATCTCGTTCATATCAGATAGAAACAGTTGAGAAATATTTGATTCTTCTTAGTAAAGACCAAGTAGAAGTCGTTAAACTTTAAAAAGAAAGGAGACATCATGTCCATTCCTGTTAGAAAAAACTTATATGATGCAGTTTTAGAGGCCTCTAAAGCCGATACTTGGGAACAAGCTACCAAAGAATGGAGTGAAGTTTCCTTGATTTTTAATGGAATCGGTCGAAGCAATTGTGTCTGCGGTAATGCTATTAAGTATGCTTATGAACTTTTTAACGGAGTTACTGGCAAACGACTTTTTCCCATTGGGAGTGACTGTGTGCGTCATTTCCAAAGAATTAGCCTAGATCAACAGATAGAAGAGGAAGAAAAACTTCTCAGAAAGCTTGAAAATCTAACCAGAAAGGTCCAGAAAAAAGAAGCCATTCGAGTTAATAAAACGGATTTTGATGAGCGACTAATCAACTGGCTATGGGAAAAGGGAGCTTTTAAGTCAAATCGAGGTAATCAATTTTCACCAGAAAAGGATTATCAACTCTTTTTGGAAGTTTTTCAAGGTGGAAGTTGGAGTAAGGCAGAGCCTTTGAAGAAAGCTCGTATGGAGGAAGTCCTTGAAAAATTTATCAAACCCTTTCTACTTGGAAAATCTGACGATCAGCTCTATCTTGTTAAACTAGGAAAAGAAAAAATTGACTATGAGCAGGAACTTCGCATCAAGGCTGAAAAGGAGCGAAAGAAGCGAGACAAGATTGCTAAACAATATGCGGATAACCTGGTTCTAGCAATGGGACCAGCTGAACGTGCCTATCAGGATTACTTTGGACTGAGCGAAACACTGACACTAGAAGAGCGCCAGTGGGAAAAGATTCTCTTCGGTAAAAATCGGACAGAACGTTCTATAAAATCAAAACAGTACCAAAGAGAACTCGAAAAGGATCAACGCATTGCTAGTCAAGATCCTCTTGAAAGAAAACAAAAGCAAGTCTGGTTGCTTAACTCTTATTTTAAGGATATACCCGAAGAAAAAGCTCGCTTTTCCCGACTTCTAATCATGTATCGAAAAACTGGAGAAATTCCATTTTCAACTGACTATCTCTCTAACACTTTGTTTGACTTTTTCTACAAAATGAAGGCTTTTGAATTTGAAATAGTACCTGATCAGGTACGTGATTTTCTTAAGGAATGTTTAGATGCAGAAAATCTATCGTCCGCTCAAAAATCTTGGATAGAAGGCATTTTAACCAACTGAATCAAACCTTTTTTAGAAAGAATGTTAGTATAGCAGTAGTTTTCGTCCTGCATGGAGAGAGTCATTATTGTTAAAATTATGTCTCTAAATCATTTTACATAATTTTATTTATGTATAAAAATAAAAAAATGTTTGTATCAACATTAAAAAAATTAGAAAGAAACTATGTCAAAAAGAAATCGATATCGAATATTATCACCAACTAGCCTTGCAAAAACAAAAAGAGCATCGTAAGTTTTTAGGAAATCTAAAGAAGAAAGCTCCTAAAAATTTAGATAAAATTGCGCTTGAAATCCATCAAGAAGTTTTTAATGAAATTGATTGTACAGCCTGCGCTAACTGCTGCAAAAGTCTTGGTCCAGACTTTAAAGAAGCAGATATCACACGTATTGCCAAGTATTTTAAAATGAAATTGCCAGCCTTTGAAGCTGAGTTTTTGCAGGTAGACGAGGATGGAGATAAGGTCTTCAAATCTATGCCCTGTCCATTTTTTTAGGTGGCGATAATCTCTGTTCTATCTACGATGTCCGTCCCAAAGCCTGTCGTGAATTTCCACATACTGACCGTAAGAAGATTTACCAAATCAATAATCTAACGATCAAAAACACTTTAACTTGTCCTGCAGCCTATCTCTTTGTTGAAAGATTAAGAGAAAAATAGACTAAGTACTTTCATTGTATGATAAGTTTCATCCTCAAATACAGTTGCTATTTGAGGATTTTTTTGTATATTTATTTTTTTATCTGAAAAATTCAAACTAAATTTCTTATTAGGTGATAAGCCCTTTTTTTAAGCTTAAAGTTTTTTAAACTTTTTCTTAAAGAAAACTGATATAAAGTATCTTTAAGCGATGTTCTGTATAGTTATACCATCATCAAAGAAAGAGGTATCGATATGAACTACATAGTCATTCCAGCTTATCAACCAGATAATAAACTTATCAAACTCATCGAAAAAATTCACGAAAAGAGTGATTTTCATATCTTAGTAATAGACGACGGCAGTTCATCAGAGTGCCAAAAAAATCTTTGATAAAGCAAAAACAATTTGCTACTGTCATCCGTCACCAAGTGAACCAAGGTAAAGGGCAGGCTCTAAAAACAGCCTTTACTTATATCCAAGAACAAAACATTTATGGTACGGTTGTCACAGCAGATGCGGATGGACAGCACAAGGTATGGGATATTTTCCGCACGGCTAATAAAGCTTCCGAAAATCCAAACAAGCTAATCTTGGGTGTACGTGCCTTTTCTGGAAAAGTTCCCCTTCGTAGCCGTTTTGGTAACAGCTTAACCAAAGCTCTCTTTAAGCTTCAAACAGGAGTAGGAGTAACAGATACGCAGACAGGTCTTCGTGCTTTTACGACAAACTTGATTCCTTTTATGTTAAAAATAGAAGGCCAACGTTATGAATATGAAATGAATATGTTGCTCGAAGCAACGAAAGAATACGAGATTCTAGAAGTGCCTATTGAAACTGTCTATATCAATGATAATGAGGCTTCACACTTCCGTCCAATCCAAGACGGGCTCATGATTTATAAAAATATCTTTAAATTTGCCTTATCATCTCTTAGTAGCTTTGTTGTAGACTATGTCGTTTACGCCCTAGCAATCTTGATTTTGCCGACAGTTCCGACGAGTCTACGAATCTTTCTAGCAAACGGAGTCGCTCGTGTGACTAGCTCTATTTTCAACTATTCTACAAATAAGAAACTAGTCTTTAAAAATGACGATAGCCTTGTGAAAACAGGGATGGGATACTTTGGTCTAGCAGTCGGACTCTTTATCTTAGACACACTACTGATTCGTCTCTTCTTTACAGTCTTTGGTATCAACCTTCTGATTGCTAAAGTTATCGTCGGCATCCTTCTCTTCGCTGTTTCTTGGACAGTTCAGAAGAAATTCATCTTTAAGGAAAGGACATCAACTGTATTATGAAATTTTTAAAGAAACGCTATGCTTACGCCTCAGTTCTTGGCCTACTCTTGACAGGATCCTTTAGTTACTCAATGCTAAAGACCTTTGTCCTCGCTGAAACTATCTCGACAGTTGCCACAACTAGCACAAGTTCCAATGCAGCAGAAGCAAGTCAAGATTCTAAAACAGCTACTATCACTGACTCTAGTTATAAAGATGACAATATTACTGTCAATTTGTCTGAAACGACGGTCAATAATACACAAGTTTACGTTGCTGATATTACTCTGAGCTCATCAGATTATCTGAAAACTGCCTTTGCTCAAAATGCTTATGGAACTAATGTAACTGCAAACCTCCGTAACTGCAGCTGACAACAATGCCATTTTAGCGGTAAACGGGGACTACTATGGTGCTAACTCTACAGGTTATGTTATCCGTAATGGAGTAGTTTATCGTGATACTGTTCGTGAAAATTCTAGTAATGGCGACCTAGCTATTTATAAAGACGGCTCTTTCAAGGTTATTTATGAAGATCAGATCTCAGCTGAGCAACTAGTAAATGACGGTGTCGTCAATCTCTTGGCTTTTGGACCAGCCTTGGTTGAAAATGGTGAGATTGCAGTTGATACCAATACAGAAGTAGGACAGGCCATGGCTTCAAATCCACGTACAGCTATTGGTATTATCGATGAAAATCACTATATCATCGTGGTTTCAGATGGACGTACCTCTGAAAGTGAAGGTCTATCTCTTTATCAGCTAGCTGAGGTCATGAAATCTTATGGAGCAAAAACAGCCTACAACCTTGATGGTGGTGGATCATCTACACTTTACTTCAACGGTCAGGTTATCAATAAACCAACGACTGGTGGAAATAAAATTTCAGAAAGGGCGGTGAGTGACATTGTCTACATTGGTTACTAATTTTGGAAAAAAACGATTTAAAAAAACGGTCATTTCTTATACACTAATCACTATTTTCTTCTTTGCATTTTCTAGAATTTACGAAGCTTTTAGTTTTGGAGAAACTTCTGTTCATATGCACTATTTATTTGCAGCACCTCTTGTAGGGGGGATTCTACTAGCAAGCTTTCTCAAGGTTCTCCCTCATTTCTCTCGTATTAGTCTAAATCTATGGAATTCGGCAGTAGCGATTATTACGGCAGGTACACTTTTCCGTGGGATTGTCAACCTTTCAGGACGCTCAACAACCTTGGATGCACCCTACTGGTATGTTGGGATTGGTTTTGCAGTACTAGCGATCGTCACTATTTTCATCAATCCAAACCTTTGGAAGAATTCTGCTAAAGCAACTAAAATAAATCGCAAAAAAGTCTATGGTCAGGCATAATGTTATAAAAAAGTAGTCGTACAGCTGATGTTCGACTACTTTTTATTGACTTTTATTTCTAAAATATTTTAATAATATTACAAGTTCTTTTCTTCTGAAAGATACTACTTTTATATTTAACAGAATATTGTATAATATAGTGGATAAATACTGTTTTTTACACAATATATAGAAACACCAAATACACTATTTAGGTATTTGTAAGGAGAAAAGAATGAAAAAAATATTGCTGGCAAGTACAGTTGCCCTCTCTATGGCGGGTTTTGCAAAAACGACCGTCTATGCCGAGGATTCTCAAGCTACCAATAATGTTCAATCATCAGAAAGAGATTGCTACCAAAAACAGTAAGCAATGAGAAGAAAAATCAAAGCGAAGCTGAAAAAGCAGCTTCTCAAACTCCAGAAACCAAAGAACAACCTTCAAAAGAAACAGTGGTAGAGGTAGTTAACAAAGAAGGTTGGCAAAAAGAAAATAACCAATGGCGTTATTATGAGGATAATCAGCCAGTTTCAAATTGGAAAAAAATAGCTGGAGTCTGGTACTATTTCAATCAAGATGGCATCATGCTTAGTAATACTATTTTTAATGATTACCTATTGAATAATAGCGGTGCTTTGGCGGAATCTTCTTGGGTAAAAATTGAGAACCAATGGTATTATGCCACTGAGGACGGGAAAGTTACTCGTAATAATTGGAAAAAGATAGCGGGTGTTTGGTATCGATTTGATGAATCTGGTGCCATGCTAAGTGCTACTATTTATAAAGACTATCTTCTCAAGACTAGTGGAGCTATGACAGAAAATGCTTGGGCAAAACTCGAAGATAAGTGGTATTATGCTACCACATCAGGAAAAATTATTCGCGACAAGTGGGAGAAAATCAGTGGTTCATGGTACTATTTTAATAAAGACGGTGTCATGTTAAGTAGCCAATGGAAAGAGAAATACTATCTAAAAGATAGTGGGGCCATGGCTCAAAGTGAATGGTTCTTTGATAAGAAGTACGATAGTTGGTTCTACTTAAAATCTGATGGTGCTTATGCTGAAAACCAATGGCAAGGCTCTTACTATCTCAAATCTTATGGTTATATGGCCAAGAATGAGTGGATTTTTGATAAAAATTATAACGCCTGGTATTATCTCAAAGAAGACGGAGCTTATGTAACTGGTAACTTCACCATTAACGGTAAAGACTATTCTTTCCAAAGCAATGGAAAATGGATTTCCGATACAGCAGCATACTATAAAGTAAAACCAATTACAGCAAATGTATATAGTGCTTCTGGTGAAAAACTCAGCTATATTTCGCAAGGAAGCATTGTATCGATTGATGGATCCGAGACCAAAGACGGTCGACTTCCAGTCAAAATTTCAGGTCTTTCAGGATATATGAACAAGAGTGATCTAGTAGCGGTTAGCTCAGATAGTGACTTCATTCCTCACTATGCCACTGATGGTAACTATCTCTACCACGAATTATCACCATACGCAAGTATCCGTGTAGCCCCTCATAGTTCATCAATGGCTATTGGTAAAAAATATTATTCAGCTGATGGTATTAACTTTGAAAACTTTACAGTTGAAAATCCTTTCTTATTCAGGGATTTAAGAAAACCAACTAATTACACAGCTGAAGAATTAGATAAAGTATATTCTCTTATGAATATCAAAGGAAGTCGTTTGGCAGGTAAGGGAGCTATCTTTAAAGAAGCTGAAGAACGCTATCAGATCAACGCTCTCTATCTAATCGCCCAAAGTGCCTTAGAAAGTTCATGGGGACGTAGCCAAATTGCCAAGGATAAGAATAACTTCTTTGGTATCGGAGCTTATGATACAACACCATATGATTCAGCAAAGCTTTGACGATGTTGATAAGGGTATCTTAGGTGCAGCCAAATGGATTCGTGAAAATTACATTGATAATGGCAGAACTTACCTTGGAAATAAATCATCAGGTATGAATGTTCTGTACGCATCAGACCCATATTGGGGAGAAAAGATTGCAAGTATCATGATGAAAATCAATAGTCAGCTAGGCGAAAAAGATTAAAAATTATTAAAATCGATAACGACTGTATAGTGGTTATCGATTTTGCTTATCAAGAGAAACTTGAGAAATGAACTTTATGAAGCAGAATTTCGAGAATACAAATAAAAGAGGAATTGATTTACGTGATTTAGGGATTGATGCATACGCTTATGATTATTCAGCTGTGACTGATTTACTTTAGAAAAACATTTTACAATCGGCATTGAATCAAGCGTCAAATACGAGAAATCATGTTATAATAAAAAGATAGTGATTTATTTTAGAAAAAAAGGATTTGTATTTAATTTTTTTGAAACTGGAAAAAAATAGATACAAATCCAATAAAAGAAAGGAATTATACTCTCATGGCAACTATTCAATGGTTTCCTGGACACATGTCCAAGGCGCGTCGTCAGGTTCAGGAAAATTTAAAATTCGTTGATTTTGTGACAGTTTTAGTCGATGCACGTTTGCCCTTGTCTAGTCAAAATCCGATGCTGACTAAAATCATCGGAGATAAACCAAGACTATTGATTTTGAACAAGGCAGACCTAGCAGACCCAGCATTAACAAAAGAGTGGCGTCAGCATTTTGAATCACAAGGCATTCAAACACTGGCAATCAATTCTAAAGAGCAAATTACGGTAAAAGTTGTAACGGACGCTGCTAAGAAACTCATGGCAGATAAGATAGCTCGTCAAAAGGAACGTGGGATTCAAATCGAAACCTTACGTACCATGATAATTGGTATTCCAAACGCTGGTAAATCAACCCTGATGAATCGTTTGGCTGGTAAGAAAATTGCTGTAGTTGGTAATAAGCCAGGTGTGACAAAAGGCCAACAATGGCTCAAAACGAATAAAGACCTTGAAATTTTGGACACTCCAGGGATTCTCTGGCCAAAATTTGAAGATGAAACCGTAGCACTCAAGCTTGCATTAACTGGAGCTATCAAAGATCAGTTGCTTCCAATGGATGAAGTGACGATTTTCGGTCTCAATTACTTGAAAACCCATTATCCTGATAAGCTTCAAGAACGTTTTAAACAAATGAATCTGGACGATGAAGCTCCTGAAATTATCATGGACATGACCCGTATCCTTGGTTTCCGTGATGATTATGATCGCTTTTACAATCTTTTCGTCAAAGAAGTTCGTGATGGAAAACTAGGTAACTATACATTAGATACATTGGAAGACCTCGATGGCAACGATTAAAGAAATAAAAGAAGAATTAGCAAAGATAACTGAACTTGAAAGTCCCTTGTTTAAGGAATTTGAAAAAGATTCTCGTTCAGGTGTACAAAAGGAAATTGAAAAGCGTAAGAAAGCCATTCAAGCTGAAATTGATGAAAATCTCCGCTTAGAAGCCATGCTTAGCTATGAAAAAGAGCTTTATGCTCAAGGTATTAGCTTAATTGCAGGTGTAGATGAAGTTGGACGTGGGCCTTTAGCTGGGCCTGTTGTTGCTGTAGCAGTCATTCTGCCTAAAAATTGTAAGATAAAAGGCTTGAATGACAGTAAGAAGATTCCTAAGAGAAAACATGAGGAGATTTTTCAAGCCGTTAAAGATAAGGCTCTTGCAATCAGTATTGGCATTATGGATAATCAAGTCATTGATCAAGTCAATATCTATGAAGCAACTAAACTAGCTATGAAAGAAGCTATTTCACAGCTTCAGCCTCAACCAGAACACCTTTTGATTGATGCTATGAAGTTGGATCTGCCGATTTCTCAGACATCCATCATCAAAGGAGATGCCAATTCCCTATCCATTGCAGCTGCATCCATCATTGCTAAGGTTACCAGAGATAAAATCATGGCAAACTATGATCAGGAATTTCCAGGTTATGATTTTTCTCAAAATGCTGGTTATGGAACGGCTAAACATTTAGAAGGTTTAGAAAAGCACGGTGTTACACCCATTCATCGCACAAGCTTTGAACCGATTAAAACGATCGTTTCAGAAGCTGAAAAAGATAATTAAAGGAGAAAATTATGGAGGAACAGTCGGAAACACTTAGTTCCAAGAAAGAATTTGCCTTTGCGTCAAGTACAATTCTATCTCAAGTAGGGCGAGGAATTATCGTTGGATTAGTCGTAGGCCTTATTGTTGGGTCTTTTCGGTTTTTGATTGAAAAAGGCTTTCATGTCGTTCAAGGACTATATCTAGACCAAGAAAATCTACTTCGAAATCTATTGATCATTTTATTGTTTTATATTCTAATTTGCTGGCTTAGCGCCAAATTAACACGCTCAGAAAAAGATATCAAAGGTTCTGGTATTCCACAAGTCGAAGCAGAGTTAAAAGGTCTCATGTCACTCAACTGGTGGAGTGTGCTATGGAAGAAATATGTTCTTGGTATTCTCGCAATTGCTAGTGGACTCATGCTCGGTCGTGAAGGTCCAAGTATTCAACTAGGCGCTGTTGGAGGTAAAGGAATTGCTAAGTGGCTCAAATCTAGCCCTGTCGAAGAACGTTCTTTAATCGCGAGTGGAGCTGCTGCTGGACTTGCTGCAGCCTTTAATGCACCGATTGCAGGGTTATTATTTGTAGTAGAAGAAGTCTACCATCACTTTTCACGATTCTTCTGGGTTTCTACCTTGGCAGCCAGTCTGGTAGCAAACTTCGTCTCTCTTCTGATCTTCGGCTTAACACCTGTTTTGGATATGCCAGATGATATTCCTCTTATGAGTCTTAGTCAATATTGGATTTATCTGGTGATGGGAATTTTTCTTGGGCTCTCAGGTTTTCTTTATGAAAAAGCCGTTCTGAATGTCGGAAAAGTTTATGATTGGATTGGCCAAAAGGTTCATCTGGATAAGGCCTATTATCCTATTCTAGCTTTCTTCTTATCATTCCAATAGGAATCTTCCTGCCACAGATACTTGGTGGAGGAAATCAAATTGTTTTATCTTTAACAGAACAGGATTTCAGCTTCCAAATTCTCTTAATTTACTTTATCATTCGCTTTATCTGGAGCATGATTAGTTACGGAAGTGGACTGCCAGGTGGTATTTTCTTACCGATTTTAGCATTGGGTTCATTACTTGGTGCTCTAGTAGGTGTTATTTGTGTCAATCTTGGCCTTGTTACCCAGCAGCAATTTCCTATTTTTGTAATTCTTGGAATGAGCGGTTATTTTGGGGCTATCTCAAAAGCACCTTTGACAGCTATGATACTTGTGACGGAAATGGTTGGTGACATCCGCAATCTCATGCCTTTAGGTATGGTGACACTAGTTGCCTACATCGTCATGGATTTGCTCAAAGGGGCACCTGTCTATGAAGCCATGCTTGAGAAAATGCTACCTGAATCAGCAACTGATGATGGAGAAGTTACACTGATAGAAATCCCTGTTTCAGACAAAATAGCAGGAAAACAAGTACATGAACTCAATCTACCACACAATGTGCTTATCACAACCCAAGTACATAATGGTAAAAGCAAGACAGTTAATGGATCTACAAGGATGTATCTAGGGGATATGATTCATCTCGTGATTCCAAAAAGTGAAATTGGAAAAAGTAAAAGATTTGCTTTTATAGAAGTATTAATTTACATAATTTATCTTATGTTGTATCAGATAATGATTTAAGAAAAAAAGATGTTTCAGATTTATTTGATCGACAGATTCTTATAGATGAAAACAATATAAAAAAACAAAAAAACTCGGTCCCTAAAAGATGGAATCGAGTTTATTTATTACAATCAAATACACTGTAGAAGATTAGAAATTTTAAAAACTATAAGTTTAACGAAGTAGCGATTTTTTTCTTTATATAGCTTACTAAGACAATCCTATATCTCCCCTATAACATCTTTCCGAAAAAAACTATAATTTTTCTTGAAAAAAATATCTAGCTATGCTATACTACTAGTATAGAAAGATTTGGAGAAAAAAACATGAAACGCGAGATCTTATTAGAACGTATTGATAAACTTAAACAAGTCATGCCCTGGTATGTTCTGGAATACTATCAATCAAAATTGGCTGTTCCCTACAGTTTTACGACCTTGTACGAATATTTAAAGGAATACGATCGATTTTTCAGCTGGGTTTTAGAATCTGGTATATCGAATGCTGACACCATGGCAAATATACCTTTATATGTACTTGAGAATATGACAAAGAAAGACATGGAATCTTTTATTCTTTACTTACGTGAACGTCCTTTGCTTAATGCTAATACAACTAAAAATGGTGTCTCCCAAACAACCATTAACCGTACTTTATCAGCTCTTTCTAGTCTTTATAAGTATTTAACTGAGGAAGTTGAAAAACGAGCAAGGGGAACCTTATTTCTATCGCAATGTTATGAAGAAAGTTGCTACCAAGAAAAAGAAAGAAACTTTGGCTGCTCGAGCCGAAAATATCAAGCAAAAGCTCTTTTTAGGCGATGAAACAGAGGGTTTTTTGAATTATATCGATGAGGAATACCCCAAAACTCTCTCAAATCGTGCCCTATCCTCTTTTAATAAGAATAAAGAGCGAGATTTGGCAATTATTGCACTCCTTCTTGCCTCTGGTGTACGTCTCTCTGAGGCAGTAAATCTGGATCTTCGAGACCTTAATCTCAAGATGATGGTGATTGATGTAACTCGAAAAAGGTGGAAAAACGAGACTCGGTTAATGTTGCTGCCTTTGCTAAACCTTATTTAGAGCAATATCTCGCTATTCGAGACAAACGTTATAAGACAGAAAAGACTGATACAGCTCTCTTTCTAACTTTATATAGAGGTGTTCCAAACCGTATTGACGCTTCTAGTGTCGAAAAGATGGTAGCCAAGTATTCAGAAGACTTCAAAGTACGCGTAACACCCCATAAACTGCGTCATACACTAGCAACTCGTCTCTATGATGCGACCAAATCACAGGTTCTGGTCAGTCACCAGCTAGGACATGCTAGCACACAAGTTACCGACTTGTATACCCATATCGTTAATGATGAGCAAAAAAATGCCTTGGATAGTTTATAAGATACATAATATAATTTATGTAATATTTAAAAATAGAGCGATAGATTTTTTTGATTATCTAACGCTCTTTTTTTGTTATTATAAAAAAATTCAATCCAATAATTTCTGTGTGGCTCAATTATAACTGGCTTTCCCCAAAAATGACTTTAGATAAGCCAGATTCGCAGGGGTTACGGGTCTTTTTTTCTTCATTGTACTTCTCAGCACTTTCTTTCGTTAAAAAAACATTTAACAGCTTCATATGGCGTACCGTCACTAGCTGTACGATCAATACCCATATAAGCAATTTCATCACCTTTTTGAGGACTTTCAGTAAGAAGTTTTTCCAATAAAGTAGACTGTTTTATTTTTTTCATTAATTCATAAGCTTTTACAATTTTTCAAGTCGGTTATTCGCTGCTGCATACATAATACAAAAAAACTATCCACGATGTCTTTCATTGGCATTAACGCTTCTTTGCTTACGATGATTTCCTCAGGAGCAAGACCCCCAATAATCAAGTCTTTAAAATGAGCTTGCTGAATAACATTGTCTAAAGGTACCATTCCCAGAGGGATTTGTACAGCTTGAAAAACCTAAAGGTTCTAACTCTTGTCTTTTCTTATCGAAGTGTTCTTGTGTGATACTGACATTCAAATCGTATGGATTTGTAGTTTCTTGTTTCTTAAAAAATGCTACCACAGTACGATCTAACTGTTCAAATAGACCAAGATTTTTCAACTGGAATCTTTATCATTATTAATTTTTTTCCTCTATATATTTAAAAATTTCCACTATATTATACTCTCATGATGATCGATTATCAAGTTTAAATAAAAAAGAAATCCACATTACATGGATCTCTCTTTCTTTATTCCACCACTGCCTCAGCAATTTCTTCTGCAGTGATTCCTGCGAAGTAACGACCTAGGTTAATGGTTTGAAGTGCTTTAAGTACATCTTCGCGTTCGTATTTAACACCACGAAGGACATCTTCTACTGCTGCTACATCTTCGATACCAAAGAAGTCACCGTAAATCTTAATGTCTTGAATTTTTGATTCAATAACATTAGCAAAGATTTCAACCTTACCGCTAGGGAATTTAGTTCCACGACGGACATTGTATTCAGGTGATTTACCATAGTTCCAGTCCCAAGTCCCAAACTTAGTTTCTTTGATGTGATTGATTTCAGCTAATTCCTCATCTGAAAAGACATATTCTGTCATTTCAGGGTATTCTTTTTTCATGTATTCCAAAAGTAAGTCACGGAATTCTTCTACGGTGATTTTTTCTGGCAATTCATCTACGATATTGGTTACACGTGCGCGAACGGATTTAACACCTTTAGATTCGAACTTGTCTTTAGAAACTTTGAGTGCGTTAGCAAGGACTGACAAATCAACGTCAAAGAGAAGACAACCATGGTGCATGATACGTCCATTGATATAAGCTTGTGCATTCCCACAGAATTTCTTGCCGTCAATCTCAAGGTCATTGCGGCCTGTAAATTCAGCTTTAACACCAAGTTCCGCCAAAGTGTTGATAACCGGAGTAGAAAAGCTCTTGAAGTCAAAGGCCTTGTTTTCATCTTCTTTTGAAATGATTGTATAGTTAAGGTTATTCAAATCATGGTAAACAGCTCCACCACCACTGATTCGACGGACTACTTCAATTCCATTTTCACGAACATAGTCACGGTTAATTTCTTCAATCGTATTTTGGTGACGTCCTACAATGATAGATGGTTTGTTGATCCAAAGAAGGAAGATTTGATCCTCGTCCAAAAGGTGTTTAAAAGCATATTCCTCTAAAGCGATATTAAAGGCAGTGTCGTTTGAATGATTGATAATATATTTCATGATATCCCTTTATACGATAGAGACTGGAAAAAAATTCCAGTCTAAACTATCTATCTTTATTTTTTCTTAGGTGAATGGATGGCCATTCCAAGAACATCCGCAAAGGCTTCGTACATTACTTCAGAGTATGTTGGGTGTCCGTGGATTGTCTTAAGCATTTCTTCAACAGTGATTTCCATTTCGATGATACTTGACGCTTCGTTGATCAACTCTGCAGCAGCAGGACCAATGATATGAACACCAAGGATTTCACCATATTTCTTGTCTGCAATGACTTTAACAAATCCTTGAGCAGCATCTGATGCAATTGCACGTCCGTTTGCAGCAAAGTTAAATTTACCAATTTGAACATCGTATTTTTCACGAGCTTGTTCTTCAGTCAAACCAACAGCTGCTACTTCAGGAAGTGTATAAATAGCTGCAGGAGTCAAGTTCAATTTGGCAACAGCGTGGTTTCCTTTAAGCGCATTTTCAGCCGCAACTTCACCCATACGGAAGGCAGCGTGAGCCAACATCTTAGTACCGTTGATATCACCTGGTGCGTAGATACCTGGAACAGAAGTTTCCATGTATTCGTTAACTTTGATACGACCACGTTCTAATTCAAACTCGACTTCACCGATACCTTCAAGGTCTGGAACACGTCCGATTGATAGAAGAGCTTTGTTAGCAATGATATCATCTTTTCCTTCAACCTTGATACGAAGTTTGCCATCTTCTTCAATGATTTCTTGAAGTTTAGTACCTGTCAAGATTGTCATACCTTTACGTTCAAGGATTAAACGAAGGTTCTTAGATACTTCAGCATCCATAGCTGGAACAATACGGTCCATCATTTCGATAACAGTAACTTTTGAACCAAATGTCATGAAGGCTTGTCCAAGTTCGATACCAACGACACCACCACCGATGATCACAAGACTTTCTGGAACTTCGTTCATTTCAAGAATATCGTCACTAGTCATCACAAGTGGTGATTCCATACCAGGAACGTTGATCTTGCTGACTTTAGAACCACCAGCAAGGATGATTTTCTTGGTTTCAAGCAATTCAGAACCATTTACCAAGACATTCTTATCTTTAGTAATAGTACCGATCCCCTTATGAACATCAACTCCATAGCTACGAAGGAGTCCTGCAACACCACCAACAAGAGTATTAACAACTTTAGATTTTGTTTCCAAAAGTTTGTCCATGTCAACAGTGAAGTTAGGATTTTCAATCACGATACCACGATTTGCTGCATGACCGATATTTCGATAATTTCGGCGTTGTGAAGGTAAGTCTTAGTTGGGATACATCCACGGTTCAAACAAGTTCCACCAAGTTCAGATTTCTCAACAAGAGCAACCTTACCACCTAATTGAGCTGCTTTAATGGCAGAAACATAACCAGCAGGTCCACCACCAATAACAACGATATCATAAGCATCATCGCTCTTACCATCATCGTTCGAAGCACTTGCTGCAGGTGCTGGGCTAGCTTCTGGTGCAGATGCTCCAGCTGTTGGGATGTTTTCCCCTTCTTCACCAAGATAACCGATAACTTCTGTGACTGGAACTGTTTCACCATCACCTTTAAGGATAGCGATCAAGTAACCGTCTTCTTCTGCTTCCAATTCCATGCTGACTTTGTCAGTCATGATTTCCAAAAGGATTTCTCCTTCTTTTACAAATTCTCCGACTTTTTTATTCCATTGGACGATTTGTCCTTCTGTCATATCCACGCCGGCTTTTGGCATAATTACTTCTAAGGCCATATCTTACTTCCTCTATCTATATTTCTAAAATAAATACTTTAAACCAACATTGAGATTGGGTTTTCAATCAAAGCTTTTAAGTCTTTCATAAACTTAGCACCAGCCATACCATCTACGACACGGTGGTCAATTGTCAATCCAAGACTCATAATTGGACGAATCACGATTTCACCATTAACTACAACTGGTTTCTCAACTGTTGAGCTAACCCCGAGAATTGCTGAGTTCGGTTGGTTGATGATAGGACCAAATGATTGAACACCAAACATCCCCAAGTTACTGATTGTGAAAGTTGAATTTTGCAATTCGCTAGGAGCTAGTTTACCATCTAAGGTACGCCCAATAACGTCTTTAAATGCAACTACCAACTCAGACAAGCTCATCTTTTCAGCGTTGTAGACGACTGGAGTCATAAGACCATTATCCATACCAACAGCCATCGCAAGGTTGACGTAGTTGTGGGTGATAATTGTCTTACCATCTTCAGTCAATGAAGCATTGATGTATGGGTGTTTCATAAGAGTCTTAACAACCGCTAGAGAAAGCAAATCTGTAACAGTGACTTTCTTGCCAGTTGCTTCCATGATTGGTTCAAGGACCTTCTTACGAAGGGCAAGCATTTCAGACATATCTACATCGTAGTTAAGCGTGAAGGTTGGTGCAGTCAAGTATGATTCAACCATACGTTGTGCAATAACCTTACGCATAGGAGTCATCGGAATACGCTCGATTTCTCCATAAGGTGTTACGTTATCTGGAACTTCTTCCACTTTCTCAATTTGAGCAGGTGATTTAATCGTATCGTTTTCAATATTTTCAGGAAGAAAGGCTAAAACATCCTTCTTCATAATCTTACCACGGTGACCAGTTCCTTGGATTTCTTGCCAAGCAATATTATGCTCTAGTGCAATTCGTTTTGCGAGTGGTGAAATACGAACCACGTTAGTGTCTTTATATGTTTCCACGTCTTCTTTGTGGACACGACCGTTTGCGCCTGAGCCAGAAATGTCATAGAGATTAATTCCTAAATCATCCGCTAATTTTCTAGCTGCAGGAGTCGCTCTTAGCTTATCATCAGCCATGACCTCTCCTATTCTATACTAAGATATCAAGGGCGTTAAAAGTCACAGTGAAAATAGGAAACTTGACGAAGAAACTTTAGTTTCTAGAAAAGTTTATCTTTTTCACACAGACTTTAGCCCGAGTTCAACTCTACAAGTAACTTGGACACGGAACGTATCTCAAGTTACTACGGTTACCGCTATCAAGCGGCTAACCTAGTAGACTTACTAAGTTTTTTGCCAAATATTATCGATTCGTCAAAAAACTGTCGCAACTATACAATCAACTTGGATACAAAATATATATCAAGTTACAAGTTTTGTAGCTATCAAGCAATCAACCTAGTAGATTTACTAAGTCACTCATCGAATGATAACGTTCGATTCGTTCCTCCCGCTTTTTATCAATTTAAACGAAAGATAAAATACTTATGTTTTATTGTTTGTTATATGTTTTACGGATTGCATCTTTGATGCTTTCAACTGTCGGAATCATTGCATTTTCAAGATTTTGTGCATAAGGCATTGGTACATCTTCACCTGCGCATCGACGGATTGGAGCGTCTAAGTAATCAAATGCTTCTGATTCTGAGATAATAGCTGAGATTTCACCGATAAAACCACTTGTCTTGTGGGCATCGTTGACAAGAACTACTTTTCCAGTCTTCTTAACTGAATTAATGATGATTTCTTTATCAAGCGGAACCAAGGTACGTGGGTCTACTACTTCTACAGAGATACCTTCTTCAGCTAACTCTTCAGCTGCTTTCATAACACGACGAAGCATTTTTCCGTATGTTACTACTGTTACATCAGTTCCTTCGCGTTTGATTTCTCCGACACCAAGTGGGATAGTATAGTCTGGATCAACAGGCACTTCGCCTTTTTGGTTGAATTCTGACTTGTATTCAAGAATGATGACTGGGTTGTTATCACGGATAGATGACTTGAGAAGCCCCTTCATATCTGCAGGAGTACCTGGAGCTACAACCTTCAATCCTGGGATATGAGTAAACCAAGATTCCAATGATTGTGAGTGTTGAGCTGCAGAACCAACTCCGTTACCAGCTGCACAGCGGATTGTCATAGGCACTTGACCTTTACCGCCAAACATGTAACGAGTTTTAGCGGCTTGGTTAACGATAGCATCCATGGCAATTACAGAAAAGTCCATGAAAGTCATATCAACGATTGGACGAAGTCCTGTCATAGCAGCACCTGCTGCTGCACCAGAAATTGCAGCTTCAGAGATTGGACAGTCACGAACACGTTCTGGACCAAATTCTTCAAGCATACCTACTGAAGTACCGAAGTCTCCACCGAAAACTCCGACATCTTCACCCATCAAAAGCACATTTTCATCACGACGCATTTCCTCAGACATTGCAAGGATAATGGTATCGCGGAAAGACATTAATTTAGTTTCCATATTTTCTCTACTTCTCCTTAGTCTGCGTAAATATCTTCAAATGCTGATTCAAGCGGAGGGAATGGACTTTCTTCTGCAAATTTAACAGATGCTTCCACTGCTTCCTTAACTTGTGCTTGAATTTCTTCAAGTTCCTCTGCACTTGCAATCTTGTTCTCAACAAGGTACTTGCGAAGATTTTCGATTGGATCTTTTTGTTTCCACTCTTCTACTTCTTCACGTGTACGATATTTACCTGGGTCTGAAGATGAGTGACCAAGCCAACGGTAGGTTACACTTTCGATCAATACAGGACCTTTACCAGAGCGAACATGGTCCACTGCTTTCTTAAATCCTTCGTAGACATCGATTACATTGTTACCATCTTCGATAAACATACCAGGAATACCGTAAGCTGCGCTACGTTCATGGATATGTTGAACATTGGTCATTTTCTTAATATCTGCTGAAATTCCGTAACCATTATTGATACAGTAGAAAATTACTGGAAGATTCCAGATTGATGCCATATTAACAGCTTCGTGGAAGACACCTTCATTAGTCGCTCCATCACCAAAGAAGCAGACAACGATTTTACCTGTGTTTTTCATTTGTTGAGTAAGGGCTGCACCTACTGCGATTCCCATACCACCACCTACGATACCGTTAGCACCAAGGTTACCCGCATCTAGGTCGGCGATGTGCATTGATCCACCTTTACCTTTACAAGTTCCAGTATACTTACCAAGTATTTCAGCCATCATACCATTAAGGTCGATTCCTTTAGCAATGGCTTGTCCGTGACCACGGTGGTTCGATGTAATGAGGTCGTCTTCGTTTAGAGCTAACATAGCCCCAACGTTTGCAGCTTCCTCACCAACAGAAAAAGTGCGTCATACCTGGCACTTTACCTTTTTTTACTAATTGAGCAATTTTTAAATCCATACGACGAATTTCTTCCATCTTACGGAACATCTCAAGCAAAAGATTTTTTTATCTAAAGTTGACATAATCTTGCCTTTCTAAGTTTAAATTCTTATAGTTCTATTTTTACTTTATAGGTTAATTAGTGTCAAAAAAATATGCTTGCAATTTTTTTCACAATATAAAAAAAGAAAAAGTCAGTAAAATCAAGACTTTTCTTTATATAAAATACAAATTTCACAAATTGTTTTTTTCATCATTTTTTTCAACAAATTATTTGAATCTTTTCATAATAACTTGTAAACGCCACTGATAAAGAATTCCACTTACCATTAAACTAATGATAAGAGCAATCCAATAGGAGTACGCACCTAAACTAGTCGAATAATCAAGATATAAGCCAAGCGGAATCCCAACACCCCAGTATCCGAGAAGACCAAGACAAAAAGGAACAATCGTATCCTTGTAACCTCTTAAAATACCTTGTAAAGGTGCCGCAAAGGTATCAGCTAACTGGAAGAACAAGCTATAGGTCATAAAAGATGCTGTCAGTTGGATAAATTCTGAATCTTGACCATACAGTCTAGCTACATTTTCACGATAGATGTAGAGAAAACTAAGTGTTAAAACCGCAAACACCATAGCTGTTAAACGACCAATATGGATATACTGTTTAGCATCGTCTAACCGTTTAGCTCCTACCTCATAAGAAATCACAATGGCCATGGCAGTTGAAATACTCATAGGAAAAGCATACATCAGATTTGAAAAATTCATAGCTGACTGATGACTGGCAATAATTAGTGATGAGAATTTCGCCATAATCAAACCAACAACTGAAAAAATGGCAACTTCAGCAAATACCGTCCCCCCAATTGGTAGACCAAGATAAATAGCTTCCTTGATTTTTTTGATTTGTAGAGGCATAGGTTTTTGGAGTTGATATTCCTTGAGCTTTTTATGCTTTAATAAGACCAAAGTCGAAATCAGCAACAATGCCCAGTACGCAAGGGAAGTCCCCAGACCTGCTCCTGCACCTCCTAACTCAGGAAAACCAAAAGCTCCATATATTAGTAAATAGTTAAATCCACTATTTAAAGGAAGTAAAAGAAGCATAAGATACATAGACAACTTTGTCAGTCCTAGCGTATCAAGTAGCGATCGAATAACACTAAAAGCAAAAGTGGAATAATACCAATGGCTAGGAGCCACAGATAACGTATGGCAACACTGGATACCGCCACTTCCAGCCCAATGAATTGTAAGACAATTGGTGCTAAAAAGAAAAACCAAGCCAAAAAAAGTACGATAGATAAGGCTAAAGCCAAATAAAGAAATTGATAAAAATCCGAAGAAACTTCTTTCTTTTTTCCTTGTCCCAAATGGTGGCCAATAATAGGGACCAAGGCTGAGACAATCCCTGTCAGGAAGGTAAAGAAAGGATTCCATAAACTAGTTGCAATGGAAACACCCGCTAGATCAAGAGTATTATATTGCCCCGTCATCGTGGTATCGACAAAAGATGCGGAAAAATTAGCGAATTGATAAATTAAAATAGGAAAGAAAATTTTTAAAAATAAGATGATTTTGTCTTTAATTGTTTCTGTTGTATGCATACCTACTCTTTCTACTCCTTTTCATCCAAGCCAAAAAGCTTTAAGCCGTATTTTCTCAAGCTCAAGGGTTGATTACTAGCTTTTGATGTCGTGTGCCAACAATTACATGAGGCGCAATAATAGCTTCTAACCAAGCCACCATTATCATAGTCTACGGCGTGATCAGCTTTTTCCTTGGTTTCATACTGAATTTTAGCACGGTTAGCGGCTGGACAATATACTCCATGACAAGCATTTCGTTTACGATTTCTAAGTTTACGAAAATAATTCATCCTCAAGCTCCTAATCTGCTTGATAAACGATTTGTCCCTTACAGATAGTATATTTGACCTGCCCTTTTAATTGTTCACCAATGAATGGTGAATTAGCTGCTTTAGAAGCAAAATGTGTATCTACAACTCGATCCGCTTTATCATCAAAAATTGTAATATCAGCTGGACCATTTTCAGTTAGATAACCTGCTTCAAAATTATACAGTTTTGCTGGATTGTAGGTCATTTTTTCTAGCAATTGCATTAAACTCAACTCGCCAGCTTCCACCAGATAGGTTAAACCTAGTGACAAAGAAGTTTCCAAACCTGTCATACCTGATGGAGCTTTGGTAATATCCTCAACATTTTTTTCGTCAGCATGGTGAGGCGCGTGGTCAGTAGCAATGACAGAAATGACTCCAGATTTTAAACCTTCAATGACAGCGCGACGATCAGACTCCAAACGAAGAGGTGGATTCATCTTAGCGTTACTTCCTTTAGTCAAAAGCAGAGCTTCAGTCTTAGAAAAATGCTGGGGTGCTACTTCTGCAGTTACGTTTGCTCCCATATTTTGAGCAAACTCCACAACTTTTACACTTTCTTCTTTTGACAAATGCTGAATATGAACATGAGCCTTAGTTGCATAGGCAATCATGACATCACGAGCAATCATAGCGTACTCTGCAACTCCTGTTGCACCGCAGATATGAAAATGCTCTTTAGCGATATTCTCGTTAAAACCAAGCGTACCATTTAAGCCAGAATCTTCTTCATGAAGACTAATAAAAGTATTTAGTTTTTTCGCTTCTTCCATGGCTTCCTTGACAACTTTACTACTTTCAAGAGGAATCCCTGTCATCAGAAAAACCAACTGCCCCAGCATCTAAAAGAGCTTTAAAGTCAGTTAGGTCTTGACCATTAAAGTTTTTGGTAATCGTTGCGACAGATTTAACGTTGATCTTTTCCTTAGCTGCAGATTGAAGAACTTCCTCTAAAGTCTCAACATCTGAGATAGTTGGATTGGTATTAGCCATCATAACGACAGTTGTAAAACCACCTGCTGCGGCTGCTAAAGCACCTGTATGAATGTCTTCTTTATGTGTTTGACCTGGTTCACGGAAATGGACATGGATATCCACCAAACCAGGCCCAACTACAAGACCAGTAGCATCTATTACTTGAGCACCTTCTTCCTGGATTTCAGGAGCAATTTGAACAATTTTCCCTTCATCAACCAAAAACATCACACACTTGATCCAAACCAGACTTTGGATCCATGATACGACCGTTTTTGATTACTAACATAACAATACTCCTTTATTCGTAGAAATCCACTTGAGTGTCCAATAATTTATCACCATCATAGACAAACTTTGCTGAAAAGAAGGGTTTATCCTCTAAGAGCCACTCGACAAAGGTATGGTCCCCTTCCCAAGTTGGTTTACTCAAAACCTCATCGTAAGGAACCCATTCTAATGTTCCTTCATTACAGTCAATCAATTCACCCTCAAACTCTGTCACCTTAAATACATAGGTGTACCAGTCCAAGTCAGGAGTGAATTCAGGAAAGGTGATCACTCCTTTTAATACTGGTTTTGCTTTTAGACCAGTTTCTTCTAAAATCTCACGAGCAGCACATTCTTGTGGAGTTTCTCCGCGTTCTAACTTTCCACCTACACCAATCCATTTTCCTTCATGAACATCATTTGGTTTTTTATTGCGATGAAGCATGAGCAATTCTTTTCCATTATCAATGTAGCAAATTGTCGCTAACTGAGGCATATAAACTCCTTATCTAAGCCAATCGATTGGCTCTTGTCCTGTTTCTTTTAAGAATGCATTGGCCTTAGAAAAAGGCTTGGAACCCCAAAATCCTCTGTAGACAGAAAGAGGACTTGGATGGGCTGACTCGATAATCAAATGCTGAGAATTGGTAACCAAGGACTTCTTCTTACGGGCGTAGGCTCCCCAAAGTACAAAAACTACGGGTCTATCTATGTTATTGACGACCTTAATAACAGCATCTGTAAATGGTTCCCAAATCTGACCAGCATGCCCATTTGCTTGGCCTGCTGGCACTGTTAAACATGCATTAAGGAGTAAGACTCCCTGCTCAGCCCAAGCTGTCAAATCATGCGATTTCTTAGGTCCGATGTCGTCAGATAGTTCTTTCAGAATATTTTGAAGCGAAGGCGGTGCTGAAATAGAATCTGGAACTGAAAAACTCAAACCCTGAGCTTGACCAGGTCCATGATAGGGATCCTGCCCCAGAATCACTACCTTAACCTCTTCCAGAGGAGTCGTCAAAAGAGCCTGAAAAAAACCTTTTCTTTAGGAGGATATACAGTTCCTTGAGCATAAACCTGCTCCATAAAGTGATTGATTTTCCCAAAATAACCCTCAGGTAATTGCTCTTTAATCAAAGCATGCCAGGATGAGTGTTGCATCTTAATCTCCTTTATAGTATCCATCTAAAAGCACGTTTTAATTCATCCGTACCATTTTTAAAAAAGCATAAACCATGTGCGAGTATGATTTTATCCGGTTTCCAGTTTAACATACGGGAAAAGGAAACCTTTGCTTCCCTTTGTCTTCCTAAAAAAGTCATCCGATAATCGATAGGAGTTTGACCATCAGGGGCTGTTACACGAGCTAAACGATAGAATTTTCTGCGGATTGGACTAGCTATTTTTTCTGGTTCAAAATTCTCTATAAGGTCTGTTACAATAAGTGTTTTAGTTGATTTATGAAAAAACACGACCTCTTCGATGACAGAACTTCCCTTAAAAATAAGCTGTTCAATCTCATCAGACCATAAGTCAGGAGCCTTATCTGTTAAGGAAGCTTCAAATTTCACCTTGACATTCTGACTTTTCGCTCTCTCTTCAACTCCTGGACTAGACCATGCTTGCGCATGAGGATATCTTTTTCTCCAATCTGCAATATAGGCGTAGTGAATCTTATTTGGTGAAATCAGGTAAGCGACTTTGCCCAAAGCGTCTAGTTCAGTAAACAGTCCCTTATTTGGCGCAATCGGAGAGTGAATCCAAAGTTTGCCATCATTTAACTTAACCACCGTCATACGTGTCTGAAAGGAAGCTTGAAGATCTTCATATCCATTTGAATCAAATCACCATCTACTATCCAGATATTTTGATCAACTTCCTTTAGTGTATACAATGGTTCATAAAGAGAAAGTTCTGGCCTTGACATCGTTAACTACTCCTTCCTTAATACTGCCTCTATTATAGCAAAAAGTGGCTATCTAAACCACTTTTAAAAGTATCTATTGAGATTTGAGAAGTTTTAGAAAGAATTTATTCTAAAGAGCCTTTATTCAACTCCATTTCTTATATTAGAAAGGATAAATTCTTTGTCTATTTCATCAATAATCAATTCTGTTCGAGTATTAAGTTTTTTTCATCAAATCTTTTATTCAATTCCTTTACAACGCTTATCTTAAACTCATCACTTGATTTTTTTGTTTATAGTAATCAAATCCTCCAGAAGCCGCGCTACAGCAACTCCCCCAATCTGAAATATAGCCTATTATTTCAAAAAAACACTATCATTGTATTTTTCAAATTTTTTTAGTTGCAGAACTTTTTAGACAGCCTGAAATACAATTTACAAAAGAGTAGTAATACTTAGAGTCACGAAATGAATTGTATTCTGCACTATGAAAAACTTGGATCAAGAATTCGTGCTGATCGCACATCTTTCATGGTGGGTTTTGTGGTCATTTTAATATCAGACTGAGGTAGACAAGCAATTAGTTATTTAAGTTTTTTTATTTTTTTACACTAATTTTTTTCTAAAAAAACTTTTCTAGATTTTTCAGCTCTTTGTTCTAAAAAAATTCACTATCAGCACCTAATTCTTGGGCTAGTTCTAAATCTTCTTTGTTAAGAATGAATTCTTTAATTTCAAGCAAGAATTCGTCATCTAATTGCCCAACTTCCCATAAACAGTGTGCTAAGGCGAACAAGACATCATACATATCGTCATCATATAAATCCGATGTCAGGTCATTTTTTTGATTGTATTTGCATCTTCTCCTTGATTGTATCTCTCGAAGAATTCTTCTTTAATATCTAAGGAAGTGTCATTTCCAAAAAAATCGTTGCATCCCATGTTCCCATAATTTATAGACTCCTATCTACTTTTAAAAAGTTCTAAATATTTTTACAAGGTTTTTGCAAAGAATCTATACCAAAGAGCCTTTATTCAACTCCATTTCTCATATTAGAAAGGATAAATTCTTTGACAATTTCATAGAAAAATCATCAGAAACTATCATAAAAATCTTTCAAGTCTTTTTCCTTGTAGAATTTTCTATATCATCTGTAATAAACTAGATTACTAGAATTATACTTAATTAAATCCTTTAGATTAAACTTTTATTTTTTTAAAAACTTTCCAAATAAACTATTTAACAATCAAATAATGTGCGTCTTTTATCTTATAATTTTTCTAGATTGATAATGGTTTGTTTCTTATCAAAAAAATATCATATTTAACCAGAGAATCATTAAATAAAAAAATAATAGATATTATCTTTAAATGTAAAAATAAGGTGCAATATATTGCTCTGTACTAAAAGCCTTCCAGATGAATAATATCCTTTTCTAGATTGTCTAAATTGACTGTAGTAAAGGAAAAATTCGCCATTATACAACCCCTCATTCTCTATAATCAATTGGTTATTTTTTTAGCATCATAGTGAATATTTGTTGGATACTTATCAGGAATATCGATATAATTCTTGTTTTGACTCTTTAAATCAAAAAAACCAATAATTTATTTCCTGACTTATATTCCCCATTAGAATTACGTCCATCAAGTGCTTCCACAATATACAAGACATCATCTACATTAACCATTCTCATATATGCTGATGTTTCGTCTAGATTATATTTTTCGACGATGTTGAACTCTTTATCCATTTTCCAAATTTCGACATTAGGGATTTGAGTTGATAAATCCAATGTGCTTACAAGTAAGTATAAATAATTATCTACAATAACAAACTGTTGACTGGCATTTAGTTGACCATCATTTTTTTCATGGTAACATTAGTTACAACTTCTAAATTGTTATCATATTTATAAAAATTCAATTCTATCTGTAAAGACAGCAGTTGCATATAAATAATCCCCATCTGTTATGGATGCGTATGCATCATTTCCTTCTGCTAATTTAAATGTTTCACTTAAAGTTTCCTTATTAATTCTAGATACATATCTTTTTTTAGACCTGAGGTATCTTTTTGTTTTTTTGCAGTTGAATAGGATCCTGCTTCCGAAAAAAACTTTCTGCCCAATAGATATATTTTTTTCTTTTCTGGCTATATTACCCTTGAACTCATTTAAATCATAATCATCAAAGACAGCTATTTTATCGCTATCCCAGATAGCCATTTTATAATCATCTACCGAATTTACCTTATTTGACTGACAGGCACTTAGCCAAATAAGACAGCAACAAGCACTGATAATCATCAACATGAAGTTCATAGCTCTTTTTATTTCTTTTTCAATATCATACTGATTTGCTCCTATATAGCTTTTTTATACCAATTTAAGACGTTCAAACAGATGAATAGAATAAGCCCAATCTTAGGTACCCACATCTACTCCAGTCACAGGTTAATCCCTGTTGCAAGTAACTGAGAAGAGTAATATTTCTTACTAGTATCACGATTGAAAAATTCTTGGTTATATAAGGCTTTCCAATTTATCTAGCAGCTTAATGGGCAAATGATTGACTAGCTTTAATGCCCCTTTTTTAACATCTATTTGATAAACAGCACTATTACTTCAATGCCCATTGAAAGCTTAACGATACATGACAATCACAATATTCTTGTCATTATATCCTTGTATGATTTATTATATCAAAAAATAAAACGTTTTCAAAATATTATCAAAATTTCTTACACTCCATGCATCATGTTTTTCCAGAACCTTTATATTTTGTGTTTTTAAAGTTCCCCCAAACAATTCAGTAAATCTTTGTAAGAATGAACTTCATAAGTTGGCTGGGCTTGGGTCTTATTTTCCATATGATGTGGATTGTACCAGATGGTATCGATGCCAGCATTATTTCCCCCCTGAATATCAGCTGATAAGGAATCACCAATCATAAGGGCATGATTTTTATCAAAGTTAGGGATTCGAGCTCCAATTTTCTCATAAAATGCAGCATCTGGTTTTTGAGTATGGAGCTGTTCTGAAATGAAAACCTCCTTGAAAAATGGTGAAATACCAGATTGTTCCAAACGACCTGTCTGAATAAAGGTAATTCCATTTGTCGCAGCATAGAGCTCATAGCCTTGTTTTATCAAATTTTTTAATAAATCTTCAACACCTAGGTAAGTCTGCCCTTGTTTTGAAAGGAAAAACTGGTAGCGCTCTGCTAAGTAGGACCCATCTTTTTCAATACCAAAATGAGCAAACAATTTTTCAAAACGAGTGTTAATTAACTCAGCCTTTGTAATTTTTTTCTGTTCCAAATCCTTCCAAAGGGCTTTGTTCATGGGCACATAATAATCTTTGTAAGTTTGGATATCCTCTACTCCTTCTTCTTCTAAGAGTTGCGTCAGAGCTATATCCTCAGCAGCATCAAAATCGAGTAAGGTGTGGTCGAGGTCGAATAATAGAAATTTGTATTTCAATTTAAAAACTTCCTTTCTTGGGGGGGCAAAGAGTGGGACTAAATGATTCAAAAAAATTTCACCTCTACTTATTGAATAACTTAGCCCAATTCTGCTTGGAATTTAAAATTCTGGAGACATAAACCTCATATTTGTCGATATAATAAAAAGCTAAGTAATTTTCAATTGGCATATATCGATAACATTTTCCGTCATCTGTTAATTCACCATACCCTCGACTCGACACCAAAGGACATGCTTCTGGAAAGGTTTCTAAAGTTTCTAGTGCCGTTAGAATAAGGTCTAGTTTACTATCGGCAGATTGCTTGCTGTAAAAATTCAGTACAATATAATCATGTATTTCTCTCAAGTCTTTCTTAGCTTGATCCGTAAGAGAAACATGGTAACGCTTATGATTAGTCAAGTCCAAATTCCTTTCTTACATCTGCCAAAGACGTTAGTTTACCTTGCTCAATTTCTTGATGTCCCATCAAGATTTCCTTTTTCAAGTCTTCAAAAGCAACCTGATATTGAGTCTCTTGTAAATCACTAAATACGAACTCTTTGGGATCAACCGCACCTGTCGCAATTTTACGAAGTGCAGCATTAAAAATATCTGATAGGGTTAACTTTTCATCAGCTATGATTTCTTTCGTTTGTTGGTAAAAAGTCGAATCTGCTCTAAAATTAACAGGTTGAGTACTTGCCATGATTAATACCTCTTTGTAAAGATGATTTGTAAATACATTTTATCATCTTTAGATTTGAAATTCAACGAAAAGCTCATCATAGCCAAAATATTTAAGAATAGAGCTAACCTAACTATCGTATACTCCTATACCATATATCGTCAGGCAATTCTAATCCTAGAATTGATATAAACTAAATATTTTTTTGTACTCTTCTAAGTCATTGTCTAACAAAAAAATTTTTCGTTTTTACAAGATTCTAAAAGCTAGAATAATTCCTTAACAATTATTTTTTTAATACTTAATAATTTAGAAGAATTTAGTTTTATCACCTATAAACATGAAAGGAACTGCAAAAAGCAACCCCTTCCAATTTCTAAATTGTCCATATTAAATCTAAAAATAGCTTGATAAATAAAAAGCTACAACAACTTCCTAGTCCACAAAATTATATCATCAAATTCCAAATAGTTCTTAACGGATGATTTTTCACGATATTTTTCAATGACTTCAGAACCATTGTTAACTTTGTCAAATTTCGACTTTTCTTTTTCAAAACCAGGTTTTAAAGCGCCCACTAAAATCTCTTTTTGGGGAATTAGATCTTTGATATCAAAAATTTCTTGTACAGTTCATATTCTAGCACTGCCAATTCAATAGTTTTTAAATATTAGTCAACTTCATCTTTAATATAAGCTTTATTAGAGGCTGATTTTTCATCCGCGATAATAAATCGAGTAACTGTTCCATTGATGAGTATCAGTCATCAGAAGTCTTCTAAACTGCGTCCCCTTCTTGGATGTGTTCATACATGTGAAATTACTTTAGGTTGATTTTCAAAATACTCAGAATTATCATGAATCAAGGCACTACAGAAAGCATGGATTGTTGAAACTCGAACATTTTTTCCACTCTCATCTAGATGATTCTCTAAGCGAGCAATCATTTTTGATTCTCCCGCTTTAGTATAAGTCAAGCAGACAGTTTATGCGGAATTTGTAGCGTAGTTTAACAAGATACTGGTTACACGCCGAGAGAGAATCTATGTCTAATCTGTTCCTTGTCCATCAATAACCATTACTGAGCTATCTAATGTTTCTACGGTTCTTTTTGATTGGCATTTAGTTTTGAAAATTCTTCTTCATAAACTTTATTGAAATCAATTGTTGTCGTATTGTTCTCTTTTGCTACTCAGTGTTTGATGAAATGCCCCATAGATCTTTAAAAAATTCTTCGACAGTATCTGTTTGAACATTTGTCAATGATTCTTTATAAAATGGTTTCACATTACCTTTTTGAGAGATATTTCGATGGTCCTTTCTTTGATAGAAGTGTTATTCGCTTATTTTCCAATATTTGAATTTCTTCAAAAATATTTGTTTAAGAAGTGGTTTCGAAAGTCCTGGTTATTCTTTCTTAAAAACAAGAATAGTTTTTCTGAATGTTTTATTGTATAAGTTAACAAGCATACCATCCAAATTTGACTAGGTAATATTTCCTTTAATTGAAAAATATCGTTTCAGCGACTTAGAGATTGAGTAGCCCTTCTGCCAAACAGTTTCTTTCTCGGATGCATAAGGAAAAAAATTCCCAAAGAGCTACAGGCGTCACTTTATCTTCATTACTAATCATTTTTTTGAATGAATATCTTTAAGGTCTTTATGTTCCTTCATTTTAGCGTAGAAAATACTACTGTCGCCGTAATAGTAATCATTTTCAAGGATTGGACGATTTGTATTAAAGGGTTCTTTATATACTGTATCTTTTAATCCATATGAATCATGTTCGGATGACATCTTAGGATTAATTCCTAGCAGAATTACTCGTGGATTAATAAAATTACCATCAAAAGCATGCTCAAAATCTTTAAATCTTGCTTGTATTACCTCTTTCGCATCTTCTTGTTTACTATTCTCAATATTCTCAATCAATAAAGGGGCAAGAATATCACAATCCGTACCAGCCAAGCTAATGAATTCATATTTACCATCAGAGTAACCAGAATTCTTCCATGGGTTTGAATTCTCAATCCGTTCTTGTAGATAAATATCACCTTGCACCAAGTCATGGAAGATTTCCAAATACTCATTATAATAGGCGGCAGATTTTTCATAGTCTCCATCCGATATATGAAATAAATCTTTATATTTTTTTCCTTCAACATAATATCAATCTCCATTTCCTTTTTTTTTATTATCAGACCTGTCAAATATGTTTTAACTTTATCATCTAAAAAAAGTATCTGCGAGTAATCTAGGCTGGCATCAGTCTAACTTATTGACTTTTTCACACATCAAAAGTAGGAAAAAGCTGGTTGAATTACTAGTACTAGATAATCTGATTTTTTTGCAAATTTAAGAATTTACCATACAGTCTACGAAGTACTTATAGCAAAAAAATCGAAGACGTAATAGTTATACTCGCCAAACTTCTCATACAATTATTTACTCAAACTATTTTTATTGAATCTAATATAAGAGCTATCTAAAGAATTTTGCTTGCGAATTGAGTAATAGTCAATAAAATATGTCTCGATGGATTATATCGAACAAATCACTTGTTCAATTACAAAATCGTCGACTTAAAAAATTAATACTCAATTATTTTCAAAAAGCAACCTTGTCCATTGTCTGCTGACAGTAGACTTTAAAACGCTTTTTTCCAGTCCTAGAATAACTTCTTGAAGCTTATCAATGACAGCTTCCAATGTTTGGAAAGCCTTATTTTTAAAACCTCGTTTTCGAATTTCTTTCCAGACCTGTTCAATAGGGTTCATTTCTGGTGTATAAGGTGGGATAAAAGCCAATTCAATATTACTTGGAATCTCTAAGGTACTTGATTTATGCCAGATAGCATTATCCATAACAAGTAAAAATATAGTCGTCTGGATAAGCTTGTGAAACTTGCCGTAGAAATTCATTCGTCCACTCAGTATTACATCCTCCAGCAATGAGGAAGAAGGAATCTCCTGTCTGAGCATCTACTGCCCCATAACAATAGCGATATTCTCGCATATAATGACTCGGAATGCTAGGTCGGATTCTTTGAGGAGCCCAACAAGAACTCATCTTACTGATTCTCCCGAAACCAGCTTCATCTTGGTACATCAATCGTACTTTGTTATAAGTCCCTCCTCTTTAAAGCGCTTACTTAAGGTCTCGAATGTAGATTTTTATTTTTTTAGACGTCTCAATTGTCTGAGCGTCTGCCTTCTTGGGATGTTCAGGTCGAGGAGTGACCGTTCGCCAACCATGGCGTTTCAGGAGATAATAGAAACCATCACGTGTGGAAGTGCGACCAATCTCTTTTTGATAGGCTTCAAATAACTGATTGACAGTTACAAATTCCCCATCCTGAGCAGCTTCTATATGACGTTTTAGGAATGCTTGTTCTTCTTCGTAAGTCATATATTCTCGATGACGTCCACCACGGGTTTCTTGAAGAAGAGCTTCTAAACCAAACTCCTTATATTTTTTTCAAATTCCTCCAAACAGTTGTTTTATTACAATCTAGGAGATCCATGATTTCCTTATAACTCTTTTTCTTTTTGAGCGAAAAATAAATAATCTGTAGACGTTTGTGATATTTGGCGTACGATGAATCTTTTTAAGAGTTGTTCAATTTTTTTGTGTTTCTTCGTTTGTAAGTTTCATAACTACTATTATAAGATGTTTTTTTGATTTTAGTCCAGTATAAACTCTAAAACCTTTAAGCTAACTTACCCCAAAATCTAGTCAAAAACATAAGGGGTTATTCAATTTCTTCCTACTTGAAAAGCTCCTTTAACAGAAAAGGAGCTATCTTGTATGTTATTGGTGTACAGCTTGTGCAGCTGTGATTAATGTAAGTTTGAAGACGTCATCTGAGTTACATCCGCGAGAAAGGTCATTAACTGGTTTGTTCAAACCTTGCAATACTGGACCAACCGCTGCAAAGCCACCGAGACGTTCTGCCATCTTGTAGCCAATATTTCCTGCTTCGATACCTGGGAAGATAAAGACGTTTGCTTGTCCAGCAACCTTGCTTCCTGGCGCCTTAAGAGCAGCTGTTTCTGGAACGAAGGCAGCATCAAATTGCAATTCACCATCGATTTCAAGGTCAGGACGCAAGTCGTGAGCAATCTTAGTTGCTTCAACGACCTTATCAACGCTTTCACCAAAACCTGAACCTTTAGTTGAATAGCTTAGCATAGCAATTTTTGGTTCGATACCGAACATCTTAGCTGTAATTGCAGAGTTAATCGCAATTTCTGCCAAAGCTTCAGCGTCAGGATTGATATTGATGGCACAGTCACCAAAGAGGTAACGTTCAGTACCACGAACCATGATGAAGGCACCAGAAGTACGGCTAACATTCGGACGAGTTTTAATGATTTGAAGGGCTGGGCGAACAGTTGCCGCAGTAGAGTGATTTGCTCCTGATACCATACCATCTACCAAGGACATATAAACCAACATAACACCAAAATAGTTCACGTCTTTAATCAAGATATCGCGAGCTTCATCTTCAGTCATTTTTCCTTTTCGACGTTCTACAAGCGATGCTACCATTTCCTCGAATTGAGGGTAATGTGCAGGATCGATTACTTCATAACCATCCATGATTCCTTCGATTTCAAGATAGATTTTAATTTTATCAGGATTTCCAAGTAGGACAGGGATAACTTCTGTTTCTTTACGATGCGTTTGGTCGCTTGAAGAATACGTGGTTCTTCTCCTTCAGGCAAGACAATACGTACATTTTTGCCAACTAGGTTGGCTTTTAAACTTTCAAAAACTTCCATGAGTTTTGACTCCTTTTAAGATAAATTATTATTTGATAACTGAGTTATAAGATTGTTAAAATCATCCGGCAGTGGACTTTCCATCTCCAACTGCTCTTCAAGAAAAGGATGATAAAACGATAAGTAATGGCAATGTAGAGCTTGGCGCTCTATGCCATGTTCAAGACTACCACCGTAGAGGTCATCACCAAGCAAAGGGAAACCGATATGGGAGAAATGAACACGAATCTGGTGTGTCCTTCCCGTATGTAGTCGAATATCAACTAGATGAATATTGCCATAAGACTGCACTATTCGATAGGAAGTATGGGCATATTTACCACCTTTTGCCACTCGTCTAGTGATAATAGAATCTTCGTCACGGGCAATCGGGGCAATGATTTCACCTTGAGTTTCCAGAAACCCATCTCCTTTAACCAGAGCAAAATAGCGCTTTTCAATGGCTTTCTTTTGCAACTGCTTGTCTAGTCTAGCATGAGCATAACCATGTTTAGCAAAAAGCATGAGACCCGAAGTATCACGATCTAGTCTGGTTACAATGTGAACCTGCTGATTTTCATAGTTCTGTTTCACATAGTAGCCCTTGATAAAATTAGCGATGGTATTGGAATGATTGACACTAGGAATAGAGGCCACACCAAAGGGTTTGTTTAGGATTAAGAAATGATCATCTTCAAACAGAATATCCAGTGGATAATCAATTGCTTCCAGTGTCTCGAAACCTTCCTCAGGAGGAATGTCGATGACAACCACATCCCCAATATCTAAGAGATAGGTTGCATTTTGTGGATGACCGTTTACGCGAATATCTCCACCTCGAAACTTGATTTTAGCAAGCAATCCTTTAGAGACTTCATGTTTTTTCAGAAAAGTCTTTACCTTGACGTGTTCGTCAGCAATAAATTCAAACCTCATTCATCCACCTCACCAATAAAGGCATCTTTGACACGATTCCAAAAACTGGTATGGCTTGGTGTTGCTACAAAATGAATCTTATGATGGTCTATTTGGTATTCTATTCTTTCAATATTTCGGTAAGAATAAATGCTATTGTCAACAGAAATCGTATGATAGTCATTACGAGTTGGCATCAATTCTATTTTATCCTTCTTAGGCACAATAATAGAAGAACCTAAGGTTCTGTAGACACGATTGTTAAGACTCGCAATTTCTGTCAATTGTAGGGCCTCAATAGTAGGGTGTAAACAGCTCCACCAAGAGATTTATTATAGGCGGTACTCCCAGTTGGAGTCGATACCGTCAGGCCATCTCCCCTAAAACGTTCAAATGGCACTTGGTTAATGATAATATCGGCAACCATAGTTCTATCAGCTCTCCGAATACTAGCCTCATTCAAAGCACGGAAAATTTTCACTTCTCCATTTTCCAAAAATATCTTTACATTTAACAGTGGGTAAGACACACGAGCCCCAGTATCCAACTGTAAATTTGTAAGCAATTGATCTAGTTCAAAATCACGATAATCCGTATAGAAACCTAAATGACCTGTGTGAACACCAACGAAGCGAACCTTATCCAGCTGGTCTTCATACTTGTGAAAAGCAGACAAAAGCATCCCATCCCCACCTATGGAAATCACGATATCGGGATGTTTATCATTTAATATAAAGTTATTCTTTTTAAGTCGATCTCTTAATTCATATAAGACTCGTTGACTTTGAGGTTTGCGATTAGCGATTAGATCAATTCGTTTACCTGTATTCTTCATCGGTATCGTCACTATTACCTACCCCGTCATTTAACTTTCTATGCAATGGATCAAAGAGTGCCTGTGCTTCCTGGATATCATCACGAATTTTACTCATTTCTTCATCCAATTGGTGAGAGATTCTTGCTGTGATTTCCAGACGTTTCTTAATTTCTTCTGGAAATCCCCTTGATATTTATAATTGAGAGAATGCTCGATGGTAGCCCAGAAATTCATAGCCAAGGTACGAATCTGAATCTCCACCAGAATCGTTCTTGCCCCATTGATCGTATCAACTGTATACTCAATAATCAAATGGTAAGAACGATAGCCTGAAGCCTTTCGATGAGTGATGTAGTCACGTTCTTGGACAACTCTCATGTCTTGCCTCTTACGAAGGATGGCAACAACCTCGCTCACGTCATCTACAAATTGAACCATGACACGCAAACCTGCAATATCTTGCAAGTCCTGTTCCAACGTATCGTATCCAATCCCTCGACGAGCCATTTTTTTCTTTTTATACTTTCGATCGGTTTGACTCGACCAGTTACAAACTCAATTGGAGAATGTTTATTTTGTTTGCGGTATTGTTTTCGAATACCTCGGAGTTTTATCTTCAGCTCTCCGACAGCCTGAATGTAAGGATCTAAAAATTCTTCCCATTCTGTAATCATATATCTTTTTCATCCAATTCTCTATACACTTCGATTTATCTAGTTTTTGATTTTCTATGAAAAAAATCTTATACAATAAATACAATGCTTATTATACCATACAATCGCTTTCAAAGATAAGGAAAAAAAGTAAAAAAATGAAACATTTAGAAATTGAAATGAAAACACTTCTAAACAAGGATGAATATCAAAGATTGCAGGAGCACTTTTTCAGGAGTCACACCTATTACACAAAAAAATTACTACCTAGACACGCCTGATTTTTACCTTCGAAAACATAAAATTGCTATGCGCATTCGTACTTTTGAAAATAGCGCTGAATTGACCATAAAAATCCCACAAAAAGTTGGAAATATGGAGTACAATCAAGATCTCAGCCTTGAGGAAGCAAACCATTGTCTTAAAGAATGTAAACTTCCACAAGGAATGATTCTTGACGAATTGACTAGCCGTGGACTTTCAACCAGTGGCTGGGTAGTTTTAGGTTGCCTAACTACTATTCGTTACGAAAAGCAAACTCCTATCGGACTCATGGCACTTGATCAAAGCCAATACTTTGATATTGTTGACTATGAGCTTGAATTAGAAGTCGAAGATGGCAACCAAGGAAGTCTTGATTTCCAAGAATTTTTACAAGCCAATGAAATCCATTACAAAAAAGCTCCTTCAAAATTGGTTCGTTTTATAGAAAATATGAAAAAATACTGAAATAATCTTCTTTTTTTGATAAAATAAAAGGGATGAAAAATAATAGAATCTGTTGTAGAGAGCATTTATCACTAAAAGTGTTTCACTACAGCGATTCACTTAGTTTAAAGAGGACGGTTTATCGATGTCAGATACAAAAAACATGAAACTTTTCGCACTATCTTCCAACCAGGAAATTGCTCAAAGAATTGCAGATGCTGCAGGTGTTCCACTTGGAAAAGTATCTTCACGTCAATTTTCAGATGGTGAAATCCAGGTTAATATTGAGGAAAGTGTTCGTGGATACGATGTTTATATTATCCAATCAACTAGTTATCCAGTAAATAACCACTTGATGGAACTCTTGATTATGGTTGATGCTTGTGTTCGTGCTAGTGCTAATACTATTAACGTTGTACTTCCATACTTCGGCTACGCTCGCCAAGACCGTATCGCTTCTTCTCGCGAACCACTTACTGCAAAACTAGTTGCAAATATGTTGGTCAAAGCTGGAGTTAGTCGTGTATTGACATTGGATCTCCATGCCGTTCAGGTTCAAGGATTCTTTGACATTCCTGTAGATAACCTCTATACAATTCCACTTTTTGCAAAACATTACTGCGATAAAGGTTTGACTGGTTCAGATGTGGTTGTTGTAAGTCCTAAAAACTCTGGTGTAAAACGTGCGCGTAGTCTTGCAGAATACCTAGATGCTCCAATTGCCATCATTGATTATGCACAAGATGATTCTGAACGCAGTCAAGGTTACATTATCGGAGATGTCGAAGGTAAAAAGGCAATCTTGATCGATGACATTCTGAACACTGGCCGTACCTTCTCTGAAGCTGCTAAAATCTTAGAACGTGACGGCGCAACTGAAATCTATGCGGTTTCAAGTCATGGACTATTCGTTAACGGTGCTGCAGAGTTATTAGATGCAACAAATATCAAGGAGATCTTGGTTACAGATTCTGTTGTGACAGAAAGTAGAAAACCTAAAAACGTGCAATACATCACTGCTAGCGAATTGATTGGTGATGCTATGGTTCGTATTCACGAAAGAAAACCAGTTAGTCCACTATTTAAATAGAAATTAGGTGAGTTTTTGATTTATTTGGATAATGCTGCAACGACTCCGATGTCTTCAGTAGCTATCTCAGCAATGACTCAAGTCATGCAAGAAACTTATGGCAACCCTTCTAGTATTCATGGTCATGGGCGCCAAGCAGGTAAACTATTACGAGAAGCTCGTCAAGAACTTGCAAGTTTACTAGGAACAAAGCCACAACATATATTTTTTACCACTGGTGGTACTGAAAGCAATAATACTGCTATCATCGGCTACTGCCTTCGCCATCAAAATCGTGGAAAGCACATTATCACTACTGCGATTGAGCACCATGCTGTTCTAGAACCCATCAAATACTTGGTTGAAAATTTCGGTTTTGAAGTGACTATTTTACATCCTGAACATCAAGAAATCACTGCAGACCAAGTCAAAAATGCACTGCGTGAAGATACCATTCTTGTTTCTACTATGTTTGCCAACAATGAAACTGGTACACTGTTACCTATTGCTGAAATTGGTGAGGTTCTAAAAAATCATCCAGCCGTTTATCATGTCGATGCAGTTCAGGCAGTCGGTAAATTAGAGATACTTCCCGAAAAATTGGGAATTGATTTTCTCAGTGCTTCAGCACACAAATTTTATGGTCCAAAAGGAGTTGGTTTTCTCTATGCTGCATCTACAGATTTTGATTCCTACCTTCATGGTGGTGATCAAGAGCAGAAAAAAAGAGCAGGAACAGAAAATCTTCCTGCCATTGTAGGAATGGTAGCAGCTCTAAAGGATGATCTTGAAAAACAAGCACAAAACTTTGAAAAGGTTCAACAACTAAAAGACACATTCTTAAATGAAATGGCTGATACAGACTATTACTTCAATCAAGGAAAAGACCAGCTACCTTATGTCCTTAATATTGGATTTCCAGGTCAACGAAATGATCTACTACTCCTTCGTCTGGATCTTGAAGGGATTTCTATTTCAACTGGTTCTGCTTGTACTGCAGGTGTCGTTCAGGTTAGTCATGTTCTTCAGGCTTTCTACGGAGAAGACTCTCCTCGCTTACACGAATCCGTTCGCGTCAGCATTTCACCTCAAAACACAGAGCAAGAAATGATCACCCTCGCACAAACTCTAAAAGAAATCATTGGAGGATAACTCAATGGCATTCGAAAAAACTATTAGTCTCAAAAATTGCCGTTACGATTACACAATTAGTCCAACTGTCAAAAAGTTTACTCTAAAAGATAACACTTTTTTTGAAACAAAGGTTGGTAACTATGAACTAACACGCCTTCTTGAGAAGATTCCAAATAGTGGGGAAGGTTTCCAACTTAAGATTATCATCAACAAAGACTTAACTGGTGCAAATCAACATCACTGATAAATTTGGTCTACGTTTGGTTGATATCTTTAAGTCAGAAGAAACTCATATCCACCAAGAGAAATTTTACTTCTTGATGGACAGTCTTGTTGAGCGTGGTATCTTCACTAAAAGTGAAAGATAGAAGGTCCCTATGTTTCGATTAACTTACAAGGATACCTATCAAGTCGATCGCGTTTTAGAATACGACGATTACGAAGCACTCATGCTGTCACTTTCAGGATGTGTGACTCTTCCAGATACGACCGTCATTACTTCTCTTACCTATAAGGGAAAAGAAATCTATCAAGGTCTTCTGGGAGATCTCTATCGTTTTCTATTTCACTATGATTTTACAAAAGATAAACTAAGATTTTTCTTAGTTTTTTTCTTGTTTTTGTTGATTTTTTCACAATCTTTCTATAAAATAGTATTTAGAAAGGTTGTGATTTTGTGAAAGAAAAACAGTCTGCTATTCCAAAAGCAACAGCAAAGAGACTTTCTCTTTATTATCGTATCTTTAAAAGATTTCATGCAGAAAAGATTGAAAGAGCCAACTCAAAAACAAATTGCCGAGTACATTGGTATTGATTCCGCTACGGTTAGACGAGATTTTTCCTACTTTGGTGAACTTGGTCGCCGGGGATTTGGCTATGATGTCAAAAAACTAATGACGTTTTTTGCCGATCTTCTAAATGATAATTCTATTACAAATGTTATGTTGGTGGGGATTGGTAATATGGGGCACGCTCTCCTTCACTACCGTTTCCATGAACGAAACAAAATGAAAATCATTATGGCTTTTGATTTGGATGACCATCCTGAAGTTGGTACAAAAACTCCCGATGGAATTCCAATTTATGGAATCTCCCAAATCAAGGATAAAATAAAAAATGCAGATGTAAAAACTGCAATCTTAACTGTTCCGAGTGTCAAATCACAAGAAGTAGCTAATCTCCTTGTCGAAGCAGGCATCAAAGGAATTTTAAGCTTTTCACCCGTTCATCTTCAACTACCCAAAGATGTGGTGGCTCAATATGTGGATTTAACTAGTGAATTGCAAACTCTCCTCTATTTCATGAGAAAAGAGGATTAGAAAGAGTAAGCATTTATGAAAAAACCAGTTATTGGGATTACAGGAAACGAAAAAGCTCATCCTGATGATGAGCTAATGATGAGCTATGCTGCAAAGGGCTTTGTTGAAGGAGTCAAGGAAGCTGGGAGAATTCCCATTATCCTACCAATTGGTGATCAAGAAATGGCCAGTTACTACATTGGCTTGATTGATAAACTCATTTTAACTGGTGGTCAAAATGTTGATCCCAAGTTCTACGGTGAGCCTAAAACGATCGATAGCGATGACTACCACCTTCAGAGAGATATTTTTGAGCTAGCTCTTATAAAAGAGGCCATTAAACAGAAGAAACCAATTTTTTCTGTTTGTCGAGGCACCCAGCTCTTTAATGTGGCTATGGGAGGAACTCTTTATCAAGATATTGAAGATCATTGGCAGGATACTTCAGCTGATTATACAACTCAACGTTTAGTCACCGAGCCTGATACTATTCTTCGAGAAATCTATGGAGAAATCTCTCATATCAACTCTTTCCATCATCAGAGCATTAAAGACCTTGCTCCAAATCTAAAAGTTGTAGCACACGATCCTAAAGATGGTATTATCGAGGCTGTAACAACGACTGATGGTTTCCCTTACCTCGGTGTTCAATGGCATCCGGAATTTCTTTTTGAAAATCGCCCCAAAGATAAAACACTTTTCGACTATGTCGTCAATGAACTCTAAAGCTACTAATAGGTTATTAAATCATGAATGAACTTAAAACACCTTCTACTCATGATATTTTGAGAGATTTAGAAGCTAATATTTTCACTTTTTGTTAAGAGCAAGGAAATAGAAGTTTATTTTCAACTTTCTAATCTATACAGACTTTTAACAGCCGAAAGCTATCAAGCATTTTCTAAGGATAAAGAGAATCTTGATAAACTATCTCAAAAAGAAAAACAAAAGCAACTCAAAGAGTGGTCTAAAAAAGGCAAAAACCATTTTGTAAAAAAACAGATGCTAAATTAAAAAGGTAAATTTCGCTCATCAGTCGGTTTTTACAGGGATATCCTCATCCATAAAAAAAGGTATTATAAAATAAAAAGATTTTAATGCTATTGTTGATTTTATCGTGCAAGAAAAATTGCTAGTCCCTACATTAGCTCCACTTCCTGTCATAGATATGACTCAAGTAGAGTCCTATGCTTTACAAGAGATTGAGCAGGGTCCCCTAAAATTAAAAAAATAAACCTATATCAAGTCCGTCTTCTCACGGTAACTAAAATAATCGGAATGTGAGACGATAAGATGATCCAATAAGACCAAACCCATTAAATCACAAGCTTCTTTAACAAGTTTTGTAACATTGTCATCATTTCTACTTGGCATAACAGCACCAGATGGATGATTATGAACCAGAATCACGGATGTTGCCATATGCTTTAAGGCATAGTGGAGAATTTCCCTTGGTTCCGCAATACTTCTAGTAGCAGATCCGATAAAAATGGTTTGCTGATGAATGATTTGATTTTGAGTATTCAGATAGAGCGCCACCAGGTGCTCTTGTTTTTTATCTCCCAATTCTTGTTGCATCTTTTTAGCCAGTCTTTGACTACTAAGAATGCTCTCTGCCTCAATGGTTTCATGTTTGTGAATACGACTTCCAAGTTCAATCATCGCTTGCAACTCAATAGCTTTTACTCTCCCGATTCCTGATAAACTCTGCAGTTCTTGCAAGGTCATTTTTTTTAACTCAGTTAAACTGTTCAATTGAGACAATACTTTCTGTGCAATTTCAAAAACAGTCGATTGACGAGTCCCTGTTCGTAATAAAATGGCTAGTAATTCCTGATTGCTCAAACTCTCTACTCCTTCTGTCACCAAGCGTTCCCTTGGCAAGAGCGAATCTTCTTGAAATGAAATACTATACATAAAAAAATCCTCCTCACTTTATTATTCGTGAGAAGGATGCTTAATTTCATAAAAAAACTAGTTATTTTTAGATTTTTTCAAGTGCAAGACGCAAATCTTCAATCAAATCATCGACATTTTCAAGACCAATTGAAAGTCGGATTTGATTTTTTTAGTTACTCCTGCTGCTTCTAAGTCAGAATCAGACAATTGAGCATGGGTTGTAGTTGCTGGATGAACGACCAATGATTTTGCATCTGCCACATTGGCTAGATTTGAAAAGATTTCTAAGCTATCAATCACCTTACGAGCTTCTGCTTCTCCTCCTTTAACATGGAAGGTAAAGATTGAACCAACACCTTTTGGTAAATATTTCTCCGCCAAGGCATGGTAAGGGCTATCAGCTAATTTTGGATAATTAACTTTTTCAACTTTTGGATGGTTCACAAGGAAATCAACAATTTTTTCAGCATTTTGAACATGACGTTCAACACGGAGAGATAGTGTTTCAAGACCTTGTAGGAGCAAGAATGAGTTAAATGGTGATAGGGCAGCTCCCATATCGCGAAGCAATTGCACGCGAGCAGCCACGATAAAAGCTGCAGCACCAACATCACGAGTATAACTGATATTGTGGTAGCTTGGATCTTCTTCGACTAATTGAGGGAATTTCCCTGAAGCAGCCCAGTCAAATTTGCCGCTATCAACGATGACACCACCAATTGTTGTACCGTGACCACCGATAAACTTAGTTGCTGAGTGAACCGCAATATCAACACCATGAGAAAAGACATTGATAAGATATGGTGTTGAAAAAGTATTGTCTGCAACCAAAGGAATCTGGTGTTTATGAGCAATTTCAGCGATTTTTTCGATATCTGGAATATTGATAACTGGATTACCCAAGGTTTCAATCAAAACAAGTTTAGTATTGTCTTTAATCGCTGCTTCTACCTCTTCTAGATTATCAATATCAACAAAAGTTGTGGTGATTCCATAGCGAGGAAGGGTTTCTTTCAAAAGATTAAAGTACCACCGTAAATAGTTGAAGCTGCAACTACATGGTCTCCTGCGTGGGCAAGTGCCAAAATTGTGTAGGTGATAGCTGCCATACCTGACGCAGTAGCAAGAGCACCTACACCTCCTTCAAGCGCTGAGATACGCTCTTCAAAGGCTGAGGTTGTTGGGTTTGTGATACGGGTATAGATATTTCCAGCTTTTTGAAGGGCAAAAAGTTCTGCACCTTCTTGTGTATCATCAAATACAAAAGATGTTGTTTGGTAAATTGGTACAGCACGAGACTTGGTAGTAGCATCTACCACTTGACCAGCATGCAATTGAAGAGTTTCAAATTTAAATTCACGAGTCATATTTAGACCTCCAAAGATTTCATTAGGTTCATTGTATCACCTATTGGAATAGGTTACAAATACAACTTTGTTATATATTGGCATAAGAAATAGCTATGGCTATTATTAGAATTGTAGAACTTTTTTCAGATAGTTTAAAAAGTTTGTATTCACCGCTCCTATACTTTATAATGAACAGGAAGGAGAAAACTATGTCAGAAATTACACATGAAATTGATGCAAACTTTGCTGGCCGTTTAAATATCTTGAGAGCTGGTGTGCTGGGAGCTAATGATGGAATCATCTCTATCGCTGGAGTTGTTATTGGGGTTGCCAGTGCGACTAACAATATCTGGATTATCTTCCTCTCAGGATTGGCTGCTATTCTTGCTGGTGCCTTTTCTATGGCTGGCGGCGAGTATGTATCCGTATCTACTCAAAAAGACACGGAGGAAGCCGCTGTAGCTCGCGAACAATTACTTTTGGATAAAGATATGGAAGCTGCTAAAAAATCACTCTACGCAGCCTATCTTCAAAATGGTGAGTGTGAAACATCAGCCCAACTCTTAACCAACAAGGCATTTCTTAAAAATCCTCTCAAAGCCTTAGTTGAGGAAAAGTACGGAATCGAGTATGAGGAATTCACTAATCCCTGGCATGCTGCTGCATCTAGCTTTATTGCCTTCGTACTTGGTAGCCTGCCACCAATGCTTTCGATTATTATTTTCCCAAGCGAATACAGAATTCCTGCCACTGTCTTTATCGTGGCGATTTCTCTATTAGTTACTGGCTACACCAGTGCTAAACTTGGAAAAGCTCCAACAAAAACAGCCATGATTTGTAACCTCTGTATTGGTCTTTTGACCATGGGAGTTACCTACCTATTTGGACAGTTGTTTAGTATTTAAAAAAAGATACCGCTCGGTATCTTTTTTTGCTATCAAAATATAGACAGTTAATTTGATTTACCAAAACCAACCTTCGTCATCATTGATAGGTTGAGCTTCTTTGATCTTGCGTGGGCCTGTTCCATACATTTCAGCTTCGATGTCTTCTTTTGTTGGTAGGATTGAAGCTAGGATAATGTAGATAATAATCCCGAGTCCAAAGTTTGCGATTGTAAAGATTGCAAAAAGGAAACGAACAAGGGTTACATCAAGATTCCACTTATCAGATAGACCTGCAAGTACACCTGATACCATGCGATTTCGTCTCATTTTATAAAATTTTGTATTCATAATTTATTCCTCTTTCGGATTTCTTAATCTTAGTATAGCACTAAACTAGATTTGCTACATCAGTCCTTAGGCCGATTTAACAAGAGGAGCTTTCCACGACAGAGACCACAACGATAACGCTTGGTATCGATTTTTCGCTTTCTTTGATAGTTTTGGTGACAAGTCTGACAAGTATAGACTAAGTTCGGCTTTTGATTGGCACTTGATAATGGAGGAACAAAGCGGAGACCGTCGACCTCTTTTAGAAGTTTCTTAAAGGATAAATCCTTATGCTGATAGCCTTTACCTTCGAAATAAAGATGGTAATGGCAGAGCTCATGACGAACAATTTTACGAAAAACCTCTAAACCAAGTTCTTGATAAACCTTGGGATTAAAATCCAAATGACCATCTTTTGGGAAAAAGCGTCCACCTGTCGACCGTAGACGAGTATTCCACTGAGCTTGGTGTTTGAAAGGTTTTCCAAAATCTTCTAAAGAGACCTGTTTAACGTAATCAGTTAGATTCATTAGGTGCAAGGAGCGACAGATTCACTTTCACGGTCAGCATCGATTTTTTTTACCCAAACGGTTACCAAATCACCGACCGATACTACTTGACTTGGATGTTTGATAAATTTCTTGCTCATGTGCGAAATATGAATGAGACCATCCTCATGGATACCGATATCAACAAAGGCACCGAAGTCAACGACGTTGCGCACAACTCCTTCAAGTTTTTGGCCAACTTGTAAGTCTTTGATATCCAAGACATCCTGACGAAGAACTGGAGCATCAAAAGAATCACGGAAATCACGACCTGGTTTGAGAAGGTCAGCGATAATATCTTTAAGTGTTTCTTGACCGAGATCTAGCTCTTGAGCCATTTCTTTGATAGAAACAGATTTGAGTTTTGCTTGCGCTTCTTCATTTAGGTCCTTAATATCCAAGCGTTTGAAGAGTTCCTTGACCGCTGCATAGTTTTCAGGGTGAACTCCTGTATTGTCAAGTATATTGCTACTTTCAGGAATACGAAGAAAACCAGCAGCTTGCTCAAAGGCCTTAGCACCTAGACGAGGAACTTTCTTGATTTGAGCGCGTGAAGTGATTTTACCTTCTTCCTCACGGTACTTAACGATATTTGCAGAGATGGTTTTGTTAAGTCCTGCGACATGTGAAAGCAAGGCTGGACTAGCTGTATTGATATTGACACCAACTTGGTTAACAACTGTATCCACCACAAAATCAAGACTTTCAGATAGTTTTTTCTGACTAACATCGTGCTGATACTGGCCAACACCGATGGATTTAGGGTCAATTTTAACCAATTCAGCAAGTGGGTCTTGCAAGCGACGAGCGATTGAGATAGCCGAACGTTTTTCAACGGTTAACTCAGGAAATTCCTGACGGGCAAGTTCGCTGGCAGAGTAGACAGACGCACCGCTCTCATTAACGATGACATAACTAACTTCTGGAAAATCCTTGAGCACTTCGGCAACAAAAGCTTCACTTTCACGACTGGCAGTTCCATTTCCGATAGCGATGATTTCAACACCGTATTGGCCAATCAAATCTGCCAAATCACGCTTAGCTTCTTCAATCTGACGAGCTGAAGCTGGTTTGACTGGATAAATGACTTGCGTTGTCAGCATCTTACCAGTCGCATCAACGACCGCAAGCTTGGCACCTGTACGAAAGGCAGGTCAAATCCAAGAACCACGCGCCCTTTTAGCGGTGCTACGAGAAGGAGATTACGCAGATTGTCAGAAAATAGTTGGATAGCACCTTCTTCTGCCTTTTCCGTCAATTCAGTACGAATACGGCGCTCAATAGCTGGTAAGACTTTTTTCTTAACAGACTGCTGAACAACTTCGTCAATATAAGCATTCTTAACCTTAAAACGAGCAGCAAAGAAGGATTGAATACGTTCAACCGCATGCTCAAAACCAATCTTCAAAAATGCCTAGCTTCTCACCACGATTAAGAGCAAGTGTACGGTAGCCCTGCATGTTAGCAACAGTCTCTGAGAAATCGTAATAAATCTGAAAGACTTGCTTCTCATCCAAACTTTCGTCCTTGACTTGTGAAGTAATCTTAGAATGTCTAAGGACCTCTTGATAAGTCATTGAACGTAAGTTGACATCCTCAGAGAGAGCTTCAACCAAAATATCAACTGCACCTGCTAAAGCATCTTGTGGAGTCTCGAAACCTTCGCAGACAAATGCTTCTGCTTCTTTTTCTAGGTCAGAAACATTTTGCAGGATTAGGCGAGCAAGTGGAAAGAGTCCAGCTTCACGCGCAATTGTCGCCTTGGTGCGGCGTTTTTCTTTATAAGGAAGATAGAGTTCTTCAACATCCGCTAGTTTTTCAGCAGCTAAGATGGCTTCTTCTAACTCTTTGGTCAACTTACCTTGCTCTTTGATTTTTGCTAAAACTGCTTCCTTACGGTCATTGAGGTTGGTAAGACTTTTATCAAGGTCGATAATAGCTTTAATAGCTACCTCATCCAAACTACCAGTCATGTCTTTCCGATAACGAGCGATAAAGGGAATGGTTGCTCCTTCTGCTGTCAAAGACAAGACCGTATCAATTTGCTTTTAAGCTTACACCCAAATCTTGGGAAATTTTTTTCATATTTTTTTATCCATGAAACTATTATACCATAAGGAAGAAAGCTTGTTTTCATTAATGTCACAGTTAGCTTGGTATTTGTTGAAGATAAAAATTCATTTGGCTTGTCAATTTAAAATTAAACCTTTTGGCTGAAATAATAGTATAATAGAGGAAACAATAAGAATCGAGGTATGCCTTATGGCTGTTAAATTTACAAAAACTGATGACTTAGATAAGATGTTCGAAGAGTTCGCTAAACTACCTGATTTAAAGCAAGTGACATTTCCAGATGACAAAGAAAAGAAAGATAAAGCAGAAAAGAAAAAATAGATGACACTCTTTCAAAATCTACCTTCTAGTGTGTTACAAGCAGGCGCTATCTTTTTATCAATCATCATTGAAGCCCTACCCTTCGTTTTGATTGGAAGCATTATTTCTGGTGCTATCGAAGTCTATGTGACTTCTGAAAAAGTATATAGATTTCTCCCTAAAAATCGTTTGGGGAGGATCTTTTTTGGTACCTTCATAGGGTTTCTCTTTCCCTCTTGTGAGTGTGGAATTGTCCCTATCATCAACCGTTTCTTGGAGAAGAAGGTTCCAAGTTATACAGCTGTTCCCTTTCTAGTAACAGCTCCAATCATTAATCCCATCGTACTCTTTGCGACCTATTCAGCTTTTGGTAATTCATTTAAAATGGTCTTACTCCGCGCTTTAGGTTCGATTCTAGTTGCTACTATATTGGGTATCTTTCTTGGATTTTTCTGGGAGGAATCTATTCAAAAGGACGATAGATTGACTTGTCATGAGCATGATTTTTCTCATTTGAGTAAAAGTAAAAAAATCCTTCAGGTCTTTATCCAAGCTATCGATGAATTCTTTGATATGGGACGTTATTTGGTTTTCGGTTGTCTGTTTGCTAGCATAGTCCAGGTTTATGTACCAACTCGTATTCTGACTTCTATCAGCGCAACACCTCTACTTGCAATCGTTCTCTTGATGGTTCTATCCTTTCTTCTATCACTTTGTAGTGAAGCGGATGCCTTTATTGGCTCTTCGCTTCTCTCCAGTTTCGGATTTGTGCCAGTTCTTGCATTTCTAGTTATTGGACCAATGCTTGATGTCAAACCTACTCATGATGAAGAATTATCTTAAAACTCGCTTTATTTGGCAGTTCATGACCATTGTGACTCTTGTTGTTCTTGTCTATTCTTATCTAGTCGGGGTGATGCTATGATACGATTTCTTATTTTGATGAGTTATTTTTTCTTAACCCTTTATCTGCACCTATCAGGTAAGCTCAATCAGTATCTAAACCTCCACTACTCTTATCTGGCTTATATAACAATGGTGTTGTCTTTCTTGCTAGCCATTGTTCAAGCCTATATTTACTTCAAGCGTTTGAAAGAACACAGTCACTTACATAGTTTTTCAGCCAAGCTTGCTAGTTTTGTCCTCCTAAGTTTACCTTTGTTAGTTGGATTTGCCTTTCCAACTGTTGCACTAGACTCACAAACTGTATCTGCAAAAGGCTATTATTTCCCTCTGTCAGAAGGAACGGACAAGGAAATCCAAGCAAGCGAAGGTACTAGCAATCAGTATCTTAAGCCGGATACCAGTAGGTTTTATTCACACACAGCTTATGTAGACACTGTCCGTAAGAGTGCTGATAAATACTTAGCTCAATCTAGTATTATTATCAAGGATGAGAATTACTTAGAAGTCATGGAGGCTATCTATGATTATCCAAATGAATTTGAAGGAAAAGAAATCGAGTTCACAGGCTTTGTCTACAACGATCCAAATCATACCAATAGTCAATTTGTTTTTCGCTTTGGTATTATGCACTGTATCGCTGATTCAGGAGTTTTTGGCCTCTTAACCACAGGAAATACCAATCATTATGAGAATAACACCTGGGTAAAAGTCAAAGGTAAGATTAGCAATCACTACCACAAGGAACTCAACCAGGTTCTCCCAACCCTTGAAGTCCAGTCTTTTATCAAAGTGGACAAACCAGAAAATCCGTATGTTTACAAAGAATTTTAAAAAAGTAGCCTGAGCTGGCTACTTTTTATTTTTATCTAACTATATCTTTATACATGGCTGGTCTTCTATCTCTAAAGAGACCCCAGTTAAGACGTTCATTTGCTCCCTTGTCGAGGTCATAGGTAGTCAACAAAATTGCTTCAGCTTGTCTATCTGCTTGAGTCAAGATAGCTCCTGTTTCATCGGTCATAAAGGATGAACCGTAGAAGTTAAGGCTAGAACTTTGTCCACCATTTTCCTCACAAGGTAGAACTTCTTCCAAGCCATAACGATTGGCTGCAATAACTGGTACAATATTTGCTGCTGCGTGTCCTTGCATGGTACGTTGCCAATGCCCACAACTATCTGTATCCAAAATTGGCTCCGAACCAATGGCTGTTGGGTAAAAGAGTAATTCTGCACCATTTAAGGCAAGGCAACGAGCTGTTTCAGGGAACCACTGGTCCCAACAAATCCCGATACCAATCTTGGCATAGCGAGTATCCCAAACTTTGAATCCTGTGTTTCCAGGAGTAAAATAGAATTTTTCTTGATAATAATGGTCGTCTGGAATGTGAGTCTTCCGATAAACGCCTAGCACTTCTCCATCTGCATCAATGACAGCAATAGAATTGTACAAGACATTGCCATCTTTTTCATAAAAACTGATTGGTAGAACGACCTTTAGTTCCTTGGCAATCACTCTGAAATGCTGTACAGCTGTATTTTCTGATACGGATTGCGCATACTGGTAGTAGTCATACTGACGTTCCTGACAGAAATAGGGACGTTCAAACAACTCAGGCAAGAGAATAATTTGTGCTCCTTGCTCCGCAGCTTGACGGACTAAACGTTCAGCTGTTTGGATATTCGTTTCCACATCCTTAGCGCATTGCAACTGAATAGCTGCAACCGTTACATTTCTCATCTTTTTCTCCTATTCTGGAATTTGTTGGGTAATACAGTGGATATTTCCACCACCTAAAAGAATATCTCTTGCAGGGATTCCGACGACTTCACGGTCTGGGAAACACTTGCTCAGGATATCCAAGGCCACTTGATCGTTTTCATCCTGAAATTGTGGCACCAAGACAGATTTATTAGCAATATAGAAGTTCACATAGGATGCTGCTAAACGCTCACCAGCATAGCGTTCTTCTTCACCTTCTTCATATGAATAGCCCGGCAAATCCTCCTCTGTAACTACTTGATGAATAGTTGGAATCGGGAGTTTATGAATAGTGAAGGGACAGCCTTTTGCATCGGTTTCCGCCTCTAAAAGAGCTAAATCAGCTGCAGACATGGCATACTGGGGATCGTCCTGATCGTCCGTCCAAGCTAAGACAATCTCCGCTGGACCAATAAAGGCTGCTACATTGTCGACGTGTTCGTTGGTTTCATCCTGATAAATACCATAAGGAAGCCAGATGACTTTTTCGGCACCAAGACTCTCTAGTAAGGTCTTTTCAATCTCTTCTTTAGTCATATGAGGATTGCGACCCGGACTGAGAAGGCAACTTTCTGTGACAAGTATTGTTCCTTGGCCGTCACTGTGTATGGCTCCACCTTCTAGTACAAATGATTTTGCATCGTAAACAGGTATCTCTAAAACTTCTGCAAAGCGACTAGCGACTTGGTCATCTGCTTCATAGTCTTGGTAGAGACCATCCACAGCACCACCCCAGGCATTGAAAGACCAGTCTACCGCTAACTTTTCCCTTTTTATCATTAAGGAGAATGGTCGGACCCGTATCTCGAGCCCAGGCATCATTGGTTGGGATATCTAGATAAACGACCTGGTCTCCAAGATAGGATTGAGCTTCAGAAAGATAATTCTCCTCTACCAAAAGATAGACTGTCTCCCCTTGGGCAATGGTTTTGATAATCTGGCTAAAAGCTGTTTTTGCAGCCTTGCCTTGAAAAGGCCAAGAACCTGGTCGAGTAGGCCATATCATGAGAGTCCCATGATGGGGTTCATATTCTGCTGGCATACGATATCCTAATTTCTTTGGACTGTCCATCATGATAATCTCTCCTTAAAGTCTTGGTAGCCAAAGGTCTTGACTAGACTGCATTCACCCTCTTTATCCATCACATACAAACTTGGAAGTCCAATCCCGTTAAAGGTATTATTTTTGACAAAGGAGTAGATTGCCATATCCTCAAAGTAAAGTCTATCTCCAATCTCAACTGGATTTTCAAAACTATAGTCACCAATGATATCTCCTGTTAGACAGGTATTGGAAGAAAGTCTATAAGTATAGTTTTTTTCTTGCGCTTCAAAACCGTCTCTCAATGGGGGGCGATAAGGCATTCAAGGACATCTGGCATGTGGCAGCTTGCTGAAGCATCTAAGACTAAAGTCTCAATGCCATTCTCAACGATGTCTAAGACTTCAGTAGCTAAATAACCCGCATTAAGTGCAATGGCTTCTCCTGGTTCGATATAGACCTCAAGGTTATAGGTTTCTCGAATTCGTTTAATGTCAGAAATCAGTAAATCCACATCGTAGTCATCTCTTGTAATGTGATGTCCACCGCCCATATTGAGCCATTTAACCTGATGCAAGTACTGTCCAAACTGCTCTTCTACAGCTTTCAAAGTTGTTTCTAAATCATCTGCCCCTTGCTCACAAAGGGTATGAAAATGAAGCCCGTCCACCAAGTCTAGCAAATCACTAGGTATCTTGTCCGAAGTCACCCCAAAACGAGATCCAGGAGCACAAGGGTCATAGAGCGCGTGATTTCCCTGAGTAGAACACTGAGGATTGAGTCGCAAACCGACACTAATACCAGCCTCACGACAAGTTTGACCATATTTTCGTAGTTGTCTCTCTGAGTTAAAGACGATATGATCAGATATTTGGAGCAACTCTTCCATGTCAGCTTCTTTAAAAGCTGGCGCAAAAACATGGACTTCCCCCGGAAACTCTTCTCTAGCCAACTTTGCTTCATAGAGACCACTAGCCGTCGTACCAGAAAGATACTGGCTAATCAAGGGATAGGTTTTATAGAGGGAATAAGCCTTCTGAGCCAGTAAAACCTTACAGCCTGCCTTTTCTTGAACTTCTTGTAGAATGCGACAATTCTCTTCTAACTTTCCTAAGTCAATGATATAAGAAGGTGTTGGTACTTGTTCTAACTTCATTAGTCCACCATTTGTGGATTTTCAACCACAACCCATGGCAAGCCGTATTTATTCAAAGCTTCCATGAATGGATCTGGATCCAACTCTTCAAGATTATACACTCCTGGTTGTCTCCAAGTACCATCCATCACTAATTTTGTCCCAATCATGGCTGGAACTCCTGTTGTGTAAGAAATTGCCTGTGAACCAACTTCTGCGTAGCACTCCTGATGGTCGCAAACATTGTAGATGTAAATGGTCTTTTCAACGCCATCTTTGACACCTGTAAAGATACATCCGATATTGGTTTTTCCAACTGTACGTGGGCCAAGGCTTGCAGGATCTGGAAGCAAGGCTTTCAAGAATTGGATAGGAACAATTTCTTGTCCATTAAAGTTAATAGTATCTGTACGAAGGAGCCCAACATTTTCCAAGCATTTCATGTGCGTTAGATAAGATTGGCCAAAAGTCATGAAGAATCGGATACGTTTAACTCCTGGGATGTTTTTAGCCAGCGATTCAATTTCTTCGTGGTGAAGAAGATACATGTCTTTTTGACCAACTTGAGGGAAATCATACTCACGCTTGATAGACATAGCTTCTACTTCGACCCATTTTCCATCTTCCCAGTAAGAACCTGGTGCAGAAACCTCGCGGAGGTTGATTTCTGGATTAAAGTTGGTCGCAAATGGGTAACCGTGGTCCCCACCATTACAGTCTAAAATGTCGATATAGTGGATTTCATCAAAGTAGTGTTTGAGGGCGTACGCTGAAAAGACGCTGGTTACCCCTGGATCAAATCCAGAACCAAGAAGCGCTGTCAATCCTGCTTCTTTGAATTTTTCTTGATAAGCCCATTGCCATGAGTAGTCAAATAAGCCGTAAATCCAAGCTCTTTGCAGCGTTTCTCATAAATAGCACGCCATTCAGGGTCTTCTGTGTCTTCAGCCTCATAGTTGGCTGTGTCGATATAGTGAACTCCCGTTGCCAAGCAAGCATCCATAATTGTCAAATCTTGATATGGTAGAGCTACGTTCAAAACGGCTTCTGGCTTGTAGCTTTCAATCAAGGCAATCACTTCTTCAACCTTATCAGCATCAAGAGCAGCTGTTTCAATTTTAGTACTTGTTTTACCTTCTAATTTAGCCTTCAGGTCATCACATTTTGACTTGGTACGGCTGGCAATCATAATTTCTTTAAAAGTTTCGCTATCTTGGCAAATCTTTGAAATAGCAACTTGGGCAACGCCCCCACATCCAATAACTAATAAACGACTCATTTTTTTCCTTCCTCTTCTTCTAAAATGTCTTCTACATACTTAGGCAACATAAAGGCACCAACGTGTAAGTTTGCAGTATAGTATTCTGTGAATAGCTGGCGCTTTTTCCAGCCTTCCTTATCAAAATCTTTGACAGGGTGATATTTTTTCGATGCAAATCCAAACAACCAATAGCCAGCAGGACTGGTAGGGATATGGGCTTGGTAAACCCGGCTAATTGGAAAGGCTTGATTGACCTTGCGGTGCATGCTTCGGCAAGCAGACTCATCTTCGTCAAAAAATGGACTACCATGCTGGTAAATCATGATCCCGTCTTCTTTCAAGGCTCGATAACTATTTCCATAAAATTCCTTTGTAAAGAGACCTTCCGTATGTCCAAATGGATCAGTCGCATCATTGATGATAATGTCGTAATCATCTTCGCAGTTTCGTAAAAAGCGAAGCCCATTTTGGTAGTAAATGGTAACGCGAGGATCATCTAGCCCTGCAGCAAAGTCTGGAAAATACTCACGACAGACCTCAACCAACATCTCATCTGGTTCCACGATATCGATTTGTTCCAATTCTGGATAGAGTGTCAAAACTTGGGCAACACCTCCGTCACCACCACCAATAACCAAAACTTTCTTTGGATTAGGATGGACAGCCATTGGAACATGAACTGTCATTTCATTGTAGACAAAATCATCTGCATCTGAAAACAAGACATGCCCATTTAAAAATCAATATCTTCCCAAAAAGCAGGCGTGTCTAAAACTTCGATATCCTGCCATTCACTTTTACCAGCGTAGAGTTGTTTGGCTGTTCTCAGAGATAATTTCACATCTGGAGTATGAACTTCAGAAAACCATAAATCCATTTAGTTCTCCTTTCTCTCAATAACATTGATGTGATTGACCTCTGGATCTTCCGTTCCTTGGAGGGAACAACCACGTTCTTTGGCAAATTGAATATAATCGACAATTTCTCGTGTAATCCGTTCACCTGGCGCTAGGATTGGAATTCCTGGAGGGTAGCACATGACAAATTCCCCACAGACTTGCCCCACAGACTCGTCCAGGGTTAAACTTCTTCTCTCTGAATAAAAGGCTTCCTGAGGAGATAGCACCAACTCAGGCTGGATATATTCTCCAGCAATCAAGTCCTTCCCATCTCGTGAGTAGAGTCTCTTGATATCAGCTAGCGCACCCACCAAGCGTTCAATGTCTTGAATGCGGTCCCCTATCGAAATGTAGGTCAAGATATTCCCTATGTCTCCAAACTCAATCTGAATGTCATATTCATCTCGTAAGAGGTCATAAACCTCGATTCCTGTTAGGCCGATTCCTTGGGTGTAAACTGACAGCTTAGTAACGTCAAAATCACAAACAGACACTCCGTCTACTAACTCTTTTGAGTAGGCATAGTAGCCACCGATGGCATTGATTTCACGACGAGCGTACTCAGATAGCTCAATGACCTTCTCAAAGGATTCTTTACCACGAAGGGCCAGATTGCGGCGTGAAATATCCAAACTAGACATTAGTAAGTAAGATGCTGATGTTGATTGGGTCAGGTTAATGATTTGACGCACGTACTCAGGATTCATCTGATCCCCAACTAAAAGAAGTGAACTTTGTGTCAAGCTACCACCAGACTTATGCATGGATACAGCTGACATATCTGCTCCTGCATCCATAGCAGATAGAGGAAGTTTATCTGTAAAATGCAGATGGGCACCGTGTGCCTCATCTACTAAAACTTTCATTCCAGCAGCGTGAGCCATCTCTGTTAGCCCCTTAAGATCTGAACAAATCCCATAGTAGGTAGGATTGTTGATTAGGATAGCCTTGGCATCTGGATGTTCCTGAATAGCTTGTGCTACACGCTCATTTTCAAGCCCCAAAGCAATACCGATTTTTGGATCCACACTCATCTCAATATAAATGGGAATAGCGCCACATAAAACGAGCGCATTGATAGCTGACTTATGAACATTTCGAGGAAGGATGATCTTATCTCCAGCTTTACAGGTGGAGAGAATCATAGTTTGAACAGATGAGGTTGTGCCCCCAATCATTAAAAAGGCATGAGCAGCACCAAAAGCTTCTGCAGCTAGTTCCTCAGCTTCTCGGATAATCGAAATGGGATGCCCCAGATTATCCAAGGGCTTCATAGAGTTGACATCTATGCCTACACATTTTTCCCCTAAAAGTTCAACCAACTCTGGGTTTCCACGGTCACGCTTGTGACCAGGTACGTCAAATGGTACAATTCTTTTCTTTCGTAACTTGACCAATCCCTCATAGATGGGAGCTTGGTTTTGATTTAACATGTTTTAGACATACTCCTTTATCAAAGTTTTCTCACCTTAACCATGTAAGGCTCAAAGGATACTTATGAAAAAAGAGCAGGTTGGCACCTGCTCTACAATCTACTGACGTGTTTATGTTTGTTTCTTTTGAGTATGTCTGTTCCTGATGTTTCCTAACTCTCTAGTAGCAAATATTACGTACTTTATTGATCGTTTCACAAGATGACGTGTGCTTTCACCACACTAACAAATCTATACGAATTAGGACAAGTGTCCTAACATCAACTTATAAAAGTAGGCTTTTAACCCTATCAATAATGTGGCTTTTCAACCACGCTTCGGCATTCAACCCTGCCTGTCCGTAGGCATTTTTTACTCGGGTTTATATTTGCTAGAAAACATCATCTCATTTTCTAAGCTTCATTACTATATCATGTTTTCGTATTCTTGTAAAGTATTTTTTTAGAAACTTTTTTTAATAAATTCATTTTTTTCGTTCGTGAAATTTATTTAACTTAAAAAAATGGAAATCGTTTTAAATTTAAATCAAGAAACAAAAAAAGAGTCTGGGACAAAAATAGTTCTCAGCCACAAAAAAAGCTAGAGATTTCCAATTGCGGAACTCTAGCTTTTTAATTTTGAGTCGTTCTCTTATTGTATTTTAGGAGGTTATTGGTCATAAGTACCAATCCCATATCGATTTTCACCTGACGCTTGCCTCTCAGGTTACATCTCTTGTAACCTAAACAAGCCTTTATCTGCCCAAAGACAGGTTCCACATCAATCTTGAGTTGAGCGAAAATCTGTCTACCTTCGGGAGATAAAAGCGCTTGGCATTCTTTCATTTTTAAGTGCTGATAGCGTTCGTTCATATACAGTCCCTTTTGAGGGGCTGATTCAGGTTCATCAGCGTAGTAAACCTTGATTTCCTGTTGAAAATCCGTCTGTGTTTTCTGATGTTTGGTATGGTGAAAACGATAGCACCAGCCATCAGGATGCGTGTAGCTATCCTCCTTGTCATTGTAGTGCCAATTCGCTAAGTTCCTAGCCGACTGTCTATACCCTTTCTTCTGTTCCTTGTCAAACATGGCATATTTAATCAGATGGTTCACACCCTTTTCATCTAAACGAAGGAGGTTCTCTTCACTTCCATATCCAGCATCTGCGACAACTGTCTTTACGTTATGCGGATAAGTTTCAAGTAAGGGTAGAAGAGTCTTGGTGTCTGTTGGATTTGAGAAGACATCATAGTGAAGAACAAATTGGTTTTCAGTAGCGATTTAAAGATTATAAGCAGCCTTGAGTTGGCCATTTTTCATATGGTCTTCCTTCATCCGCATAAAAGTGGCATCTGTATCTGTTTTGGAAAAGCTGTTACGCCCTTCAAATGTTTCTTGATACTTCTCATATTTTTCAGCACGTACTGAAAAATCCTCCTTGACTTTACGCAAGACTTTCTTGAGTTTCCGACGCTGATTTTTTTACGTTCATCCTTTCCCTTAACGGGTGTCTCCTCAATGTCTTGGTTCAGTTTTTCTAATTCTTCTTCAAGGACTTGAGCGAATGCAAGCAACTGCTCTGAAGAAATTGGTTCTTCTTCATCCAGCTTAATAGCTTGATGGATAAGAGGAGTGATTTCTTCTTGAAAATAGACCTGCATCTGTTCTTGAAGTTTGGCGGAGAATTTCTCTGTCGCTTTCTTCCACACGAAACTATACTTGTTGGCATTAGCTTCAATCTTAGTCCCGTCAATAAACAGACAATCTAAGGTCACTAACTCTTCCATTTTTAAACGAAGATTGAGGTCGATGAAAAGATCACGAATGAGTTCTTCCATCCCTTCAGCAACACGAAAACGATTGATGGTGCGATAGCTGACAACTAACTGTCCTGTTAGGTACTGCATAGCGAGACTTTCAATCATCATTTTTTCAATTTTTCGCCCAGAGAAAATCCCTTGTGAATAGGCAAATAGAAGAGTAGATACAAGCATTTTAGGGTGATAAGATGGGCGACCAAAGGCATGATAGAAGGCATGGAAATGATGATCCTCCAAGAAGGTATTCACCACTTTTTCAATAGTAAAGACGAGATGGTCTTGTGGCAAGAAAGAACCGATTTCTAGTGGTAAAGTTGTTTGATTTGTGTTATAGTGAATATGCATGGGATAGCCTTTCTAAATGTTTATTGTGCAATTCTATTTTACCAAGACTATCGCAACCATGCAAAAAGCAACGGCAAAAACCGGCTCTATAATATTTGTAGTGGGTAAATCCCCTATGGATATTATGGAGCCTATTTTGTTGTAGAAAAAAGTCCCATATCATCTATAATAGATTGAATCTGGAATAGCATACCAAGGATTCTAAAGCGTTTTTAGAAATTAATTTGACTTTCCTAATCTCTTTGTTCATATCTTATTTCAATCCACTATATTCAACCCACTACAGTTGACAAACATACTAAGATTAGTAGTGAGAAAATCTCCGACGGGAGAGAGTACTCACTACTTTTTCTTTATGTTAAAGTAGAGGTGTCTTGTAAAGTCGTAGGGCTCTTTGGCGCTAGACGTCGCTTGACAAACTGGCAAGACACCTTGTTTTAGGTGGAATTTGATCAAAGTATGTGGAACGCTAGACGTCGCGTATTGAAAATAAAATCACTAAAACACGGAATTATTCAAGACAAAAGAGGTAATATCATGCGTACAGTATTTGGGATTGATGTGAGTAAGGCAAGTTCTGAGGTGGCAATTTTAGTCAACGGTGAAAAGATTCATGGATACACTATGCTCAATGACGCCATTGGCTTCAATCATCTTTTGAATGACTTGAAAACTGTTCATAATCCTGAGATTATATTTGAAGCTACTGGTGTCTATTCTCGGCGTCTTCGAGCCTTTCTTGAGGAATACGGCTACGCTTATACACAGCTGAATCCTCTGGAAGCTAAGAAGCAACTGGACAGTCTGCGAGTTCGTAAAACAGACAAAATTGACGCTGAAAAGTTGGCTCATTCTCAGTTTATACTCAATCGTAAACCAACTTATGCGCAGGAAGAAGTTTATCAACACCTGCGTGATTTAAGCCGTTTCTATCAAAATCTTACAGAAGACATTGTTAGAGCTAAAAATCGTCTACACAAGGTCTTACAAGTCACCTTTCCTGAATTGGAAAATCTCTTATCCACACCAACTGGAGAGCAATATTGGAATTTAGTGATGGCTTTTCCATGCAAAGAGTTTGTATTAAACCTATCTCAAAATGAATTATGTGAGATTATCCGTCAATCTACCTCCAAACGAATCTCTGAAAAGCGTATTGCTTACCTGACTGATAAACTTATAAAACTCGCTAAACAATCTTTTTGTGCGATCAAGAAAATCTCCCCAATGCTTGAAGAGGTTCGTTACTATGCTCAAGAATTGCTTCGTCTTTCTGAGCACAGACAGGTTGTCTTAGACGACATGGTAGCTCTAGCTCAGCCTTTACCAGAGTATGACATCTTACGATCAATTCCTGGCATCGCAGAAATCACAGCGACATCTATCATTGGCGAATTGGGAGATATTCGTCGCTTTCAGTCTACCAATCAAATCAACGCTTTTATTGGCATTGACCTCAGACACTATGAATCTGGGAACTTTCTCGCCAAGGAACACATTACTAAACGAGGTAATCCCTATGCCAGAAAAATCTTGTTCAAGTGCATTCATAACATCGCTTCAGCTAGTCATACCAATCCCTGCCATATCGCCGACTTTTATGAGAAACGAAAAAGACAATCGACAATAGCTTCAACCAAGCCACATGCGATTGCCTCTATACATCGTCTCATTAGAACAATGTATTACCTCATTACGCATAACAAACTTTACGATTACTCTTTGACCCAAAATCGATAAGGTCATCTATGCCGTATTATTATAACACCTTGTTGCAAAAAATACCAGATGAGGTGTTTTTTAGCATGCCCTTTTATGGATCAATAAGTGATAAAAATAAGACAGTAACCTCACCTCAGAATAGCTACTGTCTTATCTCTTTTTTTACTTAAGGTCCTTGATATACTTGACAAATCGTAGAAAAGAGCCTATAAAAATGGAGAGGACAACGAATGTCCTCTCCAGATCTTAGCTTTTCTTCAACCCACTACAGTTGACAGAGAGCCAAAAAAAGTCCCATAAGATCTATAATGAAAAGCGACCAAACCATCATTAGAAAGAATCATATGGAACAATTACATTTTATCACAAAACTACTCGATATTAAAGACCCTAATATCCAGATTCTAGATGTCATCAATAGGGATACACACAAGGAAATCGTCGCTAAACTGGACTATGACGCCCCGTCTTGCCCTGAGTACGGATGTCAAATGAAGAAATATGATTTTCAAAAAAACCGTCGAAAAATTCCTTACCTCGAAACGACTGGTATGCCTACCAGAATTCTTCTTAAAAAAGCGTCGTTTTTAAGTGCTATCATTGCTCGAAAATGATAGTTGCTGAAACCTCTATCGTTAAGAAGAATCATCAAATTCCTCGTATTATCAATCAAAAGATTGCTCAGAAGTTGGTTGAAAAAGACTTCTATGACTGATATTGCTCATCAACTTTCAATTTCAACTGTCATTCGTAAGCTCAATGACATTCACTTTAAGCATGATTTTTCTCAGCTTCCAGAGATTATGTCCTAGGATGAGTATGCCTTCACTAAGGGAAAGATGAGCTTCATTGCTCAGGACTTTGAAAAGCTCAATATCATCACTGTTCTTGAGGGTAGAAAACAAGCTGTCATCCGAAATCACTTTCTTCGCTACGACCTAGCTGTTCGTTCTCAGGTGAAAATTATTACTATGGATATGTTTAACCCTTACTATATCTTAGCTAGACAACTTTTTCCGTGTGCTAAAATCGTTTTGGATCGCTTTCACATTGTTCAACATCTTAGCCGAGCTATAAGTCGGGTTCGTGTCCAACTTATGAACCAATTCGATAGAAAATCCCATCAATACAAGGTCATCAAGCGCTACTGGAAGCTCATCCAACAAGATAGCCGTAAATTGAGTGATAAACGTTTTTATCGCCCTACTTTTCGCATGTACTTAACGAATAAAGAAATTCTAGACAAGATTTTGAGCTATTCAGAAGAGTTGAAACACCACTATAATCTCTATCAGCTCTTGCTTTTTCACTTTCAGAATAAAGAGCCCGAGAAATTTTTCGGACTCATTGAGGACAATCTAAAGAAGGTCCATCCTCTTTTTCAGACTGTCTTTAAGACATTTCTCAAGGACAAGGAGAAAATCATCAACGCCCTCCAGTTACCCTATTCCAACGCAAAATTGGAAGCGACTAATAATCTCATTAAACTCATCAAACGAAATGCCTTTGGATTCGGAACTTTGATAACTTTAAGAAACGAAGTCTAGCTTTGTTCCATCGTGAATTGTACCCTCTTGCCTTCTTGGACTTTACTTCCAGTGAATGCAGGTGGTTATGTTCCTCACAATACTTGAAGCCGTAAGGCACTAACCTTGGACAGTTTGGATGCTTGCAAGGCAGAGCGGGGCATCTTGGCATTGCCTTCACCCCTCTCTATATTCTTTCACATCTTAATCATATCACAATGTTTCGTGCAAAGCAGTACCGACTTAGTACCGAGGTAGTTCCGTCTTCTCGTTTTTTTACGAATCAATAACGCAATACCTGCTCCTTGGCTTCATCGCATTTTAGAGCTATAGCTATAAAAAATGGATTAAGAATCAGATTGTTTAATATCTTCTGTCATTTGATTGTCTACTTGCCAACGCCCTCGAACACAACAATTAAACTCTTCTACTCTGCGCTGGAAATAAAGAAAAAATAACGCACTTCATCATGTTCAATCGTGTTACACGTCAGTCCGATACCTCGTAGTTTCTCTCGCTGCGGATACCACACTGTCAGCCATTTCACATTCTTGGAAACCCAATATTTACGACTCTCTATCTAACCTCGCGCTTTCTTAACAGTTCGATAATATTGCCCTTTTGCACGTAATTTCTCCAGCATTTTGCCATCAGAAAAATAGAGAGAAATGTCCTCAAACATCGTCCCTTGATTCCTTTAACCAGCTAAACAGTAGTCCTCTTTCCCTGCAATAATCATCTTCACAATATCTGCCAGAATTCCCATATAATCCATGGTTACTATGCTTTTCTTGAGATATAAAAGTCTAAGCAAACGGACAAAAATAATAATTTCATTACTTTACTCAGCAACCCTAACTTGGCCCAAACTCAGATGATTTTCACCGTCAGTAAGAGGTGAAAATGTGATTGGCAGACTGATTTTTACTACGATTGCTACATATGAATTTACCATCTAGAGAAATCAAACAATTGAACTCCTTAGACAAAATGAAGCTGATCTCTTCTTGAAAACAGCGATTTAATTCATGAAAATGGGCATAAGAAATCATGCTCATGACCTGCTCAAAAGTATTATGAGAATGATAGTCCTCAGACAAATCTACATATTGGCCTAAAACTTTCTAATTCCACTCCACAAAATCAACTATTTCAACCTTAGAAAAAAATAGTGAACCTTGGCGGTCTGACGAGTATCTATGCCAGCAACTTTTTCTTCGATTGATAACCTCCATCATTGCAGCACCTCTATTCTAGTTCACTGTATAAATGGAATTCAGGTTATGAAAAGCCATTTTTTGAAAACATTATTTTATTCATGCATTTGACGTGTGTGCTGGGTAATCAGAAACTTATGGGATACACTATGATAAATTATTTGTATTTGTAAATCTTTTAGAACTAGGAAAGTTTTTTTATAATTTTTTTGAGTAAAAATCAATTGCTTTAGGATTATTTAAACAAATAGTCATTAAATAATCGCCAAATATTTTTGCTATAAAAAAATAACATGCACTTCCCTGACAAAAAAGCCCTTATAGTAGGATTCAAAACTAGTTTCTTGCAATATTCTAATATTTCTAAATCCATTAGACAGTCCAATACCCCTCAGCTTACTGCTTGATTCAATACAAGTCCACTTACAATAAAACTCAATGTCCTCTTTATTAAAATCAATATTCAGAATAGAACGTGAATGGTGAGAAACCATCTTATTAAGGTACTCTACATCTATTCCTACCTCTTCATCCGATATAGCTAGAACAGCTACCTTATGGGAGTATGCTATATTAAAATACTTGTCTTGATCTGACGTCAAAATATACTTTTTTCCAAACTGGTTTTGCTTTAGGTCGTCTTCTTCAATGCCAAAATTGGAAAACAACAGTTGATAAATCTTTTTTCTTAATAAAATTCGACATTCTTTCTTGTTTAGCCGTTTGACTAACCTTGAAGCATCTATGATAAAAACTTTAACACTAGTTTCTTTTCTCAACATTTTGAATCCATCTCCTAACTGAAAAGTAGCTACCGTAAATACCAAAACTTGACCCCCAGTTTCCAACTAAATGGACTTTCTCAAAATAATGGCTTAAATTTAAGAGCTTATTGGACATTAAATTTCCCTTGGCGTTGCGATACCAACCAAAAACACTCTTCTTCTCGTTAAAGTCTACAATCTCATCAGCTTGAATTCTGCTTATCTGAGTAGTTTTAACTCCGGTTACTGAAGTGAGCAATTTCTCTGCATCTTCCTGACCAAAGACACGGTCATCTAACTCAATTATAGTCAAGACGGCATATTTAAGATTTCCATCCCGTTTGATGAAACTAAGCATATAGTAATCATCACACATGCCAATAAATTCTTGGTGAGACAAAGATAGGTCGGCCTCCAATTTAAAGTAAAAACGTTTAACATTAGCGACAAGGATAAGCTAGATAGCTCTTTAAGGAGGCGCTTTGAGGCATTAGATTTAGCCAACTGCTTAAGTAAAGGAATAGGATAGCAAGCTAAAATTAATTGGGAAACACTATGCTTATCTTCATCAAAAGTCACTTGTAAGCGTCCTTCAAGCATTTCCAAATTCAAATACTCTATACCTGTATGTATCTGACAATTTGGATACTTTTGTAATTCCTTAAATAGAGTAGCAGTTAATTGAGATTCTTCTGGTAAATAATAGCCACCCTTTCCATAGGTAGAAAGAACTGATAAATAAGTGAAGGCTGAATCGTCTTTCATAACTCCAGCATAGGCAGGTCCAAAAGCAGCTAAAATTTTTCTTATCTTGATTGACAGTTTGAATTTGGATAACAAATCATCAAAGCTGATGAAGGCTGTTTCTTTGAAAAACTTCAATTGACTAAGTTGGTCATTGTTTGAAATAGCATTAATAAAACTGTTTAAGTAGGCATAAAATTGAGAAATTGCTTCAGCTTCAGATGGAAAGTTAGCAAATAAGATTTTTTCTTGCTCAGTAACTTTAAAAGAAAAGGTAAATTTTTCATTTTTATCAACTAGTAAAATCTCATTAGCCTCACCAAATGCTAAGTTTTTGATCCCTAACTCCTCAAAAAAAACTTGAAATTCTTGTAGATTAGGAATGCCTAGGTGGTGAGCACCAATAGGAACAGCTTTTTCTGTTCGATAGAGGCCACCAACCTTATCATTTTTTTCTAACAGAAGGACTTCTTCACCTTTTTTGGCAAGGTAAAGGGCTGTCAGTAAGCCTGAAAATCCTGCTCCAATAATACAATACCTATTCATGCTTAGTTACTCTTTTCGATAATTTTTCTCAGAGTTTTGTCAACACTTTTTATTTTATGACAAATTGTTGTGCATTCTTCATCAAGCAGTGTGAATGGGGGCATCAGAACAACGGCATTTTCCCCAGCTGCATGACTGAAAACATTTTTGGTTTTTAGGAGATTGGTGAAAATCATCGAAGGAGACCAGTTCCCAATCATTAGAGCATTTTTAGGAAATTGGCGAATCCTAAAGCCAATCATCAAGCCATGAATTTGGATATCATAAATCAATGGACTTTCTGCGAGATAATCGTATAGCTGATCTTGGAATTGCTGGCTAAGTTCACGAACACGCTCAGTGTAATTTTCTTCCTCAAGAATATTTAAAACTTCAATAGCTGCAGCACAGCCAACTGGGTGACCACTTGTAGTAAATCCGTGGACAAATTCGACACATTCATTGATTTCACCATAAAAAGCATCAAATATTTTTTCCGTTACTAGCACTGCTCCAAGCGGAAAAAAGCCACCAGAAAGCCCTTTTGACAAGAGCATAATATCTGGAAAGACACCATTTGTTTCTGACGCAAACATTTGTCCTGTTCGTCCGATACCAGTCGCGATTTCATCACAAATTAGCAGAATATCATTTTTCACGACATTTGGATACGATATAGTCAAAAGTAGTTTTTGCTCAATGCGATAAACCCCTTCAGAACCTTGAATAGGTTCGTAAATAAAGGCAGCGATATTCTCTGTTCCAATTTCAATCAGCTGTTGGTCGAAGTCATCTTTTAATTTTTGGAGCCAGTCAGCTTCATTAAGATTTTCTGAATTATAAACAGGATTTCCTGAGTGAACCTCTTCAAAGCCACCAACTAATGGGAAAAATTTTCGACGGTCTTCCTCAATTCCACAGGCACTCAAGGCACCATAGGTTGAACCGTGATAACCGTCTTTCAAATAAAGAATAATATGTTTTCCAGGTTTACCTTGGTTAAAAAAGTAACCCCTTGCCATCTTGAGAGCTGTATCTGATGATTCAGAACCGCTGTTGGTGTAAAAGACGCTCGAATAATTTCCATGAGTCAACTCGACCAATTTTTCCGCTAAAACCAAGGCTGGTTTATGGGTGGTGGTCATTAAAGATGAAAAATCGAGTGTTCGATATTGTTCTTCAATCACCTTAACCACGCGATCATTAAAATGCCCCAAAGGCATATTCCAAAGACCAGAATTAGCATCAATGTGCTTTTTCCCATTGCTCTCCTTAACAAAAACACCTTCAGCTTGTTCGACTTCCGTGTAGAATTTGTCCAAATAGACTTTCATCTGATTCCAACAATTCCATACCAATTTTTTATTTTTCTTCATTTAAAGAGGCTCCTTTCGATAATTGAGTCATAATGAGTGGCCCAGATTTTTCATTGGTAATGAGGATCAGCGTTGACGAAAAAGTCACCCCATCCATTTGCCAATTATTTGTTAACAATTTATAAGCCAGCGATGTCGCAATGATACTATTGCCACCATAATAGGTTCCTACAAATTCGGATAAATCCAAAGGAGTGATTCCTTTTTGCTGGCATTTTTCAAACACATAAGACTTGATAACTTTATCATTTAGCAAGATTAGTAGCAAACGAGATGATACCATTTCTGTAAAAAGTTTGTCAAGCCTGTTTATCTTCTGCTTGGGGTTACTAATCGATTGATTCCAATCAATCCTAATAGCATCAGGGCTAGGTTTTGAAGTTTTTCGCAAAAGCAGGCTGCTCGTTCCTTCATTGACATGAGCAAAGTTTTTTATTTCTACCTGTTTCTCATCTCCTCCAGATACAATGTAGACTTCATCATCAGTCATACTTGCTATTGCCATTCCAATAACATTGCTACAAGAAAAGGCAACGCAGTTCCCCCTAAACTCCATCAACATAGCAACATTACCCATAATGGAGTTGGAAATAGTCTGGATAAAGGTCGTCGGACTGACCGTATCACTATTGAGCAATTTCATGTACTTGAGATTGCCCTGAAGTTCTCCATAAGAAGTGGTTATCAGATAATTAAGCTGGCTCAGGTCAGAGACTACATTTCTATGGGGAGCTAGTAATCTGTAGACTGATTTTAAAAAAAGTTTATCAATCCTAGTCAATCGTCTAAGTTGACTAGGAGGAAAAGATTTCTTTAGGTCATCTACTACTAGTGTTGCAGGCTCCAATTGATTATCTTGATTAATCTGATAGGGGATTAGAAGGTCAGCTGAAATGATTTCGATAGTCATACTCTCTCCTTGATTAGATGGTGGCGTAAGTTGCTTTTACTACTAATTGTTTTTTGGGGGTCATCACAGTGATTTGGCACTGATAAATACCTTTGTAGTTTCCAATAATTTTGGCTTTGATGGGAGTAGTTGACAAAAAAGAGTCATTGCCCAGAACTTCAAAGTCCTGAATTTTGCTGAGTAACAGGGTACCCTCAACATCTAAAGTCGCTCTAATGGTCAACTCGCCAACCTGACAAATTGCCTCAATCATATCGGCTAAAAACTCCGTGTGGCAGTTATCATTTGGCGTGCAGGTCAGACTTTCTTCATCCTGCACCTCAACCATAATGCGATCATTCCCTTGAGCAAAAAGGTCAGATAGTAGTTGCATAGAGCAATACTCCTTGGGCAACTGTCTTTCCTGAAACACTAGCTTTAACTTTCACTTTAAAAATACCATTAAATTCACTGAGCAATTCAGCTTCGATATCTAAACGGTCCCCAGGAGTAACAACTGATGAAAATTTCATACTGTCAATTTTGACCAACACCCCTTCAATTTAACTCCATCACATGTGGCATCATAATTGACTAAACCAGCGACTTGGGCGCAAATTTCGGTGATGTAAGCTCCTGGTAAAATAGGATTCCTTGGAAAATGCCCAGTTACCCAAGGTTCATTGACAGTGATATTCTTATAACCTTGAATTTTTTTCTTATATTCCAACTTTGTAACTCTATCTACCAATAAGAAAGGATAGGCATGGGGTAAGATAGTCATAATTTCTTTTGTTGTTAATTCAGTAGTCATTGATAATCATCCTCATCATTTTTAAGCTTAACTGTTCCTCTTCAAAAATAGAATGAATACAGTCATTGATTTCCGTTTGAAGTGCTGCTTTGTCTGTCACAGCTCCTTCAGCAAACTGCAAACTTAAAGTGGCTAACTGCCTCCATAATTTAAATAGGCTGACATAATGCTTTTGAAGCTCTTCAATACGGTTATCACAAAGATTTTTCTTGGCTTCTTTAAGAAAACGGGCATACATCCGTCTAAAATTGCCCCCTCCTGTACCGACATTTTCAAACAACACTCCCATCATGTAAAAATTTTCTCGTAAGAAAGTATTATCTTTTTTCTCAAACCATAACTTAACTTCCTTTTGAAAAACTTTTAGACCATCAAGTCCCATTTTAAAAGCATAGGGATAATAATATTTATGGTGGTTGATCTTTAAGGCATTGATGATGGATTGTCGCTTATCAAAATAAGAGTTGTTTTCAAATTGGAGAACTTTCCAACGGTTATTGGGATTGACGGGAGCATCTTTAGAGCCACGTGCTTGCTTTAACATGTCAACGGAAATTTTTAAAGGTTGATTCCAAAGATAATCTAAAACATAAGCATGGTCCTGATCGTAACCAACTAATAAGAGGGTATGGAGTCCAAAGTGGAAAGACATATCCAAATTGATTTTATCTCTAATGTAATCCAGTTTCATCATATCCACTTCTAAAACAACTGGAAAACCTTGATCAATCCATTGTTTAGAGGTTTCCCAAGCATCATCAGCGTCATCGTGGGTACCTGTGAAAATCGTTCCACCTAGAATATTCATCAAATTTTCTTCCAGTTGCTCATTGCGACCTGTGAAGAAATAATAATTTAATCCTATGTACTTTTGATAGGTAAACCCCAGACCACTAGACAAACCAAGACACATATCTTCTGAAAAGGAATAGCCAGCGTGTTTGCTTAAGGTCTTTAAAATCGTTGTCGTGCAATGAGACCCCACGCTATGATGTTTGACGACACCTTCTAATATTTTCATTTGACCTCCTCCAGTATGTCTTTAAATAAATTGATTTCTTGTTTAAAAACGTCAATGACACGCTTAGACTCGACAAACTCCTCTTTAAACAAGGTCCTCTCTTGATTTTCTAAAAGTGCTATGGATTCGTTGAAAGTTGGATAAAATTGCTTCAAATATTTGAAAAACATCGCTCTTTTTTGAATAAGATTTTGAGAAGGCTTGATATAAGGGAATTTTTGAAACTCATAATTGCTCAAAGGAGCATGCGTAAATTGTTGCAGTTGAAAGATAAGGTATTCTTTTAACTCATCTTCATCTATAGAAAAGGGCGTTTCTAAAACGATATCTTCAAAAACACTATCATCCTCAAATTGCTCAAACCAGCTATCAGCCTCTTTAAAAATAAATTTCAATCCCTTCTAGCCTTAAGGGGGCATAGCTAAAACAATCAATGGTCTGAGGGGTATCATAATGACGCACAAGAATCGTTTGTCCACTCTCCAACAATCCCCTCAAGCGTTTGCTCTTTTTCTCACCAGACGTTTGCAAATTGATACTAAAATGCCGATTAAGAAAATCTTTTAATAGTATCTTTTTGAAGAGTGTGGTCCTCAATCATGTAAGTAATTTCCCTATCAATATAAAAACTGAAAAATAGGGATGGGATATTATTCACTATCGATAGCCTCCAATTCCTTTAAAATCAAGAAAGGTAAGCCCAATTCAAGTTGCTCTAACTTATCAATCAAGGCTATTGCCTGTTGAGAATTTATTTTCTCGTCAACCGTGTATTTGTCGCTGATGTATAGATTTGCCAATTGATTCCATAAATAATTAGCTCTCATCAACTGACTAATGGATTTTTTAAACCCTTCTGTTTGCCCATGTTCTTTGGAAATATATTTTAAAAAGCGAGCATAATTACGACGCAGCATACCGAATGAAACATATTTTATGAGGTAGCCAGAATTTTCAAGTGAGCTTGCCAAGATATCATCTGGTAGCATGTGATTAATCTGTCTGATTGTCTCGAAAAATAATTTCAGTGATAAGTAACCTAAACACGGATTTTGACTGCTGAGATAAGTTTTCATATTATTCTTTATGGCTGAAACCGCAGCCGATTTAACGGCATCACTACCAAATCGAGTCGGTAGAAAGCGATGAATTTTATAATGCGGGTCAATCTTACTTCGAGTATCCACATTCATGGCTTCAAGAAATATAGATTTATCGATGGTAAATACCTGCTCTTCAAAAATTTTTCACATAAATAGAATTTATCTTTCTCAAAACCAATCACTTGGGAAATATGAAGGGAAGCAGAACATCCAAACTAAAGTCATTTAAAAAAATTGTCCCTGATTGTGTAATTCATCCTTGTAGTGTCCTAAGGCAACTTCACAAAAGACAGGTTGCTTTTCATAAGCGATAATATCCTCAATAATTTGAGGCTCTTTTTGAGTTATCAATGAATAGGTGCAGCCAATATTTTTAGAAAAATTTTCAAAATAATCAGCATGGGAAACCAGTATTTTTCATTAAATGGTGTTCCTCATTGGGAAGAATAAAAGAAAAAAATCGAAGCCTTCACAAAAACCTAAAACAACATCTTCTGATAGATAGAAATCATTCCAAGCCATAAAATCACTTAAAGCTGTCGTCTTACAGGATTTGCCTGGAAAATGTTTATAATCTAAAACTACCATTTTGATATCACTTCCTTCTCAAATAATTCTTGAAAACGGACTTCCTGATTTAGCCATTCCTCTAATTGCTCTCTTGATAAAAGATCAATACCATCTACAGCATCTAAAAAGTCAACAATGGATTCTAATTGCTGGCAAGTCTCTTTAAAGTTATAGTCAAATCTAGTTTCAACTTCTTTTAAACCTTGAAGATAAATCATCCTGCTTTTTCTAATGGACTGAAGTTCTTGTTTTAAGGCATTCTCAAGATGAGTAAGTCGGCAATCTTTTGAAGTTCTGTCGTGGCGGCTATTGTAGCTATTTTTGATGACTTGGTTCTTGAGAGAAAGAGCCAAACACTCCTTTAAATCTCTAAAAATAGGCTTCATGAAAACTGGACTATTGAGCATTATCCACTCTATTTTAGCTAGTTTAGAAACATCTCTCAATTTTAGTTGGTGAGAACGGGCATCAACAACTTCAACTTGATAAGGTTCTTGATAATCTGTGACAATTTCATACTCTCCAGTGTCTTGATTTTTGAGCATGGGTGGAGCAATGTTACGCTTGCTATTTTCCGCAATTAACTGATAGGCAATCTGACTATCAGTATGCTCAAATTTCTCAAGATATATTCCAAGAGAGGAAGAAAAAATTTCGATAAAGGAGGGATTGTGAAAAACTAGACGATTTCTAAAAGAATAAAAAGAGTAGTCATTGGACAGAATGGCAACCAGACCTGTAGAGAGATTGAGATTGTCCAAGGATAATTTCAAACGAATACCTAGATAATCATTATTATCATCTAATGCTTTATTATCCAAGAAGGTCAGATACTTATTTTTTTTCACAGATTAATTCTCCTTTCTTCCAAAGGCTGTCAATTTTCGAAGTAATGGCTTCAGGTACTCTCAGCATTAATTTCTGGTCTTTTAAAAAAACGTGTTCCGTACTACCTTCAAAACACAATTGCCCATCTTGATTTCTTATCTTATAATGAAAAACTAGCTTAGCTGACTTTGGTAGTTCAAGTATAACCTCTATTTCAATGTCTTCACTCGCATAGATAGCATTCTTGTATTTGCCATTAGCAGCAATAACAGGAAACTGGATGGCCTCAAACAAATCCATTTCTTCTTGAAAATAAAAATCAATAACAGAAAAACGTGATTCTTCTAACCAACAAAAATAATTGGAATGATGACATACCCCATAAGAATCGGTGTCGCTAAATCTGGTCTTCAAGCTATACAAATGTGGGTTCATACTAACTTCCTTTCAAAAAGCTCTTTGGACGAGAGCACCTTCCCACAGTGACTAAAATAAATGAAATAATTATTAGTCGATAATAAATTCTTCAACCTATTATACAAGGGCGTGTCCTTATTCTCCTCATCTCGAAAATAATCAGTCATCACCTGGTCAGTGTAAAAGGAATCCCCTGTAAAGAAGGCATGTTGACCACCTTCAACGATAGCAACAGACATATGACCTTTAGTGTGATTGTTGGTTTTTAACCAAAGTGATTGAATCAGATAAGGCAACAAAAATCAACCTCTTCAAAGTCAACCAAAGTAAAATCGGAGAGATACTCTCTCAAGTAACAAACATTGTAATCAATGGTAAATCGTCGTTTAGGAAGAGCATCAACCTCCTGTTTTGTAACAATTAATTTTTGTTTATCAAAATCCAAAAATTCTAGGGAAGACACATGGTCATGATGCAAGTGAGTTTGTAGCAAATCATCAATATCACTGATGTCAAGGTTCAGTTTATGAAGTTCTGTCTGTAAATCACGTTCAAAACGAAACTCCGTCCACAACTTATATTTTGTCATAACTTGATTAAGTTCGATACTTCCACCAGAGTCAATCAAGATTTTTTGACCTCCAGCAAGACAAACTAGATAGGCATATACTGGATACACACTATCTGCCACTCTCACCTTCCCAAAGTCTAAACGATGAATATTCATTTTTAACTCCCTTTGTTATTTTTTAAAATTTAAAATTGCTTTCAAAAAACGCATACGGCTCCAAGTGATACCTTTCTAAGAAGGAATCAACGACTTTCATAGAATAACCTAGCACTGCGACTACCCCACCGCCATCATCACTCCACATACTAGCGGCATAGAGATTGGGAATAATACTCGATGATCTCACACGGTATTTGCTTTCAATATAATCAGGTGTCACTTCAAATCCCTCACTGGCACCATTACGATTTTGCGTGTAACGAAAATAAGTCTTAGGTGTCGCTTCCACCTGAACTAAAATGTGGTCTTTGATATTAGCACCAAGGATAGACTCCGCTCGGCTAATCAATTCTTCTGCCAGTTTCTTCTTTCTATATTTGTACATGGGAGTTCCATAAGAATCCCATAGTCCCTGAAAGTTAGCAGGCACTGTTGCTCCAATAACCAGCTGAGACTTTTCTTTAGGCGTCAATTTGGCATCCCTAGAAGATATGGTGTTAACAAAGAGAGGCAAATGATCCAAGTTTAACCCCGTGCCTTGATTCATATTTTTCTTCAAATCGTAGCTTCCCTCAAAATAAAAATTAGTAAATAAGGCGGGAATTTTTACTTCCTCTAAGGTCTTATCTAAGCCTAACCAAACGGTAAAAGAGGAACAACTCGTCTGCCAGTCAACTTCTACTTTTTTCAGTAAGCCTTGTGGTATCAAATCACTAGGAAGCATTTGAAGTGCTGAATAGAGATCAGAAGAGATGATAATATCATCCGAAAACACAGAAGAACCATCCAAGCATTTGACACCTACCGCTTCCCCCTCATCTGTGAGAATTTCGACAACAGCCTTCTTAGGATGAACTCGACCACCATGACTTTGGATGACATAGACCAAAGCATCAATCAAGGTTTGAGCCCCACCGAGAGGCAAATACATATTGGTTCCCTTAAAAGCAAACATAATAGTCATCACAAAGGAAAAGATGGAAGAATCTGGCTTACCATCAACCAGCCCCAAAAGAATGGTTTGAACATCTTTTGAAGAAATACATTCTTCAATCACTTCAACCAAGGTACTCTTGCGATATTTCTTGATAAAATCCAAATCAGCAAGCGATAAATTTTTACCTTGTTGTTTAGAATCATCAATAACTTTGATAGATTCATAAAGTTTTTGAATTATGGTTGCAAAGCGACTAAGTCCTTCTTGTTCTTGAGGATAATCTTGCTTGAGCTGATCTAATATTTCCAGACTTCCAAGTCGATAATTGCCATTCTTGTAAGCTATGGTTTCCGAAAATTCTAGCCATGAGATTTCTGGGGCACCAAGGGATTTTAAGAGATTATCAATAATTGTCTTAAAGCGATCACCACCAATTTTCATGATAGCTGCAATAAATTCAAAGTCCTTCCTCTTAAAATTATGGCAATATCCCCCGAATTTGTTATGAGATTCTAGAACTTGAATGTCAACTCCCTTATTAGCTAAAGCAGCGCCTGCCACTAGGCCACCAATTCCTGAACCTATAATAATAACCTTTTTATTCACTATTTTATCTTTCTACTTTGATCGCTACACTAGCTGCACTGCCACCAAAAGCTGCCGAATTGCTCATAAAAATATGATTCTGACAGTCTTGATTTTGGGGACAAACAGCATATCCTTCAAAAGAATCATCCAGCTTGCTAGTGACATTATAGTTTCCAGCAGCCTTGCTCTCTTTTAATGTTTCCAAAGAAATTATCACTTCCAACAAGCCCGTAACTGCTAAACAATGACCCGTTAGACCCTTGGTAGACGAAACAATAGGCTTTGTTCCACTAAAGATGTTAGCTAGAGCTTGTGCCTCCATAGAATCATTATCCTGCGTCCCTGTCCCGTGTAAATTTACATAAGCAATCTCATCAGGACTCAGTCTAGCTTCTGATAACGTCTTTCCCATGGCTGTTATCAGACCACTCCCTTGAGGGTCTGGTTTGGTCGGATGAAAAGCATCATTACCTATACCCGTTCCTAAAACCTGACCTAGAATGTCATGACCTTTTACCCTAGCAAAATGTTCATCTTCAAGTACCAGCAGGCACCCCCCCTCTCCTAGGGTAATACCATCACGATTTTCTGCCAAAGGCTGACAACCTTTTTGACTCATGGCACCAAGACTATCAAAACCTGTTAAGGAAGTAATTGAAATGCTATCAACTGCCAAACAAATGACCCTCTTATAGAGACCAGATTTGATATACCTATAGCCCAAAATGAGTGAAATTAATCCTGCAGCACAGGCAGTGATATTAGTAATGACATCATCAGTCCCCACAAAATCAGATAATTTCTGAGAGAATTCATTCATTTTTTCTAAATCAGAAATAGCATTTTGAACATAATTTTCGACATAAATATTTCCTGACATAGATGTAGCGAAGGATAAGAGGGTCGGAATATCATCTTCAATCCGATAATTTTCCAAGAGTTTTTGGCTAATTTGTTCAATCTTTTCTCCATCAACATCATTTGTGGTCTGCTGGTAGGTTGATGAGGTAAATTGAGCAGTCAAGTAGCCTAAGTTATTCCTTTTAAAAATCGTTTTGGGGTGGTCTAAGATTGTCCCTAGCTCCTCTACATTCCTTGCATAAGGAAGCTCGACATCATAGCCTGTGATGACAACGTTGATTTTATTGTTTTTCATAATTTACTCATTTTCAAGAAACTTAGCGAACAGAGTATCCACCATCTATGGTTATGCTTGCCCCTGTCATGCTCTCATTTTTTATCAAGTAGTCAATGGTATCCACAATATCATTGAGAGACACTGTTGCCTTTAACAAACTAGCATTAAGGTGCATCCAAGCCGTTCGATTTTTAATTTGCTTTTTGGCTCTTTCTAAAATTTCAGACTTAAAGAAACCTGGGCAAATACAATTAACAAGGATTTTTTTCTCAATACAGTCTAATGCCAGACACTTGGTAAAATTAATGGCTGCCGCCTTAGCAGAACTGTAGGCAATGGTTTCGTAAGTACCAATTGTTCCAAAAACAGAAGACACAATAACTATGCGACCTCCAGGTTCCATATGATTGAGAGAAAATTTCGTACTCAAGAAGAGACTGTCGAGATTGTTAGTCATAGTTTGCTGCCATTCACTGAAGTGCAAATCTGATAGCGTCCCTGGCAGATATTGACCAACACAGAAAATACAGACTTCTAATTTGATGTCTGTATTTTGGAAATAATCCTGCAATTGGTCATATTCCTCTTCTTTGGTGACATCAAGTTGAAAATATTGATCAGTTGCTTGATCTTTAGTAACTCGATCAACTAAGAAAAGATTTTCTCCTTGATATTTTTGTTTGACGGCCCGACCCAATGTTCCTTCTGACCCAAAAATAATGATATTTCGCATTTACAGACCCCCTGAAACAGAAATAACTTCACCAGTAATATAACTTGAATAGTTCGATGCCAAAAAGAGAACCAAATTGGACACTTCTTGCGTCGTTCCAAATCGTTTCATAGCAACTTGACTCGTAAACTCCTCCCGCAAATTTGGCGCCAACTTGTCAGTCATATCCGTTGCGATATAACCTGGTGCAATGGCATTAACTCGCACATTATAGGCAGCTAATTCTTTGACAAACTTTTAGTAAAACCAATAATCCCTGCCTTAGAAGCACTATAATTAGTTTGACCAGCTGTTCCTAAAAGACCAGCAATGGAAGTCATATTGAGAACCACACCAGACTTATGTTTCATAAAGTTAATTGAACAAGCCTTGGTTACATTAAAGGTACCATTTAGATTAACATCAATCACCTTATCCCAAGATTGTTTTGACATCAACCCAAAGTAAGAGTCCTTGGTCAAACCAGCATTATTAACTAGAACATCAATTACCTTACACTCTTTGATAATGCAAGTGATAACCGTTTGTGTTTCCTTATAGTCTGAAATATCACATTTAAAGCCTTTGATGACTTGAGAAGACTGAATGAGTTCTTCTTCAAGGTATCTAGCTGCTTCATCAGAACTACTGTAAAGGAAATAAACATTGGCACCAAGTCGGTAAAAATCAGTCATAATTTGCTTACCAATACCGCGCGTTCCGCCGGTTATAATTACATTCTTTTTATCAAATCTAATATCCATATGACACGCTACCTATTTTGAAATTACAAGGGCAGACAAGGAACCTGACGCCTCAATATTTAATACCACAACCCTATCATCTGGTCCTTTTAAATTACTTGTCGCAACTGCAAGACCGACAAAGGAAGAAGCTGCCAGAGTTTCTCCAATCATATCCTTTAGGGCTACCGTTTGAGTACTTTCTGGGAATAAAGCTTGAACAGCTGATAATTCAGCTTCTCTTAATCCAAGATAGGAATCACTGGCTAAATAGACTTTAGAAATAGCTTCTGCTTTGGTTTCAGACAGCTTCAAAGCCTTTTTAATAACCTGACTGAATTTCTTTCGAACATCAACCGGTGCTGATTCGCTGTACAAAGGTGCGTAGCCAAGCGAGCTTTCGGAGTAACCTATAATATAGGCCAAATCAGGCATAGTATCCTCAAATCCTAAAAAAACACTTCCAACTGCTTCGTTAAAAATATCTTTACCAAAACGAGCAGTAGAGTATGCCTTCACTTGGTCTAGGACTTCATCGACTCCACCGATAATAAGATTGTCCTTGCCATCACATTTCTTTAAAAGACGGATAGCATAAACAATGGCATTACTTCCCATAAACAACGTACTGTAACCTTTAAGGTTAAAGAACTTGGCAACATGACCCAAAACAGAATTAGAAACTGTATTGGCAAAGACAGATGGACTAGAAAACTTAGGTCCTTCTTTTAAAAGAGTATCGCCAAAATGCATATTAGTTTTTAGAGGACCATAAACCGTATTAACAATAAGTCCTGTATTATCACCATTTGTAAAGGTCAAACCATTTAAGAGTTTGCTCACTGATGCTAGAAAAGTTCGTGAAATAGAATTTAAGCGTCTTAATTCTCCACGTCTTTTACCAGACACTTCGATGGTTTCTTCATTAAAGATTCGTGGTATTTCCACCCCTTCTATCTCATTGGCAGATGGAAGCATCAGCGAGTAATCAACACTCTTAATCGGAATTTTTAACATAAGTATTAGCTCCTTCTAGTTCATTAATCTCATACATTGCTGCTGTAAAGTAAGCCGCACCGAAATGGTATAGGTTGTCTTGACCTTTCTTAAAAGGATTTGTCATAGCCTCTTTGGCCGAAAAGGCCCAATTCCCTGGGTAATAGTCACTATTGTGAGCCACCATATCGTCATAGCTAGATAAGTCGATAAAGGTCTCGATAAAGGCAAGCAGCTCTTCATCCTTCAACTGACCATCATGGTAAACATCAATCTGAACCTGACCATCATGCTCTGCTAGCATTAATTGAGTAATACCTTTTGCTTTCAAGTCATCAAATCCAAATAAGAAATGGTTGACTGGGAAGATGGGCAAGTACCAATAAAGGAAACATAACCAGAAACTTTTTCAGGTTGACCAACTTTTAAAACAAGCAAGTCCTCAGTCGTTTCATTTGAGTCTTTATCAACCATTACCTTAAATGTAGAAGCAGCTATCAAGAATTTAGACAGTTGCAATGAGCATTTGGCATCAAAAATTTGAGTCACAATATAAGCGGCACCATTGTTAAATGAAATATCTTCTTTTGGAAAAAGACTCTTAAAAACGGCTCTTAATTCTTTAGGCAATTGGCATTCATCAATATAGTCAAAGAAATTTTTATTGTAAAACATGAGTAAATGCGGAGTCATTTTTGGCAAAATTTTATAGCCATTTTCAACAAAAATTTTCCACTCGGTGCCAATTGCTAACATAATTTCTCCCAAGCTCAAAACATCATCTTTAAAGGCTGCATAACGTTCCGCAAAGTCTTTCATAAAAGCTGAAAAACTTGCTGGTTTTTCCAAGCTTCCAACCTCCGTAATAAAATAGGTTTTGATTCCCTCATATTCATCAATGGGTTTCGACCAAGATAGTTTTTCAAGATATTTTCCACACATCCCTTGGACAGGATCATTGTAATATAGCGGAAAATACCCTAGGTCAATCTTGGAGTCCTCGATAATTTTGAAAGGAATATCATGCGATTCACAATATTGGCCTAATAAGCTAGCAATCGGCCAACTGCAAGAAACTTCTTTCATAGTTAAACCTCATATTTTTTTAAAACAATGCTTGAAGTATTTCCTGCAAAAGCAAAGGAATTGGAAACCACGTAATCAAAATCTATCTTGCGATTTTCACCGTAGATTCCATGAATATTTTCAGGAGTTTCAACAGGATTTTGGGTGTTGATGGTAGTATAGATCATTTTCTGTTCCAATGAAAGAACTGAAATGGCCAATTCAATACTACCTGCAGCTCCTAAACAATGTCCTGTTCGTGATTTAGTTGAAGAAAAATAGACTTCGTTATCTTTGAAGGTATCTTCAATAGCCAACAATTCCATGGAGTCATTGGCAACTGTCCCCGTACCATGCATGTTGACATAGATAGATCCAGTTATTGAAGCCAAGTCAAGGCCAGCGTCTGCAAAAGCGCCTTTCATAGCAATAGCTGCCCCTTCACCTTTTGGATTGGGGGATGTAATATGATAGGCTTCATTTTTCGAGCAATGTCCCATGACCTCAGCTAGAATGGTTGCCCCTCTTCTTTTAGCATGTTCCAATTCTTCAAAAATAAAGAATGCACTAGCTTCCCCAAGATTGATTCCTGTTCGTTCAACATCAAAGGGTTGACAAGGACCTTCCGCTAGAGATTTTAAAGAATTAAAACCAGCTGTTGAGAAATAGGTGAGGACATCAGAACCACCGACAATAGCTGCCTCAAATTCACCTTGTCGAATGGCATCAATGGCAACTCCTGTTGCAGCAGTTCCCGCTGCACAAGCAGACATGGTGGTGTAAATCGGGCCATTAATCTCTAATGAACGCGTTAATTTATCAATAAATGACGGAATATCATAAATAAGGCGATTATCTTTGTTCTCACTAGCAAGGTAATCCATCATTAATTCATTCCCGCTCAAAGATGAGGAATAAGAAAACATTACATCCCCATCCAAAGAATCGACGACAGCTTTCAAACCAAAATGTTCTTCCAAATCCTTGATAGAATCCAAAGCTAAATTAGTAACACGTTCAAAGTAAGCACCTTGATCAACCACTTCTTCAATTTCACAAGCAATGTTAGTTCTCAAATCATCAGTTTTAAACAGCGTAATCTGTTTTTGACCTGGAAGCTTATTTTCTAGATTGATCAACAAGTCTTGATAATTATTGGCTATGGAACATTTAGCTCCAACACCCGTTATGACAACTCTTTTCATTTTTTATCCTTTATATTTTTTTCTACTGACCAAAAACACTGACAACAAATATGTCCCAATAGTAAGGACCAAAGCGGCCAGAATTGCCTGATAATTAATCGACACACTATAATAAGTTTGGGTACTCTTTGAGATGAGTGAGAAATAAGGGTAAACAAGAAGTAAGTATAAACAATCCCACTTACTGCACCAATCAATATCATTGGGTCGTAAACACGCAAGACTAATTGCATGAGTGCTTTCCGTGAGAAACCATTTCTAAAGAGAATGCGTTGTTCTCTACCTGTTTGGTCATTCAGATAAGCAATCGATACACTGAGTAGGGCAATCGGAATGAGAATACCACTGACAAGCATGATCCGACCGACCAGTTTAAGATTTTTCGTATTATCCTTAACATCTTGGATAAGCGTTTGAGCAGTAATAACCCTGTTCACATCTGACTTTTCGCCATAATCCGTTTGATCATCTTTGTTGGCATAAAAACCTGTAAAGCCTTTTGAAATGTAGTCTTCTTTGACAAAATAGTCATAGTCAACATAAAGATAACTTCCTGAGCCTAGGTTGCTAATACCTGCAACGGTCAAGCCATCAATTGTTTTATTATTCAAATTAAGTGAGATGCTATCTCCAACATGAACCTTCAATGAGTTTGCCAGCACAGCATTAACAACGACTTTTTTCTGAGATACTTTCTCATTTAAGTCTTGACCTTTTGCTGATACTAGTTTTAAATTCTTGCCGGATTCTAAAGCCAGAACTTGTGACATTTGGTTTTGTTTACCTTCAGTAATAATGGCACGTTTTTGGCTGAAATACTGACCGCTATAATCACTATTGCTTGTATAAACAACTTGTGAATAATTGATGCTTTCCTCAATCCTTTGGAGAGCACTAGATGGCAGATTATAAAAAATCATCATCATAATTCCTTGAGCAAAGGCTGAAAAAATGGCAAAGAAAACGATAAAAGCAATGAGTTTATTTTTTAAAGCAATTTTCAACTTAAAGCGTGTCTTTAATGGCAACTTATTATAGAAAGCATCTGATTTTCTCGTTTTAAACACTTTGGCAGAGTTTCTAAAGTACTCAACGATATTTTTCCGAATAAAAATCACATAAGGGACTATAGTACAAACCACTGAAAAATAAATGTGGAACAAGAACAGCGCCCCAATAATGATGAGGTAAATTGGTCACACAGTATAATAGCTAATGATAGAAGTCCCACTATTGAGTAGTGGCTGAACAAAATGGAATAACAATATGCCTAACAAAGAACCTACAAAAGTAGAAGGCCATATGATGATGCCATTAAATAATTGGTAACAAGTGAAAATATCTATTTTACGGAAACCATTGGCCAACAAAACGCCAGTATCTTTCTTATTCTTAACCATATAAGAATAGACCAAGAGACCCAGCAAAATGGTCAAGATATTACCCAAAATAGTTAAAATCAATACAAACAAGAGCTTGTAGATTTTAATTTTGGAACTCAGAAGTGAAATGGTTGTATTGGAATCACGGTCTGTAAAGCTAATAAGGGAATTATTCTTAAACATTTTTTGGGAATAAGCCTCTTTGTCAGAACTTGACAGGCTATTTTTATAGCGTCCAATGACAAGTTCACTGCTAACAGAAGCCGAATCAAAATAAGAATCATCCACAAAAGCAATTAAATCGTTATCTGAAATTTTCTTCCCAGTTGCTAAAAAGTTCGAATTAAAATAATCTGGTAGTTCAAATAAGCCTACCACCTTGAATGATTTATTATTGATAAAAATAGAATCATTCAGCTGAACCTTTTGAGAGTCTGCAGATTGCTTATAAAGCATGACCTCATCAGAGGCTTTAATAGAACGCCCACTAATAAGAATAGGTTTATCAATAGCTTGCGAAGAGTTGTAGGAAAGCAATTCTGTTGTTTGGTTGTCAGAAGTAGTATTGATAACCTGTCTTTTGATGTAATTAAAGTGATACTCCTCACTTAGCTGATTTAATTCACTCATCGAAAGAGTATTTTGAAATCTAAAATCTTCAATCTGATTATCTACTTCAAAGCGGAGGTTAATACTACTGTTAACAAAAAACAAAGCAGTTAAAAAGGTCATCACAACGCCCCAAAAAAGGAATAAGAGGGAGAGAGAAATATTTTTAAACCGAGATTGTTTAAATATACCTAAAGCTAATCTATACATATCTACCTCAACTTCTAGAACCAATTAATGTTTGCGACATTGGTTTCTTTTTCTTTTTCCTCGACGCTGAGAATTTCGCCATTTTTAAATTTGATAACTAAGTTTGATAATTTCATCATTTCATAGAAATGTGTTACAGCTACAACAGTGACCCCTTCTTTATTCAATTGCAGCAAGATATCAAGAACTTCTCTACCGTTTTGCTCATCTAGAGCACCGGTTGGTTCATCACAAAATAAAACTTTTGGATTTTTTATGAGAGCACGAGCAATTGCCACACGTTGTTTTTGCCCACCAGACAATTGAGAAGGATATTTATGTTGATGTTCAGTTAATCCAAGCTTAGCAACAATGGCATCATAATCAGAATGGAATGATCCTAACAAATCCATAATTTTAATATTATCCCTGACTGTTAGCGATTCAATGAGTTCATATTCTTGGAAAATAAAGCCAATTTCTTTTCTAAAAATTGACACTGGCTTTTGAAGAATAATCACCAATACTATTTCCTTCAAAAATAGAGATTTCCCTCATCAAATTGATCGATTTTACTCATAATATTCAAAAAGTGTCGATTTCCCTGAACCACTTGGTCCCAAGATACTAACAAAATCGCCAGTTTGAATTTCGAGGTTAATATTTTTTTCAAAAATAGGCTGTTTTTTTGATTATCAATTGTAACATATTTTTGAAACCTTGTCTAATTTAAATAATGCAGTCATCGCTTTCTCCTTCTAAAAAAATAAAAAAAGTTGAGCAGGACTTACCTCAAGCCTTAGAGTAAAAAGGATTCCTATCCAACTTTTGTTATGTTCAGTAAGATAGAATTATTTTACAAACAAATCCAGATAATCCCAAAGTTAATATTCTAACAATAACTTAGTACAGTATCGTTTTTAAAACTCCTATTACTACTGTTTGTTTTCGTAAATAAAAATCAGCAATTGTTGAAATTGATTGGAAAAATCGCCATGTCTTCATCACTAATTTCCACACCATATTTTTTTCATTTAGTCCGACAACAAGTTCCAACGCGTCAACTGAGTCTAACCCCAATCCTTCTTCACCATCATCATAAGAAGAGAAAAATTGGAGCATCAAAATTGACAGTTTCTTTGTCGATATAATCGATTTCTAGACGATCAAAAAAATAAGGTCACGGATTTCAATTTGTAGTTCTTGTTTAGTCATAGTAAACTCCTGAAAGATAAATTATGTATTTAATTCTTAAATACATGGATATAACTATATCATAAAGAGTGAGAAAAAGTCAAGAAGAAATTAGCAAGAATTTAATAACGCAGTGGGAGTTTTTGCACACTTAGAGAGGATACTAAACTTTCAGTTTTTTACAAGATAGAGCTTGAGGTTGTTTTATAAATTTAGGGTATAATACTCAATTATTTTCAAAAAAAGCAACCTTGTCCATTGTCTGCTGACAGTTGACTTTAAAAACATTTTTTTCCAGTCCTAGAATAACTTCTTGAAGCTTATCAATGACAGCTTCCAATGTTTGGAAAGCCTTATTTTTAAAACCTCGTTTTCGAATTTCTTTCCAGACCTGTTCAATAGGGTTCATTTCTGGTGTATAAGGTGGGATAAAAGCCAACTCAATATTACTTGGAATCTCTAAGGTACTTGATTTATGCCATATAGCATTATCCATAACAAGTAAAATATAGTCATCTGGATAAGCTTGTGAGACTTGCCGTAGAAATTCATTCGTCCACTCAGTATTACATCCTCCAGCAATAAGGAAGAAGGAATCTCCTGTCTGAGCATCTACTGCCCCATAACAATAGCGATATTCTCGCATATAATGACTCGGAATGCTAGGTCGGATTCCTTGAGGAGCCCAACAAGAACTCATCTTACTGATCCTCCCGAAACCAGCTTCATCTTGGTACATCAATCGTACTTTGTTATAGGATTTCTCCTCTTTAAAGCGCTTACTTAAGGTCTCGAATGTAGATTTTATTTTTAGACGTCTCAATTGTCTGAGCGCCTGCCTTCTTGGGATGTTCAGGTCGAGGAGTGACCGTTCGCCAACCATGGCGTTTCAGGAGATAATAGAAACCATCACGTGTGGAAGTGCGACCAATCTCTTTTTGATAGGCTTCAAATAACTGATTGACAGTTACAAATTCTCCAGCCTGAGCAGCTTCTATATGACGTTTTAGGAATGCTTGTTCCTCTTCGTAAGTCATATATTCTCGATGACGTCCACCACGGGTTTCTTGAAGAAGAGCTTCTAAACCAAACTCCTTATATTTTTTCAAATTCCTCCAAACAGTTGTTTTATTACAATCTAGCAGATCCATGATTTCCTTATAACTCTTTTCTTTTGAGCGAAAAATAAATAATCTGTAGACGTTTGTGATATTTGGCGTACGATGAATCTTTTAAGAGTTGTTCAATTTTTTGTGTTTCTTCGTTTGTAAGTTTCATAACTACTATTATAGTTGATTGAACCTGGAATAGTACGCCAAGGATTCTAAAATGTTTCTAGAAATTAATTTGACTTTCCTAATCCGTTTGTTCATATCTTATTTCAGTTCACTATATAAGATGTTTTTTTGATTTCAGTCCAGTATTATAGTCATTTAGTTTTAAAAAAGCGCTCTAGACATTCAAAGATATTTGGGACTTCTCTTAATAAATTTGTCACTTTCTTTTTCAAGACAGCCCAAGCTTGCTCAATGGGATTCAAATCTGGTGAATAAGGTGGTAGAGGTAAGAAAAAAAGTGTTTATCTTTGACGCAAAGTTCATCCAAAAATCTTCTTGGGATGAAAACTAGCATTGTCCATGACAATGACATGAGGTGTCTTCAAAGCAGGCAGGAGTTGCGTTTTGAACCACTTCACAAAGAAGTCGCTCGTCATGCTTTCCTTGTAAATCATAGGAGCTATAAACTCTCCATCTACTTGTCCTGCAACAATTGAAGTCCGCTCAAAACGCCGTCCATTAATCTTTTCATAGACTTTCTCTCCTCTAGGAGCCCGTGCATGAGAACGATAGAGGTAGTGGTCGATTCCTGTTTCGTCAATATATACGACTGGTAAATCTTTTAGATTATCCAAAAATATCAAGAAATTCAGCGACTTTTTCTGGATCTTGTTCCTTAAAGCTAGTCGTCTTTTTTTAAAGTGACATTGATCTGCTTTTAAAGCTGCCCATACTGAAGGAACAGCACAATCAAAAATGTGCCGCAATTTCCCGTAAAAAGCATCTGGATGAGCCTCTACAAAGGCCTTCAACTCCTCCAAAGGAATCTTTCGGCTTTTGGCGACTCTCTTTTTCCGCTCTAAGTGCCCTTGTTCACGTAATTTCTTTTTCCCATGTGAAGAGAGTTCTGACGCCAACATCAAAAACTTTGGATGCCTCGACATGGCTGTGTCCCTCTTTGATGTAATTTAATGCTCGTTGTTTAAAATCTGTACTATATGCCATGGCTTTATTATAACATGTATTTTATAAACTAAGTGACTATAATTAGTTATAACTACAGTCAACTATTCAAAAAACCATCTACTCATCTCGCGCTACTTGAACAGCTAGTTCAAAATCAGTCATCAAATAATTTTCATCTAGACGGATAAGGCTGTAATACTCATTCCAAAATAGAGAGTCACTGTTACTTGACCACTGTAACCCATACCACAATTGGGTGACATCACTTGTATGTGATGGGGGAATTGACCATAGATGCTTTTTAAAAGTTTCTTGAACAAGAGAAACATCCAATCGCCTAGTCAAGTCAAGTTCATCTAATTTGAGAGTGATAGAATGTTTTTTAGCTGCCTCAATACTTTCCTTGTTAAATCGAACCTGAATAACCTTAGAATCTTCTAAAGCCACATCCTGGTCCTCAGCACCGTAAAAGGAAATACTCCCCAGTACTATGCCATCTTTTGCTAGGAGATAGGGAGCGTAAGGAACAGCATTGCTATCCAGTCTGAAGCCTTTTTCGATGACGACTGTTTTATCTCCAGGATACTTTTGGAAACTTCCCTCTGTCAAGAGCTCTTCGTAGTCGCTACCACCATCACCCTGTCTTACATAGATGTCAAATCCAGCATCCATCAGCTCACTGGCTTTGGTTTCTGCTAAAATGATTTTACTTTCATTAATTTGCAAAATTGGTGTTTGAGGTGGCAAACCAATCGTGAGATTAAACATGACTCCTACTAGAAAGACCATCAAGGTTATAAGGAGGGCAAGTAAAGACTTTCCAGTCCTTTTTCTTGCATTGAAAAGAGCCATTATAGCTGGGAGGAGGATCATTTTGGCTAAAATAGAATTCCCAACACCACCTCTATTTAAGGTCTGAAAAGCAAAGATCCCTGCAATAGCAATCAGGGACAGGTAGACCAAAATCTCGCCTAGACCCAGTTTTTCTGTTCGAGTTTGTTGATTTACAGGAGTTTCATACAATGACTGCCCATTCTCTTTCCTCTTTTTTAGAAAGAGATAAAAGCCCAGACCGAGTAGCAGATTAAAGATTGCAAAAACTATTAAAGTACCTATTATCGCCGTTCTAGCCATGGCTCTCTACTCCTTTATGTTCTCTCTCAAATCTTATCTTTCTCTTTAGTACCCAATTCCCAATCAATAAGACTAGCAAGAAGAAGGGTCCACCTTCTATGACCACAATGGGCAAAGCCAGTAGAGCAATCATCAAAAAACTAGCTTTCTTTTGACGCCAACTACCGCCCCATTCACCGTTGATCAGTCCACCTAAATAGTCGATGTAGTCAGAAAACCAAGTCAAAAAGGGATTTTGAAAATCATTGAGCCTTAGGTAAATGAACAAAGCAGAATTTAGCAAAACATAAAGAATTCCAAGGACTAGAATAATCTTTTGACTAGTTCGAGTAGCCTCTAGAAGGATTTTTTCTCTCTTCTCTGGTTTTATTTCTTTTAGACTTGGATTCTTACAAGAGAGTTTTTCAAATCTATAGACCAGAAATCGGTAGAGATAATACTTTTTTTATATCACGCTTCATAAAAACCTCCAATCTAGGAAGGACACTCAATTATAAATCATGGTCTAAACATCTAATTTCAAGGAATTGCCTTCCAAATAGACGGCTTTTGATTCAGTGATTTTGATTTTTTGATCTTCTGAAAAACCAATGGTTTCACCGTCCTTTAAGGTGACATTACTGCCTAAAACATACTGAAGAATAGACAAGAGGAAATAATATAAGTCATCGCTATCCATAGGGGAGTCAATAATTTCAATCTCAGTTTTTCCAAACTCTTTTAAACCATAAGTGTAAATGCTGGTCTTATCTTTCTGATTGATAATCCCCATATAGATCAAGAGTTGAAGGGGAAGCATTTCTGCTTTCAAAAGGTCAGCCAGGTCTAGATAAAGATCTTTAGGTAAAAGCAATGTAGCAGAACCTTGATAAATACCAATAGCTGATTGACTAGTTTTTAGGATAGAGGCATTGACTTTAGTTAATAAGGTATAAGTTTCTACTGGCGAAAGATTGTCAGACAAAATAGAAACAATGGCGTGTTGTGTGTGCTCCTGTGTTTCCTTCTCAACATCCTGCCAGAGGTAAGAATAAGCATACAATTCTTCAAATTCTTGACTTGGGATAGGAAGATCCATAAATGCCAAAGCAACGAGAGCACCATCAATCACAAAGGTTGCGCTCGAATCATTCCCAGAAACTTCAGAAATTTCAAGTCCCCAGTGAGATTTCAATTCCTGAACAACTTGGTCTAAAGAATAGGCCTGCTTGCCTTTGAAGAGGGGCATGGACAAGATCAGTTGTTTTTTTCTTCTCTGACTTTTCTTTCTTACTAGTAAATAGATTTTTTTAAAAAAATTCATAGGACTTCTCCTTTTTCTCATATCAGTTGGAAAGCACAGCTATCTTACTCAAAGTGAGTCAAGATACCAAGTTTCCTCGTCCTCAAAACCGTAGAATTTCTGGTCAAGCAACCAATTTCCATCCACCAATCTAAGTACAAACTGATGCTTCATTTCTAAAGCTTCTTGATAATGGGTGATGACTCTTGCTTCTTCAGCTTTTGTCATGATAAAATCTACAGAAAAATCATTCGTTTGAACATAGTTATACTCACTTGGGGATCCATAAGAATTTCGAACTCCTCCTTCCAAGCATTTTTTTGAGTCACTCGTCCAGTTAGAAGTTGCATTTGCCTCTGAAAATAGTCATCCATAAGTTCATTCCACAAAGGATGAAGCTGATTTGATGGGATGCCAAGGCCTTCTTTTTCCTTATCCAGTGCTCTGTTACGCTCAAAAATTTCCTCTTCTAACAAGGTTAAACTTTTAAGGATATCAAGCAATGGTGTAATGATTATTTCTGCTAGAGTTTGATATTTTTCAGGGGTATTTTTATAGTTCACTCTCATAATAAGCCTCTTAATCATCTTGGATTAATTGGTTTAATTCTAGGTCTGAAAGGTACCCTTCATTGTAGAGTTTTCTCAGTAAGTCTTCATCAACTGTGATTGAATAATAGTCTGTCACAAACTCATGAAATCTCTCAAAGCTATCAAAAAGGTATGAAAGCAACCATTCTCCACCATCCTGGTCTTGGTAAGTCTGTTGATGCGCGTGACCGTCATACCAGATAAAGAAGGTTGTTTCATCTTTTTGATCTTCCGAATAAAGTGAGACATACTTTTCATCCAGTCCTTTATAAAAACTATCAATGACGTCTTGATTCCACTCGTCAGCAGCAAACTGGCTTAAACTACTTTCATGATCAAATCCTTTTATAAGAATCATTTTATCAGTCAAAATTACATCTAGAGAATCACCAGAGCCATTGTCAATAAGGTAGCGGAGTCCATAGTCTTCCTCAGTCTTAATCACGAGTCTGAGCCAATCCTCACTCGGATCTGTTAGATACTCATCAATGACCAGCAAGGCATCTAAGCGAGTTTTTATGTTGTCCCAATCAATCTTTCTCATCTCTAAAAACCTCCATCTTATCCTTGCGATTTATCAAGATCACAAGCCCTGTATCGAGCAGCTACATACCCTAAGAGACTAATTTGAGGGATATTCCACTCATTAGGCAAATAAATCGAACAATCTACCTGATCACCTAGAGGGGAACTTGCTGAAAAGACATATCTTCCCAAATCCTCATTATTAGGATTTCTTTCAACTTGACCCAATCTGCTAGTATTGAACCAGTCTTTGAACAGTAACCAGATTTGCTCAGCATCTTCGTTTAATAAGGAGACTTTCAAGTTGTAGCTGATTCCGACCCTACATCTTTTTTTGAATCCTAACTCATCAGCCTTACAAACCTTTATCGATCCCTTATCATACTGCCAGTTATCACTATCTAATAGGGGAAATTGAACAGATAGATTGTCTTTAAATCCCTGCATAGTATCAAATAAATTTTTGGAGGCATCTTCGAATAATTCTAGTTCTTCCATAGTCTACTCTTTAATTTTCATAGCTAATCACATTCCGGTTTAATCAGCATCAACCCAAAGTTGATATTTTTCACAATGAAGGCATCTAAAAAGATAACCACAAAGAGAACCGTCTTTGACTAAAAAGTCTTCTACCTCTTGATATTCTTTGCGCGCTTCATAGTCTGCCAAGACTTGCTCAGCGATTCCTATATCCTTCAATTCTCGAGTTCCAACTGTACCCAAGAAATCACAATAATCTTGGCAACAAGAAAGCCAATATTCTCCCTGCCAACTAGAGTAGCCTGGGGTCTGACAAAAAAGCAGCTGATTCTTTTCTGGATTCAATTCACCCTGCCACTCGGCATCTTGGATAAATTCCGCATCAAATTTTTGGCCGCTTGACCGTTTGCAATACAAAATGGGCAAAGGTATTCTATATCCTCGATACTATAAGGTATAAGTGCATAATAAACATTGCTTTCTTTCCCACAAGATGGACAAACCTTAGCTTCTCCTTCAACAAATGAACCTGTAGCTAAGGGATCTGGATGATAGAGAAAATGGGGTAAGTCTTTTAACAAGTCCTGTCTTTGCTTCTTCTCTTCTTTTGTTAGGGGACGATGAAGGGCAAAACGATCGCCATGACTCTGACTCATTTCTTGTAAACAGCTCAGTTTCTTTATCTGTTTTCGATCAGGTTTGTCTAAGATTTCGGTAAATAAGCTATAGGCACTAGTGTAGAGACCCAATTGTTCATAGAGGTCAACTAAGACTTTCTTCGCTTCTAAATCATCTGACTCAGCTAATTCATCAGCAAAATCATAAAGAGCTGCAACACTTGAAGGATGCCCATCTTGGTCTAAGTATTGTTTTTTTAATGTAATGTATTTTTTTCTAAAAATGGATTCATAGGATTACCTTTCTAATGGAATATAAAAAACCTTAACAAATAGTAACTAGGACATTTCCATTAAGCTCCAAAATCTTTTTGTAAAACTCTTTCATATTTACAAAGCAGGTTAAAATGTCATCCTTGATTTCTTCCTCTTCCTCAAGATAATCCCAAATATCAGGATACAAATCCGCTTTCTTACAGGCTTCCATACTAAAGTCAGTCATAGCCCTGTCCATGTCAAAACTTTCTAAAGCTTCTACAATCTCGGCTATCTTGTTTTTTTCAGTATAGGCGATATATTCAGATACATCCTCTAGAGGAGTCACCCCTAAAACAGCTTCTCTCAAGGGATTGTCATCCAAAAATTCTGAACTACTAAATCCTGTCATGACAAAGACCAAGGCATCCCACATTTTGTTAATATCCAGAAAAATTTCATATTCTTCTGCATAATCTTCCGCTAGGTCAAGCAAGTCTTCTTCCTCATTAGAAAGTAGCTTTATTTGTTTTAATTTATCGTCCGACAAATATTGATAATTGGCAATCATTCCCATGATTTTACTCCTTTGAATCAGTTAGTATAATACGGATGTTTTTAGCTCTATTTCCCTAGAAAGTGCTATAATGGAGCTAAGAAATTGTTTTATTGTATGTTAAATAGGGGGAAGTAGTCATGTTCACTAGTATTGTTTTAGGATTTTATGCTCTTTTCTTTCTATCCTTATCCTTTACCATTTATCTTTATATTAGACTTGTAGTTGCTGTAAAAAAAGGCAAAGACATTCCCAAATGGATTTATAAACTTGGCCATGCTGTTCAAGGAAGAATTCACGTTGACTATGAAGAAATCACTGATGCCAATGCCCTTAAAGAGATTCATTGGTTCTTGCTAATCTATCTAATCGTAAATCTGCTCGTATTGGCTGTCTTCTACTATCATGATAATAGCTTTCCTCAAGCAGTTTATGAATGTTTGAAAAAACAATTTTTCATCGTGCTTTTTAGTATGATTTTAAAAAGTCTTGGAAAATTTGTTGTACTAGCTATAAGAAAAAACTTTCATAACAGTCATGCCTATGCATCAACCAATGCTTTTATCGGGACAGCTTTTTTAACGAGTTATGTTTTTATGTTTTGCTTGATGATGAGTGGCCTTCCAGCTCAACCTGTTCCAGTAACCATTCAAGATACAACTGTCATTATCGGGGAGAGCAAGGCTTCCGAGCTTTTAGACCAAGGCTATACCTTTGGAGATAAAGGTGCAGAGAGCTCCATCACCAATTCCAAAAACGACCACTTCTACTACGGTCAGCTTTTCGAAGTCAAGCGGGATAATCAGTCCTATGGCTTTATGAGCCTTACTCCCACAGGTAAAGATACTGATCAGCTCAAAAACTGCGTCATCACCTATTACAGAACACCTAAGGATAGCAAGCAACTAGAAAAAATTTCCATCAATCATGTCAAGCTAGCAAATCTCAAGCTCCAAGATTTTCAAGCACGAAAATTAATCGATATCTTTGAAGTCAATCCTGCTGATTATAATGTCTCTGATAAGGATAACAAATTTATCCTAACCATTCAAACAGCAGATTACGATCTCTGGAAAAGATACCGTATTGAATCCAAGTTCAATTCAGATGGTTCGATTGATAGCTATGGAGTCAGAGCCCAGCATAGCATGTGGGAATGATTCACCCTTATTTTCCTCTTATCAGATAGACATTAGACTGAAAAAATATCATCGACAAGTTTATAGGTTTCGATGAACCGTAGGCCAGAAGAGCCTTTATCTCTAGTGATTTCTTCATAAACATCTTCTAAATTATGGGCAGGTGCCAGCATCCAAAGACTAAATGGGCTGAGTTTCACCTGTCCAATTTTTTCAATATTTTCTAATAATTGCCCTAAATCTTTGTGATTGAACCAGCAATCTGTATCCAGAGCAAACTTCGTATTGTCCATCTTACAGGAGATTTGACTGGTCAAAAAATCATCGATGGTGGGCTTTTTTGTTTGTAAGAGGCGCGTGCAAGCTAGATGGTACTCGAGCTTTCTAGGACTTTGCTCAACCATAGATACAAAAACAAGACCATACTCATCTTCGAACTTAACAGCAAGGATATCTCCTTCTTTAAAGTAAGGTTTGCGTTTAGCTTTTGCTTTAGGAACCTTTAGAGGTCTAGGATTTTCAGTTTGCAACTGGATAGCAAGTTTATCCAAGACCTTTTGCCTTTGCTTCAAAGCCTTTGAATCTATTTCCAACCAAAATGGATCAGCCCCTTTTTTGATAAGCTCCAAGGTTTTATCTCTGATATCGTCTGTCAGGTGACCAATCTTCCACAGTGAGTAGGCAAGAGCAGTCCAATAAATTTCTGTAAAAAAGACTGTTTGACAGTAATCTTTCTCCGCATCGAGGATATCCTTTATAATGTTCGCCACCTGTTCACCGTCTCTATAGCGACCGACTACTTCATTGTAAATGTCATAACCTTGATCACTGTCAATGATTTTAACGCCATCAATAGCCATACTCAACTCCTATATCTTATTAAATCTCAAAAGCTTATTTAATCTTATGCTTATTCATTTTTTTCTTGGAAAAATATCTGTAAGAATTTGTCGTAATTCTTGAGCTTCTTTTTCTGGAAGTTAGTATCTTGTTCAGCAACAGCGTATAATTCTGGATATTCAAGAGAAATTCTTTTGACAGTACGAGTAATCGCATGTTTTCTAACAAAAAATGGAATACGCTTAATGTATTCTTGAGGGATCAACGCGATAATTTTGTCAGCAGTTTCTTTATCACTCAGTTTAGAAAAAGTCAGTCCCTTTTTTATCATTTCTTGTTCTTGTTTCGTAAAATCTTGTAATTCCATATGTCTACTCCTCATCTTCTGTCACTTCCCAAATCTCTGCTTGGTAAGGTTCTCCATCTTCATCGTATCGATTGATATAACCAATAAACCTTTCATTTTTTCTGGGTCTCTGCTGGTTTCCTTTGATAACCCAAACAGCCCATACCCCAATTAGGAATAAGACTATCATTCCAAACAATACATCCATAATGTCTACTCCCTTAAAATTGAACCCACTTATCATTATCCATAATAAACGGTTTAGCTAGACCTTCACCAGTATAGTTTTCGTATTTTGTATCTAGATATTTGTAACAATCTTCCTTGGTCGCAAATTTGATGGCTTGATAAGGCTCCTCAAAGGTTAACTTTTTCAACAAAGAGATAGCCATCCTCGCTTGGTACAAGAATACCGACATGCCCAATAAAGAGGGATTGACCATCCAAGTCATCATGAACGACTACGGAAAGCATTCTTGCATTTTCGTTAAACTTGAATTGAGAAAGGAATTTTTTTCCATCTTTGCAGCATGAACTTTGACATCTGTCGTTGCTTCGGTCTTGACTCTTGAGAATAAAATATCAAAAGCATCCTTGTCTTCTGCAGCAAAGACCTTACCTTTGTCAATGGCATCATTATCGACAAACAAGAGCGAATCATCTTTCTCTAACTTAGGAATTTCGATAGAATTTTTTAATAAACAATAACTGTTAATACGACAGTTGGTACCAACAAAATCACCCTTTTTAGGTGTCCAAAGATTGCTTATCTTTCCAACATCATAGTCTGTTTTGGTAAATGTAGAAAAATCTCCAGTCAAGCCTACTGAACCGACAGTTGCGTTGTAATCATTTACAAGGTTGAAAAATGCATCGACACTATCTTTATCCAAATGTGCAGCCAAGGCTTTTCGAACTTCTTCTTCGCTTTCCTTGTTATTAAGATTGCTATAGGTTCCTTTGTAGCTTTCTTTACCTGAGCTAGCCACCTTAGTAGTTGAACTATTCTGTTTTTTCGTAGATTGGTTTTGGTTTGTACCACAGGCAGCTAAAGTAAAGATAGCTAAAGCACAGCAGCTCATTAATCTGATTATTTTAGATACTTTCATAAAAATGTTTCCTTTTTAACTAAGATTTTTTTCAGGTCGATTAGCTTCTCTTATATTATAGTTCAAATTTATTTTTAAGTCCAAGTATTTTTGCTAAGTAAGTAGATTTTTAAATCATTAAAAAGGAAGCTGGCACACAGCACGCTCCCTAATAAGTGAAATATCTATGAAATATTTAATTTTTAGTCATCTTTTAGCTGTACCTGTGTATAAGCTATAAGATCACCTAGATGTCGCTTATCTTTCCTAAAAACCATCATTGCTAGTAAGGCAACTGCGAGGAGAGTAGCCAAAGACGAGAGGATAATAGATAAGAAATCAAACTCACTATAGAAACCATGTATCGTACCCATATGACCTATTTGCCAAGGTGAAAATTTAATGGTGTTTCTAAGCAAGCTAGCTTGCACAGTTTTTTTCTTGTAAACCAATTGAAGTCCTGCTTTCGCCTTCCCAAAACTCACATTTTTTGTATAATCTAAGAATGTAAAAAGTAGAGTGACTGGCAAAACAGAGGTAAAAAATACAAGACACTGCGACTGAATTTCTGTAAACTCTGGGATACCATTAAAAAAAATAGTGTAAAAAAAGCATAGAACCTAAAAAAACAGAAGTGCTAAATAAGCTAGAATGAAAAAGATAATCAAATAGTAATTCAATCATTCTTTTTTTTAAACGAAATAGAATTAATTACTAAAATCTTCATCATCATCATCACCTCTTTTATTATCTACTATTCTTTTCAAAAGTTTTATTCTTTCGGTTGAGAATAGACTTCGATATGCTGCCCTAGCACCTTGATTTCTACTGGTAGGTCATCAGATTTGTCACCATCAACATCCGTTTCTAATTCAGAATCAGAAGAAATTTTTATATGACGAGCTTTTATATACTCGACGTTATCATTTACGACGACATCACCTTTTAATAAGTCAGGAATAACTGACAATTTAGTAAGGATTGACGCATCTTTTAAAATCAAAATATTGGCATAACCATCCTTGTCTTCTTCAAAAATCTTCTTGTCAGCGAAATAATTGGTAAGGAGAACCAAGACATGGCTAGCTGGGCCAATATAATTCCCATTTTCTGTCTCAACAGTAATATTAAATGCTTGATCTGTAACCACTGACTTCATAGTATTAATCGCATAGGCAAGCATGCCAAACTTCGTTTTATCTTCTATCCCAACGTTATGGATGGCTTCTGGTAGTGAACCAATACTAAAGATATAACCAAAATAATTTCCATTTGATTTTCCGATATCAATCTTATTCGTAGAATTAAAATCAAGCTCGTCAATGGCACCATCAATATCTTGATTGATTTCTAATAGTTTCGTAATGAGATTTCCAGTTCCTCCTGGAATAATCGCTAGTTTAGGAATGTAGTCTTTTTCCGCGATACCAGAGATTACCTCATTGATAGTCCCATCTCCACCAAAAACAAGAACAGCATCATATCGCTCACGAGAAGCTTCTTCTGCAAAGTTTGTGGCGTCTTGCGCTTTCTCCGTAATTTTAATCTCCACATCTTCAAAATAGTCTCTAGCTTTATTCTCCAGTTTCACCTTATAATCCAAGGCTTTTTCGCCTCCAGATGTTGGATTGATGATTACCATAATTTTTTTCATTTGTTGTTCTCCTTAAAGATTTAAAAAAACAATATAGCTCAATTAAAAAAACCTTTTTTTGTTTCTCATTCACTTCTTTTAATGCTGTATTAAATTGATAGATTCATATTGAGCTAAAAACTATACATATAGAAGTATCTAAACTCATTGTACTTGATTCTAGTTTATTTAGCAAGTTTACAAGATGAGTATTAAAAAAACCAACCGATATTTCCTTTCGATTGGTTTATTAATTTGTGAAGAATTCATAAGTTTAACTATACAAAAAAACTCTTTAGCCTTTTTTTGACAATATACAACTCTTGTTCCTCTTGGGCTAGCTTGCTAAATAATTCTTTGGATTTATTTACTTGTCCTTTTTATTTTAGCATTTAAAGCTTGATAGTAACAAATTTCAAGATTTTGATACTTAAAGTCATTCTTCAAATCTTCAAAAATAATCATTACTTTTTATGAGCAATTGTCAAATCATGGAAAGCATAACAAGTATTTGTAGTTTTGTCAGCTAGAATAGGATCAGAGATAGTTAAATCATTTAGCATATCATCAAGCTCTTCTCTATTCAAATCAGGTCGAGCAAGAATCGTGGATCGATTGAGGTAGCTTTCTAAGAAATCTCTATATTTAGGTTTCAGTTTTATATCAGCTAATGATTCCGTCGCTTCTTTAACTGCAGCATCAAAATCCCCAGTCATGTATGAGTATGATACAGACGTTAAGGAAGCATCCATCTGCATGATTGGTCTATGTGACTTTTTATTCTGTTCAATATATTGTCTCCAAGATATTAAATCTAGATTCGTGTGCAAGAGTTTATTTCCAGCTCTTATATAGTTTTTTTAATAAACAGCATCACAAAAAAACAAGAGAACATTTACTAGTAGAATACAAATAATTTTTAATAGTGATATTTTTTTATCATCCAATCTGTACAAAGAATACAAATAACAGCCAAAAACAATGGCAACATATCTATAAAGGACATATTTTTTTTCGTAATTCTAAATAATTCATATATTCCCCAAAAATTTTCTATAAAATTGGTAGGTCCTAAAAGAATTTTTATCAAGTCTTTCCTGACCACAAAGCGACTGTTTCCGTCTTCTGCTTCAAGCCCCTGCGGTACTGACGTATCAATTTCAACGGAATTCCCTAAATCACGGACTACTTCAACAGTGATATATTTTTCTAAAGGAAGTTTTCTAACTTCCACCTCTTCCAATCCAAACACTGGAAGTTTGTCATAGAAAGCATGATCTACTCCGTTCGCATCTGACAGAATCACCTTGCACCAACCTGGAAACTGATCAAGATCAAACACTTCTATGATACTTACTTTACATTCAACCATCTCGTTCTCCTTACTAGGCCTCTTCAAGCGCCTCTTTCATATATCCCTCTACATCTTCAAACTCTACAAATATTGGATCTAAGTGACATAAGAAGTGCCAATCTTTGGCGTCTTTCTTTCTGTAGAGAATTACTTCGCCGTCTTCGCTTCCGAAAAAGCTTCTGTCGACTTCATAACCTTTGCTTTCTAAGAAAGTTTTTACCTTGCGGAAGTTTGCTTCTCTTGCTTCGATATAGGCTTTGACTTCATCGTTATTCACGACATAGGCATCGACTTTTGTAGCTCCTTCTATCACTTTATCGTTTTTAACGGATAAATTCGAAATTTCTTTCCAAATAATCTCGACATTTTCTTCGGGTTCAAACGAAAATCTAGATAAAGGGACAATATTTCCATTGAAGACAATTTCCATATAATCCGGCAATTGTTTAGGATTAACATACTCTACTTCAAAACCATCTTCATTATCTTGAGTATATCCAGGGATTTGAGCTACAAAGTCTTTCCCTTCTTCTAAAGTCTCAAATACGACTAAATCCTTAGAATAATTGTTTTGGTACAATTCTAATAGATACATCATTAATCCTTCCAATATTTGAAAAACCAACCGAGATTTAAGCGACTTACAACCTAATTATCTATCCTTAGTATACACATATATTTCATAACGAAGATATTTAACTATAGTTTATCCAGGATCTACATTTATGGAAGTTAATTTGTAACCATCCTCATTGTATAAAAAAACTCTAATTGTAGAGTTAAATCTACTAATTCAGAATTAGAGGTCATCTGATATTCAACAGCAAAGCCAGTTTGATCATTAAATTCATAAACTTGTAGTTGAGAATACTCATAATTCGGATGGAAATTACATTCTACACCATATTCATCAATTTTATCAAAAATCATTTAATTGTAATGACTCGTCAATATATTCAAGTAACTCTCTTACATCATCAACTTCCGAACCATCAACACAATCCATAATATCTCTATAATTATTTAGATAAATTGCTCTTAAAAATCTTTTTAAGTACTTCAATTACTTTTTTTCTTCATTTTGGTAGTTTTCTTTGTACTCAAAAATCATCGAATATTCCCATGATAATACTTCCTTTTCTAAAATTTAAAATCCTTTTTCTTTACTAATTCTATTACTAGCCAATATCGTATAAATTAAATAACCAATAAAAATAACATAGCAGCCAGTCTTACAACTTACTACTTTTCATATGATAATTTACAAATGTTTTTCCAGCCACTCGATCTTTTTAAAATCCTTATTGTTATTTTGTTCATTTCGATAGGAGTCTTGAGAAGAAGCTTTGTAAATACTTAGATACTGCTCCAGACTTGGAAGACGAAAAGTGATGCCTTCAATGTGAATAAGCTCTATATCCGATTCCGAAACTCCTGCAAAATCAAGTAAGGAATCGATACTTCCAAATTCAACACTCTCTCTATCCTTTTGGAATTCATGCTCATGAATATCTATTAAGACGTAGCCTAAGTCTTTCATCACTTTCATTATCTTGTCCCAGTCATAAATTCTGAGATGGTCAGGTGCTTCCCAACCTCTAGGGTCACCAGGTACATGAATGTCAATGTCAGACGGCCCCCAATTTTCTTTCGTTCTAAACTCCAATCCCAAAGAACCCATCAGTGTCGGTGTAATTCCGATTCGATTTAAATGGAAACAAATGGTTTTAAATTCTTCAAATAAGAGACTCATGTTTACTCTAAACCTTTCATCTAAATGTTCGTTATTTCTACTTTATTACCTTAAACAAAATCATCTTCATTTTCTAGAGTATATCCAGTTATTTTGGATACAAATTCTTTTCCTTCTTTTAAGGTCCCAAATCCGACTAGATCTTTATAAGAAGGATTTTATAGATACATCGATAACCCTCCTAAACTTTCCTTAGCGTGATTGTTCAATCATACTCTCTAAATCTTTCTTTTCCACACTCATGTATTCAACTTCTTTTTGTTCCTTCATTGTATTGATAGCATCTAAATATCAATTGATTGCTTGTCTGAAACAGTGTGTCTACCCCAGAGTAGTTTCCTTGGCATATATCTAGTACCATTTCATCAATGAGCTCTAATGTCTCTAAATGAAACACAAACCATCTTTCTTCTGTTGTAGAGAATACACCGTAAGAATTGTTAATCTTCCAAACGTTTGATACCTCGTCCTGTTCAAATACAGGAAATCTTTGACTAAATTTTATTTGGAAATCATGATTTGATATTATATAAAATTCAGTCGAGTAAAAATTTACCAACAACGAACTCTCCTCGTCAGTCGAAAAAACATACGCTAAATTTCGTGGAAATTTATGTCTCACATTTAGCTCATGATTCAAAAATTCAAGGCAAAAGTCCTGTGAACCATCCTGTCCCGCTGTCAATGAAACGATGATTCTATTATCGGAGAAGCCCTTAAAAAGTTACTTCAGAATCAAGAAAGTTATCTTCCAAATCTAAATAGTAACTTTGAAAATTCTGTTCGTCTCTCACTTCAAAACGAATTTCATGGCTACTTTTTCGATAAGCAAGCCAAGTTAAGTTATTTTTCTGAGATTGATAGCTGCCGATTAAAGTGCCTACATTAATATCTATATTTTCAAAACTCTTATAGGATTGTTTATGATTGTTAATTAAACAATTTTCATTCACTTTTTTAAAACGGTTAAGTTGAATCACTCGGTTTACCTCCATCTGATCTGGGAAATTTAACTATTATCGAACAATAGCCTTTTTTCTATAAATTCAGCCAACTTCCTTTTCCCATCGTCTGAGCACCTCTTTCAAAGGCTCATCGAGATAGCTATAGGACTTGTCTTTGATCCACTCAGGAATCCCATAAGCCGCCTCGGCGATACTTCCTGTGATTGCAGCAAGAGTGTCGCTGTCCCCACCAAGTGAAATCGCATTTCGAATCGCATCTTCAAAATCTGTACTCTCTAGAAAGGCAATGATAGCTTGAGGAACCGTATCCTGACACGTTTCATTGAATCGATACGTAGGACGAATTTCATCTAACGTTTTAGAAAGGTCATATCCATACTCTTTCTCGATGTGTTCCTTGATACGTCTTTTAATCTCGGCAGAGTTATCGACGCCATCACCACCAAGGAAATAATGGCACATAAAAATCGCATCAGCCGTTGCCATTGCTCCTTTGATTCCTTCTGGATGGTTATGCGTCACCTCTGCAGAAAGTTGGGCCAGACGTTTCACCTCAGATGGCAACTCGCCTGATGTGGCATCCATCACCCAAGCACACGGAGAAACGCGCATCGCAGACCCATTCCCATAACTATTGTAAGGCTCACGGTTGTCGGTCATTAGCCACCGGTTAAACCTGGCACCGTAATCCGCGTTTGGATACATTCTGCCGTACTTCTTCATGGCATCAATGAAGTCATCCTTTTGACCACCATTCATAATTGCTTCTGCAACGGCACAGGTCATAACCGTATCATCTGTGAAAAAACAATTATCACGAAATAATGGAAAGTCTTTCGTTTTAATGTTGTCCCATTCGTAAACAGAACCAATAATGTCTCCAACTATTGCTCCTAGCATCAGATTCCTCCTTATGATATATCAGATTCATTACACATTTCCAATGAATCACTCTTTAAAAATGGCACCACCAAATTAAACCACTATTGAGGCAAGTAAGCTGATAAATAGCCGTGGTTATAGCCCTTTGCTTCATACAGGATCGTATTGGAATGTAGCTGCTGAAACAATCTAGCTGACTCTTTCACATAGTTCGATTCTTTTTCACCATAGATATACAGAACCTGCGACTTATACTCTTCGAAAATCAAATTCAAACCACGTCAGCGTCGCCTTGCCGTACTCAAGTACAGCCTGCGGCTAGCTTCTTAGTTTGCTCTTTGATTTTCATTGAGTATTACTTGCAGAAATCGTGACCTTGTAACGCCCCACATAGGTTTTATAAATGGTCACTAATGTTTTGATAGGCATCCTTGGCAGATCCTCCAAATAATAATCTTTTAGTTCCTCGGGATAAGCGAGTTTAGGATAGAGTTTGTTCATCATGCTTAACTGAAGTTTACAAGAGAATTTACTAAACATTAGTTTGCCAAATAGACGTACCAGAAAAATACTGATTTTAGCCAACCTTGGTTGAGGAATAGAGAGGCTTCCATCTATGATGGCTTTCTCAGCTATATCTCTGTCTATTGACAAAAACTCCATAGCAATTTGACCACCAAGTGAAACACCACCGATTGCAAACAATTTCCCACCACAGTTTACTTTGATATAGTCTAGAATCTCCAAAGCAGAATCTTCAGTAGAAACATAATCAAGTTGATATTCTTCGCCGTGGCCATTCAAGGTGGGTAGAATGACACGATACTCCTCCGACAAGATCCGTGCTTGACGAAGATAATTCCACCAAGAACTGCCACCGCCATGTATCAGCAAGATAGAAGGCAAATTCTTATCACCAAATTCATGGAATTTCATATTTAAACCCCTTACTAAAGGACTTTCAATAGATAAATACTTGTTCAATCAGTTTGAACAAGTAGTAATGTCTCATCAAATAGAAAAGTCTCTAACATTGATTATTTAGAATGACCACACATTACTTTCAATAATGGATATCCTGATCTAAATTTTTAAAATGTTGTTTCCTTACTAATTCTATTACTCGCCAATATTGTATAAATTAAATAAGCAATAAAAAAATGATAATAAAAAAATAACATTAATTTTTTTAACACAAAAATAGAGATTTAACAAATTTGCGAACGCATGAAATAATATACAGTATCCCACAGATTTCGTTTGACGGTAAAGAAGCCCTAAAACAAAAACTTAAAAAAATAATGTATATATAAAAAAATAGAATAAAAAGGAAATCCTTGATGACTTTCTCCAACTATAAACCATAAAGGCAGATGCCATATTCCCCAAATTGACCCTACAATCAAATTAGATTGCCAATAAGTATATTTTTTTTATCAAGTAACGGCTGTAATATTCCTCTCCATCCTAATTCTTCATGTCCACCACCAAAAATTAGTTGTATAAAAAAATAACGGCATCAGATAAATTGATACTTCATTTAATTCTAAGGAAGATACAGAAAATAGTATCAAAATTGCTAACAAATGAATAATGAAATAAATACTACTATTTTTCTTTCTTACTAAATAGAAAAATGTTTAAATTTTATATTATTCTTTTTTTCAAATAAAAGCCACTAGCAATAGCTGGACCAAGTGCACCTACTATATGTAACATTCTCCTATAAATGTTTCTAATCCCAAAAATATGAGATTGAGTAAAGATGGCAAGAATCCCCCAAGCTATATAAGTAATACCAAATGTACAATAAAGATAATTTTTTTAAAAATTCTTTTTGTCAATTTCTGTCATTTTATTTCCCTTATCTTGATTATTTTATGAATAATATTTTTTTACTGCTTCTTAGTTGCTGTCGATTATAACTACCTATATTCTATCACAAAAATGCAAAAAAAGCCTTACAATAAAGGCTTCAGATTGAAGACAAAGTCCTTAGAACCCAAGTTTCTAAGGGCTTTTCTTTATGTAAAGTCGTATAATAGAGGTAAGAAGAGTTGTGAGGTAATCCCTATGTTTCACAAAGAAAAACCTGATTATAACCGTAAGCAATATGGTTTCTATACAATAGACGAATTGGTCCCAAAAGATCACTTTCTTCGACAAGTAGATTCAAAGGTTGATTTTGACTTTATCTATGACTTGGTAGAAGATACCTATAGTCCAGATAATGGTCGTCCTAGTCTTGATCCCGTCATGCTAGTCAAAATTCCTTTGATGAAATGTTTTTATGGCATTCGTTCCATGCGCCAAACCATGAAAGATATTGAAGTAAATGTGGCCTATCGTTGGTTTCTTGGACTAACTTTAGATGATAAGGTCCCTCATTTTACTACCTATGGAAAGAATTACAGCCGTCGTTTTCAAGATAAAGAACTCATTTCTGAGATTTTTTCCCAAGTTCTCAGCCAAGCTTTATATGCTGGCTTAATTGATCCTTCTGAAATATTTGTGGATGGTACCCATATCAAAGCGGCGGCTAATAGTCACAAGTATCGTAAGGAAATGGTAGACCAACAAGCTAAATTTATGAGTGAACAATTGGCAGTTGAGATTGATTTAGATAGGAAAAAACACGAAAAAAAGTCCTTAAAGCCCGCAAAAGAAAGTGAGGCTAAGGAAAAGAAAAATCTCAACGACAGATCCCGAGTGTGGTTGGTTTCACAAGGGCGAACATAAGGAAGTATTTGCCTATTCTGCTCAAGTTGCTTGTGATAAGCATGGTTGGTACCTTTGGCTTATACGGTTGAGGCAGGAAATGTTCATGATAGTCAGGCTTTCCCTGCCCTATTTTCAAAGTTAGAGCCATTCTCGCCCCACTATATTATTGCGGATTCAGGTTACAAGACCCCAGCTATTGCCCATTATTTATTAGAGCGAAATATCATTCCTGTTTTTTTCCTTATACTCGTCCAAAGGGAGTAAAGGGGAACTTAAAGTACTAGTAATTTTTGTTTATGATGCAAGTTATGATCATTATGTTTGTCCAGAGAATCAAGTATTAAGCTATCGCACAACCACTCGAGAAGGCTACCGTGAGTATAAGAGTAATCCTAAAGTATGTGTTTCCTGTCCTTTATTATCCATTTGTACCCAAAGCAAGAATTTTCAAAAAGTAGTAACGAGACATGTCTGGAAAGATGCCCTTGAATTTTGTGAGGAGATTCGTCACCAAAGAGAAATGAAAGAGCTCTATAAGAAGCGCAAAGAAACAATTGAACGGCTCTTTGGAACGGCTAAGGAATACCATAATTTGAGATACACTAGAGAGAAAGGAAAGTCCAAAATGGAGGATCAGGTTGGGCTTACTTTGGCGTGTTTAAATATCAAAAAATTAGTGAAATGGATAGGGAATATCCCTTTTTATTTTGCTCAAATTCAGATTTTTGGATAGATTAGTAGATGATGAGATAAACTATTTTTGAAAACAGAAAAAAAGACAAACGTCATTTTTGGCGTTTGTCTTCGTTCTGAAGCCTTACAATAAAGGCTTTTCATTATTGATTCATACCAAGGTTTCTAGGCTTTTACCAGCAAAGCTACACACTCCACGTGATGCGTTTGAGGAAACAAATCAACCGGTTGTACTCTCTTCAATTCGTAGCCCAACTCTTGATAGAGTTTGATATCACGCGCCATGGTTGCGACATTACAGGAGATATAGGCAATGCGGTCAGCTCCTGTTTGGGCACTTGCCTTGATAAATCTTTCGGTCAAGCCCTTGCGTGGAGGGTCGACCAGGATGGCAGTTGGTTGGATACCTTCCTTGAGCCAATTCTTCATGGCATTTTCAGCTGTGTCACAGACATAGTGGGCATTGGTAATGCCATTTAAGCTAGCATTCTTCTGGCTATTTTCTACCGCTTCTGGGATAACTTCCACACCGTAGACTTCCTTTACATGTTTAGCGACTGATAAGCCAATGGTCCCGATTCCTGAATAGGCATCGATCACCACATCGTCTTCTTTTAACTCCGCAAAATCAATAGCTGTCTGATAAAGCTTCTCTGCCATTTCTGTATTGACCTGATAAAAGGCTGGTCCAGAGATTTGGAAGCTATTCCCCAACATTTGGTCCGTAATGTAATCTTGACCATAGAGAACCCGCCATTCTTTCCCAAAAATGGCATTGGTATTCTGGTCATTGATGTTCTGCATGATAGACACAATTTCTGGGAATTGCTTGATTAGTTGTTCAATTACCTGTTCTACTCTGAAAACTTTAGGACGAGTTGTTACCAAAATGACCATGATTTGTCCTGAATGATGACCACGACGGACTACAAGATTACGAATCAAGCCAGACTGTTCCTTCTCATCATATGGTTTCAAGTCATAGCGACGGAGTAAATCACGTAGGGCTAGAATAACCTGATCAATAACAGGATCCTGAATGTAAAAATCTTCCAATGGCATAAGGTCATGAGAATTCTTACGGAAGAAACCAGTTTCTAGAACACCATTAACACGACGAACAGGTACCTGAGCCTTGTTGCGATACTTGATAGGATTTTCCATACCAAGAGTATCAGCAACCTCTACATCCCTGATTCCAGCAATCTTATAAAGACTGTCTTTCACTTGCTTGGTTTTAAACTTGAGTTGCTCTGGATAAGCTAGATGACCTAGGTCGGCGATTCCAGAACGCAAGTAAGCCAAATCTAAATCTTGGTTGCGATGTGGTGATTGTGTAAGGTATTCCTCAACCTTACCAAAGCCAATCTTCTTGTTGACTTTAAGGACACGCATAAGGATCTTCTCAGTCGGAAGAGCATTCTCTACAAAAAAGACCAAGCCATCTACCTTGGCAACACCTGCTCCTTCATGTGTCAAATCGACAATCTCTACTTCTACAATATCATTTTTCTTTAACATATGTTTCACTTTCTATCAGCCGACAAAAAAAGACGGCAACTGTTCTGTTACCATCTATTATACCATGAATTAGCCTAAGCACCAAAACTCTTGAAAAAGTTTACAATTGCTTGCCAAATAGCACTGAGGATATTCCCACCGTCTTGAATAGCTTTATTAGCATCAAAGTTAAGGTCGATATTGCTAAAACTGTCACCAGCTTGCGCAACGATACTTTGTTTCAGATCCTTTAAAGTCTTTGTAAAGTCTTCGTTATTCAAAATATCGCTCTTAGAAAGATTGAAGGCAAAGTTGATGATGATATTGATCTGGTTCCCTGTTATAACCTGATCCAGCTTATAATTTTTCAATGTGTCTTCAACAATCTTACGAACATCATCTTCAGTAAGCTCACCCTTGGACTCTTTTGCTTTAGCGATAGCAGATTTGATATCGGCAAGGGCTACATTGAGTTTATTGGCATCATAGCCTGATTTGTCCTTATTTTCATCGTTGATGTCTGACAAGGCTTTTAGTTCTTCCTGAGCTAGGTCTTTATTTTCTTGAGGAAGTTGAACACCATTAGCTTCTAGTGAATAGTAAATACCTGCTAGGGCACTTTCACCTGTTACAGGGATTGGTGCAGCAACGGTGATACGAGCATGTTCCACACCCAAGGTAACGGCCGCATTACGGTACATATCTTGGGTCACTTTAGTAATATTTTCAGGGGTTTCAATCTTCACTTCAAGTGGAGATTTTTCACCTAATTTTTGAATTTTTGCAGACGAATAGAGCTGGAGACTAGAGTCATTGGCGACATTCATAATCTTTGAGTAGACATCTGGCGTCATAGTCTTCAGTTCTTTGGTATCTGTAGAGGCGTTATAGCCGAGTTTTTTTAATGTTTGATTTTTTTGATCTTCCGTTAGTGAAGAACCCAAGACATACTCAGGTTGAACATAAGTTTCATCAATTACTTTTTGAACATCAGTGGCTGCTTGAGCGCTTTGCAAAGTTACAACTGCTAAAAGAACAGCAGCACTAGTCAGAAAGAATTTCTTTCGCATGAGACCTTCCTCCTTTTCCTATCTAGGATAGTCGATTAGCCTTAAAGAAAGCTTATAAAAGCACCTAGAATTTTCTAAGTGCTTAAAATAGATTAAAAAATTTAATAATGTAGAGATTTAGTTGAACCTGTCTAGAGTAATAATAGTTTCCACCATCCACATAGAGTTCTCCACCTTGAAAGATGGAAATTGGATTGACGTAGCGATAGGTTTTTCCAGTTGTATTTCCTAAAGTTGGCGCAACGGTATCTCTTGAGTATTTCTTGGCTAGTGCAAGGGTATTTTCTTTCCCATTTTGGGCGATAAAATCAATATATGCAGGCCCAAAGTTATAGGCCTGTACAGCAGTCCAAACATCTACACCCTTTTCTTGAGCTAAATAAAGATTCTCTGTCAAGGTTTGAATCCCCTGACGAATACTACTCCTATTGTCAGAAATCGTATTTGTAGTTCCGCTAGCAGACTCACTAGACTGCATCACGTCGCTTTCTTTACCTTTGGTTTCGGTATAAATCATGGCCAGGACTAGTTCTTCATTTGCTGGCGTATCTTGCTCACTTAAAACCTCTCGTACCAAGGATTGATAGGTCATGACCTGCTTCACATCCCGATACATATGAAAAAGTTTATAACCAGTAAATAAGATAAGAACAAGTACCAAGACCCTTCTTATAAATTTAAACATTATTTGCTTTGTATATCCTCGATGTTTTTGATTAAGATAGAGTAGGTACCATTGTCATTTTGGATAAATTCGACCGACTCAGCATCTTGGTAAATATTATTGGGTACGATTAACTCAATCCCATTTGACAGAGAAAGCTTTTGGTTTTCAAATTTCTTTAATTGACGACTAGCATCGATTTCATCAAATTGAACTGGCTCTGGCACTGCTTCCTTGACTTGGTCAATAAAGCTAAGACGTGCAGTGAGATTGTTGTCAAAAAGGTCATTTGCCAATTTTTCAGGAGACAATTCATTACTTTCTTCAAGGTTGTTAAAAATAGCAGACTTGACCTTAGATTGAAATTGAAAATCATCTGTATTAAATGTTTCAGCAATTCTCTGAGCTGTTTTTTCCAGTTCCTTGATTGACTTTTTAGGTGAAATCTTTGGCTGAGCCTGAATCAGATTCTCAGAAAAATAGTTCAAAAAAGTTCCGTTATACTTGATTCGTTTCTCAATCAGGTGATATTTTCGGCTTTGAAGATTGACCACCAAGGCCTCGTCAGCCCCTGTACCAAATCCAGGAAGATTGTTTTGAGTCAACTTGATTGGATTGTCAACTTCTCCACCCAGATGGGTTAAGGTTTCCCGTAAGACAATACGTAGAAAAGCAAAATGCTCAACTCCTTCTTTAGAAAACTGCACAAAAATCAAGTCGTTGGTTTTGAGATTTTCAGAAATGCTGAATTCCTCTTTCCAGAGGTTTGCTAGCGCCACCGATGTCTCCAACAAGTTATCTGTAATATGATTGAAGAAGGGATTTTCTTCTTCGAAAATCCCAGTCTTGGCTTCATCTGAATACACACGTTCGATTTTCTTGCGTAGGTATTCCTCGATTTTTGGAGTGATATTGAGAAATTTATCCGCTAGAAACAACTCTGTGTCATCAGGGCTGAACTGATGGATAATAGCTTTCTTAATATAAATGTCCATAAAAATTTAGTCCTCGTATAATGGGAAGGCATCTGTCAAGGCTTTGACATCGCTTCTTACTTCTTCTAAGACAGCTTCATTTTCTGCATTTTTAAGGGTTTTAATGATAAGCTCAGCCACTTTACGACTTTCTTCTTCACCAAAACCACGTGCAGTTGTTGCTGCTGCACCGATACGAATACCACTTGTCTTAAATGGTGACAAAGTTTCGTAAGGGATTGAGTTTTTATTTAGGGTAATATTGACCTCATCTAGCAAGTTTTGAGCAACTTTTCCGTTTTCTACAACCTTAGTCACGTCAACAAGGAAGAGGTGATTTTCAGTACCACCAGAGATAATACGGAAATCAGGGTCTTGCAAGAAGACTTCTGCCATAGCCTTGCTGTTCTTAATAACATTTGCTGCATATTCCTTGAAGGCTGGATCTAATACCTCTTTAAAGGCAACAGCCTTAGCAGCAACAACGTGCTCTAATGGTCCACCTTGAATACCTGGGAAAATAGCAGAATTAATCTTCTTAGCAAGGTCTTCGTCATTAGTCAAAATCAAACCACCACGTGGTCCACGAAGGGTTTTGTGGGTCGTTGTTGTTGTAATATGTGCATAAGGAACTGGACTTGGATGAAGACCTGCAGCAACCAAACCAGCAATGTGCGCCATATCGACCATAAGTTTAGCACCAACAGCATCTGCAATTTCACGGAATTTTGAAAAATCAATAATTTGAGAATAAGCTGAAGCTCCTGCTACGATTAATTTGGGTTTCACTTCTTGTGCTTGTTTCAAGATAGCGTCAAAGTCCAAGAGTTCAGTCTCAGGATCAACACTATAAGAAACAAAGTTGTAGGTTTGACCAGAGAAGCTTACAGGAGCTCCGTGGGTCAAGTGTCCACCTGCTGCCAAATCCATCCCCATGACCGTATCACCTGGCTCAATCAAAGCCATGTAAGCTGCACAGTTGGCTTGACTTCCTGAGTGAGGTTGGACATTGGCAAACTTGGCACCAAAGATTTCCTTTGCACGTTCAATAGCTAGACTTTCAACGATATCTACTACATCAGTACCACCGTAATAACGACGTCCTGGGTAACCTTCGGCGTATTTATTGGTCAAGATAGACCCTTGAGCCGCCATAACTGCTTTAGAAACGACATTTTCAGAGGCGATTAGCTCGATATTGTTTTGTTGACGTTCCTCTTCTTTGGCAATGGCATTCCAAAGATCTGCATCATAAGCTTTAAAATCATCTTTGTCAAAAATCATAGGTCTTCTCCTTTATAGTGTGATAGGTCTTTTAGTTTGTTTTTACAACAAGAATATAAAATCCAAACTAAAAAATGCGAATAAACCGTTTCTGCACTTTATCACAAGTATAACCAACTTTTTCGTAAAATGCATGGGCACCCAGACGATGGTCTGCAGAATTTAAGCGAATAAAGTTATAGCCTCGTTTTTTTGCTTCTTGTTCCAATCCTTGGAGCAAAGTTTTTCCGATACCCTGACCCTGTGTTTGAGGCAAAACAGCTAAAGCTAGGATATTAAAGCCTGGTTTTGAATAAAGGGATTCATAAACCTCGGCATGAACATAACCAAGTAAGTCATGGCTGGTCGAATCCTCGAAACCCAGTAGGTAGTGATGAGAGTCCTGAGATAACTTAGCTAGTTGACTAGCCGTTTCCTCTAAACTAAACGAATAACCTAAAGCTTCTTTGTTAATCTCACAAATAGCTGCAACATCTGTTGTTTTCAAATCACGTAGCATATTATACCTCCTCAAAAGGAATTGTTGGTATCTTGGCAAGGATATCTTCTCGTGTAATCGCTCCTTGACGTAGAATCTTCACCTTATCGCCAGATAAGTCTAAAATAGTCGAATCCTGACCTGTTAAAAAAGCATCGTCTTCTAGTCCCAAGACCTCTTGATCAAAGTCTTTAAGAATCTTGTGAAAATCAACTCCACTTGATTGACCTGAGATATTGGCAGAAGGACCGATTAAGGGACCAAACTCACGAATCAAGTCCAGAGTTACTGGATGACTCGGCATGCGAAATCCAACAGTCGTCAAATCTGAATTGACCCAGTAAGGAACCTTGTCATTAGCTTCTAAGATAATGGTCAAAGGGCCCGGCAAAAAACTTTCAACCAGTTTATTGAGATAAGGTGGCTGATTCTTAGAAAAGTTCAAGATATCGTCTAAACTTGCGACATTGAGATTGAGCGCCTTGTCTCTAGGACGACGTTTGAGCTGGTAAACATGGTCAACTGCCTTCTCATCCAAAGCTTTCGCAAAAAGACCATAAACTGTCTCCGTTGGCAAAACTACAGCTCCACCCTTTTCAAATTCTTGCTTAATTTTCTCCATCATCAATGACAACCATCCTATCTTGGCCAAATTGGTCCTTGAGTGTCCTCACTTGTTTTTCAGGAAGATTCTCCCTGAAAAGCTCTGGGACACTTTGTCCTTGTTTGTAGCCAATTTCAAGATAAATCTTACCACCATAATTTAGATAGTCCTTTGATTCTTCCGCAATTCTGCGATAGATCGCTAGACCATCCTCATCTGCAAAGAGGGCTAAATGTGGCTCTGAATGGAGAACATTCAAACCTACTTCTGCCTCATCTACTCGAGATATGTAAGGTGGATTGGATACAATTATATCATATTTTGAAGAAATTTCGGAGAAACAGTCAGATTTAATAAAAGATAATGTTAGACCTTGATTATTAGCGTTTTCCATCGCCAAATCCAAAGCATCCTGTGAAATGTCGGCAGCAGTGACCGACCAATCTGGTCTATTTTTAGCCAAGGCAAGAGCAATAGCACCACTCCCTGTTCCGATATCCAGAACTTTGAGGTTTTCCTTTGGATTCTCAGCCAAAATGAGTTCCACCAACTCTTCTGTCTCTGGTCGAGGAATCAAGACCCTCTCATCAACCTTTAACTGCATCCCAAAGAATTCAGCATGACCGATAATATACTGGGCGGGTATATGATTTGCTAATTTCCTGTAAATGTCCTCAACAAATTTGTAATCTTCATCAGTGACTTCTTGCTGGAGGGCAAAGACGAAGTCTGTAAAAGATAAATTTTTTTAGGCTACGATAGACAAAGGAGAGGCTTTCCGCTTCCTCTCCTTGTACTATCAACTTTTCCTCAAAAATCTTTAAAAAAATTTGAGCTAATTTCATTATTTGTTTAATTCTTCCAATTTTTTTGTGTTTGGTCATAAAGAACCAAGGCATCCACTACTTCGTCCAACTTACCAGCAAGGATTGTATCAAGTTTTTGAAGAGTCAAGCCAATACGGTGATCTGTTACACGGTTTTGTGGGAAGTTATAAGTACGAATACGCTCTGAACGGTCACCAGTACCGATAGTAGATTTACGTTCAGCATCCTGCTCATCTTGGGCAATCTGTGCAAAGTGGTCAGCAACACGCGCACGGATAATCTTCATAGCCTTTTCACGGTTTTTCTGCTGGGTACGTTCTTCCTGCATTTCAACCTTGATATTGGTTGGCAAGTGAACGATACGAACGGCAGTCGCAACTTTATTGACGTTCTGTCCACCAGCACCAGAAGCGTGGTAGATATCCACACGAAGGTCTTTTGGATCAATATCGTATTCTACTTCTTCCACTTCAGGCATGACAAGAACAGTTGCAGTCGATGTATGAACACGACCCTGACTTTCTGTCACAGGGACGCGCTGTACACGGTGAGCACCTGATTCATACTTAAGTTTAGAGTAAACAGATTGACCAGAAACCATAGCAACTACTTCTTTGAAACCACCGACACCGTTCATAGATGCTTCCATAACTTCAAAGCGCCAGCCTTGGGCTTCAGCATACTTTTGGTACATGGTTAGCAAATCGCCAGCAAAGAGGGCTGCTTCATCACCACCTGCAGCTCCACGTATCTCAAGGATGATATTTTTGTCATCGTTTGGATCTTTAGGAAGAAGCAAGATTTTCAGTTTTTCTTCGTACTCTTCTTTTTCAGCCTTAGCATCTTTGAGTTCTTGCTTGGCCATTTCTTCCAAGTCTGCATCTCCGCCTGATTCCTTTATCATCTCTTCGGCATCAATAATGTTTTGAAGGACTTGTTTGTATTCGCGGTAAGCTGTTACCGTATCACGAGTAGAAGCTTCCTCTTTTGAAAGCTCCATGAAACGCTTGGTATCAGAGACCACATCTGGGTCACTAAGCAGTTCTCCCAACTCTTCATAACGGTCTTCTACAGCTTGTAGTTGATCATAGATGTTCATTTTTTCTCCTTATTTCTCAATTGTTAAATCATAGATTGCTACTACTTCGTTCTCAAATATTTCCCCAGTTTCTTTAAATCCATAACTGAGGTAACAAGATCTTACATGTTTATTTTCTGGTTCATAAGACAACCAAAGTTTATTGCCTAAACCTGCTGGCGCTGTCCGAACATAGTCCAGCACTTTATCCATAATTGGTTTAAAAATATCCTTGATTTTGAAAATTCTTATCAATCATAAAACGAAATAGTAAATAATTTCCACTACTAATTCCGATCTTTTTATCATAAGCTATCATCACAAAACCTATAATTGCATCATTATCATAAACTGCTAATGGAGCTACAAAATCTCCATTTTTAGTGTAGACATATGCTTCAGCTAAACTAATTGCGTTGGTTGCAATGAATTGCTTTTGATATTCCTTGACATCCAAATTCAAAACATCAAAATAATTTTCCATTGTAACATCTCTTAGTTCAATTGTCATAGTTATGCTCCTTGTTAGATGCTATCATTGGCGCAAAATAATGTTTTCGGCAAACTGAGATATAGGTTTCATTTCCACCAATCTGGATTTGTTCACCATCATAGACTGGCAGTCCATCCTGGGTACGCAAGACCATGGTCGCTTTTTTCTTACAATACTGACAGATGGTCTTGATTTCGTTAATCTTATCTGCTAAGAGCAGAAGATATTTTGAACCTTCGAATAGTTCATTACGAAAGTCATTTTTTAAACCAAATGCCATAACAGGTATGTCTAACTCGTCCACAACACGAGCTAGGTCGTAAACATGGTGACGCTTTAAAAACTGGGCTTCATCGACAAGCACACAGTAAGGCTTTTCAGGTAAATCTCGGATAAATCCAAAGATATCCGTTGTTTCCTCAATAGCAACTGCTGGTCTTTTCATTCCAATTCGACTTGAAACATAGCCAACACCGTCACGCGTATCCAGAGCCGAAGTCATAATCACAACTCCCTTTCCTTGCTCCTCATAGTTATAGGCTACCTTAAGAATCTCAATCGTCTTGCCTGAGTTCATGGTCCCATAACGATAATACAACTGTGCCATGCTTCTATTTCACGTCCATTTCTAAATTTTTGCTACATTCTAGTATACCATATTTTCTCAAAGCTTTAAATGGCAAATTGTGGTAAAATAGAAGAAATCAAATAACTAGTGGAGGACGCAATTATGCCATTTGTACGCATCGATTTATTTGAAGGACGCACGCTAGAGCAAAAGAAAGCCTTAGCCAAGGAAGTTACGGAAGCTGTTGTTCGCAACACTGGTGCACCTCAATCTGCTGTTCATGTCATTATCAACGATATGCCTGAAGGAACCTATTTCCCACAAGGCGAAATGCGCACTAAGTAAAGCTTAAGCAATCTGCTTAGGCTTTTCTTTATAAGTGCCATTCGTTGAATAAAACACTATATTTTGTTACAATTTTAAGAGATATTAGTCTATACAAACAAATAAACTATAAAGGAATTGAAATGATTACACGGGAATTTGATACCATTGCAGCAATCTCCACTCCACTAGGTGAAGGAGCTATTGGGATTGTTCGTTTAAGCGGAACAGATAGCTTTGCTATCGCCCAGAAAATCTTTAAAGGCAAGGACTTGACTAAGGTTGCTAGCCACACTCTTAACTACGGCCATATCGTTGACCCTCAAACTGGTAAGGTCATGGACGAGGTTATGGTTGGGGCTATGAAGTCTCCAAAGACCTTCACTCGTGAGGATATCATCGAGATTAACACCCACGGTGGAATCGCCGTAACCAATGAAATTCTCCAACTGGCTATCCGTGAAGGTGCTCGTATGGCAGAGCCTGGTGAATTTACTAAGCGTGCCTTCCTTAACGGTCGTGTAGACTTGACTCAGGCCGAGGCTGTTATGGATATCATCCGTGCCAAGACAGACAAGGCCATGAATATTGCAGTCAAACAACTAGACGGTTCTTTATCTGACCTCATTAACAATACTCGTCAGGAAATTCTCAATACACTGGCACAAGTCGAAGTCAATATCGACTACCCAGAGTACGACGATGTTGAAGAAGCTACCACTGCTGTTGTCCGTGAAAAGACCTTGGAGTTTGAGCAATTACTAACCAATCTCCTTAGAACAGCTCGTCGCGGTAAAATCCTCCGTGAAGGGATTTCAACTGCCATCATTGGACGCCCCAACGTTGGAAAATCAAGCCTTCTTAATAACCTACTACGTGAAGACAAGGCTATTGTAACGGATATCGCAGGTACTACCCGAGATGTCATCGAAGAATACGTCAATATCAACGGTGTGCCACTGAAATTGATTGATACTGCAGGTATCCGTGAAACGGATGATATCGTCGAGCAAATCGGTGTCGAGCGCTCCAAAAAAGCTCTCAAGGAAGCTGATTTGGTTTACTTGTCTTAAACGCCAGCGAACCTCTAGCTGCCCAAGACCGACAACTTCTTGAAATCAGCCAAGATACCAACCGTATCATCCTACTGAATAAAACTGACCTACCTGAGGCTATTGAAACTCAGGAACTTCCTGAAGATGTCATCCGTATTTCGGTCCTCAAAAATCAAAACATTGATAAGATTGAAGAACGGATTAACAACCTCTTCTTTGAAAATGCTGGCTTGGTCGAACAAGATGCTACTTACTTGTCAAACGCCCGTCACATTTCCTTGATTGAAAAGGCTGTTGAAAGCCTACAAGCTGTTAATGAAGGGCTGGAACTAGGTATGCCAGTTGACTTACTTCAAGTTGATTTGACCCGTACTTGGGAAATCCTCGGAGAAATCACTGGTGATGCTGCTCCAGATGAACTCATTACACAGTTGTTCAGCCAATTTTGTCTGGGTAAATAAGAAAAAACTAGGCCAAATAAATGCTAGTCACCTAAAAAGAGGTTGGGACAAAAAGATCCCGACCTCACTTTTTATTATCAATCATAATTTGACGCGGTAGCTGATTGAACTTTTTGTTCGTCTTTAGACTCCAAAAAGCTCCTAATCATCCTCGCGGGGCTGGGACTACGAAATCAAGACTTTGTCTATCGATTTCTTATACGAAAACTCAAAAGAGCGCAAAAAGACTCCCCTTGTGATATAATGAAGGTGAAAAAATTGTATTAGGCTACTGGCTCGTCTCTAGTAGCCTTTTTTGTAGCACAAACTCCTGATAAGTGAGATTTTCTTTCAAAAGGATATAAGCTATTTTAAGAAGTTGATGTGCGAGTGCAATAGTTGCTTTTTGCGGTCCTCTCCTACTTTGAATTTGGTAATAACGCTCTGCTAGTGGACTTCCTTTTTTTGTCTTTTTGCCGCAAAAAAACTGCTTGACAGAGACACCTTTTTAAATAGGAATTGCCATGTCTGATTTTTGTGCTCCTCTTTTTACCGGCACTTTCATTATTTCCAGGACACAAACCAGCCCAGGAAGCGAGATGTCCAGCTGTTGGAAACTGGCTCATGTCTACCCCAATTTCCGCTATGATCACAGAGGCTGTAATAAGATCCATACCAGGAATAGAATCTAGGATTTCCACTGGTCTCTCATAGAGATTTAGATAGCCGTTTATACGCTCTTCCAAACAATCGATTTGTTTTTGATAAAAATCGTAAATCTCTAAGGACTGACCTAACATAAAACGATGATGAGCCGAAAAGTACCCATCAAGTGCCTCAAGGAGTTGGGGAACTTTTCTTTTCAAACTGGTATAAACAGATTGATGGATCATTCTTGGGGTAAGGGGCGTCTCATCAATAAGCAGCTGCAGTAAGTTTCGACCAGAAGCACCCATGATATCTTCTATGTAGGTTGTCAGCTTAATACCTCCTGATTGGAGGATTTTATGGATCCGATTGGTCTCACGATTACGGCTCTCTACATAGTGTTTCCGTTGTCGTGTTAGCTCTCTCAATTCTTGAATGGTTTCATCAGGAACGAAACTGCGAGGGAGCAGGCCGATTCGTGTTAATTGGGCAATCCAGTGAGCATCTTTCTTATCTGTTTTTTGACCTGGAATAGCTTTCATATGAGCAGGCTGTGCTAGGATGAGTTCAAAGTCATCACAGAGTTCATGCCAGACAGGTCTCCAGTAAACTCCTGTGCTTTCCATGCCGACGGCTTCTACATGAAATTGAGTGAGAAAAATCATGACAGGCTTTTTAATCCTTTTTGTCGTTGTATCAAACTGAGCCATTTCACGCTTTGGACGAGTAGAAGTGAGCGGCCCATGTAGAATACAAACCACAACAGTAGCTTGATGGACATCAATACCTGCACAAGATTGATAGAGAACATCCATTGTGATTCCCTCCATTTATAAAGTCAGAGAGCTTGTCTACCGATAACGTTGTCGTATTTTTATACTCATGCTCAAGGCGATATTTTGGGGGTACTCGTCGGTAGAGTGGATTAGTTTGTCCCGCGAAAGTGATATTCAAGAAATTATCAACCACAAAGCCCTCACTTAGATTATACTTCTAAATGAGGGCTCTTGTCTTTATTTTCGTGTTTCTGTGGGTGACGGCTATGTCGTCATGGCTGTCTGTCCCACCGCCTTTTCTTTCATCTTCTAAGTTATATCCTGCCTTAGCAGATATTTGAAACAAACTTTACCAGTTTTTTTCTATTTTCACTTAGTCTTTGGGTAATTTGCCAGCTTTTTCAAGCATTTTTTTGATTAAATAAGGCATCTTGACATTTTCACGACCTTTTTTCTCAATTAATTTTTTGACAAATTCTGGCATTTGTAAGTCTTGTGATTCATCTAAAATATTCTTAGTTTCATCCGAAGGGACTAATTCATCAAAGGTCTCTTCTTCTGGGAGGAATTCTCTAAATTCTTTATGTTCGTTAGCTCGGACAATATTGACCAAGGCATCAATCAAACGAGAATCTGTATTTGGCATTGGTGGACGATGGTAGTTCACCTCCCAATTCCTGACACAAGTCTTGACATTCCACATCGTTGTCAAACAAGACTTCAATATGCTCACTGATAAAACTAATAGGCACAAAAATATAATTGTCTGGATGTTCTGTCTGTTCTCTGAGATACTCCAAAACATCTGGCTTAATCCATGGAATACCAATATCACTTTCGCTCTGCCAAGTGTTGGTATATTGCTCTGGTTTCAAGCCTAATTTCTCAGCAATTAACTTGCTATTTTCGAAAATCTGGTCGATATAGGGATCACCAAAATCCAAGGCAAAAATGGGCACACTGTGGGCTGAAAAGATGACTTTAAAGCTATCCTGTTTCACCTTTTCTTTTAAAATCTTTGCAATTTCATCTGCCCAATAGTTTAAGAGGGCTTCTTCTTGATACCAGTCCTTAATAACCAAAAACTGAATTTGTTTGCTTTCCAGAAACTTTTCGTACCCCATGACAGAGTAAAAGGAATAGTGTGGCTCCAAAATCAAGCAAATACACTTTTCAATTCCATCTGCTTCCATTTGCCGAATCACATCTGGAATAAAAGGGGTTGAAAATTTATTGGCAAAATAGACACTATATTCATTTCCTAACCTAGCATCTACCAAGGCAACTTCTTCACGGGTAATTTTTGAAGTGGAGTTCCTCCAATTCGGACATAATTATCGTAAAGCGTTTGAATCTCGTGATCTTGAGGTCGAACTCCACGACGAATGTTAGTAAAAAAAGTCGGCTACTCCTTCAAAGGTAATCTCTTCTGGGGAACCAAATGTCATCATTAAAATCGCTTTTTTCATCTCTGCATCCTTGTGATATTTTTATCTTTTTTATTGTATCACTAAAACAGCCATAAGTAAACGCTAACATAAGAATGTTACCTCCCTTCTGACTTTTGTTTTTCTCTTCTTTCTATGATACAATGGTTTTAAAAGAAGGAAAAAAGGAGTTACGATGAAATATCCAACATTGTTGGAGCGTTTTTTGACTTATGTCAAAGTCAATACTCGTTCTGACGAACATTCAACCACTACACCAAGTACCCAAAGTCAAGTAGACTTCGCAACCAATGTCCTCATCCCTGAGATGAAACGTGTTGGTTTGCAAAATGTTTACTACCTACCAAACGGTTTTGCTATCGGAACCTTACCAGCCAACGACCCAAGTTTGACTCGTAAGATCGGTTTTATCTCCCACATGGATACGGCTGATTTTAATGCTGAAGGTGTCAATCCACAAGTTATTGAAAACTACGACGGTGGAGTTATCGAGCTTGGTAATTCTGGTTTCAAGCTTGATCCAGCAGATTTCAAGAGCCTAGAGAAATATCCTGGGCAAACCTTGATAACTACTGATGGAACTACTTTGCTCGGGGCTGATGACAAATCTGGTATCGCTGAAATCATGACAGCTATCGAATACTTGACTGCTCATCCTGAGATTAAACACTGTGAAATTCGTGTCGGCTTTGGTCCAGATGAAGAAATCGGTGTTGGTGCCAATAAATTTGATGCAGAGGACTTCAATGTTGACTTTGCTTATACAGTTGACGGTGGACCTCTTGGGGAATTGCAATACGAAACCTTCTCTGCTGCAGGTGCAGAACTTCACTTCCCAAGGTCGTAATGTTCACCCAGGAACTGCTAAAGGGCAAATGGTCAATGCGCTTCAGTTGGCAATTGACTTCCATAATCAACTCCCAGCTGGTGACCGACCAGAATTGACTGAGGGGTACCAAGGTTTCTACCATCTCATGGATGTAACAGGAACTGTTGAGGAAGCGCGTGCTAGCTACATCATTCGTGACTTCGAAAAAGAAAACTTCGAAGAGCGTAAAGCTGCCATGCAAGCTATTGCTGACAAAATGAATCAAGAACTTGGTAGCGATCGTGTAACCTTGACTTTGACAGACCAGTACTACAACATGAAGGAAGTCATTGAAAAGGATATGACTCCAATCACCATTGCTAAAGCAGTAATGGAAAGTCTTGATATTGCACCAATTATCGAGCCTATCCGTGGAGGAACAGACGGTTCTAAAATTTCCTTTATGGGAATTCCAACTCCAAATATCTTCGCTGGTGGAGAAAATATGCACGGACGTTTTGAATACGTTAGTCTGCAAACAATGGAACGTGCTGTTGATACAATCATCGGGATTGTAGCTTATAAAGACTAAAGAGATCGGGAAAAAATTCCCGACCTCTTTTTTTATCAGCAGTCTACTTTGACACGGTAGCTGACTGAACATTTTGTTATTCTGCTACTTTTTCTCTTGTTTCTGGAGATGTAGTTGCAGGAGTTATGGTTGACTCAGCTGGTTTATCGTTTGTTTCTTTATTGGCTGTTTCGGTGTTAGCTTCAGCTGGCTTGACTTTGGATTGAAATTCTTGGTTTAAGGAGACAATTTCTTGAGCAAGAGCTAGAAGAGCTTGCTTGTCTTTGCTTGCAGCTGATAATTTATCAAACAAGGCATCCACTTTTTCAAAGTCCGCATCAGAACCATTATTCACTTCCAAATAAGTATGAAGGGCAATAACTCCGTTGTATAGTTTTTGATAAAGAACTAAAACCTCTGGGTCTTGGTTGGCATTCTCACGTTCAGTCTGAATGGTTTGTGAAATACGCTTCAGAAGATCTTGGACTTGCGTGTTTAATTCATCAAGGTCTGCGTCATCTTTATCTAGAGCAGCTTTCAGATTTTTCACTTCGTCAGCAAGGGAAGCTTTAACACCTTCTTCTTTAACTTGAGTCACTAATTCATCAGCTTTTGTTAAGAGTTCTTCTACTTGACCTTTTCGAACATGATTACTTTGTTCCTCAGGCTTAATATCATCATACAAACCTTTCAAAAAATCATAAACTGCCGTTTTAGCACTGTGACCATCCAGTTTTTCAGTATCTAAGATGGTTTCAGAAGGTTTATGAGCAACAGATTCATTCTTCACTGCTTCTTCTACCTCTAATTTTGTTTGATAGATTTCAGGGAAGAGTTTGTTTAAGTCAGTCGCCTTGAGGAAGGATTGTGACTGATAAAGGGTCCAAGTTAAGTTGGCAACCTTATTTCTAAGAGTATCATTCAAACGACCATCTGACAGATGTTGATAGAAATACTTAATGTACTCGACTGTTGTAACCCCAGTTCGATCATTAAAGTCTTGAAGAGCTTCTAGTTTAGCTTCAACAGCATCTAAACCAGCTTCATCTTGAGCCAATTTATTTTCTTGGAGTTGAGCCAAGAGATCCTTCTTCGGAAGTCCATAAGCATCCGTATCTAAGGTATTAATCTTATCTACTAAAGCTTGATATTTCTTATCTAAAGGACTGATTTCTGTTGGTTTTACACTAGAGTCAACGTGGATATACTGCTTGTCAAAAAGATCTAAAGCAGCCAGATAACCAGCTGTAGAGTTTGTTGAGAGCTTCTTCATATTTTCAGAGAATTGTCCCAAGGCAAGCTCAATTTGTCTTTGTAAAATTGGTTTATCCTTGTAAACTTCGCGACTTTCTGCTAAAAGTTGATCAACCTTATTTTGAACAGCTGTTTCATCAAATGCACCTGGTTGGTAGTTGGATTGCAAGGCAGGAATCTTATGTTTCAAAGCCACTTCATAGCCTTTAGTTTGTACTTTAATGTAGTGATTATGGTCTCCGTGAGGAATGACGAAGCTGCCATTTTCCACCTGCAAACTATATGGAGAGACACCATCACGAAGGGCAGTTGTATAGAGTTCGTTTAGGAAATCAAGTTCTGCATCGCCTGTTTGAAGCGGAATACGAACGTGTTCTTTTCGAACTGCATAAGGGTGAATGTGAGTTGGATCATAAGCTTGGTCTGGATTACCAAATACAAAGAATCCATTTGAAATTCGGATAGCTTCAAGCGGAACACCATAGGTTTTAGAGATATAAGCTATCTTTTTCTTCATCGCTGGCATCTCGAGAGAAACTTTCGACAGTCTTGGCAAGAGGTTTAACAGGTTCTGCCTGATGTTGACCATGCAGATGCTCTTGAGCTGCCTTTATCTGCTCTGCTGACAAATCTTTTTTGAAAAGAAATAGTGGGCATGATCTCCATGTGAAACCACAAAACCTTGCTCATCCTCACTAATCACTCGCTCAGCTGCAAATCCATGATCATGTTCATCTTCATGATGCTCGTGTTTCACTTCATTCTCTTTATGAGTGTTTTGATTATCTTTTGGAACTTCTGTTCGTCCATGACCAAGCAAATGCTCTTGCGCTGCCTTAATCTGTTCTGCTGACAAATCTTTTTTGAAGAAATAATGGGCATGGTCCCCATGTGAAACTACAAAACCTTGCTCATCCTCACTAATCACTCGCTCAGCTGCAAAGCCATGATCATGTTCATCTTCATGATGCTCGTGTTTCGCTTCATTCTCTTTAGGAGTGTTAGGATTATCTTTTGGAATTTCTGTTTGGCCATGACCATGCAGATGCTCTTGAGCTGCCTTTATCTGCTCTGCTGACAAATCTTTTTTAAAGAAATAATGGGCATGATCTCCATGTGAAACTACAAAACCTTGCTCATCTTCTCTAATCACACGCCCAGCGGCAAAGCCATGATCATGTTCATCCTCATGATGGTTCTTATGACTTACATTTTCATGATCACGCTGAACTGTTGGTTTATTTTGATTTTCTAACGGCTTTGTTAGTGTTAGGGCACCGCCAAGTGGTATCAAACGAGCAATTTTTTGCTCCAAAGCAGACATACTACTATAAGGAATGAAATGGTAGTGATTGCCGTGTGGAATCGCAACTCCTGACGGTGTTCGACTGGTAATTTTAGCTGGGTCAAATACCAAACCATCAGATTCTTGATAGCGTTGACTAACTGGTAAAGCATATAACTGAGCAAGAAGACTTTGGAGGCTATCCTCTTGATCTACTGGGATGCTTGTTGCTGGACTATCGGCTTGAGAACTTGGTGTAACACTTGGATTTGGTTTATAATCCGTCAGGCTTGGTTGACTTCCTCTTCCAGCTAGATAGGCCTGAGCTGCTGCTAATTCACTTGAAGATAGGGCACTCTTTGGAACGTAGTGATAATGCCCACCGTGAGGAACGATATAAGCATCCCCTGTATCTTCAATAATATCTGCAGCATTAAAGACATAACCATCATCCGTTGTATATCGACCTTGTGCTCTGGCAGCAAGAACTTCCTCACTTGCACTACCACTATCTGATGTGTGTTCTTGTTTTTGCTGCTCGATTTGTTCTTTGGTACGGACATTATCAGCATGGCTTGCATCTTTTAGATAGACATAGTATTTGCCATCCACTTTGATGATATAGCCACCTTTAATCTCATTGACAATATCTTGATCACGCAACTGATAGTTCGGATCTTTCATGACCAGTTCTTCACTAAAGATTGCATCATAAGGCACCTTACCATTATAGTAATGGAAATGGTCGCCGTGGGAAGTCACATAACCTTGATCAGTGATCTTGGTAACAATCTGTTCAGCTTCTATGCCTTCCTTCTTGCTAACTTGGTCTGGTGTCAGAGATTCATTCTTCTTAGCTTCAGATCCTTTACCGTCAACATAGGATACACGATTATCATCTTTTCTCAGGTGCTTGATGTTGATTCAAAGCATAAACGCAGACACTTAAAGCAAGAACTACTGCAGATCCTGCTAAATATTTTTTATTAATCTTCATAATCTCCTCATTTCAATTCTTCAGCTAAGATAGCCATATTTTCTTCTAGGTTTTCTATGTAGGACTTGTCATTTTGTGGGTCGGCCTCTAAAGGATTGAGGGTTTTCAGACTCACACCTGTTGATTTGACAAGTGTATCAGCTACCTTTGATGAAGCGTTACTCTCTGTAAAGATAGTTTTGACTTTATAAGTCTTTACAAATTCCTGGATTTCGGTTAACTGTCTTGGACTTGGTTCTTGATCAGGAGATATTCCTGCAATCCCAAGCTGATTGAGTCCAAATCGTTTTGCCAAATATGAAAAGGCTGTGTGTTGGGTCACAAATGTCTTTTGATTTGCTTTTTCAAAGATGAGTTGGTATTTCTTAGTTAAGTCATGAGCCTTGGCACTAAGTTTCTGTGCATTTTTCTGATAGGTATCCTTGTTGGCACTGTCCAGTTCGGATAACTTATCAGCAATTATCTGTGCTTCTTCTGCAACCTTTTCAGGATCTAACCAAGTGTGTGGATCATACAAGGTCTTCTCATCAATCCCATCTCCTGCCTGCATATCTTCTAAGCCAGGCACGCGCTCCAAGGTCATACCTTCTGATGCTTCCAACACCTTTACCTTTGACTTTTGTAGGCTCGGATCCAAACTTCCCGCCCATGACTCTAATGTATGAGAATGATAAACAAAAACATCGGCATCATAGATGGCTGCAATATCATTTGCAGAAGGTTCAAAGGAATGGATACCAGAACTAGACTGAATCATCCGAACATCATTTAGATCACCTGAAACCTCTTTGATTATAGCATAGACAGGATAAAAACTGGTCACAATCTTCATCTCCTTAGTTTCATCACTCTTGTCTTGACTGGTCTTTTGTCCACAAGCTCCTAAAACGAGAGCAAAGAAGGCAATCATGAGCCATAGGATAGTTCTTTTTTTCATAACAACTCCTTAACTAGTATTTAACCATTTAATTAACTAGTAAACATTTTACTCCTAAAAAAATTTAAAATGTCAATATTTTTTTTATAGATTTTCATGAAAAAAAGTGAGAACTAGATTTCATTATCAGTTCTCACTAGTCATTTTTATCATTTGAGTTTTTAAAAGTTTTAGTTTGCTTTAGGCTTACTATTGTTTAGTAAGGCTATGAGGTTTTCAGCTTGAGCCATAATGCCATTATTATCCATAGTTCCCAAAGTCAGATTATTTCGCAAACCAACCAAGGTTTCGCTAGCATTGGATTTAAGGCTTGCATCTGTGACTGTCTTTATTAGTTTCTCTGCTTCTTTTATCTTTGCTTCTACCTTTTCAGTTTCAACCTGTGGTTCTTCTGGTTCATTTGGGACCTCTTCTTTCGGTTCTTCCTCTGGTTTATAGTTATTTGTAGGATCTTGACTATTATCTTTTTTACCCAAGACATGATCGCTAGTATTTCCCCAACCATCGTTTGAATGTGGACGCTCGTCTGGATGTTCTACATAGTACTTAATCGTTGCGAATAAGTCTTCAAGAGTATATCCGTTCGGTGCCTTATACGATTTATCATCAAACCAAGCGAACTTGATATTATGGTAATGATCCTTGTGAGGAATAATCAGATTACCATTTTTTACTGCTACAGTATGTTCTACATTATAAGGTAAACGAACCAATGGAATTCGTTTTTCACCTTGAACACGTTCATAAATAGATGCTGCGCTTTCCCCATTTGGATTTGCCTGAGCAGCACTATCTTCAGATGGAGGGTTGATATTTTTCTCTTTGGTATAGGCCTGAGCCTCAGATTTTTCTTTATCGGACAAACTATCCTTACCAATCCAGTGACTATGCCCCATATGTGGTGTTACATAGGCATCCCCCTCATCACTGATAATATCATGGGCATCAAAGATGTAGCCATCCGATGTTGTGTACTTATCCGCTAGCTGCGCTACTCGAACTTCATCGTCACTATACTCGATTTGTGAGTTTGGCTTACCAAGACGTTCTGGATGACTAATTGGTGCAATAAATCTAAGTAAATCATCCACAAATGCTACCTTGTTTACATGCTCATCATTTAATCTCTCTAGCAACTGATCTAAATTCTGAAAGTCAGATAGCCGTCCCTTGTTTTCATGTAAGTTCTTATGCGTTTTCTCCAACAAACTATAAGCCTTATCATAGAATTCCTGATCTCGAGGATCTACTGTGCTTTTTTTATCTGCCAAGCTATGTGATAGTGTAGCCACCTTATTCAGTTCTTTCTCAAAAGCTATAAGATTCTCTTTAGACAGATCCTTAGTCAAGACATAACGAAAAACTCCCTTCTCTTCAAGGACATAACCCTGACCAACTTTTCTGACTACTTGCTTGGCAAGCTCTGCATTATTATGATTGTCAGGAAGTGGAACTGGTGCTAGATGCAGATTTGGGACAGGCCGAGGGACTGGCTTCAAAATAGGATTTGGCCGTAAACTAACTGCACCAGGAACAGAAACCGTTTTTTGATTACCAACAGAAGTCATCCGTGCAATCTTTTCTTCCAGAGCTGACATCTGACTATATGGGATAAAATGATAGTGATCCCCATGAGGTACTGCTACCCCATTTGCTGTTCTTTTTGTAATTTGGGCAGGGTCGAAGATCAAACCATCTGATTCGACATGTCGTTGGTGGACAGGCAAAGAATAGAGTTCTTTCAAAAGACTATTCAAATCTTCAGCTTGGCCTGGCTCTGACTTAAAGCTGGAAGCACTTGGTTGACTTGGCAATGATGGATTGTCTTCACTTGTATTTGAAGGGTTATCGGTCTGGTTATAAGCATAAGTCGGACGACTAACCAGCTTTTGATCTTTTCCAGCTAAAAAGGCCTGGGCAGCAGCGAGTTCACTAGCCGATAAGTCACTCTTGGGAATATAGTGGAAATGATTGCCATGGGGAACGATGTATGCATCACCAGTGTCCTCGATAATATCACTTGCATTAAAAACATAGCCATCATCCGTCGTATAACGTCCCTGAGCCCTTGCTAGAGTGACTTCATTACTAACCTTTGTTCCACCATCATGCCCATGTTCTTGCTTCTGACGATTGATTTCTTCCTTACTACGAATATTTTCTGTATGGGAAGCATCCTTGAGGTATATATAATAGCGACCATCAACCTTAATGACATAACCACCCTTAACTTCGCTGACAATATCCTCATTTCGAAGTTGATAATTCGGATCCTTCATCAGGAGTTCCTCACTAATAATAGCATCATAAGGAACCTTGCCATTAAAGTAATGATAATGATCTCCATGTGAAGTTACGTAACCTTGATCGGTAATTTTAACAACAATTTGTTCAGCATTAATCCCCTCTCGCTGACTAACCTCATCTGGCGTCAGATTTTCAGTCTTAGCACTAGCCTGATTTCCTTCTATATAAGACACACGATTAGACTCTTTGCTAGTCTGTACTGCTTGGTAACGCCCCAATTCATAACTTGAAAGGCTTAAAGCCAAAAGAGCTACTGAACCAAGAACATATTTTTTATTGATTTTCATCATAATACACTTTCTATTTCATTTATTCGTTAAAGAAGTACTACACTTTTTTTCCTAAAAAAACTTCCTTAACCAGTTAAATATCTATTTAGAAAAAAATTACTCACTTTTAAAACTCCTCCTTCTATTTTCTATTTATCAAACAAGATTTGAGTAATTGAGTTAGTTCTCTATATACTTAACTGGTTATTTAACTAGTTAAGATTTTACCCCTATCACATAAATCTGTCAAGAATTTTTTTGACTTTCAAGTAAAAATCTAGATAAAAAAAGGATTTAGCTCTGCTAAATGCAAAACTAAATCATAATAACATCTATTAATTTAACTTGTGACTCGTTGTACCCATAAGTTGTTTAATTTATAAACCTTTACATACAACTTTTTTTAAAATTTTATGCTAGGCTTTAGGACATAAGGGGGAAAGTTTACACACGTTCAGTCCATGAAGTAGCTGTTGTTTGAAGTACTTTATTAAGTTCATCGATGTTTTCAAAACCAGTTGTACGAAGCCATTCGCGAGCTGCTGCTTCACCATCTTTGATGTAAGCTTCAACAGATCCAGCCCATGTTGCACGTCCACAAAGAACTCCGTTGAAGTTTGCGCCTGATTCGTGGGCAAAGACAAGAGTTTCTTGGAAGAGTTTAGCAGATACACCTGCACTCAAGTAGATGTAAGGAAGGTTAGTAGCTTCGTCTTGAGCTTTGAAGAAAGCAGCTGCTTCTTCACGAGTATGAACGATTTCTCCATCACCAAAACCTTCAACATATTTAACGTTAACTGGAACTTCAACTTTCAAGACATCGATGTTAAAGCGTGGATCTGAGAAGACTTTCATAGCGCCGATAACCTTATGTGGTTTCACTTTAGCGTATTCTGCAGAACCTGCATCAGCGATCTTTTCATCATAAGCCAAGATTTCAAGGAAGAATGGAATGTCTTCAGCCACACACTCAGAACCGATACGTTCAATGTAGGCCTGTTTTTGTTGATTGAGTTCGTCAGAGCTATCTACGTCATAGTAAAGCAAGAACTTAACTGCATCTGCACCTTGTTCTTTGATACGTTTTGCAGACCAAACATCCAAGCAGTCTGGCAAACGTTTTGTGCTTGTTGTGTCGTAGCCTGTTTTTTCATAAGCAAGAAGAAGACCTGCATTTGGAGCAAGTGCTTTTGTAGCAGGAAGTCCATACTCAGGGTCAAGAAGCATTGATGAAGCGTATTTAGTCAATTCATCCGCTACCAAGACTTTAAGTTCTTCCATTTGAGCTACTGTTGGCTCTTCTGTTTGGTATTGAGCCATAAGGCGTTTCAAAGCACCACGTTGGTCAAAAGCAAGAGCTGAGATGATACCATTTTCATCAGAGAGTTTTTCCAAACATGCACGTTTATTTTCTGTTAAAACCATTTTATACCTCTTTCACTACTAGTTGGTCATATAGGCCTTGATAGTTAGCCATATTGACATGACCGGTCATTTTTTCTTGAGAATTTAGCATACCAAGGACATTCGCCTTAGTCAGCAATTCTTGATCAGATTCTTTATGGAAAAGACCTGAAGCAATACCTGCAACAGTAGAATCGCCAGAACCAACTGGGTTTACAACTTGAATTTTTGGAATATCCACTTTATAGAAAGTGTTTCCGTGTTTTGCAAAGGCACCATTAGCACCTAAGGAAACAATGATCCACTCAATCCCTTCAAATAGGGGCTCTTGAAGAACCTCTTTTAATTCATCCAAGTCTTTAGAAATTTCTCTTCCTAAAAGTTGAGACAATTCTTCATTATTTGGTTTGATAACCGTTGGTTTATGTGGAGATTCAAGAACCGCCTGAAGTGCAGCTCCTGAACAGTCCAAGACAACAGGTTTACCAGCTTGGTTGGCAAGTTCAACTAGACTAGCATAATAGTCAACAGGAAGTCCTGCTGGTAGACTACCTGAAATGGCTACTACCTCTACAGTCTCTAAAAGTTCCTTGAAATGAGCCAAGAAATCTTGACCTTCTTGTTCTTGAACTTCAGGACCTTTTTCTAGGATTTCTGTTTGATTTTCTCCATGTAGAATTGCGATACAGTTACGGGTTTCTCCTTGAATAGAGAAGAAACGTTTGCTTACTTTATCATCAATATTTTCTACTAGAAAATCACCTAGTTTACCACCAACTAGACCAGTTGCGACTATAGAGTCGCCAAATTCTGATAGAACTCGTGTAACATTGAGACCTTTACCACCCGCTGTTTTCGTAACATCGACAACACGGTTGACAGTGTCAATTTTCAATTCATCCAAAGGATATGAAATATCGATGGATGGGTTCATTGTGACTGTTAAAATCATGAGTCACCTCTTAGTCGTGGTATTCACCGCGATCCCATTTTTCAAGGAATTCTGTAAAGAAGTTTGCATCCGTTTGATGATCGTTATGAGTTTCAACGTGTTGAATTTTAGCGATCAATTTTTTGTTTTCTTCAGATGGTTTGTATTCAGCGTTGATGAAAGCTTCAATGATATCGCACATAAGCAATTCACCAGTGATTTTACCACCAAATCCGATAACGTTGGCATTCAATTGTTCTTTAGCGTAAAGAGCTGTTGTCATATCACGAACCAAAGCAGAACGAACACCTGGAACTTTGTTAACAGCGTTATTGATACCTACACCAGTACCACAGATACATACACCAAGATCAGCTTGGTCACTAACTACTGCTTCCCCAACTTTTTTACCAAAGATTGGGTAGTGAGTACGAGCGTGGTCATAAGTACCAAAGTCGATGACTTCATGTCCTTTTGATTTCAAAAATTCTGAAACCGCCATTTTTTCATTAGTTACGATGTGGTCACATCCAATTGCAATTCTCATTTTTATCTTACCTTTCTTTCGTTATAAAAATTAGCACATTTTGTTCAACATATCGACACGAATTTGGTGACGACCGCCGTCATACTTACCATTTACAAAGCCTTTAGCGATGTTCTTAGCCAATTCGTCACCAACGAGTTGAGCACCCATAGTAATCATACGTGAATTGTTGTGACCACGAGTCATATAGGCTGAACGTTCGTCAGATACTTCTGCAGCAACCATTCCCTTGATTTTAGTAGCAACCATGAATGGACCAGCACCATAAGCATCAATGACAATACCAAGATTTTGTTCCTCTTTTTTAACTTCTTCTGCAACTGCAAGAGTTACGTCAACGAAGTCTTGACCTTCAGCAGTAACATCCACCACGTGGAAGTTTTCTTTTTCAAGGAAGTCTTTAACAACTTCTTTCAATCTTAAACCTGCAGCATCTGCACCAATAACAATAGACATATTGTATACTCCTTTTTTAATAATAGACCAGTAAAAAAATATTTTTGGTTATGGAAAGAAAATGACCATCACCAAGTAGTTACTAGTAGTTTTGTTGACTATTTTAGTTTAAGAATGATTTATCTAATCACTCTTTGTAACTTCTCCTTGGAGAAATTGGAAGAATAACTTGTTAAAACAAACACAAATTGTTCTTTCTAAACATAATATACTACTATTGTTTAAAAAAAGTCAACAGTTTATGTTTGTTTTTGTTTATTTTTTTAGAAAAATTTCTATATCAAAAACCAATTTGATCACTTTGACCTGGATTTAAAAATTCGAACATTTTTTTCTTATCCTCTAGATGATCGCCCTCTTCAAGTGAAGTTGACAAACCTGACCAAGGTTCCAGAGCAAGGAAGGGACCTTTATTAAGCGTTGACCAAACGATGAGGTTTGGAAACTCTTTAAAGTCTAGTTTTAATCCCTTATCATGCTTACGTGACCGTAAGGAAACAGAGCGAGAGGCTAACTCATCTAAAGTCACAGCATCATAGCTAAAGAAATCATAGTTTAGATCCAATTCTTTTTGATCTTTTAACCAGCTACTTCTATCTTGAAAATCTAACATCCCTGTTTCTGGGAATGGTTTAGGAACTGTACAAGTTTCTGGCTTTTCAAATTCAAGATAGTAGTCTTCATAAGCCTCATCATCAAATAAAGGACAGTTAAAGCCAGGATGTCCACCAATAAAGTAAGGCATTTTCTTATCTGTTTCCTTATTGGTAACTTGATACTGTGTTCGAATAGTCTTTCCAGTAACAGTATAAGTTATTTCTAGACGAAAATGATAGGGATAGTTCTCATACATTTCTTGGTCATCTTCGATAGCAAAGGTGACAGAGTTCTCTGTTTGTTCTACTAATTCAAATTCTTTTTTTCGAACCAATCCATGACGTGGTATTTTACCTGTTACTTGACTACCATCTTCTTGATGATATAAGACAGTATCATTTCTAACGGATCCACAAATTGGAAATAAAACAGGTGCTTGTCCACTCCAGTAAGTTGGATCTCCCTGCCACAAATACTCAATTCCATCTTTGTCTTTTATTGAAGAAAGTGCACCACCAAAAGTTTGAAACTGTACACTTAGCTGTTCTGTTTTTAATTCAATCATTAGAATTACCTCCATTTACTTAAGACCTAAAAAAACTAGGTTGCCGACTCCAGATTTGGAAACTGACAACCTAGTTTTTACAATTTACATTTTTAGGAGCGAATTATTTTGCGTTTGCTGCGTATTCTTCATTACGTTTGATCATTGTTTTCTGTACCATGCAAAGATACCAACGTAGAATACTAGGAATACTAATGCGCCAAGGATAGCTTTGATATCACCAGTTGTAGCATTACCAATTGCCCAACCAAATAGTTTTTCGATTGGTCCTTCAAGAGTTGAGTGAGTAATCAATTGAGTTTGGCTTACACCTTCTGGGAAGGCACCTACACCTTTAGCAAGTTCTGTTGCAAATGGTGCGATAAGTGTACCTGAAAGAAGGAAGAGTGGCAACAAGAGTGTTCCGAAGATAATCATACGGAGCAATTTACCACGAGTAACTACCAAGAGAGCTGGAGTTACACCCATTGCGATGATACCAGCAAGTGGCAAGATACCATTTCCGACATTTGAAAGAAGCACAGCTTCAACCAACATGATTGGTGCAAGTACGTTGGCACAAGCCCAGATTTCAGCACGACCAGCGATAAATGGCCAGTCAAGACCGATGTTGAATTTACGTCCTTGAAGACGTTTAGTAGCAACGTTTGTAATACCTTGTGAAAGTGGTTCTACGGCTGCGATGAACCATGAACCGATCAATGAGAAGAGCTCCAAGCAGACACCGGCAGTCAAACCAAGTGACAACCAACCTTTAATAACAAATTCCCATTTTTCAGCACCTTCAACACCAGGAACTGGATGTGGAGTTCCCATCAAACCGATAACGATACCAAGGATGAAACCGATGAAGAATTTAGATCCCCAGAAACCGATTCGTTTGTTCAATTTAGCAGCGTCAAAGTCGTATTTATCAAGACCTGGGAAGAGTTTATCAAAAATCTTATCCAAAACCATGATAACTGGGTTCATCATGTAGTTCATGTGAGTTGAAGTCATTGGTGATGAACTTGGTGCGTTAAGAAGGTCATCAAATGTTGGTTTCATCAAATCAGAGTTGATGATTTTAAGAACCCCTACAAGGACAACTGCTGCAGTCGCGATGAAGAGTGAAACTCCTTGGCTAACTCCATTGTTGTCAGCGTACCATTTAATCAAAAGACCTGTGATAGACAAGTGCCAGATATCAAAGATATCGACGTCAAGTGTATCAGTTTTCTTCATTGCAAGCATTACAATGTTGACAATCAACATCACAAGCAAGAAGTAAAGTGTCCAAGCTGAACCCCAAGTGATTGTAGCAAGTGGTGCCCAACCAACGTCGGTGATGTTCAATTGAATACCAGTATTTTCAACGAATTTTGCAAGCGACGCTGAGAAAGCGGTGTTTAGCATACCGATGATAGCACCGATACCAGTAAGAGCGATGGCAAGTTTGATACCACCTTCAAGCGCTTTGGAGAATTTCACTCCAAAAAGTAAAGCCAATACTGTCAAAATGATCAGCATGATAATTGGGCCACCCATATCCAAGATTGGCTTGAATACTTTATTGGCCAAGTCAATAATGAAATCCATAATTTTCCTCCCTTTATTTATGGAATATTTACAAATTAATAATTAGCTTAGACCATGTTCTTTGATAGCTGCTTCAATATTGTCATAAACTGGAGCGCTCATAGCTGGAATACGGAACAAGATTGGTCCTGCTTCAACAACTGGGATACCTGGTTCAAAACCTAAATCAGTAGCAGCGATTGGTGTGAAGATATCATAACCTTTAATCAAGTCTTCATTGACATCTTTTACCATAACAGCATCACATTGAACATCGTACCCACGGTTAGAAAGTTCTTCTTCAAGAGCACTTTTAATTTGGTGGCTTGAGTTAACACCTGCACCACAAGCAGCAAGAATTTTAATCATTTGGATTTCCTCCGTTTTTATATAAAAATTATTAACAAATTAAGCAGTCGCTTCTGAGATATATTGGAACAAAGCTTCAGGTTCCTTAATCTTAGACAGCGCTTCAAGATGACCATTACCTGTAAAGAAGTCCATCAACTGTGCAAGAATATTTGTTTGACTTGAACTTGAATTGTTGATGATAAAGAAGAGCAATGATACTTCTACTTCCTTATCAGGTGCAATCATATTGTGGAACGTTACTGGTTTTTCCAGACGAACCACGACAACATTTTCAGTTAGATTATGAATTGTATCAGTATGAGGGATAGCTACGTTAGGCAAATCCTTCCCTAAAAACTCCATATCCAAACCAGTTGGGAACGATTTTTCACGTTCAATCAAGGCCGATCGATAGGTCTCTGTAACAACTTTCTTTTCTTCCAATAGGGTTGCAACTTGATCGAAAAGTTGCTCTTGATTATCTGCTTCTAAGCAAAAGACTAAGTCTTTGTCAAAGAAATGATCTAATCCCATGACCTTCTCCCTTCATATTTAACTTTATGGTACAAGTATAACACTATATGAAACCGTTGTCAATGTTTTTTTGTTGTATTTTGTTTGATTTTTATTTTTTTTGTTTACGAATTAAACATTTGATGATTTCAAACATATTTTTTATAAATTTCTTAAAGTAAAACAAAAAAACAGGAATGACTCCTGTTTTCACGATGTTAACTCTTTTTATTGGTCCAACTTTCTTCCACCATTGGAAGGAGATTTTTTTAATACCTCTGGAACACCTTCCAGAGAAACATATCTAAACTTCCCATCATCTGATTTAAATACCCAGATAATTAGATATTTACCATTCTTAGCAATACAGTTTACTACATAGGCCTCATAGCCACCGATAGTTGATTTTGACCCCCATACCTTGGAGAAGTCTTGACTTTTTTGTTTGGATTCATAAATGCTAGTTGAAATTTGAACAGTTTCAAGCGCAGCGTACTCACTTTCACTAATACCAAACTGCTCAGGTTTAAAGGTATTGAGAGTTACAATATTGACATCCGTCCCATCACAGTACTGAATGTCATCTCCACCTTCAATTTCTTTGAAATGAACCCATGATTTTGGAATTTTTACATAACCATAATCATCTGAACCTACTATCTGAGTTTCTTCTGTCTGTTTTTGCGATGAACTAGACTCTTGACTTGAAGCTTCCTGAACACTAGAAGATGCTTCTGTCTTTACCTCATTTTTCTTCTCTGAATTGCTACAAGCAATTAGACTAAGACTACAAAGTAAAAGTGTAGATAAAGTTATTATTTTTTTCATGATAACTCTCCTTTCACTTCTATTTTAAAGTATGAAGGGAAAAGTGTCAAAAAAATTACTGTATTTTGACACTTTACAAAAAAGTAACCGTGTGATTCAAATCAAAGAAAAAGATTGAAGAAAATTGTCCAAAATGGACTTTTCTTCAATCTAAATCAACTGATCGATTTCTTAAAAATCAATGCTATTCTCACATAGCGACTATTCTTCATCCATACTCAAGACGCTAAGGAAGGCTTCCTGAGGCACTTCTACAGAGCCAATGGCTTTCATGCGTTTCTTACCAGCTTTTTGTTTTTCAAGGAGTTTACGTTTACGAGAAACGTCACCACCGTAACATTTAGCAAGCACGTTTTTACGAAGAGCTTTAATATCTGTACGAGCCACAATCTTATGTCCAATAGCTGCTTGAATCGGTACCTCAAACTGTTGACGAGGAATGATTTTCTTAAGCTTATCAACAATGAGTTTTCCACGTTCATAAGCAAAGTCCTTGTGAACGATAAAGCTAAGAGCATCCACCTTGTCACCATTGAGAAGGATATCCATTTTAACCAGCTTAGATGGGCGATACTCTGACAATTCATAGTCAAAACTTGCGTACCCACGTGTTGAAGATTTGAGCTTATCAAAGAAATCAAAGACAATTTCAGCTAGTGGAATTTGATAGATAACATTGACACGATTATCATCAATATAATCCATGGTTACAAAGTCACCACGTTTGCGCTGAGCCAGTTCCATAACTGCTCCAACAAATTCCTGCGGTACCATGATTTGTGCCTTTACATAAGGCTCTTCAATAGTCGCAATTTTGGTTGGGTCTGGAAACTCAGATGGGTTAGACACATCCATAGACTCACCGTCAGTTTGATTTACCTTGTAGATAACAGATGGTGCAGTCATGATAAGGTCAATGTTAAACTCACGCTCCAAACGTTCCTGAATAACATCCATATGAAGAAGACCAAGGAAGCCACAACGGAAACCAAATCCAAGGGCTTGAGACGTTTCAGGTTCAAACTGCAAGCTGGCATCGTTCAACTGCAATTTTTCAAGAGCTTCACGAAGATCATTGTATTTGTTTGACTCGATTGGATAGAGACCTGCGAAGACCATCGGATTCATCTGCTTGTATCCAGATAGTGGTTCTGAAGCAGGATTTGTCGCCAAGGTAACAGTATCACCGACACGAGTGTCCTGAACAGTCTTGATAGATGCCGCAATATAACCAACATCACCTGTTGCTAGGAAATCACGTCCCACTGCTTTAGGTGTGAAGATTCCCACTTCGGTAACATCAAAGGTTTTACCATTACTCATGAGCTGAATCTTATCGCCTGGTTTGACAACTCCATCCATAACACGAACCTGGAGGATAACTCCACGATAAGCATCGTATACTGAGTCGAAAATCAAGGCTTTTAATGGTGCTGATACGTCTCCTGTTGGGGCAGGGACTTTTTCGACAATTTGCTCTAAAATATCTTCGATACCAATACCTGCTTTAGCTGATGCTAAGACTGCTTCGCTAGCGTCCAGACCAATAACATCTTCGATTTCTGTACGCACGCGCTCTGGATCTGCAGCAGGTAGGTCAATCTTATTGATAACTGGAAGGATTTCCAAATCATTATCCAAAGCAAGATAGACGTTTGCCAGAGTTTGAGCCTCAATCCCTTGGGCGGCATCAACGACCAAAATAGCACCTTCACAGGCAGCTAGGGAACGTGAAACCTCATAGGTAAAGTCCACGTGTCCAGGTGTGTCAATCAAGTGGAAAATATAGGTCTCACCATCTTTAGCCGTATAATTAAGCTCGATAGCATTAAGCTTGATAGTAATTCCACGCTCACGTTCAAGATCCATACTATCTAATAGTTGGGCCTGCATTTCACGACTGGAAACTGTCTCTGTCTTTTCCAAAATACGGTCTGCTAGTGTTGACTTTCCATGGTCAATATGGGCGATAATAGAGAAGTTACGAATCTTCTCCTGTCGTTTTTTCAATTCTTCTAAGTTCATCATTCTCTTCCTTTCAGGGTATCTATTAATTATAAATTGTTTTTTTAACATTTTTGACAAGACCATACCCTGTTAGGAGTACTAATCTTCAGCAACAAAGCCGTCATTTTCAATGAAGTAATGTTCTGTCATACCTTGGTCGGTAAAGACAATACCGTGAAGGACACCACCGTAAACAGCTCCTCCATCCATTCCAATCTTACCGTCTTCTGTAATCCAAAGTTCAGATGTACCAGGTTTTTGATCCAACAAACCATAGACTGGTGTATGTCCAAAGACAATGGTTTTTCCAGTATGATTGGCTGCTTCGTGAAATGGTTTTCTGAGCCATACCTTCTTATAGTCAGTAGTATCGTGCCAATCATCCATAGTCAAATCAATACCGGCATGAACAAAGATATACTTATCTGTTTCAATGACAAAAGGCATCTGACGAATAAATTCCACTAAGTCTGCTGCTTCTGTTTCAACACGCTTTGCATCTGCTACTCCATCTACTGGTGCATCTAGAGGACGGCCTAAAATAGAATTAATGGTTGTATCCCCACCATTACGACGATAGTGGTCATAGCTTTCTTCAGGGTTATCCAACCAAGTTAAAAACATATACTCATGGTTTCCTGATAAGCAGATAGCTCCTTGGTTATCTACTAAATCCTTGACCATTTCAAGAACACGGCGGCTATCTTCTCCTCTATCAATCAAATCTCCAAGAAAGAGTAATTGAGTCTTACCATCCCATGTTTTAAGTAAGTCTTCTAACATTCCAGCTTTTCCGTGGACATCACCAATTACATAATAGTCTGTCATTTATTTCTCCTTACTTTGTAATAATTCTCTCGCTTGAGTCAATGCTGCTTCTGTCACATTCTCCCCAGCCAACATCTTAGCGACTTCTTCAATCCTTTCCTCAACTGTCAACAAGCGAACTGTTGAAACGGTTGAATGTTCATTGCTAATCTTTTCGATGAAGAACTGATAATCTGCAATCGCAATAACTTGCGGAAGGTGAGAAATAGCTAATACCTGACCGTGCTGTCCAATTTTGTAAATTTTTTGTGCGATGGCTTGAGCTACACGCCCTGAGACTCCCGTATCCACCTCATCAAAGACGATACTGGTCTTACCTTCCTTACGAGAAAAAGCAGACTTGATAGCTAACATCAAACGAGACAACTCTCCACCAGATGCCACTTTTACTAATGGTTTAAAATCTTCTCCAGGGTTGGTTGAAATGTAAAATTCAACACTCTCATTACCTTCACGACTGAATTTTCCTTGACTAAAACGAACTTGAAATTGTGCTTTCTCCATGTATAGGTCTTGCAATTCTTGCTTGATTTCAGCTTCTAAGTCCTGCGCTATTTATGACGAGCTTGAGCAACTTGACCTGCTAGATCCACAAGATTTTTTTCAAGTTTCTTGAGTTCGATTTCCATATCTTCAGAAGATAGATTATTTCCTGTTAGAAGATTGTATTCGTCTGTAATCTTGGCAAAGTATTCAAGGACATCATCTACACTACCACCATACTTACGGGTAATGGTGTGAATCAAATCTAGTCGGCTTTCAACCTGCATCAAACGATTACCATCAAAATCTAAACCATCAATAATGGATTCCAAGCGCTTGGTGATATCTTCTAGAACATAATAGGATTCAGAAAGGGAGTTTGAAATCTCACGATACTCTGGATCGAACTCTTCAAGACTTTCCATATCATTCATGGCCGAACGAACATTTGCAAGGCTTGAAAATTCTTCATTATCAAGCATACTATAAGCATTTGTTAAAGTATCGGCGATATGTTTATGGTTAAGAAGTTTGTCTCTTTCTTGATTAAGGGCAATATCTTCACCAGCTTTCAAATTAGCTGCTTCAATCTCAGCCATCTGAAATTCCAACATTTCAATTCGAGCCTTGTGTTCCTGCTGATTTTTTTTGATGTCAAGCACTTGCTTACGCATACGGCGGTAGTTATCGAAACTCGTCTGATAGGCTTCTTTTAATTCAAAGAAAGAAGCATCCCCAAACTCATCCAACATCTGGATATGTCGATGTGGGCGCATTAACTCCTCTTGGTCATGTTGACCATGGATATCAACTAGCTGTTGACCAATCGTCCTTAATACTGAAAGATTAACCATCTGTCCATTGACACGACTGATGCTCCGACCGTTTTGTAAAATTTCGCGACGAATAATGATTTCATCACTCAATTCTAATCCTTGTTCATCAAAAATTTCTTCTAGCGCGCGATTACTTTCAATTGAAAAAAGACCTTCAATTTCCGCTTTTGGAGCGCCATGACGAATGACTTCTGTTGTAGCTCGAGCTCCTAACATCATATTCATAGCATCAATAATGATTGATTTACCCGCACCTGTTTCACCAGTTAAAACTGTCATCCCTTGTTCAAAGTTCAAAGAAATTGATTCGATGATAGCAAAATTTTTAATCGAAATTTCCAGTAACATATAATCCTACCAATTTTTAACTTGCTCAAAAATATCCTTGGCTGTTTCTTCACTTCTCAATACCATCAAGATGGAATTATCATCAGCAATACAGCTAAAAATTTGGTCAGAAAAAACAGTCATCAACTGACTCTTGACGAAAATAGTATTTCCTGGAATGACTTGCAAATTGATCATATGCCCCATGCGTTCAGCATGAATAATATTATTTTCTGCCAACTGCAAGCTTCTAACGATTGATTTTGGTAATTCATAAATGTAAGTATTGTCTTTCAATGGAATTTTTACAATACCTAATTCTTTAATATCTCGGGAGACTGTTGCTTGAGTAGCAGAGATACCCGCTTCTCTCAAGTGTTCAACGATTTCTTCCTGTGTGCCGATTTGATAATCTGTAACAAATCTTCTAATCTTCTCAAGTCTCTCTTTTTTATTCATCTTTAAATTCTCTATGTGCTTTCTCCACTATTTTTTCTATTTCAGAAGTAACCTGATTGATTGCGTGATCTTCTTTTCGCAAATAGGCTAAAAACTCGATATTCCCATGACCACCTTGAATAGGAGAATAGTCCAATCCTAAGACTGAAAATCCTTCTTCAACTGCCATTTTAGTAACTGATTCTAAAACATTTGGTGAACTTTGGCATCTCTGATAATTCCATTCTTGCCGATCTGTTCACGACCAGCTTCAAATTGAGGCTTAACTAGAGCTACAACCTGACCTTGATCAGCTAAAACTCGGTGCAAAGCTGGCAAAATAAGACCTAAGGAAATAAAACTGACATCTATACTTGCGAAACTTGGTTTCCTGATTAAAAATCAGTTTTTTTCCGCATAACGGAAATTAAACTGTTCCATACTGACAACACGAGGGTCTTGGCGTAATTTCCATGCCAGTTGGTTAGTACCAACATCAACTGCAAAAACTTGTTTAGCACCATTTTGCAACATGACATCCGTAAAACCTCCAGTTGAAGCTCCGATATCAATGGTCGTTTGTCCCTCAACTGATAGATCAAAAATATCTAGAGCCTTCTCAAGTTTCAAGCCACCACGACTGACATATTTAAGTTTCTCGCCCTTGAGTTTCAACTCTGTATCGTCAGGAATTTTTTCTCCTGGTTTATCAAATCGTTCGCCATTTAAAACAGCGACTACCAAACCTGCCATAACACCTCGTTTGGCTTGTTCTCTCGTTTCAAATAAACCTTGTTTGTAAGCTAGTACATCTACTCTTTCCTTAGCCATTGATTCTCAAACTTTCTACTATTTTCACAATTGGTTCCTTATCAAAGCTCATAACTAGGCTAATCTCTTCAAGTTTCGCATTAGCTTGATCCAAAGTTTGATTGCAAAACGCTATCGCCTGATCTAATCCCAACAAAGCAGGGTAGGTTGACTTTTCGGCTTGCAAATCCTTCTGGGGTGTCTTGCCGATTTCCTCAAAACTTGCTGTAACATCAAGCACATCATCTCTCACTTGGAAAGCCAGGCCAATCAACTCGCCAACTGTTTTAAGCTGCTTCTGAAGATTTTCATCCAATTCAGCAATGATACCAGCCGCTTGGAAAGGAAAAGCTAAAAGTTTACCCGTTTTATTAGCATGGATAGTCTGAAGTTCCTCTAAATTCAAGTGTTTTCCTTCGCCTTCCATATCTAAGACTTGACCTGCTACCATTCCCATACTTCCAGAAGCAAGGGATAAATTAGATATTAAATCTACCTTGGTTTGACTAGACAAATCAGTTTGAGCAATTAAGCATAGGGATCCAAAAAAAGCGCATCCCCTGCTAAAATAGCTAGAGCTTCACCATACACCTTATGATTGGTCAAACGTCCTCGGCGATAATCATCATTATCCATAGCAGGTAGATCATCATGGATCAAACTTCCTGTATGAATCATTTCTAGTGCCGCTGCAACTTGAGCATGTTCCTGAGTGATAGGCACTTGCAAGGAGTCCAAAACTTCTAAAAGCAAATAAGGACGAATCCGTTTACCACCAGCATGGACGGAATAGAGAACAGCCTCTCTTAAACTGGATGCAAATTGTTGGTTGCCATAAAAGCCTTCAAGAGCTGATTCGACCAAAGCTAGTTTTTCCTGCTTGTTCATACCAGTTCACTTTCTGTTCCATCTTCTTGCATCACCTTGACCAAGGTCTTTTCAGCCTTATCAAGTGTTGCCTGCAATTCTTTGGATAAGAGCATTCCTTTTTGAAATGCAGCAATAGCATCTTCCAAAGCAATTTCACCATTTTCTAAGCTTTGAACAATCGTTTCAAGTTCTGCTAGATTTTCCTCAAATTTCTTTTGTTTTGACATCTCTTACCTCTAATTCTACTTGACCGTCCCGCATCAACAGTGATACTTGGTCATTTTCTTTCAAATCTTTCGCAGAAGCCACTACGACTTCTCCTTTTTAACAATTGCATAACCTCTGGCTACAATTCGACTAGTATCTAGCATAAGGAGAGCTTCTGATAGGCGTTTTACTTCTGCTACTTTTGCATCATAGGTCACAGCCATCTGGCTTCGCAGCAGTTTCTTTAATTGCTGGATACGATCCTGATAACGCTGAATCTTGATGGTTGGTGATAATTGTTCCAAACGGTGGATTTGTTCTTGAACCTTTTGTTGATTTCGAACCAATTCAGCATTCAATCCTTGCTTCAGTCGCAGCTGTAACTGATCCAAGCGTTGTAGATAACCGTCATATAAACGCTCTGGTTGTCTGAAGATGACCGATTGACTGAGGATTCTCAAAGCTTCTTGTTTCTTTGACAAGGTATGCTTAACCGCTGTAGTCATGCGTTTTTCTTGATTCTGAAGATAGGTCAAAAGATCTAACTTAGTTACTGGTGTAGCGAGTTCAGCAGCAGCTGTCGGCGTTGCCGCTCTCTTGTCAGCAACAAAATCAGCTAAGGTAACATCTGTTTCATGACCTACACTCGAAATAATCGGTAAACGAGATTCAAAAATTGCTCGAACTACAATTTCTTCGTTAAATGCCCAAAGATCTTCAATGGAACCTCCCCCACGGCCGATAATCAGAACATCTAAATCCTCACGTTCATTGGCTCGAGTTATATTACGAGCAATTTCCTCTGTAGCACCCTCACCTTGAACTTTAGTAGGATATAAGACAATTTCTACACCAGGGAAGCGTCTGCTAACTGTCGTAATAATATCCTGAATGACGGCTCCGCTACGGCTGGTCACCACACCTATTTTTTTTGAAAATTGTGGTAAAGATTGTTTAAATCGCTCTTGAAACAAACCTTCTTCTGCCAGTTTATTCTTAAGTTGTTCAAATTGGATAGCCAAGGCACCGACACCATCTGGTTCAGCTTTTTCAATGATAATCGAATAACTTCCGCTTGGTTCATAAACTTGGACACGACCAACCACATTGATCTTCATACCTTCTTCCAAGTCAAATCCTAAACGTTGGTAGACCCCCGACCAAATTGTCGCCTGAATAACCGCTCGGTCATCTTTAAGAGAAAAATACTGATGCGTTGGACGCTTGCGGAAGTTAGAGACTTGACCAGTTAAATAGACCCGTTCCAAGTAGGGGTCTTTATCGAATTTCATTTTTAAATACTTAGTCAAAGTTGTTACAGATAAATACTTTTCCATCTCTACCTCCTTCTTTTCTCTAGTTTTTCCTGGGTATTATTATACCAAAAATATGCTTAAAAATCTTTATTCGGTTCGATTCTTTTCAATAATTATAGTCAATTGAAACAAGAACAAGACAACAGAGCATCGTTAAAAAGTATTGCAACTTGGTAATACCTTTTTTTGAGTTTTTTTAATATGAGCCCATGTTTTGTACTCATGGGAATAGAGAGGAAGAGGTAACAGTTTATCCTCATACTCTTCCCATAAGATCTCTAACTTACCCATTCTATGGAATCTTGCATTATCCATGATAATAACTAATGGTGTGCTTAATGTTGGTTCCAGAAATTTCTGGAACCAAGCCTCAAAAAGTCGCTCGTCTTCGCCTCTTCGTAAATCATTGGAAAGCGCTTGAGCTATTCAGAAGCCATGAAACACCACTGCAATCTCTATCAGCTCTTACTTTTTCACTTTCAGAATAAGGAACCAGAGAAATTTTTCGGACTCATTGAGGACGATCTAAAATAGGTTCATTCTCTTTTTCAGACTGTCTTTAAAACCTTCCTCAAGGATAAAGAAAAGATTGTCAACGCCCTTCAATTGTCCTACTCAAACGCAAAATTGGAAGCAACGAATAATCTCATCAAACTTATCAAGCGTAATGCCTTTGCTCTTAGGAACTCTGACAGCTTTAAGAAACGAATTTTTTATCGCTCTGAATATAAAAACGGAGAAGACATCAATTATCCTCTCCAGATCTTAGCTTTTATTCAACCCACTACAGTTGACAAAGAGCCAAATAAAAAAAGCCCTCTGGAAAAACCAGAAAGCCTGAGAGGCATCTCCATGTGAGAAATTGGTTCACACAATTTCTCAAGGTCCGCTCCTGCGTTATGACCTCCTTTGCTCAATAGTAGCTCTCGCTACATATCGACTCATCGCAAGTTTTATTTTACTATAAGGACAATAAAATGTCAATAAAAAAAGTTCCTATACAAAGGAACTGATGAACAATGCTAATTGCCGGGATCGAACCGGCGACCTCATCCTTACCATGGATGCGCTCTGCCTACTGAGCTAAATCAGCTTACTTAAAAAGTATACTATAGAATCAAATCTTTGTCAATAAAATGTTTTATTTAAAAGTAATCAGCTGTCAGCCAAACTAAAATGGCTTCAGGGAATGTCCTAAAGCCATTTTCTTCTAACCTAATTGATTTTGTTTTTTTTCTGGATTCCAGATAAAACTTGCGATAAAGCTACAGATGATGGTAATAATCGCAACTAAGACAGCAAGAATCAGTGCTGGTATGCGAATAAACCACCACAAAGGATTTGGTTTTTTGTTATTGTGCCATTGTTTTGTTTCCTCATCCAGACGTTGGAATTCTGATTGGATACGTTCAGCAACCATCTTAATTCCTTCATCATTCATTTTCTTAATGTCTGAGATATCGATAGGATTTCCGAAGTTCATATCGACACGTTCGCGACTGATGAGTCCTTTTAAGGTCATTGGACCAGTGTAAGTAACTGGCATGATGCGAACCTTGGCCATTTTAGCAATCAGAGCTACGCCACCTTTGACATCGTTAGAATGACGACTACCGCTTGGAAACATGATGAGAGATCGGTCGCTCTTTTTAAGAACATTAATAGGGTATTTGATAGCCGAAGCGCTAGGATTCTCCCGATCAATAGGAAAGGCACCACACATACGAATCCACCAACCAAAGATTCGATTAGAGAAAAGTTCCTTTTTAGCCATAAAGACAAATTGCTTTGGTTTGGTCGCAAATGCCATGTAGACAGGATCCCACCAGGTACGATGGGGAGCGACGAGGATATAGTTTTCATCCTGACTCGGAATTTTATCCGTATTATGATAATGAGCATTACCGTTGATAGACCAGAGAATCAACATAACCAGCCCACGCAGATAAGTATAAAACATGGTATCTCCTTCAATTTTCTTTCTTTTATTATACCTTATCATACTAGGACAAGCAAATGTTTTTTGTTTAGGCGGAATTGCTCTTCATATGAAATTAGAATTATTCAAAAAAAAATGATATGATAGAGATTATGGATAAAAATAAAATTATGGGCTTAAGCCAATCAGAAGTTAATGAACGTCAGAAACAGGGACAGGTCAATGATTTCAAAGCATCAGCTAGTACCAGTACTTGGCAGATTGTAAAACGAAATGTCTTTACTCTCTTCAATGCTTTAAACTTTGCTATTGCATTAGCGCTCGCTTTTGTTCAAGCCTGGAGCAACTTGGTTTTCTTTGCAGTTATCTGTTTTAACGCTTTTTCAGGAATTGTAACCGAGCTACGTGCCAAACATATGGTAGATAAACTCAATCTCCTGAATAAAGAAAAGATTACCACTATCCGTGATGGACAAGAAATTGCTTTAGACCCTGAAGAGCTTGTTTTGGATGATGTGATTCGCTTGTCTGCAGGGGATCAGATTCCAAGTGATGCGATTGTATTAGAAGGCTTTGCAGAAGTCAATGAAGCCATGTTAACGGGCGAGAGCGACTTGGTGCAAAAAGAAGTAGAAGACTTAATGCTGTCCGGTAGTTTCTTGCCAGTGGTTCTGTCCTCGCTCAGGTTCATCATGTAGGAGCAGATAACTATGCAGCCAAACTCATGCTTGAAGCTAAGACAGTTAAACCGATTAACTCACGTATCATGAAATCACTTGATCAACTTGCAGGCTTTACTGGGAAAATCATCATTCCATTTGGAATTGCCCTCTTGCTTGAAGCTTTGATCTTGAAAGGTTTACCACTGAAGTCTTCTGTAGTTAATTCCTCTACAGCTCTTTTGGGAATGTTGCCTAAGGGGATTGCCCTCTTGACCATTACCTCTCTTTTAACCGCTGTTATCAAGCTTGGTTTGAAAAAGGTCTTGGTACAGGAGATGTATTCAGTTGAGACCTTGGCGCGCGTGGATATGCTCTGCTTGGATAAGACAGGTACCATCACCCAAGGGAAAATGCAGGTTGAGACTGTCCTTCCTCTGACCCAGGTTTATGACGAAGATGCCATTGCTAAAATACTAACCAGTTATATGGCACATAGTGAAGATAAGAACCCAACAGCTCAAGCTATTCGTCACCGTTTCCAAGGTCAAGTAGCTTATCCGATGATTTCTAGTCTTCCATTTTCAAGCGATCGTAAATGGGGAGCAATGGAGTTGGAAGGTCTCGGAACTGTTTTCCTAGGCGCACCAGAGATGTTGTTGAATACTGAAGTTCCTGAGGCTAGAGAAGCTCTTGAACGAGGATCTCGTGTCTTAGTTCTGGCCCTCAGTCAAGAAAAACTTGATCACCACAAGCCACAAAAGTCATCTGATATTCAAGCCTTGGCTTTGCTTGAAATTCTAGATCCAATTCGAGAAGGGGCAGCTGAAACTCTAGACTATCTTCGTTCTCAGGAAGTGGGCTTGAAAATTATTTCTGGTGATAATCCAGTTACTGTTTCAAGTATTGCTCAAAAAGCTGGTTTTGCAGACTACCACAGCTACGTAGATTGCTCGAAAATTACTGATGAAGAGTTGGTTGCCATGGCTGAGGAGACAGCGATTTTCGGGCGTGTCTCTCCTCATCAAAAGAAACTGATCATCCAAACGTTGAAAAAGCAGGTCATACTACAGCAATGACAGGGGATGGTGTCAATGATATCCTTGCTCTCCGCGAGGCAGATTGTTCCATCGTTATGGCTGAAGGAGATCCAGCGACTCGTCAGATTGCAAATCTGGTTCTCTTGAACTCAGACTTTAATGATGTTCCTGAGATTCTCTTTGAAGGTCGTCGTGTAGTCAATAATATTGCCCACATTGCTCCAATTTTCTTGATTAAGACCATCTATTCTTTCTTGTTAGCAGTTATCTGTATTGCAAGTGCATTGTTGGGACGTAGTGAATGGATTTTGATTTTCCCATTCATCCCGATTCAGATTACCATGATTGACCAGTTTGTAGAAGGATTCCCACCGTTTGTATTAACCTTTGAGCGAAATATCAAACCTGTGGAACAAAACTTCCTCAGAAAATCCATGCTCCGTGCACTACCAAGTGCCTTGATGGTAGTTTTTAGCGTTCTATTTATTAAAATTTTTGGAACCAGTCAAGGCTGGTCAGCCATTGAAATTTCGACACTTTTGTATTATATATTGGCATCGATTGGTTTCATGTCTGTAGTTAGAGCTTGTTTGCCATTTAGTCTGTGGCGTGTGCTCTTGATTATTTGGTCAGTTGGTGGCTTTCTTGGAACGGCTCTATTTCCAAGAATCCAAAAATTACTTGAAATTTCAACACTGACAGGACAAACATTACCTGTCTATGGTGTCATGATGCTGATCTTTACTGTGATTTTCATCCTGACAAGTCGTTATCAAGCTAAAAGATAAAGAAAGGCTGCAATCCATGATTGCGGTTTCTCTTTGTACGATGAGTCTGTCGGACATTGATGTACAAGATCTATGTGGCTATCATCTACTAGTGAAACCAAGAGATTCTTAAATCTGCCTATATTGCAAATGGTTTGAAGATAGACTATTTGAAGTTTGACGCAAAAATAGATATCGTCAGATGATGAAGGAGGAGAGAAATCATATTTCTCCGAACAGAAATGCTATAATAAGGAGTAAAAATCGTTTAAGAGAGAGGAAGTTTATACATAGCGAAGAAAATCAAAAAACCGTAGTATATTATAGTTATTTAGTTTTTAAAAAAAGCACTCTAAACATTCAAAGATATTTGGGACTTCCCTTAATAAATTTGTTACTTTCTTTTTCAAGACAGCCCAAGCTTGCTCAATGGGATTCAAATCTGGTGAATAAGGTGGTAGAGGTAAGAAAAAAAGTGTTTATCTTTGACGCAAAGTTCATCCAAAAATCTTCTTGGGATGAAAAACTAGCATTGTCCATGACAATGACATGAGGTGTCTTCAAAGCAGGCAGGAGTTGCGTTTTTGAACCACTTCACAAAGAAGTCGCTCGTCATGCTTTCCTTGTAAATCATAGGAGCTATAAACTCTCCATCTACTTGTCCTGCAACAATTGAAGTCCGCTCAAAAACGCCGTCCATTAATCTTTTTCATAGACTTTCTCTCCTCTAGGAGCCCGTGCATGAGAACGATAGAGGTAGCGGTCGATTCCTGTTTCGTCAATATATACGACTGGTAAATCTTTTAGATTATCCAAAAATATCAAGAAATTCAGCGACTTTCTCTGGATCTTGTTCCTTAAAAGCTAGTCGTCTTTTTTTAAAGTGACATTGATCTGCTTTAAAGCTGCCCATACTGAAGGAACAGCACAATCAAAAATGTGCCGCAATTTCCCGTAAAAAAAGCATCTGGATGAGTCTCTACAAAAGTGCCTTCAACTCCTCCAAAGGAATCTTTCGGCTTTTGGCAACTCTCTTTTTCCGCTCTAAGTGCCCTTGTTCACGTAATTTCTTTTCCCATGTGAAGAGAGTTCTGACGCCAACATCAAAAAAACTTTGGATGCCTCGACATGGCTGTGTCCCTCTTTGATGTAATTTAATGCTCGTTGTTTAAAATCTGTACTATATGCCATAGCTTTATTATAACATGTATTTTATAAACTAAGTAACTATAAAATGAAATACAATCAATACATCCAGTACATAATGTGGTATAATCTTCTTATGGCATATTCATTAGATTTTACTAAATTTCAAGTTCAAGTTAGCCAGCAAGAAGAAATTCTCTGGGTGACTTGTAGTTCAAGCAATTTTTAGGATAGTTGTTAATCCAATTTTCGATGAAGGCGGCTTCTTTAGGAGTCGTTTTCTTAGTTCCTTTCGGTAAGCATCTACGAATGAGCCTATTGTGATTCTCATTAGTTCCCCTCTCCCAAGATGCATAAGGGGGTGCATAGTAGATATGTTCCTTAGAAAACACATCAGACAAGCGTTTGAATTCCGTTCCATTATCTGCCGTGATGGAAGGAATTTGATGCTGTTTTAAGATGAGTTTTAGAGCCTGATTGACCGACTCAGCGCTTTTATTTGGAATCAATCGGATGATTTGATGTCTACTCTTTCGATCCGTCAAGACAAGCAAACAGTAGTTTTTCGCTCTTGTAAGTAGAACCGTATCAATCTCATAATGCCCATTCTCCAAGCAAAGATTGATAGCTTCAGGCCGCTGTTCGATGGATTGACCAGCAGGTTTAAAGTTGGAACTAGCTTGTTTCTTGACAGATTTTCCTTTTCTAGGATACAGGAGGTTCTGTTTGGTCAATCCCAATTTTCCATGATGAATCCAGTAGTAGATGGTAGAAATTCCCACGTTAACTCCCTTAGCCTTGACCATCATCCAAGGAGACAACTTTTGATTATGATAGTGGAGAATCTTTTCCTTTAGCTCCTTAGTCAAGCTTGATTTCTTGACTGAGCGCTTGCGATTGTTTTCATAAGACTGTTGAGTGTAGTCGGCAGAATCAACCTTTTTGAAGCGCCCTTTTCCAATACACTGTAGGACTGTCCCACGCTTAATTTCGGTATGGATAGTTTGTGGAGCTTTTTTCTACAATAAAATAGGCTCCATAATATCCATAGGGGATTTATCCACTACACATATTATAGAGTCGATTTTTATTAGTAATTGTCTTTATACTGGACTAAAATCAAAAAACATCTTATAATAGTAGTTATGAAACTTACAAACGAAGAAACACAAAAAATTGAACAACTCCTAAGAGATTCATCGTACGCCAAATATCACAAACGTCTACAGATTATTTATTTTCGCTCAAAAGGAAAGAGTTATAAGGAAATCATGGATCTGCTAGATTGTAATAAAACAACTGTTTGGAGGAATTTGAAAAAATATAAGGAGTTTGGTTTAGAAGCTCTTCTTCAAGAAACCCGTGGTGGACGTCATCGAGAATATATGACTTACGAAGAAGAACAAGCATTCCTAAAACGTCATATAGAAGCTGCTCAGGCTGGGGAATTTGTAACTGTCAATCAGTTATTTGAAGCCTATCAAAAAGAGATTGGTCGCACTTCCACACGTGATGGTTTCTATTATCTCCTGAAACGCCATGGTTGGCGAACGGTCACTCCTCGACCTGAACATCCCAAGAAGGCAGACGCTCAGACAATTGAGACGTCTAAAAATAAAATCTACATTCGAGACCTTAAGTAAGCGCTTTAAAGAGGAGAAATCCTATAACAAAGTACGATTGATGTACCAAGATGAAGCTGGTTTCGGGAGGATCAGTAAGATGAGTTCTTGTTGGGCTCCTCAAGGAATTCGACCTAGCATTCCTAGTCATTATATGCGAGAATATCGCTATTGTTATGGGGCAGTAGATGCTCAGACAGGAGATTCCTTCTTCCTCATTGCTGGAGGATGCAATACTGAGTGGACGAATGAATTTCTACGGCAAGTCTCACAAGCTTATCCAGATGACTATATTTTACTTGTCATGGATAATGCTATATGGCATAAATCAAGTACCTTAGAGATTCCAAGTAATATTGAATTGGCTTTTATCCCACCTTATACACCAGAAATGAACCCTATTGAACAAGTCTGGAAAGAAATTCGAAAACGAGGTTTTAAAAATAAGGCTTTCCAAACATTGGAAGCTGTCATTGATAAGCTTCAAGAAGTTATTCAAGGACTGGAAAAAAGCGTTTTAAAGTCAACTGTCAGCAGACAATGGACAAGGTTGCTTTTTGAAAATAATTGAGTATTAGATGCTATTTTTGATTAATTTTTTAGACCACAAAAAACTTCTTTTTCTCTATTTAAAAGCATGATTGTAAAGACTCACTGATATGGGAAAAGGCTTCAATCTTAGAAAAATATTTACTTTCCCACAGCCTTTTATCTAATTATTATTGGGCTAGACGTGCTTCTTCTAAAATCTTTTCAATCTTTGTTGTCAGCAAATCGATAGCTACTGTGTTGGTTACTCCTTCTGGAATAACGATATCTGCATAACGCTTTGTTGGCTCAATAAATTGATGATACATGGGTTTTACCACACCAAGATACTGGTCAATAACGCTATCCAGGCTACGACCACGTTCTTCCATATCACGTTTAATACGGCGAATGATACGAACATCATCATCTGTATCTACGAAAATCTTGATATCCATCAAATCACGAAGTCGTTTGTCCTCCAAAACCAAGATTCCTTCTACGATAAAGACATCCTGAGGTTCTTGACGATAAGTTTTAGAACTTCTAGTATGGGCAGCATAATCATAGGTAGGAATATCAACTGGACGACCTGCCAACAATTCTTTGATTTGCTCAATCATCAAATCAGTATCAAAAGCAAAAGGATGATCATAGTTGGTCTTAATACGCTCTTCAAAGGTTAGATGAGATTGATCTTTATAGTAGGAATCATGCTCAATCATAGAGATTTTTTCATTTGGAAAATGCGACAAGATTGCTTTAGATACGCTTGTCTTTCCTCCTCCAGATCCACCTGTTACTCCGATAATAATTGGTCTATTTTGCATTGTAGCCTCCTTGTTTTTTCCCTTGTCTATTTTACCATATTTTTGATAAATTTTACAGATGGAGTTTTCTACAAAATAGAAGAAAAATCCTCATAGCTAGAAGCTACAAGGATTTGTAATTGATTAATCGAAGTTAACGTATTCTTTAGAAAGTTCAAGAACTTCTTCCATTGTTGAACATTCAGTAAGAGCACGGTTAGCGTATTCTTGCATTTTAGCAGTGTCGAGTTTCTTCATCAAGCTACGTGTACGAAGTACAGATGTTGCTGACATAGAGAACTCATCCAAGCCCATTCCGACAAGAAGTGGAACAGCTGTTTGATCACCAGCCATTTCACCACACATACCAGCCCATTTACCTTCAGCGTGAGCTGCTTTGATAACGTTATTGATCAAACGAAGGATTGATGGGTTGTATGGTTGGTAAAGGTATGAAACTTGTTCGTTCATACGGTCTGCCGCCATTGTGTATTGGATCAAGTCATTTGTACCAATTGAGAAGAAGTCAACTTCTTTTGCAAATTGGTCTGCAAGCATAGCTGCTGCAGGAATTTCAATCATGATACCAACTTGGATGTCATCCGCAACTGCAACACCTTCAGCAAGAAGGTTTGCTTTTTCTTCATCGAAGACTGCTTTAGCTGCACGGAATTCTTTCAAAAGCGCAACCATCGGGAACATGATACGCAATTGCCCGTGTACAGAAGCACGAAGAAGAGCACGGATTTGAGTGCGGAACATTGCATCTCCTGTTTCAGAGATAGAGATACGAAGAGCACGGAATCCAAGGAATGGGTTCATTTCATGAGGCATATCGAAGTAAGGAAGTTCCTTGTCACCACCGATATCCATTGTACGGACAACAACTGGTTTACCGTTCATTCCTTCAAGAACAGCCTTGTATGCTTCGTACTGCTCGTCTTCAGTTGGGAAGTCTTGAGAATCCATGTACAAGAACTCTGTACGGTAAAGACCGACAGCTTCTGCACCATTGTCATTAACACCTTCAACGTCTTTCGGAGTACCAATATTGGCAGCCAATTCAAAGTGTTTACCATCAGCAGTAACTGTTTTAGCATCCTTCAAGAGTGCCCATTCAGCTTTTTGTTGAGCGTAAGCTTCACCAGCTGCTTTAAATTCAGCCGCTTGTTCTTCAGTCGGGTTGATAATCACTTCACCTGTAATACCATTAACGGCAAGTAGGTCACCATCTTTAACGATTTCAGTGATATTGTTTGTACCCAAGACAGCAGCAATTTCAAGTGTACGAGCCATGATAGCTGAGTGACTTGTACGTCCACCAATGTTTGTTACAAAAGCTTTTACAAAGTTTGTCCAATTGAGCAGTATCAGATGGAGTCAAGTCATGTGCAATCACGATTACTTCTTCGTTAATAGAAGCTGGGTTTGGCAATTTCTTACCAAGGAGGTTAGCCAATACACGTTTTGTTACGTCGCGGATATCCGCTGCACGTTCTTGCATGTATGGGTTGTCTTCCATGCCTTCAAAGATTGTGATAAACATGTCTGTAACTTCTTTCAGACCTGCTTCTGCATTCACTTTCTTAGCACGGATAGTTTCTTTGATTTGACCGATCAATTCAGGGTCAGCAAGAACCATCAAGTGGGCGTCAAATACTTGTGCTGCTTCTTCACCAAGCGTACCTACAGCCTTCTCGCGGATAAGAGAAAGCTCGTTCTGAGAAGCTTCAAGAGCAACATCCAAACGAGCCTCTTCTGCATTTGTATCTTCGACTGTAACAGTCTCGAATGATAAATCCGGTTGAACGAGTAGATATGCTTTTGCAACTGCAACACCGTCAGATGCTGCGATTCCTTTAAGCATTTCTGTCATTTCCTTATGCCAATCCTTCTTTTTCCATTGTTTCTGAGATTGCAGCGATAGCGTCATCAGCGTCTGCACCTTCAGCAGTGATTGTAACGTCAGCACCTTGACCAACACCAAGGCTCATTACACCCATGATAGATTTAAGGTTAACTGATTTACCTTTGTACTCAAGAGTGATATCTGAAGCAAATTTGCTAGCAGTTTGTACCAACAATGTTGCTGGACGTGCGTGAATACCTGTTTCTGCCACTACGTGGAAATCTTTAGAAGCCATAGTTTGACTCTCCTTTAATAGTTTTCTTGTTGAGTTACATATCTGATAACCCTTACAATTTAGTATTATATCACCTTCATTGATATTTTTCAAGTATTTTATGGACTTTCTTCAATTTCCTTTCAGATAACTTGCTGAAAATCTTCTATTAAATTTAGCAAAACACAGTATGTAGTTTTTGTCGAGACACCTATAATGAAATCATTGCTTTTTCTGTAATTATTTTTTTCAATACTACACTATATATTGTGTTTGTTAGTAAAAATCAGTAAAACAAGTACACAAGATTTAGTTTTTAGAAAGTTGACAAAGTTTTTTTCTGATATACTAAGAAAGTACTATATTTTTTTGAAGAGGAGTTACAGAAATGGTGACCGTATATTCTAAAAAAACAACTGTGTCCAATGTAAAAATGACGAAACGTTTTTTTAGACAGTAATAATGTTGAATATAAAGAAATCAATCTTGATGAACAACCTGAATACATTGACCAAGTAAAAGAGCTTGGCTTTAGTGCTGCTCCTATTATTCAGACACCAACAGAAATTTTCTCTGGTTTCCAACCAGGTAAACTCAAACAACTTGCTTAAGAATCAGGACAAAAAGCTTCTATGTCTACCTTAGAAGCCTTTCTTTTGTAATTAGATAAAGGATTTTTTTATGGGATTAAAAACAACTTGAAGATGTGACTTACTTCCGTCTTAATAATGAAATTAACCGTCCTGTTAATGGACAAATTATGCTTCACAAAGACAAGGAAGCTTTAGAAGCCTTCTTTAAAGAAAATGTTGTACCAAATACAATGGTTTTTAACTCAATTACGGATAAAATCAACTTCCTCATTGAACATAACTACATTGAGACAGCATTTATTAAAAAATACCGTCCAGAATTTTTGGAAGAACTGCATCAATTTATTAAGAATCAGAACTTCCAATTTAAGTCTTTCATGGCTGCCTATAAATTCTATAATCAGTATGCTCTGAAAACTAATGATGGAGAGTACTATCTTGAAAGCATGGAAGACCGCGTCTTCTTTAATGCCCTTTACTTCGCGGATGGTGATGAAGCGATTGCTATTGATATTGCTAACGAAATCATCCACCAACGCTATCAACCTGCTACTCCTTCTTTCTTGAATGCAGGTCGTGCTCGTCGTGGTGAGTTGGTATCTTGTTTCTTGATCCAGGTAACAGATGATATGAACTCTATCGGACGTTCTATCAACTCTGCTCTTCAACTTTCACGTATCGGTGGTGGTGTCGGAATTTCCCTCAGCAACCTTCGTGAAGCTGGAGCTCCTATCAAAGGTTATGAAGGTGCTGCCTCTGGTGTCGTACCAGTTATGAAGCTTTTCGAAGACAGCTTCTCTTACTCTAACCAACTCGGTCAACGTCAAGGTGCTGGGGTTGTTTACCTCAATGTCTTCCACCCAGATATCATCGCCTTCCTTTCAACTAAGAAGGAAAATGCCGATGAAAAAGTTCGTGTTAAGACTCTCTCACTTGGTGTTGTCGTACCAGATAAATTCTACGAATTAGCACGTAAAAATGAAGAAATGTACCTCTTCAGTCCGTATTCTGTAGAAAAAGAGTATGGTGTACCTTTCAACTATATCGATATCACAGAGAAATACGATGAATTGGTAGCAAATCCAAACATTCGCAAGACTAAAATCAAGGCGCGTGATTTGGAAACAGAAATTTCTAAACTGCAACAAGAATCTGGCTATCCTTATGTAGTCAACATCGATACTGCTAACCGTGCAAATCCAGTCGATGGTAAGATCATCATGAGTAACTTGTGTTCAGAGATTCTTCAAGTCCAAGAACCAAGTCTTATCAACGATGCTCAAGAATTCCTAAATGGGGACAGATGTTTCATGTAACCTTGGTTCAACTAACGTGGTCAACATGATGACTTCACCTGACTTTGGTCGCTCTATCCGTGCAATGGTTCGTGCCCTTACTTTCGTTACAGATAGTTCACACATCGTAGCTGTTCCTACTATTAACCACGGAAACAGTCAAGCTCATACCTTCGGTCTTGGAGCAATGGGACTTCACAGCTATCTTGCTCAACAATTGATCGAATACGGATCGCCTGAGTCTGTTGAATTTACAAGCATCTACTTTATGCTTATGAACTACTGGACCTTGGTTGAATCAAACAATATCGCACGTGAACGTGGTGTAACCTTCCACAACTTTGACAAATCAGACTATGCTAACGGAAGCTACTTTGATAAGTATTTAACTGGCGAATTCCTTCCGAAATCAGACCGTGTTAAAGAGCTCTTCAAAGATATCTTTATTCCTACTGCTGCTGACTGGGCTGAACTTCGTGATAAAGTTAAAGCAGATGGACTTTACCACCAAAACCGCCTTGCTGTAGCGCCAAATGGTTCTATTAGCTACATCAACGATGTTTCTGCTTCTATTCACCCAATTACGCAACGTATCGAAGAGCGTCAAGAGAAGAAAATCGGTAAAATCTACTATCCTGCTGCTGGTTTGTCAACAGAAACAATTCCTTACTACACTTCTGCTTATGACATGGATATGCGTAAAGTAATTGATGTTTATGCTGCTGCGACTGAGCACGTGGACCAAGGACTTTCACTCACACTCTTCATGCGTAGTGATATTCCAACAGGCCTTTACGAATGGAAGAAAGAAAACAAACAAACGACACGTGACTTGTCTATCCTTCGTAACTATGCCTTCAACAAAGGTATCAAGTCTATCTACTACGTCCGTACCTTTACAGATGATGGTGGAGAAGTCGGTGCTAACCAATGCGAGAGCTGTGTGATTTAATTCAACTCTCAAAAAAATTACATTTACTTAATCCATTAAACGAAACGTATTTTGCTGATAGAATCATGTAAGAACATAAAAGTCGGGCTACCGACTTTTTGTTCGATTATAGCATAGAATTATGATAAATAAGAATGATTATGTTATCGCATTACTACACACAGAAAGAGATTTCAAATGAAAACTTACTACAAAGCCATTAACTGGAATGCCATCGAAGATGTCATTGACAAATCAACCTGGGAAAAGCTGACTGAGCAGTTCTGGCTTGATACGCGTATCCCTTTGTCAAATGACCTAGACGACTGGAGAAAGCTTTCTAACAAGGAAAAAGACCTTGTTGGTAAAGTTTTTGGAGGTTTGACCCTTCTTGATACCATGCAATCAGAAACTGGTGTTCAAGCCCTTCGTGCTGATATTCGTACGCCTCACGAGGAAGCTGTTTTTAACAATATCCAATTTATGGAATCTGTTCATGCTAAGTCTTACTCTTCTATCTTCTCAACCTTAAATACCAAGTCTGAAATTGAAGAAATTTTTGAATGGACTAATACCAATCCATATCTTCAGAAAAAAGCTGAAATTATCAATGAAATCTACCTAAACGGAACTCCTCTTGAAAAGAAAGTAGCGAGTGTCTTCCTTGAAACCTTCCTTTTCTACTCTGGTTTCTTCACACCACTCTACTATCTTGGAAACAACAAGTTGGCCAACGTGGCAGAAATTATCAAATTGATTATTCGTGATGAATCAGTTCATGGAACCTACATCGGCTACAAATTCCAACTTGGTTTCAATGAATTGCCAGAAGATGAGCAAGAAAAACTCAAAGAATGGATGTACGACCTTCTCTATACTCTTTATGAGAATGAAGAAGGCTACACAGAGAGCCTCTATGACGAAGTCGGATGGACTGAAGAGGTTAAAACCTTCCTTCGCTACAATGCAAATAAAGCCCTTATGAACTTGGGGCAAGATCCTCTCTTCCCTGATTCAGCTGACGATGTCAATCCGATCGTTATGAACGGGATTTCAACTGGTACATCAAACCACGACTTCTTCTCTCAAGTTGGTAATGGCTATCTACTTGGTGAAGTTGAAGCTATGCAGGATGATGACTATAACTATGGACTAAATTAATACCTAACCTAAAAAACATCTAAGTTTAATTATAAACTAGATGTTTTTTTTTGTTTGTTTTTGTTTTCTTTAAGTTGCTTAGCTGTTTTAAAAATATGATAAAAATAATATTAGATTTGGGGGTGGTTCAATGCTGAAGCAAGAAAAATTAGATACTATTTTAGAAATTGTTAATACAAAAGGAACGATCACTGTTAAAGAGATTATGATTCGCCTTGATATTTCCGATATGACAGCTAGACGATATTTACAAGAGTTAGCGGATAAGGATTTGCTGGTTCGAGTTCATGGAGGAGCTGAAAAACTTCGAACAGGTTCCTTATTAAATAATGAGCGTTCTAACGTTGAAAAACAAGGGCTACAAACAGCAGAAAAACAAGAAATTGCTCGCTTTGCAGGTCACTTAGTTGAAGAAAGAGAAACTATTTTCATTGGTCCAGGTACCACATTAGAATTCTTTGCGCGTGAACTTCCTATCGATAACATTCGTGTTGTTACCAATAGTTTGCCTGTATTTCTCATTCTAAACGAGCGTAAGCTAACTGATCTCATTCTAATCGGTGGTAATTATCGTTCAATTACTGGAGCATTTGTAGGTACTTTAACCCTTCAAGATATCGCTAGTTTGCAATTTTCAAAAGCCTTCGTTAGTTGTAATGGTATCAAGGATCATGCTATCGCTACTTTTAGTGAAGACGAAGGTGAAGCACAGAAATTAGCACTAGAAAACGCCAATAAAAAATATCTCCTAGCTGACCATAGCAAATTTGATAAATTTGATTTCTTCACATTTTACAATATCTCAGATATCGACACCATTATCACTGATTCAAAATTAAGTGACCAAACACTCCAATCACTGTCTAAACAAACTAAAATTATCAAGTCAAAACCTTAAACTCTACAACTAGTCATAGAATTTAGTAGCTACTACTAATTCCATGGCTAGTTTTTTTATTCTTCAATCAATAATTTCCTTAGTGAAAGAAGTAAAGATATCGATTACATACAAGTTTTTATAGTTACTTAGTTTATAAAAATACATGTTATAATAAAAGCTATGGCATATAGTACAGATTTTTAAACAACGAGCATTAAATTACATCAAAGAGGGACACAGCCATGTCGAGGCATCCAAAGTTTTTGATGTTGGCGTCAGAACTCTCTTCACATGGGAAAAGAAATTACGTGAACAAGGGCACTTAGAGCGGAAAAAGAGAGTTGCCAAAAGCCGAAAGATTCCTTTGGAGGAGTTGAAGGCCTTTGTAGAGACTCATCCAGATGCTTTTTTACGGGAAATTGCGGCACATTTTGATTGTGCTGTTCCTTCAGTATGGGCAGCTTTAAAGCAGATCAATGTCACTTTAAAAAAAGACGACTAGCTTTAAGGAACAAGATCCAGAGAAAGTCGCTGAATTTCTTGATATTTTGGATAATCTAAAAGATTTACCAGTCGTATATATTGACGAAACAGGAATCGACCGCTACCTCTATCGTTCTCATGCACGGGCTCCTAGAGGAGAGAAAGTCTATGAAAAGATTAATGGACGGCGTTTTGAGCGGACTTCAATTGTTGCAGGACAAGTAGATGGAGAGTTTATAGCTCCTATGATTTACAAGGAAAGCATGACGAGCGACTTCTTTGTGAAGTGGTTCAAAACGCAACTCCTGCCTGCTTTGAAGACACCTCATGTCATTGTCATGGACAATGCTAGTTTTCATCCCAAGAAGATTTTGGATGAACTTTGCGTCAAAGATAAACACTTTTTCTTACCTCTACCACCTTATTCACCAGATTTGAATCCCATTGAGCAAGCTTGGGCTGTCTTGAAAAAGAAAGTAACAAATTTATTAAGGGAAGTCCCAAATATCTTTGAATGTTTAGAGTGCTTTTTTAAAACTAAATAACTATATAATGAAAAACACTGCACAAGTCATTAAGAAATTATCTCTAATACTGGACTAAAAATCAAAAAAACATCTTATAATAGTAGTTATGAAACTTACAAACGAAGAAATAAAAAAATTGAACAACTCTTAAAAAGATTCATCGTACGCCAAATATCACAAACGTCTACAGATTATTTATTTTCGCTCAAAAGAAAAGAGTTATAAGGAAATCATGGATCTCCTAGATTGTAATAAAACAACTGTTTGGAGGAATTTGAAAAAATATAAGGAGTTTGGTTTAGAAGCTCTTCTTCAAGAAACCCGTGGTGGACGTCATCGAGAATATATGACTTACGAAGAGGAACAAGCATTCCTAAAACGTCATATAGAAGCTGCTCAGGCTGGAGAATTTGTAACTGTCAATCAGTTATTTGAAGCCTATCAAAAAGAGATTGGTCGCACTTCCACACGTGATGGTTTCTATTATCTCCTGAAACGCCATGGTTGGCGAACGGTCACTCCTCGACCTGAACATCCCAAGAAGGCAGGCGCTCAGACAATTGAGACGTCTAAAAATAAAATCTACATTCGAGACCTTAAGTAAGCGCTTTAAAGAGGAGGGGACTTATAACAAAGTACGATTGATGTACCAAGATGAAGCTGGTTTCGGGAGGATCAGTAAGATGAGTTCTTGTTGGGCTCCTCAAGGAATCCGACCTAGCATTCCGAGTCATTATATGCGAGAATATCGCTATTGTTATGGGGCAGTAGATGCTCAGACAGGAGATTCCTTCTTCCTTATTGCTGGAGGATGTATGTAATACTGAGTGGACGAATGAATTTCTACGGCAAGTCTCACAAGCTTATCCAGATGACTATATTTTACTTGTTATGGATAATGCTATATGGCATAAATCAGGTACCTTAGAGATTTCAAGTAATATTGAATTGGCTTTTTATCCCACCTTATACACCAGAAATGAACCCTATTGAACAGGTCTGGAAAGAAATTCGAAAAACGAGGTTTTTAAAAAAATAAGGCTTTCCAAACATTGGAAGCTGTCATTGATAAGCTTCAAGAAGTTATTCTAGGACTGGAAAAAAATGTTTTAAAAGTCAACTGTCAGCAGACAATGGACGAGGTTGCTTTTTTTGAAAAATAATTGAGTATAAAAATCTATCAAAAATTATAACGATAATAGCTAATTGATATAAACATAAAAAAAGCATCGAAAAATTCGATGCCTTAGTTTTAAACTCCAAGTTGAATATCAGGGTAATTTTTTGAAATAAGACTCCAAAGTTCTTCAAGCTGATCTTGAACTGTTTTTGTTGATTTCAAAAACCATATCTTGTTTTTTCTTGCCATTCTTACGGATATAACAAAATTGATAAATTTTTTTCGAAAAACAATGATTTATTAATCTTCGTTTCTACAAGATAAAGATGGTCTACATCTCTTAGATCTAAAGCTTGCGTTCCTTTATAGTAGGTGATGAGGTGGTTTTTATAGAGAATTACTTTTAGATTTTCATCATAAAATTCTACTAAACCAGCCATATTTTCAACGTTTCCTTGCAATTCTGGATAGGCTTGATAAATTTCTTCCAGTGAAGCAATCGTTTTTTTTCCCCAATTGTCAAGTCAAGTGCAACAAAGTTGTTCCTCTGATTAAGTGAGTACCTTTCAAGCTGTTTGAGTTAGCTCAAACAGCTTTTTTGCGGGCTGATAGCCATGAATTCGTCTAGGTCTTTCATTGATAGCCTTTGTATAGTCCTCTAAAAGATTCTGATTTAGTTCCTTTAACGAACACCCCTTCGGAATAAACTCTCTTAGTAGTCCATTGAAATTTTCATTTGTACCTCGTTCATAAGATGAATAGGCATGAGCAAAATAAACATCTAAGCCCTCTATCTCACTCAATGATGAAAATTCGTTTCCATTATCTGCAGTGATGGACTTAATGGGATAAAGCTTCATAGACTCTAATACGGCTTGATTGACATACTCTGTCTTCTTCTCTACGAGTTTCTTTGTGATAGCATAACGTGTTTGTCATTCTACCAAGGTCAGAATAGAAGGTTCTCCTACTGTCTTCCCCCCCAGAACAGAATCGATTTACCAATCTCCAAAACGGGAACGATTATTGATTTCTTCTGGTCTTTCTTTAATTGACTTTCCTAGATGTTCCTTGGTAAAGGGGCGCTTGCTAAATTTCTTACGGATCCGCACTGCTCTTGGCAAATCAATAACCATAATCTCTAACAATCCATGATGGATATAGATATAGAGCGTCTTGGTTGAAGGTACAACTACATCTACATGTTTTAATTTATAGGTGTGAACAAATGTATCCACGCTATGTATTCTTGGTTTCTCTTTCATAGCTTCTGTAAATTCTATCAGAAAGTCGTCTGAAACACGATCCAGTTTCAGATAATAACTGGCTTCTCTAGCATAACGATAACGATTTTGGACAGCATCTGCATAACAGTGTTGATAGTAAACCTTCTGCCCATTTACTTTTTTCACTTGTGTTATGGAACCTTTGATTAATTTCACGAGTAATAGTAGAGCGATTTTCTCCCCAGTCGACGAGCAATTTCCGCAGGTTTGATTCCTGAGCATAAATAAGCCTCAATTTTTTTCCCTCGTTCAGCTTCAGATAAGTGTTTGTAGGCTTGATTTGTGGTAGAATAATTTAGTGGACACGTTCATCTTTCCTTTATACTGTTTTTTTCGCAACTCTAGTATGTCAGATGAACATGTCTTTTTTTGTTGCACTTCATTTCACAACAGGGCTTATTTTTTTAACCTTATTTCAAGATAATCTCATCAAAAATCAATTTTAGTTCTTGACTTGTTTGTTTTTTTATTGTACTATACAACTGTATATACAGTTATAAGGAGTTATTATGAATACACAAAAGAAAACACAATTCATGACCTTGACCGCATTGCTGACAGCTATCGCTATTTTGATTCCTTTGGTGATGCCCTTTAAAATTGTCATTCCTCCCGCTTCCTACACTCTAGGAAGTCACGTTGCTATTTTTATCGCCATGTTTCTCTCTCCCTGGATGGCTATCTTTGTTATTATAGCTTCTAGTTTAGGATTTCTCATGGCTGGGTATCCGATTGTTATCGTACTTCGTGCCTTTTCCCATATCTTTTTTGGAAGTCTGGGTGCTTTCTATCTTCAAAAACATCCTCAAACCTTGGACAATAAGAAATCTTCATTGATTTTCAATTTTGTACTTGGTTTGGTTCATGCTATTGCTGAAGTTTTGGCTTGTGTGATTTTTTATGCTAGTACTGGAACTGACTTAAAAAATATGTTCTATGTCTTGTTTGTATTAGTTGGATTTGGTACTATTATTCATAGTATGGTAGACTATTACCTAGCCTTGGCTGTTTATAAAGCATTGAGAAAACGCCGTTAAGCGTTTAGAGAGAAGAATATGACAAAAAATCGAAAAGAAGCACTTTTACAACTGTTAAAGGAGTCTCAAAAACCTCTAAATGGTCAAACATTAGCAGACCGTTTTCATGTAACCCGCCAGATTATTGTTCAGGACATTGCAGTACTGCGTGCTGATGGTGCTCCGATCTTATCAACCAATCATGGCTATATTTATAAAGAAAATAAAACCAATCCTTATGTTCACAAACTGTTTAAAGTCAAGCACGAAATGGAAGAAATAGGTCAAGAACTTCTAGCTATCGTCGATAATGGGGGACGTGTTCAGAATACCTTGATTGATCATCCTGTCTACGGAGAAATTGAAACCTTGCTCAAACTCTCTTGTCGTCGTGACGTTCAGCATTTTTTAGAGCAAGTCGAACGGTCTGACTTTAGACCACTTTCTGAATTAACAGATGGCGTCCATTATCACCTAGTCGAAGCTGAAAATGAACAAGACCTCCTCTATATCGAGAAGGCCTTGGATATGTTAGGTTATTTAGTAAAGGATTAGAAGGTTTTCTTTTCCCATCCATCTTCTGTACGGTGACGATAGAAAAATTCTGACTTATCAGGAGCTTCCATCATCTCCATCAAGGGTAACATATCATAGGCCAGATCCAAATTTGGAATCTGGTCTTTTTGCACCCAGGACACTTCTCCTTCTTCAGATGATTGGAGAGTACCGGTGAACTCAGTCGCTTTATAACAAAAGACTATATAGCGTTCACCCGAATCTAAAGGCCAATTTTTTATACCGACCAGTTGAGGATTTCGAATGGTCAGACCTGTTTCCTCGTATATCTCACGAATAACAGATTCAGCGAATGCTTCTCCATTTTCAACATGACCTCCTGGAAAGGCATAGCCAGACCAGCGGTTGGTTTCAGGCGATCGATACTGCATAACCACGCGCTGATTTTCAAGATCTTCAATCAAGCAAATATTGGTTAAATCGTTAATTGTGCACGAGACATACATAGACTCACTTTCTAATGTTTAATTTTCTACATACTTAACTTTAGACTTCATAATCAAAGGATTAATCAAGTCATGATATTCATGAATTTCATGGAGCATGTCCCCTCTGATAATTCTAATTTCCTTATCTTTACTATTCACCTGATAGTCTATATTGATAGGCATAGATGAATCTGGAACCATGGAAAAGAAGAAAAATGTCATGAACCAGATCAAGAGAGCAAAGAATCCGCTAAGAGCCTGAAAAATCAGATGATGCCACTGAAAAATTCTCGTTTTATAAAAGATGGTCCATGGTTGGATAAATAAGGTCAAGCAAAGACCAAAGAACCAGAGATTCCACAAGACTGGTGTAAAGGCTAAACCAAAAAGCCCTAAGATAAAATGAATCAGTACAAATACCAGGAACATAAGGTAAATAACTCTAAATATAGTTAAATGTTTCAGCATGGTTAACTCCTTTTCTTTTCAATATATTTCATCGCTAGAGTTATAATAGATGCCAAACTGAAAAAGATCAGATAAGTTGCAATAGGAAACCAGATATAACGGTGATCTAGGGACAAGAGAGACGGCAAAATCCCTTTACTATTTTTTTCCCGCCAATTCCAATAAAGAGATGGACTACTAAACCGATACTATTAAGATAGATAAATAAATCTGCATATCTTTTTATTGTCATCCTTGTTCTAGTCAAGTCTAGGAACCAATAGTCAAATAATCGATACACCAGACAAAAAAGATTTAAATATAATGGAAAAACTATAATTGATATCTCTGTATGGCGACGGAATAGGAAGGAGTTTAAAAACAAGATTGACACCTAGCCCTATTCCTAAAGTTAGACCAAATACCAAGAAGAAACCTAATAATTTATGAGAATCTAGCCAAAGCTGAAAACTTTCTTTCCTTGGGAGATTCTTTTTTGTATTTGACTTTCTTTTTGTTACTTTTTATGTGATTGTATTTTTCCCATTTTCTTCTTTTCTCTTTTTCTTTTCAATATACTTGGAAATTATAATTGTCACAATAGGCACTAGAAAGAAAATGAAATAAGTAACGAGGGGAAACCAGATATAGCGATAGTCTAATGCCCATATCGGAAGTAGTCTTGTTCCTCTTTTAGAGGTCATCCCAATCGTTAACTGAAATACACAAACAAATCCGTTAGGATATAAAAAAACACTTCTGCAAAAATATCGCAAGGAAATCCAGTCTTTCCTAAAGGTACGTAGGAAAGTATGATAAGATGCATTCACCAAAAGAACGATATTTAAATAAAGTGGAAAAACTATAATGCAGTTCCCGATAGGGACTTGGAATAAGGGTTGTTCCGTACAATAAATATAATATTCCTAGAGCAGAAAAGAACAGAACGCTCGCATCAAGGATCCAGGCAATTGTTGAATGTTGCACAAACCACAGATTCATGCGGTCTAGTAGACCAATCTTTCACTTTGATTTCTGGTGTTTTTTTAATGTTTTCTGTCTCTTACTTTTTTATTTCATGATAGTTTTTTAACTTCTTCTGCTACTTTTTGGAGATGCTTTTCACGGATGCTAGCTGTATTCACATCTCGTCCAACTTCACCTAGTATGCACACGCGCTTGGTTTTAATTCCCACAATGGTTCAAGACAGCATTTTTTTCAAACACAGAAATGCCATAACTATCTGGAATGTTGATAGGACCTGAAAAGATTTTTGTACCACCAAGTAGGTGCCATAGAGGTTGCATAAATACTTGCTATTTTCCCTTTTTAACAACTTTTTAAACTGCTTGCCTCTGAGATAATTCCAGATAAAAGCTGCCCTGATCATTAGCTGAGTAGGCAATCCCCAGGTGTGAAAGACACGATCAATCCAGCCTTTCATGAGACTAGGGCATACTACTCCACCAGATAGGATAAACAAAGATCAGGTGATCCGCCCACTTGATTAATTCCTGAGAACGAAGGATAAAAGAATCTTCTTCCATACGTTTTCGATAGCCATAACGTAAAAACAGGATCAAAAGTCCTCTTCATTAAGGTTGATGACTTCAAGTTCATGGCGACCTGAGTCAATATTTTTCTACAATGGTTTGAAAAAAATAGCCTGACAGTAACTTTCCTTATCAGGGTGTCCATGGATGACTAAAATCTTCATTCGTATTCTCCCTCAAGTCTTTTTTTCGTTCTATCTCTTTCACTCTTTATACTTGATTAATTGATAATGGCTCAAAGATTGATAGATACGTCCTTTAGGAATTTTATATTTGAAGAACACATCATCCGCAATTCCTTAACAGGTTTCTCCAAGTTTCAAGTATTTTTTTCTTGGCCATCAAAAAGTAAAAACCCGATTTTTTTGATAGAAAGCAATTGCTCGCTTATTCTCTTTTCAATACCCATAAATAAATTTCAGAGAAATGATCAAGAGCTACAAAAGCTTCCTTCATTAACTGTTCACTCACTACCTTTTTCCATAATAGTCTTTTAAAGACATATAAAGCAATGATTTCACCAGCTTGAACAGTCTCATCACGAAAAGTTTCCATAGCTGATAAATCCAACAACCTTCTTTCCATCCATCGCAATCAAGGTATTTTTCTGGATACTTTTTGACTAAAGAAACGACATCTATCTAATGTCATCGTCTCCTGAAATTCTGCAGGCAAAAGATCGTCATAAGCCTCTCTCCACGTTTGCCAGTGAACGATGGGATTTACCTTCTATCTCTTCAGGTGTTTCCATTGTTTTAATGATAATCTTCATTCGCTCTTCTCCTATCTAATCCCAAGGCCTTGACTTCTAACATCATATCACGTATCTGAGCTGCTAATTCAAAGTCAAGTAGTTCAACTGCTTCATGCATTTGTTTTTTTCGAAGTTTCTTGACTAGCTTCTTTGCGTTCTTGTCTTGTTCATGGCTATTGATAGTCGACAGTATCCTCTGCCACTTCTGCTTCATCAGCTTTTGGTAATCAGAAATAAGGTCACGAATTTCTTTCTTAATCGTTTGTGGGAACGATGCCATGCTCTTCATTATAGGCCATCTGGATTTTTACGACGACGAGCTGTTTCATCGATAGCTTTTTGCATAGACTCCGTAATCTTATCAGCATACATGATAACGTGCCCTTCACTATTTCCGGGCAGCACGTCCAATCGTCTGAATAAGTCCCACGTTCATTACGAAGGAAAGCCTTCCTTATCAGCATCGAGAATAGCAACCAGACTAACTTCAGGAACGTCAATCCCTTCACGAAGGAGGTTGATTCCAATCAAGAACATCAAAGACACCCAAACGCAGGTCACGGATAATCTCTGTACGCTCTAAAGTCTTGATATCCGAGTGCATATATTTGACCTTGACACCCATTTCCTTTGAAAGATAGTCAGTCAAAGTCTTCAGCCATCTTTCTTAGTCAAAGGTAGTTACGAAAGGTACGCTCGTCTTTTCAGTTCGGGCATTGATTTCACCCAAGAGGTCATCAATCTGTCCCATGGTTGGGCGCACTTCGACTTCTGGATCAAAGAGACCCTGTTGGACGGATGATTTGCTCAATCGACAGTGTCCGTTTGTTCCATCTCATAGTCACCCTGGGTGTCGCTGAAACGTAGACAATCTGATGGACATGACTTTCAAACTCTTCACGACGAAGTGGACGGTTGTCAAAGCAGACGGCAAACGGAAACCGTAGTTAACCAACATCTTCTTACGTGAACTGGTCTCCCGTTGTACATTCCTTTGATTTGCCCCATGGTCATGTGGCTCTCGTCAATCATAATCAAAAAATCATCAGGGAAGAAGTCAAGAAGAGTATAAGGTGGCTCTCCTTCGCTTCGTCCATCCATGTGACGTGAGTAGTTCTCGACACCATTGGTATAACCCATTTCACGCAACATCTCGATATCGTACTCTGTCCGTTGTTTCAAGCGTTGCGCTTCAAGGAGCTTGCCTTCTTTTTCAAAGATAGCTAACTGCTCCTCCAATTCAGCCTGAATCTTAGCAATAGCTACTTCCATGTGGTCATCATTGGTCACAAAGTGAGTGGCTGGGAAAATCGCCAAATGGTCCACTTCGCCCAGAACTTGCCCCGTAAGAGCTTCGACTTCACGAATACGATCAATCTCATCTCCAAAGAACTCAACACGAAAGGCATGCTCATCACGAGAGGCTGGGAAAATCTCCACCACATCCCCACGTACGCGAAATCTTCCCCGCTGAAAATCAATGTCGTTGCGTTCGAACTGAATATCAACCAATTCATTAAGCAGTTTATCACGAGAAATCTCAAGACCTGGGCGCAGACTTACTACACTATCAGCATATTCTTTAGGGGAACCCAAACCATAAATACAAGATACAGATGCTACAACGATGACATCGTTACGCTCCAAGAGTGCTGATGTAGCGGAGTGACGAAGTTTATCAATCTCATCGTTGACTGAACTATCTTTTTCGATATAAGTATCACTAGAGGGAACATAAGCTTCAGGTTGATAGTAATCATAGTAGGATACGAAGTACTCGACCGCATTCTCTGGGAAAAATTCTTTGAACTCCCCATAGAGCTGGCCTGCTAGGGTCTTATTGTGGGCGATGACTAGAGTTGGTTTATTAACTTTGGAAATCACCTGACTCATGGTATAGGTTTTCCCTGTACCAGTCGCCCCCATCAAGATTTGAGCTTTTTCACCACCCTCGATGTTATCTACCAACTGCTCAATAGCCTGCGGTTGATCCCCAGATGGTTGGTATTTGGATACAAGTTTAAATTTGTTGTCTGTAATTCTATTGATCATAATTGCCTCATACACATTTTCTATCCTTCTATTTTACCATAAAAAAGATCTACTTACTGATTCTCAACTTCTTGCCACTTAGCATCTCATGTCACATCTTCTTACATCAAAACACTAAATATTTGCCAACTTTTTTATTTTCTGCTATAATGGGTAAATATTCTAAAAAGGAGACTAAACATGAAGAAAAAAATCCTTGCATTTTTATTATTTTTATTTCCCTTATTCTCTTTAGGCTATGCTAAAGCGGACACTATCAAGATTGTTAGTGATACTGCTTATGCACCCTTTGAGTTTAAAGATACAGACCAGACTTATAAAGGAATTGATGTCGACATCATCAATAAAGTCGCTGAGATAAAAGGATGGAATATCCAAATGTCTTATCCAGGCTTTGATGCTGCTGTCAATGCGGTCCAAGCAGGGCAAGCAGATGCAATCATGGCTGGTATGACAAAAACCAAAGAACGTGAAAACGTCTTTACCATGTCTGATACATACTATGATACAAAAGTTGTCATCGCAACGACTAAGTCTAACAAAATCACTAAGTATGAAGAACTCAGTGGTAAAACTGTTGGTGTTAAAAACGGTACTGCCGCACAACGTTTCCTAGAAAGCATCAAAGATAAATATGGTTTCACTATCAAAACCTTTGATACTGGTGATTTGATGAATAACAGTCTCAGTACAGGGGCTGTAAATGCCATCATGGATGACAAACCAGTCATCGAGTACGCTATTAACCAAGGGCAAGATCTCAGTATCAACATGGACGGAGAAGCCGTTGGAAGCTTTGCCTTTGGAGTTAAAAAAGGTAGCAAGTACGAATACCTGGTTACAGAATTTAACGAAGCTTTAGCTCAGATGAAAAAATATGGTAGCTTGGACAAAATTATCAATAAATGGACAAGTTCTTCTAAAACTAGTTCACAAATAACTTCTCTCACTTCTACTACAAGCGCAGGGCAAAAAGCTACTCCAGTCAAATCAAAATACGTTATCGCAAGTGATTCTTCATTTGCACCATTCGTTTTCCAAAACTCAAGCAACCAGTACACTGGTATTGATATGGACTTGATCAAGGCTATTGCCGAAGACCAAGGTTTTGAAATTGAAATCACCAACCCAGGTTTTGACGCTGCTATTAACGCGGTTCAATCTGGTCAAGCTGATGGTATCATTGCAGGTATGTCCGTAACTGATGCTCGTAAAGAAACCTTTGATTTCTCTGATTCTTACTATACAGCTAATACTATTCTTGGAGTTAAGGAATCAAGTACCATTTCTTCTTATGAAGATTTGAAGGGTAAAACCGTTGGTGTTAAAAACGGTACTGCTTCTCAAACCTTCCTAACTGAAAATCAAAGCAAATATGGTTATAAAATTAAAACCTTTGCAGACGGTTCATCTATGTATGACAGCCTCAACACTGGTTCAATTGACGCCGTAATGGATGACGAACCAGTTCTTAAATACTCTATCAGTCAAGGTCAAAAATTAAAAACACCAATCGAAGGTACTCCAATCGGTGAAACTGCTTTTGCAGTTAAAAAGGGAAGCAATCCTGAATTGATTGAAATGTTCAACAACGGTCTTGCAAATCTTAAAGCAAGCGGTGAGTTCCAAAAGATTCTTGATAAATACCTTGCAACCGATTCAACAAGTGAATCATCAACTGTTGACGAAACTACTATCTGGGGCTTGTTGAAAAACAACTACAAACAACTCCTAAGTGGACTTGGAATTACCCTTTCTCTAGCTTTGATTTCCTTTGCAATTGCGATTGTTATCGGGATTATCTTTGGTATGTTTAGCGTTAGTCCTTATAAATCACTTCGTCTTATTTCAGAAATCTTTGTCGATGTGATTCGTGGTATTCCATTGATGATTCTTGCTGCCTTTATCTTCTGGGGAGTTCCTAACTTTATCGAATCCCTTACAGGCCAACAGAGTCCAATCAATGACTTTGTCGCTGGTACAATCGCCCTCTCCCTAAACTCAGCCGCTTATATCGCTGAAATTGTACGTGGTGGTATTAAGGCTGTTCCTATCGGACAAATGGAAGCTAGTCGAAGCCTTGGTATCTCTTACAGTAAAACCATGCGTAAGATTGTCTTGCCACAAGCAACCAAACTTATGCTTCCAAACTTCGTCAACCAATTTGTCATCGCTTTGAAAGATACAACTATCGTATCTGCAATCGGTTTGGTCGAACTCTTCCAGACTGGTAAGATTATCATTGCTCGTAACTACCAAAGTTTCAAAATGTATGCAATTCTCGCAGTCTTCTATCTTGTGATTATCACTCTTCTTACTAGACTTGCAAAACGCTTAGAAAAGAGGATTCAATAATGGCTAAATTAAAAATCGATGTCGATAATTTACATAAACAATATGGTAAAAACAAAGTCCTTAAAGGAATCTCAGCAAAATTCTATGAAGGAGATGTTGTTTGTATCATTGGACCTTCTGGTTCAGGTAAATCAACTTTCTTGCGTAGCTTGAATCTCCTTGAGGAAGGTACAAAAGGTCATATCACAGTTAATGGCTATGATTTGACGGATAAAGCAACCAACGTGGACCACGTTCGTGAAAATATCGGAATGGTGTTCCAGCACTTCAATCTTTTCCCACACATGACGGTATTGGAAAATATCACTTTCGCTCCAGTAGAGCATAAGTTGATGACTAAAGGTAGAAGCTGAAAAATTGGGAATGGAACTTCTTGAAAAAGTTGGACTCGCTGATAAGGCTAATGCAAATCCTGAAAAGCCTATCAGGTGGTCAAAAACAGCGTGTGGCTATCGCTCGTGGTCTAGCCATGAACCCTGATATCATGCTCTTTGACGAACCAACTTCTGCCCTTGACCCTGAGATGGTCGGTGACGTTCTTAACGTTATGAAGGAATTGGCCGAACAAGGCATGACCATGATCATCGTAACCCACGAAATGGGATTTGCTCGCAAGGTTGCCAATCGAGTTATCTTTACTGCTGATGGTGAATTCCTTGAGGACGGTACACCTGACCAAATCTTTGACAACCCACAACACCCTCGTCTAAAAGAATTTTTGGACAAGGTTCTAAACGCCTAGAAGAAGTTAGGCCAAAAGTCTTTATAATCAAAAAAACGCATTGTATCAGGGGATGAATAACCTTGATATTATGCGTTTTATTGTGGAAAGATTTACTTCGGTTGCTCCTAATACTCAATGAAAATCAAAGAGCAAACTAGGAAGCTAGCCGCAGGTTGCTCAAAGCACTGCTTTGAGGTTGTAGATGGAACTGACGTAGTCAGTATCCTACACATACGGTAAGGCGACGCTGACGTGGTTTGAAGAGATTTTCGAAGAGTATGAAATTGAGATTTTTCCCTGACTCTTAGTGTAGACGTATTGGATTTTTGGATTTTTTAGAAAATTATGATAAAATAAAGGATATGAAAATGGGGATTCCTCATGCCTAGTTTAACTAGGAAACAAAATAGAAATTAGGTAGCTAGATGTCATCAAAAGTTATTGTTACAATTTTCGGTGCAAGTGGGGATTTGGCCAAACGTAAGCTCTACCCTTCACTTTTTAGACTTTATAAATCAGGTAATCTTTCTGATCATTTTGCTGTTATTGGAACTGCTCGTAGACCTTGGAGTAAGGAGTATTTCGAATCTGTCGTTGTCGAATCTATTTTAGACTTGGCAGATAGTGTGGAAGAAGCTCAAGCATTTGCGAGTCATTTTTACTATCAAAGCCACGATGTTAATGACACTGAGCACTACATCGAACTACGCAAACTTCAGGCTGAATTAAATGAAAAATATCAGACTGAGCACAACAAACTCTTCTTCCTCTCAATGGCACCTCAGTTCTTTGGTACCATTGCGAAACACCTCAAATCAGAGCAGATTGTTGACGGTAAAGGCTTTGAACGTTTGATTGTTGAGAAACCTTTTGGAACAGACTATGAGACTGCAAGCAAACTAAACGAAGAACTCCTAGCTACTTTTAACGAAGAGCAAATCTATCGTATCGACCACTATCTCGGTAAAGAAATGATTCAAAGTATTTTTGCCATTCGCTTTGCCAATATGATTTTTGAAAATGTTTGGAATCGTGAGCACATCGATAATGTTCAGATTACATTTGCAGAGCGTCTCGGTGTTGAAGAACGTGGTGGCTACTATGATGAGTCTGGTGCCCTTCGAGACATGGTTCAAAACCATACCCTCCAACTTCTGTCACTCCTTGCTATGGACAAGCCAGCAAGCTTTACCAAGGATGACATTCGCGCAGAGAAAATCAAAGTCTTTAAAAATCTTTACCACCCTACAGATGAGGAACTTAAAGAACAATTCATCCGTGGTCAATATCGTTCTGGTAAAGTTGATGGCATGAAATACATCTCTTACCGTAGTGAACCAAATGTTAACCCTGAATCTATGACAGAAACCTTTGCATCAGGTGCCTTCTTTGTAAATACTGATCGCTTTCGTGATGTACCTTTCTTCTTCCGTACAGGTAAACGCCTCACCGAAAAAGGAACACACGTGAACATTATCTTCAAGCAAATGGATTCCATTTTCGGAGAACCACTAGCACCGAATGTGCTTACTATCTACATCCAACCAACTGAAGGATTCTCTCTCAGTCTTAACGGTAAAAAGGTAGGAGAAGAGTTTAGCCTTGCGCCAAATTCTCTTGACTATCGAACAGATGCGACTGCTACAGGTGCTTCACCAGATCCATATGAAACTGATCTATGATGTTTTGAACAATAATTCAACCAACTTTAGCCACTGGGATGAAGTGAGTGCCTCATGGAAATTGATTGACCGTATTGAAAATCTTTGGGCTGAAAACGGTGCTCCCCTTCATGACTACAAGGCTGGTAGTATGGGACCTCAAGCTAGCTTTGAACTCCTTGAAAAATACGGAGCTGAGTGGACTTGGCAACCAGATATCGCCTATCGTAAAGATGGTCGTTTAGAATAATCAAAAACAATCCTGCAAGAATTCTTGCAGGATTTTCTCTTTTATAGTAGACCTTCTAAAAGTCCCTTCATAAAGTTTTCTGAGTTGAACTCACCGATATCATCAATCTTTTCACCAAATCCAATCAACTTAACAGGGATATTCAGTTCTTCACGGATAGCAAGAACGACACCACCTCGGGCAGTTCCATCAATCTTGGTTAAGACAATTCCTGTAACAGGAGTAATTTTTGAAAACTCTTTGGCTTGTACAAGAGCATTTTGACCTGTTGAGGCATCCAGAGCTAGGAAGGTTTCATGCGGAGCTTCTGGAACGACACGTTTAATGATACGACCAATTTTTTCCAACTCTGCCATCAAGTTTTCCTTGTTTTGTAAACGGCCAGCTGTATCAATCATGAGAATATCAACACCTTCTGCTACTGCTCGTTCCATCCCATCAAAGACAACACTGGCTGGATCAGCTTTTTCAGGACCTGTTACGACAGGCACATCCACACGACGTCCCCATTCAGCTAATTGGGCAACTGCACCAGCACGGAAGGTATCCGCAGCAACCAGCATGACTTTCTTGCCAGCTTGTTTGTAACGGTGTGCCAATTTACCGATTGAAGTTGTTTTCCCTACACCATTAACTCCTACAAAGAGCATGACAGTCAAACCATCTTGGAAGTTAATGCTTTCATTGTATTGTCCATCTTTTTCGTAGAGCTCCACCAATTTTTCGATGATAACACGACGAAGAGCTTCTGGTTTCTTGGCATTTTCAAGCTTGGCTTCATAGCGCAATTCTTCCGTAAGATTTGAAGCTACCTGAACACCAACGTCACTCATGATTAAGAGTTCTTCTAGTTCTTCGAAAAATTCTTCATCAACAGAACGGAAGTTAGCAAAGAAAGCATTCAAACGAGCTCCAAATCCCGTACGAGTTTTCTTGAGACTACGGTCATATTTTTCCTGTACAGTCTCTTGAACTTGGGAAATTTCTTCGATTACTAGATCTTCTTCCACTTCTTCAGAAGTGTCTGCTTCCGTCTCGTCTGATTGAACTTGATCAGATTCTTCCTCGCCACTATCACTTGAAGGTACTTCTTCGACTGGTGACTCAGATTTTTCTGCAACAAACTCTGCTACCTCTTGAGCGCTGGCTTCAGTTTCTTCAACTTCTGTTGGCTCTTCCTGACAACAATGACACTCAGTTTCCTCTTCAAACTGAGTCTCTGCTTCCCGAGGGGTTGCTTTTGGTTCAACTGTTTCTGTAGTAGTTTCTGCTACTGGTTCTTCCGACTCACTAGCTTCTTTAGAATAAGTTTCCTCAAATTCTGAACTTTGGTCGATTTCTTCAGTATTTTTCACTTCAACTTCTTCAGTTCCAAGTGCTTCAACTTCGTCGCTAGGTTCTGTCAGATCCAAGTTTTCCAAAGCTTCTTTAACAACTTCTTCGATTTTTGGTTCTTCTTTTCTACCAAATAAACGGTCAAATAATCCCATACTTTAGTTCTCCTTCAGTACATATTTTTCAATGGCCCATGCAACAGCTTCCTCGTCATTGGTCATAGGGGTGACTACATTTGCAACTTCCTTGACCTCAGGCACAGCATTTTGCATGGCAACGCCGAGTCCTGCCCACTCAATCATAGAAAGGTCATTGGCCTCATCTCCACATGCCATCACCTGACTTTGGTCAATTCCTAGGTGGTCGATCAATTTAGCTAATCCAGTAGCCTTATGAACGTTCTTTGGTGACCATTCCAAAAGCATGTCGCGAGATTTAAAAATTTCATAATTGTTAAACAAGTCTGATGAAATGTTAGCAATTGCTGCATCCAGTGGTTCTTGGGCAAAGGCTGTCACACATTTGTTGTAGGTCATCTGACTAGACAAATCTTCAAAGTCAATTGGAACGAAAGTCAGAGCAGGATTAAATTTAGCATACAGACTCTCTTGATCTGATTGGATTTGGTAAACGGTTCCTTCTGAAATAGCATCTAAAGGAATACCTATTTTTTCAGTTTCCTCATAAATGCGTGTCACATCATCGATTGAAAAGACTGTTTTATCGAGAATCTCACCTGTATTTTTCTGAACCAATCCACCATTAAAGGTGATAGTATACTCATCATCATGACCGTCTGTCCCTAGCTCTTTGAGGAAGAAATCCATGGCCTTGAGGGGACGTCCAGTTGTCAGTACCACTTTGACTCCCTGATCACGCGCAGCCTTTAAAGTTGCCTTGGTATAATCAGTCAATTTCTTGTCTGTCGTCAGCAAGGTTCCATCTAAGTCCAAAGCAATTAATTTAATATCCGCCATTACAATTCCTCCATATAAGCAATAACTGATTGGTCCTTGTGGTGTCCAATAATTGTTTCAGCAAGTTCTAAAATCTCTGGACGTGCATTTTCAGGTGCTACTGGATGCCCAACCACTTGCATCATATGCAAGTCGTTGAGGTTATCACCAAAAGCCATTACTTGATCCATATCCAGATTTAATTTCTTAGCCAATTCGACAATAGCGACTCCCTTATCAACATGGTCTAAAACGATATCAATGGATTCAAAGCCTGTCGTCATAGCCTTGACCCCAGGAACATGTTCATTGACCCAAGCTTCTCCGGCTTCTACTGTCTCTTCAGTAAAGTTAGTTGTGAATTTAAAAATCTCATCGGTAATATCTTCTAGGCTGGCTACTTTTTTTGGATATTCTCATTATAATGATGACTAAACATGAGATAGGTTTCATCTACTGTGTCTAATACATAGCAAGCCTCTTTACCAGTCAAGAGCATCTTTTTCTCATCAAAAATAAGGTGAAGTTTTTAGTTTTTTTCAAATGTTGATAGGTAAAAAAATCACGAGGCATGGTTGCTTCATAGAGGTCCTCTCCATGGAAACGAACGAGACTCCCATTTTCAGCAATGAAAATAATCTCATCTTTGACATCCGCAAAATGCTTTTCAAGTGACAAAAGCCCACGACCAGAAGCTACAGCAAAGTATATTCCTTTTTCTTGATAAGAATGGAGCAACTTTTTCAGACGCTCCATATCGAATTGACCGGCACCATCCAAAAAAAGTACCGTCCATATCCGTTGTTACTAATTTAATCATAAAATTCTTCATACTCCAATTAATAAATCTACCCTCTATTATACCATAGAAAAAAAGCAAAAAAAGACGTGCCGAATAGACACGTCCTTGTCTTCTATAAATCAATCCATATGCCATTTTGAAAGGTACAGGCTGATTTGCTTACTTTCTTTTATATCAAACCTCTCAAAACTTTTCTTCCAAAGTTCTTGATTGAAGTCTATTCTGAGAGTTAATCAACTATTGCGTAAAAATTATCAATCTTTGGCTGAGATACATTTGTCACTATCATAAATAGCATATAGTTCTTGACATATATTCTTGCATATGAAAAAATACTTGTTGGAGGTTGATCATATGACTGAAAAAATCAAAAACTGGGTTAATATTTGTGTTTTGAAAAATCAAGAAATTTTATTACTTAATATACAGCACGATAATTTTCCTGGCTGGATTCCACCAGGGGGAAAAGTTGAATTCCCTGAAAGTTTTTTTGAAGCTGCATTACGGGAACTTAAGGAAGAGACTGGACTCACTGCATTAAATCTTGAATTAAAGGGAATTTCAGGCTTTACTAATTCAATTGGTAATGAGAGATTTGTCTTCTATGACTTTTTATGTACTCAGTTTACTGGTGAACTAAGAACATCTGCTGAAGGTGAGCCAAAATGGTGGAATCTAAAAGATATTGATAAAATACCAATGCAAGATGAAATAAGAAAAAGGCTACCACTTTATTTAAGAAAAGGAAGCTTTGAAAGTATTAACTATTGGGATGATAATAAAAAAATGCATTAGTGAAAAACAAAACAATTTTATTTGACTAATATTCTCTACAGTATAATCAAATGCAAAAGTCTTAATCCATTAGTAATTTTTGTATAATTCAATACTCAACACAATCTGTCTTTAATAACATATAGTTTAACGTTTTTACAAAAACAAGAGTATCCAAATAAAAAAATCATCTACTCTAACAACTTTTTTTCCTTGTATCTATAGATAGCTAAAAAAAGCCTTGGAAACAGCTTATTCCAAGGCTTTCTTTGTATTTTACTGTATCAATTTCCATATTCCGATTTCAGTTGTGACAAGTTTAATCATATATATTTCCATCCTCCAGTTAAAAATCTATCTTCTATTGGGTACAATTGTTATTAAAAAAATATAAGCCCTTCTCCACACTTTCCTGAATCAAGTCTTCCGTCAGTTTCCATAATTCTTCTGATTCACTTTTTTTATGAACTTTTTTTCTTTTCTAATACCATGTCTGTACTGATATTATCAGGATTATAATTGAATTCTGACACTTCCAAGTGATTTATCAGCGGTACCAAGGCGTCGATAACTCTTGCATATCTTACTTCAGAACTCTGCCCTTTTTCAAATTCCAACCACAAATTTTTCATATTCAAATATTTCTCTTCTGGAAGGAGGCTAATTGTTTTTTTCTATAGATTCTAACTCTCTATCATGAGAATGAACCTTTTTTTCTTCATCAAAAACCCAAGTATCTCCTGCATAAATCTCACCTAAATCATGAATCAATAACATAGAAATGACCTTCTCCATATTCAATTTTTCAGGATAATAATCTTGAAGAACCATTGCAGCTATGGCACCCTGCCAGGAATGCTCGGCACTATTTTCAAATCTGCCATCAAGAGTTCTATTAAATCTTCTTACTGCCTTTAATTTCTCTATTTCTTTAATAAAAATCAACTGAATGTTTCAAATTACTCATTGCTATTCCTACCTTATTCAAAAATTACAAATATAATAGCAAAAATTAATCTTTACATCGTTAATTTCCCGTATTTGCAAAAAATAACGCCTAATCCACATGAGATTAGACGCTGATAATATAACTCTCGCTTATTCATCAGTTCAAGGTTCTCTTATCCATATTTGGCAAAGAGAGCTTGAACTTAATAATAACACAGTCGAATCACAAAGCCAACTATCGAGAGAATGATAAAGGCAGTAATTCTAGGAAAATGAAGAACAAATGCTAGCCAGTAATAAATAACTCCAATTACGAAAGATAGAAGGGCATAGATGTCTTCTTTAAGAACACTCGGAACTTCGTTGATTAAGAGGTCTCGGATAATACCACCACCGGCACCTGTTAGACAAGCCAAAATCCCAGCAGACATCAAATTTAGCTTACTATCCACTAAGGCTGTTGCTCCAATCAAGGAGAAGATAATCAGCCCAATGGAGTCAAAGATGAGATAGGCTTCCCTCAACCACTTATAGAACTTTTTATCATGACTAGCATTGGCCTGTTTTGAAGTCACAAAGACATACATGATAACAGCTACTAGAATAGAGACATAAATGGGGCTAGGATCTGCTAGAGAAGCTGGAAAGCGACTAATAATGGAATCTCTTAGGATTCCTCCGCCTACTGCAGTTACAATTGCCAATAAACTGATTCCAAAAATATCTAAACGTTTACCAAATCCTTTGATGGCTCCTGAAGCAGCAAAGGCTATAGTCCCAATATAATTACAGATCATTAGGAATAGATCGAAATCCATATAAACTCCTCAAATTATTTTGTAACCCTTCCGACTTCTTGAAGGTTATTTAAATGCTTAGCTTAAAAATTTGTAACGAGCACTAACTAAGCATCCATATTCTCTAAATCTTTTAGTTTAACCGAAACAATCTTAGAGACACCAGATTCCTGCATGGTCACCCCATAGATAGAGTCTGCTGCTGCCATGGTTCCCTTACGGTGGGTAACAACGATAAACTGGCTATCCTTGTCAAATCGGTTGAGATAATCCCCAAAGCGTTTAACGTTTGCTTCATCAAGTGCAGCTTCTACTTCATCCAAGATAACAAATGGAATGGTCTTGACACGAATGATTGAGAAGAGCAAAGCCAGAGCTGACAGGGCCTTCTCTCCACCACTCATTAGATTAAGGGATTGGATTTCTTGCCTGGAGGTTGAACAGAGATTTCGACACCTGCTGTCAATAAATCACCTTCTGTCAGAATTAGGTCTGCTTGTCCACCTCCAAACATCTGCTTGAAAGTCACCTTAAAGGACTCACGAATAGCTTCAAAGGTTGATTTAAAGCGTTCCTTCACTTCATCATTCATCTCTGTAATGGTCTCAAGAAGAAGATTTTTAGCAGAAAGAATATCGTCGCGCTGACTATTCAAGAACTCCAAGCGTTCGTGTACTTCGTCAAACTGTTCAATGGCATCCAGATTGACTGGACCAAGTGAACGGATAGATTTTTCCAAATCCTTGACCTCTTGTTCAGCGACAGCCAAGTCTTCCAATTGGTTGGCTTGTTCTAAAGCTTCCGTATAACTAATCTGGTATTCTTCAGTCAGTTGACCTTGAAGATAGCGAAGGCGGTCCGTAATTTTTTCTTTAGTCGCTTCCGCTCGAGTTTGTTTACGAATCCATTCTTCATTTTGCTGACGAGCTTGTTCTAAATGACTAGCAATATCATCCAATTGACCTTCAATATCATCCAGCTCAAACTGCTTACGAATAATCCCTTGTTGAATTTCTTCCTTCTGACTCTTAGCTTCTGTTTCCTGCTTGGTCAAAAGTTCCGTGTCAACTTTTTCAAGATTGTCTACCTTTTCTTGGAGAAGACGTTCAATCTCTTCTTGCTCGATATTGAGGTTCTCAAGTTCTTTGTTAATCCGTTCAATATCTGCAACTTCGTAACGTTTTCGCCCTATCATTTCTGTTTTGAGCAGACGTTCTTGAGAAAGTTTATCCTGCAAGCTTTGATAACGTTCTTGAATCGCATTTTTATTGGACTTAATTTCTTCAATCTCAGACTCCAGCTTTTGCTTTTCAGTTGAAATAAGTGCAAGACGTTCTTGGCATTTTTCTTTTTCAGTTTGCCAATCTCCACCTCTTAGATTGTTTAATTCTTTTTCCTGAAGTTCTAAAAGTGTTTCCAGTTCTTCGACTTGTTGGCAAGTTTGTTGATAAGCCAGATATAAGCCTTGCTCCTCTATTCGAGCTTGCTCTCCTTGAGACTTAATAGTCTCCAAAGTTTGACTGAGAGTATTCAAGGCTTCTTGAACTGACTTCAGATTTTCTTCCTCTTGACGAAGGAGCTTTTCTTCTTGAGCAATTTCTTTTTGCAATTGCTCCAATTCAGGCTTGATGAAAATACTGTTATTTTGACGATTGGCACCACCAGCATAAGAACCACCTGTTCGCAATTCTGTACCATCGAGAGTTACCATCCGAACTTGATAGCGCACCTTACGAGCTGCATCACGCGCATGCTCTACCGTATCAAAAATTGCTGTTGTAGCTAGCAAGTTTTTTTAAAAAAATAGCTTCATGCTTGGCATCAAAGGTAACCAGTTCATCTGCCATGCCAAGAAAACCTGGACTTGAGGCAATCACATCTTGGTTCTGCCCAGAAATGCTACGTGCCTTAATAGTTGTCAAAGGTAGGAAGGTAGCGCGACCAGCTCGATTTTTCTTAAGAAAATCGATGGCCTTTGTTGCTGCCTGTTCATCTTCAACGATAATGTGTTGGCTACTTGCACCAAGGGCAATTTCAAGTGCTGTCTGATAACGAACATCAAAGGTTAAATGTTCACTAATAGCTCCAACAATACCTCCTAGGCGATTTTTCTCTTGTAAAACACTCTTAACACCTGCATAGAAATTACTATGGTTTTTAAGAATGTTTTCCAAACTTTGCGCCTTGGCCTGCTTGTTTTTCAAACTATCCAAACGGTCGAAGAGTTGATTTTGCTGGCTTTGATAAGCCTGCTTTTGTTCTTCTTCTTCTTTGGCACTGGTTTGATAGTCAGCTAGTAAGGTCTGTACTTCTTCTTTAGCTATTTTTAGAGCAAGCTCTTGCTCAGCAGCCTTCGATTTAGTAGAAGCCAATTGTTCCTTCAAGGATACTAATTGTTCTTCTTGCTTTTGAGTCTGTTGGCGACTATTTTCAAGGTCATTTTCAATACGTGTCAGCTGGTTAGACACATCAGCTTCTTCTTGCAGAAAGGCAACGAAGCGTTCACGCAATTGCTCAATCATTTGATCTGGATCATCAGAAAAAGCTAATAACTCAGCTTCTAGCTGATTGAGTTCCTTCGTATTGACAGCTAAATTTTCTTCTAACTGATTTAGATTGGCTTCTTTTTCTTCCCTCTCTTGAATGAGGGCATTTCTCTTTTCATCTAAACCAGCCAAACGAGCCTGAGCTTCTTGTTGATTAAGGGCAACTTGCTCAGTTTCTAGTTTTGATAAAGCTAACTTACGTTCTAAATCACTGATTAAACTAGTCAAATCCATCAAGCTTGACTGGTCTTTTGCCATCTCAGCTTGCAAATCATGACGTTTCTTTTTGAGTATTTGGTTTTCTTCTTCTAAGTCTTGACGTTTTTGATAATAACTGGTCAAAAGTTCTTGGACTTGGTTTAATTCTTCTTCTGTCACATCCAATTCAGCCTTATTGGCTTGAATCTGAGCAACCAAAACATCCAAGTAGATCGCTTTACGTTGGCTATCTAGTTCAATAAATTTACGAGCTGTTGCTGCTTGTTTTTCCAAGGGCTTAATTTGATTGTCCAGCTCATAGATGATGTCTTCTAAACGGTCTAAATTATCCTGGGTTTGTTGAAGTTTGCTTTCTGTCTCTTTTCGACGGGTTTTATACTTCAAAACTCCAGCAGCTTCTTCAAAAATAGCGCGACGTTCCTCAGGTTTTGAATTGAAGATTTCTTCGACCTTCCCTTGGGAAATGATGGAGAAAGAATCACGTCCGAGACCAGTATCTAAGAAAAGATCATGGATATCACGGAGACGAACTTTTTTCCCGTCTATCTTGTACTCACTATCTCCACTCCGATAGATATGACGTTCAACTTTGATTTCCTGGCCTGCATCCTTGATAAAGCCATCTTGGTTATCCAAAGTAACAATAACAGAAGCGTAGTTTAGAGGCTTCCGACTTTCTGTTCCTGCAAAGATGACATCAGGCATCTTCCCACCACGCAGACTCTTGACACTAGATTCACCAAGTGCCCAACGGAGGCTTTCAGTGATATTTGATTTCCCAGAGCCATTTGGTCCTACAACCGCCGTCACCCCTTGGTCAAAAAGAACCTTGGTCTTGTCAGCAAAGGACTTAAACCCTTGGATCTCAATTTCCTTTAAATACATGAATCCAGCCCTTTCTCAACTGCATTTTTAGCGGCTTCCTGCTCGGCCAATTTTTTAGAGCGTCCTTTACCTGAACCTAGACTTTGCCCCTCAAAAAGGACTTCAACCTCAAACATCTTATCATGGGCTGGCCCAATCTCTGAAATCACCTGATAACGAATATCAACATCTCCATTAACTTGGAGCAATTCTTGCAGATGGGTCTTATAATCCTTGATCATCTCAAAATCGCCAGCTTCAACCTTTGGAATCATGACTTGGTAGATAAAGGTTTTTACTGTCATTATATCCTTGTCTAAAAGCAGAGCACCCAAAAAGGCTTCAAAGGCGTCACCCAAGATCGTATCTCGGTTACGGCCTCCCGATTTTTCCTCACCCTTACCAAGCTTGATAAACTGGTCAAACTGACAATCACGGGCAAAACCAGCCAAACTCTCCTCACGGACAATCATAGCTCGTAGTTTTGACAGGTCCCCTTCTGGTTTTTTAGGGTATTTTTTAAACAGATATTCTGAAATCAATAATTGCAGAACAGCGTCTCCTAAAAATTCCAAGCGTTCATTGTGTGAAATTTTTAAGAGGCGGTGCTCATTGGCATAACTGGTATGGGTAAAAGCTGTTTCAAGTAAGCTTTTATCTGTAAAAACAAGTTCAAAACGGTCTTGTAACACTGATTCTAATTCTTTCATAACTACCTCTTTCTAAATCATTATAATCCTATCCATTATATCAAAAAAAGCCTTCATAGTCAGAAAAGAACAGTGAAAAGCTCATTTTCTAACTTCTAGCTAAAATCAGCCCCCAGCTAGCGGATTGGGCTTTTTTTTGGTATAATAAATCTTATGGAAATTGAAAAAACCAATCGAATGAATGCTCTGTTTGAATTTTATGCAGCTCTTTTGACTGATAAACAAATGAACTATATCGAACTCTACTATGCAGACGACTATAGTTTGGCTGAAATCGCTGAAGAATTCGGTGTCAGTCGTCAGGCTGTTTATGATAATATCAAACGAACCGAAAAGATTCTGGAAGACTATGAGATGAAACTCCATATGTACTCAGACTACATTGTTCGCAGTCAGATTTTTGATCAGATTTTGGAGCGTTATCCAGAGGATACTTTTCTGCAAGAGCAAATTGAGATTTTGACCAGTATTGATAATAGGGAGTAATCATGGAAAATCTTGTCGTCTATAAAGGAATACCCTGTAAATTATTAGCTGCAGAGGAACCATTTCCTAGTCGACTACAGATTATCTCGCCCAAAGATATCTCCAAAGCTATGCAAATAGGTTTTAGCTGTTGGGGATATCCAAATGAAATCATGAAAGAAGTCACACCCGAAGAACTAGAGTGTTTGCAACATTTCGGACGATTTCCACTGAATTGAAAAAATAGGAGAAAAATATGGCATTTGAAAATTTAACAGAACGTTTGCAGAACGTCTTTAAAAACCTACGTAAAAAAGGAAAAATTACAGAGAGCGATATCCAGGAAGCAACCAAGGAAATTCGTCTAGCTCTTTTAGAAGCCGACGTTGCTCTACCTGTAGTCAAGGATTTTATCAAAAAGGTTCGTGAACGTGCGATCGGGCATGAAGTGATTGATACCCTTAATCCAGCTCAACAAATCATCAAGATTGTTAATGAAGAATTAACAGAAATTCTTGGTTCAGACACAGCTGAGATTATCAAGTCACCAAAAATCCCAACCATTATCATGATGGTCGGTTTGCAGGGGGCTGGTAAAACAACTTTTGCAGGTAAACTTGCTAACAAACTTAAAAAGGAAGAGGATGCTCGTCCTTTGATGATTGCAGCCGATATCTATCGTCCTGCTGCTATCGACCAATTGAAAAACACTGGGACAACAAATTGATGTTCCCTGTCTTTGCTCTTGGTACAGAAGTTCCTGCAGTTGAGATTGTTCGCCAAGGTTTGGAGCAAGCCAAAAGCCAACCATAACGACTATGTCTTGATTGATACGGCACGGTCGTTTGCAAATTGACGAACTTCTCATGAATGAGCTTCGTGACGTTAAAGCCCTCGCTCAACCAAATGAGATTCTCTTGGTCATCGATGCCATGATTGGTCAGGAAGCTGCAAACGTTGCGCGTGAATTTAACGCTCAGTTAGAAGTTACTGGTGTCATCCTTACCAAGATTGACGGTGATACTCGTGGTGGTGCGGCCCTTTCTGTTCGTCACATCACTGGAAAACCAATCAAGTTCACGGGTACTGGTGAAAAGATTACCGACATTGAAACCTTCCACCCAGACCGTATGGCTAGCCGTATTCTCGGTATGGGGGATATGCTGACTCTGATTGAGAAAGCTTCCCAAGAATACGACGAGCAAAAAGCCCTTGAAATGGCTGAAAAGATGCGAGAAAACACCTTTGATTTCAACGATTTCATCGATCAGTTGGATCAGGTGCAAAATATGGGACCAATGGAAGATTTGCTCAAGATGATTCCAGGTATGGCCAACAATCCTGCCCTTCAAAATATGAAGGTGGATGAAAAACAAATTGCTCGCAAACGTGCCATCGTCTCTTCTATGACTCCTGAAGAACGTGAAAACCCAGACTTGCTTACTCCAAGTCGCCGTCGTCGTATCGCTGCTGGTTCTGGTAATACCTTTATCGAAGTCAACAAGTTCATCAAGGACTTCAACCAAGCTAAACAACTCATGCAAGGTGTCATGTCTGGTGACATGAACAAGATGATGAAACAGATGGGCATCAACCCTAACAACCTTCCTAAAAATATGCCTGGGGGTATGGATATGTCAGCCCTTGAAGGTATGATGGGACAAGGTGGTATGCCTGACTTGTCAGCTCTTGGAGGAGCAGGAATGCCTGATATGAGCCAAATGTTCGGTGGAGGTCTCAAGGGTAAAATCGGTGAATTTGCCATGAAACAATCCATGAAACGCATGGCCAATAAAATGAAAAAAGCTAAGAAAAAACGCAAATAAAAGGGACTCGCTTGAGTCCTTTTTTCTACCATTTGTCAAGTATATCAAGGTATTTGATGAAAAATAGTTTGATTTCCATAGTCAAACTAAGGAAATTGTCTTTTTCTGAACTAAAGTTTAGTGAAAAAAGTGTACACTAAACCAACACCTTATCTGGTGATTTTTTTGATAAGGCGTTACAATAATATGGCATAAACAATTTTACCGATTTTGGGTAGAAGTATAATCGTAAAGTTTGTTATGCGTTATAAGGTAATACATTGTTCTAATGAGACGATGTATAGAGGCAATCGTGTGTGGTTTGGTTGAAGTCACTTGCGATTGTCTTTTCCGTTTCTCATAGAAGTCTGCGATATGACAAGGATTGGTGTGGCTAGCTGAAGCTATGTTATGAATGCACTTAAAGAGAATCTTTCTGGCATAGGGATTCCCACGTTTGGTGATATGTTCCTTGGCTAGAAAGTTTCCAGATTCATAGTGTCTGAGGTCAATACCGATAAAAGCATTGATTTGATTGGCAGAGTGAAATCGACGAATGTCACCAAGTTCGCCAATAATACTTGTCGCTGTGGTTTCAGCTATTCCAGGAATAGAGAGAAGAATCTCGTATTCTGGCAAAGATTGAGCCAATGCTACCATCTCCTCTAAAACACCTTGTCTGTGTTCAGAAAGCCTAAGTAACTCCCCTGCATAGTATTTGACCTCTTCTATCACTGGAGAGGTTTTTTTGACCGCACAATAAGACTGATTAGCTAGTTTTGTAAGCTTATCTACTAAGTAAGTCACACGTTTTTCAGAGATGCGTTTCGCCGTAGACTGACGGATGATAGCTGTTAATGTGGCGTCATCTGACTCCAGTACAAAACTATTACATGGAAAAGTCATGACCAAGTTCCAATATTGTTCCCCAGTTGGTGCCGACAAGATGTTTTCCAATTCAGGAAAAGTGACCTGTAAAACCTTGTGCAGACGGTTTTTAGTGCAGACGATATCCTCAGTAAGATTCTGATAGAAACGGCTGAGATCGCGTAATTCTTGATAAAGCGCTTCTTGGACATAGCTTGGTTTACGATTGAGGATGAACTGAGACGCAGCTAGTTTTTCAGCGTCAATCCTATCGGTTTTACGTACTCTTAAGCTATCTAGTTGTTTTTTGGATTCTAAGGGATTGAGCCGTGTATAAGCGTAACTATTATCCTCAAAGAAGGCCTGAAGACGACGAGAATAGACACCAGTCGCCTCGAAGACAATCTCTGGCTCGTGAACAGTCTTCAAGTCCCCAAGTAGTCGATTAAATCCGATGGCATCATTGGGTATGGTATAGCCATGTACTTTTTCTCCATTGACCAAGATGGTCACTTCTGAATTTGCTTTACTCACGTCAATTCCAAAAACTACTCGCATGATATAGTTACTTAGTTTATAAAATACATGTTATAATAAAGCTATGGCATATAGTACAGATTTTAAACAACGAGCATTAAATTACATCAAAGAGGGACACAGCCATGTCGAGGCATCCAAAGTTTTTGATGTTGGCGTCAGAACTCTCTTCACATGGGAAAAGAAATTACGTGAACAAGGGCACTTAGAGCGGAAAAAGAGTTGCCAAAAAGCCGAAAGATTCCTTTGGAGGAGTTGAAGGCCTTTGTAGAGACTCATCCAGATGCTTTTTTACGGGAAATTGCGGCACATTTTGATTGTGCTGTTCCTTCAGTATGGGCAGCTTTAAAGCAGATCAATGTCACTTTAAAAAAAGACGACTAGCTTTAAGGAACAAGATCCAGAGAAAGTCGCTGAATTTCTTGATATTTTTGGATAATCTAAAAAGATTTACCAGTCGTATATATTGACGAAACAGGAATCGACCGCTACCTCTATCGTTCTCATGCACGGGCTCCTAGAGGAGAGAAAGTCTATGAAAAGATTAATGGACGGCGTTTTGAGCGGACTTCAATTGTTGCAGGACAAGTAGATGGAGAGTTTATAGCTCCTATGATTTTACAAGGAAAGCATGACGAGCGACTTCTTTGTGAAGTGGTTCAAAAACGCAACTCCTGCCTGCTTTGAAGACACCTCATGTCATTGTCATGGACAATGCTAGTTTTCATCCCAAGAAGATTTTTGGATGAACTTTGCGTCAAAGATAAACACTTTTTTTCTTACCTCTACCACCTTATTCACCAGATTTGAATCCCATTGAGCAAGCTTGGGCTGTCTTGAAAAAGAAAGTAACAAATTTATTAAGGGAAGTCCCAAATATCTTTGAATGTTTAGAGTGCTTTTTTAAAACTAAATAACTATATTACCTCTTTGTCTTGAATGATTCCTTGCTTTAGTGATGTCATTTTCAATACTCGACGTTTTTCGTCCCACATACTTTGATAACATTCTTCCTAAAACAGGTGTCTTGTCAGTTTTAGTTACGACGTCTAGCGCCAAAGGACTTATCGACTTAACAAGACACCACTACTTTAACATAACGAAAAAAAGTAGTGAGTACTTTCTCCCGTCGGAGATTTCCTCACTACTAATCTTAGTATGTTTTAGTTGTTTCGAAGTTTTTCCAAAGTCTCTCTAAAGATAGCTGGGATATCGGAAGTAAATTCCATGGTTTCACCAGTTCTTGGATGGGTAAATCCAAGTGTCTTAGCGTGGAGAAACTGCCCATGACCTTTCAAAGTTTTACGAGGACCATAGACCTCATCACCCGCGACAGGATGACCGATATAAGCCATGTGTACGCGGATTTGGTGGGTACGTCCTGTTTCCAGTTGCAACTCTAATAAACTATAATCACCAAAGCGTTCCAAGACTTGGAAACGTGTCACTGCTGGTTTCCCTTTAGCGGTAACAGCTTGTTTCTTGCGGTCTTTTTCGCTACGTCCGATTGGTGCCTCGATGACTCCACGGTCATTTGGAAGATTTCCATGAACAATGGCCCAATATTTGCGAAGGGATTTTTTATCTTTAAGCTCTTGAGCCAGTGCTAAATGGGCATCATCGTTTTTAGCAATCATCAAGAGACCAGAAGTATCCTTATCAATACGATGGACAATCCCTGGACGCAAGACACCATTGATGCCCGATAGGTCCTTGATGTGGTACATAAGGGCGTTAACCAAGGTACCACTGGTATGTCCAGCACTTGGATGAACAACCATACCTTGAGGTTTATTGACTACTGCTACATCCTCATCTTGATAAATGATTTCTAGAGGAATATCTTCAGCTACATACTCCAAAACCTCTGGTTCTGGCACCTGATAAGTAACGACATCGCCCTCTTGGACCGTATACTTGGCTTTTTGACCTGACCATTGACCAGGACTTGACCTGATTTGATTTGTTCATTGGCGAGACTTCGCGACAGTTCTGTTAAATCTGACAAAGCCTTATCTAAGCGTAGTCCACCTGTTTCAATTTTAATTTCCATTCATTTCCTCTTTTAGCATTGCAAGCAATAATACAATCACTCCGACCGTCAGATAGCTATCAGCCACATTGAATATGGCAAAATTAACAAAATCTAAGTGAAACATATCCACGACAAATCCTTGACTGATACGATCGATAAAGTTTCCTAGGCCACCTGCAATAATCAAAACTAGTCCAAAGACAGTCCAGAAAGAATCCTCTATATGCTTATGCAAATACCAGATAGCTCCTACCATGACCACTAAGGTAATCACTGCAAAAAACCACTGTTGATCTTGAAGCATAGAAAAGGCTGCCCCCCTATTTTGCAGATAGGTTAAACTAACTAGATTTGGGATCCATGGCTTGATTTCACCAAGAGCAATATTTTGAACGACATACGCCTTTACCAATTGATCTAAGACAATCAAGGCTGCTATAATCCCTGCTACTATTCCTCTTTTTTTCATGCTTTCCTCTTCTGATCAAAATACTCTTGCATAACCTCTACAAATAAGGTTCCCGCTTGGCTCAAGTCTACTTCTTCACGTTTCACATAAACCATGCGATTATTGAGATTATCATTTAATGGGATAACGGTGATCCCGTTCACACTATCGCTATCTAAGAATCCAGAACCAGTCGCATAAGCATTTGTTCTTTCAAGGATTCCATTTAAGGTAGCACGGTCAGTTACGTTAAACATTTGAGAGCTAGCACTGGTATCCACAAAGTTCTCTGAGTAATAAAGATACTCATCCTTTTCCTGTGTGAATCGAACTGTTGGTAAATCTGCCAAATCCTCCATAACTAACTCTTTTTTCTTGGCTAAAGGATGCCCTTCACGCAGATAGATATGCGTCTGGAAAGGAATCAACTCAATCACTTCAAGTCCTAACTTTTCAACCCGTTGCATGATTCCCTTTTGGTTTTGATTGTTAAGGTAGATGATCCCAATCTCACTATGTCCTTGGGCTACTTCATCCAAAATCTGAACAGTTGTAGATTCAAAGATACGAAAATTCTTATAGTCAGGATATTGTTGCGAAAAAGCTGTAATGGTTGGTGGCAAGAAATCATAGTGCTGGCTGGCTATTGAAAACTCATCTTTCTCCTCTTCAGGATTGGCATACTGATTTTGGAAAACATCAAATCCTTTAACCAACTCTTGTGCCTTTTCATAAAATTCCATCCCACGACGTGTAAGAAAAGTTCCTGAACTGGTTCTGCGGAAAATCTTAAAGCCAAGCTCTTTTTCCAAGTCTCTTACAGAAATAGATAGACTCGGCTGACTAACGTACATCTTCTCAGCTGCTTCACGAAAAGTACCACTATTAGCAATAGCCACAACGTAGCGTAATTGTTGAATATTCATGATTTCTCCTTCGATTTCTATCTTATCATTATACCATAAATCAAGCCTATCCAACAAAGGAAAATCATGAGACAGTTACTTCTAATCCAAGCAAACAAAAAACACCTTTCAAGTTAGATGAAATTCTAACCCAAAGGTGTCGTTCTTAAGATTATTTAGCTGCTGCGTAAAGCTCGTCAACTTTATTCCAGTTGATAACTGAGAAGAAAGCTTTGATGTAGTCAGGACGAACGTTACGGTATTTCACGTAGTAAGCATGTTCCCAAACATCCAAGCCCAAGATTGGTTTTTTACCTTCTGAGATTGGTGTGTCTTGGTTTGCAGTTGAAGTTACTTCAAGTTTACCTTCTTGGTTAACAACCAACCATGCCCATCCAGAACCAAAACGAGTTGTTGCTGCTGCAGTGAAGGCTGCTTGGAATTCTTCGAATGAACCGAAGGTTTCATCGATTGCTGCTGCAAGTTCTGCTGATGGAGCTGTTTTTTCAGGAGTCATCAATTCCCAGAAAAGAGCGTGGTTCAAGTGTCCACCACCATTGTTGATAAGCGCTTGACGGATATCAGCTGGGATAGATTCTACATCAGCAAGCAAAGCTTCAAGGTCTTCACCGATTTCTGGGTGTTTTTCAAGAGCTGCATTTGCATTGTTAACGTAAGTTTGGTGATGTTTGTCATGGTGCAAGTGCATTGTTTCAGCATCAATGTATGGTTCCAATGCATCGTAAGCGTATGGAAGATCTGGTAAGATAATAGCCATCTGTAATACCTCTTTTTCTTTCTATATAAAGATGATAACGCAATCATCCTATTTTTTCAAGTTATTTGCTCAATTTGACTGGCTAGCAATCTGCAACAAAGCCTTCTCAAACAAGTAGCCTTTCTCATAAACTCCTGTCTTAATTTGGTAATCAGCTTGGATGAGATGACGAATAGAATTCTGGAGAAAATCAAGGGATAGTCTTCGAGAATCACGAAGGGCAAATTTGATTTGGTAGGGATTCGGATTGCGACCAAGATAGTGACCTAAACTGCTGACCATCTGGGACTCTGTCTGACCAGACTCTTGCAAAATTTTCACTTGTGTATAGAGTCTGAACTGCCCCAACATAATGGCAATCAGTTTAATCTCATCTTCTCCCTGCAAGGTCAAATCTTTGACTAAATCACGTGCCTGATCAATCTTCTTAGTCAATATTAACTGAGTTAAATCAAAGATATTATCCTGCAAAGTCTTTGGTATGGCCTCAACAATGTCTTCTTCGGTAATTCGGTCATCATCCTTATAAGACTGTAAGAAGAGTAGGTTTTTCTGAATTTCACTGAATTGAAAACCTGATTTGATAAGTAACTGTTCAAAGGATTTTCCATCAAAGGTCAGTCCTTGTTCCTGAGCCCACTTTTGAAAATATGCTCGTACTTCTTGCTCTTTTGGTTCAAGAGCTTCAAAAATCTTGGCATCCCTCTTTAGAATTTTAACTAGACGTCGCTTGCTGTCTAGTTTACCTTCAGCAAAAATAACTAATTTACTCGTCGGAGATGGATTTTCCAAATATTCTTCAAAAGCTTTAAGCTCATCATCAGATAGATAGCGTTTTTTAGCTGTTGTTATATCAAGAAAATGATCTAAAATAACAATTTTTTCATCCGCAAAGAAAGGAAGACTGACCAGCTCTAGTTCCAAGCTTTTGTAGTCTACTTCTTTCATGTCAAAATAAGCAAAGTTCAAATCAGCAGAATCATAGCTGATTTGCTTTAGCACCTGAGTTTTCATGACTTCATACTGTCCTTGATCAGCGCCTGTAAACAAGGTCAAACTAGGTAAATTTGATAAAGATAGCTTTTGGCTTTCTTCTATTGCTAGCATCATTTCTCCTTTCTTTTTAGTTTCGCTTTTATTTAATCAATATAATTCAATTTACCACGGAAATCTTCAAGACTTTCATAACCTTTTTCCGTCATAATTTCTTTGAGTTCCTTTGTAATACGTTCAAAAGCACCTACACCTTCTTTATGTAGGGTAGTTCCTACCTGCACCATGCTGGCACCACATAGGATATGTTCAAAAGCATCACGTCCTGTTAATACTCCACCAGTTCCGATGATTTGAATTTCTGGATTCAAGCGTTGATAGAAAGCATGAACATTTGCAAGGGCTGTTGGTTTGATGTATTCTCCGCCAATCCCACCAAAGCCATTCTTAGGACGAATCACGACTGTCTCATCTTCAATATAAAGACCATTTCCGATAGAGTTGACACAATTGACAAACTTAAGTGGATATTTGTTGAAAATAGCTGCTGCTTGATCAAAATGTACAATATCAAAATAAGGTGGAAGCTTAATTCCTAATGGTTTTGTAAAATACTCAAAGACTTCTGATAAGATACGATCAGTAGTTTCAAAGTCATAGGCAATCTGAGGTTTACCAGGTACATTTGGACATGAGAGATTGAGTTCAGTTAGACCACGAAAATCACTCTCTTGAACTTTTTTCAAGATGGTATGAGTTTCCTCTGGAGACATTCCAACTAATGATAAAAAGAAGGTACGGTTTGGTTCCTTGTCTTGCAATTCCAATAGATAGTTTAAGTAATAGTCTAAACCATTATTTGGTAGACCCATAGAGTTGATTGAACCGAGTGGAACATCTTGATAACGTGGTTCAGGATTCCCCTGACGAAATTCCAAGGTTGCTGTCTTAGTGACAAAGGTTCCTGCTGCCGAGTTTTTGACACCTTCCAACTCCTCAACCGTCATACAAGCAACTCCTGCCGCATTCATCAAGCAATTGTCAAACTCAAAACCAGCAATCTGTGTTTTAGTTGATACCATGATTCTGTTCCTCCAGATTCCTCTTTATTTCTATTATTATACCATACTTTAACTTTTGCTTTTCAATAAAACCATTTCCATAGAAAAGGTTCGTTTTTTAGTATGTTCTGAATCAGTTGTGTCAAATTGAAAGAATTTTTAGAAAATTTGTGTTTTTTTCTTTACACTGAAAAAATTTTCTGCTATAATGTCTCATGTAATAAAATATGACAACAAAAAGGAGAACGATATGACATCTGCTAAAGAATATATCCAAAGCGTGTTTGAAACTGTAAAAGCTCGTAACGGGCATGAGGCTGAATTTCTCCAGGCGGTTGAAGAATTCTTCAGCACTTTGGAGCCTGTCTTTGAAAAAAACACCCTGAGTATATTGAAGAAAATATCTTGGCACGTATCACTGAGCCAGAACGCGTAATTTCTTTCCGTGTTCCTTGGGTTGACCGTGATGGAAAAGTTCAAGTTAACCGTGGTTACCGTGTTCAATTCAACTCAGCTGTTGGACCATATAAAGGCGGACTTCGTTTCCACCCAACTGTAAACCAAGGGATCTTGAAATTCCTCGGATTCGAACAAATCTTTAAAAACGTTTTGACTGGACTTCCAATCGGTGGTGGTAAAGGTGGATCAGACTTTGATCCTAAAGGCAAAACTGATGCTGAAGTGATGCGCTTCTGCCAAAGCTTCATGACTGAATTGCAAAAATACATCGGACCATCTCTTGACGTACCTGCTGGTGATATCGGTGTTGGTGGACGTGAGATTGGTTACCTTTACGGTCAATACAAACGCCTTAACCAGTTTGATGCTGGTGTCTTGACTGGTAAACCTCTTGGATTTGGTGGTAGCTTGATTCGTCCAGAAGCAACTGGTTACGGTTTGGTTTACTACACTGAAGAAATGCTTAAAGCTAACGGAAACAGCTTTGCTGGTAAGAAAGTTGTGATTTCAGGTTCTGGTAACGTTGCCCAATACGCTCTTCAAAAAGCAACTGAACTTGGTGCAACTGTTATCTCAGTATCTGACTCAAATGGTTATGTCATCGATGAAAATGGTATCGACTTTGACCTTCTTACAGACGTTAAAGAAAAACGCCGTGCTCGTTTGACTGAGTACGCTGCTGAAAAACCAACCGCTACTTACTACGAAGGTTCTGTATGGACTTACACTGGTAACTATGACATCGCTCTTCCATGTGCGACTCAAAATGAGATCAATGGTGAAGCTGCGAAACGCTTGGTTGCTCAAGGCGTTATCTGTGTATCTGAAGGAGCTAACATGCCTAGCGACCTTGAAGCTATCAAAGTCTACAAGGAAAATGGAATCCTTTACGGACCTGCTAAAGCTGCCAATGCTGGTGGTGTAGCTGTATCTGCTCTTGAAATGAGCCAAAACAGCCTTCGCCTTTCATGGACACGTGAAGAAGTTGACGGTCGTTTGAAAGATATCATGACGAACATCTTCAACACAGCTAAAACAACTGCAGAAACATACGGTCTTGGAACTGACTACCTTGCAGGTGCAAACATTGCAGCCTTTGAAAATGTAGCAAACGCTATGATTGCACAAGGGATTGTGTAAGATAAATCAACACAAAAATGGCTCTTTGTCAACTGTAGTGGGTTGAATAAAAGCTAACATCTAGAGAGGACAATCGTTGTCCTCTCCATTTTTATATTCAGAGCGATAAAAATCCGTTTTTTGAAGTTTTCAAAGTTCCGAAAACCAAATGCATTTCGTTTGATAAGTTTGATGAGATTATTGGTCGCTTCCAGTTTGGCGTTGGAATAGAGTAGTTGAAGGGCGTTGACAATCTTTTCTTTATCCTTGAGGAAGGTTTTGAAGATAGTCTGAAAAAGAGGATGAACCTGTTTAAGATTGTCCTCAATGAGTCCGAAAAATTTGTCTGGCTCCTTGTTCTGAAAGTGAAAAAGCAAGAGCTGATAGAGATTATAGTGGTGTCTCAAGTCTTCTGAATAGCTCAAAAAGCTTGTCTAGAATCTCCTTATTTGTTAAGTGCATGCGAAAAAGTAGGGCGATATAAACGTTTATCACTTAGTTTACGACTATCCTGTTGAATGAGCTTCCAGTAGCGTTTTGATAGCTTTGTATTCATGGGATTTTTCTATCAAATTGATTCATGATTTGAACACGGACACGACTCATAGCACGGCTAAGATGTTGCACAATGTGAAAACGATCTAAAACGATTTTTAGCATAAGGAAAAAAAGCTGTTTAGCCAAGTTATAGTAAGGACTAAACATATCCATAGTAATGATTTTCACCTGACAGCGAACGGCTCTATCGTAGCGCAGAAAGTGATTTCGGATGATAGTCTGGGTTCTACCTTCAAGCACGGTGATAATGTTGAGATTGTCAAAAATCTTGTGCAATGAAACTCATCTTTCCCTTTGGTAAAAGAATACTCGTCCCAAGACATAATCTCAGGAAGTCGGCTAAAGTCATGCTTAAAGTGAAAGTCATTTAACCTGCGAATGACAGTTGAAGTTGAAATGGTACCAGCTGATGAGCAATATCTGTCATAGAAGTCTTCTCAATCAACTTTTTGCGCAATCTTTTTGGTTGATAATACGAGGGATTTGATGATTTTTCTTGACGATAGAAGTCTCAGCGACCATCATTTTCGAGCAATGATAGCACTTAAATCGACGCTTTCTAAGGAGGATTCTAGTAGGCATACCAGTCGTCTCAAGGTAAGGAATCTTAGACGGTTTTTGAAAGTCATATTTCTTCATTTGATTTCCGCAATCAGGACAAGATGGGGCATCGTAGTCTAGTTTAGCGATGATTTCCTTGTGATTATCCCTATTGATGACATCTAGAATCTTGATATTAGGGTCTTTGATATCGAGCAGTTTTGTGATAAAATGTAATTGTTCCATATGATTCTTTCTAATGATGGTTTCGTCGCTTTTCATTATAGATCTTATGGGACTTTTTTTCTACACAAAATAGGCTCCATAATATCTATAGGGGATTTACCCACTACAAATATTATAGAGCCACAAAAAAATCCTCAATCACTTCGATTGGGGATTTTTTTATTTTGGTTTTAAAAAGAGCTCTCTTAATTTTTTTGTGAACTTAAAAATTAATAGTTATTTTTACGATAACTAAGGAAAAAGAAAGACATTCGACAATTTCATTTGTTACTTTATTAATGTTTATATCTTCTTTGTCATTTATAATCATAGGAACAATATAAGAAAGACTTAAAAGCTAAAAATATAGCGAACGATCCTTTCATTTGACCAATCTCGGATAACACCATTTTTCTTTAAATTGATTCAAAAACAGGACTAATCGGATTAATGATAGAGTGTACAATGATATTTCCTAACTCTTCAGAAATAGTTTTATCAATAAATGAACGACTCAAAAGAATTTTTAACTTTCATTTTATTGTTATGAATAAAAAAATTAACCTATCCCGAACGATGCTTCTTAGAAAAAGTGAAAAAGATTTTTGCTCTATTGTAAATCTCTTATCCGAAAAATCAGCAATCACTTCTGGAATAACTTGCTCTAGAAATGTAGATAAAATAGCATCTAGGATACCTTCCTTGGTTTTAAAATAACTAAAAACGGTTCCTTCTGAGACTCCAGCGTGTTCAGCAATAAGATGAGAAGTTGTATTTTCAAAACCAATCTCTGAAAATAATTTTAAACTTGACATTAATACTTGACGTTGTTTTAAACTTAAGCTACTGGATTTTAATGTCTCTGCGAACTTATATTCTATAGTTTCCATTGCTAACTCCTCCCTATCTATTCTTTTATCTTGATAATTCTTTTACCACGAGTATGCCCTAATTTCAGACTATGATAAGCCTCTCTAACAGACTCCAGAGAAAAACTATACTCTTTCTTAATATTTAGCTGAACTTTTCCATCTGAGACCATCTCCTCTAGAATTTTTAAATCATCATATGTAGAATGTCTTGGCCCAGTGAACTGAGCCCCTTTTATCATAACAAATGGTGAAGGTATTAAAGTTCCAATATCAGTTCCGTTCAATCCAAGATGGAAAGCTAACTTAACGTAATCACCACCATAGCAATCCAAGAATTTTGTAATAGGTTTTGGAGCTACTGATAAAAGAGACTTTTGGACATCCTCTTCATAAGATACTGGTATAGCACCTAAAGACTCTAAATATTCTGCATTATTCTTGCTAGCAATACCAATAACAGTTGCGCCCTTAGCAACCGCATACTGAACTGCAATACTTCCAATACCACCTGAAGCAGCCGAAATAACTACAACATCTTTTGAATTTAAATGAATTCTTCTAAAAGCACCACCGACTGTTAAAGAGGCCACCCCCATAGTAGCAGCATGATTCATGTCAATCCTCTCTGGTTTCAATGCAATTTCTGATTCATAAACACAAATTTCTGTTGCTAACGCACCCCTCTTAGTACCAAGTCCAGGATCACTTATTATTGTTCCAAAAACCTTGTCACCTACTGAAAAACGGCTCACTCCTTCACCAATCTCTGTTATAACACCAGCAAAATCCCTAGCGACACCTCTTGGAAATAAAGATGATTTTGATTCAAACCAACGACTTGGTTGTTTTAATTTTGTTAAGAAAGTCAAAAAACGAAGTGGCTTTGCCCCCTCGAAAGTTTTATAATCAATAGGATTTAAACCAACAGCAAATACTGCTACCCTAACTTGATTCATTTTTAATGGTTCAGATGTAATATTTACTAAATCTAGAACTTTCTCATCACCAAAACGATTATACTTTATTGCTTTAATAACCATTATCTAATTCTCCTAATCCCTAATGAATTGAGTGAGTACTCAATTCATTTTTTTATAAATTATACGCTTATTCTTCAAAGAAATCAACTGCTCTATGATTTTTTTAAACAAAAAGACCCTACCCTACTGGATAGATCTTTGTTATCTTACAATTTACCTGCTACTGCATCCAATAATTCTTGAATCTTAGCTTGGTTGCTTCCTCCCGCCATGGCCATGTCTGGTTTACCACCACCACGTCCATCAACGATTGGAGCCAATTCTTTGATGACATTACCTGCGTGTACTTCTTTTGTCTTGCTGGCTACGAGTACGTTGACCTTGTCACCGATGGCCGCGACAAGGACAAGGACATCAGAGTAATCTTTTTGTTTCCAGTTATCCGCAAAGGTACGAAGGGCACCTGCATCTGATACAAAAACTTGGCTGGCAATGTAACGGTGACCGTTTGCTTCTTGAACATTCTTGAAGACATCGCCTGCTGCCGCTGCTGCTTCTTTTTCCTTCAATTCTGCATTTTCTTTTTGCAATTGACGGAGTTGTTCTTGAAGTCCTTCAACTTTGTGAGGTACTTCTTTGAGTTGAGGAGCTTTCAAGGTTGCTGCGACTGCTTTCAGAGCGTCTTCTTGTTCACGATAAGCTTCGAAGGCTTCCTTACCAGTCACTGCCAAGATACGACGAGTTCCTGATCCGATACCTTCTTCTTTGACAATCTTGAAGAGACCGATTTCAGAAGTATTGCCAACGTGGGTACCACCACAAAGCTCTACTGAATAGTCCCCGATAGTGACTACGCGAACTTCCTTACCGTATTTCTCACCAAAGAGGGCCATAGCTCCCATTTCTTTAGCTGTGTCAATATCAGTCTCAACTGTTTCTACTGCGATGGCTTCCCAAATCTTCTCATTGACTTGTTGCTCAATAGCACGCAATTCTTCAGGAGTGACAGCTTGGAAGTGAGTGAAGTCAAAGCGAAGGAATTCTACTTCATTAAGTGAACCTGCTTGAGTTGCATGATGGCCAAGAATATTATGAAGAGCCGCATGGAGCAAGTGAGTGGCTGTGTGGTTCTTCATGACACGATGACGACGATTGCTATCGATAGCCAAAGTGTATTCTTGGTTCAATGCAAGAGGAGCAAGAACTTCAACGGTGTGCAATGCTTGTCCGTTTGGTGCTTTTTGAACGTCTGTTACAGTCGCTACGACATTTCCTGCAGCATCCAAGATTTGACCATGGTCCGCAACTTGTCCACCCATTTCAGCGTAGAATGGAGTTTCTGCAAAGATAAGTGACGCAGTTCCTTCTGATACAGCTTCTACTTCGGCATTGTCAGCTACGATAGCCACCAACTTAGAAGACAATTGGCTAGCATTGTAGTTGAAAACACTTTCTACAGTGATGTTTTGAAGGGTTTCATTTTGCATCCCCATAGATCCGCCTTTGACAGCAGATGCACGCGCACGTTCTTGTTGTTCCTTCATGGCTGCTTCGAAACCTTCACGGTCTACAGTCATTCCTGCTTCTTCAGCGATTTCTTCTGTCAATTCTACTGGGAATCCGTATGTATCGTACAATTTGAAGACGTCTTGACCAGCAATAACAGATTGTCCTTTTTCTTTCAAGTCTGCTACGATGCCTTGGGCAAAGTGTTGACCTGAGTGAAGAGTACGAGCAAATGACTCTTCTTCGCTCTTAACGATTTTTTCGATAAAGTCACGTTTTTCAAGCACTTCTGGGTAGTAGCTTTCCATGATTTCCAACAGTTGGAACGAGTTTGTAAAGGAAAGGCTCATTGATACCCAATTTTTGACCATGCATAGAGGCACGACGGAGGAGACGACGAAGGACATAACCACGACCTTCATTTCCAGGAAGCGCACCATCGCCGATCGCAAATGAAAGAGAACGGATATGGTCTGCAATAACCTTGAAGCTCATATTGTCGCCATCTTGGTCGTAAACCTTACCAGATAATTTCTCAACTTCACGAATGATCGGCATGAAGAGGTCTGTTTCAAAGTTTGTCTTAGCCCCTTGGATAACCGCCACCAAACGCTCCAAACCAGCGCCCGTATCAATGTTTTTGTGTGGCAATTCTTTGTACTCGCTACGAGGAACAGCAGGGTCAGCGTTAAATTGTGACAATACGATATTCCAGATTTCGATATAACGGTCGTTTTCGATATCTTCTGCAAGAAGGCGAATACCGATGTTTTCTGGGTCAAAAGCTTCACCACGGTCGAAGAAGATTTCTGTATCAGGTCCAGAAGGTCCCGCACCGATTTCCCAGAAGTTGTCTTCAATTGGGATCAAATGACTTGGATCTACTCCCACTTCAATCCAGCGGTTGTATGAATCTGTGTCATCTGGATAGTAAGTCATGTAAAGTTTGTCTTTAGGGAAATCAAACCACTCCGGACTTGTCAAAAGCTCATAAGCCCAGGTAATAGCTTCGTCACGGAAGTAATCCCCGATGGAGAAGTTCCCCAACATTTCAAACATGGTGTGGTGACGAGCCGTCTTCCCTACGTTTTCGATGTCGTTGGTACGGATAGCCTTTTGAGCATTGGTAATACGTGGGTTTTCAGGAATGATAGTTCCATCAAAGTATTTTTTAAGAGTAGCAACCCCAGAGTTGATCCACAAAGTGTTGGGTCGTTTACTGGAACCAAACTCACTGATGGTTCTACTGAGTGGCCTTTTGTAGCCCAGAAATCAAGCCACATTTGGCGAACTTGTGCACTAGATAATTGTTTCATATGTATCTCCTTTTTACTAATTAGATTGGCTTTCTAGCATTTCCACATAGTCGATAGCGACACAGAGGGAGATGACTAGGTCAGCATAAGACTCGTCATAAACGGTTACGGCATAGGTAGAGGTTAAATGGAAAAGTTCCTTGGTAATCTCAGCAATCACTTGGTCACGGTCGTCCAGCAATTTAAAATTCAAATCCCAGACATTTCCTTCGATGCGAAGGCCGAGATTGTCAAACTCATACTTATCCTTCCAGAAAGTCAACTTCTTTCGGATATAAAAATGATCGCCGTTACTCAGTTGAATTTCAAAACGAGGTAGGAAAGTTAAGACTTCCTTACTAATCTCACTGACCTGTTCACCAGCAACATCATAGATGGTAAAAGTTTTAGGAATCTTAAAAAAAGAACCTTCAACCTGATAGGCGACATTGCCCAACTCATCCTTGATATCAAAGCGTTCACCACCTAGGCGAAATTTTTGTTTGACAAGAAATCTTCTCATAAGCACCTCCAAAAATAAAAGACAAATCCATATCACGAAGGGCGAAAAACCGCGGTACCACCTTCATTCAATGAACTTGTCATTCTTTGATTCTTATGCAATTGTTAGATTGAGTAGCATGATTTTCTATCTTAGATGGCTCGCAGCACCGCCAATTCTCTGAACTAAGATGGAGAGAAAATCAATTCTCAACTTTCTTATTATATCGTTTTTTTAAGTCTGCGTCAACTGGAAATAATCCTCATTTAAATAACCAACTCCCTATATCTCTGGTTACTTTTTTTCAGGATATTTTTTTCTTACTACCATTTTTTTCTTTTTTTATCCCAACTTTTATTCCAAAGTTTTGAATTGTTAAAGATAGCTTCGAAAATATTTACAAATATAAAGAACCCTATCACCAAATGTATGGAATCAGTTGTTAGGTATTGTCGATCCAAACCATCCTTTAGAGAGAATAGTATAACAGTTTGCTGAACAATCAAAAAGGTTGGCCAATAACTTTTTTTGAAAAAAGTAGACATTTTCATGATTTGTTACCGCTTTCTATTATTATAAACTTAGTATAGTCATTTAGTTTTAAAAAAGCGCTCTAGACATTCAAAGATATTTGGGACTTCCCTTAATAAATCTGTCACTTTCTTTTTCAAGACAGCCCAAGCTTGCTCAATGGGATTCAAATCTGGTGAATAAGGTGGTAGAGGTAAGAAAAAGTGTTTATCTTTGACGCAAAGTTCATCCAAAAATCTTCTTGGGATGAAAACTAGCATTGTCCATGACAATGACATGAGGTGTCTTCAAAGCAGGCAGGAGTTGCGTTTTGAACCACTTCACAAAGAAGTCGTTCGTCATGCTTTCCTTGTAAATCATAGGAGCTATAAACTCTCCATCTACTTGTCCTGCAACAATTGAAGTCCGCTCAAAACGCCGTCCATTAATCTTTTCATAGACTTTCTCTCCTCTAGGAGCCCGTGCATGAGAACGATAGAGGTAGCGGTCGATTCCTGTTTCGTCAATATATACGACTGGTAAATCTTTTAGATTATCCAAAATATCAAGAAATTCAGCGACTTTCTCTGGATCTTGTTCCTTAAAGCTAGTCGTCTTTTTTTAAAGTGACATTGATCTGCTTTAAAGCTGCCCATACTGAAGGAACAGCACAATCAAAATGTGCTGCAATTTCCCGTAAAAAAGCATCTGGATGAGCCTCTACAAAGGCCTTCAACTCCTCCAAAGGAATCTTTCGGCTTTTGGCGACTCTCTTTTTCCGCTCTAAGTGCCCTTGTTCACGTAATTTCTTTTCCCATGTGAAGAGAGTTCTGACGCCAACATCAAAAACTTTGGATGCCTCGACATGGCTGTGTCCCTCTTTGATGTAATTTAATGCTCGTTGTTTAAAATCTGTACTATATGCCATAGCTTTATTATAACATGTATTTTATAAACTAATACTCTTCGAAAATCAAATTCAAACCACGTCAGCTTCACCTTGCCGTAGGTATGGTTACTGACTTCGTCAGTTCTATTCACAACCTCAAAACACTGTTTTTGAGCAACCTACAGCTATCTTCCTAGTTTGCTCTTTGATTTTCATTAATACTGGACTAAAATCAAAAAACATCTTATAATAGTAGTTATGAAACTGACAAACGAAGAAACACAAAAAATTGAACAACTCCTAAGAGATTCATCGTACGCCAAATATCACAAACGTCTACAGATTATTTATTTTCGCTCAAAAGGAAAGAGTTATAAGGAAATCATGGATCTGCTAGATTGTAATAAAACAACTGTTTGGAGGAATTTGAAAAAATATAAGGAGTTTGGTTTAGAAGCTCTTCTTCAAGAAACCCGTGGTGGACGTCATCGAGAATATATGACTTACGAAGAGGAACAAGCATTCCTAAAACGTCATATAGAAGCTGCTCAGGCTGGAGAATTTGTAACTGTCAATCAGTTATTTGAAGCCTATCAAAAAGAGATTGGTCGCACTTCCACACGTGATGGTTTCTATTATCTCCTGAAACGCCATGGTTGGCGAACGGTCACTCCTCGACCTGAACATCCCAAGAAGGCAGGCGCTCAGACAATTGAGACGTCTAAAAATAAAATCTACATTCGAGACCTTAAGTAAGCGCTTTAAAGAGGAGGGGACTTATAACAAAGTACGATTGATGTACCAAGATGAAGCTGGTTTCGGGAGGATCAGTAAGATGAGTTCTTGTTGGGCTCCTCAAGGAATTCGACCTAGCATTCCCTGTCATTATATGCGAGAATATCGCTATTGTTATGGGGCAGTAGATGCTCAGACAAGAGATTCCTTCTTCCTTATTGCTGGAGGATGTAATACTGAGTGGACGAATGAATTTCTACGGCAAGTCTCACAAGCTTATCCAGATGACTATATTTTACTTGTCATGGATAATGCTATATGGCATAAATCAAGTACCTTAGAGATTCCAAGTAATATTGAATTGGCTTTTATCCCACCTTATACACCAGAAATGAACCCTATTGAACAAGTCTGAAAGAAATTCGAAAACGAGGTTTTAAAAATAAGGCTTTCCAAACATTGGAAGCTGTCATTGATAAGCTTCAAGAAATTATTCAAGGACTGGAAAAAAGCGTTTTAAAGTCTACTGTCAGCAGACAATGGACGAGGTTGCTTTTTGAAAAATAATTGAGTATTATACTGGACTAAAAATCAAAAAAACATCTTATAATAGTAGTTATGAAACTTACAAACGAAGAAACACAAAAAAATTGAACAACTCTTAAAAAGATTCATCGTACGCCAAATATCACAAACGTCTACAGATTATTTATTTTCGCTCAAAAGAAAAAGAGTTATAAGGAAATCATGGATCTGCTAGATTGTAATAAAACAACTGTTTGGAGGAATTTGAAAAAAATATAAGGAGTTTGGTTTAGAAGCTCTTCTTCAAGAAAACCCGTGGTGGACGTCATCGAGAATATATGACTTACGAAGAGGAACAAGCATTCCTAAAACGTCATATAGAAGCTGCTCAGGCTGGGGAATTTGTAACTGTCAATCAGTTATTTGAAGCCTATCAAAAAGAGATTGGTCGCACTTCCACACGTGATGGTTTCTATTATCTCCTGAAACGCCATGGTTGGCGAACGGTCACTCCTCGACCTGAACATTCCAAGAAGGCAGACGCTCAGACAATTGAGACGTCTAAAAAAATAAAAATCTACATTCGAGACCTTAAGTAAGCGCTTTAAAGAGGAGGGACTTATAACAAAGTACGATTGATGTACCAAGATGAAGCTGGTTTCAGGGAGGATCAGTAAGATGAGTTCTTGTTGGGCTCCTCAAGGAATCCGACCTAGCATTCCGAGTCATTATATGCGAGAATATCGCTATTGTTATGGGGCAGTAGATGCTCAGACAGGAGATTCCTTCTTCCTTATTGCTGGAGGATGTAATACTGAGTGGACGAATGAATTTCTACGGCAAGTCTCACAAGCTTATCCAGATGACTATATTTTACTTGTCATGGATAATGCTATATGGCATAAATCAAGTACCCTAGAGATTCCAAGTAATATTGAATTGGCTTTTATCCCACCTTATACACCAGAAATGAACCCTATTGAACAAGTCTGGAAAGAAATTCGAAAAACGAGGTTTTTAAAAAAATAAGGCTTTCCAAACATTGGAAGCTGTCATTGATAAGCTTCAAGAAGTTATTCTAGGACTGGAAAAAAGCGTTTTAAAGTCTACTGTCAGCAGACAATGGACGAGGTTGCTTTTTGAAAATAATTGAGTATTATACTGGACTAAAATCAAAAAACATCTTATAATAGTAGTTATGAAACTTACAAACGAAGAAACACAAAAAATTGAACAACTCTTAAAAGATTCATCGTACGCCAAATATCACAAACGTCTACAGATTATTTATTTTCGCTCAAAAAGAAAGTGAGGCTAAGGAAAAGAAAAATCTCAACGACAGATCCCGAGTGTGGTTGGTTTCACAAGGGCGAACATAAGGAAGTATTTGCCTATTCTGCTCAAGTTGCTTGTGATAAGCATGGTTGGGCCTTGGCTTATACGGTTGAGGCAGGAAATGTTCATGATAGTCAGGCTTTCCCTGCCCTATTTTCAAAGTTAGAGCCATTCTCGCCCCACTATATTATTGCGGATTCAGGTTACAAGACCCCAGCTATTGCCCATTATTTATTAGAGCGAAATATCATTCCTGTTTTTCCTTATACTCGTCCAAAGGGAGTAAAGGGGAACTTAAGGCCTAGTAATTTTGTTTATGATGCAAGTTATGATCATTATGTTTGTCCAGAGAATCAAGTATTAAGCTATCGCACAACCACTCGAGAAGGCTACCGTGAGTATAAGAGTAATCCTAAAGTATGTGTTTCCTGTCCTTTATTATCCATTTGTACCCAAAGCAAGAATTTTCAAAAAGTAGTAACGAGACATGTCTGGAAAGATGCCCTTGAATTTTGTGAGGAGATTCGTCACCAAAGAGAAATGAAAGAGCTCTATAAGAAGCCCAAAGAAACAATTGAACGGCTCTTTGGAACGGCTAAGGAATACCATAATTTGAGATACACTAGAGAGAAAGGAAAGTCCAAAATGGAGGATCAGGTTGGGCTTACTTTGGCGTGTTTAAATATCAAAAAATTGGTGAAATGGATAGGAAATATCCCTTTTTATTTTTCTCAAATACAGATTTTTGAATGGAATATCAGATGATGAGACAAACTATTTTTGAAAACAGAAAAAGACAAACGTCATTTTTGGCGTTTGTCTTCGTTCTGAAGAAGGCTTATGCCTTCTTTTTTATATCTCCGTCAATGGTGTTGCAGTGTCTGGTGAAGTATCGTAAACTTGAAAGTCTACTCCAACTCCAAGATCTGCTTGAGCTAACTGATTAACCATGGTCATGTGGGCCAGTTCCTTGATATTATTCTCCTTAGACAAATGGCCTAGGTAAATCTTCTTGGTACGATTACCTAGTGTGCGAATCATAGCATCTGCTCCATCCTCGTTTGAGAGGTGACCAAGGTCAGATAAGATACGCTGTTTAAGTCGCCATGCGTAAGATCCTGCTCGCAGGATTTCAACATCATGATTTGACTCGATCAGATAGCCATCTGCATTCTCGACAATGCCAGCCATACGGTCACTAACATAGCCCGTATCCGTCAGCATAACAAAGCTCTTATCATCCTTCATAAAACGATAAAACTGGGGCGCCACTGCATCATGACTCACACCAAAACTCTCAATATCGATGTCACCAAAGGTTTTTGTTTTACCCATCTCGAAAATATGCTTTTGCGACGAGTCAACCTTACCAAGATACTTACTATTTTCCATAGCCTGCCAGGTCTTCTCATTGGCATAAAGATCCATGCCGTACTTGCGAGCCAGAACGCCCACGCCGTGGATATGGTCTGAATGCTCATGCGTAATCAAGATAGCATCCAAATCCTCTGGTTTACGATTGATTTCACTCAAAAGGCTTGTAATTTTTTTACCAGAGAGTCCTGCATCTACTAAAATTTTCTTTTTGGGTGTTTCCAAGTAAAATGAATTTCCACTGGAACCCGATGCTAAAATACTGTATTTAAAACCGATATCACTCATTCTAGTCTTCTAGTTCATCCTCCCAAATCTCTTCTTTCACGGCATCCTTATCGTATGGAAGTACGATAGTAAAGGTAGATCCCTTGCCATATTCACTCTTGGCCCAGATAAAGCCCTTATGTTGTTTGATGATTTCCTTGGCGATAGCCAATCCTAGTCCTGTTCCCCCTTGGGCACGACTTCTTGCTCGGTCTACTCGATAGAAACGGTCAAAAATCTTTGGTAAATCTTGCTTTGGAATCCCAAGACCTTGGTCGGAGATGGACAAAATCATCTGATCATCCGTGGTTTTCATGGTAACGGTGATTTTCCCACCATCTGGTGAATACTTGATAGCATTATTCAGGATATTATCAATCACTTGGGTCATCTTATCCGTATCAATTTCAATCCAAACAGAGTTAATCGGATAATCTCTCACCAACTCGTATTTCTTCTCATCATCCTGACTTCTCATCTTATCAAAACGATTGAGAATAAAGGTGATAAAGGCAGTAAAGTTAATCAACTCGACATCCAAGTGACTGGTCTCATTGTCGATCCGTGAGAGGTGCAAGAGGTCCGTCACCATCCGCATCATACGGTTGGTTTCATCCAAAGAAACCTTGATAAAATCTGGAGCAACTGGTTCTGTTAGGGCTCCTTCGTCCAAGGCCTCAAGATAGGATTTTACACTGGTCAAAGGTGTACGCAATTCATGACTAACGTTCGAAACGAAAAGCCTTCTCTCTCGTTCTTCCTTCTCTTGTTCAGTCGTATCATGTAAGACTGCTACTAGACCAGAGATAAAGCCAGACTCTCTACGAATCAAGGCAAAACGCACGCGCAAGCTGATATACTCGCCATTAACATTTTGGGAATAAATCATCAATTCAGGACTTTGGGTAATGAGATCTCTCAGCTCATACTCTTCTTCAATCTTGAGTAACTCTAAGATATTTTGATTAAGAGCATCATCCCTTTCAACTCCAAGTTGTCTCTTAGCCATGTCATTAATCATGATAATCTGACCACGACGATTGGTCGCAAGTACTCCGTCTGTCATGTAGGACAAGATACTATGCAACCTTTTACTCTCTTGTTCCAGATTTTCTTGAGTCAAACGGATTGCTTCTGACAAATCATTAAGATTGTTAGTGATATTGGTAATCTCTGAGCTTCCTTGCATATCCAAAACCTGAGAATAATCACCAGCAATTAAATCTTGTACCTTTTGATTGATCTGCCTCAAACGAATATTATCACGACGATTCTCCAACAAGAGAAAAGTCACCAGCATAATAAAGCCAATTAAGATGAGGATAAAGATAAAGTCGCTCGTCAAAATTGTTTGTCTAACTACTTCAATCATTATTTCTCATATAATATCCTACTCCACGACGAGTTAGGATGTATTCAGGTCTACTTGGTGTATCTTCAATCTTCTCGCGCAAACGTCTAATTGTTACATCAACTGTACGGACATCTCCAAAATAGTCATATCCCCAAACAGTTTCAAGAAGATGTTCTCGGGTAATAACTTGACCAAGATGAGAAGCTAAATGATGTAAGAGTTCGAATTCTCGGTGGGTTAGGTCTAACTCTTCACCATATTTCTTAGCCACGTAGGCATCTGGTAAAATCTCCAAATCACCAATCTGCAGACTTTGTAATTTTGTTTCGGGTTCTTGGTTATCAACTGAGACAATATCTGTACGACGGAGAAGAGCTTTAACACGGGCCTGTAGTTCACGATTTGAAAATGGCTTGGTTACATAGTCATCCGCTCCAAGTTCAAGCCCAATAACCTTATCAAACTCGCTGTCCTTTGCTGAAAGCATGATAATAGGAACACTACTTGTCTTACGAATAGTTTTTGCAACCTCAAGTCCATCAATCTCTGGAAGCATCAGATCCAAGATAATAATATCTGGTTGCTCAGCTTCAAATTGTTCAAGAGCTTCACGACCATTAAAAGCAGTTACAACTTCATAACCTTCCTTGGTCATATTAAATTTTATAATATCTGAGATGGGTTTTTCATCATCTACAATTAGTATTTTTTTTCATTTAGTCACCTTTTTTTCCTTATCTCATTATACCAAAAAAATGTAAAGAAGACACGAAAGACCGATACTAGCAGCTTCTTTTCAAGTAGGCTTGCCAAATCTTTTGCTGAGGTTTAGCTAGGGGATAATTGCTAAATTCTTCTGGACTTAACCAAAGGACTTCTCTATCTGCATATTCCTGTGTTTCAGTAACTCGGCCTGCAATTATCTGGATATGCCATTTACGATGGCTAAAAATGTGCTTGACCTCTTCAAATCGTAGATCTTGCCAATCAACTTCAAGATCATAGTCCTGTTCAAAACTCTCCTGTGGAGATGGTCCCAGTTCTATAATTGGCTCCGCTACTTGACTAAAAAGGTCCAAATTCTGAGTCTGGTCTGAGAAGTCATCAACTTCAATCAAGGGAAAATGCCAAAATCCAGCCAAGAGTTTTTCACTCTCATTCTTCTCTAATAGAAACTGCCCCTGATTATTTTGCACTACAAGAGCCTTTAGATAAATAGGGATTGGCTTTTTCTTGGGAGCCTTAATGGGATAGCGATCCATGGTCCCATGTTGGTAAGCAGCACTGAACTCCTTAACCGGACTCTCTTCTGGTCTTGGATTAACAGGAGCCTCAATATCTGAACCTAAATCCATCAAAGCCTGATTGAAATCACCTGGGCGATCTGGATCTATCAGAACCTCCATTATCGCTTGAAATATTTTTCGATTGCTAGGATTTCCAATATCATGATTGACTTCAAACAAACGTGCCAAAACGCGCATGACATTGCCGTCTACTGCAGGCTGCGGAATGTTAAAAGCAATACTAGAAATTGCACCAGCTGTATAAGGACCAATCCCTTTTAAGCTTGAAATACCTTCATAAGTAGACGGAAACTTCCCTTCAAATTCGCTCATAATCTGTTGAGCGGCTTTTTGCATATTGCGAACACGAGAATAATAGCCAAGTCCCTCCCAGGCTTTTAATAAGCGCTCCTCAGGAGCATTTGCTAAGCTCTCAACAGTCGGAAACCAGTCTAAAAAACGTTCATAATAGGGAATGACGGTATCAACTCGAGTCTGCTGCAACATAATTTCAGAAACCCAGATATGATAAGGATTCTTGCTTCGTCTCCAGGGTAAATCCCGCTTGTTTTCGTCATACCAAGCTAATAGTTTTTGACGGAAAGAGAGAATCTTGTCCTCTTCCCACATGGTCACACCATATTTCTCCAAATCTAACATATTTCTAGTATAGCATAACCTTTTAGGATACTCAAAAAATCAAGATAAGGCCAGATAAAACACTCTCTTAAACTCTATTAGAAAATTAGCAATTTAACCTTTCCAAACCAGCTGATTCTATCATTTTCCCTAATTTTTTTGATATAATAAATTTAATGATTCTTCAAAGGAGGCATCTATGCGTTTTAATCAATTCAGTTACTATCCTGTAAGCCAGAAAGAAGCTTTACAGGAATTATCCAGCCTTGGATTCAAGCTTGACCAATCAAATTCTGATAAAGAACTGTTTGAAGCTTTTGTTAGAACTTGTTTTTTCAATTACAAAAATACGGATTATCCCCTCTCAACTTTAGCTGTTGATAAAGAAACTGATCTGCTCACTTTCTTCAATTCTAATCGTGAATTAACTGCAGAAATTTTCTATACTGTTGCCTTTCAGTTGCTTGGTTTCAGTTACTTGACAGACTTTGAAGACGGTCTTGTTTTTCACAAAGAAACAGCATTCCCAATTGTATACGGAGATTTGATTGACAATCTCTATCAACTCCTTAACACGCGCACTAAAAAGGGAAATACCTTAATCGATCAATTGGTTAGCGACGGTCTTATCCCTGAGGACAATGATTACCACTACTTCAATGGCAAGAGCTTGGCAACCTTCTCTGCAAACAATGCTATTCGGGAAGTTGTTTATGTAGAAAGTCGTATTGATTCTGATAATGATGGACTGCCAGATCTCATTAAGGTAAACATTATCCGTCCATCTTACCATGGCAAAATTCCAGCTGTTATGACGGCAAGTCCTTACTATCAAGGAACCAATGATAAAGCAAGCGATAAAGCTCTTTACAAAATGGAAGCTGAGCTAGAAGTCAAGGAACCGCATGAAATTTCTCTAGAAAAACCAACATTAGACTTGGTTGAACCTGTTGGAGAAGCTGAACTTGTTTCAGAAGCTGAAGAAAGACTCACTCATATCAATAGCAGCTACACACTTAATGACTACTTCTTTCCAAGAGGATTTGCAAATATCTACGTATCTGGTCTTGGTACCAAGGATTCTCAAGGTCAAATGACCAACGGAGATTACCGCCAAGTTGAAGCCTATAAAAATGTTATTGATTGGCTCAATGGTCGATGCCGTGCCTTTACAGACCATAGTCGTGAACGTCAAGTAAATGCTGACTGGTCAAATGGTAAAGTAGCAACTACTGGACTTTCTTACCTAGGAACAATGTCTAATGGTCTGGCTACTACAGGAGTTGATGGTTTAGAAGTCATTATTGCTGAAGCAGGTATTTCTTCTTGGTACAACTATTATCGTGAAAATGGTCTGGTAACAAGCCCTGGTGGCTATCCAGGGGAGGACTTCGATTCATTAGATGAATTAACTTATTCTCGTAATCTCTTAGCTGGTGACTATATTCGTGGAAATGACGCTCATAAAGCTTCCATAGAAGAACTCAAGAAAAATCTAGACCGTAAAACTGGAGATTATAACCAATTCTGGCATGACAGAAACTACCTACTCAATGCTGAAAGTTAAGGCTGAAGTTGTCTTTACCCACGGTTCGCAAGACTGGAATGTCAAACCACTTCATGTCTATCAAATGTTCAATGCTCTTCCAAGTCATATTAATAAACATCTCTTTTATCATAACGGTGCCCATGTTTATATGAACAACTGGCAGTCTATTGATTTCCGTGAATCCATGAATGCTCTTTTGACGCAGAAATTATTGGGGTATGAAACTGATTACCGACTTCCAAGAGTCGTTTGGCAAGACAATACAGCTCCTCAAACATGGATGACTCTTGAAGATTTTGGAAATCAAACTGACCACAAAACTTTCACATTAGGTACTGAAGAAGCTGTCATTGAAAATCATTACCAAGATTCTGACTTTGAACGTTTTGGAAAAACCTACCAAACCTTTAATAATGAATTGTATCAAGGTAAGGTGAATCAGGTTACTATTGACCTTCCAGTGACGGAAGACCTTCATCTCAATGGGCGTGTTAAACTAAATCTCCGTCTCAAATCAAGTACAAACAAATGCTTACTTTCTGCTCAACTTCTCGAACTTGGTCAAAAGAAATACCTACAACCGTATCCAGGAGTCTTGTCTGCTCGTACGATTGATAATGGTCGTTACCACATGCTGGAAAATCTTTGCGAGCTACCATTTAGCCCAAATGCACAGCGCGTCATCACCAAAGGCTACCTCAATCTTCAAAATCGTCATGATTTATTGAAAATTGAAGAAGTTAAGCCTGATGAATGGATGGAATTCCAATTTGAACTCCAACCAACTATTTACAAACTAAAAGAAGGCGATACAGTACGTCTCGTTCTTTACACAACAGACTTTGAGATTACTGTACGTGACAATACAGACTATCACTTGACTGTCGATCTTGCACAGTCCAATCTTGAGATACCTTTTCAAAGGGAGGTAACTGTAGATGAACAAAGCCGAGCAAAGACACCAGCTCATCCGAGCCCTAATCACTAAACAAAAAATTCATACCCAAACTGAATTACAAGAACTACTGATTGAAAACGGAGTACAGGTCACACAAGCAACACTTTCAAGAGACATCAACCTGATGAATCTTTCTAAGATTCGTGAAGGTGAACACTCCTATTATTCAATCAACACTGGCTCTACATCCAAGTGGGAAAAACGGCTAGAAGTTTATATGGAGGAAGCCCTCTACATGATGCAACCCGTCCAACACCAAGTTGTTATCAAAACCTATCCAGGTTTGGCACAATCCTTCGGATCTATCTTGGATGCCCTAAACTTCCCTGAAATAGTCGCTACTATCTGTGGAAATGATGTCTGTTTGGTTATCTGCGAGGATAAGGAACAAGCTCAATCTTGCTTTGAACGCCTCAAACAATTTGCACCACCTCTATTTTTTGATCGGTAACAAAAACCCGTGATGGCTATCATCACGGGTCAGATTGAAGACAAAGTCCTTAGAACCCAAGTTTCTAAGGGCTTTTCTTTGTGTAAAGTCGTATAATAGAGGTAAGAAGAGTTGTGAGGTAATCCCTATGTTTCACAAAGAAAAACCTGATTATAACCGTAAGCAATATGGTTTCTATACAATAGACGAATTGGTCCCAAAAGATCACTTTCTTCGACAAGTAGATTCAAAGGTTGATTTTGACTTTATCTATGACTTGGTAGAAGATACCTATAGTCCAGATAATGGTCGTCCTAGTCTTGATCCCGTCATGCTAGTCAAAATTCCTTTGATGAAATGTTTTTATGGCATTCGTTCCATGCGCCAAACCATGAAAGATATTGAAGTAAATGTGGCCTATCGTTGGTTTCTTGGACTAACTTTAGATGATAAGGTCCCTCATTTTACTACCTATGGAAAGAATTACAGCCGTCGTTTTCAAGATAAAGAACTCATTTCTGAGATTTTTTCCCAAGTTCTCAGCCAAGCTTTATATGCTGGCTTAATTGATCCTTCTGAAATATTTGTGGATGGTACCCATATCAAAGCGGCGGCTAATAGTCACAAGTATCGTAAGGAAATGGTAGACCAACAAGCTAAATTTATGAGTGAACAATTGGCAGTTGAGATTGATTTAGATAGGAAAAAACACGAAAAAAAGTCCTTAAAGCCCGCAAAAGAAAGTGAGGCTAAGGAAAAGAAAATCTCAACGACAGATCCCGAGTGTGGTTGGTTTCACAAGGGCGAACATAAGGAAGTATTTGCCTATTCTGCTCAAGTTGCTTGTGATAAGCATGGTTGGGCCTTGGCTTATACGGTTGAGGCAGGAAATGTTCATGATAGTCAGGCTTTCCCTGCCCTATTTTCAAAGTTAGAGCCATTCTCGCCCCACTATATTATTGCGGATTCAGGTTACAAGACCCCAGCTATTGCCCATTATTTATTAGAGCGAAATATCATTCCTGTTTTTCCTTATACTCGTCCAAAGGGAGTAAAGGGGAACTTAAGGCCTAGTAATTTTGTTTATGATGCAAGTTATGATCATTATGTTTGTCCAGAGAATCAAGTATTAAGCTATCGCACAACCACTCGAGAAGGCTACCGTGAGTATAAGAGTAATCCTAAAGTATGTGTTTCCTGTCCTTTATTATCCATTTGTACCCAAAGCAAGAATTTTCAAAAAGTAGTAACGAGACATGTCTGGAAAGATGCCCTTGAATTTTGTGAGGAGATTCGTCACCAAAGAGAAATGAAAGAGCTCTATAAGAAGCGCAAAGAAACAATTGAACGGCTCTTTGGAACGGCTAAGGAATACCATAATTTGAGATACACTAGAGAGAAAGGAAAGTCCAAAATGGAGGATCAGGTTGGGCTTACTTTGGCGTGTTTAAATATCAAAAAATTAGTGAAATGGATAGGGAATATCCCTTTTTATTTTGCTCAAATTCAGATTTTTGGATAGATTAGTAGATGATGAGATAAACTATTTTTGAAAACAGAAAAAGACAAACGTCATTTTTGGCGTTTGTCTTCGTTCTGACCCGTGATGGCTATCATCACGGGTTTATTTTATGATTTGCTATTTTCAGCTTGCTTTTTAGTTCTTGCAAGTCTCAAAGCTCTATTTGGATTGAGACGATTAAACAGTTCTTCTAACTTCTTCTCATTCCAGACATCTGCTGCAGAAACAAAATTTCCATCAGCATCACGGAAAGATATCGGTTTATCTCCCATAGCTATCTCCTAGTCCACAAATTCAAACTCAAACTTACCGATACGAACCAAATCTCCATCCTTGGCGCCACGGGCACGGAGAGCTTCATCGACTCCCATACCTCGCAACTGACGAGCAAATTTCATGACAGACTCATCACGGTCAAAGTTAGTCATGTTAAAGAGTTTGATGAGTTTTTCACCTGAAAGTACCCAAGTTGCATCATCATCACGACTAATTTCAAATGGTTTTTCTTCTTCATCAAAGCCATAATAAACTTCTTCTTCCATTTCTGACTCATCATAAAGAAGGAATTCTGGGGTCTTATCAAGAAGTTCAGCCGTTGCGTCCAATAAAGGTGCTAAACCTTGTTTGGTCAAACCTGATATTGGGAAGATTGCTGGTAATTCCTCGAACTCATCAAACTTAGTTGCCAATTTTTCTTGAATTCTTCAAGGTTTTCCTGACTTTCTGGCATATCCATCTTATTAGCAACAATGATTTGGGGACGCTCCATTAGACGAAGATTGTAAGATTCCAACTCTTTGTTAATAGCTAGATAATCTTCGTAAGGATCGCGACCTTCACTGGCTGACATATCGATGATATGAAGGATAACGCGAGTACGCTCAATATGGCGAAGGAACTGAGTTCCCAAGCCCACGCCTTGACTAGCACCTTCAATCAATCCTGGAAGGTCTGCCACTGCAAAGGATTCACCGGATTGAGTACGGACCATTCCAAGGTTTGGAACGATTGTTGTAAAGTGGTAGGCACCAATTTTAGGTTTTGCAGAGGTAATTACGCTGAGCAGAGTTGATTTACCAACTGAAGGGAATCCAACCAAACCAACATCCGCAAGGATTTTAAGTTCTAACTGTAACTCACGCTCCTGACCAGGTTCTCCATTTTCAGAAATCTCTGGAGCAGGATTTTTTGGTGTCGCAAAACGGATATTCCCACGACCACCTCGACCACCGTGAGCAACGATAAACTCTTGGCCGTGCTCAATCAAGTCAGTAATAACTTTTCCAGTTTCTGCATCACGCACAGTTGTACCTTGAGGTACTCGAACAATCAAGTCTTCTGCACCTCTACCGTGCATTCCTTTGGTCATTCCTTTTTCACCTGACTGGGCTTTAAAATGACGATTGTAACGGAAATCCATAAGGGTACGTAAACCTTCGTCTACAACGAAAACAACGTTACCACCACGGCCACCGTCACCACCCCATGGTCCTCCATTAGGGACATATTTTTCACGGCGAAAGGCAACCATCCCATCACCACCATTTCCAGCCTTGACCTTGATCTTGGCTGTATCTAAAAACATACTCATATTCTTTTCTCACTCTAAAAAGGGCTGGGAAATCCCAGTCACCAACTATTACAACTTGCTAGAAAATCTAGCATTTTAAAATCTGCTAAATACACCAATGGCTGTAGCAAAGATACCTGCTAGGGTTACAAATAACATAATCAAAACGACAAACATTGTTAGTTTTTCAAAGAAAGTTTTTTTACGTTTCCCACTATCACCAAATGCCATTTTTTCTCCTTTACTATAATACTCTAATCTTAAAATTCATCTGATACAGGAGCGATTGCCCACAAGATCAAGTAAGCAATAAGTCCAGCACCATAACAGAAAGCTAGAACTCCCCAAATCACACGTACAATTGTAGGGTCAATATCAAAATAATTAGCTAAACCAGCGCATACACCACCGATTTTTTGATCTCTACCACTTCTCATAAATTTCTTTTTCATTTTTTTATTTCCTTTCTTTGATTCGATTAATCGTTCAAATATTTTCTTAAATGACTCAACTGTTTTCTAGAAGCTTTCAACATACGTCTTGAACCCTTGACCGGCATAGACACTGCTTGTTGTGGTATATAAAATACTGTCTTTAAAATGCGTTTCGTAACAGGTTCATCTGCAGTCAATTCTTTTTCAAAATTATTCGAAATAATAACATCTAGATAGAATTCATGCACTCTCTTAGCAAAATTCTCAGCTGAAATTTCATACAATTTTTCAGCCAAAAGTTTCTCATCCATCTTTGAAGTTGCAATTAAAGCTTCTAAAATAGCCCCTGCTAGATCTCTCTCTTCATAATAAAGCGTTCCAAACATTTATGATTGATGAGGTTATCAAGATAGGGATTTCCATGAGCTATTACCGGAGTCTTACTTGCAAGACTTTCAAGATAGGTCAAGCCTTGCGTCTCACTCGTTGAAGCTGAGATAAAGAAGTCAGCCGCCTTATAATAGAGCGCTGTCTCACTTGGGGCAACCATACCAGTAAAGATAACAGAATCTTGAATCTGTAAATCTGATGCTTGCTCCTTGAGATTTTCCAGATAAGGACCATCTCCAGCTACGACTAATTTAACATTTTGCTCTTCTTTTAGAACATCTGGAAATGCTGCCAAAACGGCTTGAATGTTCTTCTCGTAAGAGACACGTGAAAGGCTAAGAAGCATCTTTTCATCTTCCTTAATACCTAGTTTAACCCGTAAGTCTGCGATATGTTCTGGTCCAATCTCAGGTCGTTTAAACTTGGCTAGCTCAATCCCTGTAGGAATAACACGCTTTTCAACTTTTACCTTATAGTCAGATAAAAGGTCGCGCACAATTTCACTCGGACAAATCACACCATCAACATCATGAAGGAAGCCTCTCACAAGATACTTGACCATAGCTGGACGAATCAACATCCCCTTAGCGATATAGTGAACATAATCCTCGTACTGGGTATGATAGGTATGAATAACAGGGATTTTCAACTCACGCGCTATCCAAATCCCTAATAAACCAAGAGAAAACTCAGTCTGCGTATGAATAATATCCAGCTTGTATTGTTTTGCTATCTCAAGAGCTTTTGTAAATCCACGATAGGCGAAACGACGATCTTTAAAAGCAAAGAAAGGAACACTAGGGATACGGATAATCTGCCAGTCTTCATAACGATTAACATCCTTGTCTGTTGTTGTAAAGATAAAGACGGCATGTCCTTGCTTTTCAAGTTCTGTTTTTAAGGTTCGAATACTGGTCGCAACACCCGAGACCTGCGGGAAATAAGTATCTGTAAATAATCCAATTCGCATATACTACCTCATTTTTTTCCTAAAGCTGCTTGCTCCCGATAGAATTTTAGCCAGATTTCAAGAAGATGCTCTTCTGAATATTCTCTTGAAATGGCCTTAGCCTTTTCTTTTAATTCTTTCAGCGCTTCTGGATGCTCTCGATATTCCAAGATAGCCTCTTTCATCTCTTCTACATCACTTGTTGGTCTGTAATTTCCTTCAAGAATGACCTTGTAAAGACCTAGATCACGAAGCATAATGGGTGCTTCACAACTCGCAGCTTCTAAAATAGTCATTGGAAAGAGCTCGTTATAACTTGGAAGCAAGAAAAGATCAGCCAAGGCATAGAGTTCTCTCATCCGTTCTGGATCAACAATCCCTGGGAAAATTAGATTTTCAGGAGGATTATCCATAATCTTTTTATAGCGTTCATAACCATCAGTTATTCCCCCAAAAGAGAATCCACCTGCCCAAATAAAAGTGATATCAGGTAATTCCTCAGCTAGAGTGATAAAGTCATCGATTCCTTTACGCTTCTGAACCTGGCCTGCACCAACGACTACAAACTGATTCTCATCAATTCCCATATCTTTACGAAGTTGTTCAACTTGCTCCATAGGAAGTGGATGCCATTTTTCTTTGTTGACAAAGTTAGGAATATAGGTCACTTTTTCACGTGGAATTCCAGCAGCAACCAAATCCTCAATGAAGGTAGGATTGACCACAACCAGATGCTCCATACGGTCATAAAAAGAAAATACATAGCGTTTGACAATCCCCTTTAAGAAGAATGGAATCTTCAAACTACCTTCCAAGGTATCCGGTAAGAAGTGAACATAACCAATCTTACGTCCAGAACGTTTCTTCTGAAAGGTCGAGAGGTAATAAGGAAAATCAATCGTATGAAAATGAGTAACATCCGCTTCGATTGGAAGATTTTCTGTTACGATCAGTTGGTCTTTCGCATCTCGTTTTAAAAGCTGCACCAGTTCACGATAAGCGCCAGAAACACCTTGGCCCGCCACTTTTTCACTTGAACTTAGCATGTTGATGCGTAATTTCTCTTTTTCCATAGTAACCATTATACCATTTTCTTCAAATAAAATCAGCAAATAAAAAGAGAGATAGCATAAAAGCTGGGAATTCCTGGCGTCTACACTATTTCTCTTTTCATAATATACTTACTTGATACCTAAAGCGATACGAGCGTAACGGCTCATTTTTTCAACTGTCCAAGCTGGATACCAAACTAATTTGACTTCAACGTTAGTAATTTCTGGAACGTCTGTCATAGCATCATAGATTTGGTCGGTTAATAAATCTGCCAGAGGACAACCCATGGTTGTCAAGGTCATATCAATTTCAGTCTCACCTGTATCGCCATCAAAACGAATCTCGTAGATCAAGCCTAGATTGACAATATCAATCCCCAATTCTGGGTCAATCACTTCTTCTAGTGCTGTCAAAATACGTGTTTTGATGTTTTCGATTTGTTCTTCTGTGTAAGCCATCTTCACTCTCCCTCAACTTAATCTTCAATAAAATCGCGAAGTGGTTTGCTTCGACTTGGCTGGCGAAGTTTTCTCAAGCTTTTGCTTCAATTTGACGGATACGTTCACGAGTCACGTTAAAGACTTTACCAACATCTTCCAAAGTACGCATTTTCCCATCATCAAGACCAAAACGGAGACGCAAGACATTTTCTTCACGATCTGTAAGAGTATCCAAGACTTCATCCAACTGCTCACGCAAAACGATACGAGTTGTATAGTCAACTGGATTTTCAATCACTTCATCTTCGATAAAATCACCAAGATGGCTATCATCTTCTTCACCAATAGGTGTTTCAAGAGAAACTGGTTCTTGAGCAATCTTAAGGATTTCACGAACCTTATCAGGTGTCATATCCATACGTTCTGCAATTTGTTCAGGAGTAGGGTCTTGTCCCAACTCTTGAAGAAGATTACGTTGTTCACGAACAAGCTTGTTAATGGTTTCCACCATGTGAACTGGGATACGGATGGTACGAGCTTGGTCAGCAATGGCACGAGTAATGGCCTGACGAATCCACCAAGTCGCATAAGTTGAGAATTTGAACCCTTTAGAGTAGTCAAATTTATCAACGGCCTTCATCAAGCCCATGTTTCCTTCTTGGATCAAGTCAAGGAACTGCATTCCACGTCCAACATAACGTTTAGCAATAGATACTACCAAACGAAGGTTCGCTTCTGCAAGGCGTTGTTTAGCTTCGATATCACCCGCTTCAACAGCAAGAGCTAATTCTTTTTCCTCTTCATTTGTAAGCAGAGGAACAACCCCGATTTCTTTCAAATACATACGGACAGGGTCATTGACCTTAGCAGAGGTTGAACCAATTAAATCTTCATCAGTCAACTCTGGTTCTTCCTCAGTGCTCAAAACACGCGCACTTGGATTTCCTTCGTTGTCCGTAATTGAGATACCAGCATCTTGAATGCGTTGCAAAAGATTCTCAATACCTTCCACATCTAAAGTAAAAGGGATTACTAAGGCGTTATTGATTTCATCATCAGTTGCTGTACCAGTTTTTTTATGATTGCGAATAAATTCCGCTACTTGGACGTCAAAGGTTGTTACTTCTTTTTGTTTTGTTGCCATTCTTACTCCATTCTTCTTTTTTGGGCAATTAAGCGTTCTAGCTCTTCTAATGCGGTTTCTGTATCACCGACATGGCTAGCTTCCTGAACTTTCTTTTTTATTTGCAGATTTTCCTGATTCAAAAGAGCTCTTTTTCGAGACTCTTCCACTTCGGCTAACTCGTGAGGGGACATCTCAGGTGGCAAATCTAAGGCTAGGACTTGATACCAAGCACTCTCCACTTCTCTAGTCTGATGAGCCAAATCCTCAGATGAGATACTTCCATTATCAATCAAGAGTCCATACAAGGTCTGAAACTCTGGAGTTTCAAAAATAAAGTCATCTCTTAAGCGGTAGTCATTGAGCACCAAAGGATGTTCCATCATTCGGTAGAGGATATGAGCCTCCGCTCTCATCACTGCTGTCAGCTGCTTGGAGACAGACATAGTGATAGGACTAGGACTATAGGTCTCCTTGACCTTCTCCTTTCTCTGTCTAACACGACTTTCATTGACAATATGTTCGACTTGCTGATAGTCAAAAGATGGCAAGTGATCCGTCAAAATGTGAATGTAGGAATTCTGAGCTGTGATAGAGGGTTCCTTGGCGATTAAGGGAGCTATTTTCTCTATAAATTCAATTTGAGCTTGTAGATTTTCACTGTTTTCCGGTCTGAAATGATGGATGTAAAACTCAACAGGACTAATGCGTGTATTGGTTAAGAGATAAGCCAAGTCTTGAGGAGAGTTTTTCTGCAAATATTCATCCGGATCCATCGCGTCAGGAATCTGGACTACTTGGACAGGTAAACCTTTAAGCTCATCCAAGGCTTTAGCCGTCGCAGCTTGTCCAGCCTTATCTCCGTCATAGGTGACGATCACTTTTTTGGTAAAGCGTTTCAGATGCTCCACATGTTCACTCGTCAGTGCGGTACCCATAGAAGCAACTGCATTTTCAATACCAGCACGATAAGCCGCAATGACATCCATAAACCCTTCCATAAGGTAGATTTCAGGAGCCTTGCCCGATCCTTTTTTTACCCTCTCCAAATGATATAATTCGTAACTTTTGTTAAAAATTGCCGTCGCTCGACTATTTTTATACTTTCCAGTTTGAGAATCAGTCTCTTGCCATACACGACCAGAAAAGGCAATCACCTTTCCTTGATCATTTGAAAGAGGAAACATAATGCGATTATGAAAGGTATCAAAGAATTGGTTACTCTCAGATAGATAAAACAAACCCGAATCCAGCAAGTCCTTCTCACTATAATCATCTGCTAAACGCTGATATAGATAAGAGCGTTCTGCTGGAGCCAAACCAATCATAAATGCTTGAGAACATCATCTGTTAAGCCACGTTTATAGAGATAGTTTCTCGCCTCTTCACCCATCTTAGTCGTCATGAGAATGGCATGATAAAAACGAGCGGCTTTCTCATGCATATCGTAGAGATTTTGATGGGGTGACTTAGGTTGTACAGAACTATGAACAGGCGCTGCCATCTGAATCCCAAGTCTCTCAGCTAAAATCCTCACCGCATCCGCAAAGGTTACTTGCTGATACTCCTCGATAAACTTAAAAACATCTCCAGAACGACCACATCCAAAGCAGTGGTAAAATTGCTTATCTTCAACCACGTTAAAGGAAGGGGTCTTTTCACCATGAAAAGGACAGAGCCCTAAAAAGTTCCGTCCAGATTTTTGTAAAGAAATCACTTCTCCTATGATTTCGACAATATTGGTATTGTTTTTGATCTCTTCGATGAGTCTCTTGTCAACCATAGACAATACCTCCATTTTATCACAGTTTACTCTAACTAGTATAGCTTATTTCTGAAAAAAAGTAAACCATTTCATACACTTTACATGAGACTATTTCATAAGTTTCCAGCAATCATGAAAAACTGAATCTTCTGAGCAAATCATTCAAATATTTGAAAGAAAAATAGAAAAATTAAAGACTATTTCACTTGATTTTCGAGATTATTTTTCAATATCCTGCTAATATACTGACCATCTTTTCTACTAATGCAAGCCGTTGCATAAGTCAATGGTGCTTTGTATACCTCTCCTCTATATGATGGATCAGTCAAGACAGGCATAGAATAATAGGCGTTCTTTTTATTTTTAAGGTCAATAAACCATTTACCTCCTAGGTGTTTGCGAAAGGTTTCACCGATATAAACAGTCAAATAATCCAACATCTTTCGGTCTGCTATCAAAGCATGGTGGTCATCGTAGTGAGCCAAGATCCAAGCCTCCAAATCATCCAAAGACTACATGCTATAGTCTAAATGAAGGCCTTGTTCCTCTGCAAACTCCCTAGTAAAATAGTCCATCTTAAATCCAATTTGAAAAATCCATTCTTGAAAATCTTCTTGTGTGTAAGTCATCTTTTTATCTCCTACTCCTATCAAAGTTTAAGATTCTTATACTGATTATACTCTAAAAGTAAAACTGATGAAAAAGGAAAAAAACAGTAATATTTAAAATTCAACAAAAAAACTTAGAAGCAAAAAGCCTACTTCTAAGTTTTTAAGGATGCTTGATTTAAAAATTATCTACTCAAACAGTTGATAGTAATCGGAAATTTTCATCTTGGCTTTTTCATCCTTATTCAAATCTTGGATGATTTGTCCATCTTTCATAACAATCAAGCGATTTCCATACTTGAGAGCATCTTCCATATGGTGAGTAATCATCAAAGCTGTTAGATGGTCCTTGTTGATAAAGTCATTTGTCAATTCCATCAAGGCGACACTTGTTTTAGGGTCAAGAGCAGCTGTGTGTTCATCCAGTAAAAGGAGCTCTGGACGTTTCAAGGTTGCCATCAAGAGGCTCAAGGCCTGTCTTTGTCCACCTGACAAGAATTCAATCGGTGTATCCAAGTGTTTTTCTAGACCATTTCCCACCTTCTCAATGGTTGCTTGAAATTCTTCCTTGTAAGCTGAGAGTCTTCTTGGAAAAAGACCACGTTTTTCCCCACGAAACTTTGCAATCAAGAGGTTTTCTGCAACTGTCATACGAGGGGCAGTTCCCATTTTTGGATCTTGGAAGACACGAGAGAGATACTTGGCACGTTTCTCAGGGCTAAAATGAGTCACATCCTCACCCATGATACGAATGCTACCGCTGGTTAAAGGTAGCGTTCCTGCAATGCTATTAAAGAGGGTTGATTTCCCTGCACCATTTCCACCCAAGATTGTGATGAAGTCATGTTCATAAATATCAAGTGAAACATCGTTTAGAATAATCTTTTCTTCGTCAAAGCCATTTGTCACAATTTGTGGCATTTCTTAATTCTACAATTGCTGTCATTTGCTTAACTTGACTCCTTTCAAGTATTTATCCTTAAGGGTTGGAATTACCAAGCAAGTTGCTAGGATAAGGGCACTATATAGACGGAGGTAGCTAGTGTTAAAGCCGAGAGCAATGACTCCCCATACCAAGAATTGATAGCTGATGGAACCAACAACAATAGTAACCAAACGCTCTGCTAGGGTAAGACTCTTGAAGAGGACTTCACCGATAATCAAGCTAGCAAGACCAACTACGATAACTCCGATACCACGAGAAACATCCGCGTAGCCTTCTTGTTGAGCGATAAGGGCACCAGCAAGTGCGATTACACCATTTGACAAGACCAAGCCCATAAGCTCCATACGTCCTGTATTGATACCAAAACTACGAGCCATGTCTGGATTATCCCCTGTAGCGATATAGGCCTGTCCAAGTTTGGTATCTAGGAAGAAAAGCATGAGAAGGATAACCAAAGTCACAAAGATTAAACCTGTCAGTAATTGATTAACCTCTGATGAGAATGGAAGAACATCCTGGATTTGCTTGGTGTTTAAGAGTCCAAGGTTAGCCCGTCCCATAATCATGAGCATGATAGAATGACAAGAAGTCATGACTAAAATTCCTGATAAAAGAGTTGGAATCTTCCCTTTCGTATAAAGAAGACCAGCTGCTAAACCAGCAAGACAACCTGCTCCTACAGCCGCTAAAGTCGCAAGAAAAGGATTGACTCCCTGGGTAATTAAAGTCACTGCTACTGCTCCTCCAAGTGGGAAGGAACCCTCAGTTGTCATATCTGGAAAGTTCAGGATACGAAAGGTCATAAAGATTCCTAAACCTAGGATAGCCCAGACCAATCCCTGTGAAATAATAGATATTAGCATGTTTGATTCGTTTCCTTTATTCTAAAAATTGGAGGAGATGTCTCCAACTCCTCCTTTATTCTTATTCGATTACTTGACCAGCTTCTTTGAGAACTGATTCAGGAATTGTGATTCCAAGTTCTTGAGCAACTTTTTTGTTGATTACTGATTTACCAGTTGAGAAGACATTAACTGGTGTATCTGCAGGTTTTTCACCCTTCAAGACTTTGGCAATCATTTTACCAGTAGCAACACCAAGATCGTGTTGGTCAACAACGACTGATGCCAAACCTCCAGCTTCTACCATGGCAGTCGCACTTGGGTAGATTGGTTTTTTTAGCTGTTTGGTTACTTGATACTACAGTTGAGAATGCAGATGCGATTGTGTTATCGATTGGAACCCAGATTGCATCTACTTTACCAGTCATAACGTTCACTGTTGAAGCAATTTCGTTAGTTGATGGAACTGCGAATGTTTCTACTTTCAAACCTGCTTTTTCAGCGTAAGTTTTAAATTCTTCAACTTGTGATTTTGAGTTATCTTCACTACTTGAGTAAAGAGCTCCAACCGTTTTGACATCAGGTGTCAATGTTTTGATCAATTCAACCTGTTGTTCAGCAGGGTTGTGGTCAGATACCCCTGTGATGTTTCCACCTGGTTTCCAAGTTTTGTACAAGGTTAGCGCCAATTGGGTCTGTGATAGCTGCCATGATAACAGGAAGGTCTTTTGTTGCACTTGCAAGACCTTGAGCTGCTGGTGTTGCAATACCGACAACGACATCATTTCCATTTGCCACCAATTGTTTACTCATTGTCGCAACCTTACTTTGGTCACCTTCTGAGTTCATGAAGTCGATTTTAACTTGGTCACCTTTATAGCCTTCTTCAGCAAGTCCATCTTGGATACCTTGGTAAATCAAGTCGAGTGATGGGTGGCTTACAAACTGAAGAACACCAACCTTAGCTGTTTTATTAGCTGTCTCAGTTTTAGTTTCTTGTTTCGTTAAGCTAGAATATACTAAGCTTCCACCAACTACAAGTGCTAATGCTACGATAATACCGAGTAGACGTTTGTTTTTCATAATTTTCTCCTTATTTCTTCTTATACTGATATAGTTATTTAGTTTTAAAAAAGCACTCTAAACATTCAAAGATATTTGGGACTTCCCTTAATAAATTTGTTACTTTCTTTTTCAAGACAGCCCAAGCTTGCTCAATGGGATTCAAATCTGGTGAATAAGGTGGTAGAGGTAAGAAAAAAAGTGTTTATCTTTGACGCAAAGTTCATCCAAAATCTTCTTGGGATGAAAACTAGCATTGTCCATGACAATGACATGAGGTGTCTTCAAAGCAGGCAGGAGTTGCGTTTTGAACCACTTCACAAAGAAGTCGCTCGTCATGCTTTCCTTGTAAATCATAGGAGCTATAAACTCTCCATCTACTTGTCCTGCAACAATTGAAGTCCGCTCAAAACGCCGTCCATTAATCTTTTCATAGACTTTCTCTCCTCTAGGAGCCCGTGCATGAGAACGATAGAGGTAGCGGTCGATTCCTGTTTCGTCAATATATACGACTGGTAAATCTTTTAGATTATCCAAAATATCAAGAAATTCAGCGACTTTCTCTGGATCTTGTTCCTTAAAGCTAGTCGTCTTTTTTTAAAGTGACATTGATCTGCTTTAAAGCTGCCCATACTGAAGGAACAGCACAATCAAAATGTGCCGCAATTTCCCGTAAAAAAGCATCTGGATGAGTCTCTACAAAGGCCTTCAACTCCTCCAAAGGAATCTTTCGGCTTTTGGCAACTCTCTTTTTCCGCTCTAAGTGCCCTTGTTCACGTAATTTCTTTTCCCATGTGAAGAGAGTTCTGACGCCAACATCAAAAACTTTGGATGCCTCGACATGGCTGTGTCCCTCTTTGATGTAATTTAATGCTCGTTGTTTAAAATCTGTACTATATGCCATAGCTTTATTATAACATGTATTTTATAAACTAAGTAACTATACCTTATTATTTTTTTATTCAATCACTTATTCAAGCGATGCCATCGTTTGATTTCCATAATTTTTCCTCCCCATAGAAAAAGTCCTCACACAAAAAACTTGTGTGAGGACGTCGATGCGCGGTGCCACCTCAATTATAGGAACTAGTCCTATCGCTCTTACTCGCTAAAACGAGTTGCACTGTAAGGTGTGCTCACCGAATTCTTATGATTTCAAATTCTTAATAACATTCAGCCCAATTTTCATCACTTCCACCTATCTGTTTCCACCAACCACAGACTCTCTAAAAAATTTCAATGATTACTTTCTGAATGCTTAAATTATATCATTTTACTAAAACTTGTCAAGGGTTTTCATGAAATATTTTAAATATTAACAAAAAAATTCCTACGTTTTTTTTATAAAAATCTAACTTGGATCAGCCTGAATTACGTAATCCTGTAGCAATTCCGTTAATGGTCGTATGGATCAATCTTTCTTCATCTGAAGATAGCTCACCTCGACGTTGACGCTTAATCAATTCCAACTGAATATAGTTAAGGATATTGAAATAAGGCATACGGTAGTTCAGACTATCTTTCAAGTAGGTATTTTCTGCCAAGAGCTCATCATAGCCTTCGATGGCTAAGATAACGTTCTTGGTCAATTGCCATTCATCTAAGATGGTATAGAAGATTGCTTGTACTTCTTCACTTTCACAAAGTTTAGCATACTCAAAGGCAATGTTCATATTTGATTTTGATAAGACCATATCTACGTTAGATAGGAGTGACTGGAAGAATGGCCAGTTTTGATACATTTCTCTAAGCGTTTCGATATTCTTAGGATCTTGGTCAATGAATTCCTTGAAACTTGAACCCACTCCATACCAACCTGGGAACATAACACGACTTTGTGACCATGAGAATACCCAAGGAATAGCACGTAGACCACCGATTTCAGTGATTGTTTTACGAGCTGCTGGACGAGAACCAATATTGAAACTTGAGATCGCCTTGATTGGACTAGATTCAAAGAAATAATCATAGAAATGTTCATTTCCAAATACGAGCTCACGGTAGATATCGTAACTACGTTCTACTACTTGGTCCATGATGGCTTCATAACGATTTGACGTATTGGTATCACTCTTCTTCTTGGTAATCATACGGTTGATAGCTGCTGAAACCAACATTTCAAGGTTATAATAAGCTGCATCCTTGTTTCCGTATTTGTTTCCGATAACTTCCCCCCTTGCTCTGTCAATCGAATACGATCCTTAATTGACTTGAGCGGTTGAGAAGCAATGGCATCATAAGTAGGGCCACCACCACGGCCAACGGTACCACCACGACCATGGAAGAAGGTTACTTTGACTCCAAATTCGTCACCAATAGCTGTCAATTGTTGTTGGGCCTTATAAAGTGTCCAACAAGATGATAGATAACCGCCATCCTTATTACTATCAGAGTAGCCAAGCATGATTTCTTGGTAATTGTTTTTAGAAGCAATCCATTTCTTAGCAAGTGGTAGAGAGAGAAATACTTTCTCATTGTTTCTTCAGAATGGTCCAAGTCCTCAATTGTTTCAAAGAGAGGAACAATCTGAACACGCGCTTTTTCAGCATCTACCAGACCAACTTCTTTTAGCATAATAGCCAACTCCAGCATATCTGACACGCTAGTTGCATGAGAGATAATCGTTTGACGAATGACATCTTCTCCCAAACGGTCTTTTAATTCACGCGCAGTTTGGAAAATTGCTAATTCCTTTTCAAGAAGTTCAGACTTCTCAGCATGAGTCGCTGACAAGATTCGAGGATCTTCTAATAATTCATGCAATAGCAAGTCACATTTTTCATCTTCTGATAAATCACTATAGTGGTCATTGATTCCAGCAGATGCCAACAATTCTGCCACACAGGCTTCATGGACGCTTGAATCTTGACGCATGTCGATGGAAGCCAAGAAGAAACCAAAGACTTCTACAGCTTCTAAAAGTTCTGCAAATTCACCTGTGAGCAAGGACTCTGCCTTGTTTTCAAGTAATGAATCCTTAATAGTATATAGATCTTTTTTGAACTCTTCAACTGTTTCATAAAATGGTGGGCGATCTTCAGCCAGTTCTTGAATAGCTCCTGAAAGTCGATTGCTAATATAGTCTGTAATCACTCCTTGTTGATACCCTTGAGTAGCAAGAAGACGTTCAACAGGGTGACGTTCATCAGCTGATGAACCAACAAGAGACCATTCTTTTAAATTCAAGAGAGTTTGAATCAATTTAGATTGAATCAAATGAAAGGCACGACGATAAGGTTCTTTTTCTCGAAAGACTGATGTATCACCAGACTGAGCAGCCATTTCTTCAACAGCTTTACTAGTTTTTGATAAATTCGTTGAAAGAGAGAAGGTACGATAGAGACTAGAAATCTTGCTAATATAGTAGTTCAAGATCACTTCACTTTGGATGGTAGCAGAACGCATAAGTGTCTCAGCTGTTACAAATGGATTTCCATCACGGTCTCCACCGATCCACATTCCCATAGTAATTGGTTTGGCTTGTTTAAGATCAATACCTTGTTCTTTTGCTAGACGCTTGTACTCTAACATCAAGTTAGGGACAGCCTGTAGGAAGGAACTATTGTAGTACTCCATCACGTTAGTGATTTCATTGGTTACTTTTAGTTTCTTCTCCCGAATCATATCTGTCTGCATGATAATCTCAATATAGCGACGAAGATCATTATGCCATTTTTCTTTGTTGATGAGCCCCATTCTCACATCACGATATTTACGCAAAAGGGTATGGATATGAGTGGTCAAATCCAACATACTCTTACGTTGAACCTGAGTTGGGTGGGCCGTCAAAACTGGTACCACGTTCAAGTGTTCAAGAATCTCAGCAGCGTTTTCTTTCTCAGCCACCATTTTGATCGTTGTTGACAATTTACCCAGATAGTCTTGATCAACATTATTTAGATGGTTAATCTCGTATGCCAAGTCAACGTCTTCTGAGATGTTAATTAAGAGAGGCAAAATAGAGAAATATCTAGAAATGTAAACCATCTCATCATTTGAAAGACCTGTTACTACTTTATCTAGCCCTTGATAGTCAAGTTTTGAAGAAAGTTCCTTCAAGTGCATAATCTTATCAAAGGTTTCAGCTGGAAGCATATTTCGTGATATCTTCTAACATATCTGTCAAGATTTGAACTTCTTCTTGTACGACAGTTTTGTTACTATAATTTTCTAACTTTTGAAGAGACATTTTTTTCTCCTTGTTATCTATGTCTTAAAGCTGTGCTTCGTATTCACTAAAAAGTCGCGCACGCTTCTCACTGGCATCAATATTTAATACAAATGCTATGGCTACAGAAAGAACCAAGAGGCTATTTCCTCCTTGCGAAAGGAAAGGGAAGGTTACCCCTGTTGAAGGAATCAAGCCTGATATACCTCCAATGTTAACAAAAACCTGTATTAGAATCATACCACCAATACCGATTGATACCATTGAGTTGAAAGGATCCTTTGCTCGAATACCTACCAAAATGATTCGTAGAATTAAGAAGAATAGGAGAGCTAAAATAAGACTAGCTCCTACAAAACCAAACTCTTCGATGACAATCGAAAAGACAAAGTCTGTATGGGCTTCTGGCAGATACCCTCGTTTTTCAATAGAATTTCCTAATCCCAGACCAAACCATCCTCCATTAACCATGGCATAGTAGGAGTTGGCCAACTGGTGTCCAGCTCCAGCCAAGTCATTAAATGGGTTGAAAAAAGCACTGAACCGCTTGGCAACATAACCAAATACGGGAATTTTAGAGAATTTCTCAACACCGATTATCCGAATGGCTGTTAAGGAAATCATAGAGACACCAGCTAGTAAGCCCAGAATAGTTGTGAACCACCGGTAAGCTATTCCACTGATGGTATACATGAGCAAAGATACTAAAATCAAAATGGTAGCATTCCCAAGATCTGGGAAATCGCCAAACTACCAATCATAACCAGTAGAACAAAACGCCAATCATTAAATGCTCTTGGCAACCACTGATTGAGGGTTAAAACTTGGAAGTCGTATACAGCTATTTCATCCTGTTGTTTTGAAAAACGCTGTGCTAGATACCAGACAATAATAATTTTTAAATACTCTGCTGGTTGAATCGTGATGGGACCAACCTTGATCCAGCCATAGGCACCGTTGACAGGAATTCCAATTAAACGCGCTAGTGCTAGCAGTATCAGCTCAACAAACATGACGATAAAGAGTAATCGCTCATTTCGTAGAAATCCTAATTTCAATTTATAAATCAAGGCAATTAAAAAAACAAACTGGCTATCCAGAAAATTCCTTGGTTTCGAACCAGTTGTAAGGTGCTTTTCCCCTCTTGGATAAGAGTTGCACTCGTTGTCGAATAAACTACTATCAATCCTAAAACGGATAACAGTAAATAAGGAATCAAAATGGAATAATTCAGCAGGTGCCTTTTACTTATTTTCATATGTCACCTATCTTTCGGAAAAAAATATTTTAATTTTCCCATATTATTTCTAGTTTTTACATGCTATTATACCATTTTTTTAGGCTAGAAAAAAACTCTTACAGTATAAACATTCGAATTTTACTCAAAAACAGACTCTGGACTAGAATGTCTTGAGTGATCCCCTTATCCGACCTATCGAGCATTTTTAAGTTACTAGGACTTTTAAAAACTAGAATGTTGATATTTTATAAACTTAAAAACTACCTTCCAGACAGAGGAAGGTAGTTCATTACTATCTTAGTTTGAGGCGCTACTGCTGCTATCAGAAGTTGTTTCGCCTTTTGATGTATTGTGTAAAGATATTTTGGAAGGACGGATCTTTAACTTTAATGTTGGCATCTTGCAATTCTTTACTAATAACACCTTGAACAAAGGTTGCATCATTTTGTTTTTGAGTCAAAATGATTGTTTTAAGTTTTTCTTTATAATCATCCAAGTTAGAAGATTTTTTTCTGATTTCTTCGTCAACTTAACAATGTAGAAACTACTTGTATAAGCTTGAGTTCCTGGAGCAGTGATAACATCTGAAATTCCGTTGACATCAAGCGCAAAAGCGGCTTTCTTAACTACGTCTGGTAATTCTGTTGATGCAGAGTCAAAGGTGATTTCTCCACCATTTTCTTTTGTCTTTTCGTCTGTAGAATTGTCTTTTGCAAGTTGTGCAAAGTCAGCTCCAGACTCTTTTGCTTTGGCAAGAACTTCCTTAGCCTTATCTTCACTGTCAAGTTTAATAATTTGAGCCGTTACTTCTGGAGTATACTCTTCAAAAGCTTTTTTGTAGTTTTCATCTGTTAATTCAGCTTCAGCAGCTTTCTTAACAGCATACTCAACTAATTTACTTGTACGAATTTGAGCTTTACGGCTTTCTGCAGTCATACCTGAACGGGCGAGAATCGTTTGATAGCTATCACCGTATTTCTTTTGTTCTTCTGCAACTGCATCATCTACTTCTTTATCACTTACTTCTGAACCATATTGTTTTTCAAAAACTTTTTGAATGGTCATATTCAGCAAGACTTGTTGAGCATTCGCATTATTTTTGACTTCTTCAAAGAATTGATGCTCAGTGATAACATCGCCTTTCATGCTAATCAAGTCAGTTCCTTCAGAACTGTTTGAACAAGCAGCCAAAGTAGCTACTGACAACAATGTGATGGCTCCTGCCATTAGTTTTTTCTTCATGTTTACTCCTTTTGTATACTGAATAAAGGTTTACCTTATCTATTTTACCAAATTGTCTTAAAAATATCTGAAATCAATCAATATCAGGCAGTTCTACTTCTGCTTGATTCTTTCTTAGCATGAGAATCCCATCTCCAAGAGGAACCAGGCTAGCAGTTAAGCCAGGATTGTCTAAGGTTGCATCAAATAGTCTTTGCAATCCACGATAAATCGTCCGTTGTCCACGTCGGACTTCCATGATATCCCTCGCAATATCTCCTCCTTGGAAAATATCATCCAAAACAACAACTCCACCTACTTCGAGGTGTTTGAGGATTTCTGGTAGAAAGACGATGTATTTGGACTTGGCAGAATCCATAAATACAAAATCATAGGTCTCTGTCAACGTTGACAGGACATCTACCGCATCACCTTCTAAAAGAGTGATTTGTTTACGACTGTCAAATTTTGCAAAATTTTCTTTAGCAAAACCAATCATTTCAGGATTACGGTCAATAGTGGTGATTTTTGACTTAGGTGAATGCTCTGCCATTAAAAGGGCAGAAAAACCAATAGCCGTACCGATCTCTAAAATGTTTTTTGGTTGAAGGGTTTCCATAAGGAAACGAAAATAAGCGACGGTTTCATGAGGAATGATAGGAATATTCTCCTTGCGAGCAAAGTTTTCTAGCTCTTTTAGAGAACCCGTCACCTGCTTTTGTCTGTGGCGCATGAACTCGACAATCTCATGTTTGACAACAGGACGTCGCATGTTATGATTGGCATTTTTACTATAAGACTTTACCATCTGCCTTATGCCAATCCTAATTTTTCAACAAGGGCTTCAAACTCATCCAAACGGCGTTCAAAGACTACAAAGGCATCGTTGAGGTAGTCCTCTTTTTCCATATCAACGCCAGCTTTACGCATGATATTGAGTGGATAGTCTGACTTGCCTGCTTTGAGGTAGTCAATATAGCGATCACGATCCTCTTGGCTACCATGAACAATCTTTTCAGCCAAGGCTGAAGCTGCTGCAAAACCTGTTGAATATTGATACACATAGTAGTTATAGTAGAAATGAGGAATTCGAGCCCACTCGTACTGGATTTGAGGGTTGTCTTCCTTGCTCAAGCCATAGTATTCTTGGTTCAAGTCAGCGTATAGATTGTTTAGGAACTCACTTGTTAAAACTTCACCGTTTTGATCTGCTTGGTGGATAGCATGTTCAAATTCTGCAAATTGAGTTTGGCGGAATACTGTTCCACGGAAACCATCCAAGAAGTTGTTGAGAATCGCAAAGCGTGTTGCATCATCTTGAACTTCTTGCAATAATTTTTCTGTCAAAATGTTTTCATTAGTTGTTGAAGCAATCTCAGCTAGGAAAATTGAGTAATCTCCGTAAACGTAAGGCTGAGTTTCACGTGTATAGCTAGAATGCATACTGTGACCTGTCTCATGTACAAGAGTAAAGAGATTATCGAGGTTATCCTGCCAGTTAAGAAGCATAAAGGCGTTGGTATCATATGAACCACCAGAGTAGGCACCTGATCGCTTCCCTTGATTCTCATAAACATCAATCCAACGTTCGCTGAAGGCACGTTTCACACGACTCAAGTAATCTTCACCAAGAACTGCCAAAGCTGCTTCTGCTTTCTTTAAGGCTTCCTCATAAGTAAAGCTGTATTCCACTGAAGACAAAGGAGTGTAGACATCGTACATCTTGAGGTCTGGAATACCCAAGATTTTTGAGCGAAGAGCTAGATAACGATGTAAGAGTGGCAAATGCTTACGAACGGCAGACACTAGGTTATCATAAACACTTTCTGGCACAAAGTTTGCTGCAAGAGCTGCTTCACGCGCACTCTTGTATTTACGAACCTTAGCACGATAGTTTTGCACTTTAACATTTGTCTGTAGGGTTTTCGCGTAAGTGTGCTGGTATTGTTCATAAGTAGCATAGAGGGCTTCATAAGCTCCACGACGAACCTCACGATTCTTAGATTCTACCAAGCGCATATAAACGCCGTGTGATAATTGAACTTCATTTCCATCTTCATCTTTAACAAATGGAAAGACGATATCTGCATTATCTAAAATAGCAAAGGTTTCACTAGCAGCACCAAAGATTTCACCAGCACCTGCAAGCAACTCTTCTTCACGTTGTGAAAGGACATGGTCCTTATTTTGCAATAGTTTATCAAAGAAGTGTTTATAAGGCTGGAGTTTTGGTTCTTCTGCTAAAAAGTTTTGATACTGATCTTCTGTGATAGCCATAAATTCCGGCTCATAGAAAGAGAAGACTTGATCAAGTTGACTATAAAGAGTCATGGCTTTTGCATAGTATTCTTGATATTTAGCAACTCGTGTATCTTGGTCGTTTTTCATATGTGCATAGACATAGAGTTTTTCAAGACGACGACTCAAGTCCAGATAACGCTCTGTAATGTCAAGAAGACTCTCTGCACTATCCAAGAGATGTCCCTCAAGACTAGCTGCTTGTTTTGTATCTTCCGTTAAAAGGGCGAGTTCTTCTTCCCATTTCGGGTCTGTTTCAAAGATCGTTGATAGATCCCATGTATCTTTTTCATTGATTTCATTTCGTTGTAATACCATAAGTTTCCTCCATCCTTTCTATTTTACCATATTTTTTAAGAAATATTGCTGATAAAAGGCAGGTGGATAAAGCTTTGTAACTCAGTTTGAGGATTTTTTTGATAATAAATTCGAAAGTTGCGATAATAATCACTAATATCCTGTTTAATTTGACAAAAAGAATCATTTTCTATCGGCCTTACTTGAGGATACCAGTCCTGATTCTTCAGATTCAAAAGGTTCTCCCCTCTCAAGTAGGCCTTGGCTTGTTGCTTCATCCAATAGGGATTTTGATAGTAGAGTTGTTTTTGAATGTAATGACAAATGTTCCTGTCCTGTTTCACTGAAAAAGTGATAATATTTTGTTGCTGATAAGGAGTCCGTAATATTTCTAGAAGATTCCCTTTGTCATAAGAAAATTCCTTGACTTGATAATGGAGTTTCCCTTTCAAATCTTGATGAAGGAGGTACTTGAGTCTCAAAATCTGTTTTTTATGGTCTAACTCCCAAAGATGAAAGCCCATGTTATTACTAAAGTAAAGAAAATCTCTCTGAAGTTGAGTTAGTCGCTCTTTTAGCCAGAGCTTTTCTCCTAGTAGCCAAAGAACTTGAATTCCCAAACTTCGATAACCATTGCTTCTCTCCCGTAAAAGTTCACAAGAAATGGGACTACACTGAATTTCTAGAGCTAGTTGCTTGTTGATAAAGATATCTGTGATTTGCTTCAGTTCAGGTATGGGATATTCCATCTCTACTTCAGCATCTTTCTTAACCCAATTAAAAAGTGCCACCTTATTTTCCAAATGTTCTGGTCCTTCATTTTCATGAAAAAAATCACATTTTTTGAGACTTTCATGGGCAAAATGTGCACGCACGTTTTTTCCTTTTCTCATGCGAACACTTGTTCCACAAGCTGGACAATAATAAAGCTTGTTTGACTAGTTCATCCTCCAAGGCATTGACTAGGTGCCCGTTTTCATCTCTAGCTAAAAACATAAAACCTCCTTTTCTACTTTATTCGAAAAGGATAAGAAAAAAGACCTATCACACAAGCTATAAAGCTTGATATGATAGGCTTTTTAATATTAGATTAACGTACAGTGCGGATACGCATTGTGTTAGTACGAACTGCTTCACCAAGTGGCACACCTGCAACGATAACGATATCGTCACCAGATTGTACAAGACCTGCTTCAACTGCTTTACGTTCAGCAATTTCGAACATATCATCAGTTGATGATGGAGCTTCTGTCAACATTGGGATAACACCCCAGTTCAACATCAATCCACGTTCTGTCAATTCGTCAAATGTCAATGCCAAGATATCAGCATTTGGACGATATTTAGAGATCAAACGTGCTGTGTGACCAGTCTTAGTAAGAGTTACAACCAATTTGATGTCCATTGAGTTTGTAGCATCTTTAACTGCTGAAGCCATAACTTCTGTCTTAGAGTTACGTTCAAATGAATCTGAGTTCAAACGTCCGTATTCGTTAAGAAGAGTTTGAGCGTTCTTATCGATAGTTGCCATTGTACGAACAGACTCAAGTGGGTATTTACCATTTGCTGACTCACCTGAAAGCATTGTAGCATCAGTTCCGTCGATAACAGCGTTAAATACGTCTGATACTTCTGAACGAGTTGCACGTGGTTTTTCAGTCATTGTTTCAAGCATGTTTGTTGCAGTGATAACAACTTTACCAGCAGCGTTCACTTTAGTGATGATCATTTTTTGGTAAACTGGAACCATTTCGAATGGTACTTCGATACCCATGTCACCACGAGCAATCATGATACCGTCAGCAGCTTCAATGATTTCGTCCAAGTTATCGATACCTTGTTGGTTTTCGATTTTAGCGAACAATTGAACGTGACCGTTACCAGTTTCTTCACAGATTGCACGAACTTCGTTCACGTCTTTTGCAGTACGTACAAATGAGATTGCGATAAAGTTGATACCTTGTTCAAGACCGAAGCGGATATCAGCGTTATCACGTTCAGCAAGAGCTGGGAAAGGAATTTTAGTGTTAGGGATGTTTACACCTTTTTGTTTAGCGATAACACCGTCGTTTTCAACTTCAACGACAAATTCACGAGTTGCATCGTCTTTTTCTACAACACGAAGACCAAGTTTACCATCGTCAACCAATATTTGGCGACCAACTTCAACGTCATCATAGATGTCAAGAGCTCCAGCAACGTTCAAAGCAATCACTTCACGAGTTGATTTGATACCTTGTTTAGTTGCAACACGGATTTTTTCACCAGTTTTGTATGAGTACTCTTTAGCTTCACCTTCGAACAATTCAGTACGGATTTCTGGTCCTTTAGTATCAAGAAGGAAACCAACTTTTTTACCTGCAAGTTTTTCTGCAAGTTTAACAGTTGCCATACGGTCACCTTGTTCTTGGTGGTCACCGTGTGAGAAGTTGAAACGGAAAGTGTTAGCTCCTGCTTCAATCAATTGAGCAATGTTTTTAGCTGAAGCTTCAACATCAAGTTTTTCACTCCAGTATCCGTCATCACCGAATTTTTTACCACCACGGATTTCTACCGCAGGACCCAAAGTTGCAACGATTTTTACACGTTTGTTCATGATTTTTGTGACTCCTTTATATAATTTGACCTTTTATGGTCATTTTACCAGTTTAGTTAAAGTTGATTATGACAAGCTCTTGTTCAAAGCAGAAAGTTCAAGGTCAGCTTTATGAGGATTGTTAACAACAATCTTACCATCAGCTGTTAGGCTAAACAAAGCTCCTTCTTCTGCAGTTCCAAGAATTGGATTTTCAACCATTTTCTCGTTACGGATACCAACAGCGACACCACCGATTCCTTGTTTAAGAAGTTTAACAGCGTGTGCTCCCATACGTGACGCCAATACACGGTCACGAGCAGTTGGAGATCCACCACGTTGGATATGACCAAGTTCAGTTACACGAAGGTCGCTTGTATCTCCAGCTTCTTTTAGCTTTTGACCAAATTCAGCCGCTGACATAACACCTTCTGCCAAAACGATAATGTTGTGTTTCTTACCGTGTTCATATCCAGCTTTGATACTTGCTACGATGTCTTCCATCTTGAAGCCTTCTTCAGGGATGATAATTTCATCAGCACCAGTGGCAATACCAGCCCAAAGAGCGATATCTCCAGCATTACGTCCCATAACTTCAATTACAAATGTACGACGGTGACTTGATGAGGTATCACGAATCTTATCGATTGCATCCATTGCAGTTGTAACTGCAGTATCAAATCCGATTGTGAAATCAGTACCTACGATATCGTTATCGATTGTTCCTGGAAGTCCGATAGCAGGGAATCCATGCTCAGTCAAGCGCATAGCTCCGTGATAAGAACCGTCACCACCGATAACCACGACACCTTCGATACCGTGTTTTTTCAACTGCTCAATCCCTTTAAGTTGACCTTCGAGTTTTGCAAACTCAGGATAACGAGCAGAGTGAAGGAAAGTACCACCACGTGAAATGATGTCTCCCACTGAAGCAGCATCAAGTGGATAAATTTCGCCGGCAACCATACCTGCGTATCCATCATAGATACCAAAAACTTCCATTCCTTCTGAGATTGCTTGACGAACTACTGCACGGATGGCAGCATTCATACCAGGGGCGTCTCCACCACTAGTCAAAACAGCAATACGTTTCATTTGGTTTTGCTCCTTTTTCTTTTAACATTCTAACTGATTATACCATAATTAAAATTAAAAATTCTTTTATTTTCATTGATTTTTAACGATAAATCGTTTTTCATAGTTATTTGACTCAAAAGATTCCTGCAAACTAACATCTTTTGCAACAAAATAGCCCGACAAAAGAACATTTTTTTGTTCATTTTCGTAGCGAATAATGACTGGAATTTGTCCCTTGTATTGTTCTAAAATATGATAAATTTCAGAATCATGTTCATGATCAGCAGCCTGAATCCAAAATCGTTCACTCACTGCTTCTTTTAGATTATTTAATACTAACTGAAGGCGACCGTCTCTTGCCTGCACTTTTCCATTAAGGTAGTAAAATCTTCCTTCATGTAAGAGATTGTTAAATTGACGATACTGGTCAGAAAAAACTGTGACTTCAAGCTTCGTTTTACTATCACTAACTTTCAGAAAAGCCATGTTTTCACCTTTTTTAGTACGAATGACACGAATGGATTCTATCTCAACGAGTACTGTAGCTGTCTGTCCTTCAGATAGTTCAGACAAACTCACAATTGGATAGAGGGGATTCTTTGCTAAAATCAGTAAGGGATGCGGACTGATACCGACTCCAAGCCACTCCTGTTCCTTACGAAACTTTTCGACTTGCGTAAAATCCTCACTCTCAAGCCAATTGTAGCTATTATCTGCAAATAAACTACCCAATTCTTCCACAAAAATAAATAAAGTAGGTAAGTTGGATAAGATTTTTTGGCGATTTTTTTCAAAACTATCGAATAAACCAATCTCGACTAGGGGAGTTAAAAGACTCAACTTCTGATAATTTTTAGGCAAGCGAGTGACAAAATCTTCGACACTACTAAAAGGACGATTCTCTAAAATCCAATAGGCAAAATCTCGAGGCATCCCCTTGATACTCTTAAGTCCCAAGTAAATAGTCTTCTCTGTCAATTTATCCTGGTATGGGATTGTATTGATAGAGAGTGGTGTTAGTTCAAAGCCCATTTCAAGGGCATCGAGAATATAATCTCCACTGGCATAGTTGAGCATGACTTGATAAAAGATTTCTGGGTAATGTGTTTTAAAGTAAGCAAGCTGGAAGGCTAAAGCCGCATAAGCATAAGCATGTGATCGGTTGAAACCATAACCAGCAAATTTTTCCATGACAGCAAAAACCTGCTGAGCCTGTTCCTTTCCATGACCTTTTTCGAGTGCACCTTGGATAAAACTCTCCTCCATTCGGTGCATCTCGGCTGCGTTCTTTTTCCCCATGGCACGACGTAAAATGTCGGCCTTTCCAAGGCTAAAACCAGCATATCGTTGAGCTACTTGCATCACCTGTTCTTGGTAAAGCATAATGCCATAGGTTGGAGCCAGAATATCTTCCAAAACTGGGTCCAGAACTGTTACCTTTTCTTTACCATGTTTTCGAGCCACAAAGTTATCAATATAGTCGCTCGCACCTGGTCGGTTTAAAGAAGTTGTTGCTACTACTTCTTCAAAGTTTTGTGGCTTCACTCGTTTCAATAAACGGATAGCTCCAGGTTGTTCAAACTGAAAAATCCCCTTGGTCTTCCCAGCTGCAAAGAGGGCTAAAGTTCCCCTATCCTCAAGGTCAATATCCTCAATCCTTAACTGAATTCCTTGAGTTTCAAATAAGAGCTCCTGCATTTTTTGAGCGAAAGTTAGGTTTCTTAAGCCCAAGAAATCCATCTTGAGCAAGCCATTTCCCTCGACTCCATGAGCATCATACTGGGTAATGAGCATATCCTCACCATACTTAAGAGGAATATAGTCCGTTAGATTTTTATCACTAATCACGACACCAGCAGCGTGTATAGAAGTCTGTCGAGGATAGCCTTCTATCTTTTTGGCAATTTCAAAGCCTTTTGGTACTCCATCTTACTTTGAATCAGTTGTCTAAATCCTAGATTGCCTTCATAGGCGCTTGTCAAGGTATCTTTGAAACCAATTTTCTTGGTTATGGATGTCAACTCGTACTCGGGAACACCATACCGTTTAAAAACATCTCGGATAGCCTGTTTGGCACCAAAAGTCGAGTAGGTGACTATCTGAGCAGCGTGAATACTACCATAACGGTCACGAACATAGCGGATAAATTCAGGACGATAGATATCAGGAATATCAATATCGATATCAGGCATGGTATAGCGTTCACGATTTAAAAAGCGCTCAAAGATAAGGTTTTTAGCTACAGGATCAATACCAGTAATATTTAAGGCATAGGCCACTAGACTTCCAACTGCAGACCCACGTCCCATACCCATATAATACCCTTGAGAACGTCCGAAACGTAAGAGATCCCAGACAACCAAGAAATAGTCATCGAATCCCATGTCATGAATCACAGATAGCTCTTCTTCTAAACGAGCCTGATAAACTGAATCTAGTAAGCCTTTCAGTTCCAAGCCCTTAATAGCTCTTTCGCGCAACTCTTCAACTGCAGGACGCTCTGGATTGAAGCGTGGAAGCTTGAGACTACTATCAATCTCATAGGAAGCCTCCTTGATTAATCTTGCAAGATTTTCAAGCGCGAGTGGAAATTTCTCTAAAAAAATCTGTTCTAAACGGTCAGCAGGTAAAAACAAGCCTTGTTGCGATTGAACATCTACCTCTCGCAAGGTCACATTTTCCTTAATCGCCTTGAGCATTTGAAGCGTTTCTAAATCCTCAGATTCGAAGGAATTAACACGACAAAGTGGGAGAATGGGGTGAGAAAAATTCGACTGAGGTGTATCTGGATACACTCCGATATAGTAGTCATGTCCTAAATCCAAGGAATCAATTGCAGAATAATAGGGAACAATAACACAAACATCTTCTAGATAGGTAGAAAAATCAGTCCATTCCTTTTTACCTGTCATTTTTAGAGTCGAAAGCTTCATGAGATTTCGATAGCCATGATTTGACAAGGCTAAAAATCGGAGGTTGACGGATTCCTCCTTATGATGAACTGTCATCTCAAGACCTAATAAGGACTGAATCCCCTGTTTTTGGCACTCTTTGATAAAATAATAAGCTCCATAGAGATTGTCAATATCCATGATTCCAAGTGCTGAGTAGCCGTATGCTTTCCCCTGGTCAACATACTTCTGAATGGAAATCATACTCTCCATGAAACTATAAACCGTTTTTGTATCAAGTTGTGCAATCACTCGCTATCACCTCCCTTTTTCTCCTTATATTATACCATTTTAGAAAATAGAAAAACAATTTCTTTCTCCCCTTGTAGAAAAAAGAATCACAGTTGAATTAACCGTGATTCCCATTCATTATTCTACCTCTAGGATAGGATTTGTAGCTGTCAAATGACTGATCATGCCACTAACACCAAAATATTCCTCAATTTTAGTATGTAATTCTAGCATTGCTTCCCGAGCTCGTGATGCCTGCTCTTCATTGATAGCTTCAATGACTAAAACAGCATCTTTGTTTTGGTTCTTTGGGCTTCACGCCAATTTAAACAGCTACAAACCGTATCTTATTCTTCAAAATAAATCATTTCATCAGCTAATGCAGAAGCATCACTTTCAACTCCTAGTGGAAAGAAGGATTCATTCCCTTGATCTTTTCCAAGACATAAGTCACCAACAATCTTTGCTAAATCTTCTCCCCCCACAAGGAACTGCGTAAGAAAGTGAAACGCTATTATAGTCATTTAGTTTTAAAAAAGCACTCTAAACATTCAAAGATATTTGGGACTTCCCTTAATAAATTTGTCACTTTCTTTTTCAAGACAGCCCAAGCTTGCTCAATGGGATTCAAATCTGGTGAATAAGGTGGTAGAGGTAAGAAAAAAAGTGTTTATCTTTGACGCAAAGTTCATCCAAAAATCTTCTTGGGATGAAAAACTAGCATTGTCCATGACAATGACATGAGGTGTCTTCAAAGCAGGCAAGAGTTGCGTTTTTGAACCACTTAACAAAGAAGTCGCTCGTCATGCTTTCCTTGTAAATCATAGGAGCTATAAACTCTCCATCTACTTGTCCTGCAACAATTGAAGTCCGCTCAAAACGCCGTCCATTAATCTTTTCATAGACTTTCTCTCCTCTAGGAGCCCGTGCATGAGAACGATAGAGGTAGCGGTCGATTCCTGTTTCGTCAATATATACGACTGGTAAATCTTTTAGATTATCCAAAATATCAAGAAATTCAGCGACTTTTTCTGGATCTTGTTCCTTAAAGCTAGTCGTCTTTTTTTAAAGTGACATTGATCTGCTTTAAAGCTGCCCATACTGAAGGAACAGCACAATCAAAATGTGCCGCAATTTCCCGTAAAAAAGCATCTGGATGAGCCTCTACAAAGGCCTTCAACTCCTCCAAAGGAATCTTTCGGCTTTTGGCGACTCTCTTTTTCCGCTCTAAGTGCCCTTGTTCACGTAATTTCTTTTCCCATGTGAAGAGAGTTCTGACGCCAACGTCAAAAACTTTGGCTGTGTCCCTCTTTGATGTAATTTAATGCTCGTTGTTTAAAATCTGTACTATATGCCATAGCTTTATTATAACATGTATTTTATAAACTAAGCAACTATAAAGATGTCTACCAAGGGATTTATTAGATTAAATTCTCTTCCTTGACTTACACGCTTTAATAAAGCTTCAATAGAAGAACGAGCACCTTTTTTTGTTTTGAATTTAGTGAATGCCTGACGCCATTCTTTTTCTTTCATTCTACTACAAATTAAAAAAACGAGTAGCATACAAGCTACTCGATAGGAACTATAATGAATTTTCACGAATTACTTCTACCTTGTATCCATCTGGATCTTTGATAAAGTAATAGTTTGGTTGAGTCCCTGGAAGTCCATTAGGTACTGTCACTTCATAGCCTTTATCGCTATGTTCTTTGTGAAGAGCCTCAAGATCAGGTGTGCTTAGGGCGATGTGAGCAAAACCGTCACCGACAACATAAGGTCCGTGATCATAGTTGTAAGTCAACTCTAACTCATAATCATCACCTTCAAGTCCAAGATAAACAATAGTGAATGCATAGTCTGGAAAGTCTCTACGACGCAATTCCTTAAAACCAAAAGCATCTTGATAAAAAGCGATTGATTTTTCAAGATTTTCAACTCGTAAGCATGTATGTAGCATTTTTGAAGCCATTTTTTCTCCTTTGTTTAAAAAAGACTGGGACAAACTTGTACCAGTCTTATGAATAATTATTTACCAAGTTTTGCTTTAGCTGCATCTGCAAGAGCTGTGAAAGCTGCTGCATCGTTAACAGCCAAGTCAGCAAGCATTTTACGGTTAACTTCGATCTCAGCCAATTTCAAACCATGCATCAATTGTGAGTATGAAAGTCCGTTCAAACGAGCTGCCGCATTGATACGTGTGATCCACAATTTACGGAAGTCACGTTTCTTTTGACGACGGTCACGGTATGCATAGTAGTAAGAGTTCATTACTTGTTCTTTTGCAGTACGGAACAAGATGTGTTTAGCTCCATAGTAACCTTTTGCTAATTTAAGAATACGTTTACGACGTTTGCGTGATACAACGCCACCTTTAACACGTGCCATGTTTTATTTCCTCCAAATATTTCCTAGAATTGTTTACTTACAAATACGCGATTATTTCAAGCGAGTAAGCATTGCTTTGATACGTTTGAAATCTCCTGAATGCACCATAGATGCTTTACGAAGATGACGACGTTGTTTTTTTAGTTTTTTTCCGTGGAAACGGTGAGATGTGTAAGCACGGAAACGTTTAAGTCCACCAGAACCTGTACGTTTGAAACGTTTAGCTGATGCGCGGTGTGTTTTTTGTTTTGGCATGATTTTTTCTCCTTTATTTAACTTTCTGACAATTATTTTTTGTCAGTTGCTGGCGCCAATTGCATGAACATTTGGCGTCCATCCATTTTAGCACGTTGTTCAATGATAGCAATATCTTGAGTTGCTTCAGCGAACTCGGCTAAAACTTTTGCACCAATCTCTTTATGGGTGATCATACGCCCCTTAAAGCGAATGGATACCTTCACTTTGTTTCCTTTTTCAAGGAACTTGCGAGCATTGCGAAGTTTAGTTTCGAAATCACCCTTGTCGATAACTGGGCTCAAACGAACTTCTTTCACGGTCACAACGCTTTGTTTTTTTGCGTTGCTCTTTTTTTGTTTCTTCTGATACTCAAATTTGAACTTACCGTAGTCCATAATTTTTGCAACAGGAGGTTTAGCTTGAGGTTGAATGAGAACCAAGTCCACATTAGCTTCGTCCGCAAGTGCTTGCGCTTCGCTTAGTGGTTTGATACCCAATTGCTCACCTTCAAGACCGATTAAGCGAACTTCGCGTACACGAATTTCATCATTGATGAATAAGTCTTGCTTTGCTATGGTTTTCACCTCTTTTTTTAATTTAGAGAAAAACAAGAGCGGACTTGCTAACGCAAACCCGCACTACATGATTATATTTCATTTCTGAAATTTGATCCGTAGGGGCCAGACAACGTTAGTCGCAAGGCGAGAAGTTCTCACTTCTGCTTTTCTCAACTTTTATATGATATCAAGTTTTCCCCTACTTGTCAAGATTAAAAACTATCTTTTTTTAAATTTTTTTCTAAAAATTTTGCCGACTGTGAATTTACTAGTTACGAGAATAGTAAATCTCATGTGGCTTCAAACGAGTGTTGAGTAGATCTGATACAGTAACAAAACTATAACCTTGTCCCTGCAGATACTCAATAACTTTTGGTAGCGAATTTACTGACGGCTGATGGATATCGTGTAATAAAATAATAGAACCATCAGTCGTTTGGTGTTGGATTTCTGTCAAAATCGCAGCTTCATTTTTACTCTTCCAATCCAAACTATCCACATTCCACATGATAAAGCTCAAATCGAGATTATTACGAATATCATCTGAGATTGCACCGTATGGTGGACGCATCAATTTAGAGCTTTCCCCAAGAACTTTTGTAATAGCATCTTCGGTATCTGTAAGCTGTTTCTTAGCGTCTTCCAATGACAGTTTTGTTAAAACCGGGTGATTCCAACTATGGTTTCCAACTTCATGACCTTCAGACTGCATACGTTTAAGAAGCGACTCATTACCTGCAATATTCTTTCCTTGTACAAAGAAGGTTGCTTTGACTTTGTATTTGGCCAAAATATCTAATGCTTGTGGAGTTGTATTTCCATCCGGTCCATCGTCAAAGGTAAGAGCTACTACTTTTTTATTTTTCTCAGCCTGAGCCTTCTTATAAAGTTCTGCATCCTTTTCAGTTAGATAGGACGATTGGATAACATCAAAGAAGTCTGAAATAGGCAAAGCTATTTCTTCTACATTATTGGTTGCTTTGATTGGATAAAGAACCAATTGACTATCTTTGTAAGCAAACTTCCAAGATGATAAATCGCTAGCTGTAAAATCGGCTATTACTTGATCAACAAGTGTTTGCTCAATCTTTTTATCAAGAAGTGTTGACTTGATATCCTCAAGAAACTTTTCCTTAGCTTTGCTAGCATCTGTAAAGAGTTGATCTAAAGTAAACAGGGTCCCATCTTCCTTAAGATAAAGCTGATCTAATGATGTATTTTCTAATTCCACAACAGTAGAATCACTCAGGTCATAGGCCTGTTTTTTTACAAGATGGCTCTCCACACCTTTGATGGAAGAAGAATCTTTTTCAGAGTAGTAAAAAATCAAATGTTCTTTATCTTCTACCTTATCCGTGATATCTTTTACAATGATATCTTGAATAGAGGTAATCACCTTGTCCCCCGTCATAGGATAGTAGGTGATGATTTCTGCCTGCCCCTTACGAAAATGATCTTTCTGGCTTCCTTGTGAATAGGAATCATCTTTTTCTTTTTTCAGTGCTTCAATTTTTTGCTCAAAAGCTTGCTTCGTCAAGACTTTATAAGCAATACCAGCACCTAATGTTAAGATTGTGAAGAATAGAAGCCCCACAATAATCCACAAATTTCTTCTCTTCTTGTCGTTTGCTTTACGGTTTGTTCTTTTTTTTGTCATAGTTTTATCATATCAAATCAGGCCTATAATTTCAATGATAAATAGGAAAATGTCCATTTTTTCAAAAATGATAGGTAAAAGAAAGAGGTTGGGACAATATCCCTACCTCACCTTTTATTTGCAATCAAACTTTGACGCGGTAGCTGATTGGACTTTTTGTTCGTCTTTTAGACTCCAAAAACTCCTAATCATCTTCGCGGGGCTGGGACTACGAAATCGAGACTTTGTCTACCGATTTCTGTCCCACCGCCTTTTCTTAATTAAAATCGAATGATTTCTCTTGTTTTTTCATATGAGGAAACAAAGCGATTTGTTACCCCTGGTTCAGCAACTTCCAAAGCTTGGGAAATCTTTTCGAAAGATGCTTGATAATCAAAGGCATTTTCAAAGATTTCTAAAGATTCATGGAAGGCTTGTTGAATCCCTTCATCAAATGATCTGTAGCGATTAGAATATTGAAGCAACTGTTCTGTCAAGGTAGCATATTGCACGATACTGTATGTTTCTGTTTCCAAAACTTCCATATCATGTGACGCGATTTCTAGGATACGATTGACAGACTCAATGTTGACTTGTGACTGTTCCAACTCTGCCATCAAATCTTCAGTACTATGACTAGCAGCAAAGAACAACTTCAAGAAGTTCTGTGGAATTCCTGGAAGATTTCTCTTTTCCATGTAGCGCTTGATTGTGTGAAGTCGATTGACGTAAACATTTGCCTTTTGACGAGCATTAACATCATCTTTTTCAATCTGTACTAGACGTTCGCTCACTGAAACTTGATCATCTTCAATTTCTTTTAATGTAGCTTGAACATTTTCTAAACGTTCTTCCAATACAGAGTAAGCTTCTGAATATTCCTCTTGTTCTGAAGTCAAATCGCTAACTGTAACTTCTAAGGAATCTAAATCCACTTGAAGACGACGAACGTGATTTACATCACTCTCTGCGATTAAGTAGGTCTTGCTCAAACGCTCAATATCCTTCACCAAGACTTGGTTGTTCTCTTTTAAATGATCAAGATAGGTTGGAAGTGTTGACAACAAGTTTTCAACAACTTTTTGAGAAGCAATCTCTCGTTTGAAATTTTATAGAGAGCATTGATTTCTTCTTGAATCTGATTATTTTCATATTCAGCATTGTCCAATTCCAATTTTTTAATATTTTCTTGGTTATTTTTCAAAGCTTCATACAACAACTGCAAACGTGATTCAATGTCAGTTTCTACAAAGTTATAGTTGGCATCAAGCAACTTACGGTAGCCAGCCTCTAAATCTTCCAGTTGATCAGGAAGTTCAGTCGTCAGTTTAGCAACAATTGCTGGAATTCTCTCTACGATATGTGTCAGAGCTAGGATATGATTTTCAGCATTATCCAGAATTCCTGCTGCTTCAACTGGATCTCCTGAAGTGTTTAGCGTCACAAATTGAGAAAATTCTGATTGGATGTTCTCCAATTGTTTTTCAATTTCAGGAAGTGATTGACCATATCTCTCAGAATCTTCAGCGACCGTCTTCTGTAAGCTTTCAAATAAATCTAAAGCATGCAAGACACGACCACTATTTTTTGATTCTTGTTTTTCTAGATCTGCCAAAGCATTTCGAATGGAAGCAATATCTTCTTCGATAAGGGTAATCTGGCTTTCAATTTGATCAATTTTATGTTGAGCTTTCAAAAAGCGAAATGAATTATTGTAACATTCTGCTTCAAACAGATTATTCTCAATATCCGCAAATGAGTTGAGTGATAGGTCTACCCATTTTTGATTCCACTCTCTAAATGCAATCTGACTTTGACCAATCAGATGCATATTCTTAACAGCTTCTACTTCATCGTTAACTGGAAGGTTATACAACTCTTCCTTTCTTTCTTCTAATACTGCGAGCTTCTTTTCATTGCGTTTGCGTAACAAAATTGCCACAACATATGCAATAATCAGAAGAGCCGCGATTGCAATTATAGTAATAATCAACAGATTATCAGACATATCAAACTCCTTTTTATACTTGAAACAATTGTAATGATTATATCATATTTCAAACCATGGGAACTATTTCCCAATTTTTTTAAACGTCAAGCGTACTGTAGACCGCATTTTCTTCGATAAATTCTCGACGTGGTTCTACACGGTCCCCCATGAGCATATCAAAGATTTTATCTGCTTCTGCAGCATCATCAACTGATACACGCGCCATGAGACGATGTTCTGGGTTCATGGTTGTTTCCCAAAGTTGATGGTCATCCATTTCTCCAAGACCTTTATAACGCTGAATAGTTGGTTTTGAACGTCCTTCACTATAGCGAGCTAAGGCTTCCTGTAGACGAATTTCTTGATCTGCTCCAGGTTGGATGTATTCTTTAATTTCACTGCCGACCTTAACACCATAAATTGGTGGTTGAGCGATATAAACATAACCTGCTTCTAAAACGGGTTTCATATAACGATAAATCAAGGTTAACAAGAGGGTACGGATGTGAGCTCCATCGACATCGGCATCCGTCATGATAACGAGTTTTTGGTAACGTGCCTTGCTGACATCAAATTCAGCACCAAAGCCTGTTCCCATAGCTGTGAAAAGGCTACGGATTTCTTCATTGGCAAGGATTTTATCCATGCTGGCCTTTTCAACGTTGAGGATTTTACCGCGAATTGGTAAAATCGCTTGGAATTCACGGTCACGACCAGACTTTGCAGAACCTCCCGCTGAATCTCCTTCGACGATGAAAAGTTCAGTTTCAGCTGGATTATTTGATGAACAGTCTGCTAATTTCCCTGGAAGGTTTGAAATCTCTAAACCAGATTTCTTCCGAGTAACCTCACGCGCACGCTTGGCTGCCACACGCGCCTTAGCTGCCAAAATCCCTTTTTCAACAATCCGCTTAGCAATCTGTGGATTTTCCATTAGGAAGTCTGAAAATGCTTCACTAAAGAGGCGATTAGTAATCTTGACAACTTCACTATTTCCAAGTTTAGTTTTCGTTTGTCCTTCAAACTGAGGATTTGGATGTTTCACAGAGATAACGGCAGTCAATCCTTCACGGACATCCTCACCCGTTAGATTATCTTCATTGTCTTTGAGGAGTTTGTTTTTACGAGCGTAGTCATTGATGACACGAGTTAGGGCTGTACGGAAACCTTGTTCATGTGTTCCACCTTCATGTGTATGAATGTTATTAGCGAAACTCATGACATTTTCATGGTAACCCGTTGTGTATTGCATGGCTACTTCAACTGTGATGTCATCCATTTCTCCATCAGTGTAGATTGGATTTTCAAAAATGACATCCTTGTTTTCATTGATATACTCAACGTAACTCGCAATCCCACCTTCGTAGTGGTAGTTTTTTGTTTGTTCAAGTCCCTCACGCTTGTCAGTGATAGAGATTTGAAGGCCACGGTTCAAAAAGGCTAGCTCCTGAATTCTCTTGTTTAATTTATCAAAATCAAAAGTTGTTGTTTCTGTAAAAATCTCTGGGTCTGGCGTGAAGTGTACGGTTGTACCTGTTTTATCTGTATCTCCAATCACCTCAAGGTCAGCAACAACATGTCCACGACGATATTCTTGGTAATGGATTTTCCCGTTTATGAACACGAACATCTAACTGAGTTGAGAGGGCATTTACAACCGATGAACCTACACCGTGGAGTCCACCTGAAACCTTGTAACCGCCACCGCCAAATTTACCTCCAGCGTGAAGAACGGTAAAGACAGTTTCAACGGCAGGACGGCCTGTCTTTTCTTGAATATCAACAGGGATACCACGTCCATCATCAACAACCGTGATAGAGTCATCTGGCTCAATAAAGACCTGAATATGACTAGCAAATCCCGCCAAGGCCTCATCGATAGAGTTATCAACGATTTCCCAGACTAGGTGGTGAAGACCTTCTTTTGAAGTCGATCCGATATACATTCCAGGACGCATACGAACGGCTTCCAGACCTTCCAAAACTTGAATCTGACTGGCATCATAATCCTGTGCCTGTTGGTTTTTGATTTCTTCTGTCATTTTTTCCCTTTTTCTTACATTTCTAATACTTGTCTCAATGTCACGATATTTTTAAAGAGATGCGTCGCTAAGCCTGCTGCTTGTCCAGCTTCAATATCGATAGAACGGTCACCAATAACGATACCAGAACTAATCTTGTACTTATCTCGCAAATAGATCATAGACTCTGGATTTGGTTTTCTCTTAAAACCAGAGCTAGCTGTTACTACTTCTGTAAAATAGCCAGCAATACCTGTCTTTTCAAGGATATCCAAAACTTGGTCATTGCGATGCGAAACCAAAAAGTTCCGTCCTCCCTGGTCTGAGATTTCCTCCAATAAAGCAGGTACTCCCTCAAACAAGGCAGGATGTTCAAGCTCTCGCGCTTCGTTTTCCTTATATTTTTCTAAAAAATGCTCTATTGTTGGGGCAAATTGGTCAATCGCAAAAGCAGTTGACACTTTCAAAGCATTGTAAACTTTATCATGTTCTTCTTCGATTCCAAATTGAGCCAATGTTTCCACAAAAGCCGCGGTCGAAGTCTCATAATTATCAAGTAAAGTTCCACCTAAATCCCATATGTAATCGTGATATTTCATACCCTTCATTATAGCATTTTTTTATCAAAAAAGCGACGATTTCCTTCTATTTTAACAGTAAAAAACGAGAAGAATCCCCTAATTGATAGATTCCTCTCGTTTTAGTTAATCTAATCCAAACACATCACGATAGAGCATGGCTTCTCTCAAAGCATTTGCATCTCCACCAAGTTGTTCTACTAGGTTATAAGCAAAGGACAGGGCAGTTGCTGGACCGCGACTGGTAGTCAACTGACCATCGACAACTACTGTTTCCTTACGATAGTGACCATCAGCAATTTGATCTTGGACACCATCATAGCAGGTGAACACTTTATCCTTGAGGAGACCAGCTCGATTCAGTACAATTGGTGCTGCACAAATGGCTGCTACTTTTTTACCAACTTGCTCACATTTTTGAAGTTCAGCAATCAATTGCTCATTATCACGCAAGTGAGCTGAACCTGGCATACCTCCTGGTAAGACAATCATGTCGTACTCAGATAAATCACCATCAAAGACACGATCTGCTTGGACTTGGATGGCATGTGATCCCGTTACTCGGGCTTCAAAACCAATCATATGACAAGCAATATTGGCACGACGTAATACGTCCACAACTGTTAGGGCTTCGATTTCTTCAAAGCCATCTGCTAAGATAACTGCTACTTTAGCCATGATTTACTCCTTATTTAACTTTTTTCAAAACAACTTTCTTCCGTTTAAATCTTGTCTTACCGCTCTTTTCTTCGGCTAGATGTGTTTGATAACTCATCGATAGAAGCAATCCAACACCAATCAGATTACTGATAATGGCTGATCCCCCTTGGGAAATGAATGGCAGAGGAATCCCTGTCAAAGGAAGGAGGCCTGTCACTGCACCAATATTTTCAAAGATATGGAACAAGAGCATCATAATGAAGCCAGTTGAAATGTATGTATAAAATTGGTTATTGGACTTCAGAGTGATTTTTAACATTCGATAGATAAGTAGGAGATAAAGCGTAATTACGAGGACAGAGCCGATAAAACCAAAATCTTCTGCAATGACTGTAAAAATCATATCACTCTCACGAACGGGAATGAGGAGATTGGATACATTAAATCCTTGACCAAATAAGCCTCCACTTCCGATGGCGATTTGCCCTTGGGCCTGTTGATAGGTGGTCGTTTGTGCATAATCAAAGGGATTGAGCCAAGCAAGGATACGGTTGATCTGATAGGTTGGCATCCCGATCTGATGCATGAAAGCACGCCCATCTTTTGTGATGAAAATTGCCAAAAATCCTGCAATTCCTGATACAACTGTCGCAAATTGGAATGATAATTTTCCATGATACCCCAGAAAGCAAGACGAGTCCAGCAAAGATTGCGACAAAAACCAAGGCCGTTCCTAAGTCACTCTGCAAGGCCAGTAAAACTAAAACTGGCAGTGTGAAGACAATCAACCACAATATCAAGTGAAAGTCTAATGCAATCGTTCGTTCTTTTTCCTTATGTTTTTGTGTGAATTGGACAATGACCCGAGCCAAGATCAAAATATAGGAAATTTTCATGAATTCGGAAGGTTGGAAAAGTGTCACTCCTCCAATTGACACCCAGTTTTTAGCCCCTGTTGCCGCCACCAAATTGGGATTGTAAAAAATCAAGGGTAAAACCATAAGGACTAGACCTAGGGCGTAGAGATAGGGGGTCGCCTGCCATAAAAATTTTGTATTAAAAAACATGACTACAAAGCTGATGACAATTCCCAAGACGATCCATGCTAGTTGCTGACCGAGAATAGGCCAAATATTATGTGGATAGTCATGACTGACAGCAATGTAAATAGCCACCACTCCAATCACCAGCAAACAGAATACTGGTAAAATCAAACTGTAATCGACCCGAGAGTCGAGAGAACGTTTCATAAAGGTCTCCTTCATTCTTTCAGATGTTTATTTTATTTTTTGTGTAAAAATTCTTGAACTTTTGAGAATACTTGCTCTTTGCCAACTTCTCTCACTCGACTAGTCTGTGACAAGGCCTTGCTAATCTGCTTTCCATATCGTTTGCTTGTCATTCGGCTATCCAATATAAGGACAGATGAGCGCTGGCCAAGACGACGCATGGTTCTACCAATCGCTTGTTTGAGGCGAATAATAGCCATCGGCAGTTGATAGTCATAGAAAGGATTTTTCCCTTCAAGACGCAGTTCCTGATTCATTTTTTTCGTAAAGGGATCTTCTGGATTTTGGAAGGGCAGGCGTGTCACCACTTCAATCACTCGAGGATGAGTTGCAAAATCAACTCCCTCCCAAAAACTTCCTGTCCCTAGTAAGAGTTGAGAGTCTCCTCTTTCAAATCGTTTCTTGAGTTGAGCAGGATCTCCGTTCTTATACTGGGCTAGATGAGGCTGAGATAGAGAGTCAGACACCTGCAACAAAAGGTCTTTTGAAGTGAATAAAACGAGCATGGGTTCTTCAAGATAGGACAAATCTTCCAGCACTTCCACGAGAGCCTGAGCATAGTCTTCTTGGGAGGTTTCTGTCACCAATGGAAAATCCTTGACGACCAAAATTTCTTGATTTTCTTGAAAATTCTCATCCAATTTGTCAAAGGCTGCATGTGGGAATCCCATTAGTTCTGGTAAAGATACCCTGCTACTAATTTCCAAGGTTGCAGAGACAGCTAAGAGCTGACAGCTTTCTGGAAAGATCTCCGAAAAGAGCAGACGTTGATTGCGACTGGAAGAAATGACAACCTTCTTGCTAGACAAGTCTGAGGCTGATAGCCAAAATTCTCCATCAGTGCAGAAAAATCGCTGATAGTCCTGAAAACCTTGAACTTCTAACTCAGAAAAATCCTGTTGGAGTTGTGCCATTGTAGTCGTCGGGCACATTCTTCGTTTGCCAGATAGGAACTGATCCATCAAGTGACAAAGCTCAAAGCGAATACTCTCCATCAAGCGTCTTTGAAGCGTCCCTTTTTCGCGAAATAAGGCTTGATCTAGCTGGTCTACTATGTCGTTTAAAACGAAACTCATCTGCGAAAGATTTTCCAAAGTTAATAAGATCTTCTGAGCCTCATCCAAAATCAAGAGACGGCCCTCTAACAGACTGGGATCGTCCTCAAGTCGGGTAACGAGATAGGCATGATTTGTCACAAGTAGCTGGCAAGAGCGAGCTTTTTTCTGCCCCCGTCTCCAAAAATCCTCTAACCAAAAGAGAGAAGCTTTGGGAAGATTCCCATCATGCACCAAGTTTGGCAAAAATTGCTGGTAACGGTAAAGCTGGCCATCTCATCTAGGTCCCCCGTTTCTGTTTCAGTCAACCAAACTAGAAGTTGCATCTTGAAACGTGTGTACAAGCGATTGGACTCTTCTTCCTCTAGCGCTGCGTGAAAGGCATCTAGTTTTAAGTAATTTTGTGGTCCTTTCAGACTATGAATCGAAAGGTGAAAGACCTCTTCCAATCTACGAGCCTCTTCTTGCATCACTTGATTTTGTAAAACTTTAGTAGGAACACTGAGGAGGATTCCTTTTTCGTTTTCGAGTGATAAGGCTGGCAGGAGATAGCCGTAGGTTTTTCCAATTCCAGTCTGAGCTTGCACAAAGGCAAGATTCTCATTCTGTAGAAAATCTTGAACCTTTTGAGCAAAGTTAGATTGCAGGGGCTCTATCTTCCAAATCCAACAAGGCAATATTGGTTTGGAAATCTTTTGAGAGTTTGCGTGGAGAAAGGGCTGGCTTTTCTTTTCTTAAAAATAAACCTTGCACCTCTACCAAGTCATGTTCTACTAGGATGGACTGCTTCTGATAAACTTCCTCGATGACCAGATAAGACTCATATAATAAACCATCTGACAAACGTAACAAGCGTTCCAACAAGCCTTTTGGCAGTTGAAACATTTTTTGCCGCATACAGAGAAAGAGTTCTGCTGTTGCTTGAGCATCTGATAGGGCAGTATGGGCTTTTTCTAGTGAAATACCCAACTCTTGACAGAGAATCCCCAGGTTATATTTTTCCAGCTGAGGATAAAACACCTGAGCCAACTCGACTGTATCGATACGGGGAGTACGCAATTCATAGCCTTCAAAAAAGAGAAATTCTGCCAACAAATTGGCATCGAACTGGACATTGTGCGCAACAAAAACACCGTCCTTGACCAAGTCAAAAATTTTTCCAGCCACCTGAGAAAACTCTGGTGCCTCTGCTAGTCGCTGGTCGGTCAAGCCCGTTAATTCTTTGATATGAGAATCCAAGGGTTCATGGGGATTGACATCCGTGGCATACTGGTCAACAATCTCGCCATTTTCAATGACCACGATTCCTACTTGGATAATTTTTGCCTTGCTTCCGGTACTGGTCGCCTCTAAATCCACGACAACGTACCGATCATTTCTAAAATTCATCATTAAAAATTATATCAAAATTTACAGCATTTGACATCCATGAACTTTATTGCAAGGGGCAAGTTTCTTGCAAGTTTTGAACAAAAATGATTGAATAGAAGTGTAGAAAAGGAGGGACATCATGAACCCATTAGATTTGTTTAATCAAGTAAAAGAGCTAATCGAGAAAAAAGATTTGGCTGCCGCAAAAACCTTTGTCGAAGAAATAAGGACCAACTCGGTGAGTATCTTAACCAAGCACAAGCTTTGGTTTCAGGCTCAGAAGGACTTAACGGTCTTGTAAATAAGGTCAAAGGCCTCTTCTAATAGTCAAAAGGCACCTGAAAATCTCAGGTGTCTTTTTGTATTTTCTTCATAAAGGCTGGGATATGTTGACTGATTGTGGTTGGCAGAACTACAAAATTATCCTCAGCCAATTCTTGGGCAATTGCTGAATGTAAATAAGTCGCTACTGTCACTCTTTCATAGAGACTTGCTTGGGGAAATTGGCCTGCAAAACCAGCGATCATCCCCGCCAGAGTATCACCCATTCCTCCAGTTGCCTGATAGGGGCCACCGACACTCAGCTGATAACAATCAACTTGTCCAGCTTGCCAGATTCGAGTCGCAAGACCTTTTTGGACTAAAATCGTTCCTGAAGGAAATCTCAGCAAAGCCTCTCTTGTTTCCTCGGTTCCATGGGAATCCAAATCTAAGCCTGACAAGACTTGCCATTCCCTTTGGTGAGGCGTTAAAACAAGCTGAGCTTAGGAAATTTCATTCCCGTCTTAGCAAAAATGGATAAGGCTCCGCCATCCAGTATGAGAGTCTGGTCTTGATTTAAATGATGAAAGACTGTTTGGAGAAGCTTTTCTCCACGCTTATCATCCACTAGTCCAGGTCCAACCAAGACAATTTTAGTCTTCTGCAACTGTTGCTCAAGCAATTGCTTATCATCAAGAGCAAAAGCCATAGCCTCCGGAAGATGGCTATGTAGAGCTGGAATATTCTCTTTATCCGTCGCTACTGTCACCAAGCCTGCGCCACTTCTAACAGCCCCTAAGGCAGCCATAATAATCGCTCCCCCATAGGGATAAGTCCCTCCAATCAAGAGAAGACGACCATAGTCTCCCTTATGACTAGAACGAGGACGCTCAATGATAACTTTTTTCAGTAGAGCTTGATCAATCTTTTTCATACACTACTCCTTCAACTTATCCTTACCATGCAGTACTTGATTAACCTTAGTATTCCAAGCCTGTAACCCTTCTCCTTCATAGTCTAGGTAAGTCACTCTATCTTGTAATTGACAAGGAATCAAACCTTCAAAACAAGACTTATCTTTTGAAGGAATAACACACAAATGAAGAAAGGTATCTAAATCTAAACTATCTCTTACCTTCGCAACATGATAGCCATCAAACATATAGCCTGGTGCTTGAATTAATTCTTCATACAGAAAATGAAAACTAACGCCAGGAATGAACTTTTCTTGTAATTCCTCCTCAGACGGTGCCCGTCCTAACAAACGCTCCATAGCGAGTCGGTAACCCGAAGTCGTATTAGACCATCCGAACATGATATAGTCAAAATAGTCTGCTGGATCAGAAGCTGCATTACGACTATCTGTAACTAGCTCAGCTCCACTTTTACCAAATACTTTTACCGCCGACATGAGTTTTCCAATCTGAAAAATAGCCTGAGCCGCCTCAACTGTACAAGTATGACTACAATAATTTGAAGTAACCAACTTCCTCTGGATATCATAGGTAGAAGCTACAAGCCGATGACTTGGTCTGTACGGAGGAAAATAGCTATGCTCTTGCAAGTAATCATGAATTTGTTTATTCAATTCATGATTCTCACATTCCACAATGGTCTGACGATGATGGTCCTGTTCGTAAGCAATAAACTTTGCTAGCTTCTCCAATTCCCATTCTTTAATCTGAGGATAGTTTTCAAGAGCAAATTGATACATCCCATCCCACTGGAGACTAAAATCTGCATTACAAACTTTTACAATCATGGTCCTTCTCCTCACATTCTCTTACTTTCATTATACACCTCACTACCCAATTAATAAAGGAGAAGACTATGCTATCTTCTCCTTCTTTTATAATGATTAGCTTTTTCAGAGCTGGGAGTTTTCAACCTTACTTTTCTTTACGTTTAACTGTTAGTAGAGCTACTGATAAAACAAGACTGAGACTTGCTAGGAAGGCAGCTGTATCAGATCGACTTTCACCTGTTTCTGGAAGTCTTGCTGAATCTACTTTCTCTGAAGCATTTTCAAAGTTTTCTCCATTAACTGCTGGTTCTTGATCTGATGTTACAGGTTCTTGGTTTTGTTCTTTATAGACAATCGCATAAAGTCCTAGATCTTTGGTGACAAATTCAACCATGTCACCTACAAGCGTCACCTTTGAACCTTTAAGCCTTGATCTAAGCTCATGTGATAAACTCCTTGAACCTGTCCCTTGACTGGTAATCTCACTAGGACAGCACCTTCAAGTTCAACTTCTTGGTTGTCCTTATCCAGCAATTTCACTTGATACGCATCATAGTGCTTACCAGCTAATTCTTGTCGTAGAACCTTTTGCACTTGAAGCTTGAGATTAGCATCTAAGTCTTGAGATAGCCCTGCTACCAGAACTCCAGTTTCCTTATCAGTCAAGATACGGACCTCTTCGGCTGGTTTAACAAGACTTGATGTAGCCTCATTTCCAGCTGTAGCCACTGTTCCTGTATATTCTGGTAACTCATTCTTAGCCGCTTCTACTGCATTGACACCTCCCTTGAATTCTGGGATTTCTACTACTGGAGCTGGCTCATCGCCTACTGTGCCGATTGCATCTGTGTATTCTGGTAACTCATGCTTAGCGGCTTCTACTGCATTGACACCACCCTCAAATTCTGGCACTTCTACTACCGGAGCTGGTTCGTCGCCTACTGTGCCGATTGCATCTGTGTATTCTGGTAACTCATGCTTAGCGGCTTCTACTGCATTGACACCTCCCTTGAATTCTGGGACTTCTACTACTGGAGCTGGATCCTCACCTGCTGTACCAACTGCCTCTGTGTATTCTGGCAACTCATGCTTAGCGGCTTCTACTGCATTGACACCACCTTCAAATTCTGGGACTTCTACTACCGGAGCTGGTTCGTCTCCTTTACTTGTTGTCGGTGCTGGATCGTTTTCCACTTCTTGATAGAAGGTAGTCATTTCGTAGAACTCTGGTTCTCCACCTTCCCAAGAAACTTTTACATCGAGAATCCGTGGATTTTTTCCTGAAAGGGCAAAAGTTTGGAAACTTGATCTGACTTCACCCAAGTTTTTCCAGACTGATTCACCAGCATTATTCAAGGTACGAACTTGGACATTTACTTTTGCACCTTCTGGCAAGTCAGCAATCAAGCGAACATGATTGACCTTGGTTTCTTCAGATAAATGATAAACAAGCTCTCCTTTATCTTCAGTAGCTGCATAGCTTGTCAATACATTACCGTCAGTCATATTTTTCTTCAGGTTATCCGCTGCTTCGCTACCATTTCCTGTCACTGTAGGATTATTTTCAGAATTGATAAATTCACCATCATTGATCACGATTTCGCTAAATCCTACAAAACGAGCATTATAGTCCGCTGTAAAGAGAACACGCATAAACTTAGCAGTTACAGGTTGATCCAGAATACCTTCAATATAACGATTTCCTGGGTTTGCAGAATCATGTGTCCAGCCGTCGGTCAAGGAATTATCACGAATTTCATTTTCCACACCATCTCCGACTGTTACAACATCCGTCCAATTCTTACCATCTTCACTGACTTGAATCTTCCCATCACGCAAATAATTACGCTGGGCATCCTGAATATAAGCACGAATCTTCTTGACTTGACGAGTGGTGCCAAGTTTCATGACAATTTCCCCGTTTTTACGTTGATAATCAGAAAATTCTACAAAATTATTAAAGTCCCCATCAAACAGTTGACCTAAATTGTGAATGCGACGAACATCATTAGCACCATAATATTGGTGGATACCCATAGTGGTTGATAAGAGTTCAGTTGGATCCACTTCTTTTGTCTTGACGACTAATTTTCCAGTAGGAAGCGCTTGATCCTTATCAGTCTTGTTCACAATGCGTACATAGCGTACCAAGGCGTGTTCTGGAAGTTGGTCAGCGCTCATCCATTCCACTTCATTTGCTGAATATTCTAGTGTCAAACCTGTTTCACCTGCACCTTCAAGTGCAATTGAACTAGCTTCATGGAGGCGGTCCAATTTCAAGCCAAGATAGCCATTTACTGGAAGATGATTCCCTTGAGGTAGGCCATTTCATAACGACCACGACTGTCCACTACTGGCGTTTCCTTCAGGCTGTCGACATTGGTGACGGTCAAATCAGTATTTGGTGTATCAACGTCAACTCTAAAGTCCGCAATTCTCCACCATTTGCTGAGAAGCTGTGTATTACGAACACGAACGTATTGTGCTGTGAAGGTTTGGCTAATATCTGAAATTCGATCCCCAGCTAAGGTCTGAAGTGTCTTCCAGTTTGTACCGTCTGTAGAATATTCGATGACACCAGCTGTTAGTTTATCACCTTCCCCTTGAACTAGATGAACATGTTTCACTTTCTTAGCTCCACCCAAGTCCATTTGAACCCAAGCATTTTCTGGAGTCACATTTGTTTGATTGGCATGAGCCATCATAGATTCGGTGTTATCTTTGCCATCTTGCATTTGAAGCACACTGGTTCCATACTTGTAAACCAGATTTGGACTTAGGGTAATGGTTCCTTTTACCTTCTTGCTTCCAAGTTCGAGCGGTCTATTGACGGCAATCTCACGCATGGCAAGCCAAGCATTATCTTTCTTAGCAGTGGCACGCATACGAACTGCTTGTGCCGTAATATCAAGATTAGTAAATTCAAGCGTACGTTCTCTACCTGTGTAGGCTGGACTTGTGAGAGCCACCCAGTCGCCCTGTTCGTTTTGATATTCCACAAGGGCATTTCCAAAGGTATAATTATCGGCTGTCTTTGTACCTGTAGCAAAACCTAGCGTATGAACCTTAATGGCTTTATTGAAACGAAGACCTACATAATCATCTCGTTCAATAACGGTTGTCGTCTTGACAATCGCATGAGTATCCAAGTCGCCATCTGTTACTTCTGCAAGACCTCCTTCAATCCCCGCACGGTTGGTAATAAAGGTGGTCACAAGTTTATCTGGATGCAGCATGGTCTGGATATGTGTTGCCAAGTATTCCTTTAAGTTATTGATAAATGGACGAATATGTTGCACCCCAAACTCTGCACGTTCATAATGGTCTACATAGAAGAAAGAGTAACTAATAGACTGGTCGTAATACTTAACCCCAGCATAGTAATGCTCCCATACTTTAGCATCATTCTTTTCAGCCAGACCTTCTGTCGCTGTCAGTAAGGCTTCTAAAGCATCCATCTGGTCCACTGTATTGTCTAACCAGTAGTGGATTTGGTCAATAAGCTTCTTGTCCCCTTTTTCTTTCAGAAGGAGGGCGTCAGCCTTCAAGTTTGCAAAGATACCCTTTAATTCTTTTCTCTCTGCGTCTACATTTTGACCAGCCTTCAATTTGTTATAAAAGTCTGTCAATTTAGGTGCAAGCTCAACAGATTCTTCCAATTTTGTGACATGTGGAGGACGGTTTTGGTTGCGCATATGCTTACCAAGTTCACGAAAGGCTTTTGATACATCACTTTCCTCAAAATTTCCATTGACCACATAGTTAAAGGCCATATCATTGATTTTTCAGCTTCTTCCGCACTTCTCCATTGTTTCCAACCATACTGAGCCACATCAAAAAGGGCTACCTTTGAAGCTTCGGATTGTTGCATCGGATTTAGCATGATGCCCTGAGCCAAGGACAAATCAACATTGGGATGTAAGAATTTTTCACCACCACCTAGAATCAAGTGTTGCTTGGTATTATCATTACAAGGCCAGTTGATCCAGAAATGAATCGGACGATACTTCTTGCCGCCTTCTGTCAAATTCTTCTTCAAATTTGTTAGGAAGGTTTGGTCAACTGCACCCCAAACTTTTCCTCCTGTTAGGGTTAAATGAACCGTTTCTGGAAGGTGTTCGTTAAGCGTGCGAAGTTCATCTTCTGTCCCTTGTCCCATATACCAGGCTGGAACGAAAATCATATCTTTACGAAGACCACTGTATTTTGTTTCTTGTTCAGTTAGCCAATTTGTCAAATCGGTCATTAACCGAACATAACTATTGTAGCCACCAACAGGCCAGGCCGCATCATCAGCTAGAACCCCAAATTCACGCACACCTGCATCTAACAATTGGGTGAATTTCGCTTTAATAACATCTAAATCCTGTTTATATAATTCATCCGTGTCAAAACGCATCTTATTATGCATAAATGGATGGATGGTCCATACATAGCGAGTCTTTGTTTCATTCCCCACACGAGCTAGATCACGAATCTCTGACATTTTTTCTTCTGGATAGAGTTCACGCCATTTAGCATTGTGATAGGGATCGTCTTTTGGCGCAAAAAAGTACTGAGTTAATTTCAAGTCACCACCATAGCGCATCAGCTCTTCACGGTTTTCTTTGGTCCAAGGATTTCCATAATAACCTTCGATAAAGCCACGATTCTTCACTTCTGCGTAGTCTTCTACGGTCACATCTCGAAGAACTGGGACAGGACTCTCCTTCAGCATCTGTTTCAAGGTTGTTAGTCCAAAGAAGACAGCATCCGTATCTTTTCCGACGATCGAAATCTTATTGTCCTTCACGCGCAAGACATAGGCATCAATTTTATCGTATAATTCAGACGAAATATCTTGGACTTCTTTTTCTGCCAGAGGAGCTTTCCCACGCACTCCAAGGAAAATGTTGGTCGCCCCTTCTGTAGCTTTTGTACTGGTAGTGTAAGACACATTACTAGCTTGGAGAACTTCTTTGGCACGGTTACGTGTATAGATATCTAAGCCATCGCTAAAGACAAGGTTTACCTTTCCTTCTAGAGCAGTAACACCATCGCCATAAGTAACCTTTTGAGGTCTTGGGAATACCGTATATTCTTTTTTAGCTACTTGAGATTTTGCGTCATCAATTTCTGCTTTACTTGCAGGTTTATCCGTCGTGAATGTATCAGCTTTTTCCACCGTTCCATTTACTTCAGCTGGTTTCGTAGGTTCTGTTACTGCATTGGTCTCAGTAGGAGCTACTTCAGTAGAAGCATTTTCTACGGTTGTACTTTTCTCCTCTACTGTAGAATTTTTAGTTTCTACTGGTTTTGAAGAAGTTTCTTCAGGAGCTTGAGACTTAGTAGCTACCTCTTCCACTTTAGTCTCTGAAACTAAGTCTGCCTCTGCACTTTTAATAGCGCCTGCCAATTCTGGTGATAACTTATCCTCTGGTGGAAGCTGTGTAAGACTTGTTTCTGCTTCTAGTGCGGGCTCTGTCTCTGCAGCTTGTACCATGCTGGCTCCAAAGATACTCGCACCAACCATTACTGAAGCTGCTCCTATTGCAAATTTTCGAATGCTATAATGACAACGTTTCTCAAAAAATTGATGATCCATCTTTCTTCTATTCCTTTCCTCCAACCACTCATCTAAGCGGTTTCATCCCTATTTTAAAAAATGGAGAGAACCTAGAGGTCCTCTCCATATGGTTGTAGCATTTTTCGATCCTATCCACTGGGATAGTCCAAGTATTTCTACAATCAATCAGCAATGTAGAGTTCCAAACTCTATTTTTCTTTACGTTTAACAGTTAGTAGAGCTACTGATAAAACCAGACTGAGACTTGCTAGGAAGGCAGCTGTATCAGATCGACTTTCACCTGTTTCTGGAAGTCTTGCTGAATCTACTTTCTCTGAAGCATTTTCAAAGTTTTCTCCCTTAACTGCTGGTTCATGAGCTTGTTCTACTGGTTTTACTGGTTCTTGGTTTTGTTCTTTATAGACAATCGCATAAAGTCCTAGATCTTTGGTGACAAATTCAACCATGTCACCTACAAGCGTCACCTTTTGAACCTGCAAGCCTTGATCTAAGCTCATGTGATAAACTCCTTGAACCTGTCCCTTGACTGGTAATCTCACTAGGACAGCGCCTTTGAGTTCAACTTCTTGGTTGTTCTTATCCAGCAATTTCACTTGATAAGCATCGTAGTGCTTACCAGCTAATTCTTGACGTAGAACCTTTTGAACTTGAAGCTTGAGGTCTTTAGATAACTCTGTAGTTAGCCCTGCTACCAGAACTCCAGTTTCCTTATCAGTCAAAATTCGAACCTCTTCGGCTGGTTTAACAAGATTTGGTGCAGGCTCATTTCCAGCTGTAGCCACTGTTCCTGTGTATTCTGGCAACTCATTCTTGACAGCTTCAGCAGCATTGACGCCACCTGTAAATTCTGGGACTTCGTTCTTAGCGGCTTCTACTGCATTGACACCACCTTCAAACTCTGGGACTTCTACTACTGGTGCTGGCTCGTCACCTACTGTGCCGATTGCCTCTGTGTATTCTGGCAACTCGTTTTTAGCGGCTTCTACTGCATTGACTCCGCCCTCAAATTCTGGAACTTCTACCACTGGAGCTGGCTCGTCGCCTGCTGTACCAACTGCCTCTGTGTATTCTGGCAATTCATTCTTAGCGGCTTCTACTGCATTGACACCACCTTCAAATTCTGGCACTTCTACCACTGGAGCTGGCTCGTCGCCTACTGTGCCGATTGCCTCTGTGTATTCTGGCAACTCGTTTTTAGCGGCTTCTACTGCATTGACTCCGCCCTCAAATTCTGGGACTTCTAACACTGGAGCTGGTTCGTCACCTACTGTGCCAACTGCACCTGTGTATTCTGGCAACTCATGCTTGGCAGCTTCAGCAGCATTGACGCCACCATCAAATTCTGGAACTTCTACGACTGGAGCTGGCTCGTCACCTTTGCTAGTAGTAATGGCTGGTTTGACCTTAACTTCAACAACTCGATCTTGCGCCTCAGTCGTATCTGTATGAACAGTTGTACGGTTAGATCCTAAGACCTCAACATAATCAACTCTTTCACCCTTCTTACCTTCTGAGATTACACGACGTTCATCTTGCGCTAAGTCATTGTTTTCACGAATAATTTCCTTAAATGGAATTTCGGTCTTGACAACTTCTAGACTTGGTCGTTCGAGAACAGGACTTTGGTCGCCTTCTTCAGGAACTATACGGTGACTAGGTTTGAAGTGAATACGATATTCCTTGACAAGACTACCATCCTTAGCAAGAAGGCGAACAAGGCTAGGAAGGTTATCCTGACTAGACTCAACAACCGTTGTCACACCGTGACCACTTGCTTGAGCAGTCACCTGTGGTTTAGTGCCATTTAAGTTCACTGTATAATCTGAAACCGCAGGATCAAAATTTTCCAATGCTTTTCCAGCAACCGAAATAGTCACTGAAGGAGTTTCCACATCGTTTGCTTTAGCAGGAGAGTAGGCACTAAACTCAACCATTGCTAGACCATTAGTTGTCGATTTACGAGTCATACGTGCTCGAATAGCTGTTGTCTGAATTGGATCAAAGGTAAATTCGATTGGTTTACCAGCCACGATTTCTCCAGATGCCTTGTAAGGAATTTCTTGCCAGTTTTCTGCCTTGTTAAATGGATGATCCGCATTCTCTTCATAGCGAGAAATAGTGCTAGGTTCTGTATAGGCAGGCCCAACATATCTTTCTAATACCATTGTCGCTGGTGCGTCTGTTCCACTGTCTTTAAAGAACTGAATAGCTACTTTTCCAACAGCCTGAGGTGTAATCTGACCATTCTTCTTAAAGAGAATTCCCACAGATGTTTCTTGGTCTTTCGGAGTACGAGACCAGTTAGTCCAACGTCCATCCTCGTTAAAGTGCCCATCGTTGATATAGAAAATCTTATCCCGAGAAGCAGCTTGTGTATCATTTGTAGTAGATGCAAAAGCTTTAGAATCTGTCGCATTATTGCTTGCATTTTCTGAGATAACTTGATTACCTTTTGTAACAACTGTTACTTGCATCTTGGTTGTTAGGTCTGTTCCTAGAACATGACCAAGCACTTCAAAGTTACCTTCTTGGGCAGTCGCATGTTCTGGCACTGCATCCCATTGGACAGCAAGATTAGCTTTAACCCAGCCAGTCTGTGATGGATAGTAGACTGTTACCTCGGCAGGCAATTGAAGTTGATCGCCAACGTTCAAGGTCTGGGCACTATTTTCCGCAGCTACTGGTTGTGTTGACTCTTTTTCGTCATCACGGAAGATACGATATTCTTTAAGAACAGTTCCATCCTCAGCTTTCAAAATAAGACGTGTCGCACCTTTTTCACTTGTTGCAGGAACAACTGTCACCAAGCCATTGTTGCTGGCTGTTGCAGTGATTTCCTTGCTTGCTTGAGGAATATAATAATCTGTCTTAGATGGATTGAAATGCTCAAGCTTCTTACCATCTACTTGGATAGAAATTTCTGAGCTGGTAGCGCTTGGAACCTTACTTCCTAAAATAGTAATTTCTGTTAAACCAACACCAGCCTTTCCATCTGCCTTCTTCATACGCATACGAACAGCATAAGTTTCAACCTTGTCAAATGTAAAGTGGTTTGTTTGACCTGCAGATAATTGCCCTGGAGCTTTGAGGTGCTCAACCTCTTTCCAGTTGGCAGCATTGTTGAATGGATGCTTGGCATCTCCTTGAGCATGATTGACATCGTTTGGAAGATCTGGAACTTCTTGACCAACATAATATTCGATGACATATTCTTTTGGAAGTCCGATTGCACCATCTGTATAGAAATCAACGGAAAGATTATCGACAAATCGTTTGGTCAAATCACCTGAATTACCAAACAAGATGGATGCCCAATCATTATCTGTACCTGTTTGCCATGTAGTCCATCGATTCTTGACATCTGTATTGGCTCTTGAAACTGTCAAGTCGTTCAGGGTACTTGCCGAATCATCCCCACCCGTATTGGATACAATAGCAGCTGGCAATTGAGAACCAGTCCACTGTTTAGAGATATTATTTCCAGCAACAACTTGACTAGAAACACGGACATGGGCCTTGGTAGTCAGATGGCTACCCACTAATTGACCCTTGATTTCATAGATACCTTCAGTCTGACTAAAGTTTCAGGAACCTTGTCCCAAAGGACATCTTTATAGACAGTTGTTCCATTAGAATGATAAGCACGAACACTAGCAGGTAATTGAACAGTTTCACCCTTAGGAAGAGTGAGGCTGATTTCTTCTGCAACCTGCAAACCTTCTACAGTCACATTGGCAAGAGCTTCAATATCTGTACCTTCGACATGACCTTTAAGGGTAAAGCTATGATAGTAACCAAGTTCTTTGGCATCTACCTTGTCCCAAGTTACAGCTACCTTACGAGGCAAGCCCTTATCAAATTCTGCTCCGATTTGATCAGGCAAATTCGGTTGCTGATTGATATCTGTAGAGATAGAAACAGGATGTAGCTTGACAATTTTCTTGTCTACTGTATTTTCTTTTATCACAAGTTCAGTTGCTACAGACTGAGTCTTATCAGTTTGATTGTCAATACGAGGAGTGAGGGTTACACTACCTTTCTTGTAAAGAAGCAAGTTCTGACCATTCACCTCAAGATGAGCACCATCAGCTGACTTAACTTCCAAATGGATATCTGACGCTGAAAATTCAGTTTGTGTACCATCTTCGTAGTGCCCAATGACATGATAAGGGAGAACTTGGTCTTCTGTTGCAGTCTCTTTTCCTTCAACGCTTACTTCCAAGCGTGTCAAGGCAGGCGCTTCTTCACAAATTGAATCAAGTAAGTTTGAACTAAATCGCCCTTCTGGTCACTCAAGAATACAGAAGCCTGATAATCATTAGCTGCTGAAGCTTGTTGAACGGTTACCTGATAGCCTGTTGTCTGTGCTCCAACACTTGGGATTTTAGCAGTATAAGGAAGGGATACTCGGTAGTAGGTCTTTCCAGGCTCAAAGTTTTCAAGAGTCTTATCTCCAACCGTGAGACCTGTAACAGTATTTTCTGTTTCCTTATCACTTGCGATAAAGGTTGCCGTAACCTCGTAGTCATTGCCTTCCAATTTACCAGTTGCTTCAGTACGTCCACCTTCTTTTGTCAAGGCAGATGGATCTTTCAAGGTCCAAGAAACGACATTCGCATCAACCAAGTTACCATCTGACAAAACAGCCGTTACAGTTTTATCCAAATCTTCTGCTGCTGTTCCCACTGGGACTGTTGCTACCTTAGGCAACCACTTATCGAGTGCAACCACCTTAACAAGGGCTTCAGCCTTGGCTTCGAGACCTTCCACACTACCAAGGACTTTTTTCTCACCAGCACTTGAAAGGAGATCTTCTGGGATGTCCCAAGTCACAGCTTTTTCTTCAACACTGCCATCACTATAAATAGCTGTCACAGTCTCTGGCAATTTAGGATTTTCGCTGACATCAGTTCTTGCCTTCACAGGGGCAAAAGCGACAAAATGGCGATTTTCTTTCTTGCCTGAAACGGTTGTGACTGTTGCCTGATCTGAAGCCAAGCCTGCAGAATCCGCATAAAGAGTGAATTTACCTTCTTTTTCAGTCGATTTTACAATGACAACACCTTTACCATTGAAGGCTTTTCTTTGCCATGTACCATCTTTCTGAGCCTTATAACGTTCACGGCTAGCTTGTTCCCCATTGTCCACACCGACGATTTGGCCTTGGCCATGAAGATTGAAATGAACAAGATTATTGGCAGTTGGTACAACATTGCCGTCTTCATCAACGATTTCATAATGGATATAAGACAAATCCTTACCGTCTGCAGTGATGACATGTTCTTCCTTAGTGAGTCGAACTCTAGCTGGTTCCCCAGCTGTTGTCACACTATCACGCGCAATCTCTTTACCATTTTCATCACGAGCAATAGCAGTTAAGGTACCTGGTTTATAGTCTACCAACCACTCAAGATACAATTCACTTGGTTTAGCTCCCTCGTGATAAGGACGACCATCTTCAGTTGTTTTCTTAACAAATTCCTTTCTTACCGAGGGACTCATTGTTCAAGAACAATTCTACGCTGGCGGCATTTGAGAAGGTCCGTACAGGAACCTTGCCATTGACCAGCATATTACGTTCTTTAAGCGTTTCTTCAGTCCAATTCCAGTGAGGCATGATACGAACAGTTGGTTTTTCTTTGGCACTATACCATTCACTACGGTAGAGATAGAAGTCATTCTTAGGCAAGCCTGCCGTATCAATGATACCAAAGTAAGAGCTTTTTACTGGTGTGTTATCTTGGTTATGCCATGGTGTTGGTTCACCGATATAGTCAAAACCAGTCCAGATGAACTGACCTGCATAGCCAGCACGATCACGGTCAAAAGTCCAAGATTCAGTAGCTGTTCTACCCCAGGCTACACGGTCATTACCATAGTCTGACTGTTCATAATGACGATTTGGACGATTGTCGTGCCAGAGTAAATGAGCAGGATCAAAATAAGAATCTCGAGTTCGAGTCGCTGAAGAGGTTTCAGAACCATAAATCAACCAATCTGGATGTTCCTTACGAACCGCATCATAATTCCGTTCCCCATAGTTCATACCAACAGCATCCATGATTGCTGCTAATTCTAAGAACAAGCCGCTTGATCTACGACTGAATTTGTTTTCACCCATGGTCACATAGCGTTCTGTATCGATTGCTTTGATGATGGCTTTCAAACGCTTGGCTGTTTCTAGCGAACGCTCACCACCATCTGCTTCATCAACTTCGTTACCGAGTGACCACATAACGATAGATGGATTATTTTTATCACGTTCGACCATGGTTCTGAGGTCAAAATCAGACCACTTCTCACCCTTCTTAGCTTCTGGGTGAGTTGCATCTTGGTCAAAGAAACGTCCATAGTCATACGTTTTCTTGCCACGATACCAAGTATCAAAGGCTTCTTCTTGGACCAAAAGTCCTAGATTTGCTGCAGCGTCGAGCAACTGTGGACTTGCTGGATTGTGGGTTGTACGGATAGAGTTAACTCCCATATCTTTCAGGAGTTTTAATTTACGATAAGTTGCCTTATAATTTTCTTCTGCTCCCAAGGCACCGTTATCATGGTGGATACTAACCCCATGGAATTTCATTTTCTCACCGTTAAGAGAGAATCCTTCTTTGGCTGTCCAGTTAAAATAACGATAACCAAAAGTATCTTCTGTCACATCAACTAGCTGATCTTCTTTATAAACCTTGGTTTTCAGAACATAGAGCTGAGGATGGTAGCTTTTGGTTGTCCAGAGGGTTGGCTTATTAACCAAAATCGTTTGCTTAAAGTCAGCTGTCTCATTTCCTGCTAGACTCTTAGTTACAGAACGAACCAAATCTGAAACAGCCTTACCTTCCTTAGTAAAAATCTGTTGCTCTACAAATACCTTAGCTAGAGTCTTGGCAGTATTTTTGATCTTACTTTGGATTTGTGTTTCAACATTGCCATCTTTTTGTTCAGCTAGTTTTGGAGTTGTGATATGATTTCCATTTTCAGCTACCTGCACCTTGTCGCGATAGCTCAGAGTTACATCGCGATAGATACCACTTCCTGAGTACCAACGACTACTTGGTTGCTTATTGGTAACTTGGACAGCAATGGTATTTTCACTACCATCTTTATTTAAAAATTCAGTAATATCGTATGAAAAATGATTGTAACCACTTGGATAATGACCTACAAATTTACCATTTACATAGACCTTAGAGTCCATGTAGACACCATCAAAGTTGATCCGAACATCCTTGTCTTTAGCACTTTCGTCAACCGTGAAGGTCTTGCGATACCAGGCAGTACCCCCGTTTAATTGACCGCCTTCATTTCGAGCAGGAGACTTGTGGTCAAAATCAAAATAGATACTCCAGTCATGAGGAAGGTTCAACTTAGACCAGTCATGAACATCCACATCTTTCTTAGAAAAGTCACCTTGAGCGTTTAGTTTAAAATACCAGTCTTTGTTGAAATTTTGTTTTCTTTCTTCAAGGAGTTGATTTTCTTTTTCCTTCTCTTTTGTAGCTTGAGGCGATTCACTTGCAGAAGCTTTTTCTTCCTTGCTTTTATCATCCGTTACAGGTTTATTTTGATTAGGTGTATCAGTATGTTCTTCTCGAACTGCTGACTTTTCAGGACTTCCTTCTGAAATTGTAGCCTCTTTCCCATTCGCTTCAGCAGCAGGTTTTGCAGTTTTTTCAACTTTGTCTTCTTTAGGGCTGACTACTTCCGCTTCCTTTTCTTCCTTAGGACTTGTTGCCTCAGTCACCTTTTCTTCAGTTATTGGTTTGCGGATTCAACAGTATCATTTTCTTTTTCAGTAGCGGAATCTTGTGGGCCATTTTGCTCAGCTTTTGCAATTGCTGCAGCAACCTCATCTGGAAGCTTATCTAAAGGTTGAACTTGATGAATTGTTTCCTCACTGGGACTTGCTGTTTCGGTTTCAGCTGCTTGAGCCACCTGAAGACCAAATATACTAGCTCCAATCATAACTGAAGCCGCACCAATGGCAAATTTACGAATACTATAATGACACCGTCTTTCAAAAAATCTCTTATCCATTATTGTTCCTTTCCAATGTTCTAGTAAGCGATTACATTTTACTCCAAAAAATAAACCTCCCTCTAGACGCTTACTTATTTTATCCATATAAATATTGATGCTTTTAATATATCAAAATAGTAGAGTTTTTTTCAATAATTTGTAGAAGTTTTACTGTAATTTTATTAAAAGAAGTGCAAGAAAAAAACAAGTTCATTTTTTAGAACTTGTTTCTTCACTATATAAAATCAATGCTTGTATTATCTAACCAAACTACGCAATGCAGCCTGATAAGTCTGCTCCATCAACATAGTAATGGTCATAGGTCCAACTCCACCAGGTACAGGTGTGATATGGCTAGCGATTGGCGCAACAGCATCATAGTCAACATCGCCACAGAGCTTGCCATTTTCATCTCGGTTCATCCCCACATCAATGACAACTGCTCCAGGTTTGACAAAGTCAGCAGTCACAAACTTAGCACGACCGATTGCTACGACAAGAATATCCGCCTTAGAAGCTACCTTGGCAAGATTATGTGTTCGTGAGTGGGTCAAGGTTACAGTTGCATTCTTAGCTAATAACAACTGGGCCATTGGTTTACCGACAATATTAGAACGACCAATAACAACCGCATTCTTACCTTCTAGTTCAATCCCATACTCATGAAACATTTCCATAATACCAGCAGGAGTTGAAGGAATCATAACTGGATGACCAGACCAAAGGCGCCCCATGTTGAGCGGATGAAAACCATCCACGTCCTTTTCTGGATCAATAGCCAATAAAACAGCTTCTTCATCGATGTGTTTTGGCAAGGGTAACTGGACCAAAATACCATGCCAAGCTGGATCGTGATTGTATTTGGCAATCAAGTCCAACAATCCCTCTTGGGTAATGGTCTCAGGAACTCGCACAACTTCACTTTGGAAACCTGCAGCTATCGCTGAACGTTCCTTGTTACGAACGTAAACCTGACTGGCTGGATTGTCCCCAACCAAAATAACTACCAAACCAGGAACCAAACCTGTCTCTTCTTTCAATTTCGCAGTCTTTTCAGCCAATTGTCCTTGTAGCTTAGCTGCTAAAGCCTTGCCATCAATAATCTGTGTCATGTGTTTTCTCTTTTCTAACAAATATCTTCTATTATATCAAAAAAACACTTGTCCCTCTAACACTTCTTACCTAAGAGACCTTATAGTCTGAAACTATAAGAAAAAAAGCCCTTATCGAGCTTTTCTAAATTACAATATTCTTACAAAACCTTACTCAAGAAATCCTTGGTTCTTTGTTCTTGGGTTTGTTCAAAGACTTGCTCTGGAGTTCCATCTTCGACAACAACACCGTCAGCCATAAAGATGACGCGGTCTGCCACTTCACGCGCAAAGCCCATCTCATGCGTCACGATGACCATAGTCATTCCTGACTTAGCAAGTTCTTGCATAACCGCTAGTACTTCCCCTACCATTTCTGGGTCTAGGGCAGAAGTCGGTTCATCAAAAAGTAGGACATCTGGTTCCATGGCAAGACCACGAGCAATAGCGATACGTTGTTGCTGCCCACCAGACAAACTTTGTGGATAAGCATCTGCCTTATCTGGTAAACCAACCTTTTCCAAGAGCTCATGCGCTCTCTTCTCAGCAACTTCCTTACTTTCCCCTTTGGTCTTGATAGGAGAAAGCGTGATGTTATCCTTCACTGTCATATTGGGGAAGAGATTAAACTGTTGGAAAACCATTCCCATCTTTTCACGCATGGCAAAGAGGTCGTTTTTCTTATCTGTAATGTCTACTCCTTCAAAGATAACCTTTCCTTTTGTCGCTTCTTCGAGGAGATTCATAGAGCGAAGGAGGGTTGACTTACCGCTACCAGACGGTCCGATAATCACCACAACTTCCCCTTTTTTGATTTCAAGATCAATCCCTTTTAAAACTTCATTCTTCCCAAAGTTTTTATGAAGGTTTTCAATTTTTATAAGCGTTTCAGTCATTTTTTTTTCTCTCCTTGTCCCATACGATTTTCAAAAGCTTTCAAGGCTAGTGTCAAGATAGAGGTCATAATCAAGTAGTAAAAGGCTGCAAATAAGAGTGGAGTTAAAGGTAAGTAGGTGGTTGTTGACACCGTAGTAGCTCCATTCCACAATTCCATGACACCGATTGCTGACAAGAGTGAACTATCCTTGATAATGGTAATAAACTCATTCCCCAAGGCTGGCAAGATATTCTTGATGGCCTGTGGCAAGATGACATAGCGCATGGCATTTTTAGGACGAATCCCTAGAGAGTAAGCCGCCTCTAATTGTCCTTTAGGTACTGCATTGATACCAGCACGAACTGTTTCTGATACATAGGCACCACTATTCATAGAGATAATGATAATCCCTGGAATCAAACGTGAAAAATCAACTCCCAAAACTCCAATCTGAATTGTCGGAGCATTGATATGCATAAGAGCAAAAGCAATCATGATCTGTACCATCATAGGTGTTCCACGGAAAATCCAAATATAAACATTGGCAAGCCAAGCTATGGGCTTTATTTTAGAACGTTGAGCAAAAGCCAAGACTACCCCTAAAATTGTCCCCAAAAAGACAACCAAAACAGAGATCAAGACTGTTACGAGAGCACCATAGTTAAAAATATGGCAGATATTTAGGGTAAAAAAAGAAAAAAATTCATAAATCCACTACTTTCTAATTTCTAACTTAAAACTTGTATGAGTATAACATGTTTTGAATAAAAATGCAATCTTTTTTTCCTTTTATTTTCAATAAAATTTCAAAGAAAACAGAAATAGCGAGAAATCTAAGTTTTTTTCTAGTCAAGTGGATACTCTTTATGGTAAAATAGTAACGATAAGAAATGGAGGAGAATCAAAAATGGAATCACATTTGGTTAGAATCATCAACCGCCTAGAAGCAATGACAAAAGATGGTGGTAACTTAAAACGTAACTTTGAGCGCGAGGGAGTTGTTGTAGCTGAAGTTGCTTTTAACCATGATGAAGAAAATGGCCCAATCTTTACACTTCGTGATGTTGAAGCTCGTGAAACATATACTTTTGACAGCATCGACTTGATTGCGATGGAAATTTACGAACTTCTATACTAATAATAGATATACAGAGGTTGGGACAAAAGATCCCGACCTCACTTTTTATTAGCAATCAAACTTTGACGCGGTAGCTGATTGGACTTTTCGTTCGTCTTTTAGACTCCCAAAACTCCTAATCATCTTCGCGGGGCTGGGACTACGAAATCGAGACTTTGTCTATCGATTTCTTATACGAAAACTCAAAAGAGCGCAAAAAGACTCCCCTTGTGATATAATGAAGGTGAAAAAATTGTATTAGGCTACTGGCTCGTCTCTAGTAGCCTTTTTTGTAGCACAAACTCCTGATAAGTGAGATTTTCTTTCAAAAGGATATAAGCTATTTTAAGAAGTTGATGTGCGAGTGCAATAGTTGCTTTTTGCGGTCCTCTCCTACTTTGAATTTGGTAATAACGCTCTGCTAGTGGACTTCCTTTTTGTCTTTTTGCCGCAAAAACTGCTTGACAGAGACACCTTTTTAAATAGGAATTGCCATGTCTGATTTTTTTGTGCTCCTCTTTTTACCGGCACTTTCATTATTTCCAGGACACAAACCAGCCCAGGAAGCGAGATGTCCAGCTGTTGGAAACTGGCTCATGTCTACCCCAATTTCCGCTATGATCACAGAGGCTGTAATAAGATCCATACCAGGAATAGAATCTAGGATTTCCACTGGTCTCTCATAGAGATTTAGATAGCCGTTTATACGCTCTTCCAAACAATCGATTTGTTTTTTTGATAAAAAAATCGTAAATCTCTAAGGACTGACCTAACATAAAAACGATGATGAGCCGAAAAGTACCCATCAAGTGCCTCAAGGAGTTGGGGAACTTTTCTTTTCAAACTGGTATAAACAGATTGATGGATCATTCTTGGGGTAAGGGGCGTCTCATCAATAAGCAGCTGCAGTAAGTTTCGACCAGAAGCACCCATGATATCTTCTATGTAGGTTGTCAGCTTAATACCTCCTGATTGGAGGATTTTATGGATCCGATTGGTCTCACGATTACGGCTCTCTACATAGTGTTTCCGTTGTCGTGTTAGCTCTCTCAATTCTTGAATGGTTTCATCAGGAACGAAACTGCGAGGGAGCAGGCCGATTCGTGTTAATTGGGCAATCCAGTGAGCATCTTTCTTATCTGTTTTTTGACCTGGAATAGCTTTCATATGAGCAGGCTGTGCTAGGATGAGTTCAAAGTCATCACAGAGTTCATGCCAGACAGGTCTCCAGTAAACTCCTGTGCTTTCCATGCCGACGGCTTCTACATGAAATTGAGTGAGAAAATCATGACAGGCTTTTAATCCTTTTGTCGTTGTATCAAACTGAGCCATTTCACGCTTTGGACGAGTAGAAGTGAGCGGCCCATGTAGAATACAAACCACAACAGTAGCTTGATGGACATCAATACCTGCACAAGATTGATAGAGAACATCCATTGTGATTCCCTCCATTTATAAAGTCAGAGAGCTTGTCTACCGATAACGTTGTCGTATTTTTATACTCATGCTCAAGGCGATATTTTGGGGTACTCGTCGGTAGAGTGGATTAGTTTGTCCCGCGAAAGTGATATTCAAGAAATTATCAACCACAAAGCCCTCACTTAGATTATACTTCTAAATGAGGGCTCTTGTCTTTATTTTCGTGTTTCTGTGGGTGACGGCTATGTCGTCATGGCTGTCTGTCCCACCGCCTTTCACCAACGAGAATCCTTTTTGCATGACAAATTGGATTTTTTTCTTGCTATCAAAATCTTCTCCAGATTAGCGCTCTACTATTTATAGTGCTAGTATCCAATCTTTTTACTTGAATTGCCCAATAATCATGATATAATTAAATTATATACTTGTTTGACTATTTTTGACCTTTTAGATTTAGTCAAGACTAAGAAAGAAATGAGGTGGCGGTATGCTCTGTCAAAACTGTAAAATCAATGACTCAACGATTCATCTTTATACCAATCTCAATGGACAACAAAAGCAAATCGACCTTTGTCAAAATTGCTACAAAATTATCAAAACAGATCCTAACAATAGCTTATTCAAGGGCATTACAGATTTAAACAACCGTGATTTTGATCCCTTTGGAGACTTCTTTAACGATCTCAACAACTTTAGACCTTCTTCTAATAACAACAATATCCCCCCAACTCAGTCAGGGGGTGGATACGGTGGAAATGGTGGCTATGGTGCCCAAAATCGTGGTCCTGCCCAAACCCCACCACCAATCCAGGAAAAAGGACTCTTGGATGAATATGGTATCAATGTTACTGAGATTGCCCGTCACGGAAATATTGACCCTGTAATTGGCCGTGACGAAGAGATTATCCGTGTCATTGAAATCCTCAACCGCAGAACTAAAAACAATCCTGTTCTTATCGGTGAACCTGGTGTTGGTAAGACAGCCGTTGTCGAGGGCTTAGCTCAAAAAATTGTTGATGGTGATGTTCCCCATAAGCTTCAAGGCAAAGAAGTCATCCGCTTAGATGTCGTTAGCCTTGTTCAAGGTACAGGTATCCGAGGTCAGTTTGAAGAGCGCATGCAAAAACTCATGGAAGAAATTCGTGAGCGCGAGGATGTTATTCTCTTCATTGACGAAATTCATGAAATTGTCGGTGCTGGTTCTGCTGGAGAAGGGAATATGGATGCAGGAAATATCCTCAAACCAGCTCTCGCTCGTGGCGAACTCCAACTGGTTGGTGCTACTACCCTCAATGAATATCGCATCATCGAAAAAGATGCTGCCCTTGAACGTCGTATGCAACCTGTTAAAGTTGATGAACCAACCGTTGAAGAAACCATTATTATCCTTAAAGGTATCCAAAAGAAATACGAAGATTACCACCACGTTCATTATACTGACGGCGCTATCGAAGCCGCTGCTACTCTTTCAAACCGCTACATCCAAGACCGTTTCTTGCCAGACAAGGCCATTGACCTCCTAGATGAAGCTGGTTCAAAAATGAACTTAACCTTGAATTTTGTAGATCCTAAGGTCATCGATCAACGCTTAATCGAAGCAGAAAATCTCAAGGCACAAGCAACCCGCGATGAAGATTTTGAAAAAGCAGCCTACTTCCGTGACCAGATTGCCAAATATAAGGAAATGCAAAAGACCAAGGTAACGGATCAGGATACCCCAATCATCAGCGAAAAGACGATTGAACACATCATCGAACAAAAGACTAATATCCCAGTTGGTGACCTTAAGGAAAAAGAACAGTCTCAACTCATCAACCTAGCAGATGACCTCAAGGCTCATGTTATTGGTCAAGATGATGCAGTTGATAAAATCGCTAAGGCTATCCGTCGTAACCGTGTTGGACTCGGTACTCCAAACCGTCCCAATCGGTAGCTTCCTCTTTGTTGGTCCTACTGGTGTCGGTAAAACAGAACTTTCTAAACAACTAGCTATCGAACTCTTTGGCTCTGCTGATAGCATGATTCGCTTTGATATGAGTGAATACATGGAAAAACACAGCGTGGCTAAACTCGTCGGTGCCCCTCCAGGATACGTAGGCTATGATGAAGCAGGTCAATTGACTGAGAAAGTTCGTCGTAACCCCTACTCACTGATCCTCTTGGATGAAGTTGAAAAAGCCCATCCAGATGTTATGCATATGTTCCTTCAAGTCTTGGACGATGGTCGTTTAACGGATGGTCAAGGTCGTACCGTTAGCTTTAAAGACGCTATCATTATCATGACCTCAAATGCAGGTACAGGTAAGGCAGAAGCAAGCGTCGGATTTGGTGCTGCTAGAGAAGGCCGTACTAACTCTGTCCTAGGTGAACTCGGTAACTTCTTTAGTCCAGAATTCATGAACCGCTTTGATGGTATTATTGAATTTAAGGCTCTCAGCAAGGAAAATCTCCTTCAAATCGTTGACCTCATGCTAGATGATGTTAATCAACGACTCTCAAGCAATAATATCCATTTAGATGTGACAGATAAGGTTAAAGAAAAACTTGTAGACCTTGGTTACGATCCAAAAATGGGAGCTCGTCCACTTCGTCGTACCATCCAAGACTACATCGAAGATGCCATTACGGACTACTACCTTGAAAATCCAAGCGAGAAAAACCTCAAGGCTGTCATGACTAGCAATGGTAAAATCATGATTAAATCAAAAAATAAATTGGAAACAGTTGACTCAAATGACTAATTCCACATACTAAAAGAATGTTCTTACTTGACAGTAAGAGCATTCTTTAATATGATAGAAAGAAAGCGCACACATAAAGGAGAAATTTATGACAAATCTAACCTTTGGAGAAAGAAAAGAGGGTGTAACCTACAAAACTAGATATGGTGTTTATGCAGTCATCCCTGACTCAGCACATGAAAAGATTATCCTCGTTCAAGCTCCAAATGGTGCATGGTTCTTGCCTGGTGGCGAGATTGAAGCAGGCGAAGATCATTTTGAAGCTCTCAAACGAGAACTAATTGAAGAATTAGGTTTTACAGCTGAGATTGGCACTTATTATGGACAAGCAGATGAGTATTTCTATTCCAGCCATCGTGATACTTACTACTACAATCCAGCCTATCTCTACGAAGCTACTTCTTATCAAGAAATCCAAAAACCTTTGGAGGACTTCAATCATCTAGCTTGGTTCCCAATCGATGAAGCCATTGCTAACTTAAAGCGTGGCAGTCATAAATGGGCAATTGAAGCTTGGAAAAAACAGCATCAAGTTTAAATTAACTTTTCCAATTTTTCCAAAAAGTGCTATAATAGAAATAGAAACACAGGAGGAAAGCCTATGAAGCTCATCAACACTACTAATTCTCACTCAAACCTTGTTAAAAGCCAACTGGAGAGTACCGACGCTACACTCGTAGAAGTCTACTCTGCAGGCAACACTGATGTTATCTTTACTCAGGCACCGCTTCATTATGAAATCCTCATTTCCAATAAACATCGTGCTATCCGCGAACAAGAAATAGAAAAAATCCAAGAATTTTTCTTGAATCGTAAGATCGACAAGCAAAATATCGATGAAGCTAATATCAAGACCCTCTACTCTGAAAAATTGATTGAAATCTCAATCCCAACAAAATAAAACTTAGCAATATTTGGACAACACTCTAAAAATTCTAACTTTTTAGAGTGTTCTTTGTCTGTCTAATCCTATATTCTAGAATCAGATTCAGTGTTACAGAAAGAGTTTTCTAACAATCCTTCAACTGGCTAAGTTTGGCAATATTTTTGTAAAAACTCGGTACTTGATCATCAAAATAATTAATTCTACTATTATAATTTACTAACAATAAAAAAGGAGCTCATAAATGGAGAATATAGTATACAGAAAAGCAAGGCTAGACGAATACCAAAAAATTGGAAAAGTAATAGCCGATAGCTTCTTTGACTATCCATTCTTAACTCTAATCATAGATGATCTCAAGAAACCTGAAAACTATCCTGCTTTTTTAGAACTATTGGAAAGTCTCCTGACTCGCCTCTATATCAAAGAAGAAACCTGTTTAGTAGCTGAACAAGACGGAGAAATCCTAGCTGTCGCCTTATTACAACAAAATGATTTTTCTATCCTATCTTACTTGCTAAATGGTGTCATAAAACTGTTTCGCTACATTAGCCCACGAAATTTTTTGAAGTATCTTGAACTAGTAGACCGTTCCGAAGAACATTTGAAAAAATCTAATAGCTTTGACTGGTATTTGATGCTCCTTGCGGTCAATCCATCTGTTAAAGGACAAGGAGTGGGCAGTGCTTTTCTTAGAGACGCAGTCGAGCCTTATGTCAAATCAAAGGGCTGCAAGCGCTTAGGGCTCATTACCAGTACAGAAAAAAATGTTCCATTCTATAAAAAGAATGATTATGAATTGCTAGATTTTATGGAGTTAGAATATGGCACAAAATCCATTGGGAACTGGGCTTTTTTAAAAACTATCAATAAATAACTAAAAAGGAGTTGAAATCAACTCCTTTTTACTTTATTTAACTGCTTCTTTCAAGGCATCAACCTTATCCAAGCGTTCCCATGGAAGATCGATATCTGTACGTCCCATGTGTCCATAAGCCGCAGTTTGACGGTAGATTGGACGTTTAAGGTCTAGCATTTGAATGATTCCTGCTGGACGAAGGTCAAAGATTTGACGCGCTGCTTTTTCAAGCTTGCTTTCCGCTACTGTTCCAGTACCGAAGGTATCGATACGAACAGATACAGGTTGAGCTACACCAATCGCATAAGCCAATTGAACTTCTGCTTTCTTAGCGAGACCTGCAGCAACGATGTTTTTGGCAATGTAGCGAGCTGCATAAGAAGCTGAACGGTCAACCTTAGTCGCATCCTTTCCAGAGAAGGCACCACCACCGTGGCGTGAGTAACCACCATAAGTATCCACGATGATCTTACGACCAGTCAAACCTGAGTCTCCTTGAGGTCCTCCGATAACGAAACGACCGGTTGGATTGATGAAGAATTTTGTCTCATCATCAAGATAAGATGTTGGAATCACTTCTTTGATAACCTTGTTAATCACATCTTCATGAATTTGTTCATTGCTAACTTCTGGATCGTGTTGAGTTGAAATAACGACTGTATCCACTCGCACTGGCTGGTCATTTTCATCATATTCAACAGTAACTTGTGATTTAGCATCTGGACGAAGATAGCTAATTTCACCAGATTTACGAAGCTCTGCCAAACGACGAACCAACTTGTGGCTGAGTGAGATTGGCAATGGCATGAGTTCTTCAGTTTCATTAACCGCAAACCAAACATGAGACCTTGGTCTCCAGCTCCAATCAAATCAAGTGGATCTTGATCTGCGTTTCCACGAACTTCCAAGGCTTCATTAACCCCTTGGGCGATATCTGGTGACTGCTCAACAAGTGATGGGTGAACTCCTACTGTTTCAGCTGAGAATCCATACTCAGTGTTGGTATAGCCAATCTCTGCAATCGTATCACGTACCACACGGTTAATATCTACATAGGCATTGGTTGAAATTTCACCAAAAACATGAACTGAACCAGTATAAACAGCTGTTTCAGCAGCAACGTGGGCTTCTGGATCTTGCTCTAAAATAGCATCCAAGATAGCATCTGAAATTTGGTCTGCAATCTTATCTGGATGCCCCTCAGATACAGATTCAGACGTGAATAATTTACGTTCTGACATAAAAATGTCCCCCCTTAAAAAATATTCGTTATAGAGTTACAAAGTACTGGTAGAGAATCGATAAACGACCTTCACTACCACCTTATCGGGACCATATAACCTAACTATTATAACACGAATCTTTAAAAAATACTCGTATGATTACTATTTTTCTTAATTGGAAACTGTTTTTCTAATCTTAGCCAAATAAAAAAACTCTTAAAGTGGATAGGATTTCCAACTTCAAGAGAATTCTTAAAAAACTAATTATTTTCTAGATAAAACTCAAAACGTTCTCCGACGTATTGGCTCTTTACATACTCAAAAGCTGTACCGTCATCAAAGTAAGAAACCTGAGTCAGTCCTAAAATAGCATGCCCCTTTTCTACTTCCAGATAATGAGCAATCTTTTCCTTGGCTAAGCGAGCATAGATAGTCTGGTGAGATTTCCCAATCCGATAACCATGTTTCTGTAAGGTTTGAAAGAAGTGCTTGGTTACTTCTTCTTTCTTGAAATTTTTGATAAATTTCTCAGGAATAGAAGCCACCTCGTAGACTACCGGAACTTGATCTGCATAACGAACACGTTCCATTCGAATAATATTTTCAGTGGCCTTGATCCCTAATTTTTCAACTTCTTGCTCATTAGGAATAGTACGACGATAGGAAATCAGATGACTCGATGGTGTTTTCCCCTGAGCCTTCACAATTTCCGTAAAACTGGTCGTTCCACGCATTTTTTCCTGAACACGAGTACTAGAAACAAAGGTCCCGCTACCCACACGACGCTCCAAAACTCCTTCCTCGACCAAAAGGGAGATGGCTTGACGCAGGGTCATACGGCTAACCTCAAATTCCTCAGCTAAGTCTCTCTCGCTTGGGAGTCTCTCTCCAATTTTCCAATTTCCCTCATCAATACCTTTTTTGATTTGGTCGTGAATTTTCATATAAGCTGGTAACATGCTTGCTCACTTCTTTTCTTTATTTTTTCCATTGTACCCTATCTCATGGGGAAAAGTCAAACTGCACTTGTTTGGTTGGTAATTCTGGGGCATTTATGATAGAATATTCAAGAAGATATTTCTTTTAAGAAAGGGAAAAGATGACCAACATTTCAACTGATTTGCAAGATGTCGAAAAGATCATCGTACTGGACTATGGTAGCCAGTATAACCAACTTATCTCACGTCGTATCCGTGAGATTGGTGTCTTTTCAGAACTAAAAAGTCACAAGATTTCGGCTGACGAAGTCCGTGCTATCAATCCTATCGGGATTGTACTTTCAGGTGGTCCAAACTCTGTTTACGAAGAAGGATCATTTGATATTGATCCAGAGATTTTTGAACTTGGAATTCCAATTTTAGGAATCTGCTACGGTATGCAGCTATTGACTCACAAGCTTGGTGGTAAGGTTGTTCCTGCAGGTGATGCTGGTAACCGCGAGTATGGACAATCCACTCTTACTCACACTGAGTCTGCTCTTTTTGCGGGTACTCCAGATGAGCAACTTGTCTTGATGAGCCACGGGGATGCTGTTACTGAAATTCCAGCTGATTTCGTTCGTACTGGTACATCAGCTGACTGCCCATACGCATCTATTGAAAATCCAGATAAGAAAATCTACGGTATCCAATTCCACCCAGAAGTTCGCCACTCAGTTCATGGATATGATATCCTTCGTAACTTTGCTTTGAATATCTGTGGTGCCAAAGGCGATTGGACTATGGATAACTTCATCGAGATGCAAATCAAACAAATCCGTGAAAAAGTTGGAGACAAACGTGTTCTCCTCGGACTTTCTGGTGGTGTTGACTCTTCTGTTGTTGGGGTTCTTCTCCAAAAAGCCATCGGCGATCAATTGATCTGTATCTTTGTAGACCACGGTCTTCTCCGTAAAGGTGAAGCTGACCAAGTTATGGATATGCTTGGTGGTAAGTTTGGTTTGAACATTGTCAAAGCGGACGCTGCCAAACGTTTCTTGGATAAACTTGCTGGTGTGTCTGATCCAGAGCAAAAACGTAAAATCATCGGTAACGAGTTTGTTTATGTCTTTGATGATGAAGCAAGCAACCTAACAGATGTGAAATTCCTTGCGCAAGGTACTCTTTATACAGACGTTATCGAGTCAGGTACTGATACTGCTCAAACTATTAAATCTCACCACAATGTGGGTGGACTTCCAGAAGACATGCAGTTTGAGCTTATCGAACCACTCAACACTCTTTACAAGGATGAGGTTCGTGCCCTTGGTACCGAACTTGGTATGCCAGACCACATCGTATGGCGCCAACCATTCCCAGGTCCAGGTCTTGCAATCCGTGTCATGGGTGAAATAACTGAAGAAAAACTTGAAACTGTTCGTGAATCAGACGCAATCCTTCGTGAAGAAATCACTAAAGCTGGTCTTGACCGCGACATTTGGCAATACTTCACTGTTAACACTGGAGTTCGTTCCGTAGGTGTTATGGGTGACGGTCGTACTTATGACTATACCATCGCTATCCGTGCTATCACTTCTATCGATGGAATGACAGCTGACTTCGCTAAGATTCCATGGGAAGTTCTCCAAAAAATCTCAGTCCGTATCGTAAACGAAGTTGACCACGTTAACCGTATCGTCTACGATATTACAAGTAAACCACCTGCAACCGTTGAGTGGGAATAGCATTAATGAACTTAAAAAAGGCTCTATAATATTTGTAGTGGGTAAATCCCCTATAGATATTATGGAGCCTATTTTGAGTAGAAAAAAAGTCCCATAAGATCTATAATGAAAAGCGACGAAACCATCATTAGAAAGAATCATATGGAACAATTACATTTTATCACAAAACTGCTCGATATCAAAGACCCTAATATCAAGATTCTAGATGTCATCAATAGGGATAATCACAAGGAAATCATCGCTAAACTAGACTACGATGCCCCATCTTGTCCTGATTGCGGAAATCAAATGAAGAAATATGACTTTCAAAAAAACCGTCTAAGATTCCTTACCTTGAGACGACTGGTATGCCTACTAGAATCCTCCTTAGAAAGCGTCGATTTAAGTGCTATCATTGCTCGAAAAATGATGGTCGCTGAGACTTCTATCGTCAAGAAAAAAATCATCAAATCCCTCGTATTATCAACCAAAAGATTGCGCAAAAAGTTGATTGAGAAGACTTCTATGACAGATATTGCTCATCAGCTGGTACATTTCAACTTCAACTGTCATTCGCAGGTTAAATGACTTTCACTTTAAGCATGACTTTAGCCGACTTCCTGAGATTATGTCTTGGGACGAGTATTCTTTTACCAAGGGAAAGATGAGTTTCATTGCACAAGATTTTTGACAATCTCAACATTATCACCGTGCTTGAAGGTAGAACCCAGACTATCATCCGAAATCACTTTCTGCGCTACGATAGAGCCGTTCGCTGTCAGGTGAAAATCATTACTATGGATATGTTTAGTCCTTACTATAACTTGGCTAAACAGCTTTTTTTCCTTATGCTAAAAATCGTTTTTAGATCGTTTTTCACATTGTGCAACATCTTAGCCGTGCTATGAGTCGTGTCCGTGTTCAAATCATGAATCAATTTGATAGAAAAATCCCATGAATACAAAGCTATCAAACGCTACTGGAAGCTCATTCAACAGGATAGTCGTAAACTAAGTGATAAACGTTTATATCGCCCTACTTTTTCGCATGCACTTAACAAATAAGGAGATTCTAGACAAGCTTTTGAGCTATTCAGAAGACTTGAGACACCACTATAATCTCTATCAGCTCTTGCTTTTTCACTTTCAGAACAAGGAGCCAGACAAATTTTTCGGACTCATTGAGGACAATCTTAAACAGGTTCATCCTCTTTTTCAGACTATCTTCAAAACCTTCCTCAAGGATAAAGAAAAAGATTGTCAACGCCCTTCAACTACTCTATTCCAACGCCAAACTGGAAGCGACCAATAATCTCATCAAACTTATCAAACGAAATGCATTTGGTTTTCGGAACTTTGAAAACTTCAAAAAACGGATTTTTATCGCTCTGAATATAAAAATGGAGAGGACAACGATTGTCCTCTCTAGATGTTAGCTTTTATTCAACCCACTACAGTTGACAAAGAGCCTTAAAAAAGCCTAGAAATCAATATTTCTAGGGCTTTTTATTTTACTTTGACAACATTTTACAACTAAAAAACTTAATCTTCTTCTGCCCTTAAGAACTTTTAACAATTTATGTACTTTCTTAATTGAACTTTATAGCGTTCTTCTCACTACTCTGCTATTATCGAATAAGCCTGAACCACAGTAGGAAGCATTATCGCACACAATCTCATAAAACTAACCTAAATGTTAAGGAATATCCTTTTCATTGCTCAAAAAAACAGTAAAACCACTTGGTTCTACTGTCTTATTCTTAAAATGTCTGGCGCTTAGCTTTTCGCTCTGCACGTCCACGAGCACGACTTTCTGCTCGCTTGGTTTTACGACGTTTTCCATCGACCGCCCACTGGATTTTTTTCTTATATCCTGGTTTGACTTTTTTCTTTTTCTTTTTAACCAGCCCAATCATTTCGATATCCAGTTTTTCCTGTTTCTTCTCACGATTGGCACGACGATCGCGGTCATAGGTATCTTGGAATTCTCCGTCTTTAACCACCTTAGGTACAAACTTAATTCCTAATTTCTCTAACTCACGAATATCAGAGTCGTCACTAGGCTGGTAAAGGGTAATGGCTGTACCAGGCAGACCATTACGTCCAGTTCGTCCAACACGGTGGACAAAGAAGGACAAGTCTTGTGGGATAGCATCGTTAATGACGTGACTGACTCCCTCAATGTCAATCCCACGCGCAGCCAAGTCAGTCGCAACGATGTACTCAAAATCAAGGTTCTTCACCTGATTCATGATCCGTTTGCGTTCACGAGGAGCAATATCTCCATGAATCTTAGCAACCTTCAAGCCTTGGGCTGTTAAATATGTATGCAATTCATCTGCACGAGTCTTAGTATTGACAAAAATCATGGCTAGATATGGTTGCATGACTTGAGTCAATTCATAAATCTGGGCATTCTTATCACGACCTTTAGTCGAAATTAACCAGTTATCAATGGTGTCAGAGATAACTGTTTTGGTCTTGATTTTTTCCATAACTGGATTAGACAAGTATTTTTTCAAGAATGGTTGCAATTTTTGTGGGATAGTCGCTGAAAAGACCATGAACTGCAAGTCTTTCGGAAGACTTCCTGCAATCTTATCAACCGTCTCCAAGAATCCCATATCTAGGGTCATATCAGCTTCATCGACTACAAAGGTCTTAGCCTTGTGGATAGCCAAATCGCCTGATTTTACCAAATCATAGATACGACCTGGTGTTCCGATAACAATATGGGGCTGGTTGCTTGCCAGTTTTTCAATCTGACGCGCCTTGTCTGTTCCACCAACGTAGTTAACTACACGTACTTCTACATCCGAGTGGCCTGCAATTTGACGAGCAGCTTGGTAAATCTGAGTCGCCAATTCACGACTTGGAGCTGTGATAACTGCCTGCACGCTATCGCTCTCTTCATCCAATTGTTGGAAAATTGGAAGCAAGAAAGTATGAGTCTTTCCTGAACCTGTTTTTGATTCACCAACCAAGTCTCGACCAGCCAAGACAATAGGAATCAACTTATCCTGCACCTCGGTAGGAGTCGTAAACTTCAACTCCTCCAAAGCTTCTTCTATATTTTTTTAAATTTAAATTTCGTAAATGACATAATATCCTCGATTCTATCTATCTACTCATTATACCACATTTTGCTGCATTTCAGTTAAACTTTCGGTTTAGATAAACCCACGAAAATTTCAAAATATACCCGAATAAAGGCAAGAAAAATACTCTCTGTCCATCCTAAACAAAGAGTATTAGATTTTTACGTAAGCTTCCACTCTTTTTTTAGCCAATCACAAAAATGTTGATAGCGTTGGACGAGAGCTTCATGATGCCCGTAAGCATCAAAAGTGGAATAAGTTGAGGGAACTACTTCTGAAATTAAATTATGTATATCCCTTGCAAAAACAGGAGCCTTAGACAGACGATTGGAATGATTGGCACCTTCTGTCTGACCATTTTGCAGATAAATCAGGCTTTGGCTCTGTATCAAGTCATGTTCCCTGCAAAAGTCTATAAGGTCTGGATACCAGAAGGAACCACAGATAGAAAAGATACAGGTCGCAGGAAGATGGCTACTATAGAGACTATAAACAGCAGCAAGACCGCCCAGTGAATAGCCACCATAAGCAATCCTGCTTTCATCAATCAAGTAGTCCTTTTTCAGAGTTGTTAGAATTCCTTGAAAGAGCTTCTGATGGTATTGGTCTACCTTCCCACCAAAATCTGGAGCCCCTTCTTTCAAAGAACTAGCTTTCCAAGGTGTAAAGTCATCCAGACGGTTTTCTGGAACCAAACCCACTAAAATCACAGATTGGGACAGGTATGATAAATAATCCAGTTCCCCATCGTTTAAGAGCACAACTGGGTAGGTTTGTTTAGAGTCATAGTTTGAAGGAAGACTGACTCTAACACGAATCCCTTCCCAGTTAAACTCCCTATTTCTTGATAAAGTCATTGATTTTTTCAAGTGAATCAATCACTGCTGGACCGTAGTCCATCAACTCATCGTAAGAGATGGTCATGATTTTTTGATTCTTGATTGCTGGGACATTTTCCAAAACAGCATTTGCCTTCATCAAATCCACTGCTTTTTCATCCAATTTTTGATTGCGGTCGCTGGTTACGTAAATAATCAACTCTGGATCCATTGATACTAAGTTTTCCAAGGTCAAGCCAGATGTTCCTGTTGCGACATTTGTGTAACCAAGTTGGTTGAGCAAGCTTTCTTGAAGGGCTGACTTGTAGGCACCGAAGGTTTCATCGTTATAAGCAACCATAATCAAAGCTTTTTTCTTTTCACCCTGTGTTTCTGGGTTTGCTTTTTTAACCGCATCGATTTTAGCTTGCAATTGCTCTGCGTATTGGTTTGCCTTGTCTTGAACATTGAAATGGTACCAAGATTCTTCACATCTTCAACGATATTTCCCAAATCCTGTTGGATATTTGAAAGTGAGGCTTTTTGCGTATAAACAGGGATTTTATTTTCATTCCAAGCGCTGATAGTTCCCATTGACTTTTCAGAGAACATCATATTACGTCCCATCAAGGCATCAGGTTCATAAGAAAGAACTGTTTCTTGTGAGACTGATTTTTTATCCCCAATATGAGGGATGGCTTCAATGGCTTCCTTGTATTTACCAGTTACGGCATTATCAGGATTGAGCATGCCGGCAATTTTATCCTTCAAACCAAGTTCAAGTAGGATTTCAGTTGTTGATAGATTGTTAGTGATGACCTTTTCAGGTGCCTTTTCAAAGACTTGTTCGACTTCGTTTCCTTTGGCATCATAAGTTTTGATGGTTACAGGATAGCTGGTTTCTGTAGTAGATTTTTGACTTGTTTCTGCGCTTGATTGTGTGGTAGCTTTTTCTGTTGCACTATTTCCACAAGCCGCCAAAGTTAAAGTAGCTACTGTTAGGAGCAAAATACTGATTGATTTTTTCATGTTTGTTTTCCTTTTCATTTTTTATAAATAGTGAATCATGGCTTGCTGGTCTTCCGTCCAAGTAACCCTACTTTGGACGCCATAGACAGCCTGCAAAGACTCTGGTGTGATGGTCTCTTTTGGAGTTCCTTGGTAAACAATTTCTCCTTCTTTCATCAGATAAAGATAGTCTGAATAGCGACAAGCCAGCTGAATATCGTGTAATACTGCTAGTACATTGATATTGAGATGTTTGACAATGGTTAACAAGTCTAGTTGGTACTTGATATCCAAATGATTGGTCGGTTCGTCTAAGAGCAGAAGAGTCGGTTCTTGTGCCAAGGCGCGTGCCAACAAAACCCGCTGCTTCTCTCCTCCTGACAGAGAAGAGTAGAGGCGATTTCTCTTTTCGAACATATCTACCTTGACCAGAGCATCCTCAACCAAGGCAAAGTCTTTTTCTTTTTCCTTTTGTAAGAAAGAGAGATGGGGTGTTCTGCCCAGCATGACGATTTCCTCAACCCTACAATCAAATTGTAACTGATTAAACTGCGTGACAACTGCCATCTGCTTTGCCGTTTCCTTGACGCTCATTTGTTCTAGAGGTTTTCCATCTAGAGAAATCAAGCCTTGATCAGGCTTTCCTGACGATAGAGAAGTTTCAGTAGGCTAGTTTTCCCACTTCCATTGGGTCCCAAAATGGTATGAAATTGCTTGCCCTCCAGTTTGAGCGAGACTCCTTTGAGAATCTTTTTTTCTCCGATTCCAAAGTGAATATCCTGGCACATTAAATCCATATCAGACCTTCACCTCCCCTCGTCTATTTCCAACCATGTAGATAAAGAAAGGGGCACCTACTAGAGCTGTAAAAATCCCAATCGGCAGCTCAGCATTTTGAATCAAGACACGAGCAAGGACATCTGCCCAAACAACAAATAGTGCGCCGAGCAAGGTTGCTATCGGAAAAAGTCTTCTGTAATTTGTCCCCACCAAGCTTCGTGCCAAATGAGGTGTGATGAGACCAACAAAACCAATAATCCCACAGGTCGATACCAAGATTGCTGTCATTATAGCCACAATCGTCACATAAAGATACCAGTAAAAACGTAGGGGAATCCCTAAGGTCAAAGCCGCCTCATCACCCATCATCATGGCATTAAAAACACGATATTGGGTAGAGAAAAATAAAAAAGCAATTCCCACGATTATAGTTGGCAAGGTTAAGTGAGCCCAGGAAGTCCCCGCTAAAGAACCCATGGTCCAAAACTTGATGGTCATGACACTATCAGCATTAGCGCCAATTGAGATAATAAAGTTTGAAAAAGCCAAAAATAGTGCATTCACAACTGTCCCTGATAAAATCAGGCTTGAAGTTGTCATTCTGCCCTGCATAGAAGCAATCAGAAGGACTGCAACTGTTGCCACAAGCGCTCCAAGGAAAGAGCCAAGACCAATCATGACCTTAAACCCGAGAATGATGCTCAAAGTCGCACCAAAGGTTGCCCCAGCTGAAATTCCTAAAACATAGGGTTCTGCGATTGGATTATTAACCGTTGACTGCATGACGCTACCACACATGGAAAGGCCTGCACCAACTATCAAACCAAGAAAAACCCGTGGTAATCTCATATTCCAAACAATAGCAAGTGTAGACTTCGAAAGGTCTCCTATATCCAGAGGGGCCCCCATCTTACTTAAAATAATTCTATAAGTATCACTCAAGCTAATTTGAACTGAACCCATAGAAACAGCCAAAAATAGAGAAACTCCCAAAGCTCCGAGCAACAGAGATAGGAGAAAAACATATCGCAGGTTTTGATGGCTTCCAGAAGATTTGGAAATCATGAAACCCTCCCTTAATAAAATTAAAAATTTAGACAATTTTCATAAATAGTATACCACATTTCCAAATCTGGAACAAGGCTAGAAAGATACAGATAAAAAGACTGTTGAAACTAGAGAGCTGATTGAGCTCAGGCTAAAATCCTAATGAAACAAAAAAATCTCCCCGAAGGGAGAAGATCTGGTTTATTTTACCTTACAGTGCTAGGAACCGTAACCGAAGATTATACTTGAGTATATCGAGGTAAGGTGAGAAAAATAAAAAAAGCTACTCAACTAGAGTAGCCTTATGTTCAAGATATGCTCAATTGAACACGGCCTAAGCACTTGGCAAAAACAAAAAGCCCTCTGATATCAGAGAGCTTGATTCTTGCTGGATAAAACGTTTATAGACTAGGCGGCAAGCCGAAGATTGTACTTATGGTACATCGAGGCGAAGCCAACGAAGTATAGAAACGTTTTAGACGCAAGATTAGCGACGAAGTCCAAGAGAGTTGATTAACTCACGGTAACGGTTAACGTCGTTTTTACGCAAGTATGCAAGCAAGTTACGACGGCGACCGATTTTCTTCATCAATCCACGGTAAGTAGCGTGGTCTTTTTTGTGTTGTTTGATGTGTTCGTTAAGGTGGTTGATTTCCCAAGTAAGGACAGCAACTTGAACCTCTACTGAACCTGTATCACCTTCGTGACGTGCATATTGTGCGATGATTTCATTTTTTTTCTCTTTTGAGATTGCCATGATGTTTCTCCTTTTTATTTGGCTTCATCCGAGTGACAGGTTGGCATGCCTGTAACCAAGAAGAAGTTATTTGTCTTTACGACAATTTCTATTCTACCAATAACTAACTTCTTTGTCAACTGATTTACTATTCTTACTGCAAATATGCTATAATATTCATAGGAAGGATATCTAAGTTGATAGTTTTTAACGAGGTGATTACCATGCGTAAATTCTTCAAATATCTCCCCTACTATCTGGTCGTATTTTTCTTTTATTGTCCACTTTATGGATTATTTATACTACTATTGCAGAATCCAAAACTAACGGAGCTCTATCTTCTAAATATATTCATCATTTCGCCCATCATAGTTTTTATAGTTTCACTTCTTTATAGCTACCGTTTTGGTTTTTCACTACATTGGCTTTTAGGTAGTTGCTTGCTCTATGGCTTTACTATCATTCCTTTCAGAGAATTTATCATTGTTTATTTCCTAGCCTATGAAATTCTTATTCTACTAGGTACAGTTATTGGTGCCACTATCAGGTATCTGGTTCAAAAACTGAAAAACAAAAAACTTTCACAAAATCCTTGAAAAATCTCGCAATCATGCTATAATAATGCATAGAGACAAGTCGCTTAGAATCTTTCTTTTAGAGAGTGCGTGGTTGCTGAGAACGCATAGGAAGTCTAAACTGATACTACTCTACTAACTTTTATGCAAACATAAAACGGTGGCCACGTTAGAGCCAATCAGAGGTGTCAACAGTTTTTGTTGTACATAAATGAAGGTGGAACCACGTTGCGACGTCCTTTTGAGGAGGTCGCTTTTTGTTTTTCTTGATTTAAAACTGCAAAAATAGGGAAACACTTCTGCTATAAAAATAATTGATAACTAATAATATAAGGAGAAAACCATGATTAAAATTACTTTCCCAGATGGCGCTGTTCGTGAATTCGAATCTGGCGTTACAACTTTTGAAATTGCCCAATCTATCAGTAATTCCCTAGCTAAAAAAGCCCTTGCTGGTAAATTTAACGGCAAACTCATTGACACAACTCGTGCTATCACTGAAGATGGAAGCATTGAAATCGTGACACCTGATCACGAAGATGCCCTTCCAATCTTGCGTCACTCAGCGGCTCACTTGTTCGCTCAAGCAGCTCGTCGCCTCTTCCCAGATATTCACTTGGGTGTTGGTCCAGCTATCGAAGATGGTTTCTACTACGATACAGACAACCAAGCGGGTCAAATCTCAAATGAAGACCTTCCTCGTATCGAAGAAGAAATGAAGAAAATCGTTAAAGAAAACTTCCCATCTATCCGTGAGGAAGTGACCAAGGATGAAGCGCGTGAAATTTTCAAAAATGATCCATACAAATTGGAATTGATTGAAGAGCACTCAGAAGACGAAGGTGGTTTGACCATTTACCGTCAAGGAGAGTATGTGGACCTCTGCCGTGGACCACACGTCCCATCAACAGGTCGCATCCAAATCTTCCACCTTCTCAACGTAGCTGGTGCCTACTGGCGTGGAAATAGCGATAATGCTATGATGCAACGGATCTACGGTACAGCTTGGTTTGACAAGAAAGACTTGAAGAACTACCTTCAAATGCGTGAAGAAGCCAAAGAACGTGACCACCGTAAACTTGGTAAAGAATTGGATCTCTTCATGATTTCTCAAGAAGTTGGTCAAGGTCTTCCATTCTGGTTGCCAAATGGTGCGACTATCCGTCGTGAATTGGAACGCTACATCGTCGACAAGGAAATCGCTGCTGGCTACCAACACGTCTACACTCCACCAATTGCCTCAGTTGAACTTTACAAGACTTCTGGTCACTGGGATCACTACCGTGAAGATATGTTCCCAACTATGGATATGGGTGATGGTGAAGAATTCGTTCTTCGTCCAATGAACTGTCCTCACCATATCGAGGTCTTTAAACACCATGTTCACTCTTACCGTGAATTGCCAATCCGTATTGCTGAAATCGGTATGATGCACCGTTATGAAAAATCTGGTGCTCTTACAGGGCTTCAACGTGTACGTGAAATGTCCCTTAATGATGGTCATACTTTCGTAACACCTGAACAAATCAAAGATGAGTTCCAACGTACGCTTCAATTGATTATCGACGTTTACGAAGATTTCAACTTGACTGACTATCGTTTCCGTTTATCATATCGTGATCCTCAAGATACTCACAAGTACTTTGATAATGATGAAATGTGGGAAAATGCTCAACGTATGTTGAAATCAGCTATGGATGACATGGGACTTGACTACTTTGAAGCTGAAGGTGAAGCAGCCTTCTACGGACCAAAATTGGATATCCAAGTTAAGACTGCCCTTGGAAAAGAAGAAACCCTTTCTACTATCCAGCTTGACTTCTTGCTTCCAGAGCGCTTCGACCTTAAATACATCGGAGCTGATGGTGAAGAACACCGTCCAGTTATGATCCACCGTGGTGTTATCTCAACTATGGAACGCTTCACAGCTATCTTGATTGAAAACTACAAGGGTGCCTTCCCTACATGGCTTGCACCTCACCAAGTAACTCTTATCCCAGTTTCTAACGAAAAACACGTGGATTACGCTTGGGAAGTAGCTAAGAAACTCCGTGACCGTGGTGTTCGTGCCGATGTGGATGAACGCAATGAAAAAATGCAATTCAAGATCCGTGCTTCTCAAACACAAAAAATTCCTTACCAATTGATCGTTGGTGACAAGGAAATGGAAGAGAAGGCTGTAAACGTTCGCCGTTATGGTCAAAAAGAAACTGAAACTATGCCGGTAGATGCATTTGTAGAATTGATTCTTGCAGATATTGCTAACAAGTCTCGTGTTGAAAAATAAACGATAAAATCTGGGATAAAAATTCCAGCTAAATAAAGAAGCAACAACTGAAAACGTTGTTGCTTCTTTATTTAACCTAAGCTAGTAGTGATTGATCAAACCACCACAAATGGCAGCCTCGTCAACAATTCTTTCTATCCGCTAATTTTTGGGTGTAGGATATCCTCCAAAGATTTGCTTCCATGAGTTAGATAAGTTGACTTTCCTCAATCCTTGTCTGCTTCATTTTCTTTTACGAGATCTTTTTGTGAATCTTTTTCAGAGAGTTTTTGATCGATATACTTGTTAATGGTTTCATAAAATTCCTTGGTCATTTCACTATCTAATTTTGCCGAATTATGGACCTGATTGACTTTCAATTGAACAGATTGAATACCGTAAGAGGCTTGCTTTTGGCGAATTGTTTCTAATTCTTCTTCTGAAATCGGATCTCCAACAACTGTCAAGACTAATTCATTGCTACTTGACTTGTAGACTTGATTAATGATCGTATGATTGGCGAACTCTTTTCCTACAAACTGTTTGATCCCTTCTTTTCGTGCTTGATCCATCGTCAGAGTGACTGCTGAATAGCTGGCTGGAAGAACCAATAATACAATCAAGGATATCAACCCAATTCTCATTTTAATGTTTAGCTCTTTAAATGAACTTAAAGGAGATTTTCTCATCAAAATTCTTGTTCCAACAATATTGGCTAGCATGATAAAAACACAGTTGATCAAGAAAAGATAGAGAGCCCCAAATAAAAATCGTACATTTCCATTAGCTAAACCATAGCCTGCAGTACAGATAGGTGGCATTAGAGCTGTTGCAATGGCTACTCCTGGCACGATATTGTTTGCTTCTTTTTTCCTTGAACCAATTACACCTGCTATCCCACCAGCAATAGCAATCAAAACATCCCAAATGGTTGGAGAGGTTCGTGCAATCAACTCGCTACTTGCATAAGATAAGGGAGAAATCCAGAAATACAGAGTCGATACAAGCAAACTGACCAATACTTGAGTAAATAAAACCTCTAGAGATTGCTTGATTAAACGCGTATCAAAAATAGCTAAACCGAATCCCAGTCCAACAATCGGTGTCATAAGAGGGGAAATCAGCATGGCTCCAATAATGACAGCTGTTGAATTCATATTTAGACCTATAGAGGCAATAAAAATCGCACACATCAAAATCACTGTATCTCTTAATCGAACATGAAGGTCATCATATAATTTCTCACGGTATTCACGTGTTGAATAGTTTCCGGTCATTGGTTACTCCTTTTATTTCATATAATCTTGTTTCTGTATGGATGATGGTAGAGAGACATCTGTCCAATCTTACATATTTTTAATTCTCACCTATCATTCTTTTGAAAATTATCTTTTAACTATCCATCAGTCCATCCTTGATATTATATCAAAAATTTTACAACCTTTCTCTGAAGAACTCAATCAATTTGAAAGATAGTGAAAGGTAGAAATTTTTGTTTCCTTATCCGAAAAAGAAAAAACGTTATCTCCTCTGAAAGAAGATAACGTTTTAATGTTTAAACATGATGAGTTTGTAGCAGCAATCTTTGCTGATATCGCTAACAAATCACGTGTTGAGAAATAAGAGATAAAACCTGGGATAAAAATTCCAGCTAGCTAAAAAAGCAACAACTGTTTCAGCTGTTGCTTTTTTGATGCTTCTGTCTCTAGATTTGAACAATCTTGCGATAACTTCTTGAAGTAATCATAAAGATTAGGACATAGACTAAAGCAAAGATACCACAGATAGAAAGGGTTACACTTAACATCATGGCGGTATCCACTACGCCAATAACCTTAAGAATCAAACTCAACATATGATAAGCAAAAGCCAGATGAAGAAAGGCAAAGGCCAGAGGTAGGAAGAAAACAGTCAAGACTTGTTTATTAATAGTTTGCTTGATTTGTTTTTGAGCCAAACCAACCTTTTGCAGAATGACAAAACGTTCACGATCCTCATAACCTTCTGAGATTTGTTTATAGTAGATGACCAGAACAGTTCCGACCATGAAGATAATGGATAGGAAAATACCGATAAAGAAAACACCACCAAAGAGGGCACTCATCTGAGCACTAGCATCTGCTAGATTGCTACCATACACATAGCTACCTTCAGTGTTTAATTGAGCATTAAACTTTTGTAAGTATTTTTCATATTCTTCAGCGACCTTGATTTGTTCTTCTTCACTGATATTTACATTCATACCACCGTAAAGCTGATTATAGATAGCCGAATCTGGGAATTGGTCCAAAAAGGCTTGTAAATCTGGAACAACAAGATAATTGTAATCAGCAGTAAAAATATTAAACTGATTTGGGACATGGTTCACAATGAAATCATTATTAAATTCTTCTTTCACAGAAAATTGATGATCATTTAGAGTTAGTGCTTTCTGTCCTTTCAGTCCGTCATTTTTGGCAAAGAGACCAACCTCATTTCCTGATAGAGAAAGTTTTTGACCAGTCATATTTTCATAATCTTTTTGGTCAAATACCATGAAAACTGTTTTTGGTTGGACACGGTTTTGTCCTTTTTCAAAAATAGTTAACTTGGTTCCTTCTTGATTTGCGATACCAAAGTTACTGTAACGAAGCACTTCTTTCTCTTTGACGCTATAACCTTTATCACTTGCAAACTGGCTCAAGAGTTTGTCCAAATCCTCTTTTTCAACATTTTGTCCAGTAATCCCAAAGTCATGCGGATTCATCACTTTTTTAAAGCTTTCTGAGGCATTAAAAATGCTTGTTGCTGCTGACATAGTTACCAAAACCATTGTTGACAAGATAGCGATAGTGGCTAGTCCAACCGCATTTTTCTTCATACGGAAAATCAAATTAGACACTGAGATAAGGTTATTTGGCTGGTAATAGTATTTCTTGTTTTTCTTTAAAATTTGAAGGAAAACGGTAATCCCTGCATTAAACAAGAGATAGGTTCCAAAGATAACCAGCAAAACAGCTAGGAAGAAAGTTGTGAGAGCTGTAAGGGGATCTTTTACCGTAAGGGCAAGATAATAGCCAATCCCTAAACTAATAGAACCAAGAATAGTTTGGAGAGGTAGGAAACGACCTTTTTTCTCACCGCTAGCTTTCTCACGTGAAAGCTGGAGGGCATTCATGCGGGCGATTCGAAGGGCATTTAGGAACATGAGGCATAGGAAAATCAAGCCAAAAACAACAAGTACTGTAATAACGACTTTCATCTGGAAGGTAGCGACCAGTTCAACCTTTAATTTCATCAGTTTGAGCAAGAAAGCGAAAATCAGATTGTCAAAGAGGGCACCAATCCCAATCCCAGCAGTGACTGTTACAAGCCCAAATATCAAGAGTTCCTTAAAAGTCATACTAATCAGATGGCGCTTCTCCAAGCCCAACATGCCATAAATTCCTAGTTCCTTAGAACGATTTTTCATGACAAAACTATTGGCATAGAGGACAATAATGGCTGACGCAAGGGTGACGACAAACATACCAAATCCAAGAGTAGCTTGAATCGTTTCACCTCCACGGATTTCTGCAATCTTTGGATTAAAGGCTAGGGAGTAAAAGAGATAGCTAATCGTGACTGCCAAAATGACAGACAGAGCAAAAGGATAATAGAGTTTGCGGTTTTTGATTAAGTTGGATACGGCCAACTTATTGGTTAATCGAAACATACTAGTTCACCTCACTTGCCATAACAGTTAAGGTGTCAGAGATCTCTTGGAACATCTGACGTTCAGTCTTTTCACCACGGTAGATTTGATTATAGAGAATGCCGTCCTTGATGAAGAGGACACGTTTAGCACGGCTGGCCGCAGCTGTCGAGTGGGTCACCATGAGAATGGTTTGTCCTTGTTCATTGATTTGATCAAAGATATCAAGGAGGGCTGCAGATGACTTAGAATCTAGAGCTCCTGTTGGCTCATCAGCAAGGAGAATTTCAGGTTCTGTAATGATGGCGCGTGCAACTGCTACCCGTTGTTTTTGCCCCCCAGAAATTTCATAAGGATACTTCTCCTGCAATTGGTTGATGCCAAGATTTTCAGCCGTTACGACCAATTTTTTCATCATTTCTGTAATAGGCTTTCTAGACAATACCAAAGGGAGTAAGATATTGTCTTTAACAGAAAGCGTATCTAACAAATTGAAGTCTTGGAAGACAAAGCCTAACTTTTCACGACGGAAGCTTGATGCTTCAGTATTTTTAATGGTAGCTGTGTCTGTTCCGTTTAGGAAGACCTGACCACGAGTTGGTTTGTCAAGCATGGCGAGAATATTGAGTAGGGTTGATTTCCCAGAACCAGACTCACCCATAATGGCAACATAGTCGCCTTTTTCTACGGTAAAGTGAATATCTTTCAGAGCTTCTACTTGATTGCCTTGGAAACGTGTTTTATAAATCTTTTGAACGTGTTTTACATCTAATAGTGTCATGATAATCTCCTTTTTAATATCCCATTAATTGAAACTGAGCCTGCATAATAGCGCAACCGAGCTGAACTCGCTCGATCTCTTTTGGACTTGGTTTACTGGTTTGTTTCTTTTGTAAGATTGTTTTCATGGTTTCTCTCCTTTTTCTTTATGCTATAAGTTTACTCCAAATAAAGAGGACTTGCCATAACATAACCTTACAAAAGAGGTCTGTAATCTTACATTTTTGTAAGATTACAATTTTTTATCTGATTGAAGCCTGCTTTCTTACCATAACAAGGTCTAAAGAAGAGCCTGAAAGGATTCTTCCAAGCTCTTAGTAATTCTTTTCACTCAATCAGTAGGTTTACTTCTGAAAACTTAATGCGCACAGTCGTCCCTTGACCAAGTTCAGATTCGATACGGATTTGATGTCCTAATTCTTGGCTAATTTTTTGGGTCAGGTAGAGCCCAAGTCCAGATGACTGCTGGGTCATGCGACCATTGTAGCCTGAAAATCCGCGTTCAAAAACTCGCAATTGATCACTGTTTTTAATGCCAATCCCAGTATCTTTGATGCAAAGTTCTTGATCTTCCATATAGATCTCAATTCCACCTTCATTTGTGTATTTGAGGCTATTTGAAAGGATTTGTTCAATAACTACTAACAGCCATTTTTTATCCGTCACAATGCTTCTATCCAAGTCATGCAGATTAACACTTAATCCTTTCTGGATAAAGAAAATGGCATATTTGCGAATAACTTCCTTGACCAAATCCTCCACATTTTCTTTCTTCAACACCAGATCATCATGGAAGCTCTCTAAGCGTAGGTATTGGAGAACGAGGTTGGTGTAGGAATCAATCTTAAAAATTTCCTGTTCCAACTGTTGTTTTAGTTGGCGATCTTCCACCTCGCTCACGAGGAGTTTACTAGCTGAAATGGGTGTTTTTATCTGATGCACCCAGAGAGTATAGTAGTCCACCAAGTCATTATAGCGATTTTCCGCATCTGATTTCTTTTGATAGAGTTCTTCTTCACTTTTCTCTAGTTTTTCAGTTAGTAGTGCCTCCATTGGGGACTTGGCTTCTCTTTTTCCGTAGAACAGTTCCTTACGGTAGCGTTGCAATTCTATCAAGAAATCATATACCAAAAACAAAAATGTCAAAAATGTAGATAGAAAGAAGAAATAGTTAAAGTAGGGCACTTGGTTATCAAACAAGATTTCAAAGAGAAAAAGCAAACCTGTAAGCGATAGAATAAAAGCAAAAAAACGGCTACGCGAACGGATATAAGCTAGAAAAAAACTTTTAAGTTCAAGCATGTTTCAATCCGTACCCTATTCCTTTCCTGGTTTCAATAAAACCAATCAAACCTTCTTCCTCCAGTTTCTTGCGCAAACGAGCGACATTAACAGACAAGGTATTGTCGTCGATAAAAAAGTCGCTATTCCAGAGTTCTCGCATCAAATCATCACGCGCTACGATATTTCCAGCATGTTCAAATAAAACCCGCAAAATCTGAAATTCATTCTTTGTTAAACTGATAGCTTTGCCATTGACATGCACATCCATAGATTTGGTATTGAGGATAACTCCAGCATACTCTAGGAGACTCTCATCCCGTCCAAACTCATAAGAGCGGCGCAATAATCCTTGTACCTTGGCTAAAAGGACCTGCTGGTCAAAAGGCTTGGTCACAAAATCATCTGCCCCCATATTAATAGCCATCACGATGTCCATAGCCTGGTCTCTTGATGACAGAAACATAATAGGAACTTTGGAAATCTTGCGAATTTCCTGACACCAATGATAACCATTAAAGAGAGGCAAGCCGATATCCATGAGAACCAGATGAGGTTGAGATTGAACAAATAGTGTCAGAACTTCCATAAAGTCTTCTACCATAACTACTTCAAAACCCCATTCGGAGAGCATTTTCCCAACTTGCTGACGAATAACTGGATCATCTTCTACTAGTAAAATCTTGTGCATTTGCTCCTCCTTTTTCTATATTATAGCAAAATTCTTCTCACTACTAGCGAAATTGATGTAAATCTGATATGATAAAAGTTAAGAAAGGAATTATCATGGCCAATATTTTCGACTACCTAACTGATGTTCAATACGATTCTTTTTATGATCTTCCCTTAAATGAATTGGATATACTTGCTCTGACAGAGCTGACCTATCTTTCTTTTGATAACCTATTGGACCAGCCTGTCAATCGTTTAAGCGATGTCGCAACACGTGTTCCTCGTGAGACTAACATGTTGACCAATAAAGAACGTCTCCAGCTCCTCGATCAGTTATCCCAACACAAACGTTTTAAATAGCAAACTCTCTAACTTTGTCAACGATATTGATACGGAGCAACAGAAACAGTTCGCTGCTATGACCTATCGCCTTGATTTAGATACTTATCTGATTGTCTTTCGAGGTACAGACGATAGTATTATTGGTTGGAAGGAAGATTTCCATATGACCTACATGAAGGAAATCCCTGCCCAAAAGCATGCTCTTGAATACTTGGAAGATTTCTTTACCCAACATCCAAAACAAAAAGTGATTGTAGCTGGACATTCTAAAGGTGGCAATCTAGCTGTCTTTGCTGCCAGTCAAATTCGACCTGAATTGCAAAACAAGATATCTGCAGTTTATACCTATGATGCCCCTGGTTTGCAGGCTCATCTGACTGAGACCACTGGTTATCAAGATGTTATTCCAAAAATTCACCGTTTTGTCCCACAAGGTTCTGTCATTGGCATGATGCTGGAAGTTCCTGATACTCCTATCGTCGTCAAATCTACGGCTCTCGGAGGAATCGCCCAACACAGCACCTTTAGTTGGCAAACTGAGGATAATCACTTTGTCCAACTAGAGTCCATCAGTAGTGAGAGTCTCCAAATCAAAGACACTCTCAAAGAATGGGTGGATAGTGTACCAGATGAGGAACTGGAGCTCTGCTTCGATCTCTTCTTTGGTACCATCCTAGAATCTGGAATTAGCTCCATTAATGAACTGTCTTCTAAAAATGCTATTGACCATGTTCGACAACTTGTTTCTCAAGCCCAGAGCCTAGAGCCTGAACAAATTGAAATCTTAAAAAATCTGACACAACTCCTACTGGATGCCCGTTTCCAAGCCTGGAAAAATCATTTTTAATTCATTTTCAAAAGCTCGTTGCTAATCAAAATCGAGGTCGGGATTTTTTATCCCGGCTTCTATTTTTATACTCTTCAATCTCTTTCTTGACGAGTTTCTCTTTTTTTGATAAAATGTAACATATTTTTGTTACAACATTTCAAAAATATATCTCTTTGAAAGGAATTTTTATATGAAATCAATAAAAAGGCATTTTTATTTATTGTGGCTAGCATGCTGGTGACTATCCTAGGCTGGCTGAGTTCTGGGAGTCCACAGTTCCTGATTCCTGGCTTAGCTTTAACCACACTTTCACTGACCTTTATCCTTGCCACACGTTTACCCTTTTTAGAAGAGTGGTTTAATGGACTTGAAAATATGTATTCTGCTCATAAGTTTACAGCATTCTTATCCATCCTACTCCTTTTTATTTCATAACTTCAGTATGGGAGGATTATGGGGTTCTCGGCTCGCAGCTCAATTAGGAAATATTGGTATCTATATATTTATCAGTATTGTTTTAGTTGCCTACCTTGGTCAATATCTCCAATACGAAGCTTGGAGATGGATCCATCGTGTCGTGTATTTAGCTTATATCTTTGGACTTCTTCACGTATACATGATGATGAGTCAACGACTCTTCAGTCTTAGTCTCCTCAGTTTTCTGGTTGGAATCTATGCAATTCTTGGTTTGATCGCTGGATTTTACATCATTTTCCTTTATCAACAAATTAGTTTTACTCATCTAGGTAAAATTATTGGTAGCAAACACCTCAACCATGATACAACTGAGCTTGAAATTAAGCTTAGCAAACCTTTCCAGTATAAGTACGGACAATTTGCCTTTCTTAAGATTTTTCAAGAAGGTTTTGAACAAGCTCCCCATCCTTTCTCTATTTCTGGTGGAAGTGGAAAAACACTTTATTTTACAATTAAAAACTCAGGTGACCATACCAAAAATATCTATGAAAATCTAAAAGTTGGTAGCAAAGTGACAGTTGACAGAGCTTATGGACATATGTTATTAGAACAAGGACAAGATCAGCAAATTTGGATCGCTGGAGGTATTGGAATTACTCCCTTTATCTCGTATATCCGAGAAAATCCTTTTCTGACTAAGAGCGTTCGATTCTACTATAGTTATCGTGGTAAGGAAAATGCAGTCTATCTCAATCTACTTCATGCCTATGCTGAGAAAAATCCCAACTTTGACCTTCGCTTGATAGACAACACCCAAGATGGCTACTTAAACTTTGAAAATGAGGATATTCCAGATCAAACAAGCATTTATATGTGTGGACCTTTAGTCATGATGGAAGCCATCTCTAAAAGCATTAAAGAAAAACATCCAAAAGCAGAACTCATCTATGAAGGTTTTAAGTTTAAATAAACATCGGTCTCTTCTCTGAAGGGACTTTTTTATTGATTTCTTATTTTATTCTTCTGTGTTATACTAGTAGGAGTAAATGCTTTGAAAGAGGAAATCCTATGAAAATCCATAAAACTGTGAACCCTGTTGCTTATGAAAACACTTATTATCTTGAAGGAGACCAACACCTGATTGTGGTTGATCCGGGTAGCAACTGGGAGGCTATTCGTAAGACTATCGAGAACATTAACAAACCCATCTGTGCAATTCTCCTAACCCACACCCACTACGATCATATTATGAGTCTGGACTTGGTCAGAGATACTTTTGGAAATCCTCCAGTGTATGTAGCGGAAAGCGAAGCCACTTGGCTCTACTCTCCAGTCGACAACCTTTCTGGTCTCCCTCGACATGACGATATGGCCGATGTCGTATGTAAACCAGCTGAACATACCTTTGTCTTTCATGAGAAATACCAGATTGAGGAGTTTCGTTTTACGGTACTTCCAACTCCAGGCCACTCTATTGGTGGTGTATCCTTTGTCTTTCCTGATGCCCAACTAGTCATAACAGGTGACGCCCTTTTCCGAGAAACCATTGGCCGAACAGACCTACCTACAGGTAGCATGGAACAACTCCTTCATAGTATCCAAACCCAGCTCTTTACTCTCCCAAACTACGATGTCTATCCAGGACATGGTTCAGCTACGACCATCGCTCACGAAAAGACTTTTAATCCATTTTTCTAAAACATAAAAACCAAGGACAATCATGGCACTGCACCCATAAAATGAGACACAAGAAAACACTCCTGTTGAAATCTGGTAAACTAGAAACAGGAGTGTTTTGTTATGGTCAAAAAAGCCTATTCAGTAGAAACTAAGCTAGCCTGTATCGAAATGAAAAAGGCAGGTAAATCAAATAAGGTTATCATGGATACCCTCGGTATAAAAAATGTTAGTCAGGTCAAGACCTGGTGGCAATGGTATCAGAATGATGAATTGTTCCGTTTCCACCAACCTGTGGGGAAACAATATACTTATGGTAAAGGGATGAAGCAGTTATCTGAAGTGGAACAGTTACGTTTACAGGTAGAATTACTAAAAAAGTATCAGAGCTTGATAAGAAAATCGACAAAGTAAGTCTTATCAAGCTAGTGGAAGAGTATAAGAAAATGTGCCCTGTATCTATTATTTTAGAGTGTTTCGGAGTCAAACGCTCAACCTTTTATCGCTGGAAACAGGAGTGTAAGAATTCTCAGAAAAGAGACGAAATAGCAGATAAAATCGAACAACTCTGTATGGAAATCACTTTATTTACGGCTATCGAACCATCACTCGCTTGCTCAAGAAAGTTTATAACCTTGTCGTTAATCGCAAGAAGGGAACTAAATTAGGGAAGCCTTACCATGTAACAGACAATAAGCTGGATCGTAATTTTCAAGCAGACAGGCCTATGGAGAAGCTTGTCACAGACATCACCTACCTCTACTTTGGGAACTGTAGACTTTATCTATCTTCAATCATGGATCTCTATAATCGTGAAATTGTAGCTTATACCATCTCCGAATGCCAAGATACGGACTTTGTGCTCGACACACTTCATCAACTTGAGCTACCTCAAGGAGCACTTTTACACAGTGATCAGGGATCTGTCTACACCTCAAAAGCTTACTATCAGGCTTGTACAGAAAAAGGCATCACCCGCTCTATGTCCCGAAAAGGAACACCAGCAGATAATGCCTGTATCGAATGGTTCCACTCTATTCTCAAGTCTGAAACCTTCTATCTCCATAAGTGGAGAAACTTAACCAAAGATAGTATAACAGATATTGTCAAAAATTACATCATATTTTATAATGAAACTAGAATTCAACAGAAATTAAATGACCAGTCTCCTGTAGATTACAGAAAACTGGTCGCATAAGAGGGGTTTTCTCTTGTCCCATTATTGGGGTGCAGTGCCCATCCTTGGTTTTTTGATTACCAAATAATCACACGGTCTTCTGGTGAGCGCCACATACCATCGCCTTCTTTGACATCATAGGTTGTAAAGAAGTCGTCAAAGTTTGGCACTTGGACATTGACACGGAGTTTAGCTGGCGCGTGCACATCGACACTGGTCATAAGTTTCATCAACTCTGGACGTCCTTTCATTCGCCAGATACGCGCAAAGTTGTTGAAGAATTCTTCAGCTGAAAAGTCTGGTTCTCTCTTAGCAGCTTCTAGCGCTGCAGCAATTCCTCCTAGGTCGGCAACGTTTTCGGATACAGTTAATTTACCGTTAATGGTCGCTCCGTAAGATTCTTGACCATCAAACTGGTCGATAACCTTCTGCGTTTTCTCTTTGAAAGCTGCATAGTCGCTCTCTGTCCACCAATCCTTGAGACTACCATTTTCATCAAAGGAAGCTCCGTTGGTATCAAAGGCATGAGAGATTTCATGGGCAATAACTGCTCCGATTCCACCATAGTTGGCAGAAGATGACTGATGCAAGTCATAGAATGGAGCCTGTAAAATAGCAGCTGGAAAGACAATCAAGTTCTTTTGAGGATTGTAGTAGGCATTGACCATATGAGCAGGCATTCCCCACTCCTTGTAATCAACTGGCTGATTCCATTTACTCCAGCTGTGTTTGATTTCCACACGCGCAAAGGCTAGGGCATTCTCAAAGAGGCTAGCAGATTCATCCACTACCTTATCCTTGTAGCGAGCTGGTAGTTCTTCTGGATAACCGATATAAGGCTTGATGACATTGAGTTTAACGATAGCTTTTTCTCGTGTTTCAGGAGTCAGCCAGTCGTTCTTAGCCAAGCGTTCCTTATAAACGTCAATCATAGTTGCTACTTTTTTCTCTACATCCGCTTTAGCTTCTGGAGAGAATTTTTCGTGGGCATACCAAAGTCCAAGGGCTTGTTTGAATGGTCCTTGCGCTAAGTGGTAAGCAGCCTTGCGTTTGTCTTGAGCTTCAGGCACACCTGAAAGGGCACGGCCATAAGCACCTGACAAGATACGAATCTCATCTGTCAAATAGCTAGTTGAAAGGTTGACCACACTCAAGATCAAGCTTGCCTTGAGCAAAGGCCAAGCTTCTTCACTATAGAATTGCTCTGCCGCTTGCCAGAAACGTTCCTCATCTACGATAACCTTATCAGGTACTTGCCCAATCACTGCTTGGAAGAAGTCGTCGAGAGGTAAAGCTGGTGCAAACTTTTTGAAATCTTCATAAGAGTATGGATGGTAGAGTTTGGCATACTCTGAACTTTCTTCGTTTGAAAGTACAACAGCTGCGATACGGCGATCTAATTCCAATCGTTTCTCTAGCAAATCTTCGATTTCTTCATCTGAGAAGTTATAGGCTTTGAGGAGATTCGTAGTACTTTCTTTCCAAAGGTTCAATAATTCTTCGCGCTGTGGATGGTCTTCGGCATAGTAGGTTGTATCAGGCAAGATTGTTCCTGGAGCACTAGCCCAGAGAACATTGGTTCTAGCATCCATAAAGTCTGGTGATACTCCAAATGGAAGGAAGTTTGGTTTACCAGCTAATTCGAATGCAGCTAGTTTACTTGCGAAATCCGCAAAACTTTCCAAATCTTGATATTCCTTCAGTAAAGGGAGGACTGGCTCGATTCCATCAGCTTCTCGCTTATCGAATCTCTGACCATACGATGGTACTTAACAAAATTTGCTAAGATGGCATCTTCTGGCACATCTTCACCTGCCAACCATTTGTCGGTTGTCGTTAGCATTAAGTCTTCGATTTCTTCGTCAAGGTCGATAAAACCACCTGTTCGTGATTTATCAGCTGGAATGACTGCAGTCTTTTCCCATTCACCATTTATAGCATCATAAAAATCATCTTGATAACGTGTCATCTTGTTCTCGCTTTCCTATTTTCACTTATTCCTAGCTTAGCAAAAATCCCTGGGGAATGCAATTAAAAATACCGTCTTCTCCTGATTGTTTTCTAGTTAATATTTTAAATATTTACAAAAATTAACTTGACTTAATTTTTATTTTAATGTATATTAAAAGATGGGAGGAATATAACTGTATGATAAGTATCGAAAACCTCAGTGTCTCCTACAAAGAAACGTTGGCACTTAAGGATATTTCACTAGTGCTCCATGGACCAACGATTACCGGAATTATTGGTCCAAACGGTGCTGGGAAATCAACACTATTAAAAGGTATGCTGGGAATTATCCCACATCAAGGTCAGGCATTTCTCGATGACAAGGAAGTTAAAAAATCCTTACATCGAATCGCCTATGTCGAACAAAAAATCAATATCGACTACAACTTTCCCATCAAGGTCAAGGAATGTGTCTCGTTAGGACTCTTTCCCTCTATCCCTCTCTTTCGAAGTTTAAAGGCTAAACATTGGAAGAAAGTGAAAGAAGCCCTTGAAATCGTCGACCTAGCTGACTACGCTGAACGGCAAATCAGTCAACTGTCTGGAGGTCAATTCCAGCGAGTCTTGATTGCCAGATGTTTGGTGCAGGAAGCCGACTATATCCTCTTGGATGAACCCTTTGTTGGGATTGACTCTGTCAGTGAGGAAATCATCATGAATACGCTGAGAGATCTGAAAAAAGCTGGGAAGACGGTTCTCATCGTCCACCACGACCTCAGCAAGGTTCCCCTCTACTTCGATCAAGTCTTGCTTGTCAATCGAGAAGTGATTGCCTTTGGTCCAACCAAAGAAACCTTTACCGAAGCCAATCTCAAAGAAGCTTACGGTAATCGACTCTTTTTCAATGGAGGTGGCCTATGATTGCAGAATTTATCGATGGATTGCAAAAATTCCATTTCTTACAAAATGCCTTGATAACAGCCATTGTCATCGGGGTCGTAGCTGGAGCTGTGGGATGTTTCATCATTCTACGCGGGATGTCACTCATGGGAGATGCCATTTCACATGCTGTCTTACCAGGTGTAGCCCTCTCCTTCATCTTGGGCGTTGACTTCTTTATCGGAGCCATTCTCTTTGGACTACTAGCTGCCATCATCATTACCTACATCAAGGGAAACTCGATTATCAAAAGCGATACCGCCATCGGCATTACCTTTTCTTCTTTCTTAGCCCTCGGTATCATCTTGATTAGTGTCGCTAAAAGTTCAACTGACCTGTTCCATATCCTTTTTGGTAATATCCTGGCCGTCCAAGATACGGATATGTTTATTACTATGGGTGTGGGGGCAGCCATTCTCTTGTTAATCTGGATTTTCTTCAAGCAACTCTTGATAACTTCCTTTGATGAACTTCTAGCCAAGGTCATGGGAATGCCTGTCAATTTCTATCACTACCTTCTCATGGTACTCCTGACTCTCGTGTCTGTGACAGCCATGCAAAGTGTCGGAACTATCCTGATTGTAGCCATGCTGATTACCCCAGCTGCAACTGCTTATCTGTATGCTAATAGCCTGAAAAGCATGATTTTCCTTTCCTCAACCTTTGGAGCTACTGCTTCAGTTTTGGGACTCTTTATCGGCTATAGCTTTAACGTTGCAGCAGGTTCTAGTATCGTGCTTACAGCCGCTAGTTTCTTTCTCATTAGCTTCTTTATCGCTCCAAAACAACGATATTTGAAACTGAAAAATAAACATTTGTTAAAATAAGGGGTAAAGCCCCAATAAATTGGAGGATCTAATGAAAAAATTAGGTACATTATTAGTTCTTTTTCTTTCCGCCATTGTTCTTGTAGCATGTGCTAGCGGAAAAAAAGATGCAGCTTCTGGTCAAAAACTAAAAGTTGTTGCTACAAACTCAATTATCGCTGATATTACTAAAAATATCGCTGGAGACAAGATTGATCTTCATAGTATCGTGCCTGTTGGACAAGACCCACACGAATACGAGCCACTCCCTGAAGACGTCAAGAAAACTTCGCAAGCCGACTTAATTTTCTACAATGGTATCAACCTTGAAACAGGTGGAAATGCCTGGTTTACAAAATTAGTTGAGAATGCCAAGAAAACTGAAAACAAGGACTACTTTGCTGTCAGTGAAGGCGTTGATATCATCTACCTAGAAGGCCAAAATGAAAAAGGGAAAGAAGATCCACATGCTTGGCTCAACCTTGAAAACGGGATCATCTATGCTCAAAATATTGCTAAGCAACTCATCGCTAAAGACCCTAGCAACAAGGAATTCTACGAAAAGAATCTCAAAGAATACACTGAAAAACTAGACAAGCTTGACAAGGAAGCCAAAGAGAAATTTAACGCTATTGATGCTGACAAGAAACTCATCGTAACCAGCGAGGGATGCTTCAAATACTTCTCTAAAGCTTACGGTGTACCAAGTGCATACATTTGGGAAATCAACACTGAAGAAGAAGGAACACCTGACCAAATCAAGACTTTGGTTGAAAAACTTCGCCAAATGAAAGTCCCATCACTATTTGTTGAGTCCAGTGTCGATGATCGTCCAATGAAGACTGTTTCTCAAGACACAAACATCCCAATCTACGCACAAATCTTTACTGACTCTATCGCTGAAGAAGGTAAAGAAGGCGATAGCTATTACAACATGATGAAATACAACCTTGACAAGATTGCTGAAGGTTTAGCTAAATAATCATTTTAAAAACGTCAGTCACCTTGAATTGGCGTTTTGTTTTTGATTCAAAATCCGGTCAAATTATTGGAAAACTCTGAACATTTAATGTAGAATGAAAGAAAAAAGATTGGAGTAGCTTATGACTACATTCCTTGGAAATCCTGTAACTTTCACAGGAAAACAACTACAAGTAGGAGACAAGGCGCTTGACTTTTCTCTAACAACAACTGACCTCTCTAAAAAAACACTGGCTGATTTTGAAGGAAAGAAAAAGATTTTGAGCGTCATCCCTTCTATCGATACAGGTATCTGCTCGCTACAGACTCGTCGATTTAACCAAGAATTGGCTAGCATGGACAACACTATTGTTCTAACTGTTTCTATGGATCTTCCCTTTGCTCAAAAACGCTGGTGTGGTGCTGAAGGAATTGAAAATGCCATCATGCTCTCAGACTACTTCGACCACTCCTTTGGACGCGATTATGCCCTCTTAATCAATGAATGGCATCTGCTTGCTCGAGCCGTATTTGTTCTCGATGCTGACAATATTATCCGTTATGTTGAGTATGTGGACAATATCAATTCCGAGCCAAACTTTGAAGCAGCCATTGAAGCAGCAAAGTCGCTTGACTAAAAGAAAGCCCACTTATAACAAGGCAGAAAGCTAGAGAAATCTAGCTTTTTTTGGTATACTAGATGGAGATAATAAACAAGGAAATGCGAATGACACCTAATAAAGAAGACTACTTAAAATGTATTTATGAGATTGGCATGGAACTTCCTAAGATTACCAATAAAGAAATCGCTGCTCGAATGCAGGTATCACCTCCAGCTGTAACTGAAATGATCAAGCGCATGCAATCCGAAAATCTTATCCTAAAAGATCAGAAAAAGGGCTACTTACTAACGGATATTGGTTTAAAACTTGTATCTGACCTTTACCGAAAGCACAGACTCATTGAGGTTTTTCTGGTTCACCATCTTGATTATACCAGTAACCAGATTCATGACGAAGCTGAGGTATTAGAACATACGGTTTCAGACTTTTTTGTCGAGAGATTAGACAAAATGTTAGGCTTTCCAAAAACCTGTCCCCATGGAGGAACCATTCCTGCCAAGGGAGAGCTTTTAGTTGAGATCAATAACCTTCCTCTCTCTGATATCAAAGAAGCAGGAACCTATCTACTAACTCGGGTTCACGATAGTTTTGAACTTCTCCAATATTTGGAAAAACACAGTATCCATATTGGAGACAAACTCCAAGTCAAGCAGTTTGATGGCTTCTCTAATACCTTCACTCTGATTCACAAGAATGAAGAACTCCAAGTCAGCCTAGAAATCGCCAAACAGCTCTATGTTGAAAAACTGAACTAAATACATTACAAAAAAACCAAGCCCGCGAGCTTGGTTTTTCTTATCTATTTTTCGTATCAAGGATAATGGTGACTGGGTCATCATTGACCAGTTCCACCTGCATATCTGCTCCAAAGACTCCTGTCTCAACAGGAACTTCCTTGGCTAGTTCTTGGTTAAATTCTTGATAGAAAGCTTCCGCCATATCCGGTTTAGCAGCGCCTGTAAAGGCTGGACGATTTCCCTTTTTGGTATCGGCAAACAAAGTAAACTGAGAGATGGAAAGGATTTGGCCTTGGATATCCTTAACAGATAGATTCATCTTGCCTTCAGCATCTGAGAAAATTCGCATATTGACAAGTTTTCTCACTGCATACTCCAAATCTTCTTTTTGATCCTCAGGTCCAACACCTACTAAGAGTAAGAGCCCCTGCTGGATTTTCCCATATACTTGACCTTCAATAGAAACTTGAGCTTTCTTGACACGCTGAACGATAATTCTCATAGCAATCCTTTCTGATGATATCAAGCCAACTTAACCATTGGTACGTTTAACCGAGTAGACTTCTGGTACACTCTTAATCTTATCAACCACGGTGGTCAGCATTGAAAGGTTTGAAATTCCAAAGGAAACATGAATATTGGCAAATTTCATATCCTTGGTTGGTTGAGCATTAACGGTTGAGATATTCTTAGTTGTATTTGATAAGACTTGCAAGATATCATTCAAAAGACCAGAACGGTTGAGCCCGTAGATATCGATGTGAGCCATATACTCCTTACTTGAGAATTGGTCTTCCCACTCCACATCGAGTAGACGCTGCTCGTAATTTTCCTGTGATCGAAGATTCATACAGTCTACACGGTGGATGGCAACTCCGCGTCCTTTGGTAATATAGCCGACGATATCATCACCTGGAACAGGGTTACAACATTTGGCAATCCGGATCAAGAGCCCAGAAGCACCTTGGATGACTACTCCACCCTCATGCTTAACCTTAAGCGTGTCCTTGTTCTCCACTTTGACTTCGCCACCCTTGACCAATTCTTCAGCTTCTGCCTTAGCTTTGGCCCGCTCTTCTTCACGACGTTCCTTCTCAGTCAAACGGTTAAAGACAGTGATTGCTCCGATTTCTCCAAAACCAATCGCCGCAAATAGCGCTTCTTCTGTCTTGTAGCTGGTTTTTTTAAGGACTTCATCCATGTGGCGTTTGTCCATAAATTTATTGGCCACATAGCCATTTTCTTGGAGCTGACTAATCAGCAATTCACGACCTTTATTGATGGACAATTCTTTGTCTTGGTTTTTAAAAAACTGACGAATTTTGTTACGAGCCTTGCTGGTCTTGACCATATTGAGCCAGTCACGGCTTGGTCCAAATGAATTTGGATTGGTGATGATTTCAACCTGGTCACCCGTTTTTAACTTGGTCGTCAATGGAACCATACGGCCATTAACCTTGGCTCCAGTCGCTTTTTCCCCAATCTTTGTATGAATCTCATAAGCAAAGTCAATCGGTCCAGAATCCTTTGGAAGAGAACGAACCGCTCCATCTGGAGTAAAGACGTAAATCTCCTCAGCCAGATAGTTTTCTTTGACAGTATCTACAAATTCCTTGGCATCATCCGCCTGGTCTTGGAGTTCCATCATCTCCTTGATCCAGTTCATTCCAATAGCAGATTCCTTGCTATTAACTTGACCCTTGATCCCTTTTTTGTAGGCCCAGTGAGCCGCAACCCCGTACTCAGCAACCTCGTGCATTTCCTTAGTACGAATCTGGAACTCAATCGGCCCTTTTGGTCCATAAACAGTCGTATGGATAGACTGGTAACCATTGGCTTTTCGATTGGCAATATAGTCCTTGAAACGGCCTGGCATTGGTTTCCAAAGCTCATGAACGTAACCCAACATCGCATAAACATCACTCTGAGTATCTAAGATACAGCGAATGGCAATCAGGTCGTAGATCTCTTCAAAGCGTTTTTTTCTTGTCCTGCATCTTACGATAGATAGAGTAGATATGCTTTGGACGACCGTAAATTTTTTTCCTGTAAGATGGCGCTCAGATGAATATTCCTCGAGTTTCGTCACAACTTCATCGACCAAGGCTTCACGTTCTTGACGTTTTTCCTTCATCATGTGACTAATCTTGTAAAATTCAGTTGGATTGAGGTAACGGAAAGAGAGATCTTCCAGTTCCCACTTCACACTTGAAATCCCCAGACGGTGAGCTAGTGGTGCATAGATTTCCATGGTTTCTCTGGAAATACGCTCCTGCTTGTCCTTACGAAGGTGCTTAAGGGTGCGCATATTATGCAGGCGGTCAGATAGTTTGACCAAGATAACACGGATATCTTCTGACATAGCCATGAGCATCTTGCGATGATTCTCAGCCAGCTGCTCCTCGATAGACTTATACTCAACCTTACCAAGCTTGGTAACACCATCTACAATCACTCGAACATCGTGACCAAATTCGCGTTCTAAGTCATCTAAAGTAGCATCTGTGTCTTCTACCACGTCATGCAAAAAACCACAGGCAACAGTGACAGCATCTAGCTTGAGTTTAGCCAAGATACCTGCTACCTGAATAGGGTGGATAATGTAAGGCTCACCTGATTTACGATATTGGCCACTATGGCATTCTACAGCGTAAACCAAGGCCTTGTGTACAAAAGCCACATCTTCTTTCGATAAATATTTTTGCGTTAAAGCGACGACTTCATCGCCTGAATAAATTACTTCTTTTGGCATGCATACTCTCCAGTTCTTCCTACCATTTTAACACTTTTTTGTTGATATGAAAACTAGAAAAGCCTATTCCATAAGACTTTACTGAACTCTAAAAAACACTACTAGAGAAACTCTAGTAGTGTTGGTTGTTTCAAATCTATCTTAGTAAACTGTTCTTTCAGTTTCTACGTCGAAGAAGTGAGCTTTGTTCAAGTCAAATCCAAGTTCAACTGTTGCACCTGCTTGCAAGTAGTCACGAGCGTCAACTTTTGCAACGAACTCATCTTTACCAACTTGGCAGTATAGGTGAGATTCTGAACCGAGCAATTCTGATACAGAGATAGTTGCTTTCACAACTGATTCTGGGAATGTTTCAAGGAAAGCAGGTTCTGCATTTACGTCTTCTGGACGGATACCGAAGATCAATTCTTTTCCTTCGTAGCCTTTTTCACGAAGAACTTTCAAAGCACCTTCTGGAACTTTCAAAGTAAATCCGTCAGCAACAATGCGGTCACCGTTCAATTTAACATTGATGAAGTTCATAGCTGGGCTTCCGATAAATCCTGCTACGAATTTGTTAACTGGGTTTTTGTAAACTTCTTGAGGAGTACCGATTTGTTCAACACGTCCGATAGTACCAGTACCAGCAGGGTTTTTAGTAGCTGACATGATAACGATACGGTCTGCGAGTGTCATCGCTTCTGTTTGGTCGTGAGTTACGTAGATAGTTGTAGCTCCGATACGACGGTGGATTTTAGCGATTTCAGCACGCATTGATACACGAAGTTTTGCATCCAAGTTTGACAAAGGTTCGTCCATCAAGAATACTTTTGCATCACGGACGATCGCACGGCCCATGGCAACACGTTGACGTTGACCACCTGAAAGGTCAGCTGGTTTACGATCCAAGAATTCTTTCAAACCAAGAATTTCAGCTGCTTCTTGTACACGTTTGTCAATGTCTTCTTTGCTGTATTTACGCAATTTCAAACCAAAAGCCATGTTATCGTATACAGTCATGTGTGGGTAAAGAGCGTAGTTTTGGAATACCATGGCAATGTCACGGTCTTTTGGAGCCACGTCGTTGACAACCACGCCATCGATAGATGCAGTACCTTCTGTGATGTCTTCAAGACCTGCAATCATACGAAGAGTAGTTGATTTACCACATCCTGAAGGTCCTACGAAAACGATAAATTCTTTGTCTTTGATGTTCAAGTTGAAATCTTCAACTGAATAGTGTTCGCTATTTGGATATTTTTTGTAAATATTTTTAAGATTTAATTCTACCATTTCGGTGAACTCCTTTTGTCATTTGATAGTTTTATTATAGATGAAAACGTTTTACATTTCTATGGCAAGGTGACCAAAAAAATAAAAAAGTTCTGTGCAACTTGCACAAAACTTTAGATTATATCTGGTAAAGTCAACTGATAACACAAGGTTAAATCTGTCAATTCTTTCAACTGCAGTCCTGTCAATTCTTCCCACTTATCAATCTTGTATTGGAGAGAATTGCGATGTAAATACAGTTGCTGAGCTGTCTTCGTAAGGACAGCACTGTTTTCCCACAGTGAAAGGATGATTTCCTGAATCTGATCCTGGTCCACAATCATCTGATGCAGATATTCCTTGACAACTCGGAGATCCACGATTCTTTCACCCATACTCCACAGATAAAGTTGGGAAAAAGTATGAAACCCTTGATGCCCTTGTCGCCACCAGTTTTTGAACAAGTCACGTTCTGCTTTGATGAGATCTGACAGAGCCTGATGTCCTGTCTGTGACCAGACCTGACCTAACATGATGGATAAACGTACTCCAAAGTCATATTCTACGGCTTCCAAGGTATCCATCAAGATAGAGCGAACGGAGGTGTACTTATCCTGTTGGAGAACAAAAATGTAATCCTGCGCTCCCACCTGAAGCACTGTTTGACAATTTGGAAAGAGGGTTCCCATCATCTCTAACCAAGACGTTAAATTCTCCTGTTGAAAATAGGATAGGTGACAATAGACAAGCTGCAATTTTTTAAAGTTTTGCGGTGCCTGTCCTTTGCCTTCAATGAGATAACTATACCAGGGATTGAGGGAAATGGTTTGCTCCTGTTTGGTTAAGAGAGCCACCAGTTGTTTTTCACGCTCGCTAAGACTAGCTTCCTCAAGCAAAAGCCACTGATAATTTGACAGAGGTAGACTTAGATAACCCTCTTTATCAACTGGCTGATCTAAGATTTTACCATCAGGAAACCAATCCAGTAGTTCTTTTGCAATCATTTCTAGCCCTCCACTTTTTGGATGCACCAAGAAACCAAGGTTTCGAGGCGTTCCACATTTTCAGTCATATGAAGATAGCCCATGACCGCTTCAAAGCCCGTAGACATACGATAGGTCACCACATCCGCATTTTTAGCCTTGGTATGGCTATTGGTATTGCGACCCCGTTTGTAGATTTCTTCCTCTTTTTCCGTTAGGACTTCTTCTTCCAACATGAGAGAAATCAAATGTGCCTGAGCCCTAGCCGACACATACTTGGTTGCCTCTTGGTGGAGTTTATTGGGCTTGGTCATACCTTTGAGAATGAGATGGCGACGGATATACATAGAATAAACCGCATCACCTTCAAAGGCCAACGCAATCCCGTTAATGAGATTGACATCAATCACGTGTCCACCTCACTCCATCCTTGGTGTCAAGTAATTTAATCCCTTGTGCAGCTAGTTGGTCACGGATTTGGTCAGCTGTCGCAAAGTCACGATTGGCACGTGCTTCTTGGCGTTTTTGAATCCAGGCTTCAATCTCTTCATCCAAACTTCCTCGACAAAGACAATACCAAAGACCTCTAACATAGCTGCAAGAGCTTCCTTAACAACCGCATCATAGTTTCCTGAGTTAATCCATTTAGCCATTTCAAAGACAACTGTGATACCATTGGCAGAGTTGAAATCCTCATCCATGGCCGCTACAAACTTATCTTTAAATGCCTGTAACTCTTGAGCATCTACAGTTCCAGTAAATGGTTGTTCATAGGTGTTCTTCAAATACTTGAGATTTGTCTCCGCATCACGCACTGCTTTTTCTGTAAAGTTGATAGGCTTACGGTAGTGCTGAGTCGCAAAGAAGAAACGCAATACTTGACCATCAATCGTTTCGAGGGCATCGTGTACTGTAATGAAGTTCCCCAAAGACTTAGACATCTTGACATTGTCGATATTGACAAAGCCATTGTGCATCCAGTAGTTGGCGAAGGTCTTGCCTGTTTTAGCTTCTGACTGGGCAATTTCGTTGGTGTGGTGTGGAAACTCAAGGTCAGCTCCACCACCATGAATATCGATGGTATCTCCTAAAATCTCCGTTGACATGACCGAACACTCGATATGCCAGCCTGGACGACCAGGTCCCCATGGACTATCCCAAGAAATCTCACCTGGTTTGGCAGCTTTCCAAAGGGCAAAGTCTACAGGATTTTCCTTGCGAGCTGTTTCCTCATCTGTACGACCTGAAGCTCCTAGCTCCAAGTCTTCCAAGGTTTTATTGGCCAACTTAGCATAGTTATGAGATTTTTCTACACGGAAATAGACATCCCCTTGGCTCTCATAAGCATAACCTTTTTCAATCAAATCAGCAACAAAGCGGATGATGTCAGCCATAAACTCGACTACACGAGGATGACGAGTCGCAGGCTTCACCCCCAAAGCCGTCACATCCTCACGAAAGGCAGCAATGTACTTGTCCGCTACTTCCTGAGGTGTGATACCTTCTTCCTTGGCACGGTTGATAATCTTATCATCCACATCGGTAAAGTTTGAAATGTAGGCAACCTCATAACCACGGTACTCAAAGTAGCGACGAATGGTATCAAAAGCCACTGTTGAACGGGCATTCCCCACGTGGATATAGTTATAAACTGTCGGCCCACAGACATACATCTTAACTTTGCGGTCCTCGATTGGGACAAATTCTCGCAAATCACGAGACATGGTGTCATAGATTTTAATCATAAAATAATAGTCAGGAAAGCTAAAATTCATAAACAGATATTTTCATAACTAACTGTTCAACGAAATTTAGTCCGATTACCTGTCACAAATCGGAATTCCTTGCTCCTTTCTAAACATAAAAGAAGAATACAGTAAAAAGATGAAGGGAGTCGCTACGGAAGTTTTATTTCTATGTTTTCCGTTAGGCTCCCTTCCTTTCTTGTTTCGAATTTATCGTAAAGACTAGTCTAAACTAACTCTTGAGCAATGACTAGGGCAATCTCAAAGAAAGTCATAGCATCCGCTTTTCTATCCTCGCGTCTAGCATCCCATTCGTGATTGTGATGGTCGACATAGTCAGCTGTGTAGAAAAATTGATAGACATCGGCTTGTCGATATTGGGCCCAGGCCATGATAGCTGAAGCTTCCATATCTACAACTCTAGCTCCTGCTGCTAGTCTTCGTTTGACCTTAGCAGCTGTTTCACGATAGAAGGCATCTGTGGTCCAAGACTTTGTTCGAATATGCTCAATGCCAGCTTTATCCAAGGCTTTTTCCATAGTAAAGAGTAGAGATTGCTCATAGGCTATTTCATCACTTGCTGGAGCATAGTGATAACTAGTACCTTCATCACGTAAAGCCGAGCTTGGTAGGATAATCTTATCTGCTTGAATAGTCTGGTCCAGAACTCCGCAAGATCCCAAAACAATAAAGTTCTTAAATTCTCTTGCTTTGAGTTCTTCTAAGAGTCCAACAACCATTGGAGCACCAATCGTAGCCATAGCAACTGCTACCTTACTCCCATCTTTTTCATAGATATACCATGGCAGTTTGCCATTTAGATTGGTAAGATAGCCACCTTCGTAGACACCATCTATCTGCTTTACTCGTTCAAGGATTTCTCCATTAAAAGACAAGATTATGGTATCACAAACTTCTCCACCACTAAGAAGGCTTCGATCAGTTGGCTCGATAACAGCAGGTACATTTTCAAATTCTTCTAATAGCATTTATTACCCTTTCGCATTCAGATAAACCACTTGGGTTTGTTTGACAAGCCAATCTTTTCATATAAGCGTTTGGCACCTACGTTGCTGTCCTCTACTGCAATCTGAAATTCCTTATCATTTTGCTCAATCAGTTGGTTGACGAGGGATTTTGCTAAATAGCTTCCATAACCTTTTCCACGATTGACTTCAGCAATCGCAAGTCCATAAAGGTAATTGCATTTTCCAGACACATCGACCGTACAAACGCCAATCACTTGACCTTCTTTGAGTAATATGTAAAGCAGACTATCAGGATCCTTCAAGGCCTCCGAAATGTATCTGTGGCTCACTTCCGGTGCTTCCACTTCATCTGAAAAGGTTTGGTGGTGGAGCTGGGCAATGGCTTCAAGATAAGAAGGTTCTGCCAAGAGCACATCGACATCCGAACGGGAATCTAATGCATAAGCAGTTCGATCACGTCCTAACCAGGTTTCTGTCTCTTCATCCTCGACCAATCCCCAGTTACTGACAAAATCAGGATGACGCTCTAGAAAAATACGTTCTGTCTGAAAAGTAACTGAACGAATAGAAAAAGCAGCCGTTTCTTTCTCAAAACTCGTAAACAAAGCACGTGCAATTCCCTGACGGCGATGATTGGGATGAACCAGTATCGTCACTTCCACATCTTGGTCATCAGCATAGACAGTTAAGAGACCAACCAGTTCGCCTTTTTCGTAAAAAAGGAAAAATGCAGGCATGCTTAGGTCAAAATTAAGCATGTTAGAAAGATAAGGATCACGATAAGTTCCATCATAGGCTTGGCAACAGTTAATTAGTTTTTTCGCCTTAGATAACTCCTCTTGGCTTAACTTATTTTTTGCTTGAATCATATAGATATCCTCTACAGCTCGGACGATCTATGACTGGCATCTCTCGCTTGCTCGAGTTTATTGACGTAGTATTCCCGTTTTCCTTCAACTTCATGAATGGTTGGTTCATCCTTTTGCCCATGCACTCGGACAATCTTAGCAGGAATACCGACAACCGTTACATCGCTAGGTACATCTGCAACAACAACCGCTGCAGCACCAATCTTAGCATTTTCACCGATTTCTACAGGCCCGATAACTTGGGCATGTGCAGATATGAGAGCTCCCTTACGCACGGTCGGATGGCGTTTGCCAACATCCTTCCCTGTTCCACCAAGAGTTACCCCGTGGTAGAGAAGAACCCCTTTTTCAACGATAGCTGTTTCCCCAATCACAAGACCAGAACCGTGGTCGATGAAGACACCTGAGTCAATCTGAGCACCCGGATGAATCTCGATTTGTGTCCAAAAGCGCCAAAACTGGCTGTGCATACGAGCTAAGAGCTTAAAGCCATTCTTCCAGAGAAAATGAGAGAGACGGTGGGCAGCCAAGGCTTTTACACCAGGATAGGTCAAAAGAACCTCCAAAGTGGTGCGAGCTGCTGGATCATTTTCTTTTACGATATCAATGGTTTCACGCCACCATCCCATACAATTCTCCTTTTCTTATTCTGAGTCTTTTGGTGTTTCTGTAGTTTCTTTCTTAGGTTTGTTATCCTTGTGGTGGTGACGAGGACGATCGCCATGACGATGACCCTTTTCACCTTTATCTTCTGAATGTTCAGGTTTTGGCGGACGTGGCAAGAGTGCCTTCATAGAAGCATCTACACGGCCTTTTTCATCGATCTTAATAATCTTAACATCCACTTCATCACCAATGGCTACCAAGTCTTCGACACGGTTAGTGCGAGTCCAAGCCATTTCAGAGATATGAACGAGGGCGTCTGTCTTGTCAAAGAGGTTGACAAAGGCACCGAATTTCTCGATACGAACCACTTTGGCATGGTAAACTTCATCCACTTTAGCTTCACGAACCAAACCAGCAATGATTTCTTTAGCGCGGTTAATGGCAGCTTGGTCACTAGAGTAGATAGATACGTTACCTTCTTCGTCGATATCAATCTTAACGCCTGTTTCAGCGATGATCTTATCAATGGTTTCTCCACCTTTACCGATGACAATCTTAATCTTGTCCACATCAATCTTGATGGTATCAATTTTCGGAGCAGTTGGAGCCAATTCTGGACGAACTTCTGGAATAGTAGCTTCGATGACGTCAAGGATTTCAAAACGAGCTTTCTTGGCTTGAGCAAGAGCCTCAGTCAAGATTTCTGCAGTAATCCCTTGGATCTTGATATCCATTTGAAGGGCTGTAATCCCATCGCGAGTACCTGCAACCTTAAAGTCCATATCCCCAAAGTGGTCTTCCAAACCTTGAATATCTGTCAATACTGTGTAGTTGTTTCCATCTGAAATAAGACCCATGGCAATCCCTGCTACTGGGGCCTTGATTGGCACACCACCAGCCATAAGGGCAAGAGTTCCCGCACAGATAGAGGCTTGTGAAGAAGAACCATTTGATTCCAAGACCTCAGCGACCAAACGGATCGCATATGGGAATTCTTCCAAGCTTGGCAAGACTTGAGCAAGAGCACGCTCACCGAGAGCACCGTGACCAATTTCACGACGACCTGGTGCACCGTAACGACCAGTTTCCCCAACAGAGTATTGTGGGAAGTTATAGTGGTGCATAAAGCGTTTCTTATACTCTGGATCCAAACCATCGATGATTTGCGTTTCACCCATTGGTGCCAAGGTCAAGATAGAAAGAGCTTGCGTTTGTCCACGAGTAAAGAGTCCTGAACCGTGTACGCGAGGAAGGTAGTCCACTTGTGCATCCAAAGGACGGATTTCATCGACCTTACGGACCGTCAGGACGAACCTTGTCTTCTGTGATCAAACGGCGCACTTCTGCATGTTCCATTTGTTCCAAGATTTCAGCCACATCACGCATGATACGGTCAAATTCTTCGTGGTCTGCATATTTTTCTTCGTAAACTGCTGTTACTTGGTCTTTTCACTGCTTGAGTTGCAGCTTCACGCGCCAATTTTTTTCTTCAACTTGAACAGCTTTTTTTGAAGGTCGCTGTTGTAGGCTGCAATGATTTGAGCTTGCAATTCAGCATCCACATGAAGCAATTCTACTTCTGCTTTTTTTCTTTACCGACTGCCGCAACGATTTCTTCTTGGAAGGCAATCAATTTTTTAACAGCTTCGTGTCCTTTGAGAAGAGCTTCCAACATGATTTCTTCTGACAATTCTTTGGCACCAGACTCTACCATGTTGATAGCGTGCTTGGTGCCAGCTACTGTCAATTCAAGAAGCGATTGCTCTGCTTGTTCTTGAGTTGGGTTAATGATGATTTCCCCATCAACATAACCTACTTGTACCCCAGCGATTGGTCCGTCAAATGGAATATCTGAAATAGACAAGGCTAATGATGAACCAAACATAGCTGCCATTGGTGCAGATGCATTTTCATCGTAAGAAAGAACTGTGTTGATGACTTGCACTTCGTTACGGAAACCTTCCGCAAACATCGGACGGATTGGACGGTCGATCAAACGCGCTGTCAAGGTCGCATCTGTTGAAGGACGTCCTTCACGTTTCATAAAGCCACCAGGAAACTTCCCAGCCGCATACATTTTTTCTTCGTAGTTGACTTGAAGTGGGAAGAAATCCCCAGTTGCCATCTTCTTAGACATAACGGCAGCAGTCAAGACAGTTGACTCACCGTAACGTACCACAACAGAGCCATTTGCTTGCTTAGCAACCTGACCAGTCTCTACGATCAACTCACGACCCGCAAAAGTCGTTTGAAACACATGTTTTGTCATTTTAATCCCCTTTGGATTGATAAAATTATACGCCTTGCCTACAAAAATCAGGATACAAAGGGCGTTAAGAATCCCGTATGAAAATAGGAGATTGACGCAGTGTGCGATGCACACCAGGAAATCTATCTTTTTCACTAGGGATTTAGCCCGTGTTCAACTCCGAAATTACTTTAGTTCTGATTCTTTAACTTACATCTCTTCGACATAAGATTAAGACTGCTTAAATATCGTTTATATCCTCATCTTTGTATCAAGTACGTACAGAGTCTATTTTATCATATTTTTCTTAAAAAGTGCTGGCTTTTCTATTAAAAGGAACCATTCCTCCATGAAAAGAAGAATGGTTTGCTTTTTATTATCCTAAAGATTGGTGATTAAACAAGGCATGGGTTGCTTGATGGATGTACTGAGCAGTGTCTGCATTGTTCATAGTGTAGAGATGCACGCCTGCTACGTCTTGCGTTACCAAGTCCACGATTTGGTCCACGGCATAGGCAAGTCCTGCTGCTCTGAGTGACTCAGGGTCATTCTCATACTTGTCCAAGATAGCCTTAAACTTACGTGGGAGATGAATATTCTCACAAGTCTTCAAGAGACGAAGAGCTTGGTTACGATTCAGGATTGGCATGATACCCGCATGAATCGGTACATCAATACCAGCCAAGGTGCACTTATCCTGGAAATCGTAGAAACGCTCATTGTCAAAGAAAAGCTGAGTGACAAGGCTTGAACAGCCTGCATCTACTTTTTTCTTAAGATTTTGAATATCTGAGATTTGGTTTGGTGAATCAGGGTGCCCTTCTGGGTAACAAGCGCCAATAATATCAAAGTGTGGCGCCTGCTCCTTGATAAATTCAATCAGGTCTGTCGCATAACGGAAGTCCTTTTGTGGTTCCACATCAGGAATGAGATCTCCACGAAGAGCCAAGATTTTCTGAACCCCAACCTTATCCAAATCTGCAATGGTCTCAGCCACCTTATCCTTAGTTAGATAGATAGCTGGCAAGTGAGCAATGGTTGGAATCTCCAAGTCATTTTGGATATAGTCTGCCAAACGAACCGTCGTCTCTTTGATATTAAATTTATTATTGCTGGCAGTCACACTGATAAAGTGTGGGGCCAAGTCCTGCATATCTTTCAGGGCTGCAATAATTTTGTCATTGCCTACTGCTGGGTTTGGAGGGAAAACTTCAAATGAGAGGGACGGTGTTTGACGTGACATATTTATGAACCTTTTCTAGTTGATTTCTTACTGATCAACCATGTATGGAGAACTGTCTTTTCTTACAATTTCTCACGCGCAGCTTTGGCAGCTTCTACAAGGCGGATCAAGCTTTCTTTCGTTTCTGGAATACCACGTGTTTTCAAACCACAGTCAGGGTTGATCCAAACTTTTCTGCTTGGCACTTTAGCAAGGATTGCTTCGATTGTGTGGTCGATTTCGCCTTCGTTAGGCACACGAGGTGAGTGGATATCGTAAACCCCAGGTCCAACTTCTGTTTGGAAGTTTCGCTTTGAGTTCGTCCAAGATTTCAAGGTTTGAACGGCTAGCTTCAAATGAGATAACGTCTGCATCCAAGTTGTCGATAGCTGGGATGATATCTGTAAATTCTGAGTAACACATGTGAGTGTGGATTTGTGTGTCTGGTGCTACTGTTGAGTGTACCAAACGGAAGGCTGGAATAGCCCAGTCAAGGTAGTCTTCGTACCAGTCGCTACGACGAAGTGGCAATTTCTCACGTAGAGCAGCCTCGTCGATTTGGATGATTTTCACGCCTGCAGCTTCAAGGTCAAGAACTTCATCTTTGATAGCAAGAGCGATTTGAAGAGTAGAATCCTTGATAGAGATATCTTCACGTGGGAATGACCAGTTAAGAATTGTAACAGGTCCAGTCAACATACCTTTAACAGGTTTGTCAGTACGGCTTTGTGCATAGCTAGACCATTTCACAGTGATAGGGTTGAGACGAGTCACATCACCCCAGATGATTGGTGGTTTAACCCCACGCATACCGTATGATTGTACCCAACCGTTCTTAGAGAAGAGGTAACCTGACAAGTTTTGACCGAAGTACTCAACCATGTCGTTACGCTCGAATTCACCGTGTACAAGCACGTCAAATCCAACTTCTTCTTGCCATTTGATCCATTCGTCGATGGTTTCAGCAAGGAAGGCATCGTATTCTTCTTGTGACAATTCACCCTTACGGAAGGCCAAACGTTTGGCACGAACTTCCTTAGTTTGAGGGAATGAACCGATGGTTGTTGTTGGAAGAGCTGGAAGTTTGAAAGCTTCTTCTTGGATCGCTTCACGTTCTGCGAAGGCTGGTAAACGAGTGTAGTCTGCGTCAGTCAATCCAGCGATACGCGCACGAAGTTCCGCATTTTCACCAACTCGTTCAGTCGCAAAGAGTTCTTTGTTTGCTGCAAGAGCCTCTGCACCTTGACCATTGCGGATAGCATCCAAGTCACGGATTTCATCCAATTTTTCTACTGCAAATGCAAAGTGGTTCAAGATAGCTGGTTCAAAATCTTCATTAGCAGTTGTAAATGGCACGTGAAGAAGTGAACATGAGCTTGTCAAAACGATGTTTTCAGCAGGGATTTGCTCAAGAATAGCCAAGCTCTTTTCGTAGTTGTTGCGCCAGATGTTCTTACCATTGACAATACCTGCATAGAGAGTCTTGTCAGCTGGGAAGCCACCTTTAACGAGTTCAAGAGTTTTCTTACCTTCAACGAAGTCAAGACCGATCGCATCTACTGGCAATTTCACAAGATCAGCGTAAACGTCACGAACGTCACCGAAGTATGTTTGAAGCAAGACTTCAAGACCTTTCTTGTCAGCCAAGAGTTTGTTGTAGATGTTCAAGAAGAGGGCTTTTTCTTCTTCTGTCAAATCTTTGACAAGAGCAGCTTCGTCGAGTTGGATACGAGTTGCACCAAGTTCAGCCAATTTTGCAAACATCTTGGTAAGCAACTACTAAGCTATCTACGAAGTCTTCTGCTTTCACACCTTCTTCAAAGTCTGATAATTGAAGGAATGTGAATGGACCTACAAGGACAGGACGAGTGTTGAGACCCAATTCTTTAGCTTCTTGGAACTCATCAAAGATTTTGTGTCCAGCCAATTTTACTTGAGTGTCTTTTTCAAATTTAGGAACGATGTAGTGGTAGTTGGTGTTGAACCATTTCTTCATCGGAAGGGCACGAACATCCCCTTTTTCTCCTTGGTAACCACGTCCCAAAGCAAAGTAACGTTCAAGATCAGACAAGTCCAAGTTTTGTACTGAAGCAGGAACTACGTTGAAAAGGAAAGCAGCATCAAGGAAGTTGTCATAGTGAGAAAAGTCATTTGATGGGATTTCAGTGATACCTTTTTCTTTGACGATGTTCCAGTGTTTTGCACGCAATTCTTTCGCAGCAGCCAAGAGTTCTTCTTCTGAGATTTCTTTTCTAAAGTATTTTTCAGTTGTAAATTTTAATTCGCGGAATTCACCCAAACGAGGGAAACCGATAATTGTAGTTGACATGTTTTGTCCTCCAAAAATTGTTGTTGAAACTATCTTAACAGAAAAGAAAGCGTCTGTATAATTGTAAAAAATTAGGCTTTGATATAGTTTGAAACTATATCACTTTTCAACGCACAAAAAAGATTTGGAGAAGATTCCCCAAATCCTTTGGTAGACAATGATTAACATATTTTCAAGATAGCCATGTTCATAGTCAAACTTGAGTAAACTGAGAGTTGACTATGGCTTGGTATTAGAAAGACTATAGGTCGATCCCCTTGTCACGGAGATTAGCCAGACACTCTTCATAGTAGGTAGCATCATGTTCGCTATAGATAGGACTATTCAGCTTCTCCTCTGCTAAGTCTTGATAAGGAGGGCAAGTCTTGCCTCGGTAGTTCTTGTCTAGCCATTCTGGACTGACATTATAGCCACGGCTAGCCATCTCCTCCATAATCAAACGATGATAGGCATAGAGACGATAGGGCGAGTGGCTAAAGACATAGTCAACCGTCGCATGCTTTCTGCCCCAGCCATTGCCACGAAGGGCACAGCACTCTCGATGTTGGCCCAAGAGCTGAGGACGGGGAAGTCGTGGTATCAAATCCTCATGCCAAAGTCTCATGGGAGTCTCCTTTCAACAAAGTAGAATGTTGCAGATAAACATTTGGGTAGCGTTCAAGCAAATCTCTCGTCTTAGCAATCAAATCTTCCTTGGAAGCCTGACCAAAGCGATAGCGATCCAGCAAGAGCATATAGTCTTTGCGCTCGTCAGGGCTAGCTTGCTTTTTAAAATAGCCCCAAATATGCTGAAAGGCATTACAAACCTGACCCCTGTGTTCTGGAATCTGGCAGGCACGATCAATCATCTCTTGAACCTGACTCAGCTCCACCACTTCTTGCTTGAGATACTGGCGAATATCCTTGTAAATATTGCTGGAATGGCTCAAAACAAGGTATTTATTTTCCGCCCAGAGTTGCTGACAAAGGGCACGTTGGTTGTTATTTTCCATATTTCTCCTAACATTCTACTAGTTCCCAGGAAATACGGAAACAAAGTTGTATCTATAAAATGAGCGAATCAATTGGCTCCATCACCCTTTAAAATTTTTCAAACTCTTTTAGCTCTGCATCGGCTTCTGGTGTGGTTCCATGGAGTTGGTTGAGCATTTCAAGTAAAGAAGCTGTTTGGCTCTCGATATCTTTATTTGTATCATTAATCTTACTGACGATATCTGTCAGTGGCTCTACTACTTCTTCCTCAAAGGTATCCACGTAGCGAGGGATATTGAGGTTATAGTCATTTTCAACAATTTCTTCATAGCTTGCTAGATGGGCAAACTTATCAATCTCCTCACGAGACTTATATGCTTCCAGAAGCTTCTCGATATGGGCATCCGTCATGATATTTTGATTTTTGCCCTTATCAAACTCCTTAGAAGCATCGATAAAGTAGACATCACGGTTGGTACGGTTCTTTTTGAGAATGATAACCGTAGTCGGAATGCTGGTATTAAAGAAGATATTGGCAGGTAGACCGATAACCGTATCAATAGCCCCTTCTTCTAACAAGGCCTTACGAATGGTTCCCTCCGCATTTCCACGGAAAAGAACACCATGGGGAAGGACGATAGCCATGACCCCATTATCCTGCTTGAGGTGGTAATATCCATGCAAGAGGAAGGCAAAGTCAGCCTTGGACTGGGGAGCCAGTTTCCCAAAAGGAGAGAAACGAGGGTCATTCAGGAATCCAGAGCTTGCAGACCACTTGGCAGAGTATGGTGGGTTCATGAGAACACCATCAAAGTTAGTCGGCTCTTGAGTCGGCCAATCTTCATCTAGTGTATCGGCATTGTGTAGAAATTGATTCTCAACTGGAACACCGTGTAGGATCATGTTCATCCGAGCTAGGTTATAGGTTGAGGTATTGAGCTCCTGACCAAAGTAGACAACTGTCTGCGGTTTATGAGAGTATTTTTTTGCATTGAGCAAGAGAGAGCCAGACCCCATAGTCGCATCATAGATGGTAAAGCCTTGCTGGTCTTCACGACCCAAAAAGGCAATCTGAGTCATAAGCTTGGCAACAGGTTGAGGCGTATAGAACTCACCAGCTTTCTTACCCGAGTCAGTCGCAAACTGACCGATCAGATACTCATAAGCATCCCCCAGCATATCACCAGCATGACCAGCCACATCCAGCACAGCCAACTCCTTCATGACTGCTGCCACCGTTTGGTTTTGCTTTTGCGGAGTTGCCCCTAGCTTTTTAGAGTAGAGGTCGATATCTTCAAAGAGATTTTCATAGAGGTCGTCACTCTGCTCGATATCACGAAAACCTTGAGCCAAGTCTTCCAGCTGGAAAGTTCCCTCATTGACACGTGCTACCAAAGCCGTAAAGGTCAAGTCTGGCTTAATGATATAGTTGAGCTCGTCATTCATGACAGAGATCAGATCCTCATGGGTATCTGCATCCTCGTAGTAGTTGCGATAGACCTCAAGAGCATCCTCAAGACTATCTGTCCCCCTCTTCCATAGTCTCAGCCACGAAAAAGAGCATCTTATCTGACAGATACTTATAAAAGACCATGCCCAAAAGATAGGACTTGTAATCATTGGCATCCATCTTAGAGCGGAGAACATCCGCTGAGTTCCACAGGGCTTGGTAGAGCGACTGGGAAGTTTGTGTTGTTTCCATAATGTTTCTTTCTTTTTACTTAATCCAAAAATATCTAAAAATTAATTTAATGGTCTAATAGTTTTTGCTTCCAACTCTTCAAAAATATTTGTGACGTAATTCTTTTTGATAATTCATTATCCAATGCAATACGTTTTAAAAGCTCTATCTTTAAAGTTTGGAACTACTTTTTGTATTTCCTCTATAATCAATTATTTCTTTTTTTAAGTTACAAATCTTTAATATCCTTGAAAAATCAGATGAAGCCAAACTTTCTTCAACAATAGAATTAATTTTATTAAACGTTGAATCTACATCAAATTTAGAGGATAAGCCATCTAAAAAAATACATGAGCATCGTGTTCATTTGGTTCACTTTTTTTCAATTAAATGACTTTCCATGAATTCATCAAGTCTCTTTTTTTCAATGCTATACTTATTATTTTATCTTTCTTTTGCTTTTACAAGATTCAATAATACTTTGTTGAAGATTTTTTTAATTTTTTGTTGTTTTTCTTTGTCATCATCAAAATGTAAGCATGACTTCACGACTGCTTCATCAACAAGTATCATCTCTACTTCATTAAATGGAAGAACAAAAATACCCTGTTCTTTGTAAACTTGAATACTACTTTCATCCATCCAATCATTATCTATAATTCCGTATGCCGTATTACCATGTAAAAGTTGTAAATTATTATAGGCTTTAGTATGCTGGATGACCTGTTTATGTCCTTGAACTGGTTTTACAAAACAAAATTCACTAAATAATTTAGAATAAATCTGATAGTCTATACTCGTTTTAGTTCCCTCACAAAATAATATTGGCTTTCTTGTCCCAGATACTTCAGTCAATAAGGATAAAGGCATTTCTTGTGAGTCTTCCAATAGTTCATAATCAAAATCATAAGGTGCTTCAAATTTTTTGCACCACACATAGATAGCATTAGTTCTTGATTGGACAAAATCCATATTATGCGAAGCAAAAATAAATTGACAATCATGTCTCTCTGATATTAGCAAATCCCATAATTCATTATAGACAGCTGCATTAAGGAATGTTTCTGGTTCATCAACAACAATATAGCTATTTTCTGGAGCAAGAAGAGCACTGCCTATATAAAATAAAATACAACGTTCTCCATCACTAAGGCCATTTATACTATATTTAGAACCATTTTTTTCAACTTTAACAACTCTATCATCAGGTTCAAGCTCAAATTTTATTTCCGAGAAAATTTGGTTCCATATATATTCTACTCTATCCCATAAAGTTGAAGGTAAATCTTTTTCTTTTCTTGATCTACGAGTAACTATGTTTGTGTAGTCTTTTACCAACAATGTTATTAATTTAGTAAAGGTATTTGAAATACTATTTTTCAATATGGGATGGATATAAATCAATTGAGTCATACTTAATATCTACTTGTTTAAATTCAGATATATATCTTTCTTTACTAATATTATTTCGGTCATGAATATTTAACACAAAAATACAGTAGTTTCTGAGCAGGTAAAAACATACATCTCATCTATACTATTCTTTCTTAACTCATTAATAAGACTTGATTTCCCCGCTCCATTAGCTCCTATTATAACAGTTGTAGAATCCACTTTCGAAATGAAAGAGAAAAGTTTAATTGCTTTTAAAAATCCTCTAAAATTTGAGGTAGGTTTGTTTCATACACATAAACATCACCATCATCACAATTCAATAGACTCTCTAACCAAGTATTACGTAAATTTTTATACTTTTCTGTTAAATCATCAGATAAAAAAATCATCATCTAGTTCTGTTTTTAATTAATCTAATAAGTGTTGAAAAAGTCAGTATCTACGTGATCATATAAAGTCCATTTCCTTCTTTTTTTCATAATCAGGTAATCTGACATAATCATCAGAAATTCTAACTCTTTCAGATTCTATCCATTCAATTAATTCATTAATTGGGCTACACATGATTCCTCCTTAAATAAACATGTCCTGCAAAAGTTTCTTTTTCAGTGTTTCTAACTGAGAAATTTTTTTCTTGATGAGAATTGATGAGGGTTATCGAGGTTTTAAAAAAAGTAGGCACTAATAGCTTGCTGTTCTTGAAATGCTGGGCATAAAAAAATTCATATTTTTTTAAAGTCAACAGTTGTAAAAACTTGCCTGATTTACTGCAGGTTTAGTAATAGCTTTTATATAATTTTTGATAACTTTGTACAAAGGTCATTAAATATATAAAAATAAGGATAATAGTCTTCTTTCACGGTTAATTTTAATATATTTGTTGTATATATTGTCTCCCTATCTGGTTCCCTTAACACAATTGCAGCAGTCCCCATTTTTTTGCCTCACTATTTATAAAATTAACCAATATATCATTCTCTCTTACAAAATAATTTGCTGTATTGGCACCTTTAGGATCGTCCTTAAACCAGTATTTTATATCTCTATCCAAATTTAAATTACCATCACTAATATTGTTAGCTCTAATAACTGGAAGACCAATATCATCATTTGATAATTCTCGTGACAAGCCACTTTTTAACTCAGATAATACATCACCTAATTTTATAATTCTCCACTCACCTTCAAATCCATCCAAACGAATCTCAGGGGCTGTCTGTCCAGCTTTTGGAAAAATTTTGGAAAGCATGGTCGCCTTGAAGGATTGGTAGTTGGCAAGATTGTCCTTGTAGCTAGCCAGAAGGTCATCGAGGGTACGAAAAAGGGAGCCGATTGCGGATTGTTCAGAGTGACTCGGAAAAGGAATCGGCATTTCCTTAAAGACTGAATCTTTAATAGCAAAACGATCTGATCTTGCTCCAGTATCCCCATTTAACTTCATAAATTTATGCCAATATGAAGAATCAAAGTATTTTGCTAAGAAGAGAACATTAACATTTTGAGTTCTAAAAACATAATATAAAGGAGACATTACTCCTGTAGTATTCAAAAAATTTGCTTTAATGGGTCCTACTGGAGCTTTATTTGATATTCGTGGGTTATATACAAAATCATTAGGTTGGACTACATAATAGCCATTTAGGCTCTTTAAATTAGCTATATCCTTATCAAAAAAATCACGTTGAGGAATAATTCCAAATTCTGCTGAGTTTGTTAATACATTCTCGAATGTATTATTTAAATTTTTAGACTTTACTTTTTTTAGAAATGGAATCAAGTTTAACAACTTTCCAAAGCTCTTTAAACTGATTAAACCTAATGTTTGGTTCTCTATTTTGAGTATTCATTTCTAATCCTCAATTTTTTTGGAAATTGAGAATTAATTTCTGACGGATATTCTCAATATTTTCACTAAATTCTTTGATTTTTCCTGATAATCTGGTCAACAATCTCTTGCTCGATAGGATTCTTGATATCTGCAATCATCTGTTCGTCAGGAAATTCTACTTCTTCTTCCGATTCATAAATCGAGTTAAAAATTTCTACCAAATCATCCTTACTTAAATCTTGTGGGCTAATCATCTGTTCTCCAATCATGAAGAAACAGCTTTTTGCCATTATTGGTTAAGATTTCCATATATTTCTCCTTTTTTATGATATGTACTTATTCCGGCTTCCATAGCTTCAACGAACTTTTCAAAACTACTTTCAGTATTGAGTTTTGAATCACTTATTTTATTCGAACTAAATTCACCAGTTAAAATAGTGTATTCATTTTGTTCATTTTTTTGGTTGTTACTACTAAATAATCTGGTTCTAAAAGGGTACCTAAAGTAGAATTATGTGTTACAACAAAAAAACCATTCTATTTTTAGCTAGCTCTTTTTAAAAGCACTGTTTAATTCTGTTTGAATATAAGCATTGTCTAATGACGATTCAGGTTCATCTATCAGAATTACATTTTTTTCTGTCTTGCCTCGTTCAACCTCAACATTAATGCAAATCCTACTGCTTGACCTCCAGAGGCTGGGGTCCCGTCTGAGTCAAGAAGTTTTACTTCCTTATGCATAAAATATTCCGCAAGGTTAACACTATTAAAAAAATCTTTTATTTTTTTGAGATTTTTTTAAAAAAAGTAATATAATTTTTTTAGACAAATAAGGCATTATCAATTCTTCGTGAGCACTCTCTTTTATAGCAAAGTCTGTTCTAAATTGGCTAGCATTTTGAAATGGAAGCAGATTTACAATAATTTGATAACCATGAATTTTTTTCTCTTTTTAGCTCAGTAGTCGTAATAACTCTTTCTAAGAAAGAAGAGATACTTTTCTCAATTTGTTTTTTCTTAATTACCTTACTTATTTCAATATCGTGAACATTTCTTATGCCGGTTTGACTAGTTAAATATTCTTTTGAGTCTCTTAAAAATTAAATTCACATTTTCTCTAATTGATTTTTGCTTTATTTTTTTCTCAATCAATTTTTCTCTCAATTCATTATAAGTATTAATAAAAAAACTTCGTTTAGATTGTGAATTTTCAAAAAGACTCCAAATTCGTTCATTATTAATTAGCTTTAATAAAGAGTTCAAGCCATTCTCAATGTACTCAGTAGTTTGAAGTTCAAAAGGCGCTTCTTTAAAAAGGTTAAACTGTTGTGACTTACCTTTTCTATCAAGATCACTTGCATATTCTTTCACGCTATCTATATAACGTTCAATTTCTTCGTCATAGTTTTCCTCAATACTATCCAGATAGTTACTAATAGAAAGAAAATGCCTGTTATATTTCTCTTTCCAGTTTTCGAAGGCTTTATTTCCCTGTTCCTTTCTTTGCTTTTCAATATAACTATCAGCCTTAGCTGTTTCAAACTGCGCTATTTCATATATTTCTTCTTTATCAAACTGTTTTTTTATCTGCTCAAGAAAATGAGTCTTCCCTGTTCCTCTTTTGCCAACAACCAAATTCAAACCAGTTGATAAGTTATGCCCATCAATTTCAACTACATCCTGTAAATTGTCTCTTGTTAGACTTACTTTACTCTTATCAGTAATACAATTTTTAATTTCTAAAAAACTACAATTATCAATTTGAATATATGTTCCCTTACTCTTTTAACTTATCTATGTCGTTCCTATCAGGATCACAATCAATCTCAGTAGCATGTGCATCGCTAAATAAAACCGGAGTTAAACTATCTTCTTGATTCTTAATAATTTGAAACTGAAATTGATTTCTTACCCCACCTACTGCTGTAACTCCTTGTAACTCAATAGGTATTTCGTCTATTCCTTTACTTTTACCCAACTCAAATATGTATATTCCCTGATTCCAATTTTTCAAATTTGTAAACAACTCATCAATTGTTATGCTTGAATTTTGATCCACATGTTTCTCTTGTAACCAACAAGAAAAATCTGTTAACTCATCAACCATACTTTCAGGAAAAACAATGTTAACATGAAACTTTTCCAAAGCTAATTCCATTCCTGGAAATACAACAACCGGATTACCATCTCGAGCTTTCAACAAGTCTTCTTTAACCATATCATAGTTATTTTTGTCAAACAAATCATGATTAGTTATTGCAATAGCATCTAGACTAGCTTCATTCACGTACTTTATTAACCATTCTGAAGAATATGCGAACTCAGAATCTTTAATGGATGGTACTGTGTGAATATGAAAATCAATTTTTTTAACCATATAATTAATCTCCCTTTATTATCTCTTATCTCCCACCCCTCAACGGCTCAATCACTTCTTCGATCAGTTGGGTATAGGCTTCTTTGATGTGTTTTTTATAGAGGAGTGGGTTGAGGGCATCTGCAACCTCAACTTTATAGTCCTTATAGCGCTGACTCTTGGTCAGTTGGCTTTCTCCTAGTTGTTTTTTTGCTCCCTTGCGGTAGTGATTGACATAGTAGCGGAGTTCATCTTCGCCCACATACCAGGTCTTACTAAAGTCTTGGATATGCTGCTGGATGACTGCTTCAATCATCTGATCAAGGATATTGGCGATGGATTGACCTCTGTAACGGTCAGGATTTGCCTGTACTTCTTGCCAAAGCTCTGAGATGATCTGTGCCAGATTTGGATTGGTCTTCTCCAGACTTTGGATATAGGTATCCACTGCTTCTCTGTCTTGCGCACTGAGACTCTTTTCCGGACTCTGCTCTTGCTCGAGCAGGCTTTGAATCAAGGTCAGAATATAGGCGTAGTTAATCTCATCTACTTGGATAGACTCTAGTTCATAGTGGATATCAAAAGGTCCATCATCGTCACCTCCAGTCCCTTCTCCACCAGTCCCTTCTTCGTCACGACCTTTTAGTTCAGCAAGGATATTTTTATAGAGACCGAGATAGGCTTCGAGCAATTCATCATCTAAGCCAGCCTCTTGGTAAATCTCAGCTTCATCATACTCCTTGTAAACTCGAATAGAAGCTAGATACTTATCAAAGACTTGGTAGGCCTTGGCGATTTTTCTCAACTGAGGAATCAACATTTGTTCCAGCGGGAAGCCTTCTAGTGGTTCATTAGCAATAAGATTTTGGAAATCTCTACAACTTCTCAAAAAGTTTCTCTTTTCCTCTTCCCAGCTAGGAGCTAAGACATCATTTTCACCACCATTTGAGTAGAGCTTGAGGGCATTATCAACTGCTTCCTTGAAGGCTAGAGGCTTTTGGAAGGTGATGATATGGCCATAGGTCTTACTGTTCTCAAAGATACGATTGGTTCGGCTAAAGGCCTGAATCAAGTCCTGCGGTTGCATGGGCTTTCTGTCGATAAAGAGAGTCGATAGACATGGTGCATCAAATCCTGTTAGGAGACGATTGACCACGATAACCAAGTCCAGCTGTTCATTACGATAGAGATACTTATCCTGTTTTCGGGCTAGACGGTTATTGACATCTGTATTAAAGCCACGAAGATCCGCCATGGTAAAGTGAGTATCAAACTCTTGGTTATAGTCCTCTAAGACCTGCTTCATGTGGTCTTGGTTGGCTCTTGAGTCTTCTTCATTCTCCGTAACGGAGTAAGTGATGGTCGCCTTTGGAAAGTCCGGAAGGACCATCTTGACTCTCTCAGATACCTTGACCCGTGTCTGACCAGCCTTGACTCTTTGAGAAGGTCATAGTAGGCTTGGGCTTGAGGGATAGACTTGACCGTCAGGATGGCATTGTAGGTATTGCCCACTCCTTTTTGGAAGCCCAGTTGTTGGCGCGATTTATTGATAATAGCATCCAAGACTTCCAGCATGTGCTCCTCATTTTCATAGACAGTATCTGGTATTTCATTTTCAGCCTGGTCTGTGATGAGGGTATTGCGATAGTCTACCTTAAAGCCTAAAACAGCTCCGTCATGAATAGCTTCCTTGACCGTATACTCATGGAGACGGTCTCCATACTGTTGCTGGGTGGTTTGGGCTAGGTCGCCGACTTGCTGGCGTTTATTTTCCTTAAAGATGGGTGTACCCGTAAATCCATACCAGAGGGACTGAGGGAAAAAGGCTTTAATGTCTTTTTGTGTTTGTGGTGTCACGGCACGGTGGCATTCATCCACGACAAAGGCTACTCGGAGACCCTTGATACTCAATTATTTTCAAAAAGCAACCTCGTCCATTGTCTGCTGACAGTAGACTTTAAAACGCTTTTTTCCAGTCCTAGAATAACTTCTTGAAGCTTATCAATGACAGCTTCCAATGTTTGGAAAGCCTTATTTTTAAAACCTCGTTTTCGAATTTCTTTCCAGACTTGTTCAATAGGGTTCATTTCTGGTGTATAAGGTGGGATAAAAGCCAATTCAATATTACTTGGAATCTCTAGGGTACTTGATTTATGCCATATAGCATTATCCATGACAAGTAAAATATAGTCATCTGGATAAGCTTGTGAGACTTGCCGTAGAAATTCATTCGTCCACTCAGTATTACATCCTCCAGCAATAAGGAAGAAGGAATCTCCTGTCTGAGCATCTACTGCCCCATAACAATAGCGATATTCTCGCATATAATGACTCGGAATGCTAGGTCGGATTCCTTGAGGAGCCCAACAAGAACTCATCTTACTGATCCTCCCTGAAACCAGCTTCATCTTGGTACATCAATCGTACTTTGTTATAAGTCCCTCCTCTTTAAAAGCGCTTACTTAAGGTCTCGAATGTAGATTTTATTTTTTTAGACGTCTCAATTGTCTGAGCGTCTGCCTTCTTGGGATGTTCAGGTCGAGGAGTGACCGTTCGCCAACCATGGCGTTTCAGGAGATAATAGAAACCATCACGTGTGGAAGTGCGACCAATCTCTTTTTGATAGGCTTCAAATAACTGATTGACAGTTACAAATTCTCCAGCCTGAGCAGCTTCTATATGACGTTTTAGGAATGCTTGTTCCTCTTCGTAAGTCATATATTCTCGATGACGTCCACCACGGGTTTCTTGAAGAAGAGCTTCTAAACCAAACTCCTTATATTTTTTCAAATTCCTCCAAACAGTTGTTTTATTACAATCTAGCAGATCCATGATTTCCTTATAACTCTTTTCTTTTGAGCGAAAATAAATAATCTGTAGACGTTTGTGATATTTGGCGTACGATGAATCTTTTAAGAGTTGTTCAATTTTTTGTGTTTCTTCGTTTGTAAGTTTCATAACTACTATTATAAGATGTTTTTTGATTTTAGTCCAGTATGATTTTGTCCGCATCACGTTGGTAAAGACCTTGGTCAAACTTACGCATCATGGTGGTGATTTTCTGGATGGTAGTCACCACGACACGTTTATCATTACTTCCTAAGCGCTTGACCAAATCATGTGTATTGTCCGTCTCATCGATATCGATGACGTCATTGGTCGCATAAGAGAGAAAGGATGAAGTGGTTTGTTGGTCCAAGTCCCTACGGTCAACGACAAAAATAGTCTTTTGGATGGACGGTATTTGGAGGAGATTGCGAGCCACCTTATAAGAGGTCAAGGTCTTTCCTGAACCTGTCGTATGCCAAACATAGCCTGATGCTTGCTGACGTGATGCTTCCTGCACCGCTTCGATGGCATGGATCTGATAGGGGCGCAAGAGGATGAGAGATTTCTTACTATCGTCAATAACAGAATACTGCATAACCATCTGATGGGCACGAGGGATAGAAAGAACTTCATGAGCAAAACTGGTCAGATTTGTCACAGGATGATTGTCCTTATCCACCCACTTGGTTAGAAATTGCTTGTTGAGTTTATTTTCGCGAGCTGCAGCGATATAGCGTGTGTCAACTTTATTGGTCACAACAAACATCTGCAAGCTAGAGTAGATACCACGGAATTTCCCTTCTCGATCATATTTTTAATCTGGTGAAAGGCATCGATAAATGCTGCTTGGGAACTCTTGAGCTCGATTTGAATCATGGGCAAACCATTGATGAGAAGAGTAACATCCAGTCTTCGGTCTTGGTCCAGAGGATTTACTTTTTCTCGTTGGACTTGATTGACAACTTCGTAGCTAGACTTTCCTGCTGCGATATTGTCACGCCAAATGACTGACAAACGGATGGTGCCTAGGCTAGCATCTTCTCTTTGAACCTCGACTTTGGCAATGCCGTTTTCACCGACCAACCACTTGGCAGCATCATAGTAGCTGACAAAGTTGAGCTGGTTCTGAATCTGGCGTTTTTCCTGTTCAGTCAAGGGATGGTCTGCTAGCAGAGCAACGTTGTTTTGAGCTAGTTTCTCAAAGAAATTGTCCCAAAGTTGTTCTTCAGTTTTTAGGTCTTCTCTATAAGTCCATTGGCTTTCACCAGTTACCAGCTGGTTAATCAGTTGTTTTTCTATTTCCAGTTCTGGTTTTACCTGCATCTAAATTTCTCCTTCAGAGGTTGACATTCTAGTTATTATTATATCATAGTCCTATCAGAAAAACTTCCTCTCCCCTCCCTACTTCAACGCACTTTTGACCTTTTTCTTGGTGATGATGCGGTCGTTTTTGTTGGCTAGGGATTTGAGTCTGGCTTCGAGCAGGATTTTTCGGCCTGCTTCGTTGCGGGTGTAGACCAGCTGGTAGTTGCCTATGTGTGGTTCGACGGCATTTTGGAAGAGCTGAGCATCTTCCTTGCGTTTTTCAAAGAGGCTAGGGACTACGAAATACTTGGACTGTCCGGCTGGTGCTTTTTTTGCTACTAAGAGGTAGCGTTGATTGTCCACGGGAGCAAAGAACTCACCCAAGGTCTGAGAGAAGAGCTCCTTATCTCTCATACTGCCCCCCCTTAAGATAGGCAAAAATGCTATAACTTTCCTTATCTTCCTCTACCTGCACGCGCGACTGGTCATCGGACAAATGCCCCATCTTTAGCATGGCATTACGAATACCTTCACCCGCCTGCCGTAGGCGTACATAAGGACTCCTGTAAAAGAAATAGCGAATCACGGTGTAGGCTAGAAAGAGGATGCTCAGTCCAAACAACCAGCGAATACTAGTTCCACGGACCCTAAAGATATAAAAGAGGAGATTGAGGGCCGTTAGCATAAAGGAATAACGGAGCCATTTTTCAGCATCAACAAGAGTGAGCAGAGGGATCTGCTTGCGATCTGTTGCTACCTCATTGACAATCTCTAGCTTATCCGCAACTACCAACGCCTCCTGCCATTTTTTGCGAAGGGTGGTACGGTCCTTGGACAATTCCTTGATTTTCTGATTATAGGCTTGAATCTTATTTTTCTTAAAGGGTGGTTTAGGGAAGTCCAAGCGATCCAGACCTGTTTCGATGCTCTCTTCCTTATAGGACAAGCCAAGGAAATGGTCCATACGACGGGCAAGGGTTTGCAGGTCCTGATATGGATTGAGGTCTTGTTCTTCTTGATTTTCATTTGAAAATGCTGGGTTTTTGTAAGGTTTGATGGCTACTAGGTGCCAGATATTGCTGGTCTTATCTGGATGCCCTGGCCAGATACGGATAGCACGGCCCCGCATTTGATTGCTGAGCATAAAGCTTCCGACAAAACTTCCTAAGATGAGAGAGTTGACGCAAGGCGCATCCCATCCTTCTCCCAAGAGAGACTTAGTGCCGACCAAGACCTGGATGGCACCCCTCTGAAAGAGTTCAGTTACAGCCCCTACCATCCCTTTACAGGTTGAGGGGAAACCTACCTGAAGATAGGCATCTGGATCTAGTTGACCAATAGCTGAGAAGGTCAAAGCGACTGTTGGCAAGAGTGCTTGGAGTTCCTCCCTAACACTAGTTGGCACGATAACCACACTTCCCGAAAGCACTGCTAGGGCAACAGAAATCCCCTGTTTCTGAGCACTGCGGCGAATAGTTTCAAAGTATGGGAGTACACCTAATTGCGTGATTGGTGCTTGGTCATCTCCCAGATAACTAGCAAAATCCTTGCGGATATAGTCCGCCAAGACTAACTGTCTCAAGTCCTGACCTAGACTAGCATACTCGGTTTCAAAGATAGATGCGATGCCAGCCAGTTTTCCTAGAGATTGATTGAGGATTTGGTCATTGGCCTTGGATTTTACCAAGAAGACCTGACGTTTTTCAATCAATCCTCTTGATTTCAACTCAGCTTCTATCTTTTTCTTTGTCTCCTGTGGATCCTCATACCAGTCGGGTGTCTGATAGAGAAGGCCTTGCAAGAGGACTTCTAGCCAGTAGTAATTAAGAGCAGGCAAGCCTTCAGCTCCTAGTAAATCTCGTAGATGCTTGGGAATTTCTAGCTTTTGAGCCTGTAGATAAATGAGGAGGGCTGAAAGATACTTGGGATCTTCGAGGAGCATATCCGCAGAGATTTCCCCTTTGAGAACCTTGGAACTCTTAATCAACTCTTGAAAATCAGAATCAACGACTAGTTGGCTGACATACTGCCACTTGGTGGCCTCAAATTCTTCCAGGCGCTTGTCTTCTTCCTTGGTCGGAAACAGATATAGACAAAGTCCTGGTGAGGGCAGAGGGTGTCTTCCTTGACTAGTTCTGGCACCGTGATTTCTTGGTCGATTTCGCCACACATTTGGAGATAGCGATCCCAGAGTTCTGGCTCACTATCATAAGGAGGTGTTGCTGTGAGAGAGATAATTTGCAGCTGTTGGTAATTTTTACGGAAGTCTTCTAGGCTTTTCCACCATTCATTTCTCAAGTGATGGCATTCGTCCAGACAGAGGGTTTCAACGCCCCTTTCCTTGAGGCTGGCAATTAGGTCAAATCCGACAAAGTCCTCAACCTCTCCATTATCTTCTTGCGATTGTACTTGTTGCATGGCACTGTGAAAGGCTTGGTAGGTGGCGATGGTGATTTGCTTCATATTCTTGAGATTTTGAGATACGAGATTTGTAACTTGGTCCTCATCCTCTAAAAAGGCCTTGCGAATTCTATCTACCCATTGTTCCCGAATGGTAACAGTCGGCACCAAAACCAGAGCTGGCTTATCAAAGCGAGCAATCAACTCGATACCAATGGTTGTTTTACCAGAACCTGGTGCTGCCACCAAATGGACATGGCCATCTGTTTGATATTCCTGAAAGTTATCCAAGACCTGTCTTTGGTAGTTGCGCCAAGTGCCATTAAACTTCAATCCTAACATGATTTTCCTCATTCTAAGCTGCCATTTTCTTATTCCCATTTTACCATACTTGAGGCAAAGTCACATGAAGTACCCCATATAGTCTTTCTCCTTAAATATGGTATAGTAGAATCATACTACTCAAGAGGAGTTTACATGTCACACGATAAACAAATGAAAGCTGTTTCTACCCTTCTACAGCAAGCAATTAATATTTCTTCCATCATCGGTGGAGTTGGTACTTTGATTTTCTGTATCTGGGCCTATCAGGCTGGAGTCTTGCATTCTAAGGAAACCCTATCTGCCTTTATCCAACAGGCCGGTATCTGGGGACCACCACTCTTTATCTTTTTACAGATTTTGCAGACGGTAGTTCCTATCATTCCAGGTGCTCTGACATCCGTTGCAGGTGTCTTTATCTACGGTCACATTATTGGAACTATTTATAACTATATTGGAATCGTTATTGGTTGCGCTATTATCTTTTACCTGGTTCGCCTCTACGGAGCACCCTTTGTTCAATCTGTCGTCAGCAAGCGTACCTATGATAAGTACATCGGTTGGCTAGACAAGGGCAATCGCTTTGATCGATTCTTTATCTTTATGATGATTTGGCCGGTTAGTCCAGCGGACTTTCTCTGTATGTTGGCTGCTTTGACCAAGATGAGCTTCAAACGTTACATGACTATTATCATCCTGACCAAGCCCTTTACCCTGGTCGTTTACACATACGGCTTGACCTATATCATTGATTACTTTTGGCAAATGTTCTCCTGATCACTAAAAAAAGTTGATCAAAAACTCAATTTTATACTCAATGAAAATCAAAGAGTAAACTAGGAAACTAGCCGCAGGTTGCTCAAAGCACTGCTTTGAGGTTGTGGATAGAACTGACGAAGTCAGTAACATATATACGGCAAGGCGACGTTGACGCAGTTTGAATTTGATTTTCAAAGAGTATTATCAGAAAATGAAAAAAATAAAACGCATAGTATCAAGGTTTTTCAACACCTGATAATATGCGTTTTTTCTGATTGTAAAGATTTTTTCTCAACCTCTTTTTGTTAAGCTTCTTTTTTCAATAGGAGAGAAACAAGGACTGATGTCGCAATCATCCATGCTCCTAGAATGATAAAGGTCATTCGACCATTCGTTGTTACTAAGCCAATTCCTGAAAGAACAAAAGGTGTTAACGAGGCACCAAAACTACATCCCAAGACAGCATAGGAAGTTGCTTTGTTAAGGAGCTTTGCTGGGATTCTTTCAGATATCAATTGAAAGACAGTCGTCAGAGCGATGCTGTAGGCAAATCCTCCTAAGACCGAACCAGCAACGACAACCCAAAGAGAAGGTGAAAGAGCAATGATGATTTGCCCAATACCAAAGGTTACACCCGCAACCAATAACAATTTTTCCTTAAAGGCAGAGATGAGGAAAGAAAAGCTAATTCCCGCCAGAATCCCAATCAACTGCATGGCACTGAGTACCAGACTAGACAATTGAGCATCTCCAAAGCCTGCCTCAATCATGAGACTAGGAATACGGAAGGTAATGGCTGTATTGGTACATACAATGACTGCAGCTCCGACAGCCAGGAAGAAAATCAGCTGTAGCATGGAGCGAGTTAGTTTCGCTACTTCTTCTGTCTTTTGCTTGGACTCATGAACTTCTTCTTTGTTATAAGGGACAAAGAGAAGGAAGAGTACAAGAACCACTAGACCTGCTGCATAGGCTAGGAAGGTTGCAGTCCATCCAAAGGCCAAGAGTTGACCAACTGCCAGAGTCAAGATAGAGGCTCCCACTACCTCAGCTGACCCACGAAAGCCAAGCATCTGGATACGAGTTTTGCCATGGTACCGTTCACTGATGATCGAGATGGCCTTAGCGTTCAGCATCCCCACACCAATTCCAAAAAGAAGACGAGTGGCAAAGACAAAGTAGTAACCCTGATACCAGAAGGGAGCTGTTCCGCTGATTGACAAGATCAAAAGTCCCAGGGTCAACTGGAGACGTTCAGGGAAAATACGCTCAAGAACTCCATTTAAAAGGAGCATAGCCATAATCCCAAAGGATGGGAGACTAACTAGAAGTTCAACCTGACCAGTCGAATAGCCCTGATAATAGTCAAACATGGCTGGTAGGGCACTTGATATTGAAAATGATGTGATCAATACTAACGACAGGGAAAGTATACTCACTTTTTCCAAAAATTGTTTCATTTTATCCTCATTCATTATTTATGTTAAGTCAAAAGAGCTAGATATTACTGTAGTAATAAAAGTTATCTTTCATCTAGTCCCTATCACTCTTTTAGCAAAAAGGTCCTTTCCTATCATACACTGTTTCCCAAAAATTGGCAAGCAACTGATACTCAATGAAAATCAAAGAGCAAACTAGGAAGCGAGCCGCAGGTTGCTCAAAACACTGTTTTGAGGTTGTGGATAGAACTGACGAAGTCAATAACAAATATACGCCAAGACGAAGCTGACGTGGTTTGAAGAGATTTTTGAAGAGTATGATTTATAAGTTCAACATAAAAAGTAGGACCATCAGACTCGGAGAAGCCTCGATGGTATCCTACTTTTATAGATTTTAGTAAACTATCTTACTTAGATTTTCAAGAATCGACGCATTGAGATTCCTGAACCAAGTGAACCGATACAGATTCCGATGAGGAACAAAAGACCGATCATCAATGGAATAAAGGTATCTGGGGTAATCAAGGATAGGTTTTGTCCAACCAAGGATGGGTTGACAGATTGGAATACTCGGTTATAGATAAAGTAAACCAGAACTGATGGAAGAGCTGCTCCCAACAAACCAATAAAGGCACCTTCTAACAAGAATGGGCCACGGATGTAGCTATTTTTAGCACCAACCAAACGCATGATTTGGATTTCACGACTACGTGAAATGATAGTAATACGAATGGTATTTGAGATCAAGAAGACCGCGATGAAAATCAAGAGTCCTGCAATGAACAATCCCCAAACACGGATGAAGGAAGCCAACTTGAAGAGACGCTCCGTATTGGCACCACCGTCTTGAACCTCAGAAACTCCTTCGATTTTCTTAGCTTCTTCAGCGACTGGTTTCACATCACTTGGTGAATTGGTATCTACAATGTAGGCATCATGAAGAGGATTGGCATCTCCTTCAAAAACCTTCCACTCGTCACCCATGGTTTCAGTCAGCTTTGGTACTGCTCTTCTTTACTTGAGAAAGTTACACTTTTAACAGCTGGCATAGCCTTGAGGGCATCATAAACCTTGTGGTAATCATTGTTTGTAACTGTTTGACCCTCTTTGACAATGGTTTCACTATTGTCTTCAACGTCTTTACGGACATAAACCATGACGCGGACGTTGTTTTCGATATCCGTTGCCAATTTTGCAGTATTAAAGATAACTGATGCAAAAATAGCAACCAAGGTCAAGGTAATCATTACTGAACTGACAGCAGCAATGGTCATCCACCCATTACGCTTTAAACTCTTTAAAGCTTCGAATAGGTGGCGGAAAAATCTACTAATCATCGTATCCGTACTCTCCTTTCGCTTCGTCACGAACCACACGACCATTCTCGATGGCAATGACACGGTGGCGCAAGGTATTTACGATTTGGCTATTGTGAGTCGCCATCAAAACAGTCGTACCTTGGAGATTGATGCGCTCCAAGAGGTTCATGATTTCCCATGAGTTATCTGGGTCCAAGTTCCCTGTTGGTTCGTCGGCAATCAATACCTTAGGATTGTTTACGATAGCGCGAGCAATGGCGATACGTTGTTGCTCACCACCTGATAGTTCATTAGGGAATGAACGAACTTTGTGTTTCAAACCAACAAGATCCAAAACTTCCATAACACGTTTTTTGATATTGCGACGGCTTTCACCGACAACCTCCATTGCGTAAGCAATGTTCTCATAAACAGTTTTCTTTGGTAAGAGCTTATAATCCTGAAAGACGACGCCTACGTTTCTACGCAAAAGCGGAATATCTCTCTTTTTAATCTTAACAAGATTAAACCTGCAACCTGCAAACTTCCTTTTTCAACTTTAACTTCACGGTACAAGGCACGGATAAAAGTTGACTTACCTGCACCTGAAGGACCTACGATATAGGCAAACTCTCCTGGTTCAATGTTCACAGAGACGCCACGTAGGGCTGTTGTCCCGTTGTCATACTTTTTGACAACATCTCTCATTTCAATGATCGACATGTGACTTCCTTTCTTTTAACTAATACGCCATTTCAGATAGGCATCGATGAAACCATCTAGGTCTCCATCCATAACCTTATCTACCTGCGCAACTTCAAAACTGGTACGGTGATCTTTCACCATGGTATAAGGGGTGAATACATAGGAGCGAATCTGGCTTCCCCATGTGATTTCTTTCTTATCCCCCCTTAAGGGCATCTACCTCAGCAGCTTTCTTTTCCTGCTCCATCTGATAGAGTTTTGCCTGGAGCATCTTCATCGCACGGTCACGGTTTCCGTACTGAGTACGATCAACGGTTGATGCAACGACAATCCCTGTCGGAATGTGGGTCAAACGGACACCTGTTGAAACCTTGTTGACGTTTTGTCCACCTGCTCCACCTGAGCGGAAAGTATCCATCTTGATATCATCTTCTCGGATGTCAACTTCAATAGTATCATCCAACTCTGGCATAACTTCTACAGAAGTAAACGAGGTGTGACGACGCTTAGCTGAGTCAAATGGTGAGATACGTACCAGACGGTGAACTCCCATCTCTGACTTGAGAAGTCCATAAGCATTTGGGCCTTCAAAAGACAAGGTCACTGACTTAATACCTGCTTCATCACCAGCTTGATAATCCAAGACTTCAACCTTGAAACCTTTGGCGTTACCATAACGAGTATACATACGAAGAAGCATATCGCCCCAATCTTGGGCTTCTGTTCCACCAGAACCTGGGTGAATCTCTAAATAGCATTATTATGATCATAAGGCTCTGACAAGAGCAGAGTCATCTCGTAGCTAGTCATCATCTGATCTAGCTCAGCTAACTTCTCCACCAACTCATCTTTAACAGACTCATCCTCTGCTAAAAAGTCTAGTAAGATTTCAGCTTCATCCTGCAACTCCTCCATCTTGTGGAAAGTATTGTAGGTATTTTTTAGTTCATTTAATTCTTGCGACGTTTTTTGGGCCGCAATATTATCGTTCCAAAAATCAGGTTCTGTCATTTTGTTTTCCAAAATGGCAATTTCTTCTTCTAACCCTTCGAGGTCAAAGAGACCCCCTAAAAGAAGCTAATTTTTCACGATTGGCGTCAATTTTTTGACGAATTTCTGAAATGTCCATATTTACTCCTTTTTTGTTTCGTTTTATTATACCATAATTTTTCTTATTTATCTAATCGGTGTTTTTTAAAATTTCTTATCAAAAATATTTCTATTTGAAGACGAAGGGACTCTTTCAACAAGTTAGGGTATAAAGAATCAAAAAAACACCCCAAAGCTGACCAATATTCTCATTCTAAAAACATTGATCGATTCTCTGAGATGTATATAAATACTATTTTAAAAGAGAAGTATCTGACAGTTCTGAACGTAGCACCTAATCAGCTTTCTAGCAAAGCAACTAAGATCATTCTTTATCTGCCTTCAAAATCGGTTTTGTTTCACTAGCTTCATCTTTTTCATTGACTTCTGCCGATTTTTCTTCCTTCTCTACTGGCTTATCAGAATCCTTCTTAAGCTCTTCTTGACTTCCCTGAACTTCTACTTTACCAGGATTCAAGATTCAAATGCCATCTTGATTGACCTTGTAGCCATCAGGTGTTGTTCCATTTCTCAATAAGGAACTATAGTTCCACTAATCGCAATTGATTTCAATACATTTACACTTACTTTCGATAAGCTTTTATACTATGGCTATACCACTCCTGCATTTCTTTTGATGGCGGAGTCATATAATCTCCATACATCTGGGTTAAAAAGGCATCGTAGTTCTTTGGAATAGGCACCATGCGACCTTCAAACTCTGTTAAAATCTGTTCTTTAAGGGTTCCTGCTGGAAAGACTTCTTTCATTTTTTCTTTTCCAACTCCAATGGCTCCTTCATAAGCAGGATTGTCTGTCACACTATTTTTAACTAACTCATCTATTTTCTTATAGAAATATCTCGGATTGACAAGTCTGAGAGGATACCAGGTACACAAGCGAAGGAAATCTTTTAATTTGCTATCTCCGTGAACCGCACGTTCTTTTTTGATATAGGCAAGCTGACGCAAAGCAACATATTTATAGCTCTTGTCAACGATGCTCAAATCTGAAAATTGATCGATTGGAAAGACATCAATGAACAAACTAGTGTCATGGCGCTTATATTTTACGTTATCTTCAATTACAGTTGATGTATCTAAAATCGCTGCAAAATTATGGAAATACCATGAAGAAGTATCGTAAGAAAGAACACGATAAACAGGATGGTTATCCTCCTCAATTGCTTTTAATAGACGCTCATAGTCTTTTCTATACAGTGAAATATCGATATCATCATCCCAGGGAATCATTCCCTTATGGCGAACAGCTCCCAGCATGGTTCCATAGCTGAGGAAATAAGGTATATCATTTTTCTTACAAATTTCATCAACATAGTCCAAAATACCGAGTTGAATTTCTTTAATCTCATTTTTTTCTAAGTACTGCATTTAATCCTCCAATTTATAGGCTTCAAATTCGTGACTATAAAACTGTTTTTCTTTTGGCGGGAGAGTCATATAATCACCATAATACTGCTTCAAAATAGCATCATATTGTTTCGGTGCTAAAAGCATCAGATGTTCAAAAGGAACTTCAATTAACTCTTCAAAAACTTCTTTGGCAAAGACTTCTTTTTCCTTAAACTTGGAAGGAATAAAAGCAATATATTTACCATCTTTTACCCTATACTTTTGAATTTGCTGTTCAATTCGACTCGCAAAATAACGGGGAGAAATCGGACGAAAGATAAACCAGAAGAAGGAACGAATTAAGTCTTTTAACTTACTATCTCCATAAACAATATTCTTATGCTTACTGAAGGACAATAACTTAAAGCTTTCCAACTTATAGCAAACATCGATAACCTTACAATCGTTAAATGAATCCATTGGAAAAATATCAATGAAAATTCCAGAATCATACGTTTTTGTATTTCGTGTATCCACTATTCTCGTTGTCGAATCTACAACCTTTATAAAATTATTATAGTAGTGATCATCGGTTTCCAAAGCTAAAATCTTATATTTCGATTGTTCTTGATGAAATAACTGGATAAAACGTTCGTAGTTTTCACGGGTCATAGAGAGGTCTATATCATCATCCCAGGGGATAAAACCCTTGTGACGAATAGCTCCAATCAAGGTGCCATAATTGATAAAATAATCAATATCATGCTTTTTACAAAACGAGTCAATAAAAGCTAAAATATCAAGTTCAATTTGTTTAGCCTCTTCGATACTTAATCTTCTCATCTATTCCTCCTAAGATTTTGTAATACGTTTTTTGAGCGAGATGACATGACCTAAAAATTCATAAAAGATACTATCTTTGGTCCAAACGAGTAAACCAATATAGCTAAGAGCTGATAAGACCATGATAATCAACATATTGATCAAGAAAGGTAGGTTGATAACCATTTTGACCGGATAAACAAGATTAACTAAAAAGTAGATCGGAACAAATGTCAATGCGAAAAGAGAATAACGCACCGTATATTTGAAGATATGTCCTAGATTAATAAGCTTGGTCTTATGAATAAAGATAACGTAGAGTATTAGGAGAAAACTTTCCGATAACATCGTCGTAATCAAATAATACTCCGGTGTAATAATATTATTAAAGTAGAGGAGACTATCAAGAACTAGGTTCAGTCCACCAGCAAATAAGGTATAAACTGTAATTCTTTTTTCAAATCCATTTGTAAAAAGAATCTGCGATCCTAGAATAGTATCTAGGGCAAGAATAATCGTGCGAAAAGCAAAGAGGGATGTTAAGATGCCACCACCAATATATTTTTCACTACCATACAAAAGGATTGCATTTGGCCCTAAAATCATCAATCCAAAACTAAGTGGAATGATGAAGAAGTTGAAAATGCGACTTCCTCGATTCACCAAATTTACATACTCTTCTTTTTTTCCAATACCTAGATAGTAGCTCAAGCGAGGAACACTGACTCCAATCGCACCCGTAACAACACCAGCGATAACTGTCACAATCCGTTGTGCCATTGTATAATAACTGACGTTCACATCAACTCCAGTTTTTACCAAAAAGAGACGATCCAGGAAGGTAAATAGCATATTGGCATTGGCAAAGATCAGCATGGCTGTCAAAGGTAGAAAAAGAGGTTTAAATTCTTCTAATGTAACCTTAACAAACTGAATATCTCTTTTAATCCAAAAATAACTAATGAGATAATTGATGAGAGTTGAAAGACTCATAATCAGTGTATAGATAACAATATCATGCTCATTTTTCACAAATAAAAAGATGGATACCAGCATGAGAATGCGAATAAATGCTGTTTTATAAAATAAAAAGCTATAATTCTCAAGCGCTTCATTCACCCATTCGATTGAGAAAATCTGAGCTATGAGTTGAACTCCCATTACCAAGAAGATTTTCTTAATAACCGGATTACTATTAAAGAACAAAGGATACGATAAAAGATAGACGGCACTTGTAATAATCGTACAAGCTACACACAAATAAAAAAGACTTGAAAAGACTTTATTTAATTCCTTCTTATTATCTTTTACATTACTAATAGCTCGAAGTCCGTAATTATAGACTCCATAGGTTGCAAAGGGCAAGAAAAAAAGACAGAATGGTATCAACAGAGTTGAAATAACCATAGTCTGTTCGATCTAGAACACGCGCAACATAGGTACCCGTCAAAATTGGGAAAAATAATATTTAAAACACGAATCCCCATATAAGCCAGGGCATTTAATTTTATACTTTTCATTCAATTTACCTCGTTGATTTATTATATCATAAAGTTAGTTAAAAAAACCTATTTGACTGGGAAATCTGTTCCTCAAGCCATGTTTGTCCTCCCTGGCGAAATCTTATACTCTTCGAAAATCAAATTCAAACCTCGTCAACGTCGCCTTGCCGTACTCAAGTACAGCCTGCGGCTAGTTTCCTAGTTTGCTCTTTGATTTTCATTGAGTATTATCTCAATCCTCTATGAAGACTTTTCTACAGCATTCTGTCAAATCTGATTTTTTCCCAAAGACAAAGGAGGACCATTCGAGTCCTCCTTTGTCTTGGATAATTATCCCTTATTTATATGAATTATAGTGCAAAAGTAATCACACCTATAACTGAACGGTTTAGATTTCTCACTTCTTGCATACTTTCTTCAAATTTCTTATAGCGAGTAACACCATATTCTTCTACGAAAAGTACATTCTCAAATGCTAAAAGATCTTTGACATTTTGCAAGTTAACAAACTGAACACCCTCAAGATTCAATTTGTATTCTGCTTGTAATTTATTCAAAATACGATTATCTGAACTTACAATTGCTAGTGGTTGACCTTGACACTTGTAACTCAATAGTTCAGAAAGATTTTCAAGAGTTGTAATAGTTGAAACAAAGTCTACTTGATAAGCAGAGAAATCGCCTGCACGATTGATAGTTGGGTTGAAGAGGTATACTAGAACATTCGCCATGATTACTAGGATGACACAGAGAATACCAATAATCACTAAGCGTAAAATAAGATTTTTCAAGTTAAAGCCAAGTGCAACTTCTCCATTCGGAGTCAATTCTTTAGAGTTAACTGTTTCAAGTTTTTCAATCTTAACGTCTGTATAGGTAGACTTGAACTTGTCAATCAATGAATCAAACTTGCTTTCAAGGAAATCATTTACTTCCTTACTTGGAGTTAAAATTTTAACAGTTACACCTGCATCATCAATCAATGGGTTAATCGTTAATTTTTTTGTCCAATAGTCACTTGCAGAATTCTTCAATGCTGTTTCTGTGGTATCTAAATCTTTTGCGATTTCCTTCATCTTATCAGAATCAACATCATTGAAAAGAAAGGCACCATTTAGATTACCATCAATTAGTTTTGCATAGAAGTCACTATAACCACCAACTTGATGATTCAAAATTGTTTTTGATGATGTTTCTGGAGCAGTTATCTTATAAGTGATATAAGTAGAATAACTAGTAGAATCTTTGACTGTATTTTTATTTTTAACAGCTTTTAAAGTAAATGGTACAGCTATGAGAGCAAATAAGGCTAGTAAAGCTAGCAAATTCACTTTACGTTTTTTATAAAGATTTGCGAACAAATCAGCTACAGAATAATGTTCAAACATGTATTTCCCCTTTTTTGATTAAGTGATGATTTTCTTTTGTAAGCATTTTTGCCACGAAAATGATAATAAGAACAATTCCCCAGAATTGCATTGTAAAAAGATTAAAGAAACTTTCTGAGAAGCTACTTCTAGGCATAAAGAATAAATTATTCAAGATTAGCAAAGATAATGCAAATAAGATTGTTCTTGAGCGATAAGCTACTTGCAGCATGGCTATAAATAGCATACCAAGTAAGATACTTAGTAGAAATAGTCCCAACATACCATAATCAGTATACAATTCCATGATATAACTACTTCCAATACCATGACCTCTTAAATATTCTTTATTTAGAACAAGATAAGATAAATTGTGGGCATAACTATTACTGTCAATCGCTAGTTCGATACTATTTGTCGTATGTTCAAATGGTTTGGCACCAAAAATGATTCCGATACTACCTCTTGCAAAATAGTCAACAACCGGACCAAAAGTGAAATTTCGGAAGTCTCTATACGGAAGACTACTATTGTACAGGAATCCTCTCGCTAAAACTCCAAAACTAGTTCCTTGTTTATAAATGAAATCGAGTAATAAATCAAAAACTCCACTATGGGATACTTGAGCGTTATCACGAACATAGTTTAATGCTCCCATCGCAAGCATGAGAACAGGTGTTCCAAGATAAATAGCCAATTTTTCTTTGAAACCAATCCATTTCCCTTTCTCCGTTTGTTCACGCATAAAGTAGTAAACAAAGGCGAAAATCAAACTCAGAATAAAGGGATTTCTGGTACCAATTACTAAGTGAATCAAGTTAGCTGCGATATAGGCAACTAAAACCATTGTCGCATGTGACTTTTTAGGTTTGGTTGCTAAGTAAACACACATGGCATAAACCATGAAAGTCGATAAGATATAGGTAAAGTAGGGCAATTGACTTTCAAAATTTGCATAATAATTGTAATAAGAAGTTTGCAAACGGTATAGCAGGCGCTCAAATAGTCTAAGGAAATAAAATGGATAGGTGAGTAGAAATACACTCAATGACACAAAACGTAATTTTTTTATATAATTGACATTCACTGTTTTTTCTACTTTTACAGGAGCTTTGCTTTTTCGAACAAGATAATAATTGGCTATAAAACCACCTATTGTCAGTCCTAAAAATAGAAACAATGACAACTAGGAAAGCAAATCGATAGGCAATTGGTTGGTAGGTGTCTAGCGCTCCATCTCTAAAAATAATCAATGGTGGGTCTGGATACCAAAAATATAAAAATTGTGATAAAGAATATAAAGTGAATCAAATAGTATTTGATATTATTCCAGCAAAGTAGCAGACTGCTAATTAAGAGCAAAAGCAAAGTTGTCAGAAGTCCTACGTTGTTACTGGTAAACAAATAAGTGATTCCGCTTATTATGGTTACGATATAGCTTAGAATCGTAACCGTTAGCAACATTCGTTTGCCATCAACCATCTCAGCCCTCCTTTTTCTAATTAATTTTTTTCGATTGCTCAATATTTTTTTAAACAATAATATTCTATACAATCTTACATTTACAAATAAGGCTAAAGCACTAATACGTCTTCCTTTTCTAAAAATGGTATTTTTGAAAATAGCAAAGGCATGTTTTTTTAAGTAGCCATAAATCCTTGGATAGTCTTTAAACTCTTTGAAATTATCATCTAGAAGCATTTTATCCAAGATAAAGAAATGTGCATATGCCAGTCTAAAGAAAGCTACTTCTGTTAAGTTTGGATATTCCTTGACGACTTCAGTATAAAATTTTTGATAAATATCAATGTAAGCTAAGTCTTTTTCCGCATATGGTTTGGTAGTAATACTATCTCCTCGGTGGAAATAATAATAGTACGGTTTGGTATTCACAACATACTTTTTAGCTACTTTAATGAGATCAAAATGATAATAGGCATCTTCATAAATCAAGCCTTTGGGAAAAGTTAACTGTGCTGCAATTTCCTTTTTGATGAGTTTGTTACAAATAGTACCAGGTATTTTCTCACCAATTAAATATTCTCTGAGGAATGTTTCAGTATCACATACAAAATAATCATCCTGGTTTTCAGTTTGCGGACTCTCACTATTGGCATAGACATTCATAACCCCACAGCTGGAAACATCCGCATCTTCATTGACTAATTGTTGGTATAAGCTAGCAATCATTTCAGGATGTATATAATCATCCGAATCTATAAAAATAACATAGTCTCCGTGGGCTTGCTTCAATCCATCATTTCGAGCTTGAGACAAACCTTCATTTTCCTTGTGATAAACCAAAACTCGTTCATCTTGTTCAGCAATTTGTTCACACAAGCGACCACTTTCATCTGTCGCCCCATCATCAACGAGAATAATTTCGAGGTTTTTATAGGTTTGTTGCTGAATGGATGCTATTGATTTTTCAAGGTATTGCGCCACATTATAGACTGGAACAATGACACTAATTAATGCAGTTTCCATGCTACTCCTCTATTAGTTTTTCTACTTGTTCAATTTGTTTAGCAATCGTAAATTGCTGAATAAATTGACTGGCTTCATTGACATTAAAGCTTGATGCAGCTGTCATGTAGTTATCAATTGCTTGAGCTGCTTCTTGATTGCTTTTAATGATTTTACCAAATCGTCCTTCCTGAGATAATTCCTCTGCACCGCCTACTTCAGTAGATACAAAGGGAACTCCCAAACTCAAGGCCTCAACATAGACTCCAGGAAAACCTTCCTGTTTGGACATAGATAAAAGAACTTGCATCTTAGAAAGATACTGATACGGATTCTTTTGATACCCAAGGAAATGAACGTAATCCTCAAGTTGATACTCTTTGACTCGTTTTTTCAGTTCCTCTTCCATATCACCAACCCCTATAAAGTAGTGATGGTATTTCTTGCCTTGCTGGTGCAACAGTCGTATAACTTCTACTACTCGGTCAGAACCTTTATTTTCTTCAATACGTCCAATGGTGCAGATACTCTGAGGAGCTATCTCAATAGCCACCTTCTCTTTTGATTTTTCCAAAATGCTTTCAAAATCATAACCATTATAGACTGTTACTAATTTCTGTGAGTAATCTGGATAAACTTCTTTGATAGAATTGCTGGTTTTTTTTGAAATTCCTACTATCCTATCAGCATCATCCAATTGTCGTCTATGAGAATCACGCTTCGAACTATCTGTTAAAAATTCTTCAATACTTCCATGAATCCAAGAAATCTTCTTCACTTCCTTGCGTTTAGAAAATAAAAGAGGAGGATTCATAATGGTAAAGGAAACCTCTACATCATATTGATCTTTTACAAGTAAACGTCTGGTGAGTCTTGGAAAATAAATTCTCAATCTCCACAAAAGCGCTCTTAACCATCTTGGTTGACGATAGTCTTGAAAAGCTTTTAAAATTCTCACATTTTCAGGCACAGGTTCGTATCCTTTATCAAAATGTTCCATTTCAAGGATATCAATATCATACTTTTCCGGATCCAAGTTTGAAACAATCGTAGAAAGGATTTTTTCTGCACCTCCGCCTAGAGAGAAGGACCACATAAAAAATAGAATTTTCTTCTTATCCACCATATTCTCCCTTATATTCAGTGTAACTCTTATCCATATCTGCTATAAGGGCATCGTGGTGAGGTACTTGCTTGTCAGCTGGTGGTGGTGTCATGTAGTCACCAAAAGCTGTACTGAGATAGGCATCATAACCAACTGGAATAGGCATTTCTGTCCCTTCGAATGGTAAGAAAATGCTATCTTCAAAGGCCTGGATTGGATACTTCTTCTTCATGTAGCCTGGACCTGAGCATAATTCTGTGATGCCATCACTTTCAGCCGGTCCATACTTGGTCATTTCTTTCTCAGCTTTTTTCCAGATACGATAGCGAAGCGATTTAGGAGTTAATCCTAGTAAAATGGTACTACCCCATTTCATGAGGGCTCCATGATTTTCTGGAATGGTTTGTGCACAAAAGAGAGAATAAATCAAAGCCCAACGTACTTGTTTCTTACGTTCAGCTGGGTTTTTAGGATAGTAATCCAAGGGAAGAACATCCAGAGCCAAGCCGTGTGGGAGGTCCAAATCTTGTTGGTAAGGCTTGATGCAAGTTGTTGCCTTGTCTCGAATAGTAATAAAGAGATTGCGATCGACAAAGTTTTTATCACTCTTTGATAGGAAATATCGCTCATCCGCGTATTGAGGCCATAACTCTGCTAGTTTTTCATAGTCCTTGCGCGGCATAAAGAAGTCTAAATCATCATCCCAAGGGATAAAACCTTTATGTCGTAAAGCCCCAATAGCTCCTCCACCACACAAATAACAGAGCAATCCGTGTTCTTTACAAAAGGCGACAAAATATTCAGCCATCTCTAGGCTACGAGCTTGAATTGCCTTTAAATCACTCATCTCATTCTCTTCCTCTTCTATAGAATACATCATTCTATTATACCATAAAAATAATTTATAAATCCATCTGACCATGTGAAAAATCAAAGCCTAAGACACCTATTTTCATAGGTACCTCAAGCTCTGATTCATTTTACATTTTATCTAAATCCCATTTGGGCCAATTTATTTTGGTAAGCTTTTTGGTCCACTCGAAGGGATTGACCGCCGTATACGTCAAAGTCATCTACCCAGTCTCCAAGTTCTGGAACTGTCAATCTTTCAATACCATTCTGCGCACCTTCAAGGACTGATAAGCCATTGGTCAATAAGAAAGTATATGGAAGGTTTGTAGAGGTCATGGCAAATACTTTTCCTAGTGCTTCTGAACCAGTGAAAGTTTTGTCGGATCTTTAATTTGTTGTAAAACAGCAGTCATGACTTGTTGCTGTCTACGAGTACGGTCATAGTCCCCTTCATCATCATCACGGAAACGTGCATAGTTGAGAAGAGTCGAACCATTCATCTGTTGTTTCCCAGCTCGAATGGTTTGAGTCGGTGACTCAGTTTCCGTTGCGTGCAAGTCATCTCCTACAGTCGCTTCTGTAACTGGGACCCCGTTTAGAGTTGAAAACTGAGCATCAATGGTCACACCATCAGGGAAAAGCGTATCAATGGCTGTCGCAAAGGCTTGGAAATCGACAAGGGCATAATATTTGATGTCTAGATCAAAATTATCCTTGAGGACCTTGCGGACCATTTCAGCTCCTTGTTTACCTTCTTGTTCCCCTAATTCGTAGGCTAAGTTTAATTTATGGTCGGTCTGTTTTTGACCATTGATGACTTGGCTATATCCATCAATATAGACCAAGTTATCACGCATAAAGCTAACGAGCTTCAATTTTTTATCTTTGCCACTTACATTCAGAACCATAATGGAATCTGTCCGTGTTTCTGCACTATTCTGTCCGATACGTCCATCCGTACCCAAAATAAGAATATTGACACCATCTCTTGTATCCTGTCCATTGAAGATTTCAACTTGAGCAGCCTTGGCATCTTTTGACCCACTTGAGCCATTCGGATTGGCTGATTGGAAACCCTTTAAGAACATGACGATCATTCCAACTGCTACACAAAGGAATAGCATCCCCAACCAAGCAAATAAACGTTTAAAATGAAAACCTCTTTTTTTCTTTTGCTTATTAGCTTTTGGAACCTTCGTTTCCAGTTGAGCCCCACCACTACGGCGACTAGAACGGCTACGATTAGCATAGGTTGGCAGGTCGATACCAGAGTCTGAAAGAAGTTGTTCTTTGGCTTCTGGATTGAAAACTTCCTCTGTACCTTTTTGACCTTCTAACTTAGCATGTAAAAAGTCAAATTCTCTCTTTTCTTTTTCATTCAAATAATGAATATTTTTCAAAAGATAGTCATATCTCAGTTCTTCATGGTGTGTCAAAGGATTCTCTCTAGTCATTCATTCTCCTTTCCTTTATCCTGTATGGTATAGATAGGATAAGCACCTAGTACTTTATACTGGATTCCAATCGTTTCTAGTTCTTTTTGAGCAAAATGGACCAGTTCTTTATCAGTATAAGCGACATCAATGATAAAAAAGTATTCACCCAAGGCTGTTTTTAGGGGACGACTCTCAATTTTAGTCAAGTCAATTCCACGCCATGCAAAGGTAGAAAGTGCTTTGTATAATGCACCTGGAAGATTATCTGGCAAGGTCAAAGCTAGACTCATCTTTTCAGAACCTGGACTCAAGGGGATTTGTGGTAATTTAGGTCCCAAAACCCAAAAACGAGTAAAATTGGCTTCCATTTCTTGAATATCTTGAGCAATCAGTTCTAATCCATATTCCTCAGCAGAACTTCTTGGGGCAATCGCCGCAAATGGTTGATCAGGATGCTCAGAAACATAGCGCGCAGCGTAGGCTGTACTGGCAGTGACTTCTAGTTGCGCATTTGGATAATGCTCGTCAATAAATTTCTTCCCCTGTGCCAAGGCCTGTGGGTGAGAAAAGATTTTCTCAATTTTAGATTGCCCTGGCACTGCCATCAACTGTTGGTGGATTGGCTGAACAATCTCTGCCACAGCTTGAATGCGAGCTTGATGGAAAAGATAGTCCAGTGTCTCATGAACACTACCTTCAATGGAATTTTCAACTGGCACTACTGAATAGTCTACCAATCCCTGTTCATAGGCCTTAATAACGTCTGTAATATTTGAAAATGGCTCCAGTTCCTCATGAGGAAAAGCCGTCTGCACAACATGGTGCGAAAAAGATCCTTTGGACCTAGATAGGCAATTTTCATATCAATTCCTCTATAATTTCCTCTGGGCTTAGCTTGGACACATCGATAACTTTACTAGCCACTTCCTCATACCAAGCCTGTCTTTCATTAAAAATTGCAGCCAAATCTTCCTTGCTATTGTTTAGAAATAGCGGGCGTTGATTGTCTTTATCAGCTGAAATTCGCTGGTAAAGGGTCTCAAAATCTACTTTTAGGTAAATGTTGTCTGGATTTTGCTTGAGCAAGGCACGATTACGAGGAGAAATAACTACTCCACCACCAGTAGACACGACTTGGTCCGTTTTTAGTAGGTCAGCCAAAACTTCTTCTTCTATCTGACGGAAGGCTGCTTCTCCGTTTTCTTCAAAGAAACGAGCAATTGGCATCCCCAGTCGGTCTTCAAGCAAGGCATCCATGTCTACAAAGTCAGGATCTAATCCTCTAGCAATAGTTGATTTTCCTGCACCCATAAAACCTAGTAAAACCTTAGCCATGAATCAAAGTCTCCAAATCATCAAAGAAGCTTGGGTAGCTAGTATTAATGGCTTCTGCACGATCCAATTCAACTTCTCCATCTGCAACTAAAAGAGCTGCAATGGCTGTCATCATGCCGATACGGTGGTCCCCAAAGGTATTGACTCTGGCACCATGGAGGGTAGATTTTCCTTCGATAATCATGCCGTCTGCTGTAGGAGTAATAGCTGCTCCCATGCTATTTAAAGCATCTGCGACAACTTGAATACGGTCTGTCTCTTTGACTTTAAGTTCTTCTGCATCTTTGATGACCGTTTGCCCTTGAGCTTGGGTAGCTAGGAGAGCGATAATTGGTAATTCATCAATTAAACGCGGAATCAAAGCTCCACCAATCTCTGTTCCCTTCAAATCTGAAGTTTCAACAGTCAAGGTTGCAGACTTAGCAATTGGATCAATATCAGTAATCTCTAATTTACCACCCATAGCACGGATAACATCAATAATCCCTGTACGAGTTTCATTAATACCTACATTCTTAAGTACCACACGAGAATTAGGAACAATCAAACCTGCCACCAACCAAAAGGCTGCACTAGAAATATCTCCAGGTACGACAACCGTTTGTCCATTTAGTTTCTGTGGTCCCTGGACAGTGATTTTCTTACCATCGACACTTAAGTCTCCACCAAATTGACGCAACATATCTTCTGTGTGGTTACGAGTGCACTCCTTCTCAATGATGACAGATTGGCCTTGAACCTGCAAGGCTGCAAAAATCAAGGCTGACTTAACTTGAGCAGAGGCAATCGGCAACTCATAATGAATAGGTGTTAAGTTTTTTGTACCTTTTAAGTGCAAGGGGGGCAAGTCTCGCTCTGTTTGACCAGAAATACTAACTCCCATTTTCAAAGGAAGGGTCACACGGTCCATAGGGGCGTTTGGAAAGACTATCATCTCCAAACATCTCCACTTCAAAATCTGCACCAGCAAGGACGCCTGAAATCAAACGAATAGAGGTCCCCGAATTCCCCATATCGAGAGCATTCTGAGGGGCTTTCAATCCATCCATACCAACACCTTGAATGGTAACGACACCGTCCTTGTCCTCAATCTCAACACCAAGGTCACGAAATACTTGCATGGTTGACAAAACATCTTCACCACGTAAGATATCATAAACTTTAGTCTCACCGTCAGCCAAGCTCCCAAAAATGATAGAGCGATGACTGATGGACTTATCACCTGGTACTCGAATACTACCATTCAAATGGTTAATGTTTGTTTTTAACTTCATACTAGACCTCATACTGACAATACTTTTTCTTATTTTATCATAAAAAGTCAGAAATTTCTTAAAAATTCCTGACTTTATGAGGTAAATTCTTATTTTAAAAGTTCTGAAATTGGTTCAAAAACAATTTTTTCAATATCAGAAAGGTAGATAGAAAGTTGTTGCTGTTTGGCAAAGAAAGCCGATAAAAGAGCGTTGCCCTGGATCAACTTGCCAAAGGATTCCATTTTTTCTTGGAAAGAAGCGTCGGGCATTTGACCAGTTTGGGCCATGACTTGGATTTCATGCTGAAAAGCAACATAATCCGCAAAAATCTTGCTAGCTTCTGTATCGGCTTGGATAGCATCTCTAGCTTCCTTAACCGCCTTGTATTCAGGCAATTCGCGTAGTCCACGACTAAGTTCGTTTGCACTATCATAAATATTTGACATAATTGTCCTCCTTATTTAATAATGACTGTATAATTCGTATTTTCTGTAATGACTTGCTCAGCACGTTTTAAATCCTGAGCATTCTTAAAGGAAATTTGCAGAATCCCGTGAACATCTTCACGGTTTTCCTCATTGATATGGATATTGACCAAGGAAGTTCCTCTTAGCAATTCCAAGATGCGCAAAATCACATCTTCCTCATCGGGAACGTCTACATAGAGGTCAAATGAGCTATCTACTCCTCCTCGTTTATGGATTTCCATAACTTGACGCTGTTCCCGCGCTTGATTGAAAAAGTTCCAAATTTGGTTTTCGTCACCCTTGCTGATTGCTTGCTCAATCTCGTCCAAACGAACCTTGAAATCCTCAATACGCTCAATGATGGTCTCTCGATTGGATAAGAGGATAGAAGTCCACATTCCTGGCTCACTTTCGGCAATCCGAGTCATATCACGGAAACCACCTGCCGCAAAACGTCGGGCCATCTCATGCTCTTCAGCATAACTGGCAGTTTGTTCCATCAATCCTGATGCTAAGATATGCGGAAATGACTGATCTGAGAAGTCACTCGGTCATGCTCTGTAGCATCGATTTCAATGAAACGAGCGTGAAGACCTGACAGCAAGTCCTTCATTTCTTCAAGCGTGTCTGGAGTCGTTAGGCTCGAAGGTGTGAAGATATAGTAGGCATTTTCAAAAAGATTAACATCTGCAGAGGCCGCTCCTGTCTTATGACTACCCGCCATAGGATGAGCTCCAACAAAGCGAACAGGCTTATCTGCAAAACAGTTCTCAGCTGTAGCCACGATAGCTGACTTGGTCGATCCAGCATCAGAAATAATGACACCTTCTTTTAGTTCCAAAGTTGCCAATTCTTGTAAAAAAGCAATGGTTTGCTTGATTGGCAAGGTAAGAATGATGACGTCTGCAAGTGGAGCAAAACTGGCAAAATCATCCGTCGCACGGTCGATCATTCCTCGCTCCAAGGCAATATCTCTGGATGCCTGACTACGATTGTATCCCAAAATCTCATAATCAGGATGATCTCTCTTAATCCCCAGTGCCATGGAAGCACCAATCAAACCAAGTCCTGCGATATAGATGGTTTTTGCCATAAGAACTCCTTAATAATTCTTTGTATACTCCCGATGTTTAGCAACAGCTTCTTTTAATTCCTCCAGATTATCTGAGGAGAATTTCTCTAGAATTTCTTGGGTCAAGACCGTTGCTACGACTGCTTCCATAACAACACCTGCTGCTGGAAGAGCGGTTGGATCACTTCTCTCCACCGTTGCCTTATAAGGCTCATGGGTTTCAATATCAACGCTCATCAATGGTTTATAGAGAGTCGGAATTGGTTTCATGACCCCACGGACAACAATTGGTTGTCCGTTAGTCATACCACCTTCGAAACCACCAAGATTATTAGTACGACGAGTATAGCCATCTTCTGGTGACCAGAGGATTTCATCCATGACTTGGCTACCCTTGAGATAGCCTGCTTTAAAACCAAGACCAAACTCCACTCCCTTAAAGGCATTGATGGAGACAACCGCTTGAGCTAGTCTTGCATCTAGTTTGCGATCCCATTGGACGTAAGAACCAAGACCAACCGGAACACCACCGACAACTGTTTCGACAACACCACCGATGGTATCTCCATCACGTTTAATCTGATCAATATAGTCCTTGATTTCCTGCTCACGTTCTTGGTTGACGATAGAAACTTCTGACTGGGCAGCTAGTTTTTTAATCTCTGCGACTGTTAAGTTTTCTGGAACATCGATTTCCTTGCCACCAAAGACAACAACATGGTTGGCAATTTCAATATCAAGCTCAGCCAATAAACGCTTGGCCACAGCCCCGACTGCTACTCGCATAGTCGTTTCACGAGCAGATGAACGTTCTAGGGAATTTCGCAAATCATCAAAGCGGTATTTGATGCCCCCAACCAAGTCTGCGTGACCTGGACGAGGATGTGTGATTTTTCGTTTACTTTTGAGTTTGTCTTCAATATCCTCGGCAGACATGATATCTAGCCATTTTTGGTGGTCTTTGTTAATGACATCCATGGTAATGGGAGCCCCTGTCGTCTTCCCGTGGCGAACGCCAGAAGTAAAGACAACCTGATCACTCTCAATCTTCATGCGACCACCACTACTAGCTAGCCACCTTGGCGACGTTTGAGATCCTCATTAATATCTTCTGCAGTTAAAGGAAGACCTGCTGGAATTCCTTCAATAATGGCTGTCAGACGAGGACCGTGTGATTCTCCTGCTGTTAAATATCTCATACATTCTCCTTATTTTACCAAGTAATCTTTCATTTCTTCGAGTGAGACAGGGTGAATAGTAGCTGAACCAAGCTCTGGTACCAGAACTAATTTCATGGTGTTACCACGCGCTTTTTTATCGTGAGTCAAAGCCTGATAAAGCTTATCAACATCCCAGTTGTCATAATCCACAGGAAGCCCAAATTTCTGACACATTTCTCGGATAGACTGAGTGATTCCAGCTGGCATAAGGCCTTTTTGTTCGGCTACTTTAGAGACCTGAACCATTCCCATCGCTACTGCCTCACCATGCATGACACGTCCATAACCAGCAGTCGCTTCGATAGCATGGCCAATTGTATGACCAAAGTTGAGATACAAACGAATGCCATTGTCCAATTCGTCCTCAACTACCATCTTACGCTTCACCTGGCAAGAATGCTCAATCAAACTTTCTGAATGCTCCAAAATACTCTCTACAGAACCATCCATTTCAGATAATAAGTCCCAGAGTTCTGGATCTTCAATTAAGCCATACTTGATGACTTCACCCATTCCTTCAATCAACTCTCGTTTACCTAGGGTTTCAAGAACGGTTGGATCAATCAAAACGCCATCTGGCTGGGCAAAAGTTCCTACCATATTCTTGGCAAAAGGAGTATTCACTCCTGTCTTACCACCGATTGAAGAGTCCACTTGAGCAGTCAAACTGGTCGGAATTTGAACAAAGTGAATACCTCGCATATAGGTTGAGGCTACAAAGCCAGCCAAATCACCAACGACACCACCACCTAGAGCTACGATGCCGTCACTGCGAGTCAAGTCTTGCTTAACTAGAAATTCATAAGCCTTTTTGAACTGTGGTTAGATTTTTTCGCTCTTCACCCTCTAGAAAGTCAAAAACTGCCACTTGAAAACCAGCATCCTCTAGGCTCAATTTAACTTTTTCTGCATAGAGAGAGGTCACATGGTTATCGGTAATGATAACAACTTTTTGCGGTTGCCAAAGTTCCCGCAACCATTTTCCTGCTTGAGACAAACATCCTTTTTCAATCTGAATATCATAAGGATGGTGGGGAAGGTCTATTCTGATTTTCATAGCAGTTCTCCTTTTTTTCATTTTTTTGATACTTTTGTTTTAGTAATTCCCAGATTTGAGCGGTTGGCATTTCCTTGCTTGTCCATAACTGAAAAAGCTTCCGCAGCTTGGTAAAGCAACATGCCTAGGCCATTAACAGCGTGATTGCCCTGATTTCTTGCCCACTTAAAAAATGGTGTTTCAAAGGGTTGATAAATCACATCAGCTACTAAAAGCTTCTCTGGTAAAAGGACACTTGTTGGGATTGGCAGAGATACTCCATCCATACCCACACTAGTCGCATTGACCAAGAGGTCAGCTTGAGTTATGTTGTCTTGAAGCTCTTGAACATCTTCTAAAGCAAATAAATCTGCTTTAAACCCTGTTTCATTTTGTAGTTTTTCTAAGTAAGGTCTTGTTTTTTCTATTGAAGCCGAACGTACAAAGACAGAAACTTGACTGACTCCATCCAAGATTGCTTGCGCCAAAATTGCCTTGGCTGCACCGCCTGCTCCTAACAAGACCATTCTTTTCCCAGATATTTTAAAAGAAGGCAAGCTCTTAAAGAATCCCTTGCCATCTGTGTTATATCCAATTAAAGTTCCCTCTCGATTCACCACTGTATTGACAGCACCAATCAAACGAGCTTCTTCACTCAATTGATCCAAATAAGGAATCACTTGCTCCTTGTAGGGGCATAGAAAGATTGATTCCATACATCTGGAAACGACGAATGTTGGCAACTGTTTCAGCCAACTCAGTAGCTTCTACTTCCCAAGCTAGATAAACACCGTTGGTATTGGTTGCCTCAAAAGCAGCATTGTGAATAAAGGGAGAAATGGAGTGTTTGATAGGATTGGCGACTACAGCTGCTAAACGTGTGTAGCCATCAATCTTCATTTAGTATCTCCCTAATTTTTTTCATGCTAGAAAGTGAAATCTGTCCTGGAGCACTGGCTTCGTCCAGACTTGCAAAAGACCAGCTAGAACCCGTCACATCTGAAGTGATACGAGAAACCTTACCCATTTTCCCCATAGAAATCGTCACATATTCTTGTTCTGGGTTCAGTGTTTTTAAAAGCCACGCGTAAAGTTCATAAGGTCCAATACATCTTGTTCTGTATGAGCCATAACCGATACTTTAACCACTTTGGGCGTTAGGCTGGTTAGCTCGGATAAGATTTCCATCATATTCTCTGGAGTTTCTTGGAAATTATGATAACTCAAGACTAGATTTGGAAAATCAAGCATTTCTTCAAAAACATCCTTATGGGAGAAATACTCAAAATCAATGTATTCTGGTTGATAGAGTTGAGCTACATCTTTGATAATTTGTACATACTCCGCCGAATCCAAATCGATTTCGCCTCCCTCAGCACGAGTACGTAGGGTGAAGAGGAGTTCGCGACCTGCAAATTTTTCAAAAATAGCTGGAGCTACCTGTAAAATAGCTTCCTTTGGTAGGAAGTCGGCACGCCACTCAATGATATCAGCATCGATATACCGCATGGCATCGATTCCTTGCGCCTCTTCTAAACTCTTTGGCATTACTGAAACGACTAATTTCATTTAGTTACCTTCATGCTAATCACCTTAAGGTAATTACTACTTTCATCTTTTTCATTGTAGACAAAGTCTGCTGGAAGTCCATATTTATTAAGAACCTGGTACTTTCTTCCTGCAAATCCTTTGTCGATTTGTTCTATAAATTTTTGACGGGAAACATTGGCAGCATTGGTGCTAGCAATGATCATACCTCCCGGATTTAAAATCTCTAAACTCTGGGAAATCAGCTTGTGATAGTCCTTAGCTACAGAGAAAGTTTGCTTTTTATTACGGGCAAAGCTAGGTGGATCTAGAACGATCACATCATAAGATAAGCCCTTACGTTTAGCGTATTTAAAGTATTCAAAGACATCCATAACAATGAAACGATGATTGTCAAGACTGAGTCCATTGGCATGAAAATGAGCTTCTGACAGTTCTCTTGAACGTTTAGCTAGGTCTACAGAGGTTGTTTCACTAGCTCCTCCCATTGCTGCAGCAACTGAGAAAGCTGCTGTGTAGGAAAACATATTAAGCAAGGATTTCCCCATAGCTAAACCATCAACCAAGCTACCACGCACTTCATGTTGGTCCAAGAAGATGCCTGTCATAAGACCGTCATTCATAAAGACTTGATAGAGAACTCCATTCTCAAGAACTGTAAAATTTTCTGGTGCTTCTTGACCATAGATATGGGCAGACTCATAGTCTAGACCTTTAAAACGAATCTTTTCATAGGCACCTAAGACTTCAGGGAAAACCTGAGCAAAAGCTGCTAAGATCTCTTGGCGAAGTCCATAGATATAGGAGTTATACCATGAAAAAACAACATAATCTCCGTATAGGTCCAGAGTCATTCCACCAAAACCATCGCCTTCTTGATTAAACAAACGAAAGGCAGTTGTCAACTCATCTTGATAGTAAGAAGAACGTTTTTGTTTGGCTTTTTCAAACAAACTTTCAAAGAATTTTTGGTTAAAAGAAAGCTTCTGGTTCGTTACAAACCAACCAATCCCCTTATTTTGACGAGATAAATAAGCCTTGCCCAAAAACTGCTTGCTTTGACTAAATAACTCGACTTCCTGATCAGTTTCAGATAGTTCTGGAAAATCAATTTCCTCCAAAAGTACTAGACCTTGGTTTAGTTTTTTTTCAACACGTCTACTGACGAATACTTTATTCATAAATACTATTATAACAAATTTTGTGACAATTCACAAAAATAGAAACTATTGATTCATCCATCATCTTACCCTATCTGAGAGAATTTTTCCTCCCATCAGTCCTGCTATTTTTCGTTTATAGTATTTCAACACTTCCAGTTGAAAAATAGACATAAAATTCAAATAGTTTAATTACAACGCAAACGTTTGCATATTCTTTAGCTTTATGCTACAATAATTCTCATCACTGTAAGTAAGAGGATCAACTATGAAAAATCAAACCCTAATGCAATATTTTGAGTGGTATCTCCCCCACGATGGAAAACACTGGACACGACTTTCTGACGACGCTGAACACTTAGCTAACTTGGGAATTAGTCACATCTGGATGCCACCTGCTTTTAAGGCTACAAACGAAAAAGATGTTGGTTATGGGGTATATGATCTATTCGACCTTGGAGAATTTAATCAGAAGGGTACTGTACGTACCAAGTATGGCTTTAAAGAAGACTATCTTCATGCCATCCAAACTTTAAAATCTCATGGAATTCAACCTATGGCTGATATCGTCTTAAATCATAAGGCAGCCGCTGACCATTTAGAATCTTTCCAAGTTATCGAGGTGGATCCAGAAGATCGAACTGTGGAACTAGGAGAACCTTTTACCATCAATGGCTGGACCGGTTTTACCTTTGACGGACGACAAAACACCTACAATGACTTCCACTGGCACTGGTACCACTTTACTGGAACTGACTATGATGCTAAACGCCATAAATCTGGGATCTATCTGATACAGGGAGACAATAAAGGTTGGGCTCATGAGGAATTAGTCGACAATGAGAATGGCAATTACGACTATCTCATGTATGCCGATCTAGATTTCAAACATCCTGAAGTGATACAAAATATTTACGACTGGGCAGATTGGTTTATGGAAACGACTGGTGTAGCTGGTTTCCGTTTGGATGCAGTTAAACACATTGACTCTTTCTTTATGCGCAATTTCATTCGCGATATCAAAGAAAAATATGGCCAAGATTTCTATGTCTTTGGAGAATTCTGGAATCCAGACAAGGAAGCAAATCTGGATTACCTTGAAAAGATTGAAGAACGCTTTGACCTTGTCGATGTTCGCCTTCACCAAAATCTCTTTGAAGCAAGCAAGGCTGGAAAAGACTATGATTTGACAACCATCTTTGAGGATAGTCTAGTACAACTCAATCCAGACCGAGCTGTAACCTTTGTCGATAATCATGATACTCAACGTGGCCAAGCTCTTGAATCCACTGTTGAAGAATGGTTTAAACCAGCAGCCTACGCTCTCATTCTTTTGCGAGAGCAGGGGCTCCCATGTGTCTTTTATGGAGACTACTACGGTATTTCTGGTCAATATGCTCAGCAAGATTTCAAAGATGTTCTTGACCGTTTGCTAGCTATTCGAAAAGAGTTGGCTTACGGAGAGCAAACGGACCACTTGATGACCCAAATTGTATCGGTTGGGTCCGTTCAGGAGCTGAAAATCAATCACCACTTGCCATCGTGATTTCTAATGCCCAAGCAAACTCTAAAACCATGTTCGTCAGTCAAGAATGGACTGACCAAACCTTTGTTGATTTACTAGGAAATCATCCTGACCAAGTAACGATTAATGCTGAAGGTTATGGAGATTTCCCAGTTACAGAACGCTCGCTTAGTGTATGGGGACTGGCTAACTAATCAATTAATACTCTTCGAAAATCTCTTCAAACCACGTCAGCTTCCATCTGCAACCTCAAAAACATTGTTTTTGAGCAACCTGCAACTCGCTTCCTAGTTTGCTCTTTGATTTTTCATTGAGTATAAAACACACAAAAATGCCCACAAGCTAGATTTTCTTTCTAGCCTGTAGGCATTTTTTTTCTATTATCAATACTTAAAAACTAGTCTTTCCAAAGATCCATAGCATTTTGAAAATCTGCAGAAACTTGAACATTTTGAGGATTAGTCGCTTCTCTCTCCTGACGCTTAGCCTCTACCTGAACTACACTCTTAATGCCTTCATGACGCCAGTTTCTTAGGATAGCCTGGATGTACTTCCAATTTGGTTTTCCATTCAAAAACAGTACTCACGTAGAGTATCTCTTTGATCAGGTCCGCACTGGTCCCGTCTTCTTTCAAACTCTTTTCCAAATCTTCGATCTCAAAAAGGACTTAGAGACGACCTAGCTCTTGTTGGAAGGTTTCCACCAAGTCTTTTTAAATCATTTTTAGCGGGTGCCACTTGGTTTTGGTTCTTGCTTTTTCAAAAAGTTGGTCTAAACGCTCTAAAGCCAAAGTCGCATCAAAAATCACTTCTATCTCACCATTGAGTTCAATGGTTCGGTATTAAGTAGACCTTTTTTTCTGTCAAGCGCGAAAATCGCTTGATTAACTTCAAAGACTTGCTTGCCAATTTTTCTCTGCAATCTGGCTTGGGGACAATTCTCCTAAAGCTGTTGTATTTTGTAGGTAAAAGAATTGCCAAACTAAGAAATCATCGCTTGATGAAAACAGTTGATTGTAGTTTAAGAGCAGAGCACTTGGTAGCACCAAGTTGCCTGATTTGAAAGCATCTAAATATGTCATAATTCCTCTTATAAATATCCAAAATGAGACACATCTTCTTCTGCACTCTTCCACTCAAAAGGCGTTTCTTGGTAAACTGCATAATTTACCCAGTTACTGAAAAAGAGAGCTGCTGAGGAACTCCAACGCATACAAGGAAGTTCATGGACGTCATCATTTTTGAAATAATTTTCTGGTATATGGGGATCTAAACCAGCATCTAGATCTCTAAAATATTCCTTGGCTAACGTATCACGATCATACTCCAAATGCCCAAAGCTATAAACTTCTCTTAAATCTCGGCTTGCAAGGATAGAGATTCCCACCTCTTTTCCAGATGCTAAAAATCTCTAGATTGGTTTTATTTACAATGTCTTCTTTGAGAATTTCTGTATGACGAGAATGAGGAGACACATACAAATCATCAAAACCTCTCAGCAAAAGATGACCTTCTTTTAAAACATCCTGAGGATAAATTCCCGAAAGTTTTTGAGCCATCTGGTGTTTATCTACGCCGTAACGATAGTAGAGGTAAGCCTGTGCTCCCCAGCAAATATGCAGGGGTTGAAAAAGACATGTGTCTTTGACCAATCGATGACCTGAGTAAATTCCTCCCAATAGTCCACTTCTTCAAAAAGGAAGATGCTCAACCGGCGCTCCTGTGATAATCAAGCCATCAAAAATACTGGTCTTGAACTTCAGAAAAGGTCTTATAAAAAGTCTCCATATGCTCAGAACGAGTTGTTTTCGACTGATGACTTTCCATATATAAGAAATCAATATCTAACTGCAAGGGAGTATTAGCTAAATGTCGTAAAAGCTGAGTCTCTGTAACCATCTTCTGTGGCATCAAGTTTAAAATCAGAATTTTCAGTGGTCGAATATCCTGATGAGCCGCCCGCTGGTCATCCATGACGAAAATATTTTCCGTTCGTAAAATCTCAACTGCTGGTAATTTTTTATCAATTCGAATCGGCATGGAAATCTCCTTACTGTATCAATTCTAGGCTCGAACGAACATACAGTCGTCAAATGAAAAATCAGCTGACGAAAGTCCTTCCCTTTATTATACTGTAAGAAGATATAGTTTTCAATTATAGTTTTTCTCTAACTAGATATAGCCTTTTTTTATATCAGATGAAGAGAAAACAGCCCTAGGGACTGTTTTTCATTAATAATGCATAAGCACTTTATAATCGTAATCTCCAATAGCTTCGCGACCTTTAAGCTCATCAAGCTCAATCAAGAAGGCACAGCCAGCTACGATACCACCAAGTTTTTCAATCATTTCGATGGTTGCTTTCACAGTACCACCTGTTGCCAAAAGGTCATCTACGATCAGAACACGTTGACCTGGTTTGATAGCATCTGCGTGCATAGTCAAAGTATCAACACCATATTCTTTTTCGTAGTCAGCTGAAATAACTTCGCGTGGTAGTTTTCCAGGTTTACGCACAGGTGCAAAACCAATTCCCAACTCAAAAGCAACTGGACATCCAACGATAAATCCACGCGCTTCTGGTCCTACGATCATATCGATCTTTTTGTCAGTAGCATATTGAACAATTTCACGAACAGCATAGCTGTAGGCATTGCCGTTGGTCATCAAGGGGCTAATGTCTCGGAATGTAATTCCTTCTTGTGGATAATTTTCAATACTTGCAATGTAATCTTTTAAGTTCATAGCATTTCTTTCTTTTTAAGTTTTTACTCCCTATTATACCATAAATCTTAGAAAAGAGAAATAGAAAGAAACCCTGGAAACTGAGTCCAAGGCTTCTAATCTGATCTGTAACTATTGTTCGCTTAATAAAATCATTTCTTCTTTTTGCTTTTAGAGTTTTGATTGCGTTGACGATTTTGTTGGATGCGCCACACTCTCTCAAAGTAGGACATGGTTTCAAATACTCTTCGCGGTAAACCGACATCCAGCAAATAGATTGGGATTTTCAAAACATTTGTTTGCTTTGCAGTCGAAAATCTACTTCGTAGACGATTCCATAAAGAGTTGGATTTTATAAAATCCTTGTCATAAAAATGAACTTCAATAGTATAAAAATCCCTTGAACTTCTACCACCCTTGATTCTCATAAGAGAAAACGTTTCTACCTGCCCCCAGGAATAAAACTGCCAATCTTTTTTAGGATGTGGCTTATAGGAAAAACCTTGGGCCGTACATTTCAAATACTCTTTATCTGAAAAAAGAAGTCGCAAACGTTCATACAAAATCCATCCAACAATGATGATTAAGAATAAGACAAAGAGTCTTAATGCCACCAATCCCACAGGTGCCTCCTTGGGATAGGTCAGCATAAAAGATAGGATCCAAAGAAGAAAAGCTAACTCAACTAAGCAGAGAAGAATAGTCCAGATGATTTTCTTACTGCTCCATTTGATAATTTTTTCTTCCATTACGCCAACTCACTTAAATATTCATAGCGTTCATATTTTTTTCAAGCAAGGCTTCATTCTTTTCATCTAACTCTTTTTGAAGAGTAGCTAGCTTCCCAAAGTCCGAGCCATTGGTATGCATTTCCTCTTCAATGACAGAGATACGGTTTTCCAAGGCTTCGATGTCACCTTCAATACTTGCCCACTCTTGCTTTTCTTGGTAGGTCATGCGTTTCTTCTCTTCACGGACTTTGACGACTTTTTCCTTCTCAGCCTTTTGAACTTGATTTGTCGCTTCTGCTTCGAAGGCTTTTTCATCTAGGTAGTCGGTATAATGCCCAAAGAAAGGACGAATGCTACCATTCTCAAAAAGCAAGAATCTTAGTCGCAACTTTATCAAGGAAATAGCGATCGTGACTAACTGTTAAGACAGGACCTGCAAAACCTTGTAAGAAATTTTCTAGAACAGTTAAGGTCGCAATATCTAAATCATTTGTCGGCTCGTCCAAGAGAAGCACATTGGGTTTTTCCAAGAGCAATTTGAGGAGATACAGGCGTTTCTTCTCTCCACCAGACAGTTTCTCAATCAAGGTACCGTGCGTTGAACGCGGAAAGAGGAACTGTTCTAGCAATTCAGCGATAGAGGTCGTAGAGCCACCACTAGTCTTAACCTCTTCTGCCACTTCTTGCAGGTAATTGATAACCCGCTTACTTTCATCCAAGCCTTCGATTTGCTGAGAGAAATAGGCGATGCGAACCGTCTCACCGATGATAACCTCTCCTTCCGTTGGCTCAAGACTTCCTGCAATGAGATTGAGAAGAGTTGACTTACCAACACCATTGTCACCAACGATTCCGATACGGTCTTTGGCTTGAACCAAAAGGTTAAAATCTTGCAGAATCTGTTTGTCGTCATAGGCAAAGGAAACATCCTTAAACTCAATGACCTTTTTACCGATACGGCTAGTTTCAAAATTCATGCTCAAGTCTGTTTCAACACTAGTATCAGAAACCTCCTTTTTCAAGTCATGGAATCGATTGATACGTGCTTGTTGCTTGGTTGCACGAGCCTGTGGTTGTCGTCTCATCCAGTACAATTCTTGCTTGTAAAGCTGTTCCTTTTTGTGAAGAAGCGCTGCGTCGCGCTCATCCTGTTCAGCCTTGAGACGAACATAGTCTTGGTAATTTCCTTGATATTCTGTCAAACCAGCTCGGTCCAACTCGAAAATTCTCGTTGAAAGCGCATCTAGGAAGTAACGGTCGTGGGTGATAAAGAGAACCGTCTTCTTAGAATTTTTCAAGAAGAGGGTTAGCCACTCAATGGTCGCAATATCCAAGTGGTTGGTTGGTTCATCTAGTAACAAGAGGTCATGGTTGCCCAGAAGGACTTGAGTACAAACTGAACCCGTCTTCGCAAACCACCTGACAGGGCTCCAACGGGAGTTGATAAATCCTGAATTCCCAACTTGCTGAGAACGGTCTTGACCTGACTCTCAATTTCCCAAGCTTGGAGAGAATCCATCTCCGCCATAACCCTTTCCAAACGTGCCTGCTTGTCCTCACTGTAGTTGAGCATGAGCAATTCATACTCACGGATCAACTGGATTTCTTTCAAATCACTCGATAGAACAGTATCCAAGACAGTATTGTTATCATCAAAATCTGGGTCCTGAGTCAAATAGCCAATCTTGTAATCATTTTTTGCCGAAAAAGGGCTTACGTCACCATCAAAACCTGAAACTCCTGAAAGAACATCTAAAAGAGTCGTTTTTCCAGTTCCATTGACGCCGATAAGACCGATTCTGTCCAAGTCATGAATGATAAAGGAAATATCCTTAAAGACGGTCTTGTCCCCAACGGATTTACTTAGTTTTTTTCAACAATAAAATCACTCATTTTTCTCCCTCAAGTAGGCATGAATGGCATTAAGATCATTTTTCCAAATCTCCATCCACAATAGCATACTCAATCTCTGCTAAAATTTCTCCCATTTCTGGTCCTGGTTGATAGCCATATTCTTTGATCAAAATCCCACCATTGATTTGAATTTCTTTCTTATCATGGATGGTTAGGCTGTGGTAAGTCTCTGTAATAGCCTGTGGATTGACTTCTTTTCCTTGAGCCTGACGAAGATTTTCAGCCTGTAAAAAGCAAATCTAGATCAAAGCGGTAACAATCGCGCTTGCTTAGTTCCCCTTCTTCACGAAGCTCTAAGATTGTTAGCAAATCCTGTACCTGCTTGGCAAATTGACGTGATGTCTTCCAATGTTTCAAAAATTGTTGAGCATCTTCCACTTCTAAAACCCATAAAAGTGCTGCCCAAGCTTGCTCAGAAGATTCAAAGGTAAAATCGGCCTCTAAGTCAAATAAAGATTGGAGTTTGTCCTGACTACCAGCCATATCTGGAAGATAATCATAAGCTTTACTTGTAATCATAGAAGACAGACCTACTCGCCAATGAGGAGCTAGTAGAAGTTTATCAAATTCAACAAAAGTACGTTCCACAGAGATTTTCTCTAAGAGTGGCGTTAAGGTTTTCATCGCTTCAAAGGTTTCTTGCTCGAGTTCAAAACCAAGACTGGCTTGAAAACGAAATCCGCGCATAATGCGTAGGGCATCTTCGTTGAAACGTTCACTAGCTACACCAACTGCTCGTAAAACTTGATTTTCTAGATCTTGTAAACCATCAAATAAATCAACGATTTCCCCTTCTTCATCCAAGGCAAAGGCATTGACTGTGAAATCTCGGCGTTTGAGGTCCTCTTCTAGCGAACGAACAAAAGAAACTGAACTTGGTCTACGGTAGTCTACATAGACATCTTCTGTTCGAAAAGTAGTTACTTCGTATTCTTCATCTCCGTCTAAAACCAAGACGGTTCCATGCTCAATCCCGATATCAGCTGTACGAGGAAAAATCTGCTTGGTCTCTTCTGGATAAGATGACGTAGCAATATCCACATCATGGATGGGACGATTGAGTAGGGCATCCCTAACAGAGCCTCCAACAAAATAGGCTTCAAAGCCAGCTTCTTTAATTTTTTCTAATACTGGTAAAGCCTTCTGAAATTCAGAAGGCATTTGTGTTAATCTCATAATAAGTGTTCTAATCCATAGACAAGCTCATGACGCTTGACAACTTCTTTGATTCCCAAATTCACCCCTGTCATGAAGGAGCTACGATCATAGGAGTCATGACGTAGGATCAATCCTTCTCCTTGATTTCCAAATATAACTTCCTGATGAGCTACCAAACCTGGCAAACGGACTGAGTGGATTCGCATACCATCAAAGTTAGCACCACGTGCACCTGCAATGAGTTCTTCCTCATCGCTAGCACCTTGTTGGATAGACTCACGAACCTCTGCCATCAACTCAGCTGTTTTGATAGCTGTTCCACTAGGGGCATCTTTTTTTTCTTGTCATGGTGAAGCTCAATAATCTCTACATTTGGGAAGTACTTTTGCAGCTTGTGCTGCAAATTGCATGAGCAAGACAGCACCCAAAGCAAAGTTAGGAGCAATCAAGCCACCCAAGTTTTTAGAACGAGAAAATTCTTTTAGTTCTTCAATCTCTTGACTAGTGAAACCTGTTGTTCCAACGACAGGTGCAAAGCCATTTTCAAGCGCAAAATGGGTATTCTCATAGGCAACAGCTGGTGTTGTAAAATCCACCCAAACATCTACCTCAAAAACCTGCCAAGTCATCCTTATCATTGAATACTGGAATTCCCTGCCAGTCAGATGCAGACTCAAAAAGGATCTAAAACCGCTACCAGTTCAAGTTCAGGATCAGATAAAACCATCTGACAAGCAGATTGGTACCCATTCTCCCTTAAAACCTGCGATAATTACTCGAATACTCATCTCTACTCCTATCTAAGATACAAAGAACCTTAGCTGCCCATAAAAAATAGGGAATGGCGCCGACTTTCCATGAAAGGCAAGACAGGCATCTTTTTTCAAGAGGCAGATAGTCCGTGTTCAATTCTAAGATACAAAGCCTGTAAGAACACAAAGTGAAAAATAGGAGTTCTGATCAAGGAGTGTCTACTCCTTGGAAGAACTATCTTTTTCACACAGGGTTCAGGCGTGTTCAATTTCTAAGATACCAAGTCTGTAAGAACAATCTAGACGATTGGTGTGTATGCCAAAGCGATGCTTCCTTCTCCCAGGTGGGTTCCAATGACACTACCAAAGGTTGCAATCTCAACATCTGTAGCTACTCCACTATCTAGCAAAAGCTGACGTAAATCGGCTGCTTTTTGAGAGACATTCCATGAATCACCATAATCTGGTAGTTTCCGTTACTTGTCACATCTTTGACAATTTCAACTAGACGTTTAGCTGCTTTCTTCTCTGTACGAACCTTCTCATAAACTTCGATAACACCTTGGTCATTGAAATAGAGGATTGGTTTAATGCTAAGAAGATTTCCTAAAAATAGCTGCACCATTTGACAAACGACCACCTTTTTACAAGATGATTCAAATCATCTACCATGATAAAAAGCAGAAGTATTTTTCAATCTGTTCTGTTACTTTATTCAAGATAGACTCGAAGTCATCACCCTGTTTTACCCATTGAAATACACTCTCCACCATGAAACCTAGAGGGGCACTTGTAATACGAGTATCAGGAAAAGCAATGGTTAATCCTTCGAACTCATCCGTCATATACTGGATATTTTGGTGAAATCCTGAGATTCCAGAAGAAAGGAAGAGACCCAGAACATGAGTATATCCTTTTTCTTTCAATGATGACAAAATTTCATCCAACTTAGCAATACTTGGCTGACTTGTTTTAGGTAGCTCAGATGAACGAGCCATTTTTTCATAAAATTCTTGAGCGGTTAGATTTACACCTTCAACATACTCCTGTCCATCGATATTCACAGGAATGTCTAGCACAAATAAATCTTCTTTCCGCAAGGTTTCCGCTTGTAGAAAAGCAGATGAGTCTGTTATGACCGCTAATTTCATTTCTTAAAACTCCAAATTAATTCCCGGTAAATCAAGGGCAATTTCTGTTACTTCATAAGTCAAACGATTAAGCATATCCAAACATGGACGAGCTAGTGTCTCAACCTCTTCTTGGCTGAAATCACTTGGTTGATCGATAATACGACCTTCAACATGATTGACTTGAGAAATCGTTCCACTAATGACAAATCTATCAAAGACAATCATAAAGCTCAAAACAACTACTAAAGAGGTAACTTGATTTTTCTTGATCATGCTGAAGCAACTGGAAGTTTACATCAACTATAGTTTCAGGTGCTCCATTTTCATTTTCCCATTCAAAGTTACGCGCATCAAAGTGATACTGACTAACAAATTCTTGTTCACGTTTTAAATTCATTTTCATCTCCATTGGTACAATATAGTTGCCATTGTACCATATTTTTTTATTTTCTGCTAGATTTACTAAATACCAATCTCAGTTTTAACAACTTCAGCAATAGTGTCTACATAGTAGTCTACTTCCTCAGTGGTTGGGGCTTCAGCCATGACACGCAAGAGTGGCTCCGTTCCACTTGGGCGAACGAGGATGCGACCATTGCCTGCCATTTCTGCTTCCATCTTATCAATAATAGCCTTGATAGCTGGCACTTCCATAGCTTTTTCTTTCATAGCATTTTCCACACGGATATTGACCAATTTTTGTGGGTAAATGGTCACTTCTGAGGCCAACTTAGACAAACTCTTACCTGTTTCTTGCATGATCTTCGTCAATTGAACTGCTGAAAGCTGACCATCACCAGTTGTATTGTAGTCCATCAAGATAACGTGACCTGACTGCTCACCACCGAGATTGTAGCCAGATTTTCTCATTTCTTCAACGACATAACGGTCTCCAACAGCAGTAACTGCCTTATTGATCCCTTCACGATCCAAGGCCTTATGGAAACCAAGGTTGGACATAACTGTTGTTACAATGGTGTTTTGAGCCAATTGACCTTTTTCAGAGAGGTATTTACCGATGATGTACATAATCTTGTCACCATCGACAATTTCGCCATTTTCATCAACAGCAATCAAACGGTCACTATCACCATCAAAGGCTAGACCAATGGCAGATTGACTTTCTTTCACAAGTTCTTGCAAAAGCTTCTGGATGAGTTGAACCAACGTTCAAGTTGATGTTAAAGTATCTGGAGTTTCTCCGATAACTGTTAATTGAGCACCTAGGTCTGCAAAAAAATTTGACGAGCACTTGTTGCAGCTGCTCCGTTAGCAGTGTCCAAGGCAACCTTCATCCCTTCAAGAGGAGTTCCAGTTGAAACAAGATAGGCTTCATATTTGCGCAAACCTTCTGGGTAGTCAACAACCGTACCTAAACCTTCAGCACTTGGACGTGGAAGAGTATCTTCACTTGCATCAAGCAAGGCTTCGATTTCTGCTTCTTTGTCATCGTCAAGTTTAAAGCCGTCACCACCAAAGAATTTAATTCCGTTATCAAGGGCTGGGTTATGACTTGCTGAAATCATAACACCTGCGCTCGCACCTTCTGTTTTAACAAGATAAGCTACTGCTGGTGTTGCAAGAACGCCTAGTTTATAAACGTGAATTCCGACTGAAAGGAGACCAGCAATCAAAGCCGCTTCTAGCATTTGACCTGAGATACGAGTGTCACGTCCTACAAACACTTTCGGTGCTTCAGTCGTATGTTGACTGAGAACATAACCTCCAAATCGACCTAGTTTAAAGGCCAATTCTGGCGTTAATTCTACGTTTGCTTCCCCACGGACACCGTCCGTGCCAAAATATTTACCCATGTTATATCCTTTTTCTAATTTTTTTAGTCTTTCTTTGAAGAATCTGGTTTTGGTTTCAGACCCTGCAGTAGAAGATTTCGTTGAAGATGAGCTAGTAGTTGAAGAGGTAGAACTACTTGCTGATCTAGCTTGTTTCGTTGTTATCTTCATGGTTGTTTCATACGGTTTAATCACCGTTGGTAAAACTGTTCCATTCTTATCAATAGCTTGTAAGGGAACTGAACCCGTATAATTTCCTGTAATTTTTTTTCACTAGTTGGTAAAACAGCTACAATCTTATCAATCTTAGACAAGGTATCAACATCACTAGTAACCGAAACGCGTTCATCTGAAACAGTCACACTATCGATAAGAATTCGTTCATCAACCTTACCAGAGTCAATCTGTGGAGTGACTGGTAAATTATCCCTTGTTGCTTTCTTCCCAATTTTAACGGTGATTTTTCTGCGGTGTTGCTAGGGCTGTTAAACCGCTCGGAAGATTTTCAATGGTCAAGGGGACTTCAACGGTTCCTTCTGTCGCCTGTGTTAAATCTGCAGTAACCTTAAATTTACGAGTGCTTTCTTGCATCTCACTAGCCAAGGTCACTCGATTGGATCCAGTTAAAAAAATACCGTTACTTCTGAACTAAAACCACTAATAAAAATACTGCTCACTATCGTACTGAATGTCAATCGGTACATTTACGACCGTATTGGTATAGGTTTCTGTTCGAGCCGGTCTTGCATTATTATTATTTTGATAATTAATAGAGGTAGCGTAAATAAATAAAACGCAAGCAAAGAGGAGTGAGGAGATGATATATAAACTATTTTTTTTCATTCTTCCAGCCTCCTAATATACGCTCTGTTAAGCTTGGCTCTTGTGAATTTTCCGGAATCAGTATACGACGTAGCTCTTCCTCAAATTCTTCCATCGTTAAATCATGCTTAAAGACACCATTATAGGTAATGGAAATACCTCCAGTTTCCTCTGATACCACAAAAGTGAGAGCATCAGAAACCTCAGATAAACCAATGGCTGCACGGTGTCGCGTTCCAAACTCCTTAGAAATACCAGTGTCTTCAGTAAGCGGAAGATAAGCAGATGTTACAGCTATTCGATCACCTTTTATAATGACTGCACCATCATGTAAAGGTGTGTTTGGAATGAAGATATTGATTAAGAGTTCTGCAGAAATCTTAGCATCTAAAGGAATCCCCGTGGAAATATATTCCTGCAAGGTTCTGACACGCTGAACTGACACAAGTGCCCCAATTTTCCGCGGGCTCATATATTCTACCGCTTTAACAAAGGCCTGAATCATCTGTTCTTCTGAACTCATTGGTGTACTTGAAAAGAAATCAGTCGCACGTCCTAATCGCTCTAAACCTGTCCGAATTTCTGGAGAAAATAACAACCGCTGCGATAACACCGTAAGTAATCAATTGATTGATCAACCAAGAAATAGTCGTCAAGCCCAGGGTATTTGCTGCTATCTGAGCTAAGATAAAAACTAAAAACACCTCGAACCAGGATCATAATCTTGGTTCCTGCAATTGATTTTGTAAATTGGTATAAGATATAGGCAACGATAAGAATATCAATCACATTTATCAGAATACTCCAAGGACTGGAAAAATAAACTAGACCAGTATTGAAGATTAGATAATTGCTGAAAAATTCATTCTAGTACTCCTCTCCATAAAAAAAGCTACTCTTCATTATATCATTTTATATGAAAATTTTCTTCCCCCTACTTCATTTTTAAATTGGTAGAAAATATACCTAGAATAGCGTTTTATCACTTTATCCCTATAAAAAAAGCCTAGTTTTGCCGATTTCTTAAAAAAAGTGGCTCTATAATATTTGTAGTGGGTAAATCCCTATAGATATTATGGAGCCTATTTTTAGTAGAAAAAGTCCCATAAGATCTATAATGAAAAAGCGACGAAACCATCATTAGAAAGAATCATATGGAACAATTACATTTTATCACAAAAACTGCTCGATATCAAAGACCCTAATATCAAGATTCTAGATGTCATCAATAGGGATAATCACAAGGAAATCATCGCTAAACTAGACTACGATGCCCCATCTTGTCCTGATTGCGGAAATCAAATGAAGAAATATGACTTTCAAAAACCGTCTAAGATTCCTTACCTTGAGACGACTGGTATGCCTACTAGAATCCTCCTTAGAAAGCGTCGATTTAAGTGCTATCATTGCTCGAAAATGATGGTCGCTGAGACTTCTATCGTCAAGAAAAATCATCAAATCCCTCGTATTATCAACCAAAAGATTGCGCAAAAGTTGATTGAGAAGACTTCTATGACAGATATTGCTCATCAGCTGGCCATTTCAACTTCAACTGTCATTCGCAGGTTAAATGACTTTCACTTTAAGCATGACTTTAGCCGACTTCCTGAGATTATGTCTTGGGACGAGTATTCTTTTTACCAAGGGAAAGATGAGTTTCATTGCACAAGATTTTGACAATCTCAACATTATCACCGTGCTTGAAGGTAGAACCCAGACTATCATCCGAAATCACTTTCTGAGCTACGATAGAGCCGTTCGCTGTCAGGTGAAAATCATTACTATGGATATGTTTAGTCCTTACTATAACTTGGCTAAACAGCTTTTTTTCCTTATGCTAAAAATCGTTTTTAGATCGTTTTCACATTGTGCAACATCTTAGCCGTGCTATGAGTCGTGTCCGTGTTCAAATCATGAATCAATTTGATAGAAAATCCCATGAATACAAAGCTATCAAACGCTACTGGAAGCTCATTCAACAGGATAGTCGTAAACTAAGTGATAAACGTTTATATCGCCCTACTTTTTCGCATGCACTTAACAAATAAGGAGATTCTAGACAAGCTTTTGAGCTATTCAGAAGACTTGAGACACCACTATAATCTCTATCAGCTCTTGCTTTTTCACTTTCAGAACAAGGAGCCAGACAAATTTTTCGGACTCATTGAGGACAATCTTATACTCAATTATTTTCAAAAAGCAACCTTGTCCATTGTCTGCTGACAGTAGACTTTAAAACGCTTTTTTCCAGTCCTAGAATAACTTCTTGAAGCTTATCAATGACAGCTTCCAATGTTTGGAAAGCCTTATTTTTAAAACCTCGTTTTCGAATTTCTTTCCAGACCTGTTCAATAGGGTTCATTTCTGGTGTATAAGGTGGGATAAAAGCCAATTCAATATTACTTGGAATCTCTAAGGTACTTGATTTATGCCAGATAGCATTATCCATAACAAGTAAAATATAGTCGTCTGGATAAGCTTGTGAAACTTGCCGTAGAAATTCATTCGTCCACTCAGTATTACATCCTCCAGCAATGAGGAAGAAGGAATCTCCTGTCTGAGCATCTACTGCCCCATAACAATAGCGATATTCTCGCATATAATGACTCGGAATGCTAGGTCGGATTCTTTGAGGAGCCCAACAAGAACTCATCTTACTGATTCTCCCGAAACCAGCTTCATCTTGGTACATCAATCGTACTTTGTTATAAGTCCCCTCCTCTTTAAAGCGCTTACTTAAGGTCTCGAATGTAGATTTTATTTTTAGACGTCTCAATTGTCTGAGCGTCTGCCTTCTTGGGATGTTCAGGTCGAGGAGTGACCGTTCGCCAACCATGGCGTTTCAGGAGATAATAGAAACCATCACGTGTGGAAGTGCGACCAATCTCTTTTTGATAGGCTTCAAATAACTGATTGACAGTTACAAATTCCCCATCCTGAGCAGCTTCTATATGACGTTTTAGGAATGCTTGTTCTTCTTCGTAAGTCATATATTCTCGATGACGTCCACCACGGGTTTCTTGAAGAAGAGCTTCTAAACCAAACTCCTTATATTTTTTCAAATTCCTCCAAACAGTTGTTTTATTACAATCTAGGAGATCCATGATTTCCTTATAACTCTTTTCTTTTGAGCGAAAATAAATAATCTGTAGACGTTTGTGATATTTGGCGTACGATGAATCTTTTAAGAGTTGTTCAATTTTTTGTGTTTCTTCGTTTGTAAGTTTCATAACTACTATTATAAGATGTTTTTTGATTTTAGTCCAGTATTAAACAGGTTCATCCTCTTTTTTTCAGACTATCTTCAAAAACCTTCCTCAAGGATAAAGAAAAGATTGTCAACGCCCTTCAACTACTCTATTCCAACGCCAAACTGGAAGCGACCAATAATCTCATCAAACTTATCAAACGAAATGCATTTGGTTTTCGGAACTTTGAAAACTTCAAAAAACGGATTTTTATCGCTCTGAATATAAAAATGGAGAGGACAACGATTGTCCTCTCTAGATGTTAACTTTTATTCAACCCACTACAGTTGACAAAGAGCCAAAAAAGTACAACTCATTAAAGGTTCTTATAAATCATTAAAAGTTCACAAAATAAGCCGCCTGATTGGGCGACTTTATTTTATAGGGAGATTATTATGAAAAATTTTTAGGAGTTAAAGTTAAGTTCTTCTTAACTTATGCTTATAGTATAAGCTAGGTTCCTAAAAAGTTTTTCTTAAAATTTTTCTCCTCAAACTTAAATTTCTTTAAATCTTCACTATTAAAATCAAACGTTCTAGCAATACAGATAAAGATTAGTCAAAAGTTAAAACCATAAAGAGAAGCAACAACACAAATAGTGATAAGCTAACGAGTAAGGTTAAGACTTTAACAAGCGTATTGCTTTTGCCAATAGCTGGGCTTTCCGATATTACTAGTCGCATCCATAGAAAAGATTTGAGTTTGCCTTGGTTGAATAGTACACAAGAATGATTAAGGCAATAGCTAACATAATGGTTACAATTATCAATAATTCAGTCATTTAACTACCTCAAAAGTCTTATCAAAGTAAATAGTAAACCAATCAAAATGATAAATCCTATTAAGAAAGAAAAGGTCTTACTAATTTTTTCACCACGTGTAGACTTTTCTTTTTTGATGGGTTGTTGTTTCATCTCTTCCATGCGACCTTCAACATCCTGATAAAATAGATCTTTTTTAGCCATGGCTTTCTCCTAAAATGGTTTCCATCCGCTCCTGATACAGGATTGGATTCACATAATTGGCATGATTCCCTTGGTCTACCAGAGCTCGTCCCATCTCTTTGACATGAGAAAGGGCTAACTCAATAGTTTGAATCATATCGTCAACTGCTTCCTTAGCGAAAATATGATTAGGAGCTGTATAGCGGCGATTATGGGCTGTTTCTTCAAAGGCTAGGATCAGTTGGTTGTGTTCAAAGGCCTGACGAACAGCCTGAAGCAGTTCATTACCATAGTTGATATCCAAGTAGATATCTGATAGTTGATAGAGATTCTGAATCTTTTGAGGACTGGCATTTTGATAGAGTACAACATTGGGGTAGCGAAGCATATCCAACAACTTGGATGACATCTCTGTCACTGCTGCGATACGGAAAGTAACCCTTGGCAAACTTTCCACTAGCTTTTCGACCTGCTCTAATTGGTCCGGGATTGGTCACTATCAAGGCATCAGGACGAACAAAATTATCGCGCTTAAAGTGATAATGATAGCCTAGATGACTAAACTTATAATGGAATTTTTCATCTGTCAACTGTAGAGCGCGTTCATAGGTCGCATAATCTGAAATGATAATGGTCTTAACTCGAAGATGGTCATTCTCCAAGATCAATTGCATATTTCCTGGAATATGATCCTGCAATGATTCTTGCCAAACCAGGATATCCTGACCTGATTTGTCTGGAAAATGGAAGGAAGTCAAAAACGATGTAGATAAGCTATTAAAGAGAATGTGGTCTAGATTCACTTTCAAACCTTGTAAGAAGTCTATAATAAAGGCCACTCGGCCAGAAAAATGGCGCAATCCTTGACCTTCCAAGGTCAACAGAATATCACCTGTGACATGGTTTTCCAAAATAACTTCCTTTTGATCTACGTCCCGATAAGAAGTCATGATAGCTTGACCAGAAGCATCAAAAGGTGGTCTTAGCAAAAGCAAGCTCCAAAAACGGTTGTAGTGATCCACTTGAAAGATCCGACCTGCTGGTGTTTTCCATTCGACTTTTTTTACCAAACGAGCCTGTAAGCTATCTGCAAAATGAATCACAGCCCGTTCTTGATTAAGATCATTAATAGTCCCAAATTGATTATTCCCAGCAATTTCCCAAAAATCTGGGACAGGAACTTGGTTAAAGTACAAGGGTTTACCACTGTCATACCCCAAATAATAGGTGAAGGGTGAGACAACTCCATCTGGTAAAAATCCATCTGGTTCAATAACCACAGCCAAATCAGACAGTCCAGCTTCAGTCAGACTATAGTGCAAATCTTGGCTTTCTTGATTGTATACATCAAATAACTGAATCATCCACTACCTCCTTGATTGTATTTTCCCATTTGTCCAGAATCTCTTGAGTCAAGAATTTCTCAGCAATCTGATAGGATTTTTCTCTCATGCCCTCCAAACGATTTTCCAAATACAGTTGGCAAATCTTTTCTGCATAAGCTTTCTTGATTTCATCTTCGACATGGTCAGATGAGCTTGGAATCAAATATCCATTTTCGCCATCTTCGATGAAGGTTTGATTTCCATAAGGAACATCAAAACCAATCAATGGCAAGCCCGAACCAATTGCTTCCATGAGTGTCAACCCAAAGCCTTCACTTGTAGAAGCAGTTAGATAAACTTCATATTGAGAGTAAATATGAGACAAATCCGCATGGCCCTTAAGATGGATATAATCCTCCGCTTGATTTGTCGTAATGATTTGTCGCAATAAGGATTCTTCGCCACCACTACCGTAGATATCAAAGGTTAATTCTGGCAATTCCTTATGAGCTTCAATCACAGCCTTGACAAGCCAATCAATGTGTTTTTCCTTAGCTAGACGCGAGGCTGTAATAAGAGAAAATGGCTTACGACTCTCTTGTGGTTTTGTTAATTCATCAATGCTTCCAACTGGAATGGTCACAATCTTAGGAGCATGTGTCGTATAGTGAGCAAACTGTTGCTCTAAGACTTCCTTTTGACGATCCGTTGAAACGATGAAGAGATCGACCTTATCTGCATTTGTAAATTGGTAGTCATAATAGTTGTTCCACAAGATATAGTCAGCATTGGTCGCATTTTCACTATAATGCTCCGCATGAACGACCACCGCTAGATGCGCCGCCTGCGCTTCTTCAAAGACCACCTGACCAATCCCTGTCTCACGATCCAAAATCACTAGATCTGATTTACTTAACTCAAGTGTCTGCATGAAATAACGGATCAAGGCAGGCTTCCCGTATAAGATTCGATCCTTGAAACGGTAGACTTCCTCAGTCCCTTGATTCATGAACATCTCATACGCTGGGGTCCCATCTTCATTGTAGAAGGTTCTTTTGATAGAGTGTCGCTACATTGTCTTTAGGAGCAAAAATACTCTGTACAGTAGCGTGTGTAAGAGAAGTAATCTTTGCGAACTAAATTACCAGCATATACATACTCTACATGTTGGACGAAATCTTTTTCCTCATCTACCAAATAACAAGTGATAAACTTGTCTTCATCTGAGAAGAAGATTCGTTCAATTTTCCCATTTCTTTCACGACGGCTTTCTACGCCTTCAAAAATAAGCCAACACATCATCTACCGTCACACTGGTCGGCGCAATCTTGATATCTGTAAAAATAATTATACAGCCAAATAACTTCTTCATCCTTAAAAACCAATGTTAGCTGTCAAATGTTGGATATTATCTGCTAAAAATCATATCTGTAAAGATAAACTTCGACGGTAAATCCAGGCTGCGAAAAAAATACCAGCACGATAAGCTTGGGAATATTCAATACCACTGCTAGTACAGCCAATTCCTAAATTTATATTGTAAATTGTCATATATTCTCCTTCTTATGGAAAATGGGTTACGATTTCGCCCTTAGGTCCCATCTGTACCAATCCCATCAAGACATTCCGTACCATATCTGAACGAATCTGCTCTTTCATGGTTTCAAATCCCATATAGGCTTCTCGGTAGTATTCTACGATAGGATTCGTTTGACTGGCTGTTTGTCCCCAATTGCCATCATCAATTGTTGCAGATAGTCCACCTGTTCGACCCAGTTATCATCAATGGCTTTAAGCATGGAAATCCTCAAAAATTGATCGTATAAATCATGAGGTTCTAACAAGGTCTTCTTATCATTTAACTCATTGTTAATGATCTGAATTAAGAAATTTCTCAACTCTTGTTCATCTTCAATGGCTAGATCAAGAGGTAATTCTCGGATATTAAAACTGATATTCGTGATAATATAGTGAAATAATTCTTCTCTGGTTTTTAGATTGTCAGATAAAATAGTTTCAATATACTCATCAATCATCTCAGATAATACATCTCGAAGATCCCTATCTCCATTTATTAAACGATTTCTTTCCTTATAGATGAGATCGCGCTGGATATTCATACTTTCAGCGTATTCAAGTGTTCTCTGTCTGTTTGTACGACTAGCACTATCACTTGCATTTTGAGCTTTATCAACCAATCGGTGGTATTTTATTCCCTCAAGGACTTGTGGTTGAGTAATATCAGCAACACTGTACTCTTGGTACATTCTATGAACCCAAGATGGACCGAACTTCTTGATGACATCATCTTCTAGTGATACAAAAAACTTCGATAGTCCTGGATCGCCTTGTCTACCTGAGCGTCCTCTGATTTGTAGATCAATTCGCTGACTTTCCATTCGTTCTGTACCAATAACTACTAGGTCACCGAGTTCAGCAACTCCAGGTCCCAATTTAATATCTGTTCCTCGGCCTGCCATGGAGGTCGCAACCGTCACAGCTCCCATCTGACCGGATTCTGAGACGATTTGAGCCTCACGTGCAGCATTATTAGCATTCAAGACGTTATGGGCGATTCCTTCCCGCAACAGTAAGGACGAATAGAGATGCGACATCTCAACAGATCCGACAAAAACTAGCAGTGGGTTCCCTTTGAGATGATATTCCTTAATACATTCAAGTGAGGCATAAACCTTTTCCGGTAGTGTTACATAAAGATTGTCTGGATAGTCTTTTCTGAGTAGGGGACGGTTGGTCGGAATTCGGATAACAGACATATTATAGGTTTCCAAAAAAATTCCTTCTCTGCAACTTTCCCAGTCCCAGTCATTCCTGATATCTTATTAAACATTTTGAAAAGACTTTGATAGGTGATAGAAGCCATTGCCCGTGTTTCAGGAGAGAGCTTCACATGCTCTTTGGCTTCGATAGCCTGATGGAGACCACCTTGTAGCTTAGTCATTTCCATCAAACGACCAGTTCCTTTATCCAGAAGGACCATCTCATCATCCCGGATGATATACTCCTTATCTCTCGTAAACAACTTATGCGCTCTCAGAGAATAGACTAGATGTCGTACGTAAGTAGCGTATTCTTCTTTATACAAGTTATCAATCCCTAGGAATCTTTCGGCAGTTTTAGCCCCCTTTGTAGTCAACCATATCTCTTCTTTTTTTCTTCTTTAAAGATATAGTCTTCATTTTTCAACCAAAGTTGTCACTAAAGTATCAATGATACCATAGTAGTTGGACTGAACACGAGGAGACCCCGCAATGATGAGCGGTGTTTGTGCACTATCTAGTAAAAATATCGTCAATTTCATCAATAATCACATAGTTAAATGGGCGTAAAAAACTTATCTTTACTACTAGAAGCTAGATTATCAGTTAGATAATCAAAACCTAATGCACTATTAGTAGTATAAATAACATCAGATGCGTAAATAAGTTTTTTTCTTCTGATTTATACTCATTTAGAGGATTACCTGTAAATGGAATTCCTACTGTCAAGCCAAGAAAAACGATAAACTTGACCCATTTCTTCCGCATCACGCTTTTGCAAGATATTCATTGGTCGTAATAACCATTGTTCCCTTTCCTGTAAGGGAATTAAGATAAACAGGTAGGGTGGCTGTTAGAGTCTTTCCTTCACCAGTATTCATCTCGGCAACATTCCCCTGATGAATAACAATGCCTCCCATAACCTGAACATCATAGGGAAACATCCCTAAGATCCGCTTATCAGCTTCACGTACAACTGCAAAAGCTTCAACAAGTAAGTCGTCGAGGGTTTCCCCTTTTGCTAAACGCTTACGAAACTCTACCGTTTTTGCTGCCAAGGCTTCATCGCTAAGAGCTGCCATTTTGTCTTTGAGACCATTGATCTTTTTTAAAGTAGCTCTTACTTTCCTGAGTTTTCTATTTTGATACAAATTATTAAACACGATCATACTCCTTAATTGAGAAAGAATAAAAATCGAGTGATTCAAATCCAGCAGTAACGAGAGAAACTTTATAGGTATAAGCATCCTCAGGATAAACGAAAGAAAAAGATAGGGTTTCCTCAACTTTTTCTTCTAGCACTTCTTCGTAACGGTCCAAAAAAACTAGCTTGATGTAAATGCTATTTTCAGGATAGCAAGTCATATTCATGGTGAATTGATAGCGATGATTTCCTTTTAAGAGAGGTAAACTGGGTTGGCTCCTGCTACCTTGATAATTCGAGCTTGAAAACCATGATTTGAGAACTTCACCTGGCGCTAGTAGTGGATTTGAAAGACTGATATGCCCATCTTTCCAAAACTGAAGGCGAGTTCCATACATATATGTTGCTCCCATATCTCCCCAAAGTATATCTTCTCTTTGATTTATAATCATGTCTCACCTCTTCCAAATTCTGCTTGTAATATCATGTTATAAAAATGGATAAACCAGGTAACGTTGGTTCCTGTATCATCATTATGTCGACCTACGGTTCCTTTTGATAAAATCTTTGCTTCGGTTTGACAGAGTGTAGTAACTAGCTGTTCATAAGCATGACTGTCCATATCTTCATCCTTCATGTAAGAAAAACCAAAAGTTGTTTGAGAAAAATCTGCTTGTTTGAAGGCAGACCAAAAACGGTTATCTAACTCATCCATATGGGCTGGACTATTTCCTCCAGCTTGATGATGAAGCACGTCAAATCCCGTGGGAAAGACACCTGGTGCTTCCAATCTGCCCCGTCTTGCGATTGTTCCTAAATTTGCTAAGGGTTTACCTACAACGATTCCTTTAGGCTCAAAGAATGAACCATAGTAAAGAGCGGGAAAGGTTCCCATTGATAAACCTGATAAAATCAAATCTTTTTTTATCAAAGCCCAAATATTCCTGATAGTGTCGAATGGTTTGCTTAATCTTTTCTTCTAATTCCTCACTACCTAGGTAAAAAGCTCCTCCCTCTAATCGAGGATCAGAGAACAAGATGAAAGGGCACTTGAAATTTTTGCATCATTCTGTATCCTTCAAATCCCTCAGCGGGTCGAAATCCTGAAAAAGTAGACAGCCAATGGTGGTTTAAAAATCTCCAGGATGGAAGAAATAGTTAATCTCATCACGCTTGTTATCATGTAAGATATTACCACCGAGAACAAATTTCCCAAAAATACTTCCGACTCCAACGTTGGTGTAGACTTCCTAATTTTTAGGGTTCCCAAACCACGAGCCTCGATAGACATACATAGGTAGGAATTGTAATCCTGATCCATAATGAGGGCCGTTTTCAGGTCTTCTTCTGTAAAGATTAGGTCTTCAACTACTTCCGAAACTGAGCCTTCAGGCATTTTTCGAATACGAAACTGAAATTCTACACCTTCACTTTTTTCATACTCTAGCCACAACTCAATTGGAAGTTTTGTTGAAGAGACAAAGTTGTATTTCCAATTAGCTACTGGAGAAAAATTCTGAACCAAAATCCCCTCCAAGAGTAGATACTCAAACCCTTGATAAGAAATAGCCCCTTTAAAACTGGGATGAACCTCTATTGTAGCTGGTTTCATCTTATCTCCGTACCCACCACCAAATAAGGAAGTGGATAAATCTTTTAACAATTTCTGTGGATTTGAAAAGTCAACTGCTTGGGCACAGCGTTTTTTGATTAAATCCAAAATAAGGGGGTTGTTTGTTTGAAACTCTTTGTTATAGAAAATCGTATAGGGCTCGATTATTTTAATGATTGGGAGTAGGTCAGCTAAGTAACGGCCATCTTCGATGAGGATGGCATTGAACTTACGAATCTCATCCATTTTTACCGTTTCTTTAAGAGCCTTGGGAGAATTAGGGTAAAAATAATACCATTCCATTCTTTTAGGGATCTCATAAAAATGCTTCCAATTTCCCGTCCCTATCTGTAGGATTTTAAGATCCTTTGACATTTGTACTCTCCTCTATCCATTGATCTAGTTTTTCTACAAACTTCTGACCTGTATGTTCCTTGATTTTATCAATTGAGTAGATTAGAGACTGATTCCATTCTTTTAGGGTATCTAGATAGTAATGGGCTGCTTTCTTAAATTCTGTGATAGTAGACAGAAGGTAGCCATTTTTCAAATGGTCAACATAAGCAGTCTCTACTTGATTCACCTGAGGAATTCCTGCACTAATCCCCGCTATTTGAGTATATAGGTGGGGTTGAGGATTTAAATCAACAATCAATCGAACATATTCTAAGGTCTTCATCATTTCCAATTCATCATTGATATTTAATAGACTATAGCGGAGTTGCTGTTGGGCATTTTCCTTCAAAGGATTTTCAGCCCCTTCATAGTCGACTTCTTTCTCAAAAATCTCTGCCGAGAATTTTTCATCTATGATTTCTTGGATTGCCTCTGCTACTCTCTGCATCTGGTCGTTATTGGCAGCAAAAGCACCAAAAAAATTACCTCAGTGTCTTTGGTCTCTGCAAGGAAGGATAAGATTTGGAAAAAGACCTTCTTTGTCCAATTCTTCTTCAAAAATTAAGTTGATAATAAATAATGGATTCCTTCTTTGTCTGACTTTCCCCCAATCTTAAACGAGTATCAAAGGGCGATAAATGTTTGAAAAGATGTAGTTTATCTGGATACAAATTCTGTAGAAGTTCAAGGCTATCCTCCCTATCAACTAAAACCAAATCAACTTTAGATATAGGTTCAAGTAGATCTTTCATAGTCTCCTTTGGATTACGACCGATGAAAAGACTCAAGATTTTCGGGTTTACTTCAGGCAAACAGTCTAAAACAAAATCATTATGACGAGAGTCAGATGGGACAATAAACCAATCACTACCTTCTTTGATCTTCTCGATTCGTTTTTCAAAAAATTCAGCCACCAACTGCCCCATATCACTATAATAGAGAGAGTTGAAACGATAGCCAAAAATAGGATTAATCTCTACCCTACCATCCTCTTGTAAATACTCTCTGAACTGCCAAATTCCCTCAGTATTTAGATAGTCTTGGTAAGATGGATGATTGTCCTGATAATAAATAACACTTGAAACCAAGCCACGGTCATCCATAATATAGTGTTTGGTCATGTGACCCTGAGCATCACAATACTGAATATCACTAATAAAACCTTCCACACCATGCTCAATTTGGGCATAGCGTTTCCCATCTTTGTGGATAACAATAGCGAAAAGGACTGTACATAAATTCACAGTCCTTATCCCACTCAATATCTCTGATATTCAGTACTTGTGGAGAAATATCCGTAATATCTTGCATTTCATCAAAAAAATAGAATATACTTCAGCCTCTAATACACTATGACGATGTAAGAAATAGCGAAGATGTGGTTGATAGGCTAAAACCAAAAAGGCTTGACGGCAGTTCTTGTCTATCTAACAGACGAATCTGATTGAAGGTATCGTCAAACTCCAACTTAAAAAGAAGACCGATACCAAGGGATGATATCTGCATGCCACTGACGATGACTACCATACCAAGCTGGAATAAAATAATACATAACTCTCTCCTAAATCAGTGGTTTATAAGTTTCGTTCAATTTCAGTGCTTTTGATTTCATCTTTAATGTTAAAGATCATACCACTTAGAATCATAAACAAACCTGGAATCATACTCACTCTCAACAATTGTTCATCGACTAAAACAAACAACATTGGTAGACCAGCAAATAACACATTAAAGATACCACCTACAATAGCAAACCTAAAGACTAGATTATTGATAAAATTACTAGTACTTCACCTGGATAAACGCCATAAATGTATTCGCCTGAGTTTTTTTCATCCGTTCTGCCACTCGTTCCCCACTAATATTGACAAAAAGCAAAAGGCAATACTAAATATAAACAAGGTCGCTATATAGGTATAAATCCACAAGGGTTTCCCCGTTGCATATTGGGGAACTTATGTGTTGATAAACTGAGTTACCTGGATCAACTAATTGTAGCAAAAGAAATAGGTAAGTTGGTAAGCTAATTAAACTCATCACATACATGAAGGGCATCCCACCTGCAGGATTCAGCATTATTTCAAAATAAGAATAACGCTTAAAGCGAGATTGAAGACCAATTTTATTCACCGGAATCCGATAACGAGCACGATAAAAAATTGCGATAAGATAGGCAAAAACAATTCCCATTATCCCTAGTAGTGTAATAATCCACATAGAAATTCCGAGCTTTTGTATTGATTCCATGATATCTTGAGGAAGATAGAGAACCATACTAGTCAATAAGATCGCAAGATAGCCACCAATCCCCATAGTAGAGTTAATATCTGACAGCCAGATCAAAAAGAAAGTCCCTGCGATTAGTAAAAGTGTGTTGAGTATGAGCACCAAGAATGAATTATAGTTGTCCTTAATCGGTAGATTTACCGCTAAGGCTAGCGATTGAATCAAGGCAATTATCAAGGTGAGAGACATCTTTCTTCTATCTTGAATCTCAGCCGAACCAGAGGCAAGATTCAAACGCTTAGATAAGGAGAACATTTGCCATAAAATCATCGACGACATCCAGGGGGATAGACCGACTGACAAGATTGACAAACTCCGTAAATTCCCACCTGTAATTGCGGTTGAAAAAGCTAAATAAGCCGTCGAACCCCCAAGAAAAATCTCTGCTATTCAAATCGATAAAAAGGAAGAGTTAATCGACTCCCCAGAACATAAATAAAAAAATTAAGAAAAAGAGTTACAAACCCTTTTTTTATAACTATGGATGAAAAAAATGATTTTTCATAACAATTCCTTCCATTCTATACATAAACATCAGAAAAAAATCAAAAAAATATGTTTCTTTAGTTTACTTTTATAAATACATAAAAAAACCATGATACAAAAACTACTCGTTTTTTTGTATAAAATGTTATTTCCTACATAATTTCAATGTCATTATTATAACAAAAAAAGCAGAAAAAAATCTGCTTATAAGATAATAAAGGTAAATATCGTTGGTTTTTTTAGGCTCTATAATATTTGTAGTGGGTAAAACCACCATAGGAATTATGGAGCCTAATTTGTTGTAGAAAAAAAGTCCCATAAGACCTATAATGAAAAGCGACGAAACCATCATTAGAAAGAATCATATGGAACAATCACATTTTATCACAAAACTCCTTGATATCAAAGACCCAAACATAAAAATTGTAGATGTCATCAATAGGGATACACACAAGGAAATCCTAGCTAAACTAGACTACGATGCCCCATCTTGTCCTGATTGCGGAAATCAAATGAAGAAATATGACTTTCAAAAACCGTCTAAGATTCCTTACCTTGAGACGACTGGTATGCCTACTAGAATCCTCCTTAGAAAGCGTCGATTTAAGTGCTATCATTGCTCGAAAATGATGGTCGCTGAGACTTCTATCGTCAAGAAAAATCATCAAATCCCTCGTATTATCAACCAAAAGATTGCGCAAAAGTTGATTGAGAAGACTTCTATGACCGATATTGCTCATCAGCTGGCCATTTCAACTTCAACTGTCATTCGCAAGTTAAATGACTTTCACTTTAAGCATGACTTTGCCGACTTCCTGAGATTATGTCTTGGGACGAGTATTCTTTTACCAAGGGAAAGATGAGTTTCATTGCACAAGATTTTGACAATCTCAACATTATCACCGTGCTTGAAGGTAGAACCCAGACTATCATCCGAAATCACTTTCTGCGCTACGATAGAGCCGTCCGATGTCGAGTCAAAATCATTACTATGGATATGTTTAGTCCCTACTATGACTTGGCTAAACAGCTTTTTTCATGTGCTAAAATCGTTCTAGATCGCTTTCACATTGTACAACATCTTAGCCGTGCTATGAGCTGTATTCGTGTCCAAATCATGAATCAATTCGATAGAAAATCCCATCAATACAAGGCCATCAAGCGCTACTGGAAGCTCATCCAACAAGATAGCCGTAAATTGAGTGATAAACGTTTTTATCGCCCCACTTTTCGTATGCATTTGACGAATAAAGAGATTCTAGACAAGCTTTTAAGCTATTCAGAAGAGTTGAAACACCACTATAATCTCTATCAGCTCTTGCTTTTTCACTTTCAGAATCAAGAGCCCGAGAAATTTTTCGGACTCATTGAGGACAATCTAAAGCAGGTTCATCCTCTTTTTCAGACTGTCTTTAAGACATTTCTCAAGGACAAGGAGAAAATCGTCAACGCCCTCCAGTTACCCTATTCCAACGCCAAATTGGAAGCGACTAATAATCTCATTAAACTCATCAAGCGTAATGCCTCTGGTTTTAAGAACTTTGACAACTTTAAGAAACGAATTTTCATCGCTCTGAATATAAAAATGAAGAGGACATCAATTGTCCTCTCCAGATGTTAGCTTTTCTTCACCCCACTACAGTTGACAAAGAGGAAGATATCTTAGATTTCATCTTCATTTATCTTTACGACGTTTTGCAAACAAACCTAAACCTGTAATAGCTGCCAAAGCGCCTAGAAGTACAGATGAATTAGAATTTTCTGAAACAGTATTTGGTAATTGTTTTCTTGAATAACCTGCTGATTCTACCGTTGCAGAAGCTAATGTGCTTGCTGAAGCCGATGTTGATTCAGAAGCTGATGTGCTTGCTGAAGCTGATGTGCTTACTGAAGCTGACGTGCTGGCTGATGCTGATGTTGATTCAGAAGCTGATGTGCTTGGTGAAGCTGACGTACTTGCACTTGTTGAAGCTGATGTGCTTGCTGACGTGCTGGCACTTGTTGAAGCTGACGTGCTGGCTGATGTGCTTGCTGAAGCTGACGTGCTTGCTGATGTGCTGGCACTTGTTGAAGCTGACGTGCTGGCTGACGTACTTGCACTTGCTGAAGCTGATGTGCTTGCTGAAGCTGACGTGCTTGCTGAAGCTGACGTGCTTGGTGAAGCTGATCTTGATTCAGAAGCTGATGTGCTTGCTGACGTGCTGGCACTTGTTGAAGCTGACGTGCTGGCTGATGTGCTTGCTGAAGCTGACGTGCTTGCTGATGTGCTGGCACTTGTTGAAGCTGACGTGCTGGCTGACGTACTTGCACTTGCTGAAGCTGATGTGCTTGCTGAAGCTGATGTTGATTCAGAAGTTGATCTTGATTCAGAAGCCGATGTGCTTGCTGAAGCTGATCTTGATTCAGAAGCTGATGTGCTTGCTGAAGCTGATGTGCTTGCTGAAGCTGATGTGCTTGCTGAAGCTGATGTACTTGCTGAAGCCGATGTGCTTGCTGAAGCTGATGTACTTGCTGAAGCCGATGTGCTTGCTGAAGCTGATGTACTTGCTGAAGCCGATGTGCTTGCTGAAGCTGATGTGCTTGCTGAAGCTGATGTGCTTGCTGAAGCTGATGTACTTGCTGAAGCCGATGTGCTTGCTGAAGCTGATGTACTTGCTGAAGCTGATGTGCTTGCTGAAGCTGATGTACTTGCTGAAGCCGATGTGCTTGCTGAAGCTGATGTACTTGCTGAAGCCGATGTGCTTGCTGAAGCTGATGTACTTGCTGAAGCCGATGTGCTTGCTGAAGCTGATGTGCTTGCTGAAGCTGATGTACTTGCTGAAGCCGATGTGCTTGCTGAAGCTGATGTGCTTGCTGAAGCTGATGTACTTGCTGAAGCCGATGTGCTTGCTGAAGCTGATGTGCTTGCTGAAGCTGATGTGCTTGCTGAAGCTGATGTGCTTGCTGAAGCTGATGTACTTGCTGAAGCTGATGTACTTGCTGAAGCTGATGTGCTTGCTGAAGCTGATGTTGATTCAGAAGTTGATCTTGATTCTGAAGCCGATGTGCTTGCTGAAGCTGATGTGCTTGCTGAAGCTGATGTTGATTCAGAAGCCGATGTGCTTGCTGAAGCTGATGTTGATTCAGAAGTTGATCTTGATTCAGAAGCCGATGTGCTTGCTGAAGCTGATGTGCTTGCTGAAGCTGATGTGCTTGCTGAAGCTGATGTGCTTGCTGAAGCTGATGTGCTTGCTGAAGCTGATGTGCTTGCTGAAGCTGATGTTGATTCAGAAGCCGATGTGCTTGCTGAAGCTGATGTGCTTGCTGAAGCTGATGTGCTTGCTGAAGCTGATGTGCTTGCTGAAGCTGATGTTGATTCAGAAGCCGATGTGCTTGCTGAAGCTGATGTGCTTGCTGAAGCTGATGTGCTTGCTGAAGCTGATGTTGATTCAGAAGTTGATCTTGATTCAGAAGCCGATGTGCTTGCTGAAGCTGATGTGCTTGCTGAAGCTGATGTGCTTGCTGAAGCTGATGTGCTTGCTGAAGCTGATGTGCTTGCTGAAGCTGATGTTGATTCAGAAGTTGATCTTGATTCAGAAGCCGATGTGCTTGCTGAAGCTGATGTGCTTGCTGAAGCTGATGTGCTTGCTGAAGCTGATGTACTTGCTGAAGCTGATGTACTTGCTGAAGCTGATGTGCTTGCTGAAGCTGATGTTGATTCAGAAGTTGATCTTGATTCTGAAGCCGATGTGCTTGCTGAAGCTGATGTGCTTGCTGAAGCTGATGTTGATTCAGAAGCCGATGTGCTTGCTGAAGCTGATGTTGATTCAGAAGTTGATCTTGATTCAGAAGCCGATGTGCTTGCTGAAGCTGATGTGCTTGCTGAAGCTGATGTGCTTGCTGAAGCCGATGTGCTTGCTGAAGCTGATGTGCTTGCTGAAGCTGATGTACTTGCTGAAGCCGATGTGCTTGCTGAAGCTGATGTTGATTCTGAAGCTGATGTGCTTGCTGAAGCTGATGTGCTTGCTGAAGCTGATGTACTTGCTGAAGCCGATGTGCTTGCTGAAGCTGATGTGCTTGCTGAAGCTGATGTTGATTCAGAAGTTGATCTTGATTCAGAAGCCGATGTGCTTGCTGAAGCCGATGTGCTTGCTGAAGCTGATGTTGATTCAGAAGCCGATGTGCTTGCTGAAGCTGATGTACTTGCTGAAGCCGATGTGCTTGCTGAAGCTGATGTGCTTGCTGAAGCTGATGTTGATTCAGAAGCTGATGTGCTTGCTGAAGCTGATGTACTTGCTGAAGCTGATGTTGATTCAGAAGTTGATGTGCTTGCTGAAGCTGATGTACTTGCTGAAGCTGATGTACTTGCTGAAGCTGATGTGCTTGCTGAAGCTGATGTTGATTCAGAAGCCGATGTGCTTGCTGAAGCTGATGTGCTTGCTGAAGCTGATGTGCTTGCTGAAGCTGATGTGCTTGCTGAAGCTGATGTGCTTGCTGAAGCTGATGTTGATTCAGAAGCCGATGTGCTTGCTGAAGCTGATGTACTTGCTGAAGCCGATGTGCTTGCTGAAGCTGATGTGCTTGCTGAAGCTGATGTGCTTGCTGAAGCTGATGTTGATTCAGAAGCCGATGTGCTTGCTGAAGCTGATGTGCTTGCTGAAGCTGATGTACTTGCTGAAGCCGATGTGCTTGCTGAAGCTGATGTTGATTCAGAAGTTGATCTTGATTCAGAAGCCGATGTGCTTGCTGAAGCTGATGTGCTTGCTGAAGCTGATGTTGATTCAGAAGCCGATGTGCTTGCTGAAGCTGATGTACTTGCTGAAGCCGATGTGCTTGCTGAAGCTGATGTGCTTGCTGAAGCTGATGTTGATTCAGAAGTTGATCTTGATTCAGAAGCCGATGTGCTTGCTGAAGCTGATGTGCTTGCTGAAGCTGATGTTGATTCAGAAGTTGATGTGCTTGCTGAAGCTGATGTACTTGCTGAAGCCGATGTGCTTGCTGAAGCTGATGTGCTTGCTGAAGCTGATGTGCTTGCTGAAGCTGATGTACTTGCTGAAGCTGATGTTGATTCAGAAGTTGATCTTGATTCAGAAGCCGATGTGCTTGCTGAAGCTGATGTGCTTGCTGAAGCTGATGTTGATTCAGAAGTTGATGTGCTTGCTGAAGCTGATGTACTTGCTGAAGCTGATGTTGATTCAGAAGCTGATGTACTTGCTGAAGCTGATGTGCTTGCTGAAGCTGATGTTGATTCAGAAGCCGATGTGCTTGCTGAAGCTGATGTGCTTGCTGAAGCTGATGTGCTTGCTGAAGCTGATGTGCTTGCTGAAGCTGATGTGCTTGCTGAAGCTGATGTTGATTCAGAAGCCGATGTGCTTGCTGAAGCTGATGTACTTGCTGAAGCCGATGTGCTTGCTGAAGCTGATGTGCTTGCTGAAGCTGATGTGCTTGCTGAAGCTGATGTTGATTCAGAAGCCGATGTGCTTGCTGAAGCTGATGTGCTTGCTGAAGCTGATGTACTTGCTGAAGCCGATGTGCTTGCTGAAGCTGATGTTGATTCAGAAGTTGATCTTGATTCAGAAGCCGATGTGCTTGCTGAAGCTGATGTGCTTGCTGAAGCTGATGTTGATTCAGAAGCCGATGTGCTTGCTGAAGCTGATGTACTTGCTGAAGCCGATGTGCTTGCTGAAGCTGATGTGCTTGCTGAAGCTGATGTTGATTCAGAAGTTGATCTTGATTCAGAAGCCGATGTGCTTGCTGAAGCTGATGTGCTTGCTGAAGCTGATGTTGATTCAGAAGTTGATGTGCTTGCTGAAGCTGATGTACTTGCTGAAGCCGATGTGCTTGCTGAAGCTGATGTGCTTGCTGAAGCTGATGTGCTTGCTGAAGCTGATGTACTTGCTGAAGCTGATGTTGATTCAGAAGTTGATCTTGATTCAGAAGCCGATGTGCTTGCTGAAGCTGATGTGCTTGCTGAAGCTGATGTTGATTCAGAAGTTGATGTGCTTGCTGAAGCTGATGTACTTGCTGAAGCTGATGTACTTGCTGAAGCTGATGTACTTGCTGAAGCTGATGTTGATTCAGAAGCCGATGTGCTTGCTGAAGCTGATGTACTTGCTGAAGCCGATGTGCTTGCTGAAGCTGATGTGCTTGCTGAAGCTGATGTTGATTCAGAAGCCGATGTGCTTGCTGAAGCTGATGTACTTGCTGAAGCCGATGTGCTTGCTGAAGCTGATGTGCTTGCTGAAGCTGATGTTGATTCAGAAGCCGATGTGCTTGCTGAAGCTGATGTACTTGCTGAAGCCGATGTGCTTGCTGAAGCTGATGTGCTTGCTGAAGCTGATGTTGATTCAGAAGCTGATGTGCTTGCTGAAGCTGATGTTGATTCAGAAGTTGATGTGCTTGCTGAAGCTGATGTGCTTGCTGAAGCTGATGTACTTGCTGAAGCTGATGTACTTGCTGAAGCTGATGTTGATTCAGAAGTTGATGTGCTTGCTGAAGCTGATGTACTTGCTGAAGCTGATGTACTTGCTGAAGCTGATGTACTTGCTGAAGCTGATGTTGATTCAGAAGCCGATGTGCTTGCTGAAGCTGATGTACTTGCTGAAGCCGATGTGCTTGCTGAAGCTGATGTGCTTGCTGAAGCTGATGTTGATTCAGAAGCCGATGTGCTTGCTGAAGCTGATGTACTTGCTGAAGCCGATGTGCTTGCTGAAGCTGATGTGCTTGCTGAAGCTGATGTTGATTCAGAAGCTGATGTGCTTGCTGAAGCTGATGTTGATTCAGAAGTTGATGTGCTTGCTGAAGCTGATGTGCTTGCTGAAGCTGATGTACTTGCTGAAGCTGATGTACTTGCTGAAGCTGATGTGCTTGCTGAAGCTGATGTTGATTCAGAAGCCGATGTGCTTGCTGAAGCTGATGTGCTTGCTGAAGCTGATGTGCTTGCTGAAGCTGATGTGCTTGCTGAAGCTGATGTTGATTCAGAAGCCGATGTGCTTGCTGAAGCTGATGTACTTGCTGAAGCCGATGTGCTTGCTGAAGCTGATGTGCTTGCTGAAGCTGATGTACTTGCTGAAGCTGATGTTGATTCAGAAGTTGATCTTGATTCAGAAGCCGATGTGCTTGCTGAAGCTGATGTGCTTGCTGAAGCTGATGTTGATTCAGAAGCCGATGTGCTTGCTGAAGCTGATGTACTTGCTGAAGCCGATGTGCTTGCTGAAGCTGATGTGCTTGCTGAAGCTGATGTGCTTGCTGAAGCTGATGTGCTTGCTGAAGCTGATGTTGATTCTGAAGTTGATCTTGATTCAGAAGCCGATGTGCTTGCTGAAGCTGATGTTGATTCTGAAGTTGATCTTGATTCAGAAGTTGATCTTGATTCAGAAGCCGATGTGCTTGCTGAAGCTGATGTGCTTGCTGAAGCTGATGTTGATTCAGAAGTTGATCTTGATTCAGAAGCCGATGTGCTTGCTGAAGCTGATGTGCTTGCTGAAGCTGATGTTGATTCTGAAGTTGATGTGCTTGCTGAAGCTGATGTGCTTGCTGAAGCTGATGTACTTGCTGAAGCTGATGTGCTTGCTGAAGCTGATGTTGATTCAGAAGCCGATGTGCTTGCTGAAGCTGATGTACTTACTGAAGCCGATGTGCTTGCTGAAGCTGATGTGCTTGCTGAAGCTGATGTTGATTCAGAAGCCGATGTGCTTGCTGAAGCTGATGTACTTGCTGAAGCCGATGTGCTTGCTGAAGCTGATGTGCTTGCTGAAGCTGATGTGCTTGCTGAAGCTGATGTGCTTGCTGAAGCTGATGTACTTGCTGAAGCCGATGTGCTTGCTGAAGCTGATGTGCTTGCTGAAGCTGATGTTGATTCAGAAGTTGATCTTGATTCAGAAGCCGATGTGCTTGCTGAAGCTGATGTGCTTGCTGAAGCTGATGTTGATTCAGAAGTTGATCTTGATTCAGAAGCCGATGTGCTTGCTGAAGCTGATGTGCTTGCTGAAGCTGATGTGCTTGCTGAAGCTGATGTTGATTCAGAAGTTGATGTGCTTGCTGAAGCTGATGTACTTGCTGAAGCCGATGTGCTTGCTGAAGCTGATGTGCTTGCTGAAGCTGATGTGCTTGCTGAAGCTGATGTACTTGCTGAAGCTGATGTTGATTCAGAAGTTGATCTTGATTCAGAAGCCGATGTGCTTGCTGAAGCTGATGTGCTTGCTGAAGCTGATGTGCTTGCTGAAGCTGATGTACTTGCTGAAGCTGATGTACTTGCTGAAGCTGATGTGCTTGCTGAAGCTGATGTTGATTCAGAAGCCGATGTGCTTGCTGAAGCTGATGTACTTGCTGAAGCCGATGTGCTTGCTGAAGCTGATGTGCTTGCTGAAGCTGATGTTGATTCAGAAGTTGATCTTGATTCAGAAGCCGATGTGCTTGCTGAAGCTGATGTGCTTGCTGAAGCTGATGTTGATTCAGAAGTTGATCTTGATTCAGAAGCCGATGTGCTTGCTGAAGCTGATGTGCTTGCTGAAGCTGATGTTGATTCAGAAGTTGATCTTGATTCAGAAGCCGATGTGCTTGCTGAAGCTGATGTGCTTGCTGAAGCTGATGTTGATTCAGAAGTTGATCTTGATTCAGAAGCCGATGTGCTTGCTGAAGCTGATGTGCTTGCTGAAGCTGATGTTGATTCAGAAGCCGATGTGCTTGCTGAAGCTGATGTACTTGCTGAAGCCGATGTGCTTGCTGAAGCTGATGTGCTTGCTGAAGCTGATGTTGATTCAGAAGTTGATCTTGATTCAGAAGCCGATGTGCTTGCTGAAGCTGATGTGCTTGCTGAAGCTGATGTTGATTCAGAAGTTGATGTGCTTGCTGAAGCTGATGTACTTGCTGAAGCCGATGTGCTTGCTGAAGCTGATGTGCTTGCTGAAGCTGATGTGCTTGCTGAAGCTGATGTGCTTGCTGAAGCTGATGTTGATTCAGAAGTTGATCTTGATTCAGAAGCCGATGTGCTTGCTGAAGCTGATGTGCTTGCTGAAGCTGATGTTGATTCAGAAGCTGATGTGCTTGCTGAAGCTGATGTACTTGCTGAAGCTGATGTACTTGCTGAAGCTGATGTACTTGCTGAAGCTGATGTTGATTCAGAAGCCGATGTGCTTGCTGAAGCTGATGTGCTTGCTGAAGCTGATGTACTTGCTGAAGCTGATGTTGATTCTGAAGCTGATCTGCTTGTTGATGTTGATTCTGAAGCTGATCTGCTTGTTGATGTTGATTCTGAAGCTGATCTGCTTGCTGATGTTGATGTTGATTCTGAAGCTGATCTGCTTGCTGATGTTGATGTTGATTCAGAAACTGATCTGCTTGTTGATGTTGATTCTGAAGCTGATCTGCTTGCTGATGTTGATGTTGATTCAGAAACTGATCTGCTTGTTGATGTTGATTCTGAAGCTGATCTGCTTGCTGATGTTGATGTTGATTCAGAAACTGATCTGCTTGTTGATGTTGATTCTGAAGCTGATCTGCTTGCTGATGTTGATGTTGATTCAGAAACTGATCTGCTTGTTGATGTTGATTCTGAAGCTGATCTGCTTGCTGATGTTGATGTTGATTCAGAAACTGATCTGCTTGTTGATGTTGATTCTGAAGCTGATCTGCTTGCTGATGTTGATGTTGATTCAGAAACTGATCTGCTTGTTGATGTTGATTCTGAAGCTGATCTGCTTGCTGATGTTGATGTTGATTCAGAAACTGATCTGCTTGTTGATGTTGATTCTGAAGCTGATCTGCTTGCTGATGTTGATGTTGATTCTGAAGCTGATCTGCTTGCTGATGTTGATGTTGATTCAGAAACTGATCTGCTTGTTGATGTTGATTCTGAAGCTGATCTGCTTGCTGATGTTGATGTTGATTCAGAAACTGATCTGCTTGTTGATGTTGATTCTGAAGCTGATCTGCTTGCTGATGTTGATGTTGATTCAGAAACTGATCTGCTTGTTGATGTTGATTCTGAAGCTGATCTGCTTGCTGATGTTGATGTTGATTCTGAAGCTGATCTGCTTGCTGATGTTGATGTTGATTCAGAAACTGATCTGCTTGTTGATGTTGATTCTGAAGCTGATCTGCTTGCTGATGTTGATGTTGATTCAGAAACTGATCTGCTTGTTGATGTTGATTCTGAAGCTGATCTGCTTGCTGATGTTGATGTTGATTCAGAAACTGATCTGCTTGTTGATGTTGATTCTGAAGCTGATCTGCTTGTTGATGTTGATTCTGAAGCTGATCTGCTTGCTGATGTTGATGTTGATTCTGAAGCTGATCTGCTTGCTGATGTTGATGTTGATTCTGAAGCTGATCTGCTTGCTGATGTTGATGTTGATTCAGAAACTGATCTGCTTGTTGATGTTGATTCTGAAGCTGATCTGCTTGCTGATGTTGATGTTGATTCAGAAACTGATCTGCTTGTTGATGTTGATTCTGAAGCTGATCTGCTTGCTGATGTTGATGTTGATTCAGAAACTGATCTGCTTGTTGATGTTGATTCTGAAGCTGATCTGCTTGCTGATGTTGATGTTGATTCAGAAACTGATCTGCTTGTTGATGTTGATTCTGAAGCTGATCTGCTTGCTGATGTTGATGTTGATTCAGAAACTGATCTGCTTGTTGATGTTGATTCTGAAGCTGATCTGCTTGCTGATGTTGATGTTGATTCAGAAACTGATCTGCTTGTTGATGTTGATTCTGAAGCTGATCTGCTTGCTGATGTTGATGTTGATTCAGAAACTAATCTGCTTGTTGATGTTGATTCTGAAGCTGATCTGCTTGTTGATGTTGATGTTGATTCTGAAGCTGATCTGCTTGTTGATGTTGATTCTGAAGCTGATCTGCTTGCTGATGTTGATGTTGATTCAGAAACTGATCTGCTTGTTGATGTTGATTCTGAAGCTGATCTGCTTGCTGATGTTGATGTTGATTCTGAAGCTGATCTGCTTGTTGATGTTGATTCTGAAGCTGATCTGCTTGTTGATGTTGATTCTGAAGCTGATCTGCTTGCTGATGTTGATGTTGATTCTGAAGCTGATCTGCTTGCTGATGTTGATGTTGATTCAGAAACTGATCTGCTTGTTGATGTTGATTCTGAAGCTGATCTGCTTGCTGATGTTGATGTTGATTCAGAAACTGATCTGCTTGTTGATGTTGATTCTGAAGCTGATCTGCTTGCTGATGTTGATGTTGATTCAGAAACTGATCTGCTTGTTGATGTTGATTCTGAAGCTGATCTGCTTGCTGATGTTGATGTTGATTCAGAAACTGATCTGCTTGTTGATGTTGATTCTGAAGCTGATCTGCTTGCTGATGTTGATGTTGATTCAGAAACTGATCTGCTTGTTGATGTTGATTCTGAAGCTGATCTGCTTGCTGATGTTGATGTTGATTCAGAAACTGATCTGCTTGTTGATGTTGATTCTGAAGCTGATCTGCTTGCTGATGTTGATGTTGATTCAGAAACTGATCTGCTTGTTGATGTTGATTCTGAAGCTGATCTGCTTGCTGATGTTGATGTTGATTCTGAAGCTGATCTGCTTGCTGATGTTGATGTTGATTCAGAAACTGATCTGCTTGTTGATGTTGATTCTGAAGCTGATCTGCTTGCTGATGTTGATGTTGATTCAGAAACTGATCTGCTTGTTGATGTTGATTCTGAAGCTGATCTGCTTGCTGATGTTGATGTTGATTCAGAAACTGATCTGCTTGTTGATGTTGATTCTGAAGCTGATCTGCTTGCTGATGTTGATGTTGATTCAGAAACTGATCTGCTTGTTGATGTTGATTCTGAAGCTGATCTGCTTGCTGATGTTGATGTTGATTCAGAAACTGATCTGCTTGTTGATGTTGATTCTGAAGCTGATCTGCTTGCTGATGTTGATGTTGATTCAGAAACTGATCTGCTTGTTGATGTTGATTCTGAAGCTGATCTGCTTGTTGATGTTGATTCTGAAGCTGATCTGCTTGCTGATGTTGATGTTGATTCTGAAGCTGATCTGCTTGCTGATGTTGATGTTGATTCTGAAGCTGATCTGCTTGCTGATGTTGATGTTGATTCAGAAACTGATCTGCTTTGTTGATGTTGATTCTGAAGCTGATCTGCTTGCTGATGTTGATGTTGATTCAGAAACTGATCTGCTTGTTGATGTTGATTCTGAAGCTGATCTGCTTGCTGATGTTGATGTTGATTCAGAAACTGATCTGCTTGTTGATGTTGATTCTGAAGCTGATCTGCTTGCTGATGTTGATGTTGATTCAGAAACTGATCTGCTTGTTGATGTTGATTCTGAAGCTGATCTGCTTGCTGATGTTGATGTTGATTCAGAAACTGATCTGCTTGTTGATGTTGATTCTGAAGCTGATCTGCTTGCTGATGTTGATGTTGATTCAGAAACTGATCTGCTTGTTGATGTTGATTCTGAAGCTGATCTGCTTGCTGATGTTGATGTTGATTCAGAAACTAATCTGCTTGTTGATGTTGATTCTGAAGCTGATCTGCTTGTTGATGTTGATGTTGATTCTGAAGCTGATCTGCTTGTTGATGTTGATTCTGAAGCTGATCTGCTTGCTGATGTTGATGTTGATTCAGAAACTGATCTGCTTGTTGATGTTGATTCTGAAGCTGATCTGCTTGCTGATGTTGATGTTGATTCTGAAGCTGATCTGCTTGTTGATGTTGATTCTGAAGCTGATCTGCTTGTTGATGTTGATTCTGAAGCTGATCTGCTTGTTGATGTTGATGTTGATTCTGAAGCTGATCTGCTTGCTGATGTTGATGTTGATTCAGAAACTGATCTGCTTGCTGAAGCTGACTTAGATGCACTTGTTGAAGCTGACTTAGAAGCACTTGTTGATGCAGATTCTGATGCGCTTGTTGAAGCTGACTTAGATGCACTTGTTGATGCAGATTCTGATGCGCTCGTTGAGGCTGACTTAGATGAACTTCTTGATTCAGATTCTGATACGCTCGTTGAGGCTGACTTAGATGAACTTCTTGATTCAGATTCTGATACGCTCGTTGAGGCTGACTTAGATGAACTTCTTGATTCAGACTCTGACACATTCGTTGAAGCTGACTTAGATGAACTTCTTGATTCAGATTCTGATACGCTCGTTGAGGCTGACTTAGATGCACTTGTTGATGCTGACTTAGATGAACTTCTTGATTCAGATTCTGACACATTCGTTGAGGCTGACTTAGATGCACTTGTTAATGCAGATTCTGATGCGCTTGTTGAAGCTGACTTAGACGCGCTTTCTAATTTTGAAGCACTTGTTAATGATGTACTTTCTGAAACCGATGTACTTTTTATAATTAATGATTCACACGCTGAAACAAGTGTACTTTCTGAAGTCGATGCACTTATACTTGTTGATGCAGATTCTGATACTGATGTACTTGTTGATGCAGATTCTGATACTAATGTACTTGTTGAGGCTGACTTAGACGCGCTTTCTAATTCCGAAGCACTTGTTGAGGCTGACTTAGATGTACTTTCTAATTCTGAGGCACTTATTGACGTGGACTTAGATGCACTTTCTAATTCTGAGGCACTTATTGATGTGGACTTAGATGCGCTTTCTAATTCTGAGGTACTTATTGATGTAGACTTAGATGCACTTTCTAATTCTGAGGCACTTGTTAATGATGTGCTTGCTGAAGCCGATGTGCTTTTTTCACTTAATGATTCACACGCTGAAATAAGTGTACTTTCTGAAGCTGATGTACTTACACTTGCAGATGCTGATGTGCTTTTTGCTCTTAACGATTCATACGCTGAAATAAGTGTACTTTCTGAAGCTGACGTACTTGCGCTAGCTGATGATGATAAAGAAGTTGAGGCACTTCTTTTTGCTTTTACTGACTCACATATTCCACAATCTGAAGCAAGTGTACTTTCGGAAGTCGAAATACTTGTTGAAACTGATTCGGATGCTGTAGAATTTGATCCACTAACAGTTCCAGTTCCTCTTAAAGCTACTCCTGTTAGGATTGCTTGGCCGTTACGGATATCACGCTGACCAGAGTTTGCTCGCAAAACAGCATTGACAATTGAATTGCGGGCTGATGTTGCTGTTTTAACAACTCCAGCAAGGTCTGCATTTGGATCCTTCAACGCATCTTCAATTTCAGAGATTGCAGTTTGAACTTTAAGTATTGCAGAGTCCGTATCTGGTAAATCTACGGCTTTTGCAAGATACTCACCCATTTCAGCTGAAAGTTTAGCGAGTTTTTTGCGTTCTTCTTCCGCCTTTAGCTGTCGCTCCCGAGTCTACTGCAGCAGCAATAGCTGTCGTAGCTGTAGTCGTCACATCTCCGTGTTTAAAGTTTACATCTTCAACTTTAGAAATAGCATTAGCAAGCGCTACTTTACCATCCAAGCTTGGAGTAACAGTTTCCTTCTGAGCATCCGTTTGCTGGTCATTATTTCTGCCAGTTTCCGCTTGATTCTCCGTTGGGGCTGTTTCCACATTTGTAGCCTGATAACTACGTACAGTTGAACTTGCTGATACTGAAGCACTTGTAGAAGCTGATACACTAGTAGATGTTGAGGCGCTTACTGACTCAGATGCACTTGCTGATACTGAAGCACTTGTAGAAGCTGATACTGAAGCACTTGTAGATGTTGAGACGCTTACTGACTCAGATTCACTTGTTGATGCGGATGTTGAAACACTCTCACTAATAGAAGTAGATGTTGAAACAGAAGCTTGTTGTTCACCATCTTTATCAACAGTCCCTAAAACAACCTGATCAGAATTGACTAGGGTGTCAGTTCCATCAACCACCTTCTCTACAGCGACTTGTTCATTGGCATAGACATGAGATTGAGTTGCAATCCCTCCACCTATTAACGTTCCTGCAGCAGCTATCCCCTTGAGGATATCTAGCCCAGTTAGGGAGGTAGATACACGATCTTCTACAACTTCAGTTGTAACTTGGGCTGTATCAATACCACCACGAAGAACTTTAAACAAGCCAAATTGTGATGTTGAGGCACGCAACCAATGTTTCCCCGATTTAACCAACTTATATCGGGTAACACGATCAGTTTCTCTATATCGTCCTTCTTGATGTCTGAAAAACATATTCTTTTCTCCTTTAGTTCGTTTTTTATAAAAAACAAATCCCCAGAATCGTTAAAAATTAAATTGAAGTTCCATATAGAACTTTTCTCCCTGTTGAATAAATCAATCGATGCCATTTTTAAAACATTCCAACAAATTTGTTCTTTTACGACAGTTTATTATATCACACTTTATCCCTCTTGTCCAAACATTTTTTTATAAAAAAATGTAGCTAAAAAAATATGATAAAATTAAAAATAAAAAAATAAATTAAGGAGAAACCATGTCTGAACTATATGATATTACCATTGTAGGAGGTGGACCTGTCGGTCTTTTCGCAGCCTTTTATGCTCACCTTCGTCAAGCCAAAGTACAAATCATCGATTCTCTTCCTCAACTAGGTGGTCAACCTGCCATCCTATATCCTGAAAAACAAATTCTCGATGTTCCAGGTTTTCCAAACCTCACAGGGGAAGAATTGACTAACCGCCTTTTGGAACAACTTGAAGGGTTTGAGACACCTGTTCACCCTCAATGAAACTGTTCTTGAGATTGAAAAAGAGGATGGTGTTTTTAAGATTACAACCAATAAGGGAAATCATACTTCTAAAACCGTTATTATTGCTATGGGAGGTGGCGCTTTCAAACCACGTCCACTCGAATTAGAAGGTGTTGAAGGCTATGACAATATCCACTACCACGTTTCTAATATTCAACAATACGCTGGTCAGAAGGTAACCATCCTGGGTGGTGGTGACTCAGCCGTTGACTGGGCTTTAGCTTTTGAAAAGATTGCTCCAACTACACTTGTTCACCGTCGCGATAACTTCCGTGCTCTTGAGCATAGCGTCCAAGCCTTGCAAGAGTCTTCTGTAACTATCAAAACACCATTTGTGCCGAGTCAACTTCTTGGTGACGACCAAACTCTTGACAAGCTTGAAATTACAAAATTCAAATCCGATGAGACCGAAACCATTGAATTAGACCACCTCTTTGTCAACTATGGCTTTAAATCTTCTGTAGGTAATCTTAAAAAATGGGGACTTGACCTTAACCGCCACAAGATTATCGTCAATAGCAAACAAGAGTCAAGCCAAGCTGGAATTTATGCTATCGGTGACTGCTGCTACTACGAAGGTAAGATTGACTTGATTGCAACAGGTCTTGGTGAAGCACCAACTGCTGTCAACAATGCCATTAACTACATTGACCCAGAACAAAAAGTGCAGCCAAAACACTCAACAAGTCTATAAGAAAAGAACCACGAATCATCCGATTCGTGGTTTTTACAATTCCTCTGCGATTTTGTTGATCTTTCTCAGGCGATGATTAACACCACTTTTGGTGAGTGGATTTGTCAGACTATCTGCCAACTTTTGAATAGAATAGTCTGGATGCTGAATACGCAGACGGGCAACTTCCTGCAAATCTGCTGGCAGATTATCCAAGCCAATTCTATCTTTGATTTTACTGATATTATTAATGGTTTTCATACTCGCTGAAACCGTACGAGCAATATTTGCCGTCTCTGCATTATTGGCACGATTGAGGTCATTTCGAGTTTCTCGGAGAATCTTGACACCTTCAAAAGTATCACGTGCCTCCATAGCTCCTACTAAAATCAGGAAATCCATAATATCTTCTGCTCGCTGGAGATAGGTCACTGCACCTTTTTTTCGTTCAATCACCTTGGCATCTAACAAGAACTGCTGCAAGAGCGAAGCGATCCCTTGGGCATGGTCCAGATAAACTGAACTAATTTCCAGCTGATACTTGCCTGACTCGGGATCTCGAATGCTCCCATTTGCTAAAAAAGCACCACAGAGATAGGCACGACCTGCTTCTTCATCTCCTAAAATATCCGGATCAATTCCTGTCTCCAGACCAAAGAAAGAATCAGCCAGACGCAAATCCGCTAAAAGTTCTTGGACTTGTTCATCTGTAAACACAGTATAGACCCGATTTTTACGAAGATTGCTTCTCTGATGATGACGAATCTCCGACTTGATACCATAAAAGTGTAAAAACGATTCATAGAGATGGCGGGCAAGCTTGGCACTCTCTGTAACAACGGATAAGGTCAAGCCAGAACTAGACAAACCTACGCTTCCAGACATCTTGATAATGGCTGATAACTCATAGCGACTCAGGTGGTGTTGACCTAGGATTTCTTCTTTTACTGCTACTGTGAAACTCATTTTCTCACCTGTATAATTCGCATCAACTCGTCCACAATTAAATCACCATCGTGGAAGGCACCTCCATTTTCCAAACGTAAGAAATTGGATGAAATGACACGAGGTACTTGTTGATACAAACCATCGAAATCATGCTCAACCTGAACTAGATACTCATCGAAACGGTTGGTGTCCATATAGTCTCTTGGAACCTTTTCGATATTGACAAGTACTGTATCAATAAAGGGACGACCAAGATGACGATGCAAGACTTCCACATGATCACTATCTGTAAAATGCTCAGTCTCACCACGTTGGGTCATGATATTGCAAACATAAGCCACCTCTGCTTTGGTTTCAAGAAGGGCTTGTCCAATCTCTTCAATGACAATATTCGGCAAAATGGAGGTAAAGAGTGAGCCAGGCCCTAAGACAATCATATCACTCTCAAGAATGGTATTGACAACTCGACGGCTAGCCTGCGGTTTTTCATCATTCAGGGTATTGGTAACATAAACATGGTCAATCATGCCTGGATGGTCTGCAATGTGACTTTCCCCAGCTACTTCTGAACCATCTTTAAAGACTGCGTGCAAGGTCAAGGGATGATCACTAGATGGATAAATCTTACCTGTCGTATGGAAAAAAATTTACTCAGCAATTGCATGGCATTATAGGTTGAACCCTGCATTTCAGAAAGCCCTGCTATGAGAATATTCCCCAGCGGATGTCCAGCAAAGGCACCTGCATCTTCCGAGAAGCGGTATTGAAAAACCTTTCTCATAGAACTTTTGGCATGTCAGACATGGCCACAAGGACATTGCGTAAATCCCCAGGTGGTGTCAACTGCTGCATATTTTTACGGAGTTCACCTGAAGAACCTCCATCATCAGCAACAGTTACAATGGCTGCAATGTCAACATCTCTGTCCCGTAAACTCTTTTAAAATAACAGGGATTCCAGTTCCTCCACCAATCACCGTAATTTTTGGTTTTCTCATGAACGGTTTACCGTTTCCTTTCTTCGGTCTTTATCACGATGACTTTCATTTACAGGCCAATTCTTAGACAAATCATTGGCTAATCGTTTGGCAAAGGCAACACTCCGGTGTTGTCCACCTGTACAACCTACTGCAATGGTTAAAACAGATTTTCCTTCTTTTTTGTAGCCAGGTAGGATTGGTTCAATCAAGGCCAACAAATGACGGTAAAAATCTTCAGATTCTTCATGGTTCATAACATAGTCATAAACGGCCTGGTCTTCACCTGTCTGATTGCGAAGTTCTGGTAGATAGTAGGGATTTGGGAGGAAACGGACATCAAATACCAAGTCAGCATCAATAGGAATGCCATATTTAAACCCGAAAGACATAACCTCAATACGGAAGGACTGAGCCTGTTCTTGGTCTGAAAACTGCTCTGCAATGGTCTTACGGAGTTCACGAGGAGTTAACTCTGTTGTGTCAACCACGTTTTGACTCATATTTTTCAAGGGTGCCAAGAGTTCGCGTTCCAACTTGATTCCGTCCAAGATACGACCATCTGCTGCTAGTGGGTGACTTCTTCTTGTTTCCTTATAGCGTGCTACCAATTCCTTATCGGCTGCATCCAAAAAGAGGATTTTAAAGTCCAAATCATCTTGGTTTTCCAATTCATCCAAGACAGCCTGAATCTCTGAGAAGAAAGAACGACTACGCATATCAACCACTAGGGCCAACTTATGATCATCATCCTTGGTTTCAACTAATTGCAAAAATTTTGGTAAGAGGGCAGGTGGCATATTATCAATGGTAAAATATCCTAAATCTTCAAAGGATTGAATGGCTACAGTTTTTCCTGCACCACTCATCCCTGTAACAATCACCAGGTGAAGTTGTTTCTTTGTCATCTTTGTCTCCTTATATCAAAAGAAGTTTGGAAGAACCAAACTTCAACTCGCTTATCCAATCTCTGCGATGACTTCAATTTCGACTTTTACATCGCGAGGAAGACGAGCTACTTCTACAGCTGAACGAGCTGGAAATTCCTTGTTAAAGGCTGTTTGGTAAACCTCGTTAAAAGGTACAAAGTCGTTCATATCACTCAAGAAGCAAGTTGTTTTAACAACATGGTCAAAATCTGTTCCCGCTTCTGCCAAAATAGCTCCAATGTTTTTCAAAACTTGTTCAGTCTGTTCTTGGATCGTTTCTCCTACGATTTCTCCAGTTTCAGGAGATAGTGGAACTTGACCGCTAGCAAACAAAAGATTGCCAACGATTTTTCCCTGAACGTAAGGTCCGATTGCCTTTGGAGCTTTATCTGTATGAATTGTTTTTGCCATTTGTATTCCTCACAATTTTTCTAAAATAGCATCCCAAGCTTGATCCATTCCTGCTTTTGTTACGGATGAAAAGAGGATAAAATCATCACTTGGATCAAAGTTTAATTTCTTTTTAATAGCTGATTCGTGCTTGTTCCATTTACCACGCGGAATCTTGTCTGCCTTGGTCGCCACAATGATGACAGGAATCTCATAATATTTAAGAAACTCGTACATCTGTACATCATCTGCTGACGGATCATGACGAAGGTCAACGAGACTAACCACTGCTCGAAGATTTTCACGAGTGGTTAAGTACTCCTCAATCATGCGACCCCACTTTTCTCGTTCCTTTTTGGAAACACGGGCATAACCGTAACCAGGTACATCTACAAAGCGCATCTTATCATCAATATTAAAGAAATTAAGCAGTTGTGTTTTCCCTGGTTTTCCAGAGGTACGAGCTAGATTCTTACGATTGAGCATGGTATTGATAAAACTAGATTTCCCAACATTTGAGCGACCTGCAAGAGCAATCTCAGGAAGTTCATCCTGCGGATAGTGGGACTTGTTGGCTGCACTCAGCAAAATCTCAGCATTGTGTGTATTGATTTCCATAGTCACCTCTAGGCTGTCTCTAGGATTGGCTTAGCCGTTCCGTCAACCGCTTCTTTTGTGATACGAACTGTTTTCACATTTCTTGACTTGGAACTTCAAACATAACGTCTAGCATGGTTTCTTCGATGATTGAGCGAAGTCCACGAGCTCCTGTTTTACGTTCAATGGCCTTATTGGCAATTTCTTGCAGAGCCTCATCATCAAATTCCAACTCTACATCATCATAAGAAAGTAAGGTTTGGTATTGTTTAACCAAAGCATTTTTCGGTTCCTTCAAGATACGAACCAAGTCATCCACTGTCAACTGTTCCAAGGCTGCAAAGACTGGCAAACGACCAATCAACTCTGGAATTATACCAAATTTTTGAATATCTTCAGCTATGATTTCTTGCATATAAGAACTATTTTCATCAATAGCTTTATTGTTCTTTCCAAAACCGATAACTTTTTCACCTAGACGTTGTTTAACGATTTCTTCGATTCCGTCAAAGGCTCCACCCACGATGAAGAGAATATTTTTGGTATCCACTTGAATCATTTCTTGTTGTGGATGTTTGCGTCCTCCTTGAGGCGGTACGCTAGCGACAGTTCCCTCGATAATCTTGAGAAGGGCTTGTTGCACCCCTTCACCCGAAACGTCACGTGTGATCGACACATTCTCGCTCTTCTTAGCAATCTTGTCGATTTCGTCTACGTAGATAATCCCACGTTCTGCACGTTCGATATTAAAGTCAGCTGCCTGCAAGAGTTTGAGGAGGATATTTTCCACGTCCTCACCGACATAACCAGCCTCAGTAAGAGCTGTTGCATCTGCAATGGCAAATGGTACATTCAAACTTCTAGCAAGGGTTTGAGCAAGGAAAGTTTTCCCTGAACCAGTTGGACCAATCATCAAAATGTTTGATTTCTGCAAATCTACATCTTCTGTCTCTTCACGAGTGTCATGGAAATTGATGCGTTTATAGTGGTTATAAACCGCAACAGCCAAGGCACGTTTAGCACGATCTTGACCGATAACGTAGTGGTTTAAAATATTGAGAAGTTCAATTGGTTTTGGAACTTCTGAAAGATCTGTCAATACTTCCTCTGCCAACTCTTCTCGGATAATCTCCTGAGCTAGTTCCACACACTCGTTACATATAAAAGCATTGTTCCCTGCTATAATTTTTTGTACTTCATCTTGGCTTTTGCCACAAAATGAGCAATAAACCATCATATCATTTTTCCTATTTGTAGGCATGATTCCCTTCCGTTCTAATTATTCATTCTCTCTAAAAATAAGGTCATATAAAAAGCATGAATGCTATTCACCAAGTTTGTAAAGGCATTAAGCCAAAGTAGAGTAGCAAGTCCAAAGCGCTTTTTACGAAAAGCGTGTGTTCCAGCTACAAAACAGACAGCACACAAAAGAGCTGTAAAAAATCCAAAAATACTACGCTCCATTAGACTTCCTTTCTCTTTCTATATTCGATGGTAAAATCATAGGCATTTTTCTCATCTTTGCTATAAGATCTGCTTGCAAGAGTCTCAAAAACAGTCAAGTCAAAATCTGCTGGGAAATAAGTATCCCCTTCAACTTGAGCATGGATTTGTGTCACAATAATCTCATCGAGATAAGGTTCAAAAAGCTGAAAAATCTGCTTGCCACCAATGATATAGAGATTTTTATCCTGGTTCTGATACCAGTCTAAAACATCCTCAACATTTTGGAAGATCAGAGCTCCTTTGATTGTTTCTTCGGGATTACGCGTCAAAATCAGGGTTTCACGTCCTGGAAGTAAACGTCGTCCCATTCCATCAAAGGTAACACGCCCCATCAAGATGGCATGATTCAAGGTTGTTTCTTTAAAATGCTTTAATTCTGCTGGCAAATGCCAAGGAAGACGGTCATCTTTTCCGATTACACCCTTTTCATCTTGAGCCCAAATGGCTACAATTTTCTTCGTCATGCTTTCATCCTTTTCATTGATAGTTCTATTTTATCAAAAATCTTAAAAAAAGACTGTTTTGGAACGCCCTCCGAAATAGAAAAAATCCGTAGAAAATTTCTACGGATTTCTGACAAAATAGAGTATCTTACAAACCAGGTGCTTGTCCTAATTCTGCCGCAAGCATCCAGACTGTTTTTTCAAGGTCAGCCTTAGCTCCAACAAAGATATCATTGGTTACATCATCGCCTTCTTCATCTGTCACATCCAAAGCTTTTTGGAAAAGAGTGATTAGGTAACGATAAATAGCTAGAACACGCTCCAAGCTTTCTTCAACGTTACGGAATTCTCCTTCTTCTTCTTCGATTTCACTGTGTTGAAGGAACTCTGTCAAAGTAGAGTAAGGTTTACCACCAAGTGTAATCAAGCGTTCGCTGATTTCATCAAGGTAACCATCAAGGCTATCCATGTATTCATCCATCTTAGGATGCCATACTTGGAAACCACGACCACGCATGTACCAGTGTACTTGGTGAAGGGCAATGTGAGCCACATACAAGTCTGCTACTGCTTGGTTAAGCACTTCCTTTGTTTTTGCTAGCGCTTCAGGCGCTGATTTAGATAATGTTGTTACGTCTTTTAATGCATCTTTTTTCAATTCTACCATTTTTCTCACCTCATAATATTATTTTTGCAACCATATTTATTGATTACTATCTCAGTATACTACACCTAGTAGACAAAAGCAAGAAAATTAACCCATATTAAAAAAGTTGTAATTGACTGATAATTTAAGAAAATGAGTGGCTATTTATCCTAGCTATTTTCACTGTTTTTACTAGAAAATTGACTTTGATAAAGATCATAATAGAAACCCTTTGCAGCTAAGAGACTTTCATGATTTCCTTGTTCGATAATCTGTCCATCTTTTAGCACCAAAATCTTGTCCGCTTCCTGAATAGTAGAAAGTCGATGGGCGATAACAAAACTTGTTCTCCCCTTCATCAAACGCTTCATGGCCTTTTGAATCAAGAGTTCTAGACGTGTATCGACTGATGAGGTCGCTTCGTCCAAAATTAATATTTTTGGATTAGCCAAGAGAGCACGCGCGATTGTTAACAACTGTTTTTGCCCAAGAGAAATATTACTTGACTCTTGGTTCATTTCCATGTTATAGCCACCAGGAAGGGTGCGGATAAAGTGGTCAACATTGGCCGCCTTAGCCGCTTCGACGATTTCCTCATCTGTAGCCTCAAGATTTCCAAAGCGAAGATTTTCCTTGATACTGCCTTCATAGAGCCAGGCATCCTGTAGCACCATACCAAACTGTCGACGATAGTCCTGACGAGACAGGTCACGAATATCTTGCCCATCCACTAAAATGGCACCAGCTGTCACATCGTAAAAACGCATGAGAAGGTTAATCAAAGTTGTTTTACCTGCTCCAGTAGGTCCTACTATAGCCACCATCTCTCCAGGTTTGACATCTAGGTTGAAATTGCGAATCAATGGTTTGTTTTCCACGTATTGGAAATCGACATTCTTGAAGCTAACTTGACCTGTCAATGGTACTAGTTCTTTCACTTCAGCAGCTTGGACTTCTTCTTGTTCATCCAAAACTTCAAAGACACGGTCAAGCGAAGACTTGGCACTTTGCATTTGTCCCGCTAATTGAGTGATATTTTGGATCGGTTGACTGACTTGCCACACATACTGAACGAAAGCCTGCATATTACCAATGGTTAAGCGGCCTGCGATAACCTGCAATCCACCTAATACTGCAACAATTAAGTAAGTTAAATCAGACACGATATGAAGGGCTGGCATCATCAATCCTGAAATAAAGCTAGCCTTGAATCCAACCTGTTGCAATTCATCCGTAATCTTCTCAAATCTCTCTTGAGAATTTTCTTCGCGTCCGAAAAGTTTGAGGACATTGAAACCTGTCAAGTTTTCCTGTACAAATCCATTCATACGTCCTAGAATGGCTGCCTGCTGTTTAAAGTATGGCTGCGAACGATTCAGAATTGTTTTAGCCCCAAATAAGTCACTGGAATCGACAAGATGACAACAATTGCCAACTGAAGATTTAGATAGAGGACCATTCCCATAACAAAAAGAATGGTAAAGACTGCATTGACAATCTGTAAGAAGGACTGTTGTAAAGCGTTCGAAACAGTCTCTACATCACTGGTAAAACGGCCTAACAAATCTCCAAACTGGTGTTTGTCAAAGTAGGATACAGGGATACGATTGATTTTTTCACTCATTTCATTTCGCAAATCCTGTACCATGGACTGCACCGCATTAGTCATGAAGTAGTTTGAGTAATAAGAACCCAACTCATAAAAAAGCCCACGTAAGAGATAAATCACCAGAATCACTGCGATATAGCTGGTATTAATGCCTGCTCCGGCAACACCATTTGCCATAGCAAGAAGATTGCTGGTTAACTCTGTAATAGCAAGCCCCAATACGAAAGGCTCGATAACACTCATAATGACGCTGACTATTTTCAAGAAGACTGCAAAGAAAACAGAGAATCGGTAGGGTTTTAAATAGGTCCATAGACGAGCTAGACTAGATTGTTGTTTCATCCTTTACCTCCTATTCTTCTGTCAGAGACGCATTTTTCAGCTGCGACTCAGCAATTTCTCGATAGATGTCATTGGTTTCCATCAATTCCTCATGACGGCCACGACCAACGATTTCACCCTTATCGAGGACGATAATCTGGTCAGCATCCATGATAGTTCCAACACGTTGCGCAACAATCAATACCGTTGCGTCCTGAGTCACTTCCTTGAGACGACGGCGCAAGATAGCATCTGTACGGTAGTCCAAGGCTGAGAAAGAATCGTCAAAGATGTAGATGTCTGGCCCCTTGATGACTGCGCGTGCAATCGACAAACGTTGTTTCTGACCACCTGATAGGTTGCTTCCGCCTTCAGCTAGATGCGTTGCAAAACCTTCTTCTCGACTTTCGATAAAGTCTTTGGCTTGGGCTACATCAGCTGCTTGGTGCAAGTCCTCATGACTGGCATCCTCTTTCCCGTAACGGAGATTGTCTGCGATAGTCCCAGTAAAAAGCAAGGCCTTTTGTGGAATAAATCCAATCTTCTGACGGAGTGATTTGAGACGGTAATCCCGTACATCAACACCATCGACCTTAATTTTCCCTAGCGTAACATCGTAAAAACGAGGAATCAATTGAACCAGAGTAGACTTACCTGACCCAGTCGAACCGATAAATGCAATGGTTTCTCCCGGTTTAGCAGTAAAGGAAATGTTATGCAAACAGGGCTTTCTGTTTCCCCTGGATAGGCAAAGGTCACATTATCAAATTCTAAGTAACCATGTGTTTCTGTTTCTTGAACTCCATCCTCATTTGGATCAATAGAAATGGGCATGTCCATGATTTCCTTCAAACGCTCACTAGATACAGCAGTACGTGGATACATGGTAAAGAGGTTTGATAAGAAGAGGAAGGATAAGAGAGCATGGAAACTATACTCGATGAAGGCTACCAAATCCCCAATCTGCAAACTTCCATGCTTCAATGGATCAAGGGCAAACCAAACGATAGCCACAATCATAGCGATAATGATCTGCACAAAAAGCGGTTCTGTCAAACCAGTTAATTTAAACAAGCGATTGGAATTATCCGCATAGATTGCATTTTTCTCTTCAAAACGATTTTCTTGGAAATCTTCACGTGTAAAGGCACGAATCACTCGCAAGCCCATCAAATTTTCACGGACATACTGGTTAATCTTATCCAGTGTTTTCTGTTGTTTTTCAGATAAAGGACGCGTTTTGACCGCCACATAAATGACTACTACAGCTAAAAAAGGAACGGAAAAAGCGACAATCCAGGCTAGTGAAGGACTGGTCAAGAAAATCATGAGAATACTCGAGAGCATCATCATGGGAGTGATAACACCCAACTTAAGAGTTTGTTCCGCAAACTGCATGAGGACAAAGGCATCACTGGTAATCCGAGTAACTAGTGAAGACACACCAATTTGCTCGTACTCGTGATGAGAATACTCTTGCAGCTTAGCATAGACATCATCCCGCATGTCCTTAACCATATTCGTGGTCAATTTACTAGCAGCATAAGCCAGAACAACCCGTCCAAATGTTCCCAAGACGATAATAACCAACATGATTACGGCCCAAAAATAGAGTTTATCCTGATCACCTTGGTTGATTCCCTGGTCAATCATGCGGGCTAAAACTGTTGGTAAACCTAGATTGACAATGACAAAGAAAATTGCCCCGAGAAAGTCTAACACTAACCACTTGGGATAGCGTTTGAGATAAGACCAAATATAAAGCATAATTCTCCTTTCTTTTTCTTCTAAAATGCAGAAAAGAGCGTGCTTTCGCACGCCATTTTACTAAAAAGAAGACAGGCAGCCGAAACCTCTAGAGGGGGAACTGTCTGTCTCAGATATTTGAGGCTTATTTTACAAAGTCAAGCAATGCCAAGAAGCTTTCTGGGTCAAGTGATGCACCACCAACAAGAGCTCCGTCAACGTCTGGACAAGCCATGTATTCAGCAACGTTTTCAGGTTTCACTGAACCACCGTATTGAACACGTACTTTATCAGCAACTTCTTGACCGAAGTCAGCAGCTACAACGTCACGAACAACTTTACACATTTTTTGTGCGTCGTCTTGTGAAGCTGATTTACCAGTACCGATAGCCCAGATTGGTTCATAAGCGATAACTGTTGAAGCGACTTGTTCTGCAGTCAATCCAGCAAGAGCAGCTGAAACTTGAGCACCTACGAATTCTGCTGCTTTACCAGCTTCGTAAGTTTCAAGGCTTTCACCACAACAGATGATTGGAAGCATACCGTTAGCAAAGATTGCTTTTGCTTTTTTGTTAATGTCTTCGTCTGTTTCGTGGAAGTAGTCACGACGTTCTGAGTGACCGATAACAACGTAGTCAGTACCGATTTCTTTCAAAACTTGTGGGCTAGTTTCACCAGTGAAAGCACCTGCATTTTCAAAGTAGCAGTTTTGAGCAGCAACTTTAAGGTTTGAACCTTTAGCAGCAGCAAGAACAGTTGTCAAGTCAACTGCAGGAGCTGCGATACCTGCTTCAACAAGGTCTGATGAAGGAAGTTTTGATGCTACAGCTTCAACGAATGCTTTTGCTTCTTCTGGGTTTTTGTTCATTTTCCAGTTACCAGCGATAAATGGTTTACGTGACATTTCACATACCTCTTTTTTCATTTTATTTTCTACTTATTTTATCATAAATAGAGGGAGCTTGCAAATCTTACTCTGTAACTAGAAGCCTTCTTTTCAAAAACTTTCCAGTTATTCTTTCTATTTGGAAGCTGACTTACGCCTCGTTAATTTGACCACTGCTTCTGTTCTAGCCGTGTGTGGAAACATATCAACGGACTGGATATAATGTAAGTCATAAACCTCTAGCAAACGGACTAAATCACGCGCCAAGGTAGATACATTGCAGGATACATAAACCATCTTTTCAGGAGCGTATTTGACGATGGTATCCAAGAGCTTATCATCTAAACCAGTACGCGGCGGGTCTACTATCAAAGCATCGGCACGATAGCCTTCCTTGTACCAACGAGGGATAATTTCTTCTGCAGTTCCTGCTTCATAATGAGTATTGGTATAACCCATGCGCTTAGCATTTTCTTTGGCATCCTCAATGGCTTCTGGAATAATATCCATCCCTCTCAAACTTTTGACTTTTTTAGCAAAGGCAAAACCTATGGTCCCAACACCACAATAGGCATCAATCAGATGGTCATCCTCAGTCACGTCCAAGGCCTTAACCGCTTCACTATAGAGAATCTCAGTCTGTTCAGGATTGAGCTGATAGAAAGCTCGAGGTGATAGAGAAAATTCATAGTCTAGGACACCCTCGCCTATACTATCCTGCCCCCAAATAATCTCTGCCTTGTCCCCATAAATCTCACTAGTTTTAGCCGTATTGGTATTGACTGCGACAGTCACTACTTCAGGATAATCCTTGACTAGGTCCTTTCACAAATTGAGTCAAATTCAATTGGCGATTGGTCACAATGATAATCTGAACTTGCCCAGTTTTTCCGTGCTCGACGAACCATGATGGTCCGAACTCCAAGAATTTTTCCGTTCATCCGTAATCGGAATTTGATGGTAAGTCAAGAGTTCAGCAATGCGATTGGCAATCGCTTGTGTCTCCTTGTCTTGAACCAGACAGTCCTTTAACTCGACCAAATAATGAGAATTCTGAGCGTACAAACCTGCCTTAACTTGACCTTTAAACTTTCGCGTTTGGAAATTGTAGTTTAGCCCGATAATACTTTAGGCTCCTGCATGCCAATGGTTGGTCTAATTTCATAGTTTTTCATAGCCAGCAGGGGCGAACTTTTTTCAGAGCTTGATGGAGGAGATCCGTCTTGAAACTCCAACTGCTTGTCATAGTGCAGGTGCATGATTTGACAGCCTCCACACTCATTATAAATAGTACAGTCTGGAACTACTCGAAACTTAGATTTTTTATTGACCTCAAGCAGTTTGGCCTCAACATAGTTACGCTTAACCGAAGTCACCTGACAATAGATATCTTCTCCCTTGAGGGCACCTGGAACAAAAACGAGGGTTTTCTGGAAAAAACCAATTCCTTCCCCGTTAATCCCCATGCGCTTGATTTTTAATGGAATTTTTTGTTTGACTTTTAGATTCATAAGTCTATTATACCACGTAGTTTCTCAATGGTTAAGAATATGTTACAATAAAACCATGAATACAAAGATATCTTTTTCCTCATTGGATTTTCCTGATCAATTGCGAACTTATGTAGAGGGAGCAAGCCTTTCTGACAGCTCTTCTCATTCAGGCGCAAGGGTCCTTTATCTTGACTCAGGTTACTATTTAAAAATAGATCAAAAGGGAAGATTAGAGCGAGAAGCTAGCATTGCAAGGTGGTTTGAAACCAAAGGACTGGGAACTCCAGTTATCGAATATCTATCTAAAGATAAAGACTATCTCCTGACTAAAGAGGCTATTGGTCATGATGCTCTCGCTTTTTTAGACCAGCCAGAAAAAATCTGCCGAACAATGGCAGAGGCTCTTAAAAAGCTTCACAGCTTAAACCCACAAAATTTTCCATCAGAAAATCATTTAAAAGCCTATAAAGAAAGAGCCTTTAAAAACTATGAAAAAGGGGAGTTCTATGCCAAGGCGCTCCTACCCCAATTCCAGATTAGCAGCCGCGAAGAGGCCTTCCAACTCATCCAAGAACAAGGGCACCTTTTAAGTACAGATGCCTTTATTCACGGGGACGCCTGTCTACCAAACTTTATTCTCAAAGATGCTAGCCATTTCTCTTGCTTTATTGATCTTGGTTTGACTGATTTCAGTGATCGGCATATCGATCTATTTTGGGCAATTTGGTCCCTCAATTACAACTTAAAAGATCCCAAATATGCTGAACTATTTCTCGACTATTACGGGAGAGAGCTGGTTGATAGCAACAAACTTCGACTCGTTGCTGCCTTTGAAGCATTTGGGTAAGAGGAAAATATGAAAATCACAAAACTTGAAAAGAAAAAAAGACTCTATCTGCTCGAACTTGATAGCGATCAAACCTGCTACATTACCGAGGATACCATTGTTCGCTTTATGTTGACAAAAGGGAAAGAGATCTCAGCTGAGGAACTAACTGAGATTAAATCCTTTGCGCAATTTTCCTACAGTAAAAATCTAGCTCTCTACCACTTATCCTTCATGGCCCGTACTGAAAAAGAAGTTAGAGATTATCTTGCCAAACATGAAATTGATGAGAAAATCATTCAACAAGTCATTCAGTCTCTAAAGGATGACAATTGGATCAATGATCGTCAGTATGCCTACGCTATTATCAATTCCAATCAGCTTTCAGGAGATAAGGGAAGCTATATGCTGATGCAGAAGATTTCTCAAAAAGGAGTTGCTAATGCCGTTATCCAAGACGTCTTACAAGAATTTGATATGATGGAAGTCGCAGAGCGCACAGCTAAAAAACTACTGAAAAAATATCAGGGAAAATTGCCAGCACGCGCCTTACAGGACAAGATTATCCAAAATCTGACCAACAAAGGGTTTTCCTACTCAGAAGCCAAGGCTGCCTTTGATCAACTAGATAACCAGGTCGATGAAGAAACTGTCCAAGAGCTGATTTTTAAAGAGCTCGATAAACAATACCCAAAATACTCACGAAAGTATGAAGGATACGAACTGAAACAACGTTTGACCCAAGTTTTAGCTAGAAAAAGGTTATGATTTTTTTCGGATATAGCCAGCGCTCTCAGAGAATATCTTTAATTTTTTTCATGAAAAAAACTAAGAACTTTAAACAAAAAATGTGATACAATAGTAAACGATAAACTTATAAATTGTAGAAAGTTGGTTAGTTATGAAACTTCCAAAAAGAAGGCGACTTTATTACAATTCAAAGTTATAAGCATGATGGGAGTCTTCACCGCACTTGGCGAGACACCATGGTACTAAAAACAACAGAGAACGCTATTATCGGCGTCAACGACCACACACTTGTTACCGAAAGTGACGGTCGTCGTTGGGTAACTCGAGAACCGGCTATTGTTTACTTTCACAAGAAATATTGGTTTAATATTATCGCTATGATTCGTGAAAATGGTATCTCCTACTACTGCAATATGGCAAGTCCTTACTATCTGGATGAAGAAGCTTTAAAATACATTGACTATGATTTGGATGTTAAAGTTTTTACAGATGGTGAGAAACGCCTCTTGGACGTTGAGGAGTATGAACGACATAAGCGAAAAATGAAGTATTCTTCTGATCTAGACTATATTCTGAAAGAGCATGTTAAGATTCTTGTTGATTGGATTAACAATGAGCGAGGTCCCTTCTCAGAAGCCTATGTCAACATTTGGTACAAACGCTACGTAGAACTAAAGAATCGGTAAAGTTGTCAGAGGTCAGGATTTTAATCCTGACCTCGTTTTTTTACTAGCAAAAAACCTGCCTAATGTGGCAGGTTTTCGTCTAAATATCTAACTTCGTAACAGTGAACTTGATATGCGAATAGTCTTTCTCGATATCCTTATCTACCATAAAGGCGGTTGCATCCTTCTTGACCTGTACCAAGTCAATATTCTGTGCTTGAGCGGCATAGACACAGCCACAATAACATTGTCGATAGATGTCATACTCTTCACACATCTCCACTGAACGTTTATAGCCTTGATTTTTCTTAAAGTCACTCGGAAGATAATGAGTGGTGTAGATTTTCTGCACATCAATCCCGATACTATTGATGGTTTGCGAATTTTTGTGAGGACTGATGGTCAGGGCAGAACCGAAGTAATCAAATCCTAAGTCCATGGCCACCTGTGCTGTCTTATCCAGACGATAGTCAAAACAAACCTTGCAACGATCGCCACCTTCGGGTTCTTCTTCCAAACCTCTGACCAGCTGACGGTATTCGTTGGGTTCATAGGGTGCTTCTAGATATTGAACCTTGTTGCCAGTTCGTTCATTGAAATCACTAACAAACTTTTTTGTCACATAGGCACGCTTGTGATACTCAGCTTTAGGATGGATATTTGAATTAGCAAAATAAATAGTTACATCTGCATATTTTGTCAAATACTCTAAAGTATAGGTGCTACAAGGAGCACAACAGACGTGCATGAGAATGGTTGGTCTTTCTTCATTTTTTTCCCAAACTTGAACCATCTTTTGCATGACTCGGTCATAGTTGATCTTTTGATTGGGATTCATCTTACTTAGAATTTCTTCTACATCGATCATACTCTTCTCCTTTTCCTCTTGCTATTGTACCACAGGATGATCCTTTGGGCAAATAGGTTTTCGTGCTTTACTCAGTTTTTAAGTCCTTGTCCAATACCTTGCCCATCCTTTTTAGACCGATTATTAGGATAGGGTAGGTTAGAAGCAAGATAAGACCTAGAACTAAAAAGACCGCTACAAGACCCCAACGATCAATCATCCAGCCTGTCAGTGGAAATATGACAATCATGGAAAGACTAAAGAGCATAGAATTGATACTAAGCATAGTTGCTCTTACACTGGAAGGTAAATAACCTTGTAAGTCATTAAAATAGATCGGCTGATAAACTGCATAAAGTGTATCAGTTAAAAGATATACAAGAAGAAAAGCAAAGGGGGTTCCTGAAAACACCAACAACAAGGCCAAGCCCGTTAGTGCAACAAGAGTCGGAAAAACTCGATTACTATTCCATTTTTTACCGATTTGACTAGCTACATAAACCGCTATAAGATTTAACCCACTACCAATAAGCATAACCAGTGAAACCTGCCATCCTGCTAAGTCACTTATTTTCTGCTGATAATAAAAGTAAAACATACACATGAGTGTCCCGACTAGCTGATAAGTCAGCATCCAGTAAAAAAGTACTGGTTTTTCCTGCCATTCTTTACGAACTTGCTGGACAATCATTTTAAAGGTTAAGACTTCATTTTTCTCTCTCTTAGCCATTGGTTCTTTCATCAAATAAATCAAGATTATAGACAGAAATGAAAATCCTATGGCAATCAGATAGGTCCAGGCAAGTGCTCCGTGAATGAAGAAGCCTGCCACAACTGTACCTAGAGTTCGAGTAACTTCTGCCACACCAGACAAAAAGCTAGAAATCTGAAGATAACGGTCCTTTTGACCCGCTTCAACCGCCGAATCATATAAGAAAGCGGTGCTGGTCCCCGAGTCAAAATTGTAGGACCAAGCATTGACCATCATGGCAATCGCATAAATCCAAAAATTCCCCTGACCAAACAAATCAAGATAGAGGACACAATACTGGCCAAGCGAGCCAAATAGAGATTGGTCTTGTAACTAAATCGATCAGCCAACATACCAGATGGGATTTCACATAAGAGACTTGTCCCATGAAAGATACTCTCTAATAGGCCGATTTGAAGCAAGGATAGACCATTTTGAATGAAAAATAAAATCCAAAAACTGGTAATCCCAAAATAAGAAGTGAATTCCAGACCTGCTAAGAGTGGAATATTGCGTTTGTAAGTTCTTTTAAACATTGTTTTCTCTCTTTCAATATGTAATATGAGTTTTTCTAAAAGACTTACTTAGAGTTGCCTACATTTTCTCCACCTCTTTCATTTAAAGTAAGACTGGGATGAAAATCAAAGAGTCAAATCGTTAGGAAGTCTAGCTCAGTCGTCCCACTCAGCACTGTTTGAGTAGGGCTGTAAAAGCTGATGAAATCAGCGTAGTAGAGCCCACTCAACCACTGCGTCTTGCTCGATAATCCAAAGACAATTGAGAGGCTAGGACTTTTGTCCCAGCCTCATGGTTATTAAGGTTTGATACGGTGCAACATACGTGGGAATGGAATGGCTTCACGGATGTGTTTTAGTTCCAGCTGCAAAAGGTTACCATACGCTCGATACCGATACCAAATCCACCGTGTGGTACTGTACCATATTTACGAAGGTCAAGGTAGAATTCGTACTCTGTACGATCCATCCCAAGTTCATCCATCTTAGCGACAAGGGCATCATAGTTTTCCTCACGCATAGAACCACCGATGATTTCTCCGTAACCTTCTGGAGCAAGCAAGTCTGCACAAAGCACGCGCTCTGGATTTCCAGGAACTGGTTTCATGTAGAAGGCCTTAATGGCTGCTGGATAGTTCATGACAAAAGTTGGCACACCAAAGTGGTTTGAAATCCAAGTTTCATGTGGTGAACCAAAGTCATCACCATGCTCAAGATGTTCGTAGTCAGCGTCTTCATCATTCTCATGCTCTTGCAAGAGGTCAATGGCTTGATCGTAAGTGATGCGTTTGAATGGCTCTGCAATGTAGCGTTTCAAAAGCTCAGTGTCACGTTCCAATGTTTCCAAGGCTTGAGGAGCACGATCAAGAACACCTTGAAGCAATGCTTTTACATAAGCTTCTTGCAAGTCAAGTGACTCATCGTGTGTCAAGTATGAGTACTCCGCATCCATCATCCAGAATTCAGTCAAGTGACGACGAGTTTTAGATTTTTCAGCACGGAATACTGGACCAAAGTCAAAGACACGACCAAGAGCCATAGCACCAGCTTCAAGATAAAGCTGACCAGATTGACTCAAGTAAGCTGGTGTTCCAAAGTAGTCAGTTTCGAAAAGTTCTGTAGAATCTTCTGCTGCATTTCCTGAAAGAATTGGGCTATCAAACTTCATAAAACCGTTCTTGTCGAAGAACTCATAAGTTGCATAGATAATAGCGTTACGGATTTGCATGACAGCTACTTGTTTGCGTGAACGAAGCCACAAGTGACGGTTGTCCATCAAGAAATCTGTTCCATGTTCTTTTGGAGTGATTGGGTAATCTTGAGATTCACCGATGACTTCGATGTCTGTAATATCCAACTCATAACCAAATTTTGAGCGTTCGTCTTCTTTGACAATCCCTGTCACAAAAACAGATGTTTCTTGGCTTAGGCGTTTGATGGTGTCAAATTTTTCAAGACCTACTTCTTCTCCAAATTTTTCGATAAAGTTTGGTTTGAAAGCTACACCTTGGAAAAAGGCTGTTCCGTCACGCAATTGCAAGAAAGCAATTTTTCCTTTTCCTGACTTGTTAGCAACCCAAGCACCGATAGTGACTTCTTGACCAACGTAATCTTTTACTTCGATAATTGTTACACGTTTTGTCATCATTTATCTTCCTTTTTTCGTTTAACTTGTCCAAAGACATTATTACTCACTATTTTACCACAAATAATGGCTGATAGCTAGCTAGTTTGATAGAAATTCATAAGTTTTTAGCTACAAAAACCTCCGCAAAGAGGACGGAGGTTTAACTTCTTATTTTTCCATAAATAGGTGCAAACGACGAATAGCTTCTTTAAGAGTTTCCAAGTCTGTCGCATAGCTGAGGCGAACATTCTCTGGCGCTCCAAAGCCTGCTCCTGTAATCAAGGCCAGACCAACTTCCTCAAGAATAGCCGTTGTAAATGCTGTTACATCTGTATAGCCTTTCATCTCCATGGCCTTTTTGACATTTGGGAAGAGATAGAAAGCACCTTGAGGTTTGACTACTTCAAAGCCAGGGACTTGACACAAGAGTGGATAGATGGTGTTTAAACGTTCCTCGAAAGCCTGACGCATAGTTTCTACAGAGTCTTGTGAACCAGTTAGCGCTTCGATTGTTGCGTATTGAGAGACAGCAGTCAGGTTAGAAGTCGTTTGACCAGTCAATTTACTCATAGCAGCAATGATTTCTGGATCACCTACTGCATAACCTACCCGCCAACCTGTCATAGCATAGGCTTTAGATACACCATTGATGACAATGGTTTGCTTGCGAATGGCTTCTGACAGACTAGAGATTGGAACGAACTCATTCCCGTTATAGACCAAACGACCATAAATATCATCTGCTAGGATGAGAATGTCATGTTCAACAGCCCAATTTCCGATAGCCAAGAGTTCCTCACGAGAGTATATCATACCGGTAGGATTAGATGGTGAGTTAAGAACCAAGACCTTGGTCTTATCTGTGCGAGCAGCTTCTAATTGCTCCACAGTTACTTTAAAGTGATTGTCTTCCTTGGCTTGGACAAATACTGGAAGGCCACCAGCCATCTTAACCTGGTCTCCATAGCTGACCCAATATGGTGTTGGAATAATGACCTCATCGCCTGGATTGACCACAGCCATAAAGAAAGTATAGAGGGAGAACTTGGCACCGGTAGCAAATGTGACCTCATTAGCCGCTACAGAATAACCATAATAACGTTCAAAATAGGTATTGACCGCTGCTTTTAATTCAGGCAAACCTGAAGCTACCGTATAGAAAGAAGCACGTCCATCTCGAATAGCCTCAACAGCAGCATCTTGAATATTTTCAGGAGTATGAAAATCGGGCTGACCTAAAGTTAAGAAAAGAACATCTTTTCCTTCAGCCTTTAATTTCTTTGCTCTTGCATCGCTAGCCAAAGTCACACTTTCTTCCATTTCTAAGACACGTTTAGATAATTTCATAGTTTCTCCTTTTCGATTAGGGCACCAGATTCAAAATCCACTAGATAGTAGTCTCCACCAGACTTGATTTCCCAGACGGGTTTATCAGCATACCGCCCAAAGGTAATCGCGTCAATCTCAGTTGCTCCTTTTTCTCTGACAACTGCTTCTGCTTTTTCTTGAGAAGTTCCACTTTCTATTTGATATACGTAAATATTGTTATTACTTTTCTCTATTAAAACAGCAACTGGTTTTTGATTCTTGTCTTGGCCAAGAACACTATAATAAGTTTCCAAACCATTGAAGAAATCAACCTGACTGACCGTTTCTAGATTCGCATACTGCTTGGCAAGTTTTTCCCCTTCTACCTTCGCAGTCTGGTAAGGCTTCATGCTAAGCCACACCAAATAGAGAAAAGAAGAAGTCACAACTAGAGCCAGCAGGGTCAAGCCAATACTGTACTGAAATAATAAGGAATTTTTTTCTTTTTTCTGTCTCATTTTTCACTCGTCTATTTTTACCATCTATCCAAGTGAATTACAAGTGAATAAAGGGAGAAGATTCTGATCTCTGAACTTCTTTATGACATTCAAATATATGACGCTCGAAACTCATTGATTTCACAGACTTTTTCTAATCTCTACTCCTAAAAATAATCTTGACTATCATCGATTTTTATTTTCTGGGCAAATTTCTTGCAAATGATTTCGTTTCGTTGTAACATTGTTTATAACAACAGAGAAAGCTCTGATTAAAATATAAAGGAGACTCCCTATGTCTAAAAAAGTATTATTTATCGTTGGTTCACTTCGTGAAGGTTCTTTCAACCACCAAATGGCGCTAGAAGCTGAAAAAGCTCTTGCAGGAAAAGCTGAGATTAGCTACCTTGACTACTCAGCAATCCCACTTTTTAACCAAGAACTTGAAGTTCCAACTCTTCCAGCTGTAGCAGCGGCTCGTGAAGCTGTTCTAGCTGCTGATGCTATCTGGATTTTCTCTCCAGTCTACAACTTCTCAATCCCTGGAACAGTGAAAAACTTGCTTGACTGGCTTTCACGCGCAATTGACTTGTCTGATACACGCGGAGCATCTGCTCTTCAAGATAAAATCGTTACTGTATCTTCAGTAGCAAATGCAGGTCATGAACAACTCTTTACAATCTACAAAGACCTCTTGCCATTCATCCGTACACAAGTTGTTGGTGAATTCACTGCAGCTCGTGTCAATGATTCTGCTTGGGTAGATGGCAAATTAGTCCTTGAAGACAGTGTTTCTACTTCACTAAAACAACAAGCTGAAGACTTGGTTCAAGCTATTCAATAATTGAATTGAAAAAAGATAGTAGAAAATGTTAGTTTCTACTATCTTTTTCTTAATCAACTAATTCATCAATCATACTATGTTTTAGTGGTAAACTACACATCACTAACAGGAAAATAAAGGATGATTGAATCCAAAAGAGAGCCAAATCAAAAATTCCGTGCACAGCTACTACTGTCAAGAAAGAGAGGTAAAGTCCAAGGATAGGACGCTTACTAGGTACTTGACTCATATCAATCAACATTCGTACTGGAGTGGCAGAGGCAATCCCCAAGAGAACGGTACCGACAACTCCATAACTCAAAATCGTATCTATATAAATACTATGAGCATGTTCATGATAAGGTGCTCCAATACGAGGGAAAGAGTGCATGTAGGTTAGCGGTCCTTCACCCCAGAATGGATTTTGCTTAAACAAGGCCATTCCAGCATTCCAGATAGAAACACGTTCTTCCATAGATGAATCTAAGGTTCCCATTCGAACACCCAAATCACTCGAAAATAGAAAGGCTAAACCAACACCAAAAACTCCAATACTAAGCCAGAAGGCACGCCAGTTTTTAATGGTCGTGAAGAGGTAAATGATGGCTCCAAAGATGATGGCTGGAAAAAGCTGTATCGATTTCTGAGTAAAGTTTGACCGAATAAATTAGCAAAGATGGCAATCACTAGAAAAGATTCGTAACCACCTTAACTTAGTTGTGCTAATCAGATAAAAACCAATCATGATACAGAAACAACAGATAATTCCATAGTAATTAGGGTTAAAGAAGGCAACCTCCGCTCGGTTTTGATGCCAAACCTGCATCCGTGGTGAGAGGAAGGTATAATCAAATTTCTTTAACAATTTGAAAATGTTCCAGAGGCTGCAAAGACTGCTGCTAGACACTCGAGGCTAAAACTCCTTCAATCGCCAACCTGAAAAAAATTTAGGGAGTCAATTGAGCTTGGTAATAGTAAAAGAAGATGGCAAACAGAAACATAGCCACCGAAGAAACTACTCCCATCACATTTTGTGCTAGAAGAGAAATTGCAGTGCTATAAGCAATAAAAAAGAGCAAGATAGGGTGTTGAGACAAACGTTTTCAAGATTCCCTTCATCTCCCCTGTATATACTAACCAAAGTAAAGTAAGAGATAAAAAAATAATAACGAAAAAAAGATAAAAAAAGGGCAGAAAAATACTCAGAATAACTCCTAAAAAGAAGTCCTTCTTGTTTCGATAAACTTTTTCACTTTTTCAATGACACCTATTGATTTCACAACAGATCCTTTCCTTCTGAATATCACATCTCAGATAAATAAAGTTATTAAAACATTTTACCATTTTTTTCAAGAGATTTGAAAAACCTCTTTGCCTCTATACTCCTAACTAAAACTGGGTAAAATTTTATAGTTAGCTAAGATTACTTGAAAATCGCTATCCCTTTTTTAAAAATATGGTACAATAAGTCTAATTATTCCAGAAAGGGTCTAGCATGAAATCCTACCAAGAAGTCTATAAAATACTAGCTACTGAAACTGATTATCTAAGCGGAGAAAAAATAGCTGAGAGATTAAACCTATCTCGAACTTCCGTATGGAAGGCGATCCAACGTCTCCAACAAGAGGGGCTGGAGATTGACAGTATCAAAAATCGTGGGTATAAACTTCTGGACGGTGACCTTATCTTGCCTCAGGAAATCGAAGCGAATAGTCCCATTACTGTCCAGTTTAAACCCTCAACAAAATCTACCCAAACCGATGCTAAAGAGGCTATGGAAGCTGGTGCTAAAGGGGATAAACTCTACCTTTCCACTAGCCAAACTATGGGACGCGGTCGATTTCAACGTCCCTATTATTCTCCAGATAAGGGGGGAATTTACATGTCCCTTCACCTACAACCCAATCTCCCTTACCAGAAGCTTCCCGCCTATACACTTCTAACAGCTGGGGCTATCTACAAGGCTATCAAGAATCTTAGTTTGATTGATGTGGATATCAAGTGGGTCAATGATATTTATCTGAACCAGAAAAAAATTGCTGGTATTCTAACAGAAGCCATTACCTCCGTCGAAACTGGACTCGTTACAGATGTTATCATTGGGGTCGGGATCAACTTTTCTATCGCTGAATTTCCCAAGAATCTACAAACTAAAGCTGGAAGCTTATTTTCTCAAAACACTCCCATTACTCGTAATGAATTGATTGCTGAAATCTGGAAATGTTTCTACGAAACAGAAGCCGATGAACTCCTCTATCTCTATAAAAAACGCTCCATCGTTTTAGGAAAAGAGATTTCTTTCAAGAAGGATCAAGAAATATTCACAGGAAAAGCCTGTGACATCTCTGACCAAGGACAACTGCTGATAGAATTAGCAAACGGTGAAAAGATTTGGCTCAATAGTGGCGAAGTTTCGCTGACTAAATGGTAGTTCTAATAGATCAAAAAAAATCGACCTTTCTTTTTGAAGGTCGATTTTTTGATTTGTTATTTTTTCAAACGTTCAACGTCACGCGCGATAACGAGTTCTTCATCCGTTGGAATAACAAGTACACGAATTTTTGCTGCTTCTGTTGAGATATCTCCAGTCACACCAAAGACATTTTTCTCTGGATCTACATCACAACCGAACCAAGAAATACCAGTGATAACTTTTTCACGTACACCAGCTGCATTTTCACCAACTCCTGCAGTGAAGATAATAGCATCCGCTCCGTTTAGGACAGCCAAGTATTGTCCGATGTGTTTTTGGATACGGTCAACGTACATTTCAAGAGCCAAGGTTGCATCAGGATCACCTGCTTCCATCGCTGCTTGAACATCACGCATATCACTAGACTTACCTGAAACACCCATCAACCCTGACTCACGATTGAGGATACGACTGATGTCCTCAGGCTTGTTAAAGTCCTCTGTATATTGCATTAAATAAGGAATGATGGCTGGGTCAATATCTCCTGTACGAGTTCCCATCATAACACCACCAAGTGGAGTGAATCCCATGGATGTATCAACAGATTGACCACCCTTAACAGCTGTGATAGAAGCACCATTACCGATATGGCAGGTAATCAATTTCAACTCTTCAAGTGGACGTCCCAAGAGTTTTGCTGCTTCTTGAGCAACATACTGATGGCTTGTACCGTGCGCTCCGTACTTACGAACCTTGTTTTCTGTATAATACTTAGTTGGCAATGGATAACGGTAGGCTTTTTCTGGCATTGTTGTATGGAATGATGTGTCAAAGACTGCTACACTTGTGATCTCTGGCAACAATTCTTTGAAGGCACGAATACCAGCAGCATTTGCAGGGTTGTGCAATGGAGCAAGAAGTCCTAGTTCTTCAATTTTTTCCAAGACATCACCTTCAACGACTGTAGACTCTTTGAAGTATTCTCCACCTGCAACAACACGGTGTCCAACACCAGTAATTTCATCATAAGATTTAATAATATCAAAACGAATCAAGTCATCAAGCAAAATCTTAACCGCCAAAGTATGGTTGTCAATGTCAAGGACTTGTTGTTCTGAGCGACCATCGAACTTAACTGTAGAAATAGAATCTTTCAATCCAATTCGCTCAATCAACCCTTTTGCAAGCACTTTTTCTTCTGGCATTTGGTAAAGTTGCCATTTCAAGCTAGAGCTTCCAGCGTTAATTGCAATGGTTTTTGTCATAATGTTTCCCCTTTTTTAAGCGTTTTCAACTATTATATCAAAATTTATACTAGATTTCATGTTCTTGACACCAATTTTGAAAAATTTTCCTTAAATTCCAACAAAAATTTCAGGGATCCCGAAGGCTAGTAAGTGGATAAACAAAGGGCTCTGTCCCTTCTCCCACCTTCTTTTGCAAAACAAAAATGGTCTTAGACTGGGCTCCTTGAGCGAATAGATCCTCTGGTAAAGCTATGATAGCGACTAGTTGAGCTTGATCAGTCAGCCAGGATTTCAAGAGATCACTCTGAGGACTCGTCAAAAGATCTGTTGGAGCAAGGAAAATAGCATAGCCTCCCGTCTTCAGATACTTGAGAGATTGCTCCATTAATAGATGATGAGCGTAAGTATGTTCATCCTTTGCTGCCACTTGGTAACGTGAGGCGATCTGATCGTCTGGGTAGTAGCCAATTGGGAGGTCGCTCACGATAATATCACTTTCTTTTAATACTTGTGGACGTACTGCATCTCCTTGGACAAAGCCCATTTGCAGATCCATAACTTCCGCCATACTTGCAGCCAAATCGATCAAGAGGTCATCTAGTTCAATCCCAAGGTAATCTACCTTTTTGTTCATGGACGTTAAGAAGCTAGCACCCAGAATTCCCATCCCAGACCCCAACTCTAATAAACTTAGATTTTCAGCAGGCCACAGTTGCTCCATCAGAAAAATCATCAAGTGACCAATGGCGTCTGGTGTAAACTGGTGATTTGCTTGGAGAGGTTCTGTTTGCGCTGCCTTCATTAACAAGAATTGGTAGGTTCGTAACCACTCTTCTTTTCGAAGAGCCAGTCGTTTTAATGCTTGATTATTTTTCTTGACATCTTCCAGATTTGTCTGACCATCTAGATAGATTCCATTTTGCTCAATCAAGGCATCGTAAAAATTTGTCGTCAAATCATTTTGAATGATTTGGACATTTTCTAGTAAATAGGTATATGCTTGTTCAATTTTTTCAAAATCCATACCCTTATCTTACCAAAAATAATGTCCTTTTTCCAGATTTTCATAATTGTGAAAATGAAAAAAAGAAAATCTATCTCCTTAATAGATTTTCTCTGTCTAACATTTATTTCCAAACGCCACTGGCATCTACATAATATCCATCTGGTGTGCGTGTATTGCTAAGCATATTACCAGATGAAGCCAGATAGTACCACTTACCATTATCTTTGATCCAGCCTGTTGCCATTGCACCTGAATCTTTTAGGTAATACCAAGAGCCATTATCTTTGATCCAGCCTGTTGCCATGGAACCTGAGTCTTTTAGATAATACCAAGTACCACCATCTTTAAGCCAGCCTGTCGCCATTGAACCTGAGTCTTTTAGGTAATACCAAGAGCCGTTATCATATAACCAATCAGCTGAAATCATAGCTCCTGATGATTTAAAGGCATACCAGCTACCACCTTGATGAAGCCATGTTTGATTAAACATAACCCCTTTATCATCCATAAAATACCAGCTTCCCTGATCCTTAATCCAAGCATCTTTAACTAGTTGTCCTTGTTTTTGATAGTACCAGTTTTGTTTAGATTTTAGCCAGCTTTCTGTTTTTATAATTGGATAAAGTTCTTGGAAAGCTCCCCCACCCTTATAAGAATGACTGATAGTTTCTGGTTTTGCAAGTTTCAACTCACCATTGTCATAATCTGCCCAAGCATAGACTTTTTGACCATTGACAGTCTCTGGTAAGGTTGCAGTGTAAGTCTTAGTTCGATAGTCCCATTTGGTATCAAGGTAGATGTATTGATCGTTTGATTCTTCAATACGGAAGTAACCACTCTTTCCACCGTCATTATATACATCATCAACTACTTTAGTAGACCAGGTCTTTGTTTCATTTCCACTCTTGGCTTCTACCTTGATATCCCCTCTATAGCCATAAGGTACGTAGAAATTCAGGTAACGCCCCCTCTGTACCGACCATAGACTTTTCCTTTTCTTGACCTAGGAAATTGACTGTCTGATCCTGACCATTTAAAGTAACTTTCCACTCGATTTTCTCGGTTTTTGGCAAATCCAAGACTTTGATATCTACTTCATGGCCGTTATTAAATCGTAGAATTTTGCCATCTTGAAATTGAACACCACCCTTAATAACCCATTCTTCTTCAAGCTCGAACGCCTTTCCTGAATGAGGAAAAGCTAGTAAAGCTAAACCTGCTAAAGACAAACTAAATAGTGTGATTTTTTTCATGAGATTTCCTCCTGTTTTTATCCATGTTAATTATATCACTATATTGTTTTTTTGCAAGAGATATCCTAAATGTATATAGGAAAAACCTCTGAGATGACTCTCAAAGGTTTAATCATGACTATTTACTATTTTCGACAGCTGCTGTTACAAAAGCAGTGTAGAGTTCTTCTGGGCGGTTTGGACGACTTGAAAGCTCTGGGTGGTACTGACAAGCCACAAAGAATTTGTTTTCTGGAATTTCAACAATTTCGACCAAGCGGTTGTCTGGTGAAACGCCTGAAAAGACAAAACCCGCTCCTTCAAACTGTTCACGGAAAGCATTGTTAAACTCATAACGGTGACGGTGACGGCGTTGCACCACCTCTTTGTTATGATAAGCTGCCGCTGCCTTAGAACCACGTTTAACTTAGAAGGATAAAGTCCCAAACGAAGGGTACCACCCATGTCCTCAACATCAATCTGATCACGCATGATATCGATGATAGGGTATTTTGTATCAGGATTTAGCTCTGCTGAATTAGCCCCTTCAAGACCTAAGACATTACGGGCAAACTCGATACAGGTCAACTGCATACCCAAGCAGACTCCCAGCATTGGTACATCATTTTCACGCGCATAGCGAATCGCTTCAATCTTACCTTCTGTTCCGCGTTGACCAAAACCACCTGGCACGATGATTCCGTCAGCATCAGATAGGAGTTCTGCCACATTGTCAGCTGTCACATCGTTAGCATTGATCCAATCAATCTTCACTTCTGCATCATTGGCATAACCAGAGTGTTTCAAGGCTTCCACAACGGAGATGTAGGCATCTTGCAACTCAACATACTTACCAACAAGGGCAATCTTGACTTGTTTTTTGAGGTTCATAACCTTGTCAACCATAGCTGACCACTCTGTCATATCTGCTGCAGGTGCATCAATTTTCAAATGGTCGCAGACAATTTGATCCATACCTTGTGCTTGCAGATTAAGTGGGATTTGGTAAAGATGATCCACATCCAAGGACTCAATAACTGCTTCTGGTGCCACATCACAGAACTGGGCTAGTTTATTTTTAATTCCTTGTCCAGCTGGCTTTTCAGTACGGATGACCAACATATTAGGCTGGATTCCCAAACCACGTAATTCTTTGACAGAGTGTTGAGTTGGTTTGGTTTTCATTTCACCAGCTGCCTTGAGGTAAGGAAGCAAGGTTGTATGGATATACATGACATTATCTGCACCCACATCTGCCTTCATCTGACGAAGAGCTTCTAAGAATGGAAGGGACTCGATATCGCCGACTGTTCCACCAACCTCTGTAATAATAACATCAGAGTCAGTCGTTAGAGCAGCACGCTTGATTTTTTCTTTCAAGGCATCTGTAATATGAGGAATAACTTGGACAGTTGCTCCAAGGTACTCTCCACGGCGTTCCTTACGAAGAACTTCGCTGTAGATTTTACCAGTTGTCACGTTTGAGTATTTATTGAGGTTGATATCGATGAAACGTTCATAGTGACCCAAGTCCAAGTCTGTCTCAGCCCCATCATCTGTTACAAATACTTCTCCGTGCTGGTAAGGGCTCATGGTTCCTGGGTCAATATTGATATAAGGGTCAAATTTTTGAATGGTCACCTTCAAACCACGGTTTTTCAAAGACGCCCAAGGCTCGCTGCAACGATCCCTTTCCCAATAGACGATACCACACCACCAGTGACAAAAATATATTTCGTAGACATAGATTCCTCTTTCTAAAATGTTCAAGGTCTTGTTCACTAACAGGGGATTGAGAAAACAAGACCTTCATCAATAACTACACCCCAAGAAGAAAAGCTTCCTGGAAAAAACAAAAATAGCTCCCTAATAACTAGGGAGCTCCGACCTCTAAAAGAGGTGCCCGAACAATATATTACCTCAAAATGAAGCATTTGTCAAATAGAACAAATCGTTGACTGGGCATTCCATCTTGCATAACTCATTCAAACTAAAAACTAAAAAAGAGGCTGGATCTAGGAAATCGAGACTTGATAGACCGATTCCAGCTCCAACTCCTTTTTATTTTTATTCTTCCTCTTCTTCAGAGTCTTCGTCGTCCTCTTCATTAAGATCGACTTCTTCATCTAGATCATCTGGGGCGATTTCATTGATTTCAGCATCGTAGGCTTCCACTTCATTCTTCTCATCATCTGGATTTTCATCATCATAAGAAAGAGCTGGATCTTCTTCGTATGCATCCTCATCTTCTGGATCATCTGCACTGTAATCAATAGCATCTGCATCACCATCCATGAAGGCGTTGACACGTTTTTTCTTAGCCTTAGGTGCTACTTCTTCATCATCACTTTCTTCAAGAGCAATGATTTCCTCATCGATTTCATCGACTCCATACCATGAACGAAGGCCCCATTTGTTATCTCCAAGTGAGATAAAGCTACCGTCAAAGTTCAACTCTGTATAGAACAAAGGCAAAGCTTCACGAATATCACTATTAGAGGTACCAAGATAGTTTTGGATTTCATTAACCAAATCACTAAAATGCATTTCGTGATCACGACCACGGAGTTCCAAGATGGCACGAGCCACCTCAATCATAGATAGTTCACTTTTTTCTTGCCCAGCAAATACTTCTAATTCCAAAGCGTTTCTCCTCATTTTTTACTACTAACGCCAGAGTGGATAAACTCTGATCTCATTTTATCATGTACTCTTTATTGTACGATAATTTTGCCTAATAGTCAAAGGTTTAGGAGAAATAAATGTGAAATATTTCAGCTAATTAATACTCAATGAAAATCAAAGAGCAAACTAGGAAGCTAGCCACAGGCTGCTCAAAACACTGTTTTGAGGTTGCAGATGGACGCTGACGTGGTTTGAAGAGATTTTCGAAGAGTATAAAAGACCTGGGAGATACACTCACAGGTCCGATACTTTATTTATAGCTTAAAGCTCGTTTAAAGGTTTTCCAGATCCCCAAATCATCTGTTTGAAGAACCAAACTAGCATACATACGTCCGATAAAAGCTGTTGCAGTTACTGCAAAAATGACTGTTATAGCAAGAGAAATCCAAGCTTCTAGTCCATTTGCGTAACCATTGATAGCTCTGAATGGCATAAAGAAGGTCGAGACGAATGGGATGTAAGAACCGATTTTCAAGATCAAATTATCACCAGAAGTTCCTAATACTGTTACCCCAATGAAACCTACCATAATCAAAAGCATCAAAGGCGATAAGGCCTTACCAGAGTCTTCAGGCCGTGAAACCATAGAACCTAAGAAGGCAGCCAAGACTACATACATAAAGAGACTAACCAAGACAAACAACAAGGTATTGATCGAAAAGGCTTCTCCCAAGTGATTTAGAATACCTGAATTTGCCAAGATAGGCATATCCTTAAAGAAGAAAATAGCTCCAAGACCACCTACAACATAAATACCAATATGAGTCAAAATGACTAGAAGTAAGGCAATCATGCGGGCGTAGAAATAATGGCTAGCACGAATACTTGAGAAGACCACTTCCATGATTTTGGTTCCTTTTTCACTAGCTACCTCTTGAGCAGTGACACTAGCATAAGTAATCAAAATCATATAGAGGAAGAAACCTAGTCCTGCAGCCGCAAAGGTTTGGACCATCTTTTTATTTTCCTTGGCTTCATCAATCTGTTCTGTGAATTGAATTGTTTGAGCCAAGCGTTTTTCCTGTTCCTGAGACAAATTTGCTTCTGAACGGTTGAGTTGGGATTGGAGTTCATTCAACTTAGAGGTCACTGCTAACTTAATGCCGCTCTCTAGTGAAGTCTCACCATGATAGACCGCCTTGAGTACACTGTTCTCCTGGTCAATGGTAAGATAGCCTTTTATTTTCTCATCCTTGATAGCGGCTTGGGCACTCGCTTCATCCTTATAGTCAAAGTTAAGACCATTGGTCGATTTAAGTTCTTCTGTAACAAGAGGAACAGAACTAACTACTGCTACCTTACTATTTTGAGCCAAGGAAGAACCTTGGAGAACACCAATTCCTCCAGAAAGACCTAAAAAGAGGAAAGGCGAAATCACCATAAAGAAGAAACTCCACGACTTGACATGTCTTAGATAGGTTTCTTTGATTACAACCCACATATTTCTCATACTTCCACCCCTGATTCTAATTTAAAGATTTCATCGATTGTTGGAGCTTGTTGATCAAACGTCGCGATATATTGACCTTGAGTCAAGATTGGGAAGAGTTCTCTACCTGCACTTTCATCATCTAAAATCAACTTCCAACTACCTTGCTTGGTCAAGCTAACCTGTTTGACATGAGGAAGATTCTCCAGTTCTTCCTTGCTTCGGTCACTTGAAACAAAAAGTCGTGTTTTACCGTATTGATTGCGGACATCTTGAACCGGTCCATGCAAGACCACACGCCCATCGCGAATCATGAGGATATCATCACAAAGCTCTTCAACATTGGTCATGACATGATCAGAAAAGATAATGGTCGCGCCGCGTTCTTTTTCTTTCAAAATAACCCGCTTAAGAAGTTCGGTATTAACTGGATCCAAGCCACTAAAAGGCTCATCTAGGATAATCAAGTCAGGTTCATGAATCAAAGTAATAATCAGCTGAATCTTCTGTTGATTTCCTTTTGAGAGACTTTTGATCTTATCCGTCAGTTTCCCCTTGACTTCCAGTTTTTCCATCCATTGAGGGAGTTTTTCTTTGATTTCCTTGGTGTCCATGCCTTTAGGGTCGCCAAGTAACGAACTTGTTCAAGGACTGTCAATTTAGGCATAAGACTGCGTTCTTCAGGTAGATAACCAATGCGAGCATAGGTCTCCTGACGAATGTCTTGACCATCAAGCTCAATCTCCCCTTGATAGTCTAAAAATTTCAAAATACTGTGAAAAATAGTTGTTTTCCCAGCTCCATTTTTACCAACCAGCCCTAAAATACGCCCTGGTCTTGCTTGAAAGTCAACACCAAACAAAACTTGCTTAGGCCCAAAACTTTTCTCTAGATTTCTTACTTCGAGCATCATCCACCTCCGAAATTTATTGCACTCATTATACTCCTTTTTGATAGCATTTACAATGATTTATGTACATTTTTAAATCTTGATTTCAAGAAGGATATTTTCTGGATAGGAACTTTATTAGCTTATCACCAAGCATTTTAGTCCTCCAGATTTTAAGTGATAAATTTATTATACTCATTTCTTGATAAATCCGTTGGCTATGTCCTCAAATGTTCATTTTCAGTCCTGAATTGTTACTACTAATCCTCATCATTCTGCCTAGCTTATCGTGCTATTTTATGGTATATTTTTGATAGACTATAGATTATCATAAGCAAGGAATCTGATATGAAAAAAAGACTTAAACTCGAACCAAACAACAATAACTTAATCATTTGGGAAGCTGAACAGCCAAAAGCCGTTCTTCAGCTTGTACATGGCATGGTAGAATACGTGGAACGATATGAAGAATTTGCTCTAGCCATGAATAACGAAGGCTTTACTGTTATCGGCCATGATCATCTCGGCCACGGCTATACTGCTCAAAATCCAAGTCAACTCGGAGTCTTTCCTGAATCTCCCGAGGAACTCATCGATGATATTGAAAGAGTGACCTCTTTTATTCAAGAAAGCTATCCAGAACTTCCAATCGTCCTTCTAGGGCATTCTATGGGTTCTCTTATGTGTCGCTATTATGTAGCTAAGCGAAAACCACCTATCAATGCCTTGATTATCATGGCGACTGGTCAACAACCTCAATTTCTGACTCGATTCGCTCTCATCCTAACAGAATGCATCCGACTTATAAAAGGGAATAAACACCGTAGTAAACTCTTGACTTATCTATCAACTGATAGCTTTAATCGAACTATTAAAAATCCTAAAACATCTGTCGATTGGCTCTCAAAAAATGAAGAATCCAACCAAGCTTATCTGAAGGATCCATTCTGTCAATTCATACCTACTATTCCTATGTACAGATCTATTTTTTACTTTTCTAACCAAGTAGCTAGTAAACAAGTGATCGATGAGATCCCAACCCAACTCCCTATTCTCGTGATTTCGGGACAAGAAGACCCTCTAGGTGAAAATGGCAAAGGTATAGAGAGATTTGTAAAACTCCTAAAGGCTTCACATTCGAAAGTAAGCCTCCGATTAGTTGAAGAGGCTCGTCACGAAATTCTAAACGAGAACAATCGAAACGATACCTATCACTTCATAGCTGATTGGATGACAAAAAATACCGATGTTTGATCATCTTGTAACAGTATTAAAAAAAGGAGTTGTTTCCCCGTCAATTTGATTCAATCATCAGGCTAAAACTTGATGATTTTTTTTACTAAAAAATCCATCCCTAGGGATGGATTGAAGGTTTTTAACGCACTTCTGCATTCACTTTTTCTTCGAGTGATGCTTGGATTTTTTCCATGTAGCGTGCGACTTCTTCGTCAGTCAAGCTATCTTCTAGATTTTGGAAGGTCAAGCTATAAGCCATTGACTTCATACCTAGTCCCAATTTTTCGCCTGAGAAAACGTCAAAGAGTTTGATATCTGTTAATCGTTTCACGCCTGCAGCCTGGATAGCATCTACAACTTCTTGGTGAGTGACTTCTGCCTTGAGGAGAAGGGCGATATCACGGCTCACCGCTGGGAATTTGGTGATTTCCACAAATGGAGCGGCTGGTTGAAGAGCTGTTTCAATAGCTGAAAGGTTGAGCTCTGCTACATAAGTTTCTGGAATATCGTAAGCCTTGGCTGTAACAGGATGAACTTGACCAAGGAAACCAAGGACTTGGTCACCGAGTGAGATCAAAGCTGTACGTCCTGGGTGAAGACTAGCAATTTCAGAGGTTGCTGTATAAGTCACTTCAAGCCCCAAGCGAGCAAAGAGAGCTTCCAAAATTCCCTTAGCATAGAAGAAGTCAACAGGAACTGCTGCTGTTTGGAAGTCTTTTTCAGCGACTAAGCCAGTCAAGGCAAAGGCAAAGCTGTTAATTTCATTTGGCAATTCTTCTTTTGGATTACCAGTTTGCTCGAAGACTTTTCCAATCTCATAAAGAGCCAAGTTTTTATTCTTACGTGCTACGTTGTAGGCAACTGTATCTAAAATACCAGAAACCATATTTTGACGGAGAACTGAACGATCCACGGTCATTGGCCACATGAGCTCTGTTAAGTTGCTTGACTGAATCGTAAACTCAACTGCTTTTTCAGGAGTTGTCAGAGCGTAGGTGATGATTTCTGTCAATCCAGCACCTTCAGCAATGGTACGAACTTGACGACGAAGTTTTTGTGTCGCAGTCAATTCACCTGCTGTCCCATCGTCTTTTGGAAGACTAGTTGGCAAGCGATCATAGCCATAGATTCGAGCGATTTCTTCAAAGAGGTCCGCTTCGATAGTGATATCCCAACGACGACGTGGTACGCTTACTGTGAAGCTATCTGCATTTCCAGAAAGGCCAAATCCAAGACGACGGAAGACATCTTCTACATCCGCGTAGGAAAGCTCTGTACCAAGGACACGGTTGACGTCAGCAAGAGTTGAAGAAACTTCCACATCAGAAGTGTCAAGCTCACCTGCTGAAATGATCCCCTTACGTACTGTTGCACCTGCAAGCTCTGCAATCATACTTGCTGCCGCATCAAGGGCTTCATTGACAGTTGCCACGTTGATGCCTTTTTCAAATTCTGAACGAAGGTTGAGGCGACCACTAGTCTTACGGATAGATTTGCCATTGAAGACAGCAGCTTCAAGGACGACACGAGTAGAGTTCTCAGAGATTTCTGTAGCCTGACCACCCATAACACCTGCAAGGGCAACTGGCTTGTCAGCCACAGTAATCACTAAGTCATTTGTTTCCAACTCACGTTCTTCACCGTCCAAGGTTACCAATTTTTCACCAGCACGTGCTTCACGCACACGGATCTCGCTTCCTTCAAAGGTATCTAAGTCAAAGGCATGCATAGGCTGACCAAAGTAAAGCAAGATATAGTTGGTTACGTCAACTACATTGTTAATCGGACGGATGCCTTCATTCATGAGAAGATTTTGCAACCATTGTGGACTTGGTGCAATCGTCACATTGTCCAAGATACGGGCTGCATAGTAAGGCGCCTTGTCTGTGTCAATGCTGACAGAAAGGGAATCTGCTGCAGATTCATTGGTTTCTGTTAAACTGAATTCTTTAAAGTTGACTGCCTTGTCATAGATGGCTGCTACTTCGTGCGCTACTCCACGCATAGAAAGAGCGTCCGCACGGTTTGGTGTAATAGAAAGCTCGATGATTTCATCATCCAAGTCTAGGTAAGAGAAGACTTCGTCTCCAGGAACAGCATCTTGAGGCAAGATTTGAATTCCATCTGCAAATTCCTTAGGTACAACGGAGTCAGAAATCCCCAATTCACCAAGTGAACAGATCATTCCAAGTGATTCTAAACCACGGATTTTCCCTTTTTTGATTTTGTAATTGTCAGCGATACGAGCTCCTGGAAGTGCCACCATAACCTTGATGCCTGCACGAACATTTGGTGCTCCACAAACGATTTGACGGGCTTCTTCTTCGCCAACGTTAACCTGACAAACATGGAGGTGAGTTTCTGGCACATCTTCACAAGACAAGACCTCACCGACAACAATTTTTAAGAGACCAGCAGCTGGTGATTCCACACCTTCTACCTCGATCCCTGTAGTTGACATTTTTTCAGCCAACTCTTGTGATGGCACATCAATGTCCACCAATTCTTTTAACCATTTGTATGATACTAACATAATTCTGATCGTAAGATCTCATCAATCGAGACCTTTTCAATTCCTTTCTTTTTCTTCGAGTAAGCTCTTGCCATTTCTCATCGAGAGGAAATGACTAGAACTGTATAGGATTGTGTTTCATGTTTCAATCTTATTTAAACTGTTCTGAGAAGCGGACATCTCCTTGGTAGAATCCACGGATATCGTTGATTCCATAGCGAAGCATGGCTACACGTTCTTGACCAAGACCAAAGGCAAAACCAGAGTAAACGGTCGCATCGATACCACTCATCTCAAGGACACGTGGGTGAACCATGCCGGCACCCATAATCTCAATCCAACCAGTTTTCTTACATACGTTACAGCCGTCTCCTCCACACTTGAAGCATGAAACGTCAACTTCAACAGATGGCTCTGTGAATGGGAAGTAAGATGGGCGCAAACGAATTTGACGCTCTTCACCAAACATTTTTTGTACAATCAACTGAAGCGTTCCTTGAAGATCGGCCATAGAGATGTTTTTCCCAACAACCAAGCCTTCGATTTGGTGGAATTGGTGACTGTGGGTTGCATCGTCCGTATCACGACGGAATACACGCCCTGGCGAGATCATTTTCAAAGGACCTTTAGAGAAGTCATGGGCATCCATAGCACGCGCCTGAACTGGAGACGTGTGGGTACGGAGCAAGATTTCTTCTGTGATGTAGAAAGTGTCCTGCATATCACGAGCTGGGTGATCTTTTGGAAGGTTCATACGTTCAAAGTTGTAGTAATCTTGCTCCACTTCAAATCCATCCACAACTTGGTAACCCATACCGATGAAAATATCTTCGATTTCTTCACTAGTTTGTGTAAGAACGTGACGGTGACCAGTCGCAACTGGACGACCTGGAAGTGTCACATCGATGCTTTCACTTGCTAGTTGAGCTTCCACTTTCTTTTTCTTCCAAGAGCTTCGCTGTTTCTTCAAAGGCAGCTGTTAGGACATCACGAGCCTCATTGACGTGTTTTTCCGATAACAGGGCGCATTTCAGCAGAAACGTCTTTCATCCCTTTAAGGATTTCAGTCAGTGACCCTTTTTTTACCAAGGACTGAGACACGCAATTCTTGCATCTCTTTTTCATTTTCAGCAGTAATCTGCTTCAAGCTAGCTAGCGTTTCTTCACGAAGCGCTTTTTAATTGTTCTTCAATAGTTGACATAATTCCTCCATCAGTCACTCGTGAGATAAAAAGAAAACCACATGTCAAAAAAACTCCACTCGGAGCGTTGACACGCGGTACCATCCGTTTTCATCTGACAAGTCAGACCTTTATTTCTGAATCCATAGGCAAGTGAATTCACCCAGTTTTCATACAGAGAGCTTTCAGTCACGGCTCTCCTCCCTGATATACTTCCCCTGAGATACTAGTCTTGCAGATTCCTATTTAATTATTATTCATTTTATCAAATTTTAAGTAATCTTGCAAGATGTTTTGCGACTAATCAACATAGTCTCCACCTTCAAAGCCGTAATACTCTTCCAGACTGAGGCCCACTTGCTGCAATTTCTTTGGCTTCTTTTCCCGACGTAGCGCAGATGCCATTCTTCAGCCATATAGCCTGTTTCCTTTTTCCTTACCTTTTTAGATAACGAACAACAAAGCCATAGTCTGCAGCATGGTCCAAAAGCCATTGAGCAGCCTTTTCTTCTGTCACTAAGTTTCCATTTGTTCCTATTAGGTCAAAGGCAAGCCCAGTTTGGTGTTCACTATAGCCAGGTCTTGCAGAATAGCGGTCAGCCTCAGCCTTGCCATCTTGGTTGACATAATCCTGATACAGTTTAACCTGAGTTTCATAACTTCTAAATCCACTATAGTGGTCGCTAATCGGGAATCCTGCTTGCTGCATTGCTGCAATAAGTTTTAACAGTTCTGCCTTTGCGGTAGGATTTTCTCCAGGATTATAATCTTTGGACATAGGATAATGCTTATTAGCCACAACAATCTCATCGTACTTACCTTGAATGCTGTAGTGATCTCCTTTGTTAACCACTTCTGCTTTCTTTTGACTAGCTTCCTGAGACTTACTTCCCGCGGTTCCTTCTTGTACAGTTGATTGCTCTGCAGAAGACTTGGCCTCTGTAGTTGTTGATTTTTCTTGTGAACAAGCTGCCAATGTCAAGGCTAATAATCCTGATAAGATAAGGTATCTTTTTTTCATCTGTTGTCCTTTCATTTAATCATCTGGTTTAAAGTCTCAGATAATCTTGCAATCAAGTCTTCTAATTTACTTCCCTTAACCTGATATTCTTCAGCAATCATTTCTTCCCATGGAACCCACCAGACTGGACCACGACCATTAAGACCGTGTCCCTTCATATCACCAGCTCGTCTAGGAAATATGCCAGTGGACATGAGCGTCTCCATTTCCCAACAACTCTACATTCATCTTTTCAGCAGAAAAAGCCTTAGAGACAGCTTCCTGCACCAGACTCATTTCCTCTAAAAATTGAAGTTTGACACTTGGATCTAGATGATGTAGTTCTGTGACATGTTCCTTTGCTAAAAACAGAGTGTAACCTTCAAAATACTGATGGTCTCCAATGACAACATAGCCTGTTTCCAGTTCTTTTACAAAGTAGGGATTGTCACCAGATTTGATGAGTTCAATTCGTTGACAGATAAGGCACATAAGTTTCTCCTTTCAACTCTAAAAGAGGGTGATTAAGGTCAAAGAGTCGGTGTTTATAGGTCATCATTCCCCTCCCTCTTATCTTTATGAAATAAAAATCTTAATCTTATTTAAAAATGGAATAACTTTAAAATAATTTCTAAAGCGTCTCTTACTTAACTTGGGTCCCTGTAGTTTTCGATATTCTTCAATATAAATTGTAGATACTTTACCAATTTCACTTTCCCCGAAAAATAATAGCTTTTGAAATTACTTCACCAAGACTTAGACAAAATGAAACCATTCCAACAAGCAGAGCAATAGAAGAATTATTATACAAATAATACGCTATTCCAGCATTAACTGCGGCAATAACGAAAAGGAGTACTGAAATGCGTATTTCAGATTTTCTATCATCGCTTTCATTAATACTCAATTCTGGGAGTAAAAAAATTAAGGTTACAATAACAATCAACCAATAAGCTAATAACAAAGAGAATCCAGTGGGTTGTTCGATAAAACTCTTATACCCAGAGTATATGAAAAATAGCTGAAGTAATAACATCGCATACTGAAATAAATTAAACCATATTTTAGCTGAATTTATGAGCGGAATATTATTTTCTACTTTAATATCTAGTAATCGTTTAGAAATTTGTATCCGATGAGCTAGTTCTTTTAAATCTTCTATTTGAAGTATTTGAGAAGCAAGTTTTTTTCTCTATAATTTCTATTTGATACCACACATATCCATCATCTTCTATCCACTGATATTTTCCAAAAGTTTTTATTTTTCGTCCATACGGATTAATCTTTTGAGAAATTTTAAAAAGTAGTTTTTCTAGATCTGGATTAGTAATTCCTTTATCGACCAGTTCATCAGCATAAACAACTAGTTCTTTAAAGTTTTTCTTGTTTATTTTCATACACATACTTACGATAGTCCTCTTTTTTCTTTTGAAAATAAGCATACAAACTCGAAATCAACCCTGTTATTATAGCAGGCGTTGCTATTTGTTTCAGTATTTCATACATAGTACTTTATCGACTCTTCATTCCACCAACTCACTCTTGAGATAAGCATCCACCATACGCTCAGTAGCCACTACAGAATCAATATGAGTACGCTCATAAGAATGGCTTGACTCGATACCTGCCCCTAGAAGGGCGTGTTTGACTTCTGCACCTGCAGACATCGCTGCCGAAGCATCCGAACCGTAAAATGGATAGATATCTAGTTTAAATGGAATATCTTGCTCTTTTGCTAGAGCAACCAAATGTTGACGGAATTCATAGTGGTAAGGACCTGAAGCATCCTTAACACAGATAGAGACTGTGTACTCATCCGTCTGCTGATCATCTCCCATTGCTCCCATATCCACAGCTAGATATTCGACAACTTGACTTGGAATACTTGAGTTAGCACCATGCCCCACTTCTTCAAAGACTGAAAAGGCAAAATGCGTAGTGACAGGAAGTTCAATCCCTTCTTCTTTGTATACTTTGAGGAGATTAAGGAGAATAGCTGCGCTGACCTTGTCATCCAAATGACGAGACTTGATAAAGCCTGTCTCAGTCACGACAGTTCGAGGGTCAAAGCTGATAAAGTCACCAACCTCGATACCGAGTGCGCGCGTTTCTTTTTCATTAGTTACTTTTTCATCCAAACGAACTTCCATATTGTCCTGTGTACGTTCAGCTGTTCCCGCATCTTTGTAAACGTGACAAGAAGTTTGGTGGATCAAAATCGTACCTGATACGGTTTTACCTGTGCTAGCCACATGGACCGTACAGTTTTCTCCTTCAATCATGTTCCAAGGATAGCCACCAATACGATCCATTTTGAGTCGACCATCTGGTTTAACAGCACGAACGATAGCCCCCAAGGTATCCACATGGGCAGTTACATAGCGATGTTGCTCATTATTTTTACCTTTAATGGTAACATTCACTCCACCTTTAGCAGTACGGATTGGTTGATAACCTAGTTTCAAGCGTCTCAACTAAATAATTCGTAATTTCACGCGTAAAACCTGTTGGTGACGCAATAGCAGTTAGTTCTTTGATATATTCTACAGTTTGATTCATTTTTTCACCTCTTATTACCATTATATCACTTTCCCATCGTAGTATGTGCAAAAAAGAAAAACTTAAAATACTTTGATTTTAAAATTAATCTATGGTAAAATGAAGTAAAGCATTATGATGAAAGGAATACATAATGGACAAATATTTCAAAACGACACTTTTCTTAGCCTTGCCTTTGGCATTCTTGTTGGGATGTTCAAAACAATCCTCAACCACTTCTTCTAGCTCTTCTACACCAGAAACGACTGAAGTAAAAACTTCTGAATCTAGCACTACTGAAAAGAAATCAGAATTAAAAACTGCGACCTTTGTGAACGATTCTCAGCCTGGTGTCGTATCAACCTTAACATATACGGTTGACGGTGATAATGTTGTCAAACAAACTGCTCATAATGTCGCTGATCCTGAAGTCCTCAATAATACAGCAGATGCTGTAAAAAGTGTTCTTGAAGAAACCTACAAAGGCTATAAGGGACTTAAAGGGGTAACTTTCTCAATCGAAGTTAAAGATGGTAAAGTCGTTCAAGATCTTGAAATCGATCTTTCAGTTGCAAGCATTGACGAACTTAGAAAAGCCTTGCCAGAAGAATACTCAGGCGTTGGAAAAAACGTAAGTTTTAAAGCCTCTAAGAAAATGTTAACAGACCTTGGTTATACAGAAAAAAACTAAGTAACTAAGACTAAATAGAAAAAACTTGGCATAGGCCAAGTTTCAGATTGAAGACAAAGTCCTTAGAACCCAAGTTTCTAAGGGCTTTTCTTTGTGTAAAGTCGTATAATAGAGGTAAGAAGAGTTGTGAGGTAATCCCTATGTTTCACAAAGAAAAACCTGATTATAACCGTAAGCAATATGGTTTCTATACAATAGACGAATTGGTCCCAAAAGATCACTTTCTTCGACAAGTAGATTCAAAGGTTGATTTTGACTTTATCTATGACTTGGTAGAAGATACCTATAGTCCAGATAATGGTCGTCCTAGTCTTGATCCCGTCATGCTAGTCAAAATTCCTTTGATGAAATGTTTTTATGGCATTCGTTCCATGCGCCAAACCATGAAAGATATTGAAGTAAATGTAGCCTATCGTTGGTTTCTTGGACTAACTTTAGATGATAAGGTCCCTCATTTTACTACCTATGGAAAGAATTACAGCCGTCGTTTTCAAGATAAAGAACTCATTTCTGAGATTTTTTCCCAAGTTCTCAGCCAAGCTTTTGTATGCTGGCTTAATTGATCCTTCTGAAATATTTGTGGATGGTACCCATATCAAAGCGGCGGCTAATAGTCACAAGTATCGTAAGGAAATGGTAGACCAACAAGCTAAATTTATGAGTGAACAATTGGCAGTTGAGATTGATTTAGATAGGAAAAAAACACGAAAAAAAGTCCTTAAAAGCCCGCAAAAAGAAAGTGAGGCTAAGGAAAAGAGAATCTCAACGACAGATCCCGAGTGTGGTTGGTTTCACAAGGGCGAACATAAGGAAGTATTTGCCTATTCTGCTCAAGTTGCTTGTGATAAGCATGGTTGGGCCTTGGCTTATACGGTTGAGGCAGGAAATGTTCATGATAGTCAGGCTTTCCCTGCCCTATTTTTCAAAGTTAGAGCCATTCTCGCCCCACTATATTATTGCGGATTCAGGTTACAAGACCCCAGCTATTGCCCATTATTTATTAGAGCGAAATATCATTCCTGTTTTTCCTTATACTCGTCCAAAGGGAGTAAAGGGGAACTTAAGGCCTAGTAATTTTGTTTATGATGCAAGTTATGATCATTATGTTTGTCCAGAGAATCAAGTATTAAGCTATCGCTACAACCACTCGAGAAGGCTACCGTGAGTATAAGAGTAATCCTAAAGTATGTGTTTCCTGTCCTTTATTATCCATTTTGTACCCAAAGCAAGAATTTTCAAAAAGTAGTAACGAGACATGTCTGGAAAGATGCCCTTGAATTTTGTGAGGAGATTCGTCACCAAAGAGAAATGAAAGAGCTCTATAAGAAGCGCAAAGAAACAATTGAACGGCTCTTTGGAACGGCTAAGGAATACCATAATTTGAGATACACTAGAGAGAAAGGAAAGTCCAAAATGGAGGATCAGGTTGGGCTTACTTTTGGCGTGTTTAAATATCAAAAAAATTAGTGAAATGGATAGGGAATATCCCTTTTTATTTTTGCTCAAATTCAGATTTTTTTGGATAGATTAGTAGATGATGAGATAAACTATTTTTGAAAACAGAAAAAGACAAACGTCATTTTTGGCGTTTGTCTTCGTTCTGAAACTTGGCATAGGCCAAGTTTTTTTCTATTCCATTTCAAAAGCTTCACTTTCTTGTTTATTTGGAAGAACAAGAGAAAGTAGAATACCGATAATAGCTGGTACCAACCATGGCAGAGAAGCCTCTGCAAATGGTAGAGCGTTCACGATATTTGCAAGGACCTCAACTTTAAAAGTAGATCCTAAAACACTTGCAATGGCAATGGCTGTGACAATACCAACAGTTAATTGCATTCCTGGTTTTGAAAGAGCAACAAACTTGTTCACAATCACAATCATGACAATGGCAATCGTAATTGGATACAAAATAACGAGAACTGGTACAGAGTACTTAATAATAGCACTCAAACCAAGATTTGCAATAGCAAAACCAATCAAGGTAAAGACAGTCGCATAAACCTTGTAGCTGACTTGTGGGAAACGTCCGTTAAAGAACTCGGCAGTTGATACAATCAACCCTACAGTCGTTGTAAAGCAAGTAACGGTTACCATAGCCGCAAGGAAAAGCTGAGCAGTAGAACCAAAGATTTCTTGAGTCGCTTGAGACAAGATATAAACTCCAGGGGTTCCACTCTTCATTGCTTCTTCTGTTACTGGGAAATGATTGCCCAAGAAACCTAGACCGATATAGAGAGCACTAAATCCGAGTGCTACAACGATTCCAACAACCCAAATGGTTGAAATATACTCTTTCTTACTTGAAACCAAGTTGTTTCAAGGTTTGTACTGCAATAACACTGAAGGCAACCGATGCAAGCGCATCAAGCGTATTGTATCCTTCAAGGAAACCGGCTCCAAAGGCTGAAGCTTGATAAGCTCCTGACGCTGCTTGTGGTGCGTTCCCACCATACTTGAAAGCTCCAAGGATAACCAGAATAACAATTAAGATGGCAAAAACTGGAGTCAAGATTCGACCGATACGATCCAAGATTTTTGAAGGATTCAGCGAGATTAGGTAGGCAGCTACAAAGTAAAGAATGGTGAAGACAATCAAACCTAAACCTTTATCTGCTTGATCCAAGAGTGGACTAATACCAACTTCAAACGATGTCGTTGCTGTACGAGGGATGGCAAAGAATGGGCCAATCGACAAGTACAAAACTACAAGATAAATCGTCGCAAACCATGGAGAAATTTTCTTAGAAATTTCATAGATATACCCCTTCGGATTAAGGGTTCCAATGATTAAGGTTAGGACGGCAATCCCAACACCTGAAAATACAAATCCTGCAATGGCAGGAAGGAAATTTTCTCCAGACTGTGCGCCCAGAGTTGGAGGGAAAATCAAGTTACCTGCTCCAAAAAATATTCCAAACAGGAGTAATCCTGTTAAAGCACCTTTTTTAGCCATAAACTCTCCTTATTAAAAATAAAATACTTTCTTAGTATAACATGATTAAAGGCTAGAAAAAGCTGTCACGAAATAATTCTAAAATGTTTTCAATTTTCCGAATTTTAATGCAAAAAAATCCTTCGAGTCCTTTCTCATTTTTAAAAGGTTTCGAAGGAAATTTCTCTTATTCTAAGGCATACATGCCACCTTGGACATTGATGACCTCATAGCCTTGTTCTGTTAAAAATTGGCAGGAACGTGCGGAACGTATTCCTGATTTACAGATCACATAGTAAGGATGGGTTTTATCTAGTTGCTCATAAGTATCTGCCAGTTGACTGAGAGGGAAATTATGAGCACCTTCTAGATGAAGAGCCTCAAATTCCTCTACTTCTCTCACATCCAATACAGAAAGTGAGCTATTCTGGTAAAGTTGGTAAAAATCGTTAAAAGTAATGTCTTTCATTTTTCTTCTCCGAGAATTTTTGTATTCTATCTTTCAAGTCAGGCACCACTTCTGCCTCAAACCAAGGATTTTTTTTCATCCAAATTTGATTACGGGGTGATGGGTGTACCAGAGGGAAATAATCAGGCAAATAATCCTTGAACCGATGCACACGGTCTGTCACCTTGCCACTGACCTTCTCATGCAGATAGTAGGCTTGGGCATACTGCCCAATCAAGAGTGTTAATTGAATATCTGGTAACTCCTTCAAGAGTTTTGGATGCCATTTTTCTGCAAAACCTGAACGAGGTGGCAGGTCACCCGATTTCCCATGACCTGGAAAGTAGAAATCCATAGGCATGACTGCAAAGTAACCTGAATTATAAAAAGTATCTTCATCCACACCTAACCACTCTCGCAAGCGGTCCCCACTTTTATCTTTCCAGTAAAGACCTGCTTCTTGGGTTTTGAGTCCTGGAGCCTGCCCAATGATATTAATACGAGCAGTCTTTGGTGCTGCAAAAAGAGGTTGGATTCCTTGATCAGTATAATTGGCATTCTGTGGATCCACCATAATGGCTTGCTTGATGTTTTCGATTTGTGACATCTGTTTTCCCTCCAAAAAGAAGTCCAAGAATTAAATGGCTCTATAATATTTGTAGTGGGTAAATCCCCTATAGATATTATGGAGCCTATTTTGTGTAGAAAAAAAGTCCCATAAGATCTATAATGAAAAGCGACGAAACCATCATTAGAAAGAATCATATGGAACAATTACATTTTATCACAAAACTGCTCGATATCAAAGACCCTAATATCAAGATTCTAGATGTCATCAATAGGGATAATCACAAGGAAATCATCGCTAAACTAGACTACGATGCCCCATCTTGTCCTGATTGCGGAAATCAAATGAAGAAATATGACTTTCAAAAACCGTCTAAGATTCCTTACCTTGAGACGACTGGTATGCCTACTAGAATCCTCCTTAGAAAGCGTCGATTTAAGTGCTATCATTGCTCGAAAATGATGGTCGCTGAGACTTCTATCGTCAAGAAAAAAATCATCAAATCCCTCGTATTATCAACCAAAAAGATTGCGCAAAAAGTTGATTGAGAAGACTTCTATGACAGATATTGCTCATCAGCTGTACTATTTCAACTTCAACTGTCATTCGCAGGTTAAATGACTTTCACTTTAAGCATGACTTTAGCCGACTTCCTGAGATTATGTCTTGGGACGAGTATTCTTTTACCAAGGGAAAGATGAGTTTCATTGCACAAGATTTTTGACAATCTCAACATTATCACCGTGCTTGAAGGTAGAACCCAGACTATCATCCGAAATCACTTTCTGAGCTACGATAGAGCCGTTCGCTGTCAGGTGAAAAATCATTACTATGGATATGTTTAGTCCTTACTATAACTTGGCTAAACAGCTTTTTTTCCTTATGCTAAAAATCGTTTTAGATCGTTTTTCACATTGTGCAACATCTTAGCCGTGCTATGAGTCGTGTCCGTGTTCAAATCATGAATCAATTTGATAGAAAATCCCATGAATACAAAGCTATCAAACGCTACTGGAAGCTCATTCAACAGGATAGTCGTAAACTAAGTGATAAACGTTTATATCGCCCTACTTTTTCGCATGCACTTAACAAATAAGGAGATTCTAGACAAGCTTTTGAGCTATTCAGAAGACTTGAGACACCACTATAATCTCTATCAGCTCTTGCTTTTTCACTTTCAGAACAAGGAGCCAGACAAATTTTTCGGACTCATTGAGGACAATCTTAAACAGGTTCATCCTCTTTTTCAGACTATCTTCAAAACCTTCCTCAAGGATAAAGAAAAGATTGTCAACGCCCTTCAACTACTCTATTCCAACGCCAAACTGGAAGCGACCAATAATCTCATCAAACTTATCAAACGAAATGCATTTGGTTTTCGGAACTTTGAAAACTTCAAAAAACGGATTTTTATCGCTCTGAATATAAAAATGGAGAGGACAACGATTGTCCTCTCTAGATGTTAGCTTTTATTCAACCCACTACAGTTGACAAAGAGCCAATTAAATCTCAGACTTCTATAGCATTATTTGATCAATTCATAGATTGCTTCAGCGTAGATGGCTGCTGCACGGAAGAGATCATCCAAGGCGATAAATTCATTGGCCTGGTGCATAGTATCGATAGAATCTGGGAACATAGCACCGTAGGCTACACCATGCTCTAATAGACGTCCAAATGTTCCTCCACCGATGACTTGTTCGTGACCTTGAAGACCTGTTTGTTTTTCGTAAACATTCAACAAGGTTTGGACAAGTGGATCTTCCATTGGCACATAGTGAGGAGTGTGACCATGCTCAGAAAGGCTAACTGAAGCAACAGGCAAGGTTTCAAGAACTGACTTGATTTGCTCTGGGCTTGTTCCTTTTGGATAACGGAAGTTGAGGGCAATGGTATTGTCAGCACTTGATTCGTCGAAGCGGAAAACACCCGCATTCATAGAAAGGGCACCCATCTTTTCATCCACATGAGCAACCTTCAAGTTCTTCCCTTCGTGGTCGTTCAAAAGAATCTTACCAGCAATGTCAAGGTAGTCTTTTGCAGGTCCTTCAAAAGCAAATTGGCTAAGGAAGAGGGCAAGATAAGTTGCACCATTGACACCCGAAGCAGGCATGGCACCATGGGCTGATTTACCAATTACTGTCACCTTGTACTGACCGTTCTCTTCTTGGATGTTCCCTCTGAGTTTGTGATCTGCAACAAAGGCATCTAGTTTCCCTTGCAAGTCAGCTAAGTCACCTGAAATGACTGCTGTTGCTGATTCTGGCACCATGTTTTCACGCAAGCCACCTGTAAAGCTGTGAAGACGTGCTGCACCAGTATTTTCACCTGCAAAGTGAAGATATTCTGTGATATTTCCTTTTTTTCACCATTGATGATAGGGAATTCAGCATCTGGAGAGAAACCAAAGTCTGGTTTTGCAAGTCCTACATGCTCAAAGTAGTAGTCCATATCTGCCCAACCTGATTCTTCGTCTGTTCCCACGATGAAACGAACTTTCTTAGAAGTTGGAAGTCCCAATTCTTTGATGATTTTCAAACCATAGTAACAAGCTGTAGTTGGTCCCTTATCGTCAGAAGCACCACGCGCATAAAGACGACCATCTTTGATAGTTGGAGTGTAAGGGTCAGTGTCCCAACCGCTACCAGCTGGCACTACGTCCATGTGGGCAAAGATTCCGAGAACTTCTTCTCCTTCACCAAACTCAAAATGTCCTGCATAATTGTCGACATTTTTTGTTGGGTAGCCATCACGGTCTGCGATTTCAAGGAATTTCTCCAAGGCTTTTACTGGCCCAGGTCCAAATGGATGCTGAACATCTGCCTTGCTATCATCACGTTCTGAGTTGATTTCCAAAAGGCTAAACAAGTCAGCCAAGAGGGCTTCTTTGCGTTTTTCTACTTCTGCTGTAAAATCAATTGCTGTCATTTTTTCTTCTTTCTATCTTTTCTCGATAATTTCATCTACTGGCAAGCGGTAGCTTGGTTCTAACTTCTCATCTGTGTATCCTACTGTGATCAAAAGCTCAGGACGGAAACGTTCTTCGATTTCCAAGACTTCATTGACTTTTGATTTGTCAAAACCAAGGATAATGTTTGATCCGATTCCTTGGTCAGTCAAAGCAAGGACCAAGTTCATAGCTACAAGCCCAGCATTAAGAGCCAAGTAGTCACTGACTTGTTGTTCGTTGTAACGCGCAAACTCAGCTGGAAGATTTTTCAAGAAGTATTGCAGTTGCTCTTCTGAGAAATTGTTGGCACCACCAATACGGGCAATCTTGCGAGCACGTTTAGCTAAGTCTGTATCTGTAAACAAGGCAATGGTTACAGGTGCAGATGCTACTTGCTCAAAGTTTGAACCGTAAGCCAATTTTGCTAGTTCAGCATTTCTTTCACGAACCACGACGAATTTCCAAGGCTGACTGTTGTGAGCGCTTGGTGCCAAGGTTGCGATTTCGATAGCTGTACGAACATCCTTCGGATCGACAGGTTTATCAATAAAATGCTTGGTCGCATGACGTTTTTTATTTAACTCAAGAAATTTCATAATTGATTTCCTTTTCTATTTCTATTGCTTCCATTTTACCACATTCTGAAAGAGCTTGCAGAGTTTTTTTCATTAGTGAAACAAATTATCTTTTTTTCTTACTTGAGTTGTTTACTACAAAACTGGAAATTATAATAATTCTCTATCACGTCCATAAAAAAATATATTGGCTATCTGATTGATTGTCTGGTAAGCTAGATACCATTAAGTAAAGGAGACTCTTATGAAAAAATTATTCTTATTATTAGCCATTAGTCCCTTGTTGGTCGCCTGTGGACAAGCCAAACAGGATAGTGCTTCTACTTCCACTGCTAGTCCTAAAACCATTGTCGTAGCAACTGCTGGAGACATCCCACCTTTTGATTTTGAAAAAGATGGAAACCTAACTGGATATGATGTTGAAGTTTTAAAAGCAGTCGATGAAAAACTGGATCAATACAAGATTGAATTTCAAAAAACAGCTTGGGAAAGTATCTTCCCTGGAGTGGATGCCGGCCGTTATCAAGCAGCAGCCAATAACCTAAGCTACACCAAAGAGAGAGCCGACAAATACCTCTACTCACTCCCAATCGCTAAAAATCCTTTGGTTCTCGTGAGCAGAAAAGACAAGGCTCTTACTTCTATTCAAGACATCGCTGGTAAAACAACCCAGGATGATACTGGAACTTCTACTGCCAAGGTTGTTACCGACTGGAATCAAAGCCACTCCGACAATCCTGCAACCATCCAATACTCTGGTGAGGATGTCGCTAAACGTCTGACTGATCTCGCCAATGGTGAATTTGATTTCCTAATCTTTGATAAAATCTCTGTTCAAAAGATTATCCAAGACCGAGGTTTAGACTTGAACATGGTTGACTTGGAAAGCAATGACAATCCAAACAACTACATCATCTTTTCAAGTGACCAAAAAGAATTTAAAGACCAATTTGACAAGGTCCTCAAAGAACTCTACCAAGATGGAACCCTTGAAAAACTCAGTAAAACCTATCTCGGTGGTTCTTACCTACCAGATTAATCTCAATTACAATAAGATATATTAAAAACGATTGGCTAGTCCAATCGTTTTATTTAGTATTTGTTTGTTAAAGCAACTCTTACAAAAAATCAAAATAATTCTTCACATCCTCCACATAGCCATGCTTTTCATTTAGGCTAGCAAGTAATTCCCTATTATGTCCTTGATAGTTGTCCTCACGTCGCAATTCTTCATACATTTCGATAAAGGGAAGGTCTTTGGTCTTGGCTGATTCTAGCTCTGCTTCATAATCATAAGCAACCTTACGAAATTGGATATTGACCAATTCACCATTTTCAACCTCAAGTAAGGCATACTGGGCTCGGTGATTTTTCAGCCCTTCCCAGTCAAAATAAGGCATACCAATCGAACCTGGATTGATGATTTGTTGGCCTTGGCTACCATAACGTAGGAGCTGTTTATGGACATGCCCATAGACAGCTATATCAGTAGTTTCGTCAAGTAGCTGGTCAAATTTATCTGTGTTATTTCCAACAGACAAGTCACCACCATAGTTCTTATCAGGCAAATTATGTGAAAGAGAAAAGCGCAGTCCATCAACTTCTTTCTTTTCTAACATAGGCAAGCTTCGTAGCCAGGTAATCGTTGCAGGATCCATTCGCTCCATTAAAAACTGGGTCAATCGCATGAGCTGGATTTCTTGGGGATCCTCTAAACCATATTGCCCATCTAAAACCTCCAACACACAATCATCCCAGTTGCCTCGAACGGATGCTGTAATGGGAAGGTCTTTCAAAAGAGCCACCAAGTCATTTGCTCCCCGTACCCAGGAAGAAAAATATCTCCCAGAAGCCAATATTCAGTTGCTCCCAAATTTTTAGCGTCCTTGAGTACTCCAGCTAAAGCCGTCGTGTTGCCATGAATGTCTGATAAAATTGCAATCTTATGGTTCATTTTCTGCTCTTTCTTTATTGGATAGCATTCAGGGTATCCAAATCACTCTTATTTTTCTTCATTATAGCATAAAAATCGCTAGAAGAATTTCACATAGAAATATTATCACCAAGATTTTTTTAAAAAAATATGTCAAAAAAATAGTTGACATTATGTTCTTAAAAAGAATATACTATAGTCAAATATATGTGACATTAACTAAAAAAGGAGGAAGCATGAATCGTGTGAAAGAATTCCGCAAGGAACTAGGAAAGTCCCAACTCGAACTTGCCAAGGATATCGGTGTCTCTAGGCAAACTATCAACATGATTGAGAACGACAAGTACAATCCTACCCTGGAACTTTGTCTCAATCTCGCCCGCAGCCTCCAAACTGACCTCAACAGTCTCTTTTGGGAAGACGATTTTTAAAAAGGAGAAGAAAAATGAAAAAAAGAACACCTCTATGAAAAAAACTAATCAAACGTATCTATGGCATTTCAGGACCACTTGATGAACACAAACGACGCGAGGCTGACCACATCGGGAATAAAGTCTTTATGATTCTCTTTTACCTCATGACTCTAGGCAATTTCATCCCCTTTGTTCTTGCTTATAAATATCCCCAAATGGTCGCTTTCGGATATCCAATCATTATTTTTCTGGTTTCCTTGGTTTGTTCTTTCTATGTCACTACTCAAACTAAAAAAACTGGTATTGCTGCTATCGATCCTGATATGTTGAGCCAGAAGGAAAAGAAACAGTTACGTAATCCTGGACTTAAAGCTGGTCTGGTTTATGGAATAGCCATGTTCTTTGGAATGCCACTTCTCAATATCCTAATGGATGATAGCAAAAGCTATCTTACCGCTCTTTTAAATACAAGAAGTATCTTGTCAACCATCGTTGCAGCCTTCTTTTTCGGATTAACAGTGCATATTGTCATCACTCTTCGTGTTCAAAAAGCTAGAGAAGATCAAGACGACGATTAGGAGGAAACTTATGAAATCACTACAAACTTTAATTCTCAGCCATATTTTGATCAGTATCTTTATGACAGTTTTCCTAGTTTATGGCCAAATTACGCGTCCTTTTCTAATCATCTTCCTCTTAGCCCTTCCTGTCTTGAACAAAGGACAAAGATTTCAGAAAATCACATCAAAAAAAACACGCCTCTTAAACGTATCTCTCTGCTTTATCCTCGTATCTTTCCCGCAACTGTTAACGAATTCTATGGATTGGAGATATCTCTTATTTCTAACCATCTGTATCGTTTTTAGTCTAGTCTACTTCTATACTCTCTATCAACTCTTTAAAGAAGCTAATCAAAAACAAGGTTATTAAGAGGTCACTACCATGAAAAAAGAAGACTTAACAACTCGCTTACTTCGAAATTTCTTTCATATACAAGGGCCTTTTGATGAATGCCGTCAAGAGGTCATCTATAAGGCTTGCGCCCGTTCCATGGTCCAAATCTTTTACTCTTCCTTCTTTCTCTTCCTGTTCTATCTTTTGTTTGGGCGCTTTATAGAGATAGTTCGAATAGCTATGCCCTATCTCTACTTCTTGATGATTTTTACCCTCAGTCTCAAGGCAAGATATTCTACTAGAGGGCTCCACTTAGAAGATGATGATAAATCCGAGATTCGACAAATCACTTACAGCAAGCGCCAAATCAAGTTAAGAAGTTGGTTAGTTGGAACTAGCATCCCAACTCTCTACTTATTTATCCTATTTTCCAAAAAAGTAATCTTTGAAAATCACTCGATTACAGATTTCTTTTTGCAGTTTCTAGAACTCAAAATGATCCTACTCCAAGTCCTACTAGTAGGACTTGGAGTAGGATCAATCTTCGGTACTATGACTTATTATTTTTTATCTGAACATGAAGAACAGTAGGTATAAGCTGAACTAATTAATTTACACGTTCGCGATAGAAGAACCCCCTAACACTTCTCAGTGCTAGGGGCTTTTTTAGTTCCTTAAATACCGCATATATTCTACTAATACATAGACAAGGATTGTTAAACAAATGATCGTTTCCAGCCAAACGAGGAGGTTAAGGACTGGAATCTGCAGAATGCCTTGGGCCATTTTTAATGAAGTTGCTGTGATGATAGTTGGGAAGGTTAGGGCTGAAAAAGCTGGTTGAAATCCCTGTTTTAAGATCCTTGGCAAACGACTGAGGACAAAGAAAAAGAAAGTCTGTGAGGCAAGGATCATGACTAGCAAAATCCAGCCATGAAGTCCTGAACCTTCGATCCGAACGAGTGCTGCTAACAGTAGAGAAAAGGGAGCACAATAGATTCCTTCTTGCCCCAGTAAAGCCCGTGGCAATGGATTACTTTTCAAATCTTGATAAATCAGAGGATAAAGGAAAAGGGTTAAGGTAAATCCAAAAATCCAAGCTCCATAGGCAATCTCGATTATGCCCACCACTGGGTAGGTCAAGCTTGCTACTGCTATCCCTACATAAAGAACTGTCCAACTTGGCGTTGCGCTCGTTCTTGGTTTAGTCTGAACATAATTTTTAGTGAAATAAATGATTAAACCTACATCTAGAAGAAAAGCAAACCACCAGAGAGCTTGCGCTATGATACTCATACTCGTAGGTAAGATTCGCAGTAAGTAGGTTGATAAAATCATCCCTGCCATGGGAAAGGTCGCCATTCCCGATAATAGAGGAGCTTTCTTAAGTTCTTGCTGGCTTTCTTGCCAATCACTAAGATGACTGTATAAAAAATAAAACCATAAAATCAATCCTGACAAACTAAAGACGTGCGATAATAGTGGAAAAATATCCAATATGAGATTGCCTGCTCCAGCCAATCCCAATAAGCACCCTGAAAAGGCCAAGGGGAGTTTTTTCATGTGAACCTCCAATAGTCATGTTATTATCAGTATAGCATAAAAGCGCTTAAATTGAGGATTAAAAAACGAAGTTTAAAAAGATAAACCTCGTTTTTATTTTCTTTATTTTTAGTTTGTCGCTAGAATATGGCGCAATTGCACTGCACTAGGAGAAACAATTGGTAAAAAGGCCCCTTCATTCCAACGACGTATGAAACCGGATGTCGATTTACTAAAGTATCCTCTACCGCCACCAGCTTGTAGTTCTAACAAGAGACTTTGGGCAACAATATCAACAATATCAATTCGTAACTGGAAAAGCTCACGCGGATTTCTAACGAAATAGGACTCTTCAGATAGTCCTTGATGGAGAGAATGTCGAATATCATCTAACTGTTCGACCTGATGCTGCCATTCTTCCTTCAAGACACCTCGTTTCCCCAATTCTTTTTCGACTTCTGAGAGTGAACGTTCAGCCAAACCAAAGGCTAGGCCAAATTGGTAGCCTAAAAAGGCTGGACGATTTTGCGCTAAAAATTGATGAGCATTCTTGGATAGAATCCACTCTTCCTTTAAAGGTACCTTGTTAAAAGTAAGGGCTGCTGTATTCCCTCCTTGGAGAGAGACAAATTCCAAATCTTCGGAACGACTAAAGTTTTCTGCGTCCGATGGTACGGCTACTACATAACTTGTACTCGGATCATCTGCAAATCCTGCTACAAAAATAGTGAGGAAGCGATCCTTACGAGCATTGGTCACCCAAGGAAGTCGGCCTTTTAGGTAATAATTCCCATTTTCTTCAAGGATACGAACATTTAGTTCCTCTAAGTCAGATAGATACTTGACCGCATTAGATAAGGCCGTAGCACCTGCATATTCTCCTGATAAGAGTTTTTCCAAGTAAACTTCTTTGAAATAAGCATTGTCAGTATGTAGAATATTGTCTATTAAAGTTCGTTGCCCCCATGAGATAAAGGAAGCTGTTAAGGAATGTTGAGCGAGTTCTGCAAGGATATCGATAACATCTTGATCACTTCCACCTAGCCCTCCAAGAACTTTTGGTACTCCTACACGAAAGGCACCTTCTGCAGCAATTTTCTCAATCAGCTCTTCTCCAGCTTGACATGATTTTTTGTCAATTTCATCGGCGTGCTTGTCTAACCAGATTAAAAATTCTTCTGAAAAAAATCCCATACTCTGCCCTCCTCTTATGCATAAGGTTGTAATTCTGGATTAATCGGTGTGTTAGCTAGGTTGTTGGCATAGTTACAAAGACTTGCTAGACTGACACCGAGAACAACATCCAAGGCATTTTCTTGTGTATAGCCTGCTTCAAGAAATTCTCCAAGAGCTTCATCTCCTACGCGCCCTTTGGTATTGATAACTGCCAAGGTAAACTTAGCCAGGGTATCCAGCTTAGGATCGCTTTCGATTGGAGTACGATTGCGAAGGGCTTGAAGTAGGTCATCGTTCATCTGGATTTGCTTGATAGAAAAGGCTGTGTGACCAGCGACGCAGAAGGCACAACCGTTGGTTACAGCTGCAGTGATTTGCACCACTTCTCGTTCTACAGGTGTTAGACTATTGCGACGGTTAATAGCTCCAACAGTGCGATAAGCCTCTAGGGCTGTAGGAGCATTGGCCAAAAGACCGATAAGATTTGGGATATAGCCATTGTTGTCCTTTTGTACCGTTTCAAGAACTTCTTTCACTTCTGCTGGTGCTGATTCTACTGTGTGGATAGTAAATGTTGTCATAAGGGGACCTCTTTTCGTTTTGTAATTGAATGGTTTCTGCGAAAATCTTACGAAATCTCATCAGCCTATTGAACAAATCCTTGCCTTGATTGATGACTCATTAGCTTTTCGTTGACAATAAGTCTAACACAGAATCTATACCTTGCATAATATATATTTTAAATTGCACTGATAAAAAATTTTTATGAAAACAAAAAAATCACACCAGATGTGTGATCATACTGTTAATTTATCTGATACTTGTTTCTTAAAACTAAGATGGACTCTACTAGTAAGCAGAAGATAGCCAAGCCAAAGCCAGTAAATACTCCAAAATATTCTGTGATAAAACTCATTAGAAAAACAGAAGCAGAAAAAGCCAATGTAGAGACAACTTCAATAACGGAGTAAACATTCACAAGTTCCTTCTCATCAACCGATTCCTGTAAAAATACGCTCTCAGGAACTTCCTTAATTTGAGATAGAAAACCAATTACTAGAGATAGGAATAGAAAAATAGGTGGATTTGGAAATAGTAATATCAAAAGAGTTACTAGTGCTGTTGCTAACAAAAAAAAGGTCATAGTTTGATATTTATAGGTAACAACTTTCTCTGCTAGACGGAAGACAATAGCTCCTCCCAAGATAATCCCCAAGGAATAGACTGTATTGACGTAGCCCCAATAGCTTTCTGACTGATGTAAAATTTCAGTCACAAACACAAGTAAAACAGAAGATACCCAGATAGCATTGGCTAAAATTTCTAAAAGATTGGCTTGGACAATAAAGCCTAATCTTGATTCTTTAGCTACCAATCGCCAACCTTTTGTTAAAGTCTCAAGACTTGTTTCAGAGGACAACTCTTCTTTTTCGACAAGTGGTAAACCGAACATCAAAATCGTCGAAAATGTAAACAAGGCTAACACAATGAGCAGGCTAGGATTCATTCCCAGACTAGCAAATAAGAAGCCTCCTAAGCCCCAACCAACGAGTTGTACACTTTCACCACTCATTGAGATGGCTGCATTCGCTTTAGCTAAATCTCTCGCATAGCGTGGAACAATCGCATAGGAAACAGGTGCTGCAAAACCATCCAAAATGGAGATTAAGGTAACAATAGCGTATAAAAGAGGGATAGAGATATTTCCAGTGTACTTGAGTAGAAAAACCAAAATCGCTAGCAGAATTGTCTTACCAAATTGAGTCAAGAAAAGAACACGATTTAAAGCTAATTTCTTCGTTACTAATGGAACTAAGAAACTAGCTAAAAAGGAGGATAGACCTATCAGAATTGGCACTAGGGAGCTTGATATGACCGAACCAGATAAGACAAACACATTTGCAATCACAATGACTCTAAAAAAGACATCTGCTAGATTCGCAATTCCCTGTGAAGTCACTAATTTTCGAATATCTTTTGACATAAACATCTCCAGTTTATTTTTCTTTCGCACATAGATGAAACAAGACATATCAGACTAATACTCTTCGAAAATCAAATTCAAACCACGTCAGCTTCGCCTTGCCGTACTCAAGTACAGCCTGCGGCTAGCTTCCTAGTTTGCTCTTTGATTTTCATTGAGTATAAAAACAGATTTATGCTGACTATTATACAATAAATAAAAAGTGCAAATAAAGGATATCATTAAAGAGGTACTATTGAATTTCATTCATCTTATGACATAATACTCTTCGAAAATCTCTTCAAACCGCGTCAACGTCGCCTTGCCGTATATATGTTACTGACTTTGTCAGTTCTATCCACAACCTCAAAACAGTGTTTTGAGCAACCTGCGGCTAGTTTCCTAGTTTGCTCTTTGATTTTCATTGAGTATAAAATAAAAGACTAGCCCTAGTAGTGAAAAAACTAGCATCTCACAAACAGATGCTAGTCTTATCTATAAATGGTAATATCAATCATACATTATTTATCAAAATACTTCTTCGTCTCAGCAATAACAACTGGCGACAAGGCCAAGATAGCAATCAAATTTGGTAGAGCCATGAGGGCATTAACAATATCCGCAATGACCCAGACCATATCCAGCTCGATAAATCCTCCCAGCAAGACCATGAGTACAAAGACCACACGATAAAGTCAGATAAAACGAACACCAAAGAGAAACTCAAAACAACGCTCTCCGTAATAGTTCCATCCCAAAATCGTAGTAAAGGCAAAGAGTACCAAGAAGATTGTTAGAAGAGCAGGTCCAAAGAAAGAAAATACTGTAGAAAAAGCGGACTGAGTAAGGGCAACCCCGTCTAAATTACCATTCCAAACCCCAGTCACTAAGATTGTCAAACCAGTCAAGGTACAGATGATCAAGGTATCAATAAAGGTTCCTGTCATGGAAATTAAACCTTGCTCCACCGGTTCGTTGGTCTTAGCTGCTGCAGCCGCAATGGGTGCTGAACCCAAGCCAGATTCGTTTGAGAAGACACCACGCGCCACACCATTTTGAATAGCCATCCGAACACTAGCTCCTGCAAATCCTCCCACTGCAGCTATGGGACTAAAAGCTGATGTGAGAACCAGTGAAAGTGTTGCCGGTACTTTATCAATATTAAAGAAAATGACTGTCAAGGTTCCCAATATATAGATAATGGTCATAAAGGGAACAACTGTAGTTGATACCTTAGAAATGGACTTGAGTCCACCAAAGACCGCGATCCCTACAAAAATAGATAAAACAATCGCAGTAATTGCCGGATCAATACTAGCCGTATTTTGCACGGATTCTGTAATGGAATTCACCTGGGTAAAAGTACCGATTCCCAAAAGTGCAACTAGTACTCCAGCTACAGCAAAGAAGATTGCAAGAGGGCGCCATTTTTCGCCCATCCCTAGAAGGATATAGTGCATCGGTCCTCCTGCTACCGCACCATGATCATCCTTAGTACGGTATTTAATGGCAAGTAGTCCTTCTGCATACTTGGTTGCCATTCCAAAGAAAGCAGCCACCCACATCCAAAAAAGAGCACCTGGTCCACCAACCTTGATAGCCGTTGCAACCCCGATAATATTTCCTGTACCAACAGTTGCTGCGAGGGCTGTACATAGTGCAGCAAAGCTAAATACATCTCCATGCCCCTTATCCTTGGTAAAAATAAGCTGGAAGGCCTTAGGGAGACGCAAGATTTGTAAAAGCCCTAAACGAAGAGTCAAGTAAATCCCTGTACCAACCAATAAAATTAAAAGGGGTGGGCCCCATACCAGAGCATCCAGCTCTTTTAGCAAATTTAACATCCTTTTCTCCTATCTATTCAACCCCAAAAGAAAGAGCACATATTAAAAACATGTACTCTGGAATGCATCGATAAATGCCAAAAAGCGCTCTATCATTGCTCTGTCCTTTTACCTGAGAGTTTGAGCAGTTGCCTGCCTTGCCCCTTCGGTGCCTTTACGGTCTCTCCAGAGTTCCGTCCATTTACAGTCATGAAAAAAATCAAACGATTTTCCACTTCTATTAAACTTCATTCGGTGTTGTATTTAATTTTTATTTATTTTACAAGAAAATTTAGCTCTTGTCAATTATTTTCAGAAAATTTTATTATAATTTTCATTCGTTTCGCTTTATCCCTTAAAGGTTACAATGGTTGCGCCAGATCCGCCTGCATTTTGTGGTGCATAGCCAAAGCTCTTGACTTGTTTATTTCTTTGTAGGTACTTAGTCACCCCTTCACGGATGACTCCTGTACCGATACCATGGATGATGTCAACTTGGGCCATATTGTTGAGCAGGGCTTGGTCGATAAAGGCATCCAAGGCTTCCATAGCCTCCTCGTAGCGTTTGCCACGAAGGTCTAGTCGAGCTTGTGGACCTTTTCCTGCTGCACGTTTAACGACGTTAACTTGTTTCTTCTTGACTGGCGCTTCTTTCTGGGCTTGAACCAAGTCAAACTCTTTTTCCTCAAGTGTCATCTTAATCAAGCCAACCTGTGCTTCCCAACGTCCATCCTTGAGTTGATTGGTCAAGGTACCACGTTGACCATAGCTTAAAACGATAATATCATCTCCAACTTTTGGAGCTCGTTTTTTCTTGGCCTTTTGGAGGACCTTGTTTTTAGAAAGGTCAACTTTTTCAGGGGCTAATTTTTTGAGCTTAGCTTTGGCTTCAATAATCTCATGTGGTTTTAGTTGAGATTTACTGTGAAGATTTTTAAGTATATCATCACTCTCAGCTAGTGCTAAGTCAACAATCTCAGCAGCTTGTTCACGCGCCTTATTGAGTTCAGTTTCCTTTTCACGATTAAGCTCATTGTAGAGTTTTTTAAGGGCACGGTTCATCTTGAGATTTTCTTGCTCGACTTGGCGAATATTCTCAAGACGTTTCCGGCTTTCAAGTGTTTGTTCTTCCAACTGCTCAATGATCCGATTGACATCATTGTCTTGGTTAATCTGCTTGCTGGCATCGCCTACGATGACATCTGACAGCCTAGACGTTTGGCAATCTCAAAAGCATTACTTCGACCAGGTACTCCTTGCATAAAGCGATAGGTTGGACGCAGGCTAGCTGTATCAAATTCCATGCTGGCATTCTGAACATAAGCCGTTTCAATCCCGTAGGCCTTTAGTTCAGGATAATGAGTGGTTGCCATAGTCTTGACTTGACGCAAACGCAAGTCTTCTAAGATAGACATAGCAAGGGCTGCTCCTTCTTGAGGATCTGTACCAGCACCAAGCTCATCTAATAGCAAGAGGGAGTTCTGATTGACCTTACCCAAAATATCTACGATATTGGTCATATGACTAGAGAAGGTTGAAAGACTTTGCTCAATGGACTGCTCGTCTCCGATATCTGCGAAAATCTCCTCGAAAATCCCTACACGACTACCCTTATCAGCTAAAATTGGTAGACCAGACTGGGCCATCAACTGAGTCAAACCTAAGGTCTTGAGCATAATGGTCTTACCACCCGTATTAGGACCAGTAATAACAATAGCTGTCAAATCTTTCCCAAAGTGCACATCATTGGCAACAGCGTTTTTAACCAAGGGATGACGAACGTGAAGAAGTTGAATCTCCTGTCCCTCAGACACTTGAGGTACTACTGCCTCCGTATCTTGGATAAAGCGAACCTTAGCACGAATCAGGTCCAAATGTCCAATAATCCAAGCATCATTGGCGATTTCAGCTGCATGAGGTCTTACTCTTTCAGAGAGTTCTTGGAGGATACGCATCATCTCATAGCGTTCGTCTGCACGAAGACTTGCGATTTCTTCACTTAGCTTGACCACTTCACGTGGTTCGATATAAACAGTGTTCCCACTGGCAGAGATATCATGAACCACACCAGCAATCTTATTACGATAGGTATTCTTAACTGGAAGAACTTGGCGACCATTTCTACTTGCGATGATACCTTCTGTCAGCATCTGAGCTTTTTGTTTGAGAAGGTCTTGCAGGACATCACGGACTTGACTTTCACTATCATGGATTTTTCGACGGATTCGTGCCAAATCCTCACTAGCAAAGTTCTCAATAAATCCAGCTTCGTTGATAGCTTGTAGATTTCCCTGTAAATGTGGAAAATCATGAAGTTTCTCAAACCAGTTAGCTAGGTGGTCTAAACGTACATTTTCAAGATTGTCATAGAAATTCTGCAATTCACGACTGGCAAAAGATGACACGTTTGAGAAGGAAAAATTCCTCGATATTGAGGTCAGCACCCATCTCCAAACGTTTGCTAGTTGCAGCAATATCTTTTGTTGCCGAAATGCTGAAATGAGGATGTTCGACAAAGAGTTCTTGCATTTCCTTCATCTCTGCAAAAGCTTGTCTAATCTTGTCTCCTTTATCAGTCGGAGCAAGTTCTTTCAACTGCTCTAATCCTTGCTCGGTCAAAAGATGAGGCTCAAATAAAGCCTTGACCTTATTAAATTCTAACGTTTCTAGTATTTTTTTATTCATTTTCTTTTCCTTCGTAATGAGCGAACGAATTTTTCAAATTCTCACTCTTTTCAAAAAGGCTCCTAAACTATTGATACTCAATGAAAATCAGAGAGCAAACTAGGAAGCGACCCGTAGGTTGCTCAAAGCACTGCTTTGAGGTTGTAGATAAGACTGACGAAGTCAGTCACATATATAATCCAAGGCGAAGCTGACGTGGTTTGAAGAGATTTTCGAAGAGTATGAAATTGTAAACAAAAGGCTAGGAATAGTTCCCGCCCTTTTTATCCGATTATTTTGGTTACCCAGAGTTGTTTAATCATATGACTAGTGATGGGAACACTCTGGATAATATGTTTAGCTACAAAACTGTTTTCAAGTGAATTTTGAACAATTTGTAAAGGAATAGTCGCAAGAATAGTCAGTATCATCTGGAGGACAAATAAGGTCACAGCCACTGATAAAACTCCTGCGCCTATACGGAAATATTGACCCGCTAGCTTTTTAGTCGGTAGAAGATTAAGAAAGAGACCCAGCAACCGACCGAAGCAGTAAAATACCGTAAAGGCTAAGAGATAACCAATCCCTGCATAAAAGACTTTGTCCAGCTGGAAAAGTTGATTCGACGGGAAAAAGAAGGTTCCCTGCCCTTGCTGTGGACTTGCATATGGGATCAACAAATCAAATTGTTTCCCTAAAGATTGATAAAAATTTCCTGCAAGAAGAGCTGAAATTACAGTTGCTACAAAATAGTAAATCTGTAGAACTAAACCTCTACGATAACCGATATAAAAGCTCCATGCAAGAACCAATAAGAGAAGGACGGAAATCATAGGGAATCCTCAATCTTGCTCTGTTCTTGTTTTGCTGCTACAACCTGATGACGGAGAGCTTCTAATTCTTGCTCCTTATCATCAAATTCAATCTCACGACTGAGTTGAGTTGACAAACTATTGACTGCTAATAAAATAGCGATTGTCTCATCTTCCGCTCCAGGCATTTGTTCTTTGATTGCTTCATATTTTTCTGTTGCGACCTTGGCAATTTCCTCCATAAAGAGGTTGTCATGCTCAGTTGTTAGGGTCAATGTTTTTTTGCCGAATGTAAACTTGTATCGATTTAAATTTGCCATAAAATTCACCTCACGATATTATACCAAATTTCACTAAGTTTGTCAGTTTTTACCAATTCTACAGCTTTTATGGTACAATAAGAACTATGGCAAGTATTACATTAACCCCAAGTGAAAAGGAAATCCAAGCCTTTGTTCAGCAATATGAACAGGCACTGACTCCTAGTAAAAATCCTTATATTCGCTACTTTTTGAAGCTTCCGCAGGCAAGTGTTTCCGTCTATACTTCTGGAAAGGTCTTGCTTCAGGGAGAAATGGCTGAAAACTATGCCAGTTTTTTTAGTTATCAGGTCAGTCAAGGAACTAGCGGACAAAATTTCCCCTTGATTGGAACAGATGAGGTGGGGAATGGTTCCTACTTCGGTGGTCTGGCTGTAGTAGCATCCTTTGTGACTCCTGACCAACATGACTTCCTACGAAAACTAGGGGTAGGGGATTCTAAGACTCTGACAGACCAAAAGATTCGTCAACTTGCCCCTCTGCTTAAGGAGAGAATCCAGCACCAAGCGCTGCTTCTTTCTCCAAGTAAGTATAATGAAGTCATTGGGGAGCGCTACAATGCCGTTTCCGTAAAGGTAGCTCTGCACAATCAAGCGATTTTTCTCCTCCTCCAAAAGGGAGTCCAGCCAGAAAAGATTGTGATCGATGCTTTTACGAGTGCTCAAAACTATGACAAGTACTTAAAAAATGAAGCCAATCATTTTTCTAATCCAGTCATCCTAGAGGAAAAAGCTGAAGGTAAGTACTTGGCTGTCGCAGTAAGTTCTATCATTGCGCGTGATCTCTTTCTAGAAAATCTCGAAAATCTGGGTAGAGAACTTGGTTATCAACTTCCAAGCGGGGCTGGAACAGCTTCTGATAAGGTAGCTAGCCAAATCCTTCGTGCTTATGGTATGCAGGGACTCAACTTCTGCGCCAAACTACACTTTAAAAATACTGAAAAAGCAAAAAAACTGCTAGAAAGGTAAATTATGAAATATTTTAAATCGTTTTTAAAAGAGTGGAGTTTTATCCTCATTATCACTCTTATCGCCCTTAGTCGTCTCTTTCTCTGGAGGAATGTCAGTGTAGAAGGACATTCAATGGATCCTACCTTAGCAGATGGAGAAGTCCTCTTTGTGGTTAAACATCTCCCAATCAATCGTTTTGATATTGTGGTTGCTCATGAAGACGATGGGAACAAGGATATCGTTAAACGGGTCATTGGTATGCCAGGAGATACCATTCGTTATGACAACGATAAACTCTATATTAACGGTCAAGAAACTGACGAGCCCTATTTAGCCGAATACCTTAAGCGTTTCAAGGAAGATAAACTCCAAAGCACTTATACTGGAACTGGTTGGGACGGCAAAAAGGGCGAATACTTTAGAACCATTGCCCAAAAGGCTCAGGCCTTTACCCTAGATGTTAATTACAACACTAGCTTCACCTTCACTGTACCAGAGGGGGAATACCTCCTACTGGGTGATGACCGTCTGGTATCTAGCGACAGTCGACACGTTGGTACCTTTAAGGCAAAAGATATCATCGGAGAAGCAAAATTCCGCTTCTGGCCACTCAAGCGTATCGGAACATTTTAAACTAGGAAGAGGCCGAGAATTTTCTATCTCAGCCTCTTCTCATTCTATTTTGACTCAATCTGGGATAAATTTTCTCAGACATTATTGTAAGGAATTTTATGGAAGTTTATTTTTCAGGCACCATTGAACGTATTATTTTTGAAAATGTCAGCAATTTTTTCCGTATTTTACTCCTAGATATTGAGGATACCAATGCTGAAGACTTTGATGATTATGAAATCATTGTCACAGGTACTATGGCTGATATCATTGAAGGAGAGGAATACACCTTTTGGGGACAAATTGTCCAACACTCCAAGTATGGGGAACAGCTACAAATGACTCGCTATGAGAGAGCCAAGCCGACTAGTAAGGGCTTGGTCAAGTATTTCTCCAGCAGCCATTTTAAGGGAATTGGACTCAAAACAGCCCAGAAAATTGTGGATATTTACGGAGATAACACTATTGACAAAATCTTAGAAAATCCAGACAAACTCCAGTCCATCTCTGGACTCTCTGCTAAAAATCGTGAAGCCTTCGTCTCAACTCTTCGTCTAAATTACGGAACAGAGATGGTCTTAGCCAAACTGGCTAATTACGGCATCCCAAATAAACTAGCCTTTCAGATTCAAGACTTTTACAAGGAAGAAACGCTAGAGATTGTCGAGAATTATCCCTATCAACTGGTCGAGGATATCAAGGGCTTGGGATTTACCATCGCTGACCAATTGGCCCAAGAATTGGGGATTGAGAGCCAGGCTCCCGAACGCTTCCGTGCTGGTCTCGTCCATAGTCTCTTTCAAGGTTGCATGGAGACGGGAGATACCTATATGGAAGCTAGAGACTTGTTGGAGCAAACCCTCAATCTTCTTGAATCCTCCCGTCCAGTCGAACTAGATCCGAGTCAAGTTGCCCAAGAACTTTCTTATCTGATTGAAGAAGATAAGGTTCAGCAGATTGATACCAAAATCTTTGATAATAGCCTCTTTTTTGCAGAAGAAGGGATTCGCAGCCATCTCATCAGAATCCTCGAAAAAGGTCAGAGTAAAAACAGGATCTAGAGACTATTCAAGACCATATCACAACTGTTGAGGAAGAACTGGGGATTGAGTATGATAGTATTCAAAAACAGGCCATCTGCGATGCTATCCAGAACAAGGTCTTTATCCTTACAGGTGGACCTGGTACAGGTAAGACTACTGTTATCAACGGCATTATCGCTGTCTATGCTCTCTTAGAAGGACTGGATCTCAAAAAAAAGAGCAATCTGCCCATTCTCCTAGCCGCTCCAACCGGTCGCGCAGCCCGGCGCATGAATGAATTGACAGGACTACCAAGTGCAACTATTCACCGCCACTTGGGTATGACTGGAGACGACGATACCAGCCATCTGGAAGATTATCTGGATGCTGACTTTATCATTGTTGACGAGTTTTCTATGGTAGATACTTGGCTAGCTAACCAGCTCTTCTCCAATATCTCCTCTAACAGTAAAATCCTCATCGTTGGTGATAGTGACCAGCTGCCTTCTGTCAGTCCTGGTCAAGTCCTAGCAGATTTACTCCAGATACCAACCATCCCTCAAACACGTTTGGAAAGAATCTACCGTCAGAGCGAAGAATCAACCATCGTCACTCTTGCAAGTCAGATTCGTCAGGGAATATTGCCTGCAGACTTCACCCAGAAAAAAGCAGATCGCTCCTACTTTGAAATCGCTAGTAACCATATCCCTGCTAGCATTGAAAAAATCCTAGGTGCTGCTATCAGAAGTGGCATCCCTGCTCGTGATATTCAAGTTCTTGCCCCTATGTACCGTGGAACTGCTGGTATTGATGCCATCAACCAGCTCATGCAAGACCTACTCAATCCTCCACAAAAAGACCAGCTTAGCTTTGAAGCTCCTCAGTGTCACTATCGAACAGGAGATAAGATTATCCACCTAGTCAACGATGCAGAGGTCAATGTCTTTAACGGAGACTTAGGCTATATCACAGACTTGATTCCAGCTAAATACACTGAATCAAAGCAGGATGAAATTGTGATTGATTTTGACGGCAATGAGGTCTCCTATCCTCGAAATGAATGGTACAAGATTCGCTTAGCCTATGCCATGAGTATCCACAAGTCTCAGGGTAGCGAGTTTCCCGTCGTTATTCTACCTGTCACTAGTGCAAGCAAGCGCATGTTAGAGCGTAATCTCATCTACACTGCTATCACTCGGGCCAAAAGTAAACTGATTTTACTAGGCGAAATACAGGCCTTTAACTATGCAACTCAACATATTGGAACAGCTCGTAAGACCTATCTAATTGAACGTTTCGCTGACCTAATGGAGAATGCCGAGGAAACAAACCAACTTACAACCGATACTGTCATCTCAACAGACACTGAACAATCCTATATTCTAACCGAAGACAACTGGTCTAATATTCCAGCCATGATTGGGATTACTGAAGAAGACCTACAGGAATTTTTCGGAAAATAAAGCATAAGAAAACCCACCGAATCAGGTGGGCTTTTATCTTGTATAGATTATTTTACTGTTGCAGTGCTTGTGATCAATTCAACAGCTTTTTTCACTGCGATATCGTGTTTCAACATTTCAGATGAAAGCAAGCTTTGTACTTGTGCAACTTCCATGTTGTAATCTGCAGCCAATTGCTCGATTTCTTTTTGGATTTCTTCTTCTGAAGCGTCAAATCCTTCAGCTTTCGCAACTGCTTCGATAACAAGGTTAGTCTTAGTACGTGACTCAGCTTCTGCTTCGTATTGTTTGTGAAGGTCTTCTTGAGTAGTTCCAGTGATTTGGAAGTACATATCAGGGTTAATACCTTGACGTTGCAAGTTTCCAAGGAATTCATTTACTGAACGGTGAACTTCTTCGTGGATCATTTCTTCTGGAAGTTCCACGATTTCAGCGTTTTCTACAGCTTTATCAATTGCTGCACCTTCAACTGCATCCTTGTATGCTTCTTCTTTAGCAGCAGCCAATTCCTTGCGGTATTTTTCTTTCAATTCAGCAAGTGTTTCAACTTCTTCATCGATGTCTTTTGCAAGTTCATCGTCAAGAGCTGGAACTTCTTTCGCTTTTACTTCGTGGATAGTTGTTACGAATTTAGCTTCTTTACCTGCAAGATCTTCTGCTTGGTAGTCTTCTGGGAATGTTACGATAACGTCTACAGTTTCACCAGCTGAGTGACCTACCAATTGGTCTTCAAATCCAGGAATGAATTGACCTGAACCAAGTCCAAGTGAGAAGTTTTCACCTTTTCCGCCGTCAAATTCAACACCGTCGATAGAACCAACAAAGTCGATAACAACAGTGTCGCCGTTTTCAGCAGCAGCTTCTTTGATCACCAATTCAGCCAAGTTGTTGCGTTCACGTTCGATACGTTCTTCAACATCAGCATCAGTTACTTCTTTTTCTACATCAACTGATACTTCAAGGTTTTTGTAGTCACCCAATTTAACTTCAGGTTTTGTAACAACTTCAGCAGTGATAACCCAGTCTTGACCTTTTTCCATAGAAGTTACGTCAATTTTTGGTTGTGCAACGACTTCAAGACCAGCTTCTTTTACAGCTGCTTCATAAGCGTTTGGCAAAAGAGCGTTCATAACGTCTTGGTAAAGTGACTCCTCACCAAATTTTTGGTCGAAGATAGGACGTGGAAGATGACCCTTACGGAAACCAGGAACGTTAAGAGATTTCTTTACTGAGTTAAATACACGATCCAATTCTGGTTTGATTTGGTCTTGAGAGATAGTGAAAGTCAAGACACCACGGTTTGTTTCTTTGTTTTCAAATGATACAGACATTCTGTCATTTCTCCTTAAAATTTTTTTAAATACAGTCTATTATATCATATACTGGTAACTTTTTTCAAGTCAGAACCGAGTTTTCAGAACTGCTTGAGATACTTGTTAATCCTAGATTACTGTTTTTTGCTTAACGTATCCAATTTATCAAGAAAAAACATTAAAAACTTATTTCAAAGAAAAAATTACCTCTGAAACAGAGAGTTTTGATTTCACTCCAAAAAATTCATCTAGAAGTCCTCATGGCCAACCAGGTGATGCTGAAAGGCATAGACTGCTGCCTGGGTGCGGTCGCTAACCTGAAGTTTAGCAAGGATGTTTGAAACATGAGTTTTTACAGTTTTGAGGGAGATAAACAATTCATCTGCGATCCGCTGATTTTCATAACCCTTGGCAATCAGTTGAAGGACGTCGCGTTCACGCGCAGTTAATTCTTCATGAAGTTCAATATGATTACGGTTGTATTCTACTTTCTTACTTACCTCTTGTTCAATAGCTAGCTCTCCAGCCGCCACCTTACGAACAGCGTGTAACAATTCATCTGCGCTCGAAGTCTTAAGCATATATCCTCTAGCTCCAGCATTCAAAACCGGCATGATTTTTTCATTATCTAGGTAAGATGTCACAATCAAGATTTTAGCCTCTGGCCATTCTTTGAGAATAGCAAGTGTTGCATCAATCCCATTGACTTCAGGCATGACAATATCCATGACAATCACATCTGGCCGAAGCTCTAAGGCCATGGAAATCCCCTCCGCGCCATTGGTTGCTTCTCCTACAATCTCTACATCATCTTGTAATTCAAAATAACTTTTTAAACCTAGACGCACCATTTGGTGGTCATCTACTAATAATAGTTTCATTTTATTTCCTTTTGTTAGTCAATCAAGCAAGGGTATGCGAATATCCACTGCCAAACCCTGCTTGGGTGCTGTTAATAGTTGTATGCTCCCAGCCATATCTTCCACTCGTTCTTTGATATTCCGTAAACCATAGCTCAGTTCGTCTCCATCATCTAACTGAAAGCCACGACCATTGTCTGCCACCTTCAACTGCAATTCAGTTTCCGTTTGATAAAGGTAAACATCTAGACAAGAGGCTTGAGCATGGCGAAGGGTATTACTGATCAATTCTTGGACAATCCGGAAGACATGTTCCTCAATCTTTTTAGGTAATGTCGTTACCTGATATTTAAAACTGACCTTTAGATCACTTTTTTCTTCTAGTTCTTTAAGGAGTATCTGAATCCCCTCCACCAAGCTCTTTTGTTCTAGTTCAATTGGTCGTAGATGCAAAAGAAGAATGCGCAAGTCTCTTTGAGCTGTCTCTAAAATGGCAGTCACACTTTGGAGTTGTGTTTGCATCTTCTCTCTGTCTAATTTAGAAGCTTGTTGGCTGAGCCCAGATAAAATCATATGGGCTGCAAAAATTTCTTGGCTGACCGTATCATGCAAGTCACGTGCGATTCGCTTGCGCTCCTTTTCAACAATTTCTTCTTCTTTGACCAAGGCCTGATTGTCTGCTTTTTGAATAGCTTCTGTCAACAAACCGAGCTTTCCTGACAAGTTTCTAAAACTTGCGTCTAAGTCAGCATCTCCCAGACTTTCAATATCTTTGCCAGCTAGCAGACGTTTAAGATTTGCTTGGATTCTTCTTCTTGAAATTTCATCAACAATTGTCCAGAATAGGACTAATAAAAAGGCTAGGGCAAAACTAAACATCAGGGCTAGAAAAAGGACTTTTTCTGTCTTTTCTAAATCTTGGAAGAGAGAAGTCCACTCTAAATCCAGAACCTTAAAAATGCTTCGAAAGAGAAAGGCAACAAAGAGAAACGAGGTGAGACCGATTAAAATATAGGGTTGTTTTTTCATCCTCGCACCACCTCAACATCTCCAACCATAGTTGTCAAAAAAATCTTAACACTCTTAGGACTCTTGAGATAATCCTTGGTTTCTTGATGAAATTGTTCATTGCGCAAAGCTCGCTTAGGCTGGTCAAAGAAGGTTAAGTCTCCGTACAGAGAATTGACACTAAGACTGACTTCTACATCCACTGGTACGATAATTCTAGTAGTGCCGACTAGCTTTCTCAAGATGATAACATTATCATGATTGCTCAAAATCACGTGCTCTAGATGAATGGTATCTTTCCCCATGAGACGAAAAAGATTGATATCATCAAAGCGACAAGTCTGATAACTTGAGAAGTGGTGGAGATTCCCAAACCAGCGATTTTTCTCCCTCTTCACCGTCACTACCTCTTCAAAAATCAAATTGGTATCTTCTCTTTCCTGGTTCATCATAGGATAAAGCAAAAACAGGCTGTATATCAAGGCCACAAAGATAGCCATAATGACAAAAGGATTGAGCATGATGATAAAGAAAAATAGGATGCTTACTGCCACTAATATGAGGTTATTGCCCTGTCTTCCAGTGTAGTATCGAATCAGCAGTAAAAACAAGAGCAAGATCAGCAGAAAACGGGAAAAATGCTCTGATACCATCATAATCAGAGCTCCTGTTAATAAACAAGCTTCAATAAATAGAAAAATTTGAAATTTTCGCATGTAACCGTCCTCTCTATTTTATTGTATCACAAAACCAAAAAGTCACATCAGTCTGAGGAATGATAAAAAGACCGGGACTAAAATCCCGACCTCTTTATAGTTGATCTTTTGCTTCTTTTAATTTTCCATACAGGAGATAGTCGACCTCTTGCAAATCCTCAATTTTTGAACAATTAAGGGCACACATAATCAAGCGTAGGTCTTCCTTCCAACCTTCAACAATGGAAATAACGACATCAACTGAGTAATTCTCAACCAGCTCTAACATGGTGCGTGAGAGTCCAACAGCCTTGGCTCCAAAGACCAAGCATTTGATGATATCTAGTGGATTGCGCACCCCTCCACTTACCAAAAGGTCCATCTTGTCTTTCCAGTCCTGGGCATTGATAAGAGCCTGCATGGTCGATTGCCCCCAATCATTGAGGTAGTCCCTTTGACCGCTACGACGATTTTCGATATAGGCAAAGCTAGTTCCCCCGCGGCCAGACAAATCAACTGTACGTATCCCCATCTCATATGCCTTAGCAATGGTCTTCACATCCATACCAAAGCCGACCTCTTTTAAAACAAGGGGCACAGAGATTTGCTCAGCATAATCTTTCAGATTACTCTGCCACAATCTAAATTGACGCTCACCTTCTGGCATGAGCAATTCCTGCATAACATTAACATGGACTTGCAAGAGAAGGGGATTCATCTCTTGGACCGTTTGTAGCCCCAGTTCAACAGGTTTATCCAAGCCAATATTGGTTCCAAGAAGTAGGTCAGGATGATTTGACTTGACAGAGAAAGAGTCATCCGATGGATCCTTAAGTGCCGCACTGTAAGAACCTGTCACAAATAAAATTCCACAAGCCTCTGCCACCTGAGCCAATTTTTGATTGATTTCTCTGCCCTTATCACTACCGCCTGTCATGGCATTTATATAAAAAGGAAAGTCCCATTTGCGCCCTGCAAATTCTGTCGAAAGATCAATCTCATCTAAGTCATATAAGGGTAGAGAAGAATGAATCAATTCAACTTCATCAAAACTATTATAAGAACTTTTTTGTTCAAGGGCATAGCGGATGTGTTCATCCTTCCGATTTGTCGTCATGTCCTATCCTTTCTTGATACAAGAGCTCAATCCCTAGATCAGCCCAGCGTTTTTTCAGTAATGTGGTCGAATCTTGGTCAAAACTGAGGGCTATTCCACAGTCTCCACCACCAGCACCACTACTTTTAGCGACGGCTTTTAAGTCTCGGCTGGCATCTTTTAATTGTCTGAGCGAAGGTGTGTAAATATCTGAACTCAAGCCTTCTAAAAGTTGGCTGGCTTGTTCTAGCAAGGCAATAATGGTTTCTTCTTGACCTGTCTGCAAAGCCTTTACCAAGTTAGCTACAGTTTCTTTGAAGCCTGCAAAAAGCTAGCGTTCATATTATTCTTGATTTGCTTAACCATGTGACTAGAGACAGCCACTTCCTTGGTCCAACCGACCAGGAAATCAAATTTCAAAGCTGGTTCAACACTCCTAATAGAAAAGCCCCAATCACGTGCCAATACAGTTGGCAAGTCTTCCTTTTCTAGCCATTGTGCCACTTTCTCACGGTCAAACGACTGATAGAGGACTAGGTCTTCTGAAACGATACAAGCAATATCACCCATGGAACCATTATCTCCACGTTTGAGAAGTACTGCACTCGCCAGTTTAAACAAGAAGTCTCTTTCAGCTGGTCTTTCATAGAAGGCAAGCATGGCCTTGATGACCAAAACAACCACACTACCACTAGAACCCAGCCCAAACTTCTTACCTTCACGCTCCATTTTTCCACGAATGTCTATGGAAAAAGGACGCAAGTCAACCCCTTGGGCAGTCAGATATTCCTCCACCAAAACTACTGTTTCTTGAATCAAGGCATAGGAAGAATCCGGGCGCATATCTACACTATAAGTAAACATATCGGAGTAGAGTCGATAAGCATCAGATGTTTTAATCTCAGCCGTCATATAGATGGGAATAGCCTTTATTAGCGCCAACTGTCCTGGTTCTAAAATGGCATACTCACCAGCCCAATAGAGCTTCCCACAAGTTTTAACAATCGTCATCTTGGCTCAAATCCTTTGTCTTTGAAACGATTAAGCGATAGCGTTGACCTAAGAGTTCTGATAGATGTTCCAAGTCTTTTTCTAAACAAAGAACCTTTACATTAGGCCCCGCATCTATGGTGAAGTAACAAGATTCTCCTTGTTCTCTAAGCTGACGAACGAAATCCATAGCCTCATAACTCGCATCTGTCAAGTAAGAGAAGGATGGAGTTGTAGTCTTTGTCGTAGCATGCATTGCAAGAGCATTTTTCTCTGTTAATTCTCCAACTTTCTCAAAGTCATTTTCCTTGAGGTAGACTAGCATATCCTTGTAGTCTTGCTCAGACTGACGAATCCAGTCCTCAAATGTTGTTGAAGTTTCCACGCAGAGTTTCATGCCATCCCGACTAGAGATTGGTTTTTTCTGGTCTTCCAAGACCAACATAATCATAGCTAGTTTCAAGTCAGTTTCAACTGGATAAATCTCTCCACTATCCTTATCCCAAGCTGCTAAGGGTCCATAAAAACTACGAGATGAAGAACCAGATGCGAACTTAGCTTCCAAGCTAATTCTTTACGATCTAGCCCTAATTGGAAGTAAGCATTGCAGGCTTTGACTAGAGCAGACAAACCACTAGAACTTGAAGAAAGACCTGCCGCTGTTGGCATATTGTTCTTGGTATCGATACGAATAAAACCTGCCCCTTCAGGACGGTAGCGGTCAATGATTTTACGAATCTTGATATGTTCAGCTTCATTTTGTAACTGACCATTGATGTAGAAAGCATCCGAGCTTGCATCTGCTGGCAAAGGAGAAAGTGTTGTCTCCGTATACATATTTTCTAAGGTTAGAGAGATACTGCTAGTCGCAGGAACCATCTCTTTTTCTTTTTTCTTACCCCAATATTTGATAATGGCAATATTGGCATAGGAACGTACTGTTACAGGCTTTCGATCCATGTCTGAACAGCTCCTTTCTCTTCTAATCTTTCTGCGAGTTCTTGCGCTTGACTGACATTAGCAGCCAAGGCAATGATACAGCCACCTAGACCACCACCACTCATCTTGGCACCTAGAGCTCCATGTGCAAGAGCAGTTTCAACCAAGGCATCTGCCTCAGGGCTACTAACTCCTATTTCTTTTAGATTGCCATGTGCTTTTGTTAAAATCTCTCCCAGCTTCACGGCATCTTTTGTTTTTATTGCTTCTTCTGCTTCTTGGGTCAACTCTCCTAGCGCATGCAAGAATGGTAAGGAATCCTTGCCCTTGCTCTGCACGACTTGGATAGCTTCACGAGTATGTCCATAAACTCCAGTATCAGCAATGACCAGATAAGCTGACAAATCCATTGCTAATTCTTCAAAACCTACATTCTTGATAAAACGGATAGGTTGGTCACTAAGACAGGTCTTGGCATCCAATCCACTAGGATTCATATGAGCAATCATCTCCGCCCGATTGACCAAAATTTCTAATACATCATGCGAAAGTTCCGCTTGGTAATAATCAAATACCGCTCGAATGGCTGCAATACTTATGGCTGCTGAAGAACCCATTCCCCGCTTTTCAGGAATAGCCGAGTCAATTTGACAACGGATGCAAGCATCCTGGATATTTAGATACTCGAGAGAAGCATAAACTGCCATGGACAAGGTATCCTCTTCAAAAAGACGCCATGGTGTCGCTGCTGTAACCACCCGACAAGTCACCTCTACCTCTAAAAGAGGTAAAGAGATGGCTGGGTAGCCATAAACCACTGCATGCTCTCCTATTAAAATAATTTTACTATGTGCCTGACCGACACCAACTTCTTTTGTCATTTAATCCTACTATCAGATGAAAATCATCTGTTTCTAGATAAAATTTTAGAACTTTATTCCTTTCTATTTTATTATATTTTCACAAAAAAAGCGATTGTTTCCTTTCACAATCGCTTGTTTTTCGATTATTGTACCCACTCACCATCATAGTTGACCTGGTAGCCACCTACTGTGGTATTTACAGCTAAAGCACCTGAACTATAGGCATAGTACCATTTACCATTAACTTGGAACCAGCCTGTCACCATAGCTCCTGACGAACGAAGATAATACCAAGTATTATCGACATAAATCCAGCCAGTTTTCATATCACCGTTTTGAGCATCTAAATAATACCAAGTTGAACCATCTAGATACCAACTTGTCGCCATTGCTCCTGATGAACGGAGATAGTACCACTTATTACCAAGATATTGCCAACCAGTTTGCATAATGCCAGTTGTTGGATCTAAATAGTACCAAGTGGAAGCATCTTGAATCCAACCAGCACGTCTTTCACCACCAATAAAGTTTTCTCCATTAATTTCAGTTTTAGCTAGATAATACCAATTAGACTGATCATAAAGCCAACCTGTCTCTAAAGAATGATTCTGATTAAAGTAATAGTTCGTGTAATAACGCTTCTCTTCTTTGTCTTCACGTTTTTCCCCGTACTTTCTTCCAACACTGTCTTTAGTTTTAATCTCTAATGCTTTCCAACCAACAAACTCTTGTAGCACTCCATTCTGATCGAAGTAGTACCACTCTGACTTTGGAAAACCTTCTAATCTCACACCATTAGGGTAAGGACCAATTGTACTACCTTTAGATGGAAACGGGATATATTGCCAGCCGACAACCATTTCTCCTGATACATGATCAAAATAATAGTACTTCCCATCTATCACTCGCCAGGCCTTTTCTTTGATCTCACCCTTCTTGTAGTAGGTTCTACCATTTTCTTGGACAAATTGCCAGCCTTCAGAATCCGAATCATCCGCAAATACTGTACTTGTTGCTAATAGACTTAAGAAAAATACTGCTAGTCCAACTTGCATCAATTTTTTCAAAAATTTCATTGATTTATCCTCCAACATGATTTTAGCAAAATTTTTAATTTGTGTCAATATACTAAATTCAAACAGACAATCATTTCAAGTCCCTACTTTGAACTGGTAGAATGACTGACGAAAAAAATTACAAATCTAGACCTAGCTTCATGAAATTTACGATGAAGATGATAGTTGATCTAAATATCAAAAAAAGCAGTTACAAAACTGCAACTGCTTTTTATTCCTGCATGGTGTAACCAACACCACGCACGGTTTTAATGTAGCTCTTTTGACCTTTCACGTCAAGTTTGCTACGTAGATAACGGATATAAACGTCCACAATATTGGTTTCGGTCGCACTTTCATACTTCCAGACACTCTCTAGCAATTGTTCACGAGTTAAGACTTTTTTACTACCCATGAGTGTAGCTAAGAGGTCATATTCACGACGTGTCAGAGCAATCATCTCCTCGCCACGATAGACGGTATGATGTTCAACATCCATACGCAGATTGCGATAAGCTGTCGGAACTTTCATCTGACTACAGTGTTGATCGATGAAATCTCTACCTCGGAAGATAGCTGAAATACGACTGACCAAATCATCAATAATGATTGGTTTATAGATGTATGAAACAGCGAAACGCTGGATTGTTTCAAGTTGGTCTTGCAATTCTTCTCGATGGTCCAAGACCATGATAACCGCAGCTGGCTTGGTTCGACTCAACTTATCTGCAAAATCCTGGGCTGTCATATCCCCTAGATGAGCATTCAGTAAAATCAAGTCATAGTCTGTCTGAAGAGCCATGGAGAGGGCTTTTTGTCCCTCTTCTACCTGATCAACTCGGTATTGCTCTTTTTGGAGTTCCAGACTTAAAAAATGAGCTAGATTTCTTTCTTTCTCAAGTAATAAAATCCGTTTCCCCATGGCTGACCTACTTATTTTTCGTCATACCAAGAGTAGTGGAATGTTCCTTCTTTATCCTTACGTTGGTAAGTGTGAGCACCAAAGTAGTCACGTTGTGCTTGGATCAAGTTAGCTGGAAGGTCAGCTGAACGGTAGCTGTCAAAGTATGTGATAGCTGCTGAGAATGTTGGTACTGGTACACCAGCTTGAACAGCAAGAGCTACGATATCACGAACTGATTGTTGGTACTTAGCAGTTACGTCCAAGAAGTACTCATCCAAAAGAAGGTTAGCAAGATCTGCATCACGGTTGTAAGCATCTGTAATCTTTTGCAAGAAACGTGAACGGATGATACATCCATCGCGCCAGATAGATGCGATGTCCGCAAATGGCAAGTTCCAGTTGTTTTCTTTAGAAGCTACACGCAATTGCGCAAAACCTTGTGCGTAAGAGATGATTTTTGAGAAGTAAAGGGCTTGACGGATTTTTTCAATCAACTCAGCCTTGTCGCCTTCAAATTTGAAAGCAGCTGGTTTAGGAAGCACCTTGCTGGCATGAACACGTTCTTCTTTGTAAGTAGAGATGTAACGGGCAAATACTGACTCAGTGATAAGTGACAATGGTACACCAAGATCAAGAGCTGATTGGCTAGTCCATTTACCAGTTCCTTTGTTTCCTGCAGCATCCAAGATATAGTCTACGATTGGTCCGTCTTGACCTTCATCGTCTTTGCGTCCAAGGATATCAGCAGTGATTTCGATCAAGTAGCTGTCCAATTCACCCTTGTTCCACTCCGTAAAGATTTCAGCCATGTCTTCTGCAGAAAGACCAAGCAAGTGTTGCATAAGATCGTAGCTTTCTGCGATCAATTGCATGTCACCGTACTCGATCCCATTGTGGACCATTTTCACGTAGTGACCAGCTCCATCAGGACCGATGTAAGTTACACATGGTTTTCCATCTTCTGGTGCTTTAGCAGAGATTTCTTCAAGAACATCTGCTACCAAGTCATAAGCTTCTTTTTGTCCACCAGGCATGATAGAAGGACCTTCAAGGGCACCTTTTTCACCACCAGAAACACCTGTACCGATAAAGTTGATACCTGAGTTCGCCAATTCTTCATTACGACGAATAGTATCTTTATAGAAAGTATTCCCTCCATCGATCAAGATATCACCTTTATCCAAGTGTGGAAGAAGGGCTTGAATTGTCGCATCTGTACCAGGTCCTGCTTGAACCATAAGCATGATACGACGTGGTTTTTCAATTGAGTTTACGAAGCTTTCGATATCATAGCTTGGCACGAAGTTTTTATCAGGGTGGCAAGCAATCACATCTTCAGTTTTTTCTTTACTACGGTTATAAATAGCAACTGTATAACCACGAGATTCAATATTAAGGGCAAGGTTACGACCCATTACGGCCATACCAACAACACCAAAGTTAGCTTTTGTCATGTGACACTCCTCTTGTTTAATATGTTTTATTTTATCATGTTTATCTGTGAAAAGAAAGAATTTTGTAACAATTTGACTAGTAGTCTAAATCATCCGCATGTCCAGAACCATTCCCTACAAAGTAACCTGTCTTACAATTAAGGGTAAAGAGATAGGTACCATCTGGTTTATAAAGGTTGTAATAACCATTGCCATTAACAATATTCACAGGTTCTAAAATGTATTGGTTACCTGTAATGTAGCCACGCGCACGCGAAGTCTCAAGAATGCGTTCAAGGACACCATCTGCAAAGTCCAAGCAGGATTACTACTATCACTTACAGCGGCTTGATTATACGGTACTCGACTGACACTTCTTTGTAGGTTCACACCATTACTTGCTAGTCCACTATTTAGGATATTATTTGCTGAGGCTGTTTCACCCGCTGAAGTTGATGCATTAGCAGAGCTGCTAGCATTGCTTTCAGTTGCTGAGCTTGACTCTGTTTGACTTGATGAACTTGACTGACTACTGCTTGAGCTTGTAGAACTTGAAAGTTGACTCTTACCGAGACTAATAGCCTTATCTAGCAGTTTATCAATTTCTGTATTCCCAGTCTTGACTTCGGTAAATTTAGCATCTGCCTTTACTTTAGCATTTGTGTCTAGAACACCATCTGTAATAGCTGGCGTTTCAAATTGAGCATTAACATCTTGTACTGCCTTGATTTGTGTTTCAAGACTATCGTATTTTGATTTAGCAAGAGTATGCTCTCTAGCTCCTTCAAGTTTATCTAAAAGTTCTTTGAGTTGCTTCAGTTGACTAAACTGACTATTTTTTAGGGCAGTTTTATTCTCATCAGTATAAAAAGTGTCATAGAGACTGTTAAATTGATCGAGAATTGCTTGATTACTTACCAAACCTGCATCAGATGACTGAGACTGAATTTCTTGGGAAGAACGCGTAATTTGACGATAAACGTAGTAGCTACCCCCAATAATCAAGACAATAATCGCTAAAAGAGCTGACAAGATGACCCACAGTTTTTTGCGTCGTGGCTCATCCTCTTCCTGAAGAGAGCGAGCTAGAATTGGGGTTTCTTCTTGTGAAGTTTCCTCATTTTCTACCTGTTCTGGTTCAAATACTTCCTCTACAAGATTTGTCCATAACTAAAGTTTCTTCTAGTGGCGAAAGGAGAACTTCTTCAGTTGCTACTCCCTCTTCTTCAGCAAACTTTTCTGATTCAGAGACTTCTTCTACTGGTTCCACCTCTTCTTCAATCGTTTCTTTAGCATCTTGGATAAAATCATCTAGACTCTGAAGTTCATCTTTCTTCGCCTGAATGTTTGTAAATTTATCAGCTTCGATTTCTTCACGGTGTTGTTTAATGTATTTGTCCAAAATCGTATCATCAGGAGTTACACCTGCTTCGATTTCTTCATTTTTTCGAATAACCTGCCCAACCGTCAGATCCTTAGCTTCTTCAAAATCAAATTTTGATTCTTGTTCATTCTTTTGACGACGTTTGCGTTTTTTCTTACTCATTTGTATTCCTTTCTGTTTTTACATCTTGTCTTTTCACTCGTTGACCAAAATATTGATATAAATCAACTTTCAAAGTACCATTATAGAGTTTTCGTTTTTTATCCGCCTGACTACCATATTTACTTTCAAAGGCTTCATCACTTGTCAGAATAAACTTACTCCAAGTTTTGAGTGGTTCAAAAACCTCACCCATTTCAGCATAAAGTTTAGTTACTCCTGCATCATCTGACAGACGTTCACCATATGGTGGGTTAGAGATAATGACTCCATTAATCTTATCCGTACGCAAATCCTGTACGCGCATCTGTTTAAAGAGAATATCTCCAGATACTCCTGCTGCCTGGGCATTGGCTTTGGCAATTTCCACCATACGACCATTGATATCACAACCCATAATATCCAGTTCAATCTCTCGATTTATCTGCTTGCTTGCCTCAGTTCTGACTTCTTGAATCAATCGATCACTGACCCAGTTCCACTCTTCAAAGGCAAATGAACGACGCAAACCTGGTGCCATCTTGCGCGCAATCATAGCCGCCTCAATACAGAATGTTCCCGAACCACAGGTTGGATCAATCAAAGGCTTATCAGGGTACCAGTTTGACAGTTGCAAAATCGCAGCTGCCATATTTTCTTTAATCGGAGCTCCACCCTTTTCAGTACGGTAACCACGTTTAAAGAGACTTGACCCACTTGTATCAATCATAACAGTCGCTATATCTTTCAAAATGGAAACTTCAATCTTGAACTCTGGACCATTCTCCATCAGGGGAACACCTTCTGGTCGGGCATAGTGTTTTTGTAGTTTCTTAACAACTGCCTTCTTAGAAATCGCCTGCACACTTGGCTCATTGTGTAATTTTGACTTGACACACTTAGCCTTGGCAATTGGGAAACGGGCTCCAAGTGGGAGATAGTTCTCCCAATCTAGAGCAAAAACTCCTTGGAAGAGTTCTTCAAATGTTTTTGCAGGAAAAGTTCCCACAACGATTTGATTCTATCCGCAGCTCTTAGCCACAGGTTGGTTTGGATAATCACTTTAACATCACCTTGAAAACGAACACGCCCATTTTCAACTTGACAATCATAACCCAAATCTCTTACTTCACGTCCAACTACAGCTTCCAAACCCGCCGCAGCAGTCGCAATTAAATTAAATGTTGTTTTCATTTCAGTCTTTTATAGACCTTTCTTTATTCACTTTAAAAAATGAGGTTGAGAATATATCTCAGCCCCAACCTATATGCAATTTTCTATAAGCCATGTTTTGTTCCAGAAGTGACTAGGACCACTTCCTTCGATAATCATCTGTCTACCACTAGCAGCTCTAGCTGCTAGCAGTCAGAGTACTACGTTCGTTTCCGCGCACTCCATGCCCCGACCAAAATTTGGGTTGCTAGCTTGAGGGGTTTACCGCGTTCCACTCTCTCTGTTTCCAAAGAGACTCCGTCACTGTGGCACTTTCAAGTCTACTCTGACATATCCTAAGACTTAGCCATTTCAACTGCCGTAACGATTTCTCGTCCCTAGGCTTATGGTTTCGCCTAGCACAAACACTACAGGCATCACAGCCTGTGCTAGCATGGACTTTCCTCATGAAAAGAAACTCTCTTCACGCGATTATCCAAAAATTGCACAACAGAAGTATTCTTAGAAATCAGAATTATCCATGATTTGTTTGCCAAATACTTCTTTTTCAAGACGATTCAAACGTTTCAAAATATCAAAGTTTGTCATAGAAGTTGTACTTCCAAGCTCTGCTGATTCTGAAGCTACTGGTGTCAATTGAGGTTTTTTAGCCAATTCTTCTTTCAGCGCTGAAATTTCTAAACGGAGTGACTTTACTAACGCCGCATAAGTTTCATAATCCTTGATGACATCATCCAAGAATTCATCAACCTCTGCTTTACTATATCCACGTACTTCTCTTCCAAAATCCTGCTCAAAAATATCTTTTGCTGTAAAAATAATACTTGCCATGTCTCTCTCCATTCTCAGTTGCTAGTATTATTATATAAAAAAAGGCAAACAAAAAGCAAGGTCAAAGGCTCAATTTTTCGGAAAAAAATTTTTCAGCTACTTCGTTTAATTCCTCAAATGTTAATCTTTTTGTAATATAGTTGTCTTTCTTTTTCATCAGTTCGTAAAAAAACTTCAGTTTTGTTTCATTTTCTTCATCATAAAAAAGATAGGCTCCATCTGTATTTTCAAGTAAGAAAAGTTGATAATCTCGTAATTGACCCTTGTGCTCGTAGTTTGGATAGGCGTACTTAACAAAATCAACTTGTTTAAATTCACTAAGTTTGACCTGATTCCCCTCATTCCAGTTTTCTCCATGAGTCTCAAAATCAAAGATAGTCGCAAGTTGGAAACCAAAGTCATCTTTCATATCTCTGGTCACCTCTAAAACCCAGTATTCAAATCCCAGTGTTCCCGTAAATACCAACCATTTCAACCCTTCGTCTGCCATTTTTTCCAGATCTCTACGAATGGCTTTTTTAATAATTTTTAAACGAACATCTTTTTCATTAAACAATCCTAAATCAAAGCTAGAATAGCCTAAAATCAAGGCTGTATGCATTTTTTCACCCTTTCTGTGCACCTTTATGGTATAATAAAGTGATGTTATTGTACCAATAAGGAGAACTATGGTCAACTATCCACATAAACTTTCATCTAAATCAAGCAAAACTTCCCTACCTCAAACTAAAAATTTCGCAAATCGTGGGATGACCTTTGAGAAGATGATCAATGCTACAAACGAGTATTATCTGACACACGGTTTAGCTGTTATCCACAAGAAGCCAACTCCTGTTCAGATTGTCCGCGTAGACTATCCTCAGCGTAGTCGAGCTAAGATTGTTGAAGCTTATTTTAGACAAGCATCAACCACCGATTATTCTGGAGTTTATGAAGGGTTTTACATCGATTTCGAAGCTAAGGAAACCAAGCAAAAACATGCAATTCCGATGAAGAACTTCCATCCTCATCAGATTCGGCATATGGAACAAGTCCTTGAACAAAAAGGAATTTGCTTTGTCCTTCTTCATTTTTCTTCTTATCAAGAAACGTATTTATTACCGGCACTTGACCTCATCCGTTTTTATCATCAGGATATGGGGAAAAAGTCAATGCCGCTTGACTATATCAAAGAATTCGGTTATGTGATTGAGCAGTCCACTTTCCCACAAATTCCTTACCTTGATACAGTCAAACAACATTTACTAGGTGGTAAAACAATATGAACAAACAAACTATCTTACGCATCGCTAAATACCTCGGCATTGGTGTGATTAGCCTATTTATCGCAGCTTTCTTACTTGGTGGTGGTGTATTTCTTTACTATGCAAACAAGGCTCCTGAACTCTCTGAGAGCAAGCTTGTTGCGACTACATCAAGTAAAATTTATGATAGCAAAATGAACTCATCGCAGATTTAGGCGCCGAACGACGTGTCAATGCTCAAAGTACTGATATTCCTACTGACCTTGTCAATGCGATTGTCTCTATTGAAGATCATCGCTTCTTTAACCATAGAGGAATTGACAGCATTCGTATAGCAGGAGCATTCCTTCGTAACCTTCGAAGCAATAGTGGTCTTCAAGGTGGATCGACTTTGACTCAGCAGTTGATAAAATTGACCTACTTCTCAACATCGACAGCTGATCAAACCCTATCCCGTAAAGTTCAAGAAGCTTGGTTAGCTATTCAACTGGAGCGAACTGCAACTAAACAAGAAATCTTGACCTATTACGTCAATAAGGTCTACATGTCAAATGGTAACTATGGTATGCAGACAGCTGCGGAAAACTATTATGGTAAGGAACTCAAAGACTTGTCCATTCCACAGCTAGCACTCTTAGCAGGTATGCCGCAGGCTCCAAACCAATACGATCCTTATTCTCATCCTGAAGTAGCCCTTGAAAGACGAAACCTCGTTCTGTCAGAAATGCAAAGACAAGGATACCTTACAGCCGAACAATATGAAACAGCCATCAATACTCCAATCACAGATGGGCTCCAAAGCCTAAAATCTGTTAATAACTATCCACAGTACATGGATAACTATCTTAAAGAGGTTATTGATCAAGTGGAGCAAGAAACAGGGTATAATCTATTAACAACAGGTATGGAAGTCTATACCAATGTTGACCAAGAGGTACAAAAACACCTTTGGGACGTCTATAATACTGATCAATACGTAAACTATCCTGATGATGATATCCAAGCAGCTTCTACTATCATTGATGTATCAAATGGTAAAGTTATCGCCCAACTCGGATCTCGTCACCAAGCTAGCAATGTATCCTTTGGCACTAACCAAGCAGTGGAAACAAACCGTGACTGGGGTTCAACTATGAAACCAATTACGGACTATGCACCTGCACTTGAATACGACATTTATGACTCAACTGCTTATATGCTTAAGGATGTACCATATAACTTCCCAGGTACAAATACTCCAGTCTACAACTGGGATCGTGGCTATTATGGTAACATCACTCTTCAAACTGCTATCCAACAATCTCGTAACGTACCTGCAGTTGAAACACTAGATAGAGTTGGATTCGAAAACGCCAAAAAATTCTTAAATGGGCTTGGCATTGATTATCCAACCATGGTATATGCAAACGCAATTTCAAGTAATACGACTGAATCAGGTAAACAGTACGGTGCAAGTAGTGAAAAAATGGCTGCTGCCTATGCTGCTTTTGCTAACGGTGGTATCTATCACAAACCAATGTATATCAATAAAGTTGTTTTTAGTGACGGTAGTTCCAAAGAGTTTTCTGACCAAGGGACTCGTGCTATGAAAGAAACAACCGCCTATATGATGACAGAAATGATGAAAACTGTATTATATTCTGGTACAGGACGAGACGCTTATATATCATGGCTTCCACAAGCAGGTAAAACTGGTACATCAAACTATACTGATGAAGAGATTGAAAACTACATCAAAACAAGTCAATTTGTTGCTCCAGATGAAATGTTTGTTGGTTATACCCGTAAATATTCAATGGCAGTCTGGACCGGTTACTCAAACCGTCTTACTCCAATCGTTGGCGATGGCTTTACTGTTGCCACTAGTATCTATCGTTCTATGATGCAGTATCTAGCAGAGGGAGATCATCCTGGTGATTGGACAATGCCAGAAGGTCTTTATAGAAGCGGTGATTATATCTTCAAAAATGGAACACGTAGCAACTGGATTCCACAGTCAACTCAAGCAAGTTCGACAATAGAGAGCTCTAGCTCAAGTTCAACTTCAACAACTGAAAGTGAAAGCTCTTCAAACGAAAATACGAATGGTACTACTAATCCAAATGCAACGCAACCAAACTCATCTGCAAATTCTCAACAACAAAATCAACCCCAACAAAATCCACGAAGACAACAATAAAATATATAAAAAACTGAGAATAACGGCACTGCACCCATAAAATGAGACACAAGAAAACACTCCTGTTGAAATCTGGTAAACTAGAAACAGGAGTGTTTTGTTATGGTCAAAAAAGCATATTCATTAGAAACTAAGCTAGCCTGTATCGAAATGAAAAAAGGCAGGTAAATCAAATAAGGTTATCATGGATACTCTCGTATCAAAAATGTTAGTCAGGTCAAGATCTGGTGGCAATGGTATCAGAATGATGAATTGTACCGTTTCCACCAATCTGTGGGGAAACAATATACTTACGGTAAAGGGATGAAGCAGTTATCTGAAGTGGAACAGTTACGTTTACAGGTAGAATTACTAAAAAAGTATCAGAGCTCGATAAGAAAGTCGACAAAGTAAGTTTTATCAAGCTAGTGGAAGAATATAAGAAAATGTGCCCTGTGTCTATTATTTTAGAGTGTTTCGGAGTCAAACGCTCAACCTTTTATCGCTGGAAACAGGAGTGTAAGAATTCTCATAAAAGAGACGAAATAGCAGATAAAATCGAACAACTCTGCGTGGAAAATCACTTTATTTACGGCTATCGAACCATCACTCGCTTACTCAAGAAAGTTTATAACCTCGTCGTTAATCGCAAGAAGGTCTATCGTATTATGAAGGAAAAGGGCTGCCTTTGCCGTGTCCGTCCCAAGAAGGGACCTAAATTAGGGAAGCCTTACCATGTAACAGACAATAAGCTGAATCGTAATTTTCAAGCATACAGGCCTATGGAGAAGCTTGTCACAGACATCACCTACCTCTACTTTGGGAACTGTAGACTTTATCTATCTTCGATCATGGATTTCTATAATCGTGAAATTGTAGCTAATACCATCTCCGAATGCCAAGATACGAACTTTGTGCTCGACACACTTCATCAACTTGAGCTACCTCAAGAAGCACTTATACACAGCGACCAGGGATCTGTCTACACCTCAAAAACCTACTATCAGGCTTGTACAGAAAAAGGCATCACCCGCTCCATGTCCCGAAAAGGAACGCCGGCGGATAATGCCTGTATCGAATGGTTCCACTCTGTTCTCAAGTCTGAAACCTTCTATCTCCATAAGTGAAGAAATTTAACTAAAGATAGTATAACAGATATTGTCAAAAATTACATCATATTTTATAATGAAACTAGAATTCAACAGAAATTAAATGACCAGTCTCCTGTAGATTACAGAAAACTGGTCTCATAAGAGTGTTTTCTCTTGTCCCATTATTGGGGTGCAGTGCAGTTCCTTGACCAAGGTTCTTATCTATCAAATTATAAGTAATCGACAGAAAGAATAGTGGTCTCCTTTTTCACAGGGACACGGATTTTAGTTCCATTGTTACCTTTGAAAAGGCGGAGTTTTTTCACTTCTGGTTTAGAAGGTTTTGTTTGAGTTTTCTTGCTGACAGGTACACGTGTTTTCACACCGTTATTTCCTTTTGGAAGACGAAGTTTCTGAACAGGTTTTTCTGGAGCAGAAGGGGTCACAGGTTTTTCAAGGACTGGACTAGTGACTTCTTTATAGAAATAGGTCACAGTAACCAAGTTAGAAATGTGGAGTTTATGGGAGCTCAATTCCCCTTTGTCTGAAGATTGGTAGGTATAGGTTTTACCATAAGCTTGGATTTGAGAGGGTGCTGTTGGTAAACCTGCTTCATAAGCCAAATCCAGGCTTCGCTCCACACTGTTTTCTTGTGAAGGTGCAATTTCTTGTCCTTTTTCATCCACAAAACGCGCTCGTTTAATAACGTTTGGATTCAAATCGATATCATCATAGAGATGAATCACTTCAATGATGGGTGCCGTAGCAGTGCCTTTTTCAGGTGCGCTCTTGTAATGGAAGCCATCCTTGACATCAAGTTCAGAATATCTCACTCGATACCATGTTTTTCCATTTTCGTCTGTAACCGTTGCTGGGCCATTTCCAGAGACATCATATTCAGTAAAAGCACGGGATTCAATTGTCTTGTAGACGACATCTGTTGAAGATGCGACTGGATTGTAGTCTGGTTTCAGAGTCCGACGACGATGGATGACACGAATTTCAGCAATTTGTGGATCTACTTGTGTTTCAGCAGGAGCTGAGGTTGATTCCTCAACTGCTGGGATAGCTGTTTCATCGCTAGTAGGGGAGGGTGCCTGGTTAGTAAGGACAGTAGTCCCCCTCCTCAGTAGCCATTGGAATCCGAGAAGGACTCTCTTGTTGTTCAGAAATAGGAGCAGTGACTGGAGCTGTTTGCTCTTCAGCAAATGTGGTTGTTGCGAGACTGAAGGCTAAAACAGCTGCACACAATCCCGTAGTGAGTTGAATTTTCTTTTTCATATTTTCCTCCTTTTACATACTGATAGTATAACATACACGCTTTTCACTTGTCAAAAATGACTGTTATAAAGGCCTAAAATGGCAAGATTGTCCTTTGAAAAATCAAAATCTAGGATAAAAAACTCTAAGCAGGCAGAGCCTGCTAACTCATGACAGAAAAAGAAGTTTAGCTTATAATGAAGATGAACAATACAAATCCGTGGTGTTTAATAGGGCTTTTCCTTCCTAGCCTGTACAAAAAACTGGATGAACAAGAGTCATGAGATAACTCGAATATGCCTTGAGCATGAAAATATCTTACAATTAGCCTCTTGTTCTATTGTTCAAATAGTTAACAGGAGGTTTTTATAATGGAAGTCATGATTGAAACGTGTTGTGGTATTGATGTCCACCAAAAGTCTATCGTTTGTTGTATTTTAGATGGTCCACTAGATACCAATAAGCCAAAGAAAATTCAGAAAAAATTTGGGACAACTACTGTAGCTCTTCACAATGCCTTAGCTTGGATATTAGAAAACCATGTCACACATGTCTTTTTTGAAAGCACTGGGCAATATTGGCTCCCTCTCTTTAATATCTTTTCAGATTCTGATCTCGTCTTAGTACTTGCCAATCCTCAACATATCAAGAATGTACCCGGTCGTAAGACAGACGTGAAGGACGCTGAATGGATTGCTCAACTCGGTCGTTGTGGGCTGATTGAACCTTCCTATATTCCTGCCCCTGAAGTGATGCAGTTACGTTTACTGACACGTCGCATGAGTTCTTATAAACAACGTCAAACTCAAGTCAAATGAAATTCACAATCTCTTACAACGAGCCAATATCAAGCTAACCAGTTATCTTTCTGATATTTTTTCTAAGACGGGGCAAGCACTTTTAAAATTATTCATTGACGGAGAAACCATTAATGTAGAATCTGTTATCCCTTGTATCCAAAAGCGAGTGAAAGCAAGTCCAGAAGAACTCGTTGAAGCGATGGAAGGGAAGTTGTCACTAGAAGACCGCTTCCTCTTAGACCAGAGCTTAGAAGAATGTCAGATGTACCAGGAACTCATTGAAAAACTGACAGATGAGATTCAACACTACATAGAAAAGGAGTTCCCCTGAGGAAAATAGGATACTTCAAACCATTCCTGGTGTGAATGAAAACTGTGCTGCCACTATTCTAGCTGAGTTTGGACCAACTGTTACAGCCTTTCCATCCGATACACACTTAGCATCATGGGCTGGACTCTGCCCAGGGTCTTATGAAAGTGCTGGCATTAAAAAATCCTCACACATCACGCAAGGAAATCGATATATCAAACAGGCTTTGACCATGTCGGGATTAATTGCAGCACATTCTAAGGATCCAGCTTTTTCTTCTTTTTACAATCGAATTTCCCAAAGAGGAAGCAAGATGAAGGCGATTATTGCTTGTGCTCATAAGATTATTCTCAGAATCATTTACAAACTACTCTCCACCAAGCAGACTTATCAAAAAGAAAAGGCGCTAGGACTGAGGAAACAGTTCTAACGCCCAAACTAAAAAAATTTTCAATTACAGTATAGCACAGGGAGTGATTTTTTGTGATTTTTTACTGTTTTTTTCAAATATAGTCACTTAGTTTATAAAATACATGTTATAATAAAGCTATGGCATATAGTACAGATTTTAAACAACGAGCATTAAATTACATCAAAGAGGGACACAGCCATGTCGAGGCATCCAAAGTTTTTGATGTTGGCGTCAGAACTCTCTTCACATGGAAAAAGAAATTACGTGAACAAGGGAAAAGAGAGTCGCCAAAAGCCGAAAGATTCCTTTGGAGGAGTTGAAGGCCTTTATAGAGGCTCATCCAGATGCTTTTTTTACGGGAAATTGCGGCACATTTTGATTGTGCTGTTCCTTCAGTATGGGCAGCTTTAAAGCAGATCAATGTCACTTTAAAAAAAGACGACTAGCTTTAAGGAACAAGATCCAGAGAAAGTCGCTGAATTTCTTGATATTTTGGATAATCTAAAAGATTTACCAGTCGTATATATTGACGAAACAGGAATCGACCGCTACCTCTATCGTTCTCATGCACGGGCTCCTAGAGGAGAGAAAGTCTATGAAAAGATTAATGGACGGCGTTTTGAGCGGACTTCAATTGTTGCAGGACAAGTAGATGGAGAGTTTATAGCTCCTATGATTTACAAGGAAAGCATGACGAGCGACTTTTTTGAAGCTTGGTTTCAGAAGTTTCTCTTACCAACATTAAACACACCATCAGTTATTATTATGGATAATGCAAGATTCCATAGAATGGGTAAGCTAGAGCTCTTATGTGAGGAGTATGGGCATAAACTGTTACCACTTCCTCCCTACGCACCTGAATACAATCCTATTGAGAAAACATGGGCTCATATCAAAAAGCACCTCAAAAAGGTATTACCATGTCGCAATACTTTTTTCGAGGCTCTTTTGTCTTGTTCTTGTTTCAATTGACTATACTACTGCAAGCTATAGTGGATTGAAATAAGATATGAATAAAGAGATTAGGAAAGTCAAATTAATTTCTAAAATATTTTAGAATCCTTGTCGTCCTATTCTAGGTTCAATCTATATAGTATTTGGACAAGTGAAACACCATATCAAACTGATGTCTCAGGAATGATATCAAAAGGCCAGACTTTTTGTCCGGCCTCTTTTTTCTTATTTGACATGATTTGCAAGATCTTCTTGCGCTTTTTTATTAGATTCTTCTTTTTCTTTCTTCCATTTATCTTGAGCTTTTTGATACTCATCAGCAGTTACTGGTTTATCTTGAAGTTCAAGGTATTTGTACAAGAGGGCTTCACTCATACCCTTGTTACCTGAGTAAGCAAATGGAAGTGTGAATGGTACCATCTTAGACAACATTGGACGTCCAGTTTGAGAAGTTGTTGGAATAATCAATGCACTATCTGTCAACCAAGCTTGGGCTGCAGCATATTTATCATAACGTTTTGAAACGTCAGTGTCTTCATTTCCAGCTTCAACAACCATCTTTTCGTAATCTTCCAAACCAACTTGTTTGGCAGCAGCGTTATTTGTACCTGAATCAAATCCTAGGTAAGTCTTAGTATTTCACCTACAGATGGTTTGATGATATCAAGGTATGTAGATGGGTCGATGTAGTCAGGAGACCAACCAACGTTATCTGAAAGATCCCAATCTTCACCGGCAGCCGTTTCAGCAAAGTAAGTGACATTGAGAACTTCATCTTTTTGAAGTTGTTGGATATCAACGACTACGTTATCAGTTCCTAATGTTGCTTCAAGTGATTGTTTCAATGATTGAACACGTTGAACTTTTGTAGTATTGGTTTGGTCAACAGGCATATCCAAGTGGATTGGGAATTGAACACCTTCCGCTTGGAGAGCTGTCTTAGCCTTAGCAAATTCTGCTTTTGCTTTTTCAGGATTGTAAAGACCGTCTTGAGCGTCGTCCAGATTAACATCTTTCCACTCATCACCATAGGTCACCAATTTTTCTTTAACTAAGTCACCAAAGTTTTTACCATCTGCTTGAACAAATGTTGGTGGTACGAACAAGTTACGAAGGAGTTTGCTTGCTCCACTTTCTCCATTAACTTGAGAAGCATATGCTGTTCTATCGAAACCGAAGGCAATAGCTTGACGGAAGTCTTTGTTCAGAAGAGCTTTCTTAGTTGAAGTCTTTGCTCATCTGTAGTCTTAGAAGTATATTTGTAAGACTGACGGTCAATATTTGTACCAACTAAGAAAGTAGCAGAATCTTGTGGTGTATAAACGATATTGTCTTTAAACTCTTTTTCAAGTTCAGAGTAGCTTCCACTTGTTGGGAAGAGACGAGCCATTGAGAAGCCGCCATCCTTAAAGGTTTCTGCAAGTTTGTTATTGTCTTGACCATCCCAGAATGAAAGTTTTACTTTATCAATATGAACATTGTCCTTATCCCAGTAGTTTGGATTCTTTTCAAATTCTACTGAAGATTTAGCTACCAATGATTTCAACAAGAAAGGACCATTATAAAGGATACTGCTTGGATCAGTTGCTTTGGCAAAGTCACTTCCTTTAGAAGTAAGGAATTCTTCATTGACTGGTGCAAGAATTCCCATGGTTGTCTTAGAGTTCCAGAAGCTTTCTGGTTTGTTCAAAGTGTATTGAACTGTTTGATCATCTACAGCCTTGATTCCAACTTCTGAGAAGTCTTTAACTTCACCTTTTACATAAGCATCAAGACCTTTAATAGATTCTTGAACAAGATAAAGGGCTTCTGACTTATTATCAGCCGCATATTTAAGACCTGTTACAAAGTCTTGCGCTTTCACTGGCGCATACTCTTCGCCTTCAGAAGTATACCACTTAGCATCCTTACGGATTGTGTAAGTGTAAGTTAACCCGTCTTTAGACACTGACCAATCTTCTGCCAAAGATGGCACGAAGTTACCGTAGCGGTCATTCTCCATCAAACCGTCAATAACATTACTTGTGATATTAGCAACCGCAGCCTTACCAGTTGTCAGATAGTTGAGACTATCTGGATCTGTTTCATAAACATAAGAAAAAGTTTTCTCACCCTTTGCACTAGAGCCTGAACCTGAACAAGCTGCCAAAACACCTGACGCTAACAGAGTCACTCCTGCTAGGGTCATTACTTTTGAAAATTTCATAATAAACTCCTTTATGACTTTTTATACATTATAGTCCCTTTTTTGCTAAGTGTCAATACAATTTTCAGAATTTTTTTCAAATTGATTTGAAAAACAATTGCCATTTTAAAATTATTTTTTTACAGTCAGTCACTTTTTTTGGCATTCATATTTGAAAAAAATCTCTTTACTAGCAGTTTTCAAGTAAATCTTTATGATATAATGAAAGGAGAAAATTGAAAGGAAATACCATGTCAAAAGAAGTTATTGTTGAAAGTTTTGAGCTTGACCACACCATTGTTAAAGCACCTTATGTCCGTTTAATCGGAGAAGAGACAGGTCCTAAAGGAGATATCATTTCTAACTTTGATATTCGCTTGGTTCAACCAAATGAAGATTCAATCCCTACTGCTGGTCTTCATACGATAGAGCACCTCTTGGCCAAACTCATCCGTACTCGCATTGACGGGATGATTGATTGTTCACCATTTGGGTGTCGTACAGGTTTCCATATGATTATGTGGGGACGTCATACTAGCGCAGAAATCGCTGCTGTCATCAAGGATTCACTAAAGGAAATCGCTGAGACTACAACTTGGGAAGATGTCCCAGGAACAACCATTGAGTCTTGTGGTAACTACAAGGATCATAGCCTTTTCTCTGCTAAGGAGTGGGCAAAATTGATTCTTGAACAAGGAATCTCAGATGATGCCTTTGAGCGTCATGTCATTTAACACAAAAGAACCAGCTTTTCAGCCAATGTCATTAAGTTAAGAAATTCAAATACAATTCTGTATTTGGGTTTCTTTTTTTATGTGCTAAACTGATAGTTAAGGAGGTACTTCCCATGATAAAACAGATAAAAGCCCACTTGAATAAGAGTATTCAGAGTATCCTTGGTCAAAAAGTTGAGCTCGTCAAACAAGATGAACAGGCCTTTACTCGTAAAAGAAGGTTATCACTAGAAACCATGATTCGTACCATTCTGGGAATGGGAGGAAAATCACTGTCAAAAGAATTACTAGATGCTAGACTGACAGTTTCAAATTCAGCCTTTGTTCAAAGACGCTATCAGATAAACCTGAGGCTTTCTATACCTTATTTAAAGAATTTACAGCACCTATTCCACTTAACACCAATCTTCCGATATTCGCTGCAGATGGGAGTGATATCTGTATTCCTCGAAATCCCATGGATACAGAAACCTCTATCCAAACCCAAACGGATGTTAAATCCTATAATCTCATACACATAAATGCCCTATACGACTTGACGACTGGAGTGTATAGAGATGTTTCTATTCAAGACAAACATACGCAACATGAGCGCTTAGCTCTGATTCAGATGATGAAGGCTTGTCCCTTTCGAGAAAGCTCTTGTTATCATGGATAGAGGCTATGAAAGTTACAATCTAATGGCTCATTTTCAAGAAAAAGGATGGCTTTATATCATCCGAATTCGAGATGGAAAACAATCCATGCGTTCCTCCTTCAACTTGCCAAATACAGAGTGTTTTGATCAAAACTTTTCTCTAAAATTATCACGAAAGCAAACCAATCAGCTCAAAAAACTTTATCGTGATTTCCCCAATGACTATCATTTTATTCCACACAATTCTACTTTTTGATTTTTCTTCCAGAAACAAGTCAAAAAAACATGACCCTGTTGAACTATACCAACTTCCTTTTTCGTTTGGTGCGTTTAGAAGCGGAAGAAGGGAAATACGAAACTTTAGTGACAAATACAGACTATTCAGTCCAACAATTAAAAAATCTCTACGCCAGCAGATGGGGCATAGAGACTAGTTTTCGTGACCTGAAATACAGTATTGGCTTGGTCAATTTTCATGCCAAAAAGAAGGAAGGGATTCTCCAAGAAATCTTTGCCCGATTTACAAATTTTAACTTTTGTCGTTGGGTAACCTCGCAAGTTGCCATCGACAGTAGTCACAAAAAACAAAGATATAAAGTGTGTTTCTCAGATGCGACTTATGCCTGCCGTTTGTTTTTTAACGGTTCCCTTTCTTCTCTCCAGTTGAAAAACTACCTCAAGAAACAGTTATCTATTATTCGACCGAATCGAAAATATCCAAGAAAAATAAAGGCCCAATCGGTAATTGATTTCATCTATAGAGTAACATAAATCTCAAAAAATAGGGTGAAAAAACCTTTATTTGTCATGCAAAAAAATAGAAGATAGGATAGAGAATCACTTTGATGATCTCAATCCTATCTCCTATTCAAATAGTTAGATTACTAACTTAATGACATTGGCTTTTCAGCTGGTTCTTTTTTTGATTCGCAAAACTTTGATTTAGGCTTTTTCACGAATGACCAAGACACCATCTTCCATGTCGGCTTCTAGGTGTTTAGCATCAAGGTTATCCAAGTGGAAGTCTGTGACTTTGTCACGGATTTGTTGTTCAACCACACGACGGAGTGGACGAACACCCATGACTTCATCGTAGCCTTCTTCAGTCATGTATTCTTTAGCAGCTTCGCTAACTGCCAAGTCAATGTCTTTCTTAGAAAGAGTCTTGTTAACTTCAACCAACATAAGGTCTACGATCTTAGAAAGATCTTCTTTGCTCAAGTGTGAGAATTCGATGACAGCATTGAAACGGTTAAGGAATTCTGGACGGAAGTAAGGTTTCAAACGATCCATCAATTCTGGTTTATCCGCATCTTCTGTCAAGTTAGCTTCATAACCAAAGCCAGCATTTGAAGTTGCGATAATCACAGTATTCTTGAAGTTTACAGTGTTACCTTGACCATCTGTCAAACGACCATCATCCAATACTTGGAGAAGGAGAGTGATCACTTGAGGGTCAGCCTTTTCAATCTCGTCAAGAAGGACGATTGAGTAAGGGTTACGGCGAACACGTTCTGTCAAGGTATTGCTATTGTCATCATAACCAACATAACCAGCTGTTGTACCAATCAATTTAGAAACGGCTGTGCGGTCGCTGTATTCTGACATGTCCAAACGGATGATAGCATCTTTAGTTCCGAACATATCAAGAGCCAATTGTTTAGCCAACTCAGTTTTACCAACACCAGTAGGTCCTACAAAGAGGAAGCTACCGATAGGACGGTTACCTTCGTCAAATCCTGCTCGATTACGGCGGATCGCACGTGCTACTGCCTCAACAGCTTTATCTTGACCGATGACTTTGGTTTGCAAACGGTGACCCATATCTTTCAAGCGTTCAATATCAGTTGCACCCATTTGTGATACTGGAATACCAGTCATACGTTCTACAGACTCAGCTACGTCATTGACAGTCGCTGTCACCTTGTGATCTTCAGTATGGTTGGCAATTTGTTTTTCAAGTTCTTCGATACGAATTTTTGCATTAAGGGCTGCTTCGTAATCTTCTTTAGCAGCTGCAGCTTCTTGTTTAGCTTTTTCTTCTTCAATTTCATGTTCCACAGCATGTACATCTGTCACTGGGTGTTGTGCTGCCAAGTGAGCAGCTGTCACATCGACCAAGTCGATAGCCTTATCTGGCAAGCTACGTTGTGGAATATATTGAACAGAGTAATCAACAGCCGCTTTCAATACTTCATCTGGCAAGATAACATTGTGGTGTTGTTGATAAAGATCACGAATCCCTTGGAGAATCTTGAAAGTATCTTCAGCAGATGGTGCATTAACTTTTACTTCGTTGAAACGACGAGCAAGGGCAGCGTTTTTCAAGATTGTATTACGGTATTCATCTTGAGTTGTTGCACCAATCACTGTCAATTCCCCGCGTGAAAGAGCTGGTTTCAAGATATCAGCAAGACCTTTAGATCCTTGACCATCCCCTGTGCTACCTGCGCCAAGGATTTGGTGAATTTCGTCGAAGAAGAGGATAATATTTCCAGCTTCTTTGACTTCGTTTACCAAGTTTTGAATGTTTTCCTCAAAGCTACCACGGTATTGAGTACCAGCTTCAAGTCCAGAAATATCAATAGAAATGATTTCTTTGTTCTTAATTGCTGCTGGAACGTCACCATTCACAATAGCTTGAGCCAATCCTTCAACTACTGCCGTTTTACCAACACCAGCATCACCGACAAGAACTGGGTTATTCTTTGTACGACGAGAAAGGATTTCAGATGTTTCTTGAATCTCCTTATTACGTCCAATAACTGGATCTAACTTACCTTCACGCGCTTCTGCTGTTAAGTTACGTCCAAGTTTTGCAAGAATACCATCTTGTTTCATAGCTTTACCTTGAACATACTGAGCTTGGTCACTTCCTTCACTTGGAAGTTGCCCTGTTTGACGATAAATAACAAATTCTTCAGGTGTTACTTCACGACCGTTAATCAAGTAACGACGGTTTTCTGAACTGTATCCACGCATACCTCCCATTAATTGGTTAAATAAATCATCCATGTTGTTAAAGTTATTAAAGTTGTTGTTCATATTTCATACCTCGTTTGTTTTCAAAATTAGTTAGTCAAATTAATTTGACTTTCTCTGACCTTTGTTTTAAAAAAATTTAGACTAGCTATTTGCTACTCTACGTATAATTTCAGGTTTTTTTCTTTATCCAATACAGGTTTTTGTGATTGGACTTCTAAAAAAATACTAATGTTCATCATAGGTTGTACCTCTTTTCTAGGTTTTACCCATACTTTGACCTTAAGATAAATTACACAATCACCTTAAAAATCAAGGTTTTTCTAAGGATTTCCTTATCCTTATGTTCTTAGTATATCACTTTGGTCAGTATTAGTCAATAAATTTGACCAATTTTGACCAACTTTTTTTAAATATTTTGGCTCTATAATATTTGTAGTGGGTAAATCCCCTATAGATATTATGGAGCCTATTTTGTGTAGAAAAAAAGTCCCATAAGATCTATAATGAAAGGCGACGAAACCATCATTAGAAAGAATCATATGGAACAATTACATTTTATCACAAAACTGCTCGATATCAAAGACCCTAATATCAAGATTCTAGATGTCATCAATAGGGATAATCACAAGGAAATCATCGCTAAACTAGACTACGATGCCCCATCTTGTCCTGATTGCGGAAATCAAATGAAGAAATATGACTTTCAAAAACCGTCTAAGATTCCTTACCTTGAGACGACTGGTATGCCTACTAGAATCCTCCTTAGAAAGCGTCGATTTAAGTGCTATCATTGCTCGAAAATGATGGTCGCTGAGACTTCTATCGTCAAGAAAAATCATCAAATCCCTCGTATTATCAACCAAAAGATTGCGCAAAAGTTGATTGAGAAGACTTCTATGACAGATATTGCTCATCAGCTGGCCATTTCAACTTCAACTGTCATTCGCAGGTTAAATGACTTTCACTTTAAGCATGACTTTAGCCGACTTCCTGAGATTATGTCTTGGGACGAGTATTCTTTTACCAAGGGAAAGATGAGTTTCATTGCACAAGATTTTGACAATCTCAACATTATCACCGTGCTTGAAGGTAGAACCCAGACTATCATCCGAAATCACTTTCTGAGCTACGATAGAGCCGTTCGCTGTCAGGTGAAAATCATTACTATGGATATGTTTAGTCCTTACTATAACTTGGCTAAACAGCTTTTTCCTTATGCTAAAATCGTTTTAGATCGTTTTCACATTGTGCAACATCTTAGCCGTGCTATGAGTCGTGTCCGTGTTCAAATCATGAATCAATTTGATAGAAAATCCCATGAATACAAAGCTATCAAACGCTACTGGAAGCTCATTCAACAGGATAGTCGTAAACTAAGTGATAAACGTTTATATCGCCCTACTTTTCGCATGCACTTAACAAATAAGGAGATTCTAGACAAGCTTTTGAGCTATTCAGAAGACTTGAGACACCACTATAATCTCTATCAGCTCTTGCTTTTTCACTTTCAGAACAAGGAGCCAGACAAATTTTTCGGACTCATTGAGGACAATCTTAAACAGGTTCATCCTCTTTTTCAGACTATCTTCAAAACCTTCCTCAAGGATAAAGAAAAGATTGTCAACGCCCTTCAACTACTCTATTCCAACGCCAAACTGGAAGCGACCAATAATCTCATCAAACTTATCAAACGAAATGCATTTGGTTTTCGGAACTTTGAAAACTTCAAAAAACGGATTTTTATCGCTCTGAATATAAAAATGGAGAGGACAACGATTGTCCTCTCTAGATGTTAGCTTTTATTCAACCCACTACAGTTGACAAAGAGCCAATATTTTTTTATAGCAAAAAACCAGTCAAAATGACTGGTTTTTAATTTATTATTTATGAATCTTAGCTCAATGCGTCATCCATTGAAAGAACTTCGTGGAAGACACGTTGTGTCAATTCAGTTTTTTGTTCTGGAGTGAGGTACTTAGTATTTACACAGTATCCTGAGATACGTACGATTACGTCTTCACCTGACATGATCTTTTCGTAAACATCGTTCAAGTCCATAACGTTCAAGTTAACGTGTTGTCCACCGTTTTCGAAGTAACCATCAAGGATTGTTACCAAGTTATCAACTTGTTCGTCACGAGTTTTACCAAGAGCACGTGGTGATACTTGAGTTGTCAATGAGATACCATCAGCTGCGTAACCAAAGTCAAGGCTAGCAAGTGAGTTCAAGTTTTGCAACCATCCACCTTTAGCTTTGTTAGATGGGTTAGCACCTGGTGAGAAGAATTCCAATTTAGACAAGTTCACTGAACCATCTTCGTTGAGGTATACACCTTTGTGGACTGGTGAGTTACCAGTTTGTTTAGAGTAAGCAACGTTAGATGTGATTGTCAAAAGTGATACTGTAGCTTCTGCATTCTTGTAAAGTTTGTGGCTACGTAGACGAGTTGTGTAAGCTTCGATCAACCATTCTGCCAATTCGTTTGAACGTGGGTCATCTTCACCCCAACGTGGGTATTCACCGATTGTTTCGTAATCGTAGATGTAGCCATTTTCATCACGGATTGGTTTAACTGTAGCGTATTTGATAGCTGACAATGTGTCAACAGTGTTAGCGAATCCACAGATACCGAATCCCATGTTAGCACGTTGTTTAGTTGGCAAGAAGGCCATTTGAACAGCTTCGTAGTTGTACTTATCAGTCATGTAGTGGATGATGTTCAAAGCATCTACGTAAGTGTCAGTCAACCAGTCAAGAGATTTTTCAAAGTTAGCTTTAACTGATTCGAATTCAAGAACTTCGTCACGGATTGGTTCGATATCAAATACTTTGTAGTCTTTATGAACATCGTCGTAACCACCGTTCAAACCAGTAAGAAGAGCTTTAAGAACATTAACGCGAGCACCGAAGTACTGGATGTTGTGACGTTGTTCTTCGTTTTCTGGGTCAAGTGGAGATACACAACATGAGATACAGCTCATTTCACCATATCCATCTTTAGCCATTGTTGTAACACCTTCGTATTGGATTGAAGAGTGTTTGTGGCTCATGTGCATACAGTAGCGACGGAAGTTGTATGGCAATTTGTCAGTCCAAAGAACTGTCAAGTTTGGTTCTGGAGAGTTACCGATGTTGTCAAGAGTGTTCAAGAAACGGTAGTCCATCTTAGTAACACGGTGACGACCGTCGTTACCCATACCAGCCATTGAAGTTGTGATGAAGGTTGGGTCACCTGAGTACAATTGGTCGTAAGCTTTTGTACGAGCAAATTTAACTGTACGAAGTTTCATAACGAAATCATCAACAAATTCTTGGATTTCTGATTCAGTAAATGTACCACGAGCAAGGTCACGTTCTGCAAAGATGTCCAATACGATTGGCACACGTCCTAGAGATGTAGCTGCTCCGTTAATCACACGGCAGACTGCCATGAAGGCGATGTTTACCCATTGGATAGCTTCTTTAACGTTCATCGCTGGTTTACGAACATCAACTCCGTAAAGATCACCCAAGCGAACAACTTGTTGCAATGCTTGATATTGAAGGTTGATTTCTTCACGAAGACGGATTGTTTCTTCATCGATTTCTTCGATTGCGTTCCAGTCGTTTACTTTTTCTTGCATCAAGTAGTCTGCACCGTAAAGAGCAAGACGTGCATAAACACCGATGATACGTCCACGTGAGTATGCATCTGGAAGACCAGTTACAGTGTGAGCGTGACGAGCACGACGGATGTTTGAAGTGTAAGCACGGAAGATACCATCGTTAACAGTTGTTACGTATTTAGTGAAAATTTCGTGAACAGCTGGATCTGGTTCGTATCCATTTTCTTTCAAAGTAGTTTCAGCCATACGGATACCACCTTTGGCATGAAGTTCAATTTGAAGAGTTCATCGTTTTGGATACCATAAATCAATTCGTTTTCTTTGTCGATAAATCCAGCAGGAATATCAGCAATAGAAGTTGGACGAGTGTCCATTGGGAAACGAGTTTCTTCGTAGTGTGCTTTAGTTTCTTCTACGATTTTTTTGATGTGAAGTGAACGCTCTGTTGGTCCTGCAAGGAAGCTTTCATCTCCATCATAAGGTGTGTAGTTAGCTTGTACAAAGCGTGATACACTTGCTTTTTCTTTCCAGTCAACACCTTTAAAGCCTTCCCAGGCTTTGTCAAAAATGTCCTGTGCTTCAACAACTGTCTTAACAACCATGTTAATTCCTCTTTTTTCTTTCTAGTAACAGTCATCTGTTACATTCATGTATTCAGTATACCACACAGTAAACGATTTCAACAACTAAAAACTCACTTTTTTAACACTTTCTTTTCTAATACAGTTTAAAATATTGCGCAAACTGTATTATATTTTTGAAAGAGGTTATTTGATTTTCATTTTTTCAGAAAAAGAGTATAATAAAATTAAACAAACTAGCACTGAGAGGTTTCTCCATGTTGATTTTTCCGCTAATGAATGATTTATCTCGTAAAATCATCCATATTGACATGGATGCCTTTTTTGCTGCTGTTGAAATTCGAGACAATCCCAAACTTAAAGGGAAGCCAGTTGTGATTGGTAGTGATCCTAGAAAAACTGGTGGTCGAGGAGTTGTTTCTACCTGTAGCTATGAAGCGCGAGTCTTTGGCATCCACTCAGCCATGAGTTCCAAAGAGGCCTATGAACGTTGCCCCCAAGCTATTTTCATATCTGGAAACTACGAAAAATATACTGCTGTCGGTCAACAGATTCGAGCTATTTTCAAACGTTATACGGATAATATCGAGCCTATGAGTATCGATGAAGCTTATCTAGACGTGACTGAAAACAAACTCGGCATCAAGTCCGCTGTTAAAATCGCTCGACTAATTCAACAAGATATTTGGCAAGAACTTCATCTGACCGCTTCTGCTGGTGTGTCTTATAATAAATTCTTAGCTAAAATAGCCAGCGATTACCAAAAACCTCGAGGTCTGACAGTTATTCTCCCTGATGAAGCTGAAGATTTTCTCAAACAAATGAATATCGCTCAATTCCACGGTGTAGGTAAGAAAACAGTTGAAAAATTGCATCAAATGGGCGTATTCACAGGAGCTGATCTTTTAAAAATTTCTGAAATTAGTCTCATTGACCGTTTTGGTAGACTCGGTTTTGACCTGTATCGCAAGGCTCGTGGCATTGATAATTCTCCCGTCAAATCCAATCGCATTCGTAAGTCTATCGGAAAAGAAAAAACTTATAGTAAGATTCTCAATCTAGAAGAAGATATCAAAAAAGAGCTAACCCTCCTTTCGGAAAGAGTTGCCCTAAGTCTTCAAAAACATGAAAAAGCTGGAAAGATTGTTATTTTAAAAATCCGCTATGCTGACTTTTCTACAATGACTAAGCGGAAAAGCTTATCTCAAAAGATCCAAGATGCTGAAACTATTTCACAAATGGCTATCCAACTTTACGAATCTCTGACAGATAAAGATAAAGATAAAGATAAAGACGTTCGCTTATTGGGTGTCACTGTAACTGGATTTTAAAACCTTGAAGGAATCTTCCCTCAAGGTTTTTTCTTATACAAATAATCGAATAAAGCTATAAAGTAGCAAGACACTACCAAGGACAATACGGTATTTACCGAAGACTGTAAAGTCGTGTTTTTTAACATAGCTGGTCAAGAAACGAATGGCAACCATGCTGACTGCAAAAGCGACTACCATAGCAACTAGAAGTAAGAAAAATTGACCAAAGCTCAATACTTCTCCTGCTTTAATAAATTTAAAAATCTTCAAAGCACTGGCTCCAAACATAACTGGAATTCCTAGGTAGAAGGTAAACTCAGTTACCACCGAACGACTAGTTCCATTTAACAAACCACCAACGATAGTGGCGCCCGAACGGCTAGTCCCAGGTAAAAGAGCCAAGACTTGGAAAAGTCCGATATAGAGGGACGTTTTATAAGGCAACTTGTCTAGCTCTGTGACTGTTGGCTCAATCGCTTGCGCTTTGTTACGTTTTTCAAGATAAATAAAGGCAACCCCATAAACAATCAACATAATAGCTACTGAAACCATATTATGGAAGTGAGTATCAAACCAATCATCAAACTTAAAGACTAGAAGAAGAGGGAGAGTTGCAACAAATACTTTAGACCATAATTGCCAAGTTCTACGAACTTCAACTTTATCCTTACCCGGTTTGAAAGGATTAAGTTTGTTAAAGTAGATAACCATAACGGCTAGGATAGCACCCAGTTGAATAACTACGTTAAACATAGACATGAAGGCTTCATTTTGATCTTTATACTGAATAAACTCTTCTGCTAAAATCAAGTGACCAGTACTCGAAATCGGCAACCATTCCGTTATTCCTTCAACAATCCCAAAAAAGATAGATTTTAAAATTTCAAAAAAATACATAGATTACTCCTTTTTCTATCCTCCATTATATCATACTTTTAAAGACTGTGTTGAGTTTTCTTTAGAAAGCGCCGATACTTCCACCACCGCCACCGCCTGAGAAACCTCCACCAGAGCTACCACTTCCAGATGATACAGAGAAGGTACTTGCTGTATTTGCAACCGAAGTGTATTGATTAATGTGAGCAGCAGATGTATGAAACTGTTTATCCCATCCACAAGATACATAAAGATTCATAGTTTCGTTTTCAAGTTGAATATTGTGGAGCTTCATGATCTTATTCACTTTCTTTGCGTATCCATACAGAGTTGCATAGACCAAAAGACGATTCCAAAGTACAATGCTCTTTAGTTCAGCCTTATCAAGATGAGCAATATCACGAAGCATATTTTCAAAACTTGTCCAAAGGTAATAGGCTTCTGCCCCTTCTTCGTTTAAGACTCCATCACGAGATGGACCTCGAGTCACAAAATAAACTAAGGCACTGGCAAGTAAGCCTATTAAACCTAGGGAAAGCAAAGGAAGTGAAAAATAACCACGTGTTCGCAGACTATAATAAAAGACAAGAAGACCTATTAAACCTGTTATAGCTGAACAGACTTTCATCCCATTCACAAGACTACTTTCTTTATCAGTCAAAGGACGATAATAGCTTGGAAGACGTAAAATTTTTACCTTGTCTCGAACACAACTTTGCATGCGTTCAAGCCGTCTCTCGAAGGAACGCTTGAGATGCAAGCCGAATTCTCGAATATGTTTCTCATCAGCTTCCTTAGCTCCATGGAATAGTCCTGAAGAAACTTGATACTCTGGAAAAAGGTCTGAAAGAGCCAGTTCTTTATTAGTTGAGAGAGTCATCCGCAAGCATTCTTTTTCAAAATTCGACAAGCCTTTTTCACTATTGATTTTCAAACAGGGTTCCTCCTCACCCTGAAAAATGGATAAATGCCCCCGATCAACTAAGTCTAGCAAAGTCGCCTGAATCAATCGTTCAAAAGAGAATTTGCCAAACTTCTTCTTATTCAAGGGACTAATTTCCTCTAAGGAGATAGAATAAATAGCCTCCGCCAAAACCATTGGAGGTAGGTCCATTGGAGGTTCGTAGAGTCGATGATCCTTGGGATATACCTTTTTTTGAGGGTCGTATGTTTACGGAATGCTCGATAATACATGATGGTCATCATCAATAACACGATAAAGATTATTGGAAAAATCCACTTTATCATTAGACTGACTTGTACTTTGCTAGCTTTTATTTCTATCTCAATTTTTTTAAAATCTCTTAAACGCTCTTCTTCCAGTCCTTGGCTTGGAGCTACCGAGAAAGCCTCCCTGGGCCAATAGGCATGTAGCTCAACTTGATGTTTTCTAGGAAGATTTTTCATCTTCATCCGATAAATATCATTTACTTTTTCGACACTACCCTCATTGAGGAGTTTTCCAGTATGAAAAAAAACTTTCTCTGCCGGACTATCTGAAGTTACTCGAAATTCTAAGTCTTTGATGTCTCCTGAACTATCTGTCAGTGGTTGCCAATTTAATTCAGCGATATCATCATATAAGAAAAGAAGGTTTTTCAATTGCCAGGTAAGTTCCACTTCGACCCTGTCTCCTTCCTGACCTGGATTATAGACTTTAACAGTATAACCATTCGTTTCTTCTGTCACTTCGCTAGTAAGATTTTCGATTTTATGACCGTTTTTAGATGCCTCAACCTTTGGATGAGGATCAATTTCAAATCCGCTAGGCATCTTGCCTGCACGACCAATCCCCACGATTTGGCCATTAAAATCCTCCTCGAACTGATAAACTATCTTCTGCCTAAATTCCGCTGTATTGTCTGCATGAATATACAGTTCTCCTTTATAGGATGGAATGCTGAAATCCACGGCAAAAACCAATTTTGGAACAATTATCAGACAAGTAAATATAAGTACTATTAACCATCTTTTTTTCATCGTATACTCCCTTTCAAGTTTTTTCACTATTATATCATTTTTCACAAGTAAGGGTTTACTAAGATTGAAAAAGTTCCGCTTTTTCGATACAATAGAGAGAAGTAATTTTAGACTAGAAATAGGAGAAATCATGAAAAAATTATGCTTAACTATCCTTGCTAGCCTAGCCCTTACTTTAGGACTAGTTAGCCAGGTCCAAGCCGATGAATATTTACGCATCGGTATGGAGGCAGCCTACGCACCCTTTAACTGGACTCAAGATGACGACAGTAACGGCGCTGTCAAAATCGATGGAACCAACCAATATGCTAATGGTTACGACGTCCAAATAGCTAAAAAGATTGCTAAGGACCTAGGCAAAGAGCCCTTGGTTGTTAAAACCAAGTGGGAAGGACTTGTTCCTGCCCTTACTTCTGGTAAGATTGATATGATCATTGCAGGTATGAGCCCAACTGCTGAACGCAAACAAGAAATTGCATTTTCAAGCAGCTACTATACTAGCGAGCCAGTACTTTTAGTCAAAAAGGATTCTGCCTATGCAAACGCCAAATCACTAGAGGACTTTAGCGGAGCAAAAATCACTTCTCAACAAGGTGTTTACCTTTATGATTTGATTTCACAAATCTCAGGTGCTCAGAAGGAAACTGCCATGGGAGATTTCGCCCAAATGCGTCAAGCTCTTGAAGCTGGTGTCATTGATGCCTATGTTTCTGAACGACCAGAAGCTCTCACCGCCGAATCAGCAAACGCTAAGTTCAAAATGATTCAGCCTGAACCTGGTTTTAAAACTGGTGAAGAAGATACATCTATCGCTATTGGACTTCGTAAAGATGATGACCGTATCAGCCAAATCAATGCCAGTATTGAAACCATTTCTAAAGATGAACAAGTTGCGCTCATGGATCGTATGATCAAAGAACAACCAGCAGAATCTACAACGACAGAAGAAAGCAACAGTAATTTCTTTGGTCAAGTCGCTAAAATTCTGACTGAAAACTGGCAACAACTCTTGCGTGGTGCTGGTATTACCCTTCTCATTTCAATTATCGGTACCATCGTTGGTCTCGCTATCGGTCTTGCTATCGGTGTCTTCCGTACGGCACCTCTATCTGAAAACCAATTTATCTTTGGCATCCAAACTAATCGGTTGGATTCTCAATATCTATATCGAAATTTTCCGTGGAACACCTATGATTGTACAATCTATGGTTATCTACTATGGAACTGCTCAAGCTTTCGGGATCAACCTAGACCGTACGCTAGCTGCTATCTTTATCGTTTCGATCAACACTGGTGCCTACATGACTGAAATTGTTCGTGGTGGTATCCTAGCTGTTGATAAGGGACAATTTGAAGCAGCAACTGCACTTGGTATGACTCATAACCAGACCATGCGTAAGATTGTTTTGCCTCAAGTTGTTCGAAATATTCTACCAGCAACTGGTAATGAATTCGTCATCAACATCAAGGATACTTCTGTATTGAACGTTATCTCTGTTGTAGAACTTTACTTCTCAGGAAATACAGTAGCAACACAAACCTACCAGTACTTCCAAACCTTTACCATCATCGCAGTTATCTACTTTGTCCTCACCTTCACAGTAACGCGTATCCTACGCTTCATCGAAAAACGTATGGATATGGATACCTACACGACAGGTGCTAACCAAATGCAAACGGAGGATTTGAAATAATGAGTCAACCAATCCTTGAAATCAAACACCTCAAAAAATCCTACGGGCAAAACGAGGTCCTAAAAGACATCTCTCTCACTATTCATAAAGGAGAAGTGATTTCTATCATCGGTAGTTCCGGTAGTGGTAAATCAACCTTCCTACGTTCTATCAACCTTCTCGAAACACCAACTGAAGGTGAGATCCTTTATCACGGTGAAAACGTACTTGAAAAAGGGTATAACCTCACTCACTATCGTGAAAAACTAGGCATGGTTTTCCAATCCTTTAACCTCTTTGAAAATCTCAACGTTCTTGAAAATACGATTGTTGCACAGACTACTGTCCTCAAACGTGAACGATCAGAAGCAGAGAAAATTGCTAAAGAAAACCTTGAAAAAGTTGGAATGGGAGAGCGCTACTGGCAAGCTAAACCAAAACAACTTTCTGGTGGTCAAAAGCAACGTGTAGCCATTGCTCGCGCGCTTTCTATGAATCCTGATGCCATTCTCTTTGACGAGCCTACTTCAGCCCTTGACCCTGAAATGGTCGGCGAAGTTCTAAAAATCATGCAAGAACTAGCTCAAGAAGGCTTGACAATGATCGTTGTAACCCACGAAATGGAATTTGCTCGTGACGTATCACACCGTGTCATCTTTATGGACAAAGGTGTTATTGCAGAAGAAGGCAAACCTGAAGATTTATTTACAAATCCTAAAGAGGAACGTACAAGAGAATTTTTACAACGCTATTTAGGATAAGACAAAAGCGGTTGAATAAACCTCTTAAACTAAGAGTTGTATTCCTTTTCAATCCCCAATCAACATTGAGTCAAAGGCTCATGAACATAAAAATTAAGGTCGGAATTTTTTATCCCGACCTCTTTTTATATACTTTAAAAATCAGCTTTATCCCTTCTTCTGTTTCCTGAACAAGTATTGCTTGTAGCTATACTCCTAATCTTTTATTTGATTTTCATGAGTGATACTCAATGAAAATCAAGAGCAAACTAGGAAGCGAGCCGCAGGCTGTACTTGAGTACGGCAAGGCGAAGCTGACGTGGTTTGAATTTGATTTTCGAAGAGTATGAGATCACTCAGCTCCCTGTCAACCTAGTTCACCCTGATAAATAGATTTGTTGAGCAGGTCATAGCCTGGCTATTTCGCCGTTCCATAAATAAAAGCAGACCCTAATTAGAGTCTGCTTGTATCCAAAGATTAATCTTCAAATTTTTCATGATTTTTTTCATAGAAATCAATTAATCCAAGGGCTGTTTCAAAGGAAATATTTTTAACTTTTGCACGTCCTTGAGCTAGAGCAATGATAGACATTTCACGTGCATTCGTTTCTTTAGAAATACGATAACCAGTGATCTTCTTATCACGAACCCAGCTAACAACTGATTCTACTTTTTTTCAAAGTTAGTCTTAGCCATGTTTTTCTCCTATTTTATTCTTTACGATATTTAATTGTATACGTTTTTATGGCATTTGTCAATAAAAAAACATATATCCAATCAAATAAGACGTTAAGATTACATTTACTTAGCTTTCAAAGCCGATAATATATGGGTTCGTATATCTTCAACTCCGTTAGGATTTGCTGGTAAGAAAATTGTATTATTACCTTGTTTTTCTGCAAAATTATTCAATGTATCTAAATACTGGTTAGTTAACAAGATTGACATGATTTGCTCTTCAGTTAATTCAACATTGGCTCCTTTTAACTCTTTAATAGAATCAGCAAGTCCATCAACAATTGCTTTTCGTTGCTCTGCGATCCCCACACCATGTAAGCGATCCTTTTCTGCCTCTGCTTCGGCCGCTGTTACGATCTTAATTTTATCTGCTTCGGCCAATTCTTGTGCTGCTACTCTCTTACGTTGAGCAGCATTGATTTCATTCATCGATTGCTTGACTTCCGCATCCGGCTCTACTTTGGTAATGAGCGTTTTGACGATAATGTACCCATACGTTGACATTTCTTCCGCTACTTGTTTTTGAACTTCTAATGCAATTTCATCCTTTTTCTCAAACAATTCATCCAAAGTTAACTTAGGAACTGATGAGCGCAATGCGTCTTCAATATAAGATTTGATTTGAGCCTCAGGTCTCATTAGTTTATAGTAAGCATCTGTAACATTTTGTTCATTTACTCGGTACTGTGTCGCAACATTCATCGTCACAAATACGTTATCTTGAGTCTTGGTTTCCACAACGATTTCACTTTGCAAGAGACGCAGTTGTACACGAGCTGCAATTTTATCAATTCCAAATGGTGCTCTTAGGTGAATACCACTATTGCTCAATTTTTGATACTTACCAAATCGTTCGATAATGGCAACAGATTGTTGACGAACGACATAAACAGAACTTACTAGAGTAACTCCCACAATAAGCATTAGAATTAATAGAACAAGTATAACTGGTAAAACCATGGGAATCTCCCCCTTTCTTCACTTACATTATAGCACTCGTATATAGGTTAGGCAAATGATATGATAAAAATTTTATAGGATATTAAACAAGCATATTATATAGAGTTTCGTTCCCATTCAAGTTAATATAAGACGGGTCAAATTTCTCCATTCGGTGAATCAAGCCCGCATAATCATGCTTGTTAGCAAGAGCAATCCCGATTAAGACTGGTCCTGTTCCCTTGCTGGCACGTTTAATATACTCAAAACGAGTGATATCATCATTTGGTCCCAAGATATCATTTACAAACTCACGAAGAGCCCCTGGACGTTGAGGAAAGTTGACTACAAAGTAATGCTTGATACCATCGTAAATCAATGCACGCTCTTCCATCTCTGGCATACGGTTGATATCGTTATTTCCTCCAGAAATGATACAACAAATAGTCTTTCCTTTTATATAGTCTGACAGTACTTCCAGAGCCGCCACACTAGCAGCACCAGCAGGCTCAGCCACAATCCCTTGTTTAGAATAAAGATCTATCAAGGTCTCAGAGATTAAGCCTTCATCCACTCCGATTAGCGTTTCAACATTTTTACGGGTTGCTTCATAGGTCAATTGTCCAACCTTCTGCACAGCGATCCCGTCTGCAAACTTATCAATTTCTTTGAGTTTAACGGGACCTCCAGCCTCAAATGCCGCCTTCATGGAACGAGCTCCATTAGCTTCTACACCAAGAACTTCAATAGCAGGATTTGTTTCTTTTATATAAGTAGAAACTCCTGCAATGAGTCCTCCACCTCCTACAGGCACCAAGACAGTATCAAAATCAATGGATTCTTTTCGCGCTTCTTCTAAAATTTCATAAGCTACTGTTCCTTGTCCTGCTTGAACATAAGGATCATCGAAAGGATCGATAAAGGTACGATTTTCAGCGACTGTAAACTCTTGAGCAGCCTTAGCCGAGGCATCAAAGGTATCTCCTACCAACTTAATCGTTACAAAATCACCACCAAAGAAACGAACCTGACCTATTTTCTGTTGAGGTGTTGTAATTGGCATAAAGATTGTTGCAGGAATCTTCATCTCGTTACAAGTGTAGGCAACACCTTGAGCGTGATTTCCCGCTGACGCACAGACAACTCCGCGCTCACGTTCTTCCTTAGTCAATTGCGAAATCGCATAATAAGCTCCTCGAATCTTAAACGACCGAACACGTTGAGCATTTTCTTTCTTGAGATAAATTTTAGCTCCGTATTTTTCTGATAAGTAATGATCATATTCTAGTGGTGTATTGACTACTACACCACTCAGAACCTTGTGGGCCTTCACCACATCTTTTGCACTAAGCATAATCTTCTCCTTGATTCTTTTTCAAGATAAAAAGCGAGTTAGGTTCCCCCCAACTCGCCTTCTATTTTTATTCTCAAAAATTAGTTGTAGATTTTGAATGCGTCATCGTCGTTTTTACCAACAAACGGCATTGCTTTACGCAATTCTGCACCAACCTTTTCAATTTCAAGGTTCGCAGCTTGTTCACGGTAAGCAGTCAATTTTGGACGACCAGCTTTGTAGTCGTTCACAAAGTCGTTGGCAAATGTACCATTTTGGATATCAGCAAGAACGGCTTTCATGTTTTCTTTGACTTGTTCAGTAATCACACGTGGACCTGACACATAGTCACCGTATTCAGCTGTGTTAGAGATTGATTGACGCATTTTCTTGAATCCACCTTCGTAGATCAAGTCAACGATCAATTTCATTTCGTGAAGAACTTCAAGTAAGCCAATTCTGGAGCATAACCAGCTTCTGTCAAGACTTCAAAACCAGCTTCAATAAGGGCGGTCAAACCTCCACAAAGTACTGCTTGTTCACCAAACAAATCTTCTTCAGTTTCTTCTTTGTAAGTTGTTTCAAGAAGACCTACACGAGCTGCACCAACACCTTTACACCAGTCCATAGCGATGTCTTTAGCATTTCCTGTAGCATCTTGGTAGACAGCGTAAAGCGCAGGAACACCAAATCCTTCTTCGTAAGTACGACGTACCAAGTGTCCTGGTCCTTTAGGAGCACACATGAAGACATCAACATCTGCAGGAACTTTGATGAATTCGAAGTGGATGTTGAAACCATGTGCAAAACCAACAGCATTACCAGCTTCCAAGTTTGGAGCAATTTCTACTTCGTACAATTCTTGTTGGATTTCGTCTGGAGCCAAGATCATGATAACATCAGCCAACTTAGTTGCTTCTGCTACTGTGTATGTATCAAAACCATCTTCTTTTGCTTTGTCAAAAGATTTACCTGGGCGTACACCGATGATCACATCACGACCTGAATCACGCAAGTTTTGAGCGTGAGCATGACCTTGTGAACCATAACCGATAACGGCGATTTTTTTACCGTCAAGTGCTGCTACTTTTACATCTTTTTCGTATTCCATTTGAACTGCCATAGTTTTTTCTCTCTTTTCTATTTTTATTGCCTGTTAGGCTAGTTTAACAAATTTAGGTTGGATTTTTAGTCGCGGGTAAATCCAGTTGCACCCGTACGAGCGATATTCTTAATACCATATGGTCGAATCACTCGAATTAAGGCTTCACTCTTCTCTGCATTCCCAGTCATCTGAATGGTAATGGAACTTGGAGCTACATCGACTACTGTTGCACGGAAAGGTTGGATAATAGCCAAAATTTCTGCACGTTTTTCAGCAGGAGCTGAAACCTTTATAAGAATCACTTCTCGTTCTAAGTGGGGCTGATCCGTGATATCACGAATGCGAATCACATCAATCTGACGATTAAGTTGTTTGATGATTTGCTCCACTTCATCATGTGAGGCAACATCAATGATAATGGTAATTCGTGATACATTAGGATTTTCCGTTGCGCCAACAGAAATGCTTTCGATATTGACTTGACGTCTCGATAAGACTCCTGTGAAGCGATTGAGAACACCTGAACGGTTTTGAAGTTTGGCTGTTAACATTCTACGCATTAAACTTCACCCCCAACATCTCATGATTACTCTTACCAGCTGGTACCATCGGTAAGACATGCTCTTTACGAGAAATGTCTACTTCAATAAACATTGGTACATCTTCCATGATGACTTCCAAATCCTTCTCAAGAGTTTCAGGATTATCAAACTTATAATTTTTAATCCCGTAGGCTTGAGCCATCAATTGAAAGTCTGGCAAGGTTTCAAATACCGACTCTGAAGTTCGACCATCATAGAAGGCTTCTTGCCACTGGCGAACCATTCCAAGTGAGTGGTTGTTAAGCATGATGACCTTGATTGGAATCTTGTAAATATTTAAGATTGCTAATTCCTGATTGGTCATCTGGAAACCACCATCACCGACAAAGAGAACAACTTCTTTATCTGGATTGGCAATCTTAGCACCAATAGCTGCTGGGACTCCGAATCCCATAGTTCCTAGTCCACCTGATGTTACCAATTGACGCTCGTTTTGGTAAGGATAGTATTGAGCCGTCCACATTTGGTGTTGCCCAACGTCTGTTACAACAATAGCATCACCCTTGGTCAACTCACCGATACGTTCAATAACTGCTTGGGGTTGTACAACTCGTTCTTTCTTATCATAAGAACGAACACGATTCTTATCTTTGGTAACTTTTTCAATCCACTTTTCAGTATTGTTACGAACAATTGGCTCAGCTAGCAACTGCTGCAAGGCCTTTTTCGCATCACCAACAACCGGAATATCAACTGCGATAATCTTACCAATTTCTGCAGGATCGATATCTATATGCGCTACTTTTGCATTTTTAGCAAAAGTCTTAGGATTTCCTGTCAAACGGTCATCAAAACGACAACCAATAGAAATCATAAAATCTGCTTCTGTCATGGCAATGTTAGCTGCAAAGGAACCATGCATTCCACCCATTCCCAAAAACAGTGGATGGCTAGTTGCGATTGTTCCCTGTCCCAAAGACTTGTCACAACAGGAATTTGATAACGCTCTGCAAATTCATTTAACTCTGCTGCAGCCTCAGCGTAACTAATCCCACCACCAGCTAGCAAGACTGGCTTTTTAGCCTTGGATAATTGCTTCAAGATTTTCTTGATTTGCATATCATTCGGCTCAAGAGTTGGCTGATAACTTGGCAGGTTCACTTCTGGTGAATAAATGAAGTCTGTTTCCAAAGCAGATACGTCTTTTGGTAGGTCAATAACAACCGGACCTGGACGTCCTGTAGTTGCGATATGGACAGCTTCCGTAATAATCCGTGGAATATCAGCTGTCTCACGAACTTGGTAATTGTACTTAGTGATTGGCATGGTAATTCCCACGATGTCTGCCTCCTGAAAGGCATCCTTCCCAATCCCTGCTCGCGCCACCTGACCTGTAAAGACCAAAAGGGGAACACTATCGCTCATAGCATCTGCAATCCCTGTAATGGCATTTGTTGCTCCTGGTCCACTAGTGACGACGGCAACACCCAACTTTCCAGTTGATTTGGCATAACCTTCAGCTTCATGCAAACAACCTTGCTCATGGCGTCCTAGAATGTGGCGAATGCCTTTAAAATTATATATCGCATCATAAAAAGGCAAGACAGCTCCACCAGGATAACCAAAGATGGTATCAATTCCTAAATCACGAAGTGTTTCCAAAACTAGGTCCGACCCCGTCTTAGGAGATTCTAAACTGATTTTCTCCATTGTTCCCCTTTCTCTTCTCTTAAAAATAACTTGTTACTATCATACCATTTTTTCAAAATTTTTCAAGGGAAAAGAGCAAATTTTCTGAATTTTCTATCTAGATACTTTACAATATCAAATAGATTAGAAAGTTTATACGTATTTTTTTATTTTTTTTAATAGAAAAAAAGGTTGAGACAAACTTGTCTTCAACCTTTCATGTTAAATATTACTAATTAAAGTGAGTTAACGTCAACCTTGATACCAACACCTTGAGTAGTTGTGATTGTCAAGCTAGTTACGTAAGTTCCTTTAGCAGTAGCTGGTTTAGCTTTTTGGATTGTTTCGTTGAACGCTTTGAAGTTTTCAACCAACTTGTCAGCTTCAAATGAAACTTTACCGATGATGGCTTGTACGATACCTGCACGGTCTGCACGGTAAGTGATTTTACCACCTTTAGACTCTTCAACTGCTTTAGCAACATCCATTGTTACAGTACCAGTTTTAGGGTTTGGCATCAAGTTACGTGGTCCAAGGACACGTCCAAGACGTCCAACAAGAGCCATCATATCAGGTGTAGCGATAACTACGTCGAAGTCCAACCAACCGTCGTTGATTTTAGCAACAAGGTCGTCTTCACCAACGAAGTCTGCACCAGCAGCTTTAGCTTCTTCAGCTTTTGCGCCACGTGCAAATACAAGAACGCGAGCTGTTTTACCAGTACCGTTTGGCAATACCATTGCTCCACGGATTTGTTGGTCAGCTTTTTTAACGTCGATGTTCAAGTTGTAAGCAACTTCTACAGTTGCGTCAAATTTTGCGAAGTTAGTTTCTTTTGCAAGAGCTACAGCTTCTTCTACGCTGTATGCTTTTGTGCTGTCGATTTTCTCAAGAGCAGCACGAAGTTGTTTGCTTTTTTTAGCCATTTTCTATTCTCCTTGTAAGTGGTTCAATCGATTTTCATCTCCCACGTCACTTCTCGAAATGATGAAGTCTTGCGGGTTATATAGGGATGTTATTGATTAGTCAACAACAGTGAATCCCATAGAACGAGCAGTACCTTCGATCATACGCATTGCAGACTCAATGTTTGCAGCGTTCAAATCTGGCATCTTAGTTTCTGCAATTTCTTGTACTTGTGCACGAGTAACTGTAGCAACTTTAGTTTTGTTAGGTGTACCTGATCCTTTTTCAACACCTGCAGCTTTTTTCAAAAGAACAGCAGCTGGTGGTGTTTTTGTAACGAAAGTAAATGATTTGTCTTCGTATACTGAGATAACAACTGGAATGATCATACCAGCTTGGTCAGCAGTACGAGCGTTGAACTCTTTTGTGAATCCCATGATGTTGATACCAGCTTGACCAAGAGCAGGTCCAACCGGTGGAGCTGGTGTAGCTTTTACCAGCAGGGATTTGCAATTTTACAAGTTTTTTTCGACTTTTTTTAGCCATTTTTAAATCCTCCTTTGTGGTTTTGGCGGTAATTTAGAGATTTTTTTACCTCCCACAAGTATGCTTTTACACATACCCATCTATTATACACTATTTTTTTAAAAAAATGCAAGAGAAATTTTTTTATTTTTGATATTTCTTTCTGTTACAATTTTTTTGGTGAAATCAATCTTTAGAATCTTCTATCACGATGGAGTGAATTCATTCAATCAAAGTCAGTACAAAACTCACTCCATTTTCAGTAGTACCACTTTCCACAAATCCAAGAGACTCAAAACATCTTCTAGAGATACGGTTGAAAGTATAGATTTCTTGAACTTTCAATTGTTTCCAACCCTTTTGACGAGCTAGGTCAATCAAAGCCTTCAAAACTTTGCGTCCAAGTCCCTGATGTTGATAAGTTGGATTGCCGATCACAATAGGAAGATTCTCCTGAGATAAGGTGATATCCCCAATTGGAAGCCACTCTCCCTTTTCTCGAAACTCAATCCAGAACAAATCCCCGTGTCTTTCTAAATAGGAATACATGGCATTTAATTTTTCCAGACTATAAGGTATTCTAATACCGTCTACAAGTTCCACCAAATCCATATCTTGATACCAGGCCAAAGCTGCATCATGATGATCTGCTAAAAAATAGGGAACTAGACGCAAGGAATTATCTATCTGAATGATTTTTGTCATCATTTTCTAATCCTAATACTAGCTCCGCTGCTTGGTTAAATCCATCACACCAGTTATACCATTTTGCTTCATACTCATCTTGAGATAAGATATGATCTTTTAAATCCAGAACAGAGTATATCTTTCTTTTCTCACAAGCTTGCGCATAGAGATGATATAGTTCATCACCTCCATCTCTATCCCACTCAGCAGAAATCGTATTCTGGCCTATCAATAAAGCCTGATAAGCCCTGTGATGCCCGTCTGTAATCAACAAATAATCTCCAAATGTAAGAACACTGATTGGATTAATATTGTGCTTTTCTACCGATTGATAAAGCATCTGGATATCTTGTAATTTCTTTTCTGATAAGTATAGTTGACTCGGATGAAGATCTTTTATGTTGACTTCCATTTCTTCCTCCTCAAGAAGGGTTAATGCCTACTTCTGCTTTCCTTTGAAGCGCCATTGAAAACGCAGTTTATCATAGAAAGGAAACTCCATAAACAAAACTCCTAGGCCTACACAAAGGCTGGCAATCACATCTGATGGGTAGTGAACTCCCAGATAAATTCTTGATACCAATACAATGACGATGTATAAACTTAGCAAGATTTGAACGATTTTTCTCCAGACTGTATTTTTAATCCGTTGGCTCAAAATCACAATCAAAGTTCCAACCATAATCGTTACTGCCAGAGAATGTCCGCTTGGAAAAGAAAAACCTTTTTCTTCTACTAAGTGTAGAATTTCTGGTCGTGGTCTTTGGTAGATATTTTTAAAAGTTACGATTAAGATTCCAGCTAAAGTCAAATTCCCCAGCATGAGATAACTTTCCATCTTCCATTGCTTACGATAAAATATAAAAGCTACAATTAAAACCCAGCTAATAATGACTGGGATATCAATTAAGTGCGTAATTGCCCGAAAAAGAAGCGTTAAGGTCTCAGGTAAATCACCTCTAATGGCAGTCTGAATTGGCTGATCAAAATCGACCAGCATTTCTGGATAAAATTTGACAATATAGCCAATAATCATAAAAAGTAAAAGGGCAAAAGAGCCCTTCATCATAAATGTTTGTTTATCTTTCATAGTATTTTAAAGTTGGTTTCAAAAGGACAAATAACAACCAGAAAGAGATGGCAAAGATAATACCTTCAATCAGATTAAAAGGCAAAACCATAGTCATCAGGTAGTTGCTCAATCCTAAGATTTTCTCAATATCAAAATTAGCAAACTTAGCGTACAAAGGAACAGCATAAACATAGTTTAGAACTAGCATAGCTAGAGTCAAACCAAGCGTACCAGCTAGTGAAGCTAGGACGAAACGCATGGTTGTTCGCTCTTTTTTCCAAATCAAACCAAAAGCAAGTACAAAGACTCCCAAGGCAACAATATTCATCGGTAAACCAATATAGGTACTAACCCCTTGATTGTTCAGAAGGATTTTCAACAAGGACCGAAGGAAAAGCACTCCAAAAGCTGCTGGTAAATCCAAGACTACCAAGCCCACAAGGACCGGTAAAATACTGAACTCAATCCTCAAAAATGATGCCGCTGGCAAAAGCGGAAAGTCAAAGTACATCAACACAAATGAAAGTGCTGATAAAATTGCAATGGTCGAAAGTCGACGTGTGTTTGTCATAACAGGTTCCTCCAATTTTCTATAAAATCAGAAGAAGTTGGAAAGGATTCCTCTATCTATCCTTTATTTTTATATTCCAAAAGTTCCCCCTCACTCTTTTTTTAGCAAGCGGTTGCAATTTACCTATAAAAAATCAATTAGAATAGACAAAGCCATTCTTTCGTCTTCTCCCATCCAGACTATACTGTCGGTTGTGGAATCTCACCACATCAGCTTGCGCTCGCGGACTTATTTGGCTAAGATATTTTAGATTTATCTAGACGTCGCAGTCGAAGATAATACTTAAAGTATATCGAGACAAGACAACAAAGAGAAAGCTAAAATAGCTAGTCAAATTCACCGCCGGTCGGGAATTTCACCCAGCCCTGAAGACCCCTTTATGATAACAAAAAAAGCTTGCAAGCGCAAGCATTTTATCTAAGTGTTTATTTCAACTTATCTGTTTCGTAAGTGTGAACCAGTTCGAGGCCCGCAAAGTTTTGTTGACGAAGTGCCTCATAAACAATCATACAAACTGTATTTGAAACATTGAGACTACGAACATGCTCATCATTCATGGGAATGCGGAGAGCTTTTTCTGGATGCTCACGCATAAATTCCTCAGGCAAGCCCTTATCTTCTCTCCCAAAAAGAAAATAATGATCTCCTTCTGTCGTGAAATCTGCATCTGAATAGACTTTTTCTGCAAACTTAGAAATCAAGTAGAGCTGACCATCCTTTTTTTCCATAAAATCAGCCAAACTATCATAAAAATGAATCTCAAGCTTGTCCCAATAATCTAGACCTGCTCGCTTCATCTTACGGTCATCGATAGGAAAGCCCATCGGTTTAATAATATGAAGGGGGCGCATTCGTTGCTGCGCAGGTACGAGCAATATTACCCGTATTTTGTGGAATTTGGGGTTCAAATAATACAATGTGATTTGCCATGCCTTGTTTCCTCTCACTAGTGCAAAAAAATAGCCACACTGCCCGGAGTCTAGCTCAGCAAACAGCGTGGTTAAGGCATCGTTAACTTACCTCACAACAGGTTTGAAGTAAATCAGCGAAACTACTGTTTTAGTATATCACTTTCAGCTTGATTGTCAATAGAAATGACTTGATTTTTTTCATTTTTTTACAAACATATTTACATTAGTTAAAAAAATGTTTCTGTATTCATTAGAATTAGACGAAAAATAGCTGATTTATATCTTAAATTTTTTTAATAAGTAAGATTATCAATGGGACAATTTTTCCACCCTAATAATGAAAAAGAGTCGGTTGCCGAGTGCATTTTATTCTAAAAAAAGAGTATGATAGATACATATTGAAAAAGTAGGTTATATAACATGAAGATTATTCTTGTCGGAGGGGAAAGTTGGTTCTGCCCTTTGTCGTTCACTTGTCGCTGACAATCATGATGTTGTCTTAATTGAACAGAACGAAACAGTTCTTAATTACATGACAAGCCGTTTTGATATTATTGGAATTGCAGGTAATGGGGCTGACTTTGCCATGCTAGAAGCTGCCAATGTTCAAGACTGCGATATTTTCATCGCTATGACTCAATATGACGAGGTCAATATGGTCTCTGCTGTCTTAGCTAAAAAGATGGGTGCTAAAGAAACCATCGTCCGTGTCCGCAATCCTGAGTATTCCAACCCTTACTTTAAAGAAAAAAATATTCTCGGATTTTCTCTCATTGTCAATCCAGAACTCCTAGCGGCTCGTGCTATTGCTAACATCATCGACTTCCCAAACGCTCTTTCTGTTGAGCGTTTTGCAGGTGGTTTGGTTAGTTTGATGGAATTTGTTGTCCGTAAGGATAGCAATATCTGTCAGATGTCTATCGCAGACTTCCGGAAAAAGTTTGGCAATGTGATTGTCTGTGCTGTTGAGAGAGATCATAAGCTCATGATTCCAAGTGGAGACATGGTCCTCCAAGACAAGGATCGGATTTTTGTTACTGGCGATCGTGTAGACATGATGCTTTTTCATAACTATGTCAAATCTCGTGTCGTTAAGAGCTTGCTCATTATCGGAGCTGGCAAAATCGCCTACTACCTTGTTGGTATTTTGAAAGATAGTCGTATTGATACCAAGGTCATTGAACTCAATCCAGATCGCGCAGCATTTTTCAGTCAAAAATATCCAAAACTCTACATTGTACAGGGGGACGGAACTGCAAAAGATATTCTCCTAGAAGAAAGTGCCCAACACTACGATGCTGTCGCAACCCTTACTGGAGTTGACGAAGAAAACATTATTACATCTATGTTCTTGGATAGTGTTGGTGTTCAGAAAAACATTACTAAGGTCAATCGAACTAGTCTCCTAGAGATTATCCATGCACCTGAGTTTTCTAGTATCATCACACCCAAAACCATCGCTGTTGATACGATTATGCACTTTATCCATGGTCGTGCCAATGCCCAATATTCAGATCTTCAAGCCATGCACCACCTAGCAAATGGACAGGTTGAGACTCTTCAATTCCTTATCAAGGAAGCTAACAAGATGACTGGCAAACCCTTGTCTCAATTGAAACTCAAAAAAGATATTTTAATTGCTGCTATTATCCGCAACGGAAAAACAATCTTCCCAACTGGTGAAGATAGCCTTCAAGTCGGTGATAAGTTAGTTGTCATCACACTATTATCAAATATCACCAAGATCTATGATCTGTTAGAGAGGTAAGCTATGAATAGAAGTATGGTACGATTTCTTCTTGCAAAGCTACTCTTGATCGAGGCTGGTCTACTCTTAGTTCCAGTTAGCATTGCTCTTTATTATCGAGAATCGAGTCAAGTTTTTACAGCTCTTTTCTCTACCATCGGAATCCTTGTTGTTCTAGGTCTTCTGGGAATTATCAGTAAGCCTAAAAAACAGCGAATCTATGCAAAAGAAGGGGTCTTAATTGTAGCTCTCTGTTGGATTCTCTGGTCATTCTTTGGTGCCCTTCCCTTTGTCTTTTCAGGACAAATTCCCAATATGATAGACGCCTTCTTTGAGATTAGTTCTGGCTTCACAACAACGGGAGCAACCATTTTAAATGATGTTTCTGTCTTAAGCCGTTCCCTTCTATTTTGGAGGAGTTTTACCCACCTCATCGGAGGGATGGGGGTACTGGTTTTTGCTCTAGCTATTATGGACAATGCTAAAAATAGTCACCTAGAAGTTATGAAGGCTGAGGTTCCAGGACCAGTATTTGGCAAGGTTGTATCTAAGCTAAAAAATACAGCTCAAATCCTTTATATCCTCTACCTGGCTATGTTTGCCCTCTTTGTGGTTATTTATTACCTTGCTGGGATGCCACTCTACGATAGTTTTGTCATCGCTATGGGTACTGCTGGTACAGGTGGCTTTACTGTTTATAATGATGGAATTGCCCACTATCACAGTTCTCTCATCACCTATTTGACAAGTATCGGGGTTTTAATGTTTGGTGTCAATTTCAACCTTTACTACTACCTCATGCTCCGTCGTATCAAGGAATTCTTTTTTGATGAAGAACTCCGAGCCTATCTCTTGATTGTAGCCATATCAACTGGCTTAATCACGCTTAACACACTCCACCTCTACAGCGGAGTTTCACAAAGCTTTGAGATGGCCTTCTTCCAAGTATCTAACATCATTACCACTACCGGTTTTGGATATGGAGATATCACGAACTGGCCTTTGTTCTCTCAATACATCTTGCTAATGCTGATGGCAATCGGTGGTTCTGCCGGCTCCACTGCAGGTGGTCTCAAGGTTATCCGTGGAGTCATCCTCTCTAAGATTGCTAAAAATCAAGTCTTGTCTACCATATCACCTCACCGTGTGTTAACCCTTCAGGTTAATCAAACGGTTATTGATAAGGATACCCAGCACAAGATTCTGAAGTACTTTGTGGTTTATATCATGATTTTACTCAGTTTGATTTTCATCGTCAGTTTAGATACCAATAATTTAATGGTTGTTACGAGTGCTGTTTTCAGTTGCTTTAACAATATCGGTCCTATTTTAGGAACAACTGCAAGTTTCTCAATTTTTAGTCCATTTTCAAAACTTCTACTATCCTTTGCAATGATTGCAGGACGTCTTGAAATCTATCCAATCATACTGCTCTTTATGAAGCGCACTTGGTCTAAACGTTAGAACACCTATCTCCCCTCTTCAAGGAACCCTTGAAGGGGGATTTTTTAGTTTCAAAAGACAAGACAGCTCTAAAAATCGACAATTGGGAATTTAAGGACTTTTCTCTCCTATCTTTTAGCTATAATAAGAAAAAAATATAGGAGATACTTTATGGAAAAAAAGTCATGAAATCAATTCGACTACTCTTGTTATTTGCCTTAATCCAACTGGCACTTTGTAGTTGTATTTTTTGGTCTGGAACCTCTCTGGCCCTCAAACAATCCTGTTTTTATTTTCTACTGGCTTTATTGGGCTTATCTGGGTCTTGTGCCTTTATGCATTATTTATCTAGTCACAACTTAAAAAGAGATAGACTGATTGACAGGAGTCGCTTTATCTTTTTATTTTATAGTATGATGATTGTGGTCAATCTCTGTGGGGTTGGGCTGGTTCTATCAGATACTATCGTTACTGTCAACTTACTTCAAAGAGAAGCCGTGGAACTCATCCTCCCCTCCTTCTTTTTTCTCTTTGGAGTTGATCTCGTCACCTTTCTCCCCTTGAAAAAATGGAGAAGGTTACAAAAAAATTCCAGTAGCAAGGAAGTGAGATTTTCCATCACCATCATTTCCATTTTAATCTTCCTACGTAATCCAATCACCATTTTATCGATTGCTTTTTATATTGGTCTTGGTGCTCTATTTCTCAGTTTTTTATTCCCAAAAAATTTGAGACAGGAGGTATCATTCTACAGTCATTTGATTCGGGATATTCTATTTGTCGTCTGTACGTTCCTCTTATGGTAACAAATAGAATCCTTGCAATAATTATGTTATAATTAATAAAAAAATTTTTTTAGGAGATACATCAATGAACTTTTTTAAAGATTTTCGTAAGCGATTGATTTGGCTAGGAATCTTTCTTGTCGCTATGTGCCTATCGCAAGTTCCTATCGTAACTTTAATGTTACTTCAAAAAACTCAGCTTGGATCTATCTGGTCATCTCTAATAGTGGGGCTTGTATCTACTGCTATTGTTACACTCTTTTTATATGGTGCTCACAAAAGTAAGTTATTAAACCTAAAATCGAAACTCTTTACTATTAATGACGCCCCTCGAATCGCTCTTAGTTATGTAGCCGTTGTCGCTGGAAATATGATTGGTGCGATTTGGTTGCAACTTCTGAAGCAAACAACTACTTCGAATCAAGAGGCTATTAATAGCCTCATGTCAGAAACTTCTATCATTTCAAGCTTTTTCGTAATTGCAATAGTGGCACCTATTTGTGAGGAGATTATCTGTCGAGGTATCATACCTAATAAACTCTTCGAAGGATACGAAAAAATTGGGTATATTTTCGGTTGGTTTATCTTCACTATAGCACATACCCCAACAAATCCGCCTTCTTTCTTGATCTATGGCTGGATGTCTGCCGTCCTAACTTGGACTGCTTATCGCACTAGACGTTTGGAAATGTCTATCTCGGTCCATATGCTACTTAACAGTATCAGCTTCATCTTACTGGCACTCTTTACAATTCTTATGAAAAATTTCGGTATCTAATACCCAACTATCCATTTCCTTAGACTAGAATGTTTCGTTCCAGTCTAAGGGATTTTTTTGTTTCAACAAACTTTTCACCTCAGAAAATCCACCTTTTTTTCTACAATCTCAAAAATTTTTTTAAAAAAATTTTAAAAATATTTTTATGCATAAATTTTATAGAATGTAAAAATGGATATCTATACTGAAGCTATTTACCGATTAGCGACCTAAATGACCTCCTAAACTCCGTCCAACACCAAAGCGGAGTTTTAGAAAATTTTGAATAGTAAACTACAAGAAAAGCCAAGAAAATCCCTTCCTTGGCTTTTTTCAATAGATTTAAGGTGTGGTACCAACTAAGGTACTCATTTTTCCGCTACAACACGCAGTTAGTATGACAATGGCAGGCAGTCAGTCCACTTTCTACCCATCACGACGTAAAGTTTTACGAATCGATAATATTCGTAAAACTTTACTAGTGGAGCGCCTAGACAAGTTCCATAGAAACTTGGCGTTAGTTACTTAGATTGTTATACAACCACATAAATTTACTGAACTACGACACGGAGTTTGGCAAATCGATTTTATTTGCCAAATGCAGTTAGTAAGGCAGGTAGCTAGTCCGCTTCCTTTCTGTTATAGTTACTTAGTTTATAAAATACATGTTATAATAAAGCTATGGCATATAGTACAGATTTTAAACAACGAGCATTAAATTACATCAAAGAGGGACACAGCCATGTCGAGGCATCCAAAGTTTTTGATGTTGGCGTCAGAACTCTCTTCACATGGGAAAAGAAATTACGTGAACAAGGGCACTTAGAGCGGAAAAAGAGAGTTGCCAAAAGCCGAAAGATTCCTTTGGAGGAGTTGAAGGCCTTTGTAGAGACTCATCCAGATGCTTTTTTACGGGAAATTGCGGCACATTTTGATTGTGCTGTTCCTTCAGTATGGGCAGCTTTAAAGCAGATCAATGTCACTTTAAAAAAAGACGACTAGCTTTAAGGAACAAGATCCAGAGAAAGTCGCTGAATTTCTTGATATTTTGGATAATCTAAAAGATTTACCAGTCGTATATATTGACGAAACAGGAATCGACCGCTACCTCTATCGTTCTCATGCACGGGCTCCTAGAGGAGAGAAAGTCTATGAAAAAGATTAATGGACGGCGTTTTGAGCGGACTTCAATTGTTGCAGGACAAGTAGATGGAGAGTTTATAGCTCCTATGATTTACAAGGAAAGCATGACGAGCGACTTCTTTGTGAAGTGGTTCAAAACGCAACTCCTGCCTGCTTTGAAGACACCTCATGTCATTGTCATGGACAATGCTAGTTTTCATCCCAAGAAGATTTTGGATGAACTTTGCGTCAAAGATAAACACTTTTTCTTACCTCTACCACCTTATTCACCAGATTTGAATCCCATTGAGCAAGCTTGGGCTGTCTTGAAAAAGAAAGTAACAAATTTATTAAGGGAAGTCCCAAATATCTTTGAATGTTTAGAGTGCTTTTTTAAAACTAAATAACTATACGACGGTAAAACCCACGAATCGATACCATTCGTGGGTTTTGCCTAGTGAAGCGTTTATGTAAACCGATTGTTACACTACGACACGGAGTTTTACAAATCGATTCCATTTGTAAAACGTAGTTAGTGAGGCAGTTAGGCAAGTCTAATAGGACTTGCCGTAGTCTACTTAGATTGCTTGCAATCAAGTAGGCTTACTGAATCACATCTTCTCTTCTAACTCTACATCTGGATACTTATCTGCAAACCAGCGGAGGGCAAAGTCGTTTTCAAAGAGGAAGACAGGTTGGTCAAAGCGGTCTTTGGCCAAGATATTGCGACTTGATGACATCCGTTCATCCAAGTCCTCAGGCTTGATCCAACGAACGGTCTTTTTACCCATTGGACTCATAACCACTTCCGCATTGTACTCGCCTTCCATGCGGTGCTTGAAGACTTCAAACTGAAGTTGACCAACCGCTCCCAGCATGTACTCGCCTGTTTGGTAATTCTTATAAAGCTGAACGGCTCCTTCTTGCACCAATTGCTCAATCCCCTTGTGGAAGGATTTTTGCTTCATAACATTCTTAGCAGAAACTTTCATGAAAATTTCAGGGGTAAAGGTTGGCAGCGGTTCAAATTCAAACTTGTTTTTCCAACTGTCAAGGTATCCCCAACTTGATATGTACCTGTATCGTAAACACCGATGATATCACCTGCCACGGCATTGGTCACATTCTCACGACTTTCAGCCATAAACTGGGTAACATTAGACAGTTTAGCCCCCTTACCAGTACGAGGCAGGTTAACACTCATACCGCGCTCAAATTCACCTGATACGATACGGACAAAGGCGATACGGTCACGGTGACGAGGGTCCATGTTGGCTTGGATTTTAAAGACAAATCCTGAGAAATCCTTATCATAAGGATCTACAATTTCGCCATCTGTTTTCTTGTGTCCATGTGGTTCTGGAGCAAACTTGAGGAAAGTTTCAAGGAAGGTCTGTACTCCAAAGTTAGTAAGAGCCGAACCGAAGAATACTGGAGTTAATTCACCCGCAAGGATGGCTTCTTCTGAGAATTCATTTCCAGCTTCTTGCAAGAGTTCGATATCATCCTTGACTTGCTCGTAGAATGGGTTGCTAGCAAATAGCTTGTCCCCATCTTCCAGACTAGCAAAGCGTTCATCCCCTTTGTAAAGTTCCAAGCGTTTATTGTAAAGGTCATAGAGTCCCTCAAAAGCTTTCCCCATCCCAATCGGCCAGTTCATCGGATAGCTAGCGATGCCCAAGACTTCTTCCAATTCTTGCAAGAGGTCTAGTGGCTCACGGCCATCACGGTCAAGCTTGTTCATAAAAGTGAAGACTGGAATACCACGATGTTTGACAACCTCAAACAATTTCTTGGTCTGGGCCTCGATACCCTTGGCAGAGTCCACAACCATGACAGCCGCATCCACCGCCATCAAGGTACGGTAAGTATCTTCTGAGAAGTCCTCGTGCCCTGGTGTATCTAGAATGTTGACACGTTTGCCATCATAGTCAAACTGCATCACAGATGAAGTTACCGAAATCCCACGTTGTTTCTCGATATCCATCCAGTCAGACTTAGCAAAGTTTCCTGTTTTCTTCCCTTTTACAGTACCTGCCTCACGAATCTCTCCCCCAAAGTAAAGCAATTGCTCAGTGATAGTCGTTTTACCAGCGTCCGGGTGGGAGATGATGGCAAAGGTACGACGTTTTTTGATTTCTTCTTGAATACTCATAACTTCTCTTTCTTTTTACTTTTTTTGAATTATTTGAATTTCTAATCGCTTTTTATTACATTGGACTCTAAAATTCCTTTCAACACTCCATTATATCGGATTTTAGACAGTTTTTCAATTGCCTACACAAGAAAAAGCAGGTCTCTATAGTAGACTTGCTTTTAAATAATGGATGTTGCAATTTGTGTTTTGTGATTAGTAGACTCAAATTCTATATCTTCTTTTAGCTTACAATCGATATCATGAAAGAGTTGATTCTAGTGCCATTTTCTTTTGCCAACGTTTCTTAAACAAGATATCAAAGAGCACCAATGCTGAGGATAGAATGATTGAAACCAACAGATATTTTATCCAAATAGGAGCATCTGGGATAAAAGGCGTGGTATTCAAAAGCCCGTAGTTTCCACCTGTGACTTGATTAACTCCAACTAGAAATAGGTTGAGAATAAAAGTGTAGGTGATAATGCGATACTTTTTAAGCAGGGTCTTATCGTAGTGGTTCATGAGATAGACAAGTGAATTTACCAGGAGAGCATAGTGTCCGATCAGGAATGAAAAACTGGTAATATGTGGGAAATCATAGGGATCAAAAACCGGATAACCCAAGGCAAATACTGCTCCACTAGCTCCCATAAGGGCAAAATACTGCTTGGTTTTCCATCTGTCTGGTAGGAAGACAACCGCGAACATGGCTAAACGACAATGGTAAAGAGGTAAACTATTTGAAAATGGAATGCTAAAGCCAATATACCAAGTGTAAAGAGCTAGCAGTTGCGCTATTTGAATCCACTTAAACAATCGAACAAATTTGGGATTTTTGTAATAAGTAAGAGATCCATAAATAGACAAGGCAAGAAGGCCTATCATGACACCGTACCAAAAAATCGGAATAGGAGGTGGTGTAGTTTGGGTTCTTGTAATAAAATGATGCATAAGATCTCCTTAATTTATTAGCTGACGATTCTTCAGTTTATATTTAACAAATTGATTGATGAGGATGAGAATCCCTGTCATCAAACTAGTCACTATCAAATAATTAACCAAGGCGCCATAATCCCCAATCACAGGGGGATTACTCATAAAGCCATAATTCCCTCCTGTCAAGAGGTTGGCTAGAAAGATAATTGCATTGACACCAAATGTCATCTGACATATTTTCCAAGAATCCCCTTTTTCAACTTTATAATATCTAATAAGATAAATCAAGCAGTTAGCCAAGAGGGCCCAATGTCCGAAAACATTGTTCACAGACGAAACATGAGGGAAGGGAAAAGGATAAAAGACTGGATAAACCAAAGCCATAATAGAACCAAATACTCCAACCAAGGCAAAATATTGCTTGAAAAAGGTCTTATTAGGGGCAAAAAGAATCATCCACATAGCCATGCGACTATGGTAAAAAGGGAGAGCCTCAGACAAGGGCAGGCGTGCCGAAATATACCAAGCGTTGATAATCAGTAATTGAATCAATTGACCCCAATACCAAAAATCTCTATAGCGCTTAGATGAGGCATAACGAATTGATAGAGCAGCTATGACTAGCAAAGAAGTCGGTAACAAAATGTACCATGTCCCCAAGTCTGGGGGAACTGTCTTTTTACTGGTAAAAAGTAATTCCCAAATTGTCATATTTCATCCTTAACTTATTCGAGTCGGTAAATGTCTCCATCTTGTTTGCCGACTAAAAACCAATGCTGTTCTTGCTTCTATTTTCAACCATTATATCGAATTAAAATCCTTTTTTCAATTTCTACTTCTTTTCAACTTGACTTACCTTATTTATAGGAAAATATGGTAAAATAGAACAGATAAAGAATCATCATTTCACGAAAGGATATCCGATGAAAATTACGCAAGAAGAGGTAACTCACGTTGCCAATCTTTCAAAATTAAAATTCTCAGAAGAAGAAACTGCAGAGTTTGCGACAACACTCTCAAAAATTGTTGATATGGTCGAATTGCTCAGTGAAGTAGACACTACTGGTGTTGCACCTACTACAACGATGGCTGACCGTAAAACTGTTCTCCGACCTGATGTGGCCGAAGAAGGAACAGACCGTGACCGATTGTTTAAAAATGTACCTGAAAAAGATAACTACTATATCAAGGTGCCAGCTATCCTAGATGATGGAGGAGACGCCTAATGACTTTTAATCATAAAACCATTGAAGAGTTGCATAATCTCCTTGTTTCTAAGGAAATTTCAGCAACTGAACTAACGCAAGCAACGCTTGAAGATATCAAATCTCGTGAGGAAGCCCTTAATTCTTTTGTTACAATCGCTGAAGATCAAGCTCTTGCTCAGGCTAAAGCTATTGATGAAGCTGGAATCGATGCTGACAATATCCTTTCAGGAATTCCACTTGCGGTTAAGGATAACATTTCTACAGATGGTCTCTTAACAACAGCGGCATCAAAAATACTCTATAACTACGAACCCATCTTTGATGCGACAGCTGTTGCCAATGCAAAAGCCAAGGGCATGATTGTCGTTGGGAAAACCAACATGGACGAATTTGCCATGGGTGGATCAGGTGAAACTTCATACTACGGTGCTACCAAAAATGCTTGGGACCACAGCAAGGTTCCTGGTGGATCATCAAGTGGTTCTGCTGCAGCTGTAGCTTCAGGGCAAGTCCGTTTATCACTTGGTTCTGATACTGGTGGTTCTATCCGCCAACCTGCTGCCTTTAACGGGATTGTTGGTCTCAAACCAACCTACGGAACAGTTTCACGTTTCGGTCTCATTGCTTTTGGTAGCTCATTAGACCAAATTGGACCTTTTTCTCCAACTGTTAGGGAAAATGCCCTCTTGCTCAATGCCATTGCCAGCGAAGATGCAAAAGATTCTACTTCTGCTCCAGTCCGCATTGCCGACTTTACTTCAAATCGGCCAAGACATAAAGGGCATGAAAATTGCTTTGCCTAAGGAATATCTTGGTGAAGGGATTGATCCAGAGGTTAAGGAAGCCATTCTGAATGCTGCTAAGCACTTTGAAAAGCTTGGTGCTATCGTCGAAGAAGTTAGCCTTCCCCACTCTAAATACGGGGTTGCGGTTTACTATATCATCGCTTCATCAGAAGCTTCATCAAACTTGCAACGCTTTGATGGTATCCGTTACGGCTACCGTGCAGAAGATGCAACTAATCTTGATGAAATCTATGTAAACAGCCGTAGCCAAGGATTTGGTGATGAAGTGAAACGCCGTATCATGCTAGGTACTTTCAGCCTTTCATCAGGTTACTATGATGCCTACTACAAGAAGGCTGGACAAGTTCGCACCCTTATCATCCAAGATTTCGAAAACGTCTTTGCGGATTATGACTTGATTTTGGGACCAACTGCTCCTAGCGTTGCCTACGACTTGGATTCACTCAACCATGATCCAGTTGCTATGTACTTGGCTGACCTCTTGACAATTCCTGTCAACTTAGCTGGTCTTCCTGGGATTTCGCTTCCTGCTGGATTTGTTCAAGGTCTACCAGTAGGACTCCAATTGATTGGTCCTAAGTATTCAGAAGAAACTATCTACCAAGTTGCTGCTGCTTTTGAAGCAACAACAGACTACCACAAACAACAACCCGTGATTTTTGGAGGTGATAACTAATGAACTTTGAAACAGTCATTGGACTTGAAGTCCACGTAGAGCTTAACACCAATTCAAAAATCTTCTCACCTACTTCTGCCCACTTTGGAAACGACCAAAATGCCAACACTAACGTGATTGACTGGTCTTTCCCAGGTGTACTACCAGTTCTCAATAAAGGTGTTGTCGATGCTGGTATCAAGGCTGCACTCGCTCTTAACATGGACATCCATAAGAAGATGCACTTTGATCGCAAGAACTACTTCTACCCTGATAATCCTAAAGCCTACCAAATTTCTCAGTTTGATGAGCCAATCGGTTACAACGGCTGGATTGAAGTTGAACTAGAAGATGGTACGACTAAGAAAATCGGTATCGAACGTGCTCACCTAGAAGAAGATGCAGGTAAAAACACGCATGGTACAGATGGTTACTCTTATGTTGACCTCAACCGCCAAGGGGTACCTTTGATTGAGATTGTATCTGAAGCAGACATGCGTTCACCAGAAGAAGCTTATGCTTATCTAACAGCCCTCAAGGAAGTGATCCAATATGCTGGCATTTCTGACGTTAAGATGGAAGAAGGTTCTATGCGTGTGGATGCCAACATCTCCCTTCGTCCTTATGGTCAAGAGAAATTCGGTACCAAGACTGAATTGAAGAACCTCAACTCCTTCTCAAACGTTCGCAAGGGGCTTGAATACGAAGTCCAACGTCAAGCTGAAATCCTTCGCTCAGGTGGTCAAATCCGCCAAGAAACACGCCGTTATGATGAAGCTAATAAAGCTACTATCCTCATGCGTGTCAAGGAAGGGGCTGCAGACTACCGCTACTTCCCAGAGCCAGACCTACCACTCTTTGAAATCTCTGATGAGTGGATTGAAGAAATGCGCACTGAGTTACCAGAGTTTCCAAAAGAGCGTCGTGCTCGCTACGTATCTGACCTTGGCTTGTCAGACTACGATGCTAGCCAGTTGACTGCTAATAAAGTTACTTCTGACTTCTTTGAGAAAGCAGTTTCCCTTGGTGGCGATGCTAAGCAAGTCTCTAACTGGCTCCAAGGTGAAGTCGCTCAATTCTTGAACGCTGAAGGCAAGACACTTGAACAAATCGAATTGACTCCAGAAAACTTGGTCGAAATGATCGCTATCATTGAAGACGGCACGATTTCATCTAAAATCGCTAAGAAAGTCTTTGTCCACCTTGCTAAAAATGGTGGAGGTGCTCGTGAATACGTTGAAAAATCCGGTTTAGTTCAAATCTCAGATCCTGATGTTTTGATTCCAATTATTCATCAAGTCTTTGCGGATAACGAAGCCGCTGTTGCCGACTTCAAATCAGGAAAACGTAACGCTGACAAGGCCTTCACAGGATTCCTCATGAAAGCAACCAAAGGCCAAGCCAACCCGCAAGTCGCCCTTAAACTACTTGCCCAAGAATTGGCTAAGTTGAAAAACGATCAATAATCAATCTCAATATAACTGTCACAAGTTGATGAAATCAGTCATTGCTTGATGCCTTGCACTTTGTACTCACATAGTTAGGAGACATATGAAAAAGTTATATACTCTTCTCGCCACTTGTTTATTGTTGTTCTTCTTCACACCATTTAACTCAATTGATGCTGGCGTTGGCCATTCGCGAAGTGGTAGCTCTAGCCGAAGCAGTTCAAGAAGTAGCAGCCGCAGTAACTCAAGTCGCAGCTCCTCTTATAAAAGTAGCTATCGCTCTGGAAGTAGCTCCTCTAGTTCAGGTGGTTCTTTAGGTACTGGTATGAACATGCTTATCATGTTTGGTGTTGGAGGTTTCTTACTCTACATGTTCATCAAATATCTAAGCGACCAAAATTCATCTTCTGGCAAGTCTTACGGTAGTTCAACTGGATATAATCCACCTAGCCATCGCCGAGTAGAACACAACACACTAGCCGTTAGTCGTCTCAAATATGGTGATCCAAACTTTGATGCTGATGCCTTCGCTTCATGGGTTAAAGAAGTCTATATTCAGTTGCAGGCGGCCTGGACTAAAAAGGATTGGAATTTGGTTCGCTCTCTCGAAAGTACTAGTCTCTATTCCCAACATAGTACTCAACTCGAAGATCATATTCGGGCAAAAACAACCAATGTTTTAGAAAAAGTCTATGTTGAAAATATTCGCATTAAAGATTTCTACGAAAATCCTGATGGAAATGATACTTTAGTGGTTATCCTTTCATCTACACTCAGAGACTATGTTATCGATGATGAGACTCGTAAGGTTATCGAAGGAGACCCTAAACAAGATCTATTTACAGTTTATCAAATGAACTTTATCCGCAAACATGGTAGCCAAACCGAAAACAATGTTCAAGATGAAGCTGTTAGCGACCACTGTCCAAACTGTGGCGCTCCACTTAAATCTCAGCTATTAGCCAATGTGAATACTGCGGAGCTGATCTCACACGTAGTCCAAACCAATGGGTACTCGATACCTACGATGTTGTGGATGAAGACGAACTTTATAATTAGGAGGAAATTATGGGATTTATTCGTGCCGCCCTATCTTCAGGGCTTAATAGTTTCAACGATAGCAAATTTAAAGAAGCTATCGTACTTCCAAATAACCTAACAGCCGATGCTTTGGCCATTAAAGGCCAACTTCTTTCAAAAGATCCAGATGGCAAATCTAGACAAAGCAATCAAAACACTGGACTACTAACAGATGGTAGTGTCGTTATTATTCCTCAAGGCTATGTCGCTATTCTAGTGAACAACGGTACCTTCCTTGGAGACGTCTTAGAAGCTGGTAGCCACGAATGGCGTTCTGGAGACAATGCCTGGCTTCTTGAAAAAGGTGGCCTAAAGGGGACTTGGGAAAATTTCAAAAACCGCTTCTCATTTGGTGGTCAAGTCATTACCCAACAAGAAATCATCTTTATTCGTATGCAACCCGTTGCCGGAAATAAATTCGGTACACAGAATGCTGTAGAATACTTCAGTGAACGTTATCAACAATTACTTAACATCCGCTTCTACGGCTTATTTGATATTAAAGTTGCTGATCCAGTCCTATTCTACGTCAGCTCCATCAGTCAACAAATTGAAGACCATAAAGCTTTTACATTACAAAATGTAGCTCAAGGAACACTTCGACAAAATATCGCACCAAAGATTGCCATTGCAATTGCTAAATTTACCAATGAAAACAAGGTAGATATCTATAGCCTTAATGCCAATCAAGATACTTTCAATGAGCTAGCAAAACAAGAAGTTAATAAAGTATGGACTGGACTTTATGGGATTGAAACAACCAACATTCTACTTGAAGATTTGAGCTATGATCAAGAAAGCTTAGATATTATCCGTAAACTTGATAGCGAGCTTGTCGCTATGAAGTACAATACGATCGAGATTGAAGAACGTCGTGCTCGTAATGAAGCTCTCATCGCTGCTGCTAACAATGAAGGCAATGGCAATGGTATGAACATGATTATGGGAATGAATCTAGGACAAACACTTGGCAATCAACTCAACCAACAAGCCCAAACTCAAGCACCTGTTCAAAATAACGGGCAAACTGCAAGCAAGAACTTTACATCGAGGTAGACGGTAAGTATGTTCTCGTAACCAAAGATGAAGAAGGAAATATCGTACCAGTCAACTAATTCAAGCTCATCTGATATTTGAGAATTATTGCATTTTATGGTACAATAAAGAGTAAACTATTTATTAAAGAGGTAAAAACATGATTGAAGCAAGTAAACTAAAGGCTGGTATGACTTTTGAAACAGCTGAAGGAAAATTGATCCGCGTTTTGGAAGCTAGCCACCACAAACCAGGTAAAGGAAACACTATCATGCGTATGAAATTGCGTGATGTCCGCACTGGTTCAACTTTTGAAACAAGCTACCGCCCAGAAGAAAAATTTGAGCAAGCGATCATCGAAACAGTTCCAGCTCAATACTTGTACAAAATGGACGACACAGCTTACTTCATGAACACAGAAACTTACGACCAATACGAAATTCCTATTGTGAATGTTGAAAACGAATTGCTTTACATCCTTGAAAACTCAGATGTAAAAATCCAATTCTACGGAACTGAAGTAATCGGTGTAACTGTACCAACTACTGTTGAATTGACAGTTGCTGAAACACAACCATCTATCAAAGGTGCTACTGTTACAGGTTCTGGTAAACCAGCAACAATGGAAACTGGTCTTGTCGTGAACGTTCCAGACTTCATCGAAGCAGGTCAAAAATTGATTATCAACACTGCAGAAGGAACTTACGTTTCTCGCGCCTAATCTCTAGAAACTAGAAAGAGGTCATTCTATGGGAATTGAAGAACAACTTGGCGAAATCGTCATCGCCCCACGTGTACTTGAAAAAATCATTGCTATTGCAACTGCGAAAGTTGAAGGCGTACACTCTTTTTCAAACAAATCAGTATCTGACACCCTTTCAAAACTTTCTCTTGGTCGTGGCGTATATCTAAAAGAAGCAAACGATGAGCTCACAGCTGATATCTACCTCTACCTAGAGTACGGTGTCAAAGTTCCTAAGGTTGCTATGGCTATCCAGAAAGCTGTTAAGGATGCTGTCCGTAACATGGCTGCTGTTGAAATCTCTGCTGTCAACATTCACGTTGCAGGTATCGTTCCAGATAAAACACCAAAACCAGAATTGAAAGACTTATTCGACGAGGACTTCCTCAATGACTAGTCCATTATTAGAATCTAGACGTGAACTACGTAAGTGTGCTTTCCAAGCCTTGATGAGTCTTGAATTTGGTTCAGATCTAGAAACTGCTTGTCGCTTCGCCTACACACATGATCGCGAAGATACAGACGTACAACTTCCTAACTTCCTTGTAGAGCTCGTTTCTGGTGTCCAAGCTAAGAAGGATGATCTGGACAAACAAATCACTCAACATTTGAAAACTGGTTGGACCATCGATCGTCTGACTTTGGTAGAAAAGAATTTACTACGCCTAGGAGTTTTTGAAATCACTTCATTTGATACTCCTCAGCTCGTAGCTGTTAACGAAGCTATTGAACTTGCTAAGAGCTTTTCAGATCAAAAGTCAGCCCGTTTCATCAATGGACTCCTCAGTCAATTTGTGACAGAAGAAGATTAAATAATATAGAAAAAGTGTTTGAATCAGATCAAACACTTTTTTCTTTGCCTTCCACTATCTAAAAAAGTGGTAATAGACATAATTATAAACAAATATCCAGATGGGCTTGGCATAAGTGAGAAAGTTGAAAAAACTATGGCAAAGGATTGTGATTTTTAGATTCTTTTTCCAACGGTAGACCAGGACAAAAAAAGGACTCCTAAACTATAAATGATCAAACTGATGGGATCTCGATGGGAAAACACCAAATGACTGAGCCCAAAGATAAGAGCTGATAAGATAACATCTAGATAATACTTGGAGTTTGGAAAGAAGGTATTCATAAAATATCCTCTCAGAACTATCTCCTCCAATATAGGTGCGACGACTACTATTATAGTTACTTAGTTTATAAAATACATGTTATAATAAAGCTATGGCATATAGTACAGATTTTAAACAACGAGCATTAAATTACATCAAAGAGGGACACAGCCATGTCGAGGCATCCAAAGTTTTTGATGTTGGCGTCAGAACTCTCTTCACATGGGAAAAGAAATTACGTGAACAAGGGCACTTAGAGCGGAAAAAGAGAGTTGCCAAAAGCCGAAAGATTCCTTTGGAGGAGTTGAAGGCCTTTGTAGAGACTCATCCAGATGCTTTTTTACGGGAAATTGCGGCACATTTTGATTGTGCTGTTCCTTCAGTATGGGCAGCTTTTAAAAGCAGATCAATGTCACTTTAAAAAAAGACGACTAGCTTTAAGGAACAAGATCCAGAGAAAGTCGCTGAATTTCTTGATATTTTTGGATAATCTAAAAGATTTACCAGTCGTATATATTGACGAAACAGGAATCGACCGCTACCTCTATCGTTCTCATGCACGGGCTCCTAGAGGAGAGAAAGTCTATGAAAAGATTAATGGACGGCGTTTTGAGCGGACTTCAATTGTTGCAGGACAAGTAGATGGAGAGTTTATAGCTCCTATGATTTACAAGGAAAGCATGACGAGCGACTTCTTTGTGAAGTGGTTCAAAACGCAACTCCTGCCTGCTTTGAAGACACCTCATGTCATTGTCATGGACAATGCTAGTTTTCATCCCAAGAAGATTTTGGATGAACTTTGCGTCAAAGATAAACACTTTTTCTTACCTCTACCACCTTATTCACCAGATTTGAATCCCATTGAGCAAGCTTGGGCTGTCTTGAAAAAGAAAGTAACAAATTTATTAAGGGAAGTCCCAAATATCTTTGAATGTTTAGAGTGCTTTTTTAAAACTAAATAACTATAAACTAAACTTGAGAACAGTTGATAGAAAAGTAGGTTGTCCATTAGAATATAACGTCGAAATAAGGTCTTGAAAGATATACTTGTTATCAATTAAGTGATGAAACTGTAACTGAAAAGTATTCAACAACTGATGAACAAAATAAGTAGCCACTAGACCAACTACAAGATAAAAGAATCTTGACTTCTTTGAACCCTTTTTTTCAAAAATATAGAGCATTTTTTTCTTTTTCAACCAGCATACAAATATCACTAAAAGAGTTACTTCCCCAACTGCTGAAACGATAGAAAATCCATCTATCCCCCATCCTAAAAACTTAGCTATATGAAGACTACTAAATTCTAGTAGATAAACCGATAGGAATACCAGTAACATATAGGTTCCCAAATGCCCTAGTTTTTTCATACTCACTCCTAAAAAATTAAAATTACCTTGATGGAGGGAAAGAGTAACAATCCCCTATTCAGTTTATCAGTTATATACTGACCAAGTACAGCATAAAAATCTATTAAAAACTTAATCTATTCTCTGTAGCACATATAGATTATCATTCCTTATTATATAATATACATCTTTTTTTAACGACTCTCAGTTCCATTTCCTCAACTGTCAATTTTTAATCCTGAAATGAATTTTTTGAGAAACTAAAAAGCTAGAACCGTTTTTAGTTCTAGCTTACTTTTTAATACTTTCTAAAGCGTTGATAACGTTCTTCCAAAAGTTCCTCCAACGATAATTGTTTTAATTGTTCAATTTCTGTTTGAAGTTCATTTTTTTACACGAGCTAGCAGCTCTTTGGCAGAGAGACCTCTCTCTGAAATAACCTTATCTACGACTTTCATCTCCAAAAGTTCATGGGAAGTGATTTTCATCAACTCAGCTGCTTCCATGGCACGCGTGCCATCTTTCCACAAGATGGAAGCAAAGCCTTCAGGACTGAGAACTGCATAGATAGAGTTTTCTAGCATCCAAACACGGTCAGCTACTGCTAGAGCTAGAGCCCCACCAGAGCCACCTTCACCGATAATAATGGCGATAATGGGCACTTTTAGGTCGCTCATCTCCATGAGGTTACGAGCAATGGCTTCACCTTGACCACGTTCTTCTGAACCTACACCAGGATAGGCACCAGCAGTATTGATAAAGGTTACAATTGGACGACCAAACTTTTCTGCTTGTTTCATCAAACGAAGGGCTTTTCGATAACCTTCAGGATGAGGTTGACCAAAGTTACGGTTAAGATTATCTTGTAAACTTTTACCTTTTTGGATTCCAACAACAGTCACTGCTTGATCTCCCAACCAACCGATACCACCAATAATAGCACCATCATCACGGAAGGATCGATCCCCATGCAGCTCGATAAATTCATCAAAAATTCCTGTTGCAAAATCCAGGGCTGTTAGGCGAGTTTGTTCACGAGCTTCTCTAACGATTTTCGCAATATTCATCAACTCTCCCTCCTGTGTAGTCTTACTAATCGAGCAATCGTATCTGGCAATTCTCTCCGTTTAATAATTGCATCTACAAAACCATGTTCCAGTAAAAACTCTGCTTTCTGGAAGTCTTCTGGTAGGTCTTCTCTTACTGTATTTTTAATCACACGGCGTCCAGCAAAACCTACCAAACTTTGGGGTTCTGCCAAGATGATATCCCCTTCCATAGCGAAGGAAGCTGTTACTCCTCCAGTCGTCGGGTCTGTAAGGATTGTCAGATAAAAGAGACCTGCATTGGAATGACGTTTGACTGCGGCAGAGATTTTGGCCATCTGCATCAAGCTCATGATTCCTTCCTGCATTCGTGCTCCACCAGAAGCTGTAAACAATATGACAGGTAATTTTTCAGCGGTCGCATATTCGAACAAGCGAGTGATTTTCTCACCAACAACTGTCCCCATTGACGCCATAATAAAGTTAGAATCCATGATGCCAAGGGCAACCTTCTCTCCCTTAATCAAAGCTGTTCCTGTTACAACAGCCTCATCAAGACCTGTCTTTTCACGCATCAAAGTCAATTTTTTACGATAGCCTGGAAAATTCAAAGGATCCTGAGTCTCAATCCCTTTAAACATTTCCAAAAACGTCCCCATATCAATGGTTAAAGCTAAACGCTCTTGAGCTGAAATACGGAAGGTATAGCCACAGTGAGGGCATATTCGCTCACTCCCCAAGTCCTTTTGGTAAATCGTATATTTGCAACCTTGACATTGGGAGAAGAGCTCATCTGGAACCTCTGGCTTGATCTGAGGTTGATTTACAGTCGAACGATTGGGATTGATTCGAATATATTTATCTTTTTTACTAAATAGAGCCATACATCCCCCTTTTCGGTCTCATAGTCTTTTTACATTATTCTTTTTCTTGATAGTGTGGTAAGAAAGTTTCCATCAAGAATGAAGTATCGTAGTCTCCTGCTATCACTCGACGATCTGAAATCAGATCCAGTTGGAAATCAGCATTGGTGACAACCCCTTCAATTTCGAGCTCATAAAGAGCTCGTTGCATTTTCATAAGTGCATCAAATCGATTTTCACCATGAACAATAATTTTAGCAATCATACTATCATAGTATGGCGGAATGGTATAACCAGGATAGACTGCTGAATCCACACGCAAGCCCATACCACCACTTGGTAGATAAAGATTGGTAATCTTACCTGGACTTGGTGCAAAATTAAAGGCTGGGTTTTCTGCATTGATACGGCACTCAATGGCATGTCCTTTTAGAACAATATCTTCTTGCTTCAAGGTCAAAGGTTGACCTGCTGCGATACGGATTTGTTCCTTGACAATATCCACACCAGATACAAATTCGGTTACTGGATGTTCTACTTGGACACGCGTATTCATTTCCATAAAGTAGAATTTACCAGTCGCTTCATCTAGCAGGAATTCAATGGTACCAGCATTCTCGTAACCAACAGACTCCGCCGCACGAACTGCCGCAGCACCAATTTCATTACGAAGGGTTTTTCCAATAGCAATCGAAGGACTCTCTTCTAAAACCTTTTGGTTATTCCGTTGCAGCGAACAATCACGCTCACCTAAGTGAATAACATGTCCCATTTGGTCGGCAAGAATCTGTACTTCAATATGGCGAGCAGGATAGATCACACGCTCTAGGTACATCGCTCCATTACCAAAGTTGGCTTTGGCTTCACTAGAGGCTGTTTCAAAGGCTGACACGAGATCTTCTGCTTTTTCAACCTTACGAATCCCTTTTCCACCACCTCCAGCTGAAGCTTTCAGCATAACTGGATAACCAATTTTCAGCAATAGCAAGAGCCTCTTCTGCAGTATGAACTTCTCCATCTGATCCTGGAATGACAGGCACGTTTGCCTTAATCATTTGAGCACGGGCGTTAATTTTATCTCCCATGACATCCATGACACGAGCTGATGGTCCGATAAATTTAATCCCAACTTCTTCACACATGGTTGCAAATTTGGAATTTTCACTTAAAAAACCAAATCCAGGGTGAATGGCTTCAGCTTCAGTCAAGACCGCAGCTGAAAGGATGGCATTGATGTTCAGATAAGATTCTGTAGCCTTCCCAGGGCCGATACAGATAGCCTCATCAGCCAAAAGCGTGTGGAGAGCTTCCTTGTCAGCAGTCGAATAGACAGCGACTGTTGCAATTCCTAATTCTCGTGCCGCACGAATAATACGAACAGCGATTTCACCACGATTGGCAATTAAAATCTTACGAAACATGGAAAACCTCCCTAGTTTCCAATAGCAAAGGTCAGAGTACCGCTTGCTGCAAGCTTACCATCTACTTCTGCCTTCGCTTCTACTACGGCGATTGTGCCACGACGTTTGACAAAAGTTGCTGTCATGACAAGCTGATCACCAGGAACAACTTGTTTTTTAAATTTCACTTTGTCCATACCAGCGTAGAAAACCAGCTTCCCTTTGTTCTCAGGCTTTGATAATTCCAAAACACCCGCTGTTTGTGCCAAAGCTTCCATGATCAAGACACCTGGCATTACAGGGTAGGCTGGAAAGTGTCCGTTGAAGAAAGGTTCGTTAATCGTTACATTTTTAATGGCAACAATTGTATCTTCACTAACTTCCAAAACACGATCCACTAAGAGCATAGGATAGCGGTGAGGCAAAGCTTCTTTAATTCCTTGAATATCAATCATTTGATACGTACCAAGCCTTTCCCGAACTCAACCATTTCTTCATTTTCAACTAAAATTTCTGTTACAACACCATCTTTAGGTGCTGGAATTTCGTTCATGACTTTCATGGCTTCGATGATGACCAAGGTTTGCCCTTTTTTAACAGTATCACCAACTGAAACAAAATTAGGTTTGTCTGGTCCCGCAGCCAAGTAAGCAACTCCGACAAGTGGACTCTCTACTAGATCTCCTTCAGCTACAGATTCGGTAGCGCTTGTTTCTGAAACTGCTTCTACAGCTGGTGTTGAAGTTGGAGCTTGTGGTGCAGCTGTAGGTGCAGTTGCTGGAATCACAGGTTGAGGTGCTGGACTTGCTTCTGCAACAAGTTTTGCTTCATTCTTACTGAAGACCAACTCATCCGTTCCATTTTTATAAGAAAATTCTCTCAAGCTCGACTGGTCAAATTGCGCCATCAAGTCTTTGATTTCATTTAAATTCATTTTTACTTATTCTCCCAACGTTTGAAAGCAAGAACTGCATTATGCCCACCAAATCCAAAAGTGTTTGAGATAGCATAAGGAATTTCACGTTCCAAGCCTTGTCCATAAATAACATTTGCTTCAATGTAGTCTGATAGTTCTGTTGTTCCAGCTGTCATTGGAACATAGTTGTTACGGATGGCTTCAATTGTTGCAATGGCTTCAACTGCACCAGCTGCACCGAGCAAGTGTCCTGTAAATGACTTAGTTGAAGATACAGGTACTTCCTTACCAAGAACAGCTACAATCGCTCCACTTTCTCCCTTTTTCATTAGCAGGAGTTGAGGTACCATGAGCATTGACATAGGCTACTTGGTCTGGTGTAATCTCAGCTTCGTCCAAGGCAAGTTTGATAGCTTTAATAGCCCCTTGACCTTCTGGATGTGGTGAAGTCATGTGGTAGGCATCACAAGTGTTACCGTAACCAACAACTTCAGCTAGAATAGTTGCTCCGCGTTTTTTTCAGCATGCTCTAAACTTTCAAGAACCAACATTCCTGATCCTTCACCCATAACAAATCCATTACGATCCTTATCAAATGGAATAGAAGCACGAGTTGGATCCTCTGTTGTTGAAAAGAGCTGTTAAAGGCTTGGAAACCAGCAATCGCAAATGGAGTAATAGATGATTCTGATCCCCAACTAGCATGACATCTTGGAAACCAAACTTGATAGAACGGAAGGCATCTCCAATAGCATCATTTGATGAAGCACAAGCTGTATTGATAGATTTACAAATCCCATTTGCCCCAAAACGCATAGCAACATTTCCTGCAGCCATATTTGGCAAGGCTTTTGGGAGTGTCAATGGTTTTACACGTTTTGGTCCCTTATCATGAAGTCGAAGCACTTGATCTTCGATTTCTTTAATCCCACCGATACCTGATGCAACGATGACACCAAAGCGGTCTCTATCAAGAGTCTCTACATCAAGATTAGCATTGTTCACTGCTTCTTGAGCTGCATACAAGGCATACAAAGAATAGTCATCAAAACGATTGGTATCTTTTTTTACAAAGTATTTATCAAACGGAAAATCCTGGATCTCTGCCGCATTATGAACGTCAAAAGCACTGTGATCAAATTTGGTGATTTCACCAATTCCAATCTTTCCATTTTTAAGACTGTCCCAAAATTCTTCTGGTGTGTTCCCAATTGGAGATGTCAATCCATAACCTGTTACTACTACACGATTTAGTTTCATTTTCATACCTCTATTTTAACTCTTATTGCATGGTTAGTCCACCATCAATTGCAATGACCTGTCCCGTTAGATAATCTTGACTTGCAAGAAAGGCCGTGACCTCTGCGACCTGCTCTGCTTGGCCAAATTGTTTCATCGGAATTTGTGCCAACATGGCATCTTTGACCTTATCAGATAGAACAGCAGTCATATCTGATTCGATCATTCCTGGAGCAATGGCATTGACGCGCACATTGCGATTGGCAACCTCACGTGCTACTGATTTGGTAAATCCAATCAGACCAGCCTTAGAAGCAGCGTAGTTGGCTTGACCGATATTTCCCATGAGACCAACAACACTAGACATATTAATGATAGCACCTTCGCGAGCTTTTATCATCGGTTTCAAAACAGCTTGTGTCATATTGAAGGCACCTGTCAAATTGATTTTCAAGACTTTCTCAAAATCTTCTTCTGTCATCTTCAGCATGAGGGTGTCTTGAGTAATCCCAGCATTATTAACGAGGACATCAACTGAACCCAGCTCTTCAATGGCTTGGTCTACCATGCGTTTTGCATCTGTGAAGTCTGAGACGTCACCAGAAATAGCAAGGACCTTCACCCCGTATGGTTTAAATTCGTCTAGAAGCTCCTCGGAGATTTCACCACGACTATTCAAGACAACATTGGCTCCCAAGCTAGCAAATTTATGAGCAATGGCAAGACCAATTCCTCGACTTGAGCCTGTAATAAAGACATTTTTCAGTTCTAGTTTCATTTTTCTCCTTTCAGAACTTCTACCATTTCGTCTATTTTTCTAAGAGTGCTTGTAGACTTGCTTGATCTTCCACATTAGCAAGTTGAGCAGTTTTATCAATCTTTTTAACGAATCCTGATAAGACTTTTCCAGGGCCAATCTCGATAAAACGAGTGACACCAGCTTCTTGCATGACTACAATACTTTCATAAAAACGGACAGGCTCCTTAACTTGACGAGTCAAGAGTTCTGCAATTCGTTCTTTTTCCATGACTTTTGCTTCTGTATTACCAACAAGTGAACAAGCAAAGTCAGAAAATTCAACTTCTGTCAGGGCTTGAGCTAATTTTTGACTAGCAGATTCCAATAAAGCTGTATGGAAAGGTCCAGAAACATTGAGCGGAATCAAACGTTTTGCTCCCGCTTCTTGCAAGAGTTCAACTGCACGATCAACTGCAGCTACCTCCCCACCAATAACAATTTGACTCGGCGTATTGTAGTTGGCTGGAGTTACAACACCAAGTTGAGAAGCTTCTTGACAAGCTTTTTCGATCACTTCAACCGGTGTATTGAGGACAGCCACCATTTTTTTCCCTGATCCTGCTGGTGCTGCTTCTTCCATATAAGACCCACGTTTAGCAACTAGGGCTACCGCATCTTCAAAATCCAAGGCGCCACTAGCTACAAGGGCAGAATATTCACCAAGAGACAAACCTGCAACCATATCAGGCTGATATCCTTTTTCCTTTAATAGTCGGTAAATCGCAACGGAAGTAGCTAAAATAGCTGGTTGTGTGTAACGAGTCTGATTTAACTTCGCTTCATCATTGTCAATCAAATCACGAAGGTCATAGCCTAAGACTTGGCTAGCTTGGTCAATTGTTCCCTTGACGATAGCATATTGGTCATAGAGTTCACGACCCATTCCTAGGTATTGTGCCCCTTGACCTGCAAATAGAAAGGCTGTTTTAGTCATTTCTTGTAACTCCTGCCCAACGAGCAGCTTCTGATTGAATCTTTTCAGCTGCGCCGTAGTAGATATCCTTTAAGATTTCTTCAACAGTTTCTTCTTTAGAAACCAAACCTGCAATCTGGCCGGCCATCACTGAACCACCATCCACATCTCCATGGACAACAGCTTTAGCTAGAGCTCCCGCACCCATTTGCTCAAAGATTTCCAAATCTGGATTTTCTTGTTTGAAGGCATCTTTTTCAGCTTGTTCGAAATCACGAGTCAATTGGTTTTTGATGGCACGAACTGCGTGTCCAAAGTGTTGTGCTGAAATCGTTGTATCAATATCACGAGCTTTTAAAATTTTAGCTTTATAGTTTGGATGGGCATTTGATTCTTTAGCAACTACAAAACGAGTTCCTACTTGCACGGCTTCTGCACCAAGCATAAATCCAGCGGCAGCTCCCTCACCGTCTGCAATACCACCGGCAGCAATTACAGGAATTGAAACAGCAGCAGCAACTTGACGAACCAAGGTCATGGTTGTTAATTTACCAATGTGTCCACCGGCTTCCATACCTTCAGCAATGACAGCATCTGCACCAATTTTTCCATACGTTTAGCCAAAGCTACACTAGGAACTACAGGAATAACGGTAATTCCTGCTTCATGGAATCGCTCCATATATTTAATTGGGTTTCCTGCACCAGTTGTGACTACCTTAACCCCTTCTTCAATAACGAGGTCAACAATATCATCAACAAATGGAGACAAGAGCATGATATTGACACCAAAAGGCTTGTCTGTTAAAGATTTAATCTTATCGATGTTGGCTTTAACCACTTCTTTAGGTGCGTTTCCTCCACCAATGATACCGAGCCCACCAGCTTTTGAAACAGCTCCAGCAAGGTCTCCATCTGCCACCCAGGCCATTCCACCTTGGAAAATAGGATATTTAATATTCAATAATTCTGTAATACGTGTTTTCATAGTGCCTCCATAAGTCTTGCTTACGTAATAGTTCGACTACATTATAATTTGGTCGTCAAACTATTACCTAAACAAGAGGGAGAGGGTCTCCCCTACTCCTTCTCCAATTATTCTAATTATTTTGTTTGCTCTTCAACGTAAGCAACCAAGTCACCAACTGTTTTCAAGTTGTCTTCAGCTTCGATTTGGATATCAAAAGCATCTTCAATTTCTGAGATCACTTGGAACAAGTCCAATGAATCTGCATCCAAATCATCAAAAGTAGATTCAAGTGTTACTTCTGATGCATCTTTTCCAAGTTCTTCAACGATAATTTCTTGTACTTTTTCAAATACTGCCATGATAGACTCCTTTAAAATAAATAGTTTTTATAACATGTGTTCACCACATGATTACCTAAATTGTAACAATAAGTGTGCCCCATGTCAAACCTCCACCGAAACCTGACAAGAGAATTTTTTGGCTTCCATCCAAATGAATGACCCCTTCTTCTACACACTCAGAAAGTAAAATCGGGATACTTGCCGCACTAGTATTTCCATACTTCATCATATTAGCAGGAAGCTTGTCACGATCGACACCGATTTTTCTAGCCATCTTATCTAAAATTCGAATATTAGCTTGATGAAGCAAGAGATAATCGAGTTCATCTGCTGATATTGGACTTTTTTCGATGGTCTGTTTAATAGATTTAGCCATGTCTCGAATTGCAAAGTCAAAAACTGCTCTCCCATCCATTTTCAAGAAAACATCTGGTTCTTCCTGGATCGAAAATGGTGAAATCAATCCTGTCTGTCCATAAGTGAGACACTCCCCACGAGAACCATCGCTATTGAGACTTTCTGCTAAGAAATGTTCTTGGTCACTTGCCTCAAGTAATACACCCCCAGCTCCATCTCCAAATAGGACAGCAGTTGAGCGATCCGACCAGTCTAAAGCTTTTGACATGGTTTCACTACCGATAACTAGACCCTTACGATAAGCTCCTGAAGAGATAAACTTCTCTGCAGTTGATAGGGCAAAGATAAAGCCACTACAGGCAGCTGTTAAGTCATAGGCAAAAGCCTTGTGAGCGCCGATTTTAGCCTGAACACGAGCGGCTGTTGATGGCATCATCGAGTCAGGTGTCATCGTAGCTAGAATGATAAAATCCAACTCTTCAGAAGAAATCCCTGACTTCTCTAGGAGTTGTTTTGCAACTGCCGTTGCCAAATCTCCTGTTGATTCTGTCTTAGAAATGCGACGTTCCTTAATCCCAGTTCGACTTGAAATCCATTCATCGCTCGTATCCATAACCTGAGATAAATCCTCATTTGTGATAATCTGCTCTGGCACATAATGAGCAACCTGGCTTATTTTTGCAAAAGCCATTATTTCAAATCCTCCAAAAATTGATAAAGATTGGTCAAACCTTTACTCATGACATCCATTTCCTCTGGGCTCATGCCTTCGATAATTCTTTCGACCATGGCCTTGTGGAAACGTTTATGGAGACGATGTACGAGTCGACCTTTCTTGGTCAAATGCAGATGTACTACACGACGATCCTGATCTGAACGTAAGCGTTCGATGTAACCTTTTCGTTCCAAGTTGTTCAAGCTAGTTGTCACTGTTCCTAGAGTTACCATCAACTCTTTGGACACTTGACTTGGTGTCACATCTGGAAACTTACCAATCACATCAATCGTGTGCATTTCCTTGATAGAGATGTCCTTGAAACGACTACCTCGCAAACTTACTTCCTCAATCACCAGGACGTTATTAAAAATAGATGTTAAATAGTCATTGATCCGTTGGTAGTCCAATTCTCTTCCCTCCTTATCAAAAAAAGTTTAACTATCAAAACATTTGACAAAAAAAGTATATCAAACTTCAAAGAATTGTGCAAGTATTTTTTTATTTTCCGATAAATTTTGGACGTCGTCTTTCAGAATGTGCACGAACACCTTCTTTAAAATCTTCAGTATAAGATAGAGATTTTTGCAATTCCAGTTCTAGCTGTGCGTACTCGTGCCACTGCTTAAACTCGCTTTCCCAGACTAACTTCTTAATAGCAGCATAAGAGTTAGAAGAACCTCGTCTCAACTTCTTCAATAGTTGCTCTCTTGTCTTTTCTAATTGATCACTAGCACAAAGACGATAGACAGCTCCAGCTTCCAGTGCTTTTTCTGCTGTGAAAGCTTCACCTGTCATAGCTAATTGCGTTGCCCGAGTCGCACCAAGTGATCGTGTAAGCAAGAATAAACCTCCCGCGTCTGGAGCCAAGCCCACGCCTACAAAGGCCTGGATGAATTTAGCTTTGTCAGAAGCAATACAGAAATCAACTGCTAAGCCATATTAGCCGCAGCTCCAGCAACTGCTCCATCCACCTCCATAATGACTGGTTTAGGAATTTGTTTAATCTTATAGGAAATCGTATTTACCAACTCCGCGATTTGGGTGAGGGAGGCAATATCATCCTCATCTACAGCACGTTTCATTTCTACTAGATCGCCCCCAACAGAGAAGACTTTGCCGGCAGCATTAATGAGAACAAACGAAACCGAAGCATCTTTTTCAGCTAATTCCAATGCTTCTAGAATTTCTTGACACATAGGAATATGAAAACCGTTTGCCACCTCGGGACGATTCAGAGTTATCATCGCTAAATCGTCTTGAACTTGATAGAGAATATGTTCCATAACCACTCCTTTTTAGTTTACAACGAAGATTAAATTATTTTATTTCCAAATTATATCTTTTTCTGGCTTTTAAAACAAGAGAAAAATCGACCGAAAGTGTCTCGGCCGATTTTAAAAACTTAGTTTGGTCTCTAAAAATAAAGGAAAACCAGTACTTGTATCATCCATGAAATCATAAATGACTTCAAGCATCCGCCCTCCTTCTCTCTGATAGAGCTGTTCTTTGTTGAATCCTTTATGGTAGAATTCTCCTGAAACCATATAAAAAACACGATTTGGATCTTCTAGGTAGGCAAAAAGATTCCCTGTAAAAGGAGTTTCCTTATCCCCGTCCTTGTCGACTAGACTTGTAGCTAAGAGTTTCGTGATTCCTCTAAATTGTCCACTTTCATCTGTTCGACAATAAAACTTGACTCTAGCTTCATAATTAGGATTGACGATAATCTTTTCAGAGAGAATTCGATAAGTCCTTGACTTACTATCTGACAAGCCGATAGATAAGATAATTTTAGCCCTCTCAACTGAAATCTGACCTTCCTGAGCATACTCGATCGCTAATTCTTCTCTGGTCAAACGACCACTGGGAAGAGGATGAGAAGTTGCTCCAATACTTGTAGGAATCATCACGAAGGTAAGGAATAGTATTAAGCAAAACACTCTTTTAATCATCTTTCCCAACTCCTTTCATCGGAAGAGTCTTTCCTCCTACACCTTTATTATAAGCTTTCCTGATGAGACATTCAAACAATTATATAGGACATTTTCCAGATTGAAAAAAGCCCCTCTTTCTGCTATAATCGTATAAAATACTTACTTTAGGAGTTCTTATGAAGGTTGTTAAATTTGGTGGAAGCTCGCTTGCCTCTGCTAGTCAGTTAGAAAAAGTTTTAAATATTGTGAAAGTGACCCAGAACGTCGTTTTGTGGTTGTATCTGCCCCTGGTAAACGTAATTCTGAAGATACTAAGGTTACAGATGCCTTGATTAAATACTACCGTGACTATGTAGCTGGTAACGATATCAGTAAACGTCAAAACTGGATTATTGATCGCTATGCTGCTATGGTTAGCGAATTAGGTCTTAAACCAGCCGTTTTAGACAAAATTTCAAAAAGCATTCGCTCTCTAGCTACTCTTCCAATTGAAGATAATAAGTTTCTCTATGATACCTTCCTGGCTGCAGGGGAAAATAATAATGCCAAGCTAATTGCTGCTTACTTCAATCAAAACGGAATTGAAGCACGTTATGTCCATCCAAGAGAAGCTGGAATTGTAGTTACTAGTGAGCCTGGAAATGCTCGTATCATCCCTTCAAGTTATGACAAAATTGAAGAACTCAATAATAGTTCAGAAGTTCTTGTTATCCCTGGTTTCTTCGGTGTTACGAAAGAAGACCAAATTTGTACCTTCTCACGCGGGGGATCAGATATTACTGGTTCTATCATCGCTGCTGGTGTCAAGGCTGACCTCTATGAAAACTTTACGGATGTAGACGGAATCTTTGCAGCTCACCCTGGTATTATCCATAAGCCACACTCTATCCCTGAATTGACCTACCGTGAAATGCGTGAATTGGCCTATGCTGGATTCTCTGTACTCCATGACGAAGCTCTCTTGCCAGCCTACCGTGGGAAAATTCCTCTTGTCATTAAAAATACCAACAATCCAGACCACCCAGGTACTCGCATTGTGCTACAACATAGCAGCGACAAATTCCCAGTTGTTGGGATCGCTGGTGATTCTGGCTTTGTCAGCATTAATATGTCTAAATATCTGATGAACCGCGAAATCGGTTTTGGTCGTAAAGTTCTTCAGATCCTTGAGGACCTTAATATTGGTTGGGAACACATGCCAACTGGTATCGATGACCTGTCTATCATCTTACGTTCACGAGAATTGACTCCGATCAAGGAAGAAGAAATCCTTCGTCAATTAGTCCAAAAAGCAGAGGTAGACCACGCTGAAATCGAACACGACCTCTCTATCATTATGATTGTCGGGGAAAAAATGAAGCGTCATATCGGGGTAACTGCTACAGCCACTCGTGCCTTATCTGAAAACAACATCAACATCCAAATGATGTCACAAGGATCTAGTGAAGTTTCTATCATGTTTGTTGTCCATAAAGACCAAGAAAAAGCCGCCCTTAAAGCTCTCTACCAAGCATTTTTCGGTGAAAATAAGGAAGACTAAACATGGCACAATCCCTCAATAAGGTCGTCGACTTGCAAACAACTGGAACCTCCTATCTCTCCATTACAGGAAAGGTTGGAAAATTTCTGGTCGGAGATCATGCCCTAGAATTTTACTCAGATCGTAATGTCGAGGACTATATTCAAATCCCATGGTCCAGCATTAATCAAATCGGAGCCAATGTTTCAGGCCGCAAGGTTAGTCGGCATTTTGAAATCTTTACAGATCAAGGAAAATTCCTCTTCGCCTCAAAAGACTCTGGAAAAATTCTTAAAATAGCTCGTGAAAAACTGGGAAATGACAAGGTAGTCAAACTTCCTACCTTAATCCAAATCATTGGCCGAAAAATTAAAAATCTATTTGCAAAAAAATAGAAAGTTTAGTATAATCATAGAAACGGATAAGTAGGTTACTTCCTTCTTTCAGAAAGTCTGCGGGTGCTGCGAGCAGATAGAAGATTTAATTGAAATTCTACCGTTGTTTTAAATCAAATACAGAATCAAGTGCACACCTGTGAAGTTGGATGGAACCGTGGCCCTGCCACTCCAACGCTTTGTCAGGTGTGCTTTTTTCATAAAGGAGTTTATATGTTAGATATCAAACGTATTCGTACAGACTTTGATGCTGTCGCAGAAAAACTAGCTACACGTGGTGTAGATGCTGCTATCTTGAACGAGATGAAAGAAATCGATGCCAAACGACGTGACATCTTGGTTAAGGTTGAAACCCTCAAGGCTGAACGTAACACAGTTTCTGCTGAGATTGCACAAGCTAAACGTAACAAGGAAAATGCAGATGATAAGATTGCAGCTATGCAGACCCTCTCTGCCGAGGTAAAAGCTCTTGATGCTGAATTGGCAGAAATCGATGCTAAATTAACAGAATTTACCACTACTCTTCCAAACATCCCAGCTGATAGCGTGCCTATCGGTGCAGACGAAGATGATAACGTAGAAGTTCGCCGTTGGGGAACTCCTCGCGAGTTCGACTTTGAACCAAAAGCTCACTGGGATCTAGGTGAAGATCTTGGCATTCTTGACTGGGAACGTGGCGGAAAAGTCACTGGTGCCCGCTTCCTCTTCTATAAAGGTCTTGGAGCTCGTTTGGAACGTGCCATCTACAACTTTATGTTGGATGAGCATGGAAAAGAAGGTTACACTGAAGTCATCACACCTTACATGGTTAACCATGATTCTATGTTCGGTACAGGACAATATCCAAATTCAAAGAAGATACGTTTGAATTGAAAGATACGAACTACGTCCTCATTCCTACTGCTGAAGTTCCTCTGACCAACTACTACCGTGATGAAATTCTTGATGGAAAAGACTTGCCAATCTACTTTACTGCTATGAGCCCATCATTCCGTTCTGAAGCTGGTTCAGCTGGTCGAGATACTCGCGGTTTGATTCGTTTACACCAATTCCACAAGGTAGAAATGGTGAAATTTGCCAAACCTGAAGAGTCATACGAAGAACTTGAAAAGATGACAGCTAACGCTGAAAATATCCTTCAAAAACTCAACCTTCCATACCGTGTCATGGCTCTTTCTACAGGAGACATGGGCTTCTCAGCTGCTAAGACTTACGACTTGGAAGTTTGGATCCCAGCACAAAATACTTACCGTGAAATCTCAAGCTGTTCAAATACAGAAGATTTCCAAGCACGTCGTGCCCAAATCCGTTACCGTGATGAAGCCGATGGTAAGGTTAAACTTCTTCATACTTTGAATGGTTCTGGACTTGCTGTTGGACGTACAGTCGCTGCTATCCTTGAAAACTATCAAAACGAAGATGGTTCTGTGACCATTCCAGAAGTTCTTCGTCCATACATGGGTGGAGCTGAAGTTATCAAACCATAATTAAATAGATGTAAAAAGAGGAGGCTGAGCTTCCTCTTTTTGAGTAATTCAAAAGAAACAGGTAGAAATCTTTCATTCTACCTGTTTTTATTTATTTCTTATACTCTTCGAAAATCAAATTCAAACCACGTCAGCTTCACCTTGCCGTACTCAAGTACAGCCTGCGACTAGCTTCCTAGTTTGCTCTTTGATTTTCATTGAGTATTAGTAACCACCCATCATTGATGGATCCATAGCTGGCGCTGGTGCAGCTGGCTCTGGTTTGTTAGCTACGACTGCTTCTGTTGTTAGAATTAAACTTGCTACTGAAGCTGCGTTCTGAAGGGCTGAACGGCTAACCTTAACAGGATCGATAATTCCTGCTTCAATCATGTTGACCCATTCACCTGTTGCAGCATTGAAGCCTGTTCCAAGCTCTGCATTCTTCAAACGATCAATTACGATTGAACCTTCATAACCTGCATTGTAGGCAATTTGACGAACTGGCTCTTCTAAGGCACGAAGCACGATGTTGCGCCCTGTCGCTTCATCTCCTGTCAATTCCAAAGTTTCAACGGCTGAGATGACATTAACAAGAGCAGTACCACCTCCGGCAACGATACCTTCTTCAACGGCTGCACGAGTCGCATTGAGGGCGTCTTCAATGCGGAGTTTCATTTCTTTCAATTCTGTTTCAGTCGCAGCTCCGACCTTGATAACTGCTACCCCACCTGACAACTTAGCCAAGCGTTCTTGGAGTTTTTCACGGTCAAATTCTGAAGTTGTTGTTTCAATTTGTGATTTGATGACAGCAACACGGTTAGCAATTGCTTCAGGATTACCTGCACCTTCTACAATGACTGTACTATCTTTATCAACAGACACTTTAGCTGCTTGACCAAGCGCTTCGATGGTAGCATCTTTCAATTCAAGACCAAGATCTTCTGTGATAACAGTTCCGCCTGTCAAAATCGCGATGTCTTCCAACATAGCCTTACGACGGTCACCGAATCCTGGTGCCTTAACAGCAACTACGTTGAAAGTTCCACGAATCTTATTCAAGACAAGCGTTGGGAGGGCTTCACCGTCAACGTCATCAGCAATAATCAAGAGGGGACGACTGCTTTGAAGAATGCTTTCTAGAAGTGGCAAGATTTCTTGGATATTTGAAATCTTCTTATCTGTAATCAAAATGTATGGATTTTCAAGGTCTGCAACCATTTTTTCATTGTCAGTGACCATGTACTGTGATAGATAACCACGGTCAAATTGCATTCCTTCTACAACTTCAAGCTCTGTTTCCATCCCACGTGATTCTTCAATGGTGATGACTCCATCCTTGCCAACTTTTTCCATGGCTTCAGAGATGTATTCACCAACTTTTTCAGAACGAGATGAGACAGCAGCAACCTGAGCGATAGCTTCTTTGTTGGCAACAGGAATAGCATTGTTCTTCAAGGCTTCTACAGCTGAAGAAACCGCTGCTTCAATTCCACGACGGATACCGATTGGGTTTGCTCCAGCAGTAACGTTTTTGATTCCTTCACGAACAATAGCTTGGGTCAATACTGTTGCAGTAGTTGTCCCGTCACCAGCGATATCATTGGTTTTAGAAGCCACTTCTGACACCAATTTGGCACCCATATTTTCAAAATGGTCTTCTAGTTCGATTTCTTTAGCGATGGTTACACCATCATTGGTAATCAATGGTGAGCCGAATGATTTTTCAAGAACAACATTACGGCCTTTAGGCCCCAAGGTTACTTTAACTGTATCAGCTAGGATATCAACACCACGTACCATAGCTGAACGAGCATCTGATGAAAATTTAATGTCTTTTGCCATACTTACTTCCTCCTATTATTCTTCCACGATTGCTAAGATGTTAGCTTCACCAACGATGACATATTTTTCGTCACCATCTTTGACCTCGATACCTGCATGAGCTTCAACCAAAACCTGATCTCCAACTTTTACACTTGGGGCAACTAGTTCACCACTCAAGGTACGAACGCCTTGTCCAGTAGCCACTACTGTAGCTGTTTTCGTTTCTTCTTGGGCTGATTTTGCGAGGACAAAGCCTCCGACTGTCTGTTCTTTCTCTTCAATTTTCAAGACCACACGGTCCCCTAATGGTTTCAACATCTGTTTTCCTCCATAACATAATCATATTGTTAGCACTCTTTGCGAACGAGTGCTAAACCATAGTTCTATTGTATCACTTAGTCAGAAATAGTCAAGAAAAAAAGTCTGATTTATAGCACAAAAAGAGTTGGAGAAAATTCTCAAACTCTTGTCATTTTAAAATGGAAGTTCCTCTTCTTCCAAGACCAAATCTGCTAAGTCTTGTCCAGCATTATTTTCACGCATAGCACGTTGGGCACGACTTTCTAAGAGTTGGAAGCCCGTACAGAGAACTTCTGTTACATAGTTGGTCTGTCCATTTTTCTCGAACTTACGGGTACGAAGTTCCCCATCCACAGAAATGAGACTGCCTTTGCTTCCATAACTCGCCAAGGTTTCAGCAAGCTTGCCCCATACTACAATATTGATGAAGTCTGCTTCACGTTCCCCGTTTTGGTCTTTGTAACGACGATTCACTGCGATAGTTGCTCGTGCAACGGACTTGTCATTGTTGGTTTTGTGCAATTCTGGTGTTGCCACGATTCTTCCAATAAGAATAATTTTATTATACATTTTTCATCCTCCTACTTATCTATTCGAAGGAAATCAAAAAAAGTTACAAAATTTGTAACTTTTTTAAATAATGTTAATCTCTGTGAATCATAAATCCAGTTGCTTGTTGATTGGCCATGATGGTCATATCTGTGATTTGCACACGACGAGGTTGGCTGGTCACATAAACTACAGCATCTGCAATATCTTGCGCCTGCAGGGCTTCAAGCCCCTGATAGACCGTTGCAGCCCGTTCCTCATCTCCATGGAAACGGACCTTAGAAAAGTCAGTCTCTACAATACCAGGCTGAATGGTTGTCACCTTGATATCCGTTGCGATGGTATCAATCCGTAGTCCATCTGAAAATGTTTGACTGCAGCCTTGGTTGCTGAATAGACTGCTGCACCAGCGTAAGCGTAAATACCTGCGGTTGAACCCATATTAATGATATGGCCTTGATTTGCAGTCACCATAGAAGGCAAGAGACAACGAGTAACAGCCATCAGGCCCTTGACATTGGTATCCAGCATGGTCAGCATATCCAACTCTTCATAGTCCTGATAGGGTGCTAAACCAAGAGCCAGCCCAGCATTATTAACTAAAATATCAATCGAACCTACTGCTTCAAGAATTTCTGAACAAACAGTTTTAACCATTGTCATATCGGTCACATCAAGGGGAAAGGTCCAGACTTTTTGATTTGGAAAGGCTTCTGCGAACTCAGTTTTGAGAGCTTGGAGTCTTTCGGTTCGACGTCCTGTGAGAACGATATTCTCACCTTTTTCTAGATAGGCACGAGCAATTGCTTCACCAATACCTGATGTTGCACCTGTGATCACAACATTTTTTGCCATCTTACTATCTCCTATCTAACTTAACAAATTTAAGCTGTCCAATGTTTGGCTGGATCGAACGGAGTTCCAACAACTTGGTCTTCGGACAATTCAATGACACCACGCTTTTGTGGAGCATTTGGCAAATGCAATTCACGAGGACTACACATCATACCAAAGCTCTTTTCCCCACGAAGTTCCCCTGGAAAGATGAGATTGCCTTTTGGCATCATTGCTCCTGGAAGAGCTACAATGGTTTTCAAACCAAGACGCGCATTGGGAGCACCAGCAACGATTTGTACTGTTTTGTCATTCCCAACAGCAACTTGACAGATGTTCAAGTGATCACTATCTGGATGTGCCACCATCTCTACAATTTCACCAACGACAAATTTCGGTTCCTTGTCATTGATAATCTCTTCGGTAAAATCTTGAGCTTGCAATTCTTGGTTCAAATGAGCTACTTGGTCGTCTGTCAAGAATACTTGGCCACGTTCCTCAATTTCGAATAAGCTAGAAACTTCAAAAATATTCCAAGCAACAGTTTCACCTGTTTCCTTTAGGAAAACACGCGCCACATTGCCTTTACGTTCAACATCTAGTTTGGCATCGCCACTGTTTTTCACGATGACCATAAGGACATCACCGACATGTTCTTTGTTATATGTAAAAATCATTCTTTCTTTTCTCCTATTTTAATCCTGCCAAAAAGTCGTTAATTTGTGCCTTGGTTTTACGGTCACGATTGACAAAGCGTCCAATCTCCTTGTCCTTATCTAAGACAACAAGACTTGGAATCCCGTAAACATCCCAAAGTTTAGCTAGTTCCACGTACTCATCACGGTCTACTCGTATAAAGGTAAACTCTGGATTTGATTCTTCAATCTCTGGCAAGGCAGGGTAGATATAACGACAATCGCCACACCAATCTGCAACAAAAAGGAAGACCTTCTTGCCATCCTGCTCTACTAGATTTGCTAATTCTTCGATACTCTTAGGAGAAATCATAAGACTTCCTCCTCATAGATGAGATCTTCATCTTCATAGACAAAGGTATAGTGACGACCATCTTCAAAAATGACACCACCAACGAGACGCTCTAAGCTACTTTCGTAGACTTGGACATAGAGAGTCGCTATCTCACCCATCTCTGAAAAGGAGTCACGCACAATAGCGGTCAACTCTTCCTGCGTTTTCATGAGTTTATGGTCATCAGCTACTTTCTTAGCTCCGAAAGCAAGTGCTCCGAGGCCTACTAATGCAAAACCTGTTTTAATGATATTTTTCGTTTTCATGCTAACATTGTAACACAAAAAGATAAGTAGGACAAATCGTGAATGCTATTTTCGTTTGAACTATAGTTCCTCATTTCAAGAAATATTGACTCCTATCTCCTCCTATGGTACAGCACCTCAAAGTAATGATTTACTTATCCCTAAAATTCTAAGGAGACTCTATATGAACAAAGAAAGTTATTTTGACGGTGGATTACTCAGCTTTATCGGACACTCGATTGTCGCTTTTTTCATCATCGCCTTAACTCTAGGAATTGCCACACCTTGGGCCGTTTGTTTTATGCAAGATTGGAAAGTCCGGCATACTGTCATCGATGGTCAACGATTATACTTTGATGGAACTGGCGCCCAGTTATTTGGAAATTGGATCAAATGGTTCTTACTGACGATTATCACTCTTGGAATCTATTCATTTTGGTTAAAAATAAAAACAGAACAATGGATTACCAAGCATACCCATCATATGTAAAAAGTGCGGTTTATAGACCACACTTTTTTTATAGCTCTTAATAATGTCTCTCACCAAATAAACCCTCTGGTAATTCATGGAATCCCTTGCCTGCCTTGAAGTTTTCAAATTTACCTAGCAAGAACTGGTAGGCATCCAAGCGACTTTCATAGCGAATCATGGCATCTTTAGCACGCTCATCTTGATCTTCTTCATAGACCTTTGACTTTCCTTATGCGCCATATCATTAATCATGATTTGGGTATTAACCCAGGCTTCAAATTCTTTCATAAATTCTTGTTCGTAACTCATTGTTTCTCCTTATTCTAATCCACGGAAATAGTCTGTATCAATCTCACGATATGGTTGGATATCCTGAACATATTCCAAGACTCCTTGAAATTCTCCATTTTCATCGTGTACTGCAGCATAGGTGATATGGACAAACTTACCTCGCGACTCGGACTTAAACCACATCTCGTACTTGTCCTTGACCCCGTCACGAAGACCTTTCATAATGGTCTTTACCTTATCAAGGTACTTGGGCGGATGACATAGCTCAACATTGCGCCCGACTTGAGACGGTGTCCGCTTGAAAATCATCTCATCTGCTGGCGTATTGTCATTGTAATACTGGAAAATATCATCTTTATTAACAAAGGTAATTTCCATTGGCAGATGGTTGAGGATAAGATTGGCTTGTTCAACTGAGAGATAGCCATTGCCAAAGGCTTGTTGACTATGGCGATCCAGCTCTGCTTCCTTTTCCTTAGGTGTAAAGGTGATGGTAAACTGACCTTCTGGCGTATCAATGATCTTCTGAACTTGGCCTTCTGCTGTGTCTAGTTGCACGGGCTCCTCTGCACTCTTTTCCTCAACAAAGCTTTTACGTTCTGGAATCCATTTTTCAGACGGACGGATAATGGCATAGCCATAAGCATCACTTTCCTCAGCAATCTGAATCCAGTCATCCTGGGTGAAGGATTCGAGTAGAATCATGAGGAGGATAGATTCTTCCTTGAAAATCATACTCTCAAATTCAGTCGCAAAAGCCTCAAAATCTGCCTTTACAGTGCTAATGGACACTTCTGGTAGGGACTTGGCTGTCGCCAAGGCTATTTGAAAGAGTTCCCTGATCTGGTCATCAACTCCCCACATGACTTTTGGAGGCGAATCATGTCCATAACGCTCCATAATAGGAAAGAAGAGTTCTTCCTTGCGCTGGTAGTGACGGTCAAATTGACCTACAAGGCCCATCTGCCGAACCAAACCCTTACGCATCTCCGCAAGCATTTCCTCGTCTTCCATAGAGTCATATGTATCTAACAATCTACGAACACGAATCAAGGCAGCACGGAGGGCTAGATTTTCATCTTTAAAGACACGCACAGGATGACCAGGATGCTCTGTATCTTCAACTTCGACACCCTTAACAGCATTTTTAAAGAGATTGGCATGGACATCACAGAGCTCCATGACGTCTTCAAATGTCACACCTGAGTCAGAGTTCATCAACTCATGCTCCATGAGAGAAATCTCGATAGCTGATACACCTGTAAAGGTCGCATCAAAGCGCTCCTGAACGGATTCAGGTGAGGCTCCATTATGCAATTCTAATAAAATATCCCGTAGGACATGAATTCGTTCATCTGCCATTAGTCTAATCCAATCACTTCGTAACCATTTGCTTCCAGTGTGCGTACAATCTTATCCATAGGAGTTCCCTCCAGCTTAGACCCCTGTTTGAGCGATACTTTTCGTCCGACTGTATTTCGCATCAAGGGATTTGCAAGAGGTTTAAAACCAAGTTCTACTAGGATATCTAAAACTTCTGGATGCTTATCCACCACTTCCGCAACAGGAATAGATACATCAATGATATTGTCCATCATAACCTCCATTATATTCTCTAACAGTTTTTTCTTTTTTATTATACCACAAGGGCAAAGATTAAAAAACTAGCAGTAGAAGACTTGCTAGTTTATTTCGTATCACTTCATTATTTCTAATTATATAGACTCTTCCTAGTAAAACCTCAAAGTCTTATCCTTACCATGATCATCAGAGAAGTTTGAAAAACCAGTCTATGATCTTGAAAAGAATCTTATAGAACAGTAATTGGAAGGCGAAAGAGACTAAAAACCAGAGAATTTTTATCAGACCAACAATTGGTGTTATAAAAAGAAGAGTGAAGAGCTTCCAAAAAGATTTCATTCTTTATCCTCCGGCTTCATCAACCAAGTAGCTGTATCCATAAGCTTATCTACGAGAACTAATTTCGCCAAACTAACGACTGTGTTTTCATCTTTCTTTATGGTTTCTGCAACTTTTAAAGCTTGCCTTGTAAGAAGATAATTACCGTAGGTTTTGGCCAGTACTGTTATGATCCCCATGTCATTCCCCTTCGATGATTTCAACCTCTTTTTGGATAGTGGCAACATCTCTTTGATATTGTGCTTCATCGTAGTTAATCAATTTGGACAATTCTTTTTGCAATCTTTCTCCCATGGGTTTCATGGTCGCAAAAGTTAAGCCACCTGATAGGACTCCACCTAAGATAGGAATAACTTTTCCCATCCCCTTAGCCAATCCTCCCTTGGTCAGATTCACTCCAAAGATTTTCAGAACTTTTTCCAAAATTGGATACCAAAGAGTCTTTGTCAAAGTCTTTCTGTTTACAATTTTCATCACTTGCTTAGCAACTGTAACCCCACCAGAACGAAGTAGAGCGCCCGCACCATTTACTCCCAACATCACTCCCAGATAGAGCAAAAGCGTATTTTTAGCTTCTTCGCTCAGCTCATTTCGCGAAGCCCAGAGATCATCATAGCCGTAAATATAGCCTAGCTCCTGGGCTAGTTTTAATGAAAATGCGTAAAACTGGGCTACATCTGTCGGAATTGTAACCGCCATGGCAATACCTCCAGGTAAACCTGCTAAAACAGATGTCCCACTTGCCAGTAAAACATTATCTTTAATACAGGCATTGGTCACTCGATCTAAGGTTTCCTGAGGTAATAAAGCTGTCGGCCCTTCTTCCAATAATCTAGGAATATCCTTTGAAGCCACTTCCTTAGAGAATTTGTCCATTAAAAATTTTGACCGGTTCACTTTGACGACAGGAAGTTTTACTACCTGTTGCAACACTTGCATCGCCACATCTTCTTTAGCCATCTCTATCTCCGTTTTTCATTCGTATCAAGCTTTATCTTATCATATTTATGGAATAAATGATATTTCCAAGATTTATTTTATTTTCTGAATTTCTATTTATATAATCTGACTAGACAATGACCTACTTATAGACACACAAAAAAGAGGGTTGCCCCTCTTTCTGCTTAATTTTTATCCAGATTGCGTAGCATCTCGTCAATCTTGTTTCCATATTCGATGGATTCATCTTTGACGAAGGTCAAATCTGGAATTTTGTACAATTTCAAATTGCGACCAAGTTCACGTTTGATAGTTCCGGTTGCTTTTTCAAGCCCGACTTGAGCTTTTTGATTATCTGAAGCAAGGTTACTCAAAATAGTGTAGTAGACCTTAGCAACAGACAAGTCACCTAGCATCTGAACATCTGTGATAGTCACACCTTGGACACGTGGATCACGGACTTTCTTTTGCAAAATCTCATTGACTTCGCGCTTGATTTCCATGCCCACACGGTCCGTACGGAAATGATTTGCCATGCGTTTTCCTTTCTCTCAATTGAACCAAAAGCTAGGCCAGCAGACCTAGCTATTTTTATTAGATAGAGGAACTAGAGCCATTTGAATCTAGGAAACAAGCCTTAGATAGAACTAAGGGTTCATCAAGGCGCTGTTGACGACGAGTCAAATTGGCTATCGTTTCTCTATTATCTCTTGATTTCTTCCATGATGTAGGCCTCAATCACATCATCCATTTTGATATCATTGTAGCCATCAATCATGAGACCACCTTCACGGCCGTTTGTAACTTCTTGACGTCATCTTTATAGTGTTTCAAGCTAGCTAGGGCACCATCGTAAATAACGACACCATCACGGATGACACGGACTTTAGAGTCGCGAGTAACTTTACCGCTGGTAACCATAAATCCACCGATTGTTCCCACTTTAGATACCTTGAAGGTTTCGCGGATGATCGCTTCACCGATAACTTTTTCTTTAAATTCTGGGTCAAGCATCCCTTTCATGGCTTCTTCCATCTCTTCGATAACCTTGTAGATGATGCTGTGGAGACGGATTTCTACATCGTCAGCTTCTGCTTGTTGTCGAGCTTGTGGTGTAGGACGCACGTTGAAACCAACGATAAAGGCATTTGAAGCTTCGGCAAGAGTCACGTCAGATTCATTGATAGCACCTACTGCTGAGTGAACAATAGTTACTTTAACGCCTTCCACATCAATCTTTTGAAGTGATGCAGAGAGAGCTTCAACAGAACCTTGTACGTCGGCTTTGATGATGACGTTTACTGACTTGAGTTCTCCTGCTTTAAGGGTATCAAAGAGGTTTTCAAGGCTGACACGTTGAGTAGCTTGACGTTGCTTCATAAGAGCACGTTTAGCACGTTCTTCACCAGCTGCACGAGCAGATTTTTCATCTTCATAAACGGCAAAGTGATCACCTGCCATTGGCGCTTCATTCAAACCTGTGATCGATACTGGTGTTGATGGGCCTGCAACCTTCACACGACGTCCGAGGTCGTTGGTCATAGCACGGACACGTCCAAAAGTATTTCCGACAACGATTGGATCTTGGACATTCAAAGTACCTTGTTGAACAAGAAGGGTTGCGACCGCACCTTTTCCTTTATCCAAACGAGCTTCGATAACAGTACCGATGGCACGAACTGTTGGATCAGCTTTGAGCTCTTGAATTTCAGCCACAAGTAGAACAGTTTCCAAGAGTTCATCGATATTTTGGTTGAACTTGGCTGAGATTTCTACGAACTCAGAATCTCCTCCCCAAGCTGTTGACATAACACCGTGTTCAGCCAATTCACCGATCACACGTTCTGGGTTGGCACCTGGTTTATCGATTTTGTTGATAGCTACGATGATTGGAACATTAGCCGCTTTTGAGTGGTTGATGGCTTCGATAGTCTGAGGCATTACCCCGTCATCTGCTGCTACGACCAAGATGGTAATATCGGTAACAGAAGCACCACGCGCACGCATAGAAGTAAAGGCCGCGTGTCCTGGTGTATCAAGGAAGGTAATCTTCTTACCATTTTCTTCAATCTGATAAGCACCGATATGCTGAGTGATACCACCGGCTTCTCCAGTAGCAACACGAGAATTACGAAGGGTATCCAAAAGGGTTGTTTTACCATGGTCAACGTGTCCCATGATCGTTACAACTGGTGGACGTTCTACGAGTTCATCTTCATTGAGATAACCCTCTTCAGCAAAGAAACGTTCGATATCAGCATTGTCCACTTCAACCTTTGTTTAGCTTCAATACCGTAATCTACCATGAGGAGTTCGATTGTTTCACCGTCCAAGGACTGGTTTTGTGTCGCCATCACACCCATCATGAAGAGTTTCTTAACAATCTCAGCTGGTTCGCGTTTGATACGTTTTGCGATTTCCGCAACGGTCATACCATCTGTATATTCAAATTCTGTTGGCAATTCATGGAACTTACGCTCTGTAACAGGTTTTGGTGCCTGATTACGGTTGTTTTGCTTATTGCCTTTTTTATTCTTTTTGTTATTGTTCCAGTTACTATTTCTTTGATTTCTCACTTGATTTTGACTACTTCGATTCTTTGTTGTTTTCTAGGACCATCTTCTTCGTGATCGTAATCATCACGTTCTTTGTCTGGTCGGGCTTGTTTCTTACGACGTGTATCCACTACAGGTTCTTTAGTTGCAGAAGCTACTTCAACCACTGGTTGAACTGGCTGCGTTTGTTCAGCCAACTTAGCAGCTTCTTCAAAGATTTCCTCAGGTTCCTTGCGTTTGTTTGCTTGAGCCAAGGCTTCTTTGGCAGCTTGAGACTGCTTGAAGCGTTCCTCACTTGAACGAGCATATTCTGCATTTTGCTCTGCTTTTAGAGCAGCTGCACGGGCTTTAAAGTCAATGCGTGGGACTGCTTGATTTGGACGTTTGTCCTCTTGCTGACGGCGATCATTCCCACGATTTTGCTGACCTTGTTGTTTTTTACCTTGATCATTGAATCGACGGTTGTCACGATTGCCTTGACCTTGTTTACCACCATTACGGTTATCATTTTTTTGACGATTCCCATTTTGTTGATGGTCACGGTTATTACCCTTATTTTGCTTGCGTCGTTCAGCCTGCTCTTTTGCACGTGCTTCACGCTCAGCCTTAAAGTTTCGACTCTGCGGTTTTGCTGGTGCCACTTTTTCTTCTTTAGGAGCAACAGTTGCTGCTGGTTTTGTCTCTTCCTTAGTGACAACTGGCTTTGGAGCCACAGGTTTCGATTCTACCTTTGGAGCAGGAGCAGGTTTAAAACTTGCTACGATTTTTGAAGCAGCTGCTTCCTCCACACTTGATGAGTGGCTTTTTACATCCAAGCCCAACTCTTTTGCACGCGCTACAACTTCTTTACTTTCTTTTCCAAGTTCTTTTGCGATTTCGTACAATCTTTTCTTAGACAAATCATGTCCTCCTCTTCTATTCCATAAGAGACCTCATTTTCTTTGTAAATCCAGCATCTGTCACAGCCAAAACTTTTCTTGATTTTCCGACTGCTATGCTTAATTCCAGTGTTGAAAACACGGTAATAACTTCTACTTGATAATAATGACTTTTATCCTGAATCTTCTTGGTCAGGTTTGGACCTGCATCATGGGCGATAAATACCAGTTTTACTTTCTGGTCTTGGATAGCCTTGACCACCATTTCTTCACCCGAGATGATTTTCCCTGCTCTTTGAGCAAGTCCCAAGAGATTAGCAATTTTTTGTTTATTCAAGTCCTAACTCTCTTCTTTTCACTTTGTGATCGACATAGGCAATCAACTCGTCATAAAAGCTTTCTTCAACTTCCATACTAAAGCTACGGTTAAAGACTTTTTTCTTTTTGGCCTCCAGGGCTTCTGCATTGTCTAGCTTGATATAAGCGCCACGGCCATTAGCCTTGCCTGTCGGGTCGATAAAGACCTGTCCCTCTTTGTTCTTGACAATACGGAGCAAGTCACGCTTATCAATCACTTCATTAGACACAACAGACTTACGCAAAGGGATTTTTCTAGTTTTCATCCTTCCCTCCTCTGATCAGCTTTTATTCTTCGACCAATTCGTCTGTTTCTACCTGGTCAGCTTGTTCTGCTGCTTCCATGGCTTCAAACTCACTTGCAGACTTGATATCAATACGGTAGCCTGTCAAATGAGCTGCCAAACGAACGTTTTGTCCACGACGACCGATCGCAAGAGAAAGCTTGTTATCTGGCACAACGACCAAGGCACGTTTACTGTCGTTTTCATCAAAGATAACTTGGTCAACTTCTGCAGGAGCGATAGCATTGTAGATAAATTCAGCTGGATCTGCTACCCATTCGATAACGTCGATGTTTTCTTCGATTGGAACCATACGGTCGCTCTTGGCATCGTAGCGAGCTGGGTGGAATTTGCTAGTGATTTTCTTGATGTTAGCACCACCACGTCCGACGATTGTCCCGATCGCATCCACGTTTGGATTGTGGCTACGAACAGCAACTTTCGTACGATCACCTGCTTCACGGGCTACACTCATGATTTCAACAGTTCCATCGTAGACTTCTGGAATTTCTTGCTCCATCAAGCGTTTAATCATTTCTGGATGGCTACGGCTCACAAAGACGTTGACACCACGTGGATTGTCTTCAACTTTGTAGACATAAACTTCGATACGATCGTGAGAAGCAAAACTTCTCCAGGGATTTGGTCTTGTTTTGACAATTGGGCTTCGATACTACCAAGGTTGACATAGATAAAGCGATTGTCGAAGCGCTCCACTGTACCTGACATGATTTCTTGTTCATGCTCTTTGTAAGTGTTGTAGGTGATAGCACGTGTTTGCTTGCGCATTTTTTCCATGATGGTTTGTTTTGCAGACTGGGCTGCTACACGACCAAACTCACCTGGTGCTTCTTCAAATTTAATCTTGTCCCCAAGCTCGTAAGCTGAGTTAATGGCAAGAGCATCTTTTAAGCTGATTTCCAAACGGCTATCAAATACTTCATCAACTACTTCACGAACAGTATAAACTGTAAAGTCACCTGTCTTTTCGTTGAAATCAATGGCTACACTGTCAGACTGCCCATAGCGTCTGCGATAGGCTGAACGAAGTGATTCCACCACTGCATCAATGATGTCTTCTTTTTTGATTCCCTTGTCTTCTTCCAAAATGCGGAAGGCCTCTAGCATTTCTTTACTCATCTTCTATTCACTTTTGAATCTTCAAAAGCTTCCTTTCTTTTACTATAATTTTACTGCTAAACGTGCTTTTGATACCAAACTGTATGGGATTTGGACTGTTTTCTTACGAGTCTTGTCCATATACTCCATAGTCAACTCATCCTCTTCAAAGGCTAGCAAGGTTCCTTCAAAGACCTTTTGCTTATCGATGGCTTGGTAAAGTCCAACATGGATGTATTTCCCAACTGCTCCAGCGACTGCTTCCTTGGTTTTCAAAGGACGCTCCAAGCCTGGACTGGTGATTTCTAGGAAATATTGTTCTGGGAAGGGATCTGGCTTGATAGCATCTAGGACAGGACTGATAATCTCTGTCAAGTCCGCTGTGTCGTTCAAGGTAATTCCCTCTGGTTTATCTACAAAAATACTAAGAATCATGTCACTGCCAATCTTTCCGTACTCGATATCAACGAGTTCAAAGGGAGCTTCAATGACAGGTTCTACGACTTCTCTGACTAATTCTACGATAGTTGCGATTGCGTCCACCTCCTCATAAGCAAGAGGCGAAGATATTTCCCCCGCCTCACTTTCTCATATTCTTACTTACAGTATAGCACTTTTGACTACTTATGTAAAGTATAAGCACTCAGAAGGCTTGATTTTAAGCTTTTTCTTAAAATTCTGCCTCAACTCGATAGATAACCTGACCCTTACTTGAGAATTTTTCTTCATATTCTGTCATGACATTGCCTTCAAAGTCGCTGGCGTGCAAGTCCAACCAAACGCCATTGAGCTTCATGCCATATTGAGAAAAACTTACTAGGCTATATTCAAACAAGCCACGGTTATCTGTCTTGAAATGAATCCCACCGTGTTCAGGCAAGATACGCTTGAAGGTATCCAAGAAACTCTTATAGGTTAAACGACGCTTTTCATGGCGCTTTTTAGGCCACGGATCTGAAAAGTTTAGGTACAAGCGATCAATCTCACCATCTTCAAAGTAGTCGGTTAAATCAGAACCATCAACCCACAACAACTTGATATTGGGTACAGCGACTTCCAAGACCTTGTCCAAGGCATAACTCAAAACAGACTTTTGAATATCAATCCCGATATAGTTGATGTCAGGGTTTTGTTTGGCCATACCTGTCACAAAAGCACCCTTACCACTACCAACCTCAACATGGATAGGATTGTCATTTCCAAATAAATCTCGCCATTTCCCTTTGGCTTCTAAAGGATTTAAGACAACATACTGAGGATTAGCCTCTAGTAATTCTGTTGCCCCTTTACGATTTCTAACTCTCATCTCTTCTTTCCATACTTGTCACGGAAGATACGCAAGGCATAAATCTCCCGATTGACATTTTCTAGATCTTCATTTGTATAATATTTGGCAATCTGGCTCAAGAAGGATAACTGAGCATACCAAAATAGTTTGTTGATGACTGTTTGGTTGTATTTGTAACCGTAATAAGTCAACCACTCTTTCCACTGATATTCTGGAATATAGTGACATAGCATATGCGCTACATCAAACATGCGATCCGTTAAACGAACGGAATCCCAATCCACTAAATAAACAAGACCGCTCTCTGTCTCAATCCAATTACTATGTCGTACATCTCCATGAACGATCGTTGCATAATCTTCCCTAAAGTTTGGCAAGTTTCCTCGCAAATCCTCTACTACCATTCTTAGATATTGATTGTTCTTCAAGGATTCTGGAGCATCTTTTAACCAAGCCTGAAGCAAGTCAAAAGGTGTTTCTAAAGAATAGCCCAAACGAGTCAATTGCGTCATCAAAGGACGCGAACGATGCAAGCGACTCAAAATATTGATAATCTGCTTGCGATTCATATCATAAGGGGTCAAAATTTTACCATTCAACCATTCTTGGGCACACATATCACGCCCATCCGATAAACGGCGAGTCCATAATAATTGAGGAGCGATTTGTTCCTTGGCTAAACCAGGTAGGATTGGAGAGGTGTTCATTTTAATAAAGACGCGCTTCCCATCAGGGTAGCTTCCCATATAAGCTTTTCCGCTTTTCCCAGGTATAGGGGTCAGCGTTAGCTCAATATCACCCAAGTCCATTTCTTTCCTCCGTATAAAGTTTCCTTACTATTCTACTAGTTTTTAGGCTATTCGTCAACCAGTCCAGACCTGATTCTCAAATAAAAGCCTCTGGGGTGGTTTGGGTTATCATTATAGAAAGAAAAAGGTAAGCACAATCTCCTACTTACCTTTCATGATTTTTATAAATAAAATAAGAGTGGCCAACTGTTGTAAAACATGTGAACTAGAGTAGAAACCCATAGATTTTGGCTCTTTTTATAAGCAAAGCCCAGTAACAAGCCCCCAAGTAGATAAAAAATAAACGAAGGGACATTAGAAGGTCCATGCATGAAAGAAAAGAGAGAGGAAGTTAGCACAAGCCCTAACCAAGAATTTTCAAATATAGCCCCCTGAAGAAGTCCCCTGAAAATGAGTTCCTCCTGGATGGGTCCAAACTGAGGTAGTCAAAATCAAAGACATAGAAATTCCTCTGCTGACTTCCTCCAAGTGTTGAACTCCTGCTCCAGAAGAAACAGCGAAGAAATGAATATAAACTAGCGTCTCAAGCACACTTAGAAGAAAGATTGCAATGAAAAGTAAAAGTTCTTTCTTGCTTAACAACCCAAAAGAAATCATTTCAAACTTTCTAGCATAAGCAACACTCAGCGAGGTTACTAGAAGACTTACAATAATCAATGCAGATTCATTTTGAAAAAAATCCCCATGGTTAATCGTATAAGGAACTGTAATTACGATTATTAGTACTAAAAATCCAAAACAAAAGGCATGAAATTTATCAAAAAAATCCATAAAACTATCCTCCTCACCAAACAGACTTCCCTACACGTCATCCTTAAGCTCTAACCTTTCCAAAACAAACCATTTGAGTAACCAAAATCCGACCACATAACCACCCCCTAAGAAGATAGCCATTAAAGATAGCATGGGATTTAGGAAATAAAAGACCACAACAGATACAAAGGTTAGCACAAAAACATTAAAGGCAATGGTGTCAGAAGCCAAGTCTAGAATATAGGGCGTCAACCAGTCTAAGGTTTTTGAATCTAGGAAAAATAAGTGTTTATACATGATGACCTCCTCTATGGCTGAAAAGCAAGCCTTTTGGTTTTTTACCCCAAGACCCTATGTAGAAAAGTGAGTAAAAATGGTAAGTTTGCGATGATATTATTAACAATATGAATCGCGTAAGAAGGATAGATAGTCTTGGTATAGCGTGTCAAACCACCAAATATACATCCAACTGCTGTATAAACCAGGATGTCTAGTAGACTAGGAAAACTTGAAAAATGGGGTAAGGCGAACAAAACTGACGGAAATAGAATATCCAGTCCCCATCTCGAATTCTTAAAAAAGGCATGTTGAAGCAGTCCCCTACATACCAATTCTTCCATCAGAGGCCCTAGTACTATTAAGGTTAGGTAAACACCGAACTCTGCAAAATTGGTCTCACTATAGGCAATAAATAAATTCCAACCTTCGTTTGTCCCCTGAACATGTTTAGTTGTCAGATAGTTAAAGCTTATAAGAACGACAGCTGCTAACACCGTCAGAACAGAATAGCTCAACCACTTTTTCCTAGGGATACAAAAGAGATAAGCATGACCCGACCTGATTAAAATCCAAACCATCAGGCCTATAAAGAGAAGACTGATGATGTTTCGAATCCAGATGACATTTCCTACCCAAGACGAGAACTCCCAATAATTTCTCCAAAATTGGGTTGTCCAAAACAATCCGAAAAACAAAAATAAATAAGAAAGGACTGCACTCGTTTTGAAAAGAATAGAATATTTTTTCATAGAAACTCCCTAATAGCTTTGCTATCGTACCTGCCATCAATTATCATTTAATCCTCCAGCATTCAGTCTCGGTAGTTATCACCATGACTTTGAGAAGCCAATACATCTACCCTTGTGTACTTTTGTTGCTGTTAAAAACTTTATATTTTTCATCATCTAGGTAGTCAATTCTTTTCAAAATGATAGACCATCATCTTTTTTCTACCTAATCATTTTATAAAACTTGATAGTCTCGATGAAAAGTTGTGGCAGATACCACTCTATGATTTGTGAGGTCAAGATAATCTCCTGGATAGCCAAGGACATACATACTATAACCAGCAAAACCTCCTCCTGCTGTTCCGACTAGACCAATTTTGAGATTGGTTACAAGAGAAGACTGAAGTCCTGCCATTAAAATTCGGACATGATTGTCTAGCCATACTATGTAATTCTTTTGCAAGGCGTCTTCTACCCAATCTGGTTTAGGAGTATCTTTACCAATTTCCCAAACTTCTACTATTTGATTTTTATATTTTGCTTGCATCTTTTTAATCTTTCTTTTAAGATTCTCACAGGTTTTTTATGTTCTTCTTACCTGGTCTATGTTTTAGCAGACTATAGATCGTAACAGGGGTACTTACCAGTACAAGAACATTTCTCCAGAGTTCTGTTGAAATCATGAGTACTCTTATACAAAGAACAAGAGATAGCAATATTATTACAACTCGGGCAAATAAATCTAACAATGCGACATACTTTTTCATATGATTCCTCCATCTATTGATTTCACATTTACCAGGTCAGTGCTCAAGTCATTATATCGCTAACTGAACATCCTTGATCTTCCTTTGTAAATTTAACCACTGTCAACTACTAGAAGAATGATAAACAATTGTAACGGATATGGACTAAGATAGGCACCGATAGATTTTGACTCTTCTTATAAGCAAAGCCCAGCATGAAACCTCCAAATAGATAATAGACAAACGAAGGAAAATCATAAGGTGCATGCAGAAAGAGAAGAGAGAGGCAGTCAGTACAAGCCCCAAATGAGTAGAAGCATGATGATTAGGCATAGAACGGCACCAATATAGCCAATCAGTTGCTGATGGGATTCGGCTGCTGTCATACCTCTATACAAACCGATAATCGACATAAAACCTGTCAAGCCGATGAACATAAGTTGATTGGTTCTAGGACTAACCAAATCATCATTTACTTCTATTTAAGAGCATCTCTTTTATGTTAATGTATGTTAACACTAAAAAACAAGTCAGGCCAATAATATTTAAAATGAACAATAACAGGTTTAAGTCTCTAAAAAAATTATCCACTGACACTATAAGAAATACTATGCATAGTATAGTCGAAACTATCTTTTTCTTATCCATAATTATTTACTCCTTTCCTAATAAATCCAGCTTATCAATTAAAAGCGATTTTTAACAGAATATAGCAGCACCCGTTGCAACTCTGACCAATTTAGTAAATTATTGTTTTTTAAAATTTTTCATCCAAATCTTGAATTATCATCGAAACATCTTGAATTGCAAAAACTTCATTAGCCCCTACTTTTTATAATACTTCAAGCCCCAAATGAGCAGCAACATGATGATTAAGCAGAGAACAGAAGCAATATAACCAATCAGTTGTTGATAGGATTCTGCCGCCGTCATACCTCTATACAAACCGATAATAGACATAAAACCTGTCAATCCGATGAACATGAGTTGATTGGTTCTAGGATTAACCAACTCATCATCTTCAAACTTTCTCACTCTCATTTCTCTAGTGAGGTAAACAATCACCAAAATAGAAGACAAGTTGATAATCACTAAAAGCAATTGAAAAACCAAGGAAATGTAAAAACTGACGAGAGAGAAATAAATAAGTAGAGATCAGTACAGGAAACTGACCTAGGAACAATCTCGCAAGGAAGATGTTCCGTTTTTTAGCAAGAAAAGTTTTCATTTCTTTGCTCCTTTCTTTCTCATTAAAGCAAAATAGATTATAACTGCAATCAGATAGGCTATGGTATAAAATAGCTGATACCAAATACTCCCCCCAAGCGGAGACATGATTAGATACAAGATGAAAATGACAAGTATTTTTTTCTTCATAAGATTTCCTCATAAATATTTGTTGAGTAAGAACCTTTACACTGCTAGTATAGCACTCCTTTCGGCCTTAATTCCCCAAAATCATGAATGGTCATCGAAACCTCCTAAATTGTAGAAAAAATGCAAGCACGGAAAACATGCTTGCCCTAATATATCTTAACAAATCAAAACGCACTCATCTTTACTTCCCTTTTTTCTGATACATTCTCATGATAGCTAGGACGAGAAAGGCTAGCCAGCTTGCTAAAACTAGAAGGGTGAGGCCTGTATGTAAGATTTCAGGTGTCCTCTCTATTCGGCTGATGAGACGGACTAAGGACACCACTGCCATCTGAATGAGGAGTAAGGATTCTGCCCTAACCAACGATGTCTGCTGATTTTCAACTGCATGTAAAAAGGCTGGTAGCAATACACAGGTTGCAACAATTATAATCAGATTAGCTCCTGTACCTCCTCCCTCATTGACTAGAGAAAACATGAGAAGATTGGATAGGATGATCAGTACAGAACAAGCTATAAAATAAGATTTCTGGTTCATTTGTTTTTCCTCGAATATTATAAAAAGTCAGGCTGGATAAGGACAAATCATTGCAATGTTTTTCAACCTAAAATGCCATTGTTCTCTTGTTCACACATTTTCTAATCAGAAGTTGACAGCAAATGAACCGCCAAAACCTGACGAAAGACTTGATCTTGACAGGTGGTATTGAGACTGGCATTGGGATAACTTTCCACAATCTTCATGACAGTATAAAGACCAACACCTCGATCCTCCCCTTTAGAACTAACTCCAAAAGAGAAGATTTCAGAAACATCTATCCCCTCTTCTTTGATGGAGTTTTCAATGATAAAGGTCTCCTGTGCGCCATTTTTTATAAAGGCGATTGAGACACGAGGTTGACTGGCCTCTGCACTAGCTTCAATGGCATTGTCACAAAGGATAGACACAATAGTCAGAAAATCAAGCAGACTCATACTCTCGACTTGAATCTCCTCAGGAACTTCGACATTAAAGACAATATCCTTTTCTCTGGCTTTTAGAAATTTTCCTGCTAGGAGACTTTTAAGGGCACGATCCCGAATATTCACCAATCTGCCAAGGTCATATTTATTGTCCTGCAATTTTTGGCTAGAGTCCTTCAAGACTGAGTCGTAGACTTCTTTTATCTGCTCCATATCCTCCTCTTCAATGCCCAGACGTAAGCTGGTCAAGAGGTTGGTATAATCATGACGAAAGCTCCGTACTTCCTTGTAAAGCTCCTCTATATGCCGACTATAGCGTTCCATATCTCTGTAACGCAAGTCCTGCTCTTGGTTCAGCCTCTCATGGAGTTTGTCCTTCAAATAAGTATCCAGCTTCTTGATAACCCCCATAAAAAATAGCAGGTAAAACACCAGAATCAGATGGCGAACAGTCTTTGATTGAATACCTTGTTCATATTCAAAAAAAGACAGACTTTCCATGACTAGATAGTAGGCCCCCATTATCCAGTTAATCTTAGTCAGGGACTTTTGAAAATCTTTATCTAAAATCTCCCTTCTCAAGCTGGTGAAATCATAGTTCAACCATTTCAAAAAGACTAGAGAAATAAAGAAATTGAAAATTATTATACATAACCCAGTAAATGAGTAGTCATCATATACTTGCCCTTGTCCCAAAAATGGAAGCACAAAATAAGAAACACCTCTATAAAAGAGATTCACCAATATCATTGGAAAGAGACCATAAAAGATAAGGAGTTTTTTAGGAAGCCCTCTAAACAATAAGAAAGATAAGCCGATGCCGTACAAGGGTTCCACAAAATAAGATAGGTAAGTATTTCCTACTATATAACTAATCATTACAAAAACAAAGGCCAAAAGTATCTTAAAAAGAAAGGCCTTAAAAATCCTCTCGAAAGTAAGATCAATTCCATCTACCTTAAAGAAAATGACAATTTCTAGTGCATTAGTAACAAGTGTATACAATAATATCCAAACAATATTCATAAACTCTCCTAGCTCAATGTAAGTTATTGATAGCCTCAGACACCTCCCTGACCTTATAACGCGCGATCAGACAGCTTCCGCCATTGGGAAAGAAAAGGAGTTTTTCTTTCTTATCCAAACGAACTACATTAGTTGGATTGATTAGAAAAGAGCGATGGCACTGCAAGAGACGTGGTTCCTGCTTGAGAACCTCCTCTAAACTCGCCGTAAATTCCATCCTGTCTGTCTTGGTATAGAGAATAACACGATGGGGTCTTGGGGACGTTTCGAGATAGTAAACCTCTTTAAAAGGATACTGGAATTGGGCAAATTTTGATTTAAAATAAAAGCAATCTTCCGCTAGACTTTTACTATCTTGACTATTGGCATAGAGGAGGGCTGTCTCAATACGAGACTCAAACTCCTCTGCCGAAAGGGACTTATCAATGTAGTCCAAAGCAGACACTTGGTAGCGAAAGGACAGGGGCATAAACTCCGAGTGAGTTGTCACAAAGACGATCAGGGCATAGGGGTCTCGATCCCGAATCTTTCTAGCCACCTCTAGCCCCTTCATCTCTTCGTTTCGAATCTCAATATCCAAAAAGAAAAGCTGATGCGCCCCCTTCTCATGCACTTCTGCCAGCAGTTGGTCTGGCTTGCCAAAGACTTCAAAAGAACTGGGAATGATACTCTGTTTTTTCAAAAGTTTTTCAATCGTCGTTTCAATTCTGGCTTGTTGGGAAAAATCATCTTCTAAAACAAATATTCTCATCTTCTTACTCTCCTTGTTTCAACCATTTTTTGCGAATTTCTCTATAACGACGCCTGGAATACTGAACAGCATATCGACCTTCTTCTCCAAGAAAAAGAGTCTTCGATTGGAGCTCCATGGATTTTACTTGTTCAAGGTTGACCAGACAATTTCGATGACATCTTATTAAGGTTTCCCCATATTGTTTCTCAAGCTTGCTTAAATTTGAAACAGATCAAAGCTAGCATCTTCTGTAACAATCTGCACGGTATGGGCTTTACTTGGATGCGTTTGGATATAGTAGATATCCTTTATGTTTAATTTGAAAATTTCTTTCTCTTTTTGGATGATGATATAGTTCATGGATAAAACCTCCTAAAAAGAGGATACCATAAGTCGAGAAACCATTTTTCACCAAATCCTAAACGGTTCTTAAAAATTCCTAAAGTGTCGAAGTTTTTACAAAATAACTATGATAACTTTACAACTATTTTATCATAAAATCCCGCTATTACCATTCAGGAAATTTCAATGACAATTAAAGATTTGTAGGTAAAAAAAGAGTAAAAAGTGATAGGCTAGGATTATAGAAAGACAAACGCTTCAAACAACTTTAAAATCATTACAAAGGAGGAATTCTCATGACGGATACAGACCCAATCAAAAGAGCTCAGGCACTGATAACTGAGTTAAACAAAGCTTACCAAGTCTGCAAACAAGCAACAGCTGACGATGTCCGTTTCCAGGAGCAACTGGACAATATACTCCGCTTTCTCTCTAAAACTGAGACAGTGGATAATCGATTCTTGATTGAGCTGGAAAAATTTTACCAAACATCCAGTCTTCTCATGGGCCTCAGTGCTCTCAATCCAGACGCTCCTACTCGCGCCGCTTGGAGAGCCTATGACCGCTTCCACTTTGACCAAGTCAAAACCAAGTTGAGTCTCTACGGGCCAACTATTATCTTGTAGTAACTAAAAAGAAGCTGAGACAGATTGAACTCAACTTCTTTTTTAGTATCATATAAGCAATGTTATACTCAATGAAAATCAAAGAGCAAACTAGGAAGCTAGCCGCAGGTTGCTCAAAGCATCGCTTTGAGGTTGCAGATGGATGCTGACCTAGTTTGAAGAGATTTTCGAAGAGTATAAGTCTCTACGGACCAACCATTATCCTGTAGTAACTAAAAAGAAGCTGAGACAGATTGAACTCAACTTCTTTTTTAGTATCATATAAGCAATGTTATACTCAATGAAAATCAAAGAGCAAACTAGGAAGCTAGCCGCAAGTTGCTCAAAGCATCGCTTTGAGGTTGCAGATGGATGCTGACCTAGTTTGAAGAGATTTTCGAAGAGGATTAATCCTGCATCTGACGTTTCACCTGATAAGGGAGATACAAGATTTGCAAGACCAGTCCAGCTCCAAGCAGGGCTAGAAGGGCTAGTTTTTCTTGGAGGGTAATCAAACCAACTATCAGTTGAACCAATAAAACAAAACCAGTCAATCCTCGGACAACTGCCTGTAACCCTTTTTCCTTTTGCCCCTTGTCTAGCGGGAAAAGTTGGGTCAAATATTGGTAATCAAAGGCATGATAGAGGGCCAATAACTGAAAGAGCAAGAGGTAGTTAAATAGAACCACCACTGCTGTCGCTATCCAAGCTTGCTCGATAAAGATCAACGCCAGCAAAGATAGGAAGAGGAGACGAAGACTGAGGGCAAAGAGGTCTCCATTTCGCAGATAAGAACGAAGATAGAGGTTCTGCCAAATCTTGCTCGGCACCTTCTGAACTGCTTTTAGGATAACATCTAGATAAGCTCGTCTCTTGACGCTGTTTGAAATTCCCTTGACTTGGGTAAAGAGGGCAAAGAAACGGAGTAAAAACTGCTTTCGTTTACTTTCTTGGGCAATCACATAGTCCCAGTCCAGATGATTTGCACTAAAAAACTTGCCAGCTTTTTTCTGAAACAGGAAATATTTCCCGACTCCCAACAGAAGAACATAGATCCCAAAAACACCTAAGCCTAAGCCCATGGCTAAAAATAACGGAGCAAAAAGGAGCAAAAAGAGAGTCTGTACACTAACCCAAAAGAAGAAGGAAACTGAACTTTGCTTCTGGATGTGTTCTCTCACTTCTTCTTCAGCTACTAAGAGAAAGAGCTTATCAGGCGCTTCCACATAGGTTGCTATTCCTCCCCAAAGTAAGAGTAAAACAGAGACAATCCCAATTAAACCTAGGATTGGTAAATGATTTTCAGGAAAATGCTGGAGCAGTTGACTATACTGATAGGCTAGAAAACCTACTAAGACCAGTAAAAACAAGACAAAGTGGTCATTGAGCACATAGCGAAGATAACCGACACACTCTTTACGAAAAGCCTGCTTTCGCTTTAGAAACAAGTCTTTCATCGGTCCTCCTCTTTGGTCAAAGCCAAATAGATATCATTAAGACTTGCTTCTGGCATGGCAAAAACTTGTCTCAACTCTTCAAGATCCCCTTTAGCCCTCACTTGTCCTTTGTGAAGAATGACAAAAGAGTCACACATTTTTTCAGCAGAGTCAAGAACGTGGGTACTCATGAGAATAGACTTGCCTTTTTTCTTTTCAAGATCCAAAAGCTGAATCAAGTCTGAAATTGCCAAGGGATCAAGACCAAGGAAAGGTTCATCGACGATAAAGAGACTCGGATCCACGACAAAGGCACAGATAATCATGACCTTCTGTTTCATCCCTTTCGAAAAATGAACAGGGAACCAATCTAATTTCTGATCTAAACGGAACATTTTTAAAAGAGGTTCTACACGTTCAAAAGCTAGGTTTTGCTCAATACCATAGGTCATGGCAACCGTCTCGATATGTTCTCTGAGAGTCAATTCCTCGTACAAACTAGGAGTTTCAGGAATGTAACCAATCTGCTGACGATATTCTCGCGGATTGGCACCTAAGGTTAGCCCGTCGATGTTTATTTCTCCACTATAAGGTGTCAAAAGTCCAATAATTTCATTGATAGTCGTTGATTTTCCAGCACCATTGAGACCGATCAAACCGACCAACTGTCCACTCTCGACTGTAAAGGACACATCTTTCAAGACAGGGACATGAACATAGCCCCCTGTCAGATTTTTAATTTCTAACATATTTTCTCCAAATCTGGTATAATGTAGCTATATTATATCAAAATTCAATACAGTAGAGGTAGATTTTATGTCAGATTGCATTTTTTGTAAAATTATCGCAGGGGAGATTCCCGCATCAAAGGTTTACGAAGATGATCAAGTTCTTGCCTTCCTTGATATCTCACAAGTAACACCTGGTCACACCTTGGTCGTACCAAAAGAACACTACCGCAATCTTTTAGAAATGGACGCTGCAAGTGCCAGCCAACTTTTCGCCCAAGTACCAAAGGTTGCTCAAAAAGTCATGAAAGCTACCCAAGCTGAAGGTATGAATATCATTGCCAACTGCGAAGAAGTTGCTGGACAAACCGTTTTCCATACCCATGTCCACCTGCTTCCTCGCTATAGTGCAGATGACGACCTCAAAATTGACTTTGTCGCACATGAACCAGACTTCGACAAACTTGCCCAACTCGCTGAAACGATCAAAAATGCTTAAGGAGTCACTATGAAACTATCAAATTTACTACTTTTTGCAGGCTCTGCAGTCGGTTCATACCTCCTCGTTAAGAATCGCCAAACTATCACTGAAGAGGTTCTAGATACAACTGAACGTGTTGAAGCCATTAAGGATGACTTGGATATCATCCAAGATAGCCTGCAAATTATCGACCAACAAAAAGAACTCATCAAGGAATATCAAAAAGATTTGACCTATAAGTTTAAAGTCTTGGAAAAAGACGTCCAAACGAGACTTGCTGTACTAAAAGAATTGCAGGAAACTGAAGAAAACTAAGGGAAACTCCAATTTTCCTTATTTCCCCTTTAAATCCATTTTGGGTTAGCAAATCCTAACAGACAAGTGAGGGCATGAAAATGAAACAGTTTTTTAAAGTTCTGACGCGGATCATCCTGATTATTTGTGGTGGCCTCTGCCTTCTTGTAGCCCTAGCATTTCTAATACTGGCCAATCTGTTCAAGGCCTCACCGAGTGACATCCGAGAAGGAAATGAAGCCTTAAAACAAATTTTTATCTCCCTTGACCTGCCTCCTGAAAAAGTAGAATCAAATGGAAGCTATCAATTCGAGGGTGGAGGCTTAGATTTTTATGTGACTTTCTCTGATGATGTTGTCAATAGCCACCCAGTCCTAAAAGAAAGTCCAAACCTCACTAAAAACCGACTCAAAGTCTATGTCCTAAACACAGGAGATATTTCCTACCATTCAGTAGAGGACAACTTATTCAATCATGGTTTATTCCAATTTTTAGAGGGAGAGAGCAGGAAGTATTTCCAAGAAAATGGAAAGAAATCAAATCCTTCTTTCTTTATTCTCTCTTGGCAGGATCCGGAAAGCCTGAAAAAGGGAATCGCATTCTATGAAAAAGCTTTGACCTTGGTGGATATTCAGGATAATTCTTCAATTAAGCACATTGATACCGTCACCGTGAAACCTGGCAAGGAAGCGGAACTCAAGCACCTCATCCAGGAGATGGATGCTGCTGGCTTACTCACACAAAAATATCAATAACAGACTAGTCTGAGAATGATTTCTCCCATGCTAATACTCTTCGAAAATCTCTTCAAACCACGTCAGCGTCGCCTTGCCGTACTCAAGTACAGCCTGCGGCTAGCTTCCTAGTTTGCTCTTTGATTTTCATTGAGTATAATATTCTAAAGATTGCACGAAAAAGAGCCCGAAGGCTCTTTTTACTTTATGATTTATTCTCCTTCAAAGGCATCCTTAATATGGTCAAAGAAGCCTTTTTTCTTTGGATTTACTTTCAAATCTCCTGCAGCTGCGAATTCTTTCAAGGCTGCTTTTTGTCGGTCATTCAAACCTGTTGGGGTAACAACATTGACAGTAACATATTGGTCACCAAGGGCACCTCCACGAAGGCTAGGCGCACCTTTACCACGTAGGCGGAATCGTTTACCAGTCTGAGTTCCTTCTGGAATGACTAATTCTACATCACCATGAACTGTAGGGATGTCTACTGTATCACCAAGTGCTGCTTGAACAAAATTGAGGTTCAAATTGTAGAAGATAGTAGTTCCTTCACGTTCAAATTTATCACTTGCTTCCACCGAAACTACTACATACAAGTCACCATAAGGACCACCATTAAAACCGGCTTCACCTTGACCAGCTAGGCGGATTTGTTGACCTGTTTCCACACCAGCAGGGATTTTTACGTGTACGCTATGGGCTTGTTTTTCATGACCAGTTCCATGACAGGTTGTACATGGATCTTTGATTTCTTGACCACGGCCATGACAGACATCACAGGTTACCTGGCGACGCATCATACCGAGCGGTGTTTGGGTATCAACATTGATCACACCTGAACCATGACAGCGTCCACAAGTAACTGGACTTGTTCCAGGTTTAGCACCAGACCCATTACAAGTACGACAGCTTGCTTCACGATTGTATTTGACTTCCTTTTCTGTACCAAAAATAGCTTCTTCAAAAGTCAAATGAACGCGATACTGGAGGTCGTCACCTTGACGAGGGGCATTTGGATTACGTGATGCACCTCCACCGCCAAAGAAGCTTGAGAAGATATCTTCAAATCCGCCAAAGCCACCTGCTCCATCGAAGCCACCGAAACCGCCTGTACCCCCGAAACCACCATTGGCACCCGCAGCACCGTATTGGTCATAGGCCGCACGTTTCTGTTCATCGCTCAAAGTTTCATAAGCTTCTTGAACTTCCTTGTACTTGTCCTCAGCTCCAGGATCCTTGTTGATATCTGGATGATATTTTTTAGATAATTTCCGATAGGCTTTCTTGATCTCATCTTGAGACGCATTCTTAGAAACACCCAAACGGTCATAAAATTCAGTATTGTTCATAATTCAAGATACAAAGGGCGTCAAACGGACACAGCCAAAATAGGAGTTTTGACGACGGACGCTTGCGTCCTAGAAAAAACTATCTTTTTGGCACAGTCCGTAGCCCGTGTTCAGTTGCGAACACTCTTTGTTCCTTTCTATTGATGTTGTGAATCAAACCACGAATTTAGGTCGGGTTCAATTCCTTTCTTTCATATTATGTCTATTATGTCAAAAATTTGGAACCCGTGTTCAGTTTCGAACACTCCTTATTTCTTTCTATAATATACAAGTAAATCTTTAGAGGCTGTTTTCTATACTTCGCTTCACTTGATCAAACTCTTCATCTGATAGAGTAAATATCAAATCCTCTTCTGAATATTCGTTCTGTTCTTTAAAATAGTTGTCCGTATTCTCTGCCAACCCTAGACTAAGAATTACTTTTCTTGCAAACTCTTGATGGGCAAAACCGATAGCCGTAATGATTTGTTTATCTTGCATAACCAGTTTGGGTTGGAAATTCTCACGTGGAAGAAATTCAAAATAGTCAAAGAAGTTTTGCCAGATGCCACCTGTAAATTTCGTATCTTGCAATAAACCCGCTTTCGCCAATAAAAGAGGCGCTGAAGAAATGGCGGCAATTAGGATATCTTGCTCACCAAGGTTCCTCAAGAACGAAATCAATTTCTCATCGCGTAGAGCAGGACCTATGTTTACCATTCCTGACAAAATGATACAAGAATAATCTTCTATACGAATCTGATCTAGTGTTTTCGTTGGTTGACAGGGCAAGCCATCCTCAGAGACCACTATCGAATGATCTGAAGCGGCATAATCAATCGTGATATCAAAAGACAGAGCTAAAGTACTTGTTAAAGCGGTTATCTCATAAAGAGAAAAAGTTAGGATAAATGATACAAAGTACTTTTTTTCATACGTAACATCCTCTATTTTACCGAAAAAAACAGAGGCTGAGTTGCAACCTCTGGATTTCTCAAATTGTTCAATTAAACTTCATAGTTTTCTAAAAAAACAAAAATTGCTTTTATTTAAAGAAATCGATTTTTTTCTTCTTTTTTTATATTTTTTTACTATATTTATCTAAATAATAAATCGTTCCTGAAAACAAACAATGTTCCTACAACTATTCCAATTAAAGCTTCCACCAAATTATTATTCTCTACTTGAAAAATTTTTTTCGTTAAAACAGCCGTTATATAAACCATAATAGCTGGTAAAAAAATCCCAAAAAAATAAATTATTAATGATATTTATATCATTTTCCTTATACGCATGCTCTGCCAGGATATTTACCTTATATTCTAATAGTTCTTCTTTTTGACCAGATTGAAATTTATTTTTTATCTGACTCTGTAACTCAGTATAGCTTTCACGTGCTAAAGCAGTGAATTTTTCGTACTGTTCCTTAGAGTCTACTACTTCAAAAAGATTAATATTACTACTCATTACTTCTCCGTAAACTCTCCGTCTACTACGTCATCGCCTGCGTTTCCTGTTGCTTGTGCGCCTTCTGCTCCTGCTTGAGCTTGTTGCGCTGCTGCAGCTTGTTCGTAGAGTTTAACAGCAAGTCCTTGAGCTTTTTCGTTCAATGCTTCAAGTTTTGCTTTCATTTCGTCCAAGTTGTTGTCTTCTTGGGCTTTCTTAAGCTCATCGAGGGCAGCTTGGGCAGCATCACGTTCTGCATCGAAACCTTTACCTTCAGTTTCTTTGATTGTCTTTTCAGTCGCAAAGATTGCTTGATCTACTTCGTTACGAAGGTCAACTTCTTCTTTACGTTTCTTATCTGCTTCAGCGTTAGCTTCTGCATCTTTCATCATGCGATCGATTTCTTCGTCTGTCAAACCTGAGTTAGATTGGATAACAATTGTTTGTTCTTTTTGAGTTCCAAGGTCTTTCGCTTTAACAGATACGATACCGTTCTTGTCGATGTCAAATGTAACTTCGATTTGTGGGATACCACGAGGTGCAGCAGGGATATCTGTCAATTGGAAACGTCCAAGAGTCTTGTTATCTGCTGCCATTGGGCGTTCACCTTGAAGAACGTGGATATCAACGGCTGGTTGGTTGTCTGCTGCAGTTGAGAAGACTTGTGATTTAGATGTTGGAATTGTTGTGTTGCGGTCGATGAGTTTTGTGAAGACACCACCCATTGTTTCGATACCAAGTGACAATGGCGTTACGTCAAGAAGGACAACGTCTTTAACATCACCAGTGATGACACCACCTTGGATCGCAGCACCCATAGCAACAACTTCATCAGGGTTTACTGATTTGTTTGGTTCTTTACCAGTTTCAGCTTTAACAGCTTCTACAACTGCTGGGATACGAGTTGAACCACCGACAAGGATCACTTCGTCGATTTCTGACAAGCTCAAACCTGCATCTGAAAGGGCTTGGCGAACTGGAACTTTTGTACGTTCTACAAGGTCACGAGTCAAATCGTCGAATTTAGCACGAGTCAAGGTCATTTCCAAGTGAAGAGGTCCAGCCTCACCAGCAGTGATAAATGGCAAGCTAATTTGAGTTGAAGTCACTCCAGAAAGGTCTTTCTTAGCTTTTTCAGCTGCGTCTTTCAAACGTTGAAGAGCCATCTTGTCAGCTGACAAGTCGATGCCGTTTTCTTTCTTGAATTCTGCTACCAAGTGGTCGATGATTTTTTGGTCAAAGTCGTCACCACCGAGTTTGTTATCCCCTGCAGTTGCCAATACATCAAAGACACCGTCACCCAATTCAAGGATAGATACGTCGAATGTACCTCCACCAAGGTCGAATACCAAGATTTTTTCTTCTTTGTCAGTCTTGTCCAAACCATAAGCAAGAGCTGCTGCAGTTGGTTCGTTGACGATACGTTCTACTTCAAGACCAGCAATTTTACCAGCGTCTTTAGTTGCTTGACGTTGAGCATCGTTAAAGTAAGCTGGAACTGTGATAACTGCTTTAGTTACTTTTTCACCAAGGTATTCTTCAGCATAACCTTTCAAGTATTGAAGAATCATAGCTGAGATTTCTTGTGGAGTGTATTCTTTACCGTTAGCAGAAACTTTTTCAGAAGTACCCATCTTAGATTTGATAGAAATCACTGTATCTGGGTTTGTGACTGCTTGACGTTTTGCAGCATCACCAACGATGATTTCACCGTTTTTGAATGACACTACAGATGGAGTTGTACGGTTTCCTTCTGGGTTTGCGATGATTTGATTCAGTTCCTTCAAGAACTGCAACTGCTGAGTTTGTTGTACCTAAGTCAATACCGATAATTTTAGACATATGTTTTTCTCCTTAAATTTATCTTCTTTTTTCTTTTTGATATTTTCCCTTAAGTGGTGGGGACGTGAGCAACTCCCTTCGGGATTTCATCACTTTTTTTGAGCCTATTGTCTCAAAAATCCCCCTGTTTCAGTAGCATGAGCTACTGAAACTTTCACCACGGCGGGAAATATCTGCTTTGCAAGCCTCCGGCTTGCCTCTTATCTTTCTTTCATAGTTTAGTGTCATTTCGGACAAGGTTTCAATGTATATAGGTTGTGACACGAGAAGTCGAAATCGATATTATTTCGACGACGAGTTGCTTTAGCTACCGTCAGAATTGCCTAGTTATAAACCACTACCATTGCCGGTCTTAGAATGCGGTCATGGAGTTTGTAGCCTTTTTGGAAGACTTGTGCGATAGTATCTGCTGGATGTTCGTCATCAGCCGGAACCGTTTGGATGGCCATGTGGTAGTTATGGTCAAATTCTCCATCTGCTGGAATTTCTTCAATTCCTTCTTCTTTCAGAGCATGTACCAAACTTTCTTGGACCATTTCCAAGCCCTTCTTCACATCATCTGTCAACCCTTCAACAGCAAGAGCACGTTCTAGGTTATCAAGTGACGGCAAAATTGCTTTTGCCAAATCTTGGCTGCGATAGCGTTGCAAGAGTTGACGTTCTTCATTGGCACGGCGCTGAATGTTTTGCATTTCTGCATGAGCTCGAAGATATTTGTTTTCAAATTCTTCGGCACGTTCATTTGCCAAGTCCAATTCAGACTTCTCAGGAGTTGTTTCTTCAGCTGTTTCCACAACTTCCTCTTCTTTTACTTCTTCATTTTTTATATCTTGGGCCATTTTCGCCTCCTTTAATGATTTCAATCTTAATTCACTTCATAGTGATTGCTGCTGAGATAGCGGTAAAAATCCGTCAACTTCATAGTCAAAACTCGATTGACAACATTAAGTTGATTAACCAATTGTTGATAATCCAGATTTACTGGACCTATAATCGCAAGAATTCCAAATCCACGATAAGGAATTAGGAACTTACTGCTAATCACTGCTAGGTCAGCAAGACAAGATTCTTGGCTATCCGCAACTCGGACGCTCTGCATCTGGTCTCCAATCAAATTCTCTCGAATTTCCAATGCTACTTTTTGTGGCTGATCAAAAAACTGATAAGCTGCTAGATTTGCGAAATTCAAAAGATTGACTTTGCCAGAAACCACGATATTTTCATTGAACATCTCTTTGAAGATATGCTCAATAAGATCCATAACATTATCCGTTGTTGTAAAGTAACGTTGGATAATCTGCGGAATCTCTGTCCGAATCTTGTAGTGAATATCCAAAACAATCTGATCCAGGAAACGCTCTTGAATCATGGTCTTTAGGCGATTTAGATCCTCCTGCAAGAAATTTCTCGGAATCAAAAACTGACTGGTAACTGTTCTAGACTCATCAAGCGTAAAAACTGCCAGAGCTGTATGTTGTCCAAGGACAACAATATCAAAAGCTGTTAGCTTCTGCCTACTTGGTTCGACATCTAGTGCTACAACCGTACAACCACTCAAGTCTGCCAAGATTTTCGTTGCCTCTTGAAGGATATCCTCAAGTTTGAAGAATTCTTGATCAAAGGCTTTTACAATCTCATAAACTTGATTTTCAGCTAAACGGTCAAAGGATAGGGAGTGTTTGACATAGTATTGAAAACCAGCCACACTCGGCATCCGACCACTGGAAGTATGAGCCTTTTCAAGTAAACCTTGCTTTTCTAGAGCTGCCATATCATTTCGAATAGTAGCACTACTAGAGTTGATAGACTCTTGCAAGGCCTTAGATCCAACAGGTTCGTGCGTTTTGGTAAAGATGTCAATAATCAGATTTAAAATATTCTGCTGACGTTCTGTAACCATCTCGCTACTCCTCTCTGATAGATCGTTTTAGCACTCGTAACCTCTAAGTGCTAACTTATGATTCTATTATACACCCTTAGAAAAGAATGTCAAGACAAAAACTCAAAAAATTAGCACTCTTTTATTAAGAGTGCTAAAAATCAGTCTGAGGACCTAGAAACTAATGTCATTCAATCGGATATTTCCGTCTAAGTCTGTAAAAACTATAAATTAGATAAGAAATCATGAGAGCATATAGGGCAAAAATAAGGAAGAAAGACTGAGAGAGACTTTCGCGAAACAGACTCATACAAACAACAAGACCACCAGAGATAGAAACTGTAGCTGTACGAAGTCCAGATTTCACACCATCCCATCTAAGACGATTGTTCATAAAAATTTGATCGTTTGGAACTAAATCATCAGTTGCCTTTCGAAAAACAGAATAAGGACATCGTTCCACAAATTCCCATCCTCTATCCTTAATACTTTGTAAATCTACCTCATTTTTTCTAAGGTAGCTAGTATTCCACACACGGTAAACCACATCATCTGGTCGGCATTGTTCAAAATAGAAAAACCAAAACGATTCGATTTAAATTTCCAACCTTTCAAATGCATCTCATGCAAATAGTCTTCTACCTTATCCAAATCAAAAATGGTAAACATTCGAAATTGTACTTTGCTATTCATTGTCTAACCTCCAAAATCATTTTATTTATCAGATAATTCTTTCCACTTTTGAAACAATCTCCAACAAATATAAGAAATCTGAATCGCAAAAACGATCAATAAAGTACCGTCTATGATAACAATCAAAAACATTCCCCAACTGAAATAACTTCTTCCACTGAGTAACTTTGAGAAAACCGGTAGTAGCGCTGAAAAGAGAAGCAAAATAGGAAGCATCCGCATTGTTAAAATCTTCTTGACCATGGCTAACTTCCCGGCCGCGTCATTATAAATTTCAAACTCGGCATCCGACTCAACTCCAGAATAAAGCTTTCTAAAGTAGGAAAAACCATTAAAGTCTGTAATATGCTCCCAGCCACAATCTTTAAACAGTTGTAAATAGGAAGCTCTCTCTGATTTTTTCATAGGATAAAAGTCCAACTGATAAACCACCTGCTCCGGTTGGCACTTTTCAAATGTATACTTAACCGCAACTACTAAGTTAGAATAACTTACTTCCTTAAGTTTCCAGCCCTGCGCATGCATTTCTCTGAGATAGAGAGCCTCTCTATCATAATCCGCAATGGTACAAATCCTATAAACAACTTTCTTTTCCATCAAAGCTCCTCCCGACTGTTTCTGTAGAGCCGTTCAATACGTTTCAACTCAATCTCTAAAACTTTACGGCCCAAGTCTGTTATCTGATAGATTTTTCGTTTTTCCTCTTCTCGGACAAAGGAGATCAAACCATCCTTTTCCATCTTTGACAGGGTTCCATACATGGTTCCAGGACTAATTGAAACCTGTGAATCTGTCATCTCTTTGACCTTTTGTGTAATACCATAACCATGGTTCTCCTTTTGCAGACAGAATAGAATATAAAAACCCGTTTCAGTCATGGGAAGGTAGACCCGCCTAATCTTATCTGTTAATTCCATTTAACCAAACCTCCAATTTAGTTCGATATATCGCACCTCGTTATATAAAATATATCACACTTCGATACAAAATGCAAGAAAAAAAAGATCATCCTCATGGACAATCTTTTTGATTTATCATTAGTAAAGATCTAGGTAGTTATCAATTTCCCATTGTGAAACAAAGGTTGCATAGCTTGCCCACTCGATGCGTTTGGCTTCAAGGAAGCTAGTATAGATGTGCTCACCTAGGGCTGCTTTAACCACTTCGTCTTCTGTCAAAGCTTTCAAAGCATTGTGAAGCGTTGATGGAAGGTCTGTGATGCCAGCCTCTTTACGCTCTTCAGCAGTCATAATGTAGATATTTTCTTCGATTGGTGCTGGTGCTTCGATTTTGTTTTCGATACCGTTCAAACCAACTTCTAAAAGAACAGCCATAGCAATATAAGGGTTTGCCATTGGATCCACGGAGCGCAACTCCAAACGTGTTCCCATTCCGCGTGATGCTGGTACGCGGACAAGTGGTGAACGATTGCGACCTGCCCAAGCGATGTAAACAGGGGCTTCGTAGCCTGGCACCAAACGTTTGTATGAATTAACAGTTGGGTTCATGATAGCTGTATAGTTGTAGGCATGTTTGATCAAACCACCAAGGAAGTAGTAAGCAGTTTCTGACAATTGCATTCCTTTTGGATCATTTGGATCAAAGAAGGCATTGTTTCCTTCCGCATCAAACAAAGACATATTGCAGTGCATACCTGAACCAGCGATACCAAATTTTGGTTTAGCCATAAAGGTTGCATACAAACCATGTTTACGTGCAATTGTTTTTACAACAAGTTTAAAGATTTGAATCTTATCACAAGCACGAAGAACTTCATCGTACTTAAAGTCAATCTCATGTTGACCTACAGCAACTTCGTGGTGACTTGCTTCTACCTCAAACCCCATTTGGTCAAGACGTTCACAATCTCACGACGAGTGTTATCGGCAAGGTCAGTAGGTGCCAAATCAAAGTAACCACCCTTGTCATTTACCTCAAGAGTTGGGTCTCCATTTTCATCAAGCTTAAATAGGAAGAATTCTGGCTCTGGTCCAAGGTTGAAAGACTTGAATCCAACTTCTTCCATGTGACGAAGAGCACGTTTGAGGTTTCCACGAGGATCTCCAGCAAATGGTTCCCCTTCTGTTGTATAGACATCACAGATCAATCCTGCGACACTACCGTTCTCATCTCCCCAAGGAAAGACTGTCCAAGTGTCCAAGTCAGGGTAGAGGTACATATCTGATTCGTTGATACGAACAAACCCTTCAATAGAAGATCCATCAAACATAGCCTTGTTTGACAAGACCTTGTCTAGTTGTTCATCTGTAGCAGGAATTTCGACGTTTTTCATAGTTCCCAAAATATCTGAAAACATGAGACGGATAAAGGTTACATTTTTTTCCTTAACTTCACGACGAATATCTGCAGCTGTGATTGGCATGGTTTTTCTCCTTATATATGACGACTTGCGGTTGCCTAACCGCGACCAAAAGGTGATTGTTGAGAAGCGAAGCGACTTTGTTGGAGAACTTCATTCCGAAGGGCTCTTCGTACTTCAGTTTGACTCACTGGTTTCTTAGACTTCGCCTCACGTTCAGCATATTTTTCTTGATGGCAGCAATGTTCAGACCTTCAGAGATATAATCTTTAATCTCAAGCAACCGATCCATATCATTCAAAGAATACATACGGCGATTGCCCTCGTTACGATCAGGCTTAATCAATTCCTGGTCTTCATAATAACGAATTTGGCGCGCCGAAAGATCGGTCAGTTTCATAACACTACCAATTGGAAAAACTGCCATATTGCGACGAAATTCTTTTTCCTTCATGTACACTTCCTTCTTTCTGTCTATTATAGTCTAAAAAAATTCAATCGTCAATCAATAATGTTATATCTTGTGACATTATTTTGTTTTTTTCAGTAAAATGCTCCGTAAACGATCAATATCGTAATTTACAAGAATTGCTACAAAAACACCCATAAATGTTTCAAAAACTCGAGCAAACACGTACAAAACTGTCTCACCGTTTGGAATTGATAAGGTAATAATCAACATGGCCGCAACTCCACCGATAACACCTGCTTTGTTGTTCATAGCAACATTTGTCATAATGGTTAACATGGTGCAAATTGGAACAACTAGGAGGGTTACCCAGAAGGCACCGTGAAAAAGATTATTTAAGAGAAAGAAAATCAGGGCATAAAAACCACCGATACTATTTCCGAGAATACGAGAAGTACCAAAATGAACACTCTTGTCAAAGTCTTCTCTTAAACTAAAAACTGCAGTCAAGGCTCCAATCTGAAGTCCTTTCCAACCAAAAAAACCAAAAATCATGAGAACTAAAAAAACAGCGATCCCTGTCTTGAAAGTTCGCATCCCTAACTTAAACTTGGATTTGTCAAATCTATACTTTTTAAAATAACTCATCATTTCAACTTTCTATTTCCATTTTACCATAAATTTACCTATTTTTGAGAAGGGGAAACAATAAACTGAAGGAAATAAAAAAGAGAAGGAACTTAATCCTTCTCTATCTGATGATTCCACACTCTCTTTTTAGAACAAATACATGAAAACTAAAGTCAAGAGACTAGCGAGCAAGCCCACTCCCCAGAAGAAGAAGTCGACCTTCCACTCACTCCAAGCTTGGCCTTTCCCAGAAAAGCCCCCCAACTCAAAATGGTGGTGAACTGGTGTCATACGGAAGATACGTTTTCCTCCAGTCAACTTAAAGTAGGTGACTTGCATCATAACAGATGTTGTTTCAAAAACATACACTAGACCAATCAAAAGCAGAGTCCATTCTTGGTGCAGTGCCATGGAAATAGCCGCTAACATCCCTCCAAGGGCTAGGCTACCTACATCTCCCATGAAAACTTTAGCAGGCTTGTGGTTAAAGACAAAGAAGCCAAGAAGACCACCAATCATAGCTACAATCACTAGTAAGATATCGAGCTGATTTTGCACATAGGCAATCACTCCATAGGCAGATAGGCTAATCACCACAGAAATACTTGCCAAGCCATCGATTCCGTCAGTCAGGTTAACCGCATTTGAAACCGACCAACCAAAAGAGGGCAAAGAGAATATACAGAACACCTAAATGCAAGGGATAACCAAATACATTTAAGATATCTCCTCCTCTTTCATAGAAGAAATAGAAGATAACTCCTCCGACCAACTGAAGCAAGAGCTTCTGTTTAGGATTAAGTCCTTCGTTGATTTTACGGAAAACCTTGAGGAAATCATCCAAGAAACCGACCAAACCATATAAGACCAGGATGAAGAGGATCATTCCGACATTATTGGTTAATTGATTAGTCACGAGAGCAAGGACCAGACTAACTAAAACTCCTGCTAGGAGAAAGACGAGTCCTCCCATTGTTGGTGTCCCAGCTTTTGCTTGGTGTTGTTTGACATCCTCATGCATCTGTTGACCGGTAATCTGTGCTTTATGGTAAAAACGGATAAAGGCTGGAATTCCTATGACTGTTAGAATAAAGGCAATCACTCCAGCAAAGATAGAAATAAGCATTCTAATCTCCTAATGTTATTTTTATTTTCTGTAAATCTTTTAAAGCTGTATTGGAACGAACACTTTGCTTTTTAACAGTTTCTCCTGTACCTTCAAACTCAACTTCAAGATTCAGCCATTTGGCAAAGGTTTCAACATTTTTCTTAGACCAGCCATATAAGTCAGGCATCTCTTCTACCTTATCTGAAAGGAGTAAAATTTGCTGATTGGCATCTAGATTGGTTCCTTCTGCTACAGAACTTTCTTTGATTTTTGTTCCCGAACCGATAACAATTGGTTGTACAAGGTTACGACGGAGTTCTTCAGCCAAATCTCCAGGGCTAGAGTCCTTAATGCTAGGCATGGCATAACTAGTTGTAGTTGTTACTTGGTCCAAATTCTTAGCCGTAGATTGAAGATTGAGCGTCTCTTTCATGGCTGAAGCTCGCTCCAGAATCGGGTTAGAAAACTCTCCTAGTTGTACCGAAGCAAAATGCTGTGGTTGTTGAACTGTCACGTAAAGAATAAAGTCTGGATTTTCAGAAGGATGCATCGTTACTACAGAAAAGATATAATTGGTTTTCCCAACTAAATATCCTCCGTTTTGCTCATCGGCAATTTGAGCTGTTCCAGATTTGACAGAAACATTCTGACCAGGAACAGTAATTACTGGTTTATTATCATTACGATTATACATGGTCCCATAAATAGGGTCTGTACCAACCAAAATCATGTTTTCCCTAGTCAAACTAGCCGCTTCTTTAGAAACAGGATTCCCTACAACCTCTCTTTGTGATTTACGAACAGTCTGATCATTTGGATCATAGAGGGCACTAATAAACTTCGGTTCTAGCATAACCCCATCATTCGCAATTGCTGTAAAGGCACGAAACATCTGAGTTTGGGTAACAGAGATACCTTGACCAAAAGCACTCATGGCAATATTAACGACGTTATCTTCAGGTAGTTGTCCAGCATACTCATCTGGCATGCCAAAACGAGTTGGAACTCCAAACTTAAATCGATTGAGGTATTCTAACCAAGTAGTATCCCCCATTCTTTGTTCGAGCAAAGTCATCCCCACATTACTTGAGTGAGCAAAACCTTGTGAAAAGGTCATCATACTTCCAGATGATAGGCCATCATTCACATCCCAGTCCCTGATAGTCGCATCAGCTACCTTTAATTCACTACTATTAAAGTATTCGCCTCCAGAGAAGGTTTATTGTCAATAGCCGCAGCTAAGGTCATGACCTTCATGGTAGAACCTGGCTCATAGTTACTTTGATAGAGGATATTTCGCCAAACAAAATCATCTGTTAGACCTTCTTTTGTATTTGCATCAAAAGTCGGTCTTTGGCTTGTGGCAAGGATTTCCCCTGTCTTGGCACTAACCAAGGTCGCATTCATATACTTGCCCTTAACTTTTTCTTGAAAGGCATCCATTTGGCTTTCAAGAAAGGACTGCAATGGACTGGATAAGGTCGTGTAGACATCTTTTCCATTTACCGTTTGTTGGGTAACTTGTTCCGTACCTGGAACAATATTGCCTAGACGATCTTTTTCATAGGTAATAATGCCGTCTGTTCCTGCCAACAAACTATTTAAGGAACTCTCGACACCAGACGTCCCAACGAGACTTTTTGTTCCATCTTCATTTTCACGTAACTGGGCTAAACCAATAAAGGATGAAGCAAATTTTCCATTTGGATAACTTCGATTGGGACTAGTCGTAAAATCAACACCCTTGACCTTAGCAGCTTCTAAGTCCTGTTTAATGGACATCATATTTGCGTAGGTAATCCCATTTCCTTTAGCACCAAAGGAAACCTGTTTGAGATTTGGTTGAGAGAGTTGGTCCTTGACGTAGGTCTCCTCCATATCCAAGTACTTATGGAAAATTTCGGCTACCTTATTGTACTGAGATTCTTCTACATATAGAACATCTCCATTAGCTGACTTATAATCCTTATCAATAACAGCATAAACATTATAGGACGTTGCGTCCTCTGCAATCGGCGTTCCATTACGATCATAAATGGTTCCCCTCTTAGCAGGAACTGTCAGAGTTGTTTGGTGAACCTTACTAGCTTCTTTGACCAGGTCAACTCCAAACTTCTTCCCCGTACCAATAATCACCGCAAAGTTAACCAAAAAAACAGCAAAGAGAAAGACGGCTAAGAGACTGAGACTCTTCCCAACTCGTCTGCGGTTTTCAAGGGAGATTTGCGATTCTTAATGGCAAAGTGTACTATTTTTTTCTTTCCAGGTTTTCATATACTACTCCGCCGATCGGATATTTTCATTGTTTAGTTGCAGTTCTTGCGAATCCGCAATCCCTGTCAGTCGTTCTGAACGGATCAATTCATTGACTTCTTGCTTAGCATCATCCAACTCCGTTTTCTTTTCTTCAATTTGAGCATTAACAGTCGTCAGTTCACTCTGGACTTGCAAAAGCTTGGTTTGCATATAGACCACACTGATGGCTAAGATAAGGGCTGTAATGGCAATTGAAAGGTAAAAAGGCCTTTTTCAACACGTGAAAATCTTTTGATACGAGCTTGCAGTAATTGGCTCGTCGTTTCTCTTTTTTTCTACCATTTTATCCCTTACTTGTGAATTTTTTTCGAGCTACTCGTAGCTTGGCTGAGTGGGAACGATTATTGGCACTCCAACTCCTCCTTGCTTGGTAGAATTGGTTTGCGAGAGACTAATTCCATCTTAGGCTTGAGATCATCCGGGATGAATGGCAAGCCTTTTGGCACCTCCACTGTTGAAGCCTCTTTGAACAATTGCTTGGTCAAGCGATCTTCCAGCGAATGAAAGGTAATGACTGAGATTCTTCCGTCCACTGCTAGTAATTCCATAGCTTGTTGGATGGACTCATCTGCAGCTCCTAATTCATCATTGACCTCAATACGGATGGCTTGGAAAATTTGCTTGGCCGGATGACCTTTTTTCTTGAGTTCCTTGGCAGGCTTAGCAGACTTGATAATCTCTGCTAATTCAGTCGTTGTCTCAATCGGTTTCAATTCACGCGCCTGTTCAATCTTCCGCGCAATCTGTTTGGAAAACTTGTCCTCTCCATATTTGAAAAAGATTCGTACCAAGTCATGATAGTCATAATGATTGACAACCTCATAAGCTGTCAAACTAGCTTCTTGGTTCATCCGCATATCCAACGGCGCATCCTTTTTATAGGAAAAACCACGCTCACGCTGATCCAACTGCGGGCTAGAAACTCCTAAGTCATAACAAATACCATCAATCTCTTCTACACCTGCTTCCTGCAAACGTGCCTGCAAATGACGGAAGTTGTCCTTGATGAAGGTGACCATTCCTTTTTCGATATAAGATGCCAGACGTTTTTGCGCATTATCAATAGCATTCTGGTCCTGGTCAAAGGCATAGAGGTGCCCCTTTTCACTTAGTTTACTTAATAAATACTCGCTATGGCCTGCTCCACCCAAGGTCGCATCAACGTAAATACCATCAGGTTTCACATCTAGCATATCAATAGTTTCATGGAGCATGACCGTTACATGATGAAATTCTTTAGTCATATCTTATCTATTTTACCACAATTCTGACTAGCTTGCACTCGCTAAAGCAAACCTTTCCTTGCTACTTTATTCTTTATATTCAACCGGTGACTCAGCAACCTGAGCCAGTTCTACACGCTCTTGGGGATTCAAGTGTTGGTGAACAGCCTCTGCTACTGCTCTTGGTATACCAACTTCCACAATTTCATCTACACTGGCTTCCTTAATTTTAGTCAGAGATTTAAAATACTTCATCAAATTTTGCTTGCGTTTTGGACCCAAACCTTCAATTCCATCTAATTGAGAAGAGAAGGAATTTTTAGAACGTAGTTGACGGTGGAATGTAATCGCAAAGCGGTGAACTTCATCCTGAATGCGTTGTAAGAGGAAAAATTCCTGTGAGGTCCGTGAGAGTTCGATGACTTGGAGAGGATCTCCAAAGAGCAATTCATGGGTTTGGTGCTTGTCATTTTTTTGCAGACCTGCAATGGGAATATCTAACCCCAACTCTTCTTGAATAACTTGCTTAGCGATATTAACCTGACCTTGTCCCCCATCAATGACGATCAAATCTGGCGGTGTCAAGCCATCACGTTGAACTCGACCATAGCGTCTGCGAATAACCTCTCGCATACTAGCATAGTCATCTGGTCCGACCACAGTCTTGATTTTATACTTACGGTAATCCTTCTTACTAGGTTTCCCGTTGACAAAAACAACCATGGCAGAAACAGGACTAGTCCCCATGATATTGGAATTGTCAAAGGACTCGATACGGACTGGGGTTGGAATTTGTAAAAGTCGCCCAAGATTTTCAATAGCCCCTTGAGTCTTCTCAACTGATTTTTCTAGTAGGTTAAATTTCTGCTCCAAGCTTACACGCGCATTTTTGATAGCCAGATTGACCAGTTGTTTTTTCTCCCCACGTTGGGGTTTGAGAACCTTGGTATCCACCAAAGCCTTAACAGCCTCGTCATCAATATCCTGAGGAATCAAAATTTCATTGGGAACCAGATGAGATTTTTCTTGATAAAACTGACCAACATAGGTCAGAAAATCTTCATCTGGATCATTGTAGTAAGGAAAAAGGTTGACATCACGCTCAATGAGCTTACCTTGGCGGACAAAGAATACCTGAACGCACATCCAACCCTTATCCACGTAGTAACCAAAGACATCGCGATTTTGGAGATCCTTGGCCATAACTCGTTGCTTGGTCCGAAGGGTTCCAATGGCCTGAATCAGATCTCGATATTCAGCTGCACGTTCAAATTCCATACTCTGAGCTGCCACATTCATCTTTTCCTTGAGGTCATCGATGATTTTGTCATCCTGTCCCTTAAGAAAATCAGAGACTTCTTGGGCCATAGCTTTGAAATAAGCCTCGTCTTTCTTACAGATGGTGTGAGCCACGCACTGCCCGATATGGTAATAAAAGCAGACCTTTGATGGTGGATTGGTACACTTGCGAAATGGGAAAATCCGATCCAGAAGTCGCTTGATTTCATTAGCTGCGCCCACATCCGGATAAGGTCCAAAATAGAGACCTCCGTCTTTTTTGACCTGACGGGTGATAATCAAGCGAGGATAGCGCTCATTGGTAATTTTGATGAAAGGATAGGACTTATCGTCCTTGAGCATAATATTGTATTTAGGCTTGTTTTCCTTAATCAAGTTGATTTCCAAAAGGAGGGCCTCAATATTAGACTCCGTGACAATAAACTCAAAGTCTACAATTTCAGACACCAAGGCTTCTGTTTTAGTATCATGACTTCCGCGGAAATAGGACCGTACACGATTACGTAGATTTTTAGCCTTTCCTACATAGATAATCGTACCATTTTTATCTTTGTGAATGTAACAACCAGGGCTGGTCGGCAAGAGCTCTAGTTTTGATTTAATCAAGTTATTCATAGTTCCATTATAGCAAAAAGCCTCCTTCATTGCTTACATCAAGGAGCTCTATTTTCCGTTTGAAAATCACTTATTCTCCAGACTCATATAGTTCTTGAACTGCTTGAACATCTTGAGCCTGAATACCATAATAAGAACCTGCTGGCTGCATGACTGACACTTCATTAGTATGTTCCAAGCCAATGGCATGACCTAGCTCATGCTCTGCCGTATGCAAGATACGATCATAGGTATAGCCATAGTTTGGATTGGATAGATAATAATGATTCAAACGAACTGTTACTGAAGTAAATTGTTTGGTTAGGAGATTTGTCTGGCTCTCCGCCTCACCAGCAACAGATGTGGAACCATCATTCGTTTCAGTCGCAAAAATAGTTGCTTGGTCAGGTTCTGTCACAAGTACAAAATTAAAAGCACCGGTCTGATTCCAGTTTGCAATAGCTTCAAGGTAGGCCCTTTGGAAAGTCGCATCCATTTGAGGATCGATATAAATAGTTGCCTGCGCTTGGGACCATTTTACTCCTGAATCTTGATGATGGTCGGTCTGAAACAAGCCTTGTAACTTACCAGTTTCTTGCCATTGATGCCAGCCTGTTTGACCAACTTGAACAAGTTGCCCCGCTTGATTGAAGACACCAGATAAATCCCCCTGTCATATACCAGAGAATCCCTAAAGCAATGAGAATTAAGACTACAAGAGTCCACACAAGGCGCCAGACCATGCGCCAAATCCCTAGTAACAATCGACATAGAACACGAATAATCCAGAACATGATTTCCCGCCTTTCCTAAAAAAATAAGAATCCATCTTTAAACCATGGATTCCCATTCTAAAAATAGATTCCTTATTTTACTTGAGTAAGCTGAAAGAAAACTAAAACTAAGACAAGCGTTCTTCCAAAACAAAATCAATTGGCAAGGTAGCCAAAAACCGTTCCAATTGTTTTTCCCAATAATACCACTCATGGGTTCCTGCACTGTGGCTATAGGTCACATCAAAACCAAGTTTCTTGAGATTCTTCACCGCGAGGTTATTGGCAGCATACAAGAAATCTTGTTCACCACACCAAGCCCAGAGATTGGTTTTCTTATCAGACTTTTTAGCGAGTGTTTCAAGTGAGTAAGGGCTATTCACCCAATTATTAACTTTACCAAAAACACCTCGCCAGTAAGCAAGCGACCCAAGATTTTGACTTTCTGGAGAAAACTCTTCGAAACTAAGAGCACCAGAAAGACTAGCTGCATGTGAGAAACGATTGGTTGATAGGGCCAATTTGAAGGAACCGTAGCCTCCCATTGAAAGGCCAGCGATAAAGTCTTTTCACGCTTGCTAGACATATTAGGGAAGAAACGTTTGAGCACTTTAGGCAGTTCTTCTGCTAAAGCTGTATAGTAGTTATAGCCATACTGAGTATCTGTGTACCAGCCATTACTTGTATTTGGCATGACAACAATTAGATTAGTCCCTCGCACTAAGCGCTCTACATTGGTCCGTTTGAGCCAGCTATTATGATTTCCTGACATCCCATGTAAGAGATAGAGGACAGGAATATCCGTAGAATCTGGCTCCTCAACCCGAGACGCATCTGGGTAGAGAACATTCACTCCCCACTCCATATCTAAAACTTCTGAGTAATACTCAATCTTCATTACTGCCATAACTTGCTCCTTATTCGTTTAAGATAAGAAAAAGCCGAAACTCGACTTTCTCCTGCTATTTGATTCTATTTTGCTTCCATGACTACTGGTAAGATAGCTGGACGACGCTTGGTTTGGTCAAAGAGGAACTTGGCCAAATTATCACGTACCTTACCTTTGAGCTCTGCCCAATCAAAATCTTCACCTTGTAGATAGTCTTCTACTGTTTGATTGACTAGCTCTGTACTTTCACGCAAGATATCACGACTCTTCTTGAGATAGACAAATCCACGCGTGTGCACTCGAGCTTTAGCAATGATTTTTTTCTCACGACGGTTAACAGTGATAGCCACGATGAAAATACCATCTTCTGACAAGACTTTACGGTCACGAAGGACGACATTGCCGACATCTCCGATGGCATTCCCATCAATCAAGACATCTCCTGCAGTAACAGCACCAGATGGGACAAAATCTCCATGCTCATAAGACATAGTTGTTCCCTTTTTAGGGATAAAAATCCGTTCCGGCAACATACCAACTGCCATAGCCGCCTTGGCATGGGCATCCAACTCACGGTATTCTCCTTGAATCGGGAAGAGATACTGAGGTTGCAAGAGATTGATCATCAATTGCAAATCACGCGCATTCCCATGTCCTGACACACGCAAGCTATGAGTAATTGGCTTGACAACTCCACCTGCTTGGTAGACCATATTTTCTACACGTGCCATAACCGCTTCCTTGGCGATTGATGGTGTTGTAACAATATAAACTAGGTCACCTTCTTTGATTTCAACATAACGGTGACGACCGATAGACATCTTGCGTAGGCCGTTAATTGGTTCACCCATACGTCCAGTTTCAAGGATAATCAACTCATGATCTTCAAAACGAGACATATCTTTTGGCTTAATCAAAAGATTTTCACTTGCTAAAGACAATTTTTTCAGACGAATAGCTGTACGGACGATATTTTCAATATCAAATCCTGTCAAGACAACACGGCGTCCTGTCTCCGCAGCTGCGTCAAAAACCTGCTGGATACGAGAAAGGTTACTTGCAACTGCAGCAACGATGATACGTCCATCCCAGTCAGAAATGGTTTGCGTGATTTCTACACCAACTTCATTCTCACTAGCTACTTGGATATTGCTATCTGCATTTGCTGAGTCACTAAGCAAAGCCAAGACCCCTTCGCGACCAATCTCTGCCAAACGCCCAAAGTCAGTGGCATAGGATTCACTAGCCGTTTGGTCAAACTTGAAATCTCCTGTATAGACGATGTTGCCTTCAGACGTTTTTAAGACCACACCCAAACTTTCTGGGATAGAGTGAGTTGTACGGAAGAAGGACACTACCGTTCCGCCAAAATCAATCTCTGTATTTTCATCAATCACATGGAAATCATCGAATTTCTTGACACTGTCATTTCCCTTAACAAAGAGTTTAGCCAATTCGATGGTCAGCTCTGAGCCAAATACAGGAACCTTAGCTTCTGCCAAGAGATAAGGAAGGGCGCCAATCGCATCCGCATGCCCGTGTGTTAAGAAAACCCCAGCAATACGATCACTATTTTCAAACAGATAGTCCATGTTGGGAATAACGACATCGACACCCAACTGTTCATTTTCAGGGTATTTCAAACCTGCATCTAATACAAAAATCGAGTCGTTAATTTCTGCGATGTACATGTTCTTACCATTTTCACGTACACCCCCAAGTGTTGTTAATTTAATAGTATTCATTTTTCCTCCGAATAGTCACTTCAACTGTTTGTAGAGCTTTAAAAGCTCTCTTTTTCTGAAAGTCCAATTCACTTTCAGCCGAATCTTTTCCATTCATTATACCATTTTTTTACTAATTTTCAAAATGAATCTTACAGATAATCGCACTTCAACTATCTCTTTCCGTTCAATAACGGACAAAGCAGCACTAACAAGAGGGGCAAATGAGATAATTGGTGCTCCCATCCTGTCTAATCTTCAAATAAGTCAGCAACATTATAAAGCACTTCGCAGTCACAGTAGGCTCCATTTGCTTCTAAAAATCCCAAAATCACTTCCACTTCTAATACTCAATGAAAATCAAAGAGCAAACTAGGAAACTAGCCGCAGGTTGCTCAAAGCACCGCTTTGAGGTTGCAGATAAAGCTGACGCGGTTTGAATTCGATTTTCGAAGAGTATAAATCACGCCCTTTTAGAAAGGATCTAGTCAAGGTAAAATCAGCAGGACAAGTCAGCGACTCTAACTCCTGATCCAAAAAATCAAACAAATCTAAAAAGGTCTCCCTTGGTATCGGTAAACTAGCTTCAAATTCTTTCTTCTGTTGCTGCTTATACTCTGCCAGTAATTTCTTTTTCTTCTCTTTATCCATTTTCTACTCCGACTAACTTCTCTGGGACTATTGAAACTAATACTCAATGAAAATCAAAGAGCAAACTAGGAAACTAGCCGCAGGTTGCTCAAAGCACCGCTTTGAGGTTGCAGATAAAGCTGACGTGGTTTGAAGAGATTTTCGAAGAGTATAACTTTCTTCAATAAGGTTCAACAGTCCTTCACTCCTCTCATTATAGCACTAAACTCCTTTCATTGATGTAGTTTTTGATAGCAAACAAAAAAGAGTCAGCAAGCCAACTCTTTCGATCTCTATTCACTTTTTTCCATCAAGAAATCATAGATTTCCTGGACTGTTCCAAGCGCCATAATCTCCTGATCTTTAACAGTTTGTTTCAGTTTTTGATAAATCTGACTTTCAGCTATATCACGCTTTTCAGCCTCTTTATTCACCCTCATGACTCCATTTTCAATAGTCACAAAGCCAAGCTCTTCAAATATCTGAATCATTTTGACTAATAAGATTTGCTCAATCTTGAGATAGGCCGCCAAATCCTTGAGTTTATAGCGAATGTCAAACTCTGGGAACTGATAGATGGTTTTATACAATTTAGCAAACTGCTCTCTCGTTCCATAGCCCGTCAAGTAGTAAGCCTTAGCGATATCATTTTTAAAGTAAATAGCAGAAAAATTCTGCTCCTGACAGATTTTCTTAAGAAGGAATAAATCTTCAGGGATATTTTTTACGACAATAGCAGAACAAGAGGTCACATCAGGTAACTCTTGCCTAAAATCCAAAACAGCTACCCCTTCTGGTAATAGGGCATTCTTGCCACGGATGTTAAAGAGCTGGACACCTTCTACACGGGCATCAACCATCATTAACTGCAAGGTTGTTTGTCCATTCCATTGGTTGACAGAGAGAGTCACTGCTAGTTCCAGTTGCTTGGTCTGTGAGAATTCAGTCGCCCATTTCCCTTGACCAAAAGCGACTACCTCAAAACTGGCCTCACCTTTGGAAATTTTCAGCTTGAGATGAGCATTACCAGCCCCCATAACGCGAGCATTTTCAACTTGAAAATTTCGAATATAGAAGACAGGTTTTTGGTTATCCATCCCAAAAGGAGCTAGACGTTCAAAACTTTTCACCGTCTCCAAACTCAAGGTCTCTAAATCCAGTTCTTCGTCTAAAAATAGATTGTTTTTACCTTGGGCATCTGCACCTTTCTCGAATATAGGCTTCCAAAACATCAGACAAGACTTCCAGCTTATCCACTTCGAGGGTCATACCTGCAGCACCTGCGTGACCACCAAATGCGATAAACAGTTCTCGATGTGGGTCCAAAGCTTCAAAGATATCGACTGCTTCTATGCTTCGAGCGCTACCCTTGGCACATCCATCTTCGATATTAAGCACAATAACTGTCTGACCTAGTTCTTCAAGCAAACGCCCTGCCACAATTCCAAGAACTCCCGGATTCCAGCCTTCTTTAGCCAAAACTTGAACACTTTTATCAGGATCCACCATGCCCTTGGCTTCATCGTAAATGGACTGAACAACTTCCTTACGTTCTTCATTCTTTTGATGAATCAAAAGGGCGATTTCATGCACTTCCTCATCGTCAAATCCAGTCAACAAATCAATAGCTGGATTGGGATCATCCAATCGCCCTAGGGCATTTAAACGCGGTGCTAACTGAAAGCCGACCGTTTCTTCTGTCACATCACTACTCGAAATCCCAGCGATTTCAAACATTTCTTGTAGACCCATTCGTTGGGTATTGCGCAAGACCTCAAGACCATATTGGACCATGATACGATTTTCATCCGTCAGGCTGACCATGTCGGCAATTGTCCCAATTGCAACCAAGTCTAACAACTCAACCTGTACTTCTTCCAAAAGGGCACAAGCCAACTTAAATGCGACACCACAACCCGCCAAATGCTTGAAAGGATAGTCAGCCCCTAGATGTTCAGGATGGATAATAGCATAGGCATCTGGTAAAACCTCAGGCATAGAATGGTGGTCGGTCACAATGACATCCACTCCCATAGACTGGGCCAAATCAATGGCTTCATGCCCCGCCACACCATTGTCCACCGTCACAATCAAAGACACGCCCTGCTGTTCGATAAAATATTTGTAGACACTGGCATTTGGACCATAACCATCCGTAAAGCGATTGGGAAGATAAACCAGGCACTCAGCGCCTAACTGTTCTAAACTTTCCTTAACAATGGAAGCCGAAGTCATCCCATCCGCATCGTAGTCCCCGTAAATGAGAATCAACTCCCCTTGCTCAATAGCATGGCGAATCCGCTCCACTGCCTTTTCCATATCATTTAAAAGGTAGGGATCATGCAAATCCTCCAAAGAAGGTTCTAAAAATTTTTTCAGACTGGGCTCATCCTTGATGCCTCGTTCAAATAACAAACGAGCTACTTCAGGTCCCAAACCAGCTTTCTTAGCTATCTTTGTAAAATCCGCATCCTCAACTTGCGGAGCGAATTGCCAATTATAAGTAGGAATTATCAAAAAAATCATCCACTCTTTCTTACGATTCTATCTCTTTATTATAACATGAATTCCAGTTTTTCTCTTGATTTTCTTACTAAGTTGATGACTCTTCATCGTTCTAAACAGCCACTTATAAAACATATACATGACAAAGTGTCATTCCTTTTTTTACTTGATTTTTGCAATTTCCCCTCAGATAAGGTATAATAATTGTATTGTCTTTTGGGGTCGTTACGGATTCGACAGGCATTATGAGGCATATTTTGCGACTCGTGTGGCGACGTAAACGCTCAGTTAAATATAACTGCAAAAAATAACACTTCTTACGCTCTAGCTGCCTAAAAACCAGCAGGCGTGACCCGATTTGGATTGCTCGTGTCTGATGACAGTCTTATTATTAGCGAGATACGATCAAGCTTTGTCTAGCAGTTTGATAAGAGATTGATAGACTCGCAGTTCCTAGGCTTGAGTTATGTGTCGAGGAGCTGTTAAAACAATACATAACCTATGGTTGTAGACAAATATGTTAGCAGGTGTTTGGACGTGGGTTCGACTCCCACCGGCTCCATTATATTTTAAAAACGTTGAAATTCTCAACGTTTTTTTGCTTGTTTGCTTATTTCCCACTTTTCCATTAAACAACTCAATCAAAAAAACCGTAAGAATTTCTTCTTACGGTTTTTCTAGCAATCTCATAGAATCAAGATTCTTAGATTTGCTTTATTTGAGTAATGGCTTACTCTTCTTCCTTACGTTTTTTAGAGATAAGGAGTCCTCCTGTCACTGCTGCAAGAAGTGCTAGTCCAAGTGAAGCGTTAGATTGTTTAGTACCAGTGTTTGGCAATTCTTTCGCTCCTGCTTTCTTAGCTGATGCTTGAGCAGATGACTCTTTAGTTGCTTCCTTAACAACTTTATTAGCTGCAATTGTTGCTACTGATCCGTCCGCAAAGGTTACAACTACTGATCCATCATTGTTCACCTTAACATCTGTCGCAGTTGGGTTAGCCTTTTTAACTTCTTCAGCTACTTTAGCTTTTTCTGCGTCTGTCAAGTTGTTAGGATCTACTACTGGAGTAAGAGCTGGTACTTTAGCATTATCAGCCTCTTTACCACCCACATTAACATTACTTACTGTTACTGTAGTTGTAGCTGATGTATTTCCTGATTCGTCTGTTGCTGTTACAGAAACTGTATCACCAGCATTCAAACCATTTACTGGAATACTGAACTTACCGTCTTTATCTGCTTTCGCTGATACTTTAGTTCCATCTGGAAGAGTTACTTCGACTGTTGAACCTGCTTCGGCTGTACCTGTTACTGCTGTGTCACCAGCTTTAACTGGGTTCACAACTGGCGCTGTTGGAGCTGTGATATCAGCTTGAGTAACTGTCTTATCACCTGTAAGTGTTGCTATTGAACCATCTGGGAACGTTACTGTAGTTGTTCCATCTTGGCCTACTTCTGCTTTAGATCCTGGGTTCGCTGCTTCTACGGCTTTCTTAACTGCTGCTTTTTCATCATCAGTCAAGTTCGCTGTATCTTTAACTGGTGTCTTAGTTGTTGGAGCTTTAACACCGTTTGCATCTGCAGCTTTAACAGTTTGATCACCTGTAAGTGTTGCTGTTGAACCATCTTGGAACGTTACTGTAGTTGTTCCGTCTTGACCTACTTCTGCTTTAGATCCTGGGTTCGCTGCTTCTACGGCTTTCTTAACTGCTGCTTTTTCATCATCAGTCAAGTTCGCTGTATCTTTAACTGGTGTCTTAGTTGTTGGAGCTTTAACACCGTTTGCATCTGCAGCTTTAACAGTTTGATCACCTGTAAGTGTTGCTGTTGAGCCATCTCGGAACGTTACTGTAGTTGTTCCATCTTGACCTACTTCTGCTTTAGATCCTGGGTTCGCTGCTTCTACTGCTTCCTTAACTTTAGCTTTTTCTGCATCAGTCAAGTTCGCTGTATCTTTAACCGGTGTCTTAGTTGTTGGAGCTTTAACACCGTTTGCATCTGCAGCTTTAACAGTTTGATCACCTGTAAGTGTTGCTGTTGAGCCATCTGGGAACGTTACTGTAGTTGTTCCATCTTGACCTACTTCTGCTTTAGATCCTGGGTTCGCTGCTTCTACTGCTTCCTTAACTTTAGCTTTTTCTGCATCAGTCAAGTTCGCTGTATCTTTAACCGGTGTCTTAGTCGATGGAGCTTTAACTCCGTTTGCATCTGCAGTCTTAACAGTTTGATCACCTGTAAGTGTTGCTGTTGAACCATCTGGGAACGTTACTGTAGTTGTTCCATCTTGACCTACTTCTGCTTTAGATCCTGGGTTCGCTGCTTCTACGGCTTCTTTAACTTTTGCTTTTTCTGCATCAGTCAAGTTAGCTGTATCTTTAACTGGTGTCTTAGTTGATGGAGCTTTAACTCCGTTTGAATCTGCAGTCTTAACAGTTTGATCACCTGTAAGTGTTGCTGTTGAGCCATCTGGGAACGTTACTGTTGTTGTTCCGTCTTGACCTACTTCTGCTTTAGATCCTGGGTTCGCTGCTTCTACAGCTTCCTTAACTTTAGCTTTTTCTACATCAGTCAAGTTCGCTGTATCTTTAACTGGTGTCTTAGTTGTTGGAACTTTAACACCGTTTGCATCTGCAGTCTTAACAGTTTGATCACCTGTAAGTGTTGCTGTTGAGCCATCTGGGAACGTTACTGTTGTTGTTCCGTCTTGACCTACTTCTGCTTTAGATCCTGGGTTCGCTGCTTCTACAGCTTCCTTAACTTTAGCTTTTTCTACATCAGTCAAGTTCGCTGTATCTTTAACTGGTGTCTTAGTTGTTGGAACTTTAACACCGTTTGCATCTGCAGTCTTAACAGTTTGATCACCTGTAAGTGTTGCTGTTGAGCCATCTGGGAACGTTACTGTTGTTGTTCCGTCTTGACCTACTTCTGCTTTAGATCCTGGGTTCGCTGCTTCTACAGCTTTCTTAACTTCTGCTTTTTCTGCATCAGTCAAGTTTGCTGTGTCTTTAACTGGAGTCTTAGCTTCTGGAGCTTTAGCACCGTTTGCATCTGCAGCTTTAACAGTTTGATCTCCTGTAAGTGTTCCTTCTGATTTATCTGGGAACGTTACTTTAGTTGTTCCGTCTTGACCTACTTCAGCTACTGATCCTGGGTTCGCTGCTTCAACTGCTTTCTTAACTTCTGCTTTTTCGTCATCAGTCAAGTTAGCTGTATCTTTAACCGGTGTCTTAGTTGCTGGTTCTTTGATACCTGCTGCATCTTTAGCTTTAACTACAGTTTGGGCTGGAGTCAATGTTCCTTCTGATTTATCTGGGAACGTTACTTTAGTTGTTCCGTCTTGACCTACTTCAGCTACTGATCCTGGGTTCGCTGCTTCGACTGCTTTCTTAACTTCTGCTTTTTCGTCATCAGTCAAGTTAGCTGTATCTTTAACCGGTGTCTTAGTTGCTGGTTCTTTTGATACCTGCTGCATCTTTAGCTTTAACTACAGTTTGGGCTGGAGTCAATGTTCCTTCTGATTTATCTGGGAACGTTACTTTAGTTGTTCCGTCTTGACCTACTTCAGCTACTGATCCTGGGTTCGCTGCTTCGACTGCTTTCTTAACTTCTGCTTTTTCGTCATCAGTCAAGTTAGCTGTATCTTTAACCGGTGTCTTAGTTGCTGGTTCTTTGATACCTGCTGCATCTTTAGCTTTAACTACAGTTTGGGCTGGAGTCAATGTTCCTTCTGATTTATCTGGGAACGTTACTTTTGGTTGTTCCGTCTTGACCTACTTCAGCTACTGATCCTGGGTTCGCTGCTTCAACTGCTTTCTTAACTTCTGCTTTTTTTCGTCATCAGTCAAGTTAGCTGTATCTTTAACCGGTGTCTTAGTTGCTGGTTCTTTGATACCTGCTACATCTTTAGCTTTAACTACAGTTTGGGCTGGAGTCAATGTTCCTTCTGATTTATCTGGGAACGTTACTTTAGTTGTTCCGTCTTGACCTACTTCAGCTACTGATCCTGGGTTCGCTGCTTCAACTGCTTTCTTAACTTCTGCTTTTTCGCCATCAGTCAAGTTAGCTGTATCTTTAACCGGTGTCTTAGTTGCTGGTTCTTTGATACCTGCTGCATCTTTAGCTTTAACTACAGTTTGGGCTGGAGTCAATGTTCCTTCTGATTTATCTGGGAACGTTACTTTAGTTGTTCCGTCTTGACCTACTTCAGCTACTGATCCTGGGTTTGCTGCTTCGACTGCTTTCTTAACTTCTGCTTTTTCTGCATCAGTCAAGTTTGCTGTGTCTTTAACTGGAGTCTTAGTTTCTGGAGCTTTAAGACCATCTGCGTCTTTAGCTTTCTCTTCTGCTTTAACTACAGTTTGGGCTGGAGTTAATGTTGCTTTTGAACCATCTGTGAACGTTACTGTTGCAGTTCCATCGTTAGCTACATCAACATCTGCAAGTGTTGGATTAGCTTTCAAGATTTCTTCTGCTACTTGTGTCTTCTCTTCTTCAGTCAAGTTTGCTGTGTCTTTAACTGGAGTCTTAGCTTCTGGAGCTTTAGCACCGTTTGCATCTGCAGCTTTAACAGTTTGATCTCCTGTAAGTGTTCCTTCTGATTTATCTGGGAACGTTACTTTAGTTGTTCCGTCTTGACCTACTTCAGCTACTGATCCTGGGTTCGCTGCTTCGACTGCTTTCTTAACTTCTGCTTTTTCGTCATCAGTCAAGTTAGCTGTATCTTTAACCGGTGTCTTAGTTGCTGGTTCTTTGATACCTGCTGCATCTTTAGCTTTAACTACAGTTTGGGCTGGAGTCAATGTTCCTTCTGATTTATCTGGGAACGTTACTTTAGTTGTTCCGTCTTGACCTACTTCAGCTACTGATCCTGGGTTCGCTGCTTCGACTGCTTTCTTAACTTCTGCTTTTTTTCGTCATCAGTCAAGTTAGCTGTATCTTTAACCGGTGTCTTAGTTGCTGGTTCTTTGATACCTGCTGCATCTTTAGCTTTAACTACAGTTTGGGCTGGAGTCAATGTTCCTTCTGATTTATCTGGGAACGTTACTTTGGTTGTTCCGTCTTGACCTACTTCAGCTACTGATCCTGGGTTCGCTGCTTCAACTGCTTTCTTAACTTCTGCTTTTTCGTCATCAGTCAAGTTAGCTGTATCTTTAACCGGTGTCTTAGTTGCTGGTTCTTTGATACCTGCTACATCTTTAGCTTTAACTACAGTTTGGGCTGGAGTCAATGTTCCTTCTGATTTATCTGGGAACGTTACTTTAGTTGTTCCGTCTTGACCTACTTCAGCTACTGATCCTGGGTTCGCTGCTTCAACTGCTTTCTTAACTTCTGCTTTTTCGTCATCAGTCAAGTTTGCTGTGTCTTTAACTGGAGTCTTAGTTTCTGGAGCTTTAAGACCGTCTGCGTCTTTAGCTTTCTCTTCTGCTTTAACTACAGTTTGGGCTGGAGTCAATGTTCCTTCTGATTTATCTGGGAACGTTACTTTAGTTGTTCCGTCTTGACCTACTTCAGCTACTGATCCTGGGTTCGCTGCTTCGACTGCTTTCTTAACTTCTGCTTTTTCGTCATCAGTCAAGTTTGCTGTGTCTTTAACTGGAGTCTTAGTTGCTGGAGCTTTAAGACCATCTGCGTCTTTAGCTTTCTCTTCTGCTTTAACTACAGTTTGGGCTGGAGTTAATGTTGCTTTTGAACCATCTGTGAACGTTACTGTTGCAGTTCCATCGTTAGCTACATCAACATCTGCAAGTGTTGGATTAGCTTTCAAGATTTCTTCTGCTACTTGTGTCTTCTCTTCTTCAGTCAAGTTTGCTGTGTCTTTAACTGGAGTCTTAGCTTCTGGAGCTTTAGCACCGTTTGCATCTGCAGCTTTAACAGTTTGATCTCCTGTAAGTGTTCCTTCTGATTTATCTGGGAACGTTACTTTAGTTGTTCCGTCTTGACCTACTTCAGCTACTGATCCTGGGTTCGCTGCTTCAACTGCTTTCTTAACTTCTGCTTTTTCGTCATCAGTCAAGTTAGCTGTATCTTTAACCGGTGTCTTAGTTGCTGGTTCTTTTGATACCTGCTGCATCTTTAGCTTTAACTACAGTTTGGGCTGGAGTCAATGTTCCTTCTGATTTATCTGGGAACGTTACTTTAGTTGTTCCGTCTTGACCTACTTCAGCTACTGATCCTGGGTTCGCTGCTTCGACTGCTTTCTTAACTTCTGCTTTTTTTCGTCATCAGTCAAGTTAGCTGTATCTTTAACCGGTGTCTTAGTTGCTGGTTCTTTGATACCTGCTGCATCTTTTAGCTTTAACTACAGTTTGGGCTGGAGTCAATGTTCCTTCTGATTTATCTGGGAACGTTACTTTTAGTTGTTCCGTCTTGACCTACTTCAGCTACTGATCCTGGGTTCGCTGCTTCGACTGCTTTCTTAACTTCTGCTTTTTTTCGTCATCAGTCAAGTTAGCTGTATCTTTAACCGGTGTCTTAGTTGCTGGTTCTTTTGATACCTGCTGCATCTTTTAGCTTTAACTACAGTTTGGGCTGGAGTCAATGTTCCTTCTGATTTATCTGGGAACGTTACTTTGGTTGTTCCGTCTTGACCTACTTCAGCTACTGATCCTGGGTTCGCTGCTTCAACTGCTTTCTTAACTTCTGCTTTTTCGTCATCAGTCAAGTTAGCTGTATCTTTAACCGGTGTCTTAGTTGCTGGTTCTTTGATACCTGCTACATCTTTAGCTTTAACTACAGTTTGGGCTGGAGTCAATGTTCCTTCTGATTTATCTGGGAACGTTACTTTAGTTGTTCCGTCTTGACCTACTTCAGCTACTGATCCTGGGTTCGCTGCTTCAACTGCTTTCTTAACTTCTGCTTTTTCGTCATCAGTCAAGTTTGCTGTGTCTTTAACTGGAGTCTTAGTTGCTGGAGCTTTAAGACCATCTGCGTCTTTAGCTTTCTCTTCTGCTTTAACTACAGTTTGGGCTGGAGTTAATGTTGCTTTTGAACCATCTGTGAACGTTACTGTTGCAGTTCCATCGTTAGCTACATCAACATCTGCAAGTGTTGGATTAGCTTTCAAGATTTCTTCTGCTACTTGTGTCTTCTCTTCTTCAGTCAAGTTTGCTGTGTCTTTAACTGGAGTCTTAGCTTCTGGAGCTTTAGCACCGTTTGCATCTGCAGCTTTAACAGTTTGATCTCCTGTAAGTGTTCCTTCTGATTTATCTGGGAACGTTACTTTAGTTGTTCCGTCTTGACCTACTTCAGCTACTGATCCTGGGTTCGCTGCTTCAACTGCTTTCTTAACTTCTGCTTTTTTTCGTCATCAGTCAAGTTAGCTGTATCTTTTAACCGGTGTCTTAGTTGCTGGTTCTTTGATACCTGCTGCATCTTTAGCTTTAACTACAGTTTGGGCTGGAGTCAATGTTCCTTCTGATTTATCTGGGAACGTTACTTTAGTTGTTCCGTCTTGACCTACTTCAGCTACTGATCCTGGGTTCGCTGCTTCGACTGCTTTCTTAACTTCTGCTTTTTCGTCATCAGTCAAGTTAGCTGTATCTTTAACCGGTGTCTTAGTTGCTGGTTCTTTGATACCTGCTGCATCTTTAGCTTTAACTACAGTTTGGGCTGGAGTCAATGTTCCTTCTGATTTATCTGGGAACGTTACTTTAGTTGTTCCGTCTTGACCTACTTCAGCTACTGATCCTGGGTTCGCTGCTTCAACTGCTTTCTTAACTTCTGCTTTTTCGTCATCAGTCAAGTTAGCTGTATCTTTAACCGGTGTCTTAGTTTCTGGAGCTTTAAGACCATCTGCGTCTTTAGCTTTCTCTTCTGCTTTAACTACAGTTTGGGCTGGAGTCAATGTTCCTTCTGATTTATCTGGGAACGTTACTTTAGTTGTTCCGTCTTGACCTACTTCAGCTACTGATCCTGGGTTCGCTGCTTCAACTGCTTTCTTAACTTCTGCTTTTTCGCCATCAGTCAAGTTTGCTGTGTCTTTAACTGGAGTCTTAGTTTCTGGAGCTTTAAGACCATTTGCATCTGCTGCTTTTACAGTTTGAGCTGGTTTCAACGTTGCTGTTGAACCATTTGAGTATGTTAGGGTTGTTGTACCGTCTGTACCAACTTCAACCTTAGTTGCAGTTTTGTTCGCTGTTTCTACAGCTTTCTTAACGGCATCTTTTTCTGGTTGAGTTAGACTTGATGGATTTTTAACTGGTGTTACTTTAGGTGCTGTTGGTTCAATTGTGAATACTGATTTTGCTGGAATAACATCTGTACTTCCATCTTTGTAGGTCACTTTAACATTAGTACCATCTACAGAAACACTTTCGATCTTGTCACTGAAAGTTGGGTTAGCATCTTTAACAGCTTTTTCGATAGCACTTGCTTCTGGAACAGTGTTTGATGTAATCGGTGTTGATGGAGCTACTGCATTATATTTGAACGTTTGCGGTTTCCAAACAAAACGGATACGGCCAGGTGCACCTACATCATTTTTTGCACCGACATGCTCGTATGAAGTGTTTCCTGCTGCATCTTCAGCAAAGAGGTAACGAGTGATTTGTCCGCTACTTTCTGTGTAAGTATTCTTAGGAATATCTCCTGTCACACGGATAACAGCTGGACTTGCTTCTGTAGCTGTTGTTTCAGTTTTAATCTTCTCAGCATTCAGATACATTCCTAAACGATTTTTACCATTCAGAAAGGTATTATCTTCTTTTCCAAGACCAGTGCGGTTCTCAGCTGTCATTGCCAAGTAAGCTTTGACAATCTTACCTGAATTATCCGTCACTTTAAGTTCGATATTGTTTGTTTCACCTGAGTAAACGTAGATAGCTTGATTAGCAGCATCATCGTAAGGAATGTTGAGAACTGGACGAACTGTTTCTTTTACAGTAACTTTAATTGGGGTTGATGTATTATTCGCAGCATCTGTTGCTTTCACACTAATTTGATCATCAGCATTCAAAGCTGGAACTGTGATTGAAAACTCACCATTGTCACCTGCTTTTGCAGAAGCTTTTTGTCCATTTGGAAGGGTTACTTCTACCGTTGAACCTGCTTCAGCTGTACCTGTTACTGCTGTAGCGCCTGCAGTAACTGGGTTTACTTTTGGTGCTGCTGGGGCTGTAGTATCTGGTACTGTAACTGATGCTGGTGTTGACTTGTTACCTGCTGCGTCTGTCGCTGTCACTGATACGGTGTCGCCTTCCTTCAAGGCACTTACTGGAACACTGAAGTTTCCATCTTGACCGGCTTTCGCTGATGCTTTAGAACCATTTGGAAGCGTTACTTCGACGGTTGAACCTGCTTCGGCTGTACCTGTGACTGCTGTAGCGCCTGCAGTAACTGGGTTTACTTTTGGTGTTGCTGGGGCTGTGGTATCTGGTACTGTAACTGATGCTGGTGTTGACTTGTTACCTGCTGCGTCTGTTGCTGTTACAGATACTGTATCGCCTTCTTTCAAGGCACTTACTGGTACACTGAAGTTTCCATCTTGACCGGCTTTCGCTGATGCTTTAGAACCATTTGGAAGCGTTACTTCGACGGTTGAACCTGCTTCGGCTGTACCTGTGACTGCTGTAGCGCCTGCAGTAACTGGGTTTACTTTTGGTGTTGCTGGGGCTGTGGTATCTGGTACTGTAACTGATGCTGGTGTTGACTTGTTACCTGCTGCGTCTGTTGCTGTTACAGATACTGTATCGCCTTCTTTCAAGGCACTTACTGGTACACTGAAGTTTCCATCTTGACCGGCTTTCGCTGATGCTTTAGAACCATTTGGAAGCGTTACTTCGACGGTTGAACCTGCTTCGGCTGTACCTGTTACAGCTGTAGCGCCTGCAGTAACTGAGTTTACTTTTGGTGCATCTGGGGCTTTAGTATCTTTTTCTTCAAATATATAAGTCAACAACTGCCCACCCGGAGTTAGGGTAACGGTATTATTTGCTTCGTTATAAGAACGTGCTTTGCTAGCATCGATTCTCTTTAACTTATAACCTTTGGCTTCGACTGCAGCAATTTTTTTGTTTTGGGTGCTAAGGTTAACAACCTCATTTTCATTACCTGGAATCGCACTACTTGCTTCAATTTCATTACCACTCACATCAACAAACTTCATGTGGACGATTTGTGGTGCTGTAAACTCAAATCTTTCAATTTGCACACGTTGCAAGTTAGTACCAGAACCTGTACTTCCTAAGAATGAAAGGGCAAAGGTTGGATTATTTTTAGTCAAGGCATTCTTAGCATCAATTGTCATGATGCTAGTGTTAGCTTTTGATAAGTTTGCTGTCCAAGTTTGTGAGCCATAGGTTACTGTAAAGATTTTATTGTTATTTTTATCTATTTCATATTTAATTTTAAAGTCTACCCATTCACCACTAGGAGCTGGATTCAGAGCTTTTGCTGCTGAGCTACTTGTCGTTACCTTACCAGCATTATTTGATGAGTAGAATGAACCGAAGGCATTTCCTCTCCAAGCATTTCCACCATATTTTGGATCGGCTGATGCATTATGTTTAGCTTCTGGGGTAGTGGTATTGTGCCATGAGTCCAGTTTGAAACCAAAGGCATTTTTGATAGTCCCCATACCGACTGAAGCACCATCTTGACCAATAGTATCTACATTCCCTGTATGGAAAACGAAACCGACTCCATCTCCACCATCGCGACGATTTACTTGGTGTCCTTCATATTTATCACCAATATCTACCTTACCAGTGAAGGTAAAAGGTTGTCCAGAGTCAATTTTAAAACGAAGGTAAGCACTACCAACTTGACCTGAAACATCATCTGTCAACTTAATAGTACCTGTTGATTTATCATATGTAGCAGTTCCACCTTCTTGGAAGAAACTTTCAAAGTTTTCTTTGGTAACTACCGCTCTTTGCAGGTTGCTTTCATCCACTGAGCGTAGTGAACCTTCAACAGCGCGTTTGTTTCTGACTTTAGGTGTTTCCGAAGATTCTGCAGTTGCTTCAGATCTTTTTCAGCTGCTACTTCAGTCACTTCTTTGATACTTGCCACTGCTTGAGTCAAACGTTCAACACTTTGGTTTACTTTTTCTTGGCTTGCTGAACCGTTCGCAACTAATGCTTCTGCTTCTGCAATTGCAACTGCTACTTCAGCTTTAACTGAAGCTTCTTGACCTTCCAAGCTTTTAGCTTTAGCTTGTGCCAAAACAGCTTCTAGTTGAGACTTATCAACGGAAACTGTGGTTGTTGCTACTGCTTCTTCCTTAGAATTTTCAGTAGTTGCAACTGGTTTTTCAGCTTTTTCCTCAGTCACTACTGTATCTGGAGCAGCTAGTGTTGATGGAGCTACTTCGACAGCTGGTGCTGCATAAGTGACATCCTCCTCAGCTACAACTGGCTTAATCCCTTCTGTTGTAGAACCTGCTTCTGGATTAGCTTCTACTGTATCTGCTTTGACTGACGGAGCCACCAAAGCTGCCCCAATTGCAAATACAAGCGAACAACCAAACAGGAAATGTTTTCCTTTTTTGATCATCCGCCAGTTCTTCTGTTCCGCATTTTTACGATTAAAATACATTACGTATTCTCCTTCTTATGTTTGCTATAGTGTATTTTACATACTTCTTTAGTATAACTTATTTGCTATCAAGATTCAAATTATTTGTGTTCTTTTTTTAAAAAAATATTATTTTCCCCAATTGTCAAGTCAAGTGCAACAAAGTTGTTCCTCTGATTAAGTGAGTACCTTTCAAGCTGTTTGAGTTAGCTCAAACAGCTTTTTTGCGGACTGATAGCCATGAATTCGTCTAGGTCTTTCATTGATAGCCTTTGTATAGTCCTCTAAAAGATTCTGATTTAGTTCCTTTAACGAACACCCCTTCGGAATAAACTCTCTTAGTAGTCCATTGAAATTTTCATTTGTACCTCGTTCATAAGATGAATAGGCATGAGCAAAATAAACATCTAAGCCCTCTATCTCACTCAATGATGAAAATTCGTTTCCATTATCTGTAATGATGGACTTTAATCGGATAAAGCTTTCATACACTCTAAGACGGCTTGATTGACATACTCTGCTCTTCTTTCTCTACGAGTTTCTTTGTGACAGCATAACGTGTTTGTCATTCTACCAAGGTCAGAATAGAAGGTTCTCCTACTGTCTTTCCCCCAGAACAGAATCAATTTCCCAATCTCCAAAACAGGGAACGATTATTGATTTCTTCTGGTCTTTCTTTCAATTGACTTTCCTAGATGTTTCTTGGTAGAGGGGCGCTTGCTAAATTTCTTACGGATCCGCACTGCTCTTGGTAAATCAATGACTATAATCTCTAACAATCCATGATGGATATAGATATAGAGCGTCTTGGTTGAAGGTACAACTGCATCTACATGTTTTGAATTTATAGGTGTGAACAAATGTATCCACGCTATGTACTCTTGGTTTCTCTCTCATTGATTCTGTGAACTCTATCAGAAAGTCATCCGATATACAGATCCAGTTTCAGATAATAGCTGGCTTCTCTAGCATGACGATAACGATTTTTGGAGCAGCATCTGCATAACAGTGTTGATAATAGACCTTCTGCCCATTTACTTTTTTCACTTGTGTTATGGAACCACGATTAATTTCACGAGTAATAGTAGAGCGATTTCTCCCTAGTCTACGAGCAATTTCAGCAGGTTTGAGTCCTGATGCATAAATAAGCTTCAATTTTTCCTCGTTCAGCTTCAGATAAGTGCTTTGTATGATTGATTTGTGGTAGAATAATTAGTGGACATGTTCATCTTCCTTTATACTGTTTTTCGCAACTCTAGTATATCAGATGAACATGTCTTTTGTGTTGCACTTCATTTTACAACAGGGCAAAATATTATTTTCTATAAAAAGAGAGCTTTAATAGCACTCTTAACTAATAAATTCAAGTGTTTTTTTGAGTAAAATTAGATTTTTTTAAAAATGAAAAATACCCTTTGTAAATTTTTGAAAATCATTGAAAACATTGGCATTTATACATTGTTTGTATTTTTATGTTTTTTTAAATTTTTTTATTTTTTTGATTATTTTGTAATAATGTGCGTATTTTTTTTATAATCAATAGACATACTTTTTATGCTAGAGAAATAGTTGCTTCTTCTATTTAACATTAAAACAGTATTTACTTCATAAAAAAGAGGCTGGGACCAAAGTCCTAGCCTCTTGGATTGTCGATCAAGACGCAGTGGTTGAGTGGGCTCTACTACGCTGATTTCATCAGCTTTTACAGCCCTACTCAACTGTGCGGAGGTGGGACGACGAAAACTCAAAAGAGCGCAAAAAGACTCCCCTTGTGATATAATGAAGGTGAAAAAATTGTATTAGGCTACTGGCTCGTCTCTAGTAGCCTTTTTTGTAGCACAAACTCCTGATAAGTGAGATTTTCTTTCAAAAGGATATAAGCTATTTTAAGAAGTTGATGTGCGAGTGCAATAGTTGCTTTTTGCGATCCTCTCCTACTTTGAATTTGGTAATAACGCTCTGCTAGTGGACTTCCTTTTTGTCTTTTTGCCGCAAAAACTGCTTGACAGAGACACCTTTTTAAATAGGAATTGCCATGTCTGATTTTTGTGCTCCTCTTTTTACCGGCACTTTCATTATTTCCAGGACACAAACCAGCCCAGGAAGCGAGATGTCCAGCTGTTGGAAACTGGCTCATGTCTACCCCAATTTCCGCTATGATCACAGAGGCTGTAATAAGATCCATACCAGGAATAGAATCTAGGATTTCCACTGGTCTCTCATAGAGATTTAGATAGCCGTTTATACGCTCTTCCAAACAATCGATTTGTTTTTTTGATAAAAAAATCGTAAATCTCTAAGGACTGACCTAACATAAAACGATGATGAGCCGAAAAGTACCCATCAAGTGCCTCAAGGAGTTGGGGAACTTTTTCTTTTCAAACTGGTATAAACAGATTGATGGATCATTCTTGGGGTAAGGGGCGTCTCATCAATAAGCAGCTGCAGTAAGTTTCGACCAGAAGCACCCATGATATCTTCTATGTAGGTTGTCAGCTTAATACCTCCTGATTGGAGGATTTTATGGATCCGATTGGTCTCACGATTACGGCTCTCTACATAGTGTTTCCGTTGTCGTGTTAGCTCTCTCAATTCTTGAATGGTTTCATCAGGAACGAAACTGCGAGGGAGCAGAGTGATTCGTGTTAATTGGGCAATCCAGTGAGCATCTTTCTTATCTGTTTTTTGACCTGAAATAGCTTTCATATGAGCAGGCTGTGCTAGGATGAGTTCAAAGTCATCACAGAGTTCATGCCAGACAGGTCTCCAGTAAACTCCTGTGCTTTCCATGCCGACGGCTTCTACATGAAATTGAGTGAGAAAATCATGACAGGCTTTTAATCCTTTTGTCGTTGTATCAAACTGAGTCATTTCACGCTTTGGACGAGTAGAAGTGAGCGGCCCATGTAGAATACAAACCACAACAGTAGCTTGATGGACATCAATACCTGCACAAGATTGATAGAGAACATCCATTGTGATTCCCTCCATTTATAAAGTCAGAGAGCTTGTCTACCGATAACGTTGTCGTATTTTTATACTCATGCTCAAGGCGATATTTTGGGGTACTCGTCGGTAGAGTGGATTAGTTTGTCCCGCGAAAGTGATATTCAAGAAATTATGGCTCTATAATATTTGTAGTGGGTAAATCCCCTATGGATATTATGGAGCTTATTTTGGTGTAGAAAAAAAGTCCCATAAGATCTATAATGAAAAGCGACCAAACCATCATTAGAAAGAATCATATGGAACAATTACATTTTATCACAAAACTACTCGATATTAAAGACCCTAATATCCAGATTCTAGATGTCATCAATTGGGATACACACAAGGAAATCGTCGCTAAACTGGACTATGACGCCCCGTCTTGCCCTGAGTGCGGATGTCAAATGAAGAAATATGATTTTCAAAAACCGTCGAAAATTCCTTACCTCGAAACGACTGGTATGCCTACCAGAATTCTTCTTAAAAAGCGTCGATTCAAGTGCTATCATTGCTCGAAAATGACGATCGCTGAGACTTCTATCGTCAAGAAAAATCACCAAATTCCTCGTATTATCAACCAAAAGATTGCTCAAAAGTTGATTGAAAAGACTTCTATGACTGATATTGCCCATCAGCTATCCATTTCAACTTCAACTGTCATTCGTAAGCTCAATGACTTTCACTTTAAGCACGATTTTTCTCGTCTTCCAGAGATTATGTCTTGGGACGAGTACGCCTTTACCAAGGGAAAGATGAGCTTTATTGCACAAGATTTTGACAAGCTCAATATCATTACTGTTCTTGAGGGAAGAACACAAGCTATCATCCGCAATCACTTTCTTCGCTACGATAGGGCTGTTCGCTATCAGGTGAAAATCATTACTATGGATATGTTTAGTCCTTACTATAACTTGGCTAAACAGCTTTTTCCTAATGCAAAAATTGTACTTGATCGTTTCCACATTGTTCAGCACTTAAGCCGAGCTATAAGTCGGGTTCGTGTCCAAATCATGAATCAATTTGAGCGAAAATCTCATGAATACAAGGCTATCAAGCGCTATTGGAAACTCATCCAACAAGATAGCCGTAAACTGAGTGATAAACGTTTTTATCGCCCTACTTTTCGCATGCACTTAACGAATAAAGAGATTCTAGACAAGCTTTTGAGCTATTCAGAAGACTTGAAACACCACTATAATCTCTATCAACTCTTGCTTTTTCACTTCCAGAATAAAGAAGCTGACAAATTTTTCGGACTTATTGAGGACAATCTGAAGCAGGTTCATCCTCTTTTTCAGACTGTCTTTAAGACATTTCTCAAGGACAAAGAGAAAATTGTCAACGCCCTTCAATTGCCCTATTCCAACGCTAAATTGGAAGCAACCAATAATCTCATTAAACTCATCAAACGAAATGCCTTTGGTTTTAGGAACTTTGACAACTTTAAGAAACGAATTTTCATCGCTCTGAATATAAAAATGAAGAGGACATCAATTGTCCTCTCCAGATGTTAGTTTTTATTCAACCCACTACAGTTGACAATGAGCCGAAATTATCAACCACAAAGCCCTCACTTAGATTATACTTCTAAATGAGGGCTCTTGTCTTTATTTTCATGTTTCTGTGGGTGACGGCTATGTCGTCATGGCTGTCTGTCCCACTCTCAAGTAAAAAGAATTATTTGGCTTCAAATCCTTCTGCAACTGCTTCCGCAAAGTTTTCTTCTAAGATGCTTGCACAGTGGTCACAGATAACTGCGTGATAGCTGCGCTCTGCTGTTGTTGGGTCGATACGACGGCAACGGTCACAAACTTCACCTGTAGCTCGTTCAACTGTGAAGGCTACATCTTCAAAGGCCACTGCATTTCTGGAGCTGGTCCTTCTGCGATGGTCAAGTCTGAAACGATCAAGAGTTGAGCCACATTGCTATCAACAGCTCCAAGAAGAGTTCTCACAACTTCGTTTGGATAAACTGTCAAGTGTGCTTCAAGAGATTTACCGATGACTTTAGCATTACGAGCTTCTTCCAAGGCTTTTTGAGCTTGTCCACGGAAGTCCATGAAGGCTGCCCATGTGTCCAAGATTTCTTCTTGGTTGGCAAATGTTTGAGCTTCTGGCAATTCTGACAATTGAACGAAGTCTTCAGCTTCAAACTCAAGGTATGACCAGATTTCTTCCGCAGTGTGAGGAAGGATTGGTGTCAAGAGTTTAGTGATTTTCACCAGGATGTCATAGAAGACAGTCTGCATTTGACGGCGTTCAAGAGATTTAGCACCTTCGATGTAGACAACGTCTTTGGCGAAGTCAAGGTAGAAGGCTGACAAGTCAACGTTGATAAAATTCACTAGTGCTTTATAGATTGTCAAGAATTCAAAGTCAGCATAAGCATCACGAATTGTCTTCACAAGCTGGTTAAATCGAATGGTCATGTACTTGTCCACTGAACGAAGCTCTTCGTAAGCAACTGCATCCTCAGCTGGATTAAAGTCAGATGTGTTAGCAATCAAGAAACGAAGAGTGTTACGGATCTTACGATAAGTTTCAGAAACTTGGCTCAAGATATCCATAGAGATACGCACGTCATTGCTTGAGTCAACACTGGTTACCCAGAGACGCAAGATTTCCGCACCAAATTGTTTCTCAACATCACTTGGAGCAATGGTATTTCCAAGAGATTTAGACATCTTTTCACCTTTACCGTCAAGGGCAAATCCTTGTGACAAGATTTGTTTGTATGGTGCCACACCATGGTTTGCCACAGAAGTGATCAGAGATGAGTTGAACCAACCACGGTATTGATCTGAACCTTCAAGGTAGAGGTCAGCTGGGTATTTGAGTTCTGGACGGTTAACCACGACACCATTCCATGATGAACCTGAGTCAAACCATACGTCCATGATGTCTGTTTCTTTCTTGAACTCTCCATTTGGTGAACCCGGATGAGTAAATCCTTCTGGTAAGAGGTCTTTAGCATCACGTTCCCACCAGATGATTGAACCATGCTCTTCAAAGAGTTGAGCTACATGTTCGATGGTTTCTGCTGTCATAATTGGTGTGCCGTCTTCTGCGTAAAAGATTGGAAGAGGAACTCCCCAAGCACGTTGACGAGAGATAACCCAGTCACCACGGTCACGAATCATGTTGTAAAGACGGACTTTCCCCCATTCTGAGTGGAATTTCACTTTTTCGATTTCATCCAAGATATCTTGACGGAATTTTGATACTGAAGCAAACCATTGTGGAACTGCACGCCAGATGATTGGTTTTTTCGTACGCCAGTCAAATGGGTATGAGTGAGAGATTTCTTCTTGGGCAAGAAGAAGATTTCCTAATTTTTCAATAACCGTTGGTACAACCTTGTCATAGAATTGACCTTCAAACTCAGCACCTGCATTAGCCATCATGATACCGCGTTCGTTAACAGTTACGGCAACTTCTAGACCGTTAGCAATACCGACATTGTAGTCATCCTCACCAAAACCAGGAGCTGTATGGACGATACCTGTACCAGAGTCAGTTGTAACGTGGTCACCAAGGATAACGAGTTCATCTACTGCAGTATCCCATGGGTGCTCTGTTACGATATGGTTCAATTCTTGACCACGATAAGTCGCCAAAACTTGAACATCAGTCCAGCCAAATTTCTCAGACAAGCTGTTCAACAATTCCGCCGCAACCACAAACTTACGATCTTCACCAGCAGGTCGAACCAAAACGTAATCAATATCCGCACCAACAGTCAAACCACGAGAAGCAGTGATAGTAAATGGAGTTGTTGTCCAAACAACGATATAAGTATCAGTGTCTAGGACACCTTTGCCATCTTTAACCTTGTTGGCATAGTAAAGTGATGTTGATACCAAGTCATGGTATTCAATTTCCGCTTCAGCAAGAGCTGACTCAGATGACCATGACCAGTAAACTGGCTTCGCACCACGGTAGATGTAACCCTTGTTAGCCATCTCACCGAAGACACGGATTTGCGCTGCTTCATAGTCAGGGGTCAAGGTTACATAAGGATTTCCCAGTCACCTGAAACACCCAAGCGTTTGAAGTCTTCGCGTTGTTTATCTACTTGAGAAAGAGCGTATTCACGACAAAGTTTCAAGTATTCAACCAAATCCATCTCTTTGCGTTTGACACCTTGTTTTGCCAAAACTTGCTCGATTGGTAGTCCGTGTGTATCCCAACCTGGGATGTATGGTGCGTAGAATCCTGACATAGACTTAGAACGAACAATGATATCTTTTGAAATCTTGTTCATAGCATGACCAACGTGGATATTTCCATTGGCATATGGAGGTCCATCATGAAGAGTGAAGTGAGGTTTTCCTTCATTCAACTCTTGACGACGTTGATACAATTTTGCTTCTTCCCACTCTTTTTGCCAAACTGGCTCTTTTGTAGGAAGGCCTGCACGCATTGGGAAATCTGTTTTTCCTAGGTTTAGGGTATCTTTTAGTTTCATTATTACTCCTTTAATGTAAATTGACAATATAAAAACCACGATTCGCTAAAAAGGACGAAAATCGTGGTACCACCTTTGTTCGGAAAAAGAACTAGTCTTTCTCCTCTTTTCCCGTAACGTGGGTAACGTCAAATCCTACTAACTTCAGACTTGATAACTTGAGAGGATAATCTCATCAACAGGGATTGTAGGACTTCCACCATCTCCTACTCGCTAGAAATATGTTTGATAAGATCTTGTTCTCAGATTTTCTTTCTTATAAAAGATTAATCGATTCTGTCACAGGTGCTGGTTGAGAATCTTAGTTTGAAGAAATGACTCCTTCTACTACTGAGCTAGCAGTATCTGGTATCACTTCTATCTGGGGTTCTACTAATTCACGATTTGCAGCTTCAATTCTCGCTTGGAGTTCTGCTACTTCTTCAGGTGAAAACTGACGAGTCATATCAATTGGTTCTTCTTCATGGTAGGCAGAAATATCGTCACCTAAAACTTCTGCAACGACTGCCTTAAAGGCTTCATCACTAGTTTGTAGATAAGTTGCGGTTGGACGCAAAATTTCTTGCCAGTCAGATGAATCTACGATAGCTAATTGACTTTCAATCGTAGATTTCAAACGTTGATGGAAGACACGGCTCTTATTCTTCAATTCTTCCGTCTCTACTGCAACCTTCTTAGCATTATCTGTAGCTTGACGCAAGATTTCATTAGCCTTATACTTAGCCTCATCAAGCAGATGCTGGGCATCTTGTTCTGCCTGTTTGATAATATTTTGAGAGCGTTCATTGGCAGATTTCTTGACGCGTTCTGCAGTATCTTGAGCGATCAATACAGACTGGCTCAATGATTCCTTAATCTCATCAAAATAAGACAAACGTTCCTCTAAATTTTTAATGTGTTGCTCTTTATCATAGTTGCTACGAACGAGTGCTTCATAGTCACGAACAACAATATCTAGAAATTCATCAACCTCTTCAGGATCAAAACCTCTAAACTTGGTACTAAAGTTTTTATCCTTAATTTCTAACGATGTAATTGGCATATTTTTCCTCACTTACTTAATAAAAAATAGAATCATTCAATGGTTCTGGTGCTTGCTCATTTGTCACTGTTCTCTTAGGGAAATCATCAGTAAAAAACGAAAGACGTTCTTCTAATCTTTTGATATAGACTTCAGTTTCATCCTTGTAACGGACTAATTCCTCATAATCAAAATAAATCTTATCCAAAAATTCGTCAACTTCTTCCTTATTATAGCCTCTGAATTTAATGGAGAAAGCTTTATCCATAATTTCTTGTGGTGTAATCGACATTTTTCTTCTCACTTACTTAGTAGTAATTGGACTGTTATTTTTTTCTTATCTTTTTTGGTTTGACCATTTTCTTTGAGTAAGATAATCCGTCCAAAGCGTCTGACACTTACTAAATCACCTATCTGAACTTGGTAATCAGATTTTTCAACCAGATGGTAATTTACCTGAACATATTTTCTTTCAAGTAAATCAACTGTCTGGGATCGAGACAGTTTCAGAACATTTGACAAGAAAGCATCCAAGCGCATACTCGGAACTAAAACTTCCTTTTCCTGATAGTCACTCTCAGCTTCTAGCAAGTCTTCAAAAGATTTGACTTCTAGTTTGACAGGTAATCTAGCAATCTTTTGAATCCCATCTTGAAAGAGAGAAGTGAATTTTTGGTCAACAATGATTTGAGCTCTATTTTCTGTAACCACTATATCACCAAACAACTTGCGATCGATTCCCAAACGATTCAGAACAGTTCCTAGAATCTTGGCATGTGTCAATTGGTCAAACTTACTAGAATAAACAATCTCAAGCAATTCCATTTCAAAATCCGTCAAAGTCGGTTTGAAATAATCTGGTGCCAGAAGCACACGACTATACTCGGTAGCTACAAAATCATTACTGGAGAAAACTTGAATCCCATGATGATTCCCCAATGTCTTTAAAATAAAGACCTGGTGGGGATTGATAAAAGGGGTTAAGATTGGTGCATAGTGCTCTTCAACCTGCCTAATCCACTCCAAACCTTTATCAATGAAGGGAATATCCTCGACTGAGAAATGCCGATAAATGTCTTTTCTCATACTAGTATATAAAGAAGTCGAATCAAATAGTTTCCAAGCAAATGAACTAAGAGCACTGCCACCCAAACTGTAAAATCTAAACCACCAATACTTAGTGGCAAACGTCTCAAGGGTTGAAGGATCGGTTTGACTAAACTAGTCAACAAACGACCTAGTGTTGTCTCATAGGCATTGGGAAACCAAGATAAGAGAGCAAAAGCTACAAGTACCCATGAATAGATAGTTGCAGCATTGTGTATAAAATGAATTAGAAAAATCATTACTTCACTCGACTTCTCTTCATATCAAAGTCAAACTCTTCATTATGACTTCCATCAGGCAAACGAATATCTTCAATATTAACCACAACTCCTACTGGTGTCAAAAGGTAGATGGTATTAGCAACCTTTCTTAATTCACCAGCCAGCACATGGCGAGCACCATCTAAATAATCTAGGCAACGGCGCGCTTGTACTTCAGTCATATATTGGAAGTCAATTAAATACTTTCATTGCCTGTCAACAAATCAACGATATCTGTTGCATCTTCGTAGCGACGAGGGTAACGAACATCAATGGTTACCTTTTCTGTACTACGATGGCTCTTCATCGCCAATTCTTGCTGGCGAGCATGAAGGCGCGTAATATTTTTTTCTTTAGTATTCACTTGTGAAGATTGTGATGACTCTTGAGCTTGTGGAAGTTCTTCCTTTGGAGCTGAAACTGACGTTAAGGTTTTTTCAGGTTTTAACTCAGTGACATTTGGTGTCACTTCTTCTCCATCTTCAGTGAAATAATCTATAAACTTTTCAAATTTATTTTTTAGCGACATGGTTATTTCCTATTTAAAAAATGCTGTACCGATTCGAACGAAAGTTGAACCACATTGAATCGCTTCTTTAAAGTCTCGACTCATACCCATACTGAGTTCTGTCATCGGCATATTGGGGAGATGTTTTCCTTGGATGTAGGTTTGCAATTCTCGCGTTTCTTCAAATATCTCTTTTAACTCTTGACTAGTTGCTTCAAATGGAGCCATGGTCATCAGACCCACATACTCAATCTGGTCTAATTCTGAAAGTTCTAGTAAAAGGGCTAACAATTCTTCTTTCGAGAAACCGTGCTTACTTTCTTCCTTAGAAATATTTACTTGCAAAAAGCACTTAATCTTGTGGTCCGCTCGTTTTTGAATTTCCTGAGCTAGCTTTAAGGAATCTAAAGCATGAAAATAATCTACATAAGAAATTACTTCCTTGACTTTACGTCTTTGTAAGGTTCCAATCAAATGCCAGGTAAGATTCTTATCACTCAGGGCATGATACTTGTCAAGAAATTTATCAACACGGTTCTCACCAATGTGTTGCACTCCCTGCAAAACCAAATCTGAGGCTGTGTCAACATCTACATATTTGGTCACCGCAATCACAGAAACCGAATCGTTTTCACGACCGGCTTCCTGAACTGCATTCGATATCTGTTGAAAAACAAGATTCGTATTTTCTTTTAAATTCATCTTTATTAACGATTTTTAAAGAATGGTGGTGTTTCCAACTCATCTCCATCTGACGCCGCTGGAACTTCGAAACGTTCCACTGGAGAAGCCACTGGCTCTCCTTGACGAACAATGGCATCTCGTCTCAAGTCCCAGTCACCAAAAGCTGATGCCTTTGGTGCTTCTTGACGGCGATAACTTGGTGTTGGAATCTCTACTGTATCAGTCAAGTCAAAATTACGATCATAAGTCTGTACATGGCTAGTTCGAGCCGGTTCACGGTGGGTTGCTTGACGTGGTTGCGCAGTTACAACTTTCAACTTTATCCTGACGTACTCCTGTCGCAACAACCGTCACGCGGATTTCGTCCTTCATCGTCTCATCAATAGAGGTTCCAAGCCAGATGTTAACACCATGACCAGCTGCTTGGTTCACAATTTCTGATGCTTCTTCAGCTTCAATCAAAGTCAAGTCCAAACCACCAGTTACGTTGACAATCACATCTTCTGCTCCATCGATAGTTGTTTCAAGAAGTGGTGAGTAGATTGCTTTGCGAGCAGCTTCTACAACACGTTCCTCACCACTACCGATACCAATTCCCATAAGAGCATTGCCTTTGTTGGCCATAACAGTCTTAACGTCTGCAAAGTCCAAGTTGATCAAACCAGGATTTGTAATCAAATCTGTAATCCCTTGAACACCTTGACGAAGAACGTTGTCTGCTTCACTCAATGCTTCAAGAAGTGGAGTCTTCTTGTCAACGATTTCTAGCAAGTTGTTGTTTGAGATAATCAAGAGTGTATCAACATGCTCACGAAGTTCGTTGATCCCATCAATCGCAAATTGTCCACGTTTGCTTCCTTCAAAGCCAAACGGACGAGTGACAACACCGACTGTCAAGGCTCCAAGACTTTTTGCAATACGAGCGATAACTGGTGCAGCACCTGTACCAGAACCACCACCCATACCAGCAGTGATGAAGACCATGTCAGCACCGCTGAGTGCTTCTGTCAAAACTTCTTCGCTTTCTTCTGCAGCTTTACGACCAACTTCAGGTTGACCTCCTGCACCAAGTCCGCGAGTCAATTTAGGACCGAGCTGAATAACTGTCTCAGCTTTTGTACTGCTCAAAGCTTGTACATCTGTGTTAGCTGCGATAAATTCAACGCCAGAAACGCCTTCGTCAACCATACGGTTGATGGCATTTCCACCACCACCGCCAACACCGATTACTTTAATGACTGCACCTTGTGCAGCTGCTGTATCAAATGAAAATGTCATATTTATATTCCTCTATTTTATTCGTCAAACATGCTTCCAATCAAGCTACGGAAACGATCCGTTAATTTACCTTTGCTCTTTTCTTCTGATTGAAGAGGAGCTACTGGTTCAACAGATTGAGTTGTTTCAGGTTCAGGAGTTGTCACTGTATTAAATACTGGTCGTGGAGAAACAGGTGAAACTAGTTGAGCTGAACTTCTGTAATCAATCGGTTGGTGGCGTAAACTTTCGTCACCTCGAATTGCTCGTTGTGCCAAAATATTCACTTCAGTAAGGCTGCCAGCGAATTCTGACAAGCTGATGACATGGGCAAAAGCAGGATTGCGAATACCCACTTGATTTGGTACGAATAACTTAACGCGTACTCCAAATACTTCTTGGGCCAATTCAACGACACCTGGAAGAAGAGCATTTCCACCAATCAAGACAATACCCCCTGGCAAGTCTAATAGGTGACGTCTTTCCAAGTCTTGCTTAATTTGCTCAAATGTGCTTAAGTCTTGCTGAAATAATTTCAGCCAAGTATTCCTCAGTCACTTCAACTGGTTCAACCTCACCGATCACTTCAACTTGGAAGGTTTCCTTACTAGCTAGCGGTGGATAAGCCTCCCCGTAGTTCAATTTTAGACCTTCTGCAATTTTCTTAGAAGTTCTAAGAACTTTAGAAATGTCTTTTGTGACATAATCGCCACCCTCTTGATTGACATTTGTATATTGAAGTTCTTGGTTGCGAATCGTAGCAACAGTCGTTTGACCACCACCCATGTCGATAACAGTCGCACCAAACTCACGTTCACCTTCGTTCAAGACAGTGTTAACCATCGCAAGAGGTGAAATAATCACGTTATCAACTTGAACGCCTACACGCTCAACGGTTTTACGAAGATTGTGGAGAATGGTACGTGGGCCAGTGTACAAGATACCACGCATTTCCAAACGCACACCCATCATCCCGCGAGGATCACGAATTCCTTGGAATCCATCTACGACAAACTCCTCTGGAATAAAAGTGATAACTTCACGGTCTGGAGTCATACTTTTAGTCAAGGCTGATTTGACCACATTTTCGACATCTTGATCCGTAATTTCTTTTGTATCTGATGTCACTGGAATCATCCCTTGAGTTGGCTCAACTTGTAGCAAATTAGCTGGCAGGCCAACGTTTACAGACTTGATTGAAATTCCTGCTTTTTCTTCTGCTTGAGAAATTGCAGACTTAATAGCAGTCGCTGCTGCTTCGATGTCAACGATAATCCCATCTTTGACACCCTTACTTTTGGCATTACTCACACCAATTACATTTACTTCACCATTTACAAGCTCTGCAACCAACACTTTAATAGAGCTAGTTCCGATATCTAAGCCTGTAAAAAAACCATTTCTAGTCATTACACTGCGTCCTCTCTATCTTCCCAGTTTCACACTTCTATTTTTAATAGCTACACCAAGGCATAACTACTCACAAAATATTATAACACAAAAAATACATTCGTGCTCGAATTTTCTAACATTTACGCAAGCTTTTTGAATCGGTAACTTCTCAAAGTAACTTCCACTTGCCTGACCGAAGTGGAAATTAGTCTAAAACGGATTTTTATGGTGGAATTAAGTGTGAGACGTTTGTGGTAGAAATGAGGCCTACTATGACCAAACATAAACACCTTACCCTTTCAGACCGTAATGATATCCAATTAGGTTTAGAGCGCGGTGAAACCTTCAAAGCTATTGGGCAATTTATACTAAAAGACCCAACTACTGTTTCCAAAGAAGTCAAACGAAACAAACAAATTAGAGACTCTACCTCTAACAACCTTCCTTGCCCTCTACTTGATAAAGCTCCCTTTGTCTGTAATGGGTGCTCTAAAAGAAGACAAAACTGTGGCTATCAGAAAATCTTCTACCTCGCTAAGCAAGCTCAAAAAAAATACGAACAAACTCTTGTCGAAGCTCGTGAAGGAACTCCTCTCAATTCTCAAACTTTCTGGTACATGGATAAAGTCATTTCTGATGGGGTTAAAAAGGGACAACACATCTATCATATCCTCAAAACTCATAACCTTGATGTCAGCTCCTCAACCGTCTATCGACACACCCGAAAAGGTTACCTGTCTATCGCTCCTATTGATCTAACTAGAGCCGTTAAATTCAAAGAAAGACGAACAAGTAACCTACCTTCCATCCCTAAAGAAGCGAAAAAAGGCCGTTCCTATGAGGATTTCCAAAACTATTTAGCACTTATACTGGACTAAAAATCAAAAAAACATCTTATAATAGTAGTTATGAAACTTACAAACGAAGAAACACAAAAAAATTGAACAACTCTTAAAAAGATTCATCGTACGCCAAATATCACAAACGTCTACAGATTATTTATTTTTCGCTCAAAAAGAAAAAGAGTTATAAGGAAATCATGGATCTGCTAGATTGTAATAAAAACAACTGTTTGGAGGAATTTGAAAAAAATATAAGGAGTTTGGTTTAGAAGCTCTTCTTCAAGAAACCCGTGGTGGACGTCATCGAGAATATATGACTTACGAAGAGGAACAAGCATTCCTAAAACGTCATATAGAAGCTGCTCAGGCTGGGGAATTTGTAACTGTCAATCAGTTATTTGAAGCCTATCAAAAGAGATTGGTCGCACTTCCACACGTGATGGTTTCTATTATCTCCTGAAACGCCATGGTTGGCGAACGGTCACTCCTCGACCTGAACATCCCAAGAAGGCAGACGCTCAGACAATTGAGACGTCTAAAAATAAAATCTACATTCGAGACCTTAAGTAAGCGCTTTAAAGAGGAGGGGACTTATAACAAAGTACGATTGATGTACCAAGATGAAGCTGGTTTCGGGAGGATCAGTAAGATGAGTTCTTGTTGGGCTCCTCAAGGAATCCGACCTAGCATTCCGAGTCATTATATGCGAGAATATCGCTATTGTTATGGGGCAGTAGATGCTCAGACAGGAGATTCCTTCTTCCTTATTGCTGGAGGATGTAATACTGAGTGGACGAATGAATTTCTACGGCAAGTCTCACAAGCTTATCCAGATGACTATATTTTACTTGTCATGGATAATGCTATATGGCATAAATCAAGTACCCTAGAGATTCCAAGTAATATTGAATTGGCTTTTTATCCCACCTTATACACCAGAAATGAACCCTATTGAACAAGTCTGGAAAGAAATTCGAAAACGAGGTTTTAAAAATAAGGCTTTCCAAACATTGGAAGCTGTCATTGATAAGCTTCAAGAAGTTATTCTAGGACTGGAAAAAAGCGTTTTAAAGTCTACTGTCAGCAGACAATGGACGAGGTTGCTTTTTTTGAAAAATAATTGAGTATTAACCAACTAAACTCTTGGCTGGAAATGGATACAGTTATGGGCAGGACTGGAGGCAAGGTCCTACTCACCTTCAACCTGTCCTTCTGTAACTTTATCTTCGCTAGGCTTCTGGAGAATAAAACTGCCCTTGAGGTTACCAAACACCTCTATGACATCAAAAACACTCTTCACGAAGCTGACAAAGATTTCTTCCAACTCTTTCCTGTTATTCTGACAGATAATGGAGGAGAGTTTGCCAGGGTTAATGACATCGAAATGGATATTCGTGGTGAAATAAAACTCTTCTTTTGTGACCCTAATCGCTCTGACCAGAAAGGGAGAATTGAGAAAAATCACACGCTGATTCGCGACATTCTACCAAAGGGAACTTCCTTTAACAATTTAACTCAAGAGGACATCAATCTCGTTTGTTCACATGTCAATAGCGTCAAGCGCGCTGCTTTGAATGGAAAATCAGCCTATGAACTCTTTGCTTTTACTTACGGAGAAGAAATTCCTAAGCTTCTCGGCATTTCTAAAATACCTGCAGAAGACGTCTGTCAGTCTTCTAAATTACTCCAACGTAAGTTCTAAAAATTAAACCTTCAACCCCATTCAAACGTCTCACACTAACTTCCACCATAGCGGAACTCAATCTGAAACGCTTTCATATGAGAGGATTTTGTGCGCTCTTTTTTTCGATTCCTTTCGGATACAAAAACGATGAAATCAAGCATTAGTAAAACCAGTGGAACTTACCCTGACACGGATTTCCACTGGTTTTTAGGATTTTTATCAGATTAACTTCCACTTGTACTAGCGGTGGAACTTAGTTTGGGAATTTAGCCAGAAATTTTTTCAATCTTATTTCTATGCCTAACTTTAAAATAGCAATTACTCCACTTATTAATTCATTCAAGCACAATTCTCTTATTTTTCATATCTTTATTACTCTTAAAGAATACATCAAGAATACATCTTTCATTATATGAAAAAGGAGAAGAACAATTTATTGGCTCTATAATATTTGTAGTGGGTAAATCCCCTATGGATATTATTGAGCCTATTTTGTTGTAGAAAAGAGCCAAAATAAGACAGTAACTTCAGAATAGCTACTGTCTTATCTCTTTTTACTTAAAGCCCTTGATATACTTGACAAATGGTAGAAAAAAGCATTTATATTTAAGGTTAGACTTTTGTCCCAGACTCTTTTTTGCGGGCTGATAGCCATGAATTCGTCTAGGTCTTTCATTGATAGCCTTTGTATAGTCCTCTAAAAGATTCTGATTTAGTTCCTTTAACGAACACCCCTTCGGAATAAACTCTCTTAGTAGTCCATTGAAATTTTCATTTGTACCTCGTTCATAAGATGAATAGGCATGAGCAAAATAAACATCTAAGCCCTCTATCTCACTCAATGATGAAAATTCGTTTCCATTATCTGCAGTGATTGACTTAATGGGATAAAGTTTCATACACTCTAAGACTGCTTGATTGACATACTCTGCTTTCTTTTCCGTGACAGCATAGCGTGTTTGTCGTTCTACCAAGGTCAGAATAGAAGGTTCTCCTACTGTCTTTCCACCTAGAACAGAATCAATTTCCCAATCTCCAAAACGGGAACGATTATTGATTTCTTCTGGTCTTTCTTCAATTGACTTTCCTAGATGTTTCTTGGTAGAGGGGCGCTTGGTAAATTTCTTACGGATCCGCACTGCTCTTGGTAAATCAATGACCTTAATCTCTAACAATCCTTGATGGATATAGTTATAGAGCGTCTTGGTTGAAGGTACAACTGCATCTACATGTTGGAATTTATAGGTATGAACAAAGGTATCCACGCTATGCACCCTTGGTTTCTCTCTCATTGATTCTGTGAACTCTCTCAGAAAGTCATCCGATATACAATCCAGTTTCAGATAATAGCTGGCTTCTCTAGCATGACGATAACGGTTATGAGCAGCATCTGCATAATAGCGTTGGTAATAGACCTTCTGCCCATTTACTTTTTTCACTTGTGTTATGGAACCACGATTAATTTCACGAGTAATAGTAGAGCGATTTCTCCCTAGTCTACGAGCAATTTCAGCAGGTTTGAGTCCTATGCTTAAATAAGCTTCAATTTTCCCTCGCTCAGCTTCAGATAAGTGCTTGTATGATTGATTTGTGGTAGAATAATTAGTGGACATGTTCATCTTCCTTTATACTGTTTTTCGCAACTCTAGTATATCAGATGAACATGTCTTTTGTGTTGCACTTCATTTTACAACAGGGCTTTCATATTTTATTTCAAAAAAATATCCCTATTTTTCTATTTAGTTGTATTATTCCTTCATTAAAAAAATTTAATATAATCAAAATTATCAATATCTCTTTTTTTCCTACCAGTATATTTCTATATCCTAGTAGATTTTTTTCACTTGTATTTTTACCATTAATTGTTTCATTAGCTTTTTGGAATATGTATGGCAGACTTTATTTCTGGCATCTCCTTACTTACGAACACAACTTTATTTTTTTATAGGATAATTTATCAAATTCCAATATATCTTCATATGTACATCCATCCCGCTCTATCATGAAAAATAAATAGATTGTCCAAATTTACTCTTCTCTTTCTTTCATTCCATTTATCTTTTAATTCTGAAAAAAATTTCTATAATGTAATCCATGTATCTCTATATCATTACATAGAGCGATAGGATAATTACCTGACCATTCTTTCTCCTCTAGTGGTTGCTCAAAAATAGTAAGTCAAATTCTTACAAAACTTAACAAATGAGCTGGGTTCGATAAACAAGTTCACTGTTGGAGACATAAACTTAAGCCCTAATTTATGACTTATTACACCTCCGATACAGTTAGAGCTTATTATCGTGAAGTCAGAATTTTTTTAAATCTAATTTTTTTTCTTCTTAATCATATTAAATTCTAATGCTTTTTAAAAAAATATTTTATCATACTATTCTTCTCTCCATATAAATTTCATAAAAACAAATAATATAATTTGATATTAATAAATAGTTAAAAACTAATTTGATATTATTTTAACCTCTACAGTAAATTAATATTTTTTTCCATTCATATAATTTCTAAGTTCTAATAATCCTTCGTCATTATAAAGCAACCCATCATTTGTATATTTATATTCTCTTTTAATTCCGTATTTTTTTGAATTCTTTATATTTTTTTCTTTGTAAAAAATTCTTATTTCTTTATTCTCTTAGTTCATAGTTAAAGTATCTACTTCCTATCGCTCCTATAAAGTCACTTCTATCATCAATATCATATGAACTTTCTTTATCCATTAAGTAAGTTATGTTTTATACTCAATTATTTTCAAAAAGCAACCCCGTCCATTGTCTGCTGACAGTTGACTTTAAAACATTTTTTTCCAGTCCTAGAATAACTTCTTGAAGCTTATCAATGACGGCTTCCAATGTTTGGAAAGCCTTATTTTTAAAACCTCGTTTTCGAATTTCTTTCCAGACTTGTTCAATAGGGTTCATTTCTGGTGTATAAGGTGGGATAAAAGCCAATTCAATATTATTTGGAATCTCTAAGGTACTTGATTTATGCCATATAGCATTATCCATAACAAGTAAAATATAGTCATCTGGATAAGCTTGTGAGACTTGCCGTAGAAATTCATTCGTCCACTCAGTATTACATCCTCCAGCAATAAGGAAGAAGGAATCTCCTGTCTGAGCATCTACTGCCCCATAACAATAGCGATATTCTCGCATATAATGACTAGGAATGCTAGGTCGAATTCCTTGAGGAGCCCAACAAGAACTCATCTTACTGATCCTCCCGAAACCAGCTTCATCTTGGTACATCAATCGTACTTTGTTATAAGTCCCCTCCTCTTTAAAGCGCTTACTTAAGGTCTCGAATGTAGATTTTATTTTTTTAGACGTCTCAATTGTCTGAGCGTCTGCCTTCTTGGGATGTTCAGGTCGAGGAGTGACCGTTCGCCAACCATGGCGTTTCAGGAGATAATAGAAACCATCACGTGTGGAAGTGCGACCAATCTCTTTTTGATAGGCTTCAAATAAATGATTGACAGTTACAAATTCTCCAGCCTGAGCAGCTTCTATATGACGTTTTAGGAATGCTTGTTCCTCTTCGTAAGTCATATATTCTCGATGACGTCCACCACGGGTTTCTTGAAGAAGAGCTTCTAAACCAAACTCCTTATATTTTTTTCAAATTCCTCCAAACAGTTGTTTTTATTACAATCTAGCAGATCCATGATTTCCTTATAACTCTTTTTCTTTTTGAGCGAAAAATAAATAATCTGTAGACGTTTGTGATATTTGGCGTACGATGAATCTTTTTAAGAGTTGTTCAATTTTTTGTGTTTCTTCGTTTGTCAGTTTCATAACTACTATTATAAGATGTTTTTTGATTTTAGTCCAGTATTAGGTGTTAAATTACTTATATTTTTTTATAGAAATTTTTTTAGTAGTTATATATAGCTCCATTGGTTCTGTATAACTTCTTCTCATCTTGTCTTCTATATCCTCTATCCGCCGCAAAACTTTCTTGGATATAATCGTTATCATCTAGGCTTGTAAATAACCTTGGAGATTTATCTAATTCCACATAACTTATAGTCAAAGAATTCATCAAAAATACCCGTAAAGACAATCTTAGGGAAGTCCTTGAGATGTGGATCTTTATTCGCAAAGAAATCAACCTTTGTTTCTACATCAATATTTTTATGATCCACCATTTTTTCAACTATTTGAGTGGATCCACCAATGGGAATACCTTGGTAGGTATCATTAAAAAAAGACGTTATCATAGGTGAGTCATACTGGCAAACGGCGAATGATGAAGACTGGAAGTTCCGTAGTTGGCTTGCCCCACTGTTTCTCTGTATAGTCTTTGATTAATTTTTCGTAGGTGTCTGTACCTAAAAGAGAGATTGCTTGTTCTTCCAGATTTTCAGGAGTTTTACCATTTAAAACCGCACGTTGCTCATCAATCTTAGCTTGTTCCTCTACTGGTATTACAACTCCCCAGAGTTTATTGAAAGTATTCATATTAAAAGGAAGATTAGAAATCTCTCCCTTATAATTTGCAACAGGAGAATTTGTGTAACGGTTAACTTTGCAAACTGATTTACATAGTCCCAAATCTCCTTATCAGAAGTATGGAAGATATGAGCTCCATACTGATGATCTTGAATTTCTTCCTCTTCACAGGTATAGATGTTACCCGCGATGTAATTCCTTTTTCAATGACTTTTACTTTTTGCCTTTTAAGGCCGCTTCATGGACAAACACTGCACCAAAAAGGCCCACACCTACAAAAAGATAATCGTACACCTTAAGCTCCTTTGGAGTTCATTATCCGCCTCTTTTATTAGACTAGAAAATCATTCTATTGCTTATCTCACTTCTTGTTTATAAAATTCTTTCAAGGCATCTTTCCAAGTTGGAATGACAAATCCAGTTGCTTTGGCTTTGGTCAAACTCATCGTTGAGTTTAGAGGACGTTTAGCCTTGGCAGGAAATTGGCTCGAGTCTACTGGCTTAACTTCGACATCTGTATCCTTCAAAATTTCAACCGCAAAGTCATACCAAGTTGTGTCTTCTGTCGCATCATTTGACAAATGGTAATAACCAAATTCCTTGCGATTTTCAGCTAGGAAAGTCATGAACTCAGCCAAGGTACGCGTCCAGGTTGGTCGACCATGTTGATCATTTACAACTGTCAAGGTCTTATGAGTTTTAGCAAGATTTTTGCATTGTGAAGACGAAGTTTTTGCCGTAATTCCCAAAAACCCAAGCAGTACGGATAATATAGAAGTTTGAAACGTGTTTTTTTCTACAAGCTCCTCTCCCATACGCTTAGTACGACCATATTCCGTTTGAGGATCCGGTTTGTCATCCACTTCCCACTCTTGTCCAACTGGTTTCTTACCGTCAAATACATAATCGGTAGAGATGTAGACTAGAGTTGCTCCATGCTTTTTCGGATGCTTTTGCGACATTTTCTGTCCCCGTCACATTGATGGCGAAGTCCAATTCTTTTTCCTTCATCCTCTGCTGCATCAACAGCTGTGTAGGCTGCACAATGGTAAACTAAAGTCGGTTTTACCTCTTCAAAAACTTTCTCAACCATTTCTGCATCGGTAATGTCCATCTCAGCCACATCAACCGCAACGTATTCTTCATTACGCTCATCCAATAAATAACGAAGTTCAGTTCCTAATTGACCTTTTGATCCTGTAATTAAAATCATCTTTCTTCCTTTCACCTGATTCACAATTCTTCGGTATAGCAATAAAAAGCAGAAAGTTTCTGCTTTTTATAAGTTAACAAATTATTATTTTTTTGTAATATTGGATCACCAACTCCTTTCTCCGCTTTCTACCAATATTGGTGGCCCATGTACTGTTTGATAGCCTATTTGATACCAGCTTCGAAAATGGTAAACTCAGGCTTTCCCCCAGTCATCATGTAATTTGCTTGTGTAAATCGCATAGCGAAATTTATGTCCTGTACAATCAGTCACATGATCAAAAAAGAATCTGCAAATTCCTCCATCCCTATCTTCTTGTTTTACAAAAAAATACAGGACTTTACTAAATCTGTTACTCTAATTCTTTCTTTAATAAACTTAAAGTTAAAATTCTCAAATTGTCTAAATTTTCTAAATCATTAGGATACTGTCTAATTGTTGAAACATTTTTATCTAATAAAATAACAGGCATAATAGAATAATCTTTATACTTACTTTTTTTACAAAAATCTACTTTTTTTCTGAAGTTGCTTTTTTTGAACTTTTTATGTATATCACTTATTCTATTTCTATACGATGAAAAAAATCTGATGGAAACTGTAATACTTTACACTCAATAACATAGATAATTCGTTTAGCTTCATTTATTGCTAAACAATCAATTTCTCCTGTATTTTGATTTCGAAAAAAACATCATTCGCAATTTCTTCCGTCACTATTCCTGTTTCTGTATATATTTGCCAAGCACCACAATCAGTAACACCACCAGATTTATACCCAAAAATTAGATAATAACTTAACAACTTCTATTTCAAAAAGGTTTTGAATAGATATTTTTGAAATAACTTTTCATCTTTTTTTCAGATATTGTTCTTGTTGTATTCATTTTTAAAAAAATAAATGATTCAATGTAATTATTAAGAGAATCAAACATATTATAACATGATGCAAAACAATATTTCTCATTAAATAATGGTATTAAAGGTCTTGAGACAATTTTTATTTGGATTTCCTAAATAGTCAATATCTAGAAAAATCTCTAGTTAACATTAAATTATTTTTTTAAAGTTTAAATCAGAAGTGTACCGAGAAATAATTTTCTCAAATTCACTCATACTTAAGTAAAATATCCCACTATTATTTTTGTAGCTGGACTATGGAATTAGTATACAAATTCAATCTTATTTTGAAACCCTTCCAAAAAAATTTGTATACCTAGTATCATTAACTCCTTTGAAATGTTCAAAAAAAGTTCCTTTAAAATAATCAATATTATTTGGTGCTTCTCCATCAAATATTCTATTTATAGAATTAATGTATTTTACAGGATCATCAAAAAAATAAATTATTATTTATTTCTGTAGACCTTTGTCCATCACCATATAGAACTTCTGGAAAGATATAGTTATTCTGTAAAAAAATGTTCTAGAAGCTTCATCCAGTCCTACCTCCATTTCAGATAAATAAAGATTTATTTGCAAATCATTTTTTTCTCATCTGAAAAATAACCACTGATAGGGAACTAGGTTTGAATACTTAATCATCTTTTTTTATTAAATCAAAAAAAGATTTCTCTAGACGACAAGTATTGCTTAAAAATAGTTTTATCCCCCTCTGACCATATAATAGCAATCAGATTTTTTTAATGCGACACCTTTATCTTTCAAATGTTTCCAATTATTATCAAAATAAATTATATCCAAAGCTTTTGATAAGTATTGGTATAGTGAAATTTATATTGACTCCTTTAGAAAGAAAGATAATATCTTTTTGAGTTTGTCCATTTCTTCTAAAAATATCATCTTCGCTTTTTAAAATGACATACTCAGATGAGCCCTCGTTTTTTTGTTCTAACTCCTGTAGAAGATAACTCACATTACTGTGAAAATTATCCATACCAATCTTCATCGCTTTTTCTATTGATTTCATCTTTTCTTTTTCTAAATTTCGTATACGTTTTTTCTTCACTTTCATATACTTCTTCCTTTCAACTGATTCACAATTCTTCGGTATAGCAATAGAGGTTGGGACAAAAGATCCCTACCTCACTTTTATTTGCAATCAAACTTTGACGCAGTAGCTGATTGGACTTTTTGTTTGACTTTTAGACTTCAAAAACTCCTAATCATCTTCGCTGGGCTGAGACTAGGAAATCGAGACTTTGTCTATCGATTTCTGTCCCACCTCCTTTTATTTTTCAAGAATCTCTTGTGTTTTAGCATAGTTGGCTTCAACAGCTTCTTTTTCTCCCTGCCACCACTCTTGGTTATCCTTGTACCATTGAATGGTTTCTTTGAGACCTTGTTCGAAGTTGGTGAATTCTGGTTTCCAGCCCAACTCATCACGGAGCTTGCTTGCGTCAATCGCATAACGAAGGTCATGTCCTGCACGATCAGTTACATGATCATAGGCATCAGCAGGTTGTCCCATTTCCTTAAGGATTAGTTCCAAAACTTCCTTGTTGTTCTTCTCGCCATCAGCCCCAATCAAGTAGGTTTCACCGATTTGCCCTTTTGTCAAGATTGTCCATACCCCTGAAGAATGATCATTGGTATGAATCCAGTCACGAACGTTCTTTCCTTCACCATACAATTTGGGCTTAATTCCACTTAGAATGTTGGTAATCTGACGTGGGATAAATTTTTCAATGTGTTGATAAGGACCGTAATTATTTGAACAGTTAGAAATCGTTGCCTTGACTCCAAAAGAACGTACCCAGGCTTTGACAATCAAGTCTGAAGCTGCCTTAGTTGATGAGTAAGGAGAGCTCGGGTTGTATTTAGTTTCAGCGGTAAATTTCTCACCTGGACCTTCACCATGACCTGGCAAATCCTCACGTAGAGGGAGATCCCCATAAACTTCATCTGTCGATACATGGTGGAAGCGAATATCATACTTACGAGTAGCTTCTAAAAGAGTATAGGTTCCGATGAAGTTAGTATGGATAAATGGTGATGGATCATTGAGCGAATTGTCATTGTGACTTTCCGCCGCATAGTGAACGATAGCATCCGCTTGAGCTGCCAACTTGTCTACCAATTCTGCGTCAGCAATGTCACCAACAACTAACTCAACACGATCACCTAAAATTTCTTCAATATTCGCGCGGTTTCCAGCATAAGTCAACTTGTCTAGAACTGTCACGTGAACATCTGGAAAATTATTGTAAACATAGTGGACAAAGTTGGAGCCGATAAAACCAGCCCCACCTGTCACAATAATATTTTTGTATTCAGTCATATTCTTTCCTTTTTACAAATCTTCTTTTTTCAAAGGTTTTACATCCTTAAGTAGCGGATGATTTTTATCTGCTTCTGAAACCTCTGCTTCTGCAAGATTTTCCCATTCAATACCAAGGCTCGGATCAGCGTAGTTCACAAAGGCATACTTAGGTTTGAGTTCAAGAGCCCAGTAGTCATTGACCAGATAACTATAAGAAACTGTATCTGATAAAACTTGGAAACCATTAGCCACACCTCGAGGAACAAAGATTCCCTTGCTCGCATCAATGACCGTCTGATAAGTATTCCCAAAGGTTTCGCCCTCACGTAGGTCAACCCAAGAACCCAGAACTTTTCCACCATCTGCTACAGAGATGTACTTATCCCAAGGCTCTGCGTGGAGGCCACGAAGGACATTTTTGCGTGAGAAGGATACATTGTTTTGCAATTTCCCTTCTGCAAAGAAAGACTCTGGAAATCCAAGTGGAAGCATTTTTTCCTTTTGGAAATTTTCTTTAAACCAACCACGATTATCACCATGAACTGGGATATCAAACTCCAGCATACCTGGAATAGCTTCAATCTTGCGTGCTACAAGCGTCTTACCGAAAAAATTATCTGTCATCTATGCTTCTCCAATCAAACGGAGCAGATACTGTCCGTATTCATTTTTCTTAAGTGGTTGGGCTAAGACCAATACATCTTCTCGACTGATATAGCCCATGCGATAGGCAATTTCTTCCAAATTTGCCACCTGAACATTTTGCATCCGTTGGACTGTCTCAATGTACTGTGAAGCCTCTAGCAAACTTTCATGAGTGCCAGTATCCAACCAAGCAAAGCCACGTCCCATAACCTCAACGGATAAATCTCCGCGATCTAGGTAAGCCTTGTTTACATCTGTAATTTCCAATTCACCACGAGGGCTTGGTTTTATATTTTTTTGGCAATTTCTACTACATCATTATCATAGAAATAGAGGCCTGTAACTGCATAATTTGAACGAGGATGTTCTGGCTTTTCTTCAATAGAAATAGCGTTCATATCCTTGTCAAACTCAACAACACCAAAGCGTTCTGGATCCTTCACATGATAGCCAAAGACAGTCGCTCCTGACTCCTTACTTGCGGCCTTTTGTAGCATCTTCGAAAGGCCAGGACCGTGATAAATATTGTCACCTAAGATCAGAGCAACGCTGTCATCTCCAATAAACTCCTCACCAATGATAAAGGCTTGCGCCAAACCATCTGGACTCGGTTGCTCCGCGTAAGAAAGTTGAATCCCGAACTCAGAGCCATCTTGAAGAAGCTCTTTAAAACGAGGCAAATCTTGAGGAGTTGAGATAATCAAAATATCCCTAATCCCAGCCAACATCAATGTTGAAAGTGGATAGTAAATCATCGGTTTATCATAAACCGGCATCAGTTGTTTTGATGCAGCTCGAGTCAATGGATATAAACGTGTCCCCGAACCACCTGCGAGAATAATACCTTTCATAATAGGGTACCTTTCTTTGTTGTTAAATTACAATATTTTTAACTATATTGGTATTGTTCTATGATTTTTTCTTTTTTATCTCGATTTTAGCATTTCTACTTAAAAGTACAGTAGTCTATTCGAGAAAAATAACAGAACAATGCTTATTTATGAATATTACTCTGATAAATCTTTTTTTATTTTAGTTGTCGAAATTTCTTTTGTTCGTGGTAAATAAACAACTTCAACTCCTTCTTCTTTAAGATAATCAAATTCTCCAATCCAATCATCCCCCATCACAAAAAGTGTCAATATGATACTCTTTGACATCACTCCTTTTTTTGTTCCCAACTAGTTTCAGGAATAACAAGATCTACATATCTAATAGCTTCGACTAAACTTTTTCTATGCTCATAATTGAAGTAACAAACCTTATTTTTTTCAATTAGGTTGAATTCATCACTTGAAACAACTACCACTAGATAGTCGCCTAACTCTTTTGCACGTCGCAATAAATTGATATGTCCATAATGAAGCAAATCAAACGTTCCATATGTAATTACTCTTTTCATTATATCCTCCTTATACAGAATAGCCAATTATTTTTTTTGAATCTAAGTTTTATTGGTTGATGAGTAATTCTTTTTTCTATTGGTGGTAATTCCATATAATCTGAACCATAAAAATATTCTAAATATTCTTCTAACTTGGCAGGGACACTATAGGTCTTTCCTTCAAACACAGCAGACCGAGGTGGAAAATAATAGCTTGAAGGCATAATAGCTCTTTCGCTACTTTCATCATATTGACCAATAAAATCAGCTTTGTTTGTTGATGAAATTAAACTATTCGCTAAAAAAATAGTAATCTCCTATTTGAAAAAAACAGGGTAGGAATACTCATAATATTTTTCCATCAAATAACTCACGCTACTGTATTTATTTTTTTATAAAAAAACTTCTGCAACTTGAAAATTTTTAAAATATGCTTTATATAATTAAAGGTAGCTTTCCTCATCTTAAAAATTGAAAGAGTCCGGATTCTCTACGAAATCTAGTGGAAAAAAATATCAATGTAAATGCCGTTATTTTTCATATTCAACATCAAGTATCTTCTCAATAAAAAAATCGTATTGTTTTTTTCTTAATTTAGCAAATGGTAAAAAAATAATTCGGCTCGTTATCTTCATTTTGAAGACTAAATATAGATTGTTCCGTTTCAGATATTACATCGATTAACATATTGTAATGTTCTCGTGGTAAAGCAATATCAACATCATCATCCCACGGAATAAATCCACAATGACGTTTTGCCCCGAGTGCCGTACCATAGACCAAAAAATAAGTTAATTCATGTTTTTCACAAATTTCTTTTTACAAAGTCTAAAAATTTCGATTAATGTTTCATGTAACTGTTTATTTATTTCTGTCATTCGTATACCTCACTGTTTTTTTATCATGACTATCGAACTCATTATCTTTCTCCTCTTTAAAAAACATCCTCCTAGAATGAGCGAGATAGCAATATAACGAATCAACATAAATGGATAAATAATCACGATTAGTAGCATTAGAATAAGGACAAGAAACGACAAAAAGAAAATATATCGAGAATCATAAATTTGGATCCCCGAAAGATTCTGGTACAATACTCTCTTCATAAAAATGTAATGTCCTACTGCAAATAACATATAACAAAATAAAGTTGTATAGCCTGCCGCAATATATCCAAAGTGTTTTATAAAAATAAAATTCAAAAAAATATTCATAATTGCTCCACCGATTGAAGCCCACATTACAAAATGATTTGCTTCAAAGTAAAACTCAATGTTCCCAAAAATAGGATATAAGAACATGAAATATACTGACAGAGCAACCGGAGGAATAATCCATATTGCTTCGTAATATTGTTTTGGTGCAAATAATTGGATGATTTCTGGCCCAAGAGAAATAGTTAAAATAGAACCAATACCTACCAGAGTAATTAACAGATTTGCACTTTTCCCTAGTTCGGTATATTTCTTATCTCGAATACACTTATATGTGTAAGGAATAAAAGAGCTGTTTATAGCACTTGTCACTAAAACCATCAAAGTTGATATGCTGTAAGCAACACTATATATAGCTGCTTCTCCCATCCCTACCATTGAATTAATCATTATTCTATCCGATTGGTTTAAAACTGATTGCGATAAGTAATGAGGAATGAGAGGTAAATTAAAATTCAAAGCATAGAGCCAATATTTTTTTATAAAAAAATGTTTACCTCGGTAAAGATTCAAAACATAGAAATATAATCCTATACAAGATTGAACTAACACAAATGAGATAACTCTAGCCTCAGCTTTATAAGTCGATAGAACAACCGAAGAAATACCAATAATAGGACTTCCAATCGCTATAATAAATGTGATAAATACTAAGTTTCGATATTGATATTCAAATCTCTGACGAGCAGCCCAAAAAGAATAAGCAGGGGTAAAAAACAAATCAAAGAACATCACTAAGATTAGTAGTGTAGGTAAACCTAACAACGAGTTCCAAAAATCAATCCCTATTAAATATATCGCTAAAAATATAGCTGTAACTGTTGTTGTTAGTCCCTGCATAGAGGAAGTAAAGGCATTTTTATCTTTCTCATATTTAATCATTCCATTATTAAAGACTCCATAATATAGGTTTAGTGTTGCAAAAACTCCAATTATTGAATACCATGATTGATAAACCGAGTATACACCATATTGTTCCGTTGTCAATAATCTAGTAAAAACTGGAACAGTAATCATTGAAATTCCTTTTTGAAGAACATTGCAAATAGTAAACCAAATTGAAGCTTTTTACAGGATTAGATAAAGAATGATACTTATTTAATATTTTTCATTACAGATTCCAATAAAGTTATAGATTTAGTACGTGATTTATTATTCTTTCAGAAACTGACTTCTGACTTTCACTGGAATAAAAAGAATTTTTTTAATATTTTCACGCTTTTCCCTATAATCATCTTCTCCTAAATATAGATTTTTGCAAAGTCAATAATAATTCATCAAAGTTTTGACATTTCTCCCTGGAGTAACATTCTCATATGGAAAAATATAGAGAACGATCCACCCTCAAATAATCATCATAATCATAATTAAAAAAATATAATTGGACGATTCAACAATAAGTAGTCAATATAGCAGCTAGAGTAATCAGTTATTAAAAATCTTTGAATATTTGAGTAATTCTTGAGTATCGACCTTCTCATTTGTCACATCAATTATTGATGAATATTCCTTCTCAAGTTTTTTTCTTTTTGAATGATAGAAATGTTTTTTTAATTACAAAAAAATTGAATTTGTTTCTTCACACCATTTATTTAATCGATTTAAATCCATTAAATTATCTAGATCAATTTTTTTCTTTCCTTCATTACGATGTGTCGGCATATATGTGATAATATTTTTTTACTTTCTAATTCCTGTATCAGTGAACTTACTGGATAAGACTCATCATAAAAAAATAGTCATTTCTAGGTTGACCAAGTTCTAGTATATTAGATTTCTTTACGCGAAAAGCAGACTGATAAATTTGCGTTATTGCAGTACTGGTGGAAACAACAAAATAGTTTCGAAGAGGGAATTTTTTTCTATTAAAATTACTAATTTACTACGTTTGTGAAGTTCTGAATGTTTATCATCATACATAATTTTTTTCAAAGGAATACCATGCCAAAGATTAATCAAAAAGGCTCCACCAATCAACCTACTATTTTCTACTCCGATATCAAAAAAATACCTGTAGCTGTAAAAATATATTTAGCTTTCTTTATAATTTTATGAGTTTCTCTCTCATCTGCCATCATCACGGGATATTGTTTCTTCTGTAATTCTTTAAAAAAACATCTTGATTACTTGTAATCCATATAGCTTTTAAATCAGGGACGATTCTTAATCACATACTCAAACAAATATCTTGGATTGTCTGCATATTTTTCACCTAACCATGATCCAAAAAAATCAATATTTTTCTCACTTCTTGGATAAGTTGAGCTATAAAGTAGCATTAATATAAATTTAATTTTTTTTAAAATCTTCATCTAATTCTCCATGATTATTACTAAAAAGTGCAAAATAAAAGCAAGAAGGTGGTATGTGAAACAGAAAAAAGAGGACCATTTACAAAAATATGTGGTAAATAATATAACCACAGCAAGACCTTTTTATAAAAATTAGAATCTTGAGCATCATTAACATACTTGCTATAAGCAAATAAACTAAGCACCCATAAAAACGAATAGTATGACCCCACTAACACCAAAAAAACAAGTAAAGTAGTGAAATATCCATTATGTAAAAAAAGAAGATACGGTAAATCACTTACCAAATACGCATATTCACCCATGTATAAAACTGTTCCAAATCCTCCTCCTAAAATTTGCTCTAATAAACTTGAAGATTTGAAATGATTTAACGCAGAGTACATTTCATATCCACGCCAGTTCCATATGATATCTTTATGGGACCATGAAGATTTAGAAAAACGTGATTTCTGTCATTGATTGAGATATTTTATTATAAAAAAATCTATAACTAAATTTGGAAAAATATAAATATAAAAAAACCTACACCTGCTAATATCAATGTTCCTGCAAACATTATTTTTTTAATATTTTTTTCATATTTTTTTCAAATCCTGAAAAAAATACTAGAATCAATAAAAATAATAAAAATGTGTCCTAGAAAAAAATGTATCAAAATAGATATTGTAAACAATAATAACAAAAAAATCCCTTAAAATTTTTTTGCTCAACTTTATTTCTCTAGAATAAAAAAAGAACTAAATACAGCGCAATAATTGGTATATAGGAACCTCGACCAAATTCTGACCGTAAACTATATAAATCAACAATTTCCTTAGATTTAGACAAGAAACTAATGATTGAACTTATTAAATCATAAGAAGATAATAGAAATGCTGTTATAACAATTGATTCCTTAATATTTTTTTGGCTTGCAAGATAAATTCTCTTTATTTGACAGAATATACCCAAACTGCCAAAAAAATAGAGGTAATAAGTAATAAATAAAAGTGCTTTACAAAAATTAAATACTGTATTTTCGTTAATTATTACATTCACAATACCTATAAACAGCCCCACTATTAATAAAAGTAAAATAATATTTCGCTCCTGGAATTGAAATAGGTAGTCTCCTCCACGAACTAAAAACATAGTATAGTAGAATAAATAGTAATAAAAAAAGATTTGTTTCTTTAGAAAAAAAGTTCTGAGCTCGATAAGATTAAAATTAAAAATCCAATTATATTTACTAAAGTTAATAACCATAAAAAAACTATCCCTTTCGTCTAATATAATCTAGTATCGAATATTCAATGGTAGATAAAAAAACATGAATAGTCTTAGGAAAAATTTTTTTAAAAAAAGCTAATATTTTTGATACGTCACATTATAGTAATAACGAGCATTATATAGTAAAAACTATCTGTTCTTTTTTTCTTTTTTTATATCTCTCATTTATAGAAGTTGAATGATTGTGGTAATATTTCGCTTCAGTCAAAAATACCTATTTTTTTTATTTGCTTTTTTTGTAACTTTTTAGCTAATATTCTCTCTTCACAAAAAAAGAAATACAGATTCATCAAAATAACCAACATCATGAAAAATCAGACAGTCTTACAGCAAAAAAACGATCCTTTAACAAGATCTACATCTATTATGGATGATTTAATCATTCGCAAATTGATATCTTCTTTTTTTCTTCGCAATTTTCTGGTTAAAAACAGACAATCAAGTAAGTCATCGTAATAAGAATTTTCATGCCAAACAATTGGCAAATCTATCTCCTTCATGGCATTATATTCTATACCTGATAGAAGTGCATATGAACTATTTTTATACAAATTTTGTGCAATCATCAAGGAATCTTTTTCATCAATATCAACGTCTGGATTTGAAATGAAAAGAATATCAACTCCCATATTATAAGCTATTCGTGCTGCAACATTATTCCCAACAGAATATCCACCATTTCTTTGTGTTTGATAAACTGAAATTTTCTCTCCCTCAAGTCTTTTTAAATACTGGTATGAATCATCTGTTGATGAATTATCCACTATTATCACAGATTGAATATGCTGAAATGTTGCAACTTTCTGTGCTAAACTCGCAGTATCTTCCCAAGTATTATAATTTAATATCGCATAAGCAGCTTTAATTTCTTTCCCCATTTAACATCCTATCATTTTTATAATTTTAGCTGGTACTCCAGCAACAATAACGTTATCTGGAAAGTTTTTCGTAATTACAGAATTTGCAGCTACAACACAACCTGAACCGATGCTGGATCCATCCAAAAAAACAGCTCCAGCACCAATCCAACAATTATGTCCTACTGATATTCCCTTTCGAGATACACCTTGTTCAACAATAAGTTTATTTAAATCACTATAATTATGATTTTCAGCATGAAAACGAACATTCTGACCTGCGATAACATTATCACCAATTGTGATACCTCCAGCAGAACCAAATAAACTATATTCTGAAAAAGATGAGTTCTTGCCAACTTTCAAGCCAATCCCCATATTTTTTATAGATCCTGTTCCAATAATTTGAGAATAATCTCCAATCTTCACATTATCTGCAAAATGGATTCCTTCTTTCGACAGTGCATCTATAGACACCTTTTTACCAATTCGAACATTTTTCCCAACAAATAATTTACGCTTTGCTAAGATAGAAACTCCTTGTCCAATGAATAAACGCTTCCCCTTTTGACCAAATCCGATTCCACGTACAAATCCACGAAAGAGTCCAAAACCATAGTTCATACCTCTTTGTAGTATATACGATAAGGGTACATCAGGGTGAATGTCTACTGCTTTTCCAGTAATCTTTTTTATTAAGCTCTCAACTATCATTTATCACTCTTTCATAATACTGAATCACTTCTTTCGAGTGTTCATCTATAGTTTTTAATTTTTGTATTTTTCTATATCATTTTCTATAACTTTAACTACTAAGTCATTCTGATTTTTAAAAACATGTGTTTCTGGAAGTAAGTCTTTTGATCCAACATTTTCACTCACAAAAAAACATTTACCCCATAGGATAATGCTTCTACTGTTATCAATCCAAATGTCTCCTTCCACTTACTTGGAACAATAAGAATATCAATATTTTCATAGACACTATCAATCGTTTCCTTGGTAAAATATCCTTTTTGTTCAATGAATGAAGGACATTCTTCATTTGGAAAGTGACCATAAGTTGCTACTTCATATAACTCTAGGTCTAAAGTTTTAGCAAACTCAATAAAATCAAAAATATCCTTTATATTCTTCATCCGGACCAATATAAGCGACTCGAATTTTTATCATTTGTAGTTGTTAATCTCTGATGATGTTTAATTGAACTATTCGTTATAGATAATACTGTACTTTTGGTTGGTTTAATTTCATTTTGCTCATATACATTCTTTGCTAGACTACTATTAAACAAATAACCATCTATCAAATGGAACATCTCATTATAATAGTGTCGAAGCTCACTATAATCTTGCTCCTCAATAACATCTCGAATAACTAAATTCTTTTTTTAGATTTTGGATTTTTTTCCCTAATAGTTTCAAAAAGTTTACGAATAGTAGGATAAAATGAAACCTGAAAAAAAGTCTTAGTTTTTTTACACTTAAAAGCATTGGAAGACATAATATTCCATGTTAAGTTTGTATTTTTTTATCACTATAATCCACCCCATTAAAATAGAAATGAGGTACGGGTGCTAATCCATAATAATCATGACTCGTAAAAATCACTTTAATATTCAAGTTTTTAGCAATTTCGAGGAATTCTTTATGCAATCCTATAAACGAATGAATATGTATAATGTCAGGTTGTACTTCTTCTAAAAAAGTACGATAAACATTTTTATCACAAGATGTCAGGAAAGCAGTTGGATTGGATATCCCTCCAAATAAAGCTAGAGGTAAGCTATTAAGCAGTTCATAACACTCAAACTGTCTTGATGATACCTTCTTTATTCCTACTTTTTTTGAAAGCAACCTAATATTTCCAGGATATAGGGCAGCTACTTGATAACCTTGAGCAATTTGCTCTAGCATTAAATCCTCAGCATATTTAACCAAACCACCTGTTCGCTGGGGTTGAAATCCTAAAGTATAATGTAATATTTTCATATTTTAAATAAATTCTCATAGTCTGTAACAATCTTTTCCCAAGTGAAAGCATTCGCAATTCTCTGATTTGATTGTCTATCTAACTCATCAATCATCTTTTCATCAAATTGTTCAACTTCCTCAATCACTTGTGATAGTTCGTCTTTTTTCCAATAGATGGCACTTTGCTCCCCAACTTCGCGGTTAAAACCAACATCAAGTAGTAGGTTCAACTTTGTTGACTCCAAAGCTTCAAGTAACGAAGGATTGGTTCCTCCAACTTCATGTCCATGGAAGTAAGCAAAGGCGTTTTCTCGAATATACTTCAGAAGTTCTTGATCGTAGACTGTTCCAACAAATTTCACTCGTGGATCTTTATCAAAGCTAGTACTTGCTAATAGCTGATTATAAAATTTATTCTGTTCTACATTTGTGATTAAGACAAAGTCCTTCTTAGAGTTAGACGCCAAAAAACCACGTATCATAGACTCATAGTTATTCTCTGGAACAAAACGCCCTACAACTAGGTAATACTCGTTTTCAGAAACATTTTTCTCCTTGAACCAAGCACGCACTTTTTCATCACTGCTATTTAATGTGGAGCGTGTTGTATCTGTCCCATAAGCGATATAGGTTGTCTTAGGTTGGTACTGTTTATAATCTTCTTGAATATACTTTTCAATATTCTTACTATCACACACTAAAAGATCTGCATGTTTGACCATAAGACCTTCAGAAATTTTCCAATAACGACGAACCGGGGCGCTCCACTTAGCACGCAACCACTCATGACCATCCGGATTAACCAGAAGAGTCCCACCTATTGCTTGAATTTTTTTCTTGATTCCATGGATAAAAGGTCCAATGCGACAAGCTAAAATATAGAAGATAGGAGCTTCATCCTTATTTGCTTTAGCAATTTCGATCGCTCTGTTAATTGCAGCAATATCATAAGCTATAGCTCGCGCTGGACCAATATTAGGTACATCGACGTTATAACAGATAGCACCGTTATGTTCAAAAACATCCTCAGTAATCCCTGACTTTGCAGAGTTTTCACGCATACAAGCCACATAGTATTGGATATTCTTATCTTGTTGAAAGGCTGTTAATTTTTCAACAAAGGTTTCAAAGCCCCCATATTTAGCAGGAATCCCTTTTGACCCTACGATATAGACAGTTTTTTTCATGTTACTCCTAATTTATAGATAGAGAGAGCAATGAGACTTACTTCGCTCCATCTCTCATCAATACAACTTTTACAGTTTTTAGCAATATTTCAAAATCTTTCCAGATGGTCCAATCATCGATATAAGCCACATCCAGTTTCACGACTTCATCGAAGTTTGTAATTTCACTTCGACCACTAATTTGCCACAAACCTGTAATACCAGGTTTAAAGCTTAGACGACGTTTTTGTTCAGGTGTGTATTTTTCGTACTCATCTACAGTTGGTGGGCGTGTACCGACTAGACTCATGTCTCCAATCAAAACATTCCAGAATTGTGGTAATTCATCCAAGCTAGTTTTTCGGATAAACTGTCCAATCTTAGTCACTCGAGGATCGTTATCGATCTTAAACATACCACCTTGCATCGTATTTTGATCCATCAACTGTTCCTTGATCGCTTCAGCGTCGACTCGCATCGAGCGGAATTTATAAAAGGTAAAGTGACGACCATTTTTTCCGACACGAGTTTGTGAAAAGATTGCAGGTCCACCATCTTTTCGAATCATAGGTACTAAAAATAGACTCGCAATTCCACAAAGGAGCAATCCAACAACGGCTCCACAAATATCGAGGATACGTTTGGCAATGACATGACTCGGCTTGTAAAAATTTGTAGAAAATGTTACTACATTCAAACCTGCCATTTCGTGAATCTGTTTATTGCGGCCTAAGTTTTTATCGAAAGCATTGAGATTAACTGTTACAGCGATTCCCATTGTTTCAAACTGAGAAATAAGAGCTCCAATATCATAGTCCTCACTTGGAAGATTGACAAAAACTTCATCCACTACTTCATGCGTTGCATAAGTTAGTAATTGCTCCCTTGGTACAACAAGAACCTTTTCATGAGTGAACTCTGGAATGTCTAAAACGCTTACTGCAACTAATTTCCCTTGAACATCATTAGCTGTTAATAATCGATCCAATACTTTTTCGGTACGTGACATCGCCGTAATCAATAAAATATTACGACTTCCCTTCAAATTATGTTTGAAGATTCTCCAATATCTCTTCACAAAGAAACTGAGTAGATAATTCAAAACACTGTACAAGGAAAGCAAGTATACCATCCCTCGCCTTGAAATTACAAACTTTTCCTTCAAGAAAAAACTTGAAAAACTAATCAGCAGAGCATAAAAGATAATATATTTAATTGTTTCTACTAACTCCACATACTGACCACGTTTAAAAAAATCCTTACCGTATCCACTGATGTAGAAGGCAACAAAGTGAAGAAAAAACAGGACGAATACTGTATTTGGAACAATATCAGTTTCTGAAATTGCAATCAGTATATAAGCTAACAAACTAACAAGTATACTCTGTAAGCATGCCAGAGTTACATTATAGAACCCTCTTCCCTCCATGCTGAACTCCCTAACTCCCTTTTATTTTTTCCCGTAGGAACCATAATGACCATATTTTTCACGTTGAACATCAAATTTATTTAGAATCACTCCTAAAAACGGTGTCCCTGTGTGTTCCAACTGACTTTTAGCTTTTTGGACGTCTCTTCGTTTTGCCACACCAGCTTCTACAATTAAAATGGATGCATCACATTTTTGAACGATAATGGCTGCATCGATTACGACTCCTATCGGTGCCGTATCAACGATGATATAATCAAAATATTTGCGTAAGGTTTCAATCATAACCCCAAAGTTTTCACTTTGCAAAAGAGCTGTTGGATTTGGAGAAACTGCTCCTGATTGGATGACAAATAAATTTTCAACATTTGTTTCACAGAGACCATGTGACAAATCTTGGGTCCCAGCTAGATAATCCGTTAACCCTGTAATTTTTTCTCTCGACTTGAATATCCCAGGCATAACTGAGTTTCGAATATCTGCATCGATTAATAGAGTCTTATATCCTGCATGCGCAAAAGCCCAAGCAACATTAGTAGCTGTTGTAGACTTTCCTTCACTCGGGTCGACCGATGTAACGGCAATAACCTTTAAGTTATTCCCACTCAATTGTATATTTGTACGTAAAGCATTGTAATACTCTTCTACTTTTGTTACAAATTCAAGCTTTTGTTGCGCTAATTCTAACTTTGCCATAAGTTCTCCCTTACTTTAATTTATCTAGATTTGGAACAACTCCAAGGAGTGAGATTTTCATAACATCTTCGATGTCTTCTGGACGTTTAACACGGTCATCTAATAGTTCAACTAATAGAACCACGACAATCACTAGTCCTGCCCCAGCACCAACACCCATCATTGTATTGCGACGGATATTTGGTGATGATGGTCCAGTAGCTGGACGGGCTTCTTCAAGAGTCGTTACATCTGAGACTCGAGTAACTGCGATGATTTTCTGTGCTGCAACTTCTCGCAGTGCATTTGCAATACGACTTGCTTCATCGGGTTTGTGGTCACTGACTGAAATTGATACAATACGTGTATCTGCAGGAACTGTTACCTGAACCTTCTTAGACAATGTTTTTGCATTGATGGCCAATCCAAGATCAGAAACCACCTTCTCTAGGACATCTTGGGACAGAATAATTTCACGATAGTCCTTAACCAAGTATGCTCCCGCTTGTAGATCCTGATTTGTCAAACCTGGCTTGTCATCATGGTTTCGATTAACCACATAGATTCGCGTCGTACTTCTATATTCAGGTTCTACCAAAAAACTACTATAAGCATAGGAAGCAGCTCCTGCTACGATAGCTACAAGAAGGATTAGTAGCTTCTTTGCCCATAAGGCCTTTAACAACTGAATAACGTTGATTTCAATAGTATCTTGTTCTTTCATTTTTACTCCTATATTATTTGATCTTTAATGACTTTGTCGGGATTTTCTACAAAGAGTTCCCGAGCCTTATCTTGGCCATACTTTTTGCTCACGATCTCGTAAGCCTCTCGCATATAAGGTGAACGACTATCTAGATTATGCATATCACTAGCAACTATATGGACCAAATCCCTCTCCAAGAAATAGCGAGCACGCTTTTTCATAAATTTATAAGTATCACCAAACAATTTTGGTTTGAGGATACTTGAACTGTTGACCTGTGTGTAGCATCCCATGTTGATGAGGTCTCGCACTCTTTTTTCATTATTTTCCAAAGCATCGTAACGTTCTATATGGGCAATGACAGGGGTTATCCCCAACATCAAAACATTGGTCAATGCGCTATGGATTTCACGATAAGGGGTATTCATGCTGAATTCTATCAGGGCGTAACGGGTTCCATTTAGTTGAGGAATCTGTTGATTCTCTAATCTGTTTAAGCATCACTACTGTAATAGATCTCTGCTCCGTACAAGATGGTGAAGTCGGGAGCAATCTCTTTAGCCAACTCCTTGACAACTTTAAAATTTCTTGCAATGTCCTCCTCTGGTGTTTCAAACATCCCCTTCCGACGGTGGGAGGTCGAAACGATAGTACGAACTCCTTGAGCATAAGCTTCCTTTAAAAGGGCTATACTCTCTGACTGATCTCTAGGACCATCGTCTACATCAAAAACTATGTGTGAATGGATATCAATCATCTTATTTTCCTTCCATGATATCTTTGATTTCTGCTTTGAGTGCCTCTAAGCTATTTGGATCCACCTCTAACATATAAAGGCTACTATCAGGCATAGCATAGGAAGGAAGATCCATTCGACCAGTTCCCTTTAGATCTCGAGTGATGACAGTATATTTTCCTCCACTTGCTAGTTGGGCATTTACTAAGCTAACCATGGTTTCAGGAGGCATATTGGTTTGTACAGAATCTTGCAGACTTTGCATAATACCATCAAAATTCTTTAAGGCTTCTGCTGAAGTTAGTTTTTGAATAATAGCAGCAATGACTTTTTGTTGATTACGCCCACGATCTCCATCACCATTGGTTAAGGAGTAACGTTCACGAACAAAACCTAGAGCCTGCTCAGAGTTAAGATGAACATTTCCAACAGGGAAGTGATAGTTCCCATGAAGAGATGTGAAGTCTTGATCATTATAAACATCGACACCACCTAAGAGATCAATTAATTTCAAGAAGGAAGTGAAGTTAAGTCGTGCATAGTAATTTAGATCAATTCCATAGAGATTTTCTAGGGTATGAATGGAAGCATCCACACCATAAATACCCGCATGGGTCAATTTATCATTTTGGTTATTTCCGCCATCAGCTATGGGCACATAAGCATCACGAGGTGTCGTTGTCAAGAGAATTTTCTTGGTCTCTTGATTGACCGTCATGATGATATTGACATCCGAACGAGAAACGGAGCTAATCGGTCCATATGTGTCAATCCCACTGATATAGATATTAAAAGCCTTATTTTGAGAAACCTTAGGTGCCTCAACAGTTTTGGTTAGTTCTTTGGTATAAATCTTCTTGATTTTTTTGGCGTGATCTGGATACTCTTGCTCGATCAGATTTTCAAAGACACTGTTCAAAACAATTGCCTTGGTCTCTCCAGCTAAGAGACTCTTATAAGCCGCAAGATAGGAAGAACTGTCTTCAACCGTTAAGTCTTTACTCTGACTTGCCTTAATATCATCGAGCAGTTTTTTGATATTCTCTGCATCTGTTTTAGTTGGGGCTGTCACACTGGATAATTCTGAGACATTCCCAATCTCGCTATCCGCCAAAACTGCAACACTGATAGAGTAGCTAGAGTAGTTAGATGTCGCATTGAGTTGATTTGCTAAGCTAATGAATTTATGGACTCCAATCAAAGAAACGGAATTCACAATGACCAGCACCACAAGTAAAATCATGGTGAAAATCTTAGCTTTTCTCTTTAGAATCAAAAACAGGGCAATTAGCACAAATAGGGCCATAATGATTGCTATAAGGACATTGACATAGCTAATCGCTAAAATATGATACTTAAATATTAAAAACAGCAAAAACAAGCGAGCATTGCATATACAAACAACAGAATAATATTGAAACTTTGTTGAAACTTGCTCGTCTTACTTTCTTTTAAACGTCTCCCCACCTTACACCTCTAGATAGTATTTTTTTATTTTTTTATTATATCATAAACCATTCTTCAATGCTATTTACACCTGTAAAAATAAGCGTTTTCCTATTCAAATGACACTTTTCTGGAACAATTATTGATTATTCCATGTATCAAAAGTACACAAGAAAACAAAAAAACGCATCATATCAGATATGCCATCATATTGATACAATGCGTTTTTTGATAAAAGATCTACTAAATGTTCTTCTCTAACAGAGTTTTTGTTCAGCTCTATTCTACATTATTTAATGTGCTTTTCAAAGTCTTTTTGACTCTTTTCGACTGAGTTTTTACGTTCTTGTTCCCATTTAGCTTTCGCTTCATCAAATTGAGCAGTTGTTACTACCTCTGTTTGCAGTCTCATGTACTTGTAGTTACTTCCAGTACCTTTGATTCCGACAAGTGAGTAGGCTCGTGTAAATGGTGTCACACGTGTCACTGAAGCCCCACCACCGTTTGAATTTACAGGGAGCAATAGCGAACTATCAATCAGCCAAGCTTGTGCGTCTGCATAGTTTTCATAGCGTTTGGCTACGTCTGTATTTTCTGCATCTGCCGCTTTCAATTTTTGAGTATATTGGTCCAAACCTAGACTAGTAATCTTGTTTGCATCCTTGCTTGGATCAAGCCCTAAAATCTTGAGATAAAATCCATCCTCAGCGTTGAAAGGATTGAGATAAGTTGATGGATCTTGGTAGTCTGCAGACCAACCATCCAAGTTCAAATCATAGTCATGATCAGCTGTGGTTGGTGCTTGGAATGTCGCATTGGCATAGTCTTCTGTTGAAATTTGAACTACATCAATCACTACATTTTCTGCCCCAAGAGTTGATTCGACAGATTGTTTAAGCGAATTAATCTTTGGAAGTAAGGTTTTGTTAACTTGATCTACAGGCAAGTCCAAATGAATTGGGAAGCTCACACCTTGAGCTTCTAACTCTTTCTTAGCCTCAGCAAATTGAGCTTGTGCTTTTTCTTTGTTGAAGTATCCATCTTGAGCATCTTCAAGATTCATATTTGACCACTGAGTACCGTAGTTTACTAACTTAGATGAAACTGTCTCACCAAAGGTCTTATCTCCAACTTGTACGAAAGTTGGTGGTACAAGCGTGTTACGAAGAGTATTTATAGCAGCTTCTTCTCCATTAGACTGAGCTGAGTAGGCTGTACGGTCAATTGCAAAGTTGATGGCTTGACGGAAGTTTTTATTTAAAATCGCAGCTTGAGTTGCTTGTTTTTGATCATCGCTAGTCTTAGCTGTATGATTGTATGCTTGACGGTTAACGTTAAAATTATAGTACCAAGATGTTGCATCTTGCAAGCTATAAACGATATTGTCCTTGTATTTTTCCTTTGTCTTAGCGAAGTTTGAACTATTTGGGTAGACACCAGCAGACGAGTAGGCTCCGCTTTCGAAATTACGGATTGTCATATCTTGGTCAGAACCATCAACATAAGCCAATTTAACTCTTTCAATCGTTACTTTATCTTGATCGTAGTAATGAGGATTCTTCTTGTACTCAAGTGATGATTTTGATGTAAATTCTTTTAACAAATAAGGACCGCTATAGAGAATACTATCTGCTTTCAACTCTCCAAATTCTTTTCCTTTAGAAGTCAAGAATTCTTCATTAACAGGAAACAAGATACTGTTAGTTGTCTTAGAGTTCCAGAATGGCTCTGGTCGTGTCAAGGTATATTGGACAGTATAGTCATCCAAGGCTTTGACACCAACATTTGAAAAGTCAGAATTTGCACCTGTCACATAATCATCCAAACCCTTGATTGAGTTTGAATCAAATCGAGTGCTTGACTCTTGTTGTCAGCTGCATATTTGATACCTGTAACGAAATCTTGTGCTTTAATTGGGGCATACTCCTCCCCATCAGCAGTGAACCATTTAGCATCCTGGCGAAGCTTGTAGGTATAGGTCAAACCATCCTTAGAAACACTCCAGTCTTCTGCAAGAGCAGGAATGAGGTTTCCATAATTATCATTTTCAAGCAAACCATCTACAAGGTTAGTAATAACATTAGTATTGTCACCAGAGTAGTCCAAAAGGTAGTTGAAGGTTGTCGGGTCAGCACCAAAGGTAGACGAGTAGGTTTTAGCATCTGATGCTGATTTCCCGCATGCCGCCAATAAGACCGCCGTGGCAAGTGTCAACCCCGCTCCAATCAAACGTTTTTTAAGCTTCATGTTTCATTTCTCCTTTTATGTTAGCTTTTATAACATATTGCTATTTTATCAAATTTTGACCTAAAAGTAAAGTTATATCCTTATACTCTTCGAAAATCAAATTCAAACTGCGTCAACGTCGCCTTGCCGTACTCAAGTACAGCCTGCGGCTAGTTTCCTAGTTTGCTCTTTGATTTTCATTGAGTATTAATTGTTCGTTCGTCAATAAAAAGAGAAAAGAAAGAAATCCCGCTTTAAAACAGGATTTCTTTATTCATTACAAAAGACTATTTAACGTGATTTGCTAGTTCTTTTTGGTATTTGGCATTTGTTTCAATTTTCTCTTTTTGCCATTTCTTGAGAGCTTCTTCGTATTCTTTAGCTGTTACAATATCGTTTTGCAATTCTAAACCTTTAAATACAAACGGATCTCCCTTGATACCAACTTGAGAGTAAGCTTTTGTGAATGGCACTGTACGGCTAACTGTCGGAGAACCACCTGAAGAAGCTACAGGGATAAGGAGAGAGCTATCTGAAACCCAAGCTTGTGCTTTGGCATATTTCATAGCGTTTGTTAAGATCGCTTGTTTCTGACGCTGCATCATCCAAGAGTTTCTTGTACTCATCAAGTCCAACTTGAGCCATGACTTCTGGATCTTTACCTTTTGTGATACCCAAGTGTTTAAGAGCAGAACCCTTCTTAGCATCTAAGATATTGAGGTAGGTTGCTGGGTCTTGATAGTCTGGTCCCCATCCAGTTCCGTTCAAGTCATAGTCTTTTTGAGAAGGCACTTTGGCTTGAGATGTGATACTCATTTTCTCATTGTCAGTCATTTGAAGTACATCAATAACAACATTTTCACTTCCAAGTGCTGCTTCGACAGACTGTTTAAGAGAGTTGGTTTGCTGTACAGCAATGACATCTGTCTGCTCAACTGGAATATCCAAATGGATTGGGAAGGTTACACCTTTAGCTTGCAATTCTGATTTTGCTTTTTCAAAGGCAGCTTTTGCTTTTGTCGGATTGTAAAGGGTATCTTTACCATCTGTCAAAGCTACATCCTTCCACTGGTCTCCGTATGTTACCAATTGTTCTTGAGCCAATTCACCGAAGGTCTTTTCACCAACTTGGACATAGTCATAAGGCACAAGACTGGTACGGATAATCTTGTCTGCACCTTCTTCGCCATTCATCTGCGCAGAGTAAGCATGACGGTCAAGAGCGAAGTTGATGGCTTGACGGAAGTTTTTATTGAGAAGCGCTTCTTTAGTTGATGTTTTTTGGGCATCATCTGTCTTGGCTGTTTTATTGTAAGACTGACGATTTACGTTGAAAGTAAAGTAATAGCTAGTTGCTTCTTGAGGGCTATAGACAATCTTATCGCCGTATTCTTTCTTAGTTGAATCAAAGCTTGAACTAGTTGGGAAGAGGCGAGCTGTCGTATATGAGCCTGACGCAAAGCTACGAATCAATGATTCTTGGTCAGAACCATCGTAGAAGGTAAGCTTGACGTGGTCAATTTTAACATTGTCTTTGTCCCAATAATTTGGGTTCTTTTCGTACTCGATCACGGATTTGAAGTGAAGTTCTTCAAAATATATGGACCATTGTAGAGAATACCTGAAGGAGCTGCCGCACCGTAATCTTTCCCTTGAGAATTTAAGAATTCTTCATTAACGGGGAGCATAGTTGCTGTTGTCACCTTAGAATTCCAGAAGCTTTCTGGTTGGTTCAAGGTGTATTGAACAGTGTAGTCGTCAATTGCTTTAACTCCAACTGTTGAGAAGTCATTGCTTTCACCACTGACGTATTCTGCCAAACCTTTGATAGAATCTTGGATAAGAGTTAGGCCATCTGACTTACCATCTGCAGCATGCTTCAAACCTGTCACAAAGTCTTGGGCCTTGACTTCAGCATACTCTTCTCCTTCTGAAGTATACCATTTGACACCTTTACGTAGCTTGTAGGTGTAGGTCAAACCGTCCTGTGAAACAGACCAGTCTTCAGCAAGCGATGGAATCAAGTTCCCATATTTGTCATTTTCCAAGAGTCCATCGACCAAGTTAGCAATGACGTCTGATGTTGAACTTTTACTAGTAACGCTATAGTCCAATGTTGTTGGATCAATGGCATATACGTATGAAAATGTTGTTGGAGCATCTGCTTTTTTCTCAGTCTTGCCACAAGCTGCCAAAAGAAGAGCTGCGCTCATCGTTATCCCTGCTACTGCGAGCCACTTTTTCGATTTCATTGGTATTCTCCTTTAAAATACTATTTTCACCATTATACCCTATTTTTTTATAAAAAGCAAGGGTTTTCAGGTGATTTTTTTAGAAAAATTCAAACTAATATTTATTAAAGAAGTTTTTACACTTATTTTTAGAAAAAAACTCAAGCATCTTAGATACTTGAGTCAGAACGAAGACAAACGCCAAAAAAATGACGTTTGTCTTTTTTTCTGTTTTTCAAAAAAATAGTTTATCTCATCATCTACTAATCTATCCAAAAAAATCTGAATTTGAGCAAAATAAAAAGGGATATTCCCTATCCATTTCACTAATTTTTTTGATATTTAAACACGCCAAAAGTAAGCCCAACCTGATCCTCCATTTTGGACTTTCCTTTCTCTCTAGTGTATCTCAAATTATGGTATTCCTTAGCCGTTCCAAAGAGCCGTTCAATTGTTTCTTTGCGCTTCTTATAGAGCTCTTTCATTTCTCTTTGGTGACGAATCTCCTCACAAAAATTCAAGGGCATCTTTCCAGACATGTCTCGTTACTACTTTTTTTGAAAAATTCTTGCTTTGGGTACAAATGGATAATAAAGGACAGGAAACACATACTTTAGGATTACTCTTATACTCACGGTAGCCTTCTCGAGTGGTTGTGCGATAGCTTAATACTTGATTCTCTGGACAAACATAATGATCATAACTTGCATCATAAACAAAAATTACTAGTACTTTTAAGTTCCCCTTTACTCCCTTTGGACGAGTATAAGGAAAAAAACAGGAATGATATTTCGCTCTAATAAATAATGGGCAATAGCTGGGGTCTTGTAACCTGAATCCGCAATAATATAGTGGGGCGAGAATGGCTCTAACTTTGAAAAATAGGGCAGGGAAAAGCCTGACTATCATGAACATTTCCTGCCTCAACCGTATAAGCCAAAGTACCAACCATGCTTATCACAAGCAACTTGAGCAGAATAGGCAAATACTTCCTTATGTTCGCCCTTGTGAAACCAACCACACTCGGGATCTGTCGTTGAGATTTTTCTTTTCCTTAGCCTCACTTTCTTTTGCGGGCTTTAAGGACTTTTTTCGTGTTTTTTTCCTATCTAAATCAATCTCAACTGCCAATTGTTCACTCATAAATTTAGCTTGTTGGTCTACCATTTCCTTACGATACTTGTGACTATTAGCCGCCGCTTTGATATGGGTACCATCCACAAATATTTCAGAAGGATCAATTAAGCCAGCATATAAAAGCTTGGCTGAGAACTTGGGAAAAAAATCTCAGAAATGAGTTCTTTATCTTGAAAAACGACGGCTGTAATTCTTTCCATAGGTAGTAAAATGAGGGACCTTATCATCTAAAGTTAGTCCAAGAAACCAACGATAAGTACATTTACTTCAATATCTTTCATGGTTTGGCGCATGGAACGAATGCCATAAAAACATTTCATCAAAGGAATTTTTGACTAGCATGACGGGATCAAGACTAGGACGACCATTATCTGGACTATAGGTATCTTCTACCAAGTCATAGATAAAGTCAAAATCAACCTTTGAATCTACTTGTCGAAGAAAGTGATCTTTTGGGACCAATTCGTCTATTGTATAGAAACCATATTGCTTACGGTTATAATCAGGTTTTTCTTTGTGAAACATAGGGATTACCTCACAACTCTTCTTACCTCTATTATACGACTTTACACAAAGAAAAGCCCTTAGAAACTTGGGTTCTAAGGACTTTGTCTTCAATCTGACTCAAGCATCTTAGATACTTGAGTTTCTGGTTTTAATCAGCTAATTCGACACAGAAGGCATCCCATGGAGCCAAGGTCTGTGTAGCTAAAACTTTTTCTACTGAGGTATTTTCAATCAAGTTAGACTTAACTGACTCTTCTACTGCAAACTCTTGCTTTTGGTTGGACAAATTGGCCACAACTAGGAAACGACGGTCTCCATCCTTACGGATATAAGCAAAGACTTTTTCAGCCGTATCAAGAAGTTCAAAGTCAGCACGAATCAACCAGCTATTTTCCTTACGAATTTCTACCAATTTTTGATAAGTGTAAAAGATTGATTCTGGATTTGCTAAAGCTTCTTCTACATTTATCTTCGCATAGTTTGGATTGACTGCAAGCCAAGGTTGACCATCTGAGAAACCAGCATTTTTTGTCCCATTCCACTGCATTGGGGTACGGGCATTGTCTCGTCCAATCACACGAATGCTATCCATGATTGCTTCCATTGGAACACCTTTTTCAAGAGCTTCACGCGCATAGTTGAGGGATTCAATATCCTCTACTTGATCCAAGCTTTCAAACGGGAAATTGGTCATCCCGATTTCTTCCCCTTGGTAGATATAAGGCGTCCCTCTCATGAGATGAAGTAAGATTGCATACGCTTTGGCAGATTTTTCACGGTAGTCTTGGTCATTTCCCCAGATAGAGACAATACGAGGGAGGTCATGGTTGTTCCAGAAGAGGGAATTCCAGCCATCCTCAACTCCCAACTCTGTCTGCCATTTGTTGAAAATCTCTTTTAACTTCCCAACATTTAGCTCTTTTTGGTACTGCCACTTAGGTTGCCCTTCCTGATACTGAAGACAGATATGTTCAAACTGGAAGACCATAGACAGTTCTTGTCCTTTAGGATCTGAATAGAGTTTAGCGATCTCTGGTGTTGCTCCCCAAGTTTCCCCTACTGTCAAGAGCTCTTTATCGCCGAAAGTAGCTTGATTCATTTCCTTGAGATAAGGGTGCAACATGGGACCATTATTTACAACTTTCTTATCCGGAATCTTTCCGATCATATCGATTACGTCCATACGGAAACCACCGATTCCCCTATCAATCCAGAAGTTCATCATCTCATAGATTTTTTGGCGTAGTTCTTCATTTTCCCAGTTAAGGTCTGGTTGCTTCTTACTGAAAAAATGGAGATAGTATTGACCAGACTTTTCATCGTATTGCCAGGCAGAACCACTAAAAATAGACTCAAGTTCGTTAGGTTCATCCCGCCAGATATAGTAGTCTCGCTCAGGACTATCAGGATTTTCACAAGCTTCGATAAACCAAGCGTGCTCATCTGATGTATGATTGACCACCAAATCCATAATGATTCGGATATCTCGTTTTTTAGCCTCAGCAATCAGCTCATCCATATCTTCCATGGTTCCAAAGATAGCCGCAATATCTTGATAATTGGCAATATCATAACCATTATCGTCCATAGGACTGTCATAAACAGGAGAAAGCCAGATTGCTGTAATCCCTAGTTTAGCTAGATAGTCAAGCTTACTAATAATCCCAGGCAAGTCACCAATCCCATCTCCATTGCTATCCTTAAAACTTTTTGGATAAACTTGATAGACGACTGCGTTATGCCACCATTTTTCTTGCATCTTTTTACCTCTTTTAATATTCACTTTATTCCATCATAGACTTTTTATCATTTTTATGCAAGCGTTTGCTTCATCTTTTTTTCTCACTTTTGCGACTCTCTAGTTTCTAATCTTCCATTTTTTTTATATAATAGAGCTCAGAGGTAAAAAAATGAAAAAACAAGCTTTTAGTTCTGAACAATATTTGAATCTACAACGCGACCATATCTTGGAGCGCATCAACCAATTTGACGGCAAACTCTATTTAGAGTTTGGGGGTAAGATGTTGGAAGACTTCCACGCTGCTCGTGTCCTTCCTGGATATGAACCAGATAACAAAATCAAGCTCTTGCAAGAGTTGAAGGAGCAAGTTGAGGTTGTTATCGCTATTAACGCTAGCAATATCGAGCACTCAAAAGCTCGTGGCGACCTGGGCATTTCTTACGACCAAGAAGTGCTTCGTTTGATCGATAAATTCAATGAACTTGGTATCTTTGTTGGTTCAGTTGTCATTACTCAATATGCAGGCCAACCGGCAGCAGATGCCTTCCGTAATCAATTAGAGAAAAATGGAATCGACTCTTATCTTCACTACCCTATCAAGGGGTATCCGACAGATATGGATCACATCATTTCTCCTGAAGGTATGGGGAAAAACGACTATATCAAAACTAGTCGCAATTTGATTGTCGTGACTGCTCCTGGGCCTGGTTCAGGTAAGTTGGCAACTTGTATGTCTAACATGTACCACGACCAAATCAATGGTATCAAGTCTGGTTATGCCAAATTTGAAACCTTCCCAGTTTGGAATCTCCCACTTCATCATCCTGTCAACTTGGCTTATGAAGCTGCCACAGCAGACCTTGATGATGTCAATATGATTGACCCATTCCATCTCCAAACTTATGGAGAAACCACAGTCAACTACAACCGCGACATTGAAATTTCCCTGTCCTTAAACGCATGCTAGAACGTATCTTGGGTGAGTCTCCATATGCATCTCCAACTGACATGGGTGTCAATATGGTTGGTTTTGCAATCACTGATAACGACGCTGCCATTGAAGCATCTAAACAGGAAATTATCCGCCGCTATTACCAGACAGTTCTTGACTTCAAAGCTGAGAAGGTTGGAGAAACTGCTGTGAAGAAGATTGAGCTTCTCATGAATGATCTCGGTATCACACCAGCTGACCGTAAGGTTGCTGTTGCCGCACGTCAAAAAGCAGAAGAAACAGGCGGACCCGCTCTAGCACTTGAATTACCTTCTGGTGAAATCGTTACTGGTAAGAACTCAGAACTCTTTGGTCCAACAGCGGCTGCCTTGATCAATGCTATCAAAATGTCCGCTAACATTGATGCTGAAACAAAATTAATTGAACCAGAAGTGGTGAAACCAATCCAAGGTTTGAAATCAATCACTTGGGTAGTCGCAATCCACGTCTTCATTCTAACGAAATTCTCATTGCACTTGCTATCACAGCAATGCAGAATCCTGATGCAGATCGTGCCATGAAAGAACTCGGAAATCTCAAAGGAAGCGAAGCTCACTCTACGATTATCCTAACAGACGAAGACAAAAATGTTCTTCGCAAACTAGGTATCAACGTAACCTTTGATCCTTACTATCAATACGATCGTTTGTATCGCAAGTAAAAATACGAAACTCACTCCTCTTAGAGTTGGATCCTTATCATCCAGCTCTAAGAGTTTTTTTATAGCTTGCAAGTTTTCTACAAGCATATCTTTCAAAAAGAATTCTCATTTTAATAGAAACTGGGATACCATTTAATTTTTAGATTTATTTCTAATGAATCCTTAAAAGGAGTGATACTCAATGAAAATCAAAGAGCAAACTAGGAAACTAGCCGCAGGTTGCTCAAAGCACTGCTTTGAGGTTGTAGATGAAACTGACGAAGTCAGCTCAAAGCACTGTTTTGAAGTTGTGGATAGAACTGACGAAGTCAGTAACCATACCTACGGCAAGGCGACGTTGACGCGGTTTGAAGAGATTTTCGAAGAGTATGAATCAATCCTCTTCAATCTATGCTAGAACTACCTTCCATTTTCTCTACAATAAATAAGACTGACTGAGTCACTCTTATCTAGAACCTCAAAGCGATGCTTGGAGACATCTACACAAGAGAACAAATTTGGTCATTGATTTTCATTGAATATACAAAAAAGTGAACAAGATAGCATTCTGATTTCCAGAAAACTATTTAGTTCACTTTTGCTTATGATTTAATTTTTTAGCTTATTCTACTGTTACTGACTTAGCAAGGTTACGTGGCTTGTCCACATCGAGTCCACGATGTAGGGTTGCAAAGTAAGCGACTAATTGTGTTGGTACGACCATTGAGATTGGTGAGAGGTAAGGGTGGACGGTCGTAAGAACAATGTCGTCTGTATCTTTGGCAACATTTTCTTCTGCAATGGTGAGGACCTTAGCGCCACGTGCTGCCACTTCTTGGATATTTCCGCGAGTGTGGTTTGCAAGAACTGGGTCTGACAAGAGGGTCAAGACAGGTGTTCCTTCCTCAATCAAGGCAATAGTTCCGTGCTTGAGTTCTCCTGCCGCAAAACCTTCACACTGAATGTAAGAAATCTCTTTGAGTTTGAGACTTGCTTCCATGGCTACGTAGTAATCTTGACCGCGTCCGATGTAAAAGGCATTGCGTGTTGTTTCAAGAAGATCACGGACTTTTGCATCGATCGTTTCTTTCTCTGAAAGGGTTGATTCGATAGACTGAGCCACGATAGACAATTCATGAACTAAGTCAAAGGCTTTGGCTTTTTCGTTGCCATTTGCTTCACCGACTGCCTTTGCAAGGAAGGCAAGGGCTGCGATTTGCGCAGTATAAGCTTTGGTTGATGCTACGGCAATTTCAGGACCTGCATGAAGCAACATAGTATGGTTGGCTTCACGTGACAGAGTTGATCCTGAAACGTTTGTCACTGTCAAGCTTGGAATTCCCATTTCATTGGCCTTAACCAAAACCTGACGGCTATCAGCTGTTTCACCAGATTGGCTGATAAAGATGAAGAGTGGTTTCTTGCTGAGAAGTGGCATACCATATCCCCACTCAGAGGAGATACCAAGTTCAACTGGCGTATCTGTCAATTCTTCCAACATCTTCTTAGAAGCAAATCCTGCGTGGTAAGATGTTCCAGCAGCAAGAATGTAGATACGGTCTGCATCTTGAACAGCCTGGATGATAGCTGGGTCTACTACTACTTGACCAGCCTCATCTGTGTAGGCTTGGATGAGTTTACGCATAACAGTTGGTTGCTCATCGATTTCCTTGAGCATGTAGTAAGGGTAAGTTCCCTTACCGATATCTGACAAGTCAAGTTCAGCAGTGTAACTAGCACGCTCACGACTGTTACCATCATAGTCTTGCACTTCAACGCTATCAGCTTTTACGATAACCAACTCTTGGTCATGGATTTCCATGTATTGGTTGGTCTCACGAATCATAGCCATGGCATCTGAGCAGACCATGTTGTAGCCTTCACCAAGACCAATCAAAAGAGGTGATTTGTTCTTGGCCACGTAGATAACATCTGGATTTTCAGAGTCGATCAAGGCAAAGGCATAAGAACCACGGATGATGTGAAGGGCTTTTTTGAAGGCTTCAAGTACTGACAATCCGTCTTCTTCCGCAAATTTCCAATCAAGTGAACAGCGATTTCTGTATCTGTTTGCCCCTTAAAGTGATGACCTGCAAGGTATTCTTCCTTGATTTCAAGGTAGTTCTCAATCACACCGTTATGCACCAAGACAAAACGTCCTGTCTCAGAGCGGTGTGGGTGAGCATTGTCTTCTGTTGGTTTCCCGTGAGTCGCCCAACGAGTATGTCCGATACCAGTTGTTCCCTCAACACCAGCAGTTTTAGCAGATAATTCTGCGATACGACCAACCGCCTTCACTAAATGGTTTTCATCACCACCTAGGACAAAAATCCCCGCAGAATCATAACCACGGTATTCGAGCTTTTCAAGCCCTTGAATCAAAATATCAGTTGCATTTGTGTTTCCAACAACACCAACAATTCCACACATAGTATATACGACACAGGCTAACTGTGCTTTCCCCTTAAAATTGGTATAGTCTAATTCTTCTTTTATAGAATCAGCAAAAACAGTATATACTTGTTTCTTTTACTTGTCAAGAGTAAAAATTGGTATAGCGTGATTCTACTGATTCTTTATACTAAAAGTCTATCATATTTCACCTAAAGTAAGTATTAAAAAAGGGCTCTATCACCCTTAATAACTACTATTTTGTAGCAAGCTTGTCTGCCTCTACTACTTCTTGAAAGGTTTTTTGATAATTTACTTTAATCGTCATTGTCATGTGAGAGTCCTCGTTTCTTTTTGATGAACCCAGTATAAAATCCCTTCCTAAAACATAGCTTATATTTTCCTTAGAAAAAACTAAAAGTAACTTGTGACTCAATGAAAACGAAAGAGCAAACTAGAAAGCTAGTCACAGCTTTCTCAAAGCACTGCTTTCAGTTTACTAGATAGACTAAGACCTCGTTTGGAACGATGTTTAAGGTTATACATTCAATGAATAATTTATCAGAATCCCTTACCTGAGAATCCCCACACAAAAAGAGCGTTATCGCTCTTTTACTTAGTATTTAGGAGAAGGTGCTTGCTCCTGTTGAAACGTTTTTTGGTAATTTACTTTAATTGTCATTGTCATGTGAGAGTCCTCGTTTCTTTTTGATGACTCTAGTATAAGGGCCAAACCTGAAAGCTAGCTTAAGTTTTCCTTAGAGAAAGCTTATACTCAATGAAAATCAAAGAGCAAACTAGGAAACTAGCCGCAGGCTGCTCAAAACACCGTTTTGAGGTTGTGGATAGAACTGACGAAGTCAGTAACACATATACGGCAAGGCGACGTTGACGTGGTTTGAAGAGATTTTTGAAGAGTATTAATCTAAATGTTCTTTCTTTTCTAGATTTAGGGCAATCATATGCCACTCTGGATCCTCCTGCCAGTTAGGAAGGGTGCTGATATAGCTAGCCACCTTACGCGCTTCTTCAAGAATCGGAAAATCTTCGATAATATCAGCTACTTGAAACTCTGGTAGACCTGACTGTCTGGTTCCAAAAATCTCACCCGAACCACGCATTTTCAAATCTTCTTCTGCAAGGACAAATCCATTAGTCGTTTCCGTCATGATGCGCATGCGATCCTTTCCAGAGTCAGTCTTAGGATTGGCAACGAGAACTGCATAGGACTGCTTCTCCCCACGACCAACACGACCTCTGAGCTGATGAAGCTGACTAAGTCCGAAACGGTCAGCATCCATGATAATCATGACGGTCGCATTTGGCACATTGACCCCAACTTCTATAACCGTTGTCGAAACCAGAATATCAGTCTTTCTATCTTTGAACTCCTGCATAATCTGGTCTTTTTCATCACTCTTCATCTTACCGTGTAAGAGGGCAACTTTTGCTTTCCCTGCAAAACGAACCGTCAATTCTTCCGATAAAGCAATAGCATTTTTTAGGTCCAAGGCTTCAGATTCTTCAATCAAGGGCGAAATGACATAGGCTTGAGAACCTTTTTGAATTTCTCCTTCCAACCAAGTCAGAACCTGTGGTAATTGCTCATGCTTGATCCAGCGAGTTACGATTGGTTTGCGCCCAGCAGGCATCTGGTCAATAATGGAAACATCCATATCTCCAAAGGCGGTGATGGCTAAGGTTCGTGGAATCGGAGTCGCCGTCATCATGAGGACATCTGGATTTTCTCCTTTTTCACGTAAAATACGTCTTTGTCCCACACCAAAACGGTGTTGCTCGTCGATGATAATCAAACCGAGTTTAGCATAGTCTACCCCATCTTGAATCAGAGCATGAGTTCCGATAATCACATCGACCTCGCTCTTAGCAATGGTCTCTAAAACCGTACGTTTTTCTGCAACTTTCAATGAACCTGTTAGGAGTGCTAGTTTCAAATCAGGAAAGAGACTTTCTAGACTTTCAAAATGCTGCTCTGCGAGAATCTCTGTTGGAACCATGAGGGCAGCCTGATAACCAGCCGTTACGGTTGCGTACATCGCTAGACCTGCCACCACTGTTTTCCCACTACCAACATCCCCTTGCAAGAGTCGATTCATGTGATGGTCCGACTTCATATCGGTCAGGATTTCTTGCAGGCTCTTTTCTTGTGCTTGGGTCAAAGCAAAAGGCAAATTTTCTTTAACCGCAGTTAGTTTTTCCTGGGACCAATTCAGGACTAGACCACATCCATGAATCTTATTTCAGACTTGAGGGTCTGTAATTGCATTTGGAAATAAAAGAGCTCCTCAAATTTGATTCGACGGAGAGCCTGCTTGTATTCTGCCAAATCCTTAGGAAAATGCATGGCACGAACAGCCTGACAGCGAGACATGAGTTTGTATTTATCTAGCAAGGACTGAGGGAGATTTTCCTCTATCAAGAGATCTAGCCCCTGATCAAAGGCGGTTTTAATGACTTTAACAAGGCTTGCTTGACTAACTCCTTGTGCGAGACGATAGACAGGTTGAAGGTCGTCCTCCACTTGGGCTAAAATCTTCATCCCTGTGAGACTAGCCTTGGCGCGATCCCACTTTCCAAAAACGGCTAGAGTTGCTCCTAGCTCAATCTTGTCAGCCAGGTAGGGTTGGTTAAAGAAGTTAACTGCAAACACAACTTCTCCCTGCTTGAGACTAAAGCGTAAACGATTGCGCTTAAAACCATAATACTGAACACTAGCTGGCGTCACCACCTGACCAGATAGGACAGCCTTTTCACCATCTTCTAGTTCTAGCACCTGCTTGGTCTTAAAATCTTCATAACGGAAAGGAAAGTAGAGCAAGAGATCTTGCAGGTTTTCGATTCCTAGTTTGGCATATTTTTCGGCTGACTTTGGTCCCACACCAGGCAAGACATGCAAGGGTTGGTGTAAATTCATGCTCCTCTCCTTTCCTTCTGTTTCTTAATGATATTCTCTCGGAACTCGATCACTGAGGAGACAAACTACCTCATAATTAATAGTTCCACGGTAAACTGCTACATCTGTTGCAGTAATTTCTTGATCACCGTCTGCACCAATCAAGACAACCTTTGTCCCCAAAGGATACAGCTTAGGTAAACGAATGGTGATTTGGTCCATGGATACCCGCCCTACGATAGGGCACAATTGTCCATCCACCAGGACTGAGAAATTCTGCATATCTCGTGTCCAACCATCCGCATAACCGATTGGCAAAGTAGCAATGACTTGCTCACCGTCTGCTTGATAAGTTGCTCCGTAACCCATACAAGCACCAGCCTCTACTGTTTTGATATGAACGATGGCTGTTTCTAAGGTCAAAGCAGGTTTTAGTTCATAAGGCAATTCTAAAACTTGTCCACTTGGATTGAGACCATACATAGAATCCCCCATGCGAACCGCATTGAAAATCGTCTCCACATGCCATAGAGTCGTTGCAGAGTTACTAGCATGGACTAGTTCTGGTACTTCTTGCAAGTCAGCTAGGATTCCCTTAAAGCATTCTAACTGTTGATTAAAGTAGCTATCTGATTCTTCATCTGCAGTCGCAAAGTGAGTAAAAATCCCTTCAACAGAGGCCCCATGTTCCTGAAGCAAAACTTGGGCCTCTTGGGCTTCTCTAGCATCTCTAAAACCAATTCGTCCCATACCTGAGTCAATTTTAAGATGAACGCTTAAAGCAGCTAAGTCTGACTCAGTAGCAAGGAGATTCTCAATCCATTCCAATCCTGCCACTGTCAAGGTAATCGCATACTGCTTAGCCAATGAAAGAGATTCAACCTCAGATACTCCCAAAATGAGAATCTTCTTAGAAATTCCTGCCTGACGAAGCTCGATGGCTTCATCGATATTGGAAACGCAAAAACCATCTACATCATTCTGAATTGCTGTCGCAACTGCCACTGCTCCGTGTCCGTATGCATTGGCCTTCACAACCGCCCATTTAAGAGTTCCTTGTGGAATATGCGCTCCCATTTGTTGAATATTGTAGCGGATAGCACCCAGATCGATGAGGGCCTTGGTTGGTCTATGTGGACTAGTTTTCATAATCTTCCTCCAAAATAACACTTGCTGTCACAAACTGATCTGTATGGCTGATCGATAGCCACACTTTTCCTGAAAACGGGGATTTGCTGAAGTAAGGTACCCCTCTCTCATTGTTCAAAACTTCCAAATCCTGAAAGCCCAACTTCCCAATTCCCGTTCCCATAGCCTTTGAGAAAGCCTCTTTAGCTGACCAACGACCAGCCAAATACTCGACCTGTCTACGACCTTTGAGACTGGAAAAGCGCTCCATTTCCTTGTCTGTCAAGACACGCTGGGCAAATCCTTCTCTTTTTTCAACTGCATTTTGTATGGAAGCTAATGCTTCGATATCAATTCCGTGTCCAACTATCATTTTCGTCAAAAAGAGTTGAGATACCCCCAACTCCATCCTTTTCACTTATTTTGTTAAGGTAGTATAGATTTCTTCTACCAGAGCTACTGTATTTTCCCATCCTAGGCATGGGTCTGTAATGGAGCAACCAAAAATTTCTGGTTGATTTTGGCGACCATCTGCCAAGTAGGATTCAATCATGAAACCTCGAACTGTTTTCTTAATCTTTTCATTCCAGTCACGGTTGAGCAGAGCTTGACGAACAATTCGAACTTGCTCCATATATTGCTTCCCTGAATTATCATGGTTGGTATCAATCATGATAAAGGGATTTTCAAGCCCCATAGACTCGTAACGTCCGATAGCATTTAAGAGAGTTTCATAGTAGAAGTTTGGTTCATTCTTCCCATATTCATTCATAGCTCCACGAAGGATAACGTGAGCTAGGGGATTCCCTGAAGTTTCAACTTCTTGTCCATGGTAAAGAAATGTTTGCTTGTTTTGTGCAGCATAGATGGCATTAAACATAACAGACAGATTTCCAGAGGTTGGATTCTTCATCCCCACTGGTGCATCAATCCCTGAAGCTACAAAACGGTGTTCCTGGTCTTCTACCGAACGTGCACCCACGGCATGGTAGCTAACCAAATCATCAACCAAGACTAGATTGGATGGATAAAGCATTTCATCTGCTGTAGTCAATCCAGTTTCTGTAATAACACGATAATGAAGCTGACGAACCGCTTGCAAACCATTAATCAAACTTGGAGCCTTCGAAGTGTCTGGCTGATGAACTAAACCCTTGTAGCCATCTCCATTGGTACGAGGTTTAGCTGTGTATACACGCATGACCATGAAAATCTTATCCGCAACTTTTTTCTGCAAGTCTGCCAAACGACGAGCATATTCAAGCACTGCTTCTTCATTATCAGACGAACAAGGCCCAATGACCAACAAGATGCGGTCATCCTTTCCTGAAAGGATGTCTGCTAGTTCCTGGTCACGACTTTCCTTATGTTGCAAGGCTTCTGCAGACAGCTGTGTTTCCGCCTTAATCGCTTCAATATCGATTTCTTGACCTTTTTCAATAAATGCCATACTATTCTCCTAGTCTTTGGTAGATTTCGCGAACAAGAGACTCAGTATTTTCCCATCCTAGACATGGATCGGTGATAGATTTTCCAAAGACCTCTGGTTCATTTTGACGACCGTCTTCTAGATAAGACTCAATCATGAAACCACGGACATATTTTTTAATCTTTTCATTCCAGTCACGGTTAATCAAGGTCTGACGAACGATGCGAATCTGATCCATATACTGCTTGCCTGAGTTATCATGGTTGGTATCAATGATGATAAATGGATTTTCGAGGCCCATTTTTTCATACTGGGCAATGGTATCCATCAAATTATCATAGTAGTAGTTAGGAATATTTTTCCCGTATTCATTGAGGGCACCGCGGAGAATGGCATGCGATAGAGGATTTCCAGTCGTTTCAACTTCTTTCCCTAGGAAAAGGAAACTTTGTTTGTTTTGAGCCGCATAAATACCGTTGAACATGACATTGAGATTTCCAGACGTTGGATTTTTAAAACCTGTCGCAAAATCTGCTCCACTAGCTACAAAACGGTGTTGTTGATCTTCAACCGAACGAGCTCCAACTGCCATATAAGAAATCAAGTCATCTACCAAAGGAAGGTTTTCTGGGTACAACATCTCATCCGCTGTCGTCATTCCTGTTTCAGAAATGACACGATAGTGCAAATGGCGAACTGCCTTGATACCATTGATGAGACTAGGTGCTTCTTTGGCATTTGGTTGGTGAATCAAACCCTTATAGCCATCACCATTAGTACGTGGTTTAGCAGTGTAGACGCGCATGACCATAAAGACACGGTCTTTTACTTCTTCTTGCAGTTTTGCCAAACGCTTAGCATATTCGAGAACTGCTTCTTCATTATCAGATGAACAAGGACCAATCACTAACAAAATACGCTGATCTTCACCACGAATAATCGCTTCAAGCTCTTGATCGCGTTGCTGTTTATTGGCCAGCGCTTGTCCTTCTAATTTAGACAAACTACGAACTTCTTCAATATTAATTTTAGGGCTTTTGGCTGTAAATACCATGATTCATCCTCCTTATAAAGCAAACGGACGCCAAGCGAAAATTCACTTTTCACTAGGCATCCGCCTGAAAATTAGTCATTCTTAATGTTGCTTACCGTGACAGTTTTTAAATTTCTTACCAGAACCACAAGGGCACAAGTCATTACGCTTAACTTGGCTAAGATCCAAATCTGCAGGAAGCTCAGTCTGTTGCGCAGCAATATTACGAGCCGCTGTCGTACTGATATGACGCTCTGCTTGTGGACGCTCTTGTTCATGAATTTGTGCTTTCATCATCAAACGCGTCACATCAAATTCAATGGAACCGATCATATCATTAAACATACGGAAGCCTTCTGCTTGATACTCAACGACAGGGTTGTTTTGTGCATAGCCACGAAGGCCAACAGCATTACGCAACTGATCAAGAGCATCAATATGGTCTGTCCACTTGTTGTCTACAACACGTAAAATCAAGACTTTTTGGAATTCTTTAACAGCTTCCTCATCACGAAGCTTGGCAACTTGGCTATCGTAGACTTTCAAGGCACGTTGGTAAAGTTCATCTTTGATCGCTTGGTCTGACAAAACTTTTAGATCTGAAAGTGAAATTGAATCTTCTGGAAGCAAGTTGTATCTTGCAAAATTCAAGATAGCTCCTATTTTTTCAAACTGTTTAGCACGCGCATGATTATCAACAACACGATTAATAGTGCGTTTAATCATTGCATGAATCTCAGGAGCCAAGTCGCGATCAGCAGTGATGACATCGTAACGTTGTGAGTAGATAATCTCACGTTGCTCGCGCATAACATCATCGTATTGAAGGACTTGTTTACGTGTATCGTAGTTGTTTCCTTCAACACGTTTTTGTGCTGCCTCAACCTGACGTGTCAACATACGAGATTTGATCGCTTCGTCTGACATATTGAGACGTTCAAAGACACCCTTCAAGCGCTCTGAACCGAAACGTTTCATCAAATCATCTTCAAGAGAAAGGTAGAATTGTGACTCTCCTGGGTCCCCTTGACGTCCTGAGCGTCCACGAAGCTGGTTATCGATACGACGACTTTCATGGCGTTCTGTACCAATGACACAAAGTCCACCAAGTTCACGAACACCTTCACCAAGCTTAATATCAGTACCACGACCAGCCATGTTGGTCGCGATTGTAACTGCACCACGTTGGCCAGCATTCATGATGATTTGAGCTTCTTTATAGTGGTTCTTGGCATTCAATACTTCGTGAGGAACGCCTGCAGCTACCAATTTTTTAGAAATGTAATCACTGGTTTCAACGGCAACAGTACCTACCAAGACTGGTTGACCTTTTTGGTAGCGAGCTTTTACATCTTCGACAACAGCCTTAAATTTAGCTTCAAGACTAGCAAAAAGTAAATCTGGATGGTCGATACGTTGAACTGGACGGTTTGTTGGGATTGGAATAACACGAATGTTATAGATTTCGCGGAACTCCTCTTCCTCTGTCTTACCAGTACCTGTCATCCCTGACAACTTCTTATACATACGGAAAGGTTTTGGTAGGTAATAGAAGCTGAAGTCTTGGTTTCATCCTGGATTGGCACACCTTCTTTGGCTTCAATCGCTTGGTGCAAACCATCAGAGTAACGGCGACCTTCCATGGTACGTCCAGTAAATTGGTCGACAATCAAGATTTCCTGCTCTTCGCTGACCACATAGTCAATATCAAGAATCATAATGTAATTAGCACGAAGGGCATTGTCGATAAAGTGAGTCAAGGCTACGTTTTCGATATCGTAGAGATTTTCTAGTTTGAAGTAGCTTTCAGCCTTGTCAATACCAGAATCAGATAGACCAATTGTCTTAGACTGAATATCAATGATATAGTCATCCTTATCCAAAGACTTCACAAAATGGTCAGCCATATGGTAGAGTTGGCTGGTTTCAACAGCATTGGCTCCTGATACAATCAAAGGAGTACGAGCTTCGTCGATCAAGATTGAGTCAACCTCATCGACCAAGGCATAGTTGAGTGGACGTTGAACCATATTTTCAGCACGAACGACCATATTATCACGAAGATAATCGAAACCAATCTCTGAGTTTGTTGAATAAGTGATATCACACTCATAAGCTTCTTTTTTCTCCATTGGAGATTTGGCTGCCAAGTTGATCCCAACTGACAAGCCGAGCCATGAGTACAATTCACCCATCTCAGTCGCGTCACGTTCTGATAGGTATTCATTGACCGTAACTACGTGAACCCCTTTACCTGAAAGAGCATTGAGGTATACAGGCATAGTCGCTGTCAAGGTTTTCCCTTCACCAGTACGCATCTCAGGAACGTCACCATGGTGAAGAACGATCCCTCCCATAACCTGAACCTTATACGGGAAGAGACCAAGAACACGCTTAGCTCCCTCGCGTACAACAGCAAACGCCTCATACAAAAGTTGGTCAAGAGTCTCACCATTTTGATAGCGCTGTTTAAATTCTTCTGTTTTTGCTTGCAATTGCTCGTCTGTTAACGCAGCCATTTCATCTTCATATTTTAAGACTTTGTCCGCCATCTTTCCCAAGCGACGGAGTTCGCCTTTATCATTTTCGATGATTGTTTTTAGTAAATTTGCCATTTTTTTCCTTACTTTAAATTCTGAATATTTTAGAATGTTCTTTTTATTGTAGCATATTTGCCCAATTTTTTCAAGAAATATTCCGTTTTCCCTTAGGGCAAAAAAAAGGCTAATCATCAAGATTAGTTCCCTTAAAAATTCCTCTTCTTAATCTCATTTTCCCTTAATTTGAACTTCTACTTAACTCAGCATTGAGAAACGAAGCATCTTCAGTTATTAGGCAAGAATTTCCTCAGTTCTCTTAAGGAAGATTAGCCTTCTTCTTTTCCAACCTCAGTTTTTTCATAAATTTTAGACCAGTATAAACTATCCAGTCATTGAGTAAGGATGAAAGGATTAAAACTATCCATATCAACCACCTAGCTAGATCCTTGGGTTCTAGTAAAATAAAATTAAATAAGATTAGCGAAAAAAGAGTGAAAGCTAGACTAAACAAGGCCGTGAGAGGTAAATAAATCCAGTAAAAATAGTAAAGGAATGAAAAGTGCTTACTTCCTGGTTGCACCTTCCTTTGCCAACTAAAAAAGTAAAAATAGGGCACTAAAACCAATAATTGTAATAACTTCTCCATCTCCTTACCTCTCCAACACTTTCCTTATTTTATTATAGCAAAAAGACCTGGAAAGTAGTTTCCAGATCTTGTAATTCTTAGAAATAAACGGCCAGTCTACTGTTTTGATGTAGAAGTACTAAAATTAACCTTTGGAGGCGTCTTGGCTTCTTCGCTTTCTTTGAAGGTTTCTGCTTCTTTAAAGTTCATCATATTAGCAAAGAGAACAGTTGGGAAGCTTCTTAATTTTTGATTGTAGTCAGTTGCTGCCTGGTTGTAATCTTTGCGGGCTACAAAAATACGATTTTCGCTTCCAGCCAACTCCGTCATGAGTTGTTCCACATTTTGATTGCTCTTAAGCTCAGGATAGTTCTCCGTCAACACAAGCAGGCGTGAAATAGCTGAACTCAACTCACCTTGAGCCTCTTGGTTTTCCTTTGAAGTAACAGAGCCATTCCCAATTTTTGCACGTGCTTCTGCAATCTGGGTAAAGACTTCTGTCTCATGGTTCATTTGTCCCTTTACAGACTCTACCAGATTTCCAATCAAGTCTGAACGACGTTGAAGGGCTGTCGCTACATTTGCTTGAGCTTGTTCTACCTTGGTCTGTTCGGAGACAAGACCGTTATAAGTACCTACGACCGAGCAACCTCCTAGCAAGATAATTGCTAGCAAAATGCTCAATACATAAATGATTCCTTTATTTTTTTCATATCTAAATCTACTCATTTCTTTAAATTTTATACTGACATTACCAATCATCGGATGAACCTCCACCATCAAAGCCTCCGCCGTCCCAGCCACCAGAAGAATCTGAGCCTGAGTCTGACCAAGATGAGTCCGAATCGGATGAGTCACTAAACCACCAGCCGCCACTAGACGAGTCATCGTTACGAGAACTTCCACCTCCTCTGATAATGGCAATAAACATAACAATGAAATAAATAATGATTCCGACCCCAAACATATTGTCCATAGGTTCACTGTTTTGACGGCCATTTGAGGAACTGCTTCTATTTCGACTCGATTTTTTGCCACTGATACTTTCAGAATAACGTTTGATATCAGAGGAGTCGCCATCAGACGAGAAGATTCCAGTTCCTCTATAAAATTGATTGTCCAAGCCTTTAGCAATCGCTAAAATCCCCTTACTATAGTCACCGTTTTTAAAATCTGTACGACTAGCAGCCAATATCTGCTTGGTTTGGTAGTCCGTTATTCTAATTGCGGTATTATTACTGGTTTCAATTCTTGATTTACGATCTTGAACAGCTACCACAATCAAACTTCCAAAATTATCTCCTGAATAACCTACCTTCCAGGCTCTAGCCGTCTCATTAGCGACCGTTTCAATGCTTTCTCCTTCAAGACTATCTACGATATAGACACCCACTTGAAGCTTTTCTGCCTTTTTACTATTGGCTTCATTCAAATCACGAATTTGTGTGATAGTGTCCTCTGTCAAATAATGATTTGGATCGTAGATACCATAGTCTGGTTTTTCAGGTGCGGTGAATGCTGATAGGAAGAGAAATACCATCAGCAATCCAAGCAGACGCGCCAAGAAAGGATTCTTAAACAATCTATATTTTTTTCATAATAACCTCCCTGTTCAAGGAAAAATTGTTTAGAGAATTATAGCATTTTGATTTTTACAAAGAAAGTACATTTTCATTACAAATCTATGACAAGAACTAAGAAAAAGATGTTATTTTGATGACAAATCGGACTCTCTAGGATGCATTTTAAAATGATCCTTTCATTCAAGCCCAACTTTTACATTAAAGAAACTAAAAAATCTACTGCCAATATTTTTTAACGCTCATCTACCTTCATTTCATTTGATTGTTCTTTCCTTACATCATTCTGCTCAATTAAGTCAGCACCAAATTTAAAATACACTAAGTCCTTGGCTAAGATTTCAGCAGCATAAACTAATACTCAATTATTTTCAAAAAGCAACCTCGTCCATTGTCTGCTGACAGTAGACTTTAAAACGCTTTTTTCCAGTCCTTGAATAATTTCTTGAAGCTTATCAATGACAGCTTCCAATGTTTGGAAAGCCTTATTTTTAAAACCTCGTTTTCGAATTTCTTTCCAGACTTGTTCAATAGGGTTCATTTCTGGTGTATAAGGTGGGATAAAAGCCAATTCAATATTACTTGGAATCTCTAAGGTACTTGATTTATGCCATATAGCATTATCCATAACAAGTAAAATATAGTCATCTGGATAAGCTTGTGAGACTTGCCGTAGAAATTCATTCGTCCACTCAGTATTACATCCTCCAGCAATAAGGAAGAAGGAATCTCCTGTCTGAGCATCTACTGCCCCATAACAATAGCGATATTCTCGCATATAATGACTAGGAATGCTAGGTCGAATTCCTTGAGGAGCCCAACAAGAACTCATCTTACTGATCCTCCCGAAACCAGCTTCATCTTGGTACATCAATCGTACTTTGTTATAAGTCCCCTCCTCTTTAAAGCGCTTACTTAAGGTCTCGAATGTAGATTTTATTTTTTTAGACGTCTCAATTGTCTGAGCGCCTGCCTTCTTGGGATGTTCAGGTCGAGGAGTGACCGTTCGCCAACCATGGCGTTTCAGGAGATAATAGAAACCATCACGTGTGGAAGTGCGACCAATCTCTTTTTGATAGGCTTCAAATAACTGATTGACAGTTACAAATTCCCCAGCCTGAGCAGCTTCTATATGACGTTTTAGGAATGCTTGTTCTTCTTCGTAAGTCATATATTCTCGATGACGTCCACCACGGGTTTCTTGAAGAAGAGCTTCTAAACCAAACTCCTTATATTTTTTCAAATTCCTCCAAACAGTTGTTTTATTACAATCTAGCAGATCCATGATTTCCTTTATAACTCTTTCCTTTTGAGCGAAAAATAAATAATCTGTAGACGTTTGTGATATTTTGGCGTACGATGAATCTTTTTAAGAGTTGTTCAATTTTTTTGTGTTTCTTCGTTTGTCAGTTTCATAACTACTATTATAAGATGTTTTTTGATTTTAGTCCAGTATAATTTTATGAATTTCGGCCTAGTATTTTTCCTTTTTAGGATAAAATCTCTCGCTACAAATATATGTTTCATCTATCCTAGTATCTAAATTATCCATTCGCATGCTTTTTATAGTGAAATTTTCTACATCCTACGCGATAATCTATCTCAAAATAATAATAATGATCTCTGCCATCTTTGGCATTTTCCTTGTTCAAGACAAAGTAGTTCTTTTGGTTGATGGCCATGGTTCGTAGAATGTCGTCAATCAGGAAAGTCAGGGGGACATTCATGGCAGAGTATTTTTGGAAATCTTCTTCAAAACGAATGTAGTCATCTGAGAAATAGTCCATCTGTAGTTTGTTTTCATAAAGCTCTTTTCTAGTCATGAACTTCCTCCTGACATAATTGGATTGCGAGAATATCATCTACCCTTATCAATCTATAGCCCTCATCCGTTTTAACAGAGATTTCTTCGGTAGACAGTTCTCTTACTTCTCCCAATATCGTGCTTTTATGATTGTTCTCCTTGACCACAAAAGAGCCTTTTAGTCGTCCGACGTAGAGCTGAGAAAGTAGCAACAACTTCTCAACTGAATTCAAATCTGTCGATAAGTCCACACGATTTTTTTCTTCACTGAGTGAACTCGTATGCTCTGACAGAAAAAATCCCATCCACTTCTGCATGCCTGGATCCTGGTAGTCCCTCGCGGATTGGAAGGGCAAATAAGAACGATCAATCATTTGAGTCCATCTAATCCTCCAGCAGAATGCCCTCCGATCAGCTTACTTCTGGCAATACTTCTCGATGCATCCTCTAAGGCAGTCGCCTTCAAGAGAGAAGTAAATCCGAATTGCTCTCGAATGGAATCAATAGCAGTCTGGAGCCTTTCTTCTTTTTCTACTTTATCAACATCATCAAAAAGGGAAATCAAATCAAAGGATTCGTTCACAAATCCTGAATAACTGACAGCAACACTCCTGACGGCCCCAGAAGTGTATTTGCTATGGAATAATTTCAATACATAGCTGACTAAAAGACTCGTACTGTTGGTCGGTTCAACCTTCATCTGGGTATGGATGGAGCGTTTCTGTTCCTGCTTAGAAAAACCAAGATGGATAGATACCACCGTCGTCTTCTTTCTGGCCCTTCGAAGTCTGATAGCCACTTGTTCAGCCATCTCTCGGAGTATAATTTCGATATCTCGCTGCTTGACATAATCTCTCGGTAAAATTTGCGAATTGCCCAAGCCATGAGATTTTGGCTTATAGGGTTTATGAACATTACTCTCGTCAATCCCATTGGCATGAAACCACAGGCGAAGTCCAGCTTGGGAAAGTTCTTTCTTCAGGACATCAGGATTACTATTGGCTAACTCCCTAATCGAATGAATCCCCAGGTTGTTCAAACACTTCTCCATCCGATGACCAATCCCCCAAAATCGGTCATCTTTGGAATGGACCATACCTTATCTTCCACATCCTGGTAAGACCAGTTAGCCCGCATGGTCGGTGTGTGCTTGGCTTCATTATCCAAGGCTAGCTTAGCAAGCAGAGGATTGGCATTAGACATGCCGACCGTCGAGTAAATCCCTGTCTGCCGCCAGATATCCCTCTGGATACGAGCCGAAAGCATATCCAGCTTATCCTTGCGAGAAATCTGCTGGCCTGGGACAAAATAATTGAGCGAACTGCTCAGATCAATGAAACCTTCATCAATAGAGTAGGGATAGATATCATCTGGACTCCCATAGTTCTTAAAGATTCGTTGGATTTCCATATTGACTGCGATATACTTATCCATCCTAGGAGGGACAATGACGGTCACTCGAGCCCAATCCTCGATAAATTTCACATAGGCTGGATCTGTCCGCAAGCCTTGTTTTTTGGCATTGTAGTAGGAAAATTTACGCGTCTTAATATCAAAGGGCAGGTCATAAGCACGGCCTACATTTGCTTTCCCAAAGACCTTTGAACATAGGCGAGGAGGCAAGAATAAGCCCAACAGAATTATCCGCTCGACTCATGACACAAAGGGAAGTTGTAAGAGGATGAAGTCCTCTTTCCACACACTCAACACTGGCATAAAAGGACTTCATATCGACAAAGGCAATATCACTTTTGGGCTCTCTGGAATAATCAAAGTAGCCCATAGGCTATCCCTCCATCGGTACAAAGTTGCCCACGATAATGCCTACAATCCGCGGATCTTCCTCATAAGAGATGAAAATATCCTTGTATTTAGGATTGATGGAAACTAAACGCAAGCCATCTTCTTCTCGATAGACCCGTTTGATATAGGTCTGGTTGTTACAAACCACTGCATAGACAGCGCCATCATAATCAAATCCAGTCTCTCGAATCAGAGCCACGGAACCATTTTGATATTTGGGTTCCATAGAATCTCCAGAGACCCAGGAAGCAAAATCGTGAGCTAGTTCCTCATTAAAGTAAACCGTATCAAAATTCCGATCATCATAAACCGAAGCTCCGATACCAGCCGACATGCGTTCATAGACATGATACTCGAAAAGTTTTTCTGGCATGGCCGTTACCTTCTTTGCTTGTTCTTCTTGAATCAGGTTGCGAGCATAGACTACCACCTTTTCTTTCCCTTGGCTAGAGAGGCTATTATAGAGACGGACAATCTCAATTTGGGTGAAATAGCCTTTTGGTACTTTTAAGATTTTCTCTAGCTGACTAACCTTTTCTTCAGAAGGCTCTTTGACACCACGTTCCCAAGCTGAATAAGCCTGAAAACTAATGCTAAGCTGTTCTGCAATTTCCTTCTGTGTTAGCTTTAACTCTTTTCTCCGAGCCTTAAGTTTTTTTCTGGTTGGTACATGACTTCCCTCCTAGTGTGATGTTTTCATTGCAGGTTTATTCTATTTTAAAAATTCAACCATTTTGGTTTAGTTTTATTATATAAAAAAAGTAGACAAATGTCTACTGGGAATGTTGAGTTTTGGCAAACGACTGGTAATGATGATGCTATAGATTCCTTATTTCAAATACTGCCGTATGAATCCACTCGTTATGCATTTGAAAGTCATTTTCTATGATTTTACTAAAGGTGAAACCATTTTTTAAAAGCACTCTCTGGGAAGCCCGATTGTCCGTTGCCGTCCCTGCGATAATCTTATGTAAACCATAAGTAGTAAAGGCCTTTTCTAAAACGAGTTTAACTGCTTCGCTTGCATATCCTAAATTAGTAACATTTTCTCCGATCCTATATCCAAGTTCCGCTGTTTTTCTAGCCTTCCCTAAAACACTTAAATTGATTCTTCCAACCATAGTGCCTTGTGCATCTCTAATAAGATGCATATAGACATCATGATTCTCTTGTTCCCTTAACAATTCCCTTGTAATTTCTTTAAAACCTTCTAAGTCAAAATAGTGAGCTGGTCTAGGAGGTAAACTTCGCTCAAAATACTCCCTATTTTCTTTTTCAAAAGAATAAACATCTATGCTATTTTCTTCAGACATCAGCTCTAAACTTATCATTGTAAACCATTTCCTATCATTCTCTAAACTTAAATTTACTCATGTTCACACAAAGTGACATTTACAGAATTTACAGAGCTATCTTAATTTATTCATATCGCATCTACATTATAACACAACGTACTATGAAGAAAAATAATATCCATCAAGGTCCTCATAAATTCCAACATCTTGCTAAACAGGCTGGAACACCTATGGAAGCTATTTTTAAACCCTACTTGCTTCATCTTCATAAAATGATACTGACTCACAAATAAAGAAGAAAACCATCTCATCAATTCTGAGATGGTTAATCATTTAGTCTACTTTATAAAAAACTTGTTCTGAGCTAGTTGGAGCAGCTTGACCAGCAGTAAGTCTGTTTTTACTTAAGTCAGAATCTAACCCATCTATAATAAGTCCAGCAGGGTAAACACTCATTCCATACCCTGTAAAACCAGATCTAACACTGAATTCAATAGTTCCATGGTTACCCATGCTCACTTTCTCAATGTTTCCACTATTTACTAGTCCATTTTTATCGAATGTAAACTCTTGTCCAAGTCCATTTCTCCATGTTCCAACTAAAGTAGAGAAATCTCCATTTAGAATGGCTTGCTCATCTATTTTTTGTGACTCAACATTCGTTTGCTCTTCTCGTGTAGAAGGTTTTTCCTCCGTAGTCGTACTACTATCTTGGGTAGTCGTTAAACTAGTGCTTGTTGTAGTTGTTGTACTAGTCGTTGTAGTTGTTGTACTAGTCGCTGTCGTACTACTAGTAGTAGAACTCTGTTCCGTTGTGGGAGCATTTACTGCTTCTGTATCTTGATTCTTATGATTAAAGAGGAAGAGAGAACTTATCAGCACTATAGCAATTAAGCAACTTAACAGAATCAAAAGCCAATTTATGCCTTTTCCTATTTTCATTTATAACTCCTTTAAATTATTCTTATTTAATTATATCATACTAAACTGATACTAGGAAGAAATTGTATAAGACAAAGACTATTGGTGTGATTTTTGTATTTTTGAAACAAAAAACATCCAAGAGAAAATTCTTGAATGTTTGTAAATCTTAACATCATGATGAATCAACAGATGTCTTAAGTATTTTCCTTAAGGCAGTGGCTGAGGATAAAACCAAAAGGTAACTAGCAATCCCCGAAAGATGCAAGAAAGTCGAAATCCATCCGGTGAACATTGGTAAGAGCATCAGGCTAGATAAAAGAATTAAGAAAAGATAACACAGTTTTGCGGTGCATGAAAATCCTTTCCATAACTTAGGTAGAAGCATGACTACTCCAGTTATAAAAGCATAGCCAACCGCAGAAATTCCCGTCGCCTGAATTTTTTGCCCCAATGTTAACAAGTGAAAAGCGATGGAAGAGATGACTGTCGCAGTCACAAAAACAAGCAAAACATGTTTGGAACCTCTTTTTCCTTCCAGCAGTCCGCCAAAAGGTAGAAGCATGAGTCCATTTAAAAACAAATGTACCCATAAAAACCAGAGGGGGGCTCCTTTACTTCCATGCATCAAGGTTCCACTCATATATTGCCAATAATACACTGGTTGGGAATGAAAGGTCATTAAGTCATACATAGGATCCCCATAAATAGAAGTAAAAATTCCTAGAAATAAACACATGAAAGTTAAAATACTGACAACGGGGTAGGTTTTGAGGATATTTTTCATATTAATAATTCTCTTCTACATATTTCTCATTTTTAAGTTCATCATCTATGAATATTATACCACTTTTTTAGTTTTCCAATTTATAAAATTAAGTTAGACAGAAAAGCAACCCTGAGGTAAACTCTTGAGTGTTTCGAAACGTTGATAGTATCGTATTGATTAACGTTTTGAGGCAACTGACTTTGTCAGGTTGCAGCCACATTTGTAAGCGACTAATACTCAATGAAAATCAAAGAGCAAACTAGGAAGCTAGCCGCAAGCTGTACTTGAGTACGGTAAGGCGACGCTGACGTGGTTTGAATTTGATTTTCGAAGAGTATAAAGTCGCAACAACTATGTCAATTGCACCAATTTAGTAAGAAAATTTAAAAAAAGAACACCCCGAAAGGTGCTCTTTGTAAGTGTAGTAATTCTTTCGAATTAACTTAACGTTTACTAAATTGTGAAGCTTTACGAGCTTTCTTAAGACCTGGTTTGGAAAGTATGAATTTCAGTTGGACTAAAAACAGCGTAATATCAAGACTTTTCTCCGCTTTTATAAAAGCGTTTTTCCAATCAAATTCAACTAATTTTATCTAAATGGTGTGGATTTTACCCCCAAAAATTACAGAGAATGGAGCTGATAAACACTAAACGTTCACACCATTAGTTAAATGATTTTTTTTCATCATTTTTTTCTTAGATGATAGAACTTCTAATTTATTTCTTATTCAAGCAAAAACAACCTGCTATAAGTAAGAAAGAGGAAGATACAAGAAAAAAACACGGCGTAAAAAACCGATTCAGTTCATTGTCCTCAATCCTTGTCTGCTTCATTTTTCTTTTTACGAGATCGTTTTGTGAATCTTTTTTTCAGAGAGTTTTTTTGATCAATATACTTGTCAATGTTTTTCATAAAAATTCCTTGGTCGCTTCACTATCTAATGTTGGCGAGTTCTGAACTTGATTCACTTTCAATTGAACAGATTGAATACCGTAAGAGGCTTGTTTTTGGTGGAGTGTTTCTAATTCTTCTTCTGAAATCGGATCTCCAACAACCGTCAAGACCAATTCATTGTTACTTGACTTGTAGACTTGATTAATAACCGTATAATTGGCGAACTCTTTTCCTACAAACTGTTTGATCCCTTCTTTGCGCGCTTGTTCTATTGTCAGAGTAACTGCCGAATAGCTAGCTGGAAGAATCAACAATACAATCAAAGAAATCAAGCCAATTCTCATTTTAATGCTCAGCTCTTTAAATGAAGTTAAAGGAGATTTTCTCATCAAAATTCTTGTTCCAACAATGTTGGCTAGCATGATAAAGACACAGTTGATCAAGAAAAGATAGAGAGCCCCCAATAAAAATCGTACATTCCCATTAGCTAAACCATAGCCAGCAGTACAGATAGGCGGCATCAAAGCTGTAGCAATGGCTACTCCTGGCACGATATTGTTTGCTTCTTTTTTCCTTGAACCGATCACACCAGCAATCCCACCAGCAATAGCAATGAGGACATCCCAAATGGTTGGAGAGGTTCGTGCAATCAACTCGCTACTTGCATAAGACAAGGGAGAAATCCAGAAATACAGAGTCGAGACAAAGCAAACTGACCAACACTTGAGTCAATAAAAACCTCTAGAGATTGCTTGATTAAACGCGTATCAAAAAAATAGCTAAACCGAATCCCAGTCCAACAATCGGTGTCATGAGAGGTGAAATCAACATGGCTCCTATAATGACAGCTGTTGAATTCATATTTAGTCCGATAGAGGCAATAAAAAAATTGCACACATCAAAATCGCTGTATCTCTCAATCGAACATGAAGGTCATCGTATAATTTCTCACGGTATTCCCGTGTTGAATAATTAGCAGTCATTTGTCCTCTCCTCTTTCCTTATTTAAATTGGTATAATAATTAAAAAAATAACAGCTGATAAACAGCCAAAAAAATATGAGCCCATAAATCGTCAAGAAGACACTGGTAATCCTTCCAATCAAGGTCACAGCTAGGAGATCCCCGTAGCCGACAGTCGTCGAAGTCACAAAAAGCATACCAAAGACCGTCTCCGTAATTTGTGATAGCAGGTTCAACTAGGAAAAAGCACGCCTCCTGACCCAAAAAAACAAAGGTCACAAAACTCAGAGCAAACCGAGTAAAACCCGTAACCTGCATAATATGCCATAACATTTTTTTAAACGTTTCATTTGTTCTCCTTATTCATACTAGCTCCTGACCGAGCCGTTTTTTTCCAATAATCAAAGTGAAGATAGGACATGATCTCCATCAGAGAAAGATAGACAAACTGATAGATCTGATTTAAGCTGATTATCAACTGATATTGTTTGAAAAAAATGACTGGAAGAAAAGACCAGATATGACTGTCTTGAATCAGTCCCTTCTTAATATCAGACAGGATATTAGCTAAAAGCTCCCAAGGACTGAAACGGTAAATCCTTGACATTTATATAGATCCGGTCCACCACATCATTCAGACTGGTATCTTGGATGGCATGAAATTCTCCAAAGAGAACTCCTGCCGCTCCAAGGTAGAAACAAATTCCACCAAATAATTTCTGAGGAAATTTTTCTCAACCTTTTCCCATAATGTGTTTAGTGCCATCCATAACGATCCCAACCAGAAAAAGGAAAGAAAAACAAGCAAAGAAATTTTTGCCGTAAATCCCAAAAAAAGCTTCAAGACTTGGTGTTGTTGGTTTTTCTAACTCTAAAACCAAGATGGTCATAATAATTGCTAGAACAGCATCTGTCAATACAATTAATCTGTCTTTCTTCATCGGATTGCATCCCCTTTCTTTTTTTGTAACATTCTATCTTATCGCATAATATTGGATATTCTTTCATAATCCGACTACAAACAAAAAAATAAACCAAAAAGTCTGTCCCTATTATGCTATATTTAACTCTAGAAGTATTCATCCATCTAATTAATAAATATATCATATTTCACAATAAATGAATACTATCAAAGATTCATCCCCTTTCACTTCATCATTTAGTGTTGCTTAGATTTATCAAAAAACAACCAAATTTGTATTAATTTCAAGTATCACCTAGTTACAAAAATTTGGGGTGAACAGAAAAAAAGCATCCCGTATTTTTGATACGAAATACTTTCAATAAGTTTAAATAAGTTTTAACGTTTACTAAATTGTGATGCTTTTACGAGCTTTTTTTCAAGCCTGGTTTGATAAGGTTTTTATTTTAAGTAATTTTAAAACAGCTATACATCAAATTCCAGCAGACTTGTACTGCTTTTTTTATTTTAAAAAAATTGAATAAGTTTGTATGAAATAGGGAAATTTATTGTTCCTATAAAGAGCCATCTAAATATTTACTTAGCCGATCATTTATAAAACTGGTTGCTACACTTTTAATTACTTCCAAAGTCATAGGCAGAGCATTTTCTTTGATACTATCCTTAGTCCTATTCCACATAGTATTTTCTCTTATTTTATCTAGAAAATCATGCCCCTCCCAAGTCAATGAACCTACACTAAAAAGCATAAATACTATCATCGCCATATGTTGGTTCATAACTATCTATGAGTCCTGCATCAGCCAATATTTTACAATGGTAAGCTACTGTCTCAAAATCAAATCCATCAATATTTAAATTATATAGTGCCGTTGATCTGTACTCTGTCTCAATCTTAAATAAAATTAATCGACATAAATCCATATTTCTTTCCATGGTGCTACCTCGACGTAGTACTTGTTTTTATATTTACAGTATATTATAGAAAGAAATAAAAAGTCTATCTTTAAAATGTAATGTAAGAAAAAAACTTTCTGAGAAAGATTATAGCTTCCCGAAAGTTGGAGAACGCAAAAAAGATTTTGCCTGCTTCTGTTTATTTTTTTGGATCTTAGTATTACTAGAAATAATAACTTTAATATATAATTCGATGTTAACGTGGAATATAGAATGAATTGGAATAAAACGAGCTTTTTTTAGTTTGAACAATAATGCATAAGATTAATAAGACTTTGAAAGTATTTCTTTTGAATTGATGATATAATTAAGAAGAGAACACTAAAGAAAGAATGGATTATCTTATGATAAGTTCAGGATTATATACCCTATATCTTAAAAATTACAAAAAAAGTACCACTTTCACTTACTAAAGAAGGTGACTCGAATGAATAAAAATAGAGGAAATCATCCAATCTATCGAACATTCAAAAGTACTACAAACAATTACTTTGCTTGTCTGACTTCTTCTTTAATATTAATTGATATTTGCTCTTCAATTGAATATAATGGGCAACATAAACTTGCCTGGGATAGGTATCAATCTTGGATTAATAACCATCTTTTGGTTAAGGAAATTCCAGAAAATACAGATTATTTAGATGCAATAAACATTTGGCATCTTAGGTGCGCCTTGCTTCATGAAGGAGCAACTAACCCTAACACCCAGAAAAAAAGCTATGCTAAGAATGCAAAAAGAAAAGTAAAAGACATTATTCCAGTATCGAACTTAATCTTCCCCGAAAAAATAATGGTTGTTGATGTCAGCGATGATCAAATAGTAATATTTTTTGATGTTGATTACTTTGTTGATATTGTTTTACATTCTACAAAAGAATGGATAAGTAGCAATCTATCTAAGATTCAAAAATCAGAATCAACAATTTTTCTCAATTGCCCAAGTAGTAGATTATAATGGAAAGAAGATGGTGGTTAGGAAGCTGAATAGCGATAATTCTGATTAAAAAGATTTTTGAGAATGTAGTGTTAGGTTCAAAAAAATAAAAAAATGATAGATACTTATAAACATGGAGGCAATATTTATGAATCAAGAAATTTTATACTTGCTTGAAGACTACGATATATATAAAAAGAATTGATGATAATATAGAAATAATTTTTTTCACTCGAAAGAAATTACGGAAGAAGGTACAGAAGAAGATAAGGAAGTAATGAGGTATACTTTCTACAAAGTTTCATCTATTTTTTTAATAAAAAAATATCCATCTAAGAAAAAGAGACGATTTGAAAGTATTTCACTTCAAGAGTATTAATAATCCTTTCTACGTAGAATCTGGAGAATATTACTCAAAATATGTGAATAAAGGATTTATGACTGCCTCATTTTGTTATTTAATACTTCAACTATTGCAAGACAAACGTTTATCGGACATAGACTTTGAAATAAATTTAGTGAACGTAGCTAACGTAATAATTGACGAAAAAAACAGGTACAAGCACCTGATATTTACAATAAATTACTGGATGATACTTTAGATAATCAAAAAAATTTAAAGTATTTTTTTATCGCTAATAGGAAGCAAGACATTGCGTACTATCAAAAATCTTTTAGATAGCAAAAAACATCAAAAATAAAAAAATTGTAGAGAATAAGAGTAATTCAAAAAGCGTCCATCTATTATTGATAAGTTAAAAAAAGAAACCTTTTAAAATGTAAATAGAAATATTTTTGATAACTTTTTAATCTTCACATAAACAAAGTATATGCTAATATAAATAGTTTGTATAATTTTTGATGTTGCAATAATTAAAGTACATCTTTAGCAATAATTTGGCTAAAAAATTTTTTTGTTACCGTAAAAGTATATCGATTAAAATTTCCATTGTACATTTATCTTTCCGAAAAAAATTATATTTTCTCGAAAGATATTTAATAGTAGCTGACAACATCTATATTATACTTGTGGTATTTATCTGGTATAATGTTTAAAGGAGGAAGTAATATGAAAAAAATTAATCGTATTATTAATGGTGTCTATGTCTGCATTTTTTTGCTAATAGTATGCTCTAAGCAATCAAATAACTCCTTAGATGGAGAATATTACTGGATAAACGAAAATAGAAATGAAGTAGCTTTTTGTTATATCTGGTGATACGGGAACTATTAAACACGGGGAGGCTGAAGGGTTTACTATAGACAAAGAAAAAAATCAACCATTCAATTATTAGGAGAAAATATCATTAAACTTACAAAAAGTTATACTTTTAAAGATGATGTATTTACTGTAGATATTTCAGGTATGAAACACGACTACTATAAAAAAGATAGCAAGGCTTATCAAGAAGCTTTAAAAAAGTATGGCTATCAATAATATACTCGAAAATTAGGGAAGACTTTGCTTTAATTCATAAGAACACTACATTCGAGTGTTCTTTTTTTGTATCCGTAAAACATTTTTAAAAATACTTGTATACAATCTGTATATACAGTTCAGAGTTGTTTTTTTAATCATTTGAGAATTACTAGAGTAATCATATAATTTCTTTTGATATGATATAACCATGAAAAAAATATAAAAAGAAAAATAACATCCAAAAAAAGCATTATGGCATATCAAAAAGACATTGCGAGAACATTATGGAAAAATACAGACGATTCCGATAGACGTATTGAACTTTTCCAGCTTAAAGAAAGCGTTGAAACTCTAATTCGAGTTTGCAATGATGAAAAAAACCCTATCCCAATTTGGATAGGGAGGAAGTGTTTTGAAACCAAACTGAGCATTTAATCACTATTCAGACAAATAAATGATAATGTTTGATATAATAAAGTTAACTAATATCAAGTTAGAAAGAAAGGAATACTCATGGAAAAACTTAGAAGAAATTTATGAAAATCTTTATGACTTTGTTAAAAAAATTTAGAGATCCTGATTCAAAAAGAACATTTTTTTAATAATCAACAAATAGATGAAATACATTCCCTTGGAAATGAAATAATAACCCTCTGTAAATCTAAAGAATTTAACTTAACTTCCACCGACTTAAAAATCACTAAATTCATTTAATGAACTACTAATAAAAAAACTCCGGATTCAGCAAAAGGCTATTTGATTGAACAAGTTGAAAAATTTTTATACCAATATTATTGAACCAACTAAGGATGAATTATATTAAAAAAAGTACCTTACAGGTACTTTTTTTAATCAATCTTTCTAATTTCTTCTAAATGAGCATTTAAAAAAATCAGCGATTGGCTGAATTATAGCTCTTGCTAATAATACCGGTACAGCATTACCAATTTGCTTATAGACTTTATCTATTTGCGCGTTTCTCGAAATTTCTCTCCCCGACTTACCTAATGGTGAACCTGAGCTAAACTCAAACCAATCGGGAAAAGTTTGAATTCGTGCTATCTCTTTTATGGATAAACGTCTATTTTTCCCATTAAAATTCCACCGCTTCCGCCCATCTTCTTTATCGATATACTGAGTCATCGGACTACCGCCTGGATGTTGGGGTGCTTGACGCCCACTAGCTTGTATAGTAAAACTCTGTTCTTCCCATGATTTTTTTCGATTACGAGACATATAAATGGTGCTGTAAGAACCCTCAAAATATTCTCCAGGATCGTTTTCTAAATCTCCAATTGCCTGTTTTAAAGTCACCCAAGGCAGCTTTTCAGAAAGTAAATCAATTTCAGTAGGATCTCCGTGGGTTGGAAGTGGCAATTCATAATGGTAACCAAATCTATTCTCAATTTTTTCTTTATGAACTCCAACTAAGAATACTCGTTCTCTAGACTGAGGCACGCCATAATCTCTCGCGTTAACAAGATGAGCAGTAACAGTATATCCTGCACTTGAAAAGTCTTCGATTATTTGCTTCAGAACCTCTCCCTTACCTAAAGTCATCATCCCTTTCACATTCTCAGCAACAAAAAACAATGGTTGTGTTTGAATCAATTCACGAATAAAATGTATATACAAAAAGTTTCTTTCGTCATCAATAAGTCTAGGTCCTGCTTCACTAAATCCAGGACAAGGAAAACCACCAATTGTTAGGTCATTCTTCGGAAAATGAGCGACTTTTCTGATATCTTTCTTATGTTGTATAATATTTGGATTGAAATTTTTTCTATAAGTTTCATTTGCTTCTACAAACATATCATTAGTGTAAATTGTATGAAATAAACTTTCTTCTCTAATAGCTTGAAAATCTTTCTCATCCTTGATTATTTCTAATGCTTTGTCAATACCGATTCTAGATGATAAACCAGCTAGTTCCACACCTAAATCCAAACCACCTGCTCCAGAAAATAGTGATACAACATTGATTCGATCATCTCTAAAATCAGCTTTTTGTATTAGTTCAAAATCGGAAGGATCTTCAATAATCTTACTCGTCTCTTCTTCAATCTTTTGAAGCAATACACTTTTAACTTCCTCAGTAGTCAAATCTAACGCAGGTTTAAATCTTCCTCTTGATCTTTGTTGATCATCTTTAATTATAGTTTTGTCCATTAATACCAATTTCTTTCTAAGAATTACTTCTTACATAATATCAGATTCTCATTAAAAAGGCCAGGAAAAACAATTACTCTGAAATCAATTCTTGATTCAAAAAGTTGGTTGAATTAATTCCGTTTGTATCAGTAATTCCCAAAGAATCTAAAGTTGCTAATAATTTTTGAGAAATTTCTTTTCCTTTTCTTGTAAGTGGATCAGAATAATTGTATCTTGGAACAAGAAAACCATTCTCGTTTTCCCAATCAATCTGGACTGCCAAAGGTCTATCTCCATCATACTTTTTGTCAAATGTCCGATAGTTTAATGCTTTACAAGCAAAATAAACATCAGGATGCATCTCAACATATTCTTCGATTGTTTGCAAATTATTAATTATATCTTGAGGATTATTTAACTTATCCGTTCTTAACATATAGTTTGCAACACCTGAATTCTCAATTTTAATTCCATCAACCACAGCATTTCGTTTTTCCTCTGGTAGGTTCTCCCCAGAATATACATCTATTATTTGCTCCTTTGATAAATTTAGTTTAGAAGATAATTCCCCACTCTTTACATCTAGTAACTCATATTTCCAACCTAAAGTAATAGAGCCGTTTCTTGGTTTCTTTTTTATAATTACAGCCCTACTTTCAAACTTGCTCTTTAGATTTTTAGTGCCTGATTCAATAATACTTTTCCAATCAGATCCTAATAAGCTCTCTGCCCTCGAATCTTTCATTTTATTTTCAATAAATTGAGCATTTTCTTGTTTGTAAGATATTTTAAATTCTCTCGTGACACCGTATATATTGGAAGCCGCTATATATATGTCTGTTTTGCATTCTCCAGAAGGGACTTGTGGTTTTGCTACTTTAGTAACCGTGTATTGTTCACCTTCAAAAACAAAAGTTGTTCCTTTTGATAGAGTATTCGCAATTGTACGTTCATTTTTTGAAAAAGTCTTTACCATAATATTACCCTCCGTTACTATCCTTTCTCGATTTTGTCGAATAATTCAGTAATAGTAATTTCAAAACCATCTGCAATTTTCTTTATATTTTGTAACGAAATATTACGTTTACCTGATTCTACTGAAGCATAATATGTTCTATCCATTCCGATTTTAAGAGCAAATTTTTTTCTTGACTAAGCCCAGTTTCTTTTTCTTAATTCTTGTATTTTTTTCTCCCAAATTCAATTTGTATCATATATTTAATTCTCACTTCGATGAAATCTTTATTATATATTCTAAACATTTATGCTTATTTAGCAACGGACTATGAGCAACAAAAAGAGCGATTGCTCTTCTCATGTATTATTTTTATACTATTTATTTAGTCCGGAATAATGATATCTCCTAATAAGTTCATTTCCTTTACCGACCCCAATCTCAAAATAAAAATAGTGATCCCTTCCATCCTTTGCATTTTCTTTATTCAGTTTGAAATAGTTTTTTTGATTTATCGCCATAGTTCTGAGGATATCATCAATCAAGAAAGTTAGTGGTACATTCATTGCTGAGTATTTTTGGAAATCTTCTTCAAATCGGATATAGTAATCTGAGAAATAGTCCATCTGCAACTTGTTCTCGTAGAGTTCTTTTCTATTCATAGGCAACCTCTTCTAATAGCTGAATGCTCAAGATGTCTTTCACTTGAACTAGCCGGTATCCTTCACGAGTTTTAAGGGATATTTCCTTTGCCGTAATTTCTCTCACCTCTCCAATATAGGTAGCTTTTTGAGCCTTTTGTTTGACGGTCAATCGTCCTTTCAACTGTCCAACATAAAGCTGAGAAAGCAACAAGAGTTTTTCTGTCTTGTTCAAATCACTGGATAAGTCTACACGAAATTTTTCTTCACCTAGTGAAGTGGTATGTTCCGATAAAAAGAAGCCCATCCACTTTTGCATGCCAGGATCTTGATATTCTCGTGCTGACTGATAGGGTAAATAAGAACGATCAATCATTTCAATCCATCTAATCCACCAGCAGAATGACCTCCAATGAGTTTACTTCTAGCAATACTTCTTGAAGCAGAGTCAAGGGCATTAGCTTTTAATAGAGAAGTAAAGCCATACTGATCTCGGATGCTATCAATCGCTGATTGGAGCCTTTCTTCTTTTTCTAGTTTTTCAACATCATCAAATAAGGAAATAAGACCAAAAGTTTCGTCCACTAAACCTGAATAGTTGACTGCCACACTTCTTACCGCACCAGAATTATATTTCTGGCGGAACAACTGCAAGACTATATTAGTCAGAGTGTCGGTCTGATTGCTTGGTTCAATCTTCATTTGTGTGTTGATTGATTTTTTATTTTCTTGTTTGGAATAGCCTACATGAATAGAAACAACGTTCGCTTTCTTGCCTGCTCGCCTTAATCGAATTGCTACTTGCTCCGCCATTTCCCGTAAAACAATCTCTATATCTCGTTGTTTGACATAATCTCTTGGTAGAACTTGAGAGTTACCCAAACCTGTACTCTTAGGCTTGTATGGCTTACGGACATTGCTTTCATCAACACCATTGGCATGAAACCAGAGGCGAAGTCCTGCAACTCCTAGAGCTTTTTTGAGCAAGTCTGGATTACTATTAGCAAGTTCCTTGATAGAAAAGATTCCCAAGTCATTCAATCTTTTCTCCATACGGTGACCAATCCCCCAGAAATCTGTCATATTAGGAATTGCCCAAACCTTGGTCTCCACATCTTCATAAGACCAATTGGCACGCATGGTAGGCATTTTCTTAGCTTCATTGTCCAAGGCTAGCTTTGCAAGTAAGGGATTGCTATTGGACATACCCACTGTTGAATAGATACCCGTTTTTCGCCAAATATCTTTTTGAATCTTAGCTGAAATCATATCCAGCTTGTCTTTCCGTGATATGTTTTGATTGCTGACAAAGTAGTTAAGAGATGTTGTAAGATCAATAAATCCTTCATCAATGGAATAGGCGTAAATCTCGTCAGGACTACCATAATCTTGAAAGACCCGTTGGATTTCCATATTGACTTCAATGTACTTGTCCATCCGTGGAGGAACGATAAAAGTGGTTTTCGCCCATTCTTCAATGTAGCGAACAAAGTCTTGATCTGTTGGTAATCCCTGTTTCTTAGCGTTGTAGTAGGAAAAATTTTTCTGGTTTTAATATCAAATGGAAGATCATAAGCCCGTCCAACATTTTTTTCTTTCCAAACACCTTCTTAAACATTGGGGAAGAGGCTAAAAATCAACCCAGCTGAATTATCCGCTCGACTCATGACACAAAGAGAAGTTTTAAGAGGATGAAATCCTCGCTCCACACACTCAACACTAGCGTAGAAGGATTTCATATCGACAAAGGCAATATCACTGACAGGCTCTTTTGAATAGTCAATGACTCCCATAACCTAGTCCTCCAAGGGAATGAAGTTTCCCACGATTTTTCCCAACAACTCGTGGATCATCATCATAAGGAGCGAACTTATCCTTGTATTTTTTGTTGATGGAAACAAGACGCAAGCCATCTTCTTCCAGATAAACACGCTTGATATAGGTCTGCTCATTCCAAACAACCGCATAGACTGCTCCGTCATAGTCAAATCCTGTCTCACGAATAAGAGCAACGGAACCGTCAGGGTACTTGGGTTCCATAGAGTCCCCTGATACCCAAGAAGCGAAATCATGCCCCAATTCTTCATCATAATAAACCGTATCGTAATCTTTATCACCGTAGATAGTCGCACCTAGACCAGCAGACATTTCTTCATAGACATGGTATTCATAACGTGGTTCTGCAATGGAAATCACCTTATTAGTTTGTTCTTCTGCGACTAAATTTCGAGCATAGGAAACAACTTGTTCTTTTCCAGTAGGAGAGAGGACATTGTAGAGTCTAACAATCTCTATTTCTGTAAAGTATCCTTTGGGGACATCCAGAATATTTTCAAGTAAAGCTACTTTTTCAGTAGATGGCTCTTTTATTCCACGTTCCCAAGCGGAGTATGCTTGGTAGCTAATCCCTAGCTTGTCTGCAATATCTTTTTGCGTGAGTTTTAGCTCTTTTCTCCTAGTTTTTAACTTGTCTGGTTGATACATAATTCACCTCACATGACTAATAATTCTAAATTTGCCTTTCTCCTAGCTTCTGCTTCGGATAGTTTGTTGCTATCCCAGACATAGGCTAAGGATTTTCCCTTGTTGTAAACAAGCCACACTCTAAATGCTTTATCTTTCTGATTTCGTCCCATCTGTTTTGATCAAGTAACTCTGGGAATTCTTGACTAGTCACAAAGTTCTCTTGCTTCACTTTCTTTTTAATTTTAGCTAGAAGAGACGGTTGATAGAAATTGAATTCCGCAATCAATCTTTCTTTCAATTGATGAAAATAATGATGAAGAGAGGCATTTTGACCCTCTAGATATTCCTCTACCGCCTGTTTAATGGCCGATTCCGTATCCACTTGGTAAACTCTCAACAAATCAATCAATCGAAAATTAAGCGCCTGCTTTGAAACCTCTAAATCTTCTTTGACCTTTTGAAAAGAATCACAAGCGTAGTAAATCTTCGATAGTAACACAATATCAGGCATCAATACAATAGCTGAAAACACATTGGCTTCTCGCTCTAGAATCGATTCTTGATTATCTACTGACTCTGTAAAATAAGAACCATCGTGTTTCAAAATGAAGTGCCCTAATTCATGACACAAGGTAAAGTGACGCTTAGTTACTGGATTGTCTTGCTCATAGGAAAAACTTGTTCCGAATTCATCAATCACCGTCAAACCTTCAATCTTATGATTTGAAAAATGATGACTGATGACTTGAATGTGATTCTCAAGAATACAATGATCAAAATAATAGTGAAAGTGATAGTTCAGAGTTGAAATTTCTTCCTCTTTCATAAAGGGATAAAGGGCTTGTTTTGTGATTTCACTTACTCTTGAATACAATTCATCCAACGAATAGTACCTCCTTTAAGTCATAAAGTACAAAAACTAAACCAAATAGGTTGAGTTTATTATATAAAAAAAGTAGACGAATGTCTACTAGAAACAAATTATATTTCCGTAATTTTAATTCTATAATTTTTGAATCAAGTTTACAAAAAAATATCCGTATTACTCTGCTTCAACTTTGAATATTCGCCAAAGAGTGACGAAATTTTTCTCAATAATTTCTCTTCTTGCTTTTTATATCTGTTGTAGCATTATGGACATTATAAATAAATGTAAAAACAACATCCTCTCTCGGAATAAACGTGTCAAGAATTATTTTGAAATAACCATAATCTGCTTGAGATAATGAATGCCCATAAAAAAACAATATTTTTTTAATAGTCTCCGGCATCAATTCTTTAATATTTTTTTATCTCCTCGACCTTCTTCGGATTTTTTTCTTGAGAGTATAAGTCTAAGGTTCTGGATGGCTTTGTAAAGACGTATTCATTGGATAATGGAGAAATTAGCGTGTCATCAACTCCAAAAATGATCTCACTTGAATCAGAATTGAGTGCTCCATGTAGATTTTTAAATCCACATAAATCTTCATAAAATACATCATCGAGAACTGCAACTTCCTCCCCTCTATCCCACGGAGTTGTATAATTAAAAGAAATGATATTATATGGGATATTTATTTGTTCTGGTTGCAGTTGATAAACTTTAGAGAATATTCTTCTAACTAAATCGATCGCTACCTTTTGATAATCCCATCCTCGGGGATTCAAACAAGAAATTAGATAATCATTAAAATCTTTTTCCAGTTCTCTTAATTCAGCTAGCAGAACTTGGGCAACCAATGGGAATAATTCTTTAATCAATCTCTCTTCAAAAGCCTCGTCGTACACTTCGTTGCCTTGATCACAATTATTTTGATAATCATTCCATAATTCAGATTGTTTTTCACGAAATTCATTAAATACGGCTTTCGTACTTTCTAGTTTAAATGAGTCCAGCTTTTTATAAAGCAAATTATATGCTAATAATTCATATACTTTATCAATAGTATACCCTTTATTTTGACTAATCTGTTGAGTCCGCAAGCCCGCCTTCCCACATTGCCAAAGTAAGAGTAGAGTATCACCGATACTCTCAACTATATTCATTTTATTATCATTCGTAATCAACTGACTTGCAATTTGATCTTCTACTTGAAACCAATCAGTATCATATGTCATCTTTTTAACAATAAAAAAATAATATACCAAGAATTTAATTCTGGAATTACATTTCCCTGTCTTATATGTTCGTCAAATCTAAAATTAATACTACTCAAATATTGTTTAATTTCCGACATAGTATAGTCAAAAAAATATCATCATAACCATCCCTGTTCCAACTCACTTTTTAGAGCATTGTAATTTTTCGAGTGTATCCTCCAAAAAAACTTTTTATAATTAGATGGCACGTTACAGCTCAAATCAAATCCATTTCCGATCACTAGGAGTGTTTCAGGAGAGAGTTCTCTGTTATAAATTCAGTGTCATTTTTTTCAAATTATTTTTTTAAGTTTATTTTGATTCATCAAATGCCTTCTTCCGTTCTTCCATAAACTCAATCAACTCTTTCTTGAAAAACTTTCTTTTTCTTCTTCAGTCAATCCTTTTTGAGTTCATACGGAAAAAGGATTTCAATATTATCTAACCTATCTTCTTTATCTTCTGTACTACCAACAAGATAGTCAACTGAAACATTTAATATTTGTGCTAGCTTAACGAGATTTTTCTTGAGTGGGATTTTTTTCTTTCCCCTCTCCCAGTCTGCATAGGAAGATTGGCCAATTCCTAATCGTTTTGCTAATTCAACTTGAGTTAAGTGAGATTGTTTTCGTAGTTCTTTTTAAACGTTCTGCAAACGCCATAGTTATTCCTCTTCAAATTTTTTTAAAAAAATTTCAAAAAAACTCCTTGACTTTTTATCGCCAATAGCGATAAAAATATAAATATAGCTGGTAGCGATATTAAAAATCAAAATAATAATCCCTACCAATTGAGATCATTGACAATTAAATAAAAAGTGCGTCTGACAACCAGAGGACTGACCGCCAAACAAACACTAAACTTTGCACCTTTATTGTAACTGTTTTGCGGAGAAAAGTCAAGCCTGTTTGATGGTTGAAGTGAAGATTTAAAACAATTTTTTGTGGGCTTCCACGCATTTCGGACTTTCGCACTTTTCCGAATAGTAAAGTGAACTGGCTTCGCCAAAGGGCGTAAGAGAATCTTAAGGATATGATAGTGACTACCCGATGAGATTGGCTGGGCAAGCGATGGTAATTCATGCAATGCACCTTGCTAAACGTTGCCACCGTGAAGGAGGGATCCTTCAACCAAATAACTTTTCTCTACTGCTGTCTGTCCAACACTATAGATAGACTTACTCTAGCTACTAAGTCTACTTTCTTAGTAGCTTTTTACTTTTACAATATAGGAGAACACTATGACTAACTTTTTTCGCACAACAATGTAAGCGACTCTATGAAAACTATGTCTTCACCTATGATATGTTTTCTACATCTGAACAACTTCAAGGGCAACTCTATCATCAAGCCCAAAAAGATTTAGACCAACTCGCCCACAAATCTCTGGATACAGGATTTTCACATGGCGAAGTTCAATTTTACAAGCGTATGTTTAAACGCAAACTCTTTACCCACTATTACTCACGAGTGAAGCAACTGGCTTGACTCTTTTTATTTTACACTCAGAAAGGAACAACTTATGATCCCAGAAACACTTGTTATGCAACCTAGCTTTATCGGTACTGCTTATTATGAAAAACTAGGCAATGCGCCACGCTATGTCTTCGGAAAAGAAGGAAAGTACCAACGTCACGTACTAAATAACGAAGAGCACGGAGCCTTTCATGTTATCACGCCTGCTTCGGCTACTGTCTTTCCAGAAGATGCTCTAGTGGAGGTGGTCAATCCCATCTTCCTTGCGGATACTTCCCTAAACGGAAACTCTGTTGCCCCAGCTCTTAATGTATTTGCTGAAAAATTGATTTTGAAAAAATAAGAAAGAATAGGAGAAAATACATATGGCTAAAATCGGTTTAAACTACGGAGAAAAACTTCAAATTGCAGACAAGACCTATAGGGTTATTTCAGAAGGTCTAGATATTCCTCAAGTCTTTGGAAAACTCACTTTCCGAGGGATTGAAGGAACGGACACTATCTATGAAATTGATCGCTCCCAACGCAATCCTGACGGCTCCTATGTTCAAATCAATACAGGGGAAATTCGGGGCGTTGTGGTGGGGATTCACTCTTCAGTTCAACACGAAACCCTCTTTTTCACCATTGCTGATATGAGTGAGTCTGAAATCGAGGACTTGGGTGTCAAATACCGTGAAGAAATTGAGCTGGAGAATATTGTCGTCACTCATACTCACGTTAACCGAAATGATATCTACAAGCTCTTTGCTTCTAAAATCAAGAAAAAAGGGGCAAGCCCTAAAGACAATAAACCTGTAGAGACTAAGAAAGAGAATTAGGAGGTGACACATGAAACTCTTTACCTACCGAGGACAAAGAGTTCAAGCCTACCATCGCAATATCAAGGGCATCACTTGGTTTTTCATGTGGGTGCCTTTTTTGCTGACTCTTGCTTGGTATATCTATCAACACTACCCAGAACTACAAGTTCAACCTCTCCCGAAATCTTATTATCTCCTAGCCTATGCTTTTGGATCAGCTATTTTTGCTCTAGTGGTCAATTTGATTTGCTACGAAAAAGTACTGGCTTTCCAAAAGATGAATAGCTTACGGATTCTCTCTCGCTTTCTCCTAGAAAACAATCTCTATCTGGTTAAAAAAGTCAAACGAGACCAAAAGGTGGTAGAAAAAATCAATCTCCCCCAAGTTTATCTCAAACAATCACGCTATGGGATTGAAGTCAGTTTTATTCTAGAAGGTAATAAATTTCAAGATCGTTTTCTCAACCTTGGGGCAACTCTTGAAGTCATGTTTAACGGAGACTTTCGTAATAAAACCTTTGATAAACGCTTCATCAAGTACGATATCGCCATTAACCGAATTGATAGCCGTATTGGGATTGAAAAAGTCCTAGTCAAAGGCTCTAAACTTCAACTTATGGAAGATGTCGTTTGGGACTTTATCGAAGAACCGCACTTGCTAATTGGTGGAGGTACAGGAGGAGGAAAAACTATTCTCCTTATGTCGATTATCTATGCACTAGCTAAAATCGGGTTTATTGATATTTGCGATCCCAAAAATTCTGACCTTGCAGGACTCATAAATATTCCTGTCTTTCACGGTCGTGTCTTTACAAGCAAGGAAGATATCATTCAGTGCTTTAAGGAGAACGTGGAATTTATGGAAAAACGCTATGAACTCATGTCAACTTCGCCCAAATTCCAAGCTGGAAAGAACTTTACCCACTACGGCATGAAACCTAAATTCATCCTTGTGGACGAGTGGGCTGCCTTGATTGCCAAGATTGAACGAGATTATAGCCTTCAAGCAGAAGTCACTGAATACCTGACCCAACTTGTCCTAGAAGGGCGTCAGGCAGGTGTCTATGTCATCTTTGCTATGCAACGTCCTGATGGGGAGTTTGTAAAAACAGCTCTTCGAGATAACTTTATGAAGCGCCTCTCAGTCGGTCATCTAGAATCAACAGGCTATGACATGATGTTTGGAGATGCCAATAAAACCAAAGAGTTCAAAAAACTAGATGAAATCAATGGGGAGAAGATAAAAGGACGAGGTTATATCGCCAATAACGGGGACTTAGCTGGTGAGTTTTTCTCACCTTTTGTTCCACTAGACAAAGGGTTTTCTTTTTATGAGGCTTACTCACAAGTTCCTATCCTAGAGTTTGAAGGAGAGGAATTTACCGTCTTTGAAGATATGCTTCCACAAGCACCAAAAGAAGAAGTCATGAAGGAGGAAGAAATTGTAGAAACAGAAAGAAACCAACGACCACTTAAAGAATTTGCGGAAGAACAGGAACTCAAGGTCGCAACGCTTCGCAAGATTATCTACCTCTTGGAAGAACAAGGAATCATCTTTGAACGTTCAGACTCTGCTATACTAGTGAATCCTTTTCAGGAAGAACTCCTTCTTGAAACGCTGGTTCACTTTGAAGAGGGTGGACGGAAATCATACGCCAAAGCCGTTCAATTGGCTCTCAGTCATCAGGAGCTAGGACAAGGGCAAGGGCAAGCCTGACGCCAAGTCAGGCGCAGACCGTAGCCCGAAGTTCCTAGTTTCTGATGAAGTAACCCCCGATTTCTAACAGGGGGGTTACATTTGGCAAAAATGCCATATCCACCCCTCTTCATTCCTTATGGGAGTTGAGTTTACAGATTTCAAGAAGTGTGTAACTTTCGTCAAAAAAGTGTGTCACTCTAAAAAAAGGAGGTATACTCATGAATGGATAAAATCAGCCCATTCAATCTTAAAAAATTTCGTCAAGAAACTGGGATGAGTCAAAAACAGTTTGCAGAAGCTATTGATCTTCCAACTAGAACCTACCGTTCATATGAATCCGGAGAACGAGGTTTAACTATCGAAAAGTTCCGAAATCTTAAAGAGAAATTGGGATTTCATAAAGATTATGAAGAAAATAGACTGCGTGCTAGAATTGACTATGTAAGAATTTCATTCCCATCCCTACGAGATCTAGAAAGCTTTTGCAAAAACTTTCTCTATTGCCATCTCACTGAATTCACAGAACAAGAAACACGGCTCATGAATTACACTCATCTCTGGCAACGAGGAAATATTTGGATCTTTGATTTCTTTGATAAAACCGAAACAAAGGATTTTCAAGCTTGCCTTCAATTATCTGGTCAAGGTTGCCGTGAGATGGAAGTTCTTTTAGAACATAAAGGAGTAACCTGGCAGACATTCTTTCAAAATCTTCTTTATACTTATGAGGATTGCCGGATTAAACGACTAGATATCGCTCTAGACGAACTCTACAAGGGGTTCGGTAGAGAGGATGAACAAATACATCTCCCTGAATTAATAGAACGCTTATACGCAAAAGAAATCATCCTAAAGTCACTTAAAAAATGGAATGTGACTGGTGGAGGTTCTTTTACAAATAACGAAGACATGGAAGCAAATCACGGGCTATCTATTTATTTTGGATCCCGTCAAAGTCAACTCTACTTCAACTTCTATGAAAAACGCTACGAACTTGCTCAACAGGAAAACATCTCCTTGGAAGAATCCTTGGAGATTTTTGGTATCTGGAATCGTTATGAAATTCGCTTTTCCGACCAAAAAGCACAAGGTACAATTGAGGAATATGTCAATGGTGTGGATCTTGGAGAAATTGCCCGTGGTGTCGTTAATAAAGAAATTCAAGTATATAATGGCACTAATCAATTCGGAGCTTATAAACCAGACGAAAAATGGCAAACACTTTTTGGAGGTGTTGAACCTTTAAAACTATCAACAAGTCCACAACCTTACAGTTTTGAGCGTACTATTCGCTGGCTAACCCATCAGGTATCGAACTCCTTAGCGCTCGTGAATGAAGCGGATAAATCATGCAGACGGAATACATGAAAATGATTCAAAACAGCGGAGAAATCACAGACCGAGGGAATGCTATGCTAAATCTTATTAAAGCAAATAAACAATACGAAACATAGAAAGGAATTATCCATGGAATATAAAGTAGAATTAAGCTCACTTGAAGGCTTTAAAGCATGGTCTGGTGCCCTAAATACATTAAACACCGTTCGAGAGCGAGGAGGAATAGATGACTTAACCACTATATGTGAAGAAGTTTTCTGCGGAGACATCCCAACCGAAGTACAAATTAATGACTGGCTTTGGTTTGACTCTGACTTTATCTACCAAGCATTAGGTTACGAAGACCTATTGGAAAACTAATGTTAAAGAAAATATATAGAGAAGATTTTTTTCTATTACCTGATCAAGAATTTTGGACATTCTACATCCTTTTACGAAAAGGAAAAGAGTTTTACTATGAATGTGCTGCAAAATCTAGAGAAGAATCTCCTAACTCAAAAGGATTTTATACATACGACCATGCACTATTCACAATAGATGGTGAGTTAATCAATTTCAACTTAAACATGCGTCCTTCTCTCATAACCTATATTCAAAAAACAATTAAAGTCAATCAAGAAATATTTAGAAAGGAAATAATTATGGCTACAAAAACACAATTTAAAAAAAGAAAGTCTGTCAACTTTCCTATGAATTTGGGGAATTGCTCAAGAAAAAGGACCACAATCAGGCTTGGACAAAAAGCTGGTGAGTTAAATGCTCTCCTCAAAAAAAGAAGAAGTTAAAGAACTAAAAACAAGATCTAGTAGAGCAGCTACAAAATGAATTGCGAGGATACTACTTCATCAACGGGGAGATTGAAAAAGCCAATAAACGGCTTTATGCAAAAGGTTCAAAATTTATTGAATTAGCTAATATTTAAAAGGAGTGTCTATGAATAAATCAAAGAACTACCTACTAAAAATTAGAGATTATCTCTCAAATTTTGAAAAAGAAAGAGAAGAAAGGAAAACCACCAAAATTAAAAAAATTGTAAATAAAAAAAGACTGTAAACATAGCTATGATCGGAGGAATTTTTTTCCTCCTTTTTATTGGTCTAATGGGTTCTTTCCGAGCTATTACTCTTTCAAATCAAGTCACTTCTCTACAAGAAAGTATTAAAAACATAGACATCACTTCAAATCAAACTAAAATGGAGCCCGATCAATACAACTATCAACTTCAATACTATCTGAATGACTATGTTTATGCTTATTTTACTCTCTCCCAAGATACCGATAAGCAACAAGAGCAAGTTAAACGATTAGAAAACTTCTACAACTTTGTTCCTGATATCAAATCACAAGGTCAAATTCGAAATCCAAGTGAACTTGTCTCATCTCAATTACTGACTGTAGAGGATAATATTGCCAGATATAAGATTAAATACAAAGAAAAGATCAATAATGAGAATCCCAAAGAATACCAGATAGGTTTCAACATACCTTTTGGAAGAAAAAATGGAAAATTCTTTATATCCGGACTACCCTGGTTCTCTGCTTTAACATCTTATCAAGCTGGACAGTTTAACGAAGAAGAAAAACTAAAATTATCTGCGACAGATCAATTCTCTGACTCAGAACATAAGAAAGTAGAGAAATTTCTTACGATTTTCTTTACAAATTATACTAGCAATCAAGATAATTTAAATTTAATTGCACCAGATATCACTGTTGTGTCTAATACAAAAATTTAAAAACTATCGACTATATTTATCTTAAAAAAATGAAGGAGACTCCCTCATTGCTTATGTGCAAGCTACTTTTTGAAGTTGGAGGAAGTATTCACTCAGAAAACTTTACTTTTACCCTCTCAGAAAAAGAACAGACGTACTATGTCACAAAATTAGAACACACCATTCCATTAAATTATGCAAACGATAAAGAATAGGAGAAACATATGAATACTGGAAATCTACGAACATTTCTTCAAGGTGATGCCGTTTGGATCTTAGGAGCTATTGCTGTTCTATTAGCCATTAAAGCCTGGCGCAATAGTTCTTGGATTCAACTCCTTTCCGTACTAGGATTTTATGCCGTCATCGTCTCCCTGACCAAAGGACAAGATATCTTGAAAGCTTTTGGTTGGTTCCTTAGACTTTTCGGAATTGAAACAGGTCTTTAATCATGAATGAAGAAAAACTATATGACTACAGTAAGGGGCTCAATGCCCCTTATTGGATTCAAGAAATAAAAACGAAGCAAGGTACACGAATTTGGTATTTCGCAACACCAATGCAGTTATCTTTTTTTATTGTCTTCATCTTCATTTTTGTGATGATGTTGCTTTTTGGAGGATTTATTTTGATTCCAATCGCACAATTCACACACTCTATTTCACTACTACTCTATTGGTATATTCCTTATAAATTAGCTAAATTTTATACCGAATATGAACCTCACGGTAAGAAAAATGCATGTCTTCATTGGAGACTATATCATTTATCTTTTTGATTTTAAATTAAACAAAAAAAGCAATCTACCACGAAGATAGAATAAACCCAATAGATGAAATAGTTTTTGAAAAAACAAATTTATAGAAAAGGAGGATTTATGAGTATTATCTTAACTTACCCAATTAAAGCAACCAACAAAAATTTAGCACTCAAAAAAGATCAATCAGTTGTTGCTTACTATCGTATTCCTAACACTCCTATCACCATTACGGATGAATATAAAAAAGAGAAACACAAGATAACCGTTTCTCAAATCATGAAGAAACTAAAGAAAAATAAGCACTTTGAGATTTCACTAATTCCAAAAGATTACCTCTTAGAAGAGAAATTGCGAGACTTTTCTGAAGCTCTAGCGAATGATAGTCGGAAACTTGGAGAAGAACTTCTTCTCTATACCGTTGATAGACTAACTGATGAGATGGAAATTCCCTATCAGTACGATTGGGTTATAGGAATCAAGTTACGTAAACAAAACAATGGTGCAACCCTAAAAGAACTAGCTCTTGAAAGCTTCACTGAATTCTCTGAGAAAATTGCTAATGGATTTGGATATGAATTCAAAACAGATCTGAATTGGTATGACGATTATAAAAGCGATGAAGAAACTGTCTTTCAAGCTTTATCTACTCTTCGTGCTAATCGTCTTACTGATGAAGAACTCTTTTATTATCAACGCATGCAATACCTTCGCTATATCCCGCACTATAAGAAAGAGGTTCTTGCTAACCGTTCTCAATTCAATATTACAGACACTCTAATCAAAGTTCTTAAAGGTGGATTCCTCAAACTCGAAAGTCCTTATGGTTCGTCCTTTGTTACTATCCTTCCAATTGGAAAATATCCTGTGCAATTCAATGGTTTTCATCTAGGGGAGTTTGTCCAACGATTGAACTTCCCTGTAGAACTTCGAATAAAGGCAGAATTCATTGATTCCAACAAAATAAAAGGGAAAATGGGTCGCTCTAACACTCGCTTTAGAAACATCATGGAAGAGGCAGAAAACACTGATACTGTTCAACAAGACGAAATTATTATGGGTTCCATCTCCCTAAAGGATCTCATGAAAAAAGTGGGAAATAAGGAAGAAATCATTGAATACGGAGCTTACCTTGTTGTATCAGCCTCAAGTGTAAATCAACTTCGTCAAAGAAGACAAGTTATTCTAAATTACTTCGATGATATGGGTGTTGAAATTAGCGAAGCTTCACAGGATGCGCCTTATCTCTTTCAAGCACTACTTTATGGAGAATCTCTCCAGAAAAAAACTCGGACATGGACACACATGGTCACATGTAGAGGTTTCTCTGAACTTATGCCCTTTACAAGTACTTCCTCAGGAAATCGTATTGGCTGGTATATTGGTCGTGTAGATAACTGGATTGGACGCTGGGATAATATCGAAAAGGCTATCGATTCTTCAAAGAATATCGTCCTCTATAATGCCACTGTCGGAAATAAAGAAGATATCGCTGGTAAGATCACTAAAAACCCACACATCATCATTACAGGGGCAACAGGACAAGGGAAATCTTTCCTGGCTCAGATTATCTTTTTGAGTGTTGCTCTACAAAATGTCAAAACACTCTATATCGATCCAAAACGTGAACTTAGAAATCATTACCATGAAGTAATTAATTCTCCTCATTTTTCCGAACTATACCCGGAACGTAAGAAACAGATAGAAAACTTCAATTTTGTGACTCTAGACAGCTCTCTCCCATCTAATCATGGAGTGTTAGATCCAATTATAGTTCTTGAGAAAGAACAATCCGTAGAAGTTTCTAAAAATATGCTCGAGTTTCTTTTACAAGCTGTTGATGATGTCTCAATGGATCAGAAGACAGCAATCACAGAAGCAATCAATGCAATCGTAGAACGTAGAGCAGCAGGTGAAAAAGTAGGATTCAAACATGTTTTAGAATCTCTAAGAAACTCCTCTTCTTCTGAAATTGCTTCGGTAGGAAGATACCTAACGTCAATAGTAACAAATTCTATTTTAGAATTAGCTTTTTCTGACGGAACAACCCAAGGCCTTGACTATGAGTCACGAGTGACTATTTTAGAAGTCAACAATCTCAAACTCCCTAAAGACGACTCCACAAAAATCTCCGACCACGAGCGTAACTCCATAGCTCTCATGTTTGCGCTTGGTGCTTTCTGTACTCATTTTGGAGAACGCAATGAAAATGAAGATACAATTGAGTTCTTCGATGAAGCTTGGATTCTAATGAAATCCGCAGAAGGAAAAGCTGTAATTAAAAACATGCGCCGTATTGGACGCTCTAAAAATAATACTTTAGCACTGATTACACAATCTGTTCATGATGCAGAAAACGATGATGATACAACTGGTTTCGGTACAATCTTTGCATTCTATGAAAAATCAGAGCGAGAGGATATTCTAAAACATGTAAATCTAGAAGTTACTGAAAACAATCTAGAGTGGATTGATAATATGATTTCTGGTCAATGTCTTTATTATGATGTCTACGGCAATCTTAATATGATTTCAATTCACAATCTATTTGAAGATATCGATATGCTTTTGAAACCAATGAAAGCCACTGTATCTTCAAGCCTCGAAAATAAATATGCTAGTTAGGAGGTAAATCTATGCAAGAGGCTTTTGACAAGCTCAAGGGAGTGGATATTTTCTCTCTTAAATCCTACATGGAACCAACAGGCTATGCTTCTTTTAATGGAGCTTGGGTTCTCATCAATGAACTTTTTGTCAATCTCTTCTTTTTCATCCTCAATGCTGTTGTTGGCTTTTTCTCTTTGTTCATCCGAATCCTTGAAAGTATTGATCTTTACAGCGCATATAAAACTTATGTTTTTAACGGCGCAAAAAGTCTATGGAATGGATTTACTGGTTCAACAAAAGGGAATGTTACTGACCAATCATTAGTTGCATTACTTCTTTTGGTACTCGGTTTTTATCTCTTCTACCAGTATTTCTTTTCTAAAGGCTCATTTGCTAAAACTCTTCTTCATGTTTGTTTAGTCATTCTACTAGGATTTAGTTATTTTGGTACAATTGCTAGAACTTCCGGCGGACTTTATCTTCTTGATACCATCAACAATGTCTCGAAAGATGTCAAACATAAAATTGTAAGTATTAAGGTGGACTATGCAAAAGACAAATCTGTAAAAGTTGGTGAGTCTATGTCCGATAGCTATATAGCTGAAACTTCATATAAAGCCTATCTTTTTGTAAATACTGGCCAAGAGAACGGCAAATACAAAAACAGTCAAAATGGAAAAGAAGAAGATTTCGATGATAGCAAGGTCCTTGGAACTAGTGATAGTAAAGGACATTTCACTGCGGTAAAAACAAAAGAACGTTCTCAATATCTGGACGAACTAGGGAATGGTGCTAATGAGGATGGTGAAAAGAATCGTTGGGTTTCTGCAATGCCAGATTTTATCTTTATACGCACATTCTATGTCATCTTTAAGGTATTAGAAGCATTCGTATTAGCACTACCAATCATTGTTATTCAATTATTAAATATAATCGCACAAATTCTAGTGCTAACAATGATTCTCATATTCCCAATCGTTCTTCTTATTTCTTTTATTCCTCGAATGCAAGATTTAATTTTTGGGGTTCTTAAAGTTATGTTGGGAGGTTTAGCCTTTCCAGTAATCTCTAGTTTATTAATCTTGTTAATTTTCTACATCGAAAAAAATTGTAGAAAATATAATTATCACTAGTTTTGATACTATTTTTGAAGAATCTGCCATCCTTAGTTCTACTCGGTCTAGTCTTTAAGTTATTAGTTTCGGTAGTTGCTAAAGGTGTCATCTACTTCCTAATATGGAAGTACAAAGCAGAATTAATTCAATTTATCCTTGGCTCTAAAGCTAGAATGGTAACATCTGATATTGGTAATAAGGTCGAGAATGGTGTCATAAAAACTAAAGAAATTACATCTCAAATTCCAACTCAAACCTTGAAGAGAGCTCAACATCTTGGAAACTTTACACTAGCAGGTGCTGGATTTGCTAGTGGTATGGTGATGAATAGTAAGAGTCACTTCCAAAATATTGGCTCTTATTTTACACAAAGAGATACAAATCCATCTATAGAGAATTCACAGCCTGAATCAACTGAAACTTCAATTACACCAAAACTAACTGAAACAACTAATCCTCAAACAGAGACTGTTCAGAAAATTATTCAAAATCCAGTTGGTACTTCTACTATTCAACAAGAAACTACTCCAACAACCAATGATGAATTTCAAACTCTAAAGGAAGAACGTATTTCACCATTCAATCAACATCGAATTAACACGATTGAACAACAACTAGAAAAATACAAAGATTCTCAGTCAATGTATAAAGCACAAGGTTCTAATGCTTTCACTCGTGCTTATCGTAAAACAATGACACCAGATAATAAATTGAAAGCAAATATCGAGCGACGAAATCGATTGACTCAACGACTAAATCAACTGAGAGGAGAATTAAATGAACACTAAAATACGCTCAAGAACTGCATTCCCAAAAATTCTTGAAGAAACACTTTACCAAAGCTTATAGAGAAGGAAAACGATCTGTCGATTTCCTTCTTTTATTTCCCGTTTTAGAGGAAGAGCAAGAACAAATTATTGAACAAGTTAAATCTCATTCTGTAGTTTTGGATGCTAAGTGGAGATTCGGAACTGTCTTATTTACGGCTTATATTAAACACTAAAATTAGAAAGGAGATTCTATGAAAAAACTAAAATGGTATCTATTGTCCTTCCTCATTCCATTAATAATTCCAGTCTTTGTAATTATAATCTTCATGGGAGTAATTGGGGGAAGTGCAAATAGCTCTTCCCAAACATCAAAAGATTTCAAATATGCTGAACACTGGTCAGATGGAGACCCATATACACATAATCTCCTTGTTCATCGTTATGGTATCAAGGCTGAACAATTAGACGACTTTTTAGATACATTAGGAATCTCCTTTGACCGAAACCGTATTAACGGGAAAAAACTTTTAGAATGGGAAGCTAAGTCTAACTTAGATGTTCGTGGAATTGTAGCAATCGCATTAAATGAAAGTTCACTAGGAACGGCTGGTGTGGCACGAAATCCAGGCGCTAATATGTTTGGCTTTGGTGCATTTGACTCCAATCCAGACAACGCGAAGAACTTCAATGATGATATAGCAGTTGTTAGTTTAACTAAGCAAACAATTATTGGAAACAAAAACGAAACCTTTAAAATACAGGATGATAAAGCTCTCAAGTATGCGAATGGAACTCTTAATAGTTCTATAGATGGTGGAGTATATTTTACAGACACTAGCGGTTCCGGAAAACGGAGAGCAGAAACCATGCAAAAACTCGATCAGTATATAGATGAACATGGAGGAACTCCAACAGCTCCGAAGGAAACAAATAATACTGAGTCTAGAATCAGTTCAAGCGAAATTCCATCTGGATATAGCATCACACAAACTATTGATACGACTAATTATATAGCTAGTAGCTATCCCTGGGGACAATGTACCTGGTTTGTTTTTAACAGAGCAAAACAACTTGGAATTACATTTGATCCGTACATGGGAAATGGGAATCAATGGATGGAAAAATCTGGATATTCAACCACGAAAACACCTACGGAACACTCTGCACTATCATTCTCATCAAGTCAAGCTGGTGCAGATCCAGTATACGGGCATGTAGCATTTGTAGAGCAAGTTAAATCTGATGGTTCTATACTTATTTCCGAATCGAATTTTAAGGGGCTCGGAATAGTCAGCTATCGAACATTCGATGCAGAATCAGCTAAACAATTTACATATGTCTTAGGACATTAGAAAGGAGAAAATATGTTAGTACAATTACCTGATGAACAAACACAAGAAATTCAACAAATGATTGCAACACTACTTAAAGATGAAATCCATCACTTTAAAGAGGAGATCGGAGCAGATAGTCCTTTCCTGAACAAAAAGCAGACTTGTAATTATTTAGGAGTATCTAATAATACTTTAGATATTTGGATTGCAATGGGACTACCCTATATTCGAATTGGAAAGTCTATTCGTTTCAACAAGGAAAGTATCAATCAGTGGATGACTCGACTAGAGATAAGCGCATAAGGAGGCAAAAATGGGCATTTCAAAAACAAAAAATGGATCCTATAGGCTAAGAGTATACATACCCGATGACGTACAAGGAAAGTTAGGGATCGGTAAACGATTTGAAAAAAGATTCAAAACTCGCAGAGAAGCAAAGGAAGCAGAGATTAAGTTAGCTGTTGATATTGAAAATGCACGTTTAGGAAGGTCTTCTACTTTATCTCAAAGAAAAGGAGACATCCTATTCAAAGATTTTTACAAAGATATTTGGCTAGAACCCTATAAAGCAGGGCAAGCCACTACTACTATTAAACCACCTACAGCAGTAACCGTTTTTCAAACAGAAAATCTCTTTCGTTTGCAGATTCTTCCAGTCCTAGGTAATTATTCTATTGATCATCTCAATGAAAATAAACAACTAGTTTTGTCACTTCTTACTCCACTATCGAATTCTTATGCCAACTTTAAATCCATTAGAGGGTACGTCAATTCTGTCTTGGACTGGGCAGAAGAGCTTGAATATATTCAAGTCAATAAGGTAAAAAAGACAATCAGTAGAATTAAAGCTAATAAAAAATTAGCTCTCAAAGAAAGTAAAAAGTTTGAAGACCTAGCATTAAATGAGGAAGAACTTAAACAATGGCTACAAGCATTTGATGAAGATCTAAAAAATGATCGAATGGAATTAAAAGATTATGCTTTGTTCTATACGACATTCTTTTTATCAGATAGAAAATCAGAAACCTATGCTCTCCAATGGAAACATATCAATTTTGAAAAAAATGAAATTCTCATTGAACAAGCATTAGACAAATTCGGGAATGTTAAATCAACCAAAGGAAATAAAAAAACTCTATTTAAAAGCACCTAAAGAACTAATGAATATCCTGACTGATTGGAAAATAGAACAAAAAAAGCAACTAAAGCTGTTTGGAATCAGACAGAATGAAAAGCAATTCGTTTTCACATACAATAATAGAACAAACGGTATTAACGTTCCACTTCATATTGATTATCTTAATCATCGAATGAATTCTATTCGAAGAAGACATCCGGAACTTCCTCCAGCATCTCCTCACAAATTAAGACACACCGGAGCAACTCTGGCAAGACAGGCTGGAACATCATTAAATGCTATTTCAGAAGCACTTACTCATAGTGACATCCAAATAACGAAGACTTATGTCAATACTACTGAAACAGTAAATCAAACAGCAGGAGAAATAGCCTTTAGAAGTCTCAAAAAGTAATAGGGTGAACTTGGGGTGAACTTTAGTTTTTTGAACAAAAAAAGACATCCAAGAAATAATTCTTGAATGTCTGTAAACGTTGATATAATCGTGTTGATTAACGTTTTGAGTGCAGTGGTTGCCATCCAATCAAACATCGCTTCGCTTGTTTTCTTGGGGCAACTGTGCATAGCATATCTCTATGCGACTAAAGTCGCTAGAGCTATCCTAATTGCGCACCGCCAGTTCTCATAGAAAAAAACACCTTGCAAGATGCAAAGTGTTTTCGTTTGTATTCTGCTGTCCAGCAACGAATTAACGTTTAGAGAACTGGCTAGCTTTACGAGCCTTTTTCAAGCCTGTTTTCTAGTATTTTTATATCTACTGGCAGATTATCCTACTTATCCCCATCAATATCTGACTCTAACTCAACCTCTGAAGAAATCCAAATATTGCGTGCTTTGATATATTCGATATTATTGTTACCTACTAGATCCCCTTCTTAATAAATCTGGGATAACCGATAATTTAGAAATGATGGATGAATCCTTTAAAATCAAGATATTTCCATATCCATCTGTATTTTCATCAAATAGTTTTTTGTCTGCATAGTAATTAGATAGAAGAACTAAGACCTGAGTAGCTTCACCTTCATAATTGCCATTTTCGCTTTCAAAAGGTAATAATTGCTTATTCATAGCTTGGCGAATCAGTTGCACCAGCCAAATTAATTGTCTTGACCGACGAATAAAGCGACTTCTTTCAAGGATTCGACCATAAGGAAACAGTTGGCAGATTCTATAAAAGTGTCGTTGTGATTCGGCACGCTCATCAGACTCGCTACACAGAGCTGGTACATAATATCTGCTATAATTTTCTGGAAGATTTGGTCAAGCGGTCTTTTAGCCGTGTGACAGGCATACAGGAAAAACACTATTTATTTACTTTTTGCACGGGAGGCTTTAAGAATCTAATGGACATCTTTCTTGATAATCACTCAGAGTCGCCAGAGTGTCTGGCCCGAGATATGGCAAGGATATACCGCTGCCTGCACCAGTCCTTCGACGCTGACAAATTGCGACATATCATGTAAATTGTCGCATAAAAGTAGTTTCAAAAAAAAGAAAACTGTGTTATAATGTATGTGTAATTTTTAGAAAAGAGGTACTAACTATGGAAAACCTAGTAGTTTCAATCTTTAACACTGAAAGCGAAGCTTATCAGTCCTTTGCGGATTTGAAGGCTTTCCGCCAAACTCAGACGACCAAGGTTGCTCAAATCGCCTTGGTCAAAAATGAAAACGGTCATATCGTTGAAAAAGAACGCTATGACTTTGAAGATTCAACGACGGATGCAGCCCTAGAAGGTGGCTTGTTCGGTGCAGTTATCGGGCTTTTGGGTGGTCCTATCGGCGTCTTGTTTGGTTATGGTATGGGTAGCCTCTATGGTTTGGCTGCTGGTGCTACCATTGATACGGCAGAAACTGGCCTGATTGACGTTGTTTCTCAGAGATTGACTAACGGTGAAACAGCCGTTGTTGCCTTGGTGCAAGAAGACAACGAAGCAGTCATCGATGCTTACTTCACCAAGTACGACACCCAAATCGTGCGTTGGGATGTGGCAACCGTCGTAGCTGAAGTTGAAGCAGCCCTGCAAGTCCAAGAAGACCTCTACAACCAAGCGCGTGCACAAATGAAGGCTGAACGTAAAGCAGATCGCAAGGCCAAACTTGAAGAGTTCAAGGCAAACATCAAATCAAAATTTGATAAATTGAAAGCCTAACGTCTAAGCGTCTCATAAATTTAAATGTGACTGAGACACCATTTAAAATTTATGTGCGTCGGATTCTCACAGTTAAATAATTGCGTTGACAAATCCGTTACAGCCGTTCTTCCATTCTTTGAAAAGAATGTTTAATAGACAAGAAATCTGGACTAGTATTGGTCTGGATTTTTTTGTGAATATAGAGGTCATAGCTTTTTGACTATGCTTTGTTATAATTAGAAAGATTTTAAGTTTTATCAAGATGAAATCAGTCAGACGCAGGCACCCTGAACTAGCACCAGCTTCCCCACACAAACTAAGACATACTGGTGCGACACTCGCAAAACAAGCTGGGGTTTCTCTTGAAGCCTTCTCAGAAGCTCTTACTCATAGTGATAAAGAGATTACAAAAACTTACGTTAATATCAAAGATAAAGTCAATCAGACTGTAGGTGATATTGCTTTTCGTAGTTTAAAAAATTGATGGGGTGAATATGGGGTGAATTTTGGGGTGAACTTTGATTTTTTGAAACAAAAAAGACATCCAAGAAATAATTCTTGAATGTCTGTAAACGTTGATATAATCGTATTGATTAACGTTTTGAGAATTGTGATGCTTTACGAGCTTTCTTAAGACCTGGTTTCTTACGTTCAACTTTACGTGAGTCACGTGTAAGAAGGCCTGCGCGTTTCAATGAATCGCGGAAGTCTGGGTCTACTTGAAGAAGGGCACGAGCGATACCGTGACGGATAGCTCCCGCTTGACCAGCGTATCCACCACCTACAACGTTAACGAAAACGTCGTATGAACCTACAGTTGAAGTAACTGCGAATGGTTGGTTGATTACAAGACGAAGGTCAGCGTGTGGGATGTACTCTTCAACATCTTTTTTGTTAACAGTGATTTTACCAGTTCCTGGAACAAGGCGAACGCGTGCAACAGCGTTTTTTTACGACGTCCAGTACCTGCATATTGTGCTTGTGACATACTTTATTGTTCCTTTCCTTAGATAAGTCCTGAAATATCAAGAACTTCTGGTTGTTGTGCAGCGTGAGTGTGCTCAGCTCCAACGAATACTTTCAATTTCATACCTTGAGCGCGACCAAGAGTATTGTGTGGAAGCATACCTTTAACTGATTTCTCGATCAAACGTACTGCATTTTTAGAACGAAGTTCACCAGCAGAGATTGATTTCAATCCACCTGGGTGGTTTGAGTGAGTGTAGTAGATCTTATCAGATGCTTTTTTACCAGTCAATTTAACTTTTTCAGCATTGATGACGATTACGAAGTCACCTGTATCAGTGTGTGGTGTGAATGTTGGTTTGTTTTTTCCGCGAAGTACGCTAGCAACAACTGCTGAAAGGCGTCCAAGAGGTACATCAGTTGCGTCAACAACGTACCATTTGCGTTCTACTTGGCCTGGTTTAGCCATGAATGTAGTTTTGTTCATGATTTCTCCTATATGAATATCGTTTTTGTTTACAGGGCGGATGTTCCGGTCCGCAAGTTATTTGAAAGGTTCCGGGGCCTTACAAATGGGGTAAACAATACCGTCTACTATTGTATCAAAATTCTCAGATAAAAGTCAAGAGATTGGGAAAATATTTTTTTATTTCTGCCAGATTCTCAACCTTTTTTCTTCCTGTTCCTGAAGGATTGTCTGAAAAATTTTAGAGACTAAGTAAATAGCGCAAGTCAAGAATAGCGTTACCACTAGATAATTGATCAAACGACCGTGGTCTCCAACCAATGGTGGTCTTGTCAAAAATCCATAATCTCCACCTGTTACTAAATTGACCATGAAAATCAAAGCATTGAGCGAAGACGTGATAATTAGGATTCGTTTGAAATCCAGTAAACTAGCATCGTAGTCCTTCAAGAGATAAATCAAGGAATTTCCAAGAAGGGCTAAGTGTCCGAAAATAAAGGACAAAATGGCAATGTGGGGGAAGGGATAGGGATCTGGCACTGGATAAATAAAAGCTGCCAAAGTCCCAAAGGTTCCCAGCACAGCAAAATACTGTTTGACTCTAGAAACACCCGGGGTCAAAAGCACTACAAACATTGCCAGACGACAATGATAAAAGGGTAGACTTTCTGTTAAAGGCATCTGATTGACCAAATACCAACCGTAGAGCAGGATTAATTGCAGAGCCTGTAAAATCTGGAAAAATCGTTGGCAAACTTTTTTATCACCATAACGATAGGCAAGAAATACAGTCAATGCCAATAAAGTAAATAGACTTCCATACCAAAGAAGATCAAATTGGGGTGGCTCCGTCGGCTGCGTGCTAAATAAAGCATCCCAAACATTCATGTAACTTTCCTCATTTTCATATAAGCAGGCCTCTTACTCATCTCTATAGAGCCTAGCTTACATTTATTTCATATAATTTTGTGTAAAAGAAACTGTCGATCTAAATATAAAACAAAGCTTCTAATCGACATATTGTTCCCGCTCACCCTGATAGACCTGCCATAGAATTTCCATTTGTTCTTGGGTTATCCGTTTTTCAGATAGGGGAGGGAGATTCTTGATATTAAAAAATTCAAGTTCTGCAATTTCTTGATTTTCTTGAAAGTGTCCATCCAATAACTGACAGTCAAAGACGAACTTGGCATACTGTTTGTTCTGAAGTTGAAAGCGATTGGTATCAAAAACTGCTAATAAAGAGCCTACTTCTGCAGAAAAGCCTGTTTCTTCCTGAACTTCTTTTCGGATATTTTCCTTGGGAGAATATCCTACCTCGCCAAAGCCACCAGGTAATGCCCAAGTATCCTCTCCTTGCCCTCTAACCAAACAAATCTTCTGATTTTGAACAATCCATGCCCTTACATCCATCAAGGGAGTTGCATAGCTACCTGTTGGTTTTAAAATTGCAGTCAATTCCTCTTGATCAAGCTCTGTTTGATTCTGCAAGACACTCCATAAAATCTGACGTAAATCCTCATAACGTTCACGGTCATAAGGATCCTTTGAATAGGTCAAGCCAGTATCAGTGATAGCTAACATTCTCTGAATAGCTTTGGCGAAATCAGTTGTGCTCATTTTCTAGGCTTTCTACTAGCTTGGCTAGATTCATAGAGTTCGAACCTTTAAGCAGAATCTGGTCATGTGCTCCAAGACTTTCCTTGACCTGCTTAACCATGGCTTCAAACTGGTCCTCATCGGCTGTTTTCTTGAAGTAGTAAACATGACCAATTGGGAACATTTGACTAGCTAACTGAGCCAAGTCAGCAATGTCTTCACCGTAGAAAATAACAGTATCAAGGACATCTGGTGAAATGCTCAAAATCATTTGATTATGAAGTTGAACAGACTGGTCTCCAAGCTCCTTCATATCCGCCAGAACTGCGAGTTTCTTACCACCTTCATTGGCTGGGATGGCTGAGAAAGTCTCCAAAATCAACTTCATAGCTGTTGGATTTGCATTGTAGACATCTGATAGGATATCCGCACCGTTGGCTGCTTTTTTCCACTCGGTACGATTGCGGGTCAATTCTAGATTTTGGAAGGCTTGACCAATCTGCTCCTCAGATACTCCTTCTTGCAGGGCAACATAAGATGCGATCATAGCATTAGTCGCATTGTACTTACCTGTTACTGGCAAGTCAAGAGCCTGCTCTAAGAAATTGGCCTTGAAGGTTAAGCTATCCTTACGCTCTATTAAGTCTGTAATTTCTAGTTCTGCACCTGGACCAAAACGAACTACTTTTTGATCAGCAGGTAGATAATCCTCTACAATGGGATCAGCCGGTGCCAAAAGTAAGGAACCCTTTTCCATCCCATCAGCGATTTGTAATTTCCCTTTTGCAATTTCAGAACGGTCCTTAAAGAAAGCCAAATGAGCTTCTCCAACCAAGGTCACAATTGCTGTTTTTGGATGAGCCAATTCAGACAAAAGATGGATATCTCCTAGGTGATCCTGCCCCATTTCCAAGACCAGCTTTTCGGTATCATCTGGCATATGGAGAACCGTGTAGGGAAGGCCAATCTCATTATTGTAGTTCCCTTGTGTTTTGTAGGTTTTGTAGCTTGTAGAAAGCAAATGAGCCAACATATCCTTGGTCGTAGTCTTCCCATTCGAACCTGTGACAGCAAAGACATCGACACCAATCTTTTGAAGGTAATAGGCTGCAAGAGCTTGAAAGGCAGTCAAGACATCTTCTACCAAAAGATAAGGATGGTTTGCTACTTCCTTTTCTGATAAGGTTAGAGCAGCGCCATTTTCAAAAGCTGTCTCGATAAAGTCATGACCATCACGCGCCCCCTTGAGTGGCACAAATAAATCCCCAGCTCCAATCAAACGACTATCAAACTCAGCCTTGACTAGTGGGCTATCCACATAGCTAGTCACATCATTTTTTGCACCGACGACACGCGCAACTTCGTGAATCGTAAGTTTCATGTTTACTCCTTTAAAAAGGGGCAAGGAGTCCTTCCCCGCCCTTATAGCTGTCTTTACAATAGGTGTGCTTCACGCTTATTAAAGCTTTCCTTAGCAAGATCAACCAAACGCTCAATTAGTTCTGGGTAGCTAATCCCCATATTGTCCCAAAGTAATGGATACATAGACCATTGGGTAAATCCTGGCATGGTGTTGAGCTCGTTTAGGAAAACTTCTCCCTTATCTGTATAGAAGAAATCGCAACGTGATAAGCCAAGTCCACCAATAGCACGGAAGGCAGTTTCTGCATTTTTACGCATGACTGCTACCACATCATCACTAATCTTAGCTGGGATATCCATAGTAATCTTATTATCGATATATTTGGCTTCATAGTCATAGAAGGCTACGTCTTTGACAACTTCACCAGGTAGCGTGCTCTTAACATCATAGTTCCCTAAGAGACCAACTTCGATTTCACATGCATTGACTCCTTGTTCTACCAAGACACGACTATCGTACTTGAAGGCAAGCTCTAAAGCTTGATGGAGTTCCTCTTTATTTTCAGACTTAGAAATCCCTACACTAGAACCCATATTTGATGGTTTGGTAAAGACTGGATAGGTTAATTTTTCTTCAACTTCAGCAATCTTAGAAGCCAAGTCATCCCCTTCAACAATCGCTACGTAAGGAACTTGGGCAATCCCAGCAGACTCCAAAACGCGCTTAGTTGTGATTTTATCCATGGCAAGGCTTGAAGATAGGATGTTACAACCGACATAAGGCATTTTCAAGACTTCTAAGAAACCTTGAACGGAACCATCTTCTCCCATAGGTCCATGAAGAACTGGAAAAACAACCGCTCCTTCTTCGTAGATAGCACTTGGAGCAATTTTCTTGTCCCAATCAATCGTTTCATTAGTCATGAGACGTTCATCTTGTCCAGGAGTTTGGGCAAATTCTTGGGTTTTGATGAAATCACCGGACTGGCTGATAAAGAAGGTTTTGACTGCGAAACGATCATAGTTGACTGCACGCATGACACTCTCAGCTGACAAGACAGACACTTCACGTTCTGCACTGCGTCCACCATATAATAGAATAATTGTTTGTTTCATATGATTTGTTCCAATTCTAATAGAATACTCGTCCTTTAGTATATCACATTTGTCTCTTTTTTTAAACTTGTACAGCAAAAAACAAGAAAAGAGACCAAATCAAAATGGGATCAAAATGAGATTCAGTCTCTTTGTATAGTGTATTGAAATAAGATATGAACAAAGTGATTAGGAAAGTCAAATTAATTTCTAAAAACGTTTTAGATTCCTTGTCGTACTATTCTAGGCTCAATCCACTATACTATAAAAATGGAGAGGACATCAATTGTCCTCTCCAGATCTTATACTCAATGAAAATCAAAGAGCAAACTAGGAAGCTAGCCGCAGGCTGTACTTGAGTACGGCAAGGTGAAGCTGACGTGGTTTGAATTTTATTTTCGAAGAGTATTAGCTTTTCTTCAACCCACTACAGTTGATAAAGAGCTGAAAAAGAATCACAAATGTGATCCTTCTTCTCTTGTATTTCGCTTTAATGAAAAGTAGTCTGGTACTGGATCTTTACCCGTTTCAGACCAAGGGTGGCACCGTAAATCCGTGCTAAGCCCATCAGAACTCCCTTGGCACCATGCTTTTCGATAGCTTGAATCATGTAGTTCGAACAAGTCGGTTCAAAGCGGCAAGATGGCGGGAAAGCAGGCGAGATAAATCGTTGGTAAAAGCGCACTGGCGCAATTAAAATTTTTTTCATTATTTATTATTTGTTACAGCCATGGTGTGTAATTGGCTGATTTCTTTTTTATTAAGACGACGTGATTCTCCTGGACGAAGACCCGTTAAGTCTAGATGTCCAAAACGAGTTCGAGAGAGTTTATCCACTTGGAGACCAACAGCTTCAAACATCTTTTTAACCTGGTGATTGCGCCCTTCATGGATGGTCAATTGAACAACTGAGCGGTTTTTTACTGGATCTACTTTTAAAATCTCGTAAACAGCTGGCTTCGTCTTCTTGCCATCAATCTCAACTCCACGAGTCAAGGGACGAAGGTTTTCTTTGTTGGCAATTCCTTTCACACGCGCCACATAGATCTTGTCAATCTCATTACGAGGGTGAATCATCTCATCTGTAAAATCCCCATCATTGGTCAAATCAAAACTCCAGATGTATCCCAGTCCAAACGCCCCACAGGGTAAATACGTTCTTTCACATTGGGTAAGAGATCTACAACAGTCTTACGCCCCTTGTCATCTGTCACACTTGAAATCACTCCACGTGGTTTGTTAAGCAGATAGTAGACTTTTTCTTCATTATAGATTGGTTGACCTTCAACTTCGACCTTGTCGCCTGACTTGATAGTCGTTGCTAGTTCACGAACCACTTGGCCGTTAACCGTCACCAATCCTTGCTTGATCAACTCTTCTGCTTTTCTCCTACTGGCCACACCTGCGTGGGCAATATATTTATTGATTCTCATCTTCTTCTATCCTTTCACCAAATAATTGGCTTTCTTGTGCTTGAATATCAAGCTCATCTATCACTGGCAATTCTTCCAAATGATTAATACCCATGTAATCCAGGAAATAATCCGTCGTTACATAGAGATTAGGGCGTCCAAGAATTTCTTTTTTCCCGTCTTCTCGTATCAAGTCAAAGGCTTGCAACTTAGCTAGCGCTCCACTTGAATTAACCCCCCGAATAGCATCAATCTCTATCCGTGTGATAGGCTGCTTGTAAGCAATGATGGACAAGGTTTCAAGGGCAGCCCGAGACAGGCTCTGATTAATGGGTGCCTTAGAGTATTCTTTCAAAATGGCTGCAAATTGAGGTTTGGTTACCAATCTGTAGGCACCACCTGTCTCAATCAAGTCTAAACTGGAATCCTGGTCTTTTTCATACTTTTGGGCTAATTTTTCTAGACTCTGCTGAATCCCAGTCGGTGGCAAAGAGAGGAGCTCAGCCAACTGGCGAATCCTTATCCCCTCTTCACCCGCTACAAACAAGAGCGCTTCTATTTCTGCTAAAGTACTCATATTTCCTCTCTATCAAGCTTGACTCTGCTCTACTTGATTTTCCTCATTCTTTTTCAGGAGATAGATATCTCCAAAGCTCTCTTTTTGAATCAAGAGAATTTCTTGGGTTTTAATCAACTCCAAGGTCGCTAAAAAGAGTGTAATGACCTCTTGTAAATCCTTGGTTTCTTTAAACAAATCCTGCAAGCATAATTGTTGACCTTCAACCAAGGCTTCCCTGACGATAACCATCATATCCTCAATCTTATACTCATCTCGTAGAATGGTTGTATGATTTTGCGAGAATTCTTCTTTTTTCTTGGAAAGCAAGTTTGAAAAGGCTAAGAAAGATCAATCATCGTCTTATCATGCACAAGTTCAGCATCCTCATAGATCAACTCTGTCGGCGCTTTTGAGTAATATTGAGCTCGTTCTTGATGCTTGACTTCCAACTGCTCTCCCAAAAGTTTAAACTTACGGTATTCTTCGATTTGAGAAAGGAGGTCCTGCTCCAGATCATCCTCTAGGTCCGTCACTTCTGCAACCTTGGGCAAGAGCTTGCGACTCTTGATTAGCATGAGTTGACTAGCCATGACCATGTACTCACCTGCGACTTCCAAACGCATAGCTTGTAATGTCGAGATATAGGCTAGATATTGCTCGATAACCTCTGTAATCGGTACATCATAGATATCCATCTGGTACTTTGAAACCAAGTGCAAAAGAAGATCCAAAGGCCCTTCAAAATCTTTTAATTTAATATCCATTATCTATATTTTTCCAAGGTCATGACTGTCTTTAATCCTAATTTTTTAGCAATTTCGTACAAGTCAACCTTTTCTTCGATTTGTCTTAATATAAACTGTTCTCTCAACCCTTGAGCCGATAAGTCTGAAAAACCTTTTTCCTTTAGAAAGGCTTCTAACTGACGAAAGGCCCACTGACGTGAGTATGGTTTCCCAGTTTTTTCAAAGAGATAGGTCTGCCCCATCAAGGGTTCTAACTCCGCAAGCAAGTTTATGGGAAGGCTCAAGATTCTTTGTTGAGAAGCTTTATTGACTCTCAACACTTGAAAATCTAGGTTCACATCCCCTGTTTTTAAGGCTAGAATTTCACTCGGCAAGAGGCCCAATTCAACTATCAGTAAGGCCAACAAGCGTCCCTCTGGATAGGCACTTTCTTGCCAGAAAGAACTGAGGTCTAAAAGTTCTGACTGAACTTGCTTTTTCTCAGCCTGTTTCGGCAATTCTAAACGATAAAAGGTGCCAATCATTCCTTTCTGGTATAAAAAGTAAAGAAATTGATTGCAAGCAGAAACCTTACGCTTTTGGGCACTGATTTTAAACTGAGATAGCTGAGCTTGGTAGATTTTTAAACTTGTCTCAGAGATTCGTTCTCCTACAAGATCTAAAAAAACTGCTCCAAATCATACTTATAGGATTGCTTAGAATTCACAGACAAACCTTGTTTTTCTTCTAAAAATACTGAAATTCCTTCTCTCATTTGCTTTGAATCTCATATTCCTTACTAAAATCATGCAAGAGAGCATTGACAGCCTTAAGGATTGATTTCCGTGTGATAATGCCTTGGAAGATACCATCCTTGTCAACGACTGGTAGGAAAGACTCATCCACTAACTTATGTAAAACATCCGTCAGTGTATAGTCTGGACTGACAACTGCTACGTCCTTCTTGGTCATATGTACAATATCCGTATCTGCCATGGCTTCCTGACTCAAGCCCTGCTCCATCTGGTAGGCCAGAATATCTCTAAGTCCAATGGTTCCGACAAATTCTTTCTCATCAGTAACTACTGGCACTCTGGTATAGGTCATCTGGCTAAGGAGGAGAGTTGCATGATCTGCATTGTGGGTATCAATCAAGACTGCCAAATTTTCAGCAGGAGTTAAAAAGGTTTCCTCTTGCTCCAGTAAAAACTGTTCAAATTCTTTGGCAATCATCGAGCAAACTCCTTGGATAAGCCTGGATAGACCTCATGGTTCCGTGTCAAAAAGTCCACTTTAAAGTAGCTATCATCAATCTCCACACGGGCATAGAGACATTCTCTGATGGTCCCACGTGGTTGACTAATAGAACCAGGATTTAGGAAGAGGGTCTTCCCTTCCATCCAAGCTTTTGGAACATGCAAGTGCCCATAAAGACAGATATCTGCATCTTCCTCTTGAGCCCAGAAATCAAGCTTTTGGAAATTGAAGTTAATATCAAACAAATGTCCATGAGTCTGGATAATCTTGGTAGGACCCAGTTGAGTCACCAAACGTTCTGGATAGTCTGAATAAAAGTCCATGTTTCCTCTGACTACCTGGATTCCTTCCCAGAGTGGTGAATCTGGTCGAAGTTCCGAGTCACCATCGTGAAAAATAGCATCGACTTTCCCCAGATAACGGTCACGGATTTCTTCTACAATCAAGCTATCTCCGTGGGAGTCACTCATTACAATGATGGTTTGCTTTGCCATGATGGAAATACCTCCAAAAGTTTCTTAACGGCTAAGGCACGGTGGGATTGACTATTTTTTTCTTCAAGGGTTAATTCGGCTGATGATTTACCAGTTTCTCCTACTAAGAAGAGCGGATCATAGCCAAAACCATTTTCACCCTTAGGTTCAAAGTTAATGTAGCCTGGCCAATCAGCTTCGACAACCAAGCTTTCCTTACCTGGGCTAGCTACGACCAAGGTTGTATGAAATTGAGCTGAACGGTCCTTGAGTTCAAAGACCATAGCTAATTCGTGCAAGAGTTTGGCGTTATTTTCTTGATCAGTTGCCCCTACTCCTGCGAAACGAGCTGACCAGACACCTGGTAGACCTCCAAGAACATCAACTTTTAGTCCAGAATCATCAGCTAGAACCATCTTCCCTGTTAATTTAGAAATGGTTTCAGCCTTAAGGCGAGCATTTTCTTCAAAGGTCATACCTGTTTCGGCTACTTCAGGTAGGTCTGGATAATCATTTAGATTTTCTACGTCATAGCCCAGTTTGTCAAAGATAGCACGAAATTCCTTGGTTTTCCCCTCGTTACGAGTTGCAATCAACAAGGTTTCTCTGACTTTATTTGTCTCGAAAAAGTCTTGAACATTGACTCCTTCTTTAGGCAATTCTACATGCAGAAGTTGTCCATTTTCAACTAAGAGCAAGGCACCTTGACGTTGAATGACTTCCAAGTTTCGGTCCGCTTCTTGGTTGAGAATATCTACCACAAAAGAGAGTAAGCGGTAGGCTGAACCATATCGTAAAACAGTGACTGAAAGCGGAAATCTTCGCTCCTCATCTCGAAAGATTTTGGCCAAATCAAATAGCGGAAACTCTAAATCATCATCCGTCAAAGTCCGAATGCCACCAAAAACACTGTAGGATCCAACATACCAGTCCTGATCGTCCTTGTATTCATAAATTTTGTTTGTCATAATGTTACATGCTCCACATGAATCTCTTTTTCCAGCCACTCTGCTCCTATCTGGGCAAAACTTTGGCTATTTGCAGTTGTATAAAAACGATGTTGAAGGGGTGCCGCATCTCGGCTACGGTTAATCTCAAAGTAATTGAGCAAAACTGAAATATCACGCACACACTCAGCTCCACTATCGATCAGCTGAACCTTAGGCCCCATGACATTTTGGATGATAGGTCTGAGGAGTGGATAATGAGTACAGCCTAAAATCAAGCTATCTACTTTCCGACTAAGGGACGCAAAGTTTCATAGACAACTTTCTTGGTCACACTGGTCGATAGAGCACCTGACTCGACTAAGGGAGCAAACTTAGGGCAGGCCAAGCTTTCCACTTGTAAATCTGGGTCTAGATCATGAATCTTTTGTCGATAAATATCTGATTTTACCGTCATCGGGGTTCCAATCACACCGATCTTCCCACCTTGACTCGCTTTGATGGCTGCTGATGCACCAGGCAAAATCACACCCAACACCGGAATATCCAACTTAGCTTTAATCTCTTCCCAGACGACTGCCGTTGCTGTATTACAAGCAATGACAATCATCTTAACATCCTTGGTCAAAAGAAAGTTGACCAGTTGCCAAGTATATTCACGAATCTGCTCAGCAGGACGGGGACCATAAGGAGCCCGTGCCGAATCTCCAATATAGACGATTTCTTCATGGGGAAGCTGGCGCATGAGTTCACGTACAACCGTCAAACCTCCAACGCCCGAATCCAAAAAACCAATCGGTCGATTATCCATACAGTCTTCTTTCTAGTATTTTTTTCTGATTGATAGTTCATTATTATTCATTTCTTTCTGAAATTGCTGACAGACTGGGTAGCTCCCCACTGTCTCCCTCTTAATCATAATCAATTATCAATAGAATGCAAGGAAAAAGTCTTGTCCCTAAATATCAGTCAAACATAGTGAGAAGTCTGGAACTTTCATCCCAGACTTTTCCTATTTATTTCTTTTTATTGTTAGCAAGGGCTGCTTTTTGTTGGCGAATGATTTGGTGGTAAACTTGTTGTACTTTGGCTTCACTTGGCTTTTGACCGTTTGCACTCAACAGAGTACGAACTGCTTCTGCGTTCAAACGTGGGTTATCCGCAAATTCTTTTTCGATTTGCTTGCGCACCAAGTACATACCTCCAAGAGCTCCTCCTAGAAAAGCCAAAAGAATCAATACAATTGCTAAAATAAGGTTCATAACATTTCTCCTGTTTCTTTGAATCTTCTATATTATACCATAAAGTCCTACGCCTGACTAGTTTGAGTTACGCTTTCAAAAAAATGGATGCTAGCTAAAAAAGAGCCCTTCTATTCCTTAGAAGAAGGCTCTTTCTTGATTTTAATCTACATAAATCGCTAAAGTTTGATAAGGCTTAAGACTTACCTTTTTCAGCAAGCTCTGCATCGTCATAGTTTGGACAAGAGCACGCGCCCTGATTTGGTATTCTGCTGGAATCTCCACTTCTGCTTCACTTCCATAAAAATTATTGAGTACCAAGAGTTTTTGACCATCTAAGTGACGTTCAAATGCATAGACTTGTTGACTATCTTCAAGTGCCGGCTGATAGCTGCCTTCTGAAATAATCGGCATTTCTTTACGCAAGCGAATCAATTCTTTATAGAATTTAAAGATTGGTCCGTCGATTTCATTTTCAACGTTGATGTCTTTGTAAGATTTACCAGCTTTCAACCATGGAGTGTCTGTTGAAAAACCTGCATTTTCAGAAGCATCCCATTGCATTGGCGTACGTGAATTATCACGTGACTTAGCTTGGATAATCTTAAAGGCTTGCTCAGGAGACTTACCTTGGTCCAAAAGCATCTGGTAGGCATTGATGGATTCGACATCCACATAATCTGCCATAGAATCATAGTCTGGATCAATCATGCCGATTTCTTCGCCCATGTAGATATAAGGGGTTCCACGTGACAAGTGAATGCTAGCTGCGAGCATGGTCGCTCCTTCATTACGGAAGTTCTTGATATCTACAAAGCGATTCAAGGCACGAGGTTGGTCATGGTTATTCCAGAAAAGGGCACTCCAACCACCACGTTCACTCATTTCCTTGCCCCAAGTATGATAGAGACGTTTGAGCTCTTCAAAATCAAAAGGAGTAATGGTCCATTTTTGACCATCTTCATAGTCTACTTTAAGATGATGGAAGTTAAAGGCCATAGACAACTCGTGACGCTCCGGTGCTGAATACAGAACACAGTTGTCAATGGTTGTCGATGACATCTCTCCAACTGTCATAAAGCTATCATCAGAACCAAAGGTCGCTTCATTCATCATACGAAGATAGTCATGAACAATTGGTTTATCCGTATAAGCTGGTTTCCCTTCATTTTCAGGGCAATCCACCAAGACCTCATCTTTCCCAATCAAATTGATCACATCGAAACGGAAACCTTTGACTCCCTTGTCACGCCAGAAGTTGACCACCTTGAACAACTCCTTACGAACATTGGGATTACGCCAATTGAGGTCTGCCTGTGTCACATCAAAGAGGTGAAGATAGTATTTCCCTGTATCTCCAAAAGGAGCCCAGGCAGAACCACCAAATTTAGATAACCAATCGGTTGGTTGGTCCTGAATGAAGAAGAAATCTTGGTAATACTTGTCACCAGCCAATGCTTTTTGGAACCACTCATGCTCCGTTGAGCAATGGTTAAGTACCATGTCTAGCATGAAATCAATCTTGTGCTCCTTACCGACACGGACCATTTCTTCAAAATCAGCCATATCTCCAAAGACAGGGTTGACGGCTGTATAGTCTGAAATATCGTAACCATTGTCACGTTGTGGGCTCGGATAGAAAGGATTGAGCCAAACCATATCCACGCCCAACTCTGCTAGATAAGGAATTTTTTCAATGATTCCTCTGAAATCACCGATTCCATTTCCTGTAGTGTCCTTATATGATTTTGGATAAATTTGGTAAACAACCTTTGTTTTATCTAATGCCATTTGTTTAACCTCTTTTTAACAAGGGGGCGGAGCGTATATCCCACCCCATACATTTTTCAAAACTTATCTTTTCGATCTTTCACGATGCAGTTGCACGATCATGAGGATACATCACCCACGTCTGATATCACGTGGAAGATCCTTTTTTGCTCTTTGACATTACATCTGCTTGCAACCATCAGTCTTGTTTTTAATCCCTGGTAAGTTCTCGATATCGCTGTGTACGCATCTGTTAGTGATCATGACAGTCCCAGTCCTATCTTTGATAACATCCATATCAAAGCTAATCAATTGTTGACCAACAACAACTTTATCTCCCTTGAGCATACGTGAGCCTCAAACCCTTTTCCATCAAGGCTAACCGTATCCATACCAATGTGCATCAATAACTCCACGCCTTCTTCAGAAACGATACCGACTGCGTGCTTAGTTGGGAAGAGGACTGTTACGGTCCCATTAACTGGTGAAACCAATTCCCCCTGGCTTGGTTCGATGACGACACCTTGTCCCATGACACCTGATGAAAAGACTGGGTCTGTGGCTTGGCTAAGCGGTTTCACTTGTCCAGCAAGTGGGCTCACCAGTTGGGCTGTGTTTACAAGAGCTGTTGGTTCTGCATGAACTGCAAATTCTGCTTCTTCCTGTGCTTGAAATTCTGCTTTTAGTTCTGTGCTCATCTTCTGTTTTTGTGAAGAGACCAGCCTTGCGGAAGAAATATGTCAAGGCCATTGGAACTGCCACTGCTACAAGCATGATCATAGCGAATGGCAACATGTATTGTGGTTGAATGGATAGAATACCTGGTAGACCACCAATCCCGATTGATTGTGCTGTGATGTTAAAGGTAACAGAGAGAAGTCCAGCGATCGAAGAACCAATCATCCCTGCTACAAATGGGTAGATGTACTTTGACGTGACCCCAAAAGAGGGCTGGTTCTGTTACACCAAGATAGGCTGAAATTGTTGCTGGAAGAGATATCTGAGCTTCTCGTTCATCATGACGGTGCATCAGAAAATAAGCAAAAAAACAGCTGAACCTTGAGCAATATTTGAGAGAGCAATCATTGGCCAGAGACCTGTTCCACCTGCGTCCGCAATCAATTGCGTATCGATGGCATTGGTCATGTGGTGAAGACCAGTGATAACAAATGGAGCATAGAGGGCACCAAAAGATAGCACCGAAAGAGCCACTTAACTGGACCAGTTAAACCCTGCCAGACACAACTGCTGAGAGTCCTTGACCAATTGTCCATCCGATTGGTCCCAAAACAGTATGAGCCAAAATCAAGGCCGGAATCAATGATAAAAATGGTACAAAAATCATGGAAATGACTTCTGGAATATGCTTGCGCCAGAATAGTTCCAAGTAAGCCAAACTCAATCCTGCCAGTAAAGCTGGGATAACTTGAGCTTGGTAACCAATACGGTTAACCGTGAAGTAATACTCAATTATTTTCAAAAAGCAACCTTGTCCATTGTCTGCTGACAGTAGACTTTAAAACGCTTTTTTCCAGTCCTTGAATAATTTCTTGAAGCTTATCAATGACAGCTTCCAATGTTTGGAAAGCCTTATTTTTAAAACCTCGTTTTCGAATTTCTTTCCAGACTTGTTCAATAGGGTTCATTTCTGGTGTATAAGGTGGGATAAAAGCCAATTCAATATTACTTGGAATCTCTAAGGTACTTGATTTATGCCATATAGCATTATCCATGACAAGTAAAATATAGTCATCTGGATAAGCTTGTGAGACTTGCCGTAGAAATTCATTCGTCCACTCAGTATTACATCCTCCAGCAATAAGGAAGAAGGAATCTCCTGTCTGAGCATCTACTGCCCCATAACAATAGCGATATTCTCGCATATAATGACTAGGAATGCTAGGTCGAATTCCTTGAGGAGCCCAACAAGAACTCATCTTACTGATCCTCCCTGAAACCAGCTTCATCTTGGTACATCAATCGTACTTTGTTATAAGTCCCTCCTCTTTAAAGCGCTTACTTAAGGTCTCGAATGTAGATTTTTATTTTTTTAGACGTCTCAATTGTCTGAGCGCCTGCCTTCTTGGGATGTTCAGGTCGAGGAGTGACCGTTCGCCAACCATGGCGTTTCAGGAGATAATAGAAACCATCACGTGTGGAAGTGCGACCAATCTCTTTTTGATAGGCTTCAAATAACTGATTGACAGTTACAAATTCCCCAGCCTGAGCAGCTTCTATATGACGTTTTAGGAATGCTTGTTCTTCTTCGTAAGTCATATATTCTCGATGACGTCCACCACGGGTTTCTTGAAGAAGAGCTTCTAAACCAAACTCCTTATATTTTTTCAAATTCCTCCAAACAGTTGTTTTATTACAATCTAGCAGATCCATGATTTCCTTATAACTCTTTCCTTTTGAGCGAAAATAAATAATCTGTAGACGTTTGTGATATTTGGCGTACGATGAATCTTTTAAGAGTTGTTCAATTTTTTGTGTTTCTTCGTTTGTCAGTTTCATAACTACTATTATAAGATGTTTTTTGATTTTAGTCCAGTATAACCAAAGTTCCAAACCCAGTTAGCTGCAATTTCTGATGCAGGTGTCGAAGCAACCGCATAGGCATTGAGCAACTGAGGAGAAACCAAACAGATCCCGAGAACAATACCCAAGATTTGGCTAGTTCCCATCTTACGAGAAACAGACCAAGTAATCCCTACTGGCAAGAACTGGAAGATGGCCTCACCTGGCAACCAGAGGAAGTGATTGACACCTGACCAGAATGGAGATACATCGGTAATCGTGTTGTAGATAGGCTGGCCATCCTGGGTCACCTGCGCTACTCCATCAACGATTTTTTGCCCTAGCCATTCCCAATGTACGCCTTCAAGGACATTACGGAAACCGAGGATCAATCCTCCGACGATCAAGGCTGGAATAATCGGTGTAAAGATTTCAGCCAGAGTTGTCATCACACGTTGAACTGGATTTTGATTACTCTTAGCAGCTGACTTAGCCGCTTCTTTAGAAACTCCTTTGATCCCAGAAACAGCTGTAAAATCATTGTAAAAAATGGGCACATCATTTCCGATGATAACCTGGAATTGACCAGCGTTTGTAAAAGTCCCCTTAACTGCTGAGATGGATTCGATAGCCTTGATATCAGCTTTCTGATCATCTCCTAGAACAAACCGCATCCGTGTTGCACAGTGGGTTACTGCCGTGATATTATCTTTGCCTCCGATTACTTGTAGCAAGTCTTTAGCTTCTTGTTCAAATTTTCCCATTTGAATCTCCTTATATTTGTCAAGACTTCCTTGACTTGATAATAAAATTGTAACCGATATCAGACTTGTATGCAACTTATTTGTTAAAAAAATAATAGTTTTTTTTCTTTATATTTTCGCTACTTGTATGTTAAAATAAATACATGTTGCTCTAATAGAGCTCATCAATCGATTTTTTTAAAGGAAGAAATGTGAAAAAATATCAACAATTATACAAACAAATAGAAAAAGCAATTCATGAAGAAACCTATGCTGTTGGAGATTTTCTCCCTAGTGAACACGAACTCATGGACCAGTATCAGGTGAGTCGTGATACTGTACGAAAAGCCTTAGCCCTTCTCAAAGAAGAGGGATTTATTAAAAAAATCAGAGGACAGGGTTCTCAGGTTATTAAAGAAGAAACTGTGAATTTCCCAGTGTCTAACCTAACTAGCTACCAAGAACTGGTCCAAGAGTTAGGACTTCGCTCAAAAACGAATGTCGTGAGTCTAGATAAAATTATCATCGATAAAAAAACTTCCTTATTAACTGGCTTCCCAGAATTTCGGATGGTTTGGAAGGTCGTTCGTCAACGAGTTGTAGATGATCTGGTATCCGTACTGGATATTGATTATCTAGATATGGAACTCATCCCTAAACTAACCAGAGAAATTGCCGAACAGTCTATCTACTCCTATATTGAAAAAGATTTGAAATTAATCATCGACTATGCACAAAAGGAAATCACCATCGACCATAGTAACGATAGAGATAAGATTCTCATGGATATTGGCAAAGATCCCTATGTTGTTTCCATTAAGTCAAAAGTCTATCTCCAAGACGGACGCCAATTTCAGTTCACCGAAAGTCGACACAAACTTGAAAAGTTTCGATTTGTAGATTTTGCTAAAAGAAAATAAAGAGGAAAAAGCGCATAGTTATCAAGCTTTAAAATACTTGATAGCATGCGTTTTTATATTTTATACTCTTCAAAACTCTCTTCAAACCACGTCAGCTTCGCCTTGCCGTACTCAAGTACAGTCTGTGGCTAGCTTCCTAGTTTACTTTTTGATCTTCATTGAGTATTGACAGTATCCCCCAGATGAGAACTTGCCCTTTTCAAAAACTTCCTTTAAAACGAATCCCTATCGGATTTCAAATAGGGCTTGCATTCTAGTAAAATTTGGTAAAATAAGGTCATTTCTCCTGAAAGCCCTTGCAATAGTTTTGTTTATTTGTTATATTAAGATTATCTGAAAAAATCACACATATTTCTGCAAGACTTATTTTTTTGCAACAAAATGTATGCGCTTACAGATATAAGAAAGGAGAATTTTGTGGATAAAAGATATTGGGAAAAGTCCTGCAAGTATAGTATCCGAAAATTAAGCATCGGAGCTGCCTCTGTTTTACTAGGAGCTGTTTTTCTTGCATCACACAGTGTAGCCGCTGATAGTGTCGAGGTTAAGGAGACTGACGCAACTATTACTGAAACCTCGGCTAAACCGGATACGAAAGTTGAGGAAGTTGTTGCTTCTAACACAGAGACTCAACCTATAGCTGAATCAGCTGAAAAGCAAACAAACCCAGGGACAGAACTACCTCAAACTAGTAGTCAGTCAGAGACAAGTGCTACTACCGCCCCTGCTGACATTAAGGAGAGTGAGAAACCAGAACTTCCTGTGAATAAGCAAGAACATTACGAATTACATTACAACCAACCAACTGCTCCTTCCTATGATGGATGGGAAAAACAAGCCCTCCCAGTCGGAAATGGGGAAATGGGTGCCAAGGTTTTCGGACTCATCGGTGAAGAAAGAATCCAGTACAACGAAAAAACACTTTGGTCTGGAGGCCCACAGCCAGATAGTCAAGACTACAACGGAGGAAACTACAAGGACCGCTACAAAGTCTTAGCTGAAATCCGTAAAGCCTTAGAAGACGGTGACCGTCAAAAAGCCAAACAACTAGCAGAGAGAAATTTGGTTGGGCCAAACAATGCCCAATACGGTCGCTACCTAGCCTTCGGTGATATCTTCATGGTCTTTAATAACCAGAAGAAGGGCTTGGAAAATGTTACTGACTATCATCGTGGCTTAGATATTTCTGAAGCTATCACAACTACCTCTTATACTCAAGATGGGACAAGTTTCAAACGAGAAACCTTCTCTAGTTATCCAGATGACGTCACTGTTACCCATTTGACTAAAAAGGGAGATAAGACGCTTGATTTTACACTTTGGAATAGCTTGACTGAAGATTTGATTGCTAATGGAGATTATTCTTGGGAGAATTCTAAATACAAACAAGGGACTGTTAGCGTTGATTCTAATGGTATTTTACTCAAGGGAACTGTCAAAGATAATGGTCTGAAATTTGCTTCTTATCTTGGTATCAAGACAGATGGACAAGTCACTGCTCAAGATGGTTATTTGACTGTCACTGGAGCTAGTTATGCAACACTGCTACTCAGCGCCAAGACTAATTTTGCTCAAAATCCGAAAACCAACTACCGCAAGGATATTGATGTAGAAAAAACTGTCAAATCTATCGTAGAAGCTGCCAAAGCCAAAGACTATGAGACTCTGAAAAATGACCACATCAAGGATTACCAAAGCCTTTTCAATCGTGTTCAACTAAACCTCGGCGGTAGCAAGTCTAATCAAACTACAAAAGAAGCTCTTCAAACCTATAATCCAACAAAAGGACAAAAACTAGAAGAACTCTTCTTCCAATACGGACGTTACCTACTGATCAGTTCTTCTCGTAACCGGACAGATGCACTTCCAGCAAACTTACAAGGTGTCTGGAATGCTGTAGATAATCCACCTTGGAACTCAGACTACCACCTCAATGTCAACCTACAAATGAACTACTGGCCTGCCTACATGAGTAATCTCGCAGAAACAGCTAAGCCAATGATCAATTATATCGATGACATGCGTTACTATAGCCGTATCGCTGCTAAAGAATATGCGGGTATCGAATCCAAAGAAGGTCAAGAAAACGGTTGGTTGGTTCATACTCAGGCGACACCATTTGGCTGGACTACTCCTGGCTGGAACTATTATTGGGGTTGGTCTCCAGCTGCCAATGCTTGGATGATGCAAAACGTCTATGACTACTACAAATTCACCAAGGATGAAACTTATCTTAAAGAAAAGATTTACCCAATGCTCAAGGAAACTGCTAAGTTCTGGAATTCCTTCTTGCACTACGACAAGGCTAGTGATCGTTGGGTTTCTTCTCCATCTTACTCGCCAGAACATGGAACCATTACGATTGGGAATACCTTTGACCAATCTCTAGTTTGGCAGCTCTTCCACGACTATATGGAAGCAGCCAATCATCTGAAGGTCGACCAAGATTTGGTGACAGAAGTGAAGGCTAAATTTGATAAGCTCAAACCACTTCACATCAACCAAGACGGCCGTATCAAGGAATGGTACGAGGAAGACAGCCCACAATTCACTAACGAAGGCATTGAAAACCATCACCGCCACGTTTCTCATCTGGTTGGACTCTTCCCAGGTACTCTATTTGGCAAGGATCAGCCTGAATATCTAGAAGCTGCACGCGCAACCCTAAACCACCGTGGAGATGGGGGAACTGGTTGGTCTAAAGCCAATAAAATCAACCTCTGGGCCCGTCTCCTAGATGGAAATCGTGCCCACCGTTTGTTGGCAGAACAGCTCAGATCCTCAACTCTAGAAAATCTCTGGGATACGCATGCGCCTTTCCAAATCGATGGGAACTTTGGCGCAACCAGCGGTATGGCAGAAATGCTCCTTCAGTCTCACACAGGCTACATTGCCCCATTACCAGCCCTTCCAGATGCTTGGAAGGATGGACAAGTTTCAGGTCTTGTAGCTCGTGGTAATTTTGAAGTCAGCATGAAATGGAAAGAGAAAAATCTTGAAACGCTATCTTTCCTTTCTAATGTTGGTGGAGACTTAGTCGTAGACTATCCAAATATCGAATCTAGTATCATCAAGATTAATGGCAAGGAAGTTCAAGCTAGTCGCCTCAAAGATAACCGTATCCAACTTGCGACTCAAAAAGGTGATGTCATTACCTTTGAAAACTTCCCTGGACGAGTGACTCGCTTATCAGCCCTTCGAAAGGATTCCGTCACAGCTGAACTCGACTTTAACACAGTTGAGGGAGCAACTCATTATGTCATCCGACGAGAAAGCAAGGATGAAAACAGCCAAACTCCTAGTGTTCGTGAGTTCATCACCAACCAAACTCACTTTATCGATCGCTCGATTGATTCTAGTCATGCCTATACTTATAGCGTTAAGGCTATGCTAGGGGACCGTACAACACCAGTTTCAGATCCTGCTTCTATCGATGCCTTCAGTGAGTTGATGGATGACCGTGACAAGCGCATCCAGTACGGCTCTGCTTATGGAAACTGGGCTGACTCAGAACTCTTTGGTGGAACAGAAATACGCCGATATCTCAAATGGAAATTACTCCGATAAGGATGCGACTGCAACTATTCCATTCAATGGACCAGGTATTGAAATTTACGGACTCAAGTCATCTCAATTGGGACTTGCTGACGTTAAAATCGATGGTAAATCTGTTGGAGAACTTGACTTCTATACAGCAGGAGCAACTGAAAAAGGTGTCCTAATCGGTCGTTATACAAATCTTTCTTCAGGTTCTCACCTCATGACCATCACTGTTAAGCGCGAACACAAAGGACGTACAAACGAGCGTGCAAAAATTTCTCTCGATTACTTCAAAATCTTCCCAGGCCAAGGAGCAACTGTTGAGAAGATAGACGACCGTGACCCTCGTATCCAGTATGGTTCCATGTTTAAGGATTGGAGCGATGCAGAACTCTATGCTTCTACAGAAAAATACGCTGACATCAACGCTGATGATAGCCTTGCTTCTGAAGCCATAGCAACCATCCCATTCTCTGGAACAGGTATCCGAATCTATGGATTAAAAACGGCATCACTAGGCAAGGCACTTGTCACACTGGATGGAAAAGAGATGCCAGCCCTTGACTTCTACACTCCAGGAGCGACTGAAAAAGGAGCTTTGATTGGCGAATTCACAAATCTAGCTGATGGTGATCACGTCCTAACTTTGAAAGTAGATCCTGATTCTCCAGAAGGTCGAAAGAAAGTTTCTCTTGATTCCTTTGAAATTTTAAAAGCACCATCTGTATCGCTTGATAGTCCAAGCCTTGATCCTATTAAGTCCAAAGATAAGACTGTTACCTTAACCCTACCAACCGGCAATTGGGATGGAGTCGCTGTGACCTTCCCTGGTATCAAGGATCCTCTTCTACTCAGAAAAGTCGATGATGACCATCTTGTCACATCAGGCGAACAAACTGTTCTAACCATCAAGGATAACAAGGTCCAACTAGACATTCCTGAAACTACAGATCGTAAAGCTGGCAATCCGATAGAAGCTTATGCTATCCAAGGAAAAACAATAAGCAGCTCTGTTGTAACAGTATTTCCTAAGGATGAAACTAGTCCAGTGAAAGAAAAAATCCAAACTAGTAAAGGGGATGAGCCTGCTCCAGTAGTAACCATACCTGAGTACACAGATCCTATTGGTACTGCTGGGGATCAAGAAGCACCTACTGTGGAAAGACCTGAATATACCAAACCTATTGGTACTGCTGGGGAGCAGGAGGCACCTACCGTGGAAAGACCTGAATACACTGGTCCTATCGGAACTGCTGGGGAGCAGGAGGCACCTACTGTGGAAAGACCTGAATACACTGGTCCTATCGGAACAACTGGGGAACAGGAAGCGCCTATTGCGGAAAGACCTGAATACACTGGTCCTGTCGGAACAGTTGGGGATCAGAAAGCACCTACTGTGGAAAGACCTGAATACACTGGCCCTATCGGGACAGGTAGTGGTCAAGCCGCGCCAAGTAACACAGTTCCTGAGTTTAAACTCAAAGTATTGAAAGACAAGACTACAAGAGTTCAAGTTATTAGTGGAACAACTGAACTAGGAGGCGCAATCTTCCTCGATAGTCAAAAAGTTGAAAACAAAGAACTCTTGGGCAAGAAATACGATGCTTACACTCTTCAACTCAAGGATAAAGATGGACAGCCAGTTCAACCAAAAGGTGCTGTACTCGTTCGACTACCAATTTCAAGTGATGTTCAAGAACTCTATCAATTAACTTCAACAAATGAATTAAAACCACAAGAATTCACCATTCGAGACGGTATGATTGAGTTTATTACTTTTGACGTGAGCACCTACGCTATTGTTTACAAGACAGAAGGCTCAACTGTTAAACCTGTACCAGCTCATATGGAAGAAAGAAACCTAGAAACCACAAAACCATTGGTTGAAAGTAATGAAGCCAATGATCAGGTCTCTACGAATGACAAACAACTCCCAGCCACAGGTGAACAAGCTAGCCCTCTCCTCTTTATGGCAAGTCTCAGCCTAGCCTTATCGGCTACCTTCTTACTAAAAGGTAAGAAAGATTAATACTCTTCGAAAATCAAATTCAAACCACGTCAGCTTCGTCTTGCCGTACTCAAGTACAGCCTGCGGCTCACTTCCTAGTTTGCTCTTTGATTTTCATTGAGTATAAATATTGTCCCCCTAGGAATATTGATTTATTCCGCTATAAAAAAGGATGGAAAATCATTCCATCCTCAGATTGAAGACAAAGTCCTTAGAACCCAAGTTTCTAAGGGCTTTTCTTTGTGTAAAGTCGTATAATAGAGGTAAGAAGAGTTGTGAGGTAATCCCTATGTTTCACAAAGAAAAACCTGATTATAACCGTAAGCAATATGGTTTCTATACAATAGACGAATTGGTCCCAAAAGATCACTTTCTTCGACAAGTAGATTCAAAGGTTGATTTTGACTTTATCTATGACTTGGTAGAAGATACCTATAGTCCAGATAATGGTCGTACTAGTCTTGATCCCGTCATGCTAGTCAAAATTCCTTTGATGAAATGTTTTTATGGCATTCGTTCCATGCGCCAAACCATGAAAGATATTGAAGTAAATGTGGCCTATCGTTGGTTTCTTGGACTAACTTTAGATGATAAGGTCCCTCATTTTACTACCTATGGAAAGAATTACAGCCGTCGTTTTCAAGATAAAGAACTCATTTCTGAGATTTTTTCCCAAGTTCTCAGCCAAGCTTATATGCTGGCTTAATTGATCCTTCTGAAATATTTGTGGATGGTACCCATATCAAAGCGGCGGCTAATAGTCACAAGTATCGTAAGGAAATGGTAGACCAACAAGCTAAATTTATGAGTGAACAATTGGCAGTTGAGATTGATTTAGATAGGAAAAAACACGAAAAAAAGTCCTTAAAGCCCGCAAAAAGAAAGTGAGGCTAAGGAAAAGAAAAATCTCAACGACAGATCCCGAGTGTGGTTGGTTTCACAAGGGCGAACATAAGGAAGTATTTGCCTATTCTGCTCAAGTTGCTTGTGATAAGCATGGTTGGGCCTTGGCTTATACGGTTGAGGCAGGAAATGTTCATGATAGTCAGGCTTTCCCTGCCCTATTTTCAAAGTTAGAGCCATTCTCGCCCCACTATATTATTGCGGATTCAGGTTACAAGACCCCAGCTATTGCCCATTATTTATTAGAGCGAAATATCATTCCTGTTTTTCCTTATACTCGTCCAAAGGGAGTAAAGGGGAACTTAAGGCCTAGTAATTTTGTTTATGATGCAAGTTATGATCATTATGTTTGTCCAGAGAATCAAGTATTAAGCTATCGCACAACCACTCGAGAAGGCTACCGTGAGTATAAGAGTAATCCTAAAGTATGTGTTTCCTGTCCTTTATTATCCATTTGTACCCAAAGCAAGAATTTTCAAAAAGTAGTAACGAGACATGTCTGGAAAGATGCCCTTGAATTTTGTGAGGAGATTCGTCACCAAAGAGAAATGAAAGAGCTCTATAAGAAGCGCAAAGAAACAATTGAACGGCTCTTTGGAACGGCTAAGGAATACCATAATTTGAGATACACTAGAGAGAAAGGAAAGTCCAAAATGGAGGATCAGGTTGGGCTTACTTTGGCGTGTTTAAATATCAAAAAATTAGTGAAATGGATAGGGAATATCCCTTTTTATTTTGCTCAAATTCAGATTTTTGGATAGATTAGTAGATGATGAGATAAACTATTTTTGAAAACAGAAAAAGACAAACGTCATTTTTGGCGTTTGTCTTCGTTCTGAGGATGGAAAATCATTCCATCCTTTTTCTATTTCAATAATATACTACAAACCAAATCCTGTTCACATCTTTTGTAAATGATTTGATGGGGTAGATTATCGATAGAACAAGTCTTGATGTTCTATCGTTTTTTATAATCACTACTTCCGTTTTCTCGCGATTAGGTGGATTGGAGTTCCCTCAAAGACAAAGGTCTTGCGGATTTGATTTTCGAAGAGTATAAATCAATGCCTTCCGCCTTTAGATTTCCCTAACTCCCGTCTCAAACGAAACATTTTTTTGAAGAAGATGTAGTCTAGCCAGTCACTGCTTAGAGATAGGACTATCAACAGCAACCAAACACCCCAAGCACTCGTATCTGATACATGTTTCAGAACAAGAGGGAAAAATAAGAATGAAAAAATTGTCAAATCCAGGCTAAATAGAGCTAAAAGGGAAAAATAAATCCAGTAGAAATAGTAGATGATGGGGAAAAACTTACTGTTTCTATCAGCATTGTCTATCCAATAGAAAAAGCAAAAGCAAGGAAATAAGAGTATCAATTGATTAAACGACAGTTTCATTATCGACACCTCTTTTCGATAGCGTTTTCTTTAGCTTCATTCTATCAAAAAAATCTGGAAATGTCATTCCAGATTCTACTTTTTTATTTACGTTTTCTTGCGATGAGATGGATTGGGGTTCCCTCAAAAACAAAGGCCTTGCGGATTTGATTTTCCAAGAAACGTAAGTAAGAGAAGTGCATAAGCTCTTCTTCGTTAACAAAGATAACAAAGGTTGGTGGTTTAGTTGCCACTTGAGTCGCATAGAAAATCTTGAGGCGTTTCCCTTTGTCTGTCGGTGTTGGGTTGATAGCAATAGCATCCATAATCACATCATTCAAGACTGCTGATGGGATACGGGTATTTTGACTCTCGCTAATTTGTTTGATCATCTCAGGCAACTTGTGGAGACGTTGCTTGGTCAAAGCTGATACAAAGATAATCGGTGCGTAAGGCAGGTATTGGAACTGCTCACGGATATCTTCCTCCCAGTTTCATGGTGTGGTTGTCTTTTTCAAGAGTATCCCACTTATTGACCACGATAATCATCCCTTTACCAGCTTCGTGGGCAAATCCAGCGATACGCTTGTCATACTCACGGATGCCTTCCTCGGCATTGAGGACCATCAAGACTACATCTGAACGGTCAATAGCACGCATGGCACGCATGACAGAGTATTTCTCAGTGTTTTCATAAACTTTACCAGACTTACGCATACCAGCCGTATCAATCATGGTAAACTCTTGGCCGTCAGCATCTGTAAAATGGGTATCAATGGCATCACGAGTTGTACCAGCGACAGGGCTAGCAATGACGCGGTCTTCTCCCAAAATAGCGTTAATCAAGCTAGATTTTCCGACATTTGGACGTCCAATCAAGCTGAATTTAATGACATCTGGATTTTCTTCTTCGACTTCATGCGGGAGATTTTCAACGATAGCATCCAGTACATCCCCTGTCCCAATACCATGAACAGATGAAATCGGTAGTGGTTCGCCCAAGCCCAGAGCATAGAAATCATAGATATCATTTCGCATCTCAGGGTTGTCAACCTTGTTAACGGCTAGGATAACTGGTTTATGGGTTTTATAAAGTTTACGGGAAACGTATTCGTCCGCATCTGTAATTCCTTCTTTACCAGACACGACAAAGACGATAACATCCGCTTCTTCCATGGCAATTTCTGCCTGGTGCTTGATTTGTTCCATGAAAGGCGCATCGACATCATCGATCCCCCCAGTATCAATCATACTAAAAGAACGGTTAAGCCACTCACCCGTGGCATAGATACGATCTCGCGTTACACCTTCAACATCTTCTACGATTGAGATGCGCTCTCCCGCGATACGGTTAAATAGGGTTGATTTCCCAACATTGGGACGTCCCACAATGGCAACAGTTGGTAAGGCCATGTTTTCTCACTTTCTACAATAACTTCTTCTGCTCAAGATTTTCTCGAGTCGAGCTTGGTTCTGGATTGCCGAATTGCTCTGCCAAACGTTGACTCCAAGTTGTAGTCGCACGCGCACCTGCATATTCAGTCTGTACACGGTCATAGGCTTCGATTGCCTCAGTTGACTGTTCTTGGTATTCTTCCTCAAAGACAACATTCTCAAGTGGCAATCTTGGTTTTACATCATGTTTTTGATTTGGCACACCTAGTGCAATCCCAAAGACTGGATAGGTATAGTCAGGAAGCTTGAACAATTCTGCTAATTCAACAGACTTGTAACGCACCAAACCGATAATCACTCCTCCATAGCCTAGGCTTTCTGCCGCAAGCAAGGTATTTTGCCCAGCAAGCGCCGCATCTACTGAAGTAATAAGGAGTCCTTCCACCCCTTGAGGTTGGAAAACATCCGTATGAAGACGAGCCCCTTTTTCTGCACGATTTAGGTCCCCAACAAAGAGGAGAAAGGCTGCAGACTGGCGAATCGCTTCTTGAGGAACTAACTCAAATAAGGCATCCTTCTTTTCTTGACTTCTAACTACAATCACAGAATACGATTGGAAATTTTTCCAAGAAGAAGCCATTTGTCCTGCAGACAAAATGGTATTTAAATCTTCTTGGGGAATCTCTTGCTCCATAAATCTACGCACTGAAGTATGAGCCTTCATTAATTTGATTGTTTCTGTCATCGGCGGTTTTCTCCTTCAAGTCTGGTTTCCTCTGCTAAATAACGAATGCGTTCCATGACGCGTCTAGCTTCCCAGGTTTCGTCATTTCCATTTTTCCCTTTAGCAAAATGCTTCTCCAAATCTTCAAAATTGAAATTGGAGGTGAAAAAGGTCGGTAAATCTTCCTGCATGCGATATTGGAGAATGACCTGCAGAATCTCGTCACGCACCCAAGCTGTTGATTGCTCGGCACCAATATCATCTAAAATCAAGACTTCAGCCAGCTTAATCTCATCCACCAAGGTCTTGACATTCCCATCACCGATGGCATTTTTGACATCGATGACAAAACTAGGATAGTGGAGGAGAGTTGATGAAACGCCACGTTTTTCTGACAAATCATGGGCTAGGGCAGCTACCATGAAACTTTTACCCACACCAAAGTCCCCATATAAGTACAGACCTTTTCGAATAGCTGGATATTGCTCCACAAAGGCGAGGAGCTTTTCAAAAACGGACAAGCGCCCCAAATCATCCAAATCTACTTGAGCTAGGCTAGCTTTTTTAAGACTAGCTGGAAGATTGATTAGCTTGAGACGATTTTTAATCGCCGCTTCTTTTTCTGCCGCGATTAGCTCCGGAGTCTCTTCATAAGAGACATCTGCATAGCCATGGTTCATGACTAGGATAGGCTTGTAGCCACGCGCGATATAGTCTGTATCTCCTCGGAGGAACTTATCTCTCTCAGTGATGTATTGGTTAAACTTGGAAATACTACGGTTTAACTCCTCCTGACTGAGAGATTCTTTCTGGATAAAGGCCGCAACATCAGGGTCTTTCACAATTTGCTGGACCAAATCCTGATACTGAAATCGGCTTGGTTGACGCTTGAGTACGTCTCCGACACTTTCCATCTAGTCTCCTCCTTTTTCTAATCGAGCTAACATTTCTTTTTTCTTACGTTCTAGTTCTAAGCGAGTTTCTTCGCTCGTTTCATTCTTATATTCAGGATTGCTCCATTTAGGCACATTGGTTTTTGCTGGGGCAGTCTGGTTCTGATTCTGCTTTTGCATTTTTGCTTTTTGGCCACGTTCACGAATACGGAGGACAGCCTCCTCGGCACTACGGATATTTTGATAGGCGTAGTCATTAGCCACCTTCATGGCGTATTTTTCATTGATATTGGCCGAATCAACCTTATTAAAGGTTAGGAGCAAGATAACATTGATCACTTCATCCAGCAAACCCAAGGCTGCCATCTGCTGGAGCAGGTCCCGTTCAGTCTGGGTAATACTTCCCTTGCGAGTCTGCTTGATTTCAGCAAGGAACTGCAAGGCTGTCTTTTTCTTAGCCTCTCGGATAATGGTTGCTTCCTTGGGACTAAAGTCAGAAGTCACAGGCTTTTGCGCTATCTTTTCACGGATGCGTTTGACAGAAATCACTTGCGACACTGCTGTCGCTTTGGCTACTTGATAAGTCTCAAACCAGGTCCACTTCTGCTCATCTGCTATTGCAAATAAGGCCAAAACATCCGAAGTCTCATCTTGAAAACGAAGACCATCACGAGCCATGAGCTGACGAAAATGCTCCAAATCAAAATCATCTGCTAGAGGCTGAATGCTAGAGGTTTCTTGAATCGCAGACTCGGATAACTGAGGGAAAATTTGACTCAAGGCCACCGAGATAGGTTCTCCTTCAACACCTTCCTGTCTCATGGCTACAACCGCACTATCCCCTATCATTTTTTCTAACAAGGTTCGATAAACTGTATGTTGTAAAAATTCTTGAGTTGATAAGGGAGAATGGAGTAACAAGTTATAGGCCTCCCCCTGCTGATAGAGGGTCACCAATTTCATGGCTGTCAGAGTTTTAAAAGCCTTTAAAAGGGTATCCATCCCAAAATTCAGATGATTGAGCATGGCTGCAAAGAGATGTTCCTTTTGACCACCATCCCAAAAAGTCACAGCATAAAGATAGAGGCTCAGCGCCTCCTGACCGATAATCGGGAGGTAGCACTGCACCATTGATGAGGTATCTTGCGACACCCGATTATTCTTTACAAAAGAAAAACGGTCATTTGGCTTCATTTATTTTTCCTTTTTCTTTTTAGAGGATTGTGTGATCTGCTGGAGTAGGCTTTCAAGCTCACTCACATCCTTAAAGCTACGGTAAACGCTGGCAAAACGTACATAAGTAATCTCATCTAACTCTGCCAACTCTTCCATAACCAAGGAGCCAATAACCTCACTCTGAATTTCATTTTCATTGCGACTACGGAGTTTTTGTTCGATACGATTGACCACCATGCCAATTTCATCACTGGACACTGGACGTTTCTGGGCTGAACGAATAATCCCGTTAAAGATCTTATCTCTTGAAAATTGTTCCCGTGTACCATCTTTTTTGACCACAACTAGTGTTCTCTCTTCAACACGTTCATAGGTTGTAAAACGATGCTGACACTCTTCACACTCACGTCTTCTTCTGATTGTATTTCCTTCTTCAGCCTGGCGACTATCGATTACACTTGATTTTGTAGCGCCACATTTTGGACAACGCATGCCTTTCCCTCCTTGTCGTTTTCTTTTCATTATACCATTTTTTAAGAGATTCCCAAAATAATTCTCCTTTTGGCTTGACAAGTTTTTTGTTTTGTTGTATTATTGAATTAACACAAAGGTAATTAGAAAGGAGATCGTGATGTCTTGGACATTTGATAACAATAAACCCATTTATTTGCAGATTATGGAGAAAATCAAATTGCAGATTATTTCCCATAAACTTGAGCCCAATCAACAGCTTCCAACCGTTAGAGAATTAGCAAGCGAGGCAGGGGTCAATCCCAACACCATCCAGCGTGCCCTATCGGACTTGGAGAGAGAAGGCTTTGTCTATACCAAGCGGACATCTGGACGCTTTGTCACAGAGGATTTGGACTTGATCCTCCAATCCCGTAAGCAACTGTCAGAAGAACAGCTGCAACAGTTTGTAACAGGCATGGTAGAATTCGGCTATGAAAAAGAAGAACTACCGACTGTTTTAAGAGATTATATTGAAGGAGTTTAAACTATGACCTTGTTAGCATTTGAAAATGTGTCAAAATCCTATGGAGCAAGTCCTGCTCTTAAAAATGTTTCCCTTGAAATTCCAGCTGGACAAATCGTTGGTCTCCTTGGCCCAAACGGTTCTGGAAACAACCTTGATTAAACTAATCAACGGCTTGCTACAGCCAGAGGAAGGGCGTATCCTTATCAACGGTATGGAACCAAGCCCTGCAACTAAGGCGATTGTTTCTTATCTCCCTGATACGACCTACCTCAACGAACAGATGAAGGTTAAGGAAGCTCTCACTTATTTCAAGACCTTCTACCAAGATTTCAATCTTGAACGTGCTCAAGGTCTCCTTCGTGACCTTGGCATCGATGAGAACAGCCGTTTCAAGAAACTCTCAAAAGGGAACAAAGAAAAGGTTCAGTTGATCCTTGTCATGAGTCGTGATGCTCGTCTATACGTTCTTGATGAACCAATCGGTGGTGTCGACCCCGCAGCTCGTGACTATATCTTGAACACCATCATTAACAACTACTCTCCAACTTCGACTGTCTTGATTTCAACCCACTTGATTTCAGATATCGAACCAATCTTGGATGAGATTATCTTCCTAAAGGATGGAAAAGTCGTCCGTCATGGAAATGTTGATGATATTCGCTATGAGTCTGGAGAGTCTATCGACCAGCTCTTCCGCCACGAATTCAAAGCCTAGATAAAGGAGATTATTATGTTTTGGAATTTAGTTCGTTATGAATTTAAAAATGTTAACAAATGGTATTTAGCCCTCTATGGTGCTGTGTTGGCTCTTTCTGCCCTTATCGGGGTTCAAGCTAGTTCCCTAAAATCCATTGATACACCTGATCAACAAATGATTATGTTAGTTTTTCTGGCTCTAGTTTTTGGTGGACTAATCATTACCTTAAGTATTTCAACCTTGATTTTGATCATCCGTCGCTTCAAGGGTAGTGTCTACGATCGTCAGGGATACCTAACTCTCACACTCCCCGTATCTGAGCACCAAATCATTCTATCCAAACTTTTGGGCGCTTTCATCTGGTCTCTGGCGAGCTCATTAGTCTTTATCTTGAGTATTTATATCATTTAGTTCTGACTGGTGCAAACTTCCTTGATATCTTTTCTCTCGAATACCTCTTTAAATTTTACATGGATAGTTTCTGGCTTTCTGTGATTTCATTCATCCTTAGCACTGTAGCTAGCATCCTTTGCATCTACTTGGCAATCTCTATCGGACAACTCTTTAATGAATACCGTACAGCTCTTGCCGTTTTAGCCTATATTATTATCCAAACCATTCTCGGCTTTGTTGGTCTCAACCTTCGCATAGATATCGACTACAATTGGATGATCTCCTTTGAAATCGTTAAAGACCTCATCCTCAGCGCAGCCTTCTATCTCGGAACCTACTATATCTTGAAGAATAAAGTTAATTTGCAATAAAAAATGCCCAGCTACTAGAGCTGGGTTTTTGCGTTAACTCAAGATCAAATTGGCTACGATCGGACTGACAAATACGTAGAGAATACCTGTAACACCGATGGCTAGTCCTCCCATAGCACCTGCAACTGGTCCATAGCGAAAGGCCGTTCCAGTTCCAACGGCGTGCCCTGTTCCTCCCAGGGCTAAACCAGCAGCTACTGGATCGTCTATTTTTAGCCATTTCAAAAGCGTTGGTCCGATTACACTGGTCAAAATACCAGTCGCTACTACAACTACTAGAGTCACGGTAGTCAAGCCCTGCAACTTTTCTGTAATTCCTACTGCCATAGCGGTCGTTACTGACTTAGGAAAGAGGGAAATAGCTAGGAAAAAGTCCATGCCAAAGATTTTTGCGACTAGAGCGGTAAAAGTGGTATTGACGATGACAGCTAGAAAGCTACCCAGCAAAATACTCCTAACATGATGCTTCATCAAGTGGAAACTCTTATAGAGGGGAATTCCTAGAGCCACTGTTGAAGGAACAATCAAGTTATTAAGATAAACCCCACCTTGGTAGTAGTCTTGATAGGAAATGCCAGTTACCTTTAGAAAGATAATTATAAAAATAGCTGACAGAAACAAGGGAGTCGTTAAGGGATGAGGATAGCGTCTGAAAATCATCATTCCCCCAAGATAGGCTAAGATGGACAGGGCGACCCCAAATAGGGGATTGGATACAAATTCGCTCATTTGGCACCTCTTTCTTCGTAGTCACCTTCATAGCGTTTTTTGATAAATTGAACCACAAGCGCAATCAAGATGATATTAATCACTGCTGCAAAAAAGACAATCAAGACAATCGGCAGAAGATAGGGAGCAATCACATCAAATTTTTCCATAATTCCAACCGCAGGAGGTAGAAAGAGAATGGTCATGTTGGCTAGGAGAAAATTTCCAACCATGTTGACATGGCGAATGCGCAGCCACTTGAACTGCAAGGCAAGAAACAGAATAATCAAGCCGATGATACTTCCTGGTATGGGCAAATGAAAAAAACTGGAGATTCCTTCACCGATTAGAGAAATCACAAAGAGAATCATTAACTGAACATATAACTTCATCGTAAACTCCACAAATAGACTTTCTGCATACCAGTTTACTCTTTTTTCAGAAAATTTCAAGGAAATATATAAAAAACATCCTTCTTGCTATCCAAGCCAAAAAGGTGTATACTAATTGCGTGCGCAAGCATCATAGATGCACTAGTATGATTACACTATTATAGAGGGAAAGGAGATGGACATGACTTACTTAGAAAAATGGTTTGACTTCAACCGTAGACAAGTAGAGCTAGAAGCTATTTTAGAAGAGACCATCGCTGAGCAGAGTGAACAAACCTTGACACTCAAGGAATTTTACCTCTTGCACTTTCTAAATCAGGCTGAAGGCAAATCCCTACGACAAATCGACTTGCCAGACAAACTCCACCTGAGTCCTAGTGCTGTTTCACGGATGGTGGCTCGCTTAGAAGCAAAAAACTGTGGCTTACTTAGTCGGAGATGCTGCGACCAGGACAAGCGAGCTAGTTTTATCTGCCTGACAAGCGAGGGGCAGACTACCTTGGCTTATTTACAAACAGCTGTCGAAGAAAGCTTAGCAACAAAATCAAACTGGTTGGCCTAACATATTTTTTGAAAAACTTGCGTGCGCAATCATTTTTCTTGACATTCCTTTTTTCAAGGAGTAAAATGAAAACATGATTTAGCAAAGGAGAATCCTATGATTGAAATCACCTATCTTGATGCCAGCAAGCAAGAGAGAACCATGACCTTCGAGTCCTACGAAGAATTTGAACGTTCTCAACAGGCCTGCCTGATCGGTGTCGCCGACTACTACCCTGTCCAAAAAGTAACCTACAAGGGGCATGATTTGGACTACCATGGGACTTACGGAGATGTTTTCTTCTATCTCATGAAACAAGATTTAAGCCAATATAACTAAAAAGGAGAAATACTATGGCAAAAGCAATTACAGACGCAACATTTGAACAAGAAACAAAAGACGGATTGGTCTTGGTAGACTTCTGGGCAACTTGGTGTGGTCCATGTCGTATGCAAGGTCCAATCTTGGACAAATTGTCTGAAGAACTTTCAGAAGATGTCTTGAAAATCGTTAAAATGGACGTTGATGAAAACCCAAACACAGCTCGTTCATTCGGTATCATGTCTATCCCTACTCTTCTTTTCAAAAAAGATGGACAAGTGGTGAAACAAGTTGCTGGTGTTCACACTGCAGAACAAATCAAGGCAATCGTTGCTGAATTGAGCTAATCATACTAGAGACCAAGTGCATTCATTTGGTCTCTTTTTTCTTGCCCTTTGCCATTTTTCAAAAAATATGCTAGACTGTAACTAGAATATCACGATGTTTGGGACATGCCATCGCTAAAAAAAACCTCTACTTGGTATTTTTTAGCTCCCTCTAGGGAGCTTTTTGCGTGCTCTGAACATTTCCCATTTTGGAAGGAGTACTATGAAACGTCAATCAGCCTTGGTCGTCTTTAGTGGTGGTCAAGATTCAACAACCTGCCTTTTCTGGGCCAAGCAACACTATGAAAAGGTCGAAGCCGTTACCTTTGCCTATGGCCAACGCCACCATCTCGAAATTCAAGTGGCTAAAGAAATCGCTGAGGAACAAGGAATTCGTCATCATATCCTAGATATGTCTCTACTAGGACAAATTACTGAAATGCCTTGACTTCAGATTTAGAAATTGAGCAAAAAGAAGGAGAGGTGCCTAATACCTTCGTCGACGGTCGCAATCACCTCTTTCTGTCCTTTGCTGCAGTCCTTGCCAAGCAGCGTGGAATTACGGATATCGTGACAGGAGTATGTGAAACAGACTTCTCAGGCTATCCTGACTGTCGTGATGTCTTTGTCAAATCACTCAATGTTACGCTCAACCTTGCTATGGATTACGACTTTGTGATCCAAACGCCTCTCATGTGGCTAGACAAGGCTGAAACTTGGGAATTAGCCGACCAACTCGGTGCCTTTGACTATGTTCGTGAAAAGACCTTGACCTGCTATAATGGCATTATCGGTACTGGTTGTGGAGACTGTCCTGCCTGCCATCTACGCCAACATGGTTTAGAGGTTTATCTCTCTCAGAAAGGAGAGGCCTGATGTTTTTTGCTCCCAAAGAAATCAAACAAGAAACCGGGGAGTCCCTTGTCTACAATCCTCACAGAACCTTAGTCTCAAAAGAATTTACCTTTGATGCTGCCCACCACCTCTTTCACTATGAGGGGAAATGCAAATCTCTGCACGGCCATACCTATCATCTGCAAATCGCTGTCAGTGGATTTTTAGATGAACGTGGAATGACCTACGATTTTGGGGATATCAAACAAATCTACAAGGACTACTTAGAACCCCACTTGGATCATCGCTATCTCAATGAAACCCTGCCCTACATGAATACGACTGCTGAAAATATGGTTTACTGGATTTTCCAGACCATGAGCCAAGAGTTGCCAGATGAGCGAGGTATTCGTTTGGAATACGTTCGCCTCTATGAAACTCCGACTGCCTTTGCAGAGTTTAGACGGGAGTGGTTAGATGACTAGGGAACGTGTACTTAAACTACCAGTTCTAGAAATTTTTGGCCCAACCTTTCAAGGTGAAGGTCGTGCTATCGGCCAGAAAACCATGTTTGTTCGCACTGCAGGTTGCGACTACCACTGCGACTGGTGCGATTCTGCCTTTACTTGGGATGGTTCTGAAAAGCCTACTCGCATGACAGCTGATGAAGTGATCGCTGAGTTAGACAAACTAGGAAGCTATGACTATGTAACCCTATCTGGTGGAAATCCTGCTATCCTAGCAGCCAACATGGCCGAGCTGGTCACCAAGCTCAAGCAACGTGGTGTTACTCTGGCTGTTGAAACCCAAGGCTCCCGCTGGCAACATTGGTTGAAAGACATCGACCAGGTCACCTTGAGTCCCAAGCCTCCTTCATCCAAGATGGAAGTCAACTTTGAGACCTTGGACTTTATCGTTTCTCAACTAGACCCAGACAAGGTCACCTTTAAAATCCCTGTCTTTGATGATGCAGATCTAGCCTTTGCCAAAGGAATTCAAGAACGCTACCAACCAGATGTCCTCTTCTTATCAGCGGGAAATCCCGAGCCCAAGGCTACAGGCAATATTGTCCAAGACCAACTGGACCGCCTCAAAGAACTCTGGGAGCGTGTCGCTGCTGATGATAGCTGGGGCAATGTTCGCGTCCTTCCCCAACTCCATACCCTCCTCTACGATAACCAACGTGGTGTTTAAGATTAGAAAGAAAAAATCATGTCACAACAAGAAGAAATGAAAAACCTAAGCCTACTGGGCAATAAAGAAACAACCTACATCTTTGACTATCAACCAGAAGTCCTCGAATCCTTTGACAATCGTCATGTAGAAAATGACTATTTCATCAAATTCAACTGCCCTGAATTTACCTCACTGTGCCCAATTACCGCTCAGCCAGACTTTGCAACGATTTATATTTCCTACATTCCTGACAAGCTCTGTGTCGAGTCAAAATCCCTCAAACTCTACCTCTTTAGCTATCGAAACCATGGGGATTTTCACGAAAACTGTATCAACACTATCGGGAAAGACTTGGTCAACTTGCTAGACCCTCGCTACTTAGAGGTTTGGGGGAAATTTACACCTCGCGGTGGTATTTCAATCGACCCTTACTACAACTACGGTAGACCTGGTACCAAGTATGAAGGCTTGGCAGAACAACGCCTCTTCCAACACGATCTTTATCCAGAGAAAATTGACAACCGCTAATACTCTTCGAAAATCTCTTCAAACCGCGTCAACGTCGCCTTGCCGTAGGTATGGTTGAGGCTGGGCAAAAACTCAATTTCAGGAGAAAATGCAATAAATATCCCCACAATAAAAACGCATAGCATCAAGGTTTTTTTCAATACCTGATACTATGCCTTTTTCTGATTCCAAAGACTTTTTTCTCAGCCTCTTCATCTACAACCTCAAAACCATGTTTTGAGCTGACTTCGTCAGTTCTATCCACAACCTCAAAGCAGTGCTTTGAGCAACCTGCGGCTAGTTTCCTAGTATGCTCTTTGATTTTCATTGGGTATAAACAGATACGAAAAAGCCCTGTTCCTCATCATGAGGAGCAAGGCTTTTTGAGTTTCAGTTATTCTTCAGTTCCAAGGAAGTTTTTAGCAACAAGAGCTGCAAGAACTCCACCAACGATTGGTGCAAGGATGAAAATCCAAACTTGTTGAAGAGCTGCGCCACCTACCAATACAGCAGGAGCCAAACTGCGAGCTGGGTTTACTGAAAGTCCAGTGATGTTCAAGCCAGATAGAATCAAAGCTGTCAATGATAAACCAATGACCAAACCTGCGATTGCACTATTACCTTTGCTTGCTGATGTTACAGTCATGATGACCAAAACAAACAAGAAAGTTGCGATTGTTTCAAACAAGAAACCACCAAAGACAGTTACACCGTTTGCCAAGGAATTTTCACCAAGACTTGCAGTTGACATACCTGAATTTGCCAAGAGGAACAATACAGATCCAGATGCAAGGAAAGCACCAACCACTTGTCCAAGGATGTAGTTTACAAGCTCTGAAGATGACAAACGTTTGTTAACAAACATAGCGATAGAAACAGCTGGGTTCAAGTGAGCACCTGAAACAGTTCCGATTGAGAAGGCTGCGACTACGATTGCCAAACCAAAAGCAAGAGCAATTCCAAGGTGTCCAAGGCCTTCAACACCATTTCCAAAAACAACAGCTCCTGTTCCGATGAACACAAGCATAAAAGTACCGATTAATTCAGCAACAAATTTTTTCATGATAAGTCTCCTTTTTTCAAACTATGTATTAGTCTATCAGAAGAAGGAAAGGGTTTCAAGAAATGTGCTTGGAAATTTTGTGCAAGTTTTCACATTTGATAATCAAAATCTAATATTGGAAAGATTGAATAGCTTCTTTCAAGTCATCTTGTAAATTATTTCTCTGGTCGAGTTGAGCATAGACTTCTAAGAGACAGGATCTGAAATTGGAAAATTTATAAAAATCTTCCCTCTCTTCTAGCGGGAAATCAAGTGACTTTATCCAAGAAGCCAGTGTCGCTTGCTCCACCTTTCCTTGCAAAATAGGTTCGTAAAGCACTCTGGCCAAGCGCCAGTCCTCATCATCTATGAATCGAACCGAAATTCTTTGAAACATAGGACCAAGGATCTCAAACACCTCATCAATTCGACTTGCAGAAAAGTCTGGATGACAAACAACTTCAGTCAAGAGATCCGCTCCATGCGCAAAAGCATGTACCCAACCATACTGGCTTGAAAAACCAGTCGTATCCTCTTCTTTTTCAAGGTAATGCAACCCTTGATCGAGCATCGTATTTCTGATATCAGTTTTAAGCACTTGATAAAAAGAGACTGTTCATTGCCATCGGCATATAAGAGATTGGCATAAATAAGGGCCCTAAAAGAACGTTCAGGCGTTGAAGCTCCTGTCTTATCAATCTCTTTATCTAGGCCACCATCAGAGACAATCTCAGCAGCAATCAACTGAAATTGCTCCTTGGTAAATAACTCTTCTTGAATCCCTCTAGCTAGACTGGTAAAAACCAATTCATCGCGAATCTCTGGACTCGGATCCCCTATGTGCTCAAGCAACCACAGGATTTCTTCTTGACGATAACTCGGTTTTGCTTCTACTACTTTTCTTTTCAATTCTGGATACATCCCTATACCTCCAATCATACACATCTATTATACAACATTCTTTTCTAGCTATCTTCATTATAAGAAATAAACATGTTAGTCTCAGATATTTTTTTCACTCTTAGAGGGTTAATTTTTTCCAAAAACCAAGTATTTGTTTGACACAAATTTCACAAAGGTGTATACTGAAACGTGATAGGACTTCTTTTAGAAACCTATCACGACTCACTTATAAACCTTTTGCTGTTCTTTTATGAACGTTTGAATGGTATCACGGATACCGAGGAGGAATCATATGTCTAAAGTAGCTATCGTTACAGGTGCAGGTCAAGGGATCGGTTTTGCAATCGCAAAACGCTTGGTTCAAGATGATTTTAAGGTTGGAGTTTTAGACTACAACGCTGAAACAGCTGAGAAAGCAGTTGCTGAATTGTCAGCAGATAAAGCTTTTGCTGTTGTAGCTGATGTGTCTAAACAAGCAGAAGTTGCTGCAGCTTTCCCAAAAAGTTGTCGATCATTTCGGAGACTTGAACGTTGTTGTAAACAATGCTGGTGTCGCTCCTACTACACCTCTGGATACAATTACAGAGGAACAATTCGCTCGCACATTTGCTATTAACGTCGGTGGTGTGATTTGGGGAGCACAAGCTGCTCAGGCTCAATTTAAAGCACTTGGTCACGGTGGTAAAATCATCAATGCTACTTCTCAAGCAGGTGTTGTCGGAAATCCAAACTTGACTGTATACGGCGGTACAAAATTCGCTGTTCGTGGTATTACTCAAACATTGGCGCGTGATTTAGCAGAGTCAGGTATCACTGTCAACGCCTATGCCCCAGGTATCGTTAAAACACCAATGATGTATGATATCGCTCATGAAGTTGGAAAAAATGCAGGAAAAGACGACGAGTGGGGTATGCAAACATTCGCAAAAGATATTACATTGAAACGCCTATCTGAACCAGAAGATGTAGCTGCAGCAGTTAGCTTCCTTGCTGGACCAGATTCAAACTACATTACAGGTCAAACCATTATCGTTGATGGTGGTATGCAATTCCATTAAGATTAAAAAAGTGAGGTTGGAAAAAATCCAACCTCTTTTATCATCTCTACGACTCCAATTTTCGGAGTCGTTTTTTGTCATTTAAAACAATCTACCTGTCCTATTCATGCTTCAGAAATGAAAGGATTTCTTCAAGACTAGCGGAACTTCCTTGCTCTAAATAGCGTGATTTACTACCATTTTGATAGACTGAAAGATTCGGAACCGTTTGGATATCCATTTCTTTTGCAAAGGCTGTAATCTCATCCTTTTCATCAGAAGCACTATCCAAATAATAGACCGTTTGGTGACTTTTTTGAATCGCTAGAGCCAAATTGGGCACAAACTTTTGACAGTAGGGACAGGATTCTCTTCCAATGTAGACGATAAACTCATCGCCATTTGCAAGTTTGGAGCGCATTTCTTTCATATTGATTGCTTTAGTATACTGAACAGCTTCCTGATAAGTTTTTGGAAGAACAGGTTGACTGAATTTCCAAATCATAAACAAAATCGGCATAGCAATTCCAATGATAAACAAGCTAAATTTTTTATTGACACGCACTAGCATCTCCGTCCTTTTCTAAGCATTTTTCCTAGTCTAATCGCCCACGACAAGATATAAAATCCAACCGATCGATCTATAATGATGCAGAGTCTGAAGACAAAGTCTTCGGCAAACTTTATCACAATAATGTCATTCTACAATCTCAACAATATAACTCTATTGTTGCACTTTTATGATTTTACTCCCCCAACTGGGCACTGTAAGCGATAATTTGGTCAACTGTGTCAGACAAGAATTGGATGGTATCACGGAGTGGTTTGTCTGTTGAGATATCCGCTCCGATAATCATTGCTGATTCAAGTGGTGTTTTGCTACCTCCTGACTTGAGGAGATTGAGCCAGTCTTCAGCTCCAGTTTCTGATTGTTTCAGATGGAGATAGCCAGCAGTTGAAATTACAAGACCGGCAGAGTAAGTGTAACTATACAAGCCCATGTAATAGTGAGCTTGGCGCATCCAAGTCAGTGCTGCATCATCATCAATCTCAATAGCATCTCCCCAGAAGTCTGTCAAAACTTCCTTCATAATGCTGTTGAGTTTGCTTGCTCCAAAGGTTTCCCCTTCTTCAATCAGTGTATAAACCTTACGCTGAAAGGCTGCTTCCAAGAGGTGGGTGATGAAATTATGGAAGTAGGTATCTGTCAAGCGGTGAGCAAGAGCGAAGCGTTTTTGACGAGGATCATCAGACTGATGCTCCAAATAATCACTGAGAAGCAATTCATTGAAGGTTGACGGCGCTTCGACATAGTAGGTCGACATGTGGGCATTAAAATAGCTTTGGTGATTGTCTGAAAAGATAAATTGACCAGAATGCCCGATTTCATGAATCAAGGTATAAACATCGCTCAAACGACCTGTCCAGCTCATGAGAACGTATGGATGCACACGGTATGGATCAGCTGCATAGCCACCAGAATCCTTGCCACTATTGGCAGCAAAGTCCACCCAGCGCTCTTCTTGATAGCGAGCAACTTCCTGACAATATTCTTGTCCCAAAGGTTCTACTGACTTCATGACCAAATCATAGGCATCCTCAATGCTAACCTCTGGATTGAGAGCACTGTCCAGGTCTAGCTTCCAATCAGCAAAGGTCATCTTTTCAAGACCATTTACTTTGGCAACATGCTTGAGGTATCGCTGAGCAACTGGCGCAAAGTCCTTCATGATGAGGTCAATCTGTCGATCAAACATGGTACGATCCACTTCTTGTTCAGCCAGAAGATAGTCAAAAACTGAGCCGTATCCCTTCATATCTGCCAATAGTTTTTCAGACTTGACTTGAGCAAGGTAGGCTGCAGCTGCCGTATTTTGGTGCTTACGTAGTCCTTCTGAGAAAGAACGGAAGGATTTCTCACGAACCTCAGCGTCCTCGTGGTTTTGGTAGAAATTCTCATAAGTAACAAAGCTGTTTTTGTAGGTATTGCCATGGGCTTCAAAGTCAGCCATTTCAAAATCCCCAGCTCGCATCTTAGTATAGATGTCCTGAGGACTATAGAAAACTTCACCCAGATTGGTCAAGGCCTTCTCCACATCAGCCCCAAGATAGTGGGCTTTTTTGATTTGGCTTGACGAATAGCTGCCGTCAAATGTGGCAAGTCACCCAAACGGTCCAAGACTTCTTCATCTGCTGCTACCAAGGCGTCATCAAAGAAGGTCAAAGCTACGCTGGCATCTGTCTCAAAGTCCATCCCAGCCTGGGCGATATTGGCAAAATCTTCATTACCATAGTCCGTCGTCTGAGGCATAAAGCTGTAATTGCCAATATGACTCATCTGAATGTAGATTTGTTCCAATTCCGCAAAGGCCTTTTCGAAATCTTCAAAAGTGTGAAGATTGCCCTTGTAGTCACGACTAAATTGATTGATGTCTTCACGCGCCTTTTCTATCGCACGCAAGAAATCCTCACGGTCTTGATATAGGGCAGTTAAGTCCCAAAGTTCCTTTTTCAGGAAATTCTGAACGGTGTTTTTGTTCCATCTTCTTCCTCTTATTTCTCTAATTCTAGTAATACACTGATGGCTGATAAGGCATAAAGCGGTGCTGTTTCTGCTCGCAAGATCCGAGGTCCAAGTCCTGCCAGAACAGCTCCTTTAGCTTCAAAACTTTCAATTTCTGCGGGTGAAAGACCACCTTCTGGACCAAAGATAAAGAGCAATTTAGCTCCTTTTTCAAGACCAGCGACTACTTGCAAGAGCGCAGCAGCTTCTCCCTCTTTAGCCGACTCTTCATAGGTCACCACGATGCGGTCAAACTGGTCCAGTTGTGCTAGAAAATCTGCCTTTTTCTCAAAAAGGGTGATGCTTGGAACGAAGTTACGCTTGCTTTGCTCGGCTGCTCCAAGGGCGATTTTTTCTAGTTTTTCAACCTTTTTGCCCAATTTTTTGCCATCCCACTTGGCAATGGACCAGTCAGCAGGGAAGGCCCATATCTGGCTAGCACCTAGCTCTGTCACTTTTTGAGTGATAAATTCGAGTTTGTCTCCCTTGGGGAAGCCAGATGCGATGGTTACTTGGACTGGCAGTTCCACATTATCAGCTAACTCTTGGATCAACTCAAACTGACGATTTTCCACATCCAGCACGCGCGCCAAGCACTTGATCCCATCATCAAAAACTAAGGTAACCTGGTCATCTTCTTTCAGGCGCATAACCTGAAACATATGCTTGCTGGTTTCCTTATCCTCGATAGTGACAGGAGAGATTGCACTACCCTTGACAAAATATTGCTGCATGCTAGCCTCCAATCACACCGGAGATATCCTTGGTCTTCTTGAAGACGCAAGCATTCCATTCCCCTTGAATCATGTGGGTTTCAAGGAAAAATCCAGCTGACTCAGCCGACTCACGCACCATGTCCCACTTGTCCTTGATAATGCCACTCATGATGAGGTAACCTTCGTCTTTGACCAAGCGATAAGCATCATCCGTCAGATAAATGAGGATATCCGCCAAAATATTGGCCACGATGACATCCGCCTCAGTTTCCACACCCTTGAGCAAATCACCTGGGGCTACATGGATGTTTTCCATGCCAGGATTGAGTTCGATATTCTCCTGAGCGACGCGAACCGCTACATCATCGAGATCATAGGCAAATCTCCTTGGCACCAAGAAGAGAGCTAGCAATAGAAAGAACTCCAGAACCTGTTCCCACGTCTAGCACTGTTTCTCCTCCACGAAGGACCTGCTCCAAGGCAAAAAGGCTCATCTTGGTCGTCGGGTGAGTTCCTGTCCCAAAGGCCATCCCTGGATCTAGCTTGATAATTTTCTCGCCAGCAGTCGCTTCATAATCCGTCCATGACGGTACGATGGTCAGGTCATGGGTGATACGAGCTGGTTCATAGTATTTCTTCCAGTTGTCCGCCCAGTCTTCCTCAGCCAAGGCAGTCGTGCCAATCTTAACCTCACCCAGATCCATAAAGTCGGTCAATTCTGCAAGACGAGCCTGCAAATCTCTCTCAACCACTGCGACATCAACCGTTTCCGGGTAGTAGGCGGTCACCACGATTTCTTCTTGCTGCTCGACCTCAGGAAAAATCTCACCGAAACGGTCGACATTGCCCACATAGTCCATGCTATCTTCAATTGCAACCCCTTGGGCACCTAACTCGATCAAGAGATTGGAAACCAACTCCTCGCCCTCACGCTTCACTGTAACTTTCAACTCTTGCCATGTTTCCATTATTAAGATACCAAGCCCTTAAAACACAAAGCCAAAATAGGAAACTCTCTGAAGACGCTTGTGTCTATGAGAAGTTTATCTTTTTAGCACCGTGTTTAGGGCGGGTTCAGTTTAGAAATTTAACCGAACCATCCTTTCTATTTCTCTATCAATTTTTTCATGTAGACCATATCCATGCCTTCTTTTTCAGGTTCGATATGGGTTTGTTGGTAGCCATTCTTCTCGTAAAAGGCGACCATGCCTGCATCCTGTAATACCGTACACAAATCCCACTGTGTGATGGTTGGAAATTCCTCTTCTAGCAAGCGCAATCCCTCAGAGCCATAACCTTTTTCCCTGATACGGAGGCAAAATCGCTGCTGTTCCCAACCAAGCTTTCGTTAACTCTTCATTAGTCTGAATTCGTAAAAAACCAATCTTTTCTTCATCTTCTTTTACAAAGTAGTAATAGCTATTGGGGCGCTCGACTAGTTTCCACTTAATTCGTTCACGGTCCTCCAGATAAGGATCGTATTCATCTTGGTATTTGTCATAAATTGCTTTAAAACTAGCCCTTTGAATGGCAATAATCGTTTCTAAATCTTCTGCTCCTGCTCGGATAATCTGAATCATACTAATACCTCCAAATTCACTCTCTCAACTCGCTTCCTATGCTCTGCCACACGCTGTTTTACTGACCCTCAAATTCCTCAATTACATCTGTATAGTGTTCTTTCATCGCCCTATGAATCTGCCTTTTGAAGCGATCAAATAGGAGATAATAGAGTAAAAAATAAACTGGTAGGAGGATTAAGAAGAGTAGTAAGAAAGAAAAAAGGACTAGAACTAGGTCGTTTAACCTTCGAAATGCACCTACCAGTATTAAAATAGGAAACAAAGAGGACGTAAAAAAACATGACTAGTCTCACAGTTCGAAAACCTTCTTCTCTTTGCTTTCTTATCTTTAAATAGTTCAGGTAGATAGTTTGTACTTCTTCTTTACTATACTGTCCAGTTTCTAACTTGTATTTCACTTCCTTATTTAGTGTCGTTGTTGCGATTGTATAAATCATTTCTTGTCTCCAAATAATCCCTCAATCTCCCCTGGAGCTGAGGCGCAGCCTGTTGAGAATCTAAAAACTCCCCAATGCTCATCAGTTTGTAAGCCTGTCCTTCATCTCCAAAGTTAATCTTGTCAAATTGTTCTTGACTGATCTGACCGACCATAAAGACAGACTGCCGACCTTCAAAGAGCATACTGTGATAAACCTTGCTCCAGAGCAGGCAACCCTCATTTAAATGAATTCCCAGTTCTTCATAAACTTCACGTGCCGCACACTCGAAAGGGCTTTCGTCCCCTTCACGGCCCACCACCTGGCAACTCCCACATATTGTGCCAAGGGATATTTTCCTTGTCATCACGCAAAATCGTCAGTAGCTTATCTCCACAAAAGAGGGCAATCTTGCAGCCCGTAAAATCCAAGTGTTTATCCAATAATTCCATGATGATGACCTTTTCTTATCATAACTACTACTCTATAGAAAACCCCTAGCTAGCTTTCTTCAATCACCTTTTGGCACTCTGCATCCCAGTACGCCTGCCATCTACCATGTTTTTTAGCAAAATAAACCGTAAACTCATCATTTACATAATCTGCAACATAGCGAAGATTAGGAGGATTTTCATCAAAACTTAATATCCAAGGATGGAAGTAAAAGGTTTTCTCCCACCTCTTCTGAGTATAGCCGAGATTCTTGGCAAACTGAGGGATAGGTTGTTGCAACTCGCTTTCCAAATGGGACTGAATGGCATTGTCAAAACTATTCAAACGAGCTAATAGTTGCTTAAACTGATCTTCCTCCTCAATTTTGAAATCACCTATGAACTCAAATTCTGCAAAGTCTATAGAAAATTCAAATAATGTGATTTTACCATCCTCAACATAGTGCCCATCTTCATCAACACAACAACGAGTTCCTGACTTCAATACTCGCTCGAAATCTAGATCCGCAAAGCGATTTCGGGAAAGGATCGACTCACGTTCTTGGGATTTTTTACTAAATAACCGCTTAAATTTCTGAAGTATCGGACAGCTCCCTTTTCTATTTCTCATCTCACCTGAGTCTCTTCTTCCTGTATGGCTTGTTCCAACTCATCTAACCACTGCTGGTAGTAGGATTTCTCATCCCGTAACATTCGGCTGCTATTCATTTTCTGTCTAGCAATCTTCATAGCCTTGTGAGTTTGAACTACATCTTTCTTTACCTTAAATTGATACCAAGCTTGAATGACCTGCATATCTGCTGTTTAGAGATAAAAAGGATTTGACTCCTCGAATGCTTGCGTATTGGTCCGCTTTCTTATTATCTCCTTCTAGCAAGGCTATTTGAAGAAGGTATAACTGAGAAATTGTTTTAATCATTGAGTTATCTGTATTTTCAAGTAAAGTTTGCAAGTGTTTTTTTGCCAACTCAAGCTTACCCTCCATGATAAAAACTAATCCCTGTAGTGCTGATACACTACCAACAAAACTCCCTTTTGCATCCTCAGGAACTGGTTGAACAAAGTCTTTCAAATCATATTCTTGAGGAGCCAGCAAAGTTTGAGCAGAATGCCTCAACATCACATAAGCATAAGTCACATTCTCAGGATGCCGCATCAATTCTACTATTTTTGCTCCATCGGTGATACCGACTGGCAAAACATTGTTTAGAAAGGAAGACAAATTAAGAAAAATCCAAGTACCAGCAAAATACCAGCTTCTTGTCAAAAATCCAAACAATACCGCCAATAACATCAAGCTAAGATGAACAAGTGAGCCTCCTGAAAGCATCAGGATGATTCTTTGATCGTTTTCATCCTCTTTTAAACCAATGTATTGAGCGCCAACATTTTTGAGAACAGCTGTTCGGCTAAGATAAAACTTGCCTGACTTTTTAACCAAAAGAAAGTTGCCTAATCCAAAAGCTACTAGCCTATAGCCTGTCAAGTAACCACAAAAGGCATGTCCCAGCTCATGAAGAATAAAGATCACATACATGCTTAGAAGAGCGAAGGCATAACCAAAAGTAAAGGCTAAAACTGCGGAATATCCCAACTCTGCAAATGCGATGGTTCCACAAGCAAAAGCTAGCATAATAAAGACAATAGCTAGCCCATAAACCAAATAAGTCCCAATTTTCTTCATAAAATCTCCAACCAACTCCTAATATCTCGGATAAGGATAAAATTCTCCCTCTTCCAAGCCTGCTTTTCCTTCTTCAAAGACTTCTTGGTTCCATTCCATGACAAATTCTTCTGCTTCTGGGTCTTCCAAAAAGTCCATGAGGGCATCTAGTCCAACCTCTGCAGTATCTTTAAGGAATAGTGCAAAATAAGCTAAGAATTCACGAGAAAAACCTTTTTTAGGTAGGTAAGGGATGACTGTCAAATAGTCTTCCTCATTGACTGTTGACTTGGCAGGGTTGTAAAAAAGTACCGCTTCTTCAAAAAGGATATCATCTGACGAAACCTCTCCGTCTTCATCTAACATCTCCACCCCGGTAGCATTTTGTACCTCTAATAGAAAACTCACTTCAACCGCATGATTGCGCTTGTCCCAGCTAATCTCATAATCAAAAGGGAAGTTCTTATCCAACTCTTCCTGTAAAACATCTAAAAATCCGTATGTTGCCATTTTGTCCTCTTTCTATACGACTCTTAAATCGCCCCGAATACTCGGAAATATGCTAAAATAGATACTACCATATTACCACATTCGTATCAGAAAATCCATGTTAGAAAGGACTGCTATGCCAGATAATCTCGCGCTTCGTATGCGCCCCAAAACCATCGACCAGGTCATCGGTCAAGAGCATCTGGTCGGACCAGGTAAAATCATCCGTCGCATGGTGGAGGCTAACCGTCTATCATCCATGATTCTCTATGGACCTCCAGGCATCGGAAAAACCAGTATCGCTTCGGCCATCGCTGGAACGACCAAGTATGCTTTTCGGACCTTCAATGCGACAGTTGATAGTAAAAAACGCCTCCAAGAAATCGCTGAAGAAGCTAAATTCTCAGGTGGCCTTGTACTGCTACTAGATGAGATTCATCGTCTTGACAAGACTAAACAAGACTTTCTCCTTCCTCTCTTGGAAAGTGGTCTAGTCATCATGATCGGGGCGACAACTGAAAATCCTTTCTTTTCTGTCACTCCAGCCATCCGCAGTCGTGTTCAGATTTTTGAGTTGGAACCCTTGTCTAACCAAGATGTTAAAGAGGCTGTTCAAATCGCCCTGACTGACCCTGAACGAGGTTTTGATTTCCCTGTTGAGTTAGATGATGATGCCCTTGATTTTATCGCAACATCTACCAATGGAGATCTCCGTTCTGCCTTCAATTCGATTGATTTGGCAGTTCTCTCCACCCCAGAAAATGATGACGGCGTCCGTCACATTACTCTCGACATCATGGAAAATAGTCTTCAGAGAAGCTACATCACTATGGACAAGGATGGAGACGGGCACTATGATGTTCTATCTGCCCTTCAAAAGTCTATTCGCGGTTCAGATGTGGACGCTAGTCTCCACTATGCTGCTCGCTTGATAGAGGCTGGTGACCTTCCTAGTCTAGCTCGTCGTTTGACTGTTATTGCTTATGAAGATATTGGCTTGGCCAATCCCGAAGCTCAGATTCATACCGTAACTGCCTTAGATGCTGCGCAAAGGATCGGATTCCCCGAAGCCCGCATCCTCATTGCCAATGTCGTCATTGATCTGGCACTTTCACCCAAATCCAACTCAGCCTATGTGGCTATGGATAAAGGCCCTGGCTGACCTTAAAACATCCGGTCACCTACCAATTCCACGTCACTTGCGAGATGGTCACTATAGCGGTAGCAAGGAACTAGGGAACGCCCAAAATTATCTCTATCCACATAATTATCCTGGCCACTGGGTCAAGCAAGAGTACTTGCCTGAAAAAAATCCGCAACCATAGCTACTTCTCACCAGAAGATAGTGGAAAATACGAACGGGCTCTGGCTCAACGTAAGGAAACCATTGATAAATTACGAAACTCGTGAAATCCTTTTCAAAATTTTTAATTTTCCCTTGATTTTTTTTGAAAAAGTGGTATCATATAATCATAGAAACGCTGTGGTGTACGACTTCACATTTAAGTGTTGACCGACTATTTTTTGTATTATTAGGGAAACAAAAGTCTTCTAACAGCATGTAGGCCGTCTCACACGGAAACAGCTTAAGTTAGAGCGAGTTGCCCACCTGCTTAATTGCGCGGGTTCAATACAAACCGTGAAGTTTCGGCACCAATACAGCTTTTTATTTGCCTCCTTAGCTCAGTTGGTAGAGCAGTAGACTCTTAATCTATGGGTCACAGGTTCGAGCCCTGTAGGGGGCATCTAAATCAACAGGAGAAAGCCTTATTTAAAGGCTTTTTTTCTTATCTGTTCTACTTTTGTTCTACCAACGGATACTCACTTAAAAGCTGTCGTATAATCTGATGTTCTTTTTCTTTCTTCTCTTTCAAAAGATGACCATACGTTTCTGTTACCTGTTTTATATTTTTATGGCCCATTACATGAGCAACTACCCAGATATCAATTCCTTTTGCAAGCAACATACTAGCATAAGTATGTCTAATACCCGTAGCAGTTAAATTATATGGAAATATTTCTAGTTTTTTTAGTAGCGATTGTAAACTTTGATTTACTGCGTTATTACTAGGAACTCCATACACAACATCATAGAAAAGGAAATTTTCTTTTTCCTTAATACCTTGATTTTTATAAACAATCTTTTGTTCGTTCTTTAATAACTTTAAAACCTCAGATGTTTCTTCATCTATAGGTACATCTCGAACAGATGTGTCCGTTTTGGGTGGTCTCCATTTATAATTATAGTACCGCCTATAAGTGTGAATGACTTGATTTTCAAAATCAATGCAATCCCAAGTTAAACCTAAAATCTCTCCGAAACGCATCCCTGTTTTAAAGGAAACAAACAAAAGGTAAGGAATCACAGATTTACTGTAATTAAGATGACTTTTTAAATGAACTAAAATCTTATAATAGTCTTCAATATTGTCAATATATTTTTCGTCTGTTGTCTTGCTTTTCTTCATCCCTGAAATAATCGCACCATCAGTAAAATCAACTATATCTAATTGGTCACGTTGAGCAAACTGAATGACTTTTCGGATTTCTGAGTTTAGTCGTGCTACAGTATCTTTTGTAACCCTCTCAGCATACGAATTTAAAGCTCGTTGATATTGGCTAAAACGAATAGAAGTTGCTGGTCTATCTTGAAAAAGTTCCTTTATCAAGTCTCCTCTCTTCTTATGCTTAAAAAGCGTTGATTCACTTTTCCCAAGTGGTCTTACAACAACATCAAACCATTCTTCCCATAACTCATATAAACTAGCTTGCGAATTAATTTTTGCACCTGACATCAACTTTAATTCGATAGCTAAAGCTTCTTTTTCTGCTTCCTTCTTCGTTCGGAAACCACCTTTAGATGCAACAAGTTTTTTGTTATTATCTACAATTCTATAATCCCATGTGCCACCTTTTGTACGTTGTCTAAAAGTTGCCATTAGTTACCTCTTTCAATAGATAACCAAGGTTTTTGCCAAGGCTATTATACCATAATTTCTCTAAAGTTTTCTTCAAACCATTGTTTGGTTTTACTCGCCAAAAAGAAATAGCGTCCACCTTGGTTCTCAGGATATTTAACAAATCCGTTAGGATTTAATTCAACATCAATTTCTTTCCGAATTTTTGAGTTATTCAATACATTATCAAGTAACCACGGTCTTGAAACTGATAGAAGTTGTAGAACATCAGATAAGGACATATATCTACCTTGAGAAGAATTATGTTTTAAATTATCATATTCTTTTTTTATCAACGATAATTTTATCTTCTGGCAATTGTATCTCTATATTGATTAAATCAACAGTAATTTTATTTATCTCAGTCATAGAAAATTCTCCTTTTTTTATGAGATAATAGCTAGAGATGATGAAAATCATCCCTATACTATTTTTTTCAAACAATATTACTCTTTGTTTTTTTAGGTCGTTTCGGAGTGATATTGTTTTTTTGATAGAATAGCTTAAAACTATCTTCAAAAATACTCTTTATAATTTAATTGAGAGAGTTCTGAGCTAAATTTGTTAAGCCACAGCTCAACATCTTGGTTTTGGTATGTAGTTCCACTCATACTCTTGAATTAAACGAATAATAAAATGATTACGAGCCTCTACTCCCCAAATTTCCTCAATCTTTTTTAACAATGGAAAGAGACCACTACCTTTCATAATATAAGAAATAGTAGCTAATAAATAGTTGTTTCTTGAAGAAAGAGATTCTAATTCAGGGAAATGACCTGAACCTACAAACAAATCTTTTGTAAAAGGAATAGGTAAACCATCTTCTGAATTGTAGAAACCATATTTATCAATCATCTTATTTACTATCAATTGACTAAGTTCATTTGCGTTACTAATAGTTAATAACAATGCCAAAATTTGATTACTATATGTTCCTTTATAGGAAGCTTCCATACGTATCCAAGAATCACACAGGTTCACAACGTGAACATAGCGTCCACGATTGTCAAGTTGTTCCTGGTATTTATTGTAAATGCGCAATAGAGTTTGTATATTTTTTTCTTACTTCCTATATAGATAGTCTGAGCTACACCATTAACTTCTTGTGCAGAAATATTAGAGATGTTTTTTTCTACCATTATGATTTAAAAATTAGAATTTGTTTATTTTTTTATTCCTTGATAAAGCTCATTTACTGTCATATCGTAATTGAAATAATCTATTGCTAAGTCTATACGACTTAATCTAAGTTCCCAATACTCTTCATTTAGTAATTTAGCCATAATATTGACATCAATAGCCTCATTATAATATTCCTTATACACTTGCTTGTAGTAAGATAAGGCAGACGCAGAAAAATTTTACAATAATACCCATTGTAAAATTTCTATAATGCCAAGCTATAGAAAAGTAATACGGCATATTTTTAAAAGCAAAACCGTCTGTATAACCTGCAGGTAGTCTTTGTTCTGGAGGCGAATAATCTCCCAGAAGTAATGGCAATTTCAGCTTTTCAGCGATTATTTCAGCAATCTGTGGAGCTGTTTGATTCCATCTTTCTGGATATTCACCTATTGTATCCTCAGTTGGTTTAATTACAAAGGTAACTTCATCAATACTGGTCATAATGACATTTCGTTTTGCATTGTCGGATAAAATTTTTTTAATTTCATAACTTGTGTACATAGTTATTCTACTTTCTATTTTTATACGGAACGTGGGTGATTACACTACCCACATTAAAGATATTTATCCAGTTGCCCCCACCTTCGCCTCACGGCTACAGTGAGACAACTGGTATTTTTTATTCAAAGTAGCAATTGGAGCGTTCAACTGCCTTTTTTATTAATCTCTCTATAGGTATTATCTTATAACTAGGCACTACTATAAGACGACTACTTTTCCCACCTATTTTCATATATCCTACTCCTCTAGGGTTATTTGATATTATGCTCTCTTTCTCATCTGAAAAAAGCATGGATATAGTTTCTTTAGATAGTTTCCCTAAAGCTATAACTGTGCCTATAGAATCTCTAGACAAGCTCAGAGAGTTTTTGTGCGCATCTTGTTGGGCAACGGCTACATAAATTTTAAACGAACGACCTAACTGTATCAGACGAGTAAAATCTTTAATTGCTTGTTCACGAGCTTTTCTGTCCAGACTGTTCTGCCAAGCATTAAATTCATCAAAACAAATCAAAATAAAATTACGAGAAATATCTTGACCTCTTTGTCGCTTCTCAAGAATCTCTAACCCCTTAAATAGGATTTCTGAGACAGTCTCAAACTTCTTAAAAGCTAGAGAATTTTCTAAGAATGCAAAATCTGAATCTGCCTTATAATCAGCTATTAAAAATTGACTATCTGGGTAGGAATAAGCAAAGCTGGCAAGAAAAAGCTTGGTAGCAAATGTCTTGCCAGCCCCACTCGCTCCAACTATCAGAACATGTGGGACTCTCTCTACAGGAATATCCCAATCAAATGAATATCCCTCGTCAAATAGTCTCTTGTCTTTAAAACACTTCACTTTTATACCACCTTTTAATTGTATAAGAACTCTAGTTGCAGATTGATATGATACTGATTGTTATATCGTAAAATATCTCCAAAAGTTGGATTGACTATCAAGCGGTGGTTCTTGTCTGACCATTGAGCCATGCAGTTTGTTCCCCTTATATACTTGTCAAGTTGAACTAAACACCTGCTGAATGTAGCCTTCTTCTTCGTTATCAGGCTTACTAGCTAGCATAATGGGAAAGCTCCAAACATGAGAATCTTGTGTTGCAGAACTTCCAATATTCCGAATATAGCGATTATTAAGCAGTAACTTCTGCCCTGATAAAGAAGCTGTCTTTTCTATAACCTGCTCTATGTCAGTTTCGATGTTACCTATATACAGATTGAGAATCTTTTCTTGTATATTCCTTTGCTGTACTTCAGCGTATTTATAAAAAAGCCATAACAGACTGAGAATGATGGTGAATAAAATTGTATACATGGTTTACCTTCTTTCTGACAGAGGAAGTGAAAACTTCCTCTGTTATACTATAAATCAATTACCCCTTGCACTTCTGCATCCTTTGCTCTAATAGACAATACAGAGCGTGAACCCTGACTGTAAGCTGATACTGTGCAATCTGTCAGATCTAGTTCAATAATAGAATCAACATAAGATTCGAAATCTCGTGAATCAATGTTCTGAACCTTAATAGATTGCATTGCAAATCTACCGTTTGCAGTTCGAAAACCTAGGTCGAGAGTAGAACCAAATATCTCTTGTGTAGTATAGTCTTTCCATTCTCCGACACCTAGACATTGACCTTTAATTACCATTTTCGAAATTTCCATTTTTAAAAATCCTCAATATTTCTATAGTTAGATGACAAAGCGAAATAATTTTTGTCAATATCTTTGCTACCTATTTCTTAGTACATGATAATCACCTACTTTCTTACTTGTTAAGAATTGAGCAAGATTTTTTGTAAGAACTAGCTTACAGTATTATAGTAAATCATATAATCCGTATCGTCACCCCTAACAAAAAAAGCTTGATTTAATAGGCTTTTCAAAGCTTCCCTAATCGCTATTGACATTTCCTTTCAAAAAAATGCTACTGTGTGACAAATTTAATTTATTACAAGATTTTTTTGTAAGAACTAGCTTACAGTATTATAGTAAATCATATAACCTGTATCGTCACCCCTAACAAAAAAACTTGATTTAATAAGCTTTTTCAAAGCTTACCCTAACTGCTATTGAAGTTGTCTCTCCAAAAATGTTATCATGTGTACAATCTTAATTATTAAGGAGTTCAATATGAAGTATAAAGAAGAATTATTAATCGCATGTGTTGTCTTGAATCTTGTAGAAGAACTAGATAGCTTTAAAGAATATCAAGAGTTAGAGGGAGAAACAGATACTTACCAAGCTGTCTTAAGATATGTAGAAGATGAATTGTATGGTGAAGTAGGTTTCAAAAACTCTTGAAAAAAATTTACTTTGGTATGCCGACATCTACTACAGCATATATCAGTGAAAAAAATCTTATAATACTATCATGAAAAAAATGAAGAATTTGCTGAATTAGCTGAAAATATCTACCAAGCTATTCAAAAAAATGATTCTAAAATGATGGATAAAGTTTCAAACATCATTGAAAAAAACGTATTGAAAAATAAAGAATTTCCTAAACTGCTAGAAAGTATGAAAAAAGATAGCAATCGTCATTTTGCTTTACCTATGCTATTAAAAAATAAGAGCTTATTAACGAAAGTTCTCGAATATCTACCTTTAGTTGAAAAGATATTTGAATCTGAAGAAAAACATCGAAATATTTTTCTCAAGTAGCTAATCGTCTTGACACATTTAGGATTGCTGATGAGTACGAGGATTGGGATAATATAGAGAGCTTTATCAAGGACGTACGAGAGCGAAATGGATTTGATAACTACTTGAAATAGAATATAAAAAAGCCAAGTTCAAAAAAATACTTGGCTTAATTTATTTGTTTTAATATATCTCGGAGAGCTTTTATAGTAGGTTCTCTTTTTTTCTGTTGGTAGGTTTCTAATATCTTCAATGAGTTGTGAAAAATTCTCTGCTTTGATTTTTGGTTTTCAATATTAAAAAAAGTATTCATATCTACTTCAAGTGCTTGTATGATTTTTTTCAATGGTCTCAAGCTTAACGTTTAACTGTTTATTCTCTAATCTATAGATATAGTTGAATCCCAGATCAGCCTTTTCTGCTAGATATTCTTGCGTCATCCCACTTTTCAGTCTTAGAAGTCTGATTTGTTTTGCAACAAATTCTCTTAAATTTATTTTTTCCGTCATGATAGTACCTCATAACTATCATACAAGTTTATCTCATTGAATAAATCATTATCAAAAGACTGAAATTGTTGCAAAAATAATATTTAAAAAGACTGTAAAGTATGGTATAATATTATTTATAAAACAGTCTTTTAAGACATAAAGGAGTTTATACGATGGAATCAAACACACAAGGTCACGGAACCATCAAGAAATTGCGCACAGGCGCAGTTATTTCAACGCTTGCAATCTCGGCTCTAGGGGTATCTACTGGGGTATCGGCTAGTGAGACTGAAGTAGCCGTTAATGAGCCTGCAACTAGGGTAGTTGCTCAGGACGAGGTTAAACCTAAAGTTCCTAGTCAAGCTGATGTAGATAAGGCTAAAGCTGAATCAGATAAAGCTAGTCAGGATGTAGCTAAGCAAAAAGAAGTTGTTGCATCTACTGAAGCAAAGATTGCCGATGCTGAAAAGACTATCGCTGATACTACTAAAAAGATAGAAGAAGCTAAGTCTGTTACACCTAATAAGGTATCTGAAGCTAAGGCTGACGCTGATAAAAAAGCCAACGAGCTTGCTACGGCTGAAAAGACTGTAGCTGATGCTGATAAGTCTGTTTCGGCTACTGCTGAAAAGGTTGCTGACCAAACTAAGGTAGTATCTAATGCTGAGAAAACTGCTACTGATATGGCTAATAAGGTAGCTGACGCTCAGAAGAAAGTAGATTCTCTTTCATCTACTACTGATGTCGCTCCCCTTGAAAAAGAGGTAGCTACGCTTACTAACCAAGTTAGTGCTGACACTCAGGCAGTAGAGACTGCTCAGGCTAACCTTGATAATGGTAAAAAGCTCAAACCGACAAAGTCCAAGCTATCAAAGACGCTCAAACTGGGGTATCTAGTGCTGAAGCTAATCTAACTCAAGCTACTACAGCCCTTGCCAACGCTAAAGCTGACCAATCTAACAAAGACGGTGCAGTTACAAATGCTAAGTCAGCTCTTGACGTAGCTAAACAAGGTGTTACTGAAACAACTACAACTTCTGAAACATTGTACAATATTCCTAAGGCAACTTACTCTCCAGCCTTGTCTGATGAGTATATTAAGGCAATTAAAGCCCTAGCTAATGGTACAGGCAATGTTCTTGATGTTATGAAGGCAATCAATAAGCCTTATACTGACGAGAAGACAGGTGTAAGTGCCAATACTCTAGGTGGGTATAACTTTACAGGTAAGTATTTCTATAAAGGTAAAGATATTGCTTATGGTAGTGAAGACACAGATAAAACAGAGATTGTTGATTTCCAACACCTAACAAAAGAGCAAGCAACTAAATTGAGTTTGTATGCAGCATCTATCATTAACGATTTGCGTGCTAAGGTTGGCACTGCACCTCTTAAGGTTAGTGAAAGTTCTGTTGAATTGGCAACTCAGTTTAACCATTATGCAAATCCTTTTGAAAAGGTGACAGACGGTAAGACAAGTCCAAACTATACAAAAACTCTAGCTGAGAAATTTGCTATGGGTAAAGAATCAGCTAACTTTGACTTGGATGCACTAGGTATTCGAGCAGAGAATATCCCAGATTACGCAGGCAAAGGTACTCTTTCAACTATGGCTCAAATCAAGCAAGTTGTTTATGAGGGTATTGTTCAGACAGTTATGTCTGCAACAAGTACAAGTTCTAGCGAAGATCTATATAGTGGTGCTTTGTCACTTCTAGGTTTCCGTGATACCGATAAAACCAATCTTGGTGTAGGTCTAGGTTTTGGTTATAGTCAGCTTGGGGTAAAATATGAGACTAGTTTCACTCTCTCTCCTACTAAAGAGGTAACTACAACTACCCAGAAGGTAGACACTAAGGCAGTAGAAACTGCTCAAACTGCCTACAACGATGCACTCAAAGCATCTGAAGAAGCTAAATCAGCAGTCCAATCAGCTCAAACTGACTACACTGACGCTGAGACAGCTCTTGCTAATGCTCGTACTCATTTGTCAGATTTGGTAGGCAACAAGATTGATGTTCCGTCACTTGAAAGGCTCTTGCTGATGCTAAAGATAAACTAGCGCAGGACACTCAAGCTTTGCAAACTGCTAAGGAATCGCTTGCTCTAGCTAAATCAAACGCTACTGACAAAGCTAAGGCTCTCGCTGATGCTAAGACAGCTCTTGAAACTGCTAAGGCTGAACACTCAAACGCTGACCAATCTCTTGCTACTGCTAAGGGTGAATTGGAAGTCCTTACTAAGGCTCATGATGTAGCAGTCTTGGCTCGTAAGTCAGCTGGTCAAGACCTTGCTCGTAAACGTGAAGCGTCTAAAGAGGCTACTGATACTCATACAGTCCTTGAACTTGCTCTTACACACCGTGATGAAGTCCTTAAGTCTTTGGGCAAAGAGCTTGCTGATGCTAAATCTAAGCTTGGTGTACTTCGTGCTGAGTTGGAGACTGCTAAGGAAGAGTTGGCTCGTCTTGAGGGTATCGCAGAAGCTAAGGCTCGTGGGTATGAGAACTTTAAGCAACTCAAAGCTGATCATGACGCATACCTTGCTGAACAACAACGCTTGCAAGCTTTGAAAGACAAAGCAGAAGAAATCCGTAAAGCAGGTGGTCAACCTAAAGAAGTCACTAACGCTGACGGTAAAGTAGTTGATGTTGTGGATGCTAAGGCTCAAAATAAGGCGGTAGTTGCGACAGTGGGAACTAAAGACGATAAAACATATCAAGCTCCTGCACAAGCTACAAATGCAAAAGCAGAACCTAAGAAACAACTTCCAAATACAGGAGAAAAGCGTACTAATACTGCTACTCTTGCGATTATCACAGCTTTATCTTCTATCGGTCTTGTATACCGTAAACGCAAAAAATCACAATAAAAAATAAATCTCCTTACTAGCGTAGGGAGATTTTGTGATAAAGAAGAAAAATAATAATCTGTTCTACTTTTGTTCTACCTTTTATTTTTACATACGATTTAGAGAGTGGCAAAACCTTGATTTATCAATATTTTTGTTACTCATTTTTACTTATTTTAACTCTAAATCGACTGTAGGGGGCATCTAAATCAACAGGAAAAAGCCTTTATTTATAAGGCTTTTTTGCTTGTCTATAACTGATTTGCCCCATCATTTGCCCCACATTTTTTTATAAGCAATCTTTCCAGACATCTCTGATTATGAAAAACAAAAAAGCTATCCTACCTTTGCAAATTTGGATAAGATAGCAGAATATTTTAATGCAACTCCAACCCAACTATTTGGAACTAGTAAAGAGATTGAGTTAGAAAAGAGTGTTCTTGAATCTAATGAATACTCTGATAAAGTAAGTGAGATTTTAAAAGCTGTCAAATACATCGAAGATTTTCTAGAAACTGATGGACAGTACTTAGAGGATTTACTTTACTTAACAAGAGGCAACCAACTATACACAGAAGATGGAGATGAGTTGTATATTGATCCAACTTCTCAGAAAAGAACACTTCATAACCAATATGAACCTGGTTTTTATTGTAGCAAGGGATAAATCTCCACTAGAACTCTTAATTGAAAAATAAGGAATTGTTTGATAAATAGAAAAAAAGCGAGGATAACCTCGCTTCAGATTGAAGTTAAAAATCTTTAGAAGACACTTTTTATAAGGACTTTGTCTTCAATCTGTGAAAAAGGAGTGAAAACTCCTTTTTCTTTTTGTAAGTCAGACTGAAACTTCCAAATTGTTTATTTATTTTATTGACATTTTCTATAAAAAAATAAGTACAATAGTTTTATTAGCAAACTATACTATATAGGGGGTATTGAAATGAAATTTTCTAATCGTTTACTGCTATTCCTTGCAGGAGTTGTTTTTGTCCTTTTAGGACTTTTCCTATTTACAAACCCAGTAGCTAATCTTGTTGCTTACAGCTGGTGGATTTCATTTGGTTTACTGGTTTCTTCTATAGCAGCTATTTTAGGCTATTTCTCTGCACCAAAAGAGCTTCGCTCACCTGTTTATCTTTTCCAAGGATTTGTTAGTCTTCTCTTAGCTCTTTACCTCGTTGCTTATGGCTTTGTGACCCTGCCGGTCGTCATTCCGACCATTGTAGGAATTTGGTTAATTGTAGAAGCCATTATTGCTTTCTTTAAAGGCAATCGTCTAGGATTGATTTTCCCTATTATTGGTAGCAATATCACGTGGGTAGCCTTGCTTGAATTTTTACTAGGTCTAGTGATTCTGTTCAATCCAGTGGCTACAGGTGTCTTTGTCGTTTATGTCATTGCCTTTGCATTTTTAGTTACTGGCTTCACCTACATTATTGAGGTCTTTCGTAAATAGTCTAGTTGCTATTTCTATCGCATTCAAAAAAGCTGGGAAATCATATTCTCAGCTTTTTCGTCTCTTTAATTATCACTTTTTCGCATTCCATTCTGCGTAGAATTGCTCCAAGTATTCTTCCAAAGTATCGGCTAGAAATGCTGCTTTCCAATATTCTGGAATCGGTGCATTTAAAATCGTTGATTTATCAGTTATAAATTCTACTTTATTTTTAGATGACAACGTGTATCGATTTAAAAATGCAATTTTATCATTCATCTGTTGAACCATTTTATCCTCCGAGGTGGGTTGTTCTTTAGATATAGCTATTTCCCATTATGCTCTCTTTGGAAAGCTTCCATGGCCTTGAACTGCTCAAGCTCTTTTTCATTCGCTGGTTGCTTGCCGAGATATTTATATTCAAAAAAGTCCATTTGTTGACCTGAACTATAATCACTTTCATTCCAAGGTGCATTGTCAAATTCAGCAGATAATTTCGTGCTAATTACTTTTATAGTACAAGAAGTCCACAAAGGTTGGCCTTCTTTCTCAAAAATTTCTCTCAACTCCCAAGCTAATCTAAAGGTGCGTCTTTCTTGATTCCGAAACTCTAAATTAGGAATACCATACCGCTTTGGAATATATAGATTGTAGATATACTCATTTTTCCCCTCTTCATTAAAGAAATAATATACCTCTCCTCCATCAAAAGCTAAACTTATGTTAATAAAAAGATTATCCCATGCTACTGGTATTGTCTCATTAACACTTTGTGCAACTTCACGAATTTTCTCATTAATTTGTTTTTCCATTTTATCCTCCGATTTGGTCTCGCACTGATATTTATTGATAACAACACTATATATCTAGTATAGCATAATCATTAGGTATTATAGGTTTTCAAACCAAATGTGAGTCAATCGTCTTTGCCCCACTTTTGCCCCATTTTTAAATCATGATATTGAAAATACCTAAAAGTACTTCCCTAAAATCAGCTATATTTCAACATTTTTGTTTATTTTCAATATGAAAAGTTCTTACAAATCCATGTAGGGGGCATCTAAACAACAGGAAAAAGCCTTGATTTATAAGGCTTTTTTGCTTGTCATTTTGTTTTTTGTACCAAAAAGTTTATATTCACAAAATAAGCGACTCTCATCAAAGACTCGCTATTTATCTAACACCTCGATTTAATAGAAAAAAACACCTCACGGTGATTACTTATTATCAATCGTCCATTACTCCGCCTGTAAGTTGGTACATGAGATAAATGTGTTCCAGGACTTTTACTTTATCCATGTGATCCACATCTTTAAAGCCTCCTAATGCCAAGAGCGGGACAAAACCGAAACATTGGTTATAAGACAGAGCACCATGTTTTGATACAGCTTGTCTATATAAATCCAGTTCAAAGTTATCAGTCACATATGAGTTATCTAAATACTGAAGGAAATATTTCAAGCTCTTTATAATAATGTCGCAGTCTTGAAGGTTATATTTTACAATACCAACAAATTCATTCTCTTCCCAAGTAATAATATCTCCAAATGCTGTTACGAACATAGGAAAAAGAAGTAAGGAACTATTCATAATAATAGCCGTAGCAAATCTTTGCATTTTTGTCTTATCTTTTTTAAGATAGTACTATTAAAAAAAGAAAAGGTGAAAATCATGGAAACATATACACTTGCAAATGGGGTTGCTATTCCTAAAATTGGTTTTGGAACTTGGCAAATTGCTGAAGGCGAAGAAGCCTATAACAGCGTTAGCTTCGCACTTAAGGCGGGTTACACACATATTGATACCGCACAAATTTACGGTAACGAGGTTTCTGTAGGTAAGGCGATTGCTGATAGTAATTTGGCACCTGAGGATATTTTCCTAACTACCAAACTTTGGAATGATAAGCACGATTACGATTTGGCTAAGACTTCTATCGATGAATCTCTCGAAAGATTAGGTGTGGATTATTTGGATCTTTTGCTTATCCATTGGCCTAATCCAAAGGCGCTTCGTGAGAATGATGCTTGGAAGTCTGGTAATGCAGGCGCTTGGAAGGCAATGGAAGAAGCCTACAAAGAAGGTAAGGTGCGTGCTATCGGTGTGTCTAACTTTATGCAACATCACCTAGAAGCTCTTCTTGAAACGGCTGAAATTGTGCCACATGTCAATCAAATCCTCTTGGCTCCAGGTTGTGACCAAAAAGACTTAGTTGCCTATTGCCAAGAGCGCGATATCCTTCTTGAAGCCTATAGTCCACTAGGTACAGGTAGCATTTTTGGAAATGAAGATGTTGAAGCAGTGGCTGAACGTAACGGTAAATCTGTAGCACAAGTTGCTCTGCGTTGGAGCCTTCAAAAAGGTTTCTTGCCACTACCTAAGTCTGTGACACCTAAAAATATTGAAGCCAACTTGGATATCTTCGACTTCGACTTATCAGAGGAAGATATGGCAGTCTTGGATAAGATTCAAGGCATCAAAACTCAGAATGATCCTGACACAGTTAATTTTTAATAGGATTTTAAGCAACTCGTCAGGGTTGCTTTTTCAAGTAAATGACAAAAGAAGTCAAGGTTTTGACAATTCGCGCCACATGAAATTATTTAAGCATATCCTTTTCTTTCATTACCATTTTCTGTTATAATGTATTGTATTTCTAAAGTAGAAAGGTATTAATATGACAACTCTTATTAAGCATAAACGTGTAGAATTTTCAGAACTATTTTATGACCTAGTGTTTGTTTTTGCAATTTCAAAAGCAACTGCTTTAATTCACCCTCTTCATAGCGGTGTTGTGGCTTGGGATTCTTTACTTGATTTCTTCATCTCTGTCATGGTTATCATCAATTCCTGGATGATTCAAACCATTTATACCAATCGCTATGGAACAAACTCGTTATTTAACATGGTAATCATGTTTATCAACATGGGACTTATGCTCTTTATGTCCAATATGATTGGATACAATTGGCAACAATGGTTCTATTATACCTGTTGGGCTGTTGGTACATTGACCCTTACCTTATTTTTTCAATATTTGGTTGAATTTTTTAGAAAATCAACCGATAATACTGATCGGGAAAGTATCAAAGGTTTTCTATGGTTAACAGGTCTAGGAAGTTTAGGAGTCTATCTGGCAGCTCTTTTTCCTATTTACGTTGGAGTCTATATCTTTATTGCTAGTATTCTGCTAACATTTATTGTGCCAATTTTCTTGATTACTAAAGATGAGCATTTCCAGGTAAATCTTCCCCATTTAATCGAGCGCGTCTCCTTCTTGTCATTATTACGTTTGGAGAGATGGTTGTTGGGCTAGCTAGCTTCTTTACAGTCGAGAATTTCTCGATTTATTCGGTTCTCAATTTCGTTATCATGCTTTCCCTGTTCTTGTTTTATTTTGGCGAATTTGACCATGCTATTGATGAAGGATCTAGTCAAAAGGGATTATTTGTAATTTATAGTCACTATCCTATTTTCATCGGGCTTATGTTGATGACAGTTTCGATGGGTTATCTCCTGAATCCCGAGGCTAATCTTCTCGTTGCAATCAGCTTCTTTTATATCGGAATTGGCCTCTTCCAAGCTGCTGTCCTAGCAAATGGGCCCTATAACAAAAACTATCTTCGCTATCCGAGAAGTTACTACTGTGCTCAAGCGACACTCTATCTGGCTGCCTTGATTCTCTCTTTGCTTTTCGCTTCTAATCCTATAACAGTGTTGAGTATTGCAACCATTTTTACTCTAGCTATAGCCATTCATTTTATTTATTTTTATGTGACACAGAATAAAAAATATTCCAAATCTAACTGGGGGTTCTTTTAATGAGTTTATAGCATTAAAAAAGCCTTGGTTTTCCAAGGCTTTTTTTTCATTAATTTGTTTTTCCATTTTATCCTCCGATTTGAACTCGCACTGACATTTATTTATAACAACACTATATATCTAGTATGGCATAATCATTAGGTATTATAGATTTTCAAACCAAATGTGAGTCATTCGTTTTTGCCCCACTTTTGCCACGTTTTTAAAGCCTGACAGTGAAAACACCTAAAAGTATTTCCCTAAAATCAGCTATATTTCAACACTTTTGTTTATTTTCAATATGAAAAGTTCTTACAAATTCATGTAGGGGGCATCTAAATCAACAGGAAAAAAAGCCTTGATTTCAAGGCTTTTTTGATGTCAAATAACTTTTTGTAGCAAATCATTATAAAGGTTTTCCAACCTTATCAAACTTATCATTTATTCTCAATCAATTGCTAGCAATATTTGATAAGACCAACTGTTTTTTACAGTACAGAGCTAGTCTATAATTAACTAAACTATACTAATTTGTGCCCATATTACATGGCCAATCCGCATAGAGATTAAAATGGGCTATTATGAATTCATAAATTTTCGCAACAGAACAAGAGCAAGTCATTTAGAAATAAAAGAGAAGAGAATCTTTCACTCTCTTCTTAGTATATCTTATTAAATTCAGTCTTTCTCAATCTACCTGATTTTCCTTTGCAACGACAAATTCTTTAACCAATCGATAGATAACAGCAAATATGGGTGTAAAGAATATCATTCCAAGTAAGCCAAATAGATTTCCTCCAATACTAGCTGCTGCAAGTGTGAAGAGAGCTGGTAAGCCGATAGATTGACCCACAACTTTGGGATAGATAAGGTTTCCCTCAATCAGCTGTATAATTTGATAAAGAAGGATAGACAGTAAAGCTTGACTTGGACTGACTGTAAAGATAAAAATCGCTCCTAGCACACAAGCAATCATAGGACCAACATAAGGAATGAAAGACAGCACTCCTGCAAAGATACCTGTCATTACCCCATAGGGTAGTCCAAATAGGCTATAGCCAACCGCTACCATAACTCCTATGATGACTGCTTCAATTAGCTGACTCATCAAAAACTGATCATAAGTTTCTAGTCCTATTTGTCCGATGTAAGCCAACTTTGTCACTACCTTCTCTGAAAGTAAGACTTTCAGAAGTCGGCTCGTCATCGCTGCCAAATGTTCCTTACTGGATAAAAATGAAAAGGTGAAGACTATAATCAAAAAGGCATTCATCAAACTTGAAAAAATATTGCCGATATTACTAGTCAGACCCGATAAGAAACCTATCAAGGCTTGGCTAATAGAACTAGACTGTCCCTGTATGCCTGATACAATAGTTGACAACATGTCTTTGGTTACAAATTCCGAGCCGTCTAGCAATTTCCCAAGTTGAGTCAGGACTGTTGAAAGGACTGTTCCCAGCTGACTAATAGTCTGAGCTAGGGTTGGTAGCACCAAAACCAAAAGACCTATCACGATTAAGATAAGAGCTAGGAAAACAAGTACCATGGCAATCGGACGACGCAACTCTGCCTTTACCTTCATTTTGACTAGCAATTGTTCAATTTTTTTCATGGGGACATTGAGCACAAAAGCAATAACAGCGCCATAAATCAAGGTTGAAGTCACGTCAAAGAAAGAGATTGCTCCTGATATAAAGCTCGACGCATTCAGAATCACAAGAGCAACCAGCCCTATAAAAAGGATTAACGGGGTGTATTTTCTAACTAACTTCATAAATTCTCCTTAATAAACATGTTTAGATACGACTATACTATTTGGTTTTTCAAACTCTCGGTCAAGGTAGGCTTGATAAGTTCCTGGTGCGATAAATCCTTTTGGTGAGAGGATATCTGTTCCAGCTTGACCGACTATGGTATCAGCCAAGAGCACACAGTTTGTGGACAAGACAAAGTAGGATTTAAACTTAGATTTGATAAATTTATAAAGTTCCCCATCCGTCTCATGTCTGATTTTATAAGCGTAGGTGTAGTCTTCCTTACCATCTTCCGTTTTAATTTTATCTGCGCTTGGCTCCCATGGAATCGTCAGTTGTTTCAATTCAGCTAATTTTTCCTGAACCGCTTCTTCCATTTCCGGTGTCAAATCTATTCCGTAACCAAATAGCGTTTTTTGACTCTCCCGTTTACATAGGTCAATGTACTTGTCACGATCACAGAAATATAAGACACCATCTCCTACCATGCCAAATAAGGTCTCAGAAGACGGATCATAGTTGCCATAAGAAATAACACGGCCTTGATAGCAGATATCCACATGACCAATTGCCGAAAACAGAGAGGTCTCAGCTGTATGAATAAAAATTTCAAGCTCCGCTGTCTTACCAGACTTCACCATTCCAAGATGGATATCCTCTCTCTCATCAGCATTTTCCTGCATGAATTTGTTGATTTTTGCTAAAGTACTTGCAGGGATGAGAGCGGCTAGGACAATAGGTAAGCTCATTCTTACACGACGTTTGAGATGGTTTTTCCCAATTTCCCCCTCAAACAAGAAACCGTCACGGATATTGGACACACCATAAAGGAAAAAATAAGCCCCTAATACAAAGAGTTGAAAGATAGAATTTCCTGTAGAGGACAAAAGACTAGTCCCACCAAGAAAAACTAGTACGAGTCCATCTAGTAAGAGACGAAAACGAGGTCGAATTTTGTTTTTGCGGTAGAGAACATAGGTGACAAGGTTGATACTAGCATGAAAAATCTGATAAACTCCAATCACAAGAGCCAAAATATAAATTGGCACATCAGTAGCAAGATTCGAGCCTAGCAAATATCCCATCACTAACAATTTAACCAGTGCAACTCCCAAGGTGTCCGTTGACTGACTTTTTTTGAAAATACGTAATACTAAATCTAAGACCGTTGCTATCCAAGCTAAAAACAGAACCAGTCGAATAACCGTCACTGGCAACCAAGTTCCCGTGACCATCAAGATAAGACCTAGCAGAACAAACAAGAAACCCTGAACAAGTAATTTCTTACCTGTCAGACCTAAAGAAAGAATTTTTTCCATAAAAGACCTTTCAAAAATAATAATTAAGCCCTTTGATCAAATTGACTGGTAAATAGCTGACGGCACAAACAGCCTGTGCCAGCAAGACATGGCGACTGACTGTAGCAATGTCACCATCTTGTCTTTTGCACTTCTGAAATTTGTTTTATTGAGTCGAAATCAGAGCTTTTAAAAACTAGCTAAACTTGAAAGCTAACCATAATTGCTAGATAAAAAAGGTGCAACCAATCCTTCTTGTAAAGGTAGGAAAGAATTATATCCATTCCATTAATTATTTATATATTACCTATTGTGACACAATACTCACTATAATTCAACTTTTTACCTATTTAAAACCATAAAGCCTACATAACTCTTTGAAGAGAACAAAAATCTGAATGTAATAAGATAGTACCCATTACCCATATTATAATTAGATTATGAATTGAAGCTTTTTGGAACTAAAAATTAGGAATAATTGAGAAAGTAGGGAGGGAAATTTTGCTTTTTACCCCATTTTGAAATAATTTCATTTTTAGATTTTTTTCTAAGTTTCTTTCAAAAGAGCCTGCAGGGGGCATCTAAACAACAGGAAAAAAAGCCTTGATTTACAAGGCTTTTTTTGTTTTTCTAAAAGATTTTCTCTAGATATTTAGCAGAATCCCAAGATAGTTTCTCAATGTTCCACTTCTTCCTTAAATCGTACTTTTCCTTGGCTGTATAATCTCATAATCTTCACAAAGCGAACTGGATTGTTTTGGTTATACAAAAGAAATACTGAAAAGAATAACAAGCCAGCAAACCACAAACCATAGCCTTCATCACCAATCGGTTGGCCAAATTTTAGAGGAAGAATCAAGAAATACAAAAAGTAATAGATAGACACTATATTTACTACAAAGCGGGCAAATCGATAAGGTAAAGCAGACAGTTGTCTAGGATCAAACTGGTTTTTTACAAACAAATTATGAGATGCGGCATAGTAAAAGACTTTCTCTGTCGTCGGCTGTGCTTTGCGAACATTTTTATAGAGTGCTCGTTCAAGTAAAGCAACCAACGAGAAAAACTGCATCAACCAAAATAGATAAATACAAGCTAGACTAAACCAGTTATAGACACCAATAAACTTGAGGGAAAAGAAGCCCGAAATTGCAGGCCCACCTGCTAGTAAGAGAATTACCAATTGAGGAATAAAGGAATTCGTGTCACCAGCTTTTTCAGTATTGAGCAACCTACTCTTTGGAGCAGCTAGAGCCTCTCCTGTCTTTTGGTCATAATAGACCGCCTGACCATCACATTCGCCAATAAAGACACGACGGCGTCCAAGAAAAAACATACTTACCTCTCTCTATTTATAAAAACAAGTCCTCAAAGTTTGGAATGCTTTTATCCTAGTATACCATAAACCAACTGCTAGATCATAGGATAGCTAAGGTTAGCAGCTTGCTAAAAGGTTGACAGAACTTTGCTCCATAGGATATGATGGGAATACCTAGAATTTTATCTCTGCACGGCCTAGACTCCGTCTGCTGAAAAAACATTTGCGAGTTCAATTCTATATATGGAGGTTTCTATGAAAATCTATTATTCAAAATTTGTCGGTGTCGGCTATCTAGTCTTTGCGGCGGGTGTATTCTTTCAATTTTTCTTTTTTCTCGCGCATGGATTGATCGACTTTTCTCAGCTTAGTCTTCTCACAGTGGTTCCAACCATTCTCTTTTTCGTTGCTATCTACGCAACGATTGCAGGTATCAAAAGACTTTCTAGTCGTAGGCTCTCCTTTGAATTCACCTTTGAAGGCATTTATGTCTATCCCGGGCTCTTCTTTTCCAAGGAGATCTTCATCCCTAAAGAAGAATTGCTGCGAGCATCGTATGTTGAAGTGGATGTCAGTGACCCTGACCATGTCAACAGCAAGGCTTGCTATTTAGATTTTGACCTGAGAGAGGTGACCCAGCTAGAAGATATTTCTAAGTCAAACGTCATCATCGATACAAGTGTTCTGATATTGCGTCTCGCCCTTAGCCTCTGTCGATTTAGAGAGGATGAAAAAGACGAGTTGGCGACCTATCTAAAAGAAAACTACGGCATTGATTTCTTATATTAGCAAGTAAAAAAAGCCCTGATGTAGGGCTTTTTGTGTTGTTAGCGATTTACCATTTGCGCCTTAAAATGGGTTAGTTGATTATCCAACTTAAACATCTTGTAAACTTAGATGCTTAAAAATTCATGATTCGAAAACTATCAAAAAAGCAAGGGCAATTCTCCACCCTTACTTCTTGACAGTGTTCTTAGTTACGGTAAAACTGGTTATCTTTATCGCTTACAGATTGACCGATAGACAAGACATCTTGGCTACCATCTGTACCTGTCACTTCATTTTGGACTCCAGCTGGAGTAAAGATCAGGCGTGCTCCTTCTCCACCACCGACAAGATGGATGCCTGTTAAATAGTAGCCATCTTTTTCCTCTACTTGCCCCATTTCATACTGGAAGGTTCCTTTTGAACTTTGAATGGTCACGATTCCATCCGCTGTGACTGTAGCAGTTGTTCCAGCATAGTTTTCCCACGTTCCAAGGAATTTTGCGTAAGCTTCTGGAGTTTTTTTCTTCTCTTCCTTCTTATCCGTTTGAGTGCTTGCGGAACTTGATGGGCTCGTCTCAGACTTCTGCTCCTCTTTTTGACTAGCTTCTGTTTTACTTGATGACTCCTTAGTTACTTTAGAAGAAGCCTCTTTGCTTGAAGATGCTGTAGTTTTTTCAGCATTTCCTCCACAAGCAGCAAGTGTCAAAGCAACCAACAAGGCAAGAGCTGAAAGACTGGTGTAGCGCAATGTTTTTTTCATGATAATCTCCTTTTAAAATGATGATACAGTCTCATCTGCATCTAAAATAGCTAGCCTGAAATTACATATATTTTTGATGGCTAACCTGTAGTTTTCAGTGTATCATTTATTTCCATATAATTCAATAGCTATTTGACATCAAAAAAGGCTAATCCAATCAGGAATTAGCTCTTCTATTTTTAGTAGATAAACATGGCATCGCCAAAGCTAAAGAAACGGTATTTTTCATCGATAGCATGCTGATAGGCTTCGAGGACCAGTTCACGGCCTGCAAAGGCAGAAACGAGCATGACCAAGGTAGACTTCGGCAAATGGAAATTAGTAGAAAGCATCCACAACCTTCCAGTCATAGCCAGGCTTGATAAAGATATTAGTCCAGCCAGAGTCTGCTTGGATTTGCCCATCAAACTTGCTTCCGATAGTCTCTAGTGTACGGATAGAGGTTGTCCCCACAGCAATGACACGGCCACCATTTTCTTTGACCTGTCGCAAGGTCGCTGCAGCTTCCTCAGACAATTGATAAAACTCTGAGTGCATCTCATGTTCATCCAAATTATCTACTGAAACAGGTCTAAAGGTCCCAAGCCCAACGTGCAAGGTCAGGTAGACTAGGTGAACGCCTTTTTGCTGGATTTCTTCTAGTAATTCCTTGGTAAAATGCAGACCTGCAGTCGGGGCAGCGGCTGAACCACTTTCCTTGGCATAGACTGTTTGATAACGTTCACGGTCATCCAATTTTTCGTGAATATAAGGAGGCAAAGGCATTTCTCCAAGACTTTCAAGTACTTCTAGGAAAATTCCTTCATACTCAAAACGGACAATACGACCGCCATGGGTTAATTCCTCAGTCACGACTGCGCTTAGTCGACCATCACCAAAGACAACACGAGTACCAACCTTGAGACGTTTGGCTGGTTTCGCCAAGACTTCCCACTCGTCTCCTGCTGTGTTTTTCAAAAGCAATAGTTCAACGTGGCCCCCTGTTTCTTCCTTTTGACCATGAAGTCGGGCTGGCAAGACACGGGTATCATTCATAACCAGGGCATCACCTGGCTCTAGCATGTCAATAATGGAGTGAAAGTGGCGATCTTGAAATTCTCCAGTCTGGCGATTAACCATCAAGAGTTTAGAGGAATCGCGCTTTTCCAGAGGCGTCTGTGCAATCAATTCCTCTGGCAAGTGAAATCAAAATCATCTGTATTCATTGTAGTCATATTTCCTTTTCTTTTCTAATGTACTTATAATTAGCTATCAAAACGAACTTCTTCAAGCAAATACTCGATGAAACGTTCACCCATCTTAGATAAGCTCGTTTTCTCATGCTGGATATAAACCAGTTCAATAGGATCATCAATATCTAGAGGAATGGAAACAATATTGTCCCCATTAAGATTACTATTGAGGATACCAGTCGCGATGGTATAGCCGTCCAAACCAATCAAGAGATTGAACAAGGTCGCACGGTCACTAACCACGATGGATTTCTTGTGGTGTTCCTGAGACAAAATCTCTTCTGAGAAATAGAAGGAATTATGGGTACCTTGATCATAGCTCAAGTATGGGAAGTCTTCTAGGTCTGCCAACTGCACCTTGTCTTTTTTGGCAAGCGGGTTAGACTTGCTGACAAAGATATGGGGCTGTGCTGTAAAGAGATGGTGGGCAACGAGATGATTGTCATCCAACATCTTCGAAAGAACGTCCCGGTTATAGCTATTTAAAAAGAGGACTCCGACTTCACTACGGAAGTTCTTGACGTCATCGATGATTTCCCAGGTTCTAGTTTCACGCAAAAAAAGCTCGTACTTTTCCATATCGCTTTTCTTAAGTAAGGAAACAAAGGCATTAACCACGAAGGCATAGTGCTGCGAAGACACACTAAAAAGCTCGCGATGAGCGATTGGATTCTTATAACGTTCTTCTAGGAGTTGAGTTTGCTCGACAACCTGACGGGCATAGGATAAAAACTCCATCCCATCACGTGTGAGGGTAATTCCCTTGGGATTGCGGATAAAAATCTCAATCCCCATCTCATTTTCTAGGTCACGAACTGCATTTGAAAGACTAGGCTGAGTGATAAAAAGCTGCTTGGCAGCCTCATTCATAGAACCAGTCTCTACGATTTTGATAATATAGTGTAATTGTTGAATTCTCATGCTTTTATTGTACCATACTTGACGCAATATAAAAAGGACCAGTCACTGAAAGCCAAGCTAGCCGTATATCAGTCTTTTTGTAGTCCATAAAAAGAGGGTGGAAGATTTCCAACCTCTCTATCTATTCTAGCAAGTTAAACCTAGCTTCCTCTTTCCCAGAAGATGGCTAATAAAATCATGGCACCAAGAACTGATGGGATAATGGCTGTACCGTTTAGGCTTGGTCCCCAAGCACCAAAGAGTAATTGTCCTAAAAAAGCACCAATCCAGCCCAGGAACATTTTCCCGAAGCATCCCATCCGTTCTCCACGATTGGTGATAGCTCCTGCTAGTAGTCCGATTAAAAGGCCGACAAACATACTTCCAAGCATAGTTTCTCCTTAAATTGCCCAATCTCCATTACGGAAGAGTGGTACACGGGTTCCATCCTCACGGATACCATCAATATCCATTTGGTTAGAACCAATCATAAAGTCAACGTGAACATCTGAACGATTGAGCCCTGCAGCTTCCAGTTCTTCTTCGCTCATCTCTGCTCCACCAACAACGCTAGTTGCATAGGCGGCACCGATAGCCAAGTGGTTAGAAGCATTTTCATCAAAAAGAGTGTTAAAGAAGGTAATGCCTGACTGAGAAATTGGACTTGGATCTGGTACCAAGGCACATTCACCCAAGGCACGCGCACCAGCATTCTTAAAGACAAGGTCATTCATAACTTGATCACCCTTCTCAGCAGTGATATCAACGATTTGACCATTTTCAAAGGTCACTTTGATACCTTCGATGATGTTTCCGTTGTAGCTAAGCGGTTTTGTAGAAGTGACATAACCATCTGCGCGACGGAAGTCAGGAGCTGTAAAGACTTCTTCTGTTGGCATATTTGGCAAGAAACCTTCGCCTTGAGCATTGATCGCTCCGGCAGATTCCCAAACGTGGTTCTTAGGCAAGCCAAGTGTCAAGTCAGTTCCAGGAGCAGTGTAGTGAAGGGCTGAGAATTGCTCTTTATTCAGCATTTCTGCCTTGCTCTTGAGGATAGCAGCATGTTTTTCCCAAGCCTTAACTGGATCTTCTTCGTAGATACGGCAAGTTTTGAAGATTTGGTCCCAAAGGAGATCGACTGCTTCTTCGTCGCTTGCAGCATTTGGAAAGACCTTCTTAGCCCACTCGAGTCCAGCAGCCGCTGCTACAGTCCAGCTAACCTTGTTAGATTGAGTTGCGATACGCATTGGCTTCATGGCAATTCCCATAGCTTTTGCAGAAGCTGAGAGCTTTTCAGCATCCACTCCGTTCAAGGCACCTGGGTCAGAAGAACGAACACCGAGACGACTTGCTTTATTTTCAAGAAGGTAGTTCATCTCAGCGATCTTGTATTCTGGTACATTGTCCAAACGCTCCATCGGCGCGTGAAGGAATTTCTCACGGTTTACAAAGTCATCTGCCCATTGAACGATAACTTCGTGTGCTCCAAGCGCATAGGCTTCTTTGACGATCAAGTGAGCCAACTCACGTTGCTCCACATCGATAGAGAGAGCCAAGGTATGACCAGGTTGCACGTTCATTCCGTTTGCAACCAAAAGCTTAGCGTATTTTTCTAGATTTTCTTTAAAATTTGGTAAAACCATTTTCTTTTCTCTTTTCTATTTTATTTTTCTTTCAAAGCAGAAAATAATCCTGCTAAAGCAATGGCGCCAGATAAAAGCGCTGTCGATAGAAGAATTGTCTGATCAGCAAGTTCCAATTGATATTCAAACACCTTCTCAGCCGGTTTATCTTCCGCAAAAATTCTTAGTTTCATGAAATGTCCTTTCTTATTCTTCGTACTCTCCTAGATAGAGATGTCGTGCCTCTGGACTATTTGTAAGGATATCTATATAGGTTTCATAGTCATCAAGCAGGGGCTTTCCTAAAGAGATATCTTGTTCTGGATTTATATTTTTTCCATAAAGAAAGCAAAGATAGAGGCGTTCGTTAAGTGTTGGAAATACTTCAATAGACATAAGTTCAGCCTGACCTACCCGATCCCAATCTTTTTCTTTGATATCTGGTATGATATAGGCTTGGAAAAGTCCCATAAGTGGATTATCTTCTGGTTGTCCACTGTCCTTATCCGCCAGAACCAAAGAACAGCGTTGACCAAAACCAACTACTTGGCGCTCCCTTCCCTTTACCGAAATAGTAATATTATGCCCTCCAATATGACTATAAATCCATTCTTTAGGCAGTTCATAATCTAAAAGGGGGTTCACTTCTTTGATAATCGCTACAGGACTATAGCGTAGAAACTGGCGAGTAACAGCCTTACAAAAGAGGATATCCTCCTCTTTCAAGGTCACTCCCTTCCAGTTATTTTCCTCATTAAAATGGTTAAAAAATACTAGATAGGGTTCTCGCACCATTTGCGCTAAGATATAAACGCCATTTCTTAAACATATAGAAATAACTTTCCCTGATTTCCAGGGTGTTGCTCTATTTTTTTCTTTAGCATTATTAGCCAACCTCAAATCTACACAAGACATTTCAAACTATTAAAACAAATCATCAAACAAACTCAATTGGTTATCCTCTGGCATATTGCCGAGAATTCCCATTTCATCCATCTTTTTCAACCAAGGTTGAGGAGAGTCCTCCACGCTTGCGGAGTTCTGTTTTAGAGAGGAATTCTCCCTCTTGACGGGCACGAACCAGTTGCTTGGCAACGTTCTCTCCCAGTCCATCCATAGCAACAAACGGCGGGATGAGGGTGTCTCCATCGATGATGAATTCAGTTGCATCACTGCGATAGAGGTCCAATTTCCCAAATTTGAAGCCACGTTCCCACATCTCGTTGACGATTTCAAGTGTTGTGTAGAGATCAACTTCTACGTTGGAAGCTTCATTGTTCTTACGCTTTTCAGCAATTTCTTGCATCTTGCGTTTAATAGCATCCAAGCCTGCCCCCATTGTCTTGATATCAAAGGCCTTAGCACGGATTGAGAAGTAAGCACAGTAATAATAAATCGGATGGTGAACCTTGAAGTAGGTCACACGAAGGGCCATCATAACGTAGGCTGCCGCATGGGCTTTAGGGAACATGTACTTGATTTTTCCACAAGATTCGATATACCACTCAGGCACATTATTAGCCTTCATGGCTTCGATATAGCCATTTCGTTCTTCTTCTGAGATTTTAAGCCACAATCCCTTACGCACTCGCTCCATGATGGTAAAGGTCATCTTTGGTTCTAGACCCGCGTGCATGAGGTAAACCATGATGTCGTCCCGACATCCGATAACGGTTGATAGGTCCGCAATCCCTGCCTTAATCAAATCCTGGGCATTGCCCAACCACACGTCTGTTCCGTGAGACAGACCAGAAAGCTGAAGCAACTCCGCAAAGGTCGTCGGATGGGTTTCATCAACCATCCCTCGAACAAAGTTAGTTCCAAACTCTGGAATACCAAGCATACCAGTTGAAGTCCCGATTTGCTCAGGCGTCACTCCTAGGATATCTGTACCTGAGAAAAGATCCATGACACCAGAATCATCCATCGGAATATCATTTGGATCAATGCCTGACAAGTCCTGCAGTTTCCGAATCATGGTCGGATCATCATGACCAAGGACATCGAGCTTGAGGACGTTCTCATCGATATCGTGGAAGTTAAAGTGAGTGGTCTGCCATTCAGCAGTTACATCATCTGCAGGATACTGCACTGGAGTAAAGTCATAGACGTCCATATAGTTTGGAATAACAACGATTCCTCCTGGGTGTTGACCGGTCGTCCGTTTGACACCGGCAGCTCCTTGGGCTAGGCGCTCCACTTCAGCTTCTCGGTAGAATTTGCCATAGTCACGCTCGTAACCTTTGACAAATCCATAGGCTGTTTTAGCAGCCACCGTACCAACCGTTCCTGCACGGAAGGCATATTCTTCCCCAAAGATATCACGAACATCCAAGTGGGCGCTTGGTTGATCCTCACCAGAGAAGTTCAAATCAATATCAGGTACCTTATCCCCATCAAAACCAAGGAAGGTCTCGAAAGGAATATCCTGTCCATTCTTGCTGAGCTTGTGCCTACAGTTTGGACAGTCTTTATCTGGCATATCAAAGCCTGAACCGTAGGAACCATCCGTGATAAATTCACTGTACTGACACTGACCACAGACATAGTGAGGAGAGAGAGGATTAACCTCGGTAATCCCAATCATGGTCGCAACGAAACTAGATCCGACAGACCCACGGGAACCAACCAAGTAGCCTCGTTCGTTTGAACGGTGCACTAGCATTTGCGAAGCCAGATAAATCACGGCGAATCCATTCCCCAGAATAGAGGTTAGTTCTTTTTCAATCCGCAAATCGACAATATCTGGCAGCGGATTTCCATAAATCTCAAAAGCTTTTTTATAGGTTAACTCGGCGACCGTTTCTTCAGCCTTGTCAATGAAAGGCGTGTACAAGTCGCCTTTAACGACCTCAACAGGCTCAAAGATTTCTGCCAAGGCATTGGTATTTTCAATGACAATCTTACGAGCCAAGTCTTCCCCTAGAAAGGCAAATTCATCCAACATTTCATTAGTTGTTCTAAAGTGTGCCTTTGGTAGCGGAGCTGGTTGGGCAGCTTCTCCATGGCCGATAGTTCGATTAATCATGGCACCCTGACCGAGACTTCGCACGATGATTTCCCGATAAATTTCATCCTCAGGTTCGATATAGTGGACATTTCCTGTCGCAAGAACTGGCTTACCGAGACGGTCTCCGACCTCAATCAAGCTCTTGATAATGGTCTGAAGCTCCTCCATATCCTTGACCTGCTCTTTGGCAATCAGAGGTGCATAGATAGCCGGAGGCATCACCTCGATAAAGTCATAGTATTTGGCTACTTCGACTGCCGCATCTACACCTTGTGATACGACTGCATCAAAGACTTCCCCTTCCGTACAGGCTGAACCTAAGATCAAACCTTCTCGATGGGCATCCAGTACCGTACGTGGAATCCGTGGAACTCCTTCAAAGTACTGGGTATTAGAGAGGGAAACTAGCTTAAAGATATTTTTCAAGCCCACCTGATTTTTCACATAGATAGTCGCATGCTTAACTCGAGCTTTTTTATAAGAATCCGGACTGATTAAATCAAGGTTTAATCGTGCTAAGTCTGTCACACCGTGTTTTTCTGCTACTTCTTTGATAAAGATAAAGAGCAGACGGCCAGTTGCTTCCGCATCATAGTTGGCCATATGGTGGTGTTCTAGAGCTACTCCAAAACGTTTGGTCAAAGGTCCCAAACCATGGCGTTTGTACTCTGGATAGAGATTTCTAGCGAACTCTAGCGTATCGATGACAGGTTGAGTAATTTTTGGAAGACCGTGACGCTCATAGTTGGCATTCATAAAACCAACGTCAAAGCTTGCATTATGGGCTACAAGAACGGTATCTTTACAGAATTCTTGGAATTCTTTCAGAACTTGAATCAAGGGTTTAGCATTTTTACATGGTCATCCGTAATTCCAGTCAATTCCGTAGTAAAGGCTGACAAGGGATGCCCTGGATTGATAAATTCATCAAATTCAGCAATGATATTGCCCTTATACATCTTGGAAGCCGCCACCTGAATCAAGTCATTATAGATAGCCGATAGACCTGTCGTTTCCACGTCAAAAACTACATAGGTAGCTTCAGAAAGATCCATCTCCACTTCGTTGTAGACGATAGGAACACGATCCTCAACGATATTTGCTTCCATTCCATAAATGAGCTGAATACCAGCTTTCTTGGCAGCCTTATAGCCGTGAGGAAAGGACTGAACATTTCCATGGTCTGTGATTGCAACTGCTTTGTGGCCCCATTTGGCTGCTGTTCCAACGATTTCTTCGACCTCAGGCAGAGCATCCATGGTCGACATGTTGGTATGGGCATGAAACTCAACGCGACGCTGACCTTCTGGCATCAAGTCCTTACGTTCATAGTGAACTACTTCCTGCACATCTTGTACATTCATGGTCAAATCTCGTGTGAAATTATTGACCTCGACATTTCCACGAACACGGAGCCATGAATTTTTCTTAATCATGTCAAACTTCTGAGCTTCTTCTTCGTTTTTGACCCATTTGCATGGAGAAGCTAGATGTATAGTCCGTCATCTTGAAATTAATTAGGACACGACCTGTTCTAGTCACCTTCTGCTCGACATCAAAGACAACTCCTTCAAAAACCAGACGATTTTCCTCAGTATTAACCTCAATCATAGGAGTAATCTCTGCCTTGTCTAGTTTTGGCTTGGCAGCTGCCTTCTTGGCTTGAAAATCAAAGACAGGCTTATCCTCTACTGGAGGTGGTGGCGCCATCTGTTCCAATTGTTCCATAGCCCGAAGTGTTTCTTCATTGGCAGCTTGGATAATCATTTGATTTTTCCGTCTGAAAGGCCTCTTGCTCTTCCCTCGTGAGTTCTTCATTTTTTTCTAAAATGCAGGATAATTTAGGAAAGCCAAAAAGTTCCAGCTGTTTGCTAAGATTTGGCAGATGATTTTTTCTAAAATGCTCTGTATCTGCCGCTTCAGAAGCTTCAATGATTAACTGGTCATTTTCAAAACGCACCTGAAAATTCTGATATATAGAACGAAAACCTTGACTAGCGCAAGGACCATCCGAAAAAGCCTCTCGATAGTAGGCTTGTAAAAGTTCTCTAGAAAATTCCTGATTTCTCGTTTTTATCTCAAAACTAGCCTGATTTCCCGTTTTTGAGAATTCTTCTTTCAAGCCTCTTTTCAACTCTAGAAAAAGTTCAAAAGGCAAGATATTTTCAAAAACAAAATGAAACTCCCAAACTTTGCTTCGTTTATGAACAATGACTTGTTCTATTTCAGCCTGAGAGAAGGCCTCATGATTTCTCATTTCAGCGGGTATTCCCAACTGATTCATTAAAATTTCAAAAGTGGTTGACATCCATTTTCCTCACAATATACTCCTTCTATTTTACCATATTTGAGGCACTTTTACCTATTTCTACCAAACAGAAAAAGAAGCCACAAAGTGACTTCTTTTAAAGTGTTAACAGCCTAGTTCATTGCATCTATCCTTAACCTTACAGACTAGAGCTCTGTACGATTTCAATAGCTCTTAAGAGCGTTACTTCGTCAGCATACTCGATATCAGCTCCCACTGCTAGACCTCGTGCTAGACGAGTAACCTTGATCCCTGCAGGTTTAAGAAGTCGAGAGATATACATAGAAGTGGCCTCACCATCAGCAGTGGCATTGGTGGCTACAATGACCTCTGAAACATCGCTATCCATGAGACGAGTCATGAGACTTTTAAGATTGATATCGTCAGGACTAATCCCATTCATAGGGGAGATCAATCCGTGCAAGACATGATAGAGTCCATGGTATTCTTGGATATTTTCCATGGCTGCTACGTCTCGGCTATCCTCTAATACTAGGATAGTAGTCTGATCACGACTAGGATCCGTACAGATTGAACATGGATCATCATCTGTCAAGCGTCCGCAGATTGAACAATAGGTCAATTCTCGTTTAGCTGCCAGAAGATTTTTTGCAAATTCATTGACATCGTCATCAGACATCCCAATGGTATAAAAGGCCAGTCGGGTAGCTGTCTTAATCCCGATACCTGGAAGTTTAGAATAGCTGTCAATCAACTTAGCAATAGGAGTTGGATAAAGCATGGCTTCCTTTCTAGTTCATTGGATGGTGTTGGTTGTATAGATTGATAATATCTCGGGCAATAGATGGTCCGATCGTATTGCTGAGATTGGTATTATGTGGGAATACAACTGCAACTGCAATTTGAGGGTTATCTGATGGGGCATAGGCAACCGCATTAGTATTGGTAGCCTTTTGACCATCAGCTACATAACTCTCGGCTGTACCCGTTTTACCACTGATAGAGACCGTTGCCCCGTATAGAAGAGGACGTCCTGTCGTAAGAGCACTGCTTCCGTGCGAAACCTGATAAAATCCTTGTTGCAAGATAGACATGTCTGACTCAGAAATATTGATTTTATTCATTTCGGTGCTAGTTGTTTGCTGAATCAAATTTCCTAGACCACCTTGCTCATTATTATCATAGACTCCTTCTACAATATGAGGAGCCAAGCGAACACCATTATTAGCGATTGTTGCCACATACTGGGCCAACTGCATCGGTGTGTAGTTATCAAACTGTCCAAAAGCATTGTACAGATAATTAGCCAAATCAAAGTTTTTAGGAATAAATCCTGTTGATTCCTCTGGCAAGTCAATCCCTGTAGAAGCCCCCAAACCATACTCACTAAAAGTCGCGCGTAGTTTTTCCATAGCAGACTCTAGTTGGTCGGTCTTAACTGTCATATCTGGTTGATAGGTTTGACCCATCATTCCCAAAGCAGTTTGAATCATATAGGTATTAGAAGAGTATTCCAAAGCCTCGACTGCTGTAATCGGGAAGGAACCATAGGCAAGCGTATACCAAGAATTGATAGCTGGAGATCCTTGGAAAACAATTGGCTGGTCTGTCAAGGTTTGGTTCCCCTTAAGAACACCATTTTCCCATCCTGAGCTGATGGTAGCTGCTTTAACAACAGAACCTGGAACAAAGACATTGGTCACAGTCCCCAGCGAATCTGATGTCAAGTCGCCCGTTTCCAGATTATGCTTAATTCCTGACATAGCTAACACAGCACCCGTCTTAGGATTGAGGGCTACTGCATAGACACCTTCAGAATATTTGCTCCACCATTTGAAAGTTCCGAACTGAAGTAACTTTTCAGAAGATTATCCACACTATCTTGGAAGGTCAAATCAATGGTCAATTTAATGTTTTTGCCCTTGCTACCTTCTTCGACATTTTCCACACTCTCCATATCGCCATATTTGTCGAGATGGATTTCTTTCACTGTGCGTTTTCCTTGTAGAACTTCTTCGTATTGTTTTTCTAGATAAGAAGTTCCAACACGGTCATTAAGTGAATAGCCTTTTTGCAAATAAGCATCCACATCCTCAGCTGGAAGACCTGATTTCTCACTAGAGACACTTCCAACGATAGATGAAAGCGAGGTTTCTAAAACCTTTCTATCCCACGAAGTTGAGATGCTAATACCAGGTAATTCCTTGGAAGCCGAAGCAACGATAGCCACCTGTGTATCACTTAAGGGATCTGTTTGAATATTCCCTGTCGCAAAATTACCAACTGCATTGAGCTGGTTAAAGAGGTAGATAGCCTTCTTTTCATCCTCTGAATAGTTCAGCTGATCAGAAGTGATACTCTCAGCAGCATTGTTATAAAGTTGAGCTTCAGACAACTGATTACCATCAGAATCAAAACGTTTATCCTTAGGAAGAGCTTCTACCGTTTTTTTATAGACAGCTGGATCTGCTAGATAATAATCAGCCATTTGACGTTCCGTCAAATCTGGTGAGGATACCGTTACATACGTTAATAGTTTAGTGGAAATATCCTTTAAATCTTTAGCTGTCATCTTATTGCTTCGTGTGAAAGCCACCACTTGTTTGACGGTATTTTCTACCAAGGGTTTTCCAGCTGCATCATAGATTTCACCACGAACAGAACTCGTTGTTACCCGTGTTTGGCTAGCAGACGCTAACTTGGTTTCATAGAAATCCTTGTTCAAAACTTGCATATAGAGCAAGCGACCAATGATGGTCATGAAAAGCAAAATAACGATTGCAAACAATAAATTAAGCCGAATCGGTATCGAATGGCTATTGAATTTTCTCATACAAATCAATCTCATTTCTAATCAAAATCTCAATCTCCATTGTACCATAATTTGAAGAGAAAATTATGGAAAAAGAAAAGACTTTTCCTTTTTATCCCAAAAACAAAGCAACTGTGGTATAATAGAAATAGGCGCTATTTTTATTTGTTATCTTTTTATTGACAAATAATGTTTAACAAATAACTACAAAGGAGTCCCATGAACAAGCCAGACATCTCTACGATTATTGATCTTCACTTTGAAGAAATGACTGATTTAGAGCAAGAGATTGCTCGCTATTTTTTGCAGGCAGATACCATTCATGATGACTTGTCTTCTCAGCAGGTCACTCAAAAACTTCATATTTCTCAGGCGGCTCTCACTCGTTTTGCCAAAAAATGTGGCTTTACAGGTTATCGGGAATTTATTTTCAAATACCAACAACAAAAGGATACCCTTTCCGTTCCTCAACAAGATATGAATCCTTTGACCCAAAGAGTCTTGAGAAGCTATACAAATATCCGAGAAATGACACAAGAATTGATTGATGATGACCAACTGGAGCGCATTGCCCAAATGATTGATCAATCAGAACGCGTCTATTTTTTTGGGACTGGAAGTTCTGGCCTCGTTGCGCGTGAGATGAAATTGCGTTTCATGAGACTTGGAGTCGTTTGTGAGGCTTTGACAGATCCAGACGGTTTTGCCTGGACAACCAGTATCATCGATGAAAAATGTTTGGTCTTTGGTTTCTCCCTTTCAGGAACAACTCCATCCATCATTGACAGTCTACTAGACGCTCAAGATATGGGGGCTAAAACTGTTCTTTTTACTAGTACGCCAAGCAAGGAAACTCAGGAATTTACAGAAACTGTACTGGTAGCAAGCCAGAGTCAGGCTTCCTATATCCAACGCATTTCTGCCCAACTCCCTATGTTGATCTTAATCGATCTCCTCTATGCTTATTTCCTAGAAATTGATCGTGAAAGTAAAGAAAAAATCTTTAACAGTTATTGGGAAAATAAAAAACTAAATGGCTATCGTAGAAATAGAAAGTCTAGATAAGCCTTCATCTCTTTCAAGTCAACAAGCATATGAGCAACCAGCGATTAAAGTCGCTGGTTTTTAGTTTGCTCAAGTCCTATAACTGAATACTTCTCCCTTATGAGTATAGTGAATTGAAATAAGATGTGAACAAAGAGATTAGGAAAGTCAAATTAATTTCTAAAAACGTTTTAGAATCCTTAGTGTACTATTCTAGATTCAATCTACTATATATTCTTAAAAGATGATTAGAGAGTTTTTCAAAAATTCAATCCCCCTTAAACTTGAGCAAGTCAAACCTATCACCTTACTTCATCTAAAGAAACGCCATTCCCAAAATTTTCAATGCCGGAAATTCCTAGTATTCGACTCACCTATCACAAATAAAACTTACCAAACATCAACTCTAGTTTGATCAAAAGAGAACTCCCACTCTACTAAAAACTTTCTTTAGGTTCTTCCTTTTGTTGTGATTTATGAGGGGCTTTATCTCATAGAAAGACTTTTTCCCCAAATGTATAAAAAGAGGCTGGTTAAAAGAGCTTTAAAATCAGAAAAACGCATAATATCAGATATTCAAAAACCTTGATATTATGCGTTTTATGCTGAAAAGATTTTCTAAATGTTATCCCCAAAGTGGGGGATAGCCACTCTTTTCTATTAGTTAAAGCCAGATTTGATCGTCAATGTGAGTCGTTATTTTAAATAAAGTAACATTACTCTCCTAAGAAAGATGACTATTTTTCGTCTTCCTTCTTACGACGTCCAAGTGCTGCCAATCCTACAAGTCCTGCAACTACTCCGAGTACAGTTGATCCTGCAGATGTAGTTTCACCAGTATTTGGAAGTTGTGCCTTATCCGATGTTGGATTAGCTGGTTGTTCTGAAACTGGTTTACTTGGGGTTGGATTCACTGGTTTACCTGGGGTTGGATCCACTGGCTTACCTGGGGTTGGGTTCACTGGCTTACCTGGTGTTGGATTCACTGGTTTACCTGGGGTTGGATCCACTGGTTTACCTGGGGTTGGATCCACTGGTTTACCTGGGGTTGGGTTCACTGGTTTACCTGGGGTTGGATCCACTGGCTTACCTGGGGTTGGGTTCACTGGTTTACCTGGGGTTGGGTTCACCGGTTTACCTGGGGTTGGGTTCACTGGCTTACCTGGGGTTGGATCCACTGGTTTACCTGGTGTTGGGTTCACTGGCTTACCTGGGGTTGGATCCACTGGCTTACCTGGGGTTGGATCCACTGGTTTACCTGGGGTTGGGTTCACTGGCTTACCTGGTGTTGGATCCACTGGTTTACCTGGGGTTGGGTTCACTGGTTTACCTGGGGTTGGGTTCACTGGCTTACCTGGTGTTGGCTCTACAGGCTTGTCTGGAGTTGGCTCTACAGGCTTGTCTGGAGTTGGCTCTACAGGCTTGTCTGGAGTTGGTTCTACAGGCTTGTCTGGAGTTGGCTCTACAGGCTTGTCTGGAGTTGGTTCTACAGGTTTGTCTGGAGTTGGCTCTACAGGCTTATCTGGAGTTGGCTCTACAGGCTTATCTGGAGTTGGCTCTACAGGTTTGTCTGGAGTTGGCTCTACAGGTTTGTCTGGAGTTGGTTCTACAGGTTTGTCTGGAGTTTCTTTAAGTTTGTACACGTAAGTTACATTCTTATCACCTTCGATAACCTTACCAGTTGTTGGGTCTGTTGACTTCAAGTGACCTTGGTCATCTACTTCACCTACTGTGTACTTACCAGCTGGAACCAATTCATAAGTCTTACCTTCGAATTCAATCTCTTGTGGACGGTTGTCTACGACTGTATCGTAGTCTTTGTCTACTGGTTGTTGGTCTTCATCGGTTACATCAGACTTGATGGTCTTGCCTTCTGTATCTACATAATGAACATAAACATTACCCTTAGGTTGAGTTGGTTCTTCCTTCACTTCTTTATAAACGTAAGTGATGATTGACTTAGGTTTGTCAACTTTACCTTTAATTGGATCAGATGATTCCAAATGGCCATCTTCGTCCACTTTACCTACTGGGTAGTCTCCTTTCGGTACGATCTTGTAGGTCTTACCGTCTGGTGTCTTGATAGTGTTAGGTTTTTCACCTTCCTCAGTGGTGTTATATGGAGTGTCATATGGTGAGTTTGGTGTATCTTGACGAGGTTTTTCGATTTCCTTGCCATTTTCGTCTACGTAAGTGATGATGACCTCACCCTTCTTAGGTTCAGCTGGGGTTTCTTTAAGTTTGTACACGTAAGTTACATTCTTATCACCTTCGATAACCTTACCAGTTGTTGGGTCTGTTGACTTCAAGTGACCTTGGTTATCAACTTCACCTACTGTGTAGTTACCAGCTGGAACCAATTCATAAGTCTTACCTTCGAATTCAATCTCTTGTGGGCGGTTGTCTACCACTGTATCGTAGTCTTTGTCTACTGGTTGTTGATCTTCATCGGTTACATCAGACTTGATGGTCTTGCCTTCTGTATCTACATAATGAACATAAACATTACCCTTAGGTTGAGTTGGTTCTTCCTTCACTTCTTTATAAACGTAAGTGATGATTGACTTAGGTTTGTCAACTTTACCTTTAATTGGATCAGATGATTCCAAATAGTATCTTCGTCCACTTTACCTACTGGGTAGTCTCCTTTCGGTACGATCTTGTAGGTCTTACCGTCTGGTGTCTTGATAGTGTTAGGGTTTTTCACCTTCCTCAGTGGTGTTATATGGAGTGTCATATGGTGAGTTTGGTGTATCTTGACGAGGTTTTTTTCGATTTCCTTGCCATTTTCGTCTACGTAAGTGATGATGACCTCACCCTTCTTAGGTTCAGCTGGGGTTTCTTTAAGTTTGTACACGTAAGTTACATTCTTATCACCTTCGATAACCTTACCAGTTGTTGGGTCTGTTGACTTCAAGTGACCTTGGTTATCAACTTCACCTACTGTGTAGTTACCAGCTGGAACCAATTCATAAGTCTTACCTTCGAATTCAATCTCTTGTGGGCGGTTGTCTACCACTGTATCGTAGTCTTTGTCTACTGGTTGTTGATCTTCATCGGTTACATCAGACTTGATGGTCTTGCCTTCTGTATCTACATAATGAACATAAACATTACCCTTAGGTTGAGTTGGTTCTTCCTTCACTTCTTTATAAACGTAAGTGATGATTGACTTAGGTTTGTCAACTTTACCTTTAATTGGATCAGATGATTCCAAATGGCCATCTTCGTCCACTTTACCTACTGGGTAGTCTCCTTTCGGTACGATCTTGTAGGTCTTACCGTCTGGTGTCTTGATAGTGTTAGGTTTTTCGCCTTCCTCAGTGGTGTTATATGGAGTGTCATATGGTGAGTTTGGTGTATCTTGACGAGGTTTTTCGATTTCCTTGCCATTTTCGTCTACGTAAGTGATGATGACCTCACCCTTCTTAGGCTCAGCTGGGGTTTCCTTCAGTTTGTATACGTAGGTGACGTTCTTATCGCCTTCGATAACCTTACCAGTTGTTGGGTCTGTTGACTTCAAGTGACCCTCATCATCCACTTCACCAACTGTGTAGTTACCCGCTGGGACTAACTCATAAGTCTTACCTTCGAATTCAATCTCTTGTGGACGGTTGTCTACGACTGTATCGTAGTCTTTGTCTACTGGTTGTTGGTCTTCATCGGTTACATCAGACTTGATGGTCTTGCCTTCTGTATCTACATAATGAACATAAACATTACCCTTAGGTTGAGTTGGTTCTTCCTTCACTTCTTTATAAACGTAAGTGATGATTGACTTAGGTTTGTCAACTTTACCTTTAATTGGATCAGATGATTCCAAATGGTCATCTTCGTCCACTTTACCTACTGGGTAGTCTCCTTTCGGTACGATCTTGTAGGTCTTACCGTCTGGTGTCTTGATAGTGTTAGGTTTTTCGCCTTCCTCAGTGGTGTTATATGGAGTGTCATATGGTGAGTTTGGTGTATCTTGACGAGGTTTTTCGATTTCCTTGCCATTTTCGTCTACGTAAGTGATGATGACCTCACCCTTCTTAGGCTCAGCTGGGGTTTCCTTCAGTTTGTATACGTAGGTTACATTCTTATCACCTTCGATAACCTTACCAGTTGTTGGGTCTGTTGACTTCAAGTGACCTTCGTCATCTACTTCACCTACTGTGTACTTACCAGCTGGAACCAATTCATAAGTCTTACCTTCGAATGTAATCTCTTGTGGGCGGTTGTCTACCACTGTATCGTAGTCTTTGTCTACTGGTTGTTTGTCTTCGTCGGTTACATCTGACTTGATGGTCTTGCCTTCTGTATCTACATAGTGAACGTAAACATTACCCTTAGGTGTTTCTTTAAGTTTGTATACATAGGTTACATTCTTATCACCTTCGATAACCTTACCAGTTGTTGGGTCTGTTGACTTCAAGTGACCTTGGTCATCTACTTCACCGACAGTGTAAGTGCCGGCTGTGACTAACTCATAAGTCTTGCCTTCGAATGTAATCTCTTGCGGACGATTGTCTACAACTGTATCGTAGTCTTTGTCTACTGGTTGAGCATCTTCGTCAGTCACATTTGACTTGATGGTCTTGCCTTCTGTATCTACATAGTGAACGTAAACATTACCCTTAGGTGTTTCTTTAAGTTTGTAAACATAAGTTACATTCTTATCACCTTCGATAACCTTACCAGTTGTTGGGTCTGTTGACTTCAAGTGACCTTGGTCATCTACTTCACCTACTGTGTACTTACCAGCTGGAACCAATTCATAAGTCTTACCTTCGAATGTAATCTCTTGTGGACGGTTGTCTACGACTGTATCGTAATCTTTGTCTACTGGTTGAGCATCTTCGTCAGTCACATTTGACTTGATGGTCTTGCCTTCTGTATCTACATAGTGAACGTAAACATTACCCTTAGGTGTTTCTTTAAGTTTGTAAACATAAGTTACATTCTTATCACCTTCGATAACCTTACCAGTTGTTGGGTCTGTTGACTTCAAGTGACCCTCATCATCCACTTCACCAACTGTGTAGTTACCAGCTGGAACCAATTCATAAGTCTTACCTTCGAATGTAATCTCTTGTGGGCGGTTGTCTACCACTGTATCGTAGTCTTTGTCTACTGGTTGTTTGTCTTCGTCGGTTACATCTGACTTGATGGTCTTGCCTTCTGTATCTACATAGTGAACGTAAACATTACCCTTAGGTGTTTCTTTAAGTTTGTATACATAGGTTACATTCTTATCACCTTCGATAACCTTACCAGTTGTTGGGTCTGTTGACTTCAAGTGACCTTGGTCATCTACTTCACCGACAGTGTAAGTGCCGGCTGTGACTAACTCATAAGTCTTGCCTTCGAATGTAATCTCTTGCGGACGATTGTCTACAACTGTATCGTAGTCTTTGTCTACTGGTTGAGCATCTTCGTCAGTCACATTTGACTTGATGGTCTTGCCTTCTGTATCTACATAGTGAACGTAAACATTACCCTTAGGTGTTTCTTTAAGTTTGTAAACATAAGTTACATTCTTATCACCTTCGATAACCTTACCAGTTGTTGGGTCTGTTGACTTCAAGTGACCTTGGTCATCTACTTCACCTACTGTGTACTTACCAGCTGGAACCAATTCATAAGTCTTACCTTCGAATGTAATCTCTTGTGGACGGTTGTCTACGACTGTATCGTAATCTTTGTCTACTGGTTGAGCATCTTCGTCAGTCACATTTGACTTGATGGTCTTGCCTTCTGTATCTACATAGTGAACGTAAACATTACCCTTAGGTGTTTCTTTAAGTTTGTAAACATAAGTTACATTCTTATCACCTTCGATAACCTTACCAGTTGTTGGGTCTGTTGACTTCAAGTGACCTTGGTCATCTACTTCACCTACTGTGTACTTACCAGCTGGTACCAATTCATAAGTCTTACCTTCGAATTCAATCTCTTGTGGACGGTTGTCTACGACTGTATCGTAATCTTTGTCTACTGGTTGAGCATCTTCGTCAGTCACATTTGACTTGATGGTCTTGCCTTCTGTATCTACATAGTGAACGTAAACATTACCCTTAGGTGTTTCTTTAAGTTTGTAAACATAAGTTACATTCTTATCACCTTCGATAACCTTACCAGTTGTTGGGTCTGTTGACTTCAAGTGACCTTGGTCATCTACTTCACCTACTGTGTACTTACCAGCTGGTACCAATTCATAAGTCTTACCTTCGAATTCAATCTCTTGTGGACGGTTGTCTACGACTGTATCGTAGTCTTTGTCTACTGGTTGAGCATCTTCGTCAGTCACATTTGACTTGATGGTCTTGCCTTCTGTATCTACATAGTGAACGTAAACATTACCCTTAGGTGTTTCTTTAAGTTTGTATACATAGGTTACATTCTTATCACCTTCGATAACCTTACCAGTTGTTGGGTCTGTTGACTTCAAGTGACCTTGGTCATCTACTTCACCTACTGTGTACTTACCAGCTGGAACCAATTCATAAGTCTTACCTTCGAATTCAATCTCTTGTGGACGGTTGTCTACGACTGTATCGTAGTCTTTGTCTACTGGTTGAGCATCTTCGTCAGTCACATTTGACTTGATGGTCTTGCCTTCTGTATCTACATAGTGAACGTAAACATTACCCTTAGGTGTTTCTTTAAGTTTGTAAACATAAGTTACATTCTTATCACCTTCGATAACCTTACCAGTTGTTGGGTCTGTTGACTTCAAGTGACCTTGGTCATCTACTTCACCTACTGTGTACTTACCAGCTGGTACCAATTCATAAGTCTTACCTTGGAATTCAATCTCTTGTGGACGGTTGTCTACAACTGTATCATAGGCCGTATTAACTGGTTGATCTTTTTCATCAGTTGCAGCTGGTTTAATAGTCTTACCTTCTGTATCAACGTAGTGTACATAGACATTACCTTTAACATCAGACTTGACAAAGTAGTAGTTTACATCAGTAGATGGTTTAAGGCTACTTGGAATTGAATAGTTATTCGAGAATGAAGAGTAACCCTTCAAGTCAGAGTACACTTTACCATTTGGAGCAGTTGGGTCATTGGCAACAGATCCTTCAGCTTGGATCTCTGGAACTTTACCAGCGATGACGTTGTAACTGTTATTACCTGATCCAGCTGGTGTCAATGTAGGATTTGGAGCACCTTTAAATGGACGTGGATAAGTGTGCAAAGTTCCGTCCATTTGTTTATAAGTATCTGTCTCAGTAGTAGACGACCAACCAGTAATAATGAGTGATTTGCTTCCAGCAGTTTCGTTAACTTCAAGATAGTAATCACCATTTTTACTGTTTACTTTTGTAACTTTTGTCTCGTCAGACTTCCACTCTTCACCAGCTTTATTAACTTTACTAGTGTAAATGAGTGTGTATTTCGACACATCTTCTGTACCAATATCAGATGTAGTAAAGTTATTAACTTGAGACGGATCAAGAGCGTAGAATTTAGTTACAGTTGACCCTTCTGTATCAACGATTTCAGAAATACGTTTCACATAATAGTGATTTGCTCCACCCTGAAGTTCGACAAGTTTTTGACCTATAACACCTTTACCAAGGATACCAGATGTTTTTTGAGTTGAATCTGTTGTAGCAGCTACATGCTTGTAACCAGGGATATCACGGTTGTTTGAAGCTGTAAATTGTTGACCCGCAAGACCTGTCTGAGTGTAAGATGCAAGATCTGTTTCATTTCCAGTAGGTGTATATAGTTTTCCTTCTGTGTACTTGTTGCTATCAACTACTTTATAGTGAGTTGTTTGATTTACCGTTGCATATGGAACAGAAGTTTGAATGTTTGGTTTATCTTCGTTTTCGTTACCTGGGAAGTTGGTGTCACGAATTTGAAGTGTTTCATACTCAAGTTTCGGGTTAACGAATGAGAATGTCACGTTACCAGGATCAGTTCCGTTAGCACCTGTATAAGTCAATGTATTTGTAACATCAGTATTGTTATCTGTGATGTAACCTGGAAGCGAGATATTGCTTTCACCAGCTTTGATAGTACGAGTGAAGGCTTCAGAACCATCAGACTTCTTGATGATACGCAAATAAACATCAGGCTTCTCTGAAAGATTACCTTTAATTGCTGAACGATCTACTGAAAGTGTTGCGTAGTAATCAAAATAAGTTTTATTGCCAGTTGATTGATTCGTTTTAAGGAATTGCCAAATACCAAAAGTATAACGACCTTCATTTGGGTCCAAGGCATAACCAGACTTGTTGAAGTCTGCATCTTCAATAGATGCACCGTTAGGATTTGAAATAGCTGGTACAGTAGCTTCAGGACCTTTAGTATCTGTAGAAATTGGTGCTAACTGTGCTGATATTGCTGGTGCACCATTAACAGTTGTGTTTCCTTCAAAACCTGCTGCTGTCAATGTTGCCATCATGTCATCCACTGACTTGCTCAATCGTTCGCGCTGATCAGCATAGGTTTGAGCAGTTGCATCCGTATCTGTCAACTTATCTCCTGCTGTCAATTCTGATTGAACTTTAGCAACAGCATCATTGATTGCTTCTTTTTGCTCTGTATTTTGATGGTTAGACGCATATTTTTCTGCGATTTTGTTCAACAAGGCTGCTTCAGAAGCATTTTGTTCCAAGATAGTCTTATCATCTGACACAGGAACATTTTCAACTACTTCAGACGAAGGTGCTGTAGATGCAGGTGTCTCTGTAGCAGATTCATTAAGAGTTTCCACCACTTCTTTAGAGTCTTGCTCATTCAATGCTGCTGGTTCTGAGGTCACTGCAGGAGTATTCACTACAGCTGATGTAGCAACCTCATCCTTTCCTAACTCATCCGCATAACTAGTGTTTACAAACGATGCTAGGCTGAGAACAGCCACTGCGACCGCAGCTCCTTTTAAGAAACTACGACCTGTCATTCCCGCATCTTCACGCACTTCAGCTACAATAGTTTCTTCGACTTGACCACGAATCACTTTTAGCAGTCCAAAGTTTGAAGTGGATGCACGCAACCAATTCTTTCCAGACTTGATCAATTTGAAACGAGTCACTCGATCGGTTTCACGGAATTCTCCGTTTGAGCGTTTAAAAAACATCTTTTTTCTCCTTATTTTCATTATTTGTCATCTCCATTATACATTTTTAAGGGATAAAAAGCAAGGAATTTGACCTTAAACCACTAAAATATTATAAAAAAGAAAAAAATCAATGAAAAATATATGTAATTTTTACTTGTTTAAAAGCTATTAAAAATCTATATAAGACAGACAAACAAAAAAACTACTAAAATTCGATCTTAAATCACTCTTACAAATACTATCTGTAGCTGAAACAAGGTACGAATGAAATCTCCAATAAAGTACTGGGCTACTATCAAAAAATGCAAACCAAAGCTTCCAGATTGTTAGATAAAAAGATAAAAATGGATAGCTATCAGTCTGCGAATAGTTTTCTTGTTCTCTAGTATCAGTAGAATGAATCTAAACCTTCCAGTGAATTTATCCCTTGTGGTACTTGGTTACATAACTAATACTCTTCGAACATCAAATTCAAACCACGTCAGCGTCCCCTTGCCGTACTCAAGTACAGCCTGCGGCTAGCTTCCTAGTTTGCTCTTTGATTTTCATTGAGTATAAATACTCATTTAAAATCAAAGGGCACTTCTTTGTTGACAAGATACTTAAGAAATATTGAACCACATGTATAAAGTTGGAAATTTACTATCTAATTAATGTATCCTAGGAAAGCAAGGAAAGAGTCTTTTAAAAAAAACTTTACTAGATGTGCTTATGTTGTGGAAATTTCTGCCCTTTTTGATTTTATAATTGATTGAATCTAGAATAGTACACCAAGGATTCTAAAATGGTTTTAGAAATTAATTTGACTTTCCTAATCCGTTTGTTCATATCTTATTTCAATCTACTATAAATGAGTAGAAGAAATGAATTTCGGCTCTTTTCACTCTCATCCAGATGCTGACCTGTCGTCACCAAAAAAGCGGCTCTATAATATTTGTAGTGGGTAAATCCCCTATAGATATTATGGAGCCTATTTTGTGTAGAAAAAAAGTCCCATAAGATCTATAATGAAAAGCGACGAAACCATCATTAGAAAGAATCATATGGAACAATTACATTTTATCACAAAACTCCTTGATATCAAAGACCCAAACATAAAAATTGTAGATGTCATCAATAGGGATAATCACAAGGAAATCATCGCTAAACTAGACTACGATGCCCCATCTTGTCCTGATTGCGGAAATCAAATGAAGAAATATGACTTTCAAAAACCGTCTAAGATTCCTTACCTTGAGACGACTGGTATGCCTACTAGAATCCTCCTTAGAAAGCGTCGATTTAAGTGCTATCATTGCTCGAAAATGATGGTCGCTGAGACTTCTATCGTCAAGAAATCATCAAATCCCTCGTATTATCAACCAAAAGATTGCGCAAAAGTTGATTGAGAAGACTTCTATGACAGATATTGCTCATCAGCTGGCCATTTCAACTTCAACTGTCATTCGCAGGTTAAATGACTTTCACTTTAAGCATGACTTTAGCCGACTTCCTGAGATTATGTCTTGGGACGAGTATTCTTTTACCAAGGGAAAGATGAGTTTCATTGCACAAGATTTTGACAATCTCAACATTATCACCGTGCTTGAAGGTAGAACCCAGACTATCATCCGAAATCACTTCCTGCGCTACGATAGAGCCGTTCGCTGTCAGGTGAAAATCATTACTATGGATATGTTTAGTCCTTACTATAACTTGGCTAAACAGCTTTTTCCATGTGCTAAAATCGTTCTAGATCGTTTTCACATTGTACAACATCTTAGCCGTGCTATGAGTCGTGTCCGTGTTCAAATCATGAATCAATTTGATAGAAAATCCCATGAATACAAAGCTATCAAGCGCTACTGGAAGCTCATTCAACAGGATAGTCGTAAACTAAGTGATAAACGTTTTTATCGCCCTACTTTTCGCATGCACTTAACAAATAAGGAGATTCTAGACAAGCTTTTGAGCTATTCAGAAGACTTGAGACACCACTATAATCTCTATCAGCTCTTGCTTTTTCACTTTCAGAACAAGGAGCCAGACAAATTTTTCGGACTCATTGAGGACAATCTTAAACAGGTTCATCCTCTTTTTCAGACTATCTTCAAAACCTTCCTCAAGGACAAAGAGAAAATTGTCAACGCCCTTCAATTGCCCTATTCCAACGCTAAATTGGAAGCAACCAATAATCTCATTAAACTCATCAAACGAAATGCCTTTGGTTTTAGGAACTTTGACAACTTTAAGAAACGAATTTTCATCGCTCTGAATATAAAAATGAAGAGGACATCAATTGTCCTCTCCAGATGTTAGTTTTTATTCAACCCACTACAGTTGACAATGAGCCAAAAAAGCGAGCAAGACTGAATTCTGATCCTCAGAAAACGCCTTTTGCTCGCTTTTTATAATTGAGATTAGCTATAGGTTCTAATCTCTAAAGTTAAGACAGTTATCGCATTATTTTGTTTCAATAAAACGATTGCCCTTCAATAACTTCCCACAAAATCTATACTTCCTCAAAAGTGCCTCTTGAGTTCTACAGATTTTACTGATCTTCTTTTTTCTTTCCCAGTGCAGACAATCCAAGAAGTGCTCCTACAACTCCTAATGTTGCAAGGCCAGTAGTTTCTTTCTCACCTGTCTCTGGGAGGGTGTTTTTACGATTTACAGATGCTTGGTCAATCTTGTCTTGTAACATAGCCTGAACTACTTGCGCCTGCTCATCCTTGTATGTTGCGATTTCGTGAGTGGCTGGAGTCGTACCATTTACACCGCCAGTAAAAGCAAGTACTTTGTAAATAGGACTTTCTCCTCCAGGAACTCCTCCTTCAAAGTTTAGAACTCTGTGAACAGTTGCCTCAGCACCATTGACACCTCCAGTGAACTCTGGTACTTCATGGATAGCTGCCTCAGAGCCATTTACACCACCAGTAAACTCTGGTACTTCATGGATAGCTACTTCAGAGCCATTTACACCACCAGTAAACTCTGGTACTTCATGGATAGCTGCTTCAGAGCCATTTACACCACCAGTAAACTCTGGCACTTCATGGATAGCTGCCTCTGTTTTGCCTGATTCTTCTTTCTTAGTTCCGACTAGCACAATCTCATCTTGCGCCACTTCAACAACTTCACGAAGTTTTGTAATACGGCTTCCATCTGGTGCTACTTCAGTCAAAATACGTTCCTTGCCTGCGCGACCTACTTGAGTTACGCGAGTTTCACCTTCTGGCAAAGTTGGATCTTCTTGTTTAACTGTCTTGAAGTTGATGGCTTCTTCTACTACTTCAAGACTTGGTTGAGCTTGAACTAGTACCATATCCCCTTCAGTTGGAACTACAGAATGTTTTACTTCCTCTTTCGGAGTTGCTTGAAGCTGATTGATAGAAGTTAAAGCTGCTTGCAAGGCCTTATCGACTGCATCCTGAGTCTTGGCTGCTTCAATAGCAGTAAGAGCCTGTTCTGACAACTCAACTAGTTTCTTCTTAGCTTCCTTATCATCACCTAGTTCCTTGGTCTTGTTTCGAATAGCCTCTGCCAAACTTGCCATTGCCTTGTCGTAGTCAATCTTAGGCTCTTCTGGTTGGGCTGGTTCCTCTGGTTTCGGATCCTCTTTCGGAGTCGCTTGAAGCTGGTTGATAGAAGTTAGAGCTGCTTGCAAGGCTTGGTCTACTGCATCTTGAGTTTTGGCTGCTTCGATGGCTGCGATGGCTTGCTCTGATAACTCGACTAGTTTCTTCTTAGCTTCTTTATCGTTGCCTAGTTCCTTGGTCTTGTTTCGGATGGCCTCTGCCAGACTTGCCATTGCCTTGTCGTAGTCAATCTTAGGCTCTTCTGGTTGGGCTGGTTCCTCTGGTTTCGGATCCTCTTTCGGAGTCGCTTGAAGCTGGTTGATAGAAGTTAGAGCTGCTTGCAAAGCTTTATCTACTGCATCTTGAGTCTTGGCTGCTTCGATGGCTGCGATGGCTTGCTCTGATAACTCGACTAGTTTCTTCTTAGCTTCTTTATCGTTGCCTAGTTCCTTGGTCTTGTTTCGGATGGCCTCTGCCAGACTTGCCATTGCCTTGTCGTAGTCAATCTTAGGCTCTTCTGGTTGGGCTGGTTCCTCTGGTTTCGGATCCTCTTTCGGAGTCGCTTGAAGCTGGTTGATAGAAGTTAGAGCTGCTTGCAAAGCTTTATCTACTGCATCTTGAGTCTTAGCTTCTTGGATAGATACAAGAGCTTGTTCTGACAACTCAACTAGTTTCTTCTTAGCTTCCTTATCATCACCTAGTTCCTTGGTCTTGTTTTGAATAGCCTCTGCCAAACTTGCCATTGCCTTGTCGTAGTCAATCTTAGGCTCTTCTGGTTGGGCTGGTTCCTCTGGTTTCGGATCCTCTTTCGGAGTCGCTTGAAGCTGGTTGATAGAAGTTAGAGCTGCTTGCAAAGCTTTATCTACTGCATCTTGAGTCTTAGCTTCTTGGATAGATACAAGAGCTTGTTCTGACAACTCAACTAGTTTCTTCTTAGCTTCCTTATCATCACCTAGTTCCTTGGTCTTGTTTTGAATAGCCTCTGCCAAACTTGCCATTGCCTTATCGTAGTCAATCTTAGGCTCTTCTGGTTGGGCTGGTTCCTCTGGTTTCGGATCCTCTTTCGGAGTCGCTTGAAGCTGGTTGATAGAAGTTAGAGCTGCTTGCAAGGCTTTGTCTACTGCATCTTGAGTCTTAGCTTCTTGGATAGATACAAGAGCTTGTTCTGACAACTCAACTAGTTTCTTCTTAGCTTCCTTATCGTCACCTAGTTCCTTGGTCTTGTTTTGAATAGCCTCCGCCAAACTTGCCATTGCCTTATCGTAGTCAATCTTAGGCTCTTCTGGTTGGGCTGGTTCCTCTGGTTTTGGTTCCTCTTTCGGAGTCGCTTGAAGCTGGTTGATAGAAGTTAGAGCTGCTTGCAAGGCTTTGTCTACTGCATCTTGAGTCTTAGCTTCTTGGATAGATACAAGAGCTTGTTCTGACAACTCAACTAGTTTCTTCTTAGCTTCCTTATCGTCACCTAGTTCCTTGGTCTTGTTTTGAATGGCTTCTGCCAAGCTTGCCATTGCCTTGTCGTAGTCAATCTTAGGCTCTTCTGGTTGAGCTGGTGTTTCTTCGACACCATAGTTCTCTTCCTTATCAAGGATCGTTTGTAAGGCTGCAGCTGTTTTCAGAACTTCCTGTGGTTTAGCATCACTTGCTGAAAGTTGCTCTGATAATTTGTCCAAGTTTGACTTGAAGGCTTGACGCGCTTCTGGAGTATTCTTCAAGCTTGTTTGGTCAAATTTATCCAATTCATCCTTCCAGTTCTTCATAGCTTGAAGCAACTCTTCTTTGGTATAAAGAGCGCTACCTTCGCCATGAGTGATAAACTGGTCAACTTGGATACCAATGTTTCTCGTAGTATCATTACGTTTTGGATCCAATTGCAAGGTTACAGCATGCCAACCTTCTTCAAGTCCTGTCAAACGAACGAGAGTCTGATCACCTTGACGTGTGGCAGCTGTACCACTGAAGTACTTCTTACCGTTGTATTCAGACGCATTACCTAGGCCATCTTGATACTCGACTCTTCTACCGTCTAACGTCACCTTGTAGATACCATGACCTGGGTCTACAAAACCTTTAATTTCTAAACCTGTACCGTAGAAGTAGGCTGTTACGCTAGCATTTTTCTTCTGCTCTTCTGTTAAACGACCAAATGACGCCCAAGACTCAGTGTTTTGGTATTTACCTGATGAATTGGTTTCATGGTGCCAACCTGGGCTATAGTCAAGTTGACTGGCCTGATCATCATGACTGACTTGATCTTTTTGAAGCAATTCAGCTTTCATCACTCGAATCGTTGCTTCTGAAGCAAAGCCAAGCAAAGCTTCGTCTGAAGCACTCGTCATTTTCACTTTGAAGTCAAAGATGGAGTCAGCTTGCTCCGTAAAGTCAATTGTTGGAATTGTCAAAGTCTTTTCTGTTTCCCCTTCTTGGAAGGTCAAATCAGCTGTTGTATCCTTGTAAACCTTACCGTGAACCCCTGTTCCTGGTTCAGTCACGACATGGACTGTTGCAGCTCCTTTGCTACCACCAACACGTTTAATAGTTACAGTAACTGGTTGGCCTTTTTGAACTTCATAGGTAGTTTCTTTCAACTCAAACATACCTTTACCAGCATTATTGAGCGTGTAAATACCTTCAGTTGCAATAGCTTTGCCAGTTTTGTTGACGAGTTTGATGGTGTGTTCACCTGGAGCCAAGTCATCTGTTTCATAAACCATCTGGCTACGTTTACGAGCCGCATTATTAGTTTGTACGTCTGCAACCTTTTGACCATCCACATAAACTGACATTTCACCGTGGTTTGGATCCACTGTAGATACGACATAAGCCTTAGTTCCATTGAAACGGTAGGTTACGCTAGCATCTTTTTGATTGGTCCACATGGATGTTCCACGGACGCCTTCAGATTCGTCATACCAGGTTGTATTTGCTTTATCAGCTGTTGTATTTGAATGGTAATCCAAGCCTAGAGGATAGCCATCTGTTTTTTCAATGCTACTTGGTGTCTTATAAACAGAGAAGTTTGTCAAAATAGGAGTTGCTTGTGAATTCGTGATAGTCACACGAATCTTTTGTGCTTCCACAGGTTGACCTTGGACAAGACGACGATAACCAACAGTCGAACCTTCTCCATATGGAACCCAGCGACCATTGAGCTCAACTTCAACCTTAAATCCAGAGATACGTTGACCTTTAGCAATATCTTCTTTGAGTTCGACTACGTCAAAGCGTCTCTTTTGACCGAGATCCACAGTAAATTCACCTGTCTTGGCATCATTTGACAATGCCCAACTAGTATCATCCTTACCATCGGTTAAGTTGCTTGCTTGATACAAGTGATTCTTACGAGTAGAGCTTGCAGTTACAGTTGCTCCCTTGGCGAAGTCAGTCGCATACATTTGATCCAAGGTTGCTCGGAATTCTTTCAAGCGCGCCACATCTGCATCTGCGAATTTACCTTCTTTATTTGGTGGAATATTGAGGAGAAGTGGCGTTCCACGACCAACAGACTTGAAGTAGATATCCATCAAATCTTTGATTGATTTTGGTTGTTGATTGTCATGGTAGAACCAACCTGAACGAATAGAAACGTCTGCTTCACCGACAGAATACATATCTCCTTCTGGGTCTCCATGGTTGAGATATTCATTCTTCACATCATCAGTGATCTTAGCTTTCTTAACCTTATGCCAAACTGGATCTCCAGCGATACCACGTTCATTACCGATCCAACGGACACTTGTTGGTTGAGCAGAGAAGATAGCGATATCTCCTTCAGCTTCCTTAATGTACTTGAACCATTCGTCAAAGGTGTAGGTTACTTTTTGAGCTCCGCTACCACGCGCACCGTCCATCCAGACTTCGATGAATTTACCATTATTTCCGTATTTAGGATTGCCAAGGATTTCTTTCAGTTGGTTGAGGTAGTATTCGTTGTACTCTTTTTCAGTTGAAACATGATATTTAGGATTATTGGCATCCCATGGTGATAGGTAAACACCCATATTCATGTCATATTTCGTTGCTGATTTAGAGATTTCTTCGAGAAGGTCACCTTTACCGTCTTTCCATGGACTTGCAGCTACCGTATGGTCTGTGTATTTAGATGGATAAATCACAAAACCGTCGTGGTGTTTGACAACCATGATTGTTCGTTTGAATCCAGCATCCTTCAAAGTCTTAATCCACTGGTCTGTATCAAGGTTAGTTGGGTTAAAGTTTTGAGGATTTTCTCTACCGTTACCCCACTCAGAGTTGGTGTAAGTGTTCATTCCATAGTGGATGAAGGCAGCCAATTCTTCCTTGTGGTAGTTCAATTGGGCCTTGCTTGGAAGTGGACCGTAAGCAGCAATTTCTGTTTCTTCGTCTTTTGGATCCACTACCGGAGTTGCTGGAGTTGCTGGTTTTGGATCTTCAATCTTTTCGTATTCAAAAATAACTTCATTCACCCCTTTATGTTGGATTGTTGCTTCTTGGCTTGCATTGACTGCACGGTAACCTGCAATGTCTTTGGCTTGGAATCTGTGAACAAAGGAAACTTCATATTCTTTACCATCGTTATTATCCACAGTCGCAGTTGCCAATTCTTGGTCTGTACCTTTCAAACGATAATGAACGTCAAAGGAACCTTTATTGACCTTATAAACAACCTTGATAACGCGAGTTCCTGCAGGAGCCTTGCTCACAACGCTATAATCATCTTCCCAAGCGTCTTTAAGTTGCTTATTGACAGTTTTGCCGTCAATCGATACAATCTCATATTTTTCTTTATTCTTCTTGAAGAAGTCAGTCTTTTCAATTTCTATTTTATAGTTATAGTCGAACTGAGTTCCAACTTCTGTCTTTTCAACAAAAGTATCGTTTTCTTTGACTGGATTATCATTTTGGTCTAGGTGTTCGACAACAACTCGTCCATAGTCAACACCTTCAAGAAGAGTCGCTACACCACTTTCATCGAAGGAATATTTGTTTTCACCGATTACAGCTGTCTTATTTCTGAGCATTTCTCCCTCTGGAGTGAAGTAATAACGATTGCCGTTATCGCCTTGATACCAACCTTTGACACCGTATTTGTCAATGATTTCTTTGACCCATGCCAATTGTTCTGGTGAGAGGACAAGCCCTCCTCCAAAGCGATCTTTCAGCAATGTTTGCATTATCGACAGTTCCACGTTGGTGGATCCCAATGACCTTACCATCACCGTTGATAATCCCACCACCTGAAAGACCTGATACAGAAGTCAAACGATAAGTGACACCAACTGTTCCCTTATCATCATACTTTTCAGTACCTTTAACAACACCGTCCGCCTTATACAATTGACCTGGAACAATTGGTTCTTTCAATTCTGGAGAAGTTGAATCTGTAGGGTAACCGATGGTGCTAACAGGTTCTCCAGCTTTGTATTCTCGATGTTCTGCTAAAGGAGTAAAGGTAGCTGCCTTATTTGGACTTGCAATTGAAAGTGGAACTGGAGCTACAACCAAGGCTAGGTCATTCTTATAGCCTTCACCGAATTTTTCTTTATTCCAGAAATGAATATCCTTTTCCTTGAACAAAATTGTGTTCCCTGAAGTTGGTAAAGAATTATTCTTAGCAGTATTTGAACCTACATTGTAGTAGAACTTAGCCGTATCACCACCACGGATAGAACCAGCATTAGTATCTGCATCCTTAACCAAGAAATTATGAGCTACTGTCAACATAATATTTGGAGCAACAAAGATACCTGAACCTGAGTTAAGGTATCGCTGACTACCGCCATTGGCCAAAGGTGAGCTAAAGATTGAATAAACCATAGTAGCAGATGTCGCTGGTTGACCTTCATAATTGATATGCTTAAGGTCTTGTCCGCCATTGATAATGGCTCTATTTTCTTTTTCACCTTCAGATGGAACTGCTTCTGTAGGTTTCAAAATGCTCTTAGTCTCTACTTGTGGACTTTCTTTCTCTGAAACAATTGCTGAAGTATCCACTTTTTTCACTGGTGTATCAGGATAGGCACGATCAGAAATTTCTTCAGGGAGTAAATCGCCAGCCACTTCAGCAGGTTTTGCTTCCTCGACCGTTTTCTCAACAGCAGGTTCTTTTTTTTCAGTTACTTCTTCTTTGACTGCTTCTTCTTTTTCATGATCTACATCTGCCACTTCTTTTGCTTGACTATCTACTTCAAGTTTTGGTTCTGTCACAAGTTCATTAGCCGCAACATTCCCAGATGCAAAAAAAGTAAGACCCACTGTTACTGAAGCAACGCCGACAGTCAGTTTACGAATACTAAATATTCGACCTTTTTCTAAAAAATATTGTTTCATCAAATACTCCTAATCTTCTAGAGCAGTCAGCTACTGCCCGAGCCCAGTTTTAGCTGGCGACATTTTTTGTTTGATTCCCTAGCTTAAAATTCTTTCTCTATACTATTTTTGAGCAAATATAAGTTTTAGAAATCGCTTACATTTTTTTTGGAAATAAAATAATGCTCAAATTAGCAAGAATTTTTAACTAGAGTTTCAGCATTATTATAAATATACTATATTGTCAAAAAAATGCAAGGGGTTTCAAAACTTTAACTAGATTTTTACTGAATATTTTGCTACTATTTATCACTAAAAAATGGTTATCACTAAAAAATGGAGAGGACAACGATTGTCCTCTCCAGATCTTAGCTTTTCTTCAATCCACTACAGTTGACAAAAAGCCTCAGTGCTAGTCACTACCCTTTCTAATACAAGATTAAATCTCTCGATGAATTTCGTTGGTTTTAACTATTTCATTGCCCTTCTTTTTTCTTGCCCATAGTAAACATGCCTAAGATCATACCTAGCAGTCCTACAGTTACAAGAGGAGCGCCATCTTCACTTCCTGTTTCAGGAAGAAGATGTTGACGCGCTGCAGGTGCTTGATAAGTACGATCTTGTGCCATAGCCTGAGTCACAATAGACTGGTCGCCCTTATAGTCTAGAACCCCTTGGACGGCTGCTTCAGTATTGTTTACACCACCTGCAAAGGCTGGAACTTCTGCACTTGTAACTTCTAGTTTATTGACGCCGCCTGGGTATTCTGGAACTTCTAACTTAGCAGATTCCACCCCATTTACACCACCTGTGTATTCTGGAGTTTCTAACTGAGCGGATTCTACTGCATTAACGCTGCCTGTATATTCTGGAACCTCTAACTTAGCAGATTCCACCCCATTTACGCCACCTGTGTATTCTGGAACTTCTAACTGAGCGGATTCCACTCCATTGACGCTGCCTGTATATTCTGGAACCTCTAACTTAGCAGATTCCACCCCATTTACGCCACCTGTGTATTCTGGAACTTCTAACTGAGCGGATTCCACTCCATTGACGCTGCCTGCATACTCTGGAGTTTCTAACTGAGCGGATTCTACTGCATTGACGCCACCTTCAAATTCCGGAACTTCGTTAATAGTTCCCGATGGATTTTCTTCTACATCTATTTCTGGAATTTCATGAACAGCGGCTTCTTCGCCGTTCACGCCACCTTCAAAGGCTGGAACTTCGTTAATAGTTCCCGATGGATTTGCTTCTACATCTATTTCTGGAACTTCATGAACAGCTGCTGCTTCTCCATTCACACCACCTTCAAAGGCTGGAACTTCGTTAATAGTTCCCGATGGATTTTCTTCCACATCTATTTCTGGAACTTCATGAACAGCCGCTTCTTCGCCGTTCACACCGCCTTCAAAGGCTGGAACTTCGTTAATAGTTCCCGATGGATTTTCTTCTACATCTATTTCTGAAATTTCATGAACAGCGGCTTCTTCGCCGTTCACGCCACCTTCAAAGGCTGGAACTTCATGAACAGCCGCTTCTTCGCCGTTCACACCACCTTCAAAGGCTGGTACATCATGAACGGCTGCTTCCTCACCGTTGACGCCACCATCAAAGGCTGGAACTTCGTTAATAGTTCCTGGTGGATTTGCTTCAACCTCTATTTCTGGAATTTCATGAATAGCGGCTTCTTCGCCGTTCACGCCACCTTCAAAGGCTGGAACTTCGTTAATAGTTCCTGGTGGATTTGCTTCTACATCTATTTCTGGAATTTCATGGACCGCGGCTTCTTCGCCGTTCACACCACCTTCAAAGGCTGGAACTTCGTTAATAGTTCCTGGTGGATTTGCTTCAACCTCTATTTCTGGAATTTCATGAATAGCGGCTTCTTCGCCGTTCACACCACCTTCAAAGGCTGGTACTTCGTTAATAGTTCCCGATGGATTTTCTTCCACATCTATTTCTGGAACTTCATGGACCGCGGCTTCTTCGCCGTTCACACCACCTTCAAAGGCTGGCACATCATGAACGGCTGCTTCCTCACCGTTGACGCCACCTTCAAAGGCTGGATCCTCATGAACTGCACCTTCTTCACCATTGACTGCACCTGTAAATTCTGGGACTTCATGGATTTCTGCTTTCGCTCCATTTTTACCACCAGGGACTCCTGCACCTTCAAGACTTACAGGTAAATTATGCATGCTCTCAATTGCACCGTTAATGATTTCTGTAATTTCTTGACCAATATCTTCCTTGTTAACTGCAAATAACAATGTTTTTGTATCGTATTGCGTCAAGAAAGTAGCAAAGTTACCATTTGCCAATTTAAGAACTGGTGGTTGATTCACCAATACTTCAGAATCAAATTCTAGAGCAATGACATTTTTGCTCATCTCTACAGCATTTTTCACAGTTGCTTTTGTTGGAGCAATTCTATCCTTGCTTAAGAAATCCCAGTTGAATTTCTTATAAGACAAGGTGTATTCATTTTGAGTGGCAGTCGCATGCTCATAAAGCAAGCCAAATTCGCCATTCCCAAGATCTTGCAATGAGTTATAAGCAAATTTACCACTTTGAATTGGATTATGTTTTAGCCAAGTTAGGTCTCCATTAGCTTCCACACGTGCCAAGTGTACCAAACCATTGTAACGTCCTGGCCCACCTGCATTACTGAGGATGATATATTCCTTACCATCTTGTACCGTATGAATGGCAGACATTTGAACGTAGACGTCTTTGACATCTGAATAGCGTTTTACATCTTTTTCCCAAGTCGCTCCGCCATCTTTACTTGTCGCTACTTGAAGATCACCTGTCAATCCACGCATGAAGAGTTTGAGATCTCCATTATTCAACTGCACAACAGTTGACTCAGTATTTTGAGCACCTGGATTATTCATAGTTGAAGAGTGAATTGTTTGGTTACCTACTGGACGGTTATCATTGACCGCTTCACCAGCGTGCCAAGTTTCACCATGGTCATCTGAGTAAATGACGCGTGAAGACTGAGAACCACTTAGGTAGGATACGTTATTTGTAGTGTAGGCAGGGATAACAAGACGCCCTTTATGAGGTCCTGAATGTAAGGCAATACCTGTACCAGGTCCAGTACCTAAGAAGTGCATCCAGTCCTTACGAATGCCGTATGTAATATCTTTTGGTGCAGACCAAGTTTTTCCATCGTCATCACTATAAGACATCCAGAGATAGTTGGTGTTTGAAACTCTAAAGATATTCTTGTCGCTGTAATCGAAGTAGACATTACCAATCAGTTCTTCACCTTTATACAAATCACCCTTATCACTATAGGCTGGTTTCTTAGGATCAACTACAACACGGTATTCTGTCTTTCTATTTTCAGGGTCAAAGACTTCACCATTTTCACGGATTGTATAACGTCCTGCTTCACCTTTTTTGTATAGAACCTGATAAACCTTATCTCCAATTTGCTCATAGGCTTGTGGTGCTTTTCCTGGTAAATCTCTGACAGCTTCACCTTCTACGAACATATCAAAAATAGAGAAGATTCTCTTAGTTTTCGGATCTTGGACTAGGGTCATGTCAATGTTGACTGGTGATCCCGCATGGGCTCTTCTGGCATTCTCATTATCACGAGGATTTGAGATGACAATTCTATCTCCCCACGTTTTGCCCTTATCATCACTACGACGAACAACCATACCGATATCACCCCAGTCAGAGTGATGCAAACGTCTCTCATCTGCTCCAGCAATCAAGGTTCCCTTATCAGTTTTCAGCAAGGCTGGAATACGATAGCTTGCGATACCATCTTTATTTGGCTTGCGGTTCTCACCACCTTCAAAAACATCCAGTTTATCAGTAACTTCTGCTCCTTCAGGAAGTTTCTTCTCCAACTCTCCTCTTTCAAAAAGTTGGCTACGTTTTTTAACTTCTTCTTGAGAAAGAGCACGGTCATAAACCGTTAGATTACGGACTTTAAGATTGGCGCCCCAGAAGTTTTTGCCTGTGCGTTTTGTTGTACCGATTTGTACATGGTTGACATCTGGCATGTCTTGGATGAAGCGACCAGACTGAGGACTTGTACGTGACAAGACACCATTCACATAGACACGAACTTGACCTTTTGGTTGGTCTGCATTTGGTCTTTCAACTGTAAAGGTTACAGAGTTCCACTCACCTGGCTTAATTTTCAAAGGAGCAGTTTTATAATCACCATAGAATTGATTTCCATTTGCATCACGACCTTCAACGATAGCTGTGTTATCAAGGATGGCCATAGTGAAATACTCATTTACTTTGGTATCACTAGAGACTGAGAAGAGGTTGTAAAAACGTGGAGCAGATGCATCTGGCTTAAACTCCATATGAATGGTCGCATTTTGAAGTTTTTTAAGTTTGTCTAGCTCCTCCTTCATGTCAACTCTTTGACCGTTTGAAGGATTGGTTTCAACATCTTCCTTCTCTATAACAGTATTGGCATTTTCCAACTCTCTTGCATAAAAGTCACGAGGAATGTTTCCAACTTCTTCTTCGTCTTCCCTCTCTGTAGCTGGAGTTTCGTTTGATGCTTCTGTTTCTGTTGGTTTTTCAGACCCTGGGTTTGCTTTCAGCTCTTCACGGTTTACTTCTGTGCCCTTATCTGTTGCCGTTGCCAATTTGTCTGCGAGTTCCTTATCGAGATTCGTCAGATTTCCTGTCTCTACTTCCTTAGGCAATTCTGGCAAAGATTGCCCCGCTGTTTCACCATTCGTTGATGGCGCCTCTTGAGCAAAAACAGGTGAAGCACCAAAAACAACGGCTCCAATCACTACTGAAGCTGCTCCAACTGCAAATTTCCGAATTCCGTATCTCTGTTTTCTATCAAAATCTCTCTGATTCATATTTTCCCTTCCGTTATTTTTAAAAAAATAAAGCGCTTTCTTTTTTGCTTAAAATTTTTAGCCCTTCAGACTAGCTGCAAATAAGAAACTGTATTATCGAATGGTAATTCCCATCCTTTTAACCTTGAACTACTGTTGTATGACATAAACTTCCACTACTAAGAAGAAATACAACAGATTTTGCTCCTTCCATAATTGATATTACACTTATTATATAATAAATATTCTAAATTATAGTCAAATAAGTCTATAATAGATTCTACTTTCAAAGATATTTAGAAGTTTCAAACCACCTGAAACTACTTTCTCATTATCTGAGTCACATAAAGAAAAGCCTGTAGTTCATTCGAAACTACAGAGCTATTTTTCAATTTTTAGTGACCAAGATAGGTAAAGGGGATCTCACTACCACACAACCAGTTGTAAACTTGATCATTGACATGAACATTCATGGCTTCATGAGCATATTCAGGCATGATACGATAACTCTTTTCACAAGTCAAACGGTTGTAAATAGCAAACTGAGTGATTGGATAGCAGACATCGTCATCAAGTCCAGTAATCATCCGAACTTCCCCCTTAATACGATGGGCAAGATTTTTTACATCGATATAGCTAAGTGTTTCCATAATCTGCTCTTCTGTCTCATGGAATGGATCATGGAACTTAAAGTAACGAAAGAGCTCATCATAGGCTTCGCTGGTATTCCCAATCTCAAGTACTCGTCTAAAGTCTGATAAGAATGGATAAATAGCAACTGTACGCTTGATACGTGGATTCAACCCCGCAGCCACCAGAGCCAGCGCTCCTCCTTGAGAAGCTCCATAGCTTGCTAATTGGCCTTCATCCACTTGTGGGAAGCTAGCTACAATCTCAACTAATTGATAAATATCAAGATAAACATCCTTATAGAAGAGTTGCTCTTTCCTTCTACTGCACCACGGATGATTTGACCCTTAACTGTATTTCCAAGAGGCGAGCGTAACCCATCTTGTGAGTAACCAGATTGGCCACGGACATCCATAGATACGACACCATAACCAGCGACTGTAAAGGCCAGCATATCTGTCCAATCCCAACAGCGTCCCATATAGCCATGGAAGTGGAAAATGACAGGTACTTTCTGTTCAGATTTTGGTAAGACCACACGTGCATAAACAAGACCTTCCCGAGTGCCCTTAAAGCTGAGTTCATAGCACTTCACATTTGGAATATGAAAATCACGTTCCTCTAGTTGATAATCTGGCAAGACCGAAACCTTCTCAATCTCCCCATCCCAAAAATCGTCAAAGTCTTGCGGAACTTCATCTCTTCCCTTATAAGTTTTCATTTCTTCTACTAATACTGGATTTCTCATAAAACCCTCCTTAATTTTGTAACCGTTACCATAACTCTAGCACATAAAGGAAGGCAATGCAAGACTGATATTTTAAATAGAAAGTGATTTTAATTTTGAAGATTCATAAAAGCTTATCTGAAAGTAGTTTTATCCATTCCATTCTGTATACATTCAATACACTTTCAAAGAATAACAGCTTCTTTTCTCTCTCCTCCAAGAGTCATTGAAGACTAGTCTTATACTCAAATCCAAACTAGGTCAGCTTTATCTGCAACCTCAATGCCGTGCTTTGAGCAACCTGCGGCTAGCTTCCTAGTTTGCTCTTTGATTTTCATTGAGTATTAGCATGTTCTCGGGTATATAGTTGTTTATCTTTAAACTAATTTTTTTTACAAAAAAATAAAAAAAGCTTCATAACCTTAATAGAATTGTTCTATCAAGATTACAAAACTCTTTCTTATTTCAAATCTTTTTTTATAGCGTTCCAACTCTGCTTGGTTTGCCCAAACATAGTGACCTGGACGAATTTCTACCATAGAAGGTTTATCAGTTTCATAGTCATGTTGATCTGGATCATAGACTTTCAAAACTTTTTTACGTTCCAAGATTGGGTCTGGAATAGGAACAGCTGATAGAAGGGCTTGTGTATATGGATGAACTGGATTGTTAAACAATTCTTCAGTTTCGGTCACTTCAACAATAACACCCTTATAAATTACCGCGATACGATCAGAGATGAAACGAACTACTGACAAATCGTGGGCGATAAAGAGATAAGTCAAGCCTAATTCCTTTTGGAATTTCTTGAGCAAGTTCAAAACTTGGGCACGTACTGAAACGTCCAAGGCTGAAATTGGCTCATCCGCAATAACGAAGTCAGGTTGCATAACCAAGGCACGGGCAATCCCGATACGTTGACGTTGTCCACCTGAAAACTCATGTGGGTAACGTGTCAAGTGTTCAGCCAAAAGTCCCACTTCACGAATGATATTTTGAACTTTTTCTTTTCTTTCTTCTTCATCTTTAAATAAATGGTGGTTATAAAGACCTTCAGAAATGATATAGTCAACCGTTGCACGTTCATTCAAACTTGCAGCAGGGTCCTGGAAAATCATTTGGATACGACGGATTAATTCCGAAGCTTGCTCACGTGATTTTTTACCATTAATTTTTTGACCATCAAAGATGATATCACCTTTGCTGGTATCATTGAGACCGATGATAGCACGACCAATTGTTGTCTTACCACTACCAGACTCTCCAACAAGTGAGAAAGTTTCTCCTTTGTTGATAAAGAAGTTCGCATTTTTAACAGCGACAAACTTTTTGCTTCCTTCACCGAAGGAAATTTCTAAGTCTTTAATTTCTACTAATTTTTCAGACATTTCCTTCCTCCTAGTCCTCAAGATGTGTAAAGCCCATCTTTTCACGAATCTTGTCGTGTAAGTCTTCAATCACTGCTGGTTTTGAAACTTTTGGAGCCTGTTCATGAAGCAACCATGTTTTCGCCCAATGAGTATCTGATACTGCAAACTGTGGAGCTTTTTCTTCGAAATCAATCTTCATCGCATAGTCTGAACGTAGAGCAAAAGCATCTCCCTTCAATTCAGTATAAAGCGATGGAGGTGTTCCAGGGATTGAGTACAATTCACCTTTGTCATCCGCAAGTTGAGGCAAGCTTGACAAGAGGCTCCATGTATATGGGTGACGTGGGTCGTAGAAGATTTCTTCAACAGTACCATACTCGACAATTTCACCAGCATACATAACTGCAACTTTATCAGCGATACTTGCTACGACACCTAGTCGTGAGTGATGAAGATTGTTGTAAAGTGATATTCGTGTTGAAGTGACTTCAACAAGTCAATGATCTGTGCTTGAATGGTAACATCAAGGGCTGTTGTTGGCTCATCACAGATAAGAATGTCTGGACGACAGGCAAGAGCAATCGCGATAACGATACGTTGACGCATTCCCCCAGAATATTGGAAAGGATACTCGTCAAAACGTTTCTCAGAATCTGGAATACCAACTTTATTCATATAGTCGATAGCCAATTCTTTAGCTTCTTGAGCAGTCTTACCTTGGTGTTTAACAATAACTTCTGTGATTTGACTTCCGATAGTCTTGATTGGGTCTAGACTGGTCATCGGATCCTGGAAGATTGTTGCAATCTTGGCACCACGAATTTGTTCCCAATCTTTATTAGATGTAAGGCTGGTCAATTCCTGGCCACGGTAATTAATACTACCTCGTGCAATACGACCATTTCCTTCCAACATTCCTGTGAATGTTTTTGTCAAAACTGATTTACCTGAACCTGACTCTCCAACTAAAGCGAGAACCTCTCCCTCGATCAGATCGATGGAGACACCTCGAATAGCTGTCAAAATCTTGTCACGAACATCAAATTCCACGACAATATCTTGAGCAGTCAAAATTACATTTTTTCCTTTTATCATGTCTACTCCTATCTATGTGTACGTGGATCACTAGCATCCGCTAGGTTCTGACCAACTACGAACAGTGACAAGGATACCAAGACCAAAGTTGTCAATGGAATCCAGAAGAGGTAAGCATTGGTTGTTACGTTCTGAGAATAATCTGAAATCAAACGTCCCAAACTTGGTACTGTGATTGGCAAACCGAGTCCAAAGAATGACAGGAAGGCTTCATATGAGATAAATGCAGGAAGCATTTGTGATGTAGTTGTAACAATAACAGAAACCAATTGAGGCATGATATTTTTAATAACAATCTTATGGGTTGGTGTTCCCAGTGTACGAGAAGCAAGGTTGTACTCCAAATCACGGTAACGCATGATTTGGATACGAATCATATAAGCAATACCAATCCAAGTAGTTACACTCATGGCAAAAATCAAGTTCCAGAAACCTGCACCGATAGAGTAAGTCAAAACAATAACGATCAAAAGTGAAGGGATGTTATTGATAACGTTATAAACTTCCATCATGATACGGTCAACTGATTTTGAAATACCCCAGATTCCGCCGACAATAACACCGATAACAACGTTGATAAAGGTCGCAATTACGGAAATCAAGATAGAGTTACGTGCTCCAAACCATACACCGTCAAAGAGAGATTTACCATTACTATCTGTACCAAACCAATGTTCTGCATTTGGCTTAATGTAACGAGCGCTAAAATCATTTACCTTACTTACATCATTGAAGTCAAAATCAGAAAACATTGGATAGATGAAACTCATCAATACGATGGAAATCAAAATACCAAGCATGATGATTGTTGATTTTTTCTTCAAAAACTGTCTAAAGACAGAACCCCAATATGAGTAGGCAGGAGCATCAATTGCTTCAGAGGCAAAATCATCTCGTTTTACAAATTGAAATTTATCATTACTAATCGTAGACATTATTTGCCTCCTTTCTCTGTCAATTTAATACGTGGGTCAATAATAGTCATCCAAATATCTCCAATCAAGTAAGAGAAAATTGAAACACATGTAAAGATGAAGACTAGACCAACTACCATATTGTTGTTTGATGCTTTTACAGAGTCAATCAACATTTTACCCATACCTGGGAAGGCAAAGACTGTTTCAGTAAGAGTTGCTCCACCAATAACACCAATAATTGAGCCTGGGATACCAGAAACGAGTGGTACCATAGCGTTTTTAAAGATGTGTTTGTTAGAAATTTCTTTTTCAGAAAGACCTTTAGCTCGAGCAAAACGGACAAAGTCTTGAGATTGTAAGTCAATCATGTAACGACGAATCCAGATAGCTAGACCAGGTGCTCCAAGTAAACCAAGAATGACTGATGGAAGGACATAAGAACGCCAATCGCCAGCACCCAAGATTGGGAATGAGTCTGGGAATCCGATAGAAGAACCAATCAAACGAATGATATAAACTAGAGCAATCGTTGGAAGGGTCATCAAGAAGGTCAAAGTACCTGTAGAGAGGCTGTCAATCCAAGTATTCTTGAAACGAGCCATTGCTGAACCAAGAGGAACTGCAATCGCATATGAAATCGCAAGACCAATCAAACCAGTGATAGCAGAACTTGCAATCATTGATGGGTACTGATAGTTGCTCTCAGTAGCTGTATATGGATCATCTTTACCGTAGTTGGCTACTTCACGAGCATCAGCTTGACTCGGAGATTTATAAGTTCTTGAGTAAATGTTAACTGATGATGTTTTCTTACCAGTTGGGAATTGAACTTCAGAAGTCTTCGTTTGTCCTTGTCCTTGTGTAATAACTTGAAGAACAGGAGTATTTGCATAAGTTGGATAAGAATCTCCTAGGTTCAAGTTGACAAAGTTTTGGTGAACAAATGGGAACTGACTATTGAAGTACAAGAGGTATTTGTGTTTAGTACCTGAACCCACAAGAGACCAACCAATAGCAGGGTCATTCTCAAAGCGCAAATAACGCTCTAAGTTAGGATTCTCAGGGTCTTGGATCTTGTTTGTATGGTCAATATCAAGCAAGTTTGCATAGAATTTGAACACACGCTCAAAAATAGGAATTTCACGTGTAGCGTAGAATTGACCGCTCTCTGTAAACTCACCTAGAGTCCAACCATTCCCAAGTTGTTGGATATATTTTTCATAGATTGCTTTATTTGTATCATTTGCATCTACTGTAACAGAAGAGTCAATGCTACTAGCTTTTTCCTGCAACTCTTTCGTATCGTAATATTCGATATAACCCATACGCTCAAAGACGGTATTTTCATAGTTATCACGTTTATCAGCTGTGGTTGCAATTTTATTGTAGTTAGTATCTTGTTTGAAGATCAACTTCCGTGGAACCATCGTATAGATGATTGTGTAAATCAAGGTCGTTACTAAGAAAATAGAAACCAACGACCGCAAGATACGCATAAAAACATATTTTTTCATATTATTTCCTTTAAAATCCCAAAAGAACCTTCCCCTTTAGGAGAGAAAGTTCTGATGAGCATTATTTATTTCACATGACTCGCTAACTCTTTTTGAGCTTTTTCGTTTGATTCAGCTTTTTCTTTGAGCCATTTTTTTCACGAGCTTTTTTTGGTATTCTTCTTTTGTAATAGGTTTTTTTCACCAACCTCAGTGTACTTCAAGTAACCTGAGGTTTCTCCTTTAAGACCCGCAGCTGAGTAAGAAGAAGTAAATGGAATAACTTTAGATACAAATGATACAGCGGTTTCTTTTGGACCTGCCATCACAGGAATTGTCAAACCGTTGTCTGTTAACCAAGCTTGAGCAAGGGCATATTTTTTTCGTAGCGTTTTTTTGAACATCTTGATTTTTCTTTATTTGCTTCATCAACTAATTTTTTTCATAGTCAGACAAACCAAGTTTTTTTGGATAACTGATGCGTCAGTATCTTTGTCAATACCCATAAGCAAGCGAGTATTTCCGCCTTTAATCGTGTACTGGTCTAAGAAAGTTGATGGATCCTGATAATCTGGATTCCATCCAGTCAAAGTATGAATATCCCAGTCTTGTTCTTTTGCTGTTGGAGCACTGAATGAAAGTGGTAATGCTTCTGCTTGGGTCATTTGTTGAAGATCGATTACAACATTGTCTGATCCAAGTACGTTTTCAATAGATTGTTTAAGTGATTGAACACGGTTTACAACAGCTGTAGATTCTTGGATTGTTAAAGCATCCAAGTGGATTGGGAATTCTACCCCTTCAGCTTTCAAGCTTTCTTTTGCTTTTGCAAAGGCTGCTTTAGCTTTTTCTTCATTGTAGAGACCATTTTGCGAATCAGCAAGTGAAATATTTGACCATGTGCCTGAGTTTGTCTTCGAAAGACTTTCTTCTACAAGTTCACCAAATTGTTTATCACCAACTGGAAGATTATATGGTGTGAAAGTATTACGGATTGCAACTGCAGCTCCTTCTGTGCCATTTGTCTGTGCTGAGTAAGAATTACGATCTACCGCAAAGTTTAGGGCTTGACGGAATTCTTTTATTTAGCAAGGCTTTTTCTTGTAGATTCTTTTTTTGACTATCTGTTGTTTTTTTGAAGTATGGTTATAAGTTGAACAGTATAGTTCACACTGACAGTAGCGATAGCTGATCCTGGTTCGCTAAAGTAGATGTTGTCTTTGAACTCAGACGCATATTTTTCGTATGTTGAGCTAGTAGGATAAATACGAGCTTTACTGTATTGTCCTTCTGAGAATCCTTTAGCAACAACATCTTGGTCTTTCCCATCCCAGAATGTAAATTTAATGTTTTGAATTTTAACTGCATCTTTATCCCAATAAGCATCATTCTTAGCCATTTCGATTGAAGACTTAGCTGTGATTGCTTTCAAAAACAAATGGTCCATTATACAAAAATAGAAGATGGATCTGTAGGTGCACCAAAGCCTTCCCCTTTAGATTTAAGGAAATCCTCGTTGATTGGCATCATCACGCCATTTGTTGTTTTATCATTCCAGAAAGTCTCTGGCTGATTCAAGGTGTATTCCAAAGTGTTATCGTCAACTGCTTTTACCCCAACAGTTGAAAAGTCGTTTGTTTCACCGTTAATGTAAGCGCTGAGTCCTTTAATTGAAGAACTAATAACAGACAGCCCTTTTGATTTTCCTTCTACCGCATGTTTCAACCCTGTCACAAAGTCTTGGGCTTTAACTGGAGCGTATTCTTCTCCTTCAGCAGTAACCCACTTAGCATCCTTACGGATTTTATAAGTATAAGTCAAACCATCTTGTGAAACTGTCCATGATTCAGCAATCGATGGTACGAGGTTGCCATATTTATCATTAGCAAGCAAACCATCTACTGCATTTGTAGTTACAAAAGAAGTAGAATCAACGTTGTTAACAACATAATCCAATGTTTCAGGATCAACTGAATAAACGTATTTATAATCTGATGCTAATTTTGCATTGCTTGAACCTGCATTTGAATTCGTGTTTGAACATGCAGCAAGCACTCCTGCAGCAAGCAAGGACACTCCCGCTACCGCAAAAATCCGACTTTTTTTCATGTTTAGTTAACTCCTCTATTAAAATTAATGAGATACTGTTGATTATACCATAATCCCTTTCAAAAGTAAACGAATTTTCAGAATATTTTGTCGCATACCATCTGATAGGTAACTTCTCAAAGTAACTTCCACTTGCCTGACCGAAGTGGAAATTAGTCTAAAACGGATTTTTATGGTGGAATTAAGTGTGAGACGTTTGTGGTAGAAATGAGGCCTACTATGACCAAACATAAACACCTTACCCTTTCAGACCGTAATGATATCCAATTAGGTTTAGAGCGCGGTGAAACCTTCAAAGCTATTGGGCAATTTATACTAAAAGACCCAACTACTGTTTCCAAAGAAGTCAAACGAAACAAACAAATTAGAGACTCTACCTCTAACAACCTTCCTTGCCCTCTACTTGATAAAGCTCCCTTTGTCTGTAATGGGTGCTCTAAAAGAAGACAAAACTGTGGCTATCAGAAAATCTTCTACCTCGCTAAGCAAGCTCAAAAAAAAATACGAACAAACTCTTGTCGAAGCTCGTGAAGGAACTCCTCTCAATTCTCAAACTTTCTGGTACATGGATAAAGTCATTTCTGATGGGGTTAAAAAGGGACAACACATCTATCATATCCTCAAAACTCATAACCTTGATGTCAGCTCCTCAACCGTCTATCGACACATCCGAAAAGGTTACCTGTCTATCGCTCCTATTGATCTAACTAGAGCCGTTAAATTCAAAGAAAGACGAACAAGTAACCTACCTTCCATCCCTAAAGAAGCGAAAAAAGGTAGTTCCTATGAGGATTTCCAAAAACTATTTAGCACTTATACTGGACTAAAAATCAAAAAAACATCTTATAATAGTAGTTATGAAACTTACAAACGAAGAAACACAAAAAAATTGAACAACTCTTAAAAAGATTCATCGTACGCCAAATATCACAAACGTCTACAGATTATTTATTTTTCGCTCAAAAGAAAAGAGTTATAAGGAAATCATGGATCTGCTAGATTGTAATAAAAACAACTGTTTGGAGGAATTTGAAAAAAATATAAGGAGTTTGGTTTAGAAGCTCTTCTTCAAGAAACCCGTGGTGGACGTCATCGAGAATATATGACTTACGAAGAGGAACAAGCATTCCTAAAACGTCATATAGAAGCTGCTCAGGCTGAGGGAATTTGTAACTGTCAATCAGTTATTTGAAGCCTATCAAAAAGAGATTGGTCGCACTTCCACACGTGATGGTTTCTATTATCTCCTGAAACGCCATGGTTGGCGAACGGTCACTCCTCGACCTGAACATCCCAAGAAGGCAGACGCTCAGACAATTGAGACGTCTAAAAATAAAATCTACATTCGAGACCTTAAGTAAGCGCTTTAAAGAGGAGGGGACTTATAACAAAGTACGATTGATGTACCAAGATGAAGCTGGTTTCGGGAGGATCAGTAAGATGAGTTCTTGTTGGGCTCCTCAAGGAATCCGACCTAGCATTCCGAGTCATTATATGCGAGAATATCGCTATTGTTATGGGGCAGTAGATGCTCAGACAGGAGATTCCTTCTTCCTTATTGCTGGAGGATGTAATACTGAGTGGACGAATGAATTTCTACGGCAAGTCTCACAAGCTTATCCAGATGACTATATTTTACTTGTCATGGATAATGCTATATGGCATAAATCAAGTACCCTAGAGATTCCAAGTAATATTGAATTGGCTTTTATCCCACCTTATACACCAGAAATGAACCCTATTGAACAAGTCTGGAAAGAAATTCGAAAACGAGGTTTTAAAAATAAGGCTTTCCAAACATTGGAAGCTGTCATTGATAAGCTTCAAGAAGTTATTCTAGGACTGGAAAAAAGCGTTTTAAAGTCTACTGTCAGCAGACAATGGACGAGGTTGCTTTTTGAAAATAATTGAGTATTAACCAACTAAACTCTTGGCTGGAAATGGATACAGTTATGGGCAGGACTGGAGGCAAGGTCCTACTCACCTTCAACCTGTCCTTCTGTAACTTTATCTTCGCTAGGCTTCTGGAGAATAAAAACTGCCCTTGAGGTTACCAAACACCTCTATGACATCAAAAACACTCTTCACGAAGCTGACAAAGATTTCTTCCAACTCTTTCCTGTTATTCTGACAGATAATGGAGGAGAGTTTGCCAGGGTTAATGACATCGAAATGGATATTCGTGGTGAAATAAAAACTCTTCTTTTGTGACCCTAATCGCTCTGACCAGAAAGGGAGAATTGAGAAAAAAATCACACGCTGATTCGCGACATTCTACCAAAGGGAACTTCCTTTAACAATTTAACTCAAGAGGACATCAATCTCGTTTGTTCACATGTCAATAGCGTCAAGCGCGCTGCTTTGAATGGAAAAATCAGCCTATGAACTCTTTGCTTTTTACTTACGGAGAAGAAATTCCTAAGCTTCTCGGCATTTCTAAAAATACCTGCAGAAGACGTCTGTCAGTCTTCTAAATTACTCCAACGTAAGTTCTAAAAAAATTAAACCTTCAACCCCCATTCAAACGTCTCACACTAACTTCCACCATAGCGGAACTCAATCTGAAACGCTTTCAGATGAGAGGATTTTTAGTGCGCTCTTTTTTCGATTCCTTTCGGATACAAAAAAACGATGAAATCAAGCATTAGTAAAAACCAGTGGAACTTACCCTGACACGGATTTCCACTGGTTTTTAGGATTTTTATCAGATTAACTTCCACTTGTACTAGCGGTGGAACTTAGTTTGGGAATTTAGCATACCATCTGATAAACAGGAAAAACTTATATTTTCAGAAAAGAAACTATTGACGAGATTTAATTTAAAGGGTATAATAATAAAAAGTTAAGGCGGTATAGCCAAGTGGTAAGGCACGGCTCTGCAAAAGCTTGATCGTCGGTTCAAATCCGTCTACCGCCTCTATATTATCGAAGACTCCCACAGGAGTCTTTTCTTTTTTACTACTAGAAAAGCTTTATCAGTTCTACTCTGATAAAGCTTTTGTTTTATTCTGTTTCTTCTTCTGATTCAAGTTCTTGGATTTGAACCTTAAGCTTGGTTACACGTCCATTTTTGACCTTATCATTGGTTAGAGTGATATGCTTATTGCTACTTTCTAACTCATAGCTAAGTTTTTCTGATGTTGGAATAGTTCCCACGCCAGTCAAATAGTAACCAGCGATTGTATCTACATCATCACTTTCAAGTTCAAGATCGAAATAACTATTGAAGTCGTTCAAGTTCATCGTACCTTGAACAATGTAGGTATTCTCACCAATAGTATGAACATAGACTTCAGCTCTGTCAGTTTCATCATCAATCTCACCAACAATCTCCTCAAGGAGATCCTCCAGCGTAACTAGACCAGCCATACCTCCATACTCATCCAGTAGGATAGCCATCTGTCTTTGGGTATTTCTAAACTCTTTTAATAAATCATCCACAAAAAAATGGTCTCAGGTACAAAAAAAGTGGATCTTGTAAGATTCGCTTCCAGACAATATTGTCAAAACCGCTGGCAAAAGGCTTCTTTAAGAAGACTCTTAGTATGAATCAATCCAATAACATTATCCTTATCTCCATCATAAACAGGAATACGAGAAAAAGTTCTGTTTTAAGATACTTTGGATAATGTTCTGAGTGTCATCTTGAATATCTACCATGAAAGCATCGGTTCGAGGAACCATGACTTCACGTGCCATGAGCTCGTCTAGCGAGAAAAATCCCTTGTAACATTTCAATTTCATCAGCATCCAAGGTTTCTTCACTCTTAGACAACATGTACTCAATCTCATCACGAGTCATTTTTTTCGTCCGCATCATCAAATGTCATCGGTGTCAAACGACTCAAAAGATTAGTTGATGCTGATAACATCCAAACAAAGGGACTCACAATCTTACCAAGAGCAATAATAAACGGTACTGTTCGGATAGCCAAGGCATCCTTAAGATTTAGAGCAATTCGCTTCGGATAAAGCTCGCCAAAAAAACAATAGAAATATAGGTCAAGAAAGCTAATGATAAGAAGCTAGCTACCGCATGAGGCAGTTTCGCTATTTCCCATCAAAGAGGCGATCAACTCTCCAAGTGAATCTGCTAGTTTAGCCCCTGACAAGATCGTAATTAAGGTGATACCAACTTGAATGGTTGATAAAAAAAGTGATTCGGGTTTTCAAGTACCTTTAGTAAACGGATATAGCGTTTATCTCCCTCCTCAGCTTTTTTGCTCAACACGTGAACGACTAAGTGAAACCATAGTCATTTCTGTTGCAGAGAAAAAAAGCATTTAAAAAGGTCAAAACAACTAATAAAAATAAATTGCAGTAACAAATCCTGACTGCTCGGGTCTTCCATTTTCCTTCTCCTAAAAAGTATAATTGAAACTATTATACCATATTTTTCCAATTTCTACACATTAATTTTTCAATTTCTATGATAAAGGGTCGCTGAATAGAGAGCTGCAATCTAAGTCCCGACGCCCTAGTTCCAGCCTTGTGAATCTTCAAAAAAGCTCTTTAAAATCAGAAGAGCAAAAAACAAGCAATCGTGTCAACAGTTCATGACTAATAAAAAACGAGGTTGGGATTTCCCTCAACCTCTTGATCAATTAGTTATTTTTTTGTGACTGTGACCTCACCTGTTCGGTAATCTAACTGAATTCCCTTTTGGACATTTGGAATCACGACATTAAACTCCAACTCTCCGTCAGAGGATTTAGCTTCAATCTGCGATGCGGACGGCACCAAGTCTTCCTCAGACGCATAGAGCAACGTCACACGGTAACGCACTCGTTTGTTTTGATCTAGGGCTTTTCGAACCAGACTTTCATAGTAGTTTTGGTATGTGGAATCTTCTGCACGCGCTTGGTTGGTCCAAGCTGTCTGTACAGCAATGTTTTTTTAGGATTGCTGGTAGAAGCATCGAAGCCATCTAAGCCACCTATCAAGGCATAGCCTAACAAGTGACCTCTATCAACTGCGTGATTATAGCTCCCTTTTAGGTTCTTAACCTGATGCCAACCCGCAGGCGTCCAAGATGTTGAACCATTGCCAGTTTCTTCACGGTCCTTGTACTGCCTTGTTGCTTTTGACATGATTGCATTCGCTACTGTGGGAACTGTCTCTCCTCCTACCGTTTTTTTGTCTTGTTATCCGCATAGGGTTTTACTTGAAACCTTGGCGTCTAGATTGGTTTTATTGTTATTGACGATAAAGGCTCCTGCGCCATTCCACTCTATCGTGCCCTTGATTTGTTTTTTAACCGAATCTGTTAGGACACTTTCAGCCAGTTCTTTACTTGGAGTATCAGACGACTGTGATTTTTGTTTTACTTGTGTTTGTGGTGCAGTGTTGGAAGACTGCATTTGTTTAATATAGTAGCTTCCTGCTGACAAGAGCAAAAAGAGCAAGAAGTACGAATTAGGGTACTGTCTTGTTTTTTTGTTCATACTTTCTCCTTCATTTCACTTCCTAGAAAAAGACTGGTCTCCCAGTCTATTTTCCTGTAAATTTTGCGATGAGTTCTTGCCATTTTGCTGGTGCTAAAATAGCCCAAGGATCTTGACCTTTTCCTAGAATACCATAGCCAATCATCAAACCAATAGCAAGAGCTAAGAATCCTAGTAGTAATACTACAATTACTAGGACAAAGCGACGTAAGACATATTTGGATCGTTTATTCATCTTCATCAGCTTCCACACTTACCCGTTCAATCTTAGCTCCTAACTGAGCTAATTTTTCATGAAAACGGTAGTAACCTCTATCTAAATGGACAAGCTTTCCTACAACTGTTTCACCTTCAGCTACCAAGCCTGTCAAAATCAAGGCTGCACTGGCACGTAAGTCTGTCGATAGAACTTCTGCACCTTGGAGAGGCTGTCCTCCGACGATACGGGCTGTATCACGGATGATTTCAGAATGCAAGCCCATACGACGCATTTCCTCTAAATGTTGGAAACGATTCTCAAATACAGTCTCTACCATGGTTGACTCACCTTGAGCAACGGTCATCAGAGCAGTGAACTGCGCTTGCATGTCTGTCGAAATCCTGGATGTGGAAGTGTCTTAACGTGAACAGCCTTTAATTTTTCACGTTGAGAACGAATACGAATTCCTTCGTCCTCATCGATGACTTCAACACCCATTTCCAATAATTTAGCAATCAAGGGACGATTGTGTTCCCAGATGGCATCTTGAATCAAGACATCTCCACCAGTCATAGCAGCTGCTACCATGAAGGTACCTGCTTCAATACGGTCTTGTACAACATTGTGAGTTGCACCGTGTAGTTGCTCAACACCAGTAATCGTCACAGTTTCTGTTCCTGCCCCCTTAACCTTGGCACCCATTTTATTTAGGAGAACAGCCAGGTCGACAATCTCAGGTTCACGCGCAGCATTTTCAATGACAGTCACACCGTTAGCAAGAGTTGCCGCCATCATCAAATTTTGAGTAGCGCCTACACTTGGGAAGTCCATGTAGATATGTGCACCGTGCAAGCGTTCTGCCTTAGCTTCGATATATCCTGCCGTCTGAGTAATCTCAGCCCCCATTGCTTCGAGTCCCTTTTAGGGTGAAGGTCGATAGGGCGACTACCGATAGTACAGCCACCTGGCATCGAAACTTTAGCATGTCCTACACGAGCCAAGATTGGTACCCAATACTACAATTGAAGCACGCATCTTGCTGACGTACTTATAAGGTGCTTCTTCGGTGATGTCTCCAGTAGCATCAACTTCAACAATATGTGCTTCTTGATCAAAGTCTACTTTCGCATTTAATCCACGAACCACCTGATTCATGGTAAAAAAACATCCGATAAAATAGGAACATTTTTTTAAGACTGTTTTTTTCCTTCACTTGCTAAAATAGTTGCTGCAAGCAGTGGCAAAACTGCATTTTTGCGCCCTCGATGGTAACACTTCCAACCAAACGATTATCGCCACCTTGAACTACAATTTTTTTCCATAAAGTATTTTTCCTTCACTTACAATTTTAGAATAACGTTCTAACTGCTTCTTGCCAAAGTTGGTAGAGGTTCAGAAAAAAAGGAACTAATCAGATATCCTAAACCGATACTACACAATACTACCAAGAGTCGAACCTTCTTCGCATTATCCTTTGTCACCTTCAAAAATTTGATCCCATCTGACCAAATCTTTCAAGAGCTGAAAGACTAGGTAGACAAAAAACATATGACTACTAAGGGTAAAAAACAATTGAATCATTTGCCTATTATACCATCTTCTTTTTTTCTACGCTAGTTTAGGGATTCGCCTACTGTTTAGGGATTGTTTTTTAAATAGTCAATCGCATCTTGAAGCGTTTTGACTGGAACGATTCTCATGTCTGTTTTAATCATTTGAGCTGCTTCTAGTGCTGTGTCATAGTTACTCTTGGCATTTGGATTTGCCTTTTTAGCTTCCTCAATTACTGGATTGTTAGGAGCAAAGAATACAGTAGCTCCTTTCTTAGCTGCGGCCACAACCTTTTTATCAATTCCACCAATGTCACCTACGTTACCATCTCTATCGATACTTCCTGTACCGGCAATAATCCGTCCATTTCGAAGAGTAGGGTCTGCAATTTGCGTGTAGATGGATAAACTAAACATCATCCCAGCACTAGGACCACCAATGCCAGCAGTTGAAAACTTGATTGGTACATCACTAGATACTTCAGTACGGTCAATCAAACCGATTCCGATACCATTCTTCCCATTTTCTAGAGTAATGATCTTTCCTTCGGCAGTCTTAACTTTTCCATCCTCCTCATAAGTAACCTTAACCTGATCACCTAGAGTTTGAGAATTAACGTAGTCAACCATCTCCTTGGAGCTCTCAAAAGTTTTATCATTCACCGCTGTTACGGTGTCAGCAATATTAAGAACTCCCTTGAAAGTCGAGTTATCTGTTACAGTCAAAACGTAAACACCCAGATATTTGAGCTCGATTTCCTTACCGGTAAAGTCTTTAGACCTTGATATTTTAGTATGTTTTGCGAAGTTTCCATGTAAAAACTGGTTGATTCTCATAAATTCTGCATCTGACGAACCACCAGTCATCTCTTTGGCACTATGTATGTCCGTAAAAGGTGTTAGCCAAGCATAGACTAAATCAACCAGTCTAGCATGTTTAACTCCAACTGTTACAAATTGGTAGGAACCTTCCTCTTGGTCAGGTTGGTTATTAACTTGTAAGACCTTTCGAATATCTTCGAAGTTCCTGGCACCTCGATATAATAAGGCAGGGGCACTGTAAAAAGCGATAAAAGTGATAATGAGCCCAATAATGAGATATAAGAGTATCTAGTTTTTTTCTTCATTGTTTAACTCCTCTAGGACAGCATTTGGTACATACCCACTGATATCTTGACCAAATTTCAATAGTTCTCTCACAGCCGAAGAGCTGATGTATACATGCTCTGGGCGACTGTGGAGATAGATTGTCTCCATTTCTCCTGCTAGTTGATGGTTGTAAAAATCAAAACTGGCTTCATACTGAAGATCTGTTGCATTACGCAAGCCACGCACCAAGATCCCTGCACCTAATTTTCTAGCAACATCAACGACTAATTCATCGTGAGAAGCTATGACTTGGACATTTTTGAGATGTGCTAGTGCTTTTTCAACAGTTTTCTTTCGATTCTCTATCGGCAAAAATCCTGTTTTATGAGGATTATAAAAAATTCCTACATACAATGTATCAAAGAGCTTACTTGCACGCTCAATGAGATCCAAATGTCCATTGGTCATCGGATCAAAGGAACCTGTAAATAGCCCAATCTTATCTGACATAAACCGTCACCTTACTAATCCCATATATTTTTTCCTTCCAGATACCCAAACAGGCGATTTCTTCTGGAAGTTCTACTGATTTATCTGTTTCGCAAACCACCATGACATCCTCTGAAAAAAGATTTCTCTCCGCCATTTTTTCAATGTCCGACACGATTTGCTCCTTGGCATAGGGAGGGTCCAAAAAAATAAGATCAAAGACACCATCAACCTGTTCTAATGCACGACTGGATTCCATTTTCAATAATTGAAATTTAGAAGTTTCCTTAGTCATTCGGATATTTTCTGCGACTATATTCTGGGCTCGGCGATCCTTCTCGACCAGAACGGCACTGGACATCCCTCTTGAGACTGCTTCGATGGATAAACCACCACTGCCAGCATAAAGATCTAGCACTCGCCCACCTTCAAAGTAGGGACCAATCATATTAAAAATAGCTCCTCTTACCTTATCTGATGTCGGTCTAGTTGTTTTACCGTCCAGCGTCTTTAAAGGACGCCCACCGTAGATTCCTGATACGATTTTCATACCGTATATTATACCAAATTCTTATCAAAAAAAGAAAATCGAACCTTACGGCTCGATTGATTAAAGAATATTTTCGTAAGTATCTCTCACTTCTTGAGTACAAACACTGGTTTGGACTTCACCGATGTGCTTTTTACGAAGTAGGAACATAGCCATACGAGATTGGTAAATTCCTCCACCAATTGTCAATGGGAAGAGTCCATTTAGGAGAGCTTTTATGCCATTCTAAAGTTAGACGGTCTTCGTCTCCTGTGATAGCTACTTGGCGACGGAGAGTGTCTTCATCGACACGAATGCCCATTGAAGACAATTCAAAGGCTGCACCCAAGTTATCATTCCAAACAAGGATGTCTCCATTCAAGCCATGATAGCCATTTTCAGACTCAGTTGTCCAGTCATCATAGTCTGGTGCACGTCCATCATGAGGTTTTCCATCTGACAATTCTCCACCGATACCAATCAAGAAAAACAGCACCATATTCCTTACAGATAGCATTTTCACGTTCTTTAGGCGTCAAGTCTGGGTAGCGCTCTACCAATTCTTCTGTATGGATAAAGGTAATTTGCTTAGGCAAAATTGACTCAATATCATAGCGAGCTTCTACTGCTAACTCTGTCAAACGAATAGCCTTATAAATCTTTTCCACCGTTTCTTTAAGATAGGCAAGATTGCGCTGTCCGTTTGGAATAACTTTTTCCCAATCCCACTGGTCTACATAGACTGAGTGAGTCGCATCTAATGAATCTTCGTCTGGACGAAGAGCCTTCATGTGAACAAAGAGGACTTCTCCTTCACCAAAAACCAAAAACGTGCCAAGGTATGGCGTTTCCACTTAGCAAGGGAATGCACCACTTCATAGGTTTCATCTGGGATTTGCAGAACCTTAACAGAAACTGGATGTTCAATCCCTGAAAGGTTATCTTGCATCCCATCCCCAACCTTGCTCAAGATTGGTCCCTGCACTTCTACTACTTCTAACTTATCTTTCAAATACTGGGTAAAGGTATTTTTTTACAAAGGAAATTTCTTCCTGTTGATGGATAAAACTTTTCTTCATACATCTCTCCTTTTTGAATAATAAGATGATTATACCCTTTTTGCCAGTAAAAAAATAAAAAGTAAAAATTAAAAAAGAGCTCATTTGAGCTCTAAAAGTGATTAATCGTCACTTCCAAAGATACGCAAGAAGCTAAGGAAAAATGTTAATAAAGTCAAGGTAGAGACTCAGTGCCAATGAAATTGCCCAACCTGTTGCGACTTGACCATTTGATTCTTCATAAACATAGCGAATCTTTTGGTTATCCCAAAGCAATCAAACCTGCAAAAAAACAAGAACCATGACAATACTGATAATGTAGTCGAAGAAGTACTGTTTAAAAAAATACATTGACAATCATAGCTAAAATGAGACCTATCAGGGCTGCAATCAAAAGCACGCCCGATACCACTCAAGTCCTTTTTTTAATCACAACTCCGATAATTGCCATGACAAAGAAGAGGGCAGCGCTAGAAATGAAAGCCGTTAGAACCGTTCCTGGTAGATAGAGTGATACGATGAAACTCAGTGAAAAACCGTTCACTACTGAATAGATGAGAAACATCGGAAGAGCTGCTGGGCTATTTTTTTATAAGCCATATTGCTTGCTGCAATTACAAGAGCAACTTCAACTACTCCTGTTACGATTAACCATATGCGGGCGTTAAACATCAACTGAACAAGAAGGTCTTGGAAGGTCGTTAACATTAAGGCTGAAACAAGTGCAGATAAGGCGATCCCAATCCCTACAAAAGCATAAACTTTTTGCATAAAATTGATTCAAACCTGAACGTTCTTGAATAATTGTTTGATTCATATCTTTTTCTCCTTATGAAATCTTTTTACTGATTATAACAAAAAAATTAAATCATTTAACTCAAATAAAACATGAGTATGCCTGCCGCAATGGCGACATTGAGGCTTTCCGCTTGCCCTTTCATGCTGATGTGGACCAATCGGTCTGCCTGGTCTGTCATGAATGGGCTAATGCCTTGACCTTCATTCCCCATGACTAAGACAAAAATCTTCTAACCGAGCCAGTTCACGATAATCTTTAGAGTTCTGGGACAAGGTGGTTGCTAGAATTGGTAAACCGCTCTTTTTAGCTTGTTCCACAAACCCTTCGACAGACATACGATAAATCGGCAAATGGAAATGACTGCCTTGCATGGAGCGAAGCGTTTTGAGGCTATAGATATCTGCTGACTTGCTGGAAACGATGACTCCAGAAAAACCTGCTGCATCTGCCGTCCGAATCATGGTCCCAACATTTCCAGGATCCTGCACATCTTCTAAAAAGAGATACTTTCCTTGTCTCAAATCTGGTAACTGCTCATCCTCCTTTTGAACAATGGCAACAATACCCTGAGGAGTTTGAGAATCTGCTAAATCGAGCAAGATTTCTTCTGTCACAAGGACAGTCTGAGGATAGTCTACTAATTTTTCACCATACTCTGCGAGAGCAAAAATTTTCTCAATCTTTGCACCAGCCTGAATAGCTTCTTCGAACAAATGCCATCCTTCAATTAAATAAGAAGATTTTCGATATTTTTTTTGATGCAATTTCTTGGCATTTTTACCACAGAATTGGCTTTAGAGGTTATAATAGTCATAGAAATATTATAACACAATCAAGGAGGTTTGGTATGCAAAAGGTTAAAATGATCGCCCAAGGTCGCGTCCAAGGAGTGGGCTTCCGCTGGGGTGTCTATACCCTAGCTCTCGAACTAGGCGGAATCACCGGTCGGGTCTGGAACAACGATGACGGAACCGTTGAAATTCTTGCCCAAGCAGAGTCTTCAGCTATCATGGCTAAGTTCATCCAAGAAATCCGAAAAGGACCAACTCCTTTCTCAAAAGTGACCTATCTCGACGTCCAATTAAGCAACTTTCCTTCCTATTCCGACTTCAAAGTCGCAAATTAGGTCTCTAGAACTATTGTATATTTTCCAAAAAAACAGTAGAATAGAAAGGTATAATTTTTTTAAGAAGGAATAAAAAAACAGTGAAATCAATTAAACGAATCGCCCTCTCAGTCATGGGAGTGGCTATGCTATTAGTCTTGACAGGTTGTGTCCAGGTTGATAAATCAACAGGACTCCCAACTGGTCCCGTTTGGGATTTCTTGGGTGCTCCAATGGGAGAAGCTATCAAATACTTCGCTAATGATCAAGGTCTCGGTTTTCGGTGTTGGGATCATCATCGTAACCATTATCGTTCGCTTGATTATCCTCCCACTTGGTATCTACCAATCATGGAAGGCGACCCTTCACTCTGAGAAGATGAATGCTCTCAAGCACGTCCTTGAACCACATCAGACTCGTCTGAAAGAAGCAACGACTCAAGAAGAAAAATTAGAAGCTCAACAAGCTCTCTTTGCTGCTCAAAAAGAGCACGGCATCAGCATGTTTGGCGGCGTGGGATGTTTCCCTATCCTCATTCAAATGCCTTTCTTCTCTGCTATCTACTTTGCTGCCCAACATACTGAAGGAGTTGCCCAAGCAAGCTACCTAGGAATTCCTCTAGGCTCACCTAGTATGATTTTGGTTGCCTTTGCTGGTATCCTTTACTATCTTCAATCACTCCTTTCTTTACATGGAGTTGAGGATGAAACTCAAAGAGAACAAATCAAGAAGATGCTCTATATGAGTCCTCTCATGATTGTCGTGTTCTCTGTCTTCTCACCAGCCAGCGTTACACTTTACTGGGTTGTCGGTGGTTTCATGATGATTCTTCAACAATTTATCATCAACTACATCGTTCGTCCAAAAACTTCGTAAAAAAAGTACGTGAAGAATTTGCTAAGAACCCACCAAAAGCAAGCAAAAACTTCAAGCACTCGTAAAGATGTAACCCCTGAACCAGCAACAGCTATCACAACTTCTAACAAGAAGAAAAAAACAAAAAAACGCAATGCTGGAAAAACAACATTCTAGATAAAGCTACGTGTATTATCCAATAATTAAAAAACGAATGAATGACAAATAGTTTTTCATGAACTAGGTATCATTCATTCGTTTTTTTATTATCTACTTTCACATCTTAATTTATTTAAATCCTATGATAACAAATTAGTAAGTAAATCACTTTGATTTAATACAATCGAGAATCATTAAAACTTCTGCTCCCTCGTCTCTATTTCTAAGTTCAACTCGGTACTTTGTGCAGTTCTGCAACTCTACATACAAAACTAAGTCCAATACCAAAATGTTGCTCTTTGACCGATCTAGCTTTATCCATACGATAAAAGAGCTTCCCAAAATTAGTTAAAACTTCCTCTGGAAATTCAGAGCCATTATTCCATATCCCTATTTTCAATTCCTTCCCCTCTTGCTCTACCCTAATTTTAATTTTAGGATTCTGTTTATCTGCATACTCCAAAGCATTTGTTAAAATATTTTGTATTGCACGAATCAGAAGAGATGGATTTATATAATAGCTTTCAGTTCCTTTCAAATTTTGTTCAAAAGAAAACTTCATCTGATTTTTTATCAAAAAAGAGACTTCTTTCTCTAATTCATTGATAAAATCTGAAGAAGAATACTCCGTCCAACCTGTCTCATCATCATAGTAAGTTTTAGAATAATGAATCAACTGATTAAAATAGGTAAGCAAGCGTTGACTAGCATGAACTATATCTGCTAAACATTCTTTAGACTGCTCATCTTTAGTGGACGTGTGCAAAAATTCTGCATTCCCTTTGATGATAGTTAGAGGTGTCTTCAAATCATGAGAAACTGCTGAAACCTGAAACATCAAGTCTTCTTTCTGTTGCTTCTCATCATCTAATAGCTGTCGAATACGATCCTGCATCACAATAATTCGATTTCCAGTCTCACGAAATTCCTTAACTGTTAATCTTTCTGTACATTCGCTTTCTAGCCACATACTATTTTCATAAATCAAATTCATTTCATAACTTAATTTTTTCAACAATTTACCAATGTGATAACTTATTAAAATAATCAATAAAACACAAATATATATCCATGATGACACATTGAAAAAAATTGATTGAACATCATTATTTTTAAGAGGCTTCCCATCCTCCATTATTTGTATGGATACAGAAGCTAAGGGAATAAGATAAGCTAATAATAAACCAAGACCAAACTGCCAAATAATTCTCCAACAGGTTTCTCGAATTAATTGTCTAAAACTTTTGACTCTACCCATTGATATCCTCCACCGTACAAGGTTTTAATTGGATTCAGCTGATAAGGTTTCAGCTTTTGACGAATTTGATAAATATACTCTGAAACCGAACGTAAAAGAGCTTCTGAACTTTGTGGATATAGATAATTATAAATTTCCTCAATTGAGTATATTTTATTTGGGTGACTTGCTAGAAGGCTGACAATATCAAATTCCCTTCTCGTCAATGGAACCTTATCCTTCTTTATAAATAGTTCCTTACTATCAGTATATAGTACAAGGTTCCCGCTTTTTATCTGATGAGCAGTTCCTTTAGTTCGTTCTTCACGACGTAGGTGCATTTTCACACGCGCTAAAAGCTCCTGCATACTAAAGGTTTCATAATATAATCATCGGCGCCTGCATTAATTCCAGCTACCAAATCTTCAGCCATATCCTTAGCAGTTATAAAACAGATAGGAACAGTTATCTGATCGCGAATCATCTGACAGATTTCTAAACCACTAACAGGCATCATAATATCTAACAAAATCAAGTCAAATTCTGTAAAATCACAAAGATCAATCTCTTCTATGTTATTTCGTATGACTACTTCATATTTTTCATATTCTAGTACCTTTTTAATTAGGCGAAGAATAGCAAGATCATCATCTACCACTAATATTTTGTAAGCCATAACTCACCCCCTTGAATATATTATAACACTAACTGAGAAAAAAGACAGGATAGCCTCTATCTTTAGCGTACATTTCTTTCTCTAAGTATCAGTGCAGCAACTATAAAAAAACAAGTAATAACCAAACTATTTGTATCCCTAAGCCTTGCCACACTGGATAATAAAGTGATAAAGGATGGATATAGTAACAGTTCATACTAGCTAGTAAGGGTAAATTTCTAAATAAAGAACTGAATTGTAATAACATTTGCCCTAGCCCCAATAAAAAGTGATAAACTTATTCCCAAAAATTAAGGTAAAAGACCGGAAAAATAAATACAAAAAAATACCACTTAAAAAGAGAAGGTTAAAATAGAAATACAAACTGGAAATAGGATTGTTAGAATATTTTTTTAATGTTGCTCAAAAGATTGATATTGTAATATCCTTGAGCAAATAGTATACATACTGATATTACAGCTAGCAATAATACAATTTCCACATATAACACAATGGCTAGTTTACATATTATAAATTTTAAACGATCTGGACATGTAAGAAAACTTGTACGAAGACTAGAACCTGTATATTCTTGACCTATAAATAGTACAGCTAGACTAATAAAACCTGCCTGTCCTAAATAGAGACTTTTCAGGAGCTGTTCCAAAACAAAGTGTAGAGTCAACTGATCTGGTTTACTATTTAAAAAAATAACCATCGACGGAACACAAAGTAATAGAGCACCTATAATCAACCAATGCCAAGGATTCATAATAAACTTGAGATACTCACTTTTAAATTGCTCTTTCAACTCATTCCCCTCCTCCAACCTCTGACTGAAGTACGCGGTAAATTGCCAAAGCCAAGAATGACAAATTCCAACAAAGTAAAAGCAAAATATTTTGTAAACTATTCTGTTCTAACATTTGTGGATATGTAGCAATCAATCCATAGCTCAATGAAACTGGAAGAAATTTTGCAATTGATATATGATCGGCTAAGAATGTTCCTAAATTGTAGACTTGAGGAAGCAAAAACAATAGGGGAACAAGGGCTTTTTTAAATGTTAAAGCCAGAATATAGGCTAAAAGTCCCAACAATGTCCAAGCTATACTGTCCAAAAACATATAGAACCAAACTGTCCCATTTAGTGAAAAAAGTAATAAACCATCTTGTCCTAAAACATAATGTGTCATGTTAATCGTCAGAAATATTGATAGGAAGGAAATGACAAAAGAAAATATCAGCCAAATGAATGTCTTTGAAACTAGGAGAGTAATTCGACTCGTATTAGAGAGGAGGCTTGTACGAATAGCAGAGCCTTTATACTCTTCAGCTCCGTAGATTGAGCCTAAGATAATCATAAAAAAAATGCCAATTAGAGTAACGTCAAATCCTAAAAATTCAATAGGTGGAATAGCTTCTACTAACTCTGGATTTGTCTCTGGTGTAGCATGGATACCAACTGAAACAATTTGAGAAGCACCAATATTTGCTAAAAACGTTTGGAATACCAGTATCAAGAATAGTACAACATGAGTAGTTCTCTTATAAAGTAATTTCAATATTTCAGAATGAAGAGAGTAAATAAGTCCCATGTCACTTCCCTCCCTCTGTTAAACTAAAGAAGACTTCTTCTAATGAAGAAAGATTTTTCATCACTTCTTGTAAAGTCCCTTTTATAAGGACTTTGCCTTTATTTATGATGACCACATCATCTGTCACTGCTTCCACTTCCGATAATATATGAGATGATAGTAATACTGTCTTCCCTTCTTGAGCCTGTTTTTTTATAAACTCTCTAAACCAACGAATTCCTCTTGGATCCAACCCATTTGTCGGTTCATCCAATATCAGATACTGAGGATTCCCTAATAAAGCTGTTGCAATTCCCAAGCGTTGTCCTTCTCCTAATGATAATTTCCCAATTTTAGATTTTTTCTTATGGCTAATATCCACCATATCCAAGACTTGCTCAATTCGCTGACTGGATATTCCATTACTAGCAGCAACAATTTTCAAATGTTGATAAACAGTCCGATCATCAGGAGCACCGACACTGTCAAATGAAGCTCCTACAGTCTTTAGAGGAAATTTTAATTCCTTATAAGTTTGATCTCCAATTTTGGTAAGACCAGATGTTGCTTTGTCTAGTCCTAATAAGATACGTAAGGTTGAACTTTTACCAGCTCCATTTGGACCTAAGAAGGCAGTCACTCTACCTGCTTTTGCTTCAAAAGAAATATCTTTTAAAATTTGAGTTTGACCATATGACTTACATAAATTTTTAATGGTAATACTTTGTTCCATAGATTTCTCCTATTCAATTTGTTGTATCATTTGAAACAAGTATATATTAATCAATAATTTTCGGATTTTTTTCAGGATTTTTAAATCTTTATAAAATCTGTATTGTCATATAAATCATAAAAAAATTTTATTTTTGTTTAATTTAGTCTTATCTATATTTATTTGTGTAAACTTAAAAGCCCGATGTTCCCATCAGGCTTATTTTTATCCATGTACACGTTTCATGTAATCTTGATAGCTTTCTGTATCCATCAATTCCTTAGCATTCTTGACGCGATCTGCTGTTGGAGGTTTAACTCCTTCAAGTGAATATGGAATCCCAAGCTCACGCCACTTGAACTCACCCATGGTGTGGTAAGGCAAGATTTCAAACTTATCAACATTTTTGAGAGTTTTTACAAACTTACCAAGTTCAATCAAATCTTCATCGCGGTCTGTCAATCCAGGTACAAGAACGTGACGAATCCAAACAGGTTTACCGATTTCTGACAAGTACTGAGCACAAGCCAAGATGTTTTTATTAGTTTGACTGGTTACAATCTTGTGTTGTGCTTCGTTGATTTCCTTGATATCAAGGAGAACCAAGTCTGTCACGGCCATTAACTTGTTGAACTTTTCTAGATAGCGTGGTTTGTTACGGAATGGAAGGGCACAAGTATCCAAGGTACAGTGGATACCCTTTTCTTTTGCCTTGGTAAAGAGGGCAATCAAGAAATCAATCTGCAAGAGGGCTTCTCCTCCGCTGACTGTGATACCTCCCTTGTCTCCCCAAAAACCACGATAACGAAGCGCTTCTTCTAGAACATCATCTACTGTTCGTACACGAGATTTATTGGTTTCCATAGCCCAAGTATCTGGGTTATGGCAATATTGGCAACGCATCTGACAGCCTTGCAAAAAGACAATAAAACGAATTCCAGGGCCATCTACCGCCCCAAAACTCTCTGTCGAATGCACCATTCCTGTCACTTGTCCATAGTCAATTATTTCCTCAGACATATCGTTACCTTCCTTGAAAACGTTTTATAGTCTTTATTATACCATGACTGAAAAGAAAAACCACAGATTTTGCCTATTTTTTAGAAAACAATCTGTTTTTCACTTTCAACTTTCATGATTTTCAAATATTTATTAATCCTTGTCAAAATCAAACCCATAGAGAGTCGCAAAATAATCCTCTGGTCGCTCTGCTCGGCGGATCAAGCGTGCTCCACCGTCCTCTGTATAGAGAATTTCTGCCGAACGAAGCTTGGCATTGTACTGGTAGCCCATAGAGAAGCCATGCGCACCTGTATCATGAATGACTAACAAATCACCAAGTTCTGTTTGAGGTAGTTCACGATTAACTGCAAACTTATCGTTGTTTTCACAAAGAGAGCCAACAACATCAACTACTTCGGTCTGACCATCAGGATGCATCATATTGGTGATGTGGTGATAGGCACCATACATAGCTGGTCTCATCAGGTTAACAGCTGATGCATCTACTCCTAGATATGTACGGTAGGTTTTCTTTTTATGGGTTACTTTTGTGACTAGAATTCCATGAGGTGCCAACATAAAGCGACCAAGTTCTGTAAAGATTTTAACCTGACCAAGGCCTGCTGGTGTCAAAACCTCTTCATAAACCTGACGAACTCCCTCACCAATCAAAGCAATATCATTAGGTTCTTGCTCTGGTCGATAGTTAACCCCTATACCACCTGAAAGATTGATAAAATCCAGTGAAATACCTAACTTTTCCTTGATTTCTACTGCCAATTCAAAAAGCTGACGTGCTAATTCTGGATAGTAGAGATGGGTCACTGTATTGGAAGCTAGGAAGGAATGAATCCCAAAGGTTTTAGCTCCCTTTTCTTTCAAGATTGCAACGGCTTCAAAAAGCTGTTCCTTGGTCATCCCGAACTTAGCTTCACCAGGATTATCCATAATGTCCGTACCCAGTTCAAATACGCCACCAGGATTGTAACGGCAAGAGATGATTTCTGGGATGCCTGCTGCACGCTCTAAATGTTCGATATCTTCAAAAGCATCTAAATTAATCGTCGCACCTAATTCACGAGCATAAGCATACTCTCTATCTGGGGTGTTATTAGATGAGAACATCATATCCGCCCCTGTAAACCCAAGCTTATGACTCATTAAGAGTTCTACATAACTAGAACAATCCACTCCACACCCTTCTTCTTGTAAGATTTTCAAGATAGCTGGAGTTGGGGTTGCCTTAACTGCGAAGTATTCTTTAAAGCCCTTATTCCAAGAAAAGGCTTTGTTTACTGCGCGTGCTTTCTCGCGGATCCCTTTTTCATCGTAGAGATGAAAAGGGGTTGGAAACTCCTCAACAATCTTTTCTAAGGCTTCACGTTTAATAAATGGTGTTTTCATAGAACTCCTTCATATTCATTATCAAAGAAAGGCTGGGACGAAAGTTCCAACCTTTGTATTTCAAGTCAATTCTTATTTCTGTATCGAAGATATTTCCAACTTCAACAGCAATTTGTTGGTTCTTCACATCAATATTTGTGACTCTCAAGAGTGACTTGTAGTCGAACTGTTGTTCACGGTCTTCCTGTGCATTATCAGCAAAGACAGCTACACCAGCCAACTCTGAATCAAACTCAGACAAGAGGCTAATCATCCCGTTAATGGTTCCTCCACCCTTCAAGAAGTCATCAACGATCAAGACACGACTTCCTGCTTTAAGGCTACGTTTTGAAAGGAACATCTTTTCGATACGGTCACTAGAACCTGAAACATAGTTGACACTAACAGTTGAACCTTCAGTGATTTTCAAGTCGCGACGGACAATGACAAATGGTACGTTGAGGACATTTGCCACTGCATTTGCGAGCGGAACCCCTTTGGTCGCTACCGTCATAACGGCATCAATCTTTTGATCCATGAAGCTCTTAGCAATAATGCGACCGATATTTTTCAAAATAGCTGGTGTGCTCAATAGGTCAGATAAATAAATGTAGCCACCTGGAAGAATACGGTCACTCTCTGAAAGTTTATCACGAAGCTCTTCGATAATCGTTTTAGACTCAAGGGTAGAGATCGATGGTGTAAAAATAACACCACCACCAGCACCTGTCACCGTTTGAATATGCCCGATTTCAATTTCTTCGAAAGCACGTTTAATGATGACGATATCTTCAGAAATAGACGATTTGGCAGATTCATACTTTTCCGCGAAGGTGTTGAGACTGGTTAATTTGTATGGATTGTTAATCAAGTAATTGGAAATGACAACCATCCGATCACTTCTTCTTAATTTCATTATATTTTTACCATTCTTTTTTATTTAGTCTTTTTCTCATTATATCACACTAAAGCAAAAAAACGAACTTTATTGCCTAAATAAAGTTCATTTTTTTAGTTTCTAGTCTAATTTCGGCTTGTAGAAGGAACGATTGTCCATAGCAAAGACTTTATTGGTCATTTCCCCCTCATCAACAAGAGCGAGCGCTGTTGACATCATCATCATGCTGGCATCCAAATTATCAATCATATGAATAATTTCTGCTTCCATCACTCGAGGACGAACAGGACTACCATACTCAAGGAGACCATGGTGACTGAGAATGACATGGCGAAGAAGTACAACCTCTTCTCTGGTGTCATCAATGCCAAGTTCCATTACTGCTTTGGTAATCTCACTATCAATCAGAGCGATATGACCGATAAGGTTTCCTCTTACTGTGTACTCTGTCTGGTCAGGACCTGTCAACTCAATAACCTTGGCCAGGTCGTGCAGCATAATCCCCGAGTAGAGCAAACTCTTATTGAGTTGAGGATAAACATCTGCAATTGCTTCTGCCAAACGCACCATAGTGGCAGTATGATAAGCAAGCCCTGTTTCAAAAGCATGATGGTTGGTCTTAGCAGCTGGATAGGAGTAGAATTCCTTGTCATACTTGGTGTAGAGATTCCGAACAATTCGCTGCCAAATTGGATTTTCAATTTTTAAAAAAATCATCTGCGCCATATATTCACGAATCTCTTTGGCATCTACTGGAGATTTAACCTTGAAGTCCGCTGGGTCATTTGGTTCGCCAGGTTGTGGTAAGCGAAGGGTGATTTGATTAACCTGAGGCGTATTGTTGTACACTTCACGACGACCTTGCATATGGACTACTTTCCCTGCTGTAAAGGTTTCAACATTATGGGGTTGAGCATCCCAGAGCTTCCCTTCGATTTCTCCACTATCATCTTGGAAGGTGAAGGCTAGGTAATTTTTTTCCCAGCACGTGTCTGTCTCAGGTCAGCTGACTTGATCAGGTAAAAAGCCTTCAAAAAGCTCATCTTTCTTCATGTGACTAATCTTCATATTCTTCCTCATCTTCTTGGAATTGGAGCAAATCAAGCGCAGGCTCACCTTCTGATAACTCAATGTGACGAAGCGTTCGCTCGATAGCTGTAGTACGACGGTTTAATAAATCATCAATATTGCCAGAGGCATGTTGGAGATGTTTTTGTGCCTTGACCAGAATACCTCCAAACTTGCCAAATTCTGTTTTGACACTAGCTAGGGTTTTACTGATATGGTCAGCACTCTTTTGGATATTGAGGGTCTTAAAGCCAACTGATAAGGAGTTAAGAAGAGCCGACAAGGTACTTGGACCTGCAACGATAATTTGCTCCTCTCGTCTCAAATCATCAAAGAAAATCGGATTGCGAACGACTTCCGAATAGAGACCTTCTGTCGGAACAAACAAGACTCCAAAATTGGTTGTCCAAGGTGGTGCTATGTACTTGCTCTTGATATCCTTAGCAAAACGCTTGACGCTTGCTAAGAGAGACTTACGGCAGCGCTCGATTTCCTCCTTGTCACCTGCTTCATAGGCTTCTTCCAGACGGTAATAATCTGCCAGTGGAAACTTAGAATCAATCGGGAGGTAGACATATTCCTGGTCACCTTGCCCAGGTAACTTGATGGCGTATTCGACTCGCTCACTAGAGTTTTCAACCGTAGCAAATTCTCGTTCATACTGGGCAGGTGTCATGATGTCTTCAATAATCTGCCCCAGTTGTAATTCACCTATAATTCCTCGCGTTTTAGTTCCAGAAAGAACTTTATTTAGCGCACCGACATCTCGCGCAACAGTTTGCATTTCACCCAGACCTCGATTGACAGATTCCAGTTGTTTAGAAACCGTCTCGAAGGAGGCCTGCAAGCGTGTCTGCAAGGTCTTTTCTAGCTTTTCCTCGACCGTTTGGCGCATCTGTTCCAAGCGTTGCTCATTTGACTCCTGCAAGGCCTGTAGTCGTTGGTCAGTCTTATCTCTGGTTTGGAGAAGGTTTTCGTTCATCTCTTGGCGCACCTGTGTCAGACCCTGGTGCAATTCAATCCGCACCTCCTGCAAACGGTCACTGACAGCCACTTCAAGATTTTTTTGATCCAGCTGACTAGCTTGTCGAGCTTGTTCAAATCGATAATCTAGCTGGTCTGATAGGTTATCTGCCTGATCCTCCAAGCTCTTGGTCAGATATTTTTCCTGCTTGTCCTGCCTTTGCCAAATAAGAAAGAGGCCGGCTAGATTAGCAACTAATAAAACAACAAGTAAACTTTCCATCCTACCTCCTGTCCTTACTATGCAGCACAACTACATAACCATCTGGGCAAGTCACCGAAACTTCCCTATCTATATATTCGTTAGAAGCGTAAACTTTCTTAAAGAAAAAATTCTCCTCTGTCAATTCGTACTTGGCTCCAAGAATGGTTAACTGACTATCCCTCACAGGCATAAAGGCAAGGTAATCGTAGTCCGAACGCGATTCCAGCCGACTGGTTCCTTCTGGACAGTAACGAATCAAATTTTGTCCATCCTCAATCTCTATTTGACGCATATAGGGCGCCAATTTAAGATTGCTGGGTAGAAAGACATTAGCTAACATATGGTCAATGCGACCACCTAGGGCACCAAAAATAGTAACCTGAGCTTGAGGACTTTTTTCAAAAATCGTTAAAAGCGCTAGTTCCAGATCCGTATCATCTTTTTCTGGCTGGGCTTGGACAAAGTGCTGGGCATTCGCCTGAATCAACTGACGTTCTTCTAGAGTCACAGAATCAAAATCCCCAACTGCTAGAGCAAGAGGAAGTTTTTCTTCCAATACCCAGAGCGAGCCTCGATCCACCCCGACATAGCAATCAAAAGCTGTTCGATAGTGACCACGGTCTCCACCAGCAAAAACTGCAACTCTAGTCCAGTTCTTTTCTGAGAGCTTGCACTCGTTCATTGACATCTCCCTTAAAGACATAGGATCCTGCTACAAAAACTGTTGCACCAGCTTCTTTGGCTTGAGCAATAGTTTTATCATCAATCCCACCATCAACTTCGATTTCAAAGTTCAAGCCCTTCTCCTCACGAAGTGCCACCAACTCACGAATCTTATCCATGGTTTCAGGCAGAAATGCTTGTCCGCCGAAACCTGGGTTAACGGTCATGACTAATACTTGGTCAACCAAATGAAGCACATGCTTAATCGCTTCAACAGGCGTACCAGGATTGATGACTACCGAAGGTTTAACACCGAGAGAACGAATCTTTTGAAGAGCGCCATGGATATGAGGTATTGCCTCGACATGGATGCTGATAATATCCGCTCCTGCACGCGCAAAATCTTCTAAATGATGTTCAGGATTTGATACCATCAAGTGGCAATCAAAGACCATCTTGCTATGGGGACGAAGAGCCTCGACCACACCTGCACCAAAACTAATTTGGGGTACAAAGTGACCATCCATGATATCGATGTGGGCATATTCTGCCCCAGTTGCTTCTAGGCGTTTGATTTCACGTTCAAAGTTGGCATAATCTGCTGCCAGAATTGACGGAGCAATCTTGTATTGAGACATAGGTTTCTCCTTATTTTGGAATTTTTTTGCTGACTTTTTTATAGGTTTCTCTACGATTTTCAATCTCACTGAGGAATTGCAGGTAGTTGTCAAAACGGAAGGTAGCAATGATACCTTCTTCGACTGCTGATTTCACTGCGCAAGATGGCTCATGGGTATGAGTACATGTACGGAACTTGCAGTCTCGACTGACACTAGCAATTTCTGGAAAGGCTAGATTAAGGTCTTCCGCTGTTGTTACTTCGTAATCCAGCGATGAAAAACCTGGTGTATCTGCAATCTTACCACCATTGAGATTGTAAAAACTAACCGCTCGAGTGGTGTGACGACCGCGACCTAGACTATCTGAGATTTCTCCTGTTTCAAGATTGAGGTCCGGTGCGATTTTATTGAGAAGGGTTGACTTACCAACACCCGTTTGTCCCATAAAGACCGTAACTTTATCTGTCAAAGAGGGCAAGAGTTCCTCTTTACTCGTCACAAAATCGTAACCAATAGCACCATAGGTTTTCTCGTAGAAATCCAGTTCTCTCCTATCCTCTAGTAAGTCCATTTTGGAAATATAGACGATAGGATGAATACCCTTATGCTCTAAAAGAACCAAGAAGCGATCCAACAAGTTGCTATTAAAGTCAGGTTCTTTAACTGACATGATAACTACAGCTTGGTCAATATTGACAATGGGTGGGCGAACCAAACTGTTTTTCCGTTCATGAATCTTGAGAATATAACCTTCGGAATTTTCCTCCGCAGAAAAATCTACCCAATCTCCAACGTAGGGCGTGTGACCTTTTTTACGGAAATTCCCACGCGCACGTGTTTGATAAACCTGACCATCACTTTCCACATAGTAGAAGCCGGCCAAAGCTTTAATGATTTGTCCCTGCATCCTAGAGTCCTTGTCCTTTAAGCGCATCTGCTAGACTAGCAAATTCTTCTAGGCCAAGAGCTTCACCACGTACACTTGGGGATAGTCCTGCCTGGTCCAAAGCCTTAGTCAATTTATCCTTGATTTCATCAGTCTTGCCAAAGTAACCTGTCAAGTTGTTCCACAAGGTCTTACGACGATGGGTGAAACTAGCCTTGGAAACCTTAAAGAAGAAGTTCTCATCTTTTACTGCTACAGCCGGTTCTGGGCGACGTACCATTTTCAGGATAGCTGAATCCACATTTGGTGCTGGCACAAAGACCGTACGAGGTACAATAAAGGCAACCTTGGCTGTCATGTAATACTGAACGGCAATCGACAAGCTACCGTAAGCCTTGGTATTCGGCTTAGCAGAGATACGATCCGCCACCTCTCTTTGCATCATGACCACAAACTCACTAAACGGAATGCCACTTTCAATCAAGTGCATGAGAATAGGTGTCGTGATATAGTAAGGCAAGTTGGCTACTACCTTGATTGGCAAGTTAGGATTTTTGAAATTCTGGATATGTTGCGCTAGGTCAACTTTTAGAATGTCCTCGTTGACTACGGTCACATTGTCAAAATCCCGCAAGGTATCCGCTAGGATTGGTACCAAGCGATGGTCAATCTCAAAGGCCATAACTTCAGCTGCACGCTCAGCCAAAAATTCCGTCAAGGCACCAATCCCTGGCCCGATTTCGATGACATTGACCTGGTCATCAATTTCAGCCGTATCAACAATTTTTTGAAGGATATTGGTATCGGTCAAGAAATTTTGTCCGAAGGACTTTTTAAAAGTAAAGCCGTGACGCTCCAGCACTGCCTTGGTCACGCTATAATCTGCAATTCTCATTTATTCTCTTTTCTATTTTTTAGCTAAAAATAATATATAAAACCCACATAATTCCTAGTACCAACAAAATCCAAAACACTAAAAGAACACGAGGCTTGTTCCCTTTTGAATCAGATCCAGTCATATCAAGCACTTTCTTATCTTCTTGGGGGTTCGTTTTCTTCAGTTCATCCTGATAGGCAACCGAATCTAGAATATTGTCTTCTGGCAATAATTCTGAAGCATAATAGTCAGGAAAACCCATAGCAAGACCAATTAAGTTCTCTTCTGTCAAAGAAAAATCTAAATCTTTGGGTTGATTTTCCCGAATAGCCCGTATATTTTTTAACAGTTTATCAGCGACTACAGACACTTGGTCCATAAAAACAACATCTAAAAGATCAAATCCGAGCACATCACCATCTTTTACGTTTGCAAGAATATAACGAACAAAGGCATCATATAGTTGCACGGATTGCGGGGCATTCTTTTCTAAAAAAGATCGGTTTTTGAGGACATTCTGCTGGAATTTTTCAATAGAAAGCAAGATATCTACATTCTGCTCTTGGTAAAATCTTTCTGCTTGCTCTTCATCTTCTTCGAGTTTTTCTGCTGTTTCCCAGAGAACAATCGGAGCTTTTAAATCTTCTTCATCCCAAAACAATTGCCAAAAATAAGGTATCGTGTAGATGCCTTCTGTTAAGATACGAGCTTCATCTTCGTTTTTTAAGTAAATATAAGTTCTATTTGCCATATCATTTCCTTTCACAATCTTTGAAAAAGGTTAGTGGTTCAAGTAGGATGTAGATAAAACTATATAGTTTCCCAATATAAAGAAACTCTCTAATCTTTAGCTCTGCCTTCTAGTTCCTCACTGAGCTCTTGCATCTCTTTAAAAGCTGTTAGACTAACATAGGCACCCGCTTCATAGTATTCCGTTGGATTAATGGCATAGTCAAAAACTTCAATCATGCCTCCTGCTTCTTCGATCATGCCATTCCATTTTTCGTCAAAGACCATTCGCAGACGTTTCCAATCGGTAAAGACTGGGACGGAATTTCGTCCATCTTTTCCCTCTCTAACGGGAATATTAAAGTTAGCATCTTTTTCCAAAACAAAGGAATTCCCTTCTGAATTATCCTCTGGGAATCCTGATGCTGCATCTAATGGAAGCAAGAATTTTGCTTTAGGCATAGCCATAGAGAAGAACTTGTAGTAAAGTCCATAAACTAGTTCTTGCTCTTCTGTAGTCGGTTGGTCCATCTGCCCCATCAAGAGCATCCATCTTACCAGGTCAGGATTCATTACAGGAACTTGTATTTCTGGTAAATCAGAAAAATCTGGTTTTTGGACTAAGGCTGAAGCACTGATGCTGACTTCCTTGGAATTAAAGATTGCTCCCAAGGCACCATTTAAGTAAAAGGCTGTCCCAAGGAAGTTCTCAATCCCTTTTTTATCTTCCCTATTTTCAATCAGTTTTACGACTGAGTTTGGTCGGCTATCAATGGTTTCTTTGAATTGGCGGTACCAAGATGGTGTCAAAAGCATGATCATGGGATCAGTACATAGGTATCCCTCTTCTCCCCTGTCATAGGTCGTTGAGAAAAGATAGGGTTCGCCTGTTTTTTCTGAGAAACTGCATAAACTGAATCTGCTGCTAACAACTTATCCTTGACAATTTCTGCTAGACGCTCCAACTTGCGGGTGTTAGCTTGATAGCTTTCTTCACTTTCAGTTTCCTGATTTTGACGGCATTTCCATAAAAAGAGACGTAAAATTTCTACGCTATCATCAAGGCTAGCTGCCAAATAGTCTTCATTTGTTAACTGACCCTCTTGGATGGCTACAAAAGCACGATAAAGAGCATCTGAATAGCTAGATAATTTTTGCTCTTCCTCAATACCTGAACTAAAGAGCACACTTCCTTTTTTCAGTTTATCCAAGGAAGGAATCCTATCAACCACTAGATGGGCAAGAACTTCATCAGTTAGACTATCTGCATCTTTGTTTTGACTGCTAAGTTTTTTTAACTTCTACAGAGCCAAGAATTTCCATTCCTTGGTCGGGATTGCAAAATTGCAACTGATCCCCAACATTCAGACTACCTTCTAAACTCCCAACAATCAATAATTGATTCGTTTCCTTCATCGGGAACAAATCTAGAACACCCACGCAAGCATTGCCTTTCGTTTCTACCGTTTCCTTACTTGCCTCAGTTGCTTCTGTCTTTTTTAAAAAATCAAAGATTCCCATAACTTTTCCTCATTAACTCCACACAAGGCTAATCCCGTGGAGCACTTTTCTAATGCTTGCTATCAAGCCTGATAAACCGTATATGATTACTTCTATTGTATCATATTCCCCCTACATTTTGGGACGGTTTCTCAATTCTCATACGATTTCATGGCATCTTCAACTTCAGCTAAACTGATGCCAAATAATTCTAAACGCTTGAGAAGTTGTTTCCCATTGGAATAACCAATACGAAGATTCTCTCCTAGATATTCTCTGCGTTTTCGACTATCTGATCCAGCCAAAAATCCCAATCGAATCAAGTCACTACGGCTAATGTCAAAGTCACTTTCCACTTCAAATTGCTCTGTCACTTGCGCCAAGGCTGTTTTCAAATCTTCGTAGCTAGCGTGTTCGATTCCTAGAGAACGTCCCTTGGTCTTGGACTTAGGAACTGCCTCATCACGTTTGAGAAAAGCGTGTTGCACTGATGGAACAGCCGTCATAATCAAACGACGAATGCGTTCCCCATTAAAGTCAGGATCTGTAAAGACAATCACCCCATGACGTTTATGTAGACGTTGGATACGCTCAAGGTCCTGCTCATTGATAGCGGAGCCACGAGTCTCATAGGTCTCCACATCAAAATAACGTTTGAGATTTGCCGTATCATCACGCCCTTCAACTACGATGACTTGGGAAATTTTCTTTTTCATAATTTACTTTCCAGTCCAAAAATTCGTTCTGCATTTGCACTTGTCGCAGCAGCTATTTCTTCTGTCGTCAAACCACGTAAGTCTGCAATAAAGTCCACTACATAGCGTGTGTAAGCTGTCTTGTTTTCACGACCACGCTTGGGTACTGGGGCTAAATAAGGCGCATCTGTCTCTACTAAAATCTTATCCAAAGGCAATTCTTTGGCTGCTTCCTGAATGTCTGTCGCTTTTTTAAAGGTCACCACTCCAGAAAAGGAAATGGTCATACCTAACTCCACAAACTTTTCAGCCCATTCCAGAGAACCTGAGAAGGAGTGCATGATGCCACCACGGGGACCGACTCCCTCACTTTTGATAATTTCATAGGTATCTTCCAGTGCATCACGGGTGTGAACTACAAAAGGTAAGTCCAATTCCTTAGATAGCTGAATCTGACGACGGAAAACTTGCTCCTGCACTTCTTTAGAAGCTGTCATCCAGTGATAGTCCAAACCAATCTCACCCAAGGCTACCACTTTAGGATGTTTTAGCTTATCCAACAGGTATTTCTCAACGTCTTCTGTATAAGTTCCTGCTTCTGTCGGATGCCAACCAATCGTCGCATAAAGTTGGTCATATTCTTCCACCAATTCCAAGGCACGCTCAATGGTCGGCTTGTCAAAACCAACAATATTCATTCGAGTCACACCCATTTCAGCTGCTAAGGCTATTTCTTCTGCTTCTCTTCCTGAAAATTCTTCCACATTCAAGTGGGTATGTGTATCAAAAATATCCAAACTATATTTCCTTCTCTTTCCTCAATGTTCCTTAGCTACCAAAAGAAAAGACTTTCTCTCTTCTATACTTCCCTATACTTCCCCTAGTTTCTATTCACTTTGGTTAGTACTTGGTTAGTTCTATGGTTAGCATCTACAGATGAATTTGATTAAGTTTCTCTCTCAATTCATCTTGTATATTTTTTGTTACATGACTATAGATCCTTAAAGTGATAGATTCATCTCTATGTCCAACTCGCTCCATAATAGCCTTTATGGGTATCCCTAGTTCAGCCAATAAACTAATATGCGAATGTCTAAGCATGTGAATATTATAGGATCTGTGCCCACCCAACACTACTTCACAAATATTTTTGATAAATCTATATAATAAAGGCTGTCTCATAATGTTACCTTGCTCAGTCACAAAGATGAACTCCTCATCAAAACAGTTACTACGAAAGTACTCGATAATTTCCAAGCAACGTTCACTTAGTACTATCGTCCTGACAGAACCTACTGTTTTCGTTGTCTGTAGGATTCTCTCATCATATCCATGAGCAACATAATCTATTGTATGATCAATTGTTAAAAGATTCGCTTTGAAGTTTACATCTTGATAGCGAACCCCTATAAACTCTGCAAAACGAAGACCAGTTAAAAAGATAAATTCCATTGCCAAAGCATAACGCTTATCTTTATTGTGACTTTCACAATACGATAAAACCTGTCCTAGTTCCTCTCTACTAATGAAATTATCCTTAGCTTTTTGCAACTTCTCATAGTCCGCTTTCTGCTTCGGAATTACCACCCCTTTAACTGGTGAGTCAGAAATATATCCGACCTTTACAGCATAATCAAAGATACCATTCAAGTATATTTTTCGATTTTTTCTTGTTGAATTATGAACATTCAAATTCATTAGATATGTTTGAACTAGCTGAGTGGTGTAATCTGATATTCTCAAATTTCCTACTGCTCCCATGAAAAGCTCTAAACTTTTCATCTCACTTCTATAACTAGAAGATTTTATCTCACTGGAACGAATCGTTTTCCATTCTTCCAATAGTTGACTAAAAATCATTTCTTCTAGTTGTTTCTTTTCAACTTCCTCTTTTGTAGGGGCGGTTAGAAGTTTTTCGATTTTTAGCGCTAAACGACGTTTTGCTTCTGCTTGAGAAACTCTAGATTTTGATTTTAGAGTCACAGAGACTTGCTTCCACTTTCCCTCTCGTTCATGATAGAATTTCTCATAATAACGATATTTACCATTATCTAATTTTTTAAAAAACATTTCTTCTCCTTGTACTTTTAAAGCAAAGGAAAGCTATGTAGCATAGCTTAATTATAACATAACTACATAGCTTCCTCATATTTCTTTTGTTTATAAAGAAGAAATTCCTTATAACCTTCAACATTTATATATACTCTCTTATGAGAAGGCTTCAAAATGTATCCTTGGAATTTTTCATTTCTTCGCATTTCTGTTAGATCATTGTTTAAGATTTTTAACGGAACATCAAATAATTCCGTAATCCCTTTCTTGCTTTTATATATATTTTCCATAAATTTCTCCTATTCTGATATAATAGGGATGGTAAAAGAGATTCTCTTTTATTACCTACTTAGCTTGTCAGTTGCTCCGCTAAAAGTGTCTGACAGGCTTTTTATGTTATCATAAAACTCGGTAGTATATTCTTTCACACCATAAGGAGTATCATGTTTTGTAGTACGTGAAAATGTCGGAGGACTGTTAATTTTATAAGTTTCCATAAGTTCACCCTTTGTTGTTGTCATTTCCAAAGGCTTTTCAATTCCTCTGCTTGTACGATAAATTCGAATTCCTTTTGGATACATGTATAAACGAGCTCCTTTTACAATAGATTTGTTTTGTGAACCCTCATCACCTATCTGCAAATTAGATAGATAAGCTATCAAGTAATTTCCAATCTTATCAGCCCTTCTCAATCGTTTAGTTTTAGTAAAACCTTTAACCCACATAGTAGCAACTACATCATTAGGGATAGAGAGAGTCGTGTCATTCTTCATAAGCACATGTAAATGCCACCGTCCGCTCTCTTGTGGCTCAATGACCGTAATATAATCAACATTTCCAAACTGATTACGAATGCGTCGAATGAACGCTTTGAAATCCATGTAAACTATAGCCGGATCGGTAACATGGTCTCGATAAGTCAACGTTATCCATAACTGGTTGATACCTCCCGTAAAATTGTGAGCTACTAGACGGCGTAGTTTTTTCATAGTCTGTTTAGTAGACTTCAAATTATCAAGTCGTGTACTACCAGAAGTATCCATTTCATGAATTTCTCCAGTCTCAAGATTTACGTAACGCTTGCCTTCTATCACTTTGATAGTTTGTTCTTGTTGACCGTTAGCGGTTGTCATTTCAAGCGTATTACCATACACGTAACTTTTTACAATTTTACCAAGTTCTATTCGTTCCATGTTTTATACCTATAAAAATATGTTTTGTGCTTTTGTATGATGCTTATCAAGTTAAGGCGTCGCACTATCGATGATTAAATTCAGATTTATTCCATGATTTATTGACAATAGGGACCCTAAGATTATAAAACTGATTGTGTCGGCACGGCGAACAAAGTTCGACCGCACCGCCCCAACCAGTCTAATCTATCTTAGCCTAGTATCAACAACTTTCACGGCATAAAGAATTTAACCATCTAAGACCACGGATGTTTCAATTTGAACAAAACCCCTTTAATCGTTCGTCTATCTGATTCATTACATATGATGAATACTAGATAGCGCAACCCATCCTTTACATATAGATCAGCGAGACCATGAAGAGCATATTTGTGTAAATAAAAGATCCAAGTATCTTTTATTCTTAATAAAACGTCTAAATCTATCTCTCCAAAAATTTGAAACCGAAAAACCACACACCTAGCTCCAAATTCTCGAATCCCATGGTTATCCATTGTACATATAGGAACCCTTTCATCTGCTACGTGCACTCTCTGGACTGACTTGCTTCCATCAGCTTGAACAACTTCCTGAGCTTCGTAAATTGGAACTAGTTTATACACAAACTGATTTTCCTGAATACTTTCTTTCACTAATTCTACCAATACATTTTGCGTAGAAGCTAGAAATCTATTCCAGTTTTTTTGCTTTTCTTCTATCTGAACTTTCCTCTGGTACTCTTGGATTTTTCTGCTACAAAGGTGATAAACTTTCTTAATACCTTCAAACCTTCATAGGTATTTCTTCAATAATCGACGGCATGTTGACCTCCTTTACAATTCGACACCATCAATGACTCTTGCAGTCAAACTAAGCTGGTTACGGTATTCTCCGTATACAACTGCCTTCTCAATATCTACAATTTCTACAGTTGTGATCATTGGTTGAAACGTATCATAATCCTTCATAGATGCAAATGGGACTTTTACAGTGAGCTGCTCCCCAATATTTTTTTTTTCGTTGGGATAGTCACTGTCATCTGAAAAAATAAGCACGACTACTTTTATTTCTTTCTCCGTTTCTAACCCAGTTTCACTTTTTTCTATCCACCTTTTGGCGGACACAAAACGTAGTTCTTTGCGAGAAAGGAACCGTGACGCATCAAACTCTGTAAAATGAGTTAAGTTCTTAAGTGCCATAATTCAATACCTTCTTTCTAAACTTAAAAGTAAATCGTCTACTTTTAACGAAATAAATACTGTGACGATTACAGATAGCAACATTTTAAAATCACCTCCTTGCTTATAAGGAGAAATTTTAAAAGAATTCGGAGGAGATTCTTAATTTTTTTAATTCTTTTCCTAGAATCTCTAGAATACGCTCATAGTGTCTTTTGACAGTTTTGTCACTAAGTCTAACTTCCTTTGCAAGATGCGAGAATGATTTATTCTCAAAAACAACTCCAAACAGAATTTCTCTGTCTCTGTCGCTTAACAAACTCTCAATAGCATCGTTTATAATAGCAATTTCTTCTTTTTTTAATTAAGAGAGATAATGCATCATTATCATCTGCTATCTTATCTAATAAAGAACCTTTATCAATAGAACTACTGTATAAACTACACAGACCGTACGATCTATCTTTTCTACATAAATTCTCATAAGACTGGTTTAATAAGTTATCTACCTTAGCCCAATCGTCAGTATTTACAGCTCTTTGAATCGCTTCTTCTCTACGTTGTTCTACTTTTGTTAAATCTACCATAGTGTTGGTACCTCCTACAGGGTTTACCAACACTACCAAAAGGGGCTCCATAGACTCTCGTCAGTGGAAACTTACTTTATGTGATTTCAAAAAGAACATAGTAAGATGCATAAAAAAATAGCAGTTATACGATTTTGTATAACTGCTATGCATTTTTCAGAGCCAAATCTATATGCTATTTGTTTTTTTATTCAATTATTCTTTAAGTTCTACTTTTTCTAGTTCCATTACTGCGTTATTTTCTTCATTTGAGGTATCATTCTTCAAAAATCCTATGAATACTTTCTTACCATTTTCAACCGGGATATAGAATTGCACTCTATCTAAATCAACATATTTTTTTTCTGTATCCTTTATCTTATATCCCCTACTTTCCATGATTGCGATAATTTGTTCTTTTTGTTTTCAAATCCTTGACAGTATTAGTAAATGACTCATATGAAGTTAAATAAATCACCTTATCTCCTACAATAATTCTATCACTTGAAAATTTGATATTAGGTAATCTATCTATATTTTTTTTGATCTTCTTCCACAGAGCCTTTTAGTTCCATAAACCTTCGTAACACGATAAGTTCCGCTAATTTTTGTGTTTACTAATGGTACTAACTCATATGGTACAGATGTATTCTCACCAATTATATCAAGATATACCATCTTATGTTGATCTATCTTATACAGGATTCTTCCGTAACGTTCTTGGTCTTTATTATCAAGTAATGAAATAAACTTCAAATCTTCTTTTTTTGATATCACTATTTTTTTTAATATCTCGAAATTTTTCCTTAAATGATTTGACGATATCTTCTTCCGAAAGTTTAGTTTTTTTGTGATATTTTTTTAAAAATCAGAATATGAATCATGAATAGTTACATCATAATTAAATACTTCATTATTTTTTTAGCATATAGTCAATTTTTAATTTATCTGAACCTGAAAAATTCCCAAACACTAGTTTTTAAGTCCTACTGAACCCCACTTCTTATCAAACAAATTATCACTTGATGAATTTTTCGGAAAAAAATAATTAGATATGCTTATACCTGCAGCGGCAAAGATACCCAATATAACAATCGTAAGTAATATGACCCTCACTAAACTAAATTTTTTTTAGTTTTTTTTGCCATTCTTACTATCCTTTTTACCTTCTTCGTTTTTTTCTGCTTTCTCATATATCTTATTCTCCTTGATTTTTTTGTATCTATTCTATTAGCAAAACCTGAGTTTATTTCTTAATAATCTATGTTATTTAGATATTTTTTTGAAATTCCTCTTTTTTTTCATGTACTGTGGACTAGGCATTTTAGGTATTCCTTCAATACCTTCAAAAATCTTTGAAACAACTTCTAAGGCAATCCAATTAAAATTGGTCTGTTTTTCTATTGTTTCATTTATATTTTTCCACTCTGTGGGAACCATATACGAGAGATCTTCGGGGAGTTTAGGATAGGTTCCTTTTTCAATAATTTTAGAAAGAAAGCCGTATTCTCCATTCGGCAATGTTAGTAACACATAACCAACATTTCTCTGGTACAAGTCCGATTCTGTCGTAAATAAAACTTTTTCCACCATTATTTTTTTTGCAAAAATAATAATGAGCTTCTAAGCTACCTAACTGAGAATATTTCTTCTCACCATTTCCCATGTCCCATTCTTGTAATTTATACACAGCTATTTCTTCTGCCATGTTATTGCTCCTTTTGTATTGTTTTTTATCTATTTTAACACAAAATAGTACGATGCGCTATACTATATTGATATTTTGGACAGCTAACTGTACTTAAAAAATCATATAAAGGATAGTAGAATAGTACAAAAGAGGAAATTACAGATGGAAGCTAATCAATTACAAAAATACATAGCAGAGCGTATAAGAGAATGTAGAAAAGAACAGAATCTCAGCCAAGAACAATTATCCAATCAAGCTGGACTAGGTATTAAAGCAATACAAAACATCGAGAATATGAAATACGATTTTAAAATACACACACTTGAAAAAGTGCTTACTGCTTTAGGTATGACCGTAGAAGACTTCTTTAATTTCCCGCTTTCAAATAATTCCGTCCCTATGACTACGTTGATTGATAACATCTCAGATTTATCACACACAAAAAAATCAAAAATCATTTCTTTGTTCAATGAAATTGTCAAAAGCATAGATTAAAAGAGGAACTCTCAATGAATTCCTCTTTTTGTATGCTACTTTAACTTTCCTTTGGTTAGTTTTATGGTTAATTTATGTCCTAATAATGTCAATAGTTCTTAAACTGTACTCCAAACACTCTAAATATGAGTATCAAAAATCATGTATATTCCCTCGTTTTTTCTACCTTCTATTATACCAAAAAACTAGTCTCATTCTTATAGGAAAAAATATTTTGAAATCATTCATTTTCCCTTGACGACCTTTTTTTCATAGCAGTATAATAACTCTTGTTGAAATTTTCAGAAAAGGAAAGAAAATGTTTACGAAATTAAAATATACCTTTATTGGTCGTCCCCTTAAGTCCTTAACTGAAGGCGAGGGAGGACTACTTGGAAAAACACAGGCACTTGCAATGCTTTCAAGTGATGCCCTTTCATCTATCGCCTATGGACCTGAGCAGGTCGTCCTTGTCTTGGCTAGCCTATCTCCACTTGCTATTTGGTGGAGTCTCCCTATCGGCATTTTTGTCCTCTTGCTACTTGCTAGTCTAACCATTTCTTACCGACAAATCATTCACGCCTACCCTCAAGGCGGAGGTGCCTATATGGTAACTCGAGAAAATCTATCTCCTGAGTTAGGTTTGATTGCTGGGGGAAGTCTACTTGTTGACTATATGCTAACAGTAGCCGTATCGGTAGCTGCAGGTGCTGATGCGATCACAGCTGCACTTCCTGCACTCCATCCCTACAATCTCCATATCTCCATTTTTCTAGTATGTTTGCTCATGCTTTTGAATCTGCGTGGCTTGAAGGAATCTGCTAGTTCTCTGATGATCCCTGTCTATCTCTTTATCTTTAGCACGGTCTTCCTCTTATTGTTTGGCTTATTCCAACTGTTGACAGGTTCTCTCAGCTATCATGCAACTTCTGCAATTGGTCAAACTGTCCCAAGTCTCTCAATCGTCCTGATTTTAAGAGCCTTTACCAGCGGTTCAGCTTCATTAACCGGGGTTGAAGCAATCTCAAATGCTGTTCCATTTTTCAAAACTCCTAAAGAGAAGAACGCTGCTCAGACACTGACCATCATGTCTCTGATTCTTGGATTTCTATTTGCAGGAATTACCTTCCTAAACTACTGGATGGGGATTACACCTCAACACGGAGAAACAATCCTTTCACAGATGGCTAAAGGAATTTTAGGGGATTCAGCTCTCGGTCAAGTTGTTTATTATCTCTTCCAATTTTCAACAGCTCTCATCCTAGCCGTAGCTGCAAATACTGGTTTTTCTGCCTTTCCGATATTGGCTTACAATATGGCTAAAAACAAGTACATGCCACATCTCTTTATGGAAAAAGGGGATCGCCTAGGCTACTCAAACGGTATCCTAACCTTGGCCTTTGGCGCTATGATTCTTCTGCTCATTTTTAACGGAAATACAGAACGCTTGATTCCTCTCTATACTATCGGAGTTTTCGTCCCCTTTGCCCTTTCTCAAACAGGGATGATTCGCCACTGGAAAAAAGAAAAAGGCTCTCATTTCTTAAAGTCTGCCTTTGCAAATATCCTCGGTGCCATCATTTGTTATGCTATCGTTCTTATCTTACTCTTCTTCAGACTTGGATATATCTGGCCCTTCTTCCCTATTATCCTAGTCCTAACCTTCCTCTTCTTGTCCATCCATAGTCATTACCAAAAAGTGGCCAAACAACTTCGCCTTTATGAAGGAATTCAAAAGAAAACCTACGATGGTAATGTCGTCCTTGTCTTAGTAGGAAATGTGACCCGAGTCAGTGTTGGAGCGATTAATTACGCGCAAAGCATTGGAGATGAGGTTTTGGCCATGCACATTTCCACCAAAGAAACAGAGGAAAAAGACCAAGAAATCCTCCAAGAATTTGCCGACTACTTCCCAAATATCACTCTAAAAAACATTACTACTAGCTATCGCGATATCATCACACCTACAGTTCGATATGTTCGAAAAATCTCTCAAGAAGCCAAGAAAAAGAATTACACGGTTACAGTTCTAGTACCCCAATTTATCCCTAACAAACCTTGGCAAAATATCCTACACAATCAAATGAGCCTCAAATTAAAATATGCTCTCAGATGGCACGAAGATGTCGTCGTTGCCAGCTACTCTTATCATTTGAAAGAATAAAGAAAAGGCATTACCAGAACCAACAAGCTACTGGTAATGCCTTTTTTCTGAATCTAGTCCCTAAAATTAGACTTATACTCAATGAAAATCAAAGAGCAAACTAGGAAACTAGCCGCAGGCTGCTCAAAGCACTGCTTTGAGGTTGTAGATGGAACTGACGAAGTCAGCTCAAAACATGGTTTTGAGGTTGTAGATAAGATTGACGAAGTCAGTTACCTATACCTACGGCAAGGCGACGTTGACGCAGTTTGAAGAGATTTTCGAAGAGTATTAAAATTTTATTGATAACCTTCTTCTATTGAACGTGGTTAGCCAAATCTTCTTGGGCTTTTTTATTTGACTCCGCTTTTTCTTTTTGCCATTTTTCATAAAGTTCCTGGTACTGTTTAGCAGTCACAGGTTCCTTTTGCAATTCAACATATTTGTAGTTATCCGCATCTCCCTTATGCCCAACAAATGAGAAGGCCCCTGTAAATGGAACAGTCTTGCGGAAGATAGGATTTGCTCCTCCACTTTGAACTGGTAGGAAGAGAGCACTATCTGTCAACCAAGCTTGAACTTCGGCAAATTTTTCATAACGTGTTTGCGTATTTTCATTCTCACTATCTGCCGCATCCAACAATTTCTTGTAGGTAACTAGACCGAGTTTTTCCTTGATATCATTGTCTTTCCCTGGAGTCAAGCCAAGATTTTTCAACTGAGAACCTGAGTCTGGATCCAAAAGGTCAAGATAGGTTTTCGGATCTGAGAAATCTCCACTCCATCCTGAGATATCGATGTCATAATCCTTTGATCAGCGGTATCCGCAAAGAAGGTAGCATTGTCTTTCTCATCTGGTGACAATTGAATGATATCAATAACCACATTATCTGATCCAAGCGTTGCTTCAACGGTCTGTTTGAAGGAGCTTGCCTGCTGAACGTCCAACTTAGCAGTTTGGTCTACCAACATATCCAAGTGGATAGGGAAGGTCACGCCTTCTGCTTGCAAACTTTCTTTAGCCTTGGCAAATTCAGCCTTAGCTTTTTCAGGGTCCAAGAAAGCAGCTTGAGCATCGTTCAGATTGATATTAGACCACTCTGTACCATAGTTGACCATCTTTTCATTGACAGCATCTCCAAAGTTTTTGCTGCCGATTTGAACAAAGTTACTTGGTGTGACTGTGTTTCGAAGGATTCGGTCAGCTCCATCTTCTCCATTCGTCTGGGCAGCATAGGCATGACGGTCAAAGGCAAAGTTAATAGCCTGACGGAAGTCTTTGTTTTGCATTGCTAGACGAGAATCCGTCTTTTCTTTGTCCGTCTGTTTCATGGTTTGCTTGTAGCTTTGACGATTGACATTGAAAAGATAGTAAAAGGTTATAGCATTTTGAGGAGTATAAGTAATCTTGTCCTCGTTCCCTTTTTTCAACTGGTCAAAGACTGAGCTTGTTGGGAAGATACGACCATCTGTATAGTTGCCTTCCAAGAATCCTCTAGCCAAACTGTCTTGATCTGAACCATCATAGAAGGAAAGTTTTACTTTCTCAATCTTCACATTGTCCTTGTCCCAGTAATTCGGATTCTTTTCAAACTCAATTAAAGATTTTGATGTGAATGATTTAAATAAGTAAGGTCCATTTGATAGGATACTTGATGGAGTTACACTTCCAAATTCATCTCCCTTGGATTTCAAAAAGGCTTCATTGACAGGACTTAAAATTCCACCTGTTGTCTTAGAATTCCAGTAGGACTCCGGCTTGTTCAAGATATATTGGAGAGTATAGTCATCGACTGCCTTGATACCAACAGTCTCAAAGTCGGATGATTGACCCTCAACATAGTCTGCCAAACCTTTAATAGAGTCTTGCACCAAGTACAAGTTTTCTGCCTTTTTATCCGCAGCATACTTGAGGCCTGTCACAAAGTCATGAGCTGTTACTTCAGCATATTCTTCTCCTTCAGAGGTATACCACTTAACACCTTGACGGATTTGTAAGTATAAGTCAAGCCATCTTTTGATACTGTCCATGATTCAGCCATGGAAGGAACCAAATTGCCATACTTATCATTTTCCAACAAACCATCAATCAAGTTTGTCGTAATGCTAGATGTCGAGCCACGTGTCGAAGTAATGTAGTCTAGTGTATCTGGATTGCTAGCAAATACATAAGAGTAGGTTTTATCAGATGCATTTGACTGTGTCGAGTTACAAGCTACCATCAAGAAGCTAGCACTCAAAATTCCAGTCCCTAGTAAGAGAGCTTTTGATTTTTTCATAAATATTCTCCATTTATATAGTATATGAAATATTATACACTATTATAGAAAAAATAGAAAGCTTATACAAACTATTATTTTAGAGCAAAACAAAAGCCAGTAGACTCGAGTTCCTACTGACTTCTTTGTTGAATTCGTTTGGATTATGCAGCCAAAACTTTGCGTCCTTTACGACGACGAGCTGCCAATACGCGACGACCGTTTTTAGTTGACATACGGTTACGGAATCCGTGTTTGCGCGCACGACGTAGTTTACTTGGTTGATAAGTACGTTTCACGATGAATACCTCCTCATAGATTTTGTATTCGTTTAGCCGGCTATAAAGTGATCAGTTACTAAACATACTTTACTATTCTATCTGATTCTTTCGCATTTGTCAATAGCTCTGACAAATGTTTCCAGCTTTTTTTTGCTATGAAAGCCTTATCTACGATACTGCTTCAAGAAACGAGTCATCTTCTCTTGGATTTGGGCTAACTCATCTACGCGTGGCAGATAAACGATACGGAAGTGATCTGGTTCTTTCCAGTTAAATCCTCGTCCGTGAACCAAAAGCACCTTCTCTTGCTTCAAGAAATCAAGGACAAACTGTTCATCATCATCGATACGGTACATATTGCGATCAATTTTAGGGAAGATATAAAGACCCGCTTTAGGTTTAACCGCAGACAAACCTGGGATATCTTGAATGGCATTATAAATGAAGTTTCTTTGCTCGTAGATACGACCACCTGGCAAGAGTAATTCGTCCACCGATTGGTGACCACCGAGTGAAGTTTGAACAACCTGTTGAGCCAAGACGTTGGAACAAAGGCGCATGTTTGAAAGCATGTTGAGACCTTCAATATAGCCCTTTACATGATGTTTAGTCCAGACAAGACCATCCAACCTACACGGAAACCAGCGATACGGTGAGATTTAGACAGACCATTCATGCTGACACAGAAAAGGTCTGGAGCCAAACTAGCTACTGGTGTGTGGACATTGCCATCCATAACCATACGGTCGTAGATTTCATCCGCAAAGATAATCAAGTCATTTTGACGAGCAATCTCAATAATATCTAACAAGAGTTCTTTGGGATAGAGGGCTCCCGTTGGATTATTAGGATTGATCAAAACGATAGCCTTAGTATTTGAACTAATTTTAGACTTAATGTCATCTAGATCTGGATACCATTCAGCTTCTTCATCACAGACGTAGTGAACAGCATTTCCTCCAGCCAAGCTGACAGCAGCAGTCCACAGAGGGTAGTCAGGCATTGGAACCAAGACTTCATCGCCATTGTCCAAGAGACCTTGCATGGACATAACAATCAGCTCACTAACACCATTTCCAAGATAGATATCATCAATGCCTACATTTGGGAATTTTTTGAGCTGACAGTACTGCATAATAGCTTTGCGGGCTGAAAAGATACCTTTTGAATCTGAATAACCTTCACTATCACGCGCATTCATAATCAAATCATGGATAACCTCATCAGGTGCTGTAAAGCCAAACTCAGCTGGGTTCCCTGTATTCAAACGGAGGATTTTTTCTCCATTTGCTCGCATACGCATGGCTTCCTCAAGAACTGGTCCACGAATATCATAAGCCACATGCTCTAATTTGATTGATTTGTTAAATTCTTTCATTTGATTTCCTCAATTCATCAGGATAGTTAATATTATACCACTTGATAGAAAAATCGTAAATCGCCCAGTACTATTCCACAAAAAAACCTTGCTTAACGCAAGGTAAACAGAGCAAGGTCGATTTCTTTCTATTTTTGGGAGAAGAAAGAGAAAAATATGCACCTCTAGTAAGACATACATCTAAATCTAAGGTCTCGCATATAAACTTCGAATCGAAAACGAAGGCATCGTTATGGATGATAGTTGCATGGACTCATGAATTTCTTCCTGTGTCCAGCAAAACGCAAAGAAAAAATAAGTCGACTCAACAAACAACATAGACGATGTCTGGGCTAATTCGAGTCTGTTTGTAAAGAATTTTACCATATCACTGACTTCTTTTCCCTGCCCTGTCACTTAGTATTATACACTAAAACTTTTGCATTTTCAAATAAGTACATATAAAAAGAACTCTTTTTAAAGCGTCACTTAAAAATTTATACTCAATGAAAATCAAAGAGCAAACTAGGAAGCTAGCCGCAGGTTGCTCAAAGCACGGCTTTGAGGTTGCAGATAAAGCTGACGTGGTTTGAATTTGATTTTCGAAGAGTATTAATTGAATATGATTCTGCTTTGGCAATAAAAAAGAGAGAACCAGGTGATTCTCTCAGATTTTACTTCTACAAATATCTAGAACGAAATTTAATTTCGCCAGATTATTTCACAATTTCAGCCAACATTTTTTCAATATGTTGGATTGATTTTTCACGTCCAAGCAAGTAGATGGTATCTGGCAATTCAGGACCATGCATTTCACCTGAAACAGCGATACGGATTGGCATGAAGAGGTTTTTCCCTTTGATACCTGTTTCTTTGGACTGCTTTGATTTGTGGGAAGATATTTTCTACCACAAACTCGTCATCTGACATAGCTTCAAGCTTAGCCTTGAAGGCTTCAAGAACCGTTGGCACAGTTTCACCAGCCATGACTTCTTTCTCAGCTTCGGTTAATTCTGGGAAGTCTGAGAAGAAGAGATCTGTCAATGGAACGATTTCATCCACTGATTTCATTTGTGGTTTGTAGAGTTCCACCAATTTCTCAGCCTTGTCTGTCAAACGTCCTGCTTCTTCAAGGAATGGTTTTGCCATTTCAAAGATAGTCTCAAGGTCCGCATTCTTGATGTAGTCATTGCTCATCCAGTCAAGTTTCTTCTGGTCGAAGGCTGCTGGAGACTTGCTGAGGCGGTTTTCATCAAAAAGTTTAATCAGTTCTTCGCGAGAGAAGATTTCGTCTTCCCCACCAGGGTTCCAACCAAGAAGAGCGATAAAGTTAAAGACTGCTTCTGGCAGGTAGCCCTTCCTACGGTAGTCTTCGATAAATTGAAGTGTATTAGTATCACGTTTAGATAACTTCTTACCAGTCTCAGAGTTGATAATCAAGGTCATGTGACCGAACTCTGGAGCTTCCCAACCGAGTGCTTCATAAACCATAAGTTGTTTTGGTGTATTAGCAATGTGGTCATCTCCACGGATAACGTGAGAAATTTGCATATCGTGGTCATCGATCACAACGGCAAAGTTGTAAGTTGGGTAGCCATCTTTCTTTTGGATAACCCAGTCCCCACCGATATTGCCACCTTCAAATTCGATATCACCTTTGACCATATCATGCCACTTATAGATACCAGACTCATTAACTGCCAAACGAACAGTTGGGATAATACCTGCGGCTTCACGTTCTGCAACATAAGCTGCTTTCTTCCTCGCTCATACCAAGGTATTCGTTAATGTAACGAGGTGTTTCACCAGCTGCTTCTTGGCGTTCACGTTCAGCTGCCAACTCTTCTTCAGTGACGTAAGATTTGTAGGCTTTCCCTTCAGCAAGCAATTGGTCGATATATTTTTGATAGAGTTCCAAACGCTCTGATTGTCGGTAGTTTTCATGAGTTTCTGGACTTTCATCCCAATCCATGCCCAACCAACGAAGGTTTTCAAGCTGTGAACGTTCTCCGTCTTCGACGTGGCGCTTACGGTCAGTATCCTCGATACGGATGATAAAAGTTCCACCATGGTGGCGTGCATACAAGTAGTTAAACAATGCTGTACGGGCATTTCCGATGTGTAGTAGTCCTGTTGGACTTGGTGCATAACGCACACGAATATCTTTTGACATATCTTCTCCTATAAAGTCTCTAGGCGTCTGCCTTTTTGCTCTCTATATTATATCACAAGTCGTGCCAGAGTCCAATTTCTCTTTTCGAGAAATAGAAAAAAGAGTGGTAAAACCACTCTTTTCAGCTCTATTATAGACGAGCGTTGAGTTCTTTGCTCAATTCTTCAAATCCTGGTTTTCCAAGAAGGGCAAACATATTACGTTTGTAAGCTTCAACACCTGGTTGGTCAAATGGGTTGATTGCATTCAAGTAACCTGAAAGGGCGATAGCCAATTCGAAGAAGTAGATAGTGTAACCAAGAGTGAAGGCATCTTGCTCAGGAAGAGTCACGTACATGTTTGGCACGTCACCGTCAGTGTGGGCAAGAAGAACACCGTCAGTTGCTTTTTATTAACGAAGTCAACGTCTTTTCCTTGAAGGTAACCAAGTCCGTCAAGATCTTCTTCCAAAGTAGGGATGATCACGTTCTTACGTGGTTTGTCCACACGGACAACTGTTTCAAACATGATACGAGTTCCTTCTTGAATAAATTGACCCAATGAGTGCAAGTCTGTTGAGAAGTTAGCTGAAGTTGGGTAAATACCTTTTTGGTCTTTCCCTTCTGACTCACCAGCCAATTGTTTCCACCATTCTGAGAAGTATTGAAGTGATGGCTCGTAGTTTACCAAGATTTCAGTAGCATATCCTTTACGGTAAAGGATGTTACGAACTGCTGCGTATTGGTAAGCTTCGTTTTCCGCAATCTTATCTGATGTGTAATCTTTACGAGCAGCATTCGCACCTTCCATAAGGGCTTTGATGTCAGCTCCTGATGCAGCGATTGGAAGCAATCCAACTGCTGTCAATACTGAGAAGCGTCCACCGATATCATCTGGAACTACAAAAGTTTCCCAACCGTTAGCATCTGCTTCAACCTTAACTGCACCTTTTTGGCGGTCAGTTGTTGCGTAGATACGTTTGTTAGCTTCTTCTTGTCCGTATTTCTTAACCAAAAGTTCTTTGAAGACACGGAAAGCGATGGCTGGTTCAGTTGTTGTACCTGATTTAGAAATCACGTTTACTGAGAAGTCTTTATCTGAAACATACTCTACCAAGTCAGCAAGGTAAGTTGATGAGATTGAGTTCCCAGCATAAAGGATTTGTGGGGCTTTGCGTTCTTCTTTGGTTTGCAAGTTTGCAAAATGGTGGTTCAAGAAGTCAATGGCTGCTTTAGCTCCAAGGTATGATCCACCGATACCGATAACAACCAAAACATCGCTGTCTGATTTGATTTGTTCAGCAGCTTTCAAGATGCGGTCAAATTCTTCGCGGTCGTAGTTTTCAGGAAGGTCCAACCAACCCAAGAAGTCGCTACCAGCACCAGTTCCTTTACGGATCAATTCGTCTGCTGCTGTAACTTGTGCTTGCATGTATTCCACTTCATGTGGTGCAACAAATTTGTCTAATACTTTTGAATAATCAAATTTAATATGTGACATAGTATTCCTCCAAAATTTCTTCTTTTTCTATCATAACGCTTACTAACAATTTTTTTCAAGTTTTTTTATACTAAAAAAATTTCCAATTTTTATCACAATTCAAACGTTTGCGTAAAAAAATGCAACTCTATAAATATTCGAAAGCAATGAATAAAAAACAACTAGATTTCTAGTCGTTACAATTCATTCAATAAATACTCAAATAATTCTAAGTTGCCATCTTCTTCATTGACTAGAAACTCTGGATGCCACTGAAGACCAATAATACGGTGTTCATCAATGGATTCAATTGCTTCAACAGTTTGGTCACGTGGATCCACAGCCGTCACACGGAAATTGGGTGCCAGGTCTTTAATGCTCTGACGATGGACTGAATTAACCTGACTTTCTTTACCAAATAATTTAGACACTACACTGCCATCAACTGTCTCAATAGAATGTGAAGTCCCAAAAGGTAGGCCTTGCCAATGACCTTCAATCTCCTGATTGAGCGTACCACCAAAGGCAACGTTAACTAGCTGGACACCACGGCAAATGGCTAAAATTGGTTTGTTCTGACGTAAGGCCTCTTGTAGAAGAGCTAGCTCAAACTCATCTCGAGCTAGGTTATAATCATCGCTATCAATCGTTTTTTCCTCACCATAAAACTGAGGATGGACATTTTGCCCTCCAGTCAAGATAAGCTTATCAATCATTTCTACGTAGTCGTGGACAACTGACTCATCACCAACTGGAATCACCAAAGGAAGTCCGCCAACCTGACGAATACTCTCAGCGAATTTACAAGAGACAGATGAATGAATATTTTTTCCTTCTGCGTCCACGGGACATAGATTTGCTGCAACTCCAACAACTGTTCTTGCCATCACTGATTTCCTTTCGTTTTCTATTGATAAACTTATCTTACCATCCTTCTCCGCTCCTGTCTAATATGTATTTTTTAAGTCCGTGATAAAATTTTTTTATCAGAAAAAGTTGCCCAAAATTAGGACAACTTTTTTGCTTATACTCAATGAAAATCAAAGAGCAAACTAGGAAGCTAGCCGCAGGTTGCTCAAAACACAGTTTTGAGGTTGTGGATAGAACTGACGAAGTCAGTAACACATATACGGCAAGGGGACGCTGACGTGGTTTGAAGAGATTTTCGAAGAGTATTATTCAAAGACAAATTGATTATGGTACAGTTCGGAGTAAAAACCTCCAAGCTTGAGTAATTCGTGATGATTTCCTTGTTCGATAACCTCACCATCCTTAAGGACAATAATCTGATCGGCATTGAGAATGGTTTTTAAGCGGTGAGCAATCACAAAACTAGTTCTTCCTGCCACAATAGCTTCCATGGCATTTTGAATCTTACTTTCTGTTACAGTATCAACGTTTGATGTTGCCTCATCCAAGATTAAAACCTGTGGATCTGTCATCAAGGTACGAGCGATGGAAATCAGCTGCTTTTGACCGGTTGAGAAGACGCTCTGGTCATCATTAATCAGAGTATCATATTTATCTGGTAGACTTTCGATATATTCATGGATATGCGTGGCCTTGGCTGCTGCTTCGACCATTTCCTGACTGGCATCTGGGACACCAAATCGAATATTGTCCCGAATAGTTCCACTAAATAAAACAGAATCCTGTAGAACAATTCCTACCTTACTTCGCAAACTGTCTAAATCAAACTCACGGATATCTGTTCCATCAAAGCTGATACTACCTGCATCCACATCATAAAAACGATTGATCAAGTTCATGATGGTTGTTTTCCCTGAACCTGTCGGACCAACCACTGCAATCATTTTCCCTTTTGGAGCTGAAATGCTAACATCTTTCAAATAGGTTTGCCTGGCAGGTAGGAGAAGTCTACGTTCTGAATTTCCACACTATTTTTTAATTCGCTAAAGACTGGTGCATCTTGAGGACGAATTTCTTCTTCTGCATCAAACATTTCTTGGATACGTTCTGCACCTGTAAAGGCCAGTTGCAAACTTCCCCAGCTCGCCGCTAATTGGATAATGGGCTGGTAATACTGTTGCGAGAACTGAGTAAACATGACAATCAAGCCCAGAGCAGTTGCTGTCTCGATGTTCTTATCATTCAGCAATACAGCTGAACCGACAAAAATAACGACTGCTGTATTGACCAAACTCATTCCGTTCATAACAGGGAAAAGAATTCCTGAGAACATTCTTCCCTTGAAAGTGGCTTTTCGAACCCGTTCATTTTGCTCAACAAAACCAGTAATCACATCTTCATGGATACCTTGAACGATAACTGCTTTTTGTCCAGAGATACTCTCATCCATATAAGCATTGAGTTTCCCAACTTCCTTTTGTTGGAGATTGGTATATTTCCGCGCTAGCTTTAAGATAAAGAACAAAATGACAACTGCTATCGGAGTGCTAGCAATCGTAATCAAAGCCAAGGTAACATTTTTTGCAAACATGACAATCAGCAAGCCAATATAAAGGGCAATATTGGTCATGACAGACACAAGACTTTCATTAAAAGCTTGGAGAATATTATCCAAATCACTGGTAAAACGTGACAGGATATCACCATCTTGATGGCGGTCAAAGAAGGAAACTGTCAAGCGAGAAAGTTTGCCAAAAAGGCCCTTACGCATCTCATTTGTCGATTCGGCAATAATGCGGCTCATCAAAACCATATAGATAAGACTCGACACCACAAGCACAATCAAAATATAGGCAAGATTGATTAGGAGTCCCAAGAGACTTTGCCAAACCATATCTGGATTTCCATTTTGATAAGCTATAACCAAATTAGCCAGTTCTGTGACTGTTTGACCTGCAAATACTGGAAAGAGGGCTTGTGCAATCGTTGCAATGATAATCATAGCAATAACAACGACAAAGGATATCTTATAAACTTTAAAATAGTTCCAAAAGAATTCAAATGTCTTCATCCTACTCCTCCTTTCCTTTTTGCGTTTCATAAATTTCACGATAAACGGGATTCGTTGCGACCAAGTCAGCATGCTTACCTTGACCAATCAAACGCCCTTGGTCAAGCACTAAAATTTTATCCGCATGCACAACAGAGCTAATCTTTTGCGCGATGATAATCGTAGTCGTCCCCTTCAAATCCTTGTTGAGGGCTTCTTGGACCAAACGTTCTGATTTGGCATCAAGGGCGGAGGTTGAATCATCAAAAATCAAAATCTTAGGATTGCTGACAATCCCACGCGCAATAGACATTCTTTGTTTTTGTCCACCAGAAAAGTTGGTCCCACGTTCCTCAACCGGACTTTCAAAGGCCAAGTCCATACGACTGATAAATTCACTAGCCTGGGCGATACGAGCTGCGCGTTCCATTTCTGAAACCGTCGCATCTCCCTTACCTTGTCTGAGATTATCTGCGATGGTTCCACTAAAGAGGATGGCTCTTTGTAGGACGATAGAGACTGTCTTGCGAAGCGTCCCTTCACTAACTGTACGAATGTCCTTTCCGCCAATTTTGATCGAACCTTGCTGAGGATCAAACAGTCGTGGAATCAACTGAGCCAAGGTTGATTTCCCTGCACCAGTTGCTCCGACAACCCCAACCATCTCACCAGCTGCAATATCGAAAGATACATCTTTTAGGATAGGTTCTTCATCGTTTGGATAGGTGAAGGTTACATTTTCAAAACTGAGACTTCCTTCCAATTCTTCATCTTCCATATCCTTGAAGGTCATAGCCGGTTCTGTATCAAGGATTTCGCGAATACGACGGAGGGAAATCATGGCACGAGTGACTGAATTCCCCAAAAATCCAACCATGACGATGGTAAAGATAATCTGACTCAGATAGTTCACAAAGGAAGCAATGGAACCAACGACTGATGGATCTGACTCTGCCATACCTGCTACAAGCCAGATTGAGAGAAAAACAGCCCCATACGAAATCAACATCATTGCAGGTTGCATAACAGAAAAGGCATAACCGATATAAAGGTTTTCTCCCAACAATTCATCTGACACCTGCGTAAATTTATCAAACTGATCTTTTTCTCTGACAAAAGACTTAACCACGCGCACACCACGTAAATTTTCTTTAGCAATGGCATTGATACTCTCTAGTAAGGTCTGGAACTTTGAAAAGCGTGGTCCCACCACTCCCATCATAAAACCCATTATGGCAACAATCAGAACGACCATGAGAACCAGCACCCACCACAGAGAAGGTAGGGTGACAACTGCTAATATAAAGGAACCGATAAACAAAAGTGGTAGTCGAAAGAGAATTTGGAAGGTCATCATGACTACGTTTTGAATCTGGTTGATGTCGTTGGTCATACGAACAACAAGGTTCCCTGCATTAAATTCCTCGATATTGGCATATGAAAAAGTTTGAATCTTACGAAAGGCATCTTCCCTTAGGTCTGACGAAACTCCTTGAGCAATGTAGGCGGCTAACACAACATTGATGCCACCTGCAATCAAACCAATCAAGGCAACAAGGATTAACCAAAAACCAATATGATAAATAGCTTCATTATCACCTGTTAGCAGTGCCTCTAAAACTTTCTGCAAATAACGTGGTTGCAAGAGTGAACTCGTTACCATTAGACCTGTCATAATTAAGGAAGCTAGAGCCTGCCATTTATAGGCTTTTATTTTCTGAAACAGCATATTTCCCCCTTCTAAGATAGACAAAAGGGAACGACAACTCTGTCAGTCCCTTCTTATACTTTCATGTTGATGCTATTCTAACAAAAAAGAATGCTATTGTCAAAGCACTCAACTCTTACAAGCTTGTGCAATGACGACATCAGCATTCTATTGAATCATTTAAAACATCTTCTAATTTAAGTAGAGAATTTACTGTTCTGAACTAGCTTGCTCTTCTAGTTTGGCTCGTCCAATTTCACGGTAGTTACGGTCGCCAACAATCTTGACTGAGAACTGACCATCTTGGTACTCAAGAATCGTCACACTTCCATTATCAAGGCCATGCGGATGCATTCCGTTGATTAGATAGACAATGGTTCCGATTGTCATTCCATGGCTAACTACCAGAGCGTTTCCTCCGCCATTAGCTTCCATTTCCTTGGCAATGGCTTCAAAACCTTCCAAAATACGACCACTTAGTTTTTCCCAGCCTTCAGCCCAGCCTGCTGTATCCACTTCTACCAAACCTTCAGCTAGCTCTGCATAGGACAAACGATGCACATGATCGACATTAAAGATTCGAGGGATGATACCCATAAAAAGATCTCCATCATAAGCACCATCAAAACTACCAAAGCACCATTCACGAATTCGCTTATCCATACGGTAGGGAATTTGTCCTGTTAAACCAAGTTCCTCAAGGATAATTCCCATTGTCTGAATGGTTCGTCCAGAGTCGCTTGAATAAGCACGCTCAAACCTTAAGCCAGATTCACGCAAACCAATCCCCAATTCATGAACGCCTCGTTCCCCTTCAGCTGTCAGTGGAGTATCACTCCAACCTTGAGCACGCCCAATCGTATTAAACATTGTTTTTCCATGACGCACTAGATACAATTTTACACTTGACATATTCTGTCCTCCATATGTATCTATTATAGCATGATTTTAGACAAAAACCTTGTCCTAACCCACTGAGTCCAACATCACCACTTCAACTAGATTTTACAAATCTGATAATCTATGTCTTATCATTCTGAGAAGGAGCAACTTTAGATGGCTCGGTGGCCTCTTTTTTAACCTCTTCTTTTTTCTTCTCGCTTTCTTCTTTTGACTTTTTTTCTGTTTTCTTCGTCTTATCGTCGGTCTTTTTCAAAGGTGGAAAACGAAATTCAAATTGATTTTTTCCAGTGTCAACAATCGCTGTAAATCCCTTTTGGTCATTACGATAAGTTGCCTTTCCTGCATTAAATGACTGCTGACCACTCTCAGAACTAGCTTTTTCATAGGTCCTCTTAGCCATTGCAAATGCAAGAAGTTTTTCTTTATTCAGTGCATAATCCTGATGATGAGCTACTTGCCGATTTAGATAAAACTGCAACAAGAGACTAAAAATTCCAGCAATAGTAACCGCGTAAAGGAGAACTCCAGCTCTAACTTTTTTCTTTTTCCACACGATATATGAACTCCCTCTCTAGTCCCTTTTCAAACTGAAAATTAAAATGGATATTTTGCCCGTTTTGGTAAATATGAGCTAATTTCAGACCGTAAACCATAGGCTGGTAGCCACGTCCACTGGCATCTGTTTTTCGAAAATCATTTGACTTTGATTTTCCCATGGAAATGGGGTTCCCATCCTGTTTGAGGTAAAGTCTATCATTCTCTACTTTTTCAAATTGGGCTCGATTCAGCTCTGCTTCCAGCTGATCCACAAATAAGAGCCACTCCTTCTGCTCACTTTTCTGCTGATAGCGCACCTCTGAAACCAAGAGTTGGCTCATAGATTGAAAAAGAAGCAAACTCCCACTAATCACAATAAGAGCAACCAGGGATTCTAAAAGAGTAAAAGCTCTGACTCTACTTATCTTGAATCGCCAGTAATTTTTCAGTTCCATGATACACCTCCAAACCTCGCTCATTCGAGACAACATGAACTGTAAGCCCATTGACAGTCAACTGCTTTGTCCAGTCTGCAAAGCCATTCGAGCCACTCGCAAAACTTCTTCCTGTTCTAAGAGTCTTGCTTCCTGTCGTCTACTTTCTTGAATCTGCCCTAGCAAGAGGGTTGCAATACTGGCAAAAATGGCTAGTGAAATCACTGCCTCCAGTAAAATAACCGCCTTAATTTTTTGCTTCTTGAATACGTTTAATCTTTCCATTTCCTAGATATAGTTGGTAGCGAACTACTTCTTTCCTTGTTTGAAATCTCACACTTGCAAGAGACGAATTTCCTCCAGCCTTATCAAAGGTGATTGACTGATTGGACTGCAGTTGAATCCCTTTTGGAATGGCTAATTTCTGATAGCCATTTCCAATACTTCTCTCTTCCAAAATCAAGTTGATCTTCTGCTGACTAGCCAGACTTCGCTTCTGAGTTTCCCGATAAAGTTCCTCAAACTCCATAAAGAAAATTTGTTCTTCCACACACGCAAAAGTGGACTGAACTGAACTTGACAAACCCAAGGCTAACAGACTGACTATCCCTAAGACCAATAGACTTTCTAACATAGTAAAAGCCCTAATCCGCAACTGTTTGACTTGTCTTTTGTTTTGCATGGTATTCCTTATAGGCTTTTGCTTGCTCAGCAGTGATACGTCCATCTGCCTCTAGTTTACTTAGACTAGCATCCTCATTTTTATCTAGAGTATAGAGTTCAGCTTGGCTTTCTACCACCTTGACGACTGCTGCTTTACCCTTGTCATTGACTGCATCCTTTTGCTTAGTTAGGTTTGGCACAAAAAGTAAGAGTAGGACGCTAATGATAAGCAACACCACCAACATTTCTACCAGTGTAAAAGCTTTTGCCTTGGCTTCTTTTAATTTCATCAACATTTTTTTCATCTAAAAATTTACCTCCATATTTTGATACATTGGCAGCAACATGGCTGCATACAATAACACGATTAGCAGAGCTACAAAAATAAAGACCAGGGGTTGAACTAAGTTCATCGTACGATTAACTCGAGTAAAGAATGCCTCCCAAGTTTTTTCCGCATAGATTTCCAATTCGCTCCCTAACTTGGACTTGACCTCTCCATATTCAATGATTAAACCCAACTCTCTTCTAAAGAAGAGATAATCTTGCACAGCTTTGGAAAATTCATACCCATTTTGCAAGGACAGGGATAAATCATGTCCGATTTCCTTAAAAAGAGGATTGCCTTGCTCCTGCATCATTTGAAAAATCTGTGATAGCTCCAGACCTTGTCCAATCATATTTCCCCATTCTCGAGCATAATAGGCAGTTAGATAATACTGGATAAATACACCTAGAAAGGGGATTCTAGCTAGAAAAGAAAAGACTTGTATCTTCCTAGATTTTCTGTAAAAAATCAATCCTGTCAAAGATGCAAGACTTAACGCTAGAGCAAGCCCAAGAAAAATCTGTGGTAGGTTACTAATCACTAAGGTAGCTATGTTACTACTATCCAGTTGGGGCAAGAGATAATTTCGCAACCCCAACATAATGAGCAGTAAGAAAGCTAACAAAATGATTGGATAGGTCGCAACTTCGATTAACTTTTTCTTGACCTTAGCAAGATTATCTAGATACTCCTCAATTCTCCCCAAACTCAAATGAAGATTCCCATGAACTTCAGCCAAGGAAAGTTGCGTGACAATTGAACTTGAAAAACCTAAAGTCCCCATCATTTCCGAGAAGGATTTTCCCTGTGAGAGTCCTAGTCGCATCTGCGATACATATTCCTTTTCCAACAAGAGACTTCTATCTAAAAAGGAAATGATTTCTACCAGATGAAAACCACTGGAAAATAAATTGTTAAAGAGTGTGATTATTTTCTTCTGCTTACTGGTAGCTAATTTTCTCCGTTTCAGCTTGAAGGGCAGTGATATGTCCTTCTTTAAGAAGCTGGTCAATCTGTCTATTCCACTTTTCTGCCTGGTGTTCTTGGTAATTTTTGTTTGCAAAATCAATAATTCCTCCTCCTGCGATTAGTCTTTGGTAACAAACACCTTGTAAAACAACTGCAAGTTCATCTTCACTAACACCAAGTTCTAAGAGGCGCTCATAAACCCCACGAACACTCTTGGCATGGATTGTCGAGAATACCGTGGCACCTGTCAGACTAGCTCGTACAACGGCACGGGCTGTTTCACTATCTCGAATTTCTCCAATAATTAAAAGATCTGGACGATGTCGTAGGGAAAGTTTTATCAAGTTCTCATAGCTAAGTCCGATAGCTTCATTGAGCTGTAATTGTAGCATCTCTTCCTGCTTAATTTCTACTGGATCTTCAATGGACATGACCTGTTGTCCCTTAAACAATGACTTGGCTAATTCATGCATCAAAGTAGTTTTGCCGCTTCCTACGGGGCCTGCAAAAAGATAAAGCCCGCGTTGCCTAAAACCCTTTTCCAGTTCCATAAGATCCTGAAACCAGAAGCGCAACTCTTTTTCTTGATCATGCAAAAGTCGGATTACTAGACTCTCATGACCACGATAATCTCCCACCGTCGATAAACGTAATGAAGAAACCTTGTCTCCATGCTGATAATCACAGGAACCAAGCTGACTACGGCGTTTTTCTCCAACGTTCATCCCCGCAATAAACTTAAAATGACTAATGACAGCCCCCAACTTTTCAAAGTTATAGGTGTTAATCAAATGTCTCTCATCTCCAACTCGCATATGTAGCTCATAAATCTTTTCTTTAGGAACAAAATAGATGTCCTGAGCTCCCTGTTTTTTGGCCAGTGTAATCAATTCTTGTGCAAGTGTTTGTACCATATCTTCCTCCTCATTCTTATTATTCGAAGAAAATATAAAAAAAGAAGAAACAACTTCATTAAAAAGTTGTTTCTTCTTTTTTTATGCGACAAGTACGGTGGATTTCTAAACCAGTCTGCTTTTCGTAACCAGGTCTAAATTTTTCATCAGGAATGACTTGACCATCTTCCAACAAAGCCAAGGAATGATATTGCTGAAGAAATTCATCGCATTCTTCACACCAGCGTTTATCTTCTGGATCCCAAAAAATAGTCATCAAGTCTCCTCTACTTTTGTAAAGGGGAATCTCCTTTTCTAACTCAAACCAACAAGACTTATAATATTTCAAAGCATCATAATAGTTATCAAATTTTTTGCTCGCAATGACGTCGTCTTCCCAGCCTTCTATAAACCACCACGGTTCAAAATCTCCGTACATTTTTATAACTCGATACATAGTTTAACTTCCTTTGTACCGTATATTATAGCGAAATTTTGAGAACAATGAAAGAATTTTGCTCATTTTCACGAATTATATAACATTTTCAAAAAATCCAGCTATTCAAAAACGAATAACTGGATTTAAAAACAAGATTAACCTTCTGAAATATCGTTTTCAATGATCACTTTAATCGCATGATGATCGGCGGCCTTACTAAATACTTCATAGGCCTTTTCTATTTCACTAAGTTTGAAATAATGAGTTACCAATTTTTCTGGTTCAATTTTATGACTTTCTAAGGCTTTCAAAAGCTGAGGAGTTGTATTGGTAGAAACCAATCCAGTAGTTACGTTAATGTTCCGAATCCAAAGAGTGTCCAAATCAAACTGAACTGGTTTACCATGCACACCACAGTTGGCTACTGTTCCGTCTACACCAATAATCTTTTGGCAGAGATCAAACGTTGCAGGAATACCAACAGCTTCTATAGCAACATCCACACCTCGACCATCTGTCAAATCATAAATTTCTTGAATTGCCTTTTCAGGATCTGAAGAATTAATCTTATGAGTAGCACCGAAAGAAACTGCAGTATCCAAACGGTTATCGTCTAGGTCCACCATAATCAATTTAGCTGGTGAATAGAATTGTGCCGTCAAAAGAGCTGCCAATCCGACTGGCCCTGAACCAACGATAGCTACACTACAACCAGGCTCAACTTTCCCTTTTAAGACACCAATTTCATAGCCAGTTGGCAAGATATCAGATAACATAACCAAAGCTTCATCAGACAAGTCAGCTGGAGTATGATAAAGAGTATTATCAGCATGAGGCACACGAAGATATTCTGCTTGCATACCGTCGATCAGATGCCCAAAAATCCAACCGCCTTCATCTTCACAGTGAGCATAGATTCCTTTTTTACAGTAGTAGCATTTACCACAGGCACAAACACAAGAAATCAAAACCTTGTCACCTTTTTTGAAGTTTGAAACTCCTGCTCCAACTTCCTCAACAATTCCAATTCCTTCATGTCCAAGGATAGTTCCACTCTTACAAGCTGGAACATCCCCTTTGATAATATGGAGGTCTGTTCCACAAATAGTGGTTTTTACGATACGCACAATAGCGTCTGTTGGCTTGCGAATAACTGGTTTGTCAACATCAACAAAAGAAGCAAGTCCTGGTTTAACATAAGTATAGGCTTTCATAAAGCTTTCCTCCGTTTTTTTATTTGTATTGTTTATATCATAATTGTAAGCTTTTTTTCAAAAAAACAAAAATCAAGCAATATGTGAATGAAATAACAAAGTTATTTAAAATAAAAAAGTAGAAACTAAACTAGTTCCTACTTTATAATTTATGCTTGATAACGTTTTTCACCATCGAGATAAGTTGCTACCAATTCCAAATCTTTATCCAGAACGATAAAGTCAGCATCGTAACCTTCACGGATTTGTCCACATACATCATCAATGTGAACTGATTTTGCTGGGTTGAGACTCGCCATCATGACTGCTTCATGAGGATTTGCAATACCCCATTCAACAACATTTTTCAAACCATCTTTAAGTTTGAGAATAGAACCTGCCAAGTTCCCTGTAGATTTAAGACGAGCAGTCCCATCCGCAACTACAACTGGAAATTCACCTAACATATAATCGCCATCTTGCAAACCACCTGCTGTCATACAGTCAGTGATAAGGGCAATATTTTCAGTTCCTTTTTGTTTAAGAAGAATTTCGCAAGCCTTAGGATCCACGTGATGACCATCACAAATCAATTCTGCATAAGTGTGTGGTAACTCATACATAGCACCAACCATTCCAAGTTCGCGGTGTGTTAAGCCACGCATTCCATTATAGGCGTGAACCCATACACTAGCTCCGGCATCAACAGCTTTTTTAGCTTCCTCAAATGTAGCATTAGAGTGACCCAGAGCAACAGTTACACCTTCACCAGTAATAGTACGTACAAAGTCCTCAACCCCATTACGTTCAGGTGCAAGAGCAATTTTATTAAGAAGACCATTAGCAGCCTTCTGCCATGCACGAAACTCATCCATGTGAGGATCTTTCATGTAAGCAGGATTTTGAGCCCCCTTAAATTCTTCGGTGAAGTAAGGTCCTTCAAAATAAATACCACGAATCTTAGCACCAGATGCTTCTTGATAGCGTGCACCAATGTTTCAGTAACAGCCAGCAATTGTTCGTATGATGAAGTTAGTGTAGTTGGTAGGAAACTAGTAACACCTGTGCTTAGAAGACCTTCACTCATCGTATGAAGAGTTCCTTCAATATTATTATCCATGACATCCACACCACCAAAACCGTGAATGTGTGTATCAACGAGACCAGGTGCGATGCTATAACCAGAATAATCTAAAATTTCAGCATCCCCAGAAATCTCTTCAACATGCTTACCAAACTTGCCATCAATAAGTTCCAAATAACCTCCACGACGAATACCATGTGGATAGAAAAATTGATCAGCTTTAATATACTTAGGCATAATGATAACCCCCTTAAGAAATAATCTACTATTTATTATGTCAATTACATTATAAACCTTTCAAAACAATTTGTAAATGGTATAGACCTTTTTTAGTGAAATTTTAATAAATTATTCAACAAAAAGACAAGATCCGAAAACCTTGTCTTTTAAACTATACCGGCGGCCGGGGTCGAACCGGCACGTCCTTGCGGACACTGGATTTTGAGTCCAGCGCGTCTGCCAATTCCGCCACGCCGGCAAATAGTAACTGGGGTAGCTGGATTCGAACCAACGCATGAGGGAGTCAAAGTCCCTTGCCTTACCGCTTGGCTATACCCCAATAATATAAAATAGGCGAGTGATGGGGATCGAACCCACGCATGCCAGAGCCACAATCTGGTGTGTTAACCACTTCACCACACCCGCCATAATTTTAAAACACGGGCAGTAGGAATTGAACCCACACTGAAGGTTTTGGAGACCTTAGTTCTACCTTTAAACTATGCCCGTAGTTAAGGTTATGGAAGGGGAGGGATTCGAACCCCCGAACCCGAAGGAGCGGATTTACAGTCCGCCGCGTTTAGCCTCTTCGCTACCCTTCCAAAATATTTAAATGGCGCGAGACGGAATCGAACCGCCGACACATGGAGCTTCAATCCATTGCTCTACCAACTGAGCTACCGAGCCTTATTGCGGGAGCAGGATTTGAACCTACGACCTTCGGGTTATGAGCCCGACGAGCTACCGAGCTGCTCCATCCCGCGTTAATAATAAAGGAGGATGTGGGATTCGAACCCACGCACGCTTTTACACGCCTGACGGTTTTCAAGACCGTTCCCTTCAGCCAGACTTGGGTAATCCTCCAATAAATAGTCCGTACGGGATTCGAACCCGTGTTACCGCCGTGAAAAGGCGGTGTCTTAACCCCTTGACCAACGGACCATATTTTAATGGGCACGAGTGGACTCGAACCACCGACCTCACGCTTATCAGGCGTGCGCTCTAACCACCTGAGCTACGCGCCCAAGTTAAATAACTTGGTAAATGAACTATATGTTCAAAGCGGGTGACGAGAATCGAACTCGCGACAACAGCTTGGAAGGCTGTAGTTTTACCACTAAACTACACCCGCTAAAATGGGAGTTAACGGGATCGAACCGCTGACCCTCTGCTTGTAAGGCAGATGCTCTCCCAGCTGAGCTAAACTCCCTTTAGCTAAGCGACTTCCTTATCTCACAGGGGGCAACCCCCAACTACTTCCGGCGTTCTAGGGCTTAACTTCTGTGTTCGGCATGGGTACAGGTGTATCTCCTAGGCTATCGTCACTTAACTTTGAGTAATACCTACTCAAAATTGAATATCTATCAAATTCCAAGAAAACCTTCACACTTCGTATTCTCAGTTACTTTGGATAAGTCCTCGAGCTATTAGTATTAGTCTGCTACATGTGTCGCCACACTTCCACTTCTAACCTATCTACCTGATCATCTCTCAGGGCTCTTACTGATATAAAAATCATGGGAAATCTCATCTTGAGGTGGGTTTCACACTTAGATGCTTTCAGCGTTTATCCCTTCCCTACATAGCTACCCAGCGATGCCTTTGGCAAGACAACTGGTACACCAGCGGTAAGTCCACTCTGGTCCTCTCGTACTAGGAGCAGATCCTCTCAAATTTCCTACGCCCGCGACGGATAGGGGACCGAACTGTCTCACGACGTTCTGAACCCAGCTCGCGTGCCGCTTTAATGGGCGAACAGCCCAACCCTTGGGACCGACTACAGCCCCAGGATGCGACGAGCCGACATCGAGGTGCCAAACCTCCCCGTCGATGTGAACTCTTGGGGGAGATAAGCCTGTTATCCCCAGGGTAGCTTTTTATCCGTTGAGCGATGGTACTTCCATACGGAACCACCGGATCACTAAGCCCGACTTTTCGTCCCTGCTCGAGTTGTAGCTCTCGCAGTCAAGCTCCCTTATACCTTTACACTCTGCGAATGATTTCCAACCATTCTGAGGGGAACCTTTGGGCGCCTCCGTTACCTTTTTAGGAGGCGACCGCCCCAGTCAAACTGCCCGTCAGACACTGTCTCCGATAGGGATCACCTATCTGGGTTAGAGTACTATAACACAAGGGTAGTATCCCAACAACGTCTCCTTCGAAACTGGCGTCCCGATCTCGTAGACTCCTACCTATCCTGTACATGTGGTACAGACACTCAATATCAAACTGCAGTAAAAGCTCCATGGGGTCTTTCCGTCCTGTCGCGGGTAACCTGCATCTTCACAGGTACTAAAATTTCACCGAGTCTCTCGTTGAGACAGTGCCCAAATCATTACGCCTTTCGTGCGGGTCGGAACTTACCCGACAAGGAATTTCGCTACCTTAGGACCGTTATAGTTACGGTACGCCGTTTACTGGGGCTTCAATTCATACCTTCGCGTTACCGCTAAGCACTCCTCTTAACCTTCCAGCACCGGGCAGGCGTCACCCCCTATACATCATCTTACGATTTAGCAGAGAGCTGTGTTTTTTTGATAAACAGTTGCTTGGTACTTATTCACTGCGGCTGACTTAAAGTCAGCACCCCTTCTCCCGAAGTTACGGGGTCATTTTGCCGAGTTCCTTAACGAGAGTTCTCTCGCTCACCTGAGGGCTACTCGCCTCGACTACCTGTGTCGGTTTGCGGTACGGGTAGAGTATGTTTAAACGCTAGAAGCTTTTTCTTGGCAGTGTGACGTCACTAACTTCGCTACTAAACTTCGCTCCCCATCACAGCTCAATGTTATAGATATAAGCATTTGACTCATATCACACCTCACTGCTTAGACGTGCTCTTCCATTCGCACGCTTTTAGTTAGCCTACTGCGTCCCTCCATCACTACATACTCTAGTACAGGAATATCAACCTGTTGTCCATCGGATACACCTTTCGGTCTCTCCTTAGGTCCCGACTAACCCAGGGGCGGACGAGCCTTCCCCTGGAAACCTTAGTCTTACGGTGGACAGGATTCTCACCTGTCTTTCGCTACTCATACCGGCATTCTCACTTCTATGCGTTCCAGCACTCCTCACGGTACACCTTCTTCACACATAGAACGCTCTCCTACCATACCTATAAAGGTATCCACAGCTTCGGTAAATTGTTTTTAGCCCCGGTACATTTTCGGCGCAGGGGTCACTCGACTAGTGAGCTATTACGCACTCTTTGAATGAATAGCTGCTTCTAAGCTAACATCCTAGTTGTCTGTGCAACCCCACATCCTTTTCCACTTAACAATTATTTTGGGACCTTAGCTGGTGGTCTGGGCTGTTTCCCTTTTCGACTACGGATCTTAGCACTCGCAGTCTGACTGCCGACCATAATTCATTGGCATTCGGAGTTTATCTGAGATTGGTAATCCGGGATGGACCCTCACCCAAACAGTGCTCTACCTCCAAGAATCTTAATGTCGACGCTAGCCCTAAAGCTATTTCGGAGAGAACCAGCTATCTCCAAGTTCGTTTGGAATTTCTCCGCTACCCACAAGTCATCCAAGCACTTTTCAACGTGCCCTGGTTCGGTCCTCCAGTGCGTCTTACCGCACCTTCAACCTGCTCATGGGTAGGTCACATGGTTTCGGGTCTACGACATGATACTAATGCGCCCTATTCAGACTCGGTTTCCCTGCGGCTCCGTCTCTTCAACTTAACCTCGCATCATATCGTAACTCGCCGGTTCATTCTACAAAGGCACGCTCTCACCCATTAACGGGCTCGAACTTGTTGTAGGCACACGGTTTCAGGTTCTATTTCACTCCCCTCCCGGGGTGCTTTTTCACCTTTCCCTCACGGTACTGGTTCACTATCGGTCACTAGGGAGTATTTAGGGTTGGGAGATGGTCCTCCCAGATTCCGACAGGGATTTCACGTGTCCCGCCGTACTCAGGATACTGCTAGGTACAAAGACTATTTTTGAATACGAGGCTATCACTCTCTTTGGCTGATTTTTCCCAAACCATTCTTCTATAATCTTTGAGTCCACATTGCAGTCCTACAACCCCCGAAGAGTAAACTCTTCGGTTTGCCCTCCTGCCGTTTCGCTCGCCGCTACTAAGGCAATCGCTTTTTGCTTTCTCTTCCTGCAGCTACTTAGATGTTTCAGTTCACTGCGTCTTCCTCCTCATATCCTTAACAGATATGGGTAACAGGTAGTACCTGTTGGGTTCCCCCATTCGAAATCCCTGGATCATCGCTTACTTACAGCTACCCAAGGCATATCGTCGTTTGTCACGTCCTTCTTCGGCTCCTAGTGCCAAGGCATCCACCGTGCGCCCTTATTAACTTAACCTTATTTTTTTCTGACCTTTCAGTCATAAACTCTTATTAATACTACAGCGTTTTTCGGTTTATTTTCTTGTTACTATTTGATATAGATATTCAATTTTTCAATGTGCATTACTTGGTGATCTCTCACCAATGGAGCCTAGCGGGATCGAACCGCTGACCTCCTGCGTGCAAAGCAGGCGCTCTCCCAGCTGAGCTAAAGGTACCCACAAGACCTCTCAAGACTAAACAAGACCAATGTGCATTCCTTATCCTTAGAAAGGAGGTGATCCAGCCGCACCTTCCGATACGGCTACCTTGTTACGACTTCACCCCAATCATCTATCCCACCTTAGGGCGGCTGGCTCCAAACGGTTACCTCACCGACTTCGGGTGTTACAAACTCTCGTGGTGTGACGGGCGGTGTGTACAAGGCCCGGGAACGTATTCACCGCGGCGTGCTGATCCGCGATTACTAGCGATTCCGACTTCATGTAGGCGAGTTGCAGCCTACAATCCGAACTGAGACTGGCTTTAAGAGATTAGCTTGCCGTCACCGACTTGCGACTCGTTGTACCAGCCATTGTAGCACGTGTGTAGCCCAGGTCATAAGGGGCATGATGATTTGACGTCATCCCCACCTTCCTCCGGTTTATTACCGGCAGTCTCGCTAGAGTGCCCAACTGAATGATGGCAACTAACAATAGGGGTTGCGCTCGTTGCGGGACTTAACCCAACATCTCACGACACGAGCTGACGACAACCATGCACCACCTGTCACCTCTGTCCCGAAGGAAATCTCTATCTCTAGAGAGGTCAGAGGGATGTCAAGACCTGGTAAGGTTCTTCGCGTTGCTTCGAATTAAACCACATGCTCCACCGCTTGTGCAGTACTCGTCAATTCCTTTTGAGTTTCAACCTTGCGGTCGTACTCCCCAGGCGGAGTGCTTAATGCGTTAGCTACGGCACTAAACCCCGGAAAGGGTCTAACACCTAGCACTCATCGTTTACGGCGTGGACTACCAGGGTATCTAATCCTGTTTGCTCCCCACGCTTTCGAGCCTCAGCGTCAGTTACAAGCCAGAGAGCCGCTTTCGCCACCGGTGTTCCTCCATATATCTACGCATTTCACCGCTACACATGGAATTCCACTCTCCCTCTTGCACTCAAGTTAAACAGTTTCCAAAGCGTACTATGGTTAAGCCACAGCCTTTAACTTCAGACTTATCTAACCGCCTGCGCTCGCTTTACGCCCAATAAATCCGGACAACGCTCGGGACCTACGTATTACCGCGGCTGCTGGCACGTAGTTAGCCGTCCCTTTCTGGTAAGATACCGTCACAGTGTGAACTTTCCACTCTCACACTCGTTCTTCTCTTACAACAGAGCTTTACGATCCGAAAACCTTCTTCACTCACGCGGCGTTGCTCGGTCAGACTTTCGTCCATTGCCGAAGATTCCCTACTGCTGCCTCCCGTAGGAGTCTGGGTACGTGTCTCAGTCCCAGTGTGGCCGATCACCCTCTCAGGTCGGCTATGTATCGTCGCCTTGGTGAGCCGTTACCTCACCAACTAGCTAATACAACGCAGGTCCATCTGGTAGTGATGCAATTGCACCTTTCAAGCAGATATCATGCGATATCTACTGTTATGCGGTATTAGCTATCGTTTCCAATAGTTATCCCCCGCTACCAGGCAGGTTACCTACGCGTTACTCACCCGTTCGCAACTCATCCGGAGAAGCAAGCTCCTCCTTCAGCGTTCTACTTGCATGTATTAGGCACGCCGCCAGCGTTCGTCCTGAGCCAGGATCAAACTCTCATTAAAAGTTTGAGTTCTCACTCATTTCTGTCACTGACAGATTTATTGTTTTTTCATTGTTCAGTACTACAACCTTAGTTGTAGTGCCCTGCACATTGGTTCGTCTTGTTCAGTTTTCAAAGGTCTTTGTCACTCGCTTCTCTCAAGTGACAACTATATTAGTATATCACAGCTGCTTTCGCTTGTCAACACTTTTTTGAAACTTTTTTTAATTTTTTTCATCTAGTGTTTCATCTGCAATATACTATAGTCCGTACGGGATTCGAACCCGTGTTACCGCCGTGAAAAGGCGGTGTCTTAACCCCTTGACCAACGGACCGGAGTTGTTATTTTCAACTCTTACTATTATACCGACTTTTCGTACTTTGTCAACACCTTTTTTTAATTTTTTTTTAGAAGTCTTGTAATGTTCCCTTCAGCTCTCTGAGAAGGGCTTTGCGGCCTTTAAATCGTTCGTCTGCCCAGAGGCGTTCGTAGGCTTCTTGTTTATCTTCTGGTAATTTTCTTCTATAAGTATCCAGCAATTCATGAAGGGCGTAGTAATCATCCAGCCACAATCCTCCTTCTGGTAGGCGATGGCTAATTTCTCCTACTTCTTCGTAGGCCATTCGGTCTAGGCGACGTTTTTGACTCTCTTGTTTTCTAACGCTATCAAGGATTCGATTGCGGAATTTTGTTTTGAAGTAGACGTAGAGTTTCTTTTCCTCTTCCACTAATTCTGGATGGACCTCAAGCAGTTCATAAAGACAGATCATGCCCTCTTGGTCCCAATCCTCTTTTTCCCATAGATGGAGATAGTAGTCTTTTCTACATTTATGAACAATTCCTTTTACCTTCTCATAATTCTTTTCAAGCATTTGCTTTCCCCCTTTCTCTGCTTGTAGTATAGCAGAGAAAGGGGGAAAGAGGGGCCATCATTCCAATCTTGTGTTTTTTCATGTCTGTAATGTTATTGATTATGAGTTTGTAATTCACATAAAACTTGCTAGTTTTTCATAGTCTAATTTTCAGACAAAGCAAAAAGCCCACTGTTGTAGGCTTTTTGTAAAACAAATCTTAAAATTAAAGCATTTTGTTGTAGAATTCAACGACAAGTGCTTCGTTGATTTCTGGGTTGATTTCATCGCGTTCTGGCAAGCGAGTCAATGAACCTTCCAATTTTTCAGCATCGAATGATACGAATGCTGGACGTCCAAGAGTTGCTTCTACTGCTTCAAGGATAGCTGGAACTTTCAATGATTTTTCACGAACTGAGATCACTTGACCTGGAGTTACACGGTATGATGGGATATCAACGCGTTTTCCGTCAACAAGGATGTGACCGTGGTTTACGAATTGACGTGCTTGACGACGAGTAGTCGCAAGGCCAAGACGGTAAACAACGTTATCCAAACGACGTTCCAAAAAGAAGCATGAAGTTGAAACCTAGGATTCCGCCTTTGATTTTTTTGTAGCTTGTACGAACAAGTTACGGAATTGTTTTTTTCACCTACACCGTAAGTGAAACGAAGTTTTTGTTTTTTTCAGCCAATTGCAAACCGTATTCTGACAATTTAGAACGGTTGTTTGGTCCGTGTTGTCCTGGTACGTAGTTACGACGTGCCAATTCTTTACCTGTACCTGTAAGTGAAAGGCCAAGGCGACGAGCTTGTTTCCAAGATGGTCCTGTATAACGTGACATGTGAATGTCCTCCTGATATAAATAATATTTCGGTGGAAATAGTCACTTAGAAAGCCCTGATTCGTGCAGATGCCCTTCGCCTAAACAGCCAAGGTTACTTATTATAAGACACCTGTTGACGAGCTTCATGCTTTCCTGCTGATATTTCACACAAAATCCATTTTACCATGAATAGCTGGATTTGTAAAGGGGGGTTAAGCTTTATTTTCACTGGGTAACTTCTCAAAGTAACTTCCACTTTCCTGACCAAAGTGGAAATTAGTCTAATACTCAATTATTTTCAAAAAGCAACCTCGTCCATTGTCTGCTGACAGTAGACTTTAAAACGCTTTTTTCCAGTCCTTGAATAATTTCTTGAAGCTTATCAATGACGGCTTCCAATGTTTGGAAAGCCTTATTTTTAAAACCTCGTTTTCGAATTTCTTTCCAGACTTGTTCAATAGGGTTCATTTCTGGTGTATAAGGTGGGATAAAAGCCAATTCAATATTACTTGGAATCTCTAAGGTACTTGATTTATGCCATATAGCATTATCCATAACAAGTAAAATATAGTCATCTGGATAAGCTTGTGAGACTTGCCGTAGAAATTCATTCGTCCACTCAGTATTACATCCTCCAGCAATAAGGAAGAAGGAATCTCCTGTCTGAGCATCTACTGCCCCATAACAATAGCGATATTCTCGCATATAATGACTAGGAATGCTAGGTCGAATTCCTTGAGGAGCCCAACAAGAACTCATCTTACTGATCCTCCCGAAACCAGCTTCATCTTGGTACATCAATCGTACTTTGTTATAAGTCCCCTCCTCTTTAAAGCGCTTACTTAAGGTCTCGAATGTAGATTTTATTTTTAGACGTCTCAATTGTCTGAGCGCCTGCCTTCTTGGGATGTTCAGGTCGAGGAGTGACCGTTCGCCAACCATGGCGTTTCAGGAGATAATAGAAACCATCACGTGTGGAAGTGCGACCAATCTCTTTTTGATAGGCTTCAAATAACTGATTGACAGTTACAAATTCCCCAGCCTGAGCAGCTTCTATATGACGTTTTAGGAATGCTTGTTCTTCTTCGTAAGTCATATATTCTCGATGACGTCCACCACGGGTTTCTTGAAGAAGAGCTTCTAAACCAAACTCCTTATATTTTTTCAAATTCCTCCAAACAGTTGTTTTATTACAATCTAGCAGATCCATGATTTCCTTATAACTCTTTCCTTTTGAGCGAAAATAAATAATCTGTAGACGTTTGTGATATTTGGCGTACGATGAATCTTTTAAGAGTTGTTCAATTTTTTGTGTTTCTTCGTTTGTCAGTTTCATAACTACTATTATAAGATGTTTTTTGATTTTAGTCCAGTATAAAACGGATTTTTATGGCGGAATTAAGTGTGAGACGTTTGTGGTAGAAATGAGGCCTACTATGACCAAACATAAACACCTTACCCTTTCAGACCGTAATGATATCCAATTAGGTTTAGAGCGCGGTGAAACCTTCAAAGCTATCGCGCAACTTATTCTAAAAGACCCGACTACTGTTTCTAAAGAAGTCAAACGAAACAAACAAATTAGAGACTCTACCTCTAACAACCTTCCTTGCCCTCTACTTGATAAAGCTCCCTTTGTCTGTAATGGATGCCCTAAAAGAAGACAAAACTGTGGCTATCAGAAAATCTTCTATCTCGCTAAACAAGCTCAAAAGCAGTACGAACAAACTCTTGTCGAAGCTCGTGAAGGAACTCCTCTCAACTCTCAGACTTTCTGGGACATGGACAAAGTCATTTCTGATGGGGTTAAAAAGGGACAACACATCTATCATATCCTCAAAACTCATAACCTTGATGTCAGCTCCTCAACCGTCTATCGACACATCCGAAAAGGTTACCTGTCTATCGCTCCTATTGATCTAACTAGAGCCGTTAAATTCAAAGAAAGACGAACAAGTAACCTACCTTCCATCCCTAAAGAAGCGAAAAAAGGCCGTTCCTATGAGGATTTCCAAAACTATTTAGCACTTAACCAACTAAACTCTTGGCTGGAAATGGATACAGTTATGGGCAGGACTGGAGGCAAGGTCCTACTCACCTTCAACCTGTCCTTCTGTAACTTTATCTTCGCTAGGCTTCTGGAGAATAAAACTGCCCTTGAGGTTACCAAACACCTCTATGACATCAAAAACACTCTTCACGAAGCTGACAAAGATTTCTTCCAACTCTTTCCTGTTATTCTGACAGATAATGGAGGAGAGTTTGCCAGGGTTACGGACATCGAAATGGATATTCGTGGTGAAATAAAACTCTTCTTTTGTGACCCTAATCGCTCTGACCAGAAAGGGAGAATTGAGAAAAATCACACGCTGATTCGCGACATTCTACCTAAGGGAACTTCCTTTGACAACTTAACTCAAGAGGACATCAATCTCGTTTGTTCACATGTCAATAGCGTCAAGCGCGCTGCTTTGAATGGAAAATCAGCCTATGAACTCTTTGCTTTTACTTACGGAGAAGAAATTCCTAAGCTTCTCGGCATTTCTAAAATACCTGCAGAAGACGTCTGCCAGTCGTCTAAATTACTCCAACATAAGATCTAAAAACTAATCTTTAACTCCATTCAAACGTCTCACACTAACTTCCACCATAGCGGAACTTAATCTGAAACGCTTTCAGATATGGGGATTTTGTGCGCTCTTTTTTTGATTCTTTTCGGCTACAAAAACGATGAAATCAAGCATTAGTAAAACCAGTGGAACTTACCCTGACACGGATTTCCACTGGTTTTTACGATTTTTATCAGACTAACTTCCACTTTTATTGGCGATGGAAGTTAGTTTGGGAATTTAGCTTTATTTTCACTGTTGGAAAGATTGAGGATTAGTGTAAACGTGCTTCCTAGGCCGTACTGGCTGGTAACTGTGATTTCTCCACCCAATTGATGGGCTAATTCACGCGCAATAGCAAGACCTAAGCCATGACCACCTGTTTTCATATTGCGCGAAGTTTCGACACGATAAAGGCGTTTAAAAATATTCTCCAAGTCCTCTGGGGCAATTCCCTGCCCCTCATCGGTCACACTGATTGACAGCTTGTTATCCTCCAGCTTAGCTACCACCTCCAGCTTGGTTCCTGGAGCAGAGTATTTAAAAGCGTTATTGACCAGATTAACCAAGATACGAGAAAGCTTGGCATAATCTCCTTCAATCCGAGCTGACTCAGGAATCACTTGCAAGTGGACATCTCTCTCCTCCTGCTCAATCAAAAATTGAAATTCACTCATGCACTCAATCAAGAGCTGATCCAGAAAAATGCTATCTTTTCCAGTCGTCTTCTCCTGATTTCTAGTTGTATTTAGGCTCAAAAAATTCAATTCCTCAACCAGTTTATTTAGCCTTTCTGTCTGACGTCCAATAGTTGCTAGATAATGGGCTTCTTCTCCTTCCTTGATAACTCCATCCAAAAATTCCTTCAACCGTTGCTTGGATCGAAGTGATGGGGGTCTTGATATCATGCGACAACTGGGCAATCATCAAGCCCTTTTCTCGTTCGCTTTCTTCCAAGGAATCAAAGGTCGCCTGTAAATCATGAGACATTTCATTGAAAGCTTGCCCTAACTGCTGAAATTCCACAGGCCCTTGAACCTCCAGATTTGAAGGAAAATCCTTGTCCGCTACTCGCTTGGCATGTTCCTTCAGTTTACCCAATGAAGTAAAGACCGGTGATAGGAGATAGAGACTAATCCCAGCACCAACAAAACTTGCCATGAGAGTCATTCCCACTAGGAAATAAATCTCTCTTTCGTCAATTAACATTCGCTGGACTGCCCAAAAAACTACGATAATCGTTAAGAGTGTTGAAATGATATAACCCACTAGAATATAACTTTTTAATTTCATTGACTACCTCGTGCTTTCTCAATTTTGTAGCCCAAGCCCCAGACGGTTTTGATGGTAGGCGTTTCTGCACTGGCATGTTTAGCCAACTCCTGCCTCAATGCATGAATATGAACATTCAAGGTATTGGTATCATCCACATAGTCTTCTTGCCAAACCTTTTCATAGAGATCTGTCTTAGAGAAAACCCGCTTTGGATTGCTGGCTAAAAGCCATAAAAGCTCGAAGGATTTGACTGTTAAATCAAGCGATACACCTCCGATATAGACCTCATGACTACCGTGATTCATCCGTAAATCCCCGAGACTGACGACCTCTGTCTCACCCCCACGATGAAGGCGACGCAAGATATTGTGGACACGTAAAACTAACTCACGTGGGCTAAAGGGCTTGGCAATAAAGTCGTCTGCACCCAAGCTTAGTCCATAAATCTTGTCCTGCTCACTGGTCTTAGCCGTTATAAAGAGAAAAGGCTGATCTGGAGATTGATACTGAACCTCACTAATCAAATCATAACCATCCATCCGAGGCATCATGATATCTGTAATGATCAAATCAATCGGTTTTCGCTTGAAGATTTCTAAAGCCTCTACTCCATCATGAGCCACCAAAACCTGATAACCCGCCTGAACCAGATAGCGTTGATGAATATCTGTGATTTCTACCTCGTCGTCAACGAGTAAAATGGTCTTTCCCATCTGTCTCTCCTTTGAAAAAAACAGTGCTATACCACAATAGTATAACACTATTTTAATCTCTTTACGAACATTCTAATCGCTATCTGGATTTTTTAAATCCTAGATAGAAAGTCTGTAGCTAGACTAGTCATTTTCCTCTTTTTTAGCTTTCAAACCGAGACCACCTAGCAGTCCAGCCAAGGCGAGGCCAAAGAATCCAAGAGTAGCCATTGATGTTTGGGCTTCACCAGTATATGGAAGCATGTCTTTTTGCTCTTTCTTTTGATCAGCCATCATCGGACTTGATACCTTGTTATTAGATGCCATCTTGCCTTCATCAGGCATTTTGCTTGAGGCTGCTGGAGCTTGGTCTTGCTTCATACTTGGAGTTGCCATTAGCTGACTAACATTCATGGTTTTGTCTCGCTCTTTGTTAGGCATCATCTTATCCTGGCTAGCAGCTGGCATTTGAGCTTTCATATTAGAAGCACCTTGATGACTATTCATCATTGGAGTCGGCATAGCTGAACCATTAGAAGATGGAACGAAACCTGACTGCATCGGAATAAGAGACTGATGTCCATTCAAGTTTACTGTCAAATTCTTAGTCGCTACCAGATTTGTCAAATCGGCCTTGCCATCTTTCGCACCGTACACTTTAATAGTAGCTTTATAACTTTGAGTGCCGTTTTGTTTCAAGAGGTCAAGTAGCTCTTTATCTGATTTGCCTTGAGTATCTGCCAAGTCTACTTCATAGAAATAAAGGCCTTGGCCCAATTTCTCTACTGGTGGAAGGGCCGGATTTTTGGCTGAGCCGTTGTCGGACCATGGGGCTTTGTCTGAGGCTTTCAAGATAAGGCGAGTCAACATGCCGTCGCCGGCGAAGAATTCGTATGGAATCACTTGGTTGACTCCGGCTGTGAATGGGCCTGGGAAGTTGGCCTTGGCCAAGTAAGTGGCTGGGACGTCTACTGTGTCTTTAGTATTGTCGGCTACACCTTTTTGCACTTCAGCTGGGGTAGTCAAGCCGTTCAAATTGACATCCAAATCCTTAGTCGCTACGAGGTTGCTCAAATCTGCTTTGCCATCTTTCGCACCATACACTTTAATAGTAGCTTTATAGCTTTGCGTACCGTTTTGTTTCAAGAGGTCTAGAAGCTCTTTATCTGATTTTCCTTGAGTACCTGCCAAATCCACTTCATAGAAGTAAAGGCCTTTGCCCAATTTCTCTACTGGTGGAAGGGCAGGATTTTTAGCTGAGCCATTGTCTGACCACGGAGCCTTGTCAGAAGCTTTCAAGATAAGGCGGGTCAACATACCGTCACCAGCGAAGAATTCATATGGGATAACTTGGTTAACACCGGCTGTGAATGGACCTGGGAAGTTAGCCTTATCCAAGTAAGAAGCTGGAACATCTACTGTGTCTTTGGTATTGTCGGCCACACCTTTTTGAACTTCAGCTGGAGTGGTCAAGCCATTCAAGTTGATATCCAAATCTTTAGTCGCTACGAGGTTGCTTAAATCTGCTTTGCCATCTTTCGCACCATACACTTTGATAGTAGCTTTATAGCTTTGAGTGCCGTTTTGTTTCAAGAGGTCAAGTAAGTCTTTGTCTGATTTGCCTTGAGTACCAGCCAAATCCACTTCATAGAAGTAGAGACCTTTGCCTAATTTTTCTACTGGTGGGAGGGCAGGATTTTTGCTGAACCGTTGTCTGACCATGGAGCCTTGTCTGATGCCTTCAGAATCAAACGAGTCAACATACCGTCTCCGGCGAAGAATTCATACGGAATGACTTGGTTGACACCGGCTGTGAATGGGCCAGGGAAGTTAGCCTTGTCCAAGTAAGTAGCTGGAACATCAACTGTGTCTTTGGTATTATCAGCTACACCTTTTTGCACTTCAGCAGGAGTGGTTGCTGATTGAGCTTCACTTGCCTCACGGTCTTGTCCAGAGACTACAGGAGCAGAATTTGTTGCAGGTTTAACCCTATCTTCTGTTTGTTTCTTAGAGTCAGCTTGGGATTGCACTTCTTCTTTTGGTGCTACTACTTGGTCTTTATTAGACACATCCGCTTTTTCTGGAGAGCTTGTAGTATCCAAGTTTGCTTTAGGTGTTGAATCTGCCTGTTCTGAAGGAAGAGTAGTATCCACTGCTTCTTTGAGTAGCTCTACTGGTAAGTCGCTCTTTGCACTCACCGAATCTGCATCTGGCACGACTTGAGCAGAGGTCGGATTGACCACATCGGCACGTGCAGAACTTGGTTGACCAACTAGGACAAAGAAGCCACTGACCACAACAACTGAGGCAACACCGACACTAAGACGGCGAATAGACCAACGAGTATATCTTTGATTTGGATTGAATTTCATAGGATTCTCCTTAGAGTTTTTCTTTATTTGATGACTCTAGTATAATCTCCTAAAATTAAAAAGGATTAAGAAAAAGTTAAAGTTTTTCTTAAATCCCTCTTATAAAATACTTATATTGAGTCAATAGTCATTGAAAAAAAGAATAGTCACTTCTCTTCTACTCACTGAGGCTTGCTAGAGTATCCAAATATTGGTTATTGATTACTGCCATCATATAGCCATCTGCTTTCAATAGATCATTCGGCCCAAATTGAACATCCAAGGGAGCATTTTCGTAATCACGAAAACCGAGGATATTGAGATTGTACCGTCCTCTAAGATTTAATTGGCTAAGGCTCTTTCCTACCCATGATACAGGAACTTTCATTTCGACAATTGAAACATTCTTGTCCAACTGAAAGACATCTACACTGTTATTAAAGAGAATTGTCTGTGCCAACGAACGACCCATCTCATACTCTGGTGAAATGACTGAGTCTGCACCTATTTTCAAGGACTTTTTTTGCTGTATGACTTTTGACCTTAGCAATAACAGTCGGTACACCCAGACTCTTGCAATGCATGACTGCTAGAACACTAGACTCTAGATTTTCACCAGTTGCGACGACTACTGTATCACAAGTATCAATCCCGGCTGATAGCAAGAGGTCCTCATCAGCGATGTCACCAACAACGCCACGCGCCAAGACTGGTTCAAATTGATTGATTCGTTCCTCATGGTCATCAATGGCTATGATATTTACATCATGCTTAGCGAGAGCAGCCAGAACACTACTCCCAAAAATACCCAAACCTAAAATTCCGATTGTCCGATCTGACATAGTTTATCCTTTCTTATCCTATGGTTATATCTGCTTTCATATAGTGAATCATATCTTTCTTATCTGGCCGATACTCAGCCAAACTGACTAATAGCGTCAGAGGTCCGATTCGCCCAATAAACATCAGTAGCATGACAATGCTGAGAGCTAATTTGCCTAATTCTGGTGTCAAATTAGCAGTTACTCCAACCGTAGCAAGCGCTGAAATCGTTTCAAACATCAGGTAGATAAATTTCGGATTCCCTTCTGCTGTTATTCCTAGTAAAATCAAGCCAACCAGAAAAGTCAATAAAAAAATAATGAAGACACTGAATGATTTTTGAACTGTCCGAGGTTCAATCGTTCTTTGTGCTACATTGGCATGGGGTAAGCCTAAAAACTCACTGCGCGCGAATACCAACAAAACAAAGAAGGTCGTGATTTTTAGTCCTCCTGCTGTTCCTCCAGGTGCTCCACCGAGAAACATTTGTAAGATATAAATCAGCAAAGTGACGGGTCTAGCTTGAGTATAATCAATAGAAGCAAAACCTGCTGTTCTCATGCTGACAGTTTGGAAGAAACTAACCAGTAATTTATCAGGGAAGCTGAGATTTCCAATCGTTCCCGAATTGTTCCACTCTATCAAAAGGGTTGAAACTGTTCCAGCAAATAAAATCCCCGCTGTTAAGAAGAGGACTAGCTTAGTATGGAAACGAAGACGACGTTTTTTCTTCTTTCCCAATTGAGTGACTAGATCAAACCAGACCATAAAACCAAGACCACCTGTAATAATCAAGCCAGCAATCACTAGATTAATCAAAGGATCTGTCTGAAAGGCTAGCAAACTCGTACTTCCAAAATTATCAAATCCAGCATTACAGAAAGCTGAAATCGCCAAGAAGATAGACGTTAAAATCCCCCGACCTAAACCAAACTCAGGAACAAAACGAAAACTCAGCAGAAAGGCTCCTAAACCTTCTACTAAAAAAGTCGTCAAAAAGATGGAACGTAGGAAATCCTTCAAAGACTGAGTTTCTTCAAAACTAAAACTCTCCAGAATCGTTTCACGACCTCGAAGACTTAACTTTTGCTTGCTTTGAATATAGAAGACCCCTATAAAGGTCATGAGCCCCAAACCACCAATCTGAATCAAGACCATACAAATTAGCTGCCCCCAGACATTGTAGGTCGAAGCGACAGGTAAGGTAAAGAGCCCTGTCACACAGACCATGGATACAGCTGTAAACAAATGATCAAAATAACCGGCATGAGATGTTGGAGCTTGTACGAGTGGTAAACTCAACAGGAGGGAACCTAAAAAAATAACCAAAGCAAAGCTTAAAAAGATTCGCCGAGCAGGTGATAAACGCCCCAAAGTGGTATTTATTTTTTCAAAAATTGATTTTAATAACATAGCTACATTGTACCATAAAACAGTTAAAGCAGTCACATATGACTAACAATTTCAAGACAGAGTTCTAAGGCCTTGTCAAAAGCTTCTGCGCCCCAATCGCGCTGGTCATAGTTATCAAGATCTGCCAATGAATCAGCCGTGAACAGCAACTCACCCCAAACGACCCCTCGAAGCTGGGCTACTGCCGCAAGAGCGGAGCACTCCATCTCCACAACTGCACAGCCTTCTTCCTTGCGATAGGCAACTTTTTCAGCTGTTTCTCGGTAAAAACCATCTGTCGACCAAGTCATAACCTCTTCATAAGGAATGCATAGTTGTTCCAAGACCTGCTCGATAGCAGAAATCGCTTCTACATGAACATCCATATAACGAGAAGGTGACGCATAATGGTAACTAGTTCCTTCATCACGCAGGGCCCGGACTGGAACCAGAAAGGCATTTTCTTCTATATTCGTTAACACGCCACAAGTGCCAGTAGAGATGATTTTCTCCACACCGTAGCCAATCAACCAATCCATAAACTGAGCTGCAGGAGCAGAACCGACAGGAGCTTGGGCTAGACACACTTTTTCGCCTTTGTAGCCTATGACATAAACTGGATAGGTTTTAGTGGCAGAAACAAACTCCCCTACGCACTCCGCCCCTACTTCCTGAGCAAAGCGGTCAATCTCCTCTTCCAAAAATGCATAGATGCACTTCTTTGGCAACTTTAAGTCCAATCCCTCATGTGTTGGCATAAGAACCGCCTGAGGATTGTCATCAAACTCTAAAATAGGAATGGCATGTTTTTGAATCATAAAATACCTCCTCTAAATTTTTACTATTGTATCAAAAACAAAAAGAAAGTCAAGACGGGAGGCTAAGTCAAATCATAAAAAACCTACCTTAAGTAGGAAACAACAATTAAATGCTTTTTCCTCTACTAACAAAATTGCTAAAACTTAGGAATTAGTTTATAATAGATTGAATTTGAAAAAGGGAGGTTCTTATGAAATTCTATTCATATGACTATGTTCTAAGCCAGATCAGTCAACAGGATTGGGTCATGATTATTGTGTCGACGCTCTTAGTGATTGTGACTGGATTCTTTGCATTTAAGGCTTTCAAAGATAAAAGAGGGAGTAAGTTCCGTGAATTATCGCTCATTTCTATTTTTGACGTTAATTGCTTTTTGTATTGATTAGCATTACGAATCTTCAAAAACAACCAATCCAATGATAATCAATTTCGTAGTTCCTTGCACTTCATCGAAATTGTATCAAAAGAGTTAGGTGTTGATAAGAAAAATGTTTATGTCAACACATCAGCAGTGACTGATGGGGCGATTATTAAAGTAGGTGACAATTTTTATCGTGCCATTAGTGGGACTGACCAAGATAGCTATTTATTAGAAAAGATGGAACTCTATAAATCAGATGTGGAACTCGTGGAGGTTGAAAAATGATAAGCTTTTTTGCTACAATTGCAATTAAATTAGCCTTGGGGCTACTTTCTCTTGTTTTTTTGTTATTAACGTAACAGGTAAAGGAAATTTAGCACCAAGTTCTGCAGTAGATCAAATCCAGAACTTTGTTCTCGGGGGTATTATCGGTGGGGTTATCTACAATAGTTCTATCACCATCATCCAATACATTGTTATCCTCATTATTTGGACTATTCTCATTTTACTCCTCAAATGGTTGAATACCAATGTTTCCTTCATTAAACATCTGATTGACGGAAAACCTACGATTATCATTAAAAATGGTAAGTTAGATCCTGAAGCCTGTCGCTCAAAAGGTCTTGCAGCGGCAGATGTAGCTCTTAAATTGCGCTCCCAAGGAATTTTCCAATTGAAGGATGTCAAGAGAGCTGTGATTGAGCAAAATGGGCAATTGATAGTCGTAAAAATGGGTGACGAAAATCCTAAATATCCAGTGATTACCGATAGTGTTGTCCAAGTTGAAATCCTAGAAACCATTGGCAAATCTGAGGAATGGCTAACAGAAAAATTGAAAGAAGAAGGTTTCGAAGACGTTTCTAATATTTTCATCGCTGAATACGATAAAGGTCAATTGAACATTGTAACCTATTAAAAAATAAACTGATGCTTTTCGTATCATTTTTTTGCTTTTTAATACTAAAGGGTATATACTTAAGTTATTATCTAATGGATTTTTAGATGATGGAATAAATTAACGGAGGTAACACCCATGTCAATCGAAGAAAAATTCAACCAAGCTAAAGGTTCTGTTAAAGAAGGTTTTGGTAAACTAACTGGCGATACAAAAACTCAAGCAGAAGGAGCTGCAGAAAAGGTAGCTTCAAAAGCTAAAGAAGTTGCTGAAGATGCAAAAGAAGCTGTCGAAGGTGCAGTATCTGGTGTAAAAAACATCTTTAAAAAAGACGGAGAATAATTCTTTTTCGTCCTAATAACATAAGAAAATCTCCCTTCTCTTTCGAGAAAGGAGATTTTCTTTTATGGTCGTCCACCAGGACCTCCATTTCCTTGAGGGCCACCGCCAGGTGCTCCTCCGCCGCCAGGCATCGAATTTACAATCTCAGTTTGTTTTTCACCGTTGATGTAAATATCACCACCTGTGTAGGTCGCTGTTCCATCAAAGTCAAAACCAGTTTGACCAGTCATTTTGATGGTTCCTCCCGTAACAGTAATGTTACCATTTGAGTCAATTGGATCCGTATCCCCTTGGCCAACTTCAACTGTCAAGTTCCCACCATTCATAGTGAAGAAAATTTCACTTTGTTGGGCGTTTTTGTTGGCCGCATTGACACCATCATCTGTTGAGTATATGGTGATGTCTCCACCGTTGATAGTGATTGACTTACCTTCAAGCCCTTCTGTAGAATTCTTAACGGTATAGGTACCACTATCAATAACCAAATCACCTGATGCATGGATACCATCATCACCTGCAGTAACAGTGATGGTATTGTCAGAGAGATACATGGTTCCAACAGAAGTGTCCTCATCATTGTCGACCTTAACTCCATCTTCCTTGGCATCGATAGTTATGGTTGTTCCAGTGATGTTAAGTTCGTCATTGACATTAAAGGCATCTCCGACTGCTGTGATATTGTAAGTACCGCCTGTGATGTGAAGTGTGTCGTTGGCCTTGATAGCATTGTTTTTCTTACCATCTACATTGAGAGTTCCTTTACCATTGATGGTCAAGTCTACTTTAGAGAAGAGGGCCGCGTCAGCCTTGTCATCACTATTTGAAGCTGAATCTGAAAGGCTATTGGTTGTGCCATCTGCTAGAGTTAGGTAAACATGTCCAGCTGATGTTGCAGAAATAGCTGCATTGGCATTGGTCATTGTTACACCATTTAGAACGATGTGTACATCATCTGAACTTCCAGCTTCGATCTTGATTTGAACTCCATCAGATTGACCAGAAATCACATAGGTACCTGACTTAGAGATTGTAACGGTAGATCCTGATACGGTCACTCCGTCACCTGATACCTTCGCTGTTGATCCTGACAAAGCTACAGTCGCAGCTGTTTTTTCATCATAAGAAGTATCATAGTCCTTGTCTGTAAAATAGCTAGTTTTCTTAGCTTCTGTAGTTGATGTCGTTTTCGTTGTCGCAGTATTGCTAGCTGTTGTATTTGAAGTTGACTGGGTACAAGCTGTCACCAGTGCTAGAGTTGTTATACTTGTTAATAGGAATGTCCATTTTTTTGCTTTCATGCTCGTTTCCTCGTCTTTCATTTTACATGCTCTTAGTCTACGGGAGCTTCCTAAAAAGAAGCCTAAACTTTTTTTCTGAAAAATTTTTCTTAAGTTTAGTTTCAATTAAGTTAAATTTAACAAAAGTTTTAGAAATCCCCTCTAGAATTGTAGACAAGCAAGTTCACCTTGTTTAAAAATAGTATAACTGAAAGCAAGAGGAGAAAGACTTATGAAACCATTAGAAACAACTTTTAAGCGGATTGAAACCAAATATATTATCTCCAAAGATAAACTAGACAAACTGATTCAAGATTTAAAGGAATATTTAGTAGAAGACGACTATCCAATTTCAACTATTTCAAATATCTACTTTGATACGGAAGACTTTGATGTGCTCCAAGATGATGATTTTGGAAATAAGCGAAAAGAAAAGGTTCGGATGCGGACCTATCTCAGTCAACCCAAAGCAGATAGTCAAGTATTTTTAGAAATCAAAACCAAGGACCAAGAAGGAGTTGGTCGCAAGTTTAGACTACTCTCAACTCCTATTTCTATTCTTAATTTTATGACAAAAGGGCACTTGGATGCTAGCATTACTGATACAGTCGTCATTGAAAAAGTGAAAAAACTTCATCAGGATTACAAGCAAGCAATCCAGCCTCGTATGTACATCTACTACGATCGTTATTCATTAAAAGAAAAAAAATACATCGAGGGCTACAACTATAACAAAATTCGTATCACAATTGACCAAAATCTAGTCTATAGAGATGAAAAAATAAACTTTTTCTCTGGAAACCATGGTCATGCTTTACTAGATGACGATACTGTAATTATGGAGATTAAAGCTCCTGGAAACAAACCCCAGTGGTTACAAGAAATCCTAGACAAGTATGGTTTGATGGAGCACAAATTTTCAAAATACAGTTGTGCTTACCACAAATCTCAAGGGCTTCCTTATGCACCACGTCCCAGTATAGAAAGCGCAGGTACTGCTTATACTTAATCTATTTAACTCAATTTTCAACAACGCCACTGCCAGTGCAGATCCCTTCCAACTACTGCTGGCACTTCTAGTCAGTCTAGTCCTCGGTTTGGCACTTACTTGGACCTACAAATATCGGACCCTCTACACCAGAGAATTTGCTATCAGCTTGACTCTGCTTCCCTGCCTTATGACCTTGGTTATTTTTCTGGTCAATGGGAGCTTGGGTACTTCAATTGCTGTAGCCGGAACCTTTAGTTTGATTCGTTTCCGTTCTGCAACTAGTGGTTCAAGAGAACTGATTGCAATTTTCCTAGCCATGATTATCGGTCTGGCTTGTGGAACAGGCTATCTCTTCCTAGCAATTCTCTTCACGCTCTTTATCTTGGGCGTTTGGTTCCTTTTGGAAAATCAACAAGTCAAAACTGACAATCAACGTCGTAGACTTTTGACAATCACGGTAGCTAATCAGGAGAAGGTACAGGAAGCTATCCAATCAGCTCTTGACCAATTCTGTTCAGAAATTGACATGATTACGATCAATAGTACAAATGCAGGGGACAACCTTAGCATTGTCTATGAAGTCGAGCTAAAAACAGAGGCAGATGATTTCCAAGTGACTAGCTACCTTACACAGAATATCGATCAATGTGATGTGGCATTAACTAAAAAAGCTAAAAAGAGAAAAAATCTCTAAAGACGAAAAACGAGGCTGGGATAAAAATTCCGATCTCGTTTTTTGCTAGCAATAAGTTTTTGATACTGAGACTGGTTAGGCTTTTCGATTCCAAAGAGTTCTTGTGAAAAAGACTTCACTTTCTCTTTCTACAACCTTTAATTTCCTTTAACTGGAATCTCTTTGATAACTCGTGCTGGATTTCCTGCTAGAACAACATTGTCACCAAAGGATTTTGTAATGACCGCTCCTGCTCCTGCAACGACATTATCCCCTAAAGTAACACCCGGTAGGACAATGACACCACCACCTGCCCAAAAGTTCTTACCAATCGTGATGGGTTTGCCAAATTCTAGGCCCGAGTTTCGTTCGTCGGGATCCAGCGGATGAAGAGGTGTTAAAAACTGACAATTAGGACCAATCATAGCATTGTCACCGATGGTTATAGGACAAACATCTAGCATAGTTAAATTCCAATTGGAATAGAAATTTTCTCCCAGATGAATATTGACCCCGTAATCTACCATCAAGCGTGTGTTGATGTATAGATTTTCACCAGTAGAACCAAACCATCCTTTGATGATTTCCATACCTTTTACTGGATCTACCTCTTCATTAAAAGCAGCTTGCTTTTGTCGCGCTGTTTGTGCTAGAGAACGGAGTTCTGGGTCGAATGGGTGATAGGGTTCCCCCGCAATCATTTTTTGATATTCAGTTTTCATGTTATTACTTCCTTGATTATTTTAGATGATTGTAGCATAGTTCTATCATTAAGACAAGCATCAAGGCAAATAGACAAAAAAACTAGTGCACCTAATGATGCACTAGTTTTGAATTAGGAATTTCTTTTAATGATAAGTAGAAAACAGATATTCACTTTGAATTCTATGTTCCTATTTAACTCATTCATTTAACTACAATTGGATTACCCAAAAAAATGAAGCACATAAAACAAACTAAGGAATTTACCGTAGACCAAATATAAAAAGCCTCTGTCCACTTTATTATATTTAAATATCAGTACTCCATCGAAGAAAAAAACTATCGATAAAATAATAGATAAAAATAATAAATATTAACTCAGTATACCTATATTGAATATCAAAGTAGAAAAATAGAGGAGGTAATTATCCATTTATAGGAAAGTATCGAAATTAAATTACTAAAGACTAAATTTATTATACCAGTAACGTAAAGTCCTGGATAATCTATATGAAAAATCTAAAAGTATCTCTAGCATAAAAATTCCACATGAATAATAGAAAAAAAGAATAGAGTATGTTCCATAGTAAAAATAATTTCAGGTCGGACAAACCAAGCTACTATTAAAAAGTATTAAAAAAATTGAACTATACCATAAAAAAATATAATGAAGCTTATAATTAATCCTATGAGCTAAAAAAATTTTTTTAACATATCATACCTCTTTTTAATTGCCTTTAAAAAGAAAGTCAGATTATATCTTTATTTTTTTTATAAACCAGTAAGATAGAATTTGGGATATAAATAAACAAACAGCGGCTATTAAAAATAGCTCTAATAGAGTCCGTCTCACTAACAGCCATTCTCGTTCTCTCTATGTTTCCAAATAAAAGATACTTTCCAATTTCAAAAATTTTTCGGCTATTTTTAAACAACTTATTCACAAGTAAATTAATTGCAGAATATAGCAGAGGTTGACCAAATGCTAAATATACTATTGTGGCAATCACCACTATCAAAAACTTTTCTAAAGACAATTGACATTAATAGTATTACTGAAAGAAATGCAGTATGTAAGAAGAATTGTTTTAAAAAGCATTGAGAAAAAAACTTATTAAAATTGCCAATCTGATCAAATTTAAAGAAAAAAATTTATCCAACATAAAAAAACAATTAATATCGTAAGCAAAAAAATGTTGTCAAGACAAATAAAGCGATAATAATCAACTTTGAAAAAAATGTAATTATATTTTTTTATCAATATTTATCCATATTTTTTTAATAAAACCATTTTTGAAAAATCCTGTAGTACAATCATCACAGTAAAAATGCTAGAAAAACATAATCAACACATCTGAACAAATCATGGTCTCTATGTATGAAAATACTGTATTGTTAGTTTTAGTATACAACGAATGAATTATCCGCAACATTAGACATACTATTATCTGCAAAAAAACTTGACTGATTATATTTTTATTGTAGTAAACAGACTTACAAAAAAATTGCCACTATTATGAGTAGAACCCACCAATATTTACTTTTTATATGTTATAAAAAAATCTTTTTTTAAAAATATTCTTCATCTTGATTCTCCTATTAGTGAGAAATAGTAACTTTCAACATTCATATTTTTTTATTTTGACAATATTGTAATAAATCACGAGAATCAATTTCTTGTACTAATTTACCACAATGTAAGAATGCAAATTTTGATGCAATTTTAGATAACTCCTCTAAAATATGACTAGAGATAATAATAGTAACTCCTAGTTCTTTATTTATTTTTAAGTAATAAGTTTCTAAATTCTGCTATTCCTTGAGGATCCAAACCATTAGTTGGTTCATCTAATACTAGTAAATCAGGTTCCCCAACTAAAGCGAGGGCAAGACCTAGTCGCTGTTTCATGCCAAGAGAATATTTTTTCACTTTCTTATTGCCCACTCTTTCTAGTCCCACAAGTTTTAGTATACTTTCTAATTCATTTTCATTACAATTACCATTAACTAGGCTTTTTGCTTTTAAATTTGCCAAACCAGACATACCTAGAAGTAAACCTGGGTTTTCTATGAGCACACCAATTTTATTTGTAGCACGAATGACTTCTCCTTCTGTTGGAGCAAGAAAACCTGTCAATAACTTCATAAAAGTTGTTTTCCCTGCACCATTTTTACCAATTATAGCATATATTTCTCCTTTTTTTCTATATTAACAGAAAAAAATCTGACAAAAATCTCTCTATCATCAAATATTTTACTTAGTTTGATACTCTTGATAATACTACTCATATAAAAACATCCTTCCTACTTTTTGTTATAATATATGTTAGGATTTAATATATTTATTACAAATAAACACAAATAGGCAACTTACAATAATAACACAGCTATTAAGTACTAGAAAAAAATAACAGGAATCACTATATATTTTGTTATCCAATCAATACTATGTAAATCAAACGTAGTAAATAACAGTCCTAAACTTAATATACTGTAACTACCTAACAATAGAGTCACTAACTGAATCTGTTTTTTTGCAAATTATTTACGTATTTTAATAAAGCAAATACTAGAAGTATGATTGAAATGAGAAAAAAATGATAGGATTCCATTTATAAATATTCAAAAATCGCAAAAAAATGATAAAAAGCGACAACCAATAAAAAAATCTGAACACAATCCACCCTCCCTAGAAGGAAAAACAAAAATTTCTAAACTATTAAAAACAAAAAAAGCTAGCCATGATAATAGCAATCAATATTTTTTTAAAAAAATAATAGAATTCGATGTAATATTTTTTTGATCAGTTTCTCTAACTAATTCATTTCCCGAGGAGACATCAATACCGCTTGATAAAATATTTAATAATTGCCACCCATCAGTTTTCATAAAAACTATCAAGTTAAATAAAGCAATCATCACATTGAATACAATCAGGAACTCCGTATAAAAATGAAGTACTGATGAAAAAAATAAGAATATGGCAAAAAGTGCTTAGTAAAAGGTTATTCGATATACCCGCTAAAGAAATCTTAATCCTATCTAAAAGTTTAATCTTAGCAAGTCCTGAAATAACAGTTGTTACACAAGGTAGAAATGATATAAAACCAAAATCGTATCTTATAACGTATGCTCCCGCATATCGTGATAATCTAGCGTGTCCTGTCTCATGAACATAAAACGAAATAAAAAAACTATTAATAAAAAAACAAATATATCAGACGATTTTATACATTTCAAAGAATCTATAAAAAAATCATATAATTAAAAATATTTTAAAAACCACCAAAAATAAAAACAATAGGACTTAAACACGAAATCCAAAAAAATATATCACTAATTTTTTTATTCTTCCAACTATAGTTCTGTCCCTGTTTACTTTGAATTGAAAAATAACACAATATTATATACGTTTTTTTGTTTCTATATTCAAAACCTTTGATCAAACCCTTTTCACATAAACATTGGCATAGCATATTCGCTTTCTGTGGTGACATAGAAAAGTTTGAAGCAATTTCAGAAACTGTCTTATCACCAGTAATTGATTCTAAAAAAAGATGTTCTATCTCACCTAAATATATATCTCGACTAGACTGTTTATGATAATAAAGATGTTTTTTTGAGTAATTTTTTTCCAAGATAGACTATCTCGCTACTTTTTTTCAAAAAAATTTCAGATATTGCCATTATTACTCACCTTATCAAAAAGGTGGCATAGATTTTTATTATACCACCTAAAAATCTCCAATCACAATTTAGAGATTAATATATTACCTATGCTGCTATTTTTATACTATTATACTGTAATTTACTTTTTTTAACCATTATGAACCATTATGAACCATTATGATAGTAGAAGAAAAAAAGAAGAAACCGGCAGAAGCTGGTGCAGTCTCCACGTCCTCAATAGAAAAAAAGCTACTTCATTATCTAAAAGATCATCATTGATAAGAAATTCTTGTTTCATTTTTATTACTCCTTTATGTTTTTTTAAAAGCAACATAGGTATTATATTTCGACTGTAACATAAAAACTATATCTTTTCCCCAACTTCAACTTGTTGAATATTAGCTTTCGACATATTTTCTCTCAATATATAATTGATACGTGTCATTAAATTAGACTCTTCATTATCATTAATTGATGCAAATTTAGAGTATACATTTGCCAATATTTTTTTAGGTTCCCTATAAATATCATCTATTAATTTGTACATTTCCGGACTCAAAAGTAATTCCAGATAAGCCATTGCTTTTATCGTGTGTTCCTAACTCAAGTAATGAACTTAAGTACATTATCTCAGCCGTATAGCGCTTTTTATCCAATTCAGAAATAGTATTAAAAAGATTGGCTCCTTGAGGAATTTTGAATTTTTCAACTGCACCTTGAATGTTCCCACAATAAACATCACAAAGAGTAACTAAGTATCTAGTAGAAAGGGAACCATTCCCATATGGCAGTTCTTGAGATGAGTATGGAAAGAAACATTTCATATTATCCAATAAAACATTTCCTTTAAATTGATTGATTGTTGCAACTATATAACGACAATCATTTTCTGAAATTTTTTCTGGTTCCTTAAATAATTTCATAACAAATTCAATAGTATTGTGAAGCCTAATACTTTTCTCAGAAAGGTCATTCACTTCCGACAAGCCTGGTATAACAATATGATAAGAAGGAAAGCCTAACCAAGAGTTATCTCTAATCAATATCTCGTATGATTCACCACCAAAAGTATTAAACAATTCATTCATAAAATCATGATTCCTAGCACTATGAGAATTACATTCAACAAACTTTGAAGATTGATCATCCATAAGCACTTGATAAGGATACTGAGCTAAGCCAGTTGCAAAACTATTCATGATATTATTTTTATTAACGACTGTCCGATTAGTAAAATCTACAAAACTACGTTGAGCATAATCTGTCAAATCCCCACCCTGTGTTGCTTCGGTAAGTGTTCTCTCCATCGCCACACCGAAATTAGGATGACTGCCCAACTTCAAACCAAATCGTCCAGTTCCTTCTTCGATAATTAATAGGCCAGCTACAGGATATTTACCACCTAAAGAGCAGTCCTTCATAATAACTTTATATCCCTTTAGTTCCTTGGCCTTTAAATATATATCATAAACATATCTAAAATTTTTATATATTCATCAGGAACAGTAGGGAGGGATTGTGGATGTATTATTAATTCTTTCTGAACTATTCTTTCGACAATTTCCGATAATCCTTGCACAACTGCTTCTGCAAAAGTATTACCTGCAACCATACCATTAGTTCCATACGCTAAGTATAAAATTCTAGCCGGAAGAAATTGTACTTTCCGTCTAAAAACATTATAAAATGGTAAGCACAAATACCTATCATCTTTATCAGGTACATTAATGCTAGCAAATAGTTCAACCTTCTCTTCAAAACTAGCATTACCTATCCCCTGCTCTTCAAAAAAATGATTTAGGAATGGATCATCCTGATTGACTAGTTCTTCTGAGGTTAAATAAACTTCATCCGGAAATTGCTTAAATTCATATTCATCCTCATTATTACGAGGATAAGGGTTAAGATAGTTATTCTGAAATCTTTCAAAAAACTCTGCATATGCACTCGCTCTACAGTAAGCCTCGTTGACTCCTTTTCCATTAGTGCCAATATTAGTCCCCTTAAAAACAACGCGTAGCGAGTTAGTATTAATTTTACTCTTATAAGGAACAACCTCTTGAGTCTCAATTTTCAGACTTCTTAATATCTCGAAAAGATTTTGAACAGTTTCTTCGGGCAAAGATTCCTTAAAATGGTTTCCTGTAATTTCCATAACTCTATACTCCTATCTAAGACAAAAATAATTATTTCAAAAACCAAAGAATAATAAATCCCCCTGTTGCTAGTTGATTTCGCTTCACAAAAAAGCCCATCTGGTTGTACACCAAGAGTGAAGAAAAAAGCAGAGAGGTAAAACAAATGAACTCTTCCAATTATACATCGAATCGTCATCATCTCTAACTCAGTATGTCATACCTTCGTAAAATCTGTCATGACTTATGTCAAAAAATCACTCCTGAGAAGCTGGTCATCGTAAAAATGTAGAGCAATATAGGGTTTCAGATGTTTCTGTTTCGACCTTAATACTATTCCAGGCAGAAATTGGAATGAAGTCACAGCGAAAATTCTATCAATTGATTCGCAATTTCTTCGGATTCACCAGGTTGGAGAGAAGTGGCTTTTATCGCCGCTCTCATTATTTTATGCCCCTAATTCAGTTGATTCGCCACTATCAATCAGCTAGATTTTGATGAATTGGTCATCAGCGATAGCTTTCCAGTCTTCCTCCTTTGCTAGCCTGTTAGAAATCATCGGATCAAGGTCTTGAATGAGGTGGTCAACATTGGTTACTGTACTTTCAAAAACATGGGGTCTTACGGTTTGAAAGTTGTATTGGCGGTGACAGTTTCGAGCTACATTTTGGATTACCTGATTATCCTGTCTCAGTCCATAATATTCAGGTACAGAAGAATTATTGGAGACCGTCCTTTGTTCTCGCGTTTTAGGAGATTTGGGGTAGCTAGGTAAAGTGCTAAAAGAACTCTTGGATGCAAAGGGACTTTATCCTTGGACATCACTTCGTAAAAATAAGTAGGGCATTAATGAACATAACATTTCTGCAATTTTAGCCATCCGAAAAACTATTGAAATTAGAATCTCTGCCCTAAATGCAATGTTTGACCTTGAGCACACGATTATTAGGTCTTTAGCAGGATTGCAATTGGAGATTGAATTAGACAAAAAAATACATTAGAATAATCATGCCTAGTCTAGGAAAGCTAGAAAATCAGTCAATGAGGAATTCTATCCTTCTCTCTAATTTCTCCCATAATTTTATTCAAACAGAGTTTTGGTCAATCTTATTGTACAAATATATTTATCTTTCACTGGACTTATCTTTTTATTGTTATTTTAAAGGAACGATAGCCCCCCCTTTTTTTCAAAAGCATCTCATAACATAAAAGCAAACTAGTCCCCACCTGACTTCCAAGCCCTATTTCCTTGCAGATTAGAATCACCATAATTTCTTATCAGCACTATTAGAGAACGGGCTGAGGATGTTTAGAGACTCTTTCCCTCACCATAAAGAAATCAACTACTTCAGTTTTTAAAAAAACATTAAATTATTTACTATAATCACTAAAACTAAAGGCATCATACTTCCGTTCAAATAACTTAATCTCGTCTTTATAAAGCTAGTAGAATATGATTGAAAGTTATTTAAGGGGCATAAGTTTTAGCTATTACATATTTATCACGTTTATTATAACTACATTTTACTCTAGTTCTATTTTTTTGTCAAGTAATTATATAATAGAATCAATAACCCTGTAGCTATTTTTCCTGATTGCCTTCCGACTCTTCATTTTCGACCTGACTCTAAGATTTCTGAAGGCATTTTTTGAATTCAGGGCACGACAAATAGGAGACTTCTGCCTTTTTAAATGATGGATGCTGCTTTCACACCACCCAAGCAGCTAGACGCTTCGTCTCCTGCTCTCTCACCTTGGTACAAGCAAAGACCAACTGAATGAGAAAGGTCATGGAAAGAAATAAATCCATCTTTGCCAGTCCGCGAATGCTTCGATCCTCAAAACGAAAATCCCGGTCCAATCAGCTATTGAACCGCTCAACTGCTGTTCTTCTCCGGCACTCCCGCTTGAACTTCTTGGACTGCCGACTGATCCTTGGAAAGATTCGGAGATTCTCGGAACAGACAATGCGAAAGATATGCTTATCCTTCCTGCTTTTAGGAAAACCAAAGCGCTGGCTCTTGCAGCTCTTATCATAACCTTGATACTACAGCTGGACAAAGTCCTGCTCCTCAGTCTTATAAAATACCTTCACCTCTTCATTGTAAAAAGAGAGGTGTTCCAGTATTGCCTGAGATGGCGTCCAGCTGCCAAAAAAAACACATTCCGATTCTCTATCATTCCCTGCAATTTGAAATCTTCGTAACCGGAATCCATGGTTGCCACCTCTGCCCGCTCCCAGTCAATATAATCTTCCTTCACCATTTCTAGAGCGGTTGGGATACATGGGCCGGAAGGACACGAAAAGCAATCGGCAGCTCATAGACGCTATCACAGATGAAGTGAACGCGAAAGCCAAAGTAGGTGCGGGTCTTGCTTATCTGATTTTCCTTATTGCGGTAAGTCTTCTTGGTCCAGCTGCCGTCGTGTTCGCCCCGCCAATCCCCTTTTGGTCCCTCGCTGGGACGGTGAGCCTGCGATTCAATGATTTTCCCATCTATAGTTAGCGGCGACCAAAGTCAGGAAGGTTGTTATAGAGTTCCTTGACTAGAGTCTCAAACATGTCGTAGATCAAGTCCTTATGCCGAGACAGGCGCCTTAGAAAGCGACTGAAAAATGGCATTGGGAGCTAGGACAAGCTTCGTTTGATTCTGTCCAATCTTAACTCCGTAAGCCTGAAAACTGCAGAGTTGCCGTAGCTGACTGTTACGCCCCAGTTCCCGACAGAGACTTTTGATGGTCGGATGCTGGAAGACAAATTTGACCAGAAAAGCCCGCCACATAGCATGGTTGGGAAAGTCATAGACAACATCTAACAGCCGGTGATTACTTTAACATTTTTTAATAAATACTCAAAAGTCTCTATCCTCGTAATTAAGGTTGGTAGCCTTTTTTTCTAATTCCAAGAAAACAAACATTCTACTCAATTAGCATAAAAATGTAATAAATCTTCAAAAATATTTGCCTGTATGACTATTTTCAACTTCTCAAAAATCTTAGAACAAAGTTTTAACTCCTGTAAATCCTTATGGTATTATAAGATAGTAATAAGTAATAAACTATCGTCTATAACTTACTCATATAATTCTTGTTTCTCCAATATCATCATATTTCTTTCTATTAGAATTAGCAGTAAAGTATGACTCTAATCTGTTATTATAGAATAACACGAAACTATGCTACTAACTTACCAAAAACTCGAAGAATCAAATTCCTTTGCGATAGGGTTCAAGAACTTCATAGCCTTTCAACTCAAAAACAAAGGCTCTGTCCTCAGCAATGTATATACCGGGTACTTTGTAGCGTTTATCACTCACCCAGTCTGGCATAATGGTCAAGAGAGCTTCTGTCAGATTCTTATTCATCATCTGAACTACACCCTTTCTAATCTTCTTTGACTTACAGAACTCATAAGAACCCTTGGTATTAGCATGGCATACCTGAATCCCCATGACTTTTGTGTCTTTGTTAAAGGCCACAATGGCATGACTAGGATAGTTCAGCAGCTATCTCAGTCAAATAAGCGTCTGGATTGTCAGTAAGATAGTTTTTAAGTCTATCTCTATCAACTTTTCTTGGTTTTGTTCCTTTTACTTGATGGTTTAATTCTCCTGTTTTCTCTTTTAGCTTTAACCAGCCATAAATGGTATTACGTGAGATTTGGAAAATGTGCGATGCTTCTGTTATACTACCTGTTCGCTCACAATAAGCGAGAACTTTTTTACGAAAATCTAATGAATATGCCATAAGAAGATTATATAGTCACTTAGTTTATAAAATACATGTTATAATAAAGCTATGGCATATAGTACAGATTTTAAACAACGAGCATTAAATTACATCAAAGAGGGACACAGCCATGTCGAGGCATCCAAAGTTTGATGTTGGCGTCAGAACTCTCTTCACATGGGAAAAGAAATTACGTGAACAAGGGCACTTAGAGCGGAAAAAGAGAGTTGCCAAAAGCCGAAAGATTCCTTTGGAGGAGTTGAAGGCCTTTGTAGAGACTCATCCAGATGCTTTTTTACGGGAAATTGCGGCACATTTTGATTGTGCTGTTCCTTCAGTATGGGCAGCTTTAAAGCAGATCAATGTCACTTTAAAAAAAGACGACTAGCTTTAAGGAACAAGATCCAGAGAAAGTCGCTGAATTTCTTGATATTTTTGGATAATCTAAAAGATTTACCAGTCGTATATATTGACGAAACAGGAATCGACCGCTACCTCTATCGTTCTCATGCACGGGCTCCTAGAGGAGAGAAAGTCTATGAAAAGATTAATGGACGGCGTTTTGAGCGGACTTCAATTGTTGCAGGACAAGTAGATGGAGAGTTTATAGCTCCTATGATTTACAAGGAAAGCATGACGAGCGACTTCTTTGTGAAGTGGTTCAAAACGCAACTCCTGCCTGCTTTGAAGACACCTCATGTCATTGTCATGGACAATGCTAGTTTTCATCCCAAGAAGATTTTGGATGAACTTTGCGTCAAAGATAAACACTTTTTCTTACCTCTACCACCTTATTCACCAGATTTGAATCCCATTGAGCAAGCTTGGGCTGTCTTGAAAAAGAAAGTGACAGATTTATTAAGGGAAGTCCCAAATATCTTTGAATGTTTAGAGTGCTTTTTTAAAACTAAATAACTATATCACATTATGTACTGTTCTAGATTCAATATACTATAAAACACAAGCCTAACCTTAAATAAAAAAAAAAGCGAGCAAAGTCCGTTTTCTGACAATCAGAATTCTGCCTTGTTCGCTTTTTTGGCTAGTGGATCCTTCTTAAGAATCTATAATGAATGATTAATCTTTTCATTTCAGACCTTAAGTAACACCTACTTATTCACTTACTTCAACAGTTTCAACGACTTCTTCTACAGTCGTATCTACTGAAGCTTCTTCTTGAGAAGATGCTAGGTAAGACTCTTCATTGATAGCTTGTGGTTCAAGGTTACGGTAACGTGCCATACCTGTACCAGCTGGGATAATCTTACCAATGATAACATTTTCCTTAAGGCCAAGGAGATGGTCTTTCTTACCACGGATAGCTGCATCTGTAAGGACACGAGTTGTTTCCTGGAAGGAAGCCGCTGACAAGAAACTATTTGTTTCAAGTGAGGCTTTGGTGATTCCCATAAGGACTGGACGACCTGTCGCTGGTACTCCACCTGCGATGAGAACGTCCTTGTTAGCATCTGTAAAGTCGTTGATGTCCATAAGAGTTCCCATAAGAAGATCTGTGTCCCCTGGATCCATAACACGAACTTTACGGATCATTTGACGAACCATTACCTCAATGTGTTTGTCTCCGATTTCTACCCCTTGGCTACGGTAAACTTTTTGGACTTCACCGAGAAGGTAGGTTTCAACTGACAAGACATCACGTACAGCAAGGAGACGTTTTGGTTGGATAGAACCTTCTGTCAATGCCGCACCACGAGATACTTGATCGCCAACTTCGACACGCATACGAGCTGTAAATGGTACCACGTATTCGCCTTCACCAGTTTCACCCTTAACGAAGACTTTCTTAGTACGAGTTGAAGCATCTTCTTCGATAGCAGTAACTTGTCCTTTGACTTCTGTGATAACCGCTTCCCCTTTAGGATTACGGGCTTCAAAGATTTCTTGGACACGAGGAAGACCCTGAGTGATATCGGTATTTGAGGCAACCCCACCCGTGTGGAAGGTACGCATTGTAAGCTGTGTACCAGGTTCCCCGATAGATTGGGCAGCGATTGTACCAACTGCTTCACCAACTTCAACCGCATCACCAGTCGCCAAGTTGATACCATAACAGTGACGGCAAACACCATGACGAGTGTTACATGTAAATACTGAGCGGATAGTTACTTCTTCAACACCAGCATTGACAATTTCTCGTGCCTTGTCTTCTGTGATCAATTCATTTGGACCAATGATAACTGCACCAGTTTCTGGGTGTTTAACAGTTTTCTTAGTGTAACGACCATTGAGACGTTCTTCAAGAGACTCAATCATCTCTTTACCTTCAGTGATAGAACGGATCAAAAGACCACGATCAGTTCCACAGTCGTCTTCACGGATAATCACGTCTTGGGCAACGTCAACCAAACGACGAGTCAAGTAACCTGAGTCGGCTGTCTTAAGGGCCGTATCGGTCATACCTTTACGAGCACCGTGAGTTGAGAAGAACATTTCGAGTACTGACAAACCTTCACGGAAGTTTGAAAGGATTGGCAATTCCATGATACGTCCGTTCGGAGCAGCCATCAGACCACGCATACCGGCAAGCTGTGAGAAGTTTGAGATGTTACCACGGGCTCCAGAGTCCATCATCATAACGATTGGGTTCTTAGGATCTTGGTTGGCAATCAAGCGTTTCTCCAATTTTTCACGGGCAGCACGCCATTCAGCTGTTACAGCATTGTAACGTTCGTCGTCTGTGATCATACCACGACGGAATTGTTTAGTGATTTGTTCTACACGTTTATGTGATTCTTCGATGATTTCAGCCTTGTCTTCAACAACTGGGATATCGGCAATACCCACTGTCAATCCTGCAAGAGTTGAGTGGTGGTAACCGAGGTTCTTCATACGGTCAAGTAGGGCAGAAGTTTCTGTCGTACGGAAACGTTTGAAGATTTCAGCGATGATATTTCCAAGGTTTTTCTTCTTGAATGGAGGGTTAAGCTCAAGTTTGCTGATAGCTTCCTTGATATCTCCACCTAGTGGCAAGAAGTATTTGTCTGGAACACCTTCTGTCAAGTTAGCATTATTTGGCTCTTGCAAGTAAGGTAGACCTTCTGGCATGATATCGTTGAAGAGAATCTTACCAACAGTTGTAAGCAAGACTTTATGTTTTTGCTCTTCTGTCCATGGTTTGTTGAGGCTGTCTGTTGCAATACCTACACGTGAGTGAAGGTGAACATAACCATTGCGGTAAGCCATGACAGCTTCGTCACGGTCTTTGAAGACCATGCCTTCACCTTCACGACCAGCTTCTTCCATAGTCAAGTAGTAGTTACCCAAAACCATGTCCTGTGATGGAGTAACAACTGGTTTACCATCTTTCGGATTCAAGATGTGCTCAGCCGCAAGCATCAAGATACGCGCTTCTGCTTGAGCTTCTTCTGAGAGCGGTACGTGAATGGCCATTTGGTCCCCGTCGAAGTCGGCATTGTAGGCTTCACAGACAAGTGGGTGCAAGCGAAGGGCTTTACCGTCAATCAAGACAGGTTCAAAGGCTTGGATACCCAAACGGTGAAGGGTCGGTGCGCGGTTCAAAAGCACTGGGTGTTCTTTGATCACTTCTTCAAGGATATCCCAAATACGTTCATCTCCACGTTCTACCAAGCGTTTAGCCGCTTTAACGTTTTGCACGATATCACGCGCTACGATTTCACGCATAACGAATGGTTTAAAGAGCTCGATAGCCATTTCACGCGGCACACCACATTGATACATCTTAAGAGTTGGACCAACGGCGATAACGGAACGTCCTGAGAAGTCAACACGTTTACCGAGCAAGTTTTGACGGAAGCGTCCTTGTTTACCTTTGAGCATGTGGCTCAATGATTTAAGTGGACGGCTACCTGGTCCTGTGATTGGACGACCACGACGACCATTGTCAATCAAAGCGTCTACCGCTTCTTGAAGCATACGCTTCTCATTTTGAACGATGATACCTGGTGCATTCAACTCAAGCAAACGAGCCAAACGGTTGTTACGGTTGATAACACGACGGTAAAGGTCGTTCAAGTCAGATGAGGCAAAACGACCACCATCCAACTGCAACATTGGACGAAGATCTGGTGGAATAACCGGAAGGATGTTAAGAATCATCCATTCAGGTTTATTTCCAGACTTGTAAAAGGCATCCAAAACATCCAAACGACGGATGGCTTTGATACGTTTTTGTCCAGTTGCTGTCTTCAATTCTTCTTTGAGTTCAGCAATTTCTTTTTCAAGATCTACTTGTTTCAAGAGGTCTTGGATAGCTTCGGCACCCATTTTAGCAACGAATGATCCGTAGCCATATTCACGCAAGCGCTCACGATATTCACGCTCTGTCATGATAGATTTGTGCTCAAGCGGTGTATCTTTTGGATCAATCACCACGTAAGCAGCAAAGTAGATTACTTCCTCGAGGGCACGAGGGCTCATATCAAGGGTCAAGCCCATACGGCTTGGAATCCCCTTGAAATACCAGATATGAGATACAGGAGCTTTCAACTCGATGTGTCCCATACGTTCACGACGAACTTTTTGTACGCGTTACTTCAACACCACAACGGTCACAAACAATCCCTCTGTAACGAATGCGTTTGTACTTACCACAAGCACATTCCCAGTCTTTTGTAGGACCAAAGATGACTTCGTCAAATAGTCCTTCACGTTCTGGTTTCAACGTACGGTAATTGATTGTTTCAGGTTTTTTTGACTTCTCCATAAGACCATGAACGGACTTTACTTGGAGAAGCTAGGGTGATTTGCATACTTTTAAAAACGATTTACGTCAACCACTATTTCTTCCCTTTCTATTCTAAGTGAGCTACTTATTCTTGTTCAGTAGCTTCTTCTGTTGCTTCCGCTTTTTGCACCTTCTTCAGCTTCAAAAAGCAGCTTTTTGCTTCTTCAGCAGCTTTTTTTACGTGCTTTTTCAAGGTCATCTACGTGGATGACATCTTCGTCCATGCCCTCATCAAGATCACGAAGTTCAACTTCTTGATCATCTTCGTCAAGAACACGCATGTCAAGACCAAGTGATTGCAATTCTTTAACAAGAACTCGGAAGGATTCTGGAACACCTGGTTTTGGAATTGGTTTTCCTTTTGTAATAGCTTCATAAGCTTTCAAACGTCCGTTGATATCGTCAGACTTGTAAGTCAAGATTTCTTGAAGGACATTTGATGCACCATAGGCTTCAAGCGCCCAAACCTCCATCTCACCGAAACGTTGTCCACCAAACTGAGCTTTACCTCCGAGTGGTTGTTGAGTAACGGTTGAGTATGGTCCGACTGAACGAGCGTGCAATTTATCATCAACCATGTGGTGGAGTTTGATCATGTACATGACACCAACTGACACACGGTTATCAAATGGTTCACCAGTACGTCCATCGTAAAGGATAGTCTTAGCATCGCTATCCATACCTGCTTCCTTAACAGTTGACCAAAGATCTTCTGAACTTGCTCCGTCAAAGACTGGTGTTGCGATGTGGATACCAAGAGTACGAGCTGCCATACCAAGGTGAAGCTCCATTACCTGACCGATATTCATACGTGAAGGCACCCCAAGTGGGTTCAACATGATATCAACTGGAGTTCCGTCTGGAAGGTAAGGCATGTCTTCTACAGGAACGATACGAGAAACAACCCCTTTGTTTCCGTGACGTCCGGCCATCTTATCTCCGACCTTAATCTTACGTTTTTGAGCGATGTAAACACGAACCAGCATATTAACGCCTGATTGCAATTCATCACCGTTTGCACGTGTAAAGATCTTAACATCACGAACGACACCATCTGCACCGTGTGGTACACGAAGAGAAGTGTCACGAACTTCACGAGATTTGTCTCCAAAGATAGCGTGCAAGAGACGTTCTTCAGCAGAAAGATCTTTTTCACCCTTAGGTGTTACTTTCCCTACAAGGATGTCCCCTTCTTTAACTTCAGCACCGATACGGATAATACCCATTTCGTCAAGGTCTTTAAGGGCATCTTCACCAACGTTTGGAATTTCACGAGTAATTTCTTCAGGCCCAAGCTTTGTATCGCGAGTTTCTGATTCGTATTCTTCAAGGTGGACAGATGTATAGACATCGTCTTTCACCAAGCGTTCGCTCATGATAACGGCGTCCTCGAAGTTGTAACCTTCCCATGTCATGTAGGCAACGATTGGGTTTTGCCCAAGCGCCATTTCTCCATTTTCCATAGAAGGTCCGTCAGCGATAAAGTCACCTTTTTCTACAAGATCACCAACTTTAACAAGCGTACGTTGGTTGTAGGCAGTACCTGAGTTTGAACGACGGAATTTGAATGTGGTAAACATCAAGGGAGCCATCTTCACGACGAACTTCTACCTTGTCCGCATCCGCATAGGTAACCTTACCACCATGTTGTGCAATAACTGCAGCTCCTGAGTCATGGGCTGCTTGATATTCCATACCAGTACCAACGTAAGGTGCTTTTGGATTGATCAAAGGAACAGCCTGACGTTGCATGTTGGCACCCATAAGGGCACGGTTGGAGTCATCGTTTTCCAAGAAAGGAATACATGCTGTCGCAACGGCAACTACCTGCTTAGGTGATACGTCCATATAATCTACAACGCTAGCTGGGTACTCTTGGTTGACCCCTTGATGACGTCCCATAACTGTCTTCTCAGCAAAGGTGCCATCTTCGTTAAGGCGTGAGTTAGCCTGCGCCACAGTAAATTCATCCTCTTCATCGGCAGTCAACCAAACGATTTCGTTCGTTACTTTGCCCGTTTCACGGTCAACCTTACGGTATGGTGTTTGAACAAAGCCATATTTGTTCAAGTGACCGTAAGATGACAAGTTGTTGATCAAACCGATGTTCGGTCCTTCAGGTGTCTCGATTGGACACATACGACCATAGTGAGTGTAGTGCACGTCACGCACTTCATATCCAGCACGGTCACGTGTCAAACCACCAGGTCCTAAGGCTGACAAACGGCGTTTGTGAGACAACTCAGAAAGAGGGTTGTGTTGGTCCATGAACTGTGACAACTGTGATGAACCAAAGAATTCTTTAACCGCAGCTGTTACAGGACGGATGTTGATAATTTGTTGTGGTGTTAAGACTTCATTGTCCTGAACAGACATACGTTCACGGACATTACGTTCCATACGAGAAAGTCCAAGACGTACTTGGTTAGCAAGCAATTCACCAACAGCACGGATACGACGGTTCCCAAGGTGGTCGATATCATCCACACGACCAATACCTTCAGCCAAGTTGAGGAAGTAGCTCATCTCAGCCAAGATATCTGCAGGCGTTACGATACGAACCTTGTCATCTGGATTTGCATTACCGATGATAGTTACAACACGGTCTGGATCAGTTGGTGCAACAACCTTGAATTTTTGAAGAACAACTGGCTCTGTTACTACAGCAGCATCATTTGGAATGTAGACAATCTTGTTCAAATCGCCATCCAAATGGCTTTCAATGCTTTCAATCACGCTGCGAGTCATAACTGTCCCAGCTTCCACCAAGATTTCACCAGTTTCAGGATCTACCAATGGCTCAGCAATGGTTTGGTTAAGCAAGCGTGTTTTAACATTGAGTTTTTTATTGATTTTGTAACGACCAACAGCTGCCAAATCATAGCGACGTGGATCAAAGAAACGAGCCACTAGCAAGCTACGTGAACTTTCTGCAGTCTTAGGCTCACCTGGGCGAAGACGCTCATAGATTTCTTTCAAAGCTTCGTCTGTACGAGAGTCCATTGGATTTTTGTGGATATCTTTCAACAGTATTACGAACGAGATCGCTGTCACCAAAGATATCAAAGATTTCATCATCACCCGAGAAACCAAGCGCACGAACCAAAGTCGTAAATGGAATTTTACGAGTACGGTCGATACGAGTATAGGCGATGTCTTTTGAGTCACTTTCAAGCTCCAACCAAGCTCCACGGTTAGGGATTACAGTTGAACCGTAGCCCACTTTACCATTTTTGTCTACCTTATCATTAAAGTAAACACCTGGAGAACGAACCAACTGTGATACGATGATACGCTCACCACCATTGATGATGAAGGTACCCATCTCAGTCATGATCGGGAAGTCACCAAAGAAGACTTCCTGTGTCTTGATTTCGCCAGTTTCTTTGTTAATCAAGCGGAAGGTTACAAAGATAGGTGCTGAGTAGCTGGCATCGTGGATACGTGCTTCCTCTAGCGTGTATTTTGGTTCTTTGATCTCATAGCCTACAAACTCCAACTCCATTGTGTCTGTGAAGTTTGAAATTGGCAATACATCTTCAAATACTTCCTTAAGACCGTGATCTAGGAAATCTTTGAATGAATCTGTTTGAATTTCAATCAAATTTGGTAAGTCAAGAACTTCTTTGATTCTTGAAAAACTACGACGGGTACGATGTTTCCCGTATTGAACGTCATGTCCTGCCAAGATGATTCTCCTTTAAAATAAAGTTTCAAGCCTAGTCGTCTAGGCCTTTGATTATCGTCAAAAGGTTGTAAACCTTCTATCACCTTATCCCCCTTAACTAATTTTCAGAATTTTTAAATCTTTGTTACAAACACTAGAAAACCTGAAAAAAAGCACAAAAAGAGCAGCTAAATCTGACTTTTGTAAGAAGATTTAACTGCTGTGAGCCTTGCCTGGACAATATTTCAGACAAAACCTACGACAAATGATTATTCATATTATACCTAATTTTCTTTGATTTTTCAAGGGTTTTGAACGATTTTTTTGCCTGAAATATTGATAGGGCTTGTTTTCAGAAAAGAATGTTTTCAGAGGTTCCTTCTTGAATAATTAGAATCACTTGTATGATATATCCTGCCGACCAACTGAAAAAACGGTTCTCCTTTGTTTGTAGTGTATCATCTAACATACTGGAAAAGCACAAAAATTTTTCTAAATAAGAAAGAATGCTTGTCAATTCAACTTTCTTGACAAAAACTATACTTAGTGGTTTAATATACCCCATAAGGGTATATTTGGAGGTGCCTATGTTTCATTTGTTTACAAAAATTGACAGTATTTCTACTAGCGAGTTAAAAACTAAACTCAAAGAACCCATTCAGCTACTGGACGTTCGGACCCCTACGGAATTTGGCAGAGGTCATATCGAAAGCGCCAAGAATGTTCCCCTGACTGAAATCGGTTCTTATGAACCAGCGACAAAAGAAACCTTATATCTCATTTGTCAGTCTGGTGTTCGCAGTAAGATGGCTGCGAAAAAACTAAAGAAAAAAGGCTACCATGTCATCAATGTTCGAGGTGGCATGAAGGCTTGGATGAACTAGACAAGAACCAAGCTTACATCGTTAGCTACCACAGTGGTTTGCGCAGCTATATCGCAGAGCGTATCCTCAAGCAAGCAGGATTTACCGTCCAAAACCTTGACGGCGCTTATTCCCTATACAAAATGACTAACCCAGAAGGAGTCGAATATGGAAACTAGTATCAGCATGGCTGACTTTTATGAAAAGTATCAGAACCAAGAACTCAATCTTATCGACGTACGTGAAGTACATGAATACCAAGCAGGACATGCACCTAGTGCAAAAAATCTGCCACTAAGTAGCTTGGAGCAAGGCTACAAGGAACTCAAACCTGATCAAGAATACTATATCATCTGCCAAGGTGGAGCTCGCTCCGCATCTGCCTGCTCCTTCCTTAGTGCCCAAGGACTCAAGGTCACAAATGTAGAAGGTGGTATGAACCACTGGCCAGGCGAGGTAGGATCAGCACAATAGGTTGGATGAGATTAATACTCTTCAAAAATCTCTTCAAACCACGTCAGCTTCGTCTTGCCGTACTCAAGTACAGCCTGCGGCTCGCTTCCTAGTTTGCTCTTTGATTTTCACTGAGTATAAAATAGAAGTGAAAATTAAGCACACTTCCCCATAATAAAACGCCTACCGTCAAGTTTTGTCAACACTTGATAGTAGGCGTTTTTCTGATTTTGAAGACTTGATAGTCATCCTCTTTTAAGCTTTATAATTCAAGGATATGAGCTTGATAGCCAATGGCTTCTATGAAATTCAACAAATCTGTTGTATCTAAAAAGAGGGTTTTCTCGTTAGTATTAGGATGAAAACTCATCCGTTTTTCCGACATAATTTCTTTGTCGAAATAAACCTGGATATCCTTATCAACATTGTTAAGCAAACCAAAGGGAGAAACAACTCCTGCGGGCAAGCTCATTTTTTCAAAGAGACTCTCAGAAGAAGCCATACGAATCCTATTGGCCCCTATCAAATCCTTCAATAACTCCATATCCAGACGTTTTTTATCATCCATAATGACGAGATAAAAAGCTGTTTTCTTTTTGTTAGTTAGAAACATGGTTTTGGTGCGAACACCCTCGATTCCTTCGATAAAACTATCTGCTTGCTCAGTCGTTAGGGCAGGCTCATGCTCCACAACTTCAAAGGGAATAGCTAACTCTTCTAGCTTTTCTACTACTTTATTGTACAATTCCATCTTTCTACCTCCTAAGTGTATGTTTGTAGCTACAACTGGGTTTTAAGGATTATCAGTCCCATTTACACTTTTAAGACAAGAACTTTTTAGGACTTAAGCTATGATTCCACGGCTGATGACGAATATGCCTTCCATCTACCTTTAGCCTCTGTCCGTTCCATCACAAAGCCTCTAGGCAAATCCGCAACTTGACCGATGGACTCATCTATTTGAAATGCTTCAGCTAGGGAAATAAGACGGACGTCCTCTAGGATATGATCTTCTGAACACAAAAATTGCCACATCCCATCCTCTTCATCGTTGGAAATTAAGGTGATTGGATTTTTCCCATCCAAAACATGTTGGCAAACGATACAGGCTGTTTCGGGTTCATCTTTAAAAGCAAAAGTCATCCTGGGCTCGCTCCTTTAATCTACTAGCAATTACATATTTTTAGCATAATCAAAGCGCTGATTTACTTTTTGACTAAGGGTGATAAGGCTTGACAAATCTCTTACTTGACACGGAAAGAGGACATAGCTATCGCTATCAATATCCATAGCTGCTAGACAGAAGCCTCGCGACTCCCACTCTTGATCTAGAGTTTGGGCCCACAACGGAATAGCCCCATCCTCTTTGAACCACTCCTCCTGCAAAGGGAGCTTGTATCTCATAACCAAGGATTCTAGCTCATCGAGAAAATCTTCCTTCTCCGTATTCCAGTCTAACTCCACAAAACTACCACTCTCTAGCAACTCATCCGCTAGGCCAATCCATTGGAGCCTAGCCTCGTCATCCTCTGCATCGATACAACGTTCATCATATCGATCAGCATGCTCTTGAAAATAAGTTTGCGGTGTCTCAAAACAGACTTTCAAACTTTCTAAAATTTCCTGATTACTGGTTAATAGTTGAGCGATTTCTAGGTAGGTTTCACTTGTTCTCATATCTGTTCTAACACTCCAATTTTTAAAATCAGGCAGTATGCTCTGCTCTAAGATGGCTTGTGAATCACGAAAAACAATACTTCCACATCCAAGCCTGTTTTTCCATAAACGATCGTATGGATTTGTAACACTAATTTCACAAGAAAGTCTATCTGCCCCTTGACCCTGATAGATTTGCACAAAATCCGGTCCCAATGGTCCAGCTTAAAACTTGATTAGCTCATCTGAGATAAGAATCGTATCATTTGCTATTTGCCAAGATCCTTTCAAATGAGTCTATCGAATCTCCTCATGCAACTTCATCTAAGTTGCTTGAAACAATGATGCTAGTAGTTTATTGACTTCTGTAAAGAGCCACTTCTTATATCTGTGTATTCACTACTATTATATCATAGAAGGAGCAGTTTACTTACGTTTAATCAAGTATTGAACAGCTTTTTCTAAACGTTCCTTCTGGGCTTGGGGATCCTCTAGAGGGTCATTGATACAAGCCGTTAAATTTTCCGTAATGATTAACTCAATCACACGATCAACACTGGATCGAACTGCTGTTAATTGAGTAAGGATATCGACACAATCACGCTCCTCCTCTATCATCTTTTGGATCCCCCGCAATTGACCTTCAGAACGTTTAAGGCGAGTAATATACTTTGATTTTGTCATCTCTTTTTCCTTGAACAATTTTTCCTCATTATATCTCTAATGAAAATCCTTGTCAAAAGGAGCACTTATCTTAAAGATAAAGACTCCTAGTTCTCCACTCTCACTCGAGTAACAATGCCGTCTTTGTCAGTCATGCTGAATTCTGAAGACGAAAACCACTGAGTTACCGCTTCGCTACTTTGAGATTGAGCGAATAGCCTCAACAGTTCTTCTTTATTCTCAACTTCAATGACATAGTAGGCAAGACCTGCCATTCCTTGCTCACGTGGAGCTAAGTTTTTCCCTCCCCATTCATTAACTGCTAGATGATGATGGTAATCTCCCGATGCAATCCAACTAGCGTGTGGAATCGTGAATTTATCCTCAAGACCGAGAGAGCTTTGGTAAAAGGCAGACGCCTCTCGACTGTTTTTAACGGATAAATGAACATGCCCCATGCAAGTGCCTTCTGCAATCACAAAAGGATCAACGTCTCGTCCTAGTTCATAAATATCTTGCGCAGACAGCTCTTCTGTCACACCAATAATTCGACCGTCCTCACGAATGTCCCACTCATTCACAGGCTTGTCTCTATAGAGCTCAATGCCATTGCCCTCTAAATCCTCAAGATAGATAGCCTCACTATAGCCATGATCAGCCCCACCAACTAGTGGAATCTTCAGGTTTAACAAGTGTTTAAAAACATTAGCCAAATCTTCACGAGTCGGCAAAAGAAGTGCCATATGATAAAGACCATAACTTTGCTTAGGATTGCTAGTGTCATCTGTCTTAATTAGCCGAACTAGTGGTTTCCCACCGGCACCTAAAAGAACTTCTTTTTCCGATTGATTCAAAATCTCCAAACCAAGTAATTGGTGATAAAAAGCAGTCTGACCTGCTAAATCTCTAATATTTAAAGACACCTCTGCCAAATGAATGCGACTATTATATTCGTAAACCATAGAAAACCTCGCTTTGTTGTAACTGTATTTATTACACTTATTATACACCCTTATCAACCAATGTCAATCCAGATGCTCAACGCTGATAAAACAAGAACAATCCTCCCATGTAGGAAGGATTGTTTGGATTTAATGAGCCAACATTTCTTGGGCAATTTCCTGACCAGATAAGTTATCTGGATAATAGGTTGGCCAGTTGTCCATCTCTTCAAAGAGGGCTTCTTGGCTAGTGCCTCCAAAGAAGATATGGAAATGCTCTGCCTTGACTGGAGCAATATTATGGTCGCTAAACTGAACATACTTAAATTGTCCAGCGTCCGCATCTGTCGCTTCAAAGAAGAAGCGCACTCCACGATTCCCTTTCTTATAAGTCAAGATTTTCTTGCCGACATACTTGTAAGTATATTTCTTACTTTGGTCACCTTGGATGAATTCCATAGTGTTATCCGTGATGTTAATCTTGCTTACATCTGTTTGGTAACCTTTTTGATAGTAGGCTTTGTATTCATCCTTGGTCATCTTGCCAGTCAACTTAGCCTTGTAGTCAAATACTTGGTCAAGAGTCCCATCCTCAAGGAAAGGATAGACAGACTGCCAGTTGCCAGCATAATCACTTAGGGTACGGTCCTTAACATCTGCATCCTCAAAGTAGCCATTTTGAACGGTTTTAGTTTCCTCTGCCTTTTCTGGTTCAATCTCTGCTCCTGCCTGATCAGTTGTCTGCTTGAGAGACTTGAGATTTTTCTCCATGACAGAGATATAGTTTTCTCCAGCCTTCATGTCTTCTTCGGTCAAGCTTTCAAGAGGATTAAGCACATCTAGCTTGACACCTGTTTCTTTTGAAAGAGTATTAGCTAGGGCTTGCGAGGCATTTTCTTCAAAGTAGATATAAGAAATCTTATTTTTCTTGATATATTCGGTTAATTCTGCCAAGCGGCTTGCTGAAGGCTCAGCATCTGGTGATAGACCTGAGATAGAGACTTGATTGAGTCCGTAGTCCAAGGCTAGATAACGAAAGGCTGCGTGCTGAGTCACAAAACTCTTTTGTTTAGCACTAGAAAGACCTTCAGTATAGGATTTATCCAAGGCTTGTAGTTTTTCGATATAGGACGCTGCATTTTGCTCAAAAGTCGCCTTCTTATCTGGATAGTCAGCTGAAAGACTGTCACGGATGTGCTCTACAAGCTTAATGGCACGCGCAGGAGACAACCATACGTGAGGATCATACTCGTGATGATGACCTTCTTCGCCATGGTCATGGTCTTCCTCTTCTTCACTTCCTGGAAGAAGCAACATATCTCCAGTAGCCTTGATTGTTTTTACTTTTTTCGCATCTAGTGAATCTAAAAGCTTGGGAACCCATGTTTCCATGTTCTCATTTTCATAAACAAAGTCATCAGCGTCTTGGATTTTAGCAACTGCCTTAGGCGATGGTTCATAATCATGTGGTTCTGTCCCTGCCCCAATCAAGAGCTCGACATTGGCTGTATCGCCTGCTACTTGTTTGGTAAATTCGTAAACAGGGTAGAATGTTGTGACGATATTTAGTTTTCCGTCTGCCTGTTTTTGATTGGAACAAGCCACTAAGAATACCGTCACAAGACTTGCCAAAAGTAGGCTTAGTTTTTTCATTTTCTTCTCCTATTTGATAAAACGTTTGAGTAAGCTGACTAACAAGAAGACAACTACAAAGATTATGGTAATACTTGCACTAGGAGGTGTCTCTGCATAGTAGGAAATATAAAGTCCTGCCACCATGCCCAGAAAGCCAATGACGCTGGCAAGAATCATCACAGAACTAAAGTTTTTCCCTAAACGCAACGCGATACTAGCTGGTAGGACCATGATGGTCGATACCAAGAGTGCTCCTGCAGCTGGAATCATAAGCGCAATGGCCACACCCGTCACCATGTTAAAGAGGATAGACATAGTACGCACTGGAAGACCATCTACAAAAGCTGTATCCTCGTCAAAAGTTAAGATGTACATAGGTCTTAAAAAGAGGAAGGTCAGGATTAAAACAACCGCTGCAATGACAAAGAGTCCAATTACCTGCTCTTGACTAATAGTCACAATAGAACCAAAGAGGTATTGGTCCAAACTCATCGAGCTAGAGCTCTTACCCTTACTCATAACAATGAGTGAAACCGCAAGACCTGTTGACATGAGGATGGCTGTTCCAATCTCCATAAAGCTCTTGTAAACCGTACGTAGATATTCAAGAAAGACCGCCGCAATCAAGACAATAGCAATAGTCGAGATGGTCGGAGAAATCCCTAAAACCAAACCAAAGGCCACACCTGATAGCGATACGTGACTCAGTGTATCACTCATGAGACTTTGACGACGCAAGATGAGGAAGGTTCCCAGTACTGGCGAAAAGAGACTCATGGCAATAACAGCCAAAAAGGCCCGCTGCATAAAATCATAAGAAATAGATTAAACATGGTCCACCTCCTGATCATTTTCATGAACATTGAAACAACGCCATGGCGAATCTTGGTCACGGACAAGGTGGATGTTACGATCTGCATAGTCCTTGACTTCTTCAGGATCGTGAGTAATCATCAGAACAGCCTTGCCATGATGGTGGGCACTGTGATGCATGAGTTCATAAAATTCATTTTTGGTACCTGCATCCATCCCTGTTGTCGGCTCATCCAAGATAAAGATATCTGGATCTGAAGCAAACATACGTGCAATGACCGCTCTTTGCTTTTGCCCACCAGAGAGAGAACCAATGCGTTTATCCCGATGTTCCCACATACCAACTGAGTTTAAACTAGCCTTAATGTGTTCTTCATCATGGGCATTCAAACGACGGAACCAGCCCTTTCTTGGGTAGCGACCTGATTTGACAAACTCATAAACAGTACTAGGAAAGCCTGCATTAAAACTGGCGATCTGCTGAGGAAGATAGGCGATTCTTAGCTTTTTCCCATGAATATTTGTCTTTGAGATGGTTACTTTCCCAATTCGTGGTTGAAGAATTCCAAGACTAGCCTTGATTAGCGTTGTCTTGGCTGCTCCATTTTCCCCAGTAAGGGTGACAAATTCCCCACTATCAACATTGTAATTGATATGCTCAAGCACAGGTTCCTTGTCATAATAGAAGGACAAATCCTCTACTGTGATGTATCTCATTACTTGATTTCTCCTACTAAAGCAGTTAAAAACCGCTGGATAATTTTTTGTTCGTTTGGTGTGAACTGAGTGGCAACCTGCTCATAAGTCGAGAGGGTATGTTCATGATGATGGTGGTGTTCCTCAGCAATAGGTCGAGCCAAGTCTGTTAATTGATAGAAGACAACGCGAGCATCCTTAGGATCCTTAGACGTTTCTAACATTCCCTCCTTAACCAGGGATTTGATAGCCTTGGTAACGGCAGCTTGACTGACATTGAGACGACGCGCCAACTCAGAGTTGGTGAGCGACTCCTCTGATAAAAGCATGAGAATATGCTCCTGGGTATTGGTCAAGGCTACATCACTCGTGCAATGACCAATGAGAATTTCATGCTGGTTTTCAGCTTTTAGGATAATCTCATTTAAAAATTGATCGATATCTTTTGCCAACTGTCTCATGATTTGCTCCTTTCTCAGAACAGAATTTCTATAAATACAAGGTTCTCACACTATTCCTTTACTAGTTAAGTATATCACATCCAAGCAAGGAGTCAAGAAAAAAGATGAAAACACCTGATATGTTTTCATCTTGTAGAATTATTTTTCTTGTTTACGACTAGTCCAGAGGGCAGTCACTCCAAGAATCATACCCAATAGCATCATGAAAATAGATTGCTCACTACCTGTATTTGGAAGTAATTTTTCTGATACAACTGTCTTGTTAGCAAACTGATCTGCAACCTTATAATCAACTTTTACAGTAGATGTTTGGGCAGGAGTTGTTCCCTGATTTTTTCCTGATGGAGTTGTTTTTGTTGCTGAATCTTGCTCCGATTTAGCTGGAGTTGTCTTTTGAACTTTTCCTGGCTTAGTTGCATCATTTCCTGAATTAGCCGAAGTTGTTCCCTGAGTTTTTCCTGGTTGAGTAGGAGTTTTTGCTGGATCTTTTTCTGGTTTTGCTGGATCTGTTGCTGAATCTTTTCCTGGTTTAGCTGGATCTTGCTCTTTACCTTGATCTTCTGGCAGTTTAAATGTTTTTGAATCCACAGAAATCGTGCGTGAGTTTGGATTTACCTTTTCATACTGAGTCAAATCAGCTGTTTTAAGGTAATCTTCAAAGGCAGCATCCATTGAAGGACCTTCTTCTCTGGCACCACCAAGCATGGTATAACCGTCACCACCTGCTGCAAGGAAATCATTGGTTGCTAGGTAGTAAACCTTTTCCAAATCTAGTTTTTCATAAAGACCAGTCGTACGATTCTTAACTTGAATAGCCAAGACACGTTTGCCTGCAGCTAGGTTTGTATCGTAATAGACCTTGGCTCCTGAAATCTGTAAGAATCCACCACTTGGCTCTAACAATGGTTGACCATTTTCATCCAAGACAGTTTTTCCTGCCTTATCAACCTGCAAAATAGATCCGAGTGATTTTTCAAACATATCAAAAACTTGCTGACCAGTTACTTGAATTTGGGAAATTGTGTTCCCAAATGGTAGAACCGCAATGACATTTCCTTTTGTAATTGGCTTATCTTTGGCAATCGTTTCACGCAAGCCACCACCATTGGTCACAGCGATATCCGTCGGATGACTAAAACCTGTTTGACCATACTGATAGAGAGAATCTGCGACAACATTTCCAAGGTTAGTTTCACGGACACGGACATTTTCACGGTCACCGTTCAATTCAACTGGACTATTTGAAACAACCTCTATAGCATTTTCAGCGTCATACTTTTGTTTGATGTCCTTGACAAGTTTTTCAATTTTTGGATTAGCTTCCAATTTCTTGGCATCTGCAGCTGCAATGAGTGAAGGATTCCCTAATAATTGGCGAGATTTGTAAGTGATTTTACCAACGTTATGGAGATAGCTTCCTGTCTGGTTGTAGGTTACATTGTCCCCATAGGTAGTCGATTCTACTGTATGAGAGTGACCGTCAATCACTGTAACACGCTTACCTTTCAAAAGAGGATTTTTTGAAAGTGCTTCTGCAAGTGTTGAACCGCGCCATTCTACTGGTGTTGTTGTATCAACTCCCAAGTGAGCAAGGACAACATAGTGTTTGTAGTCTTTGCCTTCTGCCAAGGCTTTAGCTTGAATTTCTTCGATAACCTTGTTAACCTCTGCAATCGGCTCTGTAAAGGTTACACCTGTAACATTTTTAGGATGGGTCTTGGTAGCTGTTTCAGGCGTTGTCACACCGATGACGACAAATTCATCACCTTCAACATCCTTATTCTTATCAACAATTGTTGCTGCTTCAAATAAACGAGCACCGTTGACATAAGTGTTTGAACTAAGCAATGGGAAGTTCAAAATTTCTTTGTATTTTTTAACTTCATCAAGTCCAAAGTCAAACTCATGATTTCCCACAGCCATGGCATCGTAACCCATCTCGTTTAGGATTTTGGCACGTGCTTCACCCTTTGTAGAGTTTGAAATTGGCAAACCTTGGAAGGCATCGCCTGCATCTACTACCAGAGTCGTTTGATCGCTCTTTTCTCGCTCCTTCTCAATAACCGTTGCGAGTTTGGCATCTCCGATTACTCCTTTTTCTTCTACAATACGACCATGCACATCATTAGTATGCAAGATAACAGTATCTGCTTCTTCTTTTTGAGGCGCAGCTTCTTCAGCTGGTGTTGCTGGACTTGTAGCAACCTCAGGAGTCTCTGTCACTACTGGTGCTTCTGTAGTGCTCACAACTTCTGTAGCTTCTGAAGAACTAGTATTTTCTTCAGCATAGACCTGTCCAGCTAAAAAAGCTGGAGCTAATAGGGCTGTCGATAGGACAGGCAACAAAAAACGTTTATTCATATTGAAATCCCTTTCTCTTCTTTCTCCTACCATTATACGCTATTTAGCATCATTTTAAAACTTTTAACCTTTTTGAAAGTAACCTATCCGACATTTCATAAAAAAAAGTCTGAACAAAAAGTTCAAACTCCTTTTCTATATTATTGAAAATCTTGGATATTTCCATCATAAGTTGCCCAATCTTGGCTAAAGAAACGGTCATTCATTTGGTAATCAGGCGCTGTTGTTGGATTACTCAAAAAGGGATTTACAACCTTATCAAATGCTAACCAGCCTAACCAACCAATATGAATCGTATCCTTAACAAAGTATGGTTCATCACCATCTTTTGAAAAAGTCAGCGATGTTGGTGAACCCTTGACTTTCCAATTGGTATCGAATTTTTTCGACAGTGTGTTGATACATTTCTTCACTCAAGCCTGTATAATCCATCCATTTTTTATTGACAGGTTGAAAAACAAAAATCACATTGACCTTAGACTTGGCAAACTGATCAAGCACTAGCTGCAAATCATTGTACTCAGGTGATTTGAGAAAGTTAAAATTCTTTTTGAGATCCTTCCCATTTTTTTCCAATCTTTCTTTAACTTAGTATTGTAAAAATGATTATCTACTCCCAAATCATTATTGGTCGTATTTTCTTCACCCTCTTTTCGAGCGATATTTTCCAATTCTTCATAAGAAAAATTGATCTGGGAGACTGCTCAAATATTTCTCAACATGATCTTTGTACCTTAAACGTCCACGAATGGAGAATTGTCCAAAAAGAGCTGACTGTTTCTCATTTAACTGCGACGAAATATTAATCATACTTTGGTCGAACTCTGATAATTTTTCTCCTTTAGCTAATTTCTCAACGATGCTCTTCATAGAAACACCAGGATTTTGCTTTAAGAGTCTATTGGCAGCATACTGAGAGGCTGCATCCCCAGATTGATTCTCTAAAAAGGCAGTCAACTGGTCATTGTTAAAATAAGTTTGGAAAATAGTCGGGTCATGATCTTCTTTTGTAAACCACTGTGGAGAGATTACAAATACCGCTTGCTTATTTTCAAGCTCGGATGTGATTTGTTGTATTCCAAAATACTGACTGAGGGTAGCTGCTCCTGCCTGTCCCATAAAGTAAGGACGATAAGAACGGTCATACTTTTCAGCTAGTACTGCTGGATGCATACTATCAAAACGCATCCACTCACTAGATCCAAAAAAAGGCACAAAACGCATATCAGGATCCGTAAGAGCTCTTACTTTTTGACTTCTTTCCTTAAAGCTTTCTGCACTTATCGAAGCGGCAGAGTATTTTTCCTCCATGAGATTATGACTTGGGCTACTTGGATAGAAACAGATAAGAAGGCACACCAACAAGCCCGCTAGAAAGACAGGCCCGAAAATCAGCCACAAGCGTTTAAGCATTCTTTAACTCCGCAATTCCTGCTACGATTTTATTAGCTGTATTCCAGTCATCACGACCAAATTCTGTAACTGGGACACGAATATCAAAGCGGTTTTCGATTTCCACGATTAATTCAACTGTCCCCATACTATCCAAGACACCTGCATCAAAAAGATCTTCATCCATCATGTCAGAAACATCTTCCATAAACAATTCATCAATAATTTCAATAACTTCTGATTTGATATCCATTTTTTAATTCCTTTTATTTTTTAAACCATAAATCATTCAAAAATCCAGAGAAGATTAAGAATGAAATCATCACGACATGGAAGGTTATCACCATGCCAAGCAACTGAACCCAGCGATTCTCAGGCAAGGGAGCTTGCCCTGCTTTCTTACGTTCTTTATTGAGCGTTTTTTTCTTTCGAACCCAAGCATCATTAATGACTAAGCCCACTCCATGAAAGAGTCCGTAGGCGATGTAAAACCAAGTTATCCCATGCCAGAACCCCATAAGGAGCATGTTCAGGATATAGGCGACACTTGAGGTCACATTTCGATTCTTAAAAAGCTTCTTTCTCGTCATCACCATGACCATGCGCATAAAGACAAAGTCACGGAACCAGAAGGATAAACTCATGTGCCAACGATTCCAAAACTCCTTCAAATCCCTTGATAAAAAAGGTTTGTTGAAGTTAATCGGACTACGAATCCCCATTAGATTTGAAATAGCTAGAGCAAACATAGAATAACCCGCAAAATCAAAGAAGAGCTCCAAACCAAATGTATACATGACTGCAACTACATAGTAGTTAAAGAAGCCACCTGTTTGTAGAGCTAAATTCTTTAGTGGTGGTAATAAAATCTCGCCTAGAATATGAGCTAAGATAAATTTATACAGAAACCCCCACATGATATACCGAACGGACTCGGCTAGCATATCTAGCAACTCATCGCGCTCTGGTATCGTCTTATAATTTTCATTAAAACGTTTGAAACGATCAATAGGACCACTTGAAAATGTCGGCATAAAGAGAAGAAAACGCAAATACTCCCACATCTTCAAATCCTTAATGACTCCATCTCTAAGTTCGATGATGATTCCCACCGAACGAAATGTCAAATAAGAAATTCCGATAAAACCCAGCAAGGATTGTGTTCCGTTAATGGCTGTTTGCGCCTTTACAAATATGATTGGAAGTAAAGACAACAGACTAACGAGATAGAAAATCCATTTGCCATCTCGAATTTTTCGATACTGCTTGTAAAAAAGAACCAGTACCATTTGCCAAATTAGATAGATTCCTAAGGCAGCTATTTGATTAGTCTTGCCACCCGTCAACATGGTAACGATAAAGAAGAGACTAACCAGTATTTCATACCAGGCAAAACGTTTTTTGAAAAAAAGACCGATAAAGATTGGCAAGGTAGCAGTAATCACGTACAAAAAGTACTGCGGATTCCCATACGGCTCAATATGAGGCAGCTGTTTCAGGAAATCCATCATCTATTATTCACCTCGTTAATCAATCCTTTGATATCAATCTTGCCATTTGGAGTTAGTGGCAATTCCTCTCTGTAAAGAAACTTAGATGGCATCATGTAAGACATCATAATATCTTCCAAGTCTTCCTTGATAGCTTTCGTGATATCAATTTCGCGCTCAAATTGTTCTTTGACGCCATCTTTTAAGATAACATAGGCCAAGAGATTTTGGACCTTGTGGTCTTTGTTGTAACGTGGAACTGCAACAGCAGATTCAACATACTTGGATTTGTTCAAGTTTGAGAGACATCCTCTAGTTCAATACGATAGCCATTAAACTTGATCTGGAAGTCCATCCGTCCACCGTAAAGAAGAAGACCTTCATCCGTCATGCTTCCGACATCTCCCGTATGGTAGGCTGGCAGTCCTTCAAATTCGAAGAAAGCTTCAGCTGTTTTTTCAGGATTGTTCATGTAGCCTTTTGAAACAGCTGGACCAGATACGATGATCTCCCCTTGTTCTCCATTTGGCAGTTTATTGCCCTCTTCATCGATGATAAAGGTTGGTGAATCAGGTTTCGTGTAACCAATCGGAAGACGTTTCAAGGTTACCAACATCTCATCTGTAACAGCAACTGCTGACAAAGCAACTGTTGCTTCCGTTGGACCGTAAGCATTGATGATACGCGCATTTGGGAAACGCTCGCGCAATTTCTGAGCAGTTTTAACTGTCAACTCTTCCCCATCAAAGTAAAAATGGGTAATGCCTGGCATCTTTTCAGCATTGAAATCTTCAGACAACATGGTCATATCTGCAAAAGATGGTGTTGAAGTCCAGATAGAAATTGGAAGTGAAAAGATAGTCGCAAAGAGCTGCTTAAAGTCTTGAGTAATGGCTGATGGGAGGGCAAAAAGCGTTCCTCCAAGAGCCAAGGTCGGTGCCCAGTACATGACAGACAAGTCAAAAGAATAGGGTGGTTGCGCCAACATTTGTGGACGATCTGGCGTCGCAAATTCCTTGTCCGTAATCATCCAGTTGGTAAAGCTGAGCAGATTATCATGCGAAATTTGCACCCCTTTTGGTTTACCAGTTGTCCCTGAAGTAAAGATGATGTAGTAGTTATCATCCCCCTTGACCGGATGCTGCAAATCATAAGCTTTTTGAGCCGCATAAGCTTCACGCACCTGCTCCAAGGACATGGTTGGAACAGCTGGGGTTTCGATTGGAAACTCTGAAATAGCAATGATCAAGCTTGGCTCAGCCACTTCAAGAATGGCAGACACGCGCTCCAAGGCCGAATGGCTATCGATTGGAATATAGGCATGACCAGACTTAGTCAGAGCTACAAAAGTAGCCAACATTTCATACTCCTGACCACCAAAAACGACTACTGGAGATTTTTCAGGTAATCCTAGCTGATCAATGGTTGCAGCCAAACTATCTGAATCAGCCTTTAAATCACCATAAGTGTGCTCTTGCCCTAAGACATTGTATACTGGAAAGGTAGGTTGAGTTTGGGCGAAATATTCAATCGCTTCAATCATATCTTTTATCGGCTTATTAGACACGATGATTTTTCTCCTTTAAACTAAAATTCATTGTAAATAAAGCTTCCCTGACTTTGTCCTAGGTAACTAAAAAAGTAAAGCAAACCAAGTAGAACAATAAAATACAGGACCGTTTGCCCTAAAAAAACATAAATTGGTTTCTTTTTATCCATAATTAACTTCTTTTTGTAAATTTCCAATAATTTTATGCAAATATACAATTACTATTTTTTTCTTGTTCCCATTTTACCACTTTAGTCTCTTCATTTTCAACTGTTTACCATTTTTAAAAAGCACATTTTAGCCTATTTTAGTTCTTTCTTCATAATTTCACTGATGTAAACAGATCACTTTAAAACGATAGTAGGCACCCAACTCCCCCTTTGGGCATTTTTATGCTAAAATAGTAGCTATGGATAAAATTATTAAAACTATATCAGAAAGCGGGGCCTTTCGTGCTTATGTTCTTGATAGCACTGAAACCGTCCGCACTGCTCAAGAAAAACATCAAACTCAAGCTAGCTCAACTGTTGCACTTGGCCGCACCCTTATCGCCAGCCAGATTCTCGCAGCCAATGAAAAAGGAAATACCAAGCTAACGGTTAAAGTTCTTGGAACTAGCTCTCTAGGTGCCATCATCACCGTAGCTGATACCAAGGGGAACGTCAAAGGTTACGTTCAAAATCCTGGTGTTGATATCAAAAAGACTGCAACTGGTGAAGTTCTAGTCGGACCTTTTGTCGGCAATGGTCAATTTCTCGTTATCACAGACTACGGCACTGGAAATCCTTATAACTCTATGACTCCGCTTATCTCCGGAGAAATCGGTGAAGATCTTGCCTTCTACTTGACAGAAAGCCAGCAAACTCCGTCAGCAGTTGGGCTCAATGTCCTTTTGGACGAAGACGACAAGGTCAAAGTAGCAGGCGGTTTCCTTGTTCAAGTTTTGCCAGGAGCCAAGGAAGAAGAGATTGCTCGCTTTGAAAAACGCATCCAAGAAATGCCTGCCATTTCAACACTTCTCGAGAGTGAAGACCATATCGAAGCTCTTCTTAAAGCCATCTATGGTGACGAGCCATACAAACGCTTGTCTGAAGAAGAGATTCGTTTCCAATGTGACTGCAGTAAAGAACGCTTTATGAAGGCTCTCTCTAGTCTCCCAAGCTCAGACTTGCAGGAAATGAAGGACGAAGACCACGGGGCAGAAATCACTTGTCAATTCTGCCAAACAACTTACAACTTTGATGAAACGACCTGGAGGAACTCATTCGTGACAAATCTTAATACCCCCTTTATGATTGGCAATGTTGAGATTCCCAATCGTACCGTTCTAGCACCCATGGCTGGTGTAACCAACTCAGCCTTTCGTACCATTGCTAAAGAACTCGGAGCTGGACTCGTTGTCATGGAAATGGTCTCTGATAAAGGTATCCAATACAACAACGAAAAAACTCTTCACATGCTTCATATCGATGAAGGCGAAAACCCAGTCTCTATCCAACTATTTGGTAGTGATGAAGATAGCCTAGCACGCGCAGCAGAATTCATCCAAGAAAACACCAAAACCGATATCGTCGATATCAACATGGGCTGTCCAGTTAACAAAATCGTGAAACGAAGCTGGCGCTATGTGGCTCAAGGATCCAGACAAGATCTACTCTATCATTAACAAAGTTCAATCAGTCCTTGATATCCCTCTTACTGTCAAAATGCGTACGGGCTGGTCTGACCCATCTCTAGCTGTGGAAAATGCCCTCGCCGCTGAGGCTGCAGGTGTCTCTGCCCTTGCTATGCACGGTCGTACTCGTGAACAAATGTACACTGGACATGCAGATTTGGAGACTCTCCACAAGGTTGCACAAGCTCTGACAAAAATTCCATTTATCGCTAACGGTGACATTCGCACTGTCCAAGAAGCTAAACAACGCATCGAAGAAGTCGGTGCCGATGCCGTTATGATTGGTCGTGCGGCAATGGGAAATCCTTACCTCTTCAATCAAATCAATCACTACTTTGAAACTGGAGAAATCCTTCCTGATTTAACCTTTGAAGATAAGATGAACATCGCCTACGAACACTTGAAACGCTTGATTAACCTCAAGGGAGAAAAGGTTGCGGTCCGTGAATTCCGTGGACTCGCTCCTCACTACCTCCGTGGAACATCAGGTGCAGCTAAACTTCGTGGAGCTATCTCACAAGCAAGCACACTGGCTGAGATTGAAGCACTCTTACAGTTAGAGAAAGCATAAACGTATAAAAATTGGCAAATCTCAAATTGAGATTTGCCCTTTTTTATATATTTTCATCTTGCAAATCTAGCTGCTTCACTCTAGCAATATAGTAGGACATGATCACAAACAAATTGAAGCTGACAATCCAGATAGACCATTCATGAAAAAAATGCATAGATACAGCCAAGCTAATGGCCCCCACTACGAAACTGCCTACAACAATTCCATAGTTCAAGGCTTGACGACGATATTCTTGAACATCTCCTTCTCCTCTAACGATGCGATACAAAGCAGTCAACATCTTTCGGTAATTTCCAGAGGTCATAAAAATGACATAGGGATGATCTTCAATCAAACTACCCGTAAATGTTAGCATCATCATGCCTGTTCCAAAAGCAATAAAAGGAACTTCTAATAGAGGAAATCGAGAAAAGAAGGGCAAAACAAGGGTCCCGATAAATAAGGGAAGTAGCATTTTAACTCGCCAGTAAGCTGTTTTGCGATATTCTTTCATGTGTAAGGCAAACAGAAAGCCTAGGGAAAAGAATATAATCGAGCAGAATCTCAACATGGTATTGATGACATGTGAATCGTGCCAATCTGATATCAGTAGGAGAATGTTCCCTGTCTGCGTTGCCACCAAACTATGGTACTGGATGTGACAGAATACATCCAAAGAACCACCGATAAAGCCAAGGAACACTCCCATGAGTCGTGTATTTTGAGGTAAAATTAATTTATCTGGCATTGATTCATCACTCGTTTCCCTTTGATTTTTTCATTATACCACTTTCTCTGAAAGAAACTAAGTGAAAAACGGTCAGTTCAGGTAGACATGATTACATATATCCCTAAGTTAGTCTCATCTCTGGAGTTCATTTATGACTTCTTATCAAATCGGAATACTGTAGTACTCCTCAGCTGAACTATTTTTAAACAAATTATTTCTGTACTGAAGTCTATGGCTTAATCAAAGTAACACTTGAAACAGTACCATCTGCACCTGTTGTAATTTGGATGACTTTTCCACCACCTACTTCAGCATTGTATTTCCCATCATCAAGGGTATAAGAATAGCTTTGAATAGAGTAGTTTTCTTTCTTGCCATCAGCAGATTCTACTGTAAATTGACCACCTGATGAAACAGTGATCGTTTCACCATTCGCACCCTTCCAATTTCCAGCCGCAGCCGAAAAATCTTTGTCCACCATAGTCAAGACACCTTTATAACGTTTGTTATGTTCTGCCTGCTTGTCTTGAAGTTTGCGATCAGTTGCTGGATCATAAGCTGACTGATTCGGTTTTGCTTGTGTTCCTTGTTGATTGGATGGGGCTTGCGAAGGGGTTTGCTTAGCAGAAGGTTCTTGATTTTGTTTTGTTTCTGGTGCTGGTGTTGCTTGCGATTGATTAGCAGTAGTCGTTGACTGATCAGAAGATGATTTAGCTTTTTCTGATGAAGTTGAACTTGCGGATTTCTGAGTCTTGTTCTCTTTACTTGAAGAACTGGCCTTAGAACTAGAAGATGCTTGTGTTGTCTTGCTAGAACTATCACTTGTGGTATTTTCTTTCTTATTACCACAAGCCCCCAATAACAATGTTGAAGCGAGTACAGTTGCAGTATTAATTTGATAGAAGTTTTATTTTTTTCATTTTATGCTCCTTTTGTAACATTTTTTTGAAATGTTAAGAAATATTTTTTTGTAACATTATTGTAATATTTGTTTTTTTAAATCTGTCAACTATTTATCTAAAATTTTTAGAATTATTTTTTTAGTACATTTATTTTTCTTACTCCTCCTATATCTTTTTATTCGTAAAGAATTTAAAAAAACACAAAAATTTCTTCCTGACAAAAGTGCTATATTTTAAAGTGTAATCGCTTGCATTTTTTTCTTGAAGGACTATAATAAAATTGAAAAAGGATATTGGAGGTGTAGGTACTATGTCAAACAAATATTTCAAGTATCTTCCTTGGGTGATTTTTAGATGTTTTTCTTGTCTTATCAGTCTGCAAGTCGCTACGCCCAGACTACATTTGATTTGTTCTACTTAACCGCTATTTTCATGATTGTCTATGTGGCTCTACTGTACTTATACGAACACTATTTAAAATATAAATACAAGGATTTATTCATTCGTTTTATGAGTAATCCTAAAAAAGATAAACATCCTTAAACAAAAAATAACAACAAAAAGAGGACGGGAAGAATCCCGACCTCGATTTTTTATGAATCATAAACCTTTGACACGATAGCTGACTTGGCTTGTGACGCAAACTTTATTTTCTCTATTCTCAAACTTGAACCAGCCATCGTTTGTTAAAACTTCTCAGGACTGAGACTAGGAAATCGAGACTTGATCTATCGATTTCTGTCCCAAAGCTTTTTATTTCAATCGATAGGTTTTTCTTGGCTTCTTTTTAGGCACTCGTTTGAGCCCAACTTCTTCTACATACTCACCGTATTTAACTAGAAAATTATTGCTAACGATTGGTCGTCCTGGATTGATGAGATTGACTAATTCGGTTCCTTCATAGACAGTGAACTCCTCCTCCAGCAGATAGAGAAAGGTCGGATTCCAGTCAAGACGCCCTTGGATTCGTTTAATAGACTCTTGGATAATGGCATAATGGTCAAAGGCAAAGGCCTGCTCCTCCAACTCTAGTCCCTCTAGGAAGCACTTGCCCGTCTGAAAATCAACATCGACAAAAACCACATCCTTGGCATCATCTCCAGCTTGAACGAGTTCGAGTGCGCGGCTAGGTAGATACACCAAGTGGGCGATAGTAACCGTCCACCCCCGTGGATCACGACCTGGGGTAGACACTGTCATCAACTGCTCGATTTTTTCCAAAGGAAGGTCGAGGTTAACCTCCTCTCTCACTTCGCGCTGACAAGCATGCCTTGCATCTTCGCTCTTATCCATAAAACCACCGACCAAAGCCAAACAGTTTTGGTAAGGATGAGCCTTGCGACGAATCATCAAGAGTTTGATTTTCCCTTCCACAAAGCAATAAGCTACCATATCCACCGTCACGCTCGGTTTTTCATACTGAGGAAGATCCTGTTTACAGTACCAGTCTAAAAATTCCTTCTCAGTCGCATGAATCTCAAAATATTCTCTTTCTGTCATTCCAGCCGGGATTATCCTTTCAGTCATCTTATCCCTCCTTAACAGCTTTTGTCCATTGGTACCAACCGACTAAACTATTGATGGTGTAAACCCAGTACATACCTTGGATATGGATATTTTCACCCCACCAGAGGTAAATACTAAAGAGATTGGTTGCAATCCAGAAAATCCATTGCTCACGGTAAAGACGTGTCATCAAGAGCTGACCAACACCATTGGTTGCATCGGTAACACTGTCACGGAAAGGACGAGCGCTATGGATACTTTGGTAGGCAAGCCCATGCCAATCCAGATGATGGCTGTCAAAGCCAAATATTTGAGCCAATCAATCAGGCCAAGTTTCTTAGCTTCAAAGTGGGATTCTTCTGGTTTTCCTTGCTCATTGATACGATTAGACAACCAAGTATAGAGACCAATAGGCTGCATCACAAAGAAATAAACTGTGGTCAATACTTCACCATAGAAAGTGGCATCCATGGCTAATACCAAATAGATAGCAGAGTTAATAGCACCAAAAAGGTAGTTACTAGCTCGACCTTCTGCAACCAAGATAACGCAGACAATCCCTGTCCAAGAGGCCAAAAGACCAACCCAGTCATGACTTTCCGTGTTTTGTGTAAACTCCAGAATAAGAGGAACACTTGATAAAACAATCAAATAGAGCCACTGGAAAAGACTGCGTCCCACAAAGAGGTCATTCCAAAGCAAACGCATAACTCCTGCAAAACCAATTTTACGAGCTTCTGCGTGAACATTTTTAAAGTTTGCGATAAATCGAGTGATTTTTTCAGTTATTTTTTTCATTTTCTTCTCCTAATCTGCTTGGTAAATGGCATCGATAGCTACTTTTGCTGCTTCATAATTTCCTAGATAGTCATCAGCTAGATAAACATGAGGGATAGTAGCTAGGTATTGCTCCCTCATCATATCCAAATGCTGAGAAAAACTATGACGGATATGGTCTTCTGCCATGGTCATGTCTCGAAAACCATCATTAACATAAGAGCCAACAGGTTGCACAAAGAGAATTAGATCCCACTTTTCCTTGGCTAAGATGGAAACAAAGAGATTATCAAAGGTCTCTACGGACAAGTCCTCCTGCTCCTCGCTTTCCATGTAGTAATCGTAGTATCCCTTGGTTACCAATGAGTTGGTATCTGCAATGACCAGGCCTCGATTGGCATTGCTATCGATTAACTTGGAAGTTTGGTCATATTGCCCCAAAAGAAGGTAATAATAATCTTTTGGGGTAAGCTCATCATCTCGGACATTATTTTTTATCTGATACTCACGAGCATATTCCAGACTGACTGGCGCATCATAAAAACGAGCTAAATCCTTGGCTAGAGTTGTTTTCCCATTACTCGCACTTCCCATAATCAACACTTTTTTCGTAAACTGACGGCGGAAAGGTTGAGCGATATATTTCCAATATTTACTTGGATTTTCTCGAATCATGGTAGCCGAAATTCCAAATTTTCTTTCCTGTAGAACGGTCTCAAAACCACGTTTGTCAAGTTCTGCTTGATATTCAGGCTCTCCTACAAAAAAGATAAGCTCCTGACCAGTCTGGTCATAGGAAATGGCCTGCAACATCTGATCCAACCACTCCTGCCAGCCCATTGGATAGCGTGGAATATTGGTTTCGTCAAGTTTACAAACAGAGGTCAACTCATCATCTCGAAAAGCTTCACGAATATAGCGAAATCTCTTTTGTAGTGTAAGCCCTGCCTGTTCACCACGATCTCCCTTATAACCTGAAACTACCACCCATACAGCATCACATTGACGTTTTGCTCTTTGGATTAAATCAATATGCCCTTGATGTACGGGAGCAAAGGTGCCAAAAACCACCGCTATACTCTTTTTCATATCTGTTCAACCTTTTTATAACTTTTTTTATATTTTTTTATTATACTCTGTCTTGTTCTGTTTGTCAATACTTTTTTTATTATTTTTTTATAAAAAAACATTGCTAAATGATAAGAATTTTTTACTTGATATGCAAAACCGGATCAGGAGAATTTTGTTTTGAAATCTTTAAACTAAATGCACAATCCAAGTAGCTATTTGGGCAACAACTTTTTCAAAAAAAGAGGCTGAAACAATCTGTTCCAACCTCACATTTTTTTAAACAATCTCAAATTTTAATTGACCAGCTTTAACACCAATTTTCAGAGTCTTACCAGCTTCCAATTCACCTGTAAGAAGGAGCTCTGCTAGTTTGTCTTCTACTTCTGTTTGCAGAGTTCTGCGTAGTGGGCGAGCTCCCATCTCTGGATCATATCCCTTCTGAGCTAGAAGTTTAAGGGCAGATGCTTGGAGTTTCAAGTCAATTCCTTTTTCTGCCAGGCTTGCAATCAATGGTTTGACCATAATCTTAACCACTTCTTGCATATCTTGACCTGACAAGCTATGGAAGACTACCTTCTCATCAATACGATTGATAAACTCTGGACGATAAGCCTTTTTCAACTCTTCAAACATCCGTTTTTCCATACTCTCTTGATCAAAACGAATATCTCGAGCTCCAAAGCCGACTGTCTTGTCGTCACGAAGGGCTGTCGCACCAAGGTTTGACGTCATGATAATGATGGTATTTGAAAAATCAACCTTACGGCCTTTACTGTCCGTCAAGACACCATCATCCAAGACCTGCAAGAGCACATTAAAGATATCTGGGTGAGCCTTTTCTACCTCGTCAAAAAGCAAGACTGAATATGGTTTATTGCGGACCTTCTCAGTCAACTCTCCACCTTCTTCATAGCCTACATAACCTGGAGGAGCTCCGTTGAGACGGCTGGCTGCAAATTTCTCCATGTACTCACTCATGTCAAAACGGATAAGGGCTGATTCGTCATCAAAGAGGACTTCTGCCAAGGCCTTGGCCAATTCGGTCTTACCAACACCTGTTGGTCCTAGGAACATGAAGGATCCGATTGGACGTTTATGACTACGAATACCAGATTGATTACGGCGAATAGCACGACTGATACTAGATACAGCCTGTTCCTGTCCGATCACACGTTTATGCAGTTCAGCTTCAAGGTTGAGATACTTCTTGGCATCCGTTTGTGTCAATTTTTGAACAGGAATTCCTGATAAGCGACTCAAGGTGGTCAAAATATCAGATTCTTCTACTACATCTTTATAAACAGGTACTTCCTGTTCTTTTGCAATGAGCTGAGCTGCTTGCTTCCATTTTCCATCCATCAAGGCCTTATCAGCTGGTGTTAAACCTGACTCTTCTTGTTTAGCGTGTTTCGATTTATTTTGCACTGTTGCTGCCGCTTCATCCAAGAGATCAATTGCTGAGTCTGGCAAATGACGACTCGTCAAATAACGATGTGCCATTTTGACAGCTGTTTCGACAGCATCGTCTGTAATTTGGACATGGTGGTGCTTCTCATAAGTTGCTTTCAAGCCCTGCAAAATAGCCATACTATCTGCTAAACTTGGCTCCTCAATCATCACTTTTGCAAAGCGACGAGAAAGGGCTGCGTCTTTTTCGATGTGCTTTTGATACTCTTCCTGAGTAGTCGCACCGACAGTTCTCAGAGTTCCACGTGCCAAGGCAGGTTTCAGGATATTGGCCGCATCCAAGGTCGAATCAATCCCACTTCCTGACCCCATAATGGTATGAAGCTCATCGATAAAGAGGATGACCTTGCCATCTTCCTCAATATCTTTGATGATATTGTTCATTCGTTCTTCAAAATCACCACGGAAACGAGTTCCCGCAACCACATTCATCAAATCTAGCTCTAAGACACGCATCTTAGCCATTTCATCTGGCACATCTCCATTGGCAATACGTTGTGCAAGGCCAAGTGCCAAAGCTGTTTTACCCACACCTGCATCTCCAACTAGGACCGGATTATTTTTGGTCTTACGACTCAGAATTTGAATCATACGAGAGATTTCTTGGTCACGCCCGATGACTGGTTCCAATTTACCTGAGCGAGCTTGCTCTGTAAGATCATGCGTATAATCTTCCAAACCTCCACTTGGTGTCTGAGGCATGCCCATCATATTAGCCATAGAATTTTGCTTGTCCGCTACCGTACGATGGCGTTGACGAAGGGCCTTCAAATCATCTCTAGTCCAACCAGCACGCGCTTCAAGACTACGACGAAGTCCAGCAATCTTGATCTGATCCTTCTGATCTTCGTAAGAAAATCCCGCTTTTTCTAGAATACGAGTAGCCAAGGCATTGCCATCATGTAAGATAGCATAAAGCACGTGCTCTGTTCCTAAAACCTTGGCATGAACGACAGAAGCAACGTGCTCTGCTTCCAACAACAATACCTTCAAACGGTGTGAAAAAGGCAACTCCTGATAATTTTCCTTATCGCTATACTTTGTTTCAGTCAGCTCTACAGCAACTTCCTCCAGACGATCAATCTCATAGGGAAATTCATTTAAAGTCGCCCCAGCTACACTGTAACTATGATTGGCCATAGCAATCAATAGGTGCCAAGACTCTAGGTATTCTGCCCCAAAATGACTTGCGACCAGAAAGGCACTTTCTATACATTCTCTCAATGCTTTTGAATATTTCATTTAGTTCTATTTTCCTTTTCTATCTACCTCTTGTAATAACTGTCGGAGCATATTGGCACGGATAAGATTGGCATCCTCACCTAGAACTCGGTCTGTCGCCATTGCTAGTAATAGATTCATCTCCTGACGAGTCACTAAATCCTGTTCAAACAAGAGTCTTAAAACATCTTCAAAGATAACTAGGCTAACTTCTTCGCCCACCGAATACAGTAAATCGCGGAGCATTTCATGGTGGTTTGAGAATTCAATCCGTCCTATACGAATGTAGCCACCACCACCACGCTTACTTTCAACCAAGTATCCCCTGCTTTCAGTAAATCGAGTCTTAATCACATAGTTGATCTGGCTAGGCACGACTTGAAAGGTATCCGCTAATTGGCTTCGTTGCAATTCAACCATACCCGACTGCTCCAAAATCGCCTTGATATAGGCCTCTATATGGTCTGATGTATTTTTAAATCTCATTGAACGCCACCTCTTTCTTTGAACCTTGACTATCTTTGACTATACTATCATTTAACACTCTATAAGTCAAATTTTTAGAGCTCAGCCCTTGAAAATACTGACTTTCTTTAAAAACATTTAGGCATTAAATCGCCTTAGTTTTTCTTGAAAGTCCCTAAAAAAGTCCACAAAAAAGAGCCCTGAAAAGGGCGTAATATTGACGAGTTCAGCAAGCTAGACGTGCCTTTTTTACTACTAGAATGAAAAATCCTGTGAGGTTTAACTCACAGGACTATATATTATGCAAAACAATAATTACCCTTTACATCTGATTTTGATATCGGCTTATCCTCAAATCAATAGAGTCCTTCTTGATAATATCTATACTCTCATGAGTTCTAAGAGATGAAATTGCAATACAAGCTAAAAAAATACCAGTGAATTACTTGCAATAATTCCTCATTATTTTTTTAGATTCTATTATTTCATCTAATTCTTTATCTAACTGTTCCTGCAACGAACCTTCAACCTTTTTAGAATTTTCTACTATCATTGAAACATCTAACTGAGCTTCTACAAATGACAATACAACTTTTGTTAGAGCTGGATATTTATCTTCATACTTACAAATTGCATCTTTTATTATATTTTTTTCTTGAAAATGAGTATATAGGAGATTATATGCAATCATTTTTTTATGTTTTTTTGTATCTCTAATATATCTAATATAAAAAGAGCAAAAACAAGTGATGCAACAATTATTAAAAAAACAAAATTATTCCCATTTTATTCTACCTCCTTTTTGTTATCAAGCAATTTTTTTCCAAATCAGATATTCTCTGATCTCTATCAGAAATTGTTTTGTTTAGTTCCTCAATTAATCTAGCTTGGCTTTTAAAGGTCATATCATAATCTTTACGCCGTTCTTCTAGTAGTTTGGAAAAAAATATTATATATCCCTAATGCTACTAGAATACAAATAGCTAATGGTACATCTAACCCAAAAAAATCCTTAAATAAGTTTAGCCACTCCAACTATGTAATCCCCCTATGAAAAATCTCTAAACTAAATATGGTATCCTATATACTATTATACCATACTTGTCAAGTACTATATATTGTGTCTTCTTATATAAATAAGCACACCAAATCGTGTGTATTTGCAAAAAAATTTTTTTCAGTTTCAATACAGAATTTAATCTTCTATAAGTAAATGTATCGTATACATCCAGATCTGCTTATCTATATTAACCGATTGTATTGTGAATTGTCTCAAAACATGACTGCTATAACTTTTACGATAGTTCATATTTACTAGTAACTAAGTATAAGAAAAGTACTTTAAGTGCTACATTCCAGGAAGCCAGTCTTTTATTTCTTTCAAAATTTTATAAGCCTGTTTCATTTTAGAATTGTCCTCTAAATATCCAATACCTTTGGTCGTAATCCTAACAAGAGATAAATTCTCAATATAAACATCTCCAGACATGTCTCCAGTAACACGAGTACCTGTCAAAAATCCATCATCAAATAAATTACAATAGACATCCATTAAATACCGGTGGGGGATTTCCAGAACGGAAGCGTTTATTTCATTTTCATCGGCTGGCTCTCCATGCTTCATTTTCTGAAAATAATAATTAAGGATTTTATACACAACTACCCAATAATCATTTTTTGCCATGAATACAGTCTCCTTTTTTAAAAGTATATGCCTCTGTACTACATTCTCATTATAGTCCTTTTAACATCCTCCTGCAAATAACAAGATATCCTTATTCTCATTTTTTTAAAGAAAAAGGGCGCTGGTAAAGGATAATCTTCACCAACTCCCTGTTTTTCTAGGTATTTAATCCTAATTCCGCCAAGATTTGACGTTTGTAGGCAATTTTTTGGACTTCCTTGTCCTCGTCTTCAGACCAATCTAGTTTAATTTCTGAAACAATCTGCCCAGGGCGATTTTTCAAGATATAGATACGGTCGCTAAGGTTAAGGGCCTCCTCGATACTATGCGTAATGATGAGTGTCGTCAAGCCAAGCTGTTTATGAATATCAAGATACCAAGCATGAAGTTCCATTTTGGTCATCTCATCCAAAGCACTAAAGGCCTCATCTAAAAGAAAGAGCTTGTGCCCAAAAAGGTAAGTGCGGAGTAAGGCCACACGCTGGCGCATCCCACCACTAAGCTCATGAGGATACTTATCCCGTACAGCTGTCAACTGGAAGGTCGCAAGGATTTCGTCTGCACGGGCAATGGCTTCCTCCTTATCCACCTTTTGGATCAAGAGGGGCAAGATGATATTTCCTAGCACAGTCTTGTGCTCCAGGAGCAGATCCTTTTGTAGCATATAGCTCACGCGCCCCTTAGGATTTTCCTCTCCATCAAGAATGATTCGCCCAGACTGGACTTCTAAAATCCCTGCAATCAGGTTAAAGAGTGTGGTCTTTCCTACACCACTGGGGCCTAGGATAGAGACAACTTCACCTGAAGTCACCTGTAGGTTAATATCCTCTAAGATCTTTCATCATCGTAGGCATAGCTTACGTGTTCTAGTCTAATTTCTGTCATTATTTTACAAATTCATTAGTGAAACCTTTGTCAGTCAAGTCTTCCTTGAGGATTCCATTTTCCTTATCCCATTTGTAGAAGGCATTCCAACGATCAGCATCAAATTGTCCCCATTTGTCCTTGTCGCTTGCGTATTCTTTTGACAAGTATTTCTGAGATTCGATGACAAATTCACGTTTATCCTTTAACTCAGGTGCATTCTTGATCAAGATATCAGCCGCTTCTTCTGGGTGATCCATGGCATATTGGTAGCCTTTTTTGATGGCTTGGATAACTTTACGAGCTTCTTCTTTGTTGTCTTTTAGATAGTCGTTGTTTGCAATGATGACTGGTGAGTAGTAGTCAAACTCTTTGACATAGTCTTTCAAGTACATAAAGTTGGTATCCACACCTTGCGATTTAGCAAGAATTCCATCCCAACCGTAGTAAATCCAAGCAGCATCAAAAACGCCATTGGCAATCGGGGTGATAGAGTTTGAGTCGTTGTTTGGTACTTTTTCAACCTTCTCAAAGTCTCCACCTTGAGATTCTACCAAGGTTTTCAGCATAGCAAGCTCAGTTGGGTCATTCCAGGTTCCGTATTTCTTCCCGACCAAGTCTTTAGGACTATTGATATTGTCAGACTTACGAGAGATGATCCCTGATGTATTATGCTCAACGATTGCTGCAACGGCAGTAATGCCTGCCCCTTTTTCCAATTTCTTAGCCATGTAGTCTTGGAAATAGATAGCAAATGGCGCCTTACCATTGATAACCAAGTCAGATGAACTTTCTTCTGGTGGCAATTTCAAATCAACATCCACTCCAGCTTCTTTGAAATAGCCTTTTTCCTTAGCTACATAAAGCCCTGTATGGTTGGTATTGGGTGTCCAGTCTAGGATAAAGTCAATTTTTTTGAGTTCTGTTTCTTTGTTATCCTTAGAAGCAGTTCCTTGACCACAAGCCACAAGCACGACAGCTAGAAGAGCTGTTACAATCGTTAAAAACACTTTCCATGTTTTCTTCATTTTAATTTCCTCTTTTCTTTTTCTCAAACGTTATTGTTCTATGAACGTTTCCATTTAATCACATATTTTTCACTGACATCGACCAACTTCATACCCAGAAGGCTGATAAGCGATACCAGAATAATAATCGCAAACATGGTATCATACTGAAACAGTTTCTTGGACTGAATCATGTAGACACCTAGTCCTTCAAAGCCTCCCAACCACTCAGATACCACTGTTGTGATAAAGGCGTAGGAGACACTGACCCTCAATCCTGCATAAAAGTAGGGCAGGCTGACAGGGATTTTAAAATGCCACAGGATTTGCCAAGGATTTGCTCGCATCAAACTAAACAAGGTCAGCATGTCCTTGTCACAATGCCTAAATCCATCTAAAATACTGACGATGATAGGAAAAGTTGTCGTCAAGATAATCAAGACAATCTTGGGCAAGATTCCATAACCTAACCATAAAACCAGGATAGGGGCTATGGCAATGGTCGGTATGGTCTGGACAACCACCATCATTGGGTAAATCAGGTCATTTAACCAGCCCAGACTATCCATAAGGACGGTCATGATACAGGCTATCAAGACCCCCAACACCAAACCGAGTAAAGCTACTCTCAAGGTTGCCCAACTATGGTACCAGAGAAATTCTCTGTCACGAACAAAAGACTGAAGGATTTCAAGTGGTGTCGGCAAGATAAACTTTGGTAAGAGTTTTAACAAACCTGCTAACTGCCAAAGAGATAAGACACCCAAAAATCCTAGCAGACTAATATGCCGTCTCATGATACTTTTCAAGTTTCTCATCGATGCTTAAAATCTCTCCTACATTTATTTTCACATTGGCAAAAACATTGTCTGCCCCTTGACCTGCTACTTCTAGCGCTTCTTTGAGAATGCGCATCAGTTCATCAAACTCTCCCTCTAAGACTGTTTCAAAAGGCGTTACGACCATCGTCACTGATTGAGCTTGTAGATAAGCTATTACCTGATCAATCACTGCTATTCGATCAATTCCTTGTGATAAGGGTAAAACTTGCAAGGCAATGCTTGCTTTCATAAAAACCTCCTCTTCTCAGGTTTTCTTTTGACAAAAAGAAAAACCTCTTTCATATATGAAAAAGGTGCAAAATTAGGCCAAGTATTCGTTCCCTACGCTGGCATTACCCAGATCAGGTGCGGTCGAAGTTTAACACTTCCTCTCAGACTGTACACAGACTCCCATATATTATATGGACATATGATAACGCAAAACAAACAAGATGTCAAGGAAACTGCTTGCAGAAAAAAGAGACGGTAATCCATCTCTTTCAATTAAAGCATTGGTGCAAATAACTGTGTAATTTCTTTGATCATCATTTGATACCAGGTAGGATTTATGGTATCTGAGAAGATTTCTTGCGACACTTCGAAAATTTCTTCAAAATCTTTGCGAATATCCGCAATTGACTCTGTTTTGTAGAGTAGTACTGCATTTTCATAGTGGTGAACCAAGCTACGATAATCCAAGTTAATCGTACCTACAGCTGCAAATCGATCATCAACAATCATTTGCTTACTATGGATAAAACCAGGTGTGTATTCAAAAATGCGAACACCCGCAGATAAAAGATCTGGATAAGCCCCCCGTGTTACAAGTTGAATGAGTTTCTTATCCGGTATATGGGGTGTGACTATTCTCACATCTACGCCTCGCATAGCCGCATTTTTTATATCCTCTGTCAAATCATAATCAATAATGAGATAAGGCGTTGTGATATAGACAAAATCTTCCGCTTGATTAATCAAGTTTTGATAGACAATTTTACCCACCTTCATCTGGTAGATTGGTTTCGGTACTGCCATATGGGATACAAAGTCCACTACCGGATCGTGTCTGATTTTCCAAATGATACTGATCAAAGTCACTGATTTCCCCACGGTTGATGTACCAGTTCATGAGAAATAGTCTTGTAAAGGCTTGAGTCGCCGGACCATCTATACGAATCCCACTATCTTTCCAGTGTCCAAAACGTTCAATATGATTGATATATTCGTCTGCAAGGTTGATCCCACCAGTGTAGGAAATCTGTCCATCAATGACTAATATTTTTCGGTGGTCACGGTTATTATAGGTCACTGTCATACGAGGAATCACCTTATTAAACTTATGGGCATCGATCCCTTTAGACCGCAAATGAACCGTATAATCTCCCGGCAAAGTTACCATACAACCAATATCGTCGTAGAGCATCTTGACCTCAACTCCCTGAGCTGCCTTTTCTTCCAGAACTTCGAGTATGCTATCCCACATCAAACCCTCTTCGACAATATAGTATTCAAGAAAAATAAACTTTTCAGCTCTTTTAAGATCCTCCAGCATCTGTTGCCACATTTCCTCACCATTTGAAAAGAATTGTGAATCTGTCTGGTCATAGACTTCTGCATTACTATCCATATGTAGCAAGGCATTGATAATTCCGTAAGCTGATTTATCTGTCTCCTGTAGCTGCAGATGGAGTTGGCGTCCATTATTCTCATGAAATGCAATAGAATTCAATTCCTGGAGTTGCTTCAGTTCTTTTTTTGATAGTCTTCTCTCACCAAACATGAGATAAAGCAGTGGACCAAACACCGGCACAAAGGTCACAATCAACCAAGTCACCTTGCTCTCAGGAGACATGGAGCGATTGACAATCGCTATAACGGTTGCTATGCTGATGAGAAACACAAGAATGACCCAAACAAGTGGAGCAATCTGGCTCATGTAAAGAATAATTCCAAAAATAACAAATAATTCTATCAGAATTATCGCAATACTAAAGCCATACTTGGACATCAATAATCGAAATTTTCTGATTCCCATATCTCCCTCTCAATTTCTAAGTCTACTCCCTAATTCAACGTCTGAAAACGCTTGTTACCTTCTAGTATACTTAGTTTCATAAAACTTATCAAGCTTTTTCTGTATAGGCCGATAGTTCTACGTTTAAAATTAATTTAAAAAGCAGGCCACTTATATGTGCCTGCTTTTATTTTACAATTTCAAAGCCAACATATTGACCGTCATACCAGCTGCAGTTCCCATCAAGAAGATGGATTCTCTTTCCTTCACATAGCCATGATCTAGTGCATAGGCCAATCCAAAAGGTACCGCAACGGAAACCATATTCCCATACTCACTGACAATATTGAGATACTTGTCTTTGCTAACTCCTAATTTATCCATGACAAGTGGTAATGCTCGACTAGCTTGGTGTGGAATAATATAGTCTACAGCATCTTTAGAAATACCAGATTTCTCTTGGAATTCTTGGAACATTTCTGGAATGACACGAGCAGAAAGCAAGAGGATTTTCTTCCCTTTCATATCAAACATGAAATTGGTCTTCGTTTCTTCAGAGTACTCTTTTGGTTGATAAGAAGTCAGACCTCCACGGATTTCAGTATCGTGAGCTCCCTCTGACCAAGTACGTTGAAGGCTTGCTATCACTCCCTTATCCTTGTCACTTGCTTGGAAAATAAAGGCTGCCGCCCCATCACCAAAGAGTTCATAACTTTCTTTTTGCTTTGGATTGAGCCCCAAGCTACCGACTTCACTGGAAACAATCAAAACACGACGGTATTCTCCAGCTTCAATCAAATATGACATCGTCGATAGAGCTGAAATAAAACTTGTACAAGTCGTATTGATATCCATAGCTGGGATAGAAAATCCTTTTGCCACGCGCTCATGAATCAAAGCAGCTGTACACGGAATAGGTTGAACACCAACCGCACTAGCTGATACAAGGCAATCAATGTCTTTAATACTTAAGTTTGCATTTTCAAGCGCAGCTTGGATAGCTGCTTCTGCCAAATCTAGCTGTGTTTCTTCATTTTCTACGACACGATAACGCGTTTGGTCTTTAAATTGCACTGTGTTTTTTGGGAGGCAAACTCCATATCCTGCAATTTCTACATGTCTTTACTTCTGTCATAATCTTTTGTCCTTTCATAAACGTTGGATACGCTTGAGCTTACGACTTGTATCCCAGTGATAATCTGAAAATCGTATTTCAGGTGCTTTAAACTTTTTCTGTTGAGCTAAGAGTCTGAATTGCTCTGTGATTGCTGTTTCTACTTGCTCGTCCCTTCGACTCAGACAAACTTCCACTAACTTCTCAGAATGTTGTTTGACTTGGTAATCTCCGACATTCTCCACAAAGAGAATGCAACGTCTGATAAAGTCAGGATAAATCGTGACCTGACCTCCATCTTGTCCATCAAAATAGAAGATGTCGTCAGAACGCCCTTCAACCTTGTCAATCCTTGTATAATGAGATCCACAAGGACAAGGTTCAGGATTTTCAACCAAGATATCGTTGAGCTGATAGCGATAAACAGGCTGACTGCTCCGCTTAAAATCAGTAATGACTGGATAAAAACGACGGTCATCCAAATAGTGTTTTTCCACAAAAATGATATCTTCGTTGAGATGAAGATTCCCAGCCGAGCACGTACAAGCTAAGAAACCTTCCGTTGCTTGATAAACCTGATCAATAATCGGTAACTCAAAAGCGTTCGAAATTCGCTCTTTGTCACTATCTTCCAATATTTCAGCCACCGAAACGATTTTTTGTGGGTGAATGACTAACTCCCCAGCTTTTAGACGCTTGCTCAATTCAATCAACATAGAAGCAGGCGCCACCACAATGGTTGGTTGATAATTGTTGAGACGCTCGATATGCTCATCTGTATTCTTGAAAATATCAAAGTACTCTAAACGAATAAGTGCCGTATTGATTGTCTGATACAATTCATTATCCGCTCTGAGGAAAAAGGCTATTCGGTGCCCCAAAAGGTGACCTTTAGGCAACATCTTTGCCAAGATAGCTGCTGCCCACATACTTCTCTCTTTTTCAGTTGTGATAAAGAGTCCCCGGTGTCCAGATGTCCCAGAAGACAACCCAACAGCTATTTCTCCCTTGAGCTCTGTAAAATTCCTGGTCTTTTCACTTTCGATAGCCAAATCCAAGGCCTCGTCTCGATCCACACCTTGAGTATTAAGCTCATTGAAATGCGTCATCATAAATGCTTTATCCATATGGTCAAAGTCGTTAGGTACACCATTTTTAAAATAAGGCGACTCACGTTTGAGAAAGTCCATATAGGCAGCCAACTGCTTTTTCTGATAGTTTTCTAAGGCTTTTCGAGATTTAAAATTATGTAGCCAATGAGTTTGGATAAAGGTTTAAGAAAGGTTATTTTTTTCATACAAGATCCGCTCAATCCTTTCTACAGGGTCATGGCTAACTAGCACTTCTATACCATCATTTAACACCTCTTCCAGCAGCTCTGTTCCTTTGATATAGTCAGCCTTACTATCTTGCACCAGGGAAGGAATCAGATGCATCTGTTTCGTATAGGGTAAAAGGTCAATTCCCCAACAAAGGTCTGCTGCAATAAAGAGATGATAATCTGGAATAAAGAGACAGGCTTGACCTTTAGCATGCCCATCAATAGAAGCTACGAAGATACTACCATCTCCAAACAAATCATAGGTAGGACGGTAATTAAAGTTGGAGTTTTGCTGATCTGCCTTGATGACTGTCAATCTTTCCTCGAAGTCACCCGGCAAAAACTCTTTAAAAATTAAATCTTTTAATTTTGGTTTCTTGTAAACATCATACACTTCCTGGGTTAGGATAAAGATTGCATTCGGAAAGAAACTAGCCCCTCCCAAATGATCTGGATGTAGATGAGATAGCAAAACATAGTTAATTTCTTCTGGTTTAATTCCTTTAGACTTCAACAAATACGAAATCTGATCCTGCTCTGTCATTTGAACAGGCGTCCCTAGACGATAGAAGCCGTAACGAAGTTTCCTCTTAATATCATAGTGATAGCCAGTATCATAGAGCAAATATCCTTTATCCCTGTGTTTGATCAACAAGACACCTGCAGGGAAAGTCATCTTTCTATTCTTGATACCCTTAAAAAGCAAACCGGCATAACTCGTACAATATCCCGCTGGGAAATACTCAATGCTTTCGATAATCTTGGACATATTGTTCAATCCCTTCTGAAATACTAATTTTCGGACGATACCCCAATTCCCTCTCAGCCTTGCTAATATCTAGAGTTTGACTATAACGAAGTAGATAATAGGTATATCGTGTTAAAGGCGGTTCCCCTTTCAGATTCAAGGACTTGTAAAGAAACTCTAAACTACTTGCAATTCCTGCTAATAGAGATGCAGGAATTTTTCTATATTTGATTGGATAACCCAAACCTGTCAAACTTTCCTCTAGCAAATCCCTAAATGCCCTCGGTTCGCCATTAGTAATGTTATAGACCTCACCTTTTGCTTCTGGGACTTCTAAGGCTAAACGAATTGCGAGAGCAACATTTTCCACGCAAGTCATGTCCATGAGCTGACGCCCATCTCCAATTAAAGGAATACCAATTTTTTGACTAAGATTGATCACCCGTGGCAAGATGCTAGTATCTCCAATCCCAAACAGTCCCCGAGGCCTCAAGATAATACTAGGAACATCTGGATAATCCTTAAAGAGTCTCTCCGAAGCCAATTTACTACGGATATAGTTATTGAGATTATTTTCCTCTGGTGCATCACTTTCTTTAATCCCTAGTTGATCTTTTGGAGCAGCATAGATACTTGGTGAGGATACATAGACTAAACGTTGAATACCTGTTTGGCGACATGCCTCGAGAACATATTTAGTTCCTAAAACATTAGCCTGATAAAAATCATCCCATGGCCCCCAAATAGTTGAAAGAGCCCCAGCATGAACAACCATGTCCATCCCTTGACAAGCCTCTAATAAATCTTCTGCCTTTGTCAAATCCCCCTGAAAAAAACTGACAGAAGAGTCTTCCAAGGATTGCCCTACCTGACTATTTCTACCAAAGGCTCTTACTTGATAACCATGTTCTACTAGTTCTTCTACTACATATTTACCCAAGAAACCAGTGGCTCCTGTAACTAATACTTTTTTCATCATTCTTTCTCCTTATCTGCTAACAGACGGTGGATTTCGCTTTCCAAAATTTCTGTTGGTTGATAGGATTGTGCAGCCTGGCGTAAAATTTCTAATTCTGACCAATCTTCTTTAGCAATTAATTTTTCAAATGCCTGCCCAATCTCCTGGCTATTATCTCTTTTAGCTGTGAAAGCAACACCCGCTTCCACACCACGAACAGCATAATCATATTGGTCGTAGTCATGAGGCAAAATCAAAGCCGGTTTACCATAAATGATACACTGATAAAAAATTCCAGCTCCACCATGATGAATCACATAATCCATCTGAGGAATGTATTCTTTGTAAGGAAGATAAGAAACAAGGGACAGATTCTCCATCAGATTCTCACACTGAAAAGGTTCTCCACCAACTCCACGAGTCACAAAAAAGTGAAAATCAGGATGTGCTTTAGCTAGTTGCTTTGTTTGATAGATTAGATTATCTTTAGACCAAGCTAGTTGCGTCCCACAAGTTACCAAAACCTTCTTTCGATTAGGGAAAGCCGACAAATCTAATGGATAATCCTCTCCAGCCTCTACTGAAGCACCTGAAGGTCCCACCCATTTATAGTGTTTTGGGAATCCTTTTTTTAACTCTACTTCTTTCATCCCTATACCAAGGATTGAATATGGAGAATAAATAGTCTCTTGGTTCAGCTGATTATAGAGTCTAAAATTATATCTCTTTAAACGATCACGAAACGAAAAAGATACAATCCGTTTTACTAACCGAGTTGCCTTTCTACCTAAAAATTGTACCGCAGACTCCCAAGCACTCTTGGGACTCCCCATCCCACCAATTAAACAGGGCGGGCCGTCAGTAGTCTCTAAAACAAATTGTGTAGCCATGGTAGTGATCCAAGGAATACCAAGCTGATCAGCTACAAGACCACCAGACAAAGTTATAAAATCAGCAATAACAATATCTGGACGATTCTTTTGCCACTCTTTCATTAATTGATCAGAAACTAAATTAATTAAATCAATACTAGCAGAAAGTTGATGATAGGCCGATAAAATTCCTAATTGCTCAGAGTTATTTGCTGCTTTTTCGAACTCCTCAACGTGGCCTTCTAGTATAGTAACTACATTAAAACCTGCAGCCTCTGCAACAGCTTTTTTCTGTGGACCTGTAAATAAACGTATCTCATACTGAGGATTGTCTAATAGAGGTAGTAATAAATTCATAGTTGGATACAAATGACCACTTAAAGGGACAACTACAACATCAATTTTGATTTTCTTCATAGTTCTAGCATATCAAATTTTCAAAAAAAGAACTATCACGAGGATAGTTCTTCTTAAATATTATTGGCTTTAAATCATAGGAATAGTATTTGATTTCCTCATACATTATTTGAATAATCGGGAGGAATTCAGTAATGTAAGAATCTTAAATTTACTATCCTCAAGGGCTCTAAAATAGGTTTCCTTAGAACAATTCCTTATAGAAAGAAATGGTTTCTTCCAAAGTTGGCATGAATGGATTACCTGGTGCACAAGCATCAATCAAGGCATTCTTAGAAAGGTATTCAAAGTCAAAGTCTTTTTCTTCGATGCCAAGTTCTGTCAATTTCTTAGGAATACCGACAGTTTCAGAAAGTTTTTCAATTTCAGAAATAGCATAAGCCGCACATTCCTCATCTGATTTTCCTTCGATTTGTATACCCAAGGCCTTAGCAACATTACGGAAGGCTACAGGTACACGTTTGGCATTTTCACGCTCAACGACTGGCAAAAGCATAGCACAGCAAACGCCATGAGGCAAGTTATAGACAGCACCCAATTGGTGAGCCATTGAGTGAACATAGCCGAGTCCAGCATTGTTAAAGCTCATTCCTCCAAGGAAGATAGCATTAACCATACCTTCACGAGCTTCAATATCGTGACCATTTTCTACTACACGTGGAAGATATTCTTTGATTAGCTCGATAGCTCCGATAGAGAGTTTCTTAGTCACATCATAAGCACCTGGTGTTACCAAAGCTTCAACAGCGTGAGTAAGAGCATCCATACCAGTAGCAGCAGTCAAAGCTTGAGATTTTGAAATCATCAATTCAGGGTCATTCACAGAGATAAGGGCAAGACTGTTTTTATCCACCATTACCATTTTAACCTTACGTTCTTCATCAGTGATCACGTAGTTAATGGTAATTTCTGCTGATGTACCTGCAGTAGTATTGATAGCTACAACAGGAAGACCTTTTTGAGCAGACTTATGCAAACCTTCATAATCCTGTGGTTTACCACCATTCGTCGCGATTACAGAAATACAGCTAGCTGCATCCTGTGGAGAGCCACCACCGACAGAGATGATAAAGTCACAGTTATGCTCTTTCAAAGCAGCGACCCCATCCATGACATTTTTACAAGTAGGGTTAGGTTCAACATCACTAAAGATAACGTAAGCAATCCCTCCATCATCTAAAGGTTTTAAAATTTTTGGCAAGATATCACTTGATTCGATATACTTATCTGTCACCAAAAGAGCCTTACTGTAACCCAACTCCTTAACATAAGGACCAACTTCATTTACCACACCTTTACCAATAAGGTTGACTGCTGGAACGTAAAATGTTGCCATATTTTTTCCTCCTTGCGTTTTTCACGCTTTATATTTAGGTTAATTATATAATATATTTTCTATATTTTTCAAATATTTGTGATTTTTTTAACAAAAAGAATGTTTAAAAAAATATTTAAACAAAGTTTTATAAGGAAAAGATAATCAGGAAAATTTGAGATGAACTATTTTATTTAACCCACTACAGTTGACAAACATACTAAGATTAGTAGTGAGAAAATCTCCGACGGGAGAGAGTACTCACTACTTTTTCTTTATGTTAAAGTAGAGGTGTCTTGTAAAGTCGTAGGGCTCTTTGGCGCTAGACGTCGCTTGACAAACTGGCAAGACACCTTGTTTTAGGTGGAATTTGATCAAAGTATGTGGGACGCTAGACGTCGCGTATTGAAAATAAAATCACTAAAACACGGAATTATTCAAGACAAAAGAGGTAATATCATGCGTACAGTATTTGGAATTGATGTGAGTAAGGCAAGTTCTGAGGTGGAAATTTTAGTCAACGGTGAAAAGATTCATGGATACACTATGCTCAATGACGCCATTGGCTTCAATCGTCTTTTGAATGACTTGAAAACTGTTCATAATCCTGAGATTATATTTGAAACTACTGGTGTCTATTCTCGGCGTCTTCGAGCCTTTCTTGAGGAATACGGCTACGCTTATACGCAGCTGAATCCTCTGGAAGCTAAGAAGCAACTGGACAGTCTGCGAGTTCGTAAAACAGACAAAATTGATGCTGAAAAAGTTGGCTCATTCTCAGTTTATACTCAATCGTAAACCAACTTATGCGCAGGAAGAAGTTTATCAACATCTGCGTGATTTAAGCCGTTTCTATCAAAAATCTTACAGAAGACATTGTTAGAGCTAAAAAAATCGTCTACACAAGGTCTTACAAGTCACCTTTCCTGAATTGGAAAAATCTCTTATCCACACCAACTGGAGAGCAATATTGGAATTTAGTGATGGCTTTTCCATGCAAAGAGTTTGTATTAAACCTATCTCAAAATGAATTATGTAAGATTATCCGTCAATCTACCTCCAAACGAATCTCTGAAAAGCGTATTGCTTACCTGACTGATAAACTTATAAAACTCGCTAAACAATCTTTTTGTGCGATCAAGAAAATCTCCCCAATGCTTGAAGAGGTTCGTTACTATGCTCAAGAATTGCTTCGTCTTTCTGAGCACAGACAGGTTGTCTTAGACGACATGGTAGCTCTAGCTCAGCCTTTACCAGAGTATGACATCTTACGATCAATTCCTGGCATCGCAGAAATCACAGCGACATCTATCATTGGCGAATTGGGAGATATTCGTCGCTTTCAGTCTACCAATCAAATCAACGCTTTTTATTGGCATTGACCTCAGACACTATGAATCTGGGAACTTTCTCGCCAAGGAACACATTACTAAGCGAGGTAATCCCTATGCCAGAAAAATCTTGTTCAAGTGCATTCATAACATCGCTTCAGCTAGTCATACCAATCCCTGCCATATCGCCGACTTTTATGAGAAACGAAAAAGACAATCGACAATAGCTTCAACCAAGCCACATGCGATTGCCTCTATACATCGTCTCATTAGAACAATGTATTACCTCATTACGCATAACAAACTTTACGATTACTCTTTGACCCAAAATCGATAAGGTCATCTATGCCGTATTATTATAACACCTTGTTTCAAAAAATACCAGATGAGGTGTTTTTTAGCATGTCCTTTTATGGATCAATAAGTGGTAAAAATAAGACAGTAACCTCAGAATAGCTACTGTCTTATCTCTTTTTTTACTTAAGGCCCTTGATATACTTGACAAATGGTAGAAAAGAGCCAAAAAAAGAGCACACAATTCACACTCGCTTAGGGCTGCTGGATTCCTCCCCTGACCCGTTTCACGCAGAACTGTTGCTCCATTAGCTATTATACCACATTCCCAAAGATTTTAAAAGAGAAATTATTTTTTCCGTCGATTTCTGAAAAATTCCTGCATAATGCCAGCACAGTCACTCTCTAAAATCCCTGTTTCAACATCTACACGATGATTAAGACGTTCATCTGTCAATATATCATACAGACTTCCAGCTGCACCAAATTTCTGATTTTTAGCCCCATAGACTACCTTAGGGATACGGGCAAGCCCAATCGCCCCACTGCACATCACACAAGGCTCAATGGTCACAAAAAGTGTACAGTCAAGTAAGCGCCAACTCTCTTCACTCACATTGGCATTCTCGATAGCCATAATCTCTGCATGCATAACCGCACGTTGCAACTCCTCACGTGCATTGTGCCCCCGACCAATGATTTCTCCATCCTTTACAATTACGCAACCTATTGGGATTTCATCATGCTCTAAAGCAATTTCCGCCTCCTTCAAGGCCTCTCTCATAAATGCTTCTTTTTCTTCAACTGTATAATCCATAGCTTCTCTCTTTTCCTGCTTATTATCTTTTAAAATCTCTTCCAAATATATCAGAATTCCCTTAGCATTAATGTAATACTAACATCTGCAACTTCAAAAATAATATTTTTTTATAGATTCATAACTAATTTACTCTTTAATTTTTCACTGACTATCATCAATTTTATCATTATACCATGTTTCACTACATAAAAAAAGCCACCGAATACGGTGACTTTATAGGGAGATTATTATGAAAAAGAAAAGTTTAGGATATTTGTTACAACAAGTTAGGAGGTCTTCTTGTAACTGTCTATAGTATAGCTGAACTATCTTAAACAAATCTTAAAAAATCTCTTATGACCAAACACTTTCTAAAATATTTGTTTGTTCACGACCAGGACCTACTGAAAAAGTAGAGATACGAACACCAACCAATTCGCTAACACGGCGAACATAGTTACGTGCATTTTCAGGAAGATCTTCCAAAGTACGTACTCCAGTGATATCTTCTGACCAACCTGGTAATTCTTCATAAATAGGTTTACAACGTTTCAATTGTTCAAGACTAGCTGGATAGTAGTCAATGCGTTGACCGTCAAGATCATAAGCAACACAGATTTTAACTGTATCCAAACCACTCAAAACATCGATAGAGTTCAAAGATAAATTTGTAATGCCAGAAACACGGCGACTATGACGCATCACAACTGAGTCAAACCAACCTACACGACGTGGACGACCTGTTGTAGTACCATACTCATGACCTACTTCACGAATGCGTTCTCCCACTTCATCAAACAATTCAGTTGGGAATGGACCATCACCAACACGACTTGTATAAGCTTTACATACACCTACAACCTTGTCAATCTTGCTTGGACCAACACCAGAACCAATTGTCACACCACCAGCAACAGGGTTTGAAGAAGTAACAAACGGATAAGTTCCTTGGTCAATATCTAACATGACCCCTTGTGCACCTTCAAAAAGAACACGTTTGCCATTATCAAGTGCATCATTCAAGATAACAGAAGTATCTGTTACATATTGCTTGATTTGTTGGCCATACTCATAATATTCTTCAAAAATATCATCAAATGAAATAGGTTCGCTATCATACAATTTTACAAATTGACGATTTTTCTCAGCAAGATTGCGTTCTAAACGTTCACGGAAAATCTCTTTATCCAAAAGATCTGCAATACGGATTCCAACACGAGCAGCCTTATCCATATAAGCTGGTCCGATACCCTTGATAGTAGTACCAATTTTATTTTCACCCTTAGCTTCTTCTTGCAGACGGTCTAACTCGATGTGGTACGGCAAAATAACATGCGCACGATCAGAAATACGTAGATTATCTGTTGTAACACCTTCATCATGAAGATAGCTCAACTCTTTCACAAGTGACTTAGGATTTACAACCATCCCATTCCCAATGACAGAAATTTTTTCAGGGAAGAAATTCCAGAAGGAATCAAGTGCAACTTAAATTTCTTTCCATCAATCACAATTGTGTGACCAGCATTATCACCACCTTGGTAACGTGCAATCACTTCTGCATTAGCTGAGAGGAAGTCTGTAATCTTCCCTTTACCTTCATCACCCCACTGGGTACCTACAACAACAACTGAAGTCATAATCTTGTCTGAGCCCTTAGACTCTTCCTTTCTCACATACATGGCAGGAATCTCACCTGCAATTATATCTTACAATTTATTATAATAAAGATTCTCAATTTTTTTCAAGACCAAAGACCAGAAACATTAGGGAATTAGAGAAAAATTAGAAAAATTAATATTAAAAAAATATTGTAAATTTATATTATGAAAAAGAAAAAAACTATAAAATAGTTCGGAAATATGAAAAATTATAAATTATCCCCCAACACAGTCATTTGAAATCAATAGCTGTTCAATGTACAAACGGTAGCAAGCTCTATAGTGGTAAGAAAAATAAAGGATGCATAATATCAAGCTTGTACCGAACTAAATAATATAGTAAAAAAATCGAAGATGAAAAACTTCCCATTCTAAATCATTATCTACTAAATAACTATATTCCTTTTTCAATAACATCATAAAAAAATCAAGATATTGTTCATAAATCTGTTCAATCATTTTATTTGACTCCATTTCTATTGATAAAATGAGTATAACAAAAAAATAGAAGAACCTGGGAAGATACTTCTATCATGTACTATAATGAATAGCCAAATAAATAACAGATAAAAAAATTAACAGTTCAGCTCAACAATCCTACATTTCAAAAAAAGATCTAAAAATTTCTGTAATGAAAGGAAATCATTGTAGGAATTGTTCTAGTTTATTTTATTAGATAAGTTGTAAAATATAGTGCACCAAAAAACTCATAGCGTTTCATTGGTGTAAACTGTAAGTAACCACACAAACAGAACCCGAGGAAAAACTATGAGCTACTCCCATCCTACCATAACTGACCGAATAAAGATAGAAACTTACTTGGATTTAGGTTTGAAACCCTGCCAAATTGCAAGTAAACTTGGCGTCCATAAGTCTACCATTTTAAGAGAGTTAATACAATGCCAAAATGGTTATTCCGCAGTCTTAGCACAGAAACGGTACAACCACAGAGCTAAGCAAAAGGGCCGGAAGTCTTGTTTAACACCAAAATTGAAAAAGGAAATTGAGAACTGTTTAAAATCTTCCTGGTCGCCTGAACAGATTTATAACCCCTATCAACTTATACAAAAGCCAATAGTAGCTTTTAAAACCATCTATAACTGGCTCAATGCAGGTTTGATTGATCTAGATTTAAGAGTCCTTCGTCGTAAAGGAAAAACTTGACAACCCAAAGAAACACGTCAAACATTTAGGATTGACACGCCGATTGCTAAACGTCCTAAAGAGGTCCGAATTCGTGAGAGTTTTGGTCACTGGGAGATCGACTTCCAGAGGCAAAAGCAAGGGCTATTTAGCGACCTTCCTGGAGCGGAAAAATCGCTTTTACTTAACTTTCAATATACCAGATAGAACAGCCAAAGCCATGTTTTCAGCCATCGAACAACTTTGTAGGATATTTCCAAAAGAAACTCTTAAAACCTTAAGAAAACAGATTTAGCCATTATCTCTGATAAGATTTTGAACAAATCCTTATATGATATCAAGCACCAACCACGAAAATGTTTAGCTTACAGAACTTCTTGTAAAGCTCTAGTAAATGAGTTCTAGTAAATGTTGCACTTATTCTAGCAATTTATCTCATTAAAAAAACTCATCTGAACTATGATTGCAACATAGCAAAAATCCATTAAAGAATTACTTATATAGTCATTTAGTTTTAAAAAAGCACTCTAAACATTCAAAGATATTTGGGACTTCCCTTAATAAATTTGTCACTTTCTTTTTCAAGACAGCCCAAGCTTGCTCAATGGGATTCAAATCTGGTGAATAAGGTGGTAGAGGTAAGAAAAAGTGTTTATCTTTGACGCAAAGTTCATCCAAAATCGAAAACTAGCATTGTCCATGACAATGACATGAGGTGTCTTCAAAGCAGGCAGGAGTTGCGTTTTGAACCACTTCACAAAGAAGTCGTTCGTCATGCTTTCCTTGTAAATCATAGGAGCTATAAACTCTCCATCTACTTGTCCTGCAACAATTGAAGTCCGCTCAAAACGCCGTCCATTAATCTTTTCATAGACTTTCTCTCCTCTAGGAGCCCGTGCATGAGAACGATAGAGGTAGCGGTCGATTCCTGTTTCGTCAATATATACGACTGGTAAATCTTTTAGATTATCCAAAATATCAAGAAATTCAGCGACTTTCTCTGGATCTTGTTCCTTAAAAGCTAGTCGTCTTTTTTTAAAGTGACATTGATCTGCTTTAAAGCTGCCCATACTGAAGGAACAGCACAATCAAAATGTGCCGCAATTTCCCGTAAAAAAGCATCTGGATGAGCCTCTACAAAGGCCTTCAACTCCTCCAAAGGAATCTTTCGGCTTTTGGCGACTCTCTTTTTCCGCTCTAAGTGCCCTTGTTCACGTAATTTCTTTTCCCATGTGAAGAGAGTTCTGACGCCAACATCAAAAACTTTGGATGCCTCGACATGGCTGTGTCCCTCTTTGATGTAATTTAATGCTCGTTGTTTAAAATCTGTACTATATGCCATAGCTTTATTATAACATGTATTTTATAAACTAAGTAACTATAAAAACGTTCATCACTCAGTTTACGGCTATCTTGTTGGATGAGTTTCCAATAGCGCTTGATCGCCTTGTATTGATGGGATTTTCTATCGAATTGATTCATAATTTGGACACGAATACGGCTCATAGCACGGCTAAGATGTTGTACAATGTGAAAGCGATCTAGAACGATTTTAGCACATGGAAAAAGCTGTTTAGCCAAGTCATAATAAGGACTAAACATATCCATAGTAATGATTTTGACGCGACATCGGACAGAACTATCATATTTAAGAAAATGATTTCGGATGATAGCTTGTGTTCTTCCTTCAAGAACAGTAATGATATTGAGCTTGTCAAAATCTTGAGCAATAAAACTCATCTTTCCCTTAGTGAAGGCATACTCGTCCCATGACATAATCTCAGGCAGATATCTAAAATTACACTCAAAGTGGAAGTCATTGAGCTTTCGAATGACAGTTGAAGTTGAAATGACCAGCTGATGAGCGATATCAGTCATAGAAGTCTTTTCAATCAATTTTTGCGCAATTTTTTGGTTGATAACACGAGGAATTTGATGATTTTTCTTGACGATAGAAGTCTCAGCGACCATCATTTTCGAACAATGATAGCACTTGAATCGACGCTTTCTAAGGAGGATTCTAGTAGGCATACCAGTCGTTTCAAGGTAAGGAATTTTCGACGGTTTTTGAAAATCATATTTCTTCATTTGACTTCCACAATCAGGGCAAGACGGAGCATCGTAGTCCAGTTTAGCGATGATTTCCTTGTGTGTATCCATATTGATGATATCTAGAATCTTGATGTTTGGATCTTTGATATCGAGTAGTTTTGTGATATAGTTACTTAGTTTATAAAATACATGTTATAATAAAGCTATGGCATATAGTACAGATTTTTAAACAACGAGCATTAAATTACATCAAAGAGGGACACAGCCATGTCGAGGCATCCAAAGTTTTTGATGTTGGCGTCAGAACTCTCTTCACATGGGAAAAGAAATTACGTGAACAAGGGCACTTAGAGCGGAAAAAGAGAGTTGCCAAAAGCCGAAAGATTCCTTTGGAGGAGTTGAAGGCCTTTGTAGAGACTCATCCAGATGCTTTTTTTACGGGAAATTGCGGCACATTTTGATTGTGCTGTTCCTTCAGTATGGGCAGCTTTAAAAGCAGATCAATGTCACTTTAAAAAAAGACGACTAGCTTTTAAGGAACAAGATCCAGAGAAAGTCGCTGAATTTCTTGATATTTTTGGATAATCTAAAAAGATTTACCAGTCGTATATATTGACGAAACAGGAATCGACCGCTACCTCTATCGTTCTCATGCACGGGCTCCTAGAGGAGAGAAAGTCTATGAAAAGATTAATGGACGGCGTTTTGAGCGGACTTCAATTGTTGCAGGACAAGTAGATGGAGAGTTTATAGCTCCTATGATTTACAAGGAAAGCATGACGAGCGACTTCTTTGTGAAGTGGTTCAAAACGCAACTCCTGCCTGCTTTGAAGACACCTCATGTCATTGTCATGGACAATGCTAGTTTTCATCCCAAGAAGATTTTGGATGAACTTTGCGTCAAAGATAAACACTTTTTTTCTTACCTCTACCACCTTATTCACCAGATTTGAATCCCATTGAGCAAGCTTGGGCTGTCTTGAAAAAGAAAGTAACAAATTTATTAAGGGAAGTCCCAAATATCTTTGAATGTTTAGAGTGCTTTTTTAAAACTAAATAACTATAAAATGTAATTGTTCCATATGATTCTTTCTAATGATGGTTTGGTTGCTTTTCATTATAGATTATATGGGACTTTTTTTGTGCTTTAAAGAAAACAGTTTAAGTGTGGCTAAAAAAGAATGAGTTTGTTAATAAAGGGGAAAATAAGTGACATTTGATACTGGACTAAAATCAAAAAAACATCTTATAATAGTAGTTATGAAACTTACAAACGAAGAAACACAAAAAATTGAACAACTCTTAAAAAGATTCATCGTACGCCAAATATCACAAACGTCTACAGATTATTTATTTTCGCTCAAAAGAAAAAGAGTTATAAGGAAATCATGGATCTCCTAGATTGTAATAAAACAACTGTTTGGAGGAATTTGAAAAAATATAAGGAGTTTGGTTTAGAAGCTCTTCTTCAAGAAACCCGTGGTGGACGTCATCGAGAATATATGACTTACGAAGAGGAACAAGCATTCCTAAAACGTCATATAGAAGCTGCTCAGGCTGGGGAATTTGTAACTGTCAATCAGTTATTTGAAGCCTATCAAAAAGAGATTGGTCGCACTTCCACACGTGATGGTTTCTATTATCTCCTGAAACGCCATGGTTGGCGAACGGTCACCCTCGATCTGAACATCCCAAGAAGGCAGACGCTCAGACAATTGAGACGTCTAAAAAAATAAAAATCTACATTCGAGACCTTAAGTAAGCGCTTTAAAGAGGAGGGACTTATAACAAAGTACGATTGATGTACCAAGATGAAGCTGGTTTCGGGAGGATCAGTAAGATGAGTTCTTGTTGGGCTCCTCAAGAAATTCGACCTAGCATTCCCTGTTATTATATGCGAGAATATCTCTATTGTTATGGGGCAGTAGATGCTCAGACAGGAGATTCCTTCTTCCTTATTGCTGGAGGATGTAATACTGAGTGGACGAATGAATTTCTACGGCAAGTCTCACAAGCTTATCCAGACGACTATATTTTACTTGTCATGGATAATGCTATATGGCATAAATCAAGTACCTTAGAGATTCCAAGTAATATTGAATTGGCTTTTATCCCACCTTATACACCAGAAATGAACCCTATTGAACAAGTCTGGAAAGAAATTCGAAAACGAGGTTTTAAAAATAAGGCTTTCCAAACATTGGAAGCCGTCATTAATAAGCTTCAAGAAGTTATTCTAGGACTGGAAAAAAATGTTTTTAAAGTCAACTGTCAGCAGACAATGGACGAGGTTGCTTTTTGAAAATAATTGAGTATTAAATATTAATAAAGAGCTAAATAAAAAAGGAGCTAGATGACCCCTGAAAGATAAATAAAAAAACGTTCCTTAGAACGTTTCAGATTGAAGACAAAGTCCTTAGAACCCAAGTTTCTAAGGGCTTTTCTTTGTGTAAAGTCGTATAATAGAGGTAAGAAGAGTTGTGAGGTAATCCCTATGTTTCACAAAGAAAAACCTGATTATAACCGTAAGCAATATGGTTTCTATACAATAGACGAATTGGTCCCAAAAGATCACTTTCTTCGACAAGTAGATTCAAAGGTTGATTTTGACTTTATCTATGACTTGGTAGAAGATACCTATAGTCCAGATAATGGTCGTCCTAGTCTTGATCCCGTCATGCTAGTCAAAAATTCCTTTGATGAAATGTTTTTTTATGGCATTCGTTCCATGCGCCAAACCATGAAAGATATTGAAGTAAATGTACCTATCGTTGGTTTCTTGGACTAACTTTAGATGATAAGGTCCCTCATTTTACTACCTATGGAAAGAATTACAGCCGTCGTTTTCAAGATAAAGAACTCATTTCTGAGATTTTTTCCCAAGTTCTCAGCCAAGCTTTATATGCTGGCTTAATTGATCCTTCTGAAATATTTGTGGATGGTACCCATATCAAAGCGGCGGCTAATAGTCACAAGTATCGTAAGGAAATGGTAGACCAACAAGCTAAATTTATGAGTGAACAATTGGCAGTTGAGATTGATTTAGATAGGAAAAAAACACGAAAAAGTCCTTAAAAGCCCGCAAAAAGAAAGTGAGGCTAAGGAAAAGAAAAATCTCAACGACAGATCCCGAGTGTGGTTGGTTTCACAAGGGCGAACATAAGGAAGTATTTGCCTATTCTGCTCAAGTTGCTTGTGATAAGCATGGTTGGTACCTTTGGCTTATACGGTTGAGGCAGGAAATGTTCATGATAGTCAGGCTTTCCCTGCCCTATTTTTCAAAGTTAGAGCCATTCTCGCCCCACTATATTATTGCGGATTCAGGTTACAAGACCCCAGCTATTGCCCATTATTTATTAGAGCGAAATATCATTCCTGTTTTTTTCCTTATACTCGTCCAAAGGGAGTAAAGGGGAACTTAAGGCCTAGTAATTTTGTTTATGATGCAAGTTATGATCATTATGTTTGTCCAGAGAATCAAGTATTAAGCTATCGCACAACCACTCGAGAAGGCTACCGTGAGTATAAGAGTAATCCTAAAGTATGTGTTTCCTGTCCTTTATTATCCATTTGTACCCAAAGCAAGAATTTTCAAAAAGTAGTAACGAGACATGTCTGGAAAGATGCCCTTGAATTTTGTGAGGAGATTCGTCACCAAAGAGAAATGAAAGAGCTCTATAAGAAGCGCAAAGAAACAATTGAACGGCTCTTTGGAACGGCTAAGGAATACCATAATTTGAGATACACTAGAGAGAAAGGAAAGTCCAAAAATGGAGGATCAGGTTGGGCTTACTTTGGCGTGTTTAAATATCAAAAAAATTAGTGAAATGGATAGGGAATATCCCTTTTTATTTTGCTCAAATTCAGATTTTTGGATAGATTAGTAGATGATGAGATAAACTATTTTTGAAAACAGAAAAAGACAAACGTCATTTTTGGCGTTTGTCTTCGTTCTGAGTGGTTTACACTAGTGTAAACCACTTTCAAAGACTAATTTTTTTGATTATTTAACTTCTAGAAGACCAATATCTCCATCTTCACGACGATAAATAACATTTGTTGTTTCATCTTCAACATCTACATAGATAAAGAAGTCATGCCCCAATAAATCCATCTGTAAGATAGCTTCTTCCAAATCCATTGGTTTCAAATCAATTTGTTTTGAACGAACAACTTTTGGTTGTGCTACATCTAAGTCCTCAACTAAAGCATCTGTAAAGAGTTGACTTGTAGATACTTTATTTCTGTTCTTACGTTCAATTTTAGTTTTGTTTTTACGAATCTGACGCTCAATCTTATCTGTCACCAAATCAATAGAACCGTACATATCTTGAGAAATATCTTCTGCACGAAGAGTAATAGATCCAAGCGGAATGGTTACTTCTACTTTAGCAGTCTTTTCGCGGTAAACTTTCAAGTTAACACGCGCATACAATTCTTGGTCTGCTTGGAAGTATTTTTCGATCTTTTCGAGTTTAGAAACTACATAATCACGAATTGCTTCTGTTACTTCTAGGTTTTCACCACGGATACTATATTTAATCATATAAGTACCTTCTTTCTAAACATATTTGTTTTTCTAATTACATTATAACGCTTTCATATTTTTTTTGCAAACTTTTTCCTCATCTTGCGAGGGAAAAAGTTTTAATATTCTGACAACCAGCCTCTAATAGCATACTTTTAAGACGATTCAAGGTAGTTCCAGTTGTATAAATATCATCAAATAGTAAGATATTTTCTGGAAGCTTCACTCCATCTTTCAACAAAAAGGGAAATTCTGCAAGTAAGCGATCCGATCGATTTTTTGAAGAACTAGCCTCCACTTCTTTTTTAACCAAAATATCCAGATATGCTAATCCAGTATCCTTTATCAAACCTTCAACTTGATTAAAGCCTCTGCTTTTTAAACGATGGTCACTCAGAGGAACAATCACAATATGATAGTCCTTATACTTCTTTAACTCTTTTTGCAATATCTCAGAAAATACCTTTCTAAGAAGATAATCACCATCAAATTTATAGCGACTAAAATATTCTTTCATGGCCTGATTATAGGAATAAAGAGCCACATGATCAACCTTTACACCTTTTTTACACCAAAATTGACAATCTTGACAGATGATTGACATTCCTTTTTTAAAACAACTAGGACAATGATTACCACCAATGCTCTCGAAGACGAAATACAGGATTCACAAACTAGTTCCTCCTCCTTTTTAAAACAGAGCAGGTTAGTAAAAGTTATCTCTGTTTGCAAGCTTTTACCACACAATAAACACTTCATACTCCTGCCTCCTGATTCATTTGCTTAATCTCCTTTATGGCTTTCTTAATGGACAGATTGAGTCCGTCATGGAAAAATATAAGTTCTCCGGTAGGACGATCCATGCTTCTTCCAACTCGCCCACCAATTTGTACTAAACTTGACTTGGTAAAGAGTTGATGATTGGCTTCCACCACAAAAACATCTACACGAGGGAAGGTAACTCCACGCTCTAATATAGTTGTGCTTATTAATATCGTCAACTCTCCATCTCGAAAGGCCTGTACCTGCTCTAATCGGTCTTCCGTAATTGAGGATACAAAGCCTATTTTCTCATTCGGAAACTTCTCCTGCAAAATTTCTTTTAGCTTTTCTCCCTTTTTAATCTCAGAGGCAAAGATTAGTAAGGGATAGGCCGTCTTTCTCTGTTTCTCAATGTAAAGTTTTAATTTTGGAGGTAAGCCATTTTTTTCTAAATATCTATTAAAATGCGATAACCAGATTGGCTTGGGAACAATGAGAGGATTTCCATGAAAACGACGAGGTAAACTGAGACGCTTTAACTCCCCTTGTTTAACTTTTCTATCTAACTCGTCAGTTGACGTTGCTGTTAAAAATATTCTCAATCCATTTTCCTTTACACAATTATTGACAGCATGGTAAAGTACAGGATTATCAACATAAGGGAAGGCGTCTACTTCATCCACAATCAATAAATCAAAAGCTTGATAAAATTTTAATAGCTGGTGAGTGGTTGCTACAACTAAGGGTGTACGAAAATAGGGATCCGACTCCCCATGTAATAGCGCAATCTCACATGCAAAATCATTTTGTAGTCGTTTATGTAGCTCTAAGCAAACATCAATTCGTGGACTGGCCAGACAAACAGCTCCACCTTGATCAATCACCTTAGCGACAACTTGGTAGATCATCTCTGTCTTACCAGCTCCTGTCACTGCATGTACCAAGGTGGCCTCCTTCTTATCTACCGCCTGAAGAAGTCCTTGTGATACCCGCTCTTGAAATGGAGTCAGTTGACCTGACCATTTGAGTACATCTTGCTTGGGAAAACATTCTTGCGGAAAGTAATAGAGTTTTTGATCACTTCTTATTCGCTTCATAATCAAGCATTCTCGACAATAAAAAGCACCAACAGGCAAATGCCATTCTTCTTTTATCCGACTACCACAACGCTGACAATATTGTTGACCCTTCTCTTTTTTTATGGATGGAATTTGTTTTGCTTGCTGTCTCTCATCATAACTTAATTCTTGTTCCGTAAAAAGGCGACCGAGATAATTTGGATTCACTTTCATATTTCTTTATTCGTAAAATGTAGAACTTTACGCTATTTTTTAGTACAATAAAAATATGGAGTATAGAACTATAAAAGAGGACGGTCAAGTCCAAGAAGAAATAAAAAAATCACGCTTTATCTGTCATGCAAAACGTGTCTATAGTGAGGAAGAAGCTCGTGATTTTATCACATCTATCAAGAAAGAACACTATAAAGCTACTCACAACTGCTCTGCCTTTATTGTCGGTGAACGCAGTGAAATCAAGCGAACTAGTGATGACGGAGAGCCTAGTGGAACTGCTGGTGTTCCTATGCTAGGAGTTTTGGAAAACCACAACCTTACTAATGTCTGTGTGGTAGTTACTCGTTATTTTGGTGGTATCAAACTAGGGGCTGGTGGTTTGATTCGCGCTTATGCTGGTAGTGTTGCCCTAGCAGTTAAGGAAATTGGCATTATTGAAATCAAAGAGCAAGCAGGGATACAGATTCACATGACCTATGCCCAGTATCAAGAATATGGGAATTTTCTTAAAGAGCATAATCTCATAGAATTAGAGACAAACTTTACAGATCAAGTTGACACTATGATTTTCATTGATAAAGAAAAGAAAGACGGTATCAAGGCTGATCTCATTGAATTTTTCAATGGAAAAGTTACTCTAACCGACAAAGGTTTACGTGAAGTTGAAGTACCTGTAAACCTATCGTAAAGAAAGGAAATATCATATGGCTTTTGGAAGATTAATTCAGGGATTCGCTGGAAACTTCAGTGAGCAAAGTAAAGAAGCTCTTACCAAGGAGTTTGGACAATATTTATTAGAAAATGAAGAAATTCAAAGCGGATATAAACTCATTCGTGACTCAATTATCTTTACAAATATCCGAATCATCTTTACAGATAAACAAGGGGCAACGGGACGGAAGATGTCTATCAAATCAATTTTCCTCATGAACATTGTCAATGTTGAAATGGAAACTGCTGGACTTGGGATTGATGATAGTGAGATTACGATTACTTATTTAGAAAATGCCTTTTTAAAATCTCACAATGAGCATTTTAATTCTCACAAATTTGAATTTCCAAAGAAAACTGATATTGTACCTCTTTACACCTATCTATTTGACTTAGCTTATCATAATCGTTTGAATATTAATGGTTTGAATCACTGATATAAAAAAATCCTATCACTCCGATAGGATTTCTATATTTTACAAAAGTTAAAGTTAGCGTTATACTAGTAGCATCTTATATAAAGAGGTGCTAATATGGCAATTTATAACAATATCACAGAACTCATCGGTAGAACACCGATTGTTAAATTAAATAACATTGTACCAGAAGGTGCAGCAGATGTTTATGTAAAACTTGAAGCTTTTAACCCAGGATCGTCAGTTAAGGACCGTATCGCCCTAAGCATGATTGAAAAAGCAGAACAAGAGGGTAAATTGAAACCAGGTTCTACCATTGTAGAAGCAACTAGTGGGAACACTGGTATTGGTCTCTCATGGGTTGGTGCGGCTAAAGGTTACAAAGTTGTCATCGTTATGCCTGAAACAATGAGCGTGGAACGTCGTAAAATTATCCAAGCTTATGGAGCTGAACTAGTCCTCACTCCTGGTAGCGAAGGAATGAAAGGTGCAATTGCAAAAGCGCAGGAAATTGCTGCTGAGCGTGATGGTTTCCTACCATTACAGTTTAATAACCAAGCTAACCCAGAGGTTCACGAAAGAACAACAGGAGCTGAAATTCTAGCTGATTTCGGAGCTGATGGTTTAGACGCCTTTGTTGCTGGTGTTGGTACTGGAGGAACTATTTCTGGTGTTTCTCATGCTCTTAAAACTGCTAACTCAAACATTCAAGTTTTTGCTGTTGAGGCAGACGAGTCAGCTATCTTGTCTGGTGAAAAGCCAGGTCCTCACAAAATTCAAGGTATCTCTGCTGGATTCATTCCAGATACACTTGATACAAAAGCTTACGATGGTATCGTTCGTGTAACATCAGATAACGCTCTTGCACTTGGCCGTGAAATCGGTGGAAAAGAAGGATTCTTAGTCGGTATTTCTTCTGCAGCAGCTATCTATGCAGCAATTGAAGTCGCTAAAAAACTTGGAGCAGGTAAAAAAGTCCTTGCGCTTGCACCAGATAACGGAGAACGTTACCTATCTACAGCACTCTATGAATTCGAAGTGTAGTCTCCTAAATACACTAAGCCCTTGTATAGGGCTTTTTGTTTATCTTTTAAAATAAAAAAGGATTCCTATGAGTCCCCTCTAACAAAAGAAAAGGAAGCAGATTTGCTTCCTTACTTTTTTATTAGTTATTCAAGGCTGCTGCCATTGTAGCTGCAACTTCTGCTTCAAAGTCGTTTGCAGCTTTTTCGATACCTTCACCAACTTCAAAGCGAGCGAACTCAACTACTGAAGCGTTAACTGATTCAAGGTAAGCTTCAACTGTCTTGCTGTCATCCATGATGTAAACTTGTGCAAGAAGTGTGTATGCTTGGTCAACTTTAGTGTTGTCAAGCAAGAAACGATCCATTTTACCTGGAATGATTTTATCCCAGATTTTTTCTGGTTTGCCTTCTGCAGCCAACTCAGCTTTAATATCAGCTTCAGCTTGAGCAATCACTTCATCAGTTAATTGAGCTTTTGATCCATATTTAAGGTGTGGAAGAGCTGGTTTACCAACCATAGCACGGCTTTCGTTATCTTGGTCGATAACGTGGTTCAATTGTGCCAACTCATCTTTAACAAATTGCTCATCCAATTCTTTGTATGAAAGAACTGTTGGTTTCATAGCAGCGATGTGCATTGAAATTTGTTTAGCAAGTGCTTCGTCTCCACCTTCGATTACAGAGATAACACCGATACGTCCACCGTTGTGTTGGTATGCTCCGAAGTGTTGTGCATCTGTTTTTTCAATCAAAGCAAAGCGACGGAATGAGATTTTTTCTCCGATAGTCGCTGTTGCAGACACATAAGCTGCTTCAAGAGTTTCACCTGAAGGCATTGTCAAAGCAAGAGCTTCTTCGTTGTTAGCTGGTTTTCCTTCTGCGATCTCTTTAGCTGTTGCGTTTACCAACTCAACAAATTGAGCGTTTTTCGCAACGAAGTCAGTTTCAGCATTTACTTCAACAACTGCTGCAACGTTACCGTCAACATAAACACCAGTCAAACCTTCTGCAGCAACACGGTCAGCTTTCTTAGCTGCTTTTGCCATACCTTTTTCGCGAAGCAATTCGATCGCTTTTTCGATATCGCCTTCAACTTCAACCAATGCTTTTTTAGCGTCCATAACACCAGCACCAGATTTTTCACGCAACTCTTTAACAAGTTTAGCTGTAATTTCTGCCATTTTGATTCTCCTATATTTTTTAAAAATAGGAGAGCCGGGCTAAGCCCCGCCCTCCTAGGTAATTACTATTTATATGAATTAAGCGTTGTCGCCTTCTACAACTTCAACGATTTCTTCGATTGAGTCTGCTTGAGCTTCTGAAGCTGCAAATTCTGCTTCAACTGCTGCAACAGCATCTTCACCTTGGCGACCTTCGATGATAGCGTCTGCCAATTTAGCTGTAATCAACTTAACTGCGCGGATAGCGTCATCGTTAGCTGGGATGATTACATCGATATCGTCTGGATCTGTGTTTGTGTCAACCATCGCTACAACTGGGATTCCCAATTTTTTAGCTTCTTTAACAGCGATTTGCTCTTTATGTGGGTCAACTACGTACATTACATCTGGAATACGAGGCATATCTTCGATACCACCCAAGAATTTTTCAAGACGTGCACGTTGTTTGTTAAGAAGTGCAACTTCTTTCTTAGGAAGAACTTCAAAAGTTCCATCTTCTTCCATACGTTTGATTTCTTTCAAACGAGCGATACGTTTTTGGATTGTTCCCCAGTTTGTAAGAGTTCCACCCAACCAACGGTGGTTGATGAAGTATTGACCTGAACGTACTGCTTCTTCAGCAACTGCGTCAGCAGCTTGTTTCTTAGTACCAACAAACAATACAACTGCATCATTAGCTGCAGCATCACGCATGAAGTCGTATGCTTGGTCAGCGTATTTTACAGTTTGTTGCAAGTCGATAACGTGGATTCCGTTACGCTCAGTGAAGATGTACTTAGCCATCTTAGGGTTCCAGCGACGAGTTTGGTGACCAAAGTGTACACCAGCCTCAAGAAGTTGTTTCATTGAAATTACTGCCATGAGTATTTCTCCTTTGTTTTTTTCCTCTTCTTGATTTCAGCTTGCAAAACGACCCGAAGGCAACAGCTTCACAATTCATCAAGAATGAGTATTATCGTTTACACGACAAGTTACATTGTATCATAGTTAGAGCTTTTTTTTTCAAGTAATTTTTGCTAGTTTTTTTCCTTCATAACCTAACTTCCCAACTAAAATTTTAAAAAAATTTATTCACTTTAAATAAAAAAACATCCCAACATAAATTGTTACTGCTAAATGTGCAATAACCGCTTATGTTGAGACTCAGATAAATACAAAAATATTTCGAGTTAATAACTTAAATGTTTTGATATGAAAGAATCTACTTTATATTTTTTTTGATAGCAAGTGTCATATCTTCATACTCTATGTTATCAAAAAAACAATTACTAAAGATTAAACTTGACAATAAGTCTTTGACTTTCTACTTGCTACTTCGAAGTTTCTTACGGATTTTATAAGCTATGTTAAATAAGAAATACAATGAGCTAGTTGGGTAATTAAACTCACCAGCAAATTCCTCGATAGTGGGATTAAACTTAGATTTAAAATTAAATAACCCGCCTTCTAAGTTGTTTTCAATTCCACCCATATTATGAGTCTCTGCCCCCCGATCAAATGAATGTTGAGCTGTCTCAAACCATGTAGGAATAGCAGGTTGATAATGTCTAAATTCCTCATTCATTCCAGCATATAAGTTTTCAGAAGTTTTCCCAAATTCGATGGTTAAAGTTCCAGACAATGGAACGACACTGTACCCTCTATCAATATGGCTCTTAAGAAAAGAAATTTCTTCCTCTAATCGTTTTCTCTCTTGCTGATTCTCTTTTATTTTGCCTTCTTTCGTTTTATCATTAAATTTCTGCGCTATTTTAAGATTCTTTTCGAGTTGCTGCTCAACTTCTTTCAGTCTATTAGGTAAATCTAAATAGCTCAGTGTGATAAAAGAGTGATCAGGATAAGTAGTCAGTAACTTCTGATAATAATCTTTTCCTCGTAAACTGATATTCTTACGAGATTCTGTTTTCTTCATTAAAAATGAAAATTCATCTAATAAGTCGAGTCCACCGAATTTTACTTCCAATCCTTTATTTCTTGCAGTTCGGATTGCCTGTCTAGTAGACTTGGATAGTTGATCCAACGAGAAGTTTTCTTTATGAATATTAGCTTGAAAACGAGGTTGTATGTTTTCTGCCATATCCTTTGTCAAACCTGTCCAATGAACTTTGTTTTTTTGCAATTCCTCAACAATTTCAAAAGTTTTAGAATTTTGGATAGTTTCTTGATTGATAAGACTTCGACTGATAAACAGACTTGGATCAAATTTGATCATTATTGCATGGCTTTTTTTAGCAAGTTTTTTCAATGTTAAAAGCACAAATTTCAGAAGTTCTTTATCTTCATAATCAATAACTGGGCCTCTTGGAATATAGAACATGGAAAATCCTAATGGAAGAGGCTGAATTAAGATGTTCGCTACTCCAACTAGTTGATTCTCCTTATAAAAAGCCAACTCTCTCGTTCCCCCAAGTATCCTTTTATCTTGGTCCCAATCACTACTCTGCAATAAATTCCCTTGAGGATGATTTTTCTAAAAACAAATCCCACTCTTGAACATCAACATTCATTTTATAAGTAAACATAATTCCAGTACCAACTCTCTTAAAAATCTTGTTATTATTTCGTTAAATAAACATACTTATTCTAGCTACATATCCGATAATTTTTCATCCCATAATGACAAAATGATGAAAAATTTTTTTATTAATACTATACAAAGGGTGAGATTCATAAAACCTCACCCTAAATTTAATAATAATTAATATGTTAGTTTGGATAAATGTATCTTACTGTACCGCGTGATGCTGTAGGATTAAACCAACCACGATAATTTCCGATTGGTTGAGTTCCGCTACCATCATAGTTACATTCTGAAACTTGAATACGAGTTGATGATTCAACTGCCGTAACAACCGCTACATGTCCGTATCCTCCATCATCCCATGAAGCAATTGCACCAACTTGTGGTGTAGAACCTGTACGGAATCCAGCTGCCGCTGCACTAGCTGCCCACTGACCACCATTACCCCAATAATCACCAGCCCATGGAGCCAAGGTCTTAGCCCCCCATGTACATTGACCTGTTGGATAACTTGAAGCGTTTGAACTATAAGTTGGACGTTGAATTACAGTAGTCGCTGCAGGTGTGTAGCTTGAATCATTATCTGATGATGAACTTGATGATGAACTTGATGAACTTGATGAACTTGATGATGAACTTGAAGTTGCTTGTACTTGGGCAACAAAAGTTGTGTTAGCTGAAGCTACAAGTGATTGTTGTTGACTTGCTTGTTTTGCTTTATAAGCTGCTTCTGCCTCTGCTGCTGCTTTAGCTTCTGCCTCTGCTGCTGCTTTTTTCTCTAGCAAGCTAGCTTTTTCGTTTTCTGCTGTAGCTTTTTCAGCTGCAAGATTTAACTCAGCTACTTTCAATTCTGCTTGTTTTGTTGTCAAAGCTTGAGCATCGTCAGCAAGCGTTTGTTGGTTCGCAATGACTGTATTGATTGCTTCGTTATTTGCAACTTGTTTTTCGGAGATAGCTTTCTTATCTTCTTTTTGTTGTTGCAACATTTTATTGTTTGCTGATACGATTTCACTCATAGCTGCTACACGAGAAATAGCTTCTGTAATTGAGTCCGAGTTAATAATCGTATTGATGTAGCTTGTAGCAGTTCCGTTCGTTTGTGCACTACGAGCTTGGTTTTCAAGTGATTCATTACGTGATACAATATTTTTTGAAAGCTCAGTAATTTCTCCTTCAAGTTTTTTTGATTCTGCTTGAAGTTTTTCGTTCTCAACTTGCAATTTTTCTTGTTCTGCTTGAATTGCTGAAACCTGAGTTTGAATTTCATCTACTTGCTTTTGAGCTTCTTTTTGTTGAGCTGTCAAGCTACTAATTTTGCTATCTTGAGCAGCAATCTTTCATCTGTTGTATTTGCTTGAACACTTGAAAGAACAGTTCCTTGTGAAACTAATACTGTACTTAACAAAAGTGTTGCTAGGATTTTTTTCTTCATAAGTGTAAATACTCCTCCTTTTAAAACAATACTAGTATATCAAAAAAAGGCTTAATAAATATTACGCCTTTATTACAGTTTTGTTTCTTTCTTATAGATATATTTTTTTCAAAAAAATAAACTGAAAAAAACTAACATCAATAGAAAGTTTAATATCATTGACGGAACTAGACCATAGACGATAAAGACTGTTATGCTTTCAGCAGTTAATCCAATCATTTGCGCTAGAAGAAAACTACTAAATTCAAAAGAGAAAGTCATCATTAAAATAGCTAATAGTCGAGTCCATCTATTTGACAAAATAACTGAGTTGCTTTTATACACTATTGCTCCAATAATCACAAATAGAAGACTAGCGATTCCAATCAAATGGAAGAAATAAATATCGTATATAAGCCCTAGAACTAGGCAATAAGCTAAAAATAGATATTCCGATACTTCAATAGTTTCAAACAACAAGAAGATGAAGATAAAGTGGATCACAATTTGAAAATGTGGAAAAAAACTATTTACAAATTGCCCTAAATGACTGTCTATTAAGACAACTATAGGCAAGAGTAAAAACATCCCTATCTGCTTCAACAGTCTCATGATGGATTCCCCACTAACTCTACGACTTTTAGATTCATTGGATCAGCATGGAGTTTAACCATAACTTCTCTCGTTAGATAGTCACTACTATGGGTAACTGATACAACCTCCCCTACTGGAATATCTGTTGTTTTAAAGTTGCCCAAACCTCCTGTTACCACCTTGTCTCCCTGGCTAATGTCACTACTACTATTTAACTGGCTAATTTTAAGCAAGTCTTTTTCTTTGTCGTACCCAATGATAATGCCATATATACTAGTAGAACCGTGTTGGATTTTAACGGAGATTTTCTCCGTATTTTCCGCGTTGGTTAGTAAGTTGACCACAGTAGAGTTATCTTCAACCTTTCCCACGCTTCCAATCAGTCCCCCACCAGCAATCACAAGCATATTACTGGTCACACCTTGTTGAGAACCTGCATCAATTGTCAACTCTTGTTTCCAAGTTGCAGGAGTTCTCACGATGACATCAGAAGCAATCAACTTGGTTGCATTCAATTTTGACTTCATATCCAATAACTGACGCAGTTGCTCATTTTCTTCCTTCAGACTGTCTGCTTCATTCGTTTCCTTCTTCATCTGATAGAGTTCTTTTTTGAGAGTTTCATTCTCGTTATAGGTTCTGGTCAAACGACCTAAATCAGATTTTACGGAAGATAGCCATTGAAAAGGCTTTTGCACTATTCTATCGACTAATGAAATGCCATCTCCAGCTTTTGTCACAACTGAACTTGATTGTGTTGTCACTAAAAAAACGGATACTACTAATACAACGACAAATAGAACAATGATATATTTTGATTTTTTAAAACGGTTCATACCTCTACCTTATATTACATTCTAAGATTTTAGCAAAAATAGAATTGCACCCAATACACAAACAAATAATAGCGCTATACTGTCTCTGTTCATCCAATTTAACTGTCGATACTGGCTACGTCCATTACCACCTTGATAGCCTCTAGCTTCCATGGCTGTAGCAAGAGAATCCGCTCGTTTCAAACTTGTAGCGAATAAAGGAATCAAAATAGGAATCATAGCCTTAACCTTTTGAATTACATTACCTTCTCCAAATCAACACCACGCGCCTTTTGAGCATTCATAATGCGAATCGTATCATCCATCAAGGTTGGTACAAATCGCAAACTCATAGACAACATGAGCCCAATCTCATGAACTGGAACCTTAAATCTTTTTAAAGGTCCAAGCAAGGATTCAACCGCTGTTGCCAAGCTCAATGGCATGGTTGTCAAAGTAAGCAAGGTTGAGAAAAAAATAATCAACACAAAACGACAAAAAATAATTCCTGCCTGCTCAATACCATAGCTTGTGATTTTTATAAATCCCATCTCGAACAAGACGTGACCACCAGAGATAAAGAACAGTTGAAAAAGGGTTGTAAAAGCAATCAGAAAAAACATAGACCGCAAACCTTTTATAAAAAAAGATAAGGGAACTTCTGATAAAACGACAAATATGCCTGTTGTAATGAAGAGTATGAGATTTGTAATTGGATTATTGGCCCAAAAAGCGATGATGATCAATAAAATCATTGCTACTAACTTACTACGAGGATCTAGACGATGAATAATCGAATTTCCTGGTATGTATCGACCTAAAATCATATTATCCATTGATAAACTCCTTAAACTCCTCTATCGTTATCGGCAATTGTTCGAAAGAAATTCCTCTGTCAGCAAGCCTTTGCGCAAATCGTGTGATTTTAGGAACACCCAGTTGGATTTTTTCCATAAATTCGACATTTTGAAAGACAAGACTTGGCTTCCCACCCTTAACTAGTTTCCCTTTTTCCATCACATAAACTTGGTCAGCAAATTCGGCCACATCATCCATAAGGTGGGTTACTAAAACAATTGTTATGCCATCTTGATGAAGCTTTTTAAACAAGGCCATCAACTCTTTTCGACCAATTGGATCCAAACCAGCTGTTGGTTCGTCTAAGACCAAAATGCTAGGCTCCATCGCCAAAATTCCAGCAATAGCAACCCGCCTCATTTGTCCACCTGAGAGTTCAAATGGACTTCGTTCAAAGAGTGATTCATCGATTCCTACTAAAGCTAGTTTTTCACGCGCGATAGCTTCTGCCTCTTCTACAGAAACTCCAAAATTTTGAGGGCCAAAAGCCACATCTTTTAGGACAGTTTCCTCAAAAATTTGGTTCTCTGCAAACTGAAATACCAATCCAACTTGTTTACGAATTTGACGAATTTGCTTATTGACAGATGTTGATGTAATCAATGTATCAAAGACACGAACACTTCCCTCTGTAGGAACCAACAAACCATTCAAGAGTTGTAGAATTGTAGATTTTCCACTTCCTGTATGCCCAATAATCGCAGTATAAGAGCCATCCTCTATTGACAAACTGACATTTGACAAAGCAGCTGAAGCAAAGGGTGTTCCTTCCTGATACGTATAACTAACATTGTCTAGAATAATTCCCATAAAGCCTCCTCAAGCTCCTCCTCGGTCAGGTAGTGCTCTGGTAATTTTAAGCCATTATCACGCAGTGATTGTTTTAATTGATTGACAAAGGGTTGATCTAAGCCAATTTGATCTAAATCTGATCTAGAAAATAACTCTCTAGGAGTGCTAGTTGACTCGACTTTCCCTTTTTTCATTACTAAAACACGGTCACTCATAGCAACCTCATCTAAATCATGCGTAATGGAGATAACTGTTATCTGGTGGTCTTGGCGAATTTTCTGGACTATCTTAATCAATTCTAGTCGTCCTTCTGGGTCCAACATACTTGTAGCCTCATCCAAGATTAAAATATCTGGTCGCAGAGCTACAACTCCTGCAATTGCCACTCTCTGTTTCTGACCTCCTGACAAGCGAGCTGGTTCCTTTTTAGCAAATTCAGCCATCCCAACTAATGATAAAGCTTCAGAAACGCGTTTCTTCATCTCTTCAAGTGGGATTCCTTGATTTTCCAGTCCAAAAGCAACGTCGTCTTCAACAGTTGCTCCTACGAATTGGTTATCAGGATTTTGAAAGACCATACCAATCTTACGTCTTTTTTCCCAGACATTTTCTGGAGTTAGGCAGTCACCGTCTATCCAAATTTCTCCAGATTCAGCCTCGAGCAAACCATCAATCAAGCGAACTGTCGTTGATTTTCCACTACCATTATGACCAACGATAGACAACCATTCTCCACGTTTCACGTGAAACGAAATGTTATGAACATCATAATGTTCTTGATCTGCCTGATATCGAAAAGACAGGTCTTTTATCTCAATAATCGATTCCATATCTAACGAAAGGTTCCTTTAAACAAATATGCGCTTCCCTTGAAATAATCATAACCAGAATAAACTGTGAAAAACAAGGCAATATAAAGAGTTATCTGACCAAGCACATTCCAGTGAAGTAGCAAGAATATAATCGCAAACATCTGACTAAATGTCTTGATTTTTCCAGGCATAGCAGCAGCTAGAACGGTACCTCCTGTTTCAACTAAGAGCAAGCGCAAACCAGTGACTGCAAGTTCACGACAAATAATTATTGCTACCACCCAAGCTGGTGCCATCTTTAGACCAACCAACATAATAAAGGCTGACATGACCAATAATTTATCAGCCATTGGATCTGCAAACTTTCCGAAATTACTAACCACTTGCCATTTTCTAGCTAAATAGCCATCTAGATAGTCAGTGATACTGGCAATAGCAAAAATAACTGCTGCTATTTTATGTAACACAGGAGATGGTCCAACTGATAGAAGGAGAATAAAAATCGGAATAAATAAAATTCTACCAAGCGTAAGCATATTAGGAATATTCTCTTTTTTCATGTTATCCTTCCTTTAGTTTGAACTTAATGTTAGAGTAATCCAACCAGTTTGACCAGTTAATTTTGAAGTGTCAATTTCCTTATTATCAATTTTCACCGATACTCCTTTAACAACACCCAATGTTATGGTTACTGGAGATCCTTTAGAGATGGTTGTTTTGGCTGTTTTATTATTAGGTTCAAGAGTCACTCCTCCTGCTAAATCAGTATCCGAAACACTAATCCAGCTTGTTGCATCTGTTACAGATAATTGAAGCTCCGCAGAATCTTTAGATGTCTTATATTCCACTGATAAAGCATCTCCCTGACCTGAAACAGTCAAAGTAGTTGCCTCACTCGAACTTGATGAACTAGTAGCTTGACTACTACTCGATGCTACACTACTAGAGCTACTTGTTGAACTCACAACACTATAAGTTGCCGCAGAAGACGCAGTTGGTTGGGTTTGAATATAATTCCACACATAGTAGGTTACAAAAATTAAAATTGATAAAGAAAAAAGAACAAAGTAAAATAGCGGGAGAAATGAATTTTTCTTTCGATTAGACCGTCTACGTCCTGAAAGTTCAATCTCATCTACATCAACTTCTTCATAAGTAATCATACTTCCCGAATCATAGGCATCTAGAACAATATTTTCATCTAATTCAACAGCCCAAGCATACTTTCTCAAAAATGAACGAGCATAAAAAGTACTCGGTAGTTTGTCAAAATCATCTGACTCCATTGCCTCCAACAAATCCAGCTGAATATCTGTCTTTCTGTGCAATTCCTCTAAGCTCAGTCCTTGGTTAATTCTTGCAAGACGTAAGACCTCACCAATTGTTTTTTTTCTCATACTTAACATTCCTTCTTTCTAGTGTATTTTCTAGCGATTATATCGGGAAAATTGTACAATCAACCATATCGCTATTATCTATCAAATCATGTCCAGCCTCTAGAACATCTTCTAAAGTAATTTCCTGCAAAGTTTAGGAAGGTCAAACAGGGTAGAACCTGTATCGGTTGGATGATACTGAGTGGCAATGTATTCAAAGGAATCCATACTATGAAGAAATTCTCCATACATCTCAGTTTTTACAATATCCAAGTGATCCTCAGTTACATCCTCATCTTTCATAAAATTGCGAATAGCTTTACGAAATTGATGAGAAAGTGCCACAGGTTCCTTTGTATCCATTGTTAATATCACAAAATGGAAACGAGGATCTACTTCAATTTCTAAAGACAGGGAAGCATCCAGTTTACCTGTCTCATATAATTTTTGAAATCTTTGTGAAGTCCAACCAAACATCATTGTAAACAACAATTTCAATAAAAGATGATAACGATACTGATCTCGATTTCCTATGTCTTTATTTCCTCTAATACCAATCGCTAATTTGGGAGATGCTACATCCATGCGAAAACTTTCAGTAGTCTTTACAGGATGTAAAGGTATTTTTTCTCTCTTAAACTCATGTTTTTTTTCTTGAGGATGAGATTTCTTAACAAAATAATCTTCAAGCAGTTCAAAATCAAAATTCCCCACTAAAAAAATATTACTATTGACAGGTCTGTAAAACTCTTTAAAGTTCTCTTTTAAATCCTCCAAACAAATAGCATCAATAGAGTTTTCACTACCAACAATATCTGAAGCTAAAGGACTTTCTGGATAGAGATTTGCCAAAGTCTTGAAAAATAGACAAGAATCCGGATCATCCTGATACATCTCTCTTTCCTGTTGAATGATATCCTTTTCTCGCTCCACAGATTCTTCCGTTACATTGAAGGTAGTGACAAGTTCTTCTAGTAAATCTAAACACTCTAGAACATTTTCAGAAGTCGAGAAAAGATAGCTAGTATTCGTAAAGCTCGTAAAGGCATTACTTTCAGCACCCAACTCTGTAAAAGTTGCCATAACATCTCCAGAATCTTCTCTTTCAAAAAGCTTATGTTCTAAGAAATGAGCGATTCCTTGTGGATATTGTTGTAAGTTCTTATCATCCACTGTAAACCTTGTGTCAACAGAACCGACTTGGACACTTACAACGCCATAAACCTCGTTAAAGTCCTTTTTAGGTAGTAAAGTAACTGTCAAACCATTTTCTAAGCTAGTTTGATACAAAGTTTCTTTTACAGCAGGATAATATTTCTTTTGAAAAGTAGGTCTGGTCATTCTGCTCCTTCCATAAAATAAATAGCCTGCAACTTAAAACTGTTTGCTGCTTCACAAATTGCTTCTCTATCAACTTGTTCAAGTTTATTGATTAAAGTTTTTGTGTCAAGATTCGACTTTCCAAAAAAAGTTGACAAATAATATTTATCGACGATAGAATCTTGATTATCCTGAGCAAGTAGTAAAGATCGACGAATCATTTGTTTGGTCTGATCAATTTCCTTATCTGTAAACTTGCCATTTTTTATGTCAAGTAACTGATGATTCATCAATTTTCTTACTTTGTTTCGATTTTGCCGATCAATTCCAGCAAACAATCGTAAATCCACTAAAGAGATCCAAATGACTTGATACCGTATAGGCCAGTCCTTCTTTTTCTCTCACTTGGGTAAATAGTTTCGAATGAGGAAAGGCTCCTAAAAGACCATTGACAAGAAGCACTGCCATCTGTTCTTCATCACCATATGCCACTGAACTATGGTAGCCCATCTCTAAAACAGACTGTCCTAATCTCTTTCTAACAATGCCTTCTCTAAGAATATTAGAATAGGGTTGCTGATATTGAATGTTTACAGCTGATTTACGACCTATCAAAGGAAATTTATGTAAAAACTCTAAAACTTCAATTTCATTAAAATCGCCTAAGAAGAAAATATCTATTTGGTCTTCTTTTAGCATTTTATGATAGCTTGAAAAACATGTCTCTGGAGTCTCTTCTGAAATTCTAGAAATCAAATCTTTTGGAACTAGCTGCATTGATTCTTCTTGGAAAAACAATTGATCTAACTCTTTATGTGCAAAGAAGAATGGGTCTTCCAATTCTGATTCTAGCCTTGATAAGATCTGTTTTTTCTCGATGTCAAAAGCATTTTTCTCAAATCCATCCTCATCCGACAATGGTGTAAACAGAACCTGGTGCAGTAATTCTAAAATTTGAGAAGTTAATACGTTTTTCTTACTTAAAAATTCATCACGCACATAGGTAATATTCAAATCCACAAGATGACTTTGTCCTCTTCGATAGGCGTGCGCTGACAAATCAGTTCCATACAAGGTTGCTAAACGTTTTCTAAACAGTTGAGCAGTTGGATAACTTTGGTTAGCAGTTTCAAGCATACTGGCACTTAACATGCGACTTGAAATTGAATCCAAAGACAATGGAGCTGTGAAACGCACAGTAATTTTATTAGTTTTAAATTTTTTTGATTGGATAAAATGCACTGCAATTCCAGGTACTAACTCCATCTCTTACCTCCTTCTACATAGAGTTCTATTATACCATGAAAAGAGAAAATTTTCTTGTTCTCTTTACCCCTTTTAGAATTAAAATCGCTTTCATTTCTAACGAATTTACCTCTGCCATTTCAAGGTAAAATATGGTATAATACCAAAGATTGAGGTGAATTATGGAATACAAATTATTTGAAGAATTTATCACTCTCCAAGCTCTCTTGAAAGAACTTGGTATTATACACAGTGGCGGAGCTATTAAATCCTTTTTAGCTGAGCATCATGTCTACTTTAATGGGGAATTAGAAAATCGTCGTGGAAAAAAAGTAAGAATCGGAGACTCTATCGACATTCCTGACATGAAAATCCAAATCATTCTGACGCAACCGAGCTTAGAAGAACAGGAAGAATATCTCCAAGAAAAACTTGAGAAAGAACGTGTGGCTAAACTTGTCAAAGAAATGAATAAGACGGTCAAAAAAAAGCCAACAAAAAAGACCCCGAAAGCTAAAACAAAAACTGCACCACGTTTCCCAGGTAGATAAGTATGTGGCTAAAAAACTTATCCATCAAGCAATTTAGAAACTATCAGGATACCGAAATTGAATTTAATCCTAAATTAAATGTATTTGTGGGTCGAAATGCTCAAGGAAAAACCAATCTTCTGGAAAGTATTTATTTTTTAGCTTTAACTAGAAGTCATCGGACCAAGACAGACAAGAATTTAATCCGATTTGAAGAAGAACAACTTCAAGTTTCTGGGATTCTTCAAAAACGAACGGCTACTGTACCACTTGAGATTGATTTGACTCCAAAAGGTCGAATTACTAAAGTTAATCACTTAAACAAGCTCGGCTATCTGACTATATTGGACACATGAATGTTGTGCTATTTGCACCGGAAGATTTACAACTTGTCAAAGGAGCACCTGCTATCCGACGTAAGTTTATAGATATGGAACTAGGACAAATCAAACCCATATACTTGTCAGATTTGTCAAGCTACAATCATGTGCTCAAACAAAGAAATACCTACTTAAAATCAGCGAATCAGATTGACGAAACATTTTTATCTGTTCTCGATGACCAGCTAGTAGACTATGGTTGTCGAGTGATGGTCCACAGAGAAGAATTTATAAAAAAAATGGAATCTTTTGGTCGTGAAAAGCACTTTGATATTTCAGACCAATTGGAAGAGTTGTCAATACGTTATCAACCATCTGTAAACTTCACTGACAAAGAACATCTAGCAGAATCTTTCTATACAGCACTTCAAAAAAGTAGATCAAGAGATTTATTTCAGAAGAACACTGGAGTTGGTCCTCATCGAGATGATATGATTTTCTTAATCAATGGAATGGACGCAAGTTTTGGAAGTCAAGGGCAACATCGTAGTCTTGTTCTTTCTATTAAACTAGCTGAAATCGAATTAATGGAGAGCATTACAAAAGAATCGCCTATACTTTTACTTGACGATGTTATGAGTGAACTTGACAATACTCGTCAACTTAAATTATTAGAAACTATATCTCAAAATATTCAAACCTTTATTACAACAACTAGTTTAGAGCATCTTCAAAACTTACCTGATAATCTCAGTATATTTACTGTAAAAAACGGTCAATTAGTTGTAAATTAATATTTACAGATTCGTAAAGATAAAAAATCTCCTGTTAAGCAGGAGATTTTTTTGATTACATTGAGTAGTTTGGTGCTTCATTTGTGATTTGCACATCGTGTGGATGGCTTTCTTTTAGACCGGCACCTGACATTTCGATAAATTGAGCATTGTCATGCAATTCTTTAAGGTTAGCTGCACCACAGTAACCCATACCAGATCGGATACCACCAATCATTTGGAATACGATATCAGCTGCTGCTCCTTTATATGCAACACGTCCTTCAATTCCTTCTGGAACGAGTTTATTTGCTTCATTGACAGATCCTTGGAAGTAACGGTCGCTTGAACCTTTCTTCATTGCAGCGATTGAACCCATACCACGGTAAGTCTTGAACTTACGTCCTTGGAAGATTTCAGTTTCTCCTGGAGCTTCATCTGTTCCTGCAAACATTGATCCAAGCATTACTGCATTTCCACCAGCAGCAAGGGCTTTAACAATATCTCCAGAATACTTGATTCCACCATCAGCAATGATTGTTTTGCCATATTCACGTGCAACGGCTGCTGCATCATAGATAGCTGTAACTTGTGGAACTCCTACACCTGCGATAACACGAGTTGTACAGATTGAACCTGGCCCAATACCAACTTTAACAACGTCAACTCCTGCATCATAAAGGGCACGGGCTCCTTCAGCAGTAGCGATATTTCCAGCAATCAGTGTACGGTCTGGGAAATGGGCACGGATTTCAGCGATTTTACGAAGAACCCCTGCAGAGTGACCATGGGCAGTATCGATAACAATTGCATCTGCTCCTGCTTCAAAGAGGGCTTCAGCACGTTCAAAAGTATCAGAAGTTACACCTACCGCACCAGCAACTAGAAGACGACCAAACTCATCTTTAGCTGCATTTGGAAACTCAATTACTTTTTCAATATCTTTAATCGTGATCAAGCCAGAAAGACGACCTTCTTCATCAACCAAAGGAAGTTTTTCAATACGGTGTTCTTGAAGAATGCTCTCAGCTGTTTCAAGATCTGTTCCAACAGGAGCAGTAACAAGATTCTCACTGGTCATATGATTTGAGATTGGTTGATTGTAATCTGAAATAAAACGAAGATCTCGGTTTGTTAAAATACCAACCAATTTACGATTTTCAAGAGTTTCAACCACTGGAACACCACTGATACGGTAACGTCCCATGAGTTCATCTGCTTCTGCAATTGTATGCTCTGGAGTCAAGAAGAATGGATCAATGATAACACCATTTTCAGAACGTTTTACCTTACGAACTTCATCTGCCTGCTGTTCAATAGACATATTTATGGATAACACCAAGACCACCTGCACGCGCAATAGCAATAGCCATTTGGCTTTCTGTTACAGTATCCATGGCTGCTGTAATAATTGGGATATTTAAAGTCAAATTATCTGCCAATTTTGTTGTTAAATCTGCATCATTAGGCAATACATGACTCTCTGCTGGAATAAGCAATACATCATCAAAGGTAAAACCTTTTTTCAAAAATTTAGTGTCCCAATTAGACATTGAAGTTTCCTCTTTTCTTTCTTTTTGAGCTTGACGCTTTTTGTATTGTATCTATCATACCATTCTATGAAAATTTGTCAATTATATTGATAATAGATAATGTAAAAAACTATCCCTTTAATTTTAAAGAAGAGATAGTTTTAGAGTTCATATTTTATCTATTAATGAAAGTAATTTAGACCCATTGCAGCTTTTACTTCTGAAAGCGTTTGACCAGCAACTTCTCGAGCTTTTTCACTACCTTTTTGAAGCATATTATACACTTCACCCATATCTTTAGCATATTCTAGGCGACGTTCACGGATTGGACCAAGTTCACGTTCTAGGATTTCCAGTAGATACCGTTTAGTCTTGACATCACCTAAACCTCCACGTTGATAATGCTCTTTCATGTCAGCAATTTCTTGAGCATCTTCAGGACGTCCAAAAACATCTAAATAATGGAAAACCATATTTCCTTCAATCTTACCTGGATCCTCGACACGAATGTGATCTGGATCTGTATACATACTCATTACTTTCTTACGCAAAGTATCTGCATCATCTGACAAGTAGATACCATTATTAAGCGATTTGGACATTTTGGCATTTCCATCCAGACCAGGTAAGCGACCTGCTCCTTCATTTTCAGGATAAATTCCTTCCGGTTCTACTAAAACATCACAATTATAGGCATGGTTGAATGAACGCACAATCTCACGCGTTTGTTCAATCATCGGTTTTTGGTCTGTACCTACAGGAACATAGTTAGCCTTAAAAGCTGTGATATCTGCTGCTTGAGCAATTGGATAAACTAAAAATCCAGTTGGAATACTTTCTCCAAATCCTTTCTGAGCAATTTCTGTCTTTACAGTAGGATTACGCTCCAGACGAGCCAAAGACACTAGATTCATGTAATACATAGACAACTCTGCCAATTCTGGAATTTGACTTTGAATGAAAATCGTTGATTTGTTAGGATCCAATCCCACTGCAAGATAGTCCAAAGCAACATTCCCAATAGACTCTACAATAGTTTGTGGATCTTTTGCATGGTCAGTTAAAGCTTGCTGGTCAGCCAAAAAAACAAACATGTCATATTTATCTTCTTGCTGTAATAAGACACGATTTTTAAACTACCAACGTAGTGCCCAATATGTAATTTACCCGTTGGACGATCTCCTGTTAAAATAATGGGTTTATTCATCTTATTCTCCTTTGATATGGTCCTTTCAATTATAGCATTTTTTTGATAAAAAGACAGATAATTTTTTTATCAAATAATTACGATTTCAACTACTCAACTGTAAACCATTTGTAAACATCCTTTACAAATAATTGACAGATAAAAAAATTTGAATATTTGCTGATTTTTCTAGTAGAATTAGAGTATTACATATAATAGGAGAAAAAAATTGCTAACAGTATCTGATGTTTCACTACGTTTTAGTGATCGCAAACTTTTTGATGAGGTCAACATCAAATTTACAGAAGGAAACACATATGGTTTAATTGGTGCTAACGGTGCAGGTAAATCAACATTTTTAAAAATCTTAGCTGGGGATATTGAACCTACAACTGGTCATGTTTCTCTTGGACCTGATGAACGTCTTTCTGTGCTTCGTCAAAATCACTTTGACTACGAGGATGAACGTGTTATTGATGTTGTTATCATGGGTAATGAAAAACTATACAACATCATGAAAGAAAAAGATGCTATCTATATGAAAGCAGACTTTACTGATGAAGATGGAGTTCGTGCAGCTGAGCTTGAAGGAGAATTTGCTGAACTAGGTGGTTGGGAAGCTGAGAGTGAAGCTTCACAACTCTTACAAAACTTGAATATCCCTGAAGATCTTCATTACCAAAATATGAGTGAACTCGCAAATGGGGACAAAGTGAAAGTACTTCTTGCTAAAGCTCTATTTGGTAAACCAGATGTACTTCTTCTAGATGAGCCGACCAACGGTTTGGATATCCAATCTATTACTTGGTTAGAAGATTTCTTGATTGACTTTGATAACACCGTTATTGTCGTATCCCATGACCGTCACTTCTTGAACAAAGTATGTACTCACATGGCCGACCTTGACTTTGGAAAAATCAAACTCTATGTCGGAAACTACGACTTCTGGAAAGAATCTTCTGAACTTGCTGCTAAATTACTAGCAGACCGTAATGCTAAAGCAGAAGAAAAAATTAAGCAACTCCAAGAATTCGTTGCTCGTTTCTCTGCTAATGCTTCTAAATCAAGACAAGCAACATCACGTAAGAAAATGCTTGATAAGATTGAACTTGAAGAAATTGTGCCATCCAGTCGTAAATATCCATTTATCAACTTTAAAGCTGAACGTGAAATCGGAAACGATCTCTTGACAGTAGAAAATCTATCTGTCAAGATTGATGGCGAAACTATTCTTGACAACATCAGCTTTATCTTGCGTCCAGGTGACAAGACAGCTCTTATCGGACAAAACGACATTCAAACAACTGCATTGATTCGTGCTATTATGGGTGATATTGACTATGAAGGAACTGTCAAGTGGGGGGTTACAACTAGTCGCTCTTACTTACCAAAAGACAATTCAGCTGATTTTGCTGGGAGTGAATCTATCCTTGACTGGCTCCGTCAATTTGCAAGTAAAGAAGAAGATGACAATACCTTCTTGCGTGGTTTCCTTGGTCGTATGCTCTTCTCTGGAGATGAGGTTAACAAACCTGTAAACGTCTTGTCAGGAGGAGAAAAGGTGCGCGTGATGCTATCGAAACTCATGCTTTTGAAATCAAATGTTCTAGTACTTGACGATCCTACTAATCACTTAGATTTGGAATCTATTTCAAGTTTGAACGATGGATTGAAACTTCAAAGAATCTATCATCTTCGCCAGTCATGACCATGAATTCATTCAAACATTGGCTAACCACATTATTGTCCTATCTAAAAACGGTGTAATCGACCGTATCGATGAAACCTATGATGAATTCTTAGAAAATGCTGAAGTACAAGCAAAAGTTAAAGAACTTTGGAAAGACTAAATAATACTTTAAAACTCAGTTGGATTAACCAACTGAGTTTTCTATCATTCTATGAGGTAACATGAAAACATTTTTTAGAAACTATTGGACCTATTTTATTTCTTTCATCATTCCCCTAGTGATTATGTTTGGAGTCTATCTTTCTCAAGGTATCTACTGGAATAGTGATACATCACCTTTATTAGGGGATGGATTTCATCAATATGTTATTTTTGATCTTAATCTTCGTAATATTTTACATGGGAGTGATAGTCTATTTTATACTTTTACCAGTGGTCTAGGTCTCAATTTTTATGCCTTGTCCAGTTATTACCTTGGTAGTTTTCTATCTCCTCTTGTTTATTTTTTTGATGTATCAAGCATGCCAGACGCAGTTTATCTTTCAACCTTGTTGAAATTTGGCTTGATAGGTCTGTCAACCTTTTTTAGCTTGAGTAAAATATTCAAAAATATACCAGCCCTACTTCGATTAGCTCTATCTACCTCATATGCATTAATGAGCTTTACAGTTAGTCAACTTGAGATTAAAACCTGGTTAGATGTTTTTATTTTAATCCCCTTAATTTTAACTGGTTTACATCTACTCATAACGGAAAAAAAACGTATTCTATACTTTACAAGTTTGTCAATATTATTTATCCAAAATTACTATTTTGGTTATATGACTGCCCTATTTTTGGTAGTTTGGTATTTTTGCCAACTTTCCTGGGATTTTAAAAGTCGCAAGTTCTCTTTCCTTGATTTTTTCCTAACATCCTTACTCGCTGGTTTAACAAGTTTCATCATGACACTCCCAACCTTGTTTGATTTAAGAACTCATGGTGAAAAACTAACCGCTATTACAAAAATAAAAACAGATGCCAGTTGGTATCTAGATCTATTCGCTAAACAATTCATTGGTGCTTTCGATACGACTAAATATGGTTCCATCCCAATGATTTTTGTTGGCCTCCTTCCTTTTATCTTAACAATTGTATTCTTTACATTAAAATCAATTAAGTTTCACGTGAAACTATGCTATGCAACTCTACTCATTATCATCATTGCTAGTTTTTATCTAGAAGCCTTAGATTTATTTTGGCAAGGAATGCACGCGCCAAATATGTTTCTTCATCGCTATGCGTGGATTTTCTCTACTCTCTTGATTTATATTTCAGCAGAAGTTTTTAAATAGAGTTAAAGATATAAAATTGTGGAACGTTTTATTCTCAATAACTTTACTTTTTATCTGGCTATCTGGCAACCATTTATTTTAAAAAAATCATTATTCATTTCTAACTAAATTAAATATACTCTTAACGATTGAGTTCTTAGTGGTATACTTACTATTGTTATTAGCACTTATTAAAAAACTGATTTCTCCAAAAATCTTTTCAATTCTTATTTTGATTTTTACAATAAGTGAAATTAGTTTTAATGCTTCATCTCAACTAAATGGAATTACGAAAGAATGGGGATTTGCTTCTCGTAGTACCTATGATAAAAATATTCCAAGTATGGAAGCTATTTTGGAGTATACCAAACAGCAACCAGATACATTTACACGAACTGAAAAGTTACAAACTCAAACTGGAAACGATAGCATGAAATTTAACTACAATGGCATCTCACAATTTTCATCTGTTCGTAATCGTTCTGCAAGTACAACGTTAGATAAGTTGGGTTTTAAATCTTCAGGTACCAACCTTAATCTTCGTTATGCAAATAATACTATCATTGCAGATAGTTTATTTGGAATCAGCTACAATATTTCTGAAACCTATCCAGATAAATATGGTTTTCATCCAAGCTATCAAAAAGATAATCTAACCCTTTATAAAAATCAATTCGCTCTCCCAATTGCTTTTGCTACACAGTCTCTTTACAAAGATGTCACTTTTAATGACCATACTCTTGATAACCAAACTCAATTTTTAAATCAAATTGCTGGCTTAAATGAAGAGTACTTTTATCCGATAAATCATCATACAGACTCTGGTGACAACGTGGTCAATCTAAACGGAACTGATACTGAAGATGCAACTATCAGCTACAGTATTGAAGTACCTGATAATAGTCAGGTTTACCTTTCCATGACCAAGCTAAATTTTTCAAATGATAAGAAAAAGCAAGTTGACATCATTGTCAATGGTGAAAAAAAATCCTTTACCACAGATAATGCTTTTACATTTTTTAATCTTGGATATGCAGAACATAAACAAACTTTTGATATCCAGATTAAGTTCCCAGGAAATGCTCAAGTATCATTTGAATCTCCAACTTTCTATCGCTTAGATACTAAGAAATATACGGAGGCTATACGCAAAATAAAAGAAAATCCAGTAGAAGTGAGCTCTTATAAAAATAAAGTCACTGTAAATTATAAGGTAAAGAATGAGACATCGATCTTTTTCACAATTCCATACGACCGAGGATGGTCTGCTTACCAAAAATGGTAAAAAAATTACAAATTCAACAGGCACAAACTGGATTTATGAAAATTGATGTTCCTGAAGGTGAAGGAACTATTACCCTTTCCTTTATTCCAAAAAGGATTTGTTGCTGGTGCAAGTTGTTCTCTTATAGCTATTATTGTCTTTATTTTTTTATGATATTCAAAGAAAAAAATATTCTAGATAAAAAAACTATCGACCAAATCGGTCGATAGTTTTTTTAGTCTTCTTCAACTTTTTTAGGTTGGTAGGCAAGCATTCCTAAAATAACAAAAATCATCACTGTAAAGATAAGGAAAATAATCTGACTATGAATATTCCCTGTCATAGAAATGGTTTGTCGTAAACCTGAAACTGAATAACTCATTGGTAACCATGGATTAATAGTTTTAAAGAATTGATTCGTCAAAGCTAAAGGATAAGTTCCTGCACTTGATGCTAATTGAAGGAGTAATAAAATTAAAGAGAAGAAGGCGCCTAGGCGAGAATTCCAGGTTGTCAATGCTGTTACCATCGCCATGAAAGCAAGGCTAGTTAAAATGATCAAAGCTAAGGTTTTGAATTCATGTACTGCAGTAAGTCCAATTAAATGTACTCCACCATAAACTAATACTCCTGCCAAACCAGCAATGATACCGTTAATTTCAAAGCGAGACTTAAACCAAGCCCAGCGACTTTCTGGATGACGCCCAGAAGGCAATTTAGCAAAAATCATATTAGTTGAAATAGCAGCAACAAAAAGAGCAACTGATATCATATATGGAGCCATGGCAATTCCATTAACAGCAACTTGATCCGTATCAGTTTTTGAAAGACTTAGAGGATCAGCCAGTAAGTCTGCATTTTTTGGTTCAGTTGAAGCCTTATTCAATTGTTTATCAGCCTCTGTCAACCCTTGATTTAATTGACTTGAACCATCACTTAATTTTCCAAGTCCTGATTGTAAAATTTCAGATCCTTGAGCAAGTTGATCTGCTCCACTAGCTATTTTTTCAGAACCATTAGCCAGTTGATTTGCTCCTGAAACTAGCTGGTCTGATTTATCAGCTAATTGTTGAGAACCCGCTTGTAATTGATTTAAGCCAGAAGTTAAATCTGATGTTTTATTGTTTACTTGGTTGACACCTGATGCAAGTTTATCAATTCCTGTTGCTAATTCTGGCCCATTCGCTGCTAATTTAGCAGTAGCACCTGTCAATGTAGAAGATTTTTCTGTTAACTGATTAGAGCCTTGTAGCAACTTATTGAAACTTCCTGTCAAGTTCGAATTTCGAACTCAACTGACTTGCTCCTAAAGCTACTTGGTCTACAGATTTTGTATAGCTGTCAATACCAGATGCAAGAGTTTGACTAGCTGGCAATAACTGATCGTCAATTGCTGTTTGAACCTGTGTTAATCCACTTGACAAACTTGTCAATGTTGAAGAAGCAGTTGGTAATAATTGACTTGAGTGATTCTTTAATTGAGTTAAACTATTTGTTTGAGTGGTTACATTTTCTAAAGAAGATTGTAACGTTTGAACTGTAGTTAAAATTGTTCGTGCTGATTCACTAGTAGAAGATGATTGATTAGAAACCACAGAAGTTATCTCTGCCTGTTGGTCAGGAGTTAAGCTTTGATAAGCACTCGTAGATTGAATAGCTGATAAAGTAGTTTCTTTTTCAGATTGATTTGAAGTAATGATGCTTTGTGCTGAATTTGCAATCGTTGATAGACTACTAGAAAGCTGGTTTGTTACTTGTGTTATCTCTCCACTATCTGCTGTTTGAATATTTTGAATAGCTTGATTAAATTGCTCTAAACTAGTTGCTAATTGTTTAATCTGATCTTTTTGTTGGTTTGCACCATCTAATTGAGTAGAAAGTTCTTGAATACCTTGATTAAGTTGTGTTAATCCTGTACGTAGAGTCTCTGATTTTGTAGAAATCTGATTTGCACCTGATGATAGACTTTGAACTCCATTTGTATAAGTATCAATACCAAGTGAAAATTGATTTAATCCTGAATTGAGTTGAGAAACACCACCTGTATAGGCTTGTGTGCCTGCATCAAGTTGAGTCAATCCTGATACCAGTGCCGGTGTCTGTGAATTCAGTTGGTTTAATCCATTATCGATTTGTGAAATAGCGCTGGTATATTGATTTAAACCAGTATTAAAATTACCAAGACCAAGATTTAACTGATTTACACCAGCTGTATAGGTTCCTAATCCTGTATATAATTGATCAGCACCATTAGAAAATGTGAGACTCGATTGAGCTAAGGTTTGAAGATTGGTTGATAAGGTTTGACTCCCATCAGAAAGCTGATTCGAACCATCAGCCAACTGTAAACTTGCATTTGCCGCTTGAGATAAACCAAGTTTTAAATCCCCCATCTTATCAAATAAAGCTTGGTATAAGATTGAGTAACTTTAGTAGCCACAGTCTGTTTGATTTGTGTCATGGCAGAATCACTCATCTTGCTTGCAATAAAACTATGACCACTTGATGTCTGATAGTCAATCGTCATCTGTTCAGGATGATTTGTAAGGATAGAAGAAGCTTTCTCAGAAAGATTACTTGGCAACGTTACAACCATGTAATAATCTCCATCCCGCAGTCCTCTTTCTCCCTCACCTTCATCTACAAAATGAAAATCCAGACTATCACTATCTTTTAAATTAGACACCATGTCTTCACCAATAGTGAGTTTTTCATCATTATAAGTAGCAGCTTGATCCTTATTAACAATTGCTACAGGTAACTCCGAAAGTTTACCGTATGGATCCCACATTGATGATAAGAAAATGATATTGTAAAGAGCTGGAATTAAGGAAATTCCTATCATGACAATAATAAATGTCGGTTTTTTAAAGATTGCTTTCCATTCTTTAAACATATTGTCTCCTTTTTTAAACTACTTGTCTAAATTTTTTTGATATAATAGATTATACATAAAAAAATTAAAAAAAGACAAGATAAAAAAATTCTATTTTTTTAAACACATTGTCTAAAAAAATGTTCATCTGGAGGGAACATGCAAGAGAGTAATAAACGATTAAAAACCAAGCGCATTATCGAAAATGCTATGGTAGAATTATTGATGGAACAACCATTCGATCAGATTACAACTGTTAAATTAGCACAAAAAGCTGGAATTAGCCGTTCCAGTTTCTATACTCATTACAAAGATAAATACGATATGATTGAACATTACCAAAGTAAACTATTTCATACCTTCGAATATATCTTTCAAAAACACGCTAATCACAAACGAGATGCTATTCTAGAAGTATTTGAATACTTGGAATCAGAACCACTTCTAGCAGCTCTTTTATCTGAAAATGGAACCAAGGAAATTCAAAATTTCCTGAGAAATAAGCTTCACATCCTACTAAGCACAGACCTTCAAAAACGTTTTATGCAACTCAAACTAAATGAAGTCGAATTAGAATACAGTAGTGTCTATCTGACAAACGCTCTCTTTGGAGTCTGTCAAACCTGGATTGCCCACGGAAAAAAAGAAAGTCCACAAGAAATCACGGATTTTTTGATGAAAATGTTAGGGGATACAAATTAATAAAAAAGCTCTATAATTTCTGTAGTGGGTAAAACCACCATAGAAATGATGGAGCCTATTTTGTTGTTCTTATTAGGCGCTAAGGCAATACAATTTCCTTAGTTTTATTTTCGGACACAAATCATTATCTATCCGTATGTTAGGTATGCCTCCCCCTCATTACATCGGACAAAGAATCAAAAAAAGGAACACCAAATTAGTGTTCCTTTCATCTGACTCCGCCAGTAGGACTCGAACCTACGACATCATGATTAACAGTCATGCGCTACTACCAACTGAGCTATGGCGGATTAAATAGTCCGTACGGAATTCGAACCCGTGTTACCGCTATGAAAAGACGATTTCTTAACCAACGGACCCTCTACCTGTAGCAGATATAACCATTATATCAATTTATCAAAAATTGTCAATTACTTTTTTTGGTTTTTAGCCATTAGTTCTCTCAATTTTTTTGTTTTTAGGCGAGAGATAGGACAACGATGATCTTCATAAAATACAACTTCCATTTTTTTACGATCAATTTCTCTCACATTACCGATATTGACTAAAAATGACTTGTGAGCTAGATAAAAACGTTGGGTTTCCTTATCCTTTTCTTGAATATCTGTCATTGTTCCATAGAATTCTTTGGCAAATTCTTACCAACAATTCGTAATTTGTGAGAAGTTCCCGTTGTTTCAATGTAGAGAATATCATGATAAGGAATACAAAGATCATTTCCTTTATAACTATAATCAAAAATAATCAACGACTGATTGGTTTTCAAGTAAAGTAGTCTTAGTGTAAAGCACACAGTCGGCAACTCTATTTTTAAAAACTTGATCACTGGTTTCTTTATCAATGAAATCCAATGCTGAAACTTTGTATTTATAAGTCAAGGTAGCAAATTCAGATCGACTTGTAATAAAAACAATAATGGCATAAGGATTGCGATGACGAATAAATTGAGCAACCTCAAATCCTTTTCTCTCAATCCCATTGATATCAATATCTAGAAAATAAAGCTGATTGACTTCATCATGCTCTACATATTCCATAAACTCTCTTACTTTTCCTGTTGTTTTATAGGAGATAGGAATATTTGTTTCCTTAGAAATTTTATTTAGAGTTGTTTCCAACCTTACTTGGTGTTCTATAATATCTTCTAAAATTCAATACTTTCATATTAGTTCCCTCTTAAATCTAATTATTTGTTTAAATACATCATTATCAATTTCTGTTTCTAAAATAACATTGTCATATTTTCCTAAAATTTCTTTAACATTATTTAGTCCAAGTCCTCTATGTCTTCCTTTAGTTGAAAATCCTAATTCAAATAAATCTTCGGATTTTACCTTTCTTTTTTTACAAGAGTTTTGGATGACAACTAAGGTTTCAAGATCCAACTTGATAATAGCTACCTCTAGTTGTTTTTGATAGCTTTCAACTGCCCCTTCAACAGCATTATTGAGCAGAACGCTCATCACGCGCACCAAATCTAACAATTCCATAGATAAAGGTGTAATAATATCTTTTACCTCTAATGTGTACTCTACATCATTAGTTTTCGCATTGACAATAGATTGGGCAATCAAACTACGAAGTGCTGAATCCTCAATATTGTTCAAATCGAAATAGGTATACTTATCTGAACGTAATTTTTGATTTGCTTTGACAAGAACTTCACTGTAAACTCTGTCAATTTCTTGTAAATCTTTACTTTCGATCGCCATTCTTAAGCTGACAAGCATTCCTGTATAGTCATGACGAAAACCACGAATTTCATTATATAAGGAAACAATCTCATCCGTGTAAGTTTGCAAGTGTTTTTGCTCAAACTTCTTTTGTTCCAATTCAATTTCTTTTTCTATCTGAACTTTATGAGAATTCATGGAGAAAAAAGTCAAAAGTAGGCCAACAAAAACAATGGATGATAAAATACTTCCAAAACCATTTAAGTGACGAATCGTACTCACAATATCTGAAGTGAAAGAGACAACGTGTAGAAAAATAAATGCAAAGAGCACTTTCTTCAGAAAAGGATATAGATAGTCTTTATCAAAATATTTAAATTCGAGATGGAAATAAGACACAACAACTTTAATAACCAAATAAGTTAAGATCAGGATAAATAGAGAGAAATAATTGTTATACTGCAATGCAAACTCATCTCCTGTAATAGATGATAAGGTTACTGATAAAAAGTTATTAGTACTATTATATAAAAGAGAAAATAATAGACTGATAAAAAAATTCCCTTAGATTTCTCATACTTCTTAAATCCAACAAAGTAACCAAATAGGAGGAAAGGAAATAAAAAAATTTAGACAAACTAAAAACTATCTAAGTTCAAGAAATAGAGAATTATTTCCAATACTAATGGTATTAGAAATATATAAAGACTAAAAAAATATTGGTCTTTTTCTAGTTGCTTTTACAAACCCATTCATGAATTTTTACTAATAATAAAAAAACATAAACAATAGCAATTACTAATCCGAATAAATTCATTATTTCCCACCTTTATTTTTTTACTTACTTTCTTTTTGGAAAAAAAGAAAAATTATTTATTGTATATGGAGGTCTCCATTCCCCACCTCTGATTTCCTGCAGTTCTTTTTCGTTCAATTCTTGGAAATCTTTCATTTGAGCAAAAATCTGTATTCTTTTTCATAATATAAACTCCTATAATGTTTTTTTCTTGTAAATTAACTTACAAAAAAATATTATATAAAAATCTACGATTCCTATAGAGAATTATTTCTCAAATGCTCAAATTTTATTCTGAAATGTCAAATTTTTACAAAAAAAGCTGGGATTTTTTCCCAGCTTACGATTTAACACTGATCCCAGCAGGATTCGAACCTGCGACCGTTCGCTTAGAAGGCGAATGCTCTATCCAGCTGAGCTATGAGACCTTACTAATCTATCTTATCAAAAAAAGCTAGCTTAGTCAATCATCTATTTATGATAGGGAGAGCCCTGTTGAATCGAAAACGCTCTATAAATTTGTTCTACTAAGACTAATCTCATTAGTTGATGAGGAAGCGTCAATCTCCCAAAACTAACAGAGAGATTGGCTCTTTTTTTCACCTCTGGAGATAGTCCTAAACTCCCACCAATGATAAAAGTGATTGTCGAAAATCCATTGATAGAAGCCCTTTCAAGCTGCTTACTGAACTCTTCAGAAGAAAAAGTGGTTCCTTCAATAGCTAAAACAACTACAAAATCACGTTCCCCTACTTTAGCAAGAATGCGGTTCCCTTCCAAATCCAAAATCTTTTGATTTTCAGATTCGCTGGCCCGATCTGGTGTTTTTTCATCAGCCAACTCAATCATTTCTAGATTAGCAAATCGTGAAATTCTCTTGGAGTATTCTGCTATGCCATCTTTGAGATATTTTTCTTTCAGTTTTCCAACTGTTACCACTTTAATTTTCATTCTTCTATTCTAACATATTCACACTCAATTTCACATCTTATTCACAGATAAGATTTTGAAAAACTTCAATAAATTCACAGGTTTTCGAAAGTTATCCACAAGTTGTGAAAAACTTTTTGTTTTTAAGCTTGAATTAAGCTAGCTATTTTATACTTTCATTGATAAAAAAACATGGAGGCTTCTATGAAAAACTTAAAAACTAGTTCCAAAAAATGGGGACAACTTTTAGTAGTCATTCTCATTAGCTTTTTTAGTGGTATTTTAGGTACTTTTACCACATTGCAGCTCAGTCAAAAACAAAATAGTGGTACGACAACTACAACGACTGTTAGCAAAACAGCTGTAAAAAATGAAAATTCAACTACACAGGCAGTCGATAAAGTTAAAGATGCTGTTGTATCTGTCATTACTTACTCATCAAACTCTCAAAACAGTTTACTCGGATCTGATGAAACTGATACAGATACCAATTCTGAACAAGTATACAGCGAAGGTTCTGGTGTCATTTATAAAAAGGAAGGGGATACTGCTTACCTTGTAACCAATACTCACGTTATTAATGGTGCTAAAAAAGTTGATATTCGTTTAGCAGATGGCACAAAAGTCCCTGGTGAAATTGTGGGTTCTGATACTTATTCAGATATTGCCGTTGTAAAAATTGCTGCAGATAAAGTCACAACAGTAGCCGAATTTGGTGATTCTAGTCAATTAACAGTTGGAGAAACAGCTATTGCAATCGGAAGTCCTCTAGGTTCTGAATATGCCAATACTGTAACCCAGGGGATTGTATCAAGTTTAAATAGAAATGTCTCTCTAAAATCTGAAGACGGACAAGCTATTTCAACCAATGCTATCCAAACAGATACAGCTATTAACCCTGGGAACTCAGGTGGACCTTTGATTAATATCCAAGGCCAAGTTATCGGTATTACATCAAGTAAGATTGCCTCTAATGGTGGAACATCTGTCGAAGGTCTTGGTTTTGCCATTCCTGCAAACGACGTAATCAATATTATTAAGCAGTTGGAAAAAGATGGAAAAGTAACACGACCTGCTCTTGGAATCCACATGGTTAACTTATCAAATCTTAGTACAACTGATCTTCAAAAACTAAAACTTCCTGGAAATGTTACTTCTGGAGTAGCTGTTCGTTCTGTTCAAAAAAATATGCCTGCCAATGGACATCTGCAACAATATGACGTCATTACAAAAATAGATGATAAAGCTATTTCTTCCACTACTGAATTGCAAAGTGCTCTATATAGTCATTCTATTGGAGACAGTATGACTGTTACTTACTACCGTGATGGTAAGGAAGAAACAACAACTATTAAATTAGATAAAAGTACTAGTGATTTAGATAAGTAGTTTACAGATATGTAAAGTTGCTTTACAGAATATCTAAGTTGTGTTAATGTAGAATTATGGAAGAATTTAAAATTGTTCAAATAAAAGATATTCAAAAAAATCCCTATCAACCTCGTAAGGAATTTTCAGAAGAAAAAATTCAAGAACTGGCACAATCTATTAAGGAAAACGGCTTGATTCAGCCTATTATCGTTAGAAAATCTCCAGTACTTGGATATGAAATTCTAGCTGGAGAAAGGCGGTATCGTGCTTCAATAGCTGCTGGACTTTCAGAAGTTCCAGTCATTGTTAAGCAACTTTCTGATCAAGATATGATGCTTCATTCTATCATTGAGAATCTCCAACGAGAAAATTTAAATCCTATCGAGGAAGCTAAAGCATATCAATCCTTAATTGATAAAGGTTTTACCCACACAGAAATTGCTGAAAAAATGGGGAAATCTCGACCTTATATTACAAACCTAGTTCGATTGTTAGGATTACCTAAACATATCCTGACAGAAGTTGAAAGTGGTAGACTTTCTCAAGCTCATGCTAGACTCCTCATTCAATTATCAAGTGATAAACAAGATAAACTCTTGAATCGTATTCAAACTGAAAATCTCTCTGTTCGACAAGTTGAACAAATACTACAAAAAACGAAGAAGAGTAGCAGAAAAGAAAAAGACCACTTTGTCAAAGAGGAAGAGCAAAAATTGAAAAAAATACTCGGATTAGATGTTCAGATTAGCCTTCAAAAAAAAGATAGCGGTAAAATTTCAATTTCCTTCCATAACCAAGATGAATACCAACAATTTATTAACAGCCTGAAATAAGGCTGTTATTTTAGTATTCTTAACGAACATAGTTATCCACTGCATTTTTAGTTTTTTTAAAAAGCCCAGTATTTAAGAATTTTTCTTAGTTATCCACATTTTGTGGATAACATTTAAAAAACATTGTTAATTGTTTTCCACAACTTGTGGAAAAAAATAATCTTATCTATGGTAAAATGATTCTATCAATAAACCTTTTAAATTCTATAGTAAAGGAGGAGAAAATCATTGAAGGAAAAACAATTTTGGAATCGTCTTTTAGAACTTGCACATGATAAATTAACTCAGTCAGTTTATGATTTCTATATTTTAGACGCAAAACTGGTTAAAGTTGAAGAAAATACTGCAACGATTTTCTTACCCCGCGATGAAATGCAGATATTCTGGGAACGAAATATCAATGGGATGCTTTTAGCAGCAGGTTTTGAAATCTATGATACTGAAATAAAAGCTCATTATATCTTCACGAAAGTTGAAGAAGCTAGCTCACAAGTAGCTTTCGAGTCTGAACCTGGCAACGATTATCAACCAATTCCATCCACTATTCCATATTCTGAAACTGGACTCAAGGAAAAGTATACTTTCGATAATTTTGTTCAAGGGGATGGTAATGTTTGGGCTAAGTCTGCTGCTTTGGCTGTTTCTGAAGATCCAGGATTAACTTACAATCCTCTATTTATCTACGGAGGGCCTGGACTTGGAAAAACTCACCTGTTAAATGCCCTTGGGAATGAAATTCTGAAAAAGAGTCCAAATGCGCGTGTAAAATACATACCTGCTGAAAGCTTTATTAATGAATTTCTAGAGCATTTGAGACTAAATGATATGGAAAAATTCAAGAAAACTTACCGTAGTTTAGACCTCCTACTAATTGATGATATTCAATCACTTAGTGGAAAGAAGGTACAAACTCAGGAAGAGTTTTTCAATACATTTAACGCCCTTCACAATAATAATAAACAGATTGTTTTGACGAGCGACCGTAGGCCTGAACATTTAGAGAGTCTACCTGAACGTCTGGTCACGCGCTTCTCATGGGGATTAACGACAGATATCACACCACCTGATTTTGAAACACGTATTGCGATTTTACAGAGTAAGACTGAACATCTCAACTATCATTTTCAGAATGATACACTCGAATATCTGGCTGGACAATTTGACTCTAACGTGCGAGAACTCGAGGGAGCACTCAACGACATCAGCCTAATGGCCAAAGTCAAAAAGATTAACGATATCACAGTTGACATTGCAGCTGAAGCTATTCGTGCTCGTAAACAAGACGTTAGCAAAATGATCGTGATTCCAATTGATAAATCCAGACAGAAGTTGGAAACTTCTATGGTGTTAGTGTCAAGGAAATGAAAGGAACTAGACGTGTTCAAAATATCGTTTTAGCCCGTCAAGTTGCCATGTATCTAGCCAGAGAAATGACTGATAATAGCCTTCCTAAGATTGGAAAAGAGTTTGGTGGTAAAGACCACACAACGGTCATTCACGCTCATGGAAAAATCAAATCCATGCTTGAAACAGATGATAATTTACGTATAGAAATTGAAAACATCAAAAAGAAAATTAAATAACTTGTGGATAACTTTTTAAAAAGGCTCTTATTTATCCACATCTTTTAAACAAGGCTCTGTCCTTGAGTTTTCTTGATTACAAGTGTTTTTCCACAGATTTCACACGCTCTATTATTACTATTATCCTTCTAATAATAAAAAGAATAAAGGAGAATCCATGATTCATTTTTCAATTAATAAAAACTTATTTTTACAAGCTTTAAATACAACAAAGAGAGCTATTAGCTCAAAGAATGCAATTCCTATTTTATCGACTGTAAAAATTGATGTTACCAATGAAGGAATTACCTTGATTGGATCAAATGGTCAAATCTCAATCGAAAATTTTATCTCGCAAAAAAATGAAAATGCAGGTCTCTTGATTAACTCTTTAGGTTCAGTTCTACTGGAAGCTTCTTTCTTTATCAATGTTGTTTCAAGTCTTCCAGATGTAACACTTGATTTTAAAGAGATTGAGCAAAAGCAAATTGTCTTAACTAGTGGAAAATCAGAGATTACTCTTAAAGGAAAAGATAGTGAGCAATATCCACGTATTCAGGAAATTTCTGCAAGCAATCCTTTACTTCTTGAAACAAAACTTCTTAAAAAGATTATCAATGAAACAGCTTTTGCAGCTAGTACCCAAGAAAGCCGTCCTATTTTGACAGGTGTCCACTTTGTTTTAAGCAACCACAAAGAATTAAAAACAGTTGCGACAGATTCTCACCGTCTCAGTCAGAAGAAATTGACACTTGAAAAAAATAGCGATGATTTTGATGTTGTCATCCCAAGTCGTTCGCTACGCGAATTTTCAGCTGTTTTTACGGATGATATCGAAACAGTGGAGATTTTCTTCGCCAATAATCAAATTCTCTTTAGAAGTGAAAATATTAGCTTCTACACACGTCTCTTAGAAGGAAATTATCCAGATACCGATCGATTGATTCCAACAGATTTCAATACAACAGTGACTTTTGATGTTTCTAAACTACGCCAGTCTATGGAACGTGCTCGCCTTTTATCAAGTGCGACACAAAATGGTACTGTTAAATTAGAAATCAAAGAAGGAGTTGTAAGTGCCCATGTCCATTCTCCAGAAGTAGGGAAAGTAAACGAAGAAATTGATACTGAAAATGTAAGTGGTGCTGATTTGACGATTAGTTTCAACCCAACTTATTTGATTGAAGCACTAAAAGCTTTGAATAGCGAAAAAGTTACAATCAGCTTTATTTCAGCAGTTCGTCCATTTACTCTAGTTCCAGCTGATACAGATGAAGATTTCATGCAGCTCATTACACCAGTTCGTACAAATTAATGGAAAGAGGTTGAGCCTAGCTCGCCTCTTTTATGATATAATCGAAAAAGAAAAAGGAGACTAACTATGTATCAAGTTGGAAATTTTGTTGAAATGAAAAAAACTCATGCTTGTACGATTAAGTCAACAGGCAAAAAGGCAAATCGCTGGGAAATTACCCGTGTTGGAGCAGACATCAAGATAAAATGTAGCAATTGTGATCATGTGGTCATGATGAGTCGCTATGATTTTGAAAGAAAAATGAACAAATCATCGACTAGGAACCCAATAGTAAGAGGGTTAGCAAGTTTTCCCTTTTTGTGTTATAATATTGAAGATTGAAATGTGAACGGAGAATGAGAAACTATGGCTTTAACAGCAGGTATTGTAGGTTTACCAAACGTTGGTAAATCAACCCTATTTAATGCAATTACAAAAGCAGGAGCAGAGGCTGCAAACTATCCTTTTGCGACCATTGATCCAAACGTTGGAATGGTAGAAGTTCCAGATGAACGCCTCCAAAAATTGACGGAAATGATTACTCCTAAAAAGACAGTTCCAACAACCTTTGAATTTACAGATATTGCAGGGATTGTAAAAGGAGCATCAAGAGGAGAAGGTCTTGGGAATAAATTCTTGGCCAACATCCGTGAAGTTGATGCGATTGTTCATGTGGTTCGTGCCTTTGATGATGAAAATGTCATGCGTGAGCAAGGTCGCGAAGATGCCTTTGTGGATCCGCTAGCAGATATTGATACCATTAACCTAGAGTTGATTCTTGCTGATTTAGAATCAGTCAATAAACGCTATGCGCGTGTAGAAAAAATGGCGCGTACGCAAAAAGATAAGGAATCAGTTGCAGAATTTAACGTTCTCCAAAAGATTAAACCTGTTCTTGAAGATGGAAAATCAGCTCGTACCATTGAATTTACAGATGAAGAGCAAAAAGTAGTTAAAGGCCTTTTCCTTTTGACCACGAAACCAGTTCTTTATGTAGCTAATGTTGATGAGGATGTGGTTGGAGACCCAGAATCTATCGATTATGTGAAACAAATTCGTGAATTTGCAGCGACAGAAAATGCAGAGGTAGTAGTCATTTCTGCGCGTGCTGAAGAAGAAATTTCTGAGTTAGACGATGAAGATAAAAAAGAGTTTCTTGAAGCCATTGGTTTGACAGAATCAGGTGTGGATAAGTTGACTCGAGCTGCTTATCACCTACTAGGACTTGGAACTTACTTCACAGCTGGTGAAAAAGAGGTTCGTGCTTGGACCTTTAAACGTGGCATGAAAGCTCCTCAGGCAGCGGGTATCATCCACTCTGACTTTGAAAAAGGATTTATTCGTGCAGTGACCATGTCTTATGACGATTTGGTAAAATACGGCTCTGAAAAGGCTGTAAAAGAAGCTGGACGTTTGCGTGAAGAAGGAAAAGAATATGTCGTGCAAGATGGCGATATTATGGAATTCCGCTTTAACGTTTAATCAATATTTAAAATAATGTCAATTAGGTTGGAAAAAAATTCCAACCCTTTTGACTTTTGAAAGGAAATTTAAATGACAAAATTACTTGTAGGATTGGGAAATCCAGGAGATAAATATTTTGAAACTAAACATAATGTTGGCTTTATGCTGATTGACCAACTAGCCAAAAAACAGAATGTTACCTTTACACACGATAAGATATTCCAAGCTGAGTTAGCCTCATTTTTTCTTAACGGTGAAAAAATTTATCTGGTGAAACCGACGACTTTTATGAATGAAAGTGGAAAAGCTGTTCATGCATTGTTAACCTACTATGGTTTAGATATTGAAGATTTACTGATTATTTACGATGATCTTGACATGGAAGTCGGAAAAATTCGTCTTCGTGCTAAAGGATCAGCTGGTGGTCATAATGGAATTAAGTCGATTATTCAACATATCGGTACACAGGTTTTCAATCGTGTAAAGATTGGTATTGGTAGACCTAAAAAAGGAATGTCTGTTGTTAACCATGTTTTGAGTAAGTTTGATCAAGAAGATTATATTGGTATTTTACAGTCAATTGACAAGGTTGACGATGCTGTAAATTATTATTTACAAGAAAAAAACTTTGAAAAGACGATGCAGAAATATAATGGGTAAGGAAATGGCATTAATCGATTTCTTTTTAGAGAATAAACAAATTCTATCTTGGCATGAGAACTTACCACAGAAACAAAGACAATTATTGCTAGGACTTTCTGGATCAGCAAAATCGTTAGCGATTGCTAGTAGTCTGAAGAGTCAGGATAAGGTTTTAGTGATGACCTCCACATATGGAGAGGCTGAGCGTCTGATTAATGATCTAATCTCCATATTAGGTTCGGATCTGGTTTATCCATTTCTAGTAGATGATTCACCAATGGTTGAATTTTTGGTATCATCTCAGGAAAAGATTTTTTCTCGGGTTGAAGCTTTGCGTTTTCTAAGAAATGAGTCTCAAAGAGGGATTTTAGTTTGTAACGTCGCAGCTAGTCGAGTATTCTTGCCGAATCCTCAAGTTTTTGATGATAGTATCTTAGAACTTCAAGTGGGGCAAGAATGCGAACAAAGAGAATTAAAAAATCACTTGATTTCTCTTGGTTATAAGAAAGTTACACAAGTTCAAAGTCAGGGAGAATTTAGCCTTCGTGGAGATATTCTAGATATATTTGAAACCTCTCAACTATGTCCTTATCGGATTGAATTTTTCGGTGATGAGATTGATGGCATTAGAGAATTTGATACTGAAACTCAATTATCAAAAGATAGTAAAACTCAAGTACTAATCTATCCAGCTAGTGATATTTTGTTAACGAATGAAGATTATCAACGTGGTCAGAAATTTTTAGAACATGAGATTGATAAGGCACTTTCTCCAACTTTAAAGTCTTACTTAGAAGAAGTTTTTAGTTGCACGAAAGAGCAAGTTCTTCATGCAGATATTCGCAAGTTTTTGTCTGTATTTTATAAAAAACAGTGGACCTTGATAGACTATTTGAATCAAGTTCCTGTTATATTTGACGATTTTCAAAAAATCATGAACCAGTACGATGCTTTTGATAAGGAAACAGCTAGCTACTTTACAGATGATTTACATAATAGTAAATCAGTGTCAAATTTACAATATTTTTGCTGATGTAGAAAGTCAGTTTAAAAAAATATGTACCAGCGACTTTCTTTTCAAATTTTCAAAAAGGGCTTGGAAATTTGAAATTTAATAATCTGTACCAGTTCAATCAATATCCTATGCAAGAGTTCTTTAATCAGTTTTCTTTTCTGAAAGAAGAAATTGAACGTTACAAAAAAATTAAAGTATACGATAGTTCTTCAATCAAGTAGCAAAACTGAACTAAAGAAACTGTCAACGATTCTTGATGAATACGATATTAAAGTTGATAATAGTAATGAAAGTAAAATCTGTAAAGGAACTGTCAATCTTGTTGAAGGAAATCTGCGACATGGGTTTCATTTTGTAGATGAGAATCTTGTATTTATTACTGAATATGAAATTTTTAAAAAGAAGATTAAACGCAAGTATCGAAGACAAAATATCAGTAACGCTGAACGATTAAAGGATTATAATGAACTCCAAAAAGGAGACTATGTTGTTCATCAAATCCATGGTATTGGTCAATATTTAGGGATTGAAACGATTGAAATCAAAGGAATTCATCGAGACTACGTAAGTGTCCTATATCAAAATGGTGATCGTATTTCTATTCCTGTAGAACAAATTCAAACCTTATCTAAATATGTTTCAAGTGATGGAAAAGCTCCAAAGTTAAATAAACTAAATGATGGACGTTTTAAAAAAGCGAAGCAAAAAGTAAAGAGTCAAGTTGAAGATATTGCAGATGATTTAATTAAGTTATATGCAGAGAGAAGTCAACTTAAAGGTTTTGCATTTTCAAAAGATGATGAAGACCAAAACGCTTTTGACGAAGCTTTCCCATATGTAGAGACTGAGGACCAACTTCGAAGTATCGAAGAAATAAAAAAAGATATGCAGGCTCCTCAACCGATGGACCGACTATTAGTTGGAGATGTTGGTTTTGGTAAGACAGAAGTTGCCATGCGAGCTGCATTTAAGGCTGTCAATGATCAGAAACAGGTTGTCGTTTTAGTGCCAACAACCGTTCTTGCTCAGCAACATTACAGTAATTTTAAGGAAAGATTTGAACAATTTGCTGTTAACGTAGATGTTTTGAGTCGTTTCAGAAGTAAAAAAGAACAGACTGAAACACTTGAGAAATTAAAAAAAGGTCAAGTAGACATCTTGATAGGGACCCATAGAGTCTTGTCTAAAGATGTTGAGTTTGCTGATTTGGGGTTGATGATTATTGATGAAGAGCAACGTTTTGGTGTTAAGCATAAGGAAGCTTTGAAGGAATTAAAAAAGAAGGTTGATGTCTTAACCTTGACAGCTACACCAATTCCTCGAACTCTTCATATGTCTATGCTAGGTATCCGAGATTTATCAGTCATCGAAACTCCTCCAACCAATCGATATCCTGTACAAACCTATGTCCTTGAACAGAATGATCGTGTCATTCGTGATGCTGTATTGAGAGAAATGGATCGTGGTGGTCAAGTTTACTATCTTTACAACAAAGTTGACACGATTGAAAAGAAGGTTTCAGAGTTACAAGAACTGATTCCAGAAGCTTCTATTGGCTTTGTCCATGGTCAAATGAGTGAAATTCGCTTAGAAAATACACTTCTTGATTTCATTGAAGGACAATATGATATTTTAGTGACTACAACAATCATTGAAACAGGTGTAGACATTCCAAATGCTAATACCTTGTTTATAGAAAATGCAGATCATATGGGCTTGTCAACCTTGTATCAATTAAGAGGTCGTGTTGGTCGTAGTAATCGAATTGCTTATGCTTATCTCATGTATCGTCCAGATAAAACTTTGACAGAAGTTTCTGAGAAGAGATTAGAAGCTATCAAAGGTTTTACTGAACTGGGTTCTGGTTTCAAAATTGCTATGCGTGATTTATCCATTCGTGGAGCTGGGAATCTTTTAGGAAGTTCGCAGTCTGGCTTTATCGATTCTGTTGGTTTTGAGTTGTACTCTCAGTTGTTAGAAGAAGCAATAGCTAAGAAAAATGGAACTGACAAAAAACGTGAAAAAGGAAATGCTGAGTTACTCCTACAAATCGATGCCTATCTCCCAGATGATTATATATCGGATGAAAGACATAAAATTGAGATTTACAAGAGAATTCGTCAGATTGACAATCGTGTCAACTATGAAGAATTACAAGATGAGTTGATCGATCGTTTTGGAGAATATCCAGATGTGGTTGCTTACCTTTTAGAAATTGGATTAGCTAAAGCATATCTTGATAAAGTGTTTGTCAATCGTGTTGAAAGAAAAAATAATAAACTTATCGTTCAATTTGAAAAAATTTCGCAACAATTATTTTTAACACAAGATTATTTCCAGGCTCTTTCTCAGACAAGTTTGAAGGCTAATATTTCAGAAAATCAAGATTTAATCGAAGTTGTTTTTGATATTCGTAATAAAAAGGATTATGAGATTTTAGAAGGTCTTTTTAACTTTTTGGAGAATCATTAGCAAACATAAAAAGATTCAAAAAGAGTCACATTAGGAGTTATCTTTTTTTCTTCTATAAAAATGTAGAAAAAAATGGTACAATAATAATTTGAGGTAATAAAAAAATGAGATTAGATAAATATTTAAAAAGTATCAAGAATTATTAAGCGTCGTACAGTGGCTAAAGAAGTTGCAGATAAGGGACGCATCAAGGTAAATGGTATTCTTGCTAAGAGTTCTACAGATTTAAAAATTAATGACCAAGTTGAAATTCGTTTTGGAAATAAATTGTTGCTCGTAAAAGTGTTAGAAATGAAAGATAGCACTAAAAAAGAAGATGCTGCAGGTATGTATGAAATTATCAGCGAAACAAGGGTAGAAAACGATGTATAAAAAAATTGTACAAATGAATAATTCTTTTATTCAAAATGAACACCAACGTCGTAAATACTTGATGGAAGAACGACAAAGACGAAATCGTTTTATGGGCTGGGTTTTGATTTTGATTATGTTGTTGTTCATCCTACCAACCTATAATTTGACTCAAAGTTATCAGCAACTACTCGAACGTCGCCAACAGTTAGCCGATCTGAAAAAACAGTATCAAGAATTGAGCGATGAAAAAGATAAAGAATCGAATCTTGCAACCAAATTAAAGGATGAAACATACGCAGCCAAGTATTTGCGTGCAAAATATTACTATTCAAAAATCATGGGAGGAAGTTTATACTATTCCGGACTTACTTCCTAGGTAATGTAAAATGGAAAATTTATTAGATATTGTAGAAAAGTTTTTAAGTCAATCAGATGAAAAATTAGAAGAGTTAACTCAAAAAAATCATCTGTTACGGCTACAAGAAGAAGAGGAAAAAAAGAATGCGTAAATTTTTAGTGATATTACTACTTCCTATTTTTTTTAAAAGTGTCCAAGTAGTAAGCACTGAGAATCCAGTTATCATTCCAAACCAAGAAGTTTATTCCTTAACCCACGCTTCGTATCATTTTTACTATCAAGATGTTATAGAATCTCCAAAATTTTATGGTGAAACGTCTGTTTATTCTACAGAAGATTTGATTAAAGAATCAGGAAAAGTCAATGCAGATACAAAATTATCTGTTTTAGAATGGAGATTAAATAAACAAGGACAGCCTGTCTTTAAATTGTCTAATAATCAGTTTGTGATGGCCGATAAACGACTTTTATACGATAGTTCAATTGTCAACAATTTTTCTAAACGAGTGTGGTTAGAAGCAGGATTTGTCGTTTATAATAGTCCTTATGATCAACAAGAATTAAAGTCTACTTTAGCAGCTTATCAAGAGGTTGAAGTGGATATGTCAGTGTTTGCTGAAGGTCGGGAATTCTTACATATCAAACAAATTGGTTGGGTTTCTAATGATTCTATTTCTCAAGATGATAATCGTATCCAGAAAGTACAAGAGTTACTGTCTGAAAATTATCAAAATGAACAGTTTTCTATTTATGTTAAACAATTGAGCACAGGTAAGGAAGCTGGGATTAATGAAAATCAGAAAATGTATGCTGCAAGTGTTATGAAGCTGCCCTATCTTTATTATGTTCAGGAAAAAATCAATCAAGGTGATTACCAACTTGACACGAAACTGAAGTATGTTTCCGAAGTGAATGATTTCCCTGGTTCTTATAAACCTGAAGGTAGTGGAAATCTTCCTAAAACAGCAGACAACAAAGAATACAACATCAAAGATTTGATATCAAAAACAGCTAAAGAATCTGATAATGTAGCCCACAACATTCTTGGATATTATGTTACAAATAAATCAGATGAAGCCTTTAAAAAAGAGATGGCTAGAATTTCAGGTGAAGAGTGGGATGTAACAGATAAGTTGGCTTCAGCTAGAATGGCTGGTCAAGTTATGGAATCTATTTATAATCAGAATGGTTTTGTTTTAGAATCTCTATCGCAAACAGCGTTTGACAATCAGCGGATTGCAAAAGATATTTCTGTGAGTGTAGCCCATAAAATTGGGGATGCAGATGAATTTAAACACGATGTAGGAATAGTCTATACAGATTCTCCTTTCATTATTTCAATCTTTACAAAAAATTCTGATTATGATACCATTTCTAAAATTGCCAAGGATGTCTATGAGGTCCTGAAATGAGAGACCGAGATTTTTTAAATCATTTTCTAGAAAAAGGTTATTTTAAAGATCATTCAAAAGTTGTGCTAGCTTTGTCTGGTGGATTGGATTCGATGTTTCTGTTTCGCCTTTTATCAACTTATAAAAAGGAACTTGGTATTGAGATTTTTTTAGTCCATGTCAATCATAAACAACGACCAGAGTCCGACAATGAAGAACATGAATTAAGAAAACTAGCTGAACAAGTTGGAGTTCCGATTTATGTAGCTAACTTCTCTGGAGCTTTTACAGAAGCGAGCGCTCGTCAATTTCGCTATGAATTTTTTAGAGATGTTATGAGAGAAACATCCTCTACTGCTCTTGTAACGGCTCATCATGCAGATGATCAGGTTGAAACGATTTTTATGAGATTGATCAGGGGCACTAGGTTGCATCATCTATCGGCTATTAAAGAGAAGCAAAAATTTGATAGGGGAGAATTAATTCGTCCGTTGCTTTCTTATTATAAGAAGGATTTTCCTGAAGTTGAGCATTTTGAAGATAGGACGAATAAAGAAAATCATTATTTTCGCAATCGAGTTCGTAATATTTACTTACCACAACTGGAAAAAGAAAATTCTCAAGTGAAAAAAGTAATTCTTGAGTTTGGAAAAGAAGTATCTGACTATCAAATTGCTCTGACTGAATTATCTCAAACAGTCAATGTGGAAGATTTAACTCAGTTTTTATCTTTTAGTGAAGCAACACAGCGAGTTTTACTACAACAATACCTTAGTTGTTTTGCTGATTTAAATGTAACAAGAGAACAATTCCAACAGGTCCATCATATTTTAAAAACTAAGAGTCAATATCGCCATTGTATAAAAAATGGTTATGAACTTGTAAAAGAATACCAGCACTTTCGAATTTGTAAAATCAGACCAAAGTCTGATGAAAAAAGTAGTGAGTGTGTGTTAAACTATCAAAATCAAGTTTATTATGAAGGTTATTTATTTTCATTTGGAATCCCCCTAAAAGGAGAAAATGTTCAAAAGATGAATGTTTCTCGTGAAACATCGTTGATTTTACGGCATCGACAGCCCGGTGATTATTTGATAAAAAAAGGTCATCGTAAAAAAACTAAGACGACTTTTTTTATTGATTTAAAAAAATTCCTAAAGAAAAAAACGAGAAAAAGCTATTATCATTGAGCAATTTGGAAAAATTTGTTCAGTTTTAGGAATTGAAATCAGTGATTTGAGTAAAAAAATGAAAAATGATATAATGAACACTGTACTTTATATAGAAAAAATAGATAGGTAAAATCATGTTAGAAAAAGATATCAAGAAAATTTTGATTTCACAAGATGAAATTACAGCAGCAGCTAAAAAATTGGGTGCTCAGTTGACAAAAGATTATGAGGGAAAAAATCCGATTTTAGTTGGAATTCTAAAAGGTTCTATTCCTTTTATGGCAGAATTGGTGAAATATATTGATACACATCTTGAAATGGACTTTATGATGGTCTCTAGCTATCATGGTGGGACTGTAAGTAGTGGTGTCATTAATATTAAACAAGATGTAACTCAAGATATTAAAGGTCGACATGTTGTCTTTGTAGAAGATATCATTGATACTGGTCAAACCTTGAAGAGTTTGAGAGATATGTTTACTGCAAGAGAAGCAGCTTCTGTTAAGATTGTCACAATGCTTGATAAACCAGAAGGTCGTACAGTAGAAATCGAAGCAGATTATACATGTTTTACAATTCCAAATGAATTTGTTGTAGGCTACGGTTTAGACTATAATGAAAACTATCGTAACCTTCCTTATGTAGGTGTATTGAAAGAGGAAGTTTACTCAAAATAGAAGGGTAAGTGTTTGAATGCAAAAACAAAATAATGGTTTCATAAAAAATCCATTTCTTTATTTGTTGATGATTTTCTTGCTAGTGACAGGATTCCAGTACTTTTTTGCTGGCAGATCTGCTGGTCATAGTCAACAAATTAAGTACTCAGAATTGGTTCAGGAAATCACTAACGACAATGTAAAAGAAATGACCTACCAACCAAGTGGTAGTGTTATTGAAGTGTATGGTGTCTACAAAACTGCTAAGACAGAGAAACAGGAAACGGGAATTCAATTTTTTACACCCTCTGCTACAAAAGTAGAGAAATTTACAAGTATTGTCCTCCCATCAGATACAACTGTAGCGGATTTGCAAAAGCTAGCAAGTGAACATCAAACACAAATTGAAGTGAAACACGAAAGCTCAAGTGGTATGTGGATTAACATCCTGGTTTCAGTAGTACCATTTGCTATCTTATTCTTCTTCCTCTTCTCTATGATGGGAAATATGGGCGGAAATAGCGGACGTAATCCAATGAGTTTTGGACGTAGTAAAGCTAAGGCTGCTAATAAAGAAGATATCAAAGTTCGCTTCTCAGATGTCGCAGGCGCA